>Ga0209495_1000001_pt1 | contig 1313497 bp, 1311 predicted proteins | sample EN1Hudsemesocosm_FD_184629 | JGI IMG/M metagenome (GOLD analysis project Ga0209495, IMG submission 184629) | Methane-oxidizing microbial communities from mesocosms in the Hudson Canyon - EN1E Hudson Canyon (SPAdes) (version 2) | ecosystem: Environmental > Aquatic > Marine > Cold seeps...
CCGAACTCAGAAGTGAAACGATTTAGCGCCGATGGTAGTGTGGGAGTTCCCATGTGAGAGTAGGTCACTGCCAGGCTTTTATACTAGATACCCGAACCTCATTGAGGTTCGGGTATTTTTTTGCCTGACGTTTGGACCTGTCGATAGCCACTCAGTAAATATGGCAAGTTTTAATGCTTGCTACTAAATAATTGACGGCAAGTTATAGCTAGCTATACGTAAGCGTAACTGTAGTTACAGTAAACTATTAAAAAAACCTAGACTATAAATGTGGTTGCTGTTATTCTGATTGTCAATTTCTGAAACATCCCCCCCTTAATAATATTTAGACCTACGTCATTGCGCGTGAAATATATCTCTACTCAAAATCCCAAATTAGGTAATACATGAATCTAACTGATCTTAAGAAGCAGTCAGCTGCTCAACTTATGGAACTTGCTATCTCGATGAAACTTGATGGCTTGGCTCGAAATCGAAAACAAGATTTAATCTTTTCCATTGTTAAAGAGCATGCTAAACAAGGTGATGATGTATTTACTACTGGTGTTCTTGAGTTATTACCTGATGGTTTTGGTTTTTTACGCTCACCAGAGGACTCATATATAGCGGGTCCGGATGATATCTATGTATCACCCAGTCAGATTAGACGTTTTCATTTGCGGACTGGTGATACGATTAAAGGAAAGATTCGAGGTCCTAAAGACAGCGAACGTTACTTTGCTTTAGTTAAAGTTGAAGAAATAAACTTTGAAAAACCAGAAAAGTCCAAAAATAAAGTCCCATTCCAAAATTTAACGCCATTATTTGCAAATGAACGCTTCACGCTTGAATTAGGTAACGGCAGTACTGAAGATATAACACCACGTATAATTGATTTAGCATCACCGATTGGTAAAGGCCAACGTGGACTGATTGTTGCGCCACCTAAGTCTGGTAAAACAATGATTTTACAGACCATTGCTCAATCAATTACTGCAAATTACCCTGACAGTGACTTAATTGTATTATTGATTGATGAGCGGCCAGAAGAAGTTACAGAAATGGTACGTTCAGTTCGAGGAGAAGTTGTTTCTAGTACTTTCGATGAACCTGCAACTCGCCACGTTCAAGTTGCTGAAATGGTTATTGAAAAAGCAAAACGTCTGGTTGAACATAAACACGATGTCGTTATTTTATTAGACTCAATAACCCGATTAGCTCGAGCATATAATACTGTTGCACCTTCTTCTGGTAAGGTGCTAACTGGTGGTGTTGATGCTAATGCATTGCAACGTCCTAAGCGATTTTTTGGTGCTGCACGAAATATTGAAGAGGGTGGTAGTTTGACTATCATTGCTACCGCCTTAGTTGAAACTGGCTCACGAATGGATGAAGTTATCTTTGAAGAATTCAAGGGTACCGGCAACATGGAGTTACAGCTTGAGCGTAAGCTGGCTGATCGTAGAATGTATCCAGCTATTAACGTTACTCGTTCCGGTACTCGTCGTGAAGAATTATTAACGCCTGAAGATGAACTTCATAAGTTATGGATTTTACGTAAGTTACTTGCGCCAATGGAACCTATTCAAGCAATGGAGTTCCTGATGGATCGTTTAAAAGCGACAAAAACCAATGCTGATTTCTTCGATACGATGAAACAAGGTTGAGTGTAGATTTAACTGATAAAAAAATGCCACCGGCCCTATTTATTATGGGGCCAACGGCTGCTGGAAAAACAGATTTAGCAATAGAATTAGCCAAACGTTTCCCTGTTGAAATTATCAGTGTTGATTCAGCACTTGTTTATAAAGGCATGGATATCGGGACTGCTAAGCCTAGTAAAGCAGAGTTAGAGCAGTATCCACATCATCTGGTCGATATTATTGAGCCAACGGATAGTTATTCTGCCGGTAGCTTTCGGCAAGATGCTTTAGCTCTGATGGCTGATATTACAGCAAGGGGAAAAATTCCGTTGTTAGTCGGCGGCACGATGCTTTACTTCAATGCACTGCAAAATGGTTTAGCTGATTTACCCACTGCAGATCCAGCCATTAGACTAAAGTTAGAGCAAGAAGTGGAGCAACACGGTTTAGCATATTTACACAACCGTCTTGCTGATATCGACCCAATTGCTGCTAAACGTATACATGTTAATGATCCACAACGAATACAGCGTGCACTGGAAGTCTACGAAATTACCGGAAAGCCGTTAACTGAACTTACTCAGAAAAAGTCAGAACCACTGCCTTATGAGGTCATAAAAATAATTTTAAGTCCATTTGATCGTAGTGTGCTACATCAACGTATAGCAAACCGCTACGCTAAAATGATAGAGATGGACTTTATAAATGAAGTTAAATCCTTATTTGCTCATGAAGAGTGTAACGTAAACCTTCCAGCCATACGTTCTGTTGGGTATAGGCAGGCATGGTCATATCTTGAAGGCGAATATGATCAAGAAACGTTCATTGAAAAATCAATTATTGCTACTCGCCAAATGGCAAAGCGACAGATCACTTGGTTACGCTCTCAAAGCGATGGTATTTGGTTTGATAGTGGCCCCGATCTTCCCATTGACGAAGTTGTTCAGTATTTATGTGATGAACTTCACATTATTGAATGATTCTTATTGGAACATTCATAACTAGCTTTTAGAATGGTTCGTTTGCATATATCATTCATACATATAAGAAAAATATTGTTCGCTGGAGATAACAATGGCTAAAGCACAATCTTTACAAGATCCATTCCTGAACGCCTTACGAAAAGAGAACGTACCAGTGTCTATTTATTTAGTGAATGGTATTAAATTACAAGGACAAATTGATTCATTTGATCAGTTTGTTATCTTACTAAAAAACTCGGTTAATCAAATGGTTTACAAGCATGCTATCTCGACGATAGTACCCAGCCGAAACGTAGATTTTAGTAGTGAAGAAGATTAAGGAGTTGATGATTGTTTGACCGCCCAGATAGTAATGCCGCATTTGATGAGTCTAAAGAGAAAGACGCAGTTGTATTAGTACACCTTAATTTCAATGATCCTGACTTTGCCGAGTCAGAACAAGAATTCATCGAACTTGTAAACTCCACAGGTGCAAAAATTTCTGCGATTATTCATGGCAAGCGTCATCGACCTGATTCTAAGTTTTTTGCTGGTACAGGTAAAGTAGAAGAAATACGCGAACATGTTGCTGCAAATCATGCCGCTTTAGTCTTATTTAATCACGATCTATCTCCTAGCCAAGAGCGAAATTTAGAAGCTAAATTACAGTGTCGTGTTATTGGCCGAACAGGCTTAATCCTTGATATTTTTGCCAGACGTGCTCGTTCCCATGAGGGTAAATTACAAGTTGAGTTAGCACAACTGAGACATTTATCTACGCGATTAGTCAGAGGTTGGACTCATTTAGAGCGACAAAAAGGTGGTATTGGGCTCCGTGGTCCGGGTGAAACTCAGTTAGAGACTGATAGAAGATTATTAGGCCAACGTATTAAATCACTGCGTAAACGGCTAAGTAAGGTTCAGTCCCAACGTGATCAAGGTCGACGTTCTCGACAACGAGGTGGAGTGCCTGTGATCTCTTTAGTTGGTTATACCAATATGGGAAAATCGACCCTATTTAACAGAATCACTAGTGCCGAAGTGTATGCTGATGATCGATTATTTGCGACTTTGGATCCGACACTACGCCGATTAAAATTACATGATGCACAAGCTGTTGTACTCGCTGATACAGTTGGTTTTATTAGAAAACTGCCTCACGATTTGGTGGAGTCCTTCAGCTCAACACTAGACGAAACTCGTGATGCAGCCTTATTACTTCATATAGTAGATGCTGGTGCATCAGATCGTGATGACCTTATCAGCCATGTTGATGATGTTTTACAGAAAATTGGTGCAGAGGATGTTCCGCAGCTGATTGTTTACAATAAAATAGATAAACTCGATGACCATCCAGCACGACTTGAACGTGATCGAGATGGAAAAATTATCAGGCTATGGGTATCTGCGCAGACTGGTGAAGGAATGGAACTGCTACGTCAGACCATTCAAGAATATTTCCCCGAAGTTGCACCTAAATAATAGCTAGTAGTTAATTTGTGGCAGTATTAGGTTGCGCTTGACTGACATGTCCGTAAAATAGCCGTGTTTGATTTTAATTATCCTGTTTTTTCATTTTTGGAGAGCTAAATGGCTTGGAATGAACCTGGCAACGGCGAAAAGGATCCTTGGGGCAACCGCGGTAATGACGGTCCTCCTGATCTTGATGAAGTAATCCGCAATATGCAACGTAAGCTTGCTGGTATATTTGGTGGTGGTTCTTCTGACAATAATAATTCAACATCGGGTGGTAGTTCACTTGGTTTTGGTTTGATATTTTTAGTCATTTTTGTTGTTTGGCTGATATCAGGATTTTATATCATCGCTCCTGCTGAACGTGGTGTGGTTTTACGTTTTTCTGCTTTCCATCAAACAACATTGCCAGGCCCTCATTGGCACATGCCATTTCCAGTAGAAAAAGTCGAAATTGTTAATGTTGAAGAAAGTCGCACAGCAGAAATCGGTTTCCGTTCTACGGCTGGTCGTAACGGCACCGTCCCATCAGAGTCATTGATGTTAACAAAAGACGAAAACATTATTGAAATGAAAGTGGAAGTGCAATATCGGGTGGAAGAAGCTTCGGCATATTTGTTTAATGTTGAAAACCCTGACCTAACATTGCGTCAAATGACTGAAAGTGCGGTTCGTGAAGTTGTTGGTCAAACCAGCATGGATGATGTTATCAAAAGCGGTCGTGCTGATATGGCACCTAGAGCAAAAATCTTATTGCAAAAATTGCTGACTGATTATGGCACCGGTTTATTTGTTACAAGTTTTAACATTCCAGATATCCAGCCGCCAAGTCAAGTCCAAGCAGCCTTTGCTGATGTTGTAAACGCTAGTGCTGATAAAGAGCGGATGAAAAATGAAGCTCAAGCTTATGCTAATGATGTCGTGCCTAAAGCACGTGGTGCTGCTTTCCGTGTAGTTCAGGAAGCTGAAGCGTATAAAAGCCAAATCCTAGCAAAAGCACAAGGTGAAACGAGTCGTTTCTTACAAGTCATGCGTGAGTACGAAAAAGCACCTGTAATTACCCGCGAACGCCTATATATAGATACTATGGAATCCGTGTACTCTAAAACTCAGAAAGTCATGGTTGATGTATCTAAAGATAGTAACAACGTATTATATTTACCACTAGACCGGATGCGTGGAAGCAGTAGTTCAACTCCTGCTCGAGTTGATTTATCTAACTTAACAGCATATCCAAGCTCTGATTCGACGTCTGTATCGTCATCAGCTCGTGATAACGCACGTAGCAGAGGAGGACGTTAATATGTCGTCACGTATGAGTACAATTTTAATATTGGGCTTCTTAGCTTTGATCTTGCTTAGTTCTTCTATTTTTTATGTTGATCAACGTGAGCGAGTCTTACTGCTACGTTTAGGCCAAATAGAACAAGCCGATTACAAACCTGGCCTGCATTTTAAAATGCCTGTCGTCAATGAAGTGAAACGTTTTGATGGCCGTGTATTAACACTAGATGTTAAGCCAGAAGAATACTTAACTGGTGAGAAGAAAAAGTTATTAGTTGATTCGTTTATCTTATGGCGTGTTGCTGATGTTTCTACCTACTATACTGCTATGGGTGGTGATAAAAGTAGAGCGAGTCTGCGTTTATTTAACATTGTAAATAATGCTTTGCGTGATGCATTTGCAACTCGAACTGTACAAGATGTAGTTGCTGGTGATCGTACTAGTATGGTTGCTACTATCTTAGAAACAACGAATGCTAATGTTAAAGATTTTGGTATTGAAGTAGTTAATATCAGAATAAAACGTATTGATTTCCCTAGTGAAATTAATAACCGTGTCTTTGCTCGTATGCAATCTGAACGTGAACGTGAAGCTAAAGAGTTACGTGCTGAAGGTTCAGAAGAAGCTGAAAAGATTCGTTCTTCAGCAGACAGAGAACGGACAGTTATTATTGCTGATTCTAATCGTGATGCTGAAGAGTTACGCGGTAACGGTGACGCACTCGCTACCGAAACTTATGCAAATGCTTATGGCCAAAATAGCGAGTTTTATTCCTTGTATCGTCGTTTACTAGCCTATAAAAACGTGTTTAGTGGCGATGATATGTTGGTAATTGAACCTAAAGGCGATTTCTTTAACCGGTTTACTAATCCAAAAAATTAGTATTTAGCATAGTGACAGAAAGTCTATTGCACAGTTTATGGCTAGCAACTGCATTGATGCTAGTAATTGAAGGTTTTATGCCTTTTATTAACCCAACTGTGTTTAGACGTGCCTTATTACAAATGGCGAATATGACAGATCATCAACTCCGTATTATTGGATTGTTTAGTATGATCTTCGGCGTTGCGCTACTTTATTGGATAAATTGATTAGATGAACATCAAAGATCGTTGGTTGCTTCCTGAAGGCATAGATGAATTAATGCCTGACGAGGCAGCTCAATTGGAAACATTACGACGTAAGTTGGTCGATATGATGCAAAGCTGGGGCTACCAATTAGTAGTGCCACCTTTAGTTGAATATCTTGACTCGCTATTAACTGGTACAGCTAAAACGCTCGATCTGCAGACCTTTAAACTAATCGACCAAATGTCAGGTCGACTGTTGGGTATTCGTGCTGATATGACACCTCAGGTTGCACGTATTGCTGCTCATAAGTTAAAAGGTCAGCTAAATGTAACGAGATTGAGTTACATTGGAAGCGTATTGCATACCTTACCTGAAGGCCAAGGTGCTTCTCGAAATCCGATCCAGTTAGGTGCTGAAATCTACGGTCACACTGGCCCAGAAAGTGATATGGAAATACTGCAACTGATGGTTTCTGTATTGAATGTTACTGGTGCTGTGCCTTCTTTATCTCTAGATATTGGCCACGTTGGCATTTATCGAAGTTTAGCTAAGTTTTCTGGTTTGAACGATACTCAAGAACAAGAGCTATTCTCAGCACTGCAACGCAAAGCGTTACCAGAAATTGAATCTTTACTGACCGATTATCAATTAGGGGCTGATAGTAAGCAGATGTTGCTTGCCTTAGCTGAATTGAATGGCAATGATGAAGTACTTGACCAAGCACAGCAATTATTTGCAACTGCCCCCAATGATGTTAAAGCTGCGTTGGCAAATCTGCAGGCAGTGGCTGCAATGGCTAAACAACGTTTGCCAGAAGTAACTATTAATTTTGATTTAGCTGAATTACGTGGCTATGATTACCACACAGGTATCGTCTTTGCTGCTTACCAAGCAGGTACGTCACAGGCTGTTGCTATGGGGGGCCGTTATGATGATATCGGTGCTGACTTTGGTCATGCGCAACCAGCTACAGGTTTCAGTCTTGATCTTAAAACCTTGGTGACTCAATCAAGCGTTGTCATTGATGACAACAAAGCTATTTCGGTTGTATGGGCAGAAGACCAACAACAACATCTAGCCGTTGAAAACTTACGTAGTCAAGGCGAGGTAGTTGTCTACCAACTCCCTGATACTGAAAGTTCTGAATCAAGAACACTTATACTTAAAGACGGGCACTGGTTAGTGACCGAAGCAGGAATATAAATCTAGTGGCTAAAAATATCGTAGTAATTGGCTCCCAATGGGGCGACGAAGGTAAAGGTAAGTTAGTAGATCTACTTACAGATAATGTATCAGCAGTTGTTCGCTTTCAAGGTGGTCACAATGCTGGACACACCTTAGTTATTGATGGCAAAAAAACGGTTTTACATCTTATTCCATCAGGAATTTTACGTGAAAACGTGCAATGTCTAATTGGTAATGGTGTTGTGCTTTGCCCAGAAGCTTTATTAAAAGAAATGGCGGAACTGGAAAGTAAAGATATTCCTGTTCGTGAGCGTCTAAAAATAAGTGCGGCTTGCCCACTAATCTTGCCTTATCATATTGCCCTCGATCAAGCGCGTGAACGTCGCCGTGGTAAAGATGCAATTGGTACTACTGGACGTGGTATCGGTCCGGCTTATGAAGATAAGGTTGCTCGTCGTGGTCTACGCTTAGGCGACTTATTAGATGAAAAAAGCTTTGTTGCTAAATTAGAAGAAGTAATGAAGTTCCATAACTTTTCTTTGATTAATTACTATCAAGCTGAACCGGTTAGTTTTGAGCAAGTACGTGATGAAACATTAGCTATGCGTGACATCTTATTGCCGCTTATTGCCGATATTCCACACATGTTACAACAGTACTCAGTTGCTGGTGACCGGGTGATGTTTGAAGGTGCACAAGGTGCATTATTAGATATCGACCACGGTACATACCCTTATGTAACATCATCAAATACGACATCTGGAGGTAGTGCTGCTGGTGCTGGCGTTGGTCCTTGTCACATTGATTATGTATTAGGTATTACAAAAGCCTACACCACTCGTGTTGGTGCAGGTCCTTTTCCATCTGAATTACTTGATGATGACGGCAAAGTAAATGAAATAGGTCAATACTTAGCTGATAAAGGCCACGAAGTCGGTGCTACAACTGGTCGTGATCGTCGTTGTGGTTGGTTAGATATGGTTGCATTAAACCGAGCTTGTTGGGTGAGTAGCATCACAGGATTATGTCTGACTAAGTTAGATGTATTAGATGGCCTAGAAACTATTCGCCTTTGTGTCAGCTATGAGCGTAATGGTGAGACGGTTGATATCTTACCGTTGAGTGCAGATGAGTTTGAAGGTTGTGTACCTGTATACATTGATATGCCAGGGTGGTCTGATACAACTGTCGGTATTACACGTTTTGAAGAGTTACCAGCTAATGCACAAGCCTACATCAATAAAGTAGAAAGTCTTGCTGGCGTGCCGATTGATATTATTTCAACGGGTCCAGATAGGAACGAAACTATTATTCGTCGAGATTTGTTCGAGCTTTAATAAATTAAAAACGCCCTCTTAATGAGGGCGTTTTTTTAGTTACTTGGAATTTGTTACACCAGCTATAATGGCTGAATAATCCGTATCAGCAAGACCTTGTTCTAAGGTTTTATCTAATAACTGACTGATACCTTCTAGTGCACATGTTTCTAAACCTAGCTGTCTGGCTACCGATAAAAACAAATGAGTATCTTTGGCCAGGTGTTTAGTGGGAAAGTTAGGCTTTGAAAAGTCTCTATCCAGCATTCGACTTAGCTTCTTATCAAAAGTGGGAGCATAAAGTGCACTTGCTCGGACAATATTCATAAATTGTTCAGTCTTAATACCTTCTTTTTCAACTAAGGCCAGACTCAATGCAAAACTTGATGTTAAGCCGGCGATAAGTTGGTTCATTGCTAATTTGACGGTCGCTCCTTGTCCAGTAGCACCAATATATTGTGGCTCTGTGCCAAGCAGCTGGAGTAATGGCAATGCAGTTGTATAACTGTCTGGACTACCGGCCGCCATTAATATTAATGTGCCTGTTCGTGCTTCAGGTAAGCTACCTAAGACAGGGCATTCAAGATAATTACCGCCATTAGCTGTTATTAATGCTTCTAGTTGACGCGATTCTCCAGGTGCAATGGTACCCATTTGAATGATTGTTTTGTTAGTTAAATATTCAGCATCAATGGTAGTTAAAACCGCATTGATCGCTGTCGCATCACTCAACATCAATAAGCAAATGTCACTCGCTTCGAGCGCAGCTTGCGCACTTTCTACAGCAACGGCTCCTAAGCGCACACTATTTGTTAAATTTTCTGCTGTGCGGTTATATACCGTGACTTGTTGCTTTTGTTCCAGTAAATGCTCGACTAAAGCCTGTCCCATCAAGCCTGTACCTATTAATGAAATGTTCATGTTTAACTGATTCCATGCTGTATTGATAAAAAAATCGCTATGCCATAGAAGCTAAAGACGTAGTGATATAGAATATGGCCTTATTTTACAGTAGAAACAGGGGAAGACTGTGTACAAGAAAAACATGGCCATTGCTGGTTTTGATGATGAGTTGCTACAAGCGATTGAAGCAGAGAATCAACGTCAAGAAGATCATATTGAACTGATCGCTTCAGAAAACTATACCAGCCCACGAGTTATGGAGGCGCAAGGCTCTTCATTAACTAATAAGTATGCAGAAGGTTACCCTGGCAAACGCTACTATGGTGGTTGTGAATATGTTGATAAGGCTGAGCAATTAGCTATTGATCGTGCCAAAGAATTATTCGGTGCTGATTATGCCAATGTACAACCTCATTCAGGTTCACAAGCTAATGCAGCTGTTTACTTAGCTTTATTACAACCGGGTGATACTATTTTAGGTATGAGCTTGGCTCATGGTGGCCATTTAACTCACGGTTCTAAAGTAAGTGCGTCAGGTAAGATTTATAACTCTGTTTCATACGGTCTAAATGTTGAAACGGGCGAAATTGATTATGATGAAGTTGAGCGTTTAGCTAATGAGCACAAACCAAAAATGGTTGTTGCTGGTTTCTCTGCTTATTCACGTATTGTTGATTGGCAGCGTTTTCGTGATATCGCGGACTCAATCGGTGCTTACTTATTAGTTGATATGGCTCACGTTGCTGGTTTGGTTGCTGCAGGTGTTTATCCTAACCCTGTGCAAATTGCTGATATCACAACGACAACAACTCATAAAACATTACGTGGTCCACGTGGTGGTTTAATCTTGGCTAAAGCTAATGCTGAGATTGAGAAGAAATTGAACTCGGCTGTATTCCCTGGTTTCCAAGGTGGCCCATTGATGCATGTTATTGCTGCTAAAGCAGTGGCATTTAAAGAAGCCATGTTGCCTGAATTCCAAACTTACCAAAAACAAGTTGTTGAAAATGCACGTGCAATGGCGACTGTTTTCTTAGCTCGTGGTTACGATGTGGTTTCTAAAGGTACTGATGATCACTTGTTCTTAGTAAGCTTTATTGAAGCTGGATTAACGGGTAAAGAAGTCGATGCATGGTTAGGTGCTTCAAATATCACTGTCAACAAAAATGCTGTACCGAATGACCCGCAATCACCTTTTGTGACATCAGGTATTCGTGTTGGTACACCTGCGGTAACAACACGTGGCTTCAATGAGCAAGATTGTACGGATCTCGCTAGTTGGATGTGTGATGTTATTGAGAGCCAAGGTGATGAAGCAGTGATGAAAGATGTTAAAGCAAAAGTATTGACGATATGTCAACGTTTGCCTGTTTATTCATAAAGCCTAGTATTTAACATTATGCGGTGTCCATTTTGTGGTGCAGACGATTCGAAGGTTATTGATTCTCGGCTTTCAGCTGAGGGTGATGCGATTCGTCGACGTCGTTCATGCAGTGAGTGCAATGAACGGTTTACTACCTATGAAACAGCCGAGCTGACTTTGCCGAGACTGATCAAACGTGATCAGTCTCGTGCATTATTTAACGAAGATAAATTACGTGCTGGTTTTGAACGTGCTCTTGAAAAACGACCTGTTAGTATTGATGCTGTAGATAGTGCTGTTAAAGGTATTATTCACCGCTTAAGAGCAACAGGTGAGCGTGAAGTTGAAAGTCGTTTGGTTGGCGATTGGGTAATGGATGCTTTACGGCAATTAGATGAAGTTGCTTATGTTCGCTTTGCTTCGGTATATCGTAGCTTTCAAGATGTGAATGCCTTTCGTGAAGAGATTGAACGAATGGAAAATACTGCCGAGTCAGTAACTAAGGATAACTAACATGCTTCGAGTCATTATTTTTTGTGATGTATGCAATCCACAAGGAATTCGCTATATTGAGCAAACAAGAAGCACTCAGCGTGGTGATGAAGGCGGACGTAGAGTAACAGATGGCCGCTCATGGTTTGAAGGCCCTTTAGAAGAGGCATTGAAGTTAGATTGGTTGCACGAAGATGGAGCACATATATGTCCACGATGCAGGAATCGTCAAAGCAGCACTTAATTATGTCTGATCACGAACATTATATGGCCCGCGCGCTGCAGTTAGCAGAGCGCGGGCTTTTTACTACTTGTCCAAACCCACGTGTTGGTTGTGTCATTGTTAATAATGGCAAAGTGGTAGGCGAAGGCTGGCATCAGCGAGCTGGTGAAGGTCATGCTGAGGTTAATGCTTTACTTGATGCCGGCAAACATGCACAGGGTGCTGACAGCTATGTCACCTTAGAGCCGTGTAGTCATTTCGGCCGTACTCCACCGTGTGCCGATTCATTAATCAAGGCAGGAGTGAAGCGTGTTTTTGTGGCAATGGCAGATCCCAATCCTATTGTGGCCGGGACTGGCATAGAAAAGTTAAAGCAGGCTGGAGTTGAAGTCGTAACTGGTTTGTTAGAAGCTAAAGCACAGCAGCTTAACCCTGGCTTTATTATGCGTATGCAAGCAAAGAGACCTTATGTACGTAGCAAGCTTGCGATGAGCTTAGATGGTCGCACAGCGATGGCATCAGGTGAAAGTCAATGGATCACTGGTGCTGCTGCACGTATTGATGTTCAAAAACTCCGCGCTAGAAGTTCGGCAATAATAACGGGCATTGGTACGATATTGAGTGATAACCCTTCTTTGACTGTGAGGCCTGAAGGGGCAGACTGGTATCCGCATCATGCAAGAGTGCGCCAACCTTTGCGAGTGGTGGTTGATAGTCAATTACGAACACCTACAGATGCAGGATTATTTGCTACTGACGGTAAAGTAGTTATTGCAACGACAGAACAGCCGCCGACAGTAGATATTCCAGCTGAAATATTAACTTTGCCAGCAATAGATAAGCAAGTAGATTTATCAGCATTAATGACTCATTTAGCTGGGCTAGGCATGAATGAAGTTATGGTTGAAGCTGGGCCTGTGTTAAATGGTGCTTTATTGTCTGCAGGATTAATCGACGAAATGGTGATTTATATGGCACCTAAGTTGATGGGCAATACTGCTAATGGTTTATTCAACCTACCAGCAATACAAACGATGGCACAAAACATAGATTTACAGATTAGTGATATACGCGCTGTTGGTGATGATTGGCGCATTACAGCACAACCACAATAACGAGGCTCAATAAAACGATGTTTACTGGCATTATCGCGGCAATTGGTAAAATTGAAACTGTGCAGGCAAAGGGAGGCGACTTGAGTCTTCAAGTTTCCACTCAAAAACTCGACCTGTCTGACGTTGGTTTAGGCGATAGTATTGCAATTAATGGTGTTTGTTTAACCGTTGTGACGATGGGTACTGGTTCATTAAGTTTTGATGTGTCTCGTGAAAGTTTGGCTCGTACCAGTTTAGGTAGTGTTCAAGCGGGCTCAGTCGTTAATTTGGAAAAAGCGATGGCTGTCGGTGATAGATTGGGTGGCCATATTGTAAGTGGTCACGTTGACGGTCTAGGCACGATAATGTCATTAAATCCCTCAGCTCGATCAACCCAATATAGAATTGAATTACCCACTGACTTATCACGTTATGTGGCAGAAAAAGGCTCAATTTGTATCGATGGCGTCAGCCTCACAGTGAATAATGTGGGTGATAATTGGTTTGAAGTGAATATTATTCCTCATACCATGCAAGAAACTATTATCAATACGTATCAAGCTGGTTCAAAGGTGAATTTAGAAGTGGACTTGATAGCCCGTTATCTTGAGCGATTATTGCCAACAGCAGATACAGGCGTATCACGTGATACATTAATGAAACACGGCTTTATTTAGTAACCGACAGATAATCTTCCAATCTACACGCTATAACTCGACAATTAGGTTTTAACCAATGCAATTAAACACAACAGCAGAAATTATTGATGATCTGAAACATGGCAAAATGGTCATCATTATGGATGATGAAGACCGTGAGAATGAAGGTGATTTGGTCATGGCTGCTGAGTGCGTGACAGCACAGGCTATTAATTTTATGGCACGTTTTGGCCGAGGCTTGATTTGCTTAACCTTAACTGATGAACGCTGTAAGCAGTTACGATTACCGTTGATGGTGTCTGATAACCAAACTCCTTATGCGACAAACTTTACAGTATCAATTGAAGCTGCCGAAGGCGTAACTACGGGTATTTCTGCTGCTGATCGAGCATTAACAGTATTAGCAGCTGTACAAGCGGATGCTAAACCAGAAGACATTGTTCAGCCGGGTCATATATTCCCGTTAAAAGCACAAGCAGGTGGCGTACTTACCCGTGCCGGCCATACTGAAGCGGGTTGTGATTTAGCACAATTAGCCGGTAAAGATCCTTCAGCGGTGATTGTTGAAATTCTTAACGAAGATGGCAGTATGGCAAGAAGACCTGATCTAGAAATTTTTGCTCAACAGCATGATTTAAAGATTGGCACTATTGCTGATTTGATTAGTTACAGGCTTGAAAATGAAATGACGGTTAGTCGTCTATCACAATGTGTGATGCCGACTGAGTTCGGAGAGTTCAAATTATTTAGCTTTCAAGATACAGTCAATTCACAAGTACATTTAGCTATGGTTGCCGGTGAAATTGATGCAGATGAAGAAGTGCTGGTACGAGTGCATATGGCGGATCCGTTGGGTGACTTATTGGGCTCTACTAGAGAGTCTAGTCATTGGCCATTGGCTAAAGTGATGGCTAAAATTCAGCAAGCAGGCAAAGGCGTTTTAGTTGTTCTTCGCCAGCCAGAGCAAAATAAACAATTAGCTGCCAAAATTGCTAATTATCAACAGCAAGACTTAGGTGTTGTTACAGCATCAACTAAGGCGGGCTGGGATATGAGAACCTTCGGTGTTGGAGCACAGATTTTATCTGATTTGGGCGTCAGCAAAGTGCGCGTTATGGGCACACCAACTAAGTTAACTGGTTTATCAGGTTTTGGTCTTGAATTAATGGGCTACCTAGAGGACGAACAGGCTTGAGTTCAGCCCGTAAAATAGTTGTTGTTGCTGGTGAGGCATCTGGAGATGCTCACGCTGGCCGGATGTTAGCTGAGCTGAAAAAAATAGCCCCTGATATACAAGTCTCCGGCATCGGCGGTGATACGATGCGTGCAGCAGGTGCTGATATTAAAGTCGATTTTTCAGCATTGGCTGTTATGGGCTTGGTTGAAGTGCTCAAGCAATATAGACAGATTAAGAAGATATTTAATCAGCTTGTATTAGAGTTGAAAAGTGACCGACCTGATTTATTGGTATTAGTCGATTATCCTGGCTTTAATCTTAAGTTGGCTAAAGAAGCCAAAAAATTAAACATTCCAGTGTTGTATTACATCAGTCCAAAAGTCTGGGCATGGCGTAAAGGCCGGGTAAAGACGATTAAGCGTTATGTTGATCACATGGCAGTGTTGTTCCCATTTGAAGTACCTATTTATGAACAGGCCGGTGTGCCAGTGTCATGTGTTGGTCATCCTTTGGTTGATGCGGTGACCACAGCATTAACAACTAAACAGGCGAAACAAAAATTTGAGCTTGATCCTGAGCATAGAGTAATTGGTTTATTTCCTGGCAGCCGTCGTAGTGAAGTTGAAGCTTTACTACCAATCATGGTTGAGGCAGTAAATAATGTTTACCATCACCATTTAGATGTCAGTATTGCATTGCCGCTAGCTCCAGGTTTAGAGTTTGACATTATCAAACCTATTATTAAGGCAAGCAAAGCGCCAATAAAAGTAGTAGATGGTGACTTCTATGACTTTACTAAAAGCTGTGATGTTATTGTTGCTGCATCAGGCACCGTCACCCTAGAGGTGGCATTATTAGCGGTACCACATTTAATTATTTATCGTGTTGCACCGCTGAGCTATAAGATTTTAAAACGGCTAGTAAAAATTCCTTATGTTGGCCTTTGTAATATTGTGACAGGTGAACCAGTAATCACTGAGTTAATCCAAGATGAAGTGACGGTGGAGCGCTTAGAGCATGAGCTATCAGAATTATTAATTTCTGCCGACAGTAAACGGAAAGCACAAGCTATTCAACAACAAGTATTGTCTGCACTAGGGCCAAGTGGCGGCGCAACCAATGCTGCTCAACAAATTGTAAAAATGCTGGACTAAACGATGACACAACAAATTTTAATTGCAGGCGTAGATGAAGTAGGTCGTGGGCCATTAGCTGGTGCTGTGGTGACTGCTGCAGTAATTTTAGATGATAACAATCCTATTTTAGGTTTGGCGGACTCTAAAAAATTAACAGAGAAAAAACGTGAGTTGCTGGAACCATTAATTAAGCAACAAGCACTAGCATGGTCATTAGGCAGAGCTGAACCTGAAGAAATTGATCAGTTAAATATCTTGCAGGCCACATTATTGGCGATGAAGAGAGCTGTTGAAGGATTAGCTATAGCGCCATCTCATGCTTTAGTTGATGGTAATCAGGCCCCTGATTTAGCCTGTCCGGTGACGACAATTATCAAAGGCGATCAATCTGAGCCGGCAATAGCCGCGGCATCTATTTTGGCAAAAGTTGCGCGTGATCGCGAGATGGTTGCAATGGATAAACTTTATCCTGGCTATGGTTTAGCACAACATAAGGGCTATCCAACTAAGCAGCATCAGCAGGCATTAATGGATCTTGGGCCTACTATTATCCATCGCCGATCTTTTAAACCGGTTAAATTAGCATTGAAATAGAGTATTTGTTCTTTTAGTCGATATTTTCACTGTTACCTACAGCTTGGTAGCTATTCATAAGAAGCGTGGTATTATTCTCGACCTATGTTATCGCTTAATAAAATTTTTTCTAAACTAAGAAATAAGAAAACGAAAAAAAATGGTACATCACAGCAGCGTGAGCCATTAATTATTTCTCGTCCTGATCATACTATTTCTCGTTCACAGATAAGTTCTGCTGCCTTGAAAGTCTTATATGGCTTAAAAGACGCAGGCTATGATGCCTATCTAGTGGGTGGCTGTGTCCGTGACTTACTCCTTGGTCACGAACCGAAAGATTTCGATGTGACAACCAATGCTTCACCAGAGCAAGTGAATAAAGTGTTTAAGCGAAGCCGTTTAATTGGTCGTCGATTTAAACTAGTTCACGTGCGTTATGGTCGCGAAGTAATTGAAGTAGCCACATTTAGAGCGCCTCCCGAAGCTGAGCAACATGTTGACGAGCAAGGTCGCATCGTTCGCGACAATGTTTATGGCACTTTAGAACAAGATGCCTGGCGACGTGACTTTACCATTAATGCCTTGTATTACAATATTCGTGATTTTTCTATTGTCGATTACACTGGTGGTATTGCTGATTTACAAGCAGGAAAAATTCGTCTAATTGGTGATGTTGAAACCCGTTACCGTGAAGATCCGGTACGAATATTAAGAGCCATTCGTTTCGTTGGTAAACTAGGTCTAACTTTAGATGATGAAACTGAAAAGTGGATTTCTGAGTTAGCGGTATTACTTAAAGATATTCCTTCAGCGCGTTTATTTGATGAATCACTGAAGTTATATTTATCCGGTAATGCAGCTGTGACCAATGAGTTATTAACGCATTACGGTGTATTTGAGCAATTGTTCCCACAAACGTCGGCATTACTGCACGAAGAGCAGGATGGTTACCCGCGTATATTATTAACAAAAGCTTTAGAAAACACCGATAAACGGATTGATGAGGGCAAACCAGTCACACCCGCATTTTTATTTGCAGCTCTTTTGTGGGAACCGGTAAGACAGCGTTGGCAAGATTATCTGGCCAATAACATACCTACTATTCCAGCTCTACAACGGGCGGCATCAGAAGTTATTGCTGAACAAGTACAACGGGTTGCCATACCCAAGCGTTATACCTTGATTACACGTGATATTTGGGTGTTACAGACTCGCTTGCCGCAACGTTTAGGTAAGCGTGCATTTCGAACATTAGCTCAGCCAAAATTTAGAGCCGGTTATGACTTTTTGCTCTTGCGAAATGAAGCTGGGGAAGATTTAGATGAGTTGGTTGACTGGTGGACTTTGTTTCAAGAACAAACTGAAGCTGAACAACAAAAAATGATCAATGCCTTACCGACTTCTGCTGGTGGGGCAAAAAAACGCCCACGTCGTCGTCGGCGTAGAAAACCTGCAGCTAAGAGTGATTAATGCGCGTATTTATTGGTCTAGGAAGTAACCTAGAAAATCCTGAACAACAAATTAAAACAGCGGTCAACGATATGGGTAGCTTATCGGAGTCGAAGTTAATTGCCTGTTCGTCTTTGTATTCAAGTCCACCAATGGGGCCGCAAGACCAACCTGACTATATTAATGCCGTGATCGAGCTGGAAACCACATTATTGCCACATGTACTGTTGGATGAGTTACAAAGTATCGAACAGCAACATGGCCGGGTTAGGAAGCGACATTGGGGGGAGCGGACACTGGACTTAGATATATTAGTCTACGGTGATAAGCTGTTAAATGATGAGCGACTCACAGTGCCTCATCCAGGGGTTGCTGAGCGTGCTTTTGTACTTTATCCCTTAGCTGAACTAGCTGTAGATTTAGTGATTCCAACATTAGGTAAAGTAGAGCCGTTATTAGCTGACTGTCCCATTGGTGAGTTACGAAAATTGGGAGCGATACAATTATGAGTGCAAACCCTCATCGTTATATTGTTGTTGAAGGGCCTATAGGGGTAGGTAAAACTCACTTGGCTAAGCGATTAGCAGACAGCTTATCTGGTACAACTCAGCTTGAGCAGCCGGAACACAACCCTTTCTTAGAAAAGTTTTATCTCAATCCACAGCATTCAGCTTTACCGACACAGTTGAGCTTTTTAATGCAAAGAGTGAAGTTGAGCAAGGCATTGCAACAAGATGATTTGTTTTCTGAATTGAAAATTGCTGACTTCATGGTTGAAAAAGATCGCCTATTTGCTCAAATTACCCTCGATGATGACGAGCTCGCTTTATATAATATGGTCTATGACAACCTAACGATGCAGCACCGAACACCTGATTTGGTCATTTATCTGCAAGCACCGTTAGCCGTTTTGAAGTCGCGAGTATCGCAACGAGGAATAGGCTATGAGCAATATATTGAAGATGCTTACCTAAAACGTTTAGCAGATGGTTATGCTGACTTTTTTCATTATTACGAAGATTCAGCATTACTCATTGTGAACGCTGAGCAAATTGACCTCGTTAATAGTGAGCAGGATTACCAAAACTTGTTAGAACAAATAAAAACGATTCAAAGCGGTCGTCAGTACTACAATCCGTTACCAGTAAAGGGTAAATAACATGAGTCGCTTAAACTTAACCAGCCTAAGAAAAATGAAGGCAGAGCAAAATAAAATTGCTGTGCTTACTGCTTATGACGCTAGCTTCAGTCATGTGCTTGAACAAGCAGGTGTTGATGTTATTTTGGTGGGTGACTCACTGGGTATGGTTATTCAAGGTAAGGAAAGCACCTTGCCTGTGACCGTTGATGACATGATTTATCACACTAGCAATGTAGTTCGCGGCAGTGACAAGGTATTTGTCATTGCTGATCTACCATTTATGTCTTATGCCAATACCGATCAAGCTATTCAAAATGCAGCACGTTTGATGGCTGAAGGTGGTGCGCAAATGGTGAAATTAGAAGGTGGCCAAGTCGTTGTTGATACCGTTAAGCAATTAGTGGAGCGCGGCATCCCGGTTTGTGCTCATTTAGGCTTATTGCCACAATCAGTACATCGCCTAGGTGGCTATCGAGTGCAAGGGCGTGATGACCAGCAAGCACAGCAGTTAATAACAGATGCACAGGCCCTACAGGCGGCAGGTGCGGATATGTTGGTTTTAGAGTGTGTGCCAGCTGAACTAGGTAGTCGAGTAACTGCTGCTGTTGATATTCCTGTTATTGGTATTGGTGCTGGTGTGGAGTGTGATGGCCAAGTGTTGGTACTTTATGACATGTTAGGGTTAACACCCGGCAGGCGTCCACGTTTCAGTCATGATTTTTTAGCAGATACAGGGGCTATTCCTGCAGCAATAGCGAAATACGTAAGTGATGTTAAATCAGCGACTTTTCCTTCTCAAGAACAACAGTATTAATGCAAAGAGTTGAAGCAGTAAAGGCTTTACGTGCCCAAGTAAAAGCATGGCGCCAACAGGGTGAAACCGTTGCATTCGTACCGACTATGGGCAATTTGCATGCAGGCCATTTATCATTAATTACTAAAGCGCGGGAGTTGGCTGATAAAGTCATTGTTAGCATTTTTGTTAATCCGTTACAGTTCGATGATAAGTCTGATTTATCCGCTTACCCGCGAACAGTAGATGCTGATATTGAGCAGTTAACTTCAGTGGTGTGTGATCTTGTTTTTACACCGACTGTGGAAGTAATGTATCCGCAAGGGATGGACTCACATACAACGGTCGTTGTCCCGGATATGGACGACAAACTATGTGGTCAAAATCGTCCCGGACATTTTGATGGCGTCGCGACGGTAGTGAGTAAACTTTTCAATATGGTTCAAGCTGATGTGGCTGTTTTTGGTGAAAAAGATTTTCAGCAATTATTGTTGATTAAAAAGTTGGTTTTAGACTTAAATCTTCCTGTAGAAGTGATTGGTGCACCAACATTTCGTGAGCAAAATGGCTTGGCAATGAGTTCGCGTAATCAGTATTTAACGACTGAGCAATTCGCACAGGCTTCGTCGCTATACCAGGTTTTATCAGCTGTAAAAGCACAGTTAGAGCAAGGGAATACTGACTATCGTCAACTTGAGTCAGAAGCTGTCGTTCAATTAACTGGTGCGGGCTTTGTCGTTGATTATGTTGAAATTAGGCGAGCTACTGATCTTGAAAAAGCCACAAAGGCAGATCACAATTTACGCATTTTGGTAGCAGCGCAATTAGGCAAGGCGCGTTTGATTGATAATATTGCCTGTAATCTTGCTTGATTATCGCTAAAAAGCGATAATAGTCGACTAGTTAAATTTACTGATCGTCGGATATGCAACTGACCCTATTAAAAACAAAATTACATCGCGCTTGTGTTACTCATTCTGAATTGGAATATGAAGGTTCCTGTGCAATCGATGGAAACCTGCTGGAAGCGGCTGGTATCCACGAATATGAACAAATTCAGATCTATAATGTCGGCAATGGTGAGCGTTTTACGACTTATGCAATCCGTGCTGAAGCGGGTTCTAATATTATTTCTGTTAATGGTGCTGCAGCTCATAAAGCCTCGCCAGGTGACCGAGTTATTATTTGTGCCTATGGCAGTATGGATGAAAGTGAAGTCGAAAACTTTGAGCCCACTTTAGTTTATTTGAATGAAAACAACGATATTATTCGCACTGGCCATTCAATTCCGGTGCAAGCAGCCTAGAATTAAATATTAAGTAGAGAAACCGTATGGAACGTATGTTTGAAACCGCACTATGGAATAGTCGTTTTGTCGTCGTTATAGCCGTAATCGCTAGTTTAGTGACCGCATTTGCTATGTTTTTTATGGCTTCGGTCGATGCTTTTTTTCTTGTTTCTCACTTAGGTGACTATTTATCTGCTGACTTGGTCGGTGATGCACGTAAAGCGTTTCGAGCTGAATCTGTAACTCATGTCGTTGAAGTGATTGATGGCTATTTACTAGCCACGGTATTACTGATGTTTGCCTTAGGTTTGTATGAATTGTTTATTAGTAAAATTGAACAGGCTGAAGCATCTGAGACACCGTCAGTATTAGCTATACATAGCTTAGATGACCTAAAAACCCGCTTGGGCCGCGTAGTGATCATGATTTTGATTGTTAACTTCTTTGAACATGCCATCACTATGGAGTTTCACGCGCCAGTGGATTTACTAGCATTAGCAGCTGGCATTGCTTTGATTGGCTTGACTTTATACCTTACGCACGTGGATGGTCATTAGTAAAACGGTAATCAAACCGTTATAAAACTGTCATACAGCTCGTTTATGCTTTTGTTATTACAACAAAGCAGAGATGAGCAATGCTCAATATTGAAAGTGCAATTACAGAAAAATTTCCAAGATTTGATAATAAGCGTCCTTGGATAAAGAAACCTACTTTAGGTTTGTTACGAAAAATCACTCATGAACAAGAAATTAATCAATTTCTTAATACCCATCAAGATCTAAGCGGCTTTGATTTTATTGAGCAAGTCCTAGAATACTTTAATTTCAGTTATTCAATTTCTCACCGTCACCGCAACAATATTCCAGCAACAGGTCGCGTAGTGATTGTCGCAAACCATCCCTTAGGTGCACTAGACGGCTTAGCATTACTTAAATTAGTCGGGGAGATTCGCAGAGATGTGAAGATCATTGCTAATGATATGTTAATGAATTTTTCTGCTGTTGAATCATTATTTTTACCGGTTGATAACCTTTCAAAAGCAACGCAAAAAAGTAGTATCCAACGAATTATTGATTGCTTGAGTAATGAAGAAGCCGTCATAGTTTTTCCTGCCGGTGAAGTATCGAGAATTCGCCCTAATGGAGTAAAAGATGGTAAATGGAATAGTGGTTTTATAAACTTTGCTAAGAAAACGAATGCTCCAATACTACCTATACATATAACTGCTAAAAACTCCCCGTTATTCTATAGCTTCTCCATGGTTTATAAGCCCTTATCTGGAATGATGTTAGCCCACGAGATGTATAAACAAACATCTAAAACTATTTCAATGTCAGTTGGTGAGCTTATACCTTACAAACAAATTGCTGCATTACCCTTAGTAAAATCCGAAAAAGCAAAATTATTAAGACGTCATTTATACCGAATGGCTAAAGGCAAAAAGTCACTGTTTGAAACTGAAAAAACGATAGTTCACCCTAAAGAGCGCAGGCAAGTGAAACAGGAGCTTCAGCAAGCAGAATTACTAGGGCAAACAGCCGATGGAAAAAAGATTTATCTATTTGAATCACAACCTGATTCAGCGGTGATGCACGAAGTCGGCCGGCTGCGAGAAATTACTTTTCGCCAAGTAGGTGAGGGTACCGGTAAAAAGCGTGATCTTGATCGTTATGATCGTGATTATCTCCACTTAGTTTTATGGGATGAAACTTATCTAGAGATAGCGGGAGCTTACCGAATCGGTGAGGTGAAAAAATTACTTGCGAAAGACGATAGTCGCGGCATCTATAGCCAAGAATTGTTTGATTATGATCTGGACAAAATGCAGCCTTATTTTGAGCAAGGTCTCGAATTAGGTCGAAGTTTTGTTAACCCTAAATACTGGGGCAAACGAAGCCTAGATTATTTATGGTATGGCATTGGTGCTTATTTGCAGCGCTACCCAGAATTTCGTTATTTATTTGGACCGGTGAGCTTAAGTAACTGTTATCCAGATTTAGCAAAGACACTCATTGTCAGTTATTACCAACACTACTATCAGGATAATGAACAGCTTGCGAAGGCGAAAGTGCCGTACTTAGCTAATAGTAATATTAAAAACAGTGTGAATAGCCTGTTTAGTGGTGATGATGGTAAAGCTGATTTTAAGTTGATGCGAGAACAGTTAGCGAATATGAACCTCACTGTACCGACCTTGTACAAACAATATTCAGAGTTGTGTCAGGCAGGCGGGGCACGCTTTATTGATTTTAATATTGATGCCGAATTTGCCAATTGTATTGATGGATTGGTGATGGTTGACCTACACAAGCTTAAACCAGCAAAACATAAGCGTTATTTGGCCGGTTAAATTACTGTGGGTGGCAGCGTTTTAATTTTTTACCACTACCGCAAAAGCAAACTTCATTACGGCTAAGCTTTAGCGCGGGTAATAGTTCGCCCTGGGTGTAATACCATTGCCCTTGTTGTTTAATAAAGTGTGATTTTTCATGTAGCTGGCCGATAGGTGTATCTTGATAAAAGGCACAAAACTCTACAAGGGCTGATAATTTAGCTGGCTGGTGGCTGATGATCTTCAAACCTAGCCATTGGGTATTATTGATAGTTTCTGTCAGTACTTGCTCATCATTTTGTTGGCGATGATCAGGGTGTAGTGTTGCTATTAGATAATCTGTTTTGCCAAGATAAAAAGCACTATAGCGAGAACACATGAGTTGCTCGGCGCTGTGTGCTGTTAGTTTACCGTCATGTAAAGGCTGGCAACAGGCTGAGTAATTATTGCCGCTAAGACAAGGGCAAGAAGGTAGCGTAGTTATCGACATAGTAGTTAGTATTCTATTTTCATGATGTCAGGATGAATGAAGGTATAGCTTAAGATGTTTTTAACTTTTAAGTTGCTCACAATTTTGTAGTCACCTGACTCTAGTGGTGAGCATTGTGGCTCACCCAATCCTAATGAGCTGCTGGCATATTTATAAAACTCGCGTTTTGTCGGATGGTTGTCTGCACAGGCATTAAATACTTGTCCCCATTGCTGTTGTTTAATCACAGCTGAAATAATAGCTAAACAATCATCTAAGTGAACTAGGTTTACGGGGTTGTCTGGATGCTTGATGACTTTATCATTCTGAAAAAAACGACCAGGGTGACGTTTGGGGCCAATTAAGCCTGCTAATCTAATTATAGTCGTGCTGAAGTGACTATTCTGTTGAAACAGTTGTTCTATTTGAAATAACACGCTGTCACTATTCTCATGCTGCTTGTCTTCGCTGACAACTTGGTTATTGCTAAGATAAACAGAGCTAGAACTGACGAAGATTACCTTTTTAACCGTTGACTGCTCCAGCTGTTTTATTAATGTTTCAAACGCCGTTATGTCTTTTGAGGTGATGTTTATAATCAATAAGTCAGCGGTTAGAAAATCAGCCGTTTGAGCATCTAATTTGGCTGTATCAACAATAAATGCATCGAGATTAGCTGATTTTAGCGAGTTTAGTTTTGACTGTTTACGTGTGGAAAGCTTTAACTGGTAGCCTTGTTGAACTAAGTCTGCTGCAAGAGGCTGACCTAGCCAGCCGCTACCTAAAATGCTGATGCTTTTTATCATTGTAAAAATGTTGCCAGAGAAGTGTTAGTTAATGTGGGACGGTAACGAACCCCTCGCGTTCTAAAAATCAGTTCGTATATTTATTATTAGTGGTTTGTATATATAAATCTTCGACTTTTTTTCGTGCCCAAGGTGTTTTTCGTAAGAATTTTAGGCTAGATTTTACCGTAGGATCTAAGGTGAAGCAGTTAATTTTAATGCGTTGGCCTAGCTGTTCCCAGCCATAATGTTCAACTAAGGTGTTAATAACCTTTTCGAGTGTTACGCCATGTAAGGGGTTGTCTTTTTGTTGATTCATTGTTAGATGATACTCAGGTATTTAAAGTTGTGGTTAACTGCTTGATTATTTTATAAATACGTAAACTTATCAAGCATAAGGTCAATACAATATAAGGCCAAAATTGAAGTTCGGCTAATTTGGATAGGAAAGTTAAGCTAAACATTATAAGTAAATAATAACCACCTAGCGTGTGCAGTCTAGACCAGTTATTTCGTCCTAATAACTTAACAGCAGCGTTGTTTGAGCTTATCGTCATTAAAAAAGTGAAGCTAAAGGCGATAAGGCCGGTGTAAATGACATTATCTGTTAGATCCGTTAATAGTGGTTCAGGGTAAAGACGAGCCAACAAGAAAATTAAGCCGCCGTGTAATAAAAAGCTCATTCCAAACGAGATACCCAGATAGCGACGATTTTGTAACAGCCATTTTGATAACCGAGAGTGAGTTAATAGCTGAAGTGATGACGCCCCAAAACTAAAAGCAAATAAGATAAAAGCAATATCGACACTTCGCCGTACTGCCCAACGTACCCCTTGCTCAGTAAAACCACTGGTTAACATCGGTAATATAGCTACAACAAATAGGCTGATAGCCGTCAGGTAAATAATTTTAATTTTGTTCATATTGGCTCAAGAAGTGGCTGAAATAAACTGTTAATGGTGGATATGTAAATATTATTGGCTATGAAAGTTATTTAGCGTGCAATGGGAAACTCCACCCAAAAAGTACTGCCTACATTTAGTTGGCTAGTAAAACCAATATGACCATGCATTAATGTAGTCAGTTTCTTAGCGATTGCTAAGCCGACACCTGAGCCTAAAATTGAAGAGTTAGCAGTGGATAGCCGTTCAAAGGGTTGGAAGATAACCTCTTCAGAATTGGGTTCAATACCTGTACCGGTATCTTTAATATTAAAACGCAGATAGCCTTTATTTTCTTCTGAAATAGTGATTTCCACTTTACCATTCACTTTATTGTAAATAATGGCGTTATTCAGGATGATGTTCAGTAAGTCTGTTAAAGCCCGCTGATCAACGGCAATCTCTGGGTAACCATGCTGAACTAGACGTTTAATGGTCACCGCCTTATTTTCAGCTAACGGTACAACCAATTCAATACTTTTATCCAGTGCACTTTTAATGGTTGTAGGCTCTATTAATAGAGAAACATTGTCGTCTTCTAGCTCTGTGAGTAACAGCAGCTTTTCTATCATGGCTAATAGTGTGTCACCGCCATTTTTAATCGTTTGTACTGATTCCCGTTGCTCCTGATCTAAAGACGTTTGCTCGAGCAGCTGGGTGTAACCTAAAACTTGATTTAATGGTGTTCTAAACTCATGGCTCATCGACGACAGAAAATTAGACTTGGCTTGGTTTGCCGCTTGTGACTTTTGTTGTTCAAGTTGAATTTGTTCACGTTGTTGATTTAATTCAACGACCACTGCTGAAAAGGTATCAACAGCCGATTCAATTTGTGCCATGGAGGAGGCATGTTGTTTATCTGCAGGAATAACTTCTTTATTGGATACTAATCTGGCGGTATCAAGTAATGAGCGGTGAATATAGTCTAAAGTTGCAATAGTAAGTTTTGAGATTCTAAAGCAGATATAAAATAAAAAACCGGTGAAGACTAATAAGCCAAACCAAATCGAAGCATAAAGTTGGTTATATTTTTCTAACTTGGAGTCCATCGAGGTTTGAATGCTAGAAAAAATAACCGCCCGTACAGTGTTCAATGCTTTATTTACTTTTTGGTAACCTTTAATTGCAAAAAGAGACTGTGTTTTTGCTTGAGCGATGTCTACAGTGGTTAAGTCAATAATCGTGGTGACCGTTTGATGGTATTCAGCCAACTGCTGATTCATTTGTACGAAAGCTTGAGAGAGTTTATTAAGCTCCTGATCATAGAGGAGGCTATCGTTATCAATGAGAGGGTAAACTAATGACTCAGCATCCAAAAGTTGATCGTTTAATTGGTTTTGAACCTGTTCTAATTGGGCGAGAATTTCAATTCCATTGTCATAAATGTCTTGGTTGCTAGCACCACTTTCCAATGAAAATACGGTATCTATCAGTTGGTCATGAATAGAGTGAAACTGATCTATCGTTTGATTGGTTTTTACACCCACTTCATCATATTGGTGGCTTACTTGCTGCCAAACTAATTTATGTGCATTACCGACATAGATAAAAACGGAACTCAGGATCGCCAAGACAATAAGTAATCCTAAAGGGCCAAGGTAAAATCGTTCTTTTAAACCTAAATTATTAAGTCGAAATGGAATGTTTTTAATGGCCATCTGCTGCGATATTCCACAAGTAGGTTTATGCTAGAAAACAATTTATAAAATAAGCTGCTTAAGGTAAAGACGTTACATCGTAATCACGCTGGCGAAACACGATGGCAATTGTTTGTTGTGTTAAACCTTGACTATACCAGTGCCAAGCTAGCTAGCCAATGATATATGCCATTAACTGCTTATAATTATGAACGATGTATAAGTATTATCGTTACGTTGAAAATACGCTATTCTACTTTTTTAATTTAATTTAGGTTGCTGTTATGAAGTATAACTCTTTAGGACATTCAGGCATTCAGGTGAGTGCTATTTGCCTTGGCACGATGACTTTTGGTGAACAAAATACCCAACAACAGGCGAATCAGCAGCTTGATATGGCTATGGAATACGGTGTTAACTTCATTGATACCGCAGAGTTATATGCTATTCCACCAAAAGCAGAGACCTATGGCCGGACAGAAGCCATTATCGGTAATTGGTTAGCTAAGCAAGACAATCGAGACGACCTCGTTATAGCCAGTAAAATTGCTGGACCTGGCGCTGATTGGGTTGCCCATATTAGGGATGGGAAAACACAGTTTAATGATCTGCATATAGAGCAGGCTTTAAATGCTAGTTTATCTCGCTTGCAAACTGATTATTTAGATTTATATCAATTACATTGGCCTGAGCGACAAACTAATTATTTTGGTCGTTTAGGTTACCAAGCAAGTGAGGAAGAGCAAGAGTTAACTCCGCTTAGGCAGACTTTAGAGGCACTTGAAAAACAAGTGAAGCTAGGCAAAATCAGACAGATTGGTTTGTCTAATGAAACACCGTGGGGAATGATGCAGTTTTTGGCGCTTGCCAAGCAATATGATCTGCCGGTGATTGCATCAGTACAAAACCCATATTGTTTACTTAACCGTAGTTACGAAATAGGTTGTGCTGAAATCTCTCACCGTGAAGGGGTGGGCTTGTTAGCCTATTCACCACTTGGTTTTGGGGTGCTAACAGGAAAATATTTGAATGGCGCATTACCTAAGGACTCACGCCTTGCAAAGTGGCCTGACTATGCTAGATATAGTAATCCTCAGGCTGTAGCGGCAACGCAAACTTATGTTCAGTTGGCTAAAGATAATAATCTTGATCCAGCTCAAATGGCTCTAGCCTATGTAAATAGTCGCTCATTCGTGACGGCAAATATAATTGGTGCAACAACTATTTCACAATTAAAAAACAATATCGAGAGTATTAATCTTGAGTTGAATTCTGAGCTAATAGAAGCAATAGAAAAGATTCATTCGCAATGGCCAAACCCGGCACCATAAACTATTAATAACGGTGATTAAATTAAGCATTACTGAATATATTCCAGCTAAATCTAGAATATAGATATTGATTGAAAGATTGTTTTAATTAAAGACTATTAATCTAGCAAACATACTGTATACTTTGTCCTTAGGCCCACACCCCGCCTAAAAATAAAAATAATATGAATAACAAAAGGGAATATTTGTGGGTCAGAAAACTCAAGATGAAATTGTTGTTGGAATTTCAAGTCCACACCCACACTCGTACCTTGAGTTTGCCGAAGAGTTGTCAAAACTAGGCTATAAATTAATAGATTGTTCAGATACCGAGTGGGGCAATAAGCGTCTCGATATTTGCATACTTTCATTAGATATAATCAAATCACCTTCGCCAGCGGTACTGAGTAATTTAGAAATCTATGATATTCCTTTTATCATCAGCTTAAATGATGATGCCGTAATGGAAAATCTATCGGAACACTTACAAAAAGCCGTTGGTTTTTTGTTTGCTGAACCTTCATTACATCACTTAGCGCTAGAAATTGAAGTGGGCTTACACATTCATCGTGAAAGAACGCTACATTCTCGTCGCGTTGAGCATGTATCGACTAAAATTCAGAATAATCGTGATATTGGTATGGCAACGGGCTTACTTATGGGCCAAACCCATCTCAGTGCTTTACAAGTATTCTCTGTATTGAAAACATTTAGCCGAAATGCGCGCATTAGAATAGCTACGCTGGCTAACGAAGTGATTCGTTTATATGAACAAAAACACCCTGAACTGTCGCACGACAAAAAAATCATTGATCTAGAATCATGGTTGGCAACCCAAGTTCAAGTTGATGAATTAACGGCAATGGCGGCAAAGCAGAGTCGTAAAGTTAGCTAAATATTAAGGTTAACCGAAGAGGGTTAATCGTATCATTCCACTGTTGGAGTGGGAATGGACTCTGAATTGACAGGTTAAACTATGTGTCAAAAAGCATTGGTTGTACAAGATTTCGTACAAACACACTCAGTTATTGATGAATTTTTGAATGTTTGTACGGATGCTGTAGTTCAATATGAAATTAATTTAGCCGGCGCTATTCAGCAGTTAATATCTCATCAATTTGATTACCTCATCTGCTGTGACAAATCTCCAGAAGCAATGTTAGACAAGCTTGAGCAGTTGAAATCTGCCCATGAAATATCACAAAAAACACGTATTCTCGCTTTTTCATATGATTTAGATCGTGAGCATAAGAAACAGGCCTTAGCGCTTGGCATCATTGATTTTCATGATATCAATGATATTGATAATTATTTCAACCTATTTCAGCCTGTCAAAAGTACTACTTCGGGAAGTCTTTTAGTTATTGAAGATGACGAACAGCACGCTGCTTTCTTAACGACGTTATTTGAAAACGCAGGTCATATCGTTAGTCACTTTTCAGATATAAAACTGGTTCATAAAGCGGTTAAAAGTATCCACTATGACTTGCTAATTACGGATGTTTTTTCGGTGATGTCCCATGTTGGTAAAAATCAATTATTTAACACTGTACCAACGATAGTGATACTCGACCAAAATCATGCTGAGATGGCTAATGATTTGTTGAAACTAGGGGTTGCTGATGCTATTTGTAAACCTGTAAGCGAAGACAACTTTTTGTTACGTATTGACCGAATTTTAAAAAACAAACAGAACCATCGAGAAGAACTCAATCACAAAACGAAGCACTTATTAGAGCTGTCAGTGAAAGATGCATTAACAGGTGCATATAATCGGCGTTACCTTGAAGATATGATTGGCCAGCGTGTTAGTTTTCTTAAACGACACAGTGAACCGTTCAGTATTTTACTTTTAGATATCGATGATTTTAAAAAAGTTAATGATACGCAAGGCCATCAAGTTGGCGATAAGCTGCTAGTTAGGTTGGTTAATTTAATTGGCCTCTTAATTCGAAATATAGATTGCTGCTGTCGTTATGGTGGTGAAGAGTTTGTCGTGGTATTGGCAGGTTGTAGTATGGACGCTGCTGAATCAAAAGCTGAGCAAATACGACAAGAATTAGAAGTAGCAGGAGTGCCAGTAAGTATTGGCGTTGCTGTTTTTGATGACTCGAAACAGAGCTTACTTATAGAAGAGCACATCAATTTAGCTGATCTGGCCTTATACCAAGCAAAAAAAATGGGTAAAAACCAGGTCGTCGTTTATTCATTAGATTGATGAGATAGATCTAATAAAGTCGCTGCTTTAACCGATAACGTTATTGCTATTAAGCGTATTCTGACTGGCAATATTACTTTTGTAATTGTGCATTGAGATGGTCAACGACTTCAACCCAATCTGAATCATCAGTTAAACACTCTTCAATAAAGGCTGATTGAGCTGCAGTCCAAAATGATGCTTGCTCAAGCCTCTCATTACCACGGAGCTGGTGATGACTAATAAAGTGCTCGATACTTGCCTCAGTGTTGTCTAGACCTAGCTGCAAGAACAAGTTTTTCATAGTGTGTAATGAAGTGTCCATAAGAGGCTCTCCCATTAGCGGTAGTTTAGACGTTGATTATAACGCTGTTATGTTTTACTTTCACAATGCTGAACAGCACTTTCAAGACGCTTATCGTTGGGATAAATGGCATTACCTGTCAGAGCCAATAAGCAAGCTTGCTTTGTTTGTTGTAGAAATAAGTTGGCATCAACCGCCATTCGAAAATAAACGATATGAGGATTGCTAATGATTACCTGCTCAGACCATTCAGCAAAAATTTCGATATTACTTTTAATGCCATATTTCATGCTGGTATGAAATAAAGAAGCCATCATTAAATCCATTGCTAGTGGCTCAAAGTAAGGGTTGTTCTGTGCGAGTTGAAAAGGTTGCTCTGGTAGTTTTTTCTTTAAAACATAGGCTTTAAACTCATTTGACGCTGCATAACTATGCGAAATAAACACGATTGAGGCAATAGCAGCTGAGATTGATAGTAGTTTGATCGTTACGTTGGCTGCTTTAGATAACTTAATCGTAAAGGGGCTTAAGCTTGGCCGTAGTATCAAGGCTAGCAACAATAAGAAAACAAACCAATGTTGTGCTGATATATAAAAAGGCAGCTCGACTTGCGTGTGCAATGCAATAGGGATGAGCAGAGCAGCATAAGCATAACGACGACTAGCGGGGAGTTTTAGTAAGCTTAAAATAATGCCGATGATTAACAATATTATGCCTAGAGCGGCCACTAAGCCGCCTTCAACTAACCAAAACAAAGTCTCATTATGTGGATGGGAAACTCGTTGTGAGGGTAATGTTGCTTCAGGATGTTGTAGATAGAAGTCAGGCTTTTCATATTGCCAAGCACGTACAAAGCTGCCTATACCATGACCAAATAGTGGCTTTTCTTTGATAAGTTCTAATGAAATATTATAAATGCCGAGTCGGGCAGTGCTTGAGTAACCGGCATTGATAGCAGCCGTTTTTTCTATCACACTACCGAGGCCACGTTTTTGTTCAATAAGGTTGACGCTACTAATAGCGATTATCAACATCACCAGGATAGATAACCAACGTTTCTTATCTGTTTTGATGAACTGCCAGCGACTTGCTAACATCAAGGGTAAGGCTAAAATAAAACCTAAAGCACCGACACGAGAGCCTGAGTAACTTACGATAAAGCTACTTAAACTAATTATGGTAATGAGTGCAATAAACCGCCAGATATGGCCATGTCTAATAAATGGGCGTGTCGCTAACCATAACCCGACTAAAACAATAGTAACTTGAAAACTTGCTTGGTTATTGATTTGTTGGAATAGGCCGGTGGGAGCACCACTAGCATTAAAGGGCAACCAGCTTGGATAATTAGACACTATGACAATTTGGCTTAAGCCGACTAGGGCGTGAATAAAACCAGAAAAAAGTAATACGAATAACAAACGGTCGAAGTGTATTTGTTTTAATTGGTGTTGAAATAAACCAAATAAAAATAATACGCCCCCCCAGATATAGAGCATTCTAAATAGCCATAAATTAACATTTTCTATGCCGGCAAGAATGCCGCTAAACCAAGCTAACACAGGAAAGCTCAATAGCAGAATGAAATACCGAGGCAAATATATATGCTGATTTACAGTTAGTTTATATAAAGAATAAAAACCAATAATACTGGCCACTAACCAGATAACGATATTATTAGGGATTCGCAGTCCGGTGCCGCCGAGATTGGGGTGAAAGTAGAGCGGGGCGACTAAAAATAAAATAAATAGCATCCATTCAATGGGCTTAATTGTTCGCAACAGATCCATAGTTATCATTTCAATAAAAAATAATGTTGGTTAGCTTACATCATCATCGTTATTGTCCCTAAAAAAAGACGAATAATGGCTGATAGACGTAATATCTGATTCGTGGCAGAGTGTTGGACTTATTACTGCATATGTTTACTACGTTTCATGGAATTAGATTATGAGTTTACGAGGATTAATTAACCTCAGAATTGTGCTGTCAGTCATTATTATTATGATGTTAGGTGGTGTAACTGCAGTATGGCAAGCACGTCAATCGGTAGCACAAGAAGTGCAGTCTTCGATTAATTTAGCTCTACAAATGATAGAGTTTGGTTTTGCACAAATACCTGCATCAAGTCGTTATGGCCATAACTGGCTGCCTCAAATCAGCGCTTTACAACAAGTACGACATATTCAAATTTCCATTGCTGAAGAGGGTAAAGAAACAATTGAGTTTCTTAATCAACAACAAACGGATGCGGCGAGTCAGCCACCACAATGGTTTATTGATGCCGTTATGACGGATTACTTGACTGCTGATTATCAAATAACCATGTCAGATGGTGGTATCAAGACGTTGTTAATTGAAGCGGACCCGATGGATGAAATTATTGAAGCATGGGGGGAGTCACAAGCTTTTTTTTGGTCGATAGTGGCCATGTTAGCGGTGATTTTCTTTGCTATCAATCTTGTGTTTAACTCGATGTTAAATGCAGTACAAAGCATATTGTCGGGCTTGCGTCATGTTGAGTCAGGTGAATATGGCAAAGTACTGCCGTCATCACAGATTAGTGAGTTTGATGCGATAGCAAGTGAAGTTAATGCCATGTCGGCGGCATTGAAAATAGCCGAAGAAAATAACCAAGCTTTAGCCTTGCACACCATACAAATTCAAGAGACGGAACGACAGACAATGTCACGTGAATTACATGATGAAATGGGCCAGTCGCTGACTGCGATCAAAGCGATGGCGGTGACGATCAAGCAACCTAAAGTGGATATTACCCTGGCGGCGGACTCTATTATCGAAGTCTGTAATCATTTAGCTGTTGTTGTACGGTCAATGATGCGTACTCTACACCCATTAAGTTTAGCTGAATTGGGCTTAGAGGCGACACTGACCGATTTAGTTAATGAGTGGAGCCGACGCCATGCGACTCTTAAGATAAACTTGGAATATGACAATGCTTTAGAGCAACTAGATAATAAGGTGGCTATTCATATCTACCGAGTGGTGCAGGAATGCCTAACTAATGTGGTGAGACATGCAGATGCATCGATCGTTGATGTGCGAATTTTGCTATTGTATCCCTCATCGGAACAAGCACGGATTGATCTATCAGTGATAGATAATGGTCAGGGAGGCAAGGCTGATTACCAAGGTTTTGGTGTGTTGGGTATGCGTGAGCGAGTGGAAAGCTTAGGTGGGGGGTTCGAGTTTAATTCACAGCAAGGGCAAGGTGTACAAGTAAAAGCATGGATGCCATTTATAGCGACTAAGGATCACGCGTGAAAAAAATAAAAGTATTACTAGTAGACGATCATGCCGTAGTACGTGCTGGATTTAGGATGTTGTTATCGGCACAAGACTTTATTGATGACATTGTTGATATTGATCGTGGTGAACTGGTTACGCAGGAATATACTCAGCTGCAACCTGATGTTGTGGTGATGGACTTATCAATGCCTGGCATTGGTGGCCTAGAGGCGATAAGACGGCTAATCAAGCAATACAGGGATGCGATTGTATTGGTGTACAGCATTCACGATGAAGCGATTTATGTCGAGCGAGCTTTGCAAGCCGGTGCAAAAGGTTATGTCAGTAAAAATAGTGCTCCTGAGATATTAGCTGAAGCGGTGCAGGCTGTAGTGAACGGCGATGTTTATATAGAATCAGAATTACTCCACGAATCAACAGATGTATCCCAAGATGAAGTTGAGCAATATCGAGCAGTAGTAGACCTGTTGTCACCAAGAGAGTTTGATGTGTTTTGCTTGCTTGCGAAAGGGATGAATGCCCATGAAGCTGCAGCTCAATTGTGTTTAGGCTACAAAACCGTGGCTAACTATAATACTCAAATCAAACATAAGTTGAAGGTGACTACCGCTGCTGATTTAGCTCATATTGCGATGATTTTAGGTGTTATTAAGCATTAATAGCGAGGTGCTGCTGAAATGCCTGTGTTGCAGTTGCTATAGCAATAGCGACGAGAATTCCTGTAAATATGATGCCAAGTAGACCAATTAACAGCGATAGTGACTTAGTACTGTTATGTGTTGGCTTGATATCGCCATAACCGATGGTTAATGCGGTTATGAAAGACCAATAGAGAGCATTAAATACGCTCCATTGTTCTATGCGACCGACGCACTGTCCTAAAACAATAATCACAGATAAAAAGGCCAGTAATAACGGCAGGGTTAAATATAACAAGCTAAAAAATAGTTGGATAAAGCTGAATGTAAAACTCATCTGTTATTTCTGACCAATGGTGAAAGAAGTGTAGTGTAAATATAACATTTGCTTATATGACACATGCTATTATTCACCTGCTTATATAAATAAACTAGGGTTTGATATTGTGCGGAATATTGTTTGGGTGCCACTCTTATTGTTGATGTTTTTACTGTCAGCATGTCAGGAACAAACCGTCGAAATACCAGAACCTCCGGTGAGAGCCGTTAAACTTTTCACCATTAGCGAAGCTAATACTAGCTCAGAACGACTTTTTTCTGGAACAACAATAGCTACAAGCTCCGCCTCATTAAGTTTTCCCGTATCAGGCAAAGTTACTGATATATATGTCAATGCCGGTGAAGAAGTGACTACAGGCCAATTATTAGCAAAGTTAGATGCTAGTTCGTTTAATCGACTAAAAAATATGGCGGTCACTCAAAACCAGCAAGCAAAAGTAGTTTATGAAGACAAACTGGGTGACTATAGTCGTAAAAAACCTTTAGGTGAAAAAGGTGTGATCACGCTACGTGATCTTGAAGAGTCTAAAGCTGCAATGTTGTCAGCAAAAGAGCAGTTAAATTTAGCGCGAACCAATGTCCATGTGGCGCAAGATAATATTGACGATACATTTTTATACGCACCGTACGATGGCATTATTTCTGAACGAAGCAGTGAACCTTTTGTTGAAATAACTGCTAGCCAACAGATCTTACTGCTGGAGAATAAAGGCGCAATAGAAGTCGAAATCGCCGTTCCAGAAAATATCATCGCTAAAATTAAATTAGGTCAAACGGCTAAGGTGATAGTGAAAGCAGCTCAAGAAACACTAGCTGCGACAATTACTGAAATCTCATCCTCTGCTGATGTCGGCAATGTTTTTGCAGTGAAGGTGACAATTGATGATGCACAAACAACTTTATATAGTGGCTTGTCAGCTGAAGTAGTCATTACTTTAGAACAAACTAATGACATTGCTGGGGTATTGATTCCACTCAGCTGCGTTATTGCAGGAAATGATCAACATGATTATGTCTATATTTTTGACCCAGCTAACAATACGGTAGCAAAAACAGCAATAAGCAATGTTTCAAACGTTATTGGCAACTCTATCGTCGTTGAAGGTATAAAACCAGGTGAACAAGTCGTGTCTGCTGGCGTGACCTTTTTAGCTGATGGCTTGTTGGTGAAGCCATATCAGTCTGCAAACTAGTAGGAGAAAGTGATGAATATTACTGCTTTCTCGATTCAAAATTCACGTTTTACTTTAATTACCGTTTTATTGGCCGTAATTTTAGGGATACTAACTTTTCTCAGTTATCCAAGTAAAGAAGATCCGTCGATAGTTATCAGACAGGCACAAGTTGTTACTAGCTTTCCAGGGATGAACCCAGTACGAATTGAAAACCTGATAACAAAACCTATAGAAAAAAAGCTCAAAGAAATTGCAGCTATCGAGACGATTTCTTCCGATTCAAAAACCGGCGTGTCATTAGTAAAAGTTGATGTCCATGATTATGTTGAAGACTTAGATGCAGTTTGGCAGGAACTACGCGATAAAATACAAGATGTTAGTCGTGAATTACCTGCAGGTTCAGTCGGTCCTTTTGTAAATGATGACTTAGGTTTAACCTCTATTGCTTCCATTGCCATTACGACTGACAGTGGTTTTTCAGCTGCTGACTTAGAAAACTTTTCTGAAGATATTAGAGATGTGTTGTATACCTTGGATGGTACCCAGAAAATTGAAATTTTTGGCGTGCAAGATGAGCAGATATATATAGAATTTGCTTCTGATGTATTTCAACGTGGTATCGACATCAGATCGATAGTAAATAATTTAACGGCACAAAACGTTATTTTGCCTGGCGGCCAACTAGAAGCCGATGGTCAAAATATCGTATTGGAAGCGACCGGTGACTTCCAAACCTTAGATGAAGTAAAAGCCCTACAAGTAGCCATTCCTAACTCAGAGCAAGTGTTACGCTTGGATGATTTAGCAACCATTAGGCGTGCTTATGTCGAACCGAAGCAACCACCTGTCTATTTTAATGCGAAACCAGCCATTATTTTAAGCATCTCGATAAATGAGGGTATTAACAGTATTGAATATGGTGAGCGTTTGCAGGGAAAAGTGCAGCAATTGCAAAACACATTACCATGGGGCATTCAATTAGAGTATGCCACCTACCAGCCTGAGCTGGTAGAAAAAGCCGTTTCAGGTGCAGTGAATAATTTGTATCAAACTTTGTTTATTGTTTTATTGGTGGTGATCACCTTTCTAGGCTTAAGAACGGGCTTGATAGTCGGCTCTTTTGTACCGATAACGATGCTGGCATCAGTGGTGATTATGTCGTCATTAGAGGTTGAGTTACAAAGAATGTCGATAGCCGCCATGATAATAGCATTAGGTATGCTGGTGGATAATGGAATTGTAGTTGCTGAGAGTATTGGTGTGAAAATGCTGGCAGGTATGAGTCGTGTTGACGCTGCCGTATCTGCAGGCAAGAGCTTAGCGATTCCGTTGTTAACATCAACATTAACCACAATCTTGTTCTTTGTACCGATCGCAATGGCTGAAGGGGCGACAGGTGAATACACCACGTCTTTGGCACAGGTTATAACCATAGTCTTATTAATGTCATGGTTTTTATCGTTATACATGACGCCAGCTTTATCGTCTAAATTTTTAGTTGTGCAGTCAGATGAGCAAGGTCAGTCGGGAAAACTGTATCATTATTACTCTCTAATTCTTGATATTATTTTGCGCTTCAAAGTAATCTTCATTAGTTGTATTTTTATCATCTTAGTTGGCTCGGTCATGTTGCTTGGCAAGGTGGACAAAGAGTTTTTCCCATTAGGTGATAGAAACCAATTTTTAGTATATGTCGATTTACCGGCCGGTTCTTCAATCAACCAAACGGATGAAGTCACTAAACGTTTGAGTAATTGGTTAATGGATAAAGATGTAAACCCAGAGGTAAGTAGCTCTGTTTCTTACATTGCTGGTGGTGGGCCACGTTTCTTTTTATCATTATCGCCACCTGATCCTGACGACCATAAAGCATTTACTGTCGTAAATACCTTTGATAGTGAACAAGTTGATGCCGTGCTTGCTCGTACCAAAGTGATGATATTAGATGAATTCCCTGAAGCGCGTATTGAAGCTAAAAAAATGTGGATGGGGGGCTCAGAATCTGGTTTATTTGAACTGCGAATTATTTCCGATAATGAAGATGTAATGTATCAGGTGAGTGATGAAGTTATTACAGCGTTAACTGCAATTCCTGAGATGAACATTATCAAGCAAGATTGGGAAAATAAGACGCTCAAACTTAATCTTGAAGTTAAGCAGTCACAAGCAAAAAAAGCAGGCATAAGCTCAGAGAAAATATCGAATTCACTGAACTCTTATTTTAGCGGTAGTGTTATTTCAGAGTTTAGAGAAGGCGATAAAATTATACCTATCGTAATTAAAGGTGAAATGGCGGAAGGTAACTCGTTAACGGATCTGTTAAATTTAAATATTTACTCCGATAGTTATGACACTTGGGTACCACTGACTGAACTGATTGAGATCAAAGGTGATTGGCAAGCGGGGCGTATTAAGCGTCGCGAACAACGTCGAACTATGACGGTGATAGCCAAACATGAATATCAATCGGCAAGTTATGTATTGCAACAAATTCAACCTGTCATTGATAAGCTGAATGAATCCGAGCAATATAGTTTAGAAATTGCTGGTGAAATAGAAAGCCAAGGCGAAGCAAACGAAAAGTTATTTGCTAATTTTCCTTATGCTTTTGCATTGATTGTTTTGTTGTTAATTTGGCAATTTAACTCGTTTAGAAAAACAGCTGTTATCTTGTTAACGATACCGTTAGTTGTCGTCGGTGCCACCTTAGGTTTAATCGTGATGGATGCGATGTTTGGCTTTATGGTGATATTAGGCTTTTTTAGTTTGGCCGGCATCATCATCAATAACGGTATCGTATTGATTGATCAGATTATGCAAGAAGAAGAAAAGACGAATGATCGTTACCAAGCTCTTCTTGAAGCGTGTCGCTCACGATTAAGGCCGATCTTAATTACGACATTAACCACGGTGTTGGGTTTAGTGCCACTGATTTTATCTCAAGATCCCTTGTTTTATGGCATGGCCAGCGCGATGGCATTTGGCTTAGCGGTGGGGTCGATGATGACCTTGGGCTTTGTACCTGCGTTATATGCACTTTTTTACGGTATTAAGCCGATAAAATAATTGCACACCTCTGCTGGCATCAATGTGAGTGACTCATTCCTTACATTGTGTTTGAAGTGGTCACAATTAAGGATTTAACAATGAATATCTCAAGCTCAATGCTTATGGTCATAATGAGTTCAGTTGGCATGCAGCAAGCATTAGCCAACCCGCTCAGCACTTGTATGCAACAACAAGTCATGACTGCGACTGATAGTGTAACGGTGGGCGAGATGCGCGCTTATTGCGATAGTATTTCGGCTGAACAAGCTGATGTTATCCATAGCTTAGATGTAGCACAGCACGAAGAGTCTGCCGTGGCCCGTCGGTTAAGATTAGAGAAAGAAAATTCAGGTAAGCTTTTTTCTTTACAGCCTCATAAACCTAATTATTTATTAATCAGTAATAATTTGTCTGATCCGAATGAGCAGCCCTTTGATCAGGTGTTTCCTAATAAAGAGATTCACCTACAACCTTGGGAAACTAAATTTCAAATAAGCTTAAAGGTACCGGTTGCGAGAGATCTCTTTGGTGATAACGGTGATTTATTTATTGCTTATACCAACCGTTCTTTTTGGCAGCAATTTAATAAAGATAGCTCATCACCATTTAGAGACTCAAACCATGAACCTGAAGCATGGCTGTCATTCGAGAATGATAGTGAATTATGGGGCTTTAAGAACTCGGTAATTCGTACCGGTTTTGTTCATCAATCTAATGGGCAGGGCGGTGGCTTATCTCGCAGCTGGAACAGAGTTTATGCTGACTTTATTATCGAAAAAGGTAATTTTTACTTTTCATTCAAGCCTTGGCTGCGTATTTCAGAAGACACTGAAGATGATGATAATTCAGATATAGATGATTATTTAGGTAATTTTGAGTTTTCAGGCCTTTATAAAAGAGGTGAGCATACCTTTGATTTTATGGCCCGAAATAATTTAGATTTTTCTGACAACCATGGCGCATTGCAACTGGGTTGGAGTTTTCCAATAACGAATAATGTTAAAGGTTACTTACAGTGGTTTAATGGCTATGGAGAAAGCTTGATTGACTATAACGCCCACACCAATAGCATTGGCATGGGCATTAAGCTAAGTGATTGGTTGTGAATTCTAGATATTTCGTAGGCCGAGTAACTTAAGACCTAATGCTAGTAATACTATCGATATTGGCAGAATCAATACTTCCCACGTTAATGTTTCTAGGTTCAGTAATATCAACTCTAGAAATTTTACAAAAATGATTACGATGATAACCTCGGTTAAGATCGCTTTTAAATCACTGATACTAGATATATTTATCCAATCAAAGATAGGTTCATTATTAATTTTTGTACCGCCAATAAATAATTTCATCACGCCGTATGAAAAAATAAATAATACAAAGGCAATTAAAAATGCATCGATTGATTTGACGATGTAAACCGTCGCCATATCGGCAGAGCTAAGCGTTTGAGAAACATCCTCGATGAAAAATGATTTGATCGCATTAAAGGTTTTAAGCACGCCAATAGCAAACATGATGGCAGAACCGAGCAAGGAACTGATGACGGCAATCCAACTTAAATATCTAAATGACGAAAACATCTTAATTAGCATCCTGTTCTGATGGTGTTAATGCTTCAGTTGTTGCTTGCCAAGCCTCATCGGAAGCTTCTTTAGTAGCATTCCAAGTATCTTCGCTTACGGATTTGGTTTTATCCCATGCATCTGAGCTGCCTTTTTCAGTGGCATCCCAAGCATCTCCTGATACTTGTTTGGCTTTCTGCCAATTTTTTGCGCTATCTTCTTGAACTGAACCGGTTATACCACCTGAAACCTGTTGAGTTTTATTCCAAGCATCATCAAAGAACTGGGTCGTTTTGTCCCATAAACTAGGCTCATTAACTTCGGCTTCAGAGGCTGCGACAACAGGACAAAAACTGAGGGCAACAGCTAGCACGACTATTTTGGTCGATGCTGATAAAGGTTTAATGGATGTCATTATCGGTTTCCTAGAGGAAGGTATAAATTGTACGAAAACTGAAATTGTAGCAGATTAAAAAAATGACATTATTACTGCTTGTCTGAGCTGAATTGACGAGTTAATGGAATGGGGGCAGCATGTAACAATGGTGTCGTAATTTAAACCTGGTAAATATTTTCATCGATACTCTACATAATTGCCAGTCTTATCACATCTAACGCTGTGATGGTGACTGGTTAGTAATAAGGGGAATAGTAGTGAATATATTCAAACTAAGTCATCTTCCAATAGTCGCTAGTCTCATTCTAATGCTGGTTCAGCCAGGCATTGCTAGCGAAAATATCAGCCACAGTGCTTTTATTGACGGTAATGTTGAGTTAATCCCGGTGCCAGATAAACAAGGTGCTTATCGTTATATCAAGCCTGATCTTGATCTTAACAAGTACAACAAGGTTATTATTGAGCCGGTTGAGGTATGGTTGCACCCGGACAGTGAATATAAAGGCATTGAACCGGGTACGGTCAAAGCACTAGCTGATAGTTTTGCACAAATTTTAGTGAATGAATTAGAGCCAGAGTATGGTGTTGTGGGTCAGGTGGCCGCAGATACTCTAGTCGTTAGGCTTGCAATTATGGGCTTAAAAACGAAAAAGAAAAAACGTGGCTTATTAGGTTATATTCCTGTGGCACTTGTTGTCAGTGCTTTAAATACCAATGCATTGAAACGGGTATCTCTTATTGATGCAGGTATTGAAGCTGAGATTTTAGATTCGATGACGGGCGAACGGTTGGCTGTGTTGGTAGATACTGGTATTAGAACACCAGAAGCTGAAAGTGCTGGCAAAAACGTATCATGGCAGGATATAGAAATGAGCTTACGTTTTTATGCCAAACGGTTTAAAGCACAACTAGATGCTAGTAAATAGAAAATACGAGAATTTGTAATGTGGAAAATATGTTTGTCGATAGGGATGTCAGCACTGTTATCTATAGCTTTACCTTATGAAGCTTTAGCCGTTGAACAACAAATGGATAGGCCGAAGATCGGTCTAGCATTAAGCGGTGGAGGAGCCAGGGGCGCAGCTCATGTCGGTGTTCTTAAAGTGCTAGAGGAATTGAACATTCCTGTTGATTATATTGCTGGAACAAGTATGGGCGCTGTAGTGGGGGGCTTATATGCATCCGGTATGAACAGTGATGAAATTGCAAAACAGTTAGTGTTGATAGACTGGGAAACAGTATTCAATGATAAGCCGGCTCGCCCAGAACGTTCGCAACGGCGTAAGGATGATGACCGGCTTTATTTGGTAAAAGGTAAAATCGGTATCAGCGAGGCAGGAGTTCGAGTGCCTAGAGCAGCTGTTCAAGGGCAGAAGTTCGACTTTATTCTGAAGTCATTAACGTTGCCGGTAGCTAACATCAACAACTTTGATGAATTACCTATTCCGTTTAGGGCGGTGGCAATGGATCTGGCAACAGGCGATGAAGTGGTGCTAGCTAAAGGTGACTTATCTATAGCAATGCATGCCAGCATGGCTATTCCAGCAGCGTTTTCACCGATAGAATTAGATGGAAAACTACTAGTTGATGGCGGTGCAGCTAATAACTTACCGATATCGGTAGTAAGGGATATGGGGGCTGATATTGTCATTGCCATTGATATCAGCACACCGTTATTAAGCAAAGATAAACTAGATAGAGCATTAGCCGTTATCGATCAATTAACCGGCTTGTTAACGAGACGTAATGTTGAAATGCAATTGCAGACAATGACCGACGCTGATGTATTGATATTGCCTGAATTAGATAGTATCGGCACGATGGATTTTTCACAGGTTGTGCAAGCAGTTGAACAGGGTAGACAAGCTGCCGTAGCTCAGAAAACACACTTATCTGCATTGTCGCTAGCGACAGAACAATATCAACATTATGCTGCGATGCAGCAACAAGCATCGTGGCAACAGCCCGTTATTAACTTCATTCGCTTTGATAATGATTCAAAGGTAAGTGATGAATACTTATTAGAACACTTAGCAGTTGATGTCGGACAACCTTTTGATTTAAATGCTGTTGAGAGTGGCATTGCCACACTTTATGGTTTGGATATATTTGAAAGTGTTCGTTATGACTTGGTCAACGAACAAGATGAAACCGGATTGATTGTCAAAGCCAAACAAAAAAGCTGGGGCACAGATTCATTACAGGCTGGCCTCGAGTTATCCAGTGATTTAAGTGGTGAGTCTGCATTTAATATCGGTTTAGCTTATACCCAACAGCCGCTTAACTCGCTTAATGGCGAATGGCGAACTGCCCTGCAAATAGGCGAAGAGCCAGGCATCATTAGTGAACTCTATTTACCACTTGATACTGCTTCTCGATACTTTACCAATCTCGCTTTGTCATGGGAAAATCAGGACATGCGCCTTTATGATGACAATGGTGGCCGTGCAGATGCTGAATATGAAATTAGACGTTGGGGAGCGAGGCTAGCCGTAGGCAGAAACTTCGGTAAATGGGGAGAAGTACGTGTTGGTCTACGTCGTTTCACTGGTAATGCTGATGTAGCAGTCGGCGGACCTTCGAATAGAAGTTTTGATTTTGACGATGGCCAGTTTTTTATCAGTGCTAAAACAGATACCTTAGATAATTTGCACTTTCCACGAGAAGGGCACTTTAATAGTATTGAGTGGATCAGTGCTAAACAACAACTAGGTGCAGATGATGACTATGACAAAGTTGATCTGAGACTGTCGACCGCCAAGAGTTGGAATGATGATTCAGTTATTCTATCGGTGCTCTATGGGTCAACAATAAGTGGTGATAGCTCTATCCATAACCGTTACCGGCTCGGTGGCTTTATGAAACTATCAGGTTTAAATGAAAATGAATTATCTGGCCAACACTATGGTTTGGCATCAGTCATTTATCAACGTCGACTGTATCGCAGTCAAATTGTGCCTGTATTTGCTGGTGCTGCATTTCAATTAGGTAATACCTGGCAAGACAAGGATGATATTGGCCTGACCAGCGATGATTTAGTAACCAGTGGCACGCTATTTTTAGGTGCTGATACCCCCATTGGTCCTATGTACTTAGGTTATGGGCTTGCAGAAGGCAGTGACGATGGCGCTGCCTACCTGTTCTTAGGTCAACCATTCTTTTAAATACTGATTAACGAGGAGATATTATGGCTGTTCGAATGAGTTATGAAGATGATGAGCTGTTGGTATTTTATGTTTCCGGTGTGTTAACAAAAGATGAATTAGATCGTTGCCAGCAAGAAGCTGAAGCCATTATTCAACAGGGCAATGCCAAGATTTTAGGCATAGTACTTGATGATTTCACTGGTTGGGGCAAGGAAGGAGATTGGGCTGACCTATCATTTCAACAACGCAATGATCCCTTCATTAAAAAGATGGCGGTAGTGTGCGATCCGCAGTGGCGAGATTTGACGGCAATGTTTACTTTAAAAGGCATACGCAAGTTTCCTATTGAACACTTCACGCCAGAAAAAGAAGACTTTGCTAGGATCTGGTTAAAAACAGATTAGACCCTAGCTTTATTTAGTTAGCAGCTTAACCGAAGTTGATTTTCGCCTCTAAATCATTACGAGAATCGGCATTCCGTAATGCTTCATCTAAGCTGATACGACCGTCTTTATAAAGCGCTAATAATGCTGTATCAAAGGTTTGCATACCCTCAGCACCACTGTTGTCCATGGCTTCTTTTATTTCATCGAGGCTGCCTTTTAAGATCAGGTTAGCAATGTGCGGTGTACTTAACATTACCTCAATAGCAGCACAGCGTTTACCGTGAACATCAGGAATCAACCGCTGTGAAATGACCGCGCCTAAGTTAGCTGAAATATCCATAAACAACTGTTTGTGTTGGGCATGTGGAAACATATTAATAATACGTTCCATTGCTTGGTTGGCATTGTTGGCATGCAGTGTTGAAATACATAAATGGCCAGTATTTGCCAGCTCTAGTGCTGCTTCCATCGTTTCACGATCACGTATCTCACCAATTAAGATAACATCCGGTGCTTCACGTAAACTGGCTTTCAGGGCGCGAGCATAGGACTCGGTATCCACACCGACTTCACGTTGATTAACGATCGACATTAAGTTGGGATGTGAAAATTCCACAGGATCTTCAATGGTTAAAATATGGCCGGCACTATTTTTGTTTCGGTGATTAATCATCGCCGCCAAGCTAGTTGATTTACCAGAGCCAGTCCCACCGACCATCAACAATAAACCTCGCTTAGCCATGATCAGGTCTAATAGAACCTCAGGTAGTTTAAGCTGTTCAGCAGTTGGAATTTCAGATGGAATCAGTCGTAATACAATGCTGGTGGTGCGACGTTGAGAAAATACATTAACCCGAAAGCGAGCACTGTTATCAGGCAAGCTGATGGCAAAATCTAGATCTTTGCTTTGTTCAAACTCGGCAATTTGCTCATCAGTCATAATGTTATAAGCCGCTGACTGGCTGAGTTCTGGTGTGAGCAAGTAGCTATCCATTTCGACAGCAGTACCATGAATTTTTGCTTTAACCGGCGAGCCTGAAGTAATGAATAAATCAGATCCATCTAACTCAACCATTTTAGCTAAATAAGGCATGATATCGAGTGATTCAGTTGGCACATCGCCTAATACAGACAAGTTCGAAGGCGCTTCGAGTTTTTCTACACGATCACGTTGATCTTGGCTGATGGCAATCGACAGCTGTTCATCTTGTTCGGTGATTTCTGTAATCAGTTTCACGCCACCGAGCAAATTGGCAACAAAGCGTATCCGCTTATTGATGGATAGTTGCAGCTTTTGAGTATCACTGGTGATACTTTCAAAGATTTCAGCAAGCATCTCTGAGGTAATAATGGTTTTACCAATAGCACGTTCTTGGCCATCTAAAACAACACACGGTGTAGTATCAATATCAAACTTCAGACACGTCGCTTTCTTTTCCAACATTAATTTAACGTAAGGGGATATATCCATAATAGCTCTCGTTTAAAACGTGAAAAGTGTAATTAATTGCCCGTCATGGCTGAGGAGACTCTTCTTCATCTTCCTCATCTTCTTCGTGGTCAACAAGCGATAATTCGATATTGCCAAAGCTAGGTGGGGGAGCTTCTGCTTTACTGGTCGTCGTTGCACTGTCGACTTCCAAGCCGGCAGCAAGATCTTCATTAGCATCATCGTCACTGACTTCTTTAGACAGTTTGATTTGTAAACGGACTTCATTGCTTGAATCAGCATTTTTCACCGCTTCGTCATAACTGATTTTGCCATCGTTATATAGGGTAAACAAAGCTTGATCGAAGGTTTGCATACCTAACTCGCGTGACTTGGCCATGATGCCTTTAATACCTGATACATCACCTTTAGCAATAAGATCAGAGATTAAAGGGGTATTAATCAAGATCTCAATCGCAGCACAGCGACCACCATCGATGGTGCGAATTAAACGTTGTGAAATAATCGCTCGCAGATTGAGTGACAGATCTTGCATCAGCTTGACCTGCTTGTCGGAAGGGAAAAAACCTAGGATACGATCAATAGCTTGATTGGCATTATTAGCATGCAAAGTCGCCATCGCTAAATGACCTGTTTGAGCAAATTCAACACCAAAGTCCATGATTTCCTTGTCACGAATCTCACCTAAAACAATCACATCAGGTGCTTGGCGCAAGGTGTTATGTAAGGCCGCTTCCCAACTATCGGTATCCACACCGACTTCACGCTGCATGATTACGCAGTTTTTATGACTATGTACATACTCAATAGGATCTTCAATGGTGATGATGTGGCCATGACTTTCTGCATTACGATGATCAAGCATCGCTGCCATCGATGTCGACTTACCAGAACCGGTACCACCGACCATGATCACCAAACCATTCTTAGTCATCATGATATCTTTCAATACCTCAGGCAGGCCAAGGTCATCAATATTAGGGATTTCTGAGGCAATGGTTCTCATCACCAAACCTTGCATACCTTGCTGCACGTAGGCATTCACCCTAAAACGGGATAGGCCAGCAGGGGCAATCGCAAAGTTACATTCTTTCGTCGCTTCAAATTCTTTTAGTTGCTTATCATTCATCACACTCTGGGTGATAGCTTTAGCATCTTCAGCAGACAATGGGTGCTTGGACAGTGGGGTCATCTGACCCTTGATCTTGATTGCCGGTGGAAATCCAGCAGTAATGAATAAATCGGAACCATCTTGCTCTAACATCATCGTTAATAACTTAACGGTGAGCGACATCGCTTCATTTCTTTCCATAGCAGTTGCCTTATAGTCTGGTAATTAAAGCCAGTTTAAATCAAATTGACCCCAAAAATATATGAATTTTATGTCGAATATAACTAACTATTACCGGCATCAGCTAAATCTACGATTTACCTAGATATCACACTGATCTTAATGCCTTGATATCTACGATAAATGTAGAAATTAAGCTAGCTTTGTAAGCTTAAATGACATTATTTGGCACCAATCCTTTTTTTGCTCTGGTTATGGTCATGGTCTGTAAAACTAATACAACAAGCACGGTCAACAAGGTGGGCACGATAGCCATTGGAATAAAGGTGGTTAATAATATTTTTTTCATCTGAGGATCGGTTTGAGAGGTAGCAAACAACCAGCCCAAGCCCATCACTCCAGCAGAAATAACATAACTAATAAGAATATAACGACTTCTTCGCCACGCCATTTTCCAATGGGCAGATACAAACGCATCGTGGCTTTTATTCGTTGCACCCTTAGCGATATACATCGAACAAATTACCGAGACAACTAATGAAAAAAGCATGATCTCTTTTGTATATTCAGTACTGAAAGCAACAATAGGCAGCAGCAGATGAAAAAGGGATAAGTTTGTCATCACGATATTGTGAGCAACTAAGGCTTGTTTTTGTAATGGGCTATTCATATTCTATTTATCTACTTAATTTAAGGTAATAACAGGAGCATCAACAGTGCATTATAGCGAGCATTAAGAGAGTGCCAAGCATAGACTTAGGTTAATTCTCGGGGGTATGATGTGCTTTTTTCAGCTGGATTGAAAGTGGATACACTCACCATACTTGGTTTTATCATTGCTATGACAGTACCGCTTTCAGTGCTAACCGCAGCAAAGCTAGATAAATCAGGCGAAACAGCTCGCCTTAGAAAGGTCTGGCCGTTGTCAGTTTTTGTACTGATATTAGTGGCTATGCAGGCGATCATTTTCCCTGCGACATTACTGTACTTTTCTTGGGCACACTTAAACTGGTTTCAGCTGCTGGTAATAGCAATCACGTTCTTTTATTTTTCTAAGCCGATAACATTCATTAAAGACATGCAATTCGTTTGGATACTGTTTTCGATAACCACCCCGATAGCGTTTTTTGCAGAGCTATATTTAGTGATGGCTTGATTGGAATGGGGCGAGTATGACAATTGAACTAACCAGGCTTACCAAACTTAAGCTGTGGACTAATGGCCGAGGCTAAGCTTATATATTAGTAACATTCAATGAAATAACGCTAGCCTAGCTATGGAAGCCTAATATAATTCAAGCCGAAAAAACTATGCTAAAGTCACTGCATTTTATAGGGATAAAAGCAGAGTAGTGATGTCAGGGAAAAGCATACGAATTTATCTGCCAACAGGTAGCATTAATGGCATTCGACATGCCGAGATTGCAAACTGGACTGGCCAAGCACTTTCTTGCCCTCGCAGTGAGATAAAGTCTTTAAATGATTGGGACGAAGTAAATAGTCCTGGTGTCTATTTATTATTCGGTGCTGATGATGATGGCCAACACCAAGCTGTCTATATCGGTGAAGCTGAAAATGTACGTGATCGCCTAAAAAATCATGTCAGCAATAAAGACTTTTGGAATGAAGTCATTTGTTTTACCAATAAAGACGAAAGTCTAACCAAGTCACATGTAAAATACCTTGAAGCGATCTTGATAGAACAAGCTAAAGATATTAATCGCTATCAGCTACATAATTCTGCAGCGTCAAATAAACCAACACTGCCACGAGCTGATCGTGATGCAATGAACGAGTTTGCAGATAATGTCCGAATATTACTCGGAGCCTTAGGCCATAAAACATTAGAACCTTATGCTTCTAACGCTGTACTTGAAAATAATAATGAACAATCAACAAAACTTCGCTTGCTCAACAAAAATGCCTATGGCAACCAAGTGAGTGATGGCTTTCTAGTTTATAAAAACTCTGAAATGACAAAAACGATAGCAAAGAGCTTAAAAAGAAATAAAAAGGAGACATGTCAAAAACTAATTGCAGATGGTGTTATTACTGAAAATGAGGATAACTATATTTTCTTAAAGGATTACTTATTTAGCAGTCCATCAGGTGCTGCATCAGTGTTAACTGGCTCATCACGGAATGGTCAGGACTGTTGGAAAAACGAACAAGGACAAACACTTAAACAAATAGAAGCCAGTTAATACATCACCATTCATTAACCTCTACCTAACACAATAAGAAATAACGGAAACTACATGTCACAAGCCTCAAACAACCTCGCAGCCTATATTTGGTCATTAGCAGATCTATTACGAGGTGACTTAAAGCAATCTCAATATGGTCGGGTGATACTTCCGTTCACCTTATTACGCCGTTTGGAATGTGTTTTAGAACAAAACAAAGCAGCGGTATTAATTGAACACGAAAAAGTTCAACAGATGAACCTGCCTGAACAGGCACAAGAAAAACTGTTATTAAGGGCAAGTGGCCTAAGCTTTTTCAATACATCAAAAATGGATCTATCCAAACTGGGTGAGGCAGGCATAAAAGCCAACCTTGAAAGTTATATTCAAGGCTTTTCCAAAGATGCCCGTGAAATTTTTGAACACTTCAAATTTGATGAGTTTATCGGCCTGCTTAATGATGCAGACTTACTCTATAAGATAGTCCAAAAAGTCAGAACAGCTGATCTCAGCCTTAAAGCCATCTCCAATCATGACATGGGCTTGGTGTTTGAAGAACTAATCCGCCGCTTTGCTGAAAGTTCAAATGACACAGCCGGAGAACACTTTACGCCGCGAGATATTGTTCGTCTCACCACTTCACTGGTATTTATGGAAGATGATGATGCTTTAACCAAGTCAGGCATCATTCGTACTATTTATGATCCAACAGCTGGAACAGGCGGCTTTTTGTCCTCGGGTATGGAATATGTACACGAACTAAATCCACAAGCTGTCATGCGTGCCTTTGGTCAGGAACTGAACCCTGAAAGTTATGCGATCTGTAAGGCGGATATGCTGATCAAAGGCCAAGAAGTCGGCAATATCAAACTGGGTAACACCTTATCGAATGATCAGCTCTATGCTGACAAGTTTGATTACATGCTCTCCAATCCTCCGTTTGGTGTTGATTGGAAAAAAATTGAATCGACTATCAAAGATGAAAACACCCTCAAAGGTTTTGAGGGTCGCTTTGGCCCAGGCCTGCCACGTGTTTCTGATGGTTCCTTATTATTCTTATTACACTTGATCAGCAAATTACGTGATGGTTCAGAAGGTGGCGGCCGTATCGGTATCATCCTCAATGGCTCACCGTTATTTACTGGTGGAGCAGGCTCGGGTGAATCTGAAATACGTCGATATATTTTAGAAGCTGACTTATTAGAAACTATCGTCGCACTCCCAACCGACATGTTCTACAACACCGGTATCGCCACTTATGTATGGATATTGTCGAATAAAAAATCCACACAACGCAAAGGCAAGGTGCAACTAATTAATGGTGTGAACCTGTGCGGCAAGATGCGTAAATCACTCGGTTCTAAACGTAATGAAATGAGCAGTGATGACATTGCGCTCATCACCCGAACGTTTGGTGAGTTTGAAGTAGTCGATGCAACAGAACTGGATAAACCAGCAGAGCAAAAGTCTAATCGAGGAAGACAGTCAGATACACCTAAAACAGAAGCGCCTAAAACCTTTGCCAGCAAAATCTTCGCCACTCATGAGTTTGGCTATCGCCGTATCACTATAGAACGGCCATTACGTGAAAGTTATCAATTTAGTGATGAACGCATTGCCGAGTTACGCTTTGCCGCCAAGCCCTTAAATGCACCGATGAAATGGATCTATGAAACCTATAGCCAAAACTGGTCGGAGCATGCCGACTGTAACAACTACGGTGTTTTAGCAGAACACGAAGCGGAGATTCGTAAACATCTGAAAGCCCATTTCAGTGATTTAAAAGAAGCAAAAATCAAAGACGTGTTAAGTAGCAAAACGTGGATAGACCAAAAACAAATTCTGCTCAAAGCCATGCAACTACAACAAAGCATCGGCAGCGTTCAGCACGATGATATGAATGGTTATGAAGCCGCCATTAAAGATGCCAGCAATGCCCAAGACATTAAATTAGAAGCCAAAGAGAAAAAACAAATCACCACGGCAGTCAGCTGGAAAAACCCAGCAGCAGAAAAAGTTGTCAAGAAAGTACACAAGAACACCGACGCTAATCCAATTTATGGCCTATTTAATGTTGATGGCAACACCGTTGAGTTTAAAGCCGATGGCGATCTGCGTGATAACGAAAACGTAGCACTTGATCCATCACAAGCAGTCAATGACCTCAATGAAGCCTACTTCAAAAAAGAAGTGCAACCTCATGTGCCCGATGCATGGATAGATGCCAGCAAGAAAGATGACAAGGATCAACAAGTCGGTATTGTCGGTTACGAAATTCCATTTAACCGCCATTTTTATCAGTATCAGCCACCAAGAGACTTAGTAGAGATTGATGCCGATTTGGATAAGGTTTCTGCCGAGATAATGAACCTGCTGCAAGAGGTGCATTCGTAATGGGGGGAAAGTATCACGGCTACCCAGAATACAAAGGCGCCTCTGTTCAATGGCTGGACAGTTTACCCAGTCACTGGATTGAAACTTCGTTAAAACGCTATTGTAGAGTGACTGATGGGAGTCATCACTCGCCTAAGATTCAAAGTGATGGTAAACCGTTCGTTTCGGTCACAGATGTTGGTGTAAATGATATTAACTTTGAAGAAAGCAAGAAAATATCGCATGAAGATTACCTTAGATTGGTACAGGAAGGTTGTAAGCCGAAAGTTGGCGATGTCTTATTAACTAAGGACGGTACGATAGGGCGCGCTGCAATTGTAGCTAAAGGTTTTCCTGAGTTTGTAATATTGTCTTCCTTGGGGCTATTAACACCCAAGCAAGAGCTAACAAATATTTTTCTCTATTACTACCTCATTTCAGGCATCAATGTTGATCAAATGAATAGTTTGATTCACGGTTCTGCATTAAGGCGGATGACGATTAGCAAAATTGATAGTTTGTTGATAACGATTCCGCCTGTCGAAGAACAAGAGAAAATCGCCAACTTCCTCGATCACGAAACCGCCAAGATCGACACCCTGATCGAAAAACAACAACAGCTGATCAAACTGCTAAAAGAAAAACGCCAAGCCGTGATCAGCCATGCCGTCACCAAAGGCCTTAATCCCAAGGCCCCCATGCGCGACTCAGGTGTTGAGTGGTTAGGTGATGTCCCGGAGCATTGGGATGTGGCGAGAATAAAAAACTTGGCAATAATAATTTCAAAAGGGACTACACCAAGCACTATTGGTGGTGATTTTGTCGATGAAGGGGTGAGATTCCTTAAAGGTGAGAATATTGGTAAATCAATACCTGTGCAGGAATCACCAAAGTTTTTTATAACTGAAGTTGTTGATGAACAGATTTCTCGAAGTCGATTAGAAGAGAATGATGTCCTAGTAATTATTGCTGGTGCTACGACTGGTTTGGCGTCTATTTTACAGAAAGACTTATTGCCTGCTAATACAAACCAAGCTGTTAGTTTTATTCGGCCAAAAGAGAGCCTATATTCGAAGTTGATTGTACGATGGTTGTCTACTGAGTTTGCGCAAAGAATTATTTGGATGGGAGCTGTGCAGGCAGCTCAGCCTAACCTTTCTATGGAAGATTTGGGGAATATTCCAATAGCCGTACCTCCAGAAAAAGAGCTTGCTGAAATTATTGAAGCGATTGATAAGTGTTTAATACGATTCGATGATCTGCATTCTAAGGTAAAAAGTGCTATTGAACTTATGCAAGAGCGTCGCACAGCCTTAATATCTGCAGCCGTCACCGGAAAAATCGACGTTAGAAACTGGAAGCTAGATATTAATTAACAATAATAAATATGGAATTGTCTTGATATGTCAAAAAAAGAACATCCTTCGATAACTGAGCAAATTGATAATGATGAAGGCTTAAAGTCTAAACGTAAGATGTTAACGATTGTTTCATTAATTTTATTGGCACTGTCATTTTCTGCTGCAAAACTGGAAGAAGTTAATACGTTTGTTTTTAAATTGAGCTTTGACAATCAAAACGGTATCTCTATTTTATTAGTGTTATCGATTATCTTTTTATTGGTGCGTTATTTTAATTATGCAAGGCCATATCATGATCAGCTTTTTAAATTATGGTCAGATAGGTTGCTTAGACATCATTTTTTCTATTTACCTGACCCATACGGAGAGATAGCAACTGGCCTTGTTGTAGAAAAAAGGCCACATGAAATTAACCTTCAAGAAATTAGTCATCAAGGTTGGCATTATGATCATAAATATAAATGCTCATATCTGTTCATCAGAAAGTTTTCATATTCTTGGTCTGATCAATATGAACATTACGAAGTTGATGTTGTTGTTGATTGGAGAAACTATCTTAAAACAATATCTTTAGAAATAAAGTATCGATTTCAAAGATATTTTATGTATCGCGAAAACTTGGATATTTTAACTCCCTATTTTTTAGGACTATTCGCAATTTGTAGTTATTTTTTTAATGAACAGTTTCAATTGGCTTTGAAGTTTTTGATAGTTTAATAGGGATGAATAAAGCAAATGAACTCACACTTCAGAGCGATATGATTCATCCTTTGATGAATCAAAGGGGAGACGTTAGGAAAACCTAAATACTAACCGGCCACTAATCCGGCCTAAACTTCATTTTTATGGTGGACTTATTTGTTAATAAGTTTATATTATCATTATGTTAGCGATATTTTAATGCGGCCATTAAACCGGCCAATATAATGTGAGAAATGATGGTTAAGATGAACTATAGCTGTGTCGATACTTAATATAACGCCTTTTATACCTAGCGATAAGGCGTTGGCTGAATCTGCTGTGGCTGATAAAGCCGTGTCGATAATGACATTATCGGCGCGTTTAGCGGGGCAGTTATCACCTCTTACGCTTGAAACATTAGAGCGCTATATGCGTGTGATTAACTCATATTACTCGAACTTAATTGAGGGCAACCCAACAAGGCCGCATGAAATAAGAGCGGCACATCGTGGGGATTATAGTCTTGATCCTGCGAAGCGTGACTTACAATGTGAATCGTTAGGGCATATCGCGGTGCAAGCGTGGTTGCGAGAGCAGAACCCTGATTTAGATACCTTATTTTCCCCCGATTTTATTCAAGAGATTCATCGCCAGTTTTATCAACATATTCCTGAAAGTCTTTGGTTGATTAAAGATAAACACGATGAGCTAGTGGATAAGGTTGTTCCGGGAGGGTGGCGACAACGCGCGGTTGAAGTGGGTCAGCATATTCCACCGGAAGCCGAGGCGATAGAGCCTTTGATGGCTCGGTTTTGTGAGGTTTATCACCCTGATAAGTTTAAAGGTGATCGTAAGTTAATTGCGATTATGTCGGCGCATCACCGTTTTGCTTGGATCCATCCTTTTATTGATGGCAATGGTCGTGTCGGTCGGTTATTTACGGATGCTGCATTAAAGGCTGTTGGCTTGGATAGCTCAGGTGCGTGGTGTTTAAGCCGTGGTTTGGCACGTAGTTCACAACAATATAAAGCATTGCTAGCGGGGGCTGATAACGCTCAACAAGGTAGTTTGGATGGACGGGGGCCACTAACAGAAAAAGGCTTGTTGAGTTTTTGTGACTATATGATGGACATAACGATTGATCAGCTGGATTATACTTCTGGTTTGTTAAATTTAGTGGATTTGCGTAAGCGAATTAATGGGTATGTTCAAGCTCGTAATGATTTTCGGGTGAACGGTATGACGGATGAGCTGAAGCCCGCTGCTGCTTTGATCTTACATACTGCATTTATACATGGTGAAATAGAACGTTCACAGGCTTTAGAGTTGTGCGGCATGCCTGAGCGTAGTGCTCGTCGTTTGCTTAGTCAATTAAAAAGTGATGGCTTGTTAAGTGAAACGAGCAGCAAGTCACCGTTACGTTGGGAGATACCTGAACATGCAGAGCCATGGTATTTTCCTGAGCTTGCACCACATGTTTAGTGATTAGGATATTAAAGGGAAGTGAAAGGTTATGACGAAGGTGAATGAGCTAGCATTTCAAAACGATATGATTCAGCAGTTGCTTGATAATGGTTGGCTATTAGGACTACCCGACAACTACAATCGCAAATTAGCTCTGTATGAAGAAGATGTTTTAGGTTTTGTTAAAGACACTCAGGATGAGCAGTGGCAAAAGTTTTGTGGTTTATATCCCAATAACCCTGAGCAGACGTTTTTAGAACGCGTTGCTTCACAGCTTAATAAAGCGGACCCCAATGCCGCGAATAAAGAGATGAGAACCTTTGGTACTTTGGGTGTGCTGCGCCATGAGCTACGTGATCGAGGAACACGCTTTAGTTTGTGTCAGTTTAAACCTGAACATGATTTAAATCCCGATACCCTTGCACGATATAAACAGAATCGATTACGGGTGGTACCTGAGCTTGTGTATTCACCTTGGGCGAGTGAAGAAGAGTTAGCGACAACCGGTAAAAAAGCCAAAGCATGGCGTATAGATTTGGTGTTGTTTGTGAATGGCTTGCCGGTGGCAACGCTGGAGTTAAAGTCTGAATTTAAACAGGCGGTTCAAAATGCTATTAAGCAATATAAAACCACGCGCTTTGCTATTGACCCTGTCACCAAAAAGCCAGAGCCGTTATTAACCTTTAAACGCGGTGCATTGGTGCATTTTGCGGTGAGCCAATATGAAGTGTATATGGCTACACGCTTGGAAGGTGATGAAACTTTCTTCTTACCATTTAACAAAGGCACTGCTGAAGGCGGCGCAGGTAATGATGTGCCCGAAGACATTAATCAGTACGCGACTGATTATTTGTGGAATGAGGTATTACAGCCGGATAATCTATTAAACATTCTTGCTCGCTTTGTACATTTACAAATCGAAGAAAAGGAAGATTGGGAAGGGCGACAGTTTAAGAAAGAAACGCTAATCTTTCCTCGTTATCACCAATGGGATGTGGTTAGTCAGTTGGTAGATGCTGCACGAACTGAAGGCCCTGGTCATAAATACTTGATCCAACATAGTGCGGGTTCGGGTAAATCAAATTCTATTGCTTGGTCTGCACATCAGTTATCGGCTATTCATACCGCTGAGGGTAACAAGCTGTTTGATTCTGTGATTGTGGTGACGGATAGAACGGTGCTGGATGATCAATTACAAGAAACGATTTCGCAGTTTACTTCGGTAGAAGGTGTCGTTGGTAGGATTAATCGTAATGAGGGCGATGGTTCAAAGTCAGAAAAGCTTGCCAGTGCATTGGAAAGCTCACAGCCGATTATTATCGTTACCATTCAAACCTTCCCTTATGTATTAAAAGCGATTGAAAATAGTGTCAGCTTGAAAGAGCGAAACTATGTAGTCATTGCTGATGAGGCGCATAGTTCCCAAACAGGTAGCACGGCACGGCAGTTAAAAGAAGTGCTGATGATTGATTCGAAACAGGATGATGAAGAGCTTACTAGCGATGATATTTTAGATGCCGCTGTGGCTTCACGTCGTGCTTCTAGTAACCTGAGTTACTTAGCCTTTACCGCAACGCCTAAAACCAAAACCTTAGAGTTGTTTGGTCGCCTGCCAAAGCCTGATGAGCAGTCTTCAAAAACCAATAAGCCCGAAGCCTATCATGTGTACAGCATGCGTCAGGCAATTGAAGAGGGCTTTATTCTCGATGTGTTGAAGAATTACACCAACTATAAAGTCGCCTATAACTTGGCTATGAAGATAGAAGGCAGTGATGAAGAGGTAGAGAGTAAAAAAGCCAAGGTAAAACTGAATCAGTGGGTGCGTTTGCACGATTACAACATCAGCCAAAAAGTACAGGTGATTGTTGAACACTTTAAAGATAATGTAATGGGACTACTTGGTGGGCAAGCGAAAGCCATGGTGGTGACCAGCTCTCGCAAAGAAGCGGTGCGTTATAAGTTAGCGTTTGATAAATATATTGTCAGCAAGGGCTATCAGAAAATTCATGCGATGGTGGCCTTTTCAGGTGAAGTCGAGTTCAACGATAAAGATCCTAATTCTGAAGATCTCATTGGTGAGAAGTTTACTGAAACTAATATGAATCCAAACCTTAAAGGCCGCGATATGCGTAAAGCCTTTAATAGTGACGATTACCAAGTCATGATTGTGGCTAATAAGTTTCAGACGGGTTTTGATCAACCCAAGTTGTGTGCGATGTATGTAGACAAAAAACTGGGAGGTGTGGAATGCGTGCAAACACTGTCCCGTTTGAACCGAACGTTTCCTGGTAAAGCTGAAACGGGTACCTATGTTTTAGATTTCTTTAATGATCCTGAAGATATTCTTTCTTCGTTCCAGCCTTACTTCCAGACGGCTGAGTTAGAAGATGTCTCTAATCCTGATCTGATTTTTGATTTATTTGATAAGTTACGTGCGGCCAATATTTTTCAGTGGCAAGAAGTTGAGCAGTTTTGTGAAGCTTTCTTTGTTAAGAGCAAAAGTAGCGCTGCTATTGCGAATATTTGTAAGCCAGCAGTAGAGCGTTGGCAAAAGCGGTATAAGTCTGCTTTAGAGGCCTTTAAACAAGCTAAGGAGATGTTTGAACGAACTAAGAAAACAGGTGATGCCGTATTAATTGCTAACGCAGAAAATAGCTTTAAAGACTGTAAGCAAGAAAAAGATGCCTTGGAGATCTTTAAGAAGGATTTAGGTACTTTTGTTCGTTTTTATGAATTTATGTCGCAGATTGTTGATTACGATAATAAAGAGTTAGAAAAACTTAGTCTGTATGCAAGAAACCTCAGGCCGATGTTACGAGAGGCGATAGTCGAAGATGAGGATGTTAATTTAGATAATGTGGTGCTTAGTCATTACCGCTTGTCAGCTATTCGCCAACAAAACTTGAAGCTACGGGAAGATGCAGCAGACTATCTAACACCTGGGGACGAAGCCGGAACAGCAAAAGCCAAAGATAAAAAAGAAGAGTTTTTGTCTCAAATCATCAATCGCTTAAATGAGCTATTTATTACCGATGAACTAACCAATAATGACTTGGTAAATTACGCTCATACTATTAAAGATAAGGTAAGCGAAAACAAGTTAGTCATGGATCAGATCTTTAATAACAATACTGAGCAAGCGATGTTGGGTGATTTCCCTGTTGCACTGATGGATGCAATATTGGGTGGTGGAGAAGCTCACGATAATCAGAAGTTGCAGCTATTGTCTGATCCTAATAAAGAAAAACAGTTTGCATCAGTCGTGTTTGATTTATTGGTTAGTCAGTTTAAAGAACAAGCGTCTACGGCTTAGTTTTTACAGTGATTGTGGATGTACTAGCTATGAAATAATCATTAGCTTAGATAATCTTAGGAAATGGAAGACTGCAGCTTTCAGTTTACTACGTAGGATTTGAATTGCTAACAACAAGCTTGTCATAGCTAAGAGTAATGATATGAATTTGGTACGGGATGTTAGTTGATAAATTTTAGGCATAAAAAAAGCGAGTTATTAACTCGCTTTTTTTTAAGATGAATTTTGGTACCGAGGGTCGGAATCGAACCGACACTACCGAAGTAACTGGATTTTGAATCCAGCGCGTCTACCAGTTCCGCCACCCCGGCAAATTCAAGCGTGAGATTATAACTATCTCGCCTGATTTAGGGAAGCATTAATTTAGATTTAATAGATTGCAATGGCTTTTGATTTTTCTTTTGTTATGATCATGGCATGCAACGTACTGACTTCCAATTTGAAATACCGCCTGAGCTAATTGCTCAATTTCCATCCAAGCACCGCACCGAAAGTCGTTTACTTTCTTTAGAGGGAGCGACTGGCAATCTGTCTGATCAGCAATTTGTTGATTTACCAACGTTTTTACAAAAAGACGACCTGTTAGTGTTTAATAATACTAAGGTTATTCCGGCGCGTTTAAAAGGTAAAAAGGAGAGCGGTGGCAAGGTTGAGGTGCTGGTGGAACGGGTTTTAGATCAACACCGAGTCTTAGCTCATGTCCGCAGTAGCAAGTCGCCTGGTGCTGGTGTTCACTTATTATTAGAAGATAAACTCGACGCTGAAGTTTTAGGCCGCCACGATGCTTTATTCGAAATTTACTTTCATGTTGATGATGTCGTAGCTGCATTGGAAGAGCACGGTCGCTTGCCGTTACCCCCTTATATAGAACGTGACGTTGCTAAAGACGATTTAGAACGTTATCAAACGGTTTATGCTCAACATATTGGTGCAGTAGCTGCACCAACAGCTGGCCTGCATTTCGATCAAGCGATGTTGGACACCATTACTGATATGGGTATTGAGACTGCACAAGTTACTTTACATGTGGGGGCGGGCACTTTTCAGCCGGTTCGTGTTGATGATATTAAAACCCATCATATGCATTCCGAGCGTATCGAAGTCACCGCTGAAGTTTGTGAACAGATCAAAGCAGCACGAGCACGTGGTGGTCGAGTTATTGCGGTGGGAACGACGAGTGTGAGGGCATTAGAAAGTGCATCTCGTAATGGCAGCATCGCTCCTTATTCCGGTGAAACGGATATTTTTATCTACCCCGGTTATCAGTTCAAAAGTGTTGATGCGATGATTACGAATTTTCATTTATCAGAATCAACCTTATTAATGTTGGTATCGGCCTTTGCTGGTCGAGATAATGTGATGAATGCTTATCAACACGCAATTACAAATAAATATCGCTTTTTTAGTTACGGTGATGCCATGTTTATTACTAGGAAATTAAATGACAACATTGGATAACATTCGTTTTGTGCTGGTGGGCACAACCCATCCTGGCAATATCGGTGCAGCTGCCCGTGCAATGAAAACAATGGGTTTATCAAATCTACATTTGGTCACACCGAAGATTTACCCTGATGCACAAGCAACAGCTAGAGCTTCAGGGGCTGATGATGTATTAGCTAAAGCAACAGTGCATGACAGTTTAGAGTCCGCTATTGCTGGCTGCCATCAAGTTTATGGCATGAGTGCACGTTTGCGTCACTTGCCGGTGCCAGTGGTTAATCCTCGTGAAGCGGTGGCACAAATTCAACAATCCGGTGATGATGCTCAAATTGCGATCGTGTTTGGTCGTGAACATTCTGGTTTATCAAATGATGAGTTAGATAAGTGTCAGCATTTGATTAATATTCCTGCTAATCCAGACTACAGTTCATTGAACTTAGCTGCGGCTGTGCAGGTCTGTGCTTATGAACTTAAAATGACTTTTGATCCAAGCATTGAAGTAGGTCGTGTCGGTGAAAATAGAGAAGCAGTGGCTGCTGATGATATGGAACATTTATATAGCCATTTCGAACAAAGCTTAACTGAAATTGGTTTTTTAGATCCTGAAAACCCAAGAAACTTAATGCGCCGGTTACGCCGATTATTTAATCGAGCTGATCTTGATCGTAATGAGTTACAGATTATGCATGGTATATTGCGTGCAGCAGAAACATATAAAGGAAAGTAAAAATGACAGAAGAATTGACCTTGTGGCAACGTATTAAAGAAGACATTAACTGTGTTTTTGATCGTGATCCTGCTGCACGCAATTTTTTTGAAATTTGTACGACTTATCCTGGTGTTCAAGCCATTCAAGTTCATCGCTTAAGCCATTGGTTGTGGCGTTGTGACCTTAAATGGCTCGCTCGATTTTTATCAACAATCAGCCGTTGGGTTACTGGTATTGAAATTCATCCTGCAGCTAAAATTGGTCGCCGTTTCTTTATCGATCATGGCATGGGTGTGGTGATTGGCGAAACAGCTGAAATCGGCGATGACTGTACTTTGTATCATAGTGTGACCTTAGGTGGCACCTCGTGGAAAGAAGGTAAACGTCATCCAACCTTAGCCAATAATGTGGTGGTGGGAGCGGGAGCTAAAGTACTCGGGCCTATTTTTCTAGCTGAAGGTGTTCGAGTTGGCTCAAACGCTGTGGTTGTCAAAGATGTTGATGCAAATCAAACTGTCATTGGTGTGCCTGGCCGAGTGGTTAGAACAGATTTAACCGAAGACAAAAAACAACAGCAAAAACTCGCTCAAGCAGTTGGTTTTGATGCCTACGGCACATCTAGTGCTGAAGTCGATCCTGTTGCTGCAGCTATTCATGGACTTATTGAACATATTCAAGCAATGGATAAACGGGTTAATGCCATGGCGGATACTATTCATAAGCTCGGCGGCGAGTGTCCAGAGGTTGATATGCCTGAATTAGATGGCTGTGATTTACAACAGCAGCAACAAAACAACGGAAAAGTTGACTAAAATACTCGGGTATGGAAAACTAATACCCATATTTTTCCAAGGGTATTTTTATGCGGTTAACAACAAAGGGTCGTTATGCAGTCACGGCCATGTTAGATTTGAGTCTGAATTTTGAGCTAGGCTCGATTACCCTTGCTGATATATCTGAACGTCAGGGCATCTCTTTATCTTATCTAGAGCAGCTATTTTCACGCTTAAGAAAACAGGGCTTAGTCAGTAGCTCACGTGGTCCTGGTGGTGGTTATCGACTGAGTCGTACAGCCAATGATATTACCGTGTTAGATGTCATTTCTGCTGTTGATGAAAAAGTAGATAATACCCAGTGTGAAGGTAAAGCTAATTGTCATAATGGTATGGGCTGTCTCAGTCATGAGTTATGGCAGAGCTTGAGTGACCAAATTCGTTCTTATCTTGATGGCATTTCTTTAGCGCAAGTAGTACAAGCGCATGAAGATAAGAAAAATAAAGCAGCAGATGCTGTCATTAAGTTTGACATGCTCTAATTCAAACTACTTTATAAGATTCAACATGAACGAAATTTTGCTGCGTAGTTTGGCTGGTAACAATTAGTTAAGCAATGATGCATTTTTGATGATGTTGATGAGTCTAATATTTATTATTGTTTAACCCTCTAACAGATAGGTAATAATCCTAATGATTACATTAACAGCAACAGCTGTAGCAAGAATACAAACTATGGTTGCTAAAAAAGAAGCGGCGATCGGTTTACGCATTGGTGTAACTGAAAGCGGCTGTTCTGGTTATAGTTATGCGTTAGATTTTGCAGAAACAGTGGCCGACACTGACACAGTGATTGAGCAAGGTGGCGTCAAGGTTGTAGTTGACGAGAAAAGCATGCCTTTATTAAATGATATGGAACTGGATTTTGTTAAAGAAGGTTTAAATCAAAGTTTCAAGTTTAACAACCCGAATGTGGTTTCAGCCTGTGGTTGTGGTGAAAGCTTTAGCGTTACAAAGTAGGTTGGTAAAATTCAATTTTTAAAGGATAAAATTCGTGGATAACAAGTTAGTACTGATCATCATTTCTGTTTTATTAGCACCGTTAGCAGTATTTTTAAAAAAAGGCGCTGGTAAAGATTTAATCATTAATATCGTATTGTGTTTTTTCTTCTACTTACCTGCTGTCATTCATGCCTTATGGATTACAACAAAATAAGACTATAAAGTAATTAGTTTAAAGCCCACGCTAAGCAATTAGCGTGGGCTTTTTTATATGGCTAACCTTTCCATCAAATAACATAAGCAATCTTGCTTAATCACTCTTTCATCAAGCGTGAGCATTGAAGGCATAGTCGCTCTGCTTATAACTAGCTGTTGCTCGATGATTTCGAAAAAACGGCCGCTGACATCATGGCCATTTTCATCAACGGCTTGCACGGGGATAGGTTGATCAGCGTTCCAACGGCCGATAATAGTATTGGCATTAACATCGGTGAAGTTTAGTTTTTCTAAGTCGGGATCCAGTAATAAATCGGCCTGTGGATCAGAGAAACTAAAGGCGACTTCGGCTTTGATTTTTACTTGGGCTACGGTGTGATACAGATCGATATCTTGATGATGCACCGGCTGATCTGGAAAATGATCGAGATGCAATGCACTATTTAAAAACTCAACGGCATGTTCGACGCCATATTGCTGGCCAGGCCGGCCACACTCTAAGGTGACAGCAGGGCAGATATCAGCAAACGCAGATGACTGCACGCCTTGCGGGCGAGTGAAATAAACAACAAAGCGTCCAAACAGTGTCGCAAGTTGTAAAAATGCATCATCTAGTTTATTTACGCAGGCGTAATGAGGGTTTAAACCGGTATTATTATGAACATCAATACTGGCAAACACTGATTTCTGCTTCATAGTATCGACCACGTCTTGCATGATCACTGTTTCAGCACTCGATGCCAGTGGCGTTCCAGGCCAAGTACGGTTGTAATCAACTTGGCCATCCAAGCGTCGCAGGCCAAGTTTGGCTGCATCAACATTGCCAAAAAAGATTGATAAGCTGCGTGGTAATGATTGGCTTTGATAGCGTTTTAATAGTTGCTGAATAGCAAGTAAACCGGTTGTTTCATTACCATGTAACAGCACTGATACAAATAACGGCTCACGATGTTTTCCGGGCAAGTTTATTAAGGTTGGCCTAGATAAAATGGTATGTAAGTCAGTCGCCGAGACCGTGAGTAAACCGTCAGGAATAGTGTCAAGTTGTTCTAACTGGACGTTTATTGAATGTTCCATTGACTCACCGGTATATTAGACTGTTGATGAAAGAAGTAGCGTTGTGTCATTTCAGTAAAATCAGGCTTTACTTGTTGGATATAACGCTGTTGCCAAACACTGCCATTTTGTTTGTTTTGCACGCGATCACGGATGATGCTCATAAGTGGAGTAATCTCACTGTCAGCAATGCCATAAGACTGTAAACCCGCTATTGCTCGATCGATGAGCTGGGTTTCAATTAAATGATAGATACGCTGTGACGGCTGCTCATTCCAATGAATATGCGCCTCTAATCCAAACCGTGCCGCTTGGTAAAAGTTGTCTTTCGCCTGAGAAAATGGCGTCTCAATCGTGCTTTGACTTAGCTCATCACAAATAGATTTAGCAAGACCATAATAAAATGCAGTATTGGCGATCGTATCTATAACGGTAGGCCCGGCAGCAGGCGTTCGATGCTCAATACGGATATGAGGTGTCGCATCATTGTCAAAGCCTATTAAAGGCCTGTTCCAACGCCAGATAGTGCCATTGTGCAAACGTAAATAATCTAGTTTTTGTGAAGATGGACCTAATTTGGCTGGCAGTAATACTGGGAAGTGTTCAAGGTTTTCTGAAAAGCACTCAAAGATAGAATACTTTGCATAGCCAGTACCAAAACTTACTCGTCTTAATGGGCCATGTGCTACACCTGCATAACCACCGGTTTCAATGGCTTGTTCGAATAAAGGAATACGTGATTCATGCCACAGGTTTTTACCAAACAAATAGGGTGAGTTTGCACATAAGGCGACCATGGCCGCTGATGCCATAATCGATGCGTTGTAATAATGATGGGCAATGTCTAACGGAACTTTGGTATGCAGTTGTAACGAGGTTGCCGCTGATTCAAGCATTACGTCATGATGCTCTAATTCTAAATGATCAACACCGGTGATTTCTAAGTGGATCGGCTTACCTCTGGAGCGAAGGATTTGCTCGTTAAGAGCACGGTAGCGATTTAGGTCTGACATATTACTTAGACAGAGATCACTTTGTTTAATAGTAGGCAATATTCCTATCATCAACATCTTGGCATTGTGCGTATTGGCGTGAACTTGGCCATCAGTCCACAGTTGCTCTAATTGTTGATACAGCTGCGAAAAGATCGAACCAGTCAACGCTAAAGGCTCGGTATTGAGTTCAACATTGAATTTTGCGAGTTCTGCACTGGCGAGAGGATCATTGAGTGCTAAAAGGTAACGTTCATTGATTGGCGAGGGACGCACTTGCTGGTCGATCAACCAAGCCTCTAGTTCTAAGCCAGCGACAAACGATGAATTAGAACAAGCTCGTTGCTCAATGCATTGTTTGAGCAATTGAGTTTCAATGCTTAACTTATGATGAAACTGAGCAAAATCATCGGTAGTAAAACGTGATTTAGCAATTTCCTGCCCCATAATTATCGTCCATAAATATTAGGATAAGTCACTCTATCTATTAGCATACGCTTTCGAGCTAATAAATAAATAGCCCAGAGTTTTTAGTTAATGATTAATAACGTATTTCAGTCAACTACTGCTATGATCTCGCCCTATGACTGAAACAGAAAACCTACAATTCGATGCTGAGCATATTTGGCATCCCTATAGCAGTGCCGCATATCCGTCATGTATTCATGAAGTTGTGTCAGCGGATGGCGTGCGTTTAACGTTAAAAGATGGTCGAGAAATCATTGATGGCATGGCCTCATGGTGGTCAACGATTCATGGTTATAATCATCCACGCTTAAACCAAGCGGCTAAAGATCAAATTGATCAGATGGCACATGTGATGTTTGGTGGCTTAACCCATCAACCAGCGATTGATTTAGCTGCTAAGTTAATCGAGATGACGGCAGAGCCATTGCAGCATGTTTTCTTTGCTGATTCAGGTTCGGTATCTGTTGAAGTCGCAATCAAGATGGCGATTCAATACTTTTTTGCTCAAGGCCATACTAAAAAACAACGTTTACTGACTGTTCGTGGTGGTTATCACGGTGATAGCTTTGGTGCGATGGCGGTATGTGATCCGGTTAATGGTATGCACACTATGTTTGAGCAAGTATTACCGAAACACTTATTTGCACCGATGCCTACCTGTGAGTCTGATGAAGATTGGCAAGATGAAGATATTGCTGAGTTTAGAGATCTGATTAAAAACAATCATGGTGAGCTAGCAGCAGTCATTATTGAACCCTTAGTGCAAGGCGCTGGTGGCATGCGCTTTTATTGCCCTGAATATTTACGCCAAATACGCGCTTTATGTGATGAATACAATGTACTGTTGATCTTAGATGAGATCGCAACGGGCTTTGGTCGTACTGGAAGCTTATTTGCTTACGAACAAGCGCAGATAGTGCCGGATATTCTCTGTGTTGGTAAAGCCATCACTGGCGGTTATATGAGTTTTGCTGCCACCTTATGCAGTCGACAAGTCGCTCAAGGTATTGCTGCTGATGGCAGTGGTGTTTTAATGCATGGGCCGACCTTTATGGCTAACCCATTGGCATGTAGTGTTGCTAATGAGAGTCTGGCATTGTTAGCTGAGTCAGATTGGCAAACGCAAGTTGCTGATATTGAACAACAGTTGCTGGCAGAACTCATGCCGTATCAAGACTTAGACTTAGTGAAGCAAGTCAGAGTGAAAGGGGCGATTGGTGTTATCGAGCTTAAGCAAAAGTTGGATGATCAAATGGATTGGTTGCCCAAGTTTATCGTTGAGCAGGGTGTGTGGATAAGACCATTTAGCAACCTTGTTTACATCATGCCGCCTTACATTATTAACCAAGCTGATTTGAGCCGCTTAACGCAGGCGATGGGTAAAATAGTCGAGCAATTATCATTGAAGTTACTCAGTCAATAGTTGCCAGTTCTAAGTGAGAACTATTTATATTTAAACTGGTCTTTTATTGCTTCAACTGTTAGTTTGTTACGCCTGTTTTAGCCCATCAGCCAAATTCAAGATAAATAGTGATTATGAAAATTAAGTGGAATCGAGTAAACCGTAAAATTCACAATTGGGGTGCAATTATTTGTGCTTTACCGATTCTTGTTGTTTTGATTAGTGGTATTTTGCTGATTCTTAAGAAAGATTTAGATTGGGTACAACCGCCAACAATTAAAACAGACTCACGCAGTTCACAACTTGAATTTGAGCAAATTCTGACGATAGCTAAAAGTGTTGAACAAGCGGGCATTACTAGCTGGCAGGACATTAAACGCTTAGATGTTCGTCCCGGTAAAGGTGTGATTAAAGTACAAGCGGATAATCAGTGGGAAATTCAGCTTGATTATGCTTCCGGTGAAGTGCTGCAAGTTGCTTATCGTCGCTCTGACTTTATCGAAACCCTACATGATGGAACTTTCTTTCATGATGCTGCCAAGTTAGGTGTATTTTTACCAGCATCTATTATTTTATTAGTGTTGTGGATTACCGGACTGTATTTGTTTCTATTACCGTATTTAGTTAAGAGCAAAGCAGCTAAAGCAGTGGCTAAAAAGGCCACTGCTCAAACAGCATCTACTTAGAAGCTCGCTTTCATACCTAAAACTAAGTTTCGGCCAGGCTCATTAGAACCCGAACCATGGCTGCGATAAGCTTCATCAAATACATTATTTAGCTGAACGGTAAGCATTAGATTATTGGTTGCTTGCCAGCCACTGTAGACATTAAATACTTGGTACGAAGGTGTGCCACCAGGTGGAATACGTTGTGTATCACCTTCATCACCTTCACTTAATTTATCGGCTTTACCAGCTAAGGTTAACTCGCCACCCAACCATTTAGTTTTGTCATCACTGGTCCAGTCTAAACTAAGGTGAGCCGTCATCGGCATGATGCGACTAAATGGTTCAGTTACTTCGGTGAAAGAGTTGATATAACTATCACGCGTTAAACGACCTTCCAACCAGGTGAAATCAATATGGCTAGATAGGTTAGAGGTAAGCTGATAATTCAGCTCTAACTCAAGGCCATGAATATAACCATCTGCACTGTTTTGTTTGCTAACCTCAATAAGACCACCAACGATATTACCTGTCGGTGTGCTGGCGATGAAATCATCTATTTGGGTATAGTAATAAGTACCAGCAATTTGCAATGCATCGCGTTTAAACTTAAAGCCTGTTTCATAGGTTAAGAAGGTTTCTGGTGATAAACCGGTGGCTGCCACTTCGGTTTCTGTCGAGCGGCTTTTACCATATCGACTTAAATCAGCAATATTCGGCGCACGGAACGATTGGCTAATACCAGCCCACAGCGACGTTGAATCACTATATTGATAGCTGGCACGAATGGCACTGGATAAGTTAGTCCAATCATCTTGGTAAGAGGCAGCACTATTGGTAATAGGATCTTCATAACGACCAATGTCGGCATCAACATAGCTAAAACGGGTACTGAGGTTGATACTCAGCTTTGGTGAAACATCAAATTGTGCTTGAATGTAACTACCAAACACAGCAAATTCAGAATCATCACCTATCGGACCTTGGATTCTGATTTCATCAATACTGCCATCGGCGAGATAATCAGTACGGCCACTGTCGACTTTATCTAAGTAATAATCAAAACCATAGGTGAAAGCAATGTCGTTAAAGTGACTTTCTAACTGCAGGTCGATGCCGTACATGTTGGAATCAAAATCATCTAAGATACGGTTGCCGTTGCTCTTAATGCGATCACCTTGTTCTTGCCAACGCTGGTGGGATAGGGTCAGGGTTGCTGCATCAATATAGTCATTCAAATCATAACCGTTTAATTTGAAGTAATTTAATTGTCGTTCTTGATCTTTCAAACGACGTAGATCACTGCCAACTTCACTGCCTGAAAATGACTTTGAATAAATAGTCGAGTGCGTACGCCACACATCATCTTGGTTTAAGTTTTGATGAACCAGCGTCATATCCCAATTAGTATTTAAGGTCATATCAAAACGAAGGTCTAAGCCATATTCATCATAACCAGTGTGATCTAACTCACCTAAGTCGGCGGCATCAACATTGCCAAAGTCTTTACGGCTATAACCTGCATGTAAGCCCCATTGTTGACCTTGACCTAACTCTAGTTCAGTTCGACTAATGAAACTGTCTTCAGCTGTAGCATAACGTAAGGATTGGGAGCCATGACTAAAAAACTCACCTTGTGCTTCAACATGGTAATCAGCAACTTGTGTTTGTAAGTTAAGGGCACCACCAATGGCATCACTGCCATATAAGGCTGAAGAGGGGCCACTTAGTAACTCAATTGAAGACAAGCTAGCAACATCAATCAGTGAGAAGTACTCGTTTGGGCCATCACGATAAACCGAGTTGTTATAACGAACACCATCAATAAGAGCCAAAGTACGGTAGCCAGTAAAACCTCGTATAAAGGGAGAGCCCTGACCATTAGCCGTCTTTTGTACCATCACACCAGGTGTTTTATTTAAGGCTTCAGGCAGATTACGCGGTTGTCTCTGTTCTAACTCGGTTTCATCAATCCTATGAATCGTGTGTGCTGATAGCAGTGTCGATGATTGCAAGCGTTGTGCCGTCACTGACATTGCATCTATCTCTAGAAATGATTGAGGTATTTCTACTTCTTCTGCAAAAATCAAAGACGATTGAAGGCTGACCCCGATGCTAAATATTAACTTTTGTAAATTCATAATTTCACTGTGGTTTTATTACAACAGATTATAGCTTAAACCTATATAAAAGGGTTGTTAATATTGATAATGATTCGCAATAAGTTTTACAATACGCCGCATGAATAAAGACCGGAACTTTATTCACATTAATCAATCATAACCAGGATCATAAAGAAATATGAACTCTAAATACTTAGTTGCTGCGGCGACGGGCGCAATGCTATTAGCAAGCCCTATCACGCAAGCAGAAGAAAATTTATGGGTATATGCGAAAGGAACAGATACACGTCCACAGGGTAGTGTTGAAGTAAAATTAAGCAGTATCAGTCGACTCGGTAAAGGCAAGGATGACGATTACGCGTTTCATGATATTCGTCCAGAGATTGAATATGGTGTTACCGATAAGTTAACTATCGGTGCTGAAATCATGATTTTCGATCACAACTATAAAATGAAAGATCGTGGTGATAACACTTTAGAGCCAATGTTTGAAACTCAAGGCGGTGCCGGTGAGCGTTTCAACAAGACTCAGTACGGTGGTTTTGAACTTACAATGAAGTACAACTTTTTAAGCCCATACAAAGATTTCATGGGTTTTTCAGTTGGTTTAGGTTACGAAAACCGTGATCAATACCGTTTAGATGGTGCTGATATTGATCAAGATTCATTTACAACAACCTTGTTCTTTCAAAAGAACTTCTTAGACGACACTTTAGTATTTGTTATCAACCCAAAAGTTGAATTTGAACGTCGTAAATCACCTGATGTTTTAGAAGAAGAAATTGCTCTAGATTTATCAGCGGGTGTTTCATACCGCTTTAAACCAAAATGGTTTGTTGGTCTTGAATTCAGACATCAATCTGATTACTTAAGTGTTGATGAAAACGGTGAGTTTGAAGAAGGTGTTAAACCATCTAGCTTTGATTTAACTGACTTTAGCTTAGGTGACCAATACCAACGTGGTAACTACATTGGCCCAACAATTCACTATGCAGAAAAAACATGGTGGGCAACAGCTGGTGTATTATTTCAGTTTAACGGTGGCGGTGGTGTAGGCCATAGCAACAAGAACTATGACGAACATGAAGATTATCATGTTGGTTTAACATTTGGTTATGAGTTCCAATAAAGCCAAAGTTTAAGGATTTAGGAAGCGGATTGAATTGATGATTAGTCGACGGAAGTTTACTCAGTTTTTAGGTTTAACGGCAGGAAGTATGATGTTTCCTGCGTTTGTAGTTAATGCAAAAACGTACCTGACCATAGAACAAGCGAAAACCTTGTTATGGGATGATGCAGCAATGACTAAAGTACCGTTAGAACTGACTAAGCAGCAGGCGAAAGCAATTCAATCTGCTTCTGATGTTCGAGTTAGAAATAAAGTTATGCAAGTTTGGAAGTTGGCTGATGGTGGTTGGTTTATTGTCGACCAAATCATCGGCAAGCATGAAAATATTGATATGGCTTTTGCTTACTACGCAGATGGTACAGTGAAAGGCTTTGAAATAATGACTTACCGTGAAACCTACGGTTATGAAGTTGCTAACCCAAAATGGCGGGCTCAGTTTCATGGTAAAAACTTCAGTCAACACTTAAAATTAGATCATCAAATTAAAAACATCTCTGGCGCGACTTTGTCTTGCCGGCATATTACAGATGGTATTAATCGACTAAATCATACTTGGAAGTTAGTGCTACAAGACTTAGCCTAGAATATTGCGTTGAATACTTTACACCGTTGCAAACCTCAGCTTGGTACTTTTATTGAAGTATCAGTGACTGGCGATGTCAGTGATAAAGCCCTGATCAATTTATCGAATAACGTATTTAAACACTGTGCTGATGTGGAAACTAAGATGAGTTTTCACAATGCCAATAGTGAACTTAGTCATATAAACAGTAACGCCCATCTGCAGCCAATCACTATGTCTGAAGATATGACTAAAGTGATGAGTCTAGCTCTACAGTTGAGCAAACTAACTAACGGCCTTTATGATGTTACCATCGCGCCTGAATTAGTGGCTTCAGGCTTATTGCCTAATCATGGTTTAGAGCTTGATCCGACCAGTAATTGGAAAGATATTTCCATTGTTGGCAACCAAATTTATTTTCAACGTCCCTTAGCAATAGACCTTGGCGGCATCGCCAAAGGCTATGCCGTTGATAAAGCGATGACGCTGGCTCCGCCAGATTGCCAAGTTACTATTAATGCTGGTGGCGATTTAAAAATGTCACATTGGCAAACACAAACAGCTTCATTACGTGTGCCTTATTCCCCATCCTCAGAAACTAAAGATATTCCGATGCAGGCAGCTGCACTGGCCACTAGTGGTCACTATTTTTTAGATGGTAATATCGCGATTATTAACCCGCTGACCAAGCTGGCTAGTAATCACGATATTAGTATTTCTGTTTTTTCCGACTCCTGTATGTTGGCTGATGCCTTAACTAAAGTGGCCTTTTTGTGTCAGGATAGTCAGCCTATTTTTTCTTCTTTAAACGCCAGCTTTATTTGCCTAGACCGTGAGGGTAAATTTAGTAGCCAATTAAGTAAATAATGATAAAAGCAAAGTTTTCAAATTTTTACCGTCGTACTTTATATGCACTGTTCACTGTTAGTTGGGTGACGGGAACTGCCTTTTTTTCCCTAAGCCGTTGGTTTATGGTGGAAGGGGACTTTGGCCCAGAAAAACATCCTTGGCAATTTCCAGTGTTAATGGCTCATGGTGCATCGGCCTTTTTAGTGATGTTCTTTTTTGGCTTTATCATGGCATCACATGTGCCAATCACTTGGAAATTAAAACAAATACGCACCATCGGCATTATTTTAGTGTCTTGTGTGGCATTTCAAATGATATCTGCCTACCTGTTGTACTATTTAGCCAATGAGGAAATCCGCGATGTAGTGGCTAACCTTCATGCTTTGATAGGTTTTTTACTACCTGTAGTGCTCACTATTCACATTATTCATGCACTGCGTATTCGTCGTAAAGCTAAGAAAATAGCCATGTCTTACTAGCATTTACTGCACTAGGGAAAATCCTGAGTGATAACAGGGTTTTCGCTTATTTATTATTTAGTTGTAACTGACCATAATGTGTCCAACGTTGTTAGACAAGCTATCAACAAACATTAATTAACCCGAGGATAAGACTATGTGGACTAAACCAGAATATTCAGATATGCGTTTCGGCTTCGAAGTTACAATGTACATCTGCAATCGTTAAGATTGACCGAATTAAAAGAGCCCTTGAAGTGAAAACTTCAGGGGCTTTTTTTTGCCTAAAATTTATGATTATTCTTTTAGCGATTATGCCAATATTCGTCAGGAATAGCAGTGGTTTCAGGTGTAAGAAATGGATTGGGAATATCAATACGTACTCGCTGTTCAGCTCTTGTTTTTTCTAGTGCAGCCTTTATTTCAGGGTGGTTGTAAAAGTAATCGTTAAAGCTACCATCTGCATAAGCATTACGAAAACCTCGCTCAAGTATTGCAGCAAGTTCGGTGTTATCAGGGCTAATAAAGAAAAATAGTGCAAATGGGTAGACGAGCAGAACATTTTCTTCTACTCGTAAGTTGGGCAGGGTGTATCTTCGGCTAGACACTTCTTTGAATGCCTCAGTAATACCGCGTGAAAAATAATCCAATCGTCCACCAGAATGAATCATCTTAAATAAATTATCGTAAGAAGCTTGACGTTGATTGAGTCCTGAGTTGTGTAGAATTTCGACATCACTCCAACCTAAACCTTGTCCGCCATGATATTTCTGTAGATCAGCTAAGGTTTTTATAGCAGAAAATTTTTCCTGATCACCTTTATTAATAACAAACACGCGATGACCTAATAAGCCCCTATAAACAGGAAACCTAATTGGCAATAGTTTTTCTTCTAACTCAGCAGATGTACCCATCCAAAATAAGTTAATTTCGTCACCATAGGCGAGTTGCTCAATGGCACGGCTTTGTGGTGTTTTACTCGAACCAAACTGAATGTCTGCTTCAACTCCTGCTTTTTCTAATACTAACCTTAACAGGCCAAGCTTATATTCATGCTGGCTTGCATAATCACTTATCAGCGGTAGTCTAATCTCAACGGCAGATGATGCGCTAGGTGTTAGGAATATAATCAGAGAAAATATAACCATTAATTTTTTCATGATAATCTCCAAATAACTTTGGTACTTTAGCTAGTTAGTGAAGTTCTTAGCTGAAAATAAACAGTGAAATTAACAGTTTGATGTCACCATTTTATGCTCAATGTTGAGTGCATGTTTCAACTGTATCTTTGTTGCAATAAGTTAAGCCGGTATTGATTACCGCGGGTGGAATGTCGCCATTCGTAATCATGTTTAACACCTTGGCAGCCCATCTGCCCATTTGATAAGGCCGTTGTCCGACATTAACCGTTGAAATACCTTCATTGAGGTGTTGCAGCTGAGCAGGAATAGTATCAATACTGGCTAGCACTAACTTTCCTGACTCGATATCTCCCTTATAAGCAGCCATTATTTCGCGATAAACCTTGGGCAAAAACTGCGGCCCACCCCCCGTGATAATAAATACTTCGACCTTATATTGATCAATTGCCCTAAGCATTTGACCATTAGCTCTTTTAAAATCACTCATGTGGTGCATTGGACAACCGGAATTATTTTTCCATTTAGCTGATTCAGTACCGTCGCTGGTTAAGCCATCAACAATGCCTTCAAAACGGTCATTGTGATTAGGTGAGTCAGGTCGTTCTGATTGAATACAAAATGTTCCGCCATCAGGCTTTAACTTTCTTATTTCTTTCCCTAATGCTTTGCCTAATAAATAATTATTGGTACCGATATAGCTTTGGGCTATTTCAGTGTTGAGTGGCGAATCAAATGCAATGATAGGTTTTGCCCACTCTTGTAATTCTTCCCCTATTGTTTCTGCAATAAAACCATTTCTAACACCGGCAATAGCAATGCCGTCTATTCCTGCATTTATCAACGCTAAAATATCTTCTACTTGGTTACGCATGTTGGCAGAAGCGCTGCCATAAAAAATACAACGAGCAGCAAATTGTTTAGCTGTTTCATCGCAACCATTGGCTGCAAAACTATAAAAGGGATCTGTTACATTTTTGGGGAGGATGGCATAAACAACCGTTCCCTGATTTTTGAGTCGTTTTATTAACGAAAGCTTTTCAGCTTTTTCAGCTAAGGTGAAGGCAAATAATGTGGTGGAGATAACAGTTAAAAACAATACCAAGCAAGTAGATATGATTATTTTCATGAAAACTCCTAAAACGGAATCACAACAGTGCTACTTTTAAAATAGCTAATGGCTGGAACGAGACTGTAATTTAAAGTAAAAACTCCAAGTCTTATAAGTTTTATTTTAGTCTTGTTGCTAAGCTTTTCCAAATGAAAGTTGCTCTCAGTTCTGTTAGCCAATCTCCACTCGATTACGGCCGTTATCCTTCGCTTTGTATAGAGCTTCATCTGCACGCAATATAAATGCATGAGAATTATCATCCTGTATATAGCTAGTTACCCCAAAACTTGCCGTTTTTCTCTCTTTAATAGGAAAGTTATGTTGTTCAATTTGCTCTCTCAGGATATTTGCTAAATATTTAACACCGTTAATATTGGTATTGGTACAGATGATTAAAAATTCCTCGCCACCCCAACGGCCAACAATATCTGTTTCTCTACTGTGAGTTTTTAACAGTTGTGCTACTTCTATAAGGACTTGATCGCCAACTTGATGACCATAAGTATCGTTGACGCTTTTAAAATGATCGAGATCAATCATAATTACACTCAAAGCATGACCAAACCGCTTGCTGCGTTTTAACTCAATATTTAAAACATCATCAAGCTTATGACGATTATATAAACCTGTTAATTTATCAGTGATTGATAATTGTTCGAGTTCTCTTTCATGAGCGAGAAGTTGTTGAGAGTGCCGTAAAACCTGCCAAGCCATTAGCCAAAGAAGTAAGGTAATAAATACTGAGATAAAAAACTGTTTATAAAGTCCAGCTAACCAATCTTGGTTAGCTTCACCAACAATAACAATAAATGGCAAGTCATCAACTTTTCGTACACTGTATAACCGTTGTTCATTATCTAATGGTGAGGTACTGGATAAAGAAATGTGATTATTTTCTGATTGAATGAAGTTGTTGATGACAGAAGCTTTGATTTCCTTGCCTATTTTGTCAGGCAAAAATGGTTTTCTGGCAAGAAGGAGACGATTATGATCAACAATGGCAATGACACCATGACTATCAATAGAAACTTGGTTCAACCATTTTGAAAAAAAGTCTAAATTTAAGCCAATAGCAGCAAGCCCTGTAAAGTCATTACTAGGAAATTTCCTAGACTGGATGACCATCATCTCATTGATGTTACTTAAGAATATATTTGAAACATACGTTTCTAGCTGAGGATTATGCATGGGTACATTACACCATTCACGGTGACTTGCATCAAAACCTACTATTGATGGTGTATGAGTGACAATACAACGGGAATCGTTCAAGCCTACGCCACTGGCATTGGGTAATGTATTTTTCTTTGCTTCGATATATTTAGAAATTCGATCGAACTCAACTGGATCAGTAGATGGATATTTCAACTGGGCTACGGAAATAGAACTTACTATGTCTCTTAAAACATAATCAGAAGCAGTAAATGCTCCTTTGATCCACTCACTTATAAGAAGGCTAGAGTTTGCTGTACGTTCAGCTACTGATGCTTTTTCGTTAATATAAGAGGTATAAATCTGACTGATAAAAAATATTAAAACGGAAATGCAGAATAGGAAAAAGTAACGTAGTAGTTTGGGCTGCACGTTCCCTGTAATCTGCATTCCTTTAACAAACATCATCTTAAACCACACTATTAGTCGGATAAAATTATCTTTATAAGTGCAAGTGATACTAGTCTAAAAATTCAAGATAAGTCAATTATGTGAAACTATAAATATATAGAAAAACATATATTTAGGTAGTGGTGAGCAAGTTCATTGGAATACTCGTAAGACATATTCGATGGTTATTTTTCCGGCAGTTCGGAAGGTTATTGCTGACGTTGGTCGTAGCTCTGTTGAGCTTGACTAACCGTTTCAATATTGCCTTCTGCCCAGTCACGAATATCGCTGATCATGCTGATAAGTGACATACCGAGTTCAGTCAGTGTGTACTCCACTTTGGGCGGCACGGTCGGATACACTTTTCTAGTGATCAAACCATCTCGCTCCATGCCTCGTAGGGTTTGGGTCAGCATCTTTTGTGATATACCGGTTATTTCTTTCTTAAGCTCACTAAAACGTTTGGTGTCTTGTGCCAATGAGCCAACGACTAACACAGTCCATTTGTCGGCAATTCGGTTCAAAACCTGCCGAGTAGGGCAGTTTTTATTATAAATGTCCCAATTTATCATCATCCAACCTATTGAATAGTTAAAAAGTCACTTTTAGGTTACTACATAACTTTTAAGTGCCTTCTTTCGAAAAGATACTATTGTGAATACTATATTTCTCACGCAACAAATACAACTACAGAGGAATAACTATTGATGCGTAAAAATTTAAATTCAATTATTAAAAGTTCACTTTTTACAATTGCGATTCTATTAGGAGGAAATGCAATGGCTCAAAATATTCAAGATCAGAACAAAGCAATCATTGGACAGTTTGCTGAACAAGTATTCGTTAATAAAGACCTCTCTGGTTTAGATAAATATTTATTAGAAGATTACATTCAGCACAACCCATTGGTCGAACAAGGACGTGCTGGTTTTCATACCTTCTTCAAAAACTGGTTTGAGGGTGTACCTGATTTTGAATATACCTTGAAAAAAATCGTCGCGGATGAAGATTCAGTCTGGGTGTCTGGAACGTATTCAGGTACACAAACCGGTGATTGGTTGGGTATTCCTGCTACTAATCAGCCATACAGTATTGATGGGGTCGATATTTTTAGACTTGAAGACGGCAAGCTTGCTGAGCATTGGGATGTGATCGACGTTTATAGTTTGTTCAAACAACTTGGCACACTTTAATAATAGTGGAACCCTGAAGTTCAGGGTTTTATTAATATTTAGACTTCTCAAAAGGGCTGGTTTAGAGCACTGATAATTGAGGTGTTGTAAATTACTACTAAATTATCTCTGATCTTTTGTTTGTTTAAGATGGATATAAAGTCGGGTTAACATAGTTACATTTTACATATTCTATGGTGTTCATGTTTACCGGCTTGATGCTCGTTAGATACTGAGCTCGGTAACATGCCAAAGTTCCCCTGATGGCCCCCATAAATATACCACCTTGCCCCAGCGTTCTTCTTTTATGGGCTCGTATCTGATATTGGCTATATTAATGTTTGATATCACTTCATATGCTTTATCAATGTTAGGCACGATGAGTTGCAACATTAGATTGTTGGCAAACTCTTCGTTGTAGAATCGTTGCAAGAAGAATGTACATGCGCCATTTTGAAAAATTGATAAATCATCAGACGCGTTATCCATCTTAAAGCCAAGTGCCTGATAGAAGGATTGGGATTCTTCATAGTTCTTACTTGGAATAAAAGTTCTTATGTCATTTGCTTGCACAACTATCTCCTTGAGTACCTTTAAGATTACTAACTACGTCGAATGTTACAAATTAAAAGGCAATCCTAACCTTTAATAAAACCTGATCAAGTTTTATTAGCTCTACTAAGGAGCCATGTTTTAGAGCTTGCTAATACGCCATCGTAATAATAAAGCTCAACAAGTTTTAGGTTTCTATCCGAAACTTCGATATAGCGAATATCCGCTCGAAGTCGAGTGCCATGATGATTAAAATGAAAGCGATAATGATTTCTATTGGGAATGTAACGCTTAATGATAAACGCAGCAGAATTCTGCTGATGAGTTAACAGCTCGACTTTATTATCATCACGTTGCGTTATGTTACTTGCTCGTACCTCATTGAAATAGAGAAAGTCGTCAACGGCTAATCGATAGAGCAAGCTGTGTCCGTAAGGTATTTCGAAATCTAGGGTCAATAGCGATTCTGATTTGTCCCAATCGCTGCTCATCTCTACCTTAGTGCTTTTATACTTTTCGGTAGGAAGGGCATTACGTTCTATTGATTGTCCCCAACACTCTAACTCGATCAGAGTGCCGTGCCATGTGCCACGAGTCTTAATTGAGGCAAGTAAAGTTTTCAGTGATGATTGTTGTTTCTTAACCAGTGAGCTGGCCGAAATAGGTGTGTGATATTCAGCCGATGCCCCTCGTACCAAATCAGATAAAGGAGAAAAACAGGCGACATCATCTGGGAAAGGTGCATCATCTTCTGTGATTTGTATTGGTTCAATTGAGGACGAGGGCTGTTGTTTTTGTTCATATTTATCTATTAGATCTTGTGCGTTTTGTTGTTGCCGTTTTCTATCCTCTTCTGATGGAGCTTCAGAGGTGAATACTCTCTGGCTGCTAACAGCTGAAGGAGGGCTATCACCGTAGTGAACACCTCCTGACTCATCTAACCATTTATAGGTATCAGCGATAGTGAAAGTGCTAACTATTAGCAGTAACGATGTGGCCAGCTGAGCTTTTCTCATATTTAACTACCTATTAAGTTAGCCTATGGATCATAGAAAAAAGTATGACATCGATTAATGATGATAAATTTTATAGTTACCCTAACAAGTTATCTAAATCCTGTTGAGAAGGTGCAAACCAATATGAACTAGTTAATGGGGTTGAATATTCGATAAGTCGGTCATGTAGGCCATCATCTGTTGTGCCAAACATACGTTCTAATTGAATACTGAATCGTTTGATTTCATAGGCAAACGATAAAAAGTACAAACCTTGTTCGGTCGCCGAACCATAAGGGGCACTGCGACGGTAAATCTTCATTGCAGTACCATCAACCTTCACATCAGTTCGGCTAACATGAGAGTCTTCCGGCATGGCATTACCTTCTAGTTCAATGCTGTCAGGTTTCGTTCGGCCAATTACTTTTTCTTGTTGTTCTTGAGATAACTGATTAAATGAAGCCAAGTCATGCAGCCATTTTTGAGTCAGCATGTAACTACCACCTTCACCTTGCTGGCCAGAAGGAATCAAGGCAGCTAATTGTTGATCGTCGCCTTTGGGATTGGCAGAACCATCGACAAATCCGGTCAGGTCACGTGAATCATGATAGGTAAACCCCGGTAACTCTAACTGTAATGTCGCTACATCGGCTAAGGCTTGTTGAATCTTTAATACACAGTCTAAATTATCATCGTGGTTGTCACTGTGGAGCCAAACAAGTAGGTCACGTTGAGTAGAAGGGATTGAGTAACCATCGACACCTTCTATTGCCTCAAAGTCAATCAAGTCATCAGCTTGCCAGTTAGGCTGTAACGTATTCCAAGCTTGTTTGCCAAAAGCGATAACAATATTGACATTGGAAATGTCAGATAAAGATGCATTGATCGCAGATTTAAGTGTCGCTAAGGGGAGGGAGAGATCTAAGCTATATTCTAGAGAATAGAACTTAGAACTGTTTTCTTGAAAAATAGCTTGTTGTGGCTTTGTCATAGTTACCCTATTTAGTTTTGCTAATCTAAACTTTATACCGTTGAGTTTAGATAAAACCGGAGAAAAATATAATCTCAACTTTTGCTCGTACAATCAATCGTCTTTTCCGATAACAGCGAGTGATAATTTTCGTTGGACGGTTAAGTTGTTATGCCGATAGAATCCATATCGCCATCAAAAATTTCTTTGTTGGCTTTAATTTATTATGAGGATAGACCTATGTGGACTAAACCAGAATATTCAGATATGCGTTTCGGCTTTGAAGTAACAATGTATATCTGCAATCGTTAAGATTGATAGATTAAAGAAGAGCCCCTTGAGGTAACCCTTAAGGGGCTTTTTTTTGCTTATAATTTATTAATCGAATTTACCGATTAAACTTATCTAAATAACCCGTTGGATTAATCAATCGACATTGCCTAGAATGTTTCCTGTCACTTAAGACAACGACTCAAACATAACTAAGGAATTAAAAATGGCTTCAATTATTAATACACAAATCAAACCATTTAATGCAACAGCATTTCATAACGGTGAATTTATTCCTGTTACTGATGAAGATGTAAAAGGTAAATGGTCAATCTTCTTTTTCTACCCAGCTGACTTCACTTTTGTTTGTCCGACTGAGTTAGGCGATTTAGCTGACCATTATGCAAAACTTCAAGAGTTGGGTGTGGAAGTCTATTCAGTATCTACAGATACTCACTTCACTCATAAAGCATGGCATGACACATCAGATACTATCAAGAAGATTAACTATCCAATGATTGGTGATCCGACAGGTACTATCAGCCGTAACTTTGATGTGATGATTGAAGAAGAAGGCCTTGCTTTACGCGGTACATTCTTGATGGATCCTGAAGGCAACATCAAAGTAGCTGAAGTACATGACCTTGGTATTGGCCGTGATGCTAAAGAATTAGTTCGTAAGGTTCAAGCTGCTCAATATGTAGCAGAGCATGATGGCGAAGTTTGCCCAGCTGCATGGCAGCCAGGTGAAGAAACATTAGCACCATCATTAGACCTTGTTGGAAAAATTTAATTAAAACCAAGGTTTAATTAAAACAAAGTCTGCCTGGATCAGATGGTCCAGGCAGCATATTACTTATTCATATCTATTGGAATAAAAGGTTAATCGTTATGTTAGAAGCAAATATTGCAGCACAATTAAAAACGTATTTAGGCAATGTCACTGGTGCTATTGAGATCGTTGCTTCACTCGATGAAAGCGATAAGTCTCGTGAGATGAAAGAGTTGCTAATTGAAATTGCAGCAATGTCTAATCACATCAGTTTGATAGAGCAAGCAGATGAACGTAGTCCGTCGTTTGCTATCAAGCAGGCGGGAAAAGATGAAAACATTCGTTTTGCTGGTATTCCAATGGGTCATGAATTTACGTCATTAGTATTGGCCTTGTTACATGTTGGCGGTCACCCGACTAAAGTTGAAGCAGAGACGGTTGAGCAAATTCAAGCATTAGAAGGTTCATATCAGTTCGAGACGTATATATCATTATCATGTCAGAACTGCCCTGAAGTCGTGCAAGCATTGAACTTGATGGCGGTATTAAATCCGAATATCAGTCATGTCATGATTGATGGTGCTTTGTATCAAGATGAAGTCGATACACGTCAGATCATGTCTGTACCAAGTGTCTATATGAATGGTGAGTTGTTCGGTCAAGGTCGAATGAACTTATCTGAAATCATTGCTAAGTTAGATACCGGTGCATCACAACGTGAAGCCGCTAAGATCAATGAAAAAGAAGCATTTGATGTATTAGTGATTGGTGGTGGTCCAGCAGGATCTTCAGCAGCAGTCTATTCAGCACGTAAAGGTATTCGCACCGGTGTTGTTGCTGAACGCTTTGGTGGGCAAGTGATGGATACGATGGCGATTGAAAACTTCATTTCTGTGCAAGCAACTGAAGGACCTAAATTAGTTTCTGCATTAGAAGAACATGTGAAAAGCTACGATGTCGATATCATGAACTTACAACGAGCTAAATCATTAAGCCGTGTAAATGGTATGGTCGAAGTTGAGCTTGAAAGTGGTGCGGTATTAAGCAGTAAATCAGTGATTGTTTCAACGGGTGCACGCTGGCGTGAAATGAACATTCCGGGTGAGCGTGAATACCGAGGTCATGGTGTTGCTTACTGTCCACATTGTGATGGTCCTTTATTTAAAGGTAAAGATGTGGCGGTTGTAGGTGGTGGTAACTCAGGTGTTGAGGCTGCAATTGATTTAGCCGGTATCGTTAACCATGTAACCTTATTGGAATATAACGATAGTTTACGTGCTGATGGTGTATTGCAAGATAAGTTACGTAGCTTGCCAAATGTCACCATCATTACTCAAGCACAGTCTACAGAAGTATTAGGGGATGGTAAAAAAGTGACCGGTCTTGAGTATAAAGACCGTGCGACCGATGAAGTGAAGAGCGTTGAATTATCAGCGGTGTTTGTTCAGATTGGATTATTGCCAAATACGGATTGGTTGAAAGGCACGGTTGACTTAAGTGCTCATGGTGAAATTGAGATTGATCCAAAAGGTCAAACTTCTATGCAGGGTGTGTTTGCTGCTGGTGATGTGACTACGGTGCCTTATAAGCAAATCATTATTGCAATGGGTGAGGGTGCAAAAGCATCATTGGGTTCATTTGATTACATTATTAGAACTCAGTTTGATGATATCGCTGTAACCGAAGCCGCATAAGGCCTCATACACAAACAACAAAAGCCTCAGTAAATCATTTGATTGCTGGGGCTTTTTTGTTACGGAGTGACGAATGATTTCGATAAAACAACTTAAATATGCTTTAGCTGTTGAGCAAACACTTCATTTTAAAAAGGCGGCTGAACTATGCAATATCAGTCAATCTGCATTTAGCACTGCACTAAGTGAGCTAGAGAAACAATTAGATGTGCAAATTTTTGAGCGCGATACAAAAAAGGTATTGATTACGCCTATTGGTCAGCGCGTATTAAAACAGGCGCGTAACATCTTGTTGCAAGTAAATGAGTTAGAAGATTTTTCTAAAGTTCAACAGTTACCGCTAAGTTACCCGATGACTATCGGCATGATCCCGACCATTGCACCTTACTTATTACCCAGTCTATTACCCGTCGTTCGAGAAGAGTATCCATTAGCTAAATTAAATATTGTAGAAAATGAATCACAAGTACTTGTTGATAAAGTAAGGCGGGGGGATTTGGATGCAGCAATTCTTGCCTTGCCTTATCCTTGTGATGGCTTATTAACACTGGAATTTTGGCAAGAGGATTTTTTCTGGGTAACGTTAAAGAAATCCCAATATTCAGAACAAAAAGAAGTGAGCAGTGAACAGTTAAGACAGTCTAAGTTATTACTATTAAAAGACGGCCATTGCTTAAAAGAACATATCTTGGCTGCATGTAATATGTCAGATGAACCTGCTGAGCAAGATGTGGGGGCTGTTAGCTTAAACACATTAATTCAGATGGTGTTAAATAACTTGGGTACGACACTCATTCCAGAAATGGCTGTCGAGCAGTTAACAGCACAGTATGAGCAAATCTCTATCATCCATTTGCAAGAGCCTGGACCACACCGCCAAATTGCCTTTGTAATGCGTCCAAACTATACTCGTATTGCTTGTATTGAAAGCTTGATTGAACTTTGTAAAAAGGCTTTAAATTCAACAGTTTTATAGCGTTTCAAATAACCGAATAACACCTTCTATTTATTCAAATTTACTCTTACTAGTCTAAAAACCATACTGATTGTGCTGTTAAAGCATTTATCAAATTTAAAGGTGTGGAGAAATGACTATGCTAAAAAAATCAACTTCCTTGGCGGCGTTAGTTGCCATTGCATTATCGGGATCAGCCCTAGCTGAAGGTCAGCAAAAATCACCGTCTTTCTGGTGGCCAGAACAATTAGACTTAAGTCCATTGCGTCAACATTCAGTTGAATCTAATCCAATGGGTGACAACTTTAATTATGCAGAAGCGTTTAACAAGCTAGATCTAGCTGCAGTTAAACAAGACATCGACGTAGTACTACGCAATTCACAAGATTGGTGGCCAGCAGATTACGGTCATTATGGGCCATTTTTTATTCGTATGGCGTGGCACAGTGCAGGTGTATATCGTACCTTTGATGGCCGTGGTGGTGCATCAGGTGGACAACAACGTTTTGAGCCACTTAATAGCTGGCCTGATAACGTCAACTTAGACAAAGCGCGTCGTTTGTTATGGCCGATTAAGCAAAAATACGGTCGTCAGATTTCATGGGCTGATTTAATGGTGTTAGCAGGCAATGTTTCACTTGAATCAATGGGCTTTAAAACCTTTGGTTTTGCTGGTGGCCGTGCAGATGATTGGGAGCCAGAGAAAGTAAACTGGGGTGAAGAAAAAGAGTTCTTATCAGATTCAAAACGTTACTCTGGCGATAGAAAATTAGATAAACCTTTAGCTGCGGTACAAATGGGTTTGATTTATGTCAATCCAGAAGGCCCAGGTGGTAACCCTGATCCGCTACTGGCTGCGGAAGATATTCGTGTCACTTTTGGCCGTATGGCGATGAATGATGAAGAAACGGTTGCGCTGATTGCGGGTGGTCATACCTTTGGTAAGGCGCATGGTGCACATAAACCTGAAGAGTGTGTCGGTGCAGAGCCTGCGGTAGAAAATGTTGAAGAGCAAGGCTTTGGCTGGAAAAACAAGTGTGGAACTGGTCATGGTGCTGATACGGTAAGCAGTGGCTTGGAAGGTGCTTGGACTATTTCACCAACGGCGTGGAGTATTAATTACCTACAAAACCTATTTAATATGGAATGGGTGCAAACCAAAAGTCCAGCGGGTGCGACGCAGTGGATCCCTGAAAATGCTGAAGAAGTGCAATTTGTTCCAGATGCACATGACGACAGAAAAAAACATGCACCTATCATGTTTACAACGGATTTAGCTTTGAAAGAAGATCCAAGTTACCGTGCAATCTCTGAGCGTTTCTTAGATAACCCTGATGAATTTGATTTGGCCTTTGCTAAAGCATGGTTTAAGTTAACTCATCGTGATATGGGGCCTCGTGCTCGTTATTTAGGTGCGGATGTACCGGCAGAAGCGTTAATTTGGCAAGACCCAATTCCAGCTGTGAATTATGAGTTGGTATCTGCTCAAGATGTTAACGCATTAAAAGCAGACATTGCTGATTCTAAGCTAACGGTTTCAGAGTTAGTGAGAACAGCATGGTCATCGGCTTCTAGTTTCCGTGGTACCGATATGCGTGGCGGTGCTAACGGAGCACGTGTTGGCTTAGCACCACAAAAAGACTGGGCGGCAAACTCACCTGCAGAGTTGGCAAAAGTGCTTGATGTCTTAAAAGGTATCCAAGCTTCATTCAATGCACCATCATCAAGTAAGCAAGTGTCATTGGCTGATTTGATTGTTTTAGCGGGTGCAACTGGCATTGAAATAGCGGCTGCAGATGCTGGCCATGATGTAAGCGTTTCTTTTAAACCTGGGCGTGCTGATACAACACAAGAGCTAACAGATGTGGATTCATTTTCAGTACTAGAGCCATCAGCTGACGGTTTTAGAAACTACTATGATTCAAACAGCTCACTATCACCGGCAGAAATGTTAATCGAAAAAGCGAATGCATTGACATTAACAGTGCCAGAAATGACCGCGTTATTAGGTGGTTTACGTGTTCTTGATGCCAATACTGATGGTGTGTCATACGGTGTATTAACAGAACAACCGGGTAAATTAAGCAATGACTTCTTTGTTAACTTACTCGATATGGCTACTAAGTGGACAAAAGCTAGCGATGAGCAAGGCGTGTACTTAGGTGTTGAACGTAGTTCTGGTAAGCAAAAATGGAAAGCAACGCCTGTTGACTTAATGTTTGGTTCTAACGCTGAGTTACGAGCGATTTCTGAAGTGTATGCTGCTGATGATGCTAAACAGAAGTTTGTCAGTGACTTTGTCAGTGCCTGGGAAAAAGTGATGAGATTGGATCGCTTTGATCTTTAAATCACGCTTGCATTGATTCCTTATCTTTTGCCCCATCCGTATTGCGGATGGGGCTTTTTTTTATTGTTTATCTATCAGATCGAGCAGGTTTAATACGTTCATTTTTATCGCTAGCCGAGTCAGTTCAATATCACTGCTGACATCAAGTTTTTTCTTAATAATATAGTGGGTATTTGATACTGTTTTAGGGCTGATATTAAGTGTTTCGGCTATGGTTGCTGTTGATTGTGCTTCGACTAACATACGAAAGACTTCAAACTCTCTTACTGTGAGTTGCTCTAAAGCTGAACTATCGGTGCCAAGCTTTTCCATCGCTAAAGCTTGTGCAATGTCACTACTCAGAGAATGTTGGCCACTGTGGACATCATAAATGGCTCGTATTAAAACTTCTGGATCACTGCTTTTAGTGACATAACCAAAGGCGCCAGCACGCGTTGCCTGAATAGCAAAACTTGGATTTTGATGCATGCTAAACACAAGTATTTTTGCAGCGGAATTGAGTTGTCTAATACGTGAGATAGCTTCTAAACCACCTTGACCTGGCATCGATATATCCATGATGACGATATCGGGTTGATGGTTTTTATATTCTAAATAAGCTTGTTGGCCATCGCTGGCTTCGGCCACAACATCCATATTGTCTTGTTTTTGTAACAGCGAACGATAACCTTCTCGAACGATGGCATGATCATCTACCAGCATGATGGAAATAGTGTTTGTCAGTGGGGTCATGATGGTTGCTCGTAAGTATGGATAGGTAGAGTAATTAAAATGGTCATCCCCGATCCTGATTGTGAGGTGATTTCAAGCTGACCTGCTAAAGCGGAAACTCGTTCTCTGATACCTATCAATCCCATGCCCATCTTGTTATCTAATATGGTTGTTTCAGTCGCAATGCCATCATCGCTGATGATGAGTTGAAATGATGAGTTGGCCTGATAATCAATAGTAATAGACGCCTTGCTTGCTTGAGCATGCTTGGCAATATTGGTTAGGCATTCTTGAATAATTCGGTAAATATTAACGGGGAAGGGTTCAACCAGTTGTTCGATATTACCGGTGATGGTCAATTGATAATGGGTTTCACCATGTGTACGGTTATTCCAGCTGGCCACTAATTTTTTAAGGCTGGAGGTGAGACCAAAATCATCCACTTCAGCAGGACGAAGACGCGTTAACAGGCTACGTAAAACGTCCATCATATGACGAGTAATCTCGCTGACTTTGTCTGACTCTTCAACTAAATCAGGAGCTTGTTGCTTAGCTGTTTGGTTAATAGAGCTGTTAATGGCATTAATACCCGCTAAACATTGGCCAAATTCATCATGTAATTCACGAGCAATATAACGATGTTCTTCTTCTTGGGCATTCATTAAGTTTAAAGCTAGCTGTTGGTTTTCTGTCATCACTTGTTGTTGACTGATGGCGAGTTGGTTTATCGCATCACTGGTTCGTTTCCATTCACTAATTTCAAATGAAGGAATACGAGTTTCTAACTGACCAGCACTCATTTTTTCTAGGCCATTTACGATCAATTGTGCAGGTTTTAATACGCGACTAACAGTGATGTAAACAAGACTGGCCAATGCTAAAACAGTCATCAAGGTTAGGCCCATCAAACCTTTTAAGTGTGACCAAGCTCGGCTAATTTCAGACTGTTTGTTGAGTGTGACAACGACAGTACCAAAGCTGATAGCAAAGAACACTACTTTACGTTTGGCTTGAAAATTAGGGTTAAAGAATTGTTGGTAGAGTTGACCAAACCAAGAAGGCCACATTTGATTGTTGTTGGTTTCTTCATTGCACACCGAGCGTTGGCGGCTGCTGCTTAGTGATTCAAACTGTATACATGAGCCGGGTAGACCATTAATGTCTTGCCATAAGTTAGCATCAGGAAAACTGGTGGAGTGATCATGACCATGATAAATACGGCGTATTTGGGTTTGAATTTGTTTTTCTATGCGTTCGGCTGTATCGACAGCTTGCTGCTGAGATTGCTGATCATTTTGATATAAAACATAAGCAGCATTAGCCACCAGACAAATGAATGCAGTAAGTATGATGCGAATGATGAGTGATAGTTGAAGATTCATGAACAAACCATATTGCAGAAGCCTGAGCTTAGTTTATGCGTATCTAGCTAATTGTAAATGAGCTGGAAAGCCTTCGGGAAATTTGCCCGCTTTTATTGGGCTAATATACGGTGAACAAATATGAAAGCGGCGTAACATGGTGTCAGCTTCATTTTGATTAGATGAATATTTATTAGTAACCCTAAAAGGTAGCAAAAGATGGAAATATTATTAGTAGGTGCAGCAGCATGTATGTTGGCAATCATTATTGGCGCATGGACGATGACTTTCGCCCGTTGGTTTCCGATTCCTGGTTTAGATGGCAAATTTGACTATGCCACGTTTATTCGAGCACATGTCGATTATGCTTTGATGGGCGGGTTTGGGGCTGCTTTTTACGCGGTGGGTGCCAGCGGTGTTGATCTGCCTATTATTGCTTGCTGGTGTGTGGCCATCGGTGGTTTTACTAACCCGAGTATTTTTGTAGTAGCGTCATTAGATGAAGCATTTTGGGACAAAATGTTCTGGAAAGTGTTTTCAGCAATTAGCTTTGTCATCACGAGCACCGGTTTTGTTTGGTTAGCTTATACCTTCATACAGCATTATTTAAACGCATAAATTAAGCCGTTCAATTTGAACTTATATAGGAAAGATGTAATGACAGAGTCACTGCTAGAAACCTCACGTGAACATGCCCTTGAGCTAGAAAAAGGTGTGAATCAGGTTGTTATTGGTCAAGAACGTGCGATTCGTTTGATTTTGATTGCACTGCATTCACGAGGACACGTGCTGTTAGAAGGTGGTGTGGGTGTCGGTAAAACAACGCTATTACGTGCTTTTTCAAAAGCACTCGGTGGTGCTTTTGGCCGTATTGAAGGTAGTGTCGACTTAATGCCTAACGATTTACTTTATAGCGCTTGGGTCGATGGTGAGGGCAAACCGGTTATTGACCCCGGTCCATTGATTACTCACGGTGAAGATACCGCTGTATTCTTTTTCAACGAGATTAACCGAGCTAGACCACAAGTACAGTCTCTATTATTAAGAGCGATGGCTGAACGTAGTGCCGAAGCATTTGGTCGTGAGTTCACTTTCCCTCATATGGTGGTGTTTGCAGATCGTAATGGCGTAGAAAAAGAAGAAACTTTTGAGCTTAGTGCGGCAGCCCGAGATCGTTTTTTGTTTGAAATCTCTATTGATAGACCGACAGATGCCGATATTCGACGAAAACTAATTTTTGATGCCTCTTATCATAATGTTGATGAGTTACTAGCTAGTCTATCTGAACCCTTATTAGACTTTAAAGAGCTCAACGCTTTAGATAAAGCCATTCAAAAAAGTATTTTTGTATCAGAAGAAATTGAAAATTATGTGGTGAATTTATGGGATGCGACATGGAAACCACATGAGTCTGGCATTGAAATACCCGATGTATATATGGAAGATTTAGTGGTAGCGGGGGCTAGTGTTCGAGGTATGTCGGCCATGGTTCGAGCTGCTAAGGTCAGTGCTTGGTTAGAAGGACGGAATCATGTCTTGCCTGATGATATTCATACCGTATTGTTACCCGCATTGAACCATAGAGTCTTTTTATCGCCGGTATATGAAAGTCGGCGTGAAAAGATTATGCCGCAGTTTGTGTCAGCTTTACGCGACCATATTTCGACACCGTAATAGGGAAGGATGATGACAGCGTTCAAACACGACGAGTTTAGTTATCGTTATCCGCATAATGTTTATGGCCATGTGCCAGGATCACATAGTGGTTCGTCATTAGGGACCGGTGATCGGTTTGCTGGTTTTGCTGACTTATTTGATTATCCAGACCCTCGGCGTATAGATATTCGAGCGAGTGTGCGAAACAACATGGCTAATGGTGGAATATCAGCTAATGACCGCTGGTTAGTGCGTCGTTTTCAACAACGATCTACAGTGACTTTATGGTTGTTGGCAGATATGTCTAAGTCAATGTCTGTGTCTAATGTAAATCATCAACGATTAGCTAATTTAGCTCATATGATTGCTCATTCAGCAATAGGCCTAGGTGACAAGTTTGCCTTAGCCGGGTTTGATTCTCATTGGCGACAAGATATATCCATCATGCCAACTAGGCAACGTAATATGTCCACGATAGCGGCTGATTTAATTGAACAGGCTGCTCCAGCTTCTGCACCGGGTTCAGAAGGGTTAATCGAAGCAGCAAATATGATTAGCAGCCCTCATGGGATGGTGTTTTTAGCTTCAGATTTTTGTTGTGACATAGGCATAATTGAGAAAACCTTACGTAAGTTATCACACTACACTGTGATCCCGATTGTTTGGCAACATGATGATGTTGATCATTTGCCATCACATGCTGGATGGACCGAAATGCGTGATGCAGAAACGGGACAACATCATGCGGTATGGATGCGACCAACGATGAAAAAACGTTGGCAGTCGGCAATGGATGAGCACTTTGAAAAATTATCGACCTGTTTTATGCGACATCGTATTCGACCATTATTAGTCGATGGTGAAGTGACTGGTGAGCAACTGACACATTATTTTATGGGTATGAAAAAATCTTAAGATGAAAAATACATTAATTAAACTAGTGTTCGCGTTAGTTATTGTTTTTGCTTCAACAGCAAGCCAGTCTGAGCAACACATAACGACTTCAGTTGATCGAGCATGGGGCTTATTACTCGGTGATGAAATAACGGTTACAGTTAACTTTTCAGACGATGTTGCTGAGTTGGATAGTAATGCTTTGCCACAAACCGAGCGGCGTTATGCCGCTTGGTTATATCTCAAGCAGGTTGAGGTGGATAACCGTAGTGCATTATTTCACTATCAGGTGGTAAATGTACCTAATAAAACGACGTACATCACAACGCCCGTGTTTGAAGTGAGTGATGTGAATGGCAAGGTGATAAGCATTCCAGAGGTGCAGTTATCAATTGGGCCTTTGCTTGTTTTAGCTGATGGACAACGGTCGTCAACCGTCGAGTTAAAAGCAGATCACGCACCAATATTAATTAAAGATAGAGTCTTAAAAGAAAGGTTAAAGTCATTGATTTTAAGTTTGATTTTAATGGCTATAGTATTAGCTGTTTGGCATTTTGGCTGGCGGCCAAGACATAGACAACCCTTTGCTCAAGCGGTACATGAATTATCACGTTTACGTTGGCAGCGAGCTAAAAAGTCTGACCAAGCAGCTAGAATTGTCCATAAAGCATTTAATCAAACCACCGGCACAATCGTGGTTTATCAAGACCTTGAACAGTTGTTTGTTAATCAGCCTTGGCTGTTGCCATTGCAAGCTGATATTGAGGGTTTTTATCAGCACTCTGCTACCTATTTTTTCACTCCAGAGTCGGGGAATGAACAAGATTATGCCAGCTTGTTAAAACTGGCCAAGGCTTGTCGTTCTAAGGAGAAATTGGCGTGAGTTTGATGGACCTACATTGGTCACAGCCATATTTATTGTTGTTATTGCCATTTGCCTTATTACCTTGGTTTAACCATAGCCAAGAAAAGACGATTGCATGGTCGGCATTTGTACCTAAGGACCCATGGTCGACGACTGTTGGTTTGAGCTTAAAAATATTAGCCTCGATAGTGTTGATTAGTTTGATTTTAGGTTTAGCGGGTCCTTATGAACCTGAGAAAAAGGTCGAACGACTCGGTGAGGGGGCTGAAATTGTTTTGTTACTTGATCGTAGTCGCAGCATGGATGATGCCTTTGCGGTAAAAACACAAGCAGCCCTCGTCAGTGTAGGTAAAAAGGACAGTAAACGCCGTGTGGCCAAGAGTTATCTTACCGAGTTTGTTAAGAAGCGACCTGATGACCGTTTTGGCTTTGTTTTGTTTAGTTCACAAGCAATTAAGTTGTTATCACTCACCTATAGTAAAGAGGCTATTTTGGCGACAATTAATGCTAATGCGATTGGTAAGGGGCTAAAAGATACCAATATGCCTGATGCCTTAATTAAAGCTGCTGAAATGTTTGAGGACCAACCTTATCGTGGTTCGCGAATCGTGTTGTTGGTTTCAGATGGTGGTCAAATATTAACTGAAGAAGAAGAGAAGAAAATTGCCAGTTTGTATAAACGGATGAAGATCAGCATTAATTGGATTTATATGAGCTCAATGGTCGGTGTGACTTTGGATGCATCGGATAGCGATAGCTATTTATGGGAAGATTTACCAGAGCGAAAATTACATGACTTTTTTAATTCAACAGGTATTCCTTACCAAGCTTTTGAAGCGCGGTCATTAAAGACGTTTGCTGAAGCGATAGATGAGATTAATCAACAGCAATATCAAACGCTAATTGTGGAACAAACCTTACCTAGAGTATCGAAACATCAGCCTTTTTATATTATTGCCTTTTTGGCAATGTTGGCATTAACGTTTGCTCAAGTATATTCTGCTTGGGGAGTGAGAAAAGCACATGAATAAAACATTGTATTGGATACATAGCACTTTATTAGTTGTGGTCGTATTAACACTACTGTTAGCTACACAAACAGGCTATGAGTTATGGCAGGTGAATAAGTTAAATGACTTTATTGTTGATGCTAATAGCAGTGATGAGCTACCAGATAATAGTTATGTTGAGTTTGCACATGCATTTTATGCGGATGAGCAAGGCGACGCTCAACGAGCATTAGGTCTGTTGACCAGCGTCATCACCAACAAAGATGCAGTATTAAAAGCATCTGCACATTTTAATCGGGCCAATAGTAACTTTCGCCAAGCACAAGCTTTGCAAACCGACGACCCTAAAAAGATCCCTCTAATTGAGTTAAGTAAGCAAGATTATCGCAGTGCTTTACTATTGACTCCGAATGCCTGGGATATTCGCTACAATTTAGAACTCGCTTTGAGTGTCGTTCCTGAAATTCCTGAAGGCGATGGCCTGTTTGAGAAGCCGATCATTGATAGCCAAAAATCAATTGAGTCGGTTGGCTTTAGAGTTGACTTGCCATGAGTCTTTCTCATCAAAGCAGAATGATGCTGTCAGCACTGACGATGATTATCGTCTTGTTATTACTACTGTCGGCGTTGTTGTTGCCGAAAATAGAACGCAATATTAAGGTAATGGATATCTTGTTTGTTGTCGATATCACCCAAAGTATGAATGTAGCTGATGCAACAATTGATGAGCAAGTAGTTACTCGAGTTGAGTGGGCAAAAAATTATACGCGGGAGACCTTGGCTGCGTTGCCTTGTGGTAACCACGCTGGTTTGGCCGTATTTAGTGAGAGCCGTAGCTTAGTATTGATGAACCCAGTAGAAGTCTGTGAAAACTATCATGATATTAGCCAAATGTTGTCTAAGATAGATGGCACCATGGCTTGGGCACAATCCAGTGAAGTATCAAAAGCGGTGTTTACAGCAATTAAAGCTGTCGATTTAATTAAACCTGAACCGAGCATCGTGTTTTTAACCGATGGTCATGAGTCTCCACCTATCCATGACACGTTATTTCCAAAGTTTCGAGGTGATCTTGGCAAGGTAACTGGGGTGTTTGTCGGCGTAGGTGGTGAAGATTTATTGCCAATTCCAAAACGAGATGAGAAGGGTAACTCAATTGGTTTTTGGGGTGTGAATGAAGTATTGCATCGTGATGTCTATTTATCTGGCCGTGCTGACCTCGATCAACGGCCACGTACTGAGCATTTATCATCACAAAAGAAGTCTCACTTAGAAACTTTGGCTGATATGGTCGGTTTTGATTATGTCACTTCGCCAAAAAGAGCAAAAACACTGATTAAAGCCTTGGCTAATACGGCTAAGCCCCGCCAACAATTAGTCAATTATGACCTATCTCCATGGTTATCTGCTGCAGCACTATTTTTACTTATTTTGGTCTATTTTCCTTTGCAAGTATTACGATGGAAATAAACGCTGGAACAGCCTATTTAGCAGCTATATTTAAACTTTATTTTAGTTAAGCAGAGGGTATAAACCTTGCTGTTTGACGGTTAGATCGGCTTGTTGGATAAATAGTTGGAAATCAGTTTCAATAATAATGCCATCAACAATTTTTTTAGCTTGTTGTGGGGACATGCCTGACTTCACTCTTTTGTCATATAAAAGCTTTAACAATAAATAATCCAAGCCAGATAAAAAGTCGTTGTGAGAGATTTTATTAAGGATCGAGGGTGATACATCGATAGAGCGATAGGAAAGACCAACTACTTGTGTGAGCATTTCAGACATACTTGAAAGTAGTTTCGCCTCAGCCCGAGCACGATCAGTTGGAATGACAACAGCAGCTTGTTGAATACTCCCATTTTCACGGCTAAATAAGGTAGCAGCACCTAATTGACGCGCTAAGTTAGTAATCGTTGTGGTGTTGCTTAATTGAAAATAGTGGCCAATATCACGTTGGTAGTGTTGCTCGGATGTGAACACCACAGTTAGGTTTGCAGGATGGCGTGAATCTGCTGCTTGGATCTTGAGACCTGTAATCGCTGTAATTTGGGAAAAGTGTAGCGCGACTAATCGTTCATGTAATTGTCGGTCAGCAATATTATGCTGAATTTTATAATAAATAGGTTGCTGCCACTTTTTTATGCCATTGGCTTTACTTAGAGACTTGTTGGGCAGAGCAATTTTGAGAAAGCTATCGGCAATATAGGCATTGGAGTGCCAATGATGAGCGAGTGCTGAACTGGTAAAAAATACAAAGCTAGTAAAACTAATGAAGAAGGCATGCAAAAACTTATTTATTGCTGAGCTTAATCCTAAGCAGGTGTTATCCATGTAAATCTCGAATGCTGATGGGCGTGGGCTAGGAGTACATAACATCACTAAAAAACAGCCGGCAGCTTAACATGTTATTAGGCTAAATATGATGTTTATTACACACCGTTACATTGATTGGACAAAATGTATCTAATACCCTTATTTTAAAAGGGTTAATTGCAATATGTTTGGGGAAAATAATTAGCTAAAATGCTGAAAATACCATTTTAAATATTGCTGGTTAGCTACAAAGATAGAGTCTTGATAATAGTCATCAGAAAAGGCTTAATCCTACTCTAATGATGAACATGAAAACTGCAAAATTAGAACAGGTAGCTTAATCTAATTGAGGCGGGGCAGTTAAAAACTCAGCTTCTGGTTTACCGATGTAATAACCTTGAGCGTAGTCGACACCAAAGGTGAGTAATAGGCTTAGTGTTTCACGGTTTTCGACGAATTCAGCCACAGTTTTTTTGCCCATGCCCTTAGCCACATCGGTGAGAGCTTTTACAAATAATTGGTCGTCAGGGTTGGTCGCTAAGTTATTAATGAAAGAGCCGTCAATCTTAACGATATCAACGGGCAGTTCTCTCATATAACGAAATGACGCAAAGCCAGTACCAAAGTCATCGAGAGAGAAGCGGCAACCTAAGTCATTAAGCTGAGTCATTAAGTGTCTTGCTTGACTAATATCTACCACGGCAGCAGTCTCGGTGAGCTCAAATATTAAATGCTCAGGATTTGCATTGTGGGTGGCTAATAAGCGTTTTAATAGTGGAAGCAAGAAGGGATCACCGATAGCATGACCTGATAGGTTAATTGATAAGGAGATCCCCTGACCTTGTAGGTCTAGTTCAACAATTTTCTCTATACCTTGTTGTAGAACATAGTGATCAATATCGTGAATTAAGCCCGTTTGTTCTGCCACTTGAATAAAGGTGGCTGGCGGATGAATAGTGCCGTCATCATCACGCATTCGAATTAACATCTCATAGTGACTAACAGTGCGAGTGCGGATATCCATAATAGGTTGATAAACAAAAATGAATTGTTTGTGTTCGAGTGCATATTCAATTTTTTGTTTCCACAATACACGTTGTTCAAGCTCTAACCGTGCTTCATCATTTAGGCTAAATTGATGCCAAGTATTTTTGCCTTTACCTTTCGCTTTATACATCGCTAAGTCAGCATTGATAATTAGTTCGTTAACAGTGAGGTTTCCTAAAGGAAACTCAATAATACCTAGGCTGGACGTGATTTTATAACGTACATTATTGACGATGGTTTCGATTTTAGCTAACTGTTGGGCAATGGTTTCAGCTAGCTGAATCGCTTCATTAGAGCTTGATTGTGGACAGATAATGGCAAACTCATCCCCACCTAAACGAGAAACGAAATTGGAGTCTGAGGCAACCTCAGTTAGACCGTTCGCAATTTTTTTAAGTAATTGATCGCCTATTTCATGGCCACAACTGACATTGATATCTTGAAATTGATCTAAGTCTAAAAACAATAATGTACCGGATTGATTCGACTCTGATGCTTGCTGCAAAATACTAGTAAATTCGTTGGTGAACTTGGTTCGGTTATATAAGCCGGTTAAAGCATCATGTTCAGCCATCCATAAAATTTGTTGTTCATTGCGTTTTTGCTCGGTGATATCTAAGCCTACAGACAAAATCACGGTGTCAGTCAGTGGTGTTGCAAATTTAGAATGTAACCATGAGATAGTATGGAAACTACCATTAGCATGAAGAAAGTCCAACTGTATTTGACCATGTAAGGGGCTATCTGCTTGTAGGGTTGTTAAGTTGTACTCCATACTTTCCCAATCATCACTGGTAATAAATTTGGACAGAGGCTGATGCAGAACTTCGTCTTGAGAATAGCCGGTACTGGACTCGGCAAACTTATTAAATGAGCTGATGTTGTAGTCATTATCTAAGGTTAAGATGATGACTTGTGCAGTATCAATGAGGCTTTTTATAAAGTCACGTTCTTGTTGCAATTCTGAACTACGTTGATTTATTACTTTAGTTCGATCTTTTACTGCTAATTGCAGGCTTTCGAGTTGTGTCGATAAGTCATAGGTTGAGTGTTCTAAGACATCAAGTTCATCTAAATTCTTGGTAGTGTTTTCAGCTGAAACAATAGAGCGGACAGTATTAAACTGTTGTGAGGCGAGTAGAGGCAAGGCTCGAGAAACATTCGATAGCCGTGTTAATGGCGCAGAAAGGTAATAAAATATTCCGCCGCCAAGAATGATTACACTCAACATAGAGATAACAATACTGCGGTAAGTTATTTGTCTGATTTCTTGTCGTTGTACTGCAATGTCATCAATGATAATAAATAATACGTCGCTATCTTTATCGAAAGTGACAAAGTTAAATTCTGAAGGCAGTTGCTTATCTCGAACGATTTCACCATTAGCCATGATGTCTGGCAATGATTGTTTTTTCATTATGGAGTGTAAATACGGTAAATTTTTATCTTGTGAAGATACGGCGCTGATGTATTTATTCCATGAGTTTAAGTGCTGATTGTCACTGGAATGATCATTGGCATCGTTAGATAAAATGGCGAGATCAGCATGTGTTTCATTATAAAAAGAGACAACAATATTGCTCATTGATGAACTGAGCAGTAATACACCTTGAGCTCTCCCCTGTGACAGTACCGGGATAATATTATATTGCTTACATTCATGGTTGCAGTTGATAGTGCTTAGTGGTTGTTCCTTGCTGATGACTGTTGGAATAAGGTTTTTAATCGCCAGTGGAATATCAGTACCCCAGCCACCTTGTTTTTGTGATGAAGCATTAAAGTATTGTGCTTGTGATACATTCCAATCGAGTTGCAGTTCAATATTATGTTTTTCTATTAGATTAACAATATGGCTTGAGAATAATGGTAGCGGCGCATTAGGTTCAGGTATCAGGGTGACTTGAGCTAAGCGCTGTAACTGTAAGCTATTATCCGTTATCTGACCAAACAGTTGCTGTTGGTATTGTTGCTGTATTTGTGACCGTGAAAAATCAAACTGATTATTTAAATTCCAATAAACCAAAGCTGGAAAACTGGCATTGAAGATGAGCAGTAGGCCACCAAAAAAAATGGCCGCTTTCCATTTAATACTGAGAAATGATTTATTATTCATCAGTGAGCTCAAAATCGATACGATAAAGAAACAGCAAACATATTCCAGTATTTTTCACTGGTTGAAACATTATTTTCTCGTGGTGATAGGGTCGCGGTTCCTTCGGAAATATGATATTCAGTTCTGAGTCGTAGCGAGGGTTTAATATCCCAGTGACCACCAACAACGACTGTTTTTATATAATTATTATGTGCAGGTATTGCTGCTTGTTGAATACCAAAACCGGATAAAAACTGACTAGTTGCCACACTTTCTCTAGCTCTTTTACTGCCATTCCAATCATGTTTGTCTAAATGGAACTCTTCATAACGTAAAAAGGCTTGCCATTGTGGAGTGAATTTGTAATCGACTTGGCCATAAAAACCAACAGCATCACCGCCTAGCGATTCAAAAAGAGGGCTTATGCCGTCAAAATCGACATGCTCTATAGTCGCTTCTGTGGTGAATTGCCATTTTTCTCCATTGTATTGAGCCGATAAAACTGAGTAGTCAATATGGAGCTCGCCAGAGGTTAAACCAGGACCGGTAGGAAAAGCAACACGATCGGCAGCGCCAGAGTCGAAGTCAAGCGTTAAGCTGGCGGTGGTGAACGAGTATATCCAACGTCCGCCATTATGTTCATAGACAATCTTAGCAAAGATACCCAAATCGTCGCCTTTCAGTTTGCCGTCCCAATCTTGTCCCATAAAGGTGTATTCCACATTCTTGTCAGGAATTGGGTAACCAGCACCTGCTTGCAATAACAGGTTGCCATTATCCATAAAATGGTTGCTATAGAGATGGAGGCCATCAGCGGCCATAACTAAGTTACGCACTTTATCAAAGTAAAGAGCCTGCGAAGCAAAAATGCCTTGGCGTGTGTGGGCCACATCACGGGTTTCATTGTAGAGCCCGACAGGATTTTTTATTCGGCCCAGATAACTTCCGAATTGATGGGTTGGAGTTGAGATAAAGTTAAAATCGATAAATGCATAATCTAGCCAAGGTGAACCGTTATATAGCTTACCAGCACGCCGTGAAATGACTTGGCCAGATAAGCGAATTTTTGGCAGTAATTGGTAGCTGGCATTAATACCTAACTCAGTGAAATCAAAACTACCTGTGTCACTATCACCAAAGAAATTATTGTCACTAGTATGAACAAAAGCTTGAGATGCAAATCCATGGATCTGCAATTTATCTTGCCATGACTCATCGGCGCTCACATATGCAGGTAATAACGGAAGAAGAAATAGAGGTATAAGGCGCATTAGAAACCTTCACTTATTTGAATAACAGACTCATTAACTTGGTCTGGTTGAATATAACCAATCGCGCCAGCTGTATTAGCAACACGTTCACGCATTTCTGCAATTGATTTCACTGTGGTGGGAGCAATGCCGGTACCAGAAAAAACTTGTCTATCCCAAATTCGCCGAAGTTGATAAGGAAACATGCCAAGTGATTCTTTGCAGAAAGAAGTATGGAGAGGGTGATTATCAGCTAATACAAAAACATGGACGGGAGTGCCGTCAGACCACTGAGGCGTACGCATCGCAAAGATGGCTCTAATACTATTACGTGAAAGTTCTGCTGTGGGGGTATGTGGATTGATGATCAATGCGTGTGCAAAAGCACTAGGACTAAAAAACAAATATCCTAAGATAAACAAGTATTTCAACTGTTTATGCACTTACTATCCTTAGTAAATTAAGAACGCTGATTATACGCACAGATTGTGAGGGATATCAAACAGTTTGGTTTGCTAGTGAAGTAAACAAATAATGATGTGATTTAGGGTATTATTTGTCAGCTTTTAATTAGACAAAAATGATTGATAAACCATGGAAAAAGTAGCCATCTTTGTTGATGTACAAAATATTTATTACACCACTCGTCACACATTTAATTGTGGTTTTGATTTTAATTATTTTTGGCAGCAAGCGACAAAAGGCCGAGAGGTCACGAAAGCGGTTGCTTATGCCATTGACCGTGGTGATGAGAAGCAACGTCAGTTTCAAAATATTCTGCGAGCGATTGGTTTTGAGGTGAAGTTGAAACCTTATATACAACGTAATGATGGTTCAGCCAAAGGTGATTGGGATGTCGGCATTGCAATTGATGTGATGGACTATGGCCCACAAGCGGATGTTGTTGTGATGGCAACCGGCGATGGCGATTTTGATTTATTGGTGGATAGAGTGAGGACTAAGAATAATATTGCTGTCGAAGTTTATGGCGTTAAAGCCTTAACTGCCCGCTCATTAATTACTTCAGCGTCTAGTTATATACCGATCGATGGTCGTTATTTATTAGCTAAAAAATGAACAATTAAAGCTTATTATTTTGCGCAACTTAAAATTATCACTTTTTTCAGTATTGAAAATATGGCGATATTTGAGCATAAAAATAAGTCATATCCCACACTAAATTTTTGAAGCACGTCATAAAACTGAAATATTTTAACGACTGAAAATTTCACTTTTACTTTGTCTTTTAATCCGTATATTGCATAACTTTTTTGATTCTAATGCAGTTAGGAGAGACATTGATGAAGTCTAGATTTAGTCCCGCTTGTTCTGGGTTTGTATTGTTAGCAGTGGCAGGTAGTGCATTTGCTGAACATACAACTTTGGATGGTATGACGGTAACAGCAACACGTAGTAGTCAATCTGCATTAGAGCAGCCAGTCAGCATTGGTTATAAGAAAAGTGATGAAGTTAAACTTGATAACGCTGCTACACAAAAAGAGTTATTAAACTCTATTTCAGGTGTGCGAATCACACAAACGGGTTCCTCTATTGGTCATATGACCAGTATACGTTTGCCATCAAACACTGGACCTTATTACCTATTCTTACAAGATAGTATTCCGGTGCAATCATCAGGCTTCTTCAACCATAACGGTCTAGCTTATACCAACTTCAGTTCAGCTGGTTCTGTAGAGGTGATGAAAGGAGCGGGTACAGCACTGTATGGCTCTGATGCGGTTGCTGCCACAATTAATGTTTTGTCAGTGCCAGCATTCGAAGATGAAGGTTTTAAAGCGTCAGCTGAAACAGGCAGTGATGGTTTTCGACGTTATGGTGTAACCGGTGGTGTTGAAATTAACGATCATTCAAATGTATCGACAACTATTTCTCATGCTGAAAGTGATGGCTGGCGTGACCACACCGAATATGACCGCCAAGAATTTGCAGTGAAATACGTTAATGATATTAATGACGACAATACTATTAAATTAGGCCTTACTGTAAATAAGACCGTGGCAGAAATGGCCGGCTCATTGATTGGTGAAGATGCTTTTAAACATGATACTGAATCTGTTGGTAATGTTGAGGATGCGATAGCAAGTGGCATCGATATTGAAAGAAAATTTGATTTTGCACGCTTCAACATGGAATGGAACCATGTCTTGACTGACAACATTGAACTGAACTCAATTGCTTATATACGTAGTAACCGTAATCGCTATATTGCAACTTGGGAAAATAACTTACCCCAGAATGACAGTGAAGAAAATACGGTAGGTTTATTATTAAAAGCCAATATGGATTTTGGTCGAGTACGTAATATTTCTGGTGTTGATTTTGAATTTACTCGTTCGAGTCGAGAATATACGCAGTTGTTTGATTTTGTTCCTAGTGGCTTTGGTTCTGCTGTTGCAGCAGGAACAATTTATGACTACGACGTCAATTACCGTGCCTTTGCACCGTATTCACGCGTAGAGATTCAACTGAGTGATAAATTTAAGTTAGGTGCTGGTTTACGTTACGACATCAACAGCTTTGAATATACCAACAACTTAGCTGATGGCCAGTATGCAGCATCCAGTTATTCACGTGCCAGTTCAGATAACGATCCGACGTTTAATCACTTAAGTCCTAAATTAGACTTGGCTTATCAAATGTCGGCAACACAGACGATGTATGCACGTTATGCAAACGGTTTCCGTATTCCACAAGCAAGTCGTTTATATAGTTTAAGAACCAACAATATCGACTTCTCATTAGATGAAGAAATTACTGATACCTTTGAAATTGGTTATAAATGGCAGTCTGATCGCCATGAGTTTTCTAGTGCAATTTATTACTTAGTGATTGATGACACTATCGTTCGTAGAGAAAATGGTGCTGGTGATCGTTATTACGTAAATGGTAACGAAACGACACATAAAGGTATTGAGCTCTCTCTAGCCTCAAAACTGACGGATGAATTAACATCAAAAGTTGCTTTTAGTTACTCTAAACATGAGTTTAAAGACGATGATGATTTTGGTGATAACGAACAATCACAAGCACCTAATGATGTAGCAAATGTACGTTTAATTTACTCACCAAAAGCGGTGATGGGCTTAACAGCTATGGTTGAGTGGGAACATGTAGGTTCATCTTGGATGGATGATGATAATACTAAGAAATACGATGGCTATGATGTCGGTAATATCAAAGTACGTTATGACGTGACTAAGCAGTTATCATTACATGCTCGTGTTAATAATATTACTGATGAACTGTATGCGGAGAGCGCTACGATCAGCTATGGAAGCGAACGTTATACTCCAGGTGCACCAAGACAAGCATTCGTAGGTTTTGACTACAAACTTTAATGTAAGCCTCTAATTTTAGGTGAAGTGTGAATAAACAGAAATTAATCGTTGCTCTAGCTGTTGTTGTATTGAGTGTAGGACTATTTAGCTACACCCAATATGGCCGTTCAAATCAAGCAGCAGTGACAGCTGACACCGCTGACAACAAGTCTGCCCCGCGTCGTCATCAAACGACTGGCGTGGTCAGTGTGGATATCAAAGAGCACAATGGCACACTTCACCTTTTATTAGGTAAAAATGAGCAAGGCCAACACAGTGTGTGGCATCAAACTTCAACGGACCAAGGTCAAACGTGGTCTGAAGCGGTGAATACAACGGCAGACTTAGATATAAGTGCCAAGTTTCATCGTGGTAATGATGCACGTCTTGCCGTACAAACAGACAACCTTGTTGCAGTGTGGATGAGTCGTGTTGAAGGTGCGCCTCATAATGCAGGGCCGATGATGAGTGTTCGTTCTAGTGATGCAGGGAAAAGCTGGCAAGCAGCGACGATGCCAGCGGATTGGAATGGCCCTCATGGCTTTTTTGCTATGGATGGCAATGACGAGAAAATTAGTCTGGTTTGGTTAGATAGTCGTGAACAAGTAGGTAAGGGTTCACAAGGCTTACGTTATACCAGCAGTATTGATGGTGGCCAAACCTGGTTAGAAAATAAAACCTTAGATCGTCAAACCTGTGCCTGCTGTTGGAATACAGCTCGATTTGACGAGCAAGGACAGCTTTATGTGCTATATCGAGATAAATTACCGTCTGATATGGCGGTTGGCCAAGTAAATAAGCAAGACGAGTGGCAGCGATTAAGTACCGTCGGTGCTTTTAATTGGGATTTCCAAGGTTGTCCTCATATTGGCGGTAGTTTGGCTTTTGATGAAACAGGTCAGTTATTCCACGCCACGGTAAGTACCGGTGAAGAGTCTAAAGCGGGCGTTCATTATTTGAACTCTGCTGATCAAGGCCAACACTGGAATGCACCTGTTCAATTAGGTAGCGATACCGCTGTACACAGTGACTTAGCGGTTACTGCTGGTGGCCAGTTATTAGCAACATGGGATTATATTACCGAGAATGGTTTTGAGGTGGTCTATGCCACTTCCAGCGATCAAGGTAAGACATGGACAGAGCAGCAGAAACTGTCTGGAGAAGGGCTGCGTGCGTCACATCCTCGTGTTGTTGCTGTTGATGATGCGTTCTTAGTCATATGGACACAAACCAATACTGATAATGTACAAGAGTTACAAACTAAGTTGATTCGCCATGATTCTTAGTTCATTTGGAAGCAGGCTAGCACTGCTTGTTATTACATTATGTTTTATTACTGGCTGCAATGACTCGCCGGCAACGAATAGCCAACAAGTGGTGAATGACTTTGTTAAAGGTTCATACAACAGCATATTAAAACAAAATAAAAATCAGCCTTATATGTTGATGTTTTGGTCGCAAGATTGTGCTTATTGTATGAAGGAGTTGGAGTTATTTGGTTCTTTATTAAAGCAACATCCTGAGGCAACATTAATTACTGTTGCAACCGATCCTTTCCTTGATGTGAATTTCATTCGTAACAAAATGGCTTCTTTTGGTTTACAAGATACGCAAGCTTGGGTGTTTGCAGAGCCGCATGCCGAGACTTTGTATTTTGAAGTCAGTCCGCGTTGGCGTGGCGAGTTACCGTTTACTATTTTAGTGGATGCCGATAATCAAAAAACTAAAAAAATAGGCATGTTATCTGAAGATGTTATCAGCACATGGTTAAGTAAGGTTTAACAGCTCCCACAGTTGTTTTTAACGGCAATAGGCGTATCATTTTAAACGATAAACCTTGTTTTTAATGGTTATAAACTATGGTTTCTATTCATCTATTGCTGCAATTCAATATATTATTTTCAGTCCTTTCGAAGAGAAGCGCTTCTCTTTAAATTAACGTCCTGACATTAAGTTCACATTTTCTGATCTTCATCACTCCAGATTAACTGTTTAATTGGGAGTAGACCATGAACAACAACCATTGTCGATTTTATTGCTTAATATTTTTATTGTGTTTTGTCAGCATTAATTACGCTGATGAGACTAATCCTAACAGCGATGACTTTCTCAACTATTTTGATTTTATTGGTTATACCCGTATCGGTACTGGACTGAGTAGTGCTGGTGATACTCAAGCTCGCTTTCAAGCGCCTGGGGCACCTGCAGCTTACCGGTTAGGTAATGAATCAAATATTGGCTTAGAGGCCGGACTTCGCTTTACTTATCCTCTAGATAGAACAACAGGCAAAAAAATAGAAGCGCTTTATTTCGTGTCTGATTATCAATCATTTGGTGCTGAAAAAGAATTTTATCGTGACCCACAGGTATTACAGGCCTATATCAACTTAGAAAAGGTGTTGCGTCCTGATTTAAATGTCTGGTTTGGTCGTATGTATTACGAGAGAAAAGATATTCATCTAAATGATTACTTCTGGTTGGATAATGGCTTGAATGCAAAATTTGGGGCAGGCATTGAGTTGGCCACAAAAATGGGGGAGCTAAAATTAGCAGCCTTTCACATGGAAGATGACGACGATAGTTTAGTCAGCCACATTAAAAGTTATGCCGTTGATGCCAGATTATTAGATATTGAACTGACAAAAGATCATAAGCTGAATTTATTTGCCGAATATGTCAGCCGAGATGGCGGCGATCCGTTAACTATCAATGGTAGTTCGATAATCAGTAAAGATAAAGATGGTTTTGGCCTAGGTCTTTGGGTTGATAGCCAGCTGACTGAAGAGATAACTAATACCGCAGTACTGCTATATCGACAAGGTGCAGCCTTTCGTCAATACGGTACGCCAAACCCAGTTCGAGAAGACCAAGGTTACGACTTGGATGATGCTCACTATTGGGAAATAAATAATAGCCTTGTTTATGATAGTGATGCTTATTCTGTTGGCTGGGGCACGGTTATTCGTGCTGAAGAACATGGGAACGGCAGTAATTCTAAGTTACATTGGTTAAGTACAGGCATACGTCCTATTGTCTATTTGACTGATCATGTGAATATCGCCATTGAAGCAGGTGTGGATTATGTCGATAACGAAGCATTAGATGTGAATGGCCAATTAACCAAGGTGACGGCAGCTTTACAGTTGAGTAAAAGCCGCGGTTACTACTCTCGACCTGTTTTAAGACTATTTGCCACCCAAGCTTATTGGAGTGAAGACTTAGAAGGATTAGTAGGGAATAGTCCTGGTGATGCACCCTATGCTGAAGATCGAAATGGATTTAGTGTCGGCATCCAGTTTGAACATTGGTGGTGAATTTAACCTATGCCACGTAATCGCCTATAATTAGTCGTATCAGAGGTTTGAATTTATAGAGTTACTATGCTGGCAAAAAAAATACTAAATAGAGAAAGTGGCATTGTTGTATATGGCATTACACCGCCTAAAAAAGGCAGTGATGAACAAAAAGTTAAAGAAATAGCTGCTCGCCAGATCGAACGCTTACAAGGTTTAGATATTGATGGTTTGATCCTCTACGATATTCAAGATGAAAAAACGCGAACCTCAGAGCAACGGCCTTTCCCTTTTATGGAAACGCTAGACTCGCTTGCTTATAGTCGAGATTATTTGTCGGCACTCGATATACCCAAAATAATCTATCGTTCAGTGGGCAAATATAGCGAAAGTGAATTAAGCCAGTTTATAGATGAGCTGAGCCAAGAGGATGACTTAACTGTCTTTGTCGGTGCTGCATCAAAATCTCAGTCAGTCAGTTTATCGATGAGTGATGCATATCAACTTAAACAACAAGTTAATGCTACTTTACCATTAGGCGGGGTAACGATTCCTGAACGCCATCAGGTCAAAGGTGATGAGCACTTGCGGGTGTTTAATAAAATTAAACAAGGTTGTCAGTTCTTCGTTTCACAGGGTGTTTATGATGTGGAAGCATCGAAGAACTTTTTATCGGATTACTATTACTATGGGCGTGAGCATAATATTCCTCTAGTACCAATCTTATTTACTTTAACACCCTGTGGTTCAGTAAAAACCTTAGAGTTTATGAAATGGTTGGGCATTAGTATTCCACGTTGGTTAGAAAATGAATTAATACATACCAATGATATTTTGCATAAATCAGTGGACATTTCAGAGCAGAACTGGCGTGAACTAAAAGCCTTTGCTGATGAACGTAATATCCCGATTGGTTGTAATATTGAAAGTGTTGCTATTAGAAAAGTTGAGGTGGATGCCTCGATTGAATTGTTACAGAGAATACAAAATATTGATTAAGAAACGATAAGGTCTTATAGGAGGTGAGCTAAATGAACCGAGTAATGAAAAAATTTAGTCGCGTCACGTTAGTCATTTCTACGACCGTTGTAACTCTGATCTCAGCGTTGACTATCGTTTTCATAGCCCATGGTTTGATGGGAATTCCAACTCAACAGTACGAAATAGTGATCACCATTGTTGCTACGGTCCTTATAACATCAACAGTAACGTGGTTTCTATATGGACTATTGAAAAAGTTAGAGCACTTGGAACAAGCGTTAAGACAAAGTATCAGCAAAGAAAAAGAAGCAATTTATATTGCCTCAATACACAGTGCTCAACATGTGGTTAATAATTTATTGAATCAATTAACACTGGTGGCAATGGAAATTAAGAAGCAGCCAACATTTGACCCAAAAGTGACGAGGCTTTTCTCACAAATGCAACAAGAAGCTGCTGAGTTAATGAGTCAACTGGCATCGGTTAAAGAAATTGAGGTTGACGAAATTAAACGTTCAGTTTCGCCTAAATAATTACTAATATTTTGGGCTATTTTAAGAAAGGTAAAAGAGAAAAGCATAAATTGTATAGAGTAATAATTGCTTACTCAGTGATAGAACCTTTCTGATAATGGAGGTAGTTTATATCTTCAGTGAGTAACTTTTATTGCAAAAGGGGAGTAATTAGATGTTGCAATTTATGATGAATCTCAACCGTTTTACTTTAATTGGGATGGCCACAATATTTTCTATATTTAGCTCGTTAATCCTTCTTTATTCTTTATACACTGTTTTAGATGTTGATATTCGCCGCTCAGAGGTTTTTATTGTAATTATTGCACCATTTATAATTGCCCCAATCGTCAGCTGGTGGCTAACAAAATTAGTTATGAGGTTGAAGGCGTTAGAAAAAGAGCTAAGGTTAAGTATTAGCAAAGAAAAACATGCAATCTATGTCGCTTCAATTGAAAGTGCTCAACATGTGACAAATAATCTACTGAATCAGTTACAGTTGGTAAAATTTGAAGTAGATAAACAAGTAAACTTTAATGAAGAAGTCGCTACACTCTTTACGGGAATGCTAGATGAAGCTGATAGCTTAATGAAGCAACTTTCCTCGGTTAAGAATATTGATGTCGATGAAATAAAACGATCGGTGTCACCTAAATGAATGAAGCGTCAGCAGTTACCTGGCAGCGTGTGTTATTGGGCTGAATAGTTGACCTTGTAACCAAGTGTATATAGACATCGCGCAGTCTTTACTGAAGGTTTTAAAGGTCAGTGAGTTATTAGTTGTGGAAATTTGAATGGTGCGGTGACCTAAGAATGACTTACGTTTAATGTCAGTGATGGTATCGAGAGGCACTGTTTTAAAAATGTCGCCAAATTCACCAATATGAAAAAAAGCCACGCGACTATCAGTAATGATGAGTGTTCCGTTGTACTGCTGTTCATTACCTGTGCCCAAAGCGGATCCTATATAGCCATCTGCAAACAATTTTATTTCTTCATGTTGTTTTTGATGGAGGACTTTAAATTTGGCGAGATGCGTCGAATATTTTTTCTTTTCCACAGTCTAGTTCCTTCTGTTATGTGGTCAATAATTGACTGAGTATTGATTATTTTTTTGTGACTGTAAACACATTTTTCAACTCTATTGGATATTTTGGTTTTGCTATTTACAGTTAGATTAGTTGATAATGAAATCGCTCCTTTTAATTCACTGACTTAGCTATTTTTATTAAAAATAATATGAAGAATTGTTAGCCTTATGTTGATGTTAGATATTTCTATTATTGAACAATATTGTTGCCTTATTCACGAACAAAAAGTGATATTTGAAGCACCGATTTCAACGGCATTAAATGGTGTTGGTGAGCAAAAAAACAGCGGTTGCACGCCAAGAGGAATGCATCAAATACGTGCACTAATTGGTTCGGGCTTACCAGAAAATACTGTTTTTGTTGGCAGAAGACCAACGGGAGAAATATACAGTGACGCACTTGGAGATAAGTTTCCAAGCCGAGATTGGATTCTAACGCGAATTTTATGGCTCAGTGGGCTTGAGGTTGGCAGAAACCGATTAGCAAATGTTGATACAATGCAGCGCTATATTTACATTCATGGCTGTCCTGATGATTTACCAATGGGAATGCCTTTATCTCATGGATGTATTCGTATGCGTAATAAGGACCTTTTGGCGTTGTTTGAGTTGGTCGAACAGGGCACAAAAGTCTTAATTCATGAATAAGGTGATGATGTATGACATTAGGCCCATTAATGGTCGATCTAAAAGGTGTGGAACTCGATCAACAAGAGCGTGAAATTCTGCAGCATCCTTTGGTCGGCGGCGTCATTTTATTCAGTCGTAACTACCAATCTCCTGAACAAATAGAAGCTTTAACGAAAAGTATCCGTGCTTTACGTGATCCGCATTTACTTATATCGGTCGATCATGAAGGTGGCCGTGTGCAGCGATTTAGAAAAGGCTTTACTCGATTACCGCCGGTGGGTGCATTGGGTAAACAATATATGCAGCATCCAGAGCAAACACTAGCGAGAGCAGAAACAACCGGTTGGTTAATGGCGGCAGAGCTACGTGCTGTCGGTGTGGACTTTAGTTTTGCTCCGGTATTAGATCTAGATTATGGCGTTAGTGAAGTCATCGGTGATCGTTCTTTTCATCGCGATCCTGAAGCGGTGACAGCAATGGCTCGCGCCTATATTCAAGGAATGAAACAAGCGTGGATGCCTGCAGTGGGCAAACATTTCCCTGGTCATGGCGCTGTTGAAGTTGACTCACATTTAGGCCTACCAGTAGATAGCCGTCACTTTGAAGACATGCTGCAAGCGGATATGTTGCCATTTAGACAGCTCTGTAATTCGGGACTTGCCGGCATCATGCCAGCTCATATTGTTTATGAGCAAAGTGACACCTTGCCAGCTGGATTCTCACCATTTTGGATTAAAGAAATTTTACGTGATCGCTTTGGTTTTCAAGGGGCAATTCTAAGTGATGACTTAAGCATGGAAGGTGCTGCCGTTATTGGTGATAGTTTAGCTAGAGCTGAGGCTGCACTCTCGGCGGGTTGCGATATGGTTTTAGTTTGTAATAAACCAGACAGCGTTATTCAAGTCATTGATGGCTTGAAAATAGATAATGATCCTGTACGACATATGCGTTTAATTCGCCTACATGGTCGCCATGGTATGAAGCGAGATGAGTTAATGGCCAGTGAACAATGGAAAGCTGCTGCAAAAACGGTATTAAGTTATGCACCGGATCCTGAATTGGAGTTAGATTTAGTATGAAAATGATAGTACAAGTTTGCTTGCTTACTGTTAGCCTTTTATTGGGGACGACTATTGTTAATGCGGAACAACAGCCGGCAACAGTCAATGTGGTTGTTCAACAAGCGCCAGAATCATTAATAAGTCCTCGCGCCACTATGCGAACCTTTGTTACAGCGATGGAAGCCGTGGCTGGAGGACAGAGTCAAAAGCTTGACCAGGCGATTGCTACTTTAGACTTATCAAATACTGCGACATTGATTCGCCATGAAAAGGGCCGCGAATTAGCATATTCATTGTCTTCGGTGATAGAACGCAGCAAAAAAGTCGTGCTGTCGACGATTAGTAATAAGTCATCTGCTAACAGCTATACCTTTGGTCATTACTCGCAAGGTAATGTTGAAATCGTTAAGCAAGATGATGGTCGTTGGTTATTTAGCAAAGACACGATGATTGCTTTACCGGCAATTTTAGAAGGCTTACTTGATGAACCCGCTAAGTATGGCACTACAGATCCACAAATTGCCTTACCAGTATCAATCAAAATACGCTCACAAATGCCAGAAGTATTAAAGCAAGGTTTCTTGTTGGAATACTGGCAATGGCTAGGCGTGTTTTTAGTTATTGTTTTAGGTTCAACTGCGGATAAGCTTTTAGCCTGGGTTTTACAACGTTCGGTTGTGCGTTGGCAGCGACGTCATCCTGCTTTTGAGGGGCTAGATACTACCGTATTAAGACCATTAGGTTTAATGGCTATGGCTGTTATTTGGTGGTTAGGTTTAGGCATGTTCGGCTTACCTGATACAGCACTCATTATCTTGTCGGTGGCAGTGAAAGTATTAGTGAGTTTGTCGGCTATTTGGAGTGCATTCCGCTTAGTTGATATTTTCAACGCTATCTTGGTTAGAAAAGCCAATAAGACAGACAATAAGTTTGATGACCTTCTGGTACCAATGATCAGCAAGAGTATGAAAGTATTTGTGGTGGTGATGGGCGTTATCTTCTCTGCTGACAACCTAAATATCGACGTTACTAGTTTATTAGCCGGCCTAGGTCTGGGGGGCTTGGCCTTCGCTTTAGCAGCTAAGGACTTATTAGGTAACTTTTTTGGTTCATTAACGGTGTTATTAGATCGTCCTTTTCATATTGGTGATTGGGTGATTATTGGTGATGTGGAAGGCACGGTTGAAGCGGTGGGCTTTAGAAGTACTCGAATTCGTACTTTTTATAATTCACTTATTACTTTGCCAAATTCGGCTTTGACAACAACAACCATCGACAATATGGGCGCGCGTCGTTTTCGTCGTATGAAGACTATGTTGGGCTTAACTTATGATACGCCACCTGAAAAGATTGATGCCTTTTGTGAAGGTGTTCGTGCCTTAATACAACTTCATCCGTATATGCGTAAAGATTATTATCAAGTTTATTTTAATCAATATAATGCCGCATCATTAGATATCTTGGTTTATGTGTTTTGGGAAACACCTGACTGGAATACAGAGTTACGTGAGCGGCACCGTTTCTTGTTGGATATATTACGTTTAGCTAAACAATTGGACGTTGAGTTTGCTTACCCAACTCAAACCTTATATTTAAAACAAGATGAAGCGGCTCCAGCAGCTGCTAGTGCCGATTTTTCACCGGCGATGACAGAAGCTGATGCAATGGCAATAGGCCAACAGCAAGCAGCAGCGATTGTTGATGCTACCTTAGGCAAAGGCGTAAAGCCTGCCCCAGTTCGTTTTCCTTAAGTGGAAACATCGTGATAATTACAGTTAGTGAGTTAAGTTAGTTTATATGTCAGCAGAGTTTGTCCATTTACACCTTCATACCGATTATTCATTGGTTGATGGTTTAGTTCGAATTAAACCATTAGTTAAAGCTGTGGTAGGTGCTGAAATGCCTGCTATAGCGATTACCGATCAACATAATTTTTTCGCAGCAGTGAAGTTATATACCGCTGCTCAACAAGCGGGTGTGAAACCAATATTAGGGGCTGATTTGCGTTTACGCGATCCGAATGACCCTAAAAATAGTAGCCGATTTGTATTGCTGTGTATGGATATGGCTGGCTACTTGAATATGTCGCGTTTATTATCGCGGGCTTATATTGAAGGCCAACACTTAGGTGTTCCGATGTTAGACCTAGATTGGCTTGATGGCCATACCGACGGTTTAATTTGTCTGGCTGGTGGTCGAACAGGTATTTTAGGTAAAGCGTTATTAAATAATCAAACAGATGAAGTTGCGAATACTGTTGATCATTGGCAAACCTTATTTCCTGACCGCTTGTATTTGGAGTTGATACGTACCGGCCGTGAAGATGAAGAGCGTTACATTAATCTGGCAATTGATTTGGCGATCAAACATCAGCTGCCGGTTGTGGCAACGAATGATGTCCGTTTTTTATCTGCATCAGAGTTTGAAGCACATGAAGCAAAAGTGTGTATTCACGAGGGACGCTTATTAGATGACCCTCGTCGGCCACGTAATTACTCTGAACAACAATACTTACGTACACCCGATGAAATGCTTGAGTTGTTTAAGGATATTCCTGAAGCAATAGAAAATACCATCGAAATTGCCAAACGTTGTAATGTTGAACTGACCTTAGGCGAACATTTCTTGCCTGACTTTCCTGTACCGGAAGGCATGACTATTGGTGAGTTTTTCAGTGAAGAATCTTATAAAGGTTTAGCTGAACGGATGCCGGTTTTATTTCCTGATGAAGCTGAGTTAGAGAAAAATCGCGAAGAGTATGAAACACGCTTGCAAGTTGAGTTAGACGTAATTAATGAAATGGGCTTCCCTGGTTATTTCTTAATTGTTGCCGACTTTATTTTATGGGCCAAAAATAATGAAGTACCGGTAGGTCCAGGCCGTGGTTCTGGTGCGGGTTCATTGGTTGCTTATGCCTTAAAAATCACCGATATCGATCCGCTAGAATATGATTTGTTGTTCGAACGATTTTTAAATCCTGAGCGGGTATCGCTGCCTGATTTTGATATCGATTTTTGTATGGAAGGCCGTGATCGGGTCATCGAATACGTATCACAGCATTATGGTCGTGATCATGTATCACAGATCATTACCTACGGCACCATGGCGGCAAAAGCGGTATTACGCGATGTGGGGAGGGTGTTAGGCCAACCTTATGGCATGGTTGATCAACTTGCCAAGTTAGTGCCGTTTGAGTTGAAGATGACTCTAACAAAAGCGCTTGAGCAAGAGCCATTATTAAAAGAAAAATACGATAAAGAAGAAGAGGTTAAAGCACTCATTGACTTAGCCTTACAGCTAGAAGGCTTAACTCGTAATGTAGGTAAGCATGCGGGTGGTGTCGTTATTGCGCCTAAAGCGTTAACTGAATATACGCCAATATATTGTGAGAATAATGGCGCGAGTTTAGTTTCACAATACGATAAAGATGATGTTGAAAGCGTTGGCTTAGTTAAGTTCGATTTCTTGGGGCTTAAAACATTAACCGTGATTGATTGGGCGGTGAAAAATGTTAAAGCGATGTTGCCAGCTGATGAAGCGGCCAAGATTAATATTGATAACTTGCCTTTGGATGATGAAGCTAGTTATGCCTTATTAAAACGTTGTGAAACCACAGCGGTTTTCCAGCTTGAATCACGAGGCATGAAAGAGCTTATCAAGCGACTACAGCCTGATACATTTGAAGATATTGTGGCCTTAGTAGCTTTGTTCCGACCTGGTCCATTGCAGTCAGGCATGGTAGATGACTTTGTTAACCGTAAACATGGTCGAGCGAAAGTTGATTATCCTCACCCTGATCTCGAGCCGGTGTTAAAGCCGACTTATGGTGTCATTGTTTATCAAGAGCAAGTAATGCAGATTGCTCAAGTATTGGCGGGCTATAGCTTGGGTGGTGCCGACATGTTGCGTCGCGCTATGGGTAAGAAAAAAGCCGAAGAAATGCAGAAGCAACGCCAGCTATTTTTAGATGGCGCCAAGGGCCGAGGTATTGAAGAAGATCAAGCGGGTCCGATCTTTGATTTGATGGAAAAGTTTGCTGAATATGGTTTTAACAAATCTCATTCAGCAGCTTATGCCTTAGTTGCTTATCAAACTGCCTGGCTGAAAGCACATTACCCAGCTGCATTCATGGCGGCGGTATTGTCTGCTGATATGGATAATACCGATAAAGTCGTTGGTTTGATCGATGAATGTCGAGATATGAAACTGACGGTATTACCGCCTGATGTTAATCACAGCCAAATTAAATTTACTGTTGAAGATGAGAAAACCATTCGTTATGGTTTAGGCGCGATCAAAGGCGTTGGTGAAGCGGCATTAACTGGTATTGTTGATGAGCGACAACAAGGCGTTGAATTTGCCAGTTTGTATGATTTTTGTCGCCGTGTTGATATGAAAAAGATCAATAAGCGGGTAATGGATTCATTAGTCAAAGCGGGCGGCCTAGATTCTTTAGGTGGACATCGTGCTAGCTTAGAAGCGAGTCTAGCCACGGCTATGAAAGCGGCTGTTCAGCATCGTCGTGATAGTGATAGTGGCCAGAATGATATGTTTGGCCTGATGATGAATGATCATCAAGATACCGATGATGAGCCACTGCTTGAGATTGAAGCTTGGTCAGAAGAGCAATTATTAATTGCTGAAAAAGAAACCTTAGGCTTGTATCTAAGTGGTCATCCGATTGATCGTTATGCTGAAGAATTAGCTCGATTTATACCTAAAAAAATTAGTCAACTCGATGCGCCTGAATCAAAAGGTTACCAGCGTAATGAAATTGCGGTTATAACTGCCGGTTTAATTGTTGCCATTCGTACCATGAAGTCAAAAAAAGGTGGTCGTATGGCCTTTATCACTTTGGATGATCAAACGGCACGCTTGGAAGTCCGTGTTTTTGCAGAAGTGTTTGAACAGTTTCAATCACGGCTTCAACCCGATAAATTAGTGGTGATTCAAGGGAAAATTGGCCAGGATAACTTTACTGGTGGTCTCGCTGCTACAGCGGAAGCGGTGTATGACATGCCAAGAGCTCGTGAAATATGCGGTAAATCATTATTGATTAAGATAAATAACGAAGCTGGAGGTCATGACTGGCTAGGTGCTTTGCAATCAACGTTAACACCATTTCGTGAAGGTTTAGCACCGCTAGAAATTGAATATATTAATCAAAATGCGCGGACAATGGTACGGTTGGGTGAAGGGTGGCGAGTTACGCCAACAGATACATTACTAACGGAGTTAAAAGCCCTGCCAATGGTGGAGGCTGTTACAATGACATACAACGCCTAACCATGAGGTGTCATTATGTCGGTCAGCGATGGCAAGAAGAAGTCAGTAAGAAAAGAAGATATTTTTTCTAAATTGTTGGTGTCTGCAATAGATGCTAAAGAGACTTCTGTTGAACCGGTCCCTCTGGATGATAGTCTCGCTTTTTCTGATGAACAAACCCAACGGATGTTAGCTGAGCGGTTAGGGCTTCCTTTTATTAAGCTGAGTGACCATCAGTTTGATGAATTAGTGTTAGGTCTGGTTCCTGCTGACTTTGCCCGTAAATACAATATTATTCCATTAAGTATTCATAAAAAGCACATGTACGTTGCTATGGCCGACCCCATGCAACAAGATATATATCAATCATTGAGTTTTATTACCGGTTTTACAGTGGATGCTGTGGTAGCAACATTGAAAGATATGCAATGGGCAGTTAATCATTATTACGGTATTCAAAACGATGAGTTTGATACGGTAACGGATGATAATAAAGAATCTTTGATTGAGGAAATGCATGAATTAGAGCGGCTAGGCTCTGAACGGCCAATTGTTAGATTAGTGAGTACGGTACTTAGGGATGCTATTGAACGTCAGGCATCTGATATACATTTACGACCTAACTCTAAAGATGTGGAACTAGTTTACCGAATTGATGGCGGTTTAATTTCAGTTCGATCATTCAGTAAAGCCTTGTTACCTGCAATAGTAAGCCGAATTAAAATATTAGGCGGAATGAATATTGCCGAACACAGAGTGCCACAGGATGGACGAAGCTGTGTGCGAACAAATGGCTATGTGGTTGATCTACGCATTTCTATTATGCCAACCGTTGAAGGTGAAAGCGTTGTTGTTCGGTTATTAAATGCTGATGTGGGTTTAAAAAGTGTTTCTGACTTAGGCTTTACTCGACGAGATGAAGCCTTGTTTAAAGATATATTACATAAAAATCATGGTATTTTTCTAGTAACAGGACCAACTGGTTCAGGTAAATCAACCACCTTATACGCTGCTCTGAGTGAGGTGAAAAAACAGAATGTAAATATTCTAACGGTTGAAGACCCAGTGGAGTACCACATGGACGGCGTGCAACAAATCCAAGTTAACCATATTACGGGTTATACATTCGCTAGGGCCTTACGTAATATTTTACGTCATGACCCTGATGTGATTTTAATTGGTGAGATTCGTGACCATGAAACAGCTAATATTGCTGTAGAAAGTGCATTAACAGGCCATTTGGTATTAAGTACCTTACATACCAATGATGCACCAGGCGCTGTGACCCGATTATTAGAAATGGGCATAGAGACGTATCTATTAAATGGTAGTTTATTGGGGGTGTTAGCACAGCGTTTAGTAAGAAAAAACTGTCCACATTGTTTAGAAATTGAGCCGGTCGACATCATGATCAGACAAACATTAGGACTTGAGGGCGATGAAGTATTTTATCATGGTGTGGGTTGTGAACAGTGCCATCAAACTGGAATCAGTGGTCGGGTCGCGGTCTATGAGTTATTGTCTGTAAATGATGATATTAGGAAAGTTATTAGCTCAGATGTCGACACTGCTGAAATATACAAGCAAGCTAAAAAACAAGGATTAGTGACCTTAACCGAGAATGCATTGATGCGTGCTAAATCAAAAGAGATTTCTTTGGCTGAAGTGTATCGTGTACGATTAGATTAACGTTAGTCAAAATAAGAACAAAGAGGAATGTGTAATGGATATGACTCCATATTTGAAGTTGATGGCCGAGAAAAAAGCCTCAGATTTATTCTTTTGTACCGGTACTGAACCACATATCAAAATTCAAGGTGTCATTCGTCCAGTAGGCCAGAAAAAGTTAGCACCGGGTGATGTTCATGAAATGGCTATTTCTTTAATGAGTGACGAACAGGCGCAAGAGTTTAAAGACGTCATGGAGATGAACTTTGCAGTGCCTTTAAAAGGTGTTGGTCGTTTTCGGATCAATATTTTTAGGCAACGTGGCGAAGACTCTATCGTGATTCGCTTCATTCAGACCAGAATTCCTCACTTTGATGAAATGAACTTGCCTAATGTATTGGGTGACATCATTATGGAAAAACGGGGATTAATATTAGTTGTAGGTGCCACTGGTTCAGGTAAGTCTACGTCGTTAGCTGCGATGATTGGCCACCGCAATAGAAATTCCAGTTCACATATATTAACTATTGAAGATCCTTTAGAGTTTATTCATACCCATGAAAAATCGATTGTTCAGCAGCGGGAAGTCGGGATTGATACCTTAAGTTATGAAAATGCGTTAAAAAATGCCTTACGTGAAGCACCTGATGTCATTCTTATTGGTGAAATTCGTGATATGGAAACAATGAAACATGCTATTTCCTATGCTGAAACAGGCCATTTATGCCTCGCGACATTGCATTCAAATAATGCTAACCAAACGATGGACCGCATTTTGAACTTCTTCCCAGAAGTCGCTCATCGCCAATTGTTAATGGATTTATCATTGAATTTACGGGCCATCGTTTCGCAGCGATTATTACCGAGCAGTGATGGCATGCGAGTGCCTGCTGTTGAAGTTATGCTTAATTCACCTTTTATCGCTGAGCTTATAATTCAGGGCAATATTGGTGGTATTAAAGATGCAATGAAAGAAAGTACTGACGAGGGCACTATTACCTTTGACCAAGCATTATTATCTTTATATAAAGAAGATAAAATTACGCTTGACGAGGCATTACATAATGCCGATTCTAAAAATGATCTTAGTCTTGAAATTCGTATGGGTGGCGGACGAGATGATATCGATGAAGGCAGTGAATTGATTTTGAACTAAGTCTTTTAGTTTGAACGTGTATAATCCCCACACTATTTGAAATTAAGGTAACGGCAATGCAATTAAATTTCCTCGACTATGAACAACCCATCGCAGAATTAGAAGCTAAAATTGATGAGTTGCGTTACATGAGTAACGATAGCGATTTAAATATCACTGAGGAAATTCAGAAGTTAACTGAGAAAAGTGCAGCGTTAACCAAAACAATATTTTCTTCGTTGACGCCGTGGCAGACCACACAAATGGCGCGCCATCCACAGCGCCCTTATACCCTTGATTATATTAATAGCATCATTACTGACTTTGAAGAGTTACGTGGTGATCGTGCTTATGCAGATGATGCTGCACTGGTTACTGGTATTGGTCGCTTAAATGGTCGATCAGTGGTAGTTATTGGTCACCAAAAAGGTCGCGATACTAAAGAAAAAGTAGCTCGTAACTTTGGTATGCCACGTCCAGAAGGCTATCGAAAAGCATTGCGAGTGATGAAGCTGGCAGAACGTTTTGGTATGCCGGTAGTGACCTTTATTGATACACCGGGTGCTTACCCAGGTATTGGTGCAGAAGAGCGCGGTCAAAGTGAAGCTATTGCTCGTAATTTATTTGAAATGGCTCAACTTAAAACACCTATCATCAGTACTGTGATAGGCGAAGGTGGTTCAGGTGGTGCGTTAGCAGTTGGTGTGGCCGATCATTTAATGATGCTTGAATACAGTATTTATTCTGTTATTTCTCCAGAAGGTTGTGCTTCTATTTTATGGAAAAGTGCAGAGAAGGCCTCTGATGCAGCGGCTACATTAGGCATTACCTCTGACCGATTGCAAGAGTTAGGCTTGGTAGATGAAGTGATCTCTGAACCTCTAGGTGGTGCACATCGTAGTGTGGATGAAATGGCTACACAGGTTAAAAATGCACTTGAAGCTAATTTAAAAGAATTAGAAGCGTTACCTGTCGATGAGCTTATTGCTCGACGTCAACAACGTCTATTGAACTATGGTGAATTTGAAGGCTAAACAGCTTCAATAGTTCAAGGTGATCAATACTCAGCAGACAATTAATGACGTTACCGTATTAAGTAGTGGTAAACGTGTTTGGCTTGCCTTTAGCGGCGGGGTGGACTCGCATGTTTTGTTACATATATTGGCAACAAGTCAGCATCCTGAACTGACTAATATCGGCGCAATTTATATTGATCATGGCCTACAAAAACAATCATCTGATTGGGCCAAACATTGTGCTGATATCTGTGCCGATTTAGATGTTGATTTTCAGTGTCTAACGGTTGAAGTCGCTAATATCGAAAAGTTAGGAATGGAAGCGGCTGCTAGAGCTGCTCGTTATCAAGCTATGCAAGATTTTTTAAGCGATAGCGATGTATTGTTAACAGCGCAACATCAACATGATCAAGCGGAAACCTTGTTTTTACAATTGTTACGTGGTGCAGGTCCCAAGGGCTTAGCTGCCATGGGCCGTTGCTCATCACTAGGTCAGTTGGATTTGATTCGACCTTTGCTTGATATTTCTCAACAAGATATTTTGTCTTATGCTCATCAATATGAACTGAGCTGGATAGAAGACCCTAGCAATACTGACACGCGGTGGAGCAGAAATTATTTACGCCATAATGTCTGGCCTATAATTGAGCAACGCTGGCCTCAAGCTGCCACCACCTTAAGTCGTAGTGCACAGCATTGTGCCGAAGCGAGTGAGTTATTGGCAGAGCTAGCAGAGCAAGATATGTTGTTGCTTGATATCACTACAGAGTCACCGTCATTACCGATTGAACCGCTGATGACATTATCATCAGCTAGACAACGTAACTTGCTTAGACATGTGATCGAGTTGAAAAAGCTGAATATGCCATCAGCTACTGTATTGCAGTGTGTAATTGATGAAGTGTGTTTAGCAGCACAAGATTGTGAGCCATTAGTAAGCTGGCTTGGTGTTGAAGTGCGCCGGTTTCAAAACCGACTTTATTTCATGCCGCCTTTAAAGCCACATCAACCTGATTATTCAATTCCATTTAAAGACTGTTCAGATATTTCTTTGCAAAACTGTCACTCTGTCGGCTGGAAAATAAGTGTAGGTGAAGGCTTGCCTTTTGCCAAAATAGAAAAGGGCTTAAGAGTCGGATTTAGACAGGGTGGTGAACGTATCCAATTACATGGACAGTCTCACCATAAAAGTCTTAAGCACCTTTTTCAGCAGTGGCATATTCCACCATGGAAGCGCGATCGAATCCCATTAATCTTTTGCAAAGATAAATTAGTGGCGATTGTAGGTTATGGTGTGAGCGAAGGTTACGCTGTGAGCAGTGGAGAACAGGGCTATTTACCTACTTTAAAATCAAATTATTGACTAGATTTTAATTGAGAGAAAAGTCGATTTCTGGTAAATTATAACGTTGATTTGAGCGTCACCATTCCGGTAATGCCATTTAATTTAGAACTCTCCAATTATATGACTAAATTTATATTTGTCACTGGTGGTGTTGTATCGTCCCTAGGTAAGGGCATTGCAGCAGCGTCATTGGCCGCTATTCTCGAAGCACGTGACTTAAAAGTTACTTTGGTAAAACTTGATCCTTATATCAACGTTGACCCTGGCACAATGAGCCCATTACAGCACGGTGAAGTATTTGTTACCGATGATGGTGCTGAAACTGACTTAGACTTGGGTCACTATGAGCGTTTTGTTGATGCCAAAATGACCAGTCGCAATAATCACACGACAGGACAAATTTACGAAAATGTTATTCGTAAAGAACGTCGAGGTGAATATTTAGGTAATACGGTACAAGTTATTCCGCATATTACCGATGAGATTAAACGTTGTATCTTTGAAGGTGCTGGCGACGCTGATATTGCTTTGATCGAAATCGGCGGCACGGTCGGTGATATTGAGTCATTGCCATTCCTAGAAACTATTCGTCAAATGGCGGTTGAACTAGGCCGCGAACGCGCTTTATTCTTACATTTGACCTTGGTGCCATATATCCCATCAGCCGGTGAGATTAAGACCAAACCAACGCAGCATTCGGTGAAAGAGCTACGTACCATTGGTATCCAACCTGATGTATTGCTATGTCGTATGGATAGACCTTTACCAGATTCTGAACGTCGTAAGATTTCAATGTTTACTAACGTGCCTGAAACCTCGGTTATTTCAGCGATTGATGTTGATAGTATTTATAAAATTCCGATGGAACTGCATCAACAAGGTTTAGATGACATTGTCGTTAAGCAATTCGGTATTAACGCTAAACCTGCTGATTTAAGTCAATGGCAGCAAGTTGCTGACAACATTAATAACGCAGAAGGTACAGTTGATATTGCCATGGTTGGTAAATATATGGACTTAACCGAAGCGTATAAATCACTGTCTGAGTCATTAATTCATGCTGGCATTCAAACTCGTACTAAAGTTAATGTGCATTATGTTGATTCTGAAGTAATAGAAAAACAAGGTCCAGCGGTTATTGCCGGAATGGATGCAATCTTAGTACCGGGTGGTTTTGGTGAGCGTGGCGTTGAAGGTATGATTCAAACGGCAAAGTTTGCTCGCGAAAATAAGGTGCCTTATTTAGGCATTTGTTTAGGCATGCAAGTGGCTGTCATTGATTATTCTCGAAATGTGGCTGGCTTAGACAAGGCTTACAGTACTGAGTTTGATGCTGATACACCGCATCCTGTCATTGGTTTAATAACTGAATGGCAAAAAGAAGACGGTAGTATTGAGCAGCGCGATAAAGATTCTGACTTGGGCGGTACTATGCGTTTAGGCGGATATCCTTGTTTATTATCTTCGGGTAGTTTGGCTGAGTCTATTTATGGTGCTAGTGAAGTCAGTGAGCGTCACCGTCATCGTTATGAATTTAATAATAACTACAAGCAAACATTAGAAGAAGCAGGCTTAAGCTTCTCAGGAATGTCTGTCGATAAAAACTTAGTTGAGATTATTGAAATCCCTGATCATCCTTGGTTTGTTGCTTGTCAGTCTCATCCAGAATTCACCTCAACACCAAGACACGGCCATCCTTTATTTGAAGGCTTTATTACAGCTTCAAAAAAGCATAAAGCTAATAGAGGACTTTAATAATGCAATTATGTGGACATGAAGTAGGCGGCAAACATCCATTATTTTTAATTGCAGGCACTTGTGTAATTGAAAGTGAACAAATGACGATGGATGTGGCTGGTCGTTTAAAAGAAATGGCTGATAAATTAGGCATTCCTTTTATTTATAAATCGTCTTTCGATAAAGCTAACCGTACCTCAGCTAATAGTTATCGTGGACCTGGTTTAGAAGCCGGTCTTGCCATACTTGAAAAAGTAAAAAAAGAAATGGGCGTGGCGGTGTTAACGGATGTGCATGAGGATACACCGCTAGCTGAAGTTGCTAGTGTGGTTGATATCTTGCAAACGCCGGCTTTCCTATGTCGCCAAACTAACTTTATTTTAGAGGTGGCCCGTCAAGGTCTGCCAGTTAATATTAAAAAAGGTCAGTTCTTAGCACCGTGGGATATGAAGCATGTAGCTGAGAAAGCAAAGTCGACCGGAAATGAGCAGATCATGCTTTGTGACCGTGGTACTTCGTTTGGTTATAACACCTTAATTTCAGATATGCGTGGTTTACCAGTGATGCGAGCTATGGATTGTCCTGTGGTATTTGATGCAACACATTCAGTACAACAACCGGGCGGCCAAGGTGCATCATCTGGCGGGCAACGTGAGTTTGTACCTGTGTTAGCGCGTGCAGCTGTTGCCGCCGGTGTCGCTGGCGTATTTATGGAAACACATCCTGATCCTAGCAAAGCTTTAAGTGATGGTGCCAACTCGTGGCCATTAGATAAAATGGAAGCGTTGCTAGAAACGTTGATGGCCATTGATAGCACGGTAAAACAACAAGACTTTATTGAAGATTCATTGCTTTAAATAAAACGCATTCGTTTTATTTAATAGTGTGATGGCTGTTTAATTAGAAATTAAGTATTCCTTGGAGAAAGTAGTGAGCAAGATTATTGATATACGCGGACGTGAGATTTTAGATTCACGTGGCAACCCAACAGTAGAAGCTGATGTTATTCTTGATAGTGGTGTGATAGGTCGCGCAGCGGTGCCATCTGGTGCATCAACAGGACAACGAGAAGCCGTTGAGTTACGTGATGAAGATGATGCTCGCTATTTAGGCAAAGGTGTTATTAAAGCCGTTGCCGCAGTTAATGGTGAGTTACGCGATGCTGTTATTGGCATGGATGTGACCGAGCAACAAGCGATAGATGAAAAAATGATTGCTGTTGATGGCACAGCTAATAAAGGTCGCTTAGGTGCAAATGCCTTATTAGCAATTTCTATGGCAACGGCCCGTGCTGCTGCTACTGATGCTGGTTTACCGTTATATCAATACCTTGGCGGTTCAGATGCAACCGTGATGCCAGTGCCAATGATGAATATCATTAATGGTGGTTCTCATGCCGACAACAGTGTTGATTTGCAAGAATTTATGATCATTCCTGTTGGTGCTGATAGCTTGACAGAAGCGGTGCGTTACGGCGCTGAAGTCTTTCATGCCTTGAAAAAAGTGCTTAATGAGCGTGGCCTAAACACAGCTGTTGGTGATGAAGGTGGTTTTGCTCCTGATTTACCTTCCAATGAAGCTGCCATTGAAGTTATTTTAGAAGCTATTGCTAATGCTGGTTTTGAAGCCGGCAAAGATATTATGTTAGGTATCGATGCGGCTAGTTCTGAATTCTATAAAGATGGTCAGTATGTTTTAGCAGCGGAAAATCGCTCTTTATCTTCTGCCGAATTTGTCGACTTATTAGCCTCATGGGTAGATAAATATCCGATTGTCTCTATCGAAGATGGTATGGATGAAAATGACTGGGATGGTTGGAAGTTATTAACCGATCGCATCGGTGATAAAGTGCAATTGGTTGGCGATGATTTATTTGTCACCAATACTGAAATCTTAGAGCAAGGTATCGCTAAAGGTGTTGCTAACTCTATCTTGATTAAAGTAAACCAAATCGGCACCTTGACTGAAACATTAGCTGCGATCAATATGGCTAAACAAGCAGGTTATACTGCAGTCGTTTCTCATCGTAGTGGCGAAACAGAAGATACAACCATTGCTGATCTTGCTGTTGCAACTAATGCTGGCCAGATTAAAACAGGTTCATTGTCACGCTCTGATCGTGTTGCTAAATACAATCAATTGATTCGTATTGAAGCAGAACTAGATAGTGCATCTGTCTACCCTGGAATTACAGTTTTCAACCAAGTCTGAATGAACTATCGATGAAGCCAGTAATGATCTTACTAACAGTGATACTACTGTTATTACAATATCGTTTATGGTTTAGTCATGATGGCCTGCCTTCGGTATTACATTTGTTTCGTTCGGCTGATATTCAGCGACAAGAAAATGCTGTGTTAGCTGAACGAAACCAAGTATTAGCTGCTGAAGTTCGTGACTTGAAAAGTGGTCTTGATGCATTAGAAGAGCGTGCTCGCAGTGAACAGGGCATGATCAAACAAGATGAAACTTTTTTTCAAATCATAGAAGAATCTATTAGTGAGTGATAATGCTGTCTGGGCTGTCGTTCCCGCTGCAGGCATTGGTTCTCGCATGGAGGCTGATCGGCCTAAACAATATCTTGATTTAGATGGAAAAACAGTCCTAGAGCACACTTTAGAACGTTTAGCCTCTCACCCTAAAGTAGTCGGGATTGTTATTGCCATCGCTGAACATGATTTATGGTGGCAACACATCAACCTACCCAATGGCTGCCCAGTACATCAAGTCATCGGTGGCGACGAACGTGCTGATTCGGTGTTGAATGCTTTACAATATTTAGCGACATTGACCAGTGATGAACCTTGGGTATTAGTCCATGATGCTGCACGGCCATGTTTACGCCATCAAGATATTGATTTGATGTTAGCTAAGCTATCAGCACATGCTGTTGGTGGCATATTAGGCATTCCTGTCAATGACACAGTAAAACGAGTCAATAGTGACCAGTTGATTGAGCAAACAGTCTGTAGACAAGGCTTATGGCGGGCATCAACTCCACAAATGTTTCGTTTACATTCTTTGAGTCAAGCTTTGCAAGATGCTTTACAGCAACAGTTAGCCGTGACAGATGAAGCCAGTGCGATTGAGTTTGCAGGTATGCAACCAATGATGGTGGAAGGTCATGCGGATAATATTAAAATCACATTGCCAAAAGATTTAGCCTTGGCGAGTTTATTCTTAAAGCAACAACGTGAGGAAAACTAATGCGAATTGGTCATGGTTATGATGTACATAAATTTGCAGAAAACCGACCACTTATCATTGGTGGAGTCACGGTTCCACATACACATGGTTTAGAGGCGCATTCTGATGGTGATGTATTAATTCATGCTATTTGTGATGCTTTATTAGGTGCGGCTGGTTTGTGGGATATTGGGCACCACTTTCCGGATACGGATCAAGAATTTAAAAATATCGATAGTCGAATTTTGCTAAGACGAGTAGTTGCTGACCTTGCTGAACGAGGCTGGCAAGTTAACAATATCGATAGTACGGTTATTGCCCAAGCTCCTAAATTAGCGCCATTTATTCCTAATATGTGTCAGTTGTTAGCAGACGATTTAACAGTAGATGTATCAGCTGTTAATGTTAAGGCAACAACAACAGAAAAACTGGGTTTTGCAGGTCGAAAAGAAGGCATCGCTGCCCATGCTGTTGTCTTATTAATTAAAGCGGATTAACTAGTGAAACAGTTTGATTTTTCATCATTGCCACGTGTTAACGAACAAGCATTAACCTTGAGTGGCACCATACGTCAGCAAGCTGATTATTTTCAAGTGGATGAACAACTCCCCTTTGATGTTGATGGTGAAGGTGGCCATGTTTGGTTAAAGCTTCAAAAGCGCGGCATCAATACTGATTGGTTAGCTAACGAGCTGGCTAAGTTTTGTGATGTGCCACAAGTCGCTGTCGGTTATGCAGGAATGAAGGATCGTCATGCAGTAACCACACAATGGTTTAGCGTTAATATGGAAGGTGTTACTGAACCCAATTGGCCTGAGTTTGAAACTGAAGATATTAAAATTATCCAGCGCACTCGCCATGGTAAAAAGTTAAAACGTGGCGTACTGAGTGGCAATATTTTCACCTTACGCTTAACTGAGCTACAAGGTGAACAGCAACAATGGTTAACTAACTTACAGCGTATCCAACAGCAAGGCGTCCCCAATTATTTTGGCGAGCAACGCTTTGGTCATCAGGGCAATAATTTAGCTCGGGTTGACCACTGGTTCACGACTGGTAAAGGACCACGTAAAAGAAATCAAAAAAGTATCTATCTATCGGCGGCTCGCTCATGGCTATTTAATCTAGTCTTAGCTGAGCGTATTAAACAACAGAGCTGGGATAAGGCTATTGTTGGTGATGTGATGATGTTGGCCGGTAGTCATAGTGTTTTTTCAATCGATGCCATTGATGACACTATTGTTGAACGAGTCACTACCATGGATATTCACCCTACAGGTGTAATGTGGGGACGAGGGACATCACAAAGTGTTGAGCAATGCTTAAACATTGAATCTGCAACACTGAATGATTGGGCAACATGGCAGCAAGGCCTAGAAAAAGCAGGGATGAAACAAGAACGTAGACCATTACGGTTATTTGCGAGTGACTTAACTTGGCAGTTTTTATCTGATGATGAGTTGGAACTGAAGTTCTTCTTACCGGCTGGTTGTTATGCAACAGCGGTGATGAGAGAGTTAGCTGTGATTGCTGATGCTGCACATAGGAACTATCAGCCACAAAAAAGTATCACAGATAATAAATAACAGATTAGGTGATAGCTGATGAAATTAACCCTCAAACTATTGTTGTTACTTTTATTGCCATTAACTGCCATGAGTCAAACTTGGCATGCGCAAAGTGGTGAGCGACAGTTAGCGGTACTTGAACTGTTTACAGCCGAGGGTTGTGGTTTGTGTCCAGCCGCGGATCGTTGGGTGGAACATCTTCCGGAGCAAGGTATTAATGAAGACCATTTGATTGTATTGGGTTTTCATATTGATTACCTAAACGATCAAAAAGCATGGGTTGATCGTTTTGCGAGCCCAGTTTTTTCTGATCGTCAAAGCCAATTGGCACAAATTAACCTTTATAAAACGATCTATACGCCAGAGTTTGTAGTGAGTGGTGAAGTTGTTCATAACTATCAAAAACATGTAAAAAAAGTAATTCATGCGGTAAATGGTTTTGAACCTGAAGCTAACATCACCATGAATGTTAGTGAGCAAGATGGTGGCCTGAATATTAACAGCCATGTGATAGTGCAAGGCACAGATAATCAACACTATTCAAAGTTATATATTGCTTTAATTGAAGATGATATTAAAAGTAAAGTAAGCGGCGGTGATAATGTCGGTAAGACTTTCAATCATCAAAACTTAGTACGCACATGGTTGGGACCATTCGATTTAGATGAAGCGGGCAGGGCTGATGTGTCGACTTCAATAGCAATGGTAGAAGAGTGGCAACGTCATAAAATGAGTGTTGTTGCCATAGTCCAAAATTTAGAAGATGGCTTTGTATTACAAGGTTTATCTATCCCCCTGATTGAAAAAGAAAAGTAGATGGAATATTTACCGTTATTTGTAGAGTTAACAGCGCGCAGCTGTTTGGTTGTTGGTGGTGGTGAAATTGCTGCCCGTAAAGCCAGCCTATTATTAAAAGCGAATGCAAAAGTCACGATTGTTGCTCCAGAAGTATCTGTATCGACACAAGCATTGATCGACAATGATGAAGTCTCTTGGATAAAGTCAGTCTTTGTTAAAGAGCAGCTAACTTCGCAGATGTTAGTTATAGCAGCTACTGACAAGATGGATGTAAACAAAGACGTTTACCAGCAGGCAAAAGCACAAAATATACTGGTAAATGTGGCAGATTGTCCTGAGTTATGTGACTTTATATTGCCGTCGATTTTAGATCGTTCGCCGTTGGTTGTCGCTATATCAAGTGGTGGCCACTCACCTATTCTGGCCAGACAATTACGGGCCCGTTTAGAAACATTAATTCCTCCAGCCTATGGTCGACTTGCAGCGTTAGTTGGCCGTTATCGTGATGCTGTTAAAACCAAGTTTAATAAGCTGTCGATGCGTCGACGCTTTTGGGAATCATTATTACAAGGTCAAGTTGTTGATCATGTCTTAGCAGGTCGTGATGACATGGCTGAGCAAACCATTAATCACTTATTAAACGATGTTAGCGAACAAGAATTGCAGCAAGGGGAAGTTTACCTAGTGGGTGCTGGGCCAGGTGATCCTGAACTACTTACATTTAAAGCTTTACGATTAATGCAGCAAGCAGATGTGGTGTTTTATGATCGACTAGTGAGCAAAGAAATTTTAGCCTTAGTACGTAAAGAAGCTGAACAAGTTTATGTCGGTAAGCAACGAGATTGGCATGCAGTGCGACAAGAAGAAATTAATCAATTGCTACTCAAACATGCTCAACAAGGAAAGCGTGTCTTACGGTTGAAAGGTGGTGATCCGTTTATCTTTGGCCGTGGTGGTGAAGAAATTGAAACCTTAGCTGCTGAAAATATTCACTTTCAAGTTGTGCCAGGAGTAACAGCAGCATCGGGTTGTGCCACCTATGCAGGTATACCTTTAACTCATCGAGATTACTCACAAAGTTGTACCTTTGTTACCGGCCAATTAAAGCATGGTGAATTAAAACTTAACTGGTCAGCACTAGTTCAGCCCAGACAAACAGTGGTTATTTATATGGGCCTTGGTGGCTTACCCGTGCTTAGCCAACAGTTACTAAGTCATGGTATGGCTGGCGATACACCTGCAGCTTTAATTCAACAAGGTACGACAGAGCATCAAAAGGTCTGGATCAGCACTATTGCTGAGTTACCAGCGGTTGCTGAGCGTGAACAGCCCGTTGCGCCAACCTTAATAATTATCGGTGATGTTGTGAAGTTACATGATAGTTTGGCATGGTTTAACCAGTAAGCTATACAGCTTACAGAGTATAGAAGGTTGAATAGTATAAGTTTTTATCTTTATTTGTTTTATGGGGTAAATAATTTTTGCAATAGGAATTTCTCCTAATCCATTTGCTTTTTTGCTGTGCTAGAATCGGCAGCGTCAAATTATTTGATACATATAATAAAGAAGCAATTAAAGAGAGAAATTATGCTATTTCCACATAAACGCAAAGCCCTTGCTGTGATGCTGATGTCAGCCATTGCCTCGGGTGTAGCCACCGCTGAAGACGATGGTGTTGAATTAAGTAATATCCAAGTTATCGGTACAACACCTTTACACGGAGTGGGTTTACCGGCCGATCAGATTGCTAGCAATGTGCAATCAGCAACTGCAGCAGATATTGAAAACAGCCAAAGTTTAGATATTACTGACTTTTTAAATAAAACTTTTGGCAGCGTGAGCATTAACTCCGCCCAAAACAACCCATTTCAACCTGACTTACAGTTCCGTGGTTTCACGGCATCACCTCTAGTTGGTGTGGCACAAGGCTTATCAATTTTCCAAGATGGCGTTCGTATTAATGAATCATTTGGTGATGCGGTCAACTTTGAATTAATCCCTGAATCAGCTATTGCTAGCATGAACTTAATGCCAGGTTCAAACCCAGTATTTGGTTTGAATACTTTAGGTGGTGCAATATCTATTCAAACTAAAAATGGCTTTACTCATGAAGGCCATAGTTTAGAAGGTTATGCAGGTTCATTTGCCCGTAAATCAGCAACGTTTGAAAGTGGTGCTAACGATGGCACATTCGGTTACTTTGTAACGGGTGCTCACACTGAAGAAGATGGCTGGCGTGATGAGTCTGAATCAGATATTGACCAATTATTTGGTAATGTTAGCTACCGAAATGAATCAAGTTCACTGGATTTATCTGTAACTGCTGTTGATAGTGATATGAATGGTAATGGTGCTTCACCAATTGAGCTATATAAGCAAGATGATAAAGCTGTATTTACTCATCCAGATAACACTCAAAATGAATTAAGAATGTTTACCTTGAATGGTTCACATTGGATATCTGATTCAGTAATGGTTTCTGCAAATACATATTACCGTAACAATGATCGCTCAACTTTTAACGGTGATGGTGCTGAGTTAGAGTTTGATGGTGGTAATGATCTAGTTGAAGAGGGTGATACAGATAAATTGGAAGATATCAATGGAAATACGATATCTCAAGCCAGTTTAGGTAATCCTGATGATGACGATCTTGCTTTAAACAATACTAGTGAAACTAAACAAGATACTCTTGGTTTAAGTTTACAGTTTACTTTCCTAAACGACTTATTTGATCGTGAAAACCAATTGATTGTTGGTGCTAGCTATGATGATGCAGATATGGAGTATAACGCAGCGTCTGAAGTAGCTGTTTTCACTGACAATCGCGGCACAACTGGAACTGGGGTTACGCTTGCAGATAGTGTTGTTGATGGTGATATCGAAAGTGATACTTTAGGTGTTTACTTCACTGATACATTATCAGTCACAGAGCAATTGGCGTTAACAGTATCAGCACGCTATAACCTGACTCATATTGATATTTCAGGTACTAGTGAAAATGGTGAGACGAACTTAAATGAATCAGGTAGTACACATACATTTAGACGTATTAACCCATCTGCTGGTTTAACTTATGCAGTGAATGAAACCTTTGGTGTATTTGGTAGTTATAGTGAATCATCTCGTGCGCCAACACCTTCTGAATTAGCATGTTCAAATAAAGCACACCCATGTGCATTGCCAAATTCATTCTTGAGTGATCCACCGTTAGATCAAGTAGTGTCAAAAACATGGGAAGGTGGTTTCCGTGGTGAAATTAACAAAATTTCATGGAATCTAACTGCTTTTCATAGTACAAACCATGACGACATCATCTTTTTACCAGTTGAAGAAGGTAATGCGGGTAACTTAAACAATGGTTACTTTGATAACGTTGGTAGAACTAAACGTTTAGGTGCTGAAGTTGGTTTAAGTGGTATGGCTCAAAATGATCAACTGAGTTGGTTTGCTAACTACTCATATGTTGATGCAACATTTGAGTCTAGTTTTGATGTGCATAACGAGAACAACCCTGCAGGTGAAGATACTACAGTAACTAGTGGTGATAACCTTCCAGGAATTCCAAAACATAATATTAAGATTGGTGTTGATTATGCATTTACACCAAGCTTCTCTTTAGGTTTTGATAGTTCTTATCACTCAAGTCAGTACTACCGTGGTGATGAAGCTAATAACAACGCTAAAATTGGCGGTTATGCAATCATGAATTTACATGGTCGTTATAACGTTAATAAACACGTTGAGTTCTTTGCGAAGGTAGATAACTTGTTTGATACTGAGTATGAAACATTTGGTCTATATGGTGAAGGTGATGAAGCGCCGGGACTTGATTTTGAAGATCCTCGCTTTGTAGGTGCTGGTGCACCACGTGCAGGTTGGGTTGGAATTAAAGTTTCAATGTAATTGCACAACTGATCATTTGATCTAAATCAAAGCCGGATAAGCAACGCTTATTCGGCTTTGTTTTTTTTTGATACAATGTCAGCCCTGACTCATAAGAGTCAATTTTTTTAAATTAAGGATGAATTAAGCGAATGAAAACAAAAGTTTTAATTTCTGCGGCAATGACTGCATTATTAAGCACAACTGCTTTTGCAGGTGAAAACCCACATAAATTTGAAGCATGCATGAAAGCAGCTTTAGAAGAACGTGCTGGTGATATCGTTAAAGTAGAAATGAAAAATGAAGAAGGCGCACACGTATATGAATTTGATATTCGTGGCACAGATGGTTCTGATTGGGATGTGGAGTGTCATGCACACCGTGGTTTAATCACAGAAGTTGAGCGTGAAGTAGATAACGTTAACCACCCATTATTCAAAGCTAAAGTTAAAGTTTCTGAAAAAGATGCTCGTGATATCGCTCTAGCTATTTACCCTGGTGAAATTACTGAAGTTGAATATGAAATTGAGCCAAATGGCCAAGCTTCATATGAGTTTGATATCGATACAACTTTAGGTCATGAAGTAAAAGTTGAAGTTGATGCGACATCAGGTGAAATTGTTGAAGCAAACCGTGAGATTTGGCAGATTGGTTTAGAATAAACCTTGCTGATTTAGCGACGAGTAAACAAAAAAACGGCAGTGTAAGGAATTACACTGCCGTTTTTTTATTCTTAAAGAAAGCGCATAGATAAATCGGTAGCTTGTATATCTTTAGTAATAGCACCGATTGAAATTCGATCTACACCAGTTTCCGCAATAGCTCGAATATTCTTCAGAGTAATACCACCTGAAGCTTCAAGCTGCGTTGTTGTTTGGTTAAGGTTTACCGCTTTGATCAAATCTGCAATATTGAAGTTATCTAACATGACAATATCTGCTTGTGCTGCCAGCGCTTGGTCAAGCTCAACAAAGTTTTCTACTTCTACTTGAACCGAAACATCAGGATGTAAGCTTTTCGCTTGCTGAACTGCTTTTGCAATAGAGCCAGCAGCATTGATGTGATTTTCTTTGATTAAGATACCGTCGTACAGGCCAACACGGTGGTTATAGCACCCTCCGCAACGTACGGCATATTTTTGCGCTAACCTGAATCCTGGAATAGTTTTACGAGTATCAAGGACTTCCACTGCTATGCCTTGTACTTCATCTGCATAAAGTTGAGCATGACTAGCTGTAGCAGATAAGGTTTGGAGAAAGTTCATTGCAGTACGCTCACCAGTAAGCAAGTTTCTTGCTGATCCTTCAAGTTTGCAAATGACTTGGTTTGCTTTTATTCGCTGACCATCTTTAAAGTTCCAGTGAATTTTAAGCGTTGGGTCTAGTTGTTTGAATACTTCATCGACCCATGACATACCACATAATGTTGCATCCTGACGAGTAATAATAGTTGCCATAGCTATGCTGTTGATTGAGATCAAATCTGCAGTGAGATCTTGTTGACCAATGTCTTCTTCAAGTGCTAATTTGACATGAGATTCGATAATCTTGGCTGGAATACTATTTTCTATTGTCATAGGTTTCGGTGTGTAGATTTTATTTAAGGATGATAGGGTAACTGGTGAAAGCTCAATTTTCTATCTTTTTAGGTCATTTTTTTAGTAGTGCACGTGATCTAGCATCAATAATTGCGGTTATTGTTTTTTTTCAGCTTGTCGTATTACAACAACCAATACCCAATATTGGTGAAATTATTGTCGGCGTTCTCTTGGTTATGCTGGGCCTAACTTTCTTTATCCGTGGTCTTGAGATGGGCTTATTTCCTATTGGGGAAAGCATGGCCTATGCCTTTGCCCGTAAGGGCAGTGTCTTTTGGCTATTAGTATTCGCATTTTCTTTAGGGTTTGGTACTACAGTAGCTGAACCAGCTTTAATAGCTGTTGCAGCAGAAGCTGCACGTGTGGCTGCCGTTGGTGGTGTAATAGAGCAAACTGATATAGCGATGAATAGTTATGCAACAGGCTTGCGATATACCGTAGCGGTATCGGTCGGGATTGCTATATTAGTGGGGGTCTTGCGAATTCTAAAAGGTTGGCCGATCCATTATTTGATTATTGCTGGTTATGTTGGTGTAGTGTTAATGACTATGATTGCACCTCCAGAAATTATTGGTATTGCCTATGATTCTGGAGGTGTGACGACATCAACGATTACTGTACCTTTAGTTACCGCTTTAGGTGTGGGTTTAGCATCGAGTATTAAGGGAAGAAATCCAATGGTTGATGGCTTCGGTTTGATTGCTTTTGCATCACTGACGCCAATGATCTTTGTAATGGCATATGGAATGATGTTTTGATGGAATTACTAACCTCTCTTGCTTATGGTTTATTAACTACCTTAAAAGATGTCGTGCCCATTGCTGCCATTATCTTTGGCTTTCAGTTACTGGTTATTCGTAAACCAATTGCTCATTTAAAAAAGGTCTTGTTTGGTTTTTTATATGTTTTGATAGGCTTGGTATTGTTTTTACAGGGTTTAGAGCAAGCATTATTTCCATTAGGAAAGTTAATGGCGGCGCAATTAACGGATCCGAGTTTTATCTATGCTGGCTTATCGGCAATTCCTGATGTGGTACGTTGGCAAGATTATATGTGGGTTTATATTTTTGCTGCTGCAATTGGTTTTTCTACCACCATTGCTGAACCTTCGTTATTAGCAGTGGCAATTAAGGCTGAGGAAGTATCTGGTGGAACTATATCTGTCTGGGGATTGCGGATTGCTGTTGCTATCGGTGTATCTATAGGTATTGCATTAGGTACTTTCCGTATTATCACTGGCACACCGTTACATTACTTTATTATGGTTGGCTACGTCATCGTCATCATCCAGACCTTTTATGCACCTAAATTAATCATTGCTTTAGCTTATGACTCTGGTGGTGTAACAACCTCAACCGTTACCGTGCCATTGGTAGCTGCATTAGGCTTAGGGCTTGCTTCGACCGTACCTGGACGTAGCCCATTATTAGACGGATTTGGCTTAATCGCTTTTGCTAGTTTATTCCCGATTATGAGCGTGATGACTTATGCCCAATTAACGGAGTGGCGAGCAAATAGAAATAGAATTTCAAGTGGAGACTAAAAATGCATTTTAAGTTGATTATATGTTTTGTAGAAGATAATAAAACTGATGAAGTAATGGATGCTGCAAGGGTTGCTGGCGCAACTGGAGCTACGGTTATAAATAATGCTCGTGGTGAAGGCTTGAATCAAAGCAAAACCTTCTTTGGTTTAACGCTTGAGTCACAAAGAGATGTGTTGTTATTTTTAGTTGAAGAGCACTTAAGCAGGCACATATTAGAAGTCATTGCCGAAGTGGGGGAGTTTGATGAAAAACCGGGAACAGGTATCGCCATTCAATTGGATGTAGAAGATGCCGTCGGTGTTAGCCATCAGGTTAAAGAGTTATTAGATGTCGTGGAGGGAGAGCTATGACCAATAAACAGTTAGTACGTGTTCGAGATGTGATGAGCACAGAGTTTGAAGTGGTTGATGGCATGACAACGATTACCACTGCTTTGCAAAAAATGAAGCAGATGCAGACTAAGATGTTGATTATTGATAAGCGTCACGAAGATGATGAATATGGCGTGGTGATGATTTCTGATATCGCCCGTCATGTATTAGCACGTGATAAATCACCTGACAGGGTAAGTGCTTACGAAATTATGACTAAGCCAGTGGTTTGTGTCGAAGCAGACATGGATATACGTTATTGTGCTCGGTTATTTGAAAAGTTCGGCTTATCGCGTGTACCAGTAAAAGAACAAGGTAAAATTGTAGGTATAGTGAGCTTAACGCGATTGGTATTACAAGGCATCAAAACTTAATGGATTTAGATTTACAGCAAGGTTTATTAAGCCCGGCAACCATACACCCATCACCTAACCAGGATGACCGTCCTGATAGTGAAGATATAAGTGGCATCGTAATTCACAATATTAGTTTACCGCCGGGTGATTTTGGCGGTGGCTGGATTGATGATTTGTTTTTAAATCAGTTAGACCCAAAGGCTCACCCCTATTTTGAACAGATTGCGGGCTTAAAAGTATCAAGTCATTTATTGATCCGTCGTGATGGTGAAATTATCCAATACGTACCTTTTGATAAACGTGCTTGGCATGCTGGAATTTCGAACTGGGAAGGGCGTGAACGTTGCAACGACTTCACCATAGGAATAGAACTAGAAGGCTGTGATGACCAGCCATTTGAGTCGATACAGTATCAGCAGTTAACAGAAGTAATTAACATCTTGTGTAAGCATTACCCCCAGTTAACTAAAGATACAATTAAAGGCCACCAAGATATTTCACCTGGCCGTAAGACGGATCCTGGTCCTTATTTTGATTGGCCATATTTACAAAGCTTATTAAGGTAAATAGTTAACACTCTTAAATTGAATACAAAAAATGCCGTTTACATCGTCATGTAAACGGCATTTTTTTATGGGGGTGAGATTAAATACTAGCTAAACTTTAAATTGATGCACGATAGTATCTAGTTCACTTGCTAAGCGAGCGAGTTCCTCACTTGATGTGGATACTTGATGTGTGCCGGACATATTTTCTGTCGATAGGTCAGAGACGGTAATCACATTTCTGTTAACTTCTTCAGAAACCACACCTTGCTCTTCAGCAGCAGTAGCGACTTGAACACTCATATCTGAAATTCGGCTGATTGAGCTCACAATGTTGGCTAAAGAAGTGGTGGCTGTTTGAGTATTTACTGACATTTCTTCTGCTTTTTTACGTTCAGAATTCATTACAGAGCTGGCTTCACGAGTCGTTTGCTGTAGTGTATTAACCATTTCTTGGATTTGTTCTGCTGATTCTTGGGTGCGTGTTGCTAATGTACGTACTTCATCAGCTACCACCGCAAAACCTCGACCATGATCACCGGCACGAGCAGCTTCAATTGCAGCATTCAGTGCCAGAAGGTTTGTTTGTTCGGCAACACCTTTAATAACATTCAAGATAGAGCCAATTTCATTACTACTTTCTTCTAGGTTGGCAACGACAGTAGCGGCTTTACCAATTCCTTCTGCTAAGGTGTTCATGGAGGAGATAGTGCCATTGATCACTTCACTACCGGTATTGGTTTCATCTTCAGCATTTTTAACCTCTGAGGCAAGCATTTCGGCATTTCTGGCAATATCTTGTACGGTGGAGGTCATTTCAGTCATGGCTGTAGCAATTTGTTCTGTTTGTGACTGCTGCTCAGAAATATTGGTGCTGACTTGTACGGTAGTGGCTGATAACTGTTCTGATGAAGATGCAAGCTGTGAGGCACTGTTATTGATTTGTTTAATAGTCGAGTGCAAATTTTGGGTCATATTATTCACAGCTTTAACAATCTGGGCATTTTCATCTTGAGAGTCACTATGAATTTTTATGGTGAGATCACCCTTCGAGATATCATCTGTACCTTGTTTTAGATCCTTAATGATATCAATGGTACTTTGATAAAAACCATGGAATAAGAAAACGGCAATCAGTAATGAACCTAGAATAATGCCGATGATTATATTTCTTTGAGTAGAAAAGTCAGAAATACGTTCTACAAATAGCTGATCCAGTACTGGCACCAGCTCATCATAGAGTTGGTAGTTAGCTTTGATAGCCGCTGTACCTAAATCAAAAAAATGACTCGGTTCAATTGTTATGAAGTTACTCAATAAAATGTCTTTATTAACCGTATGAGTAAACTTATCCATTGCTGTCTCACGCGCTTCCATCAATGCAGAAATTTGCTTAGCGAGGCCATCATTTTCTTTTAATGCAATTGCAAGGTTACTGTCAGTGGCACGTGAGTTATTAGTGATAGTGGCAAGTAAGGTTCCAAGTTTGATGCGATTTTCGATAGCAATTGTTCCAGTTGCAGCAATACCTGAGCCCATGCCTCGCGCTTGACCTAAATTTTCTGTAACAACAGGTAACTTATAGATCAGGGTGTCCATAATGAACGAGGTATTTAATTTCGGATCGAGTACTAAACCTGATTGATTACTGACTTGTTCAAATAAACTATAAAGTTTGGCAATCAGCATACTGTGCTCATCAAAGACAATGTCTGCTTTTGCTGAGTAGGATTTATTACTTAGCGTGTGCCAGTCTTGCTTAATCTGTTCCCATAAAATTGATGTTCTAAGCTGGTCACCAAGCTTTTTATTAATGGTATCTATTGCCGCAATATCGGCAGAAATATCCTCTCTTTTTGCAAGGATTTTGGCTTTAAATTCAGTTTTGCCATGACGATAAGCATTGGTCAGACCTCGATGCTGAGGTAAGTCTTGATAGAGCTGACGTAGCGTGCTTATGTAAGCCAACCCGTCACGTTCACTTTCTGTAACGTTGATGCCTGAGTTTAATTGCGATAATAAGATGAATCCTGAAAGGACGATGGGTATACCAAAAACAGCTGTTATTAACAGCATTTTCTTTTGAAAATCAAGTGAGTTCATCAACTGTTGCGAGAAACTAATCATTCATTAATCCTTATCAAATTTTTTATTTTTATTATGATGAAGTTTCAATTGCAGCAATAATTAAGCCATAGCAGATATTTATTTAGCTGTGCGGCGTAATAATACATACACAGCACCGGTGCCCCCATCTTCGATAGGAGCTGAACAAAAGGCCAATACATCATCTATTTGTTGGAGCCAGCCATTAAGTTTTGATTTTAAAACGGGCTTATGTTGTTTAGATCCCCAACCTTTACCATGAATAATTCGCACACAACGGATTTGGAAATGTTTACAGTCGTGAATAAACCGAGCCAGTTCGTCATGGGCAACAGGAATCGTCATGCCATGTAAGTCGAGTTCAGCCTCCATTTGCATATGACCACTGCGTAAGCGAGAAAATAAACGCTGTTGAATGCCACTACGGCGAAAATTCATCGACTCTTCGCTACCAATCGCTTTGTGTTCATACTCTATGGAAAAAGCATCACCTATTTCATGTTCAATATGTTGCTTACGAAACTTAGGGATTGGCTGAGGAGCATGCGTAGTAGGGTGAATTTTTTCTTGCGGTAATTGTTCGATATCACCGACATCTTCCCTAAACAGGGCAATATCCATTTGATCTAGTTTTGATGTCCGGTGTTTCATAGTGGCTAATTGGCTACAGTTTGTAATGATGTGCTGCTTATTCTGCCAGAATCAGCAGCGATAATGAATTCTCGAATATACAAAAGACAATTTTTCTATTATGATCTCGCTTGCTTGTCGGGGTGCCATTAGTTTGGCTGAGATGAAACCCGTTGAACCTGAAGGGGCTAATACCTCCGTAGGAAACAAGTGAGATCAACGCCAATATTGAAACAATATGCAATATAGCCGATGTCTTATTTCTTGTTCGCTTTCGCGCAACACTTCAGCTCTCACCCCGTTAATGATTTAAATTTAAGGGGAAGAACATGTCTGAGCAAAATAACAATGTTATCGATATAACTGATCGTCCTGGCATTACAACTGAGCCATTAGCCGGTTCAGAAAAATGTTATGTCGTCGGTAGCCAAGACGATATCCGTGTACCATTTCGTAAAATTTCATTAACGGATACACCAAATAAAGATCCAAAGTTAGCGGGTCAACCTAATGAACCAGTGTATGTTTACGATACATCAGGTATTTATACCGATCCAAACGTTGCGATCGATGTAGAGAAAGGTTTGCCAGCTATTCGTAAACCATGGCTTGACGCTCGTGCTGATACTGAAGAATTGGCGGAGTACAGCTCTGAGTTCACACGTGAACAAGAAGCGACCATGATGGACATTCCTTTGTTCGAACATAACCGTCGTCCGCTGCGTGCAAAACCGGGTAAAAATGTCAGTCAAATGCATTATGCCCGTCAGGATATCATCACACCTGAGATGGAATATATTGCCATTCGTGAAAATATTGGTCGTGCAGAAGCTGATATGGACGGTAGTTTACCGACAGAGTTCACGACTCGAATTACCCCTGAGTTTGTACGTAAGGAAGTGGCAGAAGGTCGTGCCATCATTCCAGCAAACATCAATCACCCAGAAGTTGAACCAATGATCATTGGTCGTAATTTCTTAGTGAAAATTAATGCCAACATTGGTAACTCAGCCACCACATCTTCAATTGAAGAAGAAGTTGAGAAAATGGTTTGGGGTATTCGTTGGGGTGCCGATAATGTGATGGATTTATCAACGGGTAAAAATATTCATCAAACACGTGAGTGGATTATCCGTAATTCACCGGTGCCAATTGGTACAGTGCCTTTATACCAAGCGTTAGAAAAAGTAGATGGCATCCCAGAAAACTTAACATGGGAAGTTTACCGTGACACTTTGATTGAGCAAGCAGAGCAGGGTGTTGATTACTTCACAATTCATGCGGGCGTTCGTCTAGCGCACATCCCATTAACGGTTAACCGTACAACCGGTATCGTTTCTCGTGGTGGTTCTATCATGGCGGCATGGTGTTTAGCGCATCATCAAGAAAGCTTTATCTACACACATTTCGAAGAAATTTGTGAAATCATGAAAGCCTACGATGTATCGTTCTCATTAGGTGATGGCCTGCGTCCAGGTTCACAAGCTGATGCTAATGATGATGCTCAATTTGCTGAGTTAATAACTTTAGGTGAGTTAACTCAAATTGCTTGGCAGCATGATGTGCAAGTAATGATCGAAGGTCCTGGTCATGTTGGTATGCACAAAATCAAAGAAAACATGGATATGCAATTGAAGCATTGCCATGAAGCTCCGTTCTATACATTAGGCCCATTAGTAACTGATATTGCTCCGGGTTATGACCATATTACTTCAGGTATTGGTGCGGCGATGATTGGTTGGTTTGGTACTGCGATGCTGTGTTATGTAACGCCAAAAGAGCATTTAGGTCTGCCAAATAAAGACGATGTTAAAGTCGGTATCATCACTTATAAATTGGCTGCACATGCTGCCGATTTAGCTAAGGAACATCCAGGTGCTGATATTCGTGATAACGCGATTTCAAAAGCACGTTTTGAGTTCCGTTGGGAAGATCAGTTCAACCTTGGTTTAGACCCTGATACAGCACGTAAGTATCATGATGAAACCTTGCCAAAACCAGCTGCAAAAGTAGCGCATTTCTGTTCTATGTGTGGTCCAAAATTCTGTTCAATGAAGATTTCTCATGATGTGAAAGAAGCATTTGCTGAGAAATCTGAAGAGTTTAAAGCCGGCGGTAGCAAAATCTACAACCAAGTTTAAATTTGATGAAACAGTATTTAGTGATAGGTAGTGGCCTGATTGGCAGGCTGCTATCTTGGCGCTTAACTCAAGCGGGTCATCAAGTTGATATTTTATCTAGTGATGACAAGCAGGGGACTGACAGTGCAGGCCATGTTGCTGCGGCAATGATTGCACCTGCTACTGAAGCGGTTAGTGCTGAGGCGAAAGTGAATGAGATTGGCTTACAATCTTTGCAGCTTTGGCCTCAGTGGCTAGCTGAGCTGCCTGAACAAGTCTTTTATCGAGATCAAGGCACGTTGGTTGTTGCACATGCAGGGGATCACGCTGAAATGGCACGTTATCAACGACGTGCCGATCATGTGTTAGCTAAAAATAGCTATCAGACTTTGGATAGGCAACAGTTAGCAGGTCATGAACAAGACTTAGCCGATAACTTTGAAAGTGCGATGTTGTTTGAAAATGAAGCGTGTTTAGATAATCGTCAGTTATATAAAAGCCTGACCAAAATCTTAGACAAGGCATGTAATTGGCAACAATGTGACGAGATTGATCAGATAACAGAATCAGTGCTTGAGAAATTAAGCCAACAGTACTTTTCTAAATCTGCTGATAGTTATGACCAAGTGATTGATTGTCGAGGCAATGGTGCAAAGGCAGATCTTGATGATTTACGTAGCGTGCGTGGCGAAGTGATCCGCGTGCATGCGCCAGAGGTGTCATTTAAACATTGCATACGTTTAATGCACCCACGTTATCCATTTTATCTAGCCCCACGACCTAATAATGAATATGTATTAGGTGCAACCGTGGTGGAGAGTGATGATCGTTCGCCGGTCAGTGTGCGTTCTGGTTTAGAACTGATGTCTGCTTTATATAGCTTGCATAAAGGTTTTGGCGAAGCACGAATATTGGAAATGGCATCTCATTGTCGACCAGGTTTAACTAACAATATGCCGACGATTAAACGTAAAACATGGGGTTTTCAACTCAATGGTTTTTATCGCCATGGTTACTTGTTTGGACCCGCTATCATTAATGAGTTTTTGAACATACTTGATAACAATACACAGCCAGTGATGTTTGGAGAATATTATGACATCTAGCAAAAATATGACGATTAACTTTAATGGCGAAGCCATTGATGTAGCAACTGAAATGAACGTTGCTAACCTTTTACAATTAAACGACGTTGTTGATGGCCGTTTTGTGGTGGTGGTCAACGATGAAATCGTACCGAAATCAGAATATGATTCTGCACTGATTACCACGGGTGATGAAGTCGAAATCATGTCACCGATTACCGGAGGTTGATATGGAACAAGCATCAACATGGCAGGTTTATGACCAAACTTTGCAGAGCCGTTTATTTATAGGCACCGCGCTTTACTCTTCACCACAAGTGATGATGGATGCGATCAAAGCATCTGGCTCACAGGTGATTACCTTATCGTTAAGAAGACAAACACCGACCAAATCGAATAGTGGTGATCAGTTTTGGCAGTTAATTCAGTCGTTAGATTGTCATTTATTGCCAAACACAGCAGGGTGCTACAGTGCCAAAGAAGCGGTTAAAACGGCACGCTTAGCACGAGAGTTATTTCAAACTGACTGGGTGAAATTAGAAGTATTAGGTGACAGCTACAATCTCCAACCTGATCCCTTTGCCTTACTAGAAGCGACAAAAACATTGATTGCCGAAGGCTTTAAGGTGTTTCCTTATTGCACCGATGATTTAGTATTGTGCCAAAAGTTGGCTGACTTAGGCTGTGAAGTATTAATGCCTTGGGGCGCGCCAATCGGTACAGGTAAAGGTTTGATAAACCCTTATGCTTTAGAAACCTTGCGTGAGCGTCTACCTGAAATGACCTTATTGGTTGATGCTGGTATTGGTAAACCATCCGATGCAGTGCAAGCGATGGAGCTAGGTTATGACGGTATTTTATTAAATACTGCGGTTGCAGAAGCTTTAGAACCATCACAAATGGCAACGGCTTTTTCTCAAGCTATCAATGCAGGACGACTCGCTTATGAAGCGGGCGTGATGCCGGAACGACAACAAGCAAAACCAAGTACACCTACATTAGATCAACCTATATGGCAGCAAAATGTCTAAACCAGCAATATTATTAATCGGTGGCTTGGATCCACAAGGTTGTGCAGGTATCTCAGCTGATATACAAACAGCAGCAAGCCACAACTGTCATGCTGTGCCATTACTGACTTGTTTAACAGAGCAAACGAGTCAAGGATTAACTGCTTTAGGCAACTTATCTGCCGAGCAATTTATGGCGCAATATCACGCTGCTGTTGCTGACTTTGATATTGCTGCGATCAAGATTGGTTTAATCCCTAACCTTGCCATTGCACAGTGTATTGAACAGATTATTAATCAACATGATGTAGCGGTTGTTTTAGATCCTGTCTTAGCGAGTACCTCTGGCGGTGTGAGCATAGACGATGATGTTCAGCAGTTCATTTTGCAAAAACTATTAAGCAAAGTAACACTATTAACGCCAAATTTACCTGAGTTATCTCAGTTATTAAATATTACTGATTTAGAGTTAGAACTCGCGACAACCAACCTATTAACAACAGGTTTAAAAGCCTGTTTAGTAAAAGGTGGTCATGCAGAATCAGCGTGGGCATCTGATTACTTTAATGATGGCGAAAACCAATTTCATTGCTATCAAGACAAGTTAGCTAAAAATGTCCGTGGTACGGGCTGTGTATTGGCGACCAGCATTGCCAGTCAATTGGCACATGGCCAAGATATTCGTGATGCCATAGTGCTAGCTAAAGCGTATGTAAATAAAGGTATTAGGCTGGCTGATGACCTAGGTTGTTATCAAGTGTTTAAACACTCGATGGCAGAGTTAGAGCTAATCGACTTGCCAAAACTTTGTTATGACGCAGCATTGATAGGCAAACAGTTTAACTTTCCTAGCTGCCCGCAGCGATTAGGTATTTATCCTGTGGTCGATAGTAGTGATTGGGTAGCCAAATTACTGCCAGAAAACATCAAAACCATTCAACTTCGAATCAAAGATGTAACAGCGGATGTGAGGCAGCAAGAAATCAACAAAGCCGTTTCTTATTGTCATGATGACACTGCCTTTTTTGTGAATGATTATTGGCAACTGGCTATTGAAGAAAATGCCTACGGTGTGCATCTAGGCCAAGAAGATTTACATGATGCAAATTTGATTGAAATTGAACAAGCAGGCTTACGACTAGGTATCTCTACTCACTCATATTGGGAGTTAGCGAGAGCATTGGCAGTAAACCCGAGCTATATCGCTTTAGGGCCAATATTTGAAACAACCAGTAAACAAATGCCGTTTTCACCACAAGGCATTGAACGCGTAAAACTTTGGACCAAACTATTAGGTGAACAATATCCATTAGTGGCAATAGGTGGTATCGACCAACAACGAGCTGAATTATTAAAACAAACCGGTGTGGGCTCGGTAGCAATGATTTCAGCGATCACCAAAGCAGATGACTATCAACAAGCGACACAACAGTTAGTTAATTGTTGGCAATAAAAAATGCAAAGTGGACACATTGGATAATTACTGACTATACTCTAATATCTATCTAATACATTGGTACAAGGACGTTTACAACGATGTTACCTTTCAGAATCTATAAACTATTAGCGGACACTTTATCCGCAAATCCTAGTTATGCATTTAAGGAGATTCGGTGAAAGCTTTTTTGAAAATATGGAAAGATCCCGTTTGGAGTAAAGTTATTTCAACTGGAATTATAACCAGCATCGGTATTTTAATTTCATACTTAGCTGGTTGGTTACCTATCTTTCTCAATTTTATTAAAGATATATGGGCTTGGCTATTCCAAACAACCGATATTGCTCATTGGCTATTAATCTTAATTTCAATTCCATGTGCTTTGGTATTTTATGTAGTTTTTCTTTGGCTTAAATCTTTGAGTGCTACTGAGCAAAGCTTTGAATCATACATCAGTGATAACTTTTTCGGTTTAAAATGGCGTTGGTCTTATTACTATGAGGGTAAGATTTCAGGTGATGATGTACATTGTTTTTGTCCTAGTTGTGATCACCAACTTTTTCCTCAAGATGCAAGTAGCTATAGAGTTGCCCCAGAATTTAGATATGACTGCCCTGATTGTGGGTATTCAATTGGAGTAATTGAAGATGACTACAATCAATTGCGGCATAAAGTTATTTTGAAGGTACAAAAAAATATTAGAACTGGTAAGTGGAAAAACATCTAACAAGTTACTCAAAAGGACGTAAAACGCTTGGCTTGCGCTCCTTCGTCGTTAATTATAGCTAAGCATTTTCCGCCTTTTAGTAAGGCGTTAAATTAAACGGGACGCTTCCCTTTAAATACTAGTTGCTCAACGGAACCTGTAATAGTTGGCTCGGGTTTCGCTCCAACAATTACTCGCCCGTTAACAAGGCATTAGGCAGCACTTTGAGTCATGCGTAAATCAGATACAAAACTGGATAATCAACTTCGTTTAACACTAACGAATGTATGCGAAACAGCTTTGAAAAATATAAACGGATTTCAATGGTTAACCCATGTAGTTAACTTTTCAGACTTCCCTACAAGCTTAAAAGTTACATGTGTATTTGATACAAATGAAAACTTAGATAGTTATATTCAATCTGCCAGTAATCACTATTTACAATCATTGGTTAAATCCGAATTTAATAATATAGGTATTAAGTTTAAAAATATTGCAAACCATGTTTCATTTGATACAGAGGAAAATTGTGATAAACAGCATAATGGTAATTGGGCCAAAAGACTTAGCTAGGTACTAGCCTCAATTAAAGGAAGACGCTTCTCTATTAAATACTCGTGAGCAAACCTAGTTGGTGAAACCGTACTTATTGATGGTGTAGTGCTTGGTAGCAGTGACTCGGAACCAATAATGAGTAATAACCGCCCTAGATATTATCTATTAGGTAATCAATGGCCATTTTTGCTCGTAGAGGTAAAAACTGGCGGTTTTGATAGACGATCCAACTCGTTGCAGCTTTACCCCAAAAAGGTTCAAGCACGGGAACGAGTTGATTGTTGTTAATCGCATTTGCAAAGCTGCTTTTAGGTAAATAAGCGATGCCTAAACCATGTTGGCAGGCATTAACAACCGCGTTGGAGTTATTGCTACGCCAGCGGCCACTGACTTTTATACTTTGTTGTGTTCCATCAATATTAAACAGCCAGTGGTCGTTATTGGAAATAATGCAGCTATGGTGTTTTAATTGGTGCGGATGTTGTGGGGTTCCATGTTGCTGTATGTAATCGGGACTGGCGACTGCCACCATAGGTCGACTGACTAGCTTACGTGCCATCAGGTTAGAGTCTGTTAGTTGGCCATAGCGCACAGCGAAATCAATGTTATCTTCAACGAAGTTAACCATGCGGCTATCAAAATCAATATCGACGGTGAGCTCCGGATGTTGTTGAGCAAACTTCATTAATAATGGTGCGACAAACTGCTCTGCAAAACCTCCTGCAGCACTGACTCGTAGTGTGCCATTAAGGTGGAATTGTTGTTGATTTATCTGCTCATTAGCTTGTTGTAGGCCGGTTACCAGCTCTTTACATTGTTGATAATAGGCTGTGCCACTTTCGGTCAAGCTCACTAATCGAGTCGAGCGGGCTAATAAAACACAGCCAAGTCTGGCTTCAAGTTTAGCGACTTGTCTACTGACATGGCTGGTACTGCAAGCTAGTTGTCTGGCTGCTGCTGAGAAACCACCACGTTCGGCAACAGCTACAAATTCAACGATACCTTCAAAACTATCCATTTTTGACCTTATTATTGCTATATAGCGATAGTGTTTACCTGAAATAGCATATTATCAACTTTATAGAGACATTATATAGTGCTTGTCTGCCCGATAAATGTCATTAGCTTTGAAAGGAATAACTATGAAAAAAATACTCATCCCCGTTACCAACCATGCAAGCCTTGGTGAAACTGATAAGGCCAATGGCACTTATTCTCCTGAGATAACACATGCCGTCCATGTCTTTATACAAAATGGCGTTGATTATGAAATTGCATCCATTAAAGGTGGTAAAGCACCTATTTATGGTACTGATGTCGAGGATGATGCTATCAATACTCAGATACTTGCTGATGAAAAATTTCAGCAACAGATGAATAATACTATTGCCGTTGCTGAGCTTAATATCAATGATTATGACGCTGTATTTTATCCCGGTGGTTTTGGTGTATTAACGGATCTCGCTATTAATGAAGACTTCGCCAAACTCAGCGCTGCACACTATGAAAGTGGTGGTGTTTTAGCTGCGGTTTGTCATGGGCCTGCAGGACTATTGCCGGTCGTATTGAGCTCGGGTAAACCGTTGCTTGCTGATAAATCGGTGACTTCGTTTTCGCGAGAAGAAGAGGTAGATTACGGGACTATTGATGATATCCCATATCTATTGGAAGAGTCTTTAGTAAGACAAGCAGCAAAATTCAGCAAAGCGCAGCCTTGGCAAGAGCTCGTTATTACAGACCAACGTGTGATCACAGGACAAAACCCCGCCAGTGCACATGGTGTTGCTCAAGCCATTGTTGATTTTATTTCTGCGTAAACAATAATATAAACGATCCGCTTTTATTTGAAAGCGGATCGTTTATCGATGCCTGTTAGTTATTACTCTGTTTGTGATTAGCAATAAAATAATTAAATGTTAAAGGTATTACTTTAATAAATATAAATAACTTACTATTTATATTGGAATTTATGTAGTTAAAATGTATTGTGATTTTGCAATATTGTATGCTAGTCTCTAGTCCCTAAAGCTAAATTTGGATTGTTAATTTTTACGGACTAAGGCGCCACGATGAATACAAACGTAGAAGAAGAAAATATCGCAGCTATTTTAATTGATAGTGATCATATTGATTTTCGTACGCTAGCTGAAGATGCTCCGGTGATGTTGTGGTTGACCAATAGCACTGGCGAAAATATCTTCTCAAACAGTATTTATAAAAACTTCATTGGCCGTGAAAATGTTGAGAAGATGGGCGGCACAGCTTGGTTTAATGCCTTGCACCCCGATGATCAACAGTATTGTCTTGATACGTTTAGTGATGCATTCCAAACCCATAAAGCCTTCAATATGGAATATCGCCTGCGACGTCGAGATGGTGAATATCGCTATATCCTCGATCGTGGTGAACCGTATATTGATCGCAATGGTAAATTCTCTGGCTTTATCGGTTCATCAACTGATATCAGTGACCGTAAGTCGTCTGAAGATGAATTAAAAAAATCACATAAAGAACTGATTCAATATAACCATGAGATGAGTTTAATTAACCAGTTAAATTCATATTTACAGGTTTGTCGTACTTTACCGGAAACCTACCCAGTTATTTCTCACTATGCCGATCAAATATTTCCTGATTGGTCAGGCTGTTTGTATTTATTTAATGAAAATAAATCACTTGTCGAATCGATGACCACTTGGGGGAAAAGTTCGATTAAGAGTGACGATATTATTGTGCCTGATGACTGTTGGTCTCTACGACAAGGTAAGGAGCATATTGCTCTTGACGTAGAAAATAGACTGAGTTGTAATCATGTCGAGCATGATATTGATAGTTACACTTGTGTACCTATCATCGCCCAAGGTGAAATGCTGGGCATGTTACATATGGAATATTGTGGTTCAGTTGAGTTTGAAACGGCAGAAGAAAAAGAACGCTATTTTGATTCTCGGCAACGATTAATGAAAATTGCTGCTGATAATCTAGCCTTATCCCTAGTCAGCTTGAAACTACGTGAAGCACTTAAACATCAATCTATTCGTGATCCATTAACAACATTATTTAACCGTCGTTATATGGAAGAATGTTTACAGATGGAAATATCGAAAAGTGCACGCTCAGGTACAGGCCTTGGTGTGATCATGGCCGACATTGACCACTTCAAGAAGTTTAATGACACCTTCGGCCACGATGCCGGTGATAGCGTATTAACTGAGTTTGCTAACTTACTAACTGATTCATTTAGGAACAGTGACATTGTTTGCCGTTTTGGTGGTGAAGAATTTATTGTAATTATGCCCGCAGCATCACAACAGCTAGTGTTAGAAAGAGCTGAGAAAATGTGCAAAATGGTACGTGAGCTTGAAGTATTTTATGACAATAAACCGTTACCTAATATCAGTTGCTCATTCGGTGTCGCTCATTTATCGGATAATTTTGACAAGGCAGACCAGATTGTCAAATTTGCAGACTCAGCCTTATACAAAGCAAAACATGCTGGCCGTGATCAAGTGATGTTATATACAGAGACTGATCGTAAAGAGGATTAAATATTGTGTTTAAGTTAAAGCAGACTGTAACCTATTGTGAGTTGCTTAACAGTTTTTAGTAGTGGAATGGTACATAATTACTTCCAATCTAACGAGTGAGGTTGTAGGCATGGATATTTCTGGTACATCTCAAGTATCACCAGCTTATTTAACGCAGAGCATATTAGAAACACATGAATCTACAATAGCGGGCAAAGCGCTTGATCAACAAGTTGCTGACGGTGTCGCATCATTAAAATTGATTCAATCAGCTAACGTTCCTCAATCAAGTGGGCGTGTTGGAAATAATCTTAATGTAGTTGTTTAAGATGGTTAACTATCACTCTAACTAACGATGTAAGAACAGCTAATCAGCCTAATAAGTTAAAACTCACGTCATTAATATCAAGGGGGCAGCCAGCTTGATTTCCCTTTTATTATTAATGGATGTCTTCCAGCCTGATTTTGTCGCCCCATCACGTTATTTATTTTACGGATGAGGCGTAAACGTCAGCGCAGTAAAATCAATCTTGTGGTGGAAATATAGCTACCTCTGTTGAATGTTCTCTTAGCTTAGGCTTAAGGTTTCTGCTTCCAATTTGCCCATGGATCGGCTTTCTTCTCCGAACTTTGTTTTGTCTGTTTTGTATCCTTAGCCCATTCATCTGATTTAGCTTTACGTTCTACACGCAACTGCTCAGCACCTTCTAAGCTTAGCTCTGCAGGCTCGCCTGGTGATTGACCTTCTGGAATAACGCGCTCCCGAGGTGGCAATAAAAACTGTTCGGAAGATGCCTTTGGTAAGTTTTTAAATTCATACAAATAGAAAACTTCAACTTTTTCACGCGCCCAATCTGTTTTTTTTAAAAACTTTACACTAGAATCAATGCTCGGATTAGTTCTGAAACAATTAATGTTTAAATAGGCAAAGAGAATATCAAAACCGTAGTGATCTACAATTTCAGTCAACACTGTTTTCAAGCCAACACCATGTAAGGGGTTGCTCGTATAATTGATCTCATTGTCCATGTTAATATCCGCCTAAGGCCTCTAATTAAATAGCCTACATTATACCTGTTGTAGAACCATATCTTGCTTTTACTCGTGTTTATTAAAAGATTGATTGTTATCTTGGATTAACTATATCAAGGGGGGGCCAGCTTGATTCATTGACTTCCCATTAGCCAAAATACATCCCACCAAAACTGTCGAGGTTTTTTGTTTTATACAATGGAAAAATCACATATTCACTTTGCCAATGAAATGGCTGATCTCTTTAAGTCTCTAGACCCACTTAAAGAGCAAAAATTAAAGTTAATCATTCATGCTGGCACTCCCAAAACGGGGACAACTAGCTTACAAACTTACTTAGATAAACGTCAGCGAAAGTTGCGAGGTAAGGGGATTCTTTATCCTCATAACCTTGAAAAGATACAAAACCCGACGGCACCCAAGCATCAATGGTTTGAGAAAAACTTGGTAACAGCACATTTGGATTATTTTTTAGAAAACTTTAAAAATATCCTTTCACAAGTTAAAGAAGATACGCACACGATCATCTTGTCATCGGAAGGTATTTATAATTATTGGTGGGACTTTGCTGATGAATCAAAAGCTATTTTAGCTGAGTTGAAGAACCTGTTTGATGTTGAGGTTTGGGTTTGGTTTCGTGAGCCTGTTGAGTTTATGGAAAGCTTTTATAAACAGTGTATTCGTAACCCACAAACGCTAAATAACCCATGTTATGGCAAAGATTTATCTTTTGCTGAGATGTTAGATATTGATTGGTTTTCTCAGCATTTAGACTATCGAGGCTTTGTCTCTGAGTGCCAAACAGTATTTGGTGAAGACAAGGTTTTTGCGTTTGAGTATCAAGGTGATGTGGTACAAGAAGTTATTCATAAATTAGATCTGGCTACGCGAGATGATAACCCAACGCCAAGACAGAACAAAAGCTTAAATAGTGCTTCTATCGCTTTGTTAAAAACAATAAACAATTATAATCTTAAGGCGAAAGATAAAGATCTGTTGATTCCGCATTTAAGACAAATCAATGACATCCTTGAAAGTTACGCAACTGATACATTGATTGACGAAGAATCTAGACAAAGAGTTCTGGCACTGTCTCGACCGGTAATTTTTAATTAAAGCTGCTTTAAATACAACAGCGTTAATACAAGTTAATGATTTATTTAGGTTTATAGCGAGGTGCAAATTCACCCCATTTAGGTTCTGGGGGCGGATCAGTCTCTGCTTCATAGACTTCGTAGGCTGGCGAAGTGTAGGTTATATAGCTTGATGGACTCGGTAGTGCACTAGATGAAGAGGTTGGTGGCTGTGCTTGTGGCTGATTCAATTGTTGCTTCAGTTTTTCGTTTTCTTCTTGCAGCAATATTGCTTGCTCACGCATTTTCATCAACTCCATTGCCGTGTCATCTGATGCTCCAGGCCTAGGAGTTTCTTCTTCTGTTACCTCTTTATCTGCACCAAACAGTGCTGAATCGGTTTTCATTGAACCTGAAATATCCTTTAATCGTTGGCTTTCCATTGTTTCTTCAGGTGCTTCGAGGGGCAGTTCTGGTAAAGCAATAGTCTCTTCTTGATCCGTTGTATCCTTCTTATTTAGTCCAAGAATGTCATCGAGCGCTGCATCATCTGCGCTGTCAGCTGTTTCACCTGCTTGTTTGGTTTCATCGTCAGTTTCTTCTGCCGTGCTGATTTCATCTTCAGCTGACTGCTCTTCTGAACCCATCAAAAAATACGCTGCAGCACCGCCACCAATTAAGACGATGACTAATGCTGCTGCAATGATAATGAGTGTTCTCTGGGGAAGACTTTTTATTTTATCGACTAAGCCTTGTTTTTCAGACGTAGCTTCTTCTAATTCACCGGCGGTGTCTTCGGCCGTTTCTTCCGGTGCTTCGGTATCTTCAGTATCATCAGCCATTACAAGTCCTCACACACATTTCTAACTGTATAAATCAAAGTTTAGCGCATTAGAAATAGTCATTGTTAATTATCAGACTGCTTCTGTTGCATTATTATCCGCATCATCCTTTATTAACGCCGATATAGTCCAGCCAGCATCAGGAGTTAAAGGGGTGTCAGCAGTGAAAAAACGTAACTGACCTTTGGCATTGAAGGCAAATAGAGGCGTTGCACGTTTACCATATTGCTCTTGGTAATCACCGTAACTAAAACTGTCACTTAAATTGGTTTGTTTGATACTGGCTCCTTGACTAATTAGGCTGGCTAATTTGGAAAAGGTAGTGCCGTTATCAAACAATACATGGTGATCATGACTTACTGATGTACGTGAAACTTGTTCGTCACCGTCTTTATCTTTTTCATTTTCTGTAGGAATGGAGAATACATGGTTACTTCCAAACTCAGTACGGTAGCGTTGACCAGCAAGGGCATTAAGTTCTTTTTGTGGGGTTAATGTGAGTAATTGACCTAAGCCAATTAAGTCGAGGTGGCGATCGGCATGTTCGGAAACAACATTGCCATAATAAGTCGTTAAACCTTCCATGCGAGCTGCTTTGATATTAGTCCAACTACTGTCAGTGACGAGAGTTTGAAAACCATTGTCATTAAGGGCTTTGGCAATCGTCCGGGCGACAGGATTAGCGCCTAGAATTAAAAATCCATTGTCTTCAGGTTCTGCAACACCGAGTTGTTGAGCCAGAAAACGTGCCGTAGCACCTTGTAAGACAACAGTACCGATAATAATGGTAAAGGCGAGGGGGACTAATAACTCAGCATGCTCAACGCCAATCTCTTGTAGACGCAAAGCAAATAAAGCGGTGACAGCGGCAGCAACAATACCGCGTGGCCCAATCCAGCTGACCATGACTTTTTCTTGCCAAGTTAAACCTGATTTGTAGGTGGAGAGGATTACTTTCAGTGGGCGGGCAAACAGTTGAATGAATAAAAATAACAGTACGGCACCCCATCCCAAAGTAGCAAACTGTGTGAAGTCTAATCGCGCTGCGAGCAGAATAAATAAGCCTGATATTAATAATATACTGAGACTTTCTTTAAAGTCGATGATGTCATCAACAGGTACATTTTTCATGTTGGCTAGCCAAATACCCATTACGGTCACGGTCAATAATCCTGATTCTTCAGAAAGGTGGTTGGCGAGGGCAAAAGTAGCAAATACTAGTGTGAGCGTGGCCACATTATGCAAGTATTCTGGCAATAAATGTTTTCGTAAAACTAAGCCAAATAAGTAGCCTGCAATAATACCAATTGCAGTACCAATCACTAATGTTTCAGCAAACATATATAAGGTATGGCCAAATGAAGCATGACCTTGTAACTGCATAGATAAAATAACTTCAAATACTAATACCGCTAAGATCGCACCCAGCGGATCAATCACGATACCTTCCCACCGGAGGATGTTAGAGATAGTGGCATTGGGTCTGACGGTTCTTAACATTGGCACAATAACTGTCGGGCCGGTGACGACCATTAATGCACCAAACAACAATGATAGATCCCAAGCAAAACCGATGATGTAGTGAGTACCGATGGTGATGGCTGCCCATGTGGTGGCGACACCGATAGTGAGCATATTACGGACGACGGTCTGTAAGCCGCGAATTTCTTCAAACTTTAAGGTTAGGCTACCTTCGAATAAGATGATGGCAACGGACAATGACACCATTGGGAAAAATAGATCGCCAAATAAGTGTTCAGGGTTGAGCCAACCGGTAAGTGGCCCCATGATAATGCCTGCAACAAGCAGAAAGACAATGGCTGGTAATTTAACCCACCAAGCAAACCACTGACAAAATATAGCAACCACGCCGATGGCTGATAATGCAATTATAGCCTCTTGATGCATTGATTATCCTTAATTAAATTTAGCTTTTGTTTGAATTATCAAGCACTGTAACAGGCCATGATGGTGACGAAAAGCTTGTTACCTTCTAATGACTTCTATTTCAGCTCGTCGATTATTAACGCGACCTGCTAGTGTCTTGTTGGTCGCAATCGGTCTATGTTCCATAAATGAAGAGGTGGTCACTAAGTTTTCCGTTAAACCACCTTGTTCAACTAAGTAGTTTTTTACAACGAGTGCGCGAGCTTCTGATAATGGACGATTGACACGACGGTAGCCGTGATTATCAGTATGGCCTGATACTACGATACGGTGAACTTTATCATCAATTTTCACATAGTCTGCGATGCGGTCTAAAGCCGCTTTAGCTGAAAAAGTCAGATCTGATTTTTCGCGAGCAAAAGTAATCGTTAATTTACTAATGTCATCAAAAGTATAGGGGTGTAGGTTATCAACACATTGTTCAAAAGCGGCTAAGGAATCAGCTAAGTGAATTGTTGAAAAGAGTACGTCAATTTGTTCATTGGCATTTTGTGAACGATAACGAATAGCTGGAACGCGACCTTCCTGAATATGGGTAAAAGCTTGCTTCGCAGTCGAACCTTGGATTGCAAAGGTTGTTTGATTATTTTGTGCAGGAATGGAAATAAGGTGTAAACGCTGTTCGACGTTTTGCCAGTGCGCTTCAGCAATTTCAAAAGTGATATTGGTTTGCACGGAGGAGTGCGTTTTTGAATTAAAAGTCAGTGAGAAGGGTTCAGCTGTTTGTTGACTGAATTTAGCATAACCAAAACCGGGGATATCCTGACTGAGTGAACACTCTAACGGTGACTCAATTACTTGCCAATGAGTATCAGTAATTGGTGCTTGAAATTGCTGGCCATGAGCAACAGGCACAATGAGAGTCAACAATAGTGTGAGCATTTTTATCATGAGTAAGTTATCAATGAATGTAATGGGTAATCAGTCAATTTTTCTCGTCCGTTTAACATAGCGAGTTCGATTACAAATGCACATGCAACAACTTGGCCACCTAACATTTCTACTAGCTCGCAGCTTGCTTTAGCAGTACCACCGGTGGCAAGTACATCATCAACTAACAATATTTTGTCACCAGGGTTAATGGCGTCAACATGAGCTTCTAATGTGGCTTGACCATATTCTAAATCGTAGCTGACACTTTGTACGTCATAAGGGAGTTTGCCAGGTTTACGAAGTGGGATAAACCCTAAACCTAATTCCCATGCAACGAGACTACCAAAGATAAAACCTCGCGCTTCCATGCCAGCTACAGCCGTAATGTTTTGATCTTTAAATGGTTTGACTAATTCGGCAATAGCAAGACGTAAACTCGCTGGATCTTGCACCAGTGGCGTAATATCTTTAAAAATGATTCCTTTGATAGGAAAGTCAGGAATATCACGAATTTTGCTTATTAAGCTATCCATATAAAATGTTCTATTGTTAGTAAGTGAGACAGACAGCTATTATATCGGCTGAGAAAGTGATGACTATAGTTTTACAATAAATTTTATATTTAATTTTGGAGTTAATGTTTGTGGGTATTGCACGTTTTAAATTGATGGTTCTTCTAGCAGTCTTTATTGGTTTGTTAACGGGCTGTTTTGGTCTGGGTAGCAAAGAGGAGGTCGATGATACGCCGCATTATTATATTATCGATGTTGACCGTGGTGCAGTGGCGAATAGCTTCCCTGATGATCGCATTTTGTATTTAAAACCGGTGACGGTCACCTCTCACTTTCGTGGTAAAACACTGGTGTTTAGAATTGGTGAGAATGAATTTCGTTCACAACCACCGCATGAGTTTTTTTCTGAGCCAGAAGAAATGTTTACCGAGCAGTTACGACGTTGGTTGCAAAAAAGTGGCATGTTCAGCCAAGTGGTCATGACTCCAACAAGTCACGCAGATTTTGTTTTAGAAACAGCTGTTACGGCCTTATATGGCGAAAAACGTGAACAATTTTCACCTCAAGCAGCACTGGAAATGCAATTTTTCCTTAGTTCAACTGAAAAAGATAAAGCTCAAACATTATTCCAGACAGGTCTTAGAATTGATGTCGATGTAGACAGTCCAACGCCTGCGAACATTGTTAAAGGCTGGAAGCAAGGGCTCGAAGAACTGTTAGCGACCGTTGAAGATGATTTAAGCGGCTATTTCTCAAAACGTACCCCCTAGTACTGCCTCAGGTATAAACGTGCAGGAAATCGTCTTAGATGATAGGATTAGTCCTTTGCGGTTTTAATCCGCACTGATGTTTATTTTGGATGATGACATAGATGACTGATATTGCCTTAGAGCTAGAAACGATAGGTATTGAAGATGAAATGAAGCAATCCTATCTCGATTACGCAATGAGCGTAATTGTGGGGCGTGCTCTACCTGATGTTCGTGATGGATTAAAACCTGTACATCGTCGTGTTTTATATGCGATGCGTGAATTGGGTAATAATTGGAATTCCTCGTATAAAAAATCGGCACGTATCGTCGGTGACGTTATCGGTAAATATCATCCACATGGTGATACAGCGGTATATGACACGATGGTTCGAATGGCACAACCATTCTCCATGCGTTATCTGTTGGTTGATGGTCAAGGTAACTTTGGTTCGGTTGATGGCGATTCACCAGCAGCGATGCGTTATACCGAAGTACGAATGGCTAAGATCACGCATGAAATGCTGGCTGACCTTGATAAGGAAACGGTCGATTTTATCGCTAACTATGATGAATCAGAAAGCGAACCAGCCGTATTACCGACTAAGATCCCCGCTTTATTAGTTAATGGTTCAAGTGGTATTGCGGTGGGTATGGCGACTAATATTCCGCCACATAACCTAACTGAAATATTAAATGCTTGTATTGCAATGGTTGATCAACCTGACATCAGTGTTGATGGTTTGATGCAATATGTGCCAGGTCCTGACTTCCCAACTTCAGCGATGATTAATGGTGCCGGTGGTATCAGCGAAGCTTACCGTACTGGCCGTGGTCGAGTTCATATCCGTGCTCGTGCTGATATTGAAACAAATGATGCAACTGGCCAACAAAGCATTGTTGTTTATGAACTGCCTTACCAAGTAAATAAAGCACGTTTATTAGAAAAAATTGCTGAGTTAGTTAAAGATAAAAAAATTGAAGGTATTTCTGCCTTACGCGATGAGTCTGATAAAGATGGTATGCGTATGGTGGTGGTACTTAAACGTGGTGAAGTGCCAGAAGTCGTTTTAAATAACCTATATAAGCAAACACAAATGCAAACTGTGTTTGGTATCAATATGGTGGCAATAGTTGGCGGCCAGCCAAGATTGTTAGGCTTGAGAGAAATTCTTGACGCGTTTATTCGGCATCGTCGTGAAGTGGTAACACGTCGCTCTTTATTTGAATTACGCAAAGCACGTGACCGCGCTCATATCTTAGAAGGTCTTGCGACTGCTCTAGCGAACATTGATGAAGTTATTGAGCTGATTAAGTCATCAAACAACCCATCTGAAGCGAAAGAGTCTTTACTTTCTCGTGGTTGGGCTTCTGAGATGATCTTAGAAATGCTGGGTGCCGCTGGTGCTGAAGCATCTCGTCCAGAAGGCTTAGCTGCTGAACTTGGCTTATTAGATGGCGCATATCACTTATCTCCAGTTCAAGCACAAGCTATCTTGGACATGCGTTTGCATCGTTTAACAGGTCTTGAGCAAGACAAAATTCTTGATGAATACCGCGAAGTTCTTTCTGAAATTGCCCGTTTATTGGCTATCCTGAGTGATCCTGATAATTTAATGGCAGTGATTCGTGAAGAGTTAGTTAAAGTTAAAGATGAATACGGTGATGAGCGTCGTACAGAAATTCTAGATACGCACGTTGATTTAACCTTAGAAGATTTGATTACCGAAGAAGAAATGGTGGTGACGCTATCACATGAAGGTTATGCAAAAACACAGCAGCTAGATACCTATCAAGCACAGCGTCGTGGCGGTAAAGGCAAATCTGCTACAGCAATGAAAGAAGAAGATTTCATTGAGCACTTATTTATTGCGAATACTCATGACACCTTATTGTGCTTCTCAAGTGCCGGTAAAGTGTATTGGAAAAAAGTGTATGAATTACCTCAAGGTGGTCGTGCTGCCCGTGGTAAACCAATCGTTAATTTATTGCCGTTAGAAGAAGGCGAGAAAATTAATGCTGTATTGGCTATTCGAGAGTTTGAAGCTGATAAATACATCTTTATGGCAACAGCATCAGGTACGGTTAAGAAAACACCATTAGTTGACTATTCTCGCCCAAGAGCAAACGGCATTATTGCTGTTGATTTGAAAGAAGATGATCAGTTGATTGATGTGGCTCTGACAGATGGCCAATCTGACATCATGTTATTTAGCTCTACTGGTAAAGTGATTCGCTTCGCTGAAACAGATGTTCGTTCTATGGGCCGTGTTTCACGTGGTGTCCGTGGTATGCGTATTTCCGAACAAGAACGTATCATTTCATTGATTATTGCCCATGAAGATGAAGGGGCAATTTTAACTGCGACTGAATTTGGGTTTGGTAAACGTACCAACCTTGAAGAGTACCGAGTTCAAGGCCGTGGTGGTCAAGGTATTATTTCTATTCAGACTTCAGAACGAAACGGTAATGTTGTTGGTGCAGTACAAGTACTCGATGAACACCAAATCATGTTGATTTCTGATGGCGGTACTTTAGTAAGAACGCCAGTTAAAGATGTCTCTGTTGTAGGCCGTAATACACAAGGTGTTAAGTTAATCAATTTGACTAAGAATGAAAAATTGGTCGGCCTAGAACGCGTCTTGGAAGTAGAGGTCGAAGACGAAGAAAGCGACGAACTAGCAGATGATGAATCTGTTGATAATGAACACAGCACAGAAGAGTAAATATTGAGAGCGTTTAATTTTAGTGCGGGTCCGGCGATGCTGCCGGACGTTGTGATGCAACAGGCACAACAAGAGATGTTAGATTGGCAAGGTACAGGCATGTCGGTGATGGAAATGAGTCACCGCGGCCCTGAATATACCTCAATCGCTGACAAGGCTGAAGCTGATCTTCGTGAATTAATGGCTATTCCTGATGAGTATGCCGTGTTGTTTTTGCAAGGTGGTGCGTCTAGTCAGTTTTCAATGATTCCGATGAATTTGTTGCGCGGTAAAACCAAGGCTGATTACTTCTATACTGGCGCTTGGTCAAAGAAGGCAATTGCTGAAGCTAAACGATATTGTGATGTAAATATTGTGGCGGATTCTAGTGATAATAAATTTACAACAATAGCTGACAAATCAACCTGGCAGTTTTCGCCCGATGCCGCCTATGTGCATTACACGCCGAATGAAACGATTCATGGCTTAGAGTTTGATGACATTCCTGACACTGGCGATATTCCGTTAGTTGCTGATATGTCATCAACGATATTATCTCGCCCTGTCGATGTCAGTCGTTTTGCAATGATTTATGCCGGTGCCCAGAAAAATATCGGCCCAGCGGGTTTATGTATCGTAATTATTCGCCGTGATTTATTAGGAAATACTTTACCGAATACGCCTGTCATGTTTGACTATCAAGCTCATGATAAAAATGGCTCGATGCTTAACACCCCAGCTACTTATAGTTGGTATCTCGCTGGCTTAGTGTTCAATTGGTTGTTACAGCAAGGTGGTTTAACAGCCATTGCTAAAGTGAATCAACGTAAAGCAGAAAAACTCTATGCTGCAATTGATAACAGTGATTTTTATAATAATCCTGTCGATAAACGTTATCGTTCGTGGATGAATGTACCCTTCACTCTAGCTGACGATGCTTTAGATGCACAGTTTATTACTGAAGCTACACAAGCAGATTTATTGACTTTAAAAGGTCATAGAGATTTAGGTGGCATGAGGGCTAGCATATATAATGCGATGCCAGAACAAGGTGTAGATGCATTGATTGCCTTTATGGCTCAGTTTGAAAATAACTACGGCAAATGACATGAGTGAAGAAAAAGCATTACTAGCAGTACGTGACAAGATCGATAGTATCGATAGGAAAGTTCAGCAATTGTTGAATGAACGTACCGCTTGTGCACAAGAAGTAGCAAAGATAAAAGTGGCTAATGGCGAGCAAAACGACTTTTATCGTCCTGAACGTGAAGCCATGGTATTGCGTAATGTGATGGCTCGTAATGAGGGACCATTACCTGATAAAGATATGGCCCGTTTATTTCGTGAGATCATGTCCGCCTGCTTAGCGACAGAACGGTTATTGAAAGTTGCTTATCTCGGTCCTGAAGGGTCATTCACTCAAGCTGCTGCTGCCAAACAATTTGGAGGCTCTGTCGAGCTTCAATCTAGAAGCACCATTGCTGATGTATTTCATGCTGTTGAAATGGGCCATGCAAGCTATGGTGTTGTGCCAGTCGAAAATTCAACGGAAGGCATGGTCTCTCATACTTTAGATCGCTTTATTAGTTCGCCGCTGAAGATTAATGGTGAAGTAACATTACCGATTCATCATTACTTATTGAGTAAAGAGCAAGAGTTACAAGATATTAAAATTGTCTATGCTCATCCTCAGGGCTTAGCTCAATGCCGCCAGTGGTTAAATGAAAATTTACCTCATTGTGACTTAGTGGCTGTAAATAGTAATTCTGAAGCAGCAAAGAAAGTCGGCGAAGAGCAGGGCGCTACTGCTGCAATAGCAGCTGACCGTGCGGCAGCAATTTATGGTTTATCTGTGTTAGCTAGCAATATAGAAGACGAAGTAGATAATACGACGCGTTTTATTGTGATTGGCGCTCAAGAAGTGGGCCAATCTGGTGAAGATAAAACAGCTATTTTGGTTTCTACCAAGAATAAACCCGGAGCCTTACAATCTTTGTTAACGCCGTTAGCTGATAGTGGTATTAGCATGACCAAGATTGAGTCTCGGCCGTCAGGTAAAGGTGTTTGGGAATATGTGTTTTTCATCGATATCGAAGGCCATATTCAAGATGCCGCTATTGATGATGCGTTAAGTAAATTAGAGGGTGAGGCATCTATGTTTCGTGTTCTAGGTTCTTATCCTAAGGCAGTAATGTAACGATGAAATTAGTATTAGCCAATCCACGAGGCTTTTGTGCCGGTGTTGATCGAGCAATAGAAATTGTCGAGCGTGCTATCGAGTTATTTGGTGCACCTATTTATGTGCGTCATGAAGTAGTGCATAACCGTTTTGTAGTTGATGGCTTGCGAAAAAAAGGCGCTATATTCATTGAAGAGCTTGCTGAAGTTCCTGATGATAGTACCTTAATATTTAGTGCCCATGGTGTATCAAAAAAAGTTCAAGCTGAAGGCAAGCAACGTGGTTTGAAAGTATTTGATGCCACTTGTCCTTTGGTTACTAAAGTACATATGCAAGTGGCTAGGTACGAAAGAAAGAATCAAGAGTGTGTATTGATTGGTCATGCTGGCCATCCAGAAGTTGAAGGTACGATGGGCCAATATACTTCTGAACAAGGTGGTATGTATTTGGTTGAATCGCCTGAAGACGTTTATAACTTAAAAGTTAAAAATCCAGAGCAATTGGCTTTTGTTACTCAAACTACATTATCAGTGGATGATGCTTCTATTGTTATCGATGCATTAAGAGAGACCTTTCCGAGTATCAATGGTCCACGTAAAGATGATATTTGTTATGCGACCCAAAATCGTCAAGATGCGGTTAAAAATTTAGCAGAATATTGCGATTTGGTATTAGTTGTAGGTTCGGTTAACAGTTCAAATTCGAATCGTTTAAAAGAGTTGGCCAATAAACTAGATACGCCTGCATATTTAATCGATGATGCAAGAGATATTGATCCAAGTTGGTTAGACTCTTCAATTTCTACAATAGGATTAACAGCAGGTGCATCGGCACCTGAAGTATTAGTGCAACAAGTAGTTGAACGTTTAAAAGGCTTAGGGGTCGAAACAGCCGATGAAGATAACGGCATACGTGAACAAGTTGAGTTTTCCTTGCCCAAAGAGTTAAAAGTAGATATTTCTAGTCTCTCGAAATAAATATCAAGGCTTACCATGCCATTTTTGCCCGTATTGTTATGGACTGACATTTTAATTTACCTATTACTTGCAGTGATAACGGCAGGTATTTTTTATATACGTCAACGCCCCTATATGCGAGCACCATGGCGCCATGTTTTTCAGCGTAAACGTGGTGTTATTTCAGTCATTATTTTAGTCTGTTATATCACTATTGGCTTATTAGATTCGATTCATTTTCGCCAGGCCTTAAGTCAAGATGATGGTCAGGTGGACAGCCAACAGCACTATTCAACAGAAGTACTGACGGTTTTAGACTTAATGTTGTTGCCACTTCGAAATAATGTTGAAAAATCCTATTCAGCCCCCTTTGCAATACATGCCTTTACTCGAGAAATGCAGAGTACAGACGCGGGTGATGTGAGCTATGATTATTCGCCATTAATCTATGCGGGTCAGCATTTAGATAGAGAGCAGGATAAGACAGCAGACATTGCCAATGCAGTGCTCAATAGTTCAGCAATGGCTATCGTGCTATGGCTAATTTTATTACTGGCATATAGTTTATTTGTAGCTATACGTAGTCAGGCCAATTGGTTAAATAGTCTAAAAAATATACAACTGAATACTGCTGACTATCCGTTAAAAACAATTATTTTAATGTTGTTAGCCGTGTTACTTATCGGCTTTAACTTATTATCATTGAGCATGGACTACCATATTTTGGGCACCGATAAAGTCGGCCAAGATGTATTTTATCAAACCTTAAAAAGCATCCGCACTGGCTTGGTTATCGGCACATTGACGACTTTAGTCATGCTGCCTTTTGCCTTGTTCATGGGCATAGCCGCTGGTTACTTTAAAGGTTGGGTAGATGATGTTATCCAGTATATCTATACGACTTTAAACTCTATCCCCGGTGTTTTACTTATTGCTGCAGCGGTTTTAATGTTGCAGGTATACATGAATAATCATCCTGAAAACTTTGTCACCATCGCTGAACGTGCCGATATGCGTTTGTTGTTTCTCTGCATCATATTAGGTATGACTAGTTGGACGGGCTTATGTCGAGTCTTACGTGGTGAGACACTTAAATTACGTGAAGCTGATTTTGTTCAAGCAGCACGGGCGTTAGGTGCGGGGCCTTTTGCTATCTTACGCCGTCATATTTTGCCTAACTTAATGCATATCGTGATGATTGCTGTGGTGTTAGATTTCAGTGGTTTGGTCTTAGCTGAAGCAGTGCTGTCTTATGTGGGCGTTGGTGTTGATCCGTCGATGAACAGTTGGGGCAATATGATCAATAGTGCCCGTTTAGAAATGGCCCGTGAACCAGTGGTATGGTGGTCGTTAACGGCAGCATTTGTATCTATGTTTACCTTAGTCTTAGCGGCAAACTTGTTTGCTGATGTGGTGAGAGATGCATTTGATCCGCGAGCGCAAACATCATAATGACTGACGTATTATTACAAGTTAAAGGTTTAAAAACATGGTTAGGTAATCATGACCAGCCATTTAGAGCGGTGGATGGTCTTGATTTTACGATTAAAAAAGGTCAAACCTTTGCTTTATTAGGTGAGTCTGGTTGCGGCAAGTCGATGACTGCATTGTCATTATTACGGCTCCATCCACAACCGATAAGTCGTATAGTCGCTGGTGAAGTGATTTTAGCAGGTCAAAACTTACTCGCATTATCTGAACAGGAAATGCAGCATATACGCGGTCGTCGTATTGCGATGATTTTTCAAGAGCCACAAAGTTCTTTAAACCCAGTATTAACGGTTGGTGAACAAATTGCTGAATGTTTACGTTGGCATTTTGAACTAACATCACAAGAAGTTCAGACTAGAACAATTGAGTTGTTAACGTCGGTCGGTATACCTGATGTTGAACAGCGAATCAAAGAATACCCTCATCAATTGTCGGGTGGAATGAAGCAACGCATCATGATTGCAATGGCATTAGCGGGTGAGCCAGAGTTATTGATTGCAGATGAGCCGACCACGGCATTAGACGTCACTATACAAGCTCAGATCTTAGATCTATTAAAACAGGTCCAACAAGATACTGGCATGGCTATTTTACTTATCAGTCATGACCTTGCCGTAGTGTCACAAATAGCTGATCACGTTGCTGTTATGTATGCTGGCCAGATTGTTGAAACGGCAAGCCGCGAGCAGTTTTTTAGTCAGCATCAACATCCTTATACAGGCAAATTATTTGAAGCCTTACCGTCAGAGCAAAAACGTGATCAACGATTAACGGTAATTAAAGGTAATGTACCACCATTAAACCAGCAATTTACCGGTTGTCGATTTGCCGAACGTTGTGAGTTTTCATTGCACCAGTGTCAGTCAGAGCTGCCACAATGGTATGAAGTAAATGGTCATGGCGTACGTTGTCATTTGTTTGATCCTTCGAGTGATATTGAGCATGTCATGATTGAGCAAGCTCAATACACATCAAAATTATCTGACGTTTTGCCTGCTGAGAAAACGGTATTGGCAGTTGATGCATTAAAAGTTCATTTTCCTATACGTAAAGGTTTATTTCAGCGAGTCGTCGGCCATGTTAAAGCAGTAGATGATTTGAGCTTGGAGTTAAAACAAGCTGAAACAGTGGCCTTAGTTGGTGAATCTGGTTGTGGTAAAACGACGGTAGGTAAAGGTATCTTACAACTGGTTGATGTGACTGACGGCCAAGTTAGTTATAAGGGCAAGCGGCTTAATAAGTTGTCTAACAATCAACTGAAGCAATATCGCTCTGATCTACAAATTATTTTCCAAGATCCCTTTTCTTCAATGAACCCACGGATGACCGTAGAGCAAATTATTGAAGAAGGATTGTTAGCCAAGACTGATGACAGTGATGCCACACAACGATCAAACCGGGTTGATGCCTTATTACAACGTGTCGGTTTAACGGCAGATATTAAGTATCGTTATCCACATGAGTTCTCTGGCGGCCAACGCCAGCGTATTTGTATTGCCCGTGCTTTAGCTACTGATCCGAAAGTGATTATTTGTGATGAGCCAACCAGTGCTTTAGATGTGTCGGTACAAGCACAAATTCTGAATTTATTACGCGATATACAGCATGAGTTTGGACTGTCGTATTTATTTATTACTCATAATATTTCAGTGGTAAATTACTTAGCTCATCGCGTAGCGGTTATGTATCTCGGTCGGATAGTTGAGCAGGGTAATCGTGATGAAGTTTTAAACTCACCACAACATCCATACACTCAAGCATTGTTAGCAGCTGTGCCAGAACTTGATTCAACTAAAGAAACCGAAGTTATTCGTTTGTCGGGCGAACTACCTTCACCGGCCAACCCACCTCAAGGTTGCCATTTTCATCAACGTTGTCCCCATGTAATGGAGCAATGTACCCAAAACTACCCACAACAAACAGCACTGACTGACAGTCACCAAGTGCGTTGCTTTTTATACCAAGAGACTAATAATGGATAAACAAACTCAAATTGAATTAGAAGCGGCTGCTTTTCGTCGATTAACAGCACATTTGCAACAACGTACTGATGTACAAAATATCGACTTAATGAATTTAGCTGGTTTCTGTCGTAATTGCCTATCGAAATGGTATTTAGCTGCAGCAGAAGAAAAAGGCTTAGATGTTGATTACGATAAAGCACGTGAACACGTTTATGGCATGCCTTATGGTGAGTGGAAAGACAAACACCAAACAGGGCCTAAACTTAAACTGTAATTGTAGTGGTTAATTAGAGCCACTAGTTAAGGTAGCTCTAATTAATTGCCAGTGTTAAATGTTATTTAATGCTGCTTTTTAGATAGTTCTTGCAACTGTTTAGCCAAAGCACTCTTATCGGTATCGTCTTTTTCTGTCGGACGTAGTACCGAGATAGTAGAAATAGTCTGTTTAAGTTGTTGCACGTAATTACGGCAGCAACTGCAGTAGAATAAATGAAGGTACAAACCTATTCGTTTACGCAGGCTGAGATCGCCATCTAATAGGTTGCTTGCTTCTTCAGCGATGTCTTTACATTCTGCCATCGTGTCTATTTACCCTGATACTTTTCTATACTGTGATGCAATGTCGTGCGAGCCCTATGCAATAAGACTCTAGCATTAGACGAAGTGATGTCTAAAATGTTACAAATTTCATCCATCTTGATGCCTTCTAATTCATACATAGATAGCACTGCACGTTGTACTGCAGGCAGTTGCTGGAAACATTCATCGATGATGGTTTGTAACTGATCATTTGCTAATAAGGCTTCGGGAGTTGCAGTCTCCCAAGGTATTACGTCGTCATAACGATGACCGGATTGATCAAACTTGTCAGCAGGTTCAGCTTCCCAGCCATCATCTAATGATGTTTGACGGTTTTCACGACGAACTCTACTTTTTGCACCATTACTAACAATGTGCAATAACCAAGTCTTTAAACTCGATCTTGCTTCAAATTTAGGTAGTGCTTTAATTGCAGCAATCCATGCTTCTTGAACGACTTCGTCAGCAAATGCTTCACCAACAATCGCTCTGGCCACCGATAACATGATGTTGTGATATTCAGCGACAACAAACTCAAAGGCTTGTGCTTCCCCGTCTATCAGTCGTTTTATTAGATGTCGCTCGTCTTTACGACTAGGCGAAATAATTTTTTTCATCAAGTTTGTAACAAATCCATTTTAGGCGAGTCTATGGTATCAGACCTCGTCATAACAGGCTGGTTGTTTTAACTAACTTTAATATTGAAAGGAAAACTAATATGTCTATTTCTACTAAACGAACAACAATTGCATTGGCTGCTAGTGCTGCTTTAACAGCTGGTCTTGCATTATCTCCTACTGTAGCAAGTGCTGACGCGAACCCATTTGCATCTGCTGAATTGTCTAGTGGCTATATGCAACTTGCTGAAGGTAAATGTGGCGAAGCTAAATGTGGTGCTGATAAGAAAAAAGCTGAAGGTAAATGTGGTGAAGCAAAATGCGGTGCCGACAAGAAAAAAGCTGAAGGCTCATGTGGTGCTGACAAAATGAAAGAAGGTAAGTGCGGCGAAGACAAAATGAAAGAAGGCAAATGCGGCGAAGCTAAATGTGGCGCAAATAAATAATATATAAAGAGTCATATTTATTGTTGATAAAGGGGCTCTTTATGAGCCCTTTTTTCTAAAAGTAAACCTGTAGGTTGTTATTGAAATCAGTATTGTCGAATCAATGGATAAGCTAGTCAGAATTAATTTCAATCTAACTTAAAAGTAATGATGGAGAGTGGAAATGTTCGGATGTAATGTAATGAGTCGCTTGTTTAGTTGGTTGAACTGTACTCGAATGGCCGATTTTTTAGCACCATTAGCATTACGCCTGTATTTAGCACCTGTTTTTTGGATGGCAGCTAATAATAAATGGAATCCATTTGATGAAAATAGTTCGCTAACTAATACGATCGACTGGTTTGCTAATCCAGATTGGGGTTTAGGTTTACCTTTCCCGGAGGTATTAGCTTACCTTGCTTGGGGGGCTGAATACTTTGGTGCTATTGCTCTAGTACTTGGTTTAGCGGTACGTTTATTTGCCATTCCGCTGATGGCTACTATGGTTGTGGCTGCTATGACAGTGCATTGGCAAAATGGATGGTTGGCAATAGCAGAACCAACAGCCCAGTTAGCTAAAGCCCGTGAAATTTTACAAGAACATGGCAATTACGACTGGTTAACTCAAAACGGTAATTTTGTAATATTAAATAATGGAATCGAGTTTGCGACAACCTACTTTATTATGCTGTTAGCACTATTCTTTATCGGTGCAGGTAAATATGTAAGCGTTGATCATTGGATCGCCAACAAATGTAAAACTTGTTAGAGGAATCACTATGCTAATTCGTAAAAATAAACATGGCGAGCTACCTGAGTCGACAGTGACCGATCATCAAATTTACCTAAACCGTAGACAGTTTTTAAATACCAGTGCCACGCTTGCTGCCGGTGCCATTTTGCCAGTGAGTTTAGCTTCGGCAGCTGAAACGCCGACAGTAACGTTTAAAGACATCGCCAAACATGACTTTGCTAAAGGTGAGAAGCCATCAAGCTTTGAAGCGATCACGACTTATAATAATTTTTACGAGTTTGATACCAGTAAATCTGCACCGGCATTAATGGCTACGGAGTTTCCAAATAAAGATAAACCTTGGATGGTAACCATTGAAGGGGAGTGTGATAAGCCTGGAGAGTTTCATTATGATGACTTGGTTCGACCCTTTACGATGGAAGAACGAATTTATCGTTTTCGTTGCGTAGAAGGTTGGTCGATGGTGATTCCGTGGGTTGGTTTTTCATTATCTGAATTAATCAAAAAGGCACAACCTAATTCACGTGCTAAATATGTTGAATTCACTACACTTTATGATCCGAAACAAATGCCAGGCCAAAACCGGAAAGTTTTAGATTGGCCATATACCGAAGCATTGCGAATGGATGAAGCGATGAATCCACTTACCTTAATGGCTGTCGGTATTTATGGTCAGGAATTGCTAGGGCAGAATGGTGCACCTATTCGGTTAGTTGTGCCTTGGAAATACGGTTTTAAAAGTATTAAATCAATTGTCCGAATTCGGTTTGTAGAACATCCACCACAAACATCTTGGATGAAAGCGGGACCGCGAGAATATGGCTTTTTTTCCAATGTTAACCCAGAAGTAGATCATCCTCGCTGGAGCCAAAGCCGTGAACGTCGTATAGGGGAGTTTTTAAAGCGAAAAACATTGATGTTTAATGGCTATGAGGAACAAGTAGCAGCAATGTACAGTACGATGGATTTAAAGAAAAACTTCTAGAGTTGCCATGATGTCGATTAAGCAATTAAAAGTAGTGGTTTTTATCAGTGCATTAGCTCCATTGATATATTTAATTATTGCCTTACTGACTAATCAGCTAGGCGTAAACCCGATTGAGACTTTAACCCGTGATAGCGGATTATGGGCTTTACGTTTTCTAGTGCTGACCTTGTGTATTACACCACTACGTTGGTTAACCGGCTGGAATAAGCTAGTAGCATTCAGGCGAATGCTGGGTTTATATGTATTTTTTTATGCGACGTTACATATGTTGTTGTACTTATGGCTAGATCAGTTTTTTGATATTGATGAGATTATTAAAGACATCATCAAACGGCCGTTCATTACCATTGGCTTTTTTACCTTTTCTGCATTGATACCTCTGGTGCTCACATCTAATAATAGAATGATTAAAAAGCTTGGCGGTCAACGTTGGAAAAGCTTACATAAACTCACTTATTTTATAGCTGTTGCCAGTTGTGTTCACTTTTACATGTTGGTCAAAGCCGACAAGTTAGAGCCTATTCAATATGGCCTGATTGTATTTGTATTATTAGCCATTCGGTTGTATCGCTACATTAACAGCAATAGGTATGTAAAAGCAGTATCAAGTCGGGTGTAGATAGACTAGTAATATAAATTTATATTACCTATTTGAGTCCAGGATTTAGCTAACTATTGCTTAGCTTAGCTTCTAATAATTATCGTTGATATATTTCAAGATCAATAACTTGCCCTAAAAGCATGCTGTATATAGTTCGTGCTTGTTAAAACTGTTACAATACGGGGCTATTTTGGACGATAATTTTTAAGAAGGCACTTATGACCGATTTTGTTGATCATGATCCACAGGAAACTCAAGAATGGCTGGATGCTTTAGAGTCCGTCATTGAAGTAGGTGGCGAAGATAAAGCACATTTCATTATCGAAAAACTGATTGATGTGGCGCGTCGCTCCGGTATTAACTTACCGTATAGCGCGAATACAGCCTATGTAAATAGCATCCAAGTTGATAAGCAGGAACGTATTCCTGGCGATCAAAATATGGAACATAAACTACGATCGTACATTCGTTGGAATGCGATGGCGATGGTAGTTAAAGCAAACTTAAAACCAGGCGCCGTAGGCGGACATATTGCTAGTTTCTCATCAGCAGCGACGTTATATGATGTTGGTTTTAATCACTTCTTTAAAGGTGATAACGATGGTAATGGTGCTGACTTAGTATTTTTCCAAGGTCACTCTGCACCAGGTATCTATGCTCGATCTTTCTTAGAAGGTCGTTTAACAGAAGAGCAATTATTGAATTTCCGTTTTGAAGCGGATGGCAAAGGTCTATCTTCATACCCTCATCCATGGTTAATGCCTGATTACTGGCAGTTCCCAACAGTATCTATGGGCTTAGGTCCTATCCTTGCTATTTATCAAGCACGTTTCATGAAATATATGCATCATCGTGAAATTGTGGACACCGATGGTCGTAATGTTTGGGCATATCTTGGTGATGGTGAGATGGATGAGCCTGAATCATTAGGTGCGATTACTCTAGCCGGTCGTGAAAAACTAGATAATTTAAATTTTGTCATTAACTGTAACCTACAGCGTTTAGATGGCCCTGTTCGTGGTAACGGAAAGATTATCCAAGAGTTAGAAGCGATTTTCCGTGGCGCTGGTTGGAACGTGATCAAAGTTATTTGGGGCAGTGGTTGGGATCAATTACTTGCTAAAGATAAAAACGGTTTATTGCTTAAGCGCATGGAAGAAGTCGTTGATGGCGAATACCAGAAGTACAAAGCTAAAGATGGCGCTTATGTACGTAAAAACTTCTTTGGTAAATACCCTGAATTGTTAGATATGGTTTCGGACATGACCGATGAAGATATCTGGGAGTTAAGTCGTGGTGGCCATGACCCTAGAAAGATCTATGCTGCATATAAATCAGCGACAGATCATAAAGGTCAACCTACGGTTATCCTAGCTAAAACGGTTAAAGGTTACGGTATGGGTGAAGCGGGTGAAGGTCAAAACACCACCCATTCACAGAAGAGTTTAAATGTTGAACACCTTAAACGTTACCGTGATCGTTTCAATGTGCCAGTATCTGATGAAAACATTGAAGATATTCCGTTTATCACTTTAGATGATGATAGTGAAGAGAAGAAATACCTATTAGAAAGACGTAAAGATTTAGGTGGCTTCTTACCAAAACGTAATAATACTGCGCCAGCATTAAAAGCACCTGACTTAAGCTTGTTTGATGCACTGTTGAAATCAACGGGTGATAGAAAAATATCTACTACGATGGCGTTTGTACGAATCTTAACTGCGTTAATTCGTGATAAAGAAATTGGTAAGAACATCGTACCGATTGTGCCAGATGAAGCCCGTACTTTTGGTATGGAAGGTTTATTCCGTTCATTTGGTATTTACTCATCTTCAGGCCAACAATATGAGCCAGAAGATTCAGGTAAAGTCATGTGGTATAAAGAAGATACCAAAGGCCAAATCCTTGAAGAGGGTATTAATGAAGCAGGCGCAATGTCGGAGTGGATTTCTGCTGCTACAGCATATTCGAACTACAACATTAATATGGTTCCTTTCTATATCTACTACTCAATGTTTGGTTTCCAACGTATTGGTGACTTGGCATGGTTAGCGGGTGATATTCAAGCGAAAGGCTTCTTGTTAGGTGCGACAGCTGGTCGAACAACATTAAACGGTGAAGGTCTGCAGCATCAAGATGGTCATGGTTTGATTCTAGCCGGCACCATTCCAAACTGTGTGAGCTACGATCCAACATACGCTTATGAAATGGCAGTGATTGTGCAAGACGGTATGCGTCGTATGTATGAAGAGCAAGAAAGTGTGTTCTATTACATTACTTCGATGAATGAAAACTACGAACATCCTGAAATGCCTAAAGGTGTTGAACAAGGCATTCTTAAAGGTCTTTACCAGCTTAAACAAGGTGGAAAACAAAAACTAAAAGCACAACTTATCGGTAGTGGTTCTATTTTGCGTGAAGTTGAAGCAGCCGCTGAATTGTTAGCTGATGAATGGAAAGTTGCAGCGACAGTATGGAGTGCAACTAGCATGAATGAACTTGCTCGTGAAGGTATGAGCATTGACCGTATGAATCGCTTAAAGCCAACGGCAGCCAAACAACGTAGTTATGTTGCCGAGTGTTTAGATGACCAGCCTGGTGTTGTTGTTGCAGCAACAGACTATATTCGTACTTACGCAGAGCAAATTCGTCCTTGGATTAAAGCGCCATATACCGTATTAGGTACCGATGGTTTTGGTCGCTCGGATAGCCGTGAAAGATTACGTAGTCATTTTGAAGTGGATCGCTATCATGTTGTTGTTGCAACATTGAATACCCTAGCGGAACAAGGTGAAATTGGTTTTGACATTGTTGAAAAAGCAATCAAAAAATACAACATCAATGCGGAAGCATTGAACCCAATCAAGGCGTAAATATAATGGCAGATTTAATTGAATTAAAAGTCCCTGATATTGGTGATTTCGATACAGTAGAAATCATTGAAGTGCTAGTTAGTGTTGGTGATACGGTTGCTGAAAATCAAGATTTGATTACATTAGAATCTGACAAAGCGGCGATGGAAATACCATCAACACACGCTGGTGTTATCAAAGAACTTAAAGTGACTGTTGGCGAAAAAATTGGTGAAGGCGCTGTAATTGCCTTGATCGAAGCAGAAGGTGCGAGTAGTGAACCTGCTGTTGTAGAACAAAAAACTGAAACAGTGCAAGCTGCTAAGCCTGCGGCACCAGCAGCGGTTAAAGAAGAAGTTCAACTGGTAGAAAGTGTACCTTATGCGCCAGACAATAAGTCAGGCGTAAAGCATTCACACGCTTCGCCATCAGTACGTCAATTTGCACGTGAATTAGGTGTAAACCTATCTTTTGTCACTGGCTCAGGCACAAAAGGACGAATCACGAAGCAAGATGTACAAGCCTTTGTGAAGCAAAAAATTAATGCTCCAGTGGCAACGGCATCACAAGGTTCAGGCATACCTGCTATTCCAGCGGTTAATTTTGAAAAGTTTGGCGATGTTGAAACAACAGCTCTGTCACGTATTAAGAAAATTTCAGGCAAACATTTACATGCTTGCTGGTTAAATATTCCGCATGTGACTCAGTTTGATGAAGCTGATATTTCTGAATTAGAAAAATTCAGAAAAGACAATAAAGATATGGCCGCAAAACAAGGTGTGAATTTAACACCACTTGTTTTCATTATTAAAGCCGTTGTTGCTAGTTTAAAAATGTTCCCTGAATTCAATGCTTCATTAAGTGAAGATAAAGAAAGTTTGATTATCAAGGATTATTACAATATTGGTGTTGCAGTCGATACTCCCAATGGTTTGATGGTACCTGTAATTAAAGATGTCGATAAAAAAGGTTTCTTGCAGCTTGCTGGTGAGTTAGGTGAACTGAGTGCCCGAGCACGTGATGGCGCGTTAACAGCAAAAGATCTTCAGGGTGGCACATTCTCTATTTCTAGTCTTGGTGGTATTGGTGGTAGCTTCTTTACTCCAATCGTTAATGCACCTGAAGTAGCAATTTTAGGTGTAGGTCGACATAAAATGAAGCCGGAATGGAATGGTTCAGAATTTGTACCTAAACTGATGTTGCCGTTATCTGTGTCTTATGATCATCGTGTTATTGATGGTGCTAACGGTGCTAGATTTACTACGCAACTTAGCCAGATGTTATCGGATATTAGAAAGGTATTATTATGAGCGTAGTGGAAATAACTGTACCTGATATTGGTGACTTTGACGCGGTTGAAATCATTGATGTTTTAGTCAGTGTCGGTGATGAAATTGCAGAAAATCAAGATATCATTACTCTTGAGTCAGATAAAGCGGCGATGGAAATTCCAAGTTCCGCTGCTGGAGTAGTCAAAGAGTTAAAAGTAGCTGTCGGCGATAAAATAGCTGAAGGTGCCGTAATCTTAACTATTGAGACGGCTAGTGCCAGTGCACCGGTTGAGACAAAACCTGAACCTGCTGTTGCAGAGAAGGCAACCACAGCAGCGCCTACTGCCGCAGCACCCGTTACGGATGCTGATTTACATGCCGAAGTCGTCGTCCTTGGTTCAGGCCCCGGTGGTTATACTGCTGCTTTCCGTGCTGCCGATTTAGGCAAAAAAGTAGTGATGATCGAACGTCACGAACGCATTGGTGGTGTTTGTCTTAATGTAGGTTGTATTCCTTCAAAAGCATTGTTGCATACAGCACAAATTATTAACGAAGCTGCTGACATGGGCGCACATGGTGTCACTTTTGCTGAACCTGATGTAGATATTCGTAAGGTTGAAGACTGGAAAAATAGCATCGTTAATAAATTAACGGGCGGCCTAAAAGCATTAGCAAAACAACGTAAAGTGACTATCATACGCGGTGAAGCTAAGTTTTCTGGTCCAAATGCGATGCAAGTTGAAACTGCTGATGGTACGCAAACAATTTCGTTTGATAATGCCATTATTGCAGCTGGTTCACGCGTCACTAAGATTCCTGTATTCCCGAATGATGACCCTCGAATGATGGATTCGACAGATGCTCTAGACCTAGCAGATGTGCCAGAAAACTTATTAGTCATTGGTGGCGGTATTATCGGCCTAGAAATGGCAACGGTTTACAATGCTCTAGGTTCTAATATTACTGTAGTTGAATTGCAGGATGGCTTAATTCCTGGTGCTGATAAAGATATCGTTAAGCCTTTATTGAAAAAAGTAAAAGCCCAATACAAAAGTATCTTATTAAATACTAAAGTAGCTAAGATTGAGCCATTAGATGAAGGCCTGAAAGTAACATTTGAAGGTAAAGATGCACCTGAAACTGCCGTCTTTGACAAGATCTTAGTTGCTGTTGGTCGTTCACCAAATGGTAAGTTGATCAATGCTGAAGCTGCAGGTGTTATTGTTGATGATTATGGTTTCATCAATGTTGATGAACAGATGCATACCAATGTAGCTAACATTTATGCGATTGGTGACGTTGTTGGTCAACCAATGTTGGCTCACAAAGCTGTTCATGAAGCCAAAGTAGCTGCTGAAGTGATTGCAGGTAAGAAATCTGCCTTTGACCCAATGACTATTCCATCGGTGGCTTATACTGATCCTGAAGTCGCTTGGATGGGTTTAAACGAAACAGAGGCTAAAGCACAAAATATTGACTATGTTAAAGGTGCTTTTCCTTGGGCTGCTAGTGGTCGTAGTTTAAGTTTAGGTCGTGATGAAGGTTTAACTAAAGCACTGTTTGAGAAAGAAACAGGCCGAATTATTGGTGCTGGTATTGTGGGGCCTAATGCTGGTGAGTTAATTGCTGAAGCAGTATTAGCCTTAGAAATGGGTGCTGATGCTGAAGATATCGGTATGACAATTCACCCTCATCCAACTTTATCTGAAACCTTAGGTTTTGCTGCTGAAATGGCAGAAGGTAGCATTACGGATTTGTTACCACCTAGAAAAACGCTGCATTCTAAATAACAGATGGATCAAAGGGTAACGCCATTACGTCCCCCGCTCAAGTGGGCGGGGGGCAAGCGTTGGTTAATACCAACCTTAGCTAAGATATGGAAGAAGCATGACCAACGTCGGCTTGTTGAACCTTTCTGTGGAGGCTTGTCTGTCGCCCTTGGCTTGCAACCACAAACAGCATTATTAAATGATGTTAACCCAGCACTGATAAACTTTTATCAACAGATAAAGCTTGGTCTAGAAATCGATCTGCCACTTCATAATGAAGAAGAAATTTATTATCAGTATCGCACTGATTTTAATGAACTGAATATGAAAGGGGTGTCGCCAGAGAAGACGGCACAACTGTTTTATTATTTAAATCGAACGGGCTACAACGGCTTATGTCGATTTAATAAGTCCGGTGGCTATAACGTTCCGTTTGGTCGTTATAAAACGATCAATTATCAACAAGATTTTTCTGAATTACAGTGTGTATTAGCAAGTTGGGATTTTAACAATAAAGATTTCTTAGAAATGGACGTTAAACCAGGCGACTTTATTTATGCTGATCCACCTTATGATGTACCGTTTCGACAATACTCACAACAAGGCTTTGATTGGGATGACCAAGTTCGTTTAGCTGAATGGTTGAGTCAGCATGATGGTCCTGTAGTTTTATCAAACCAGGCTACTCCAAGAATTAGAACGTTATATAAAGATCTAGGTTTTAAATTACGAATATTAGATGCTCCGCGTCGAATCAGCTGTAAAGGTGATAAACGTCAAGATGTGAAAGAAGTGCTTGCCCTACGGGGAGTTTGATACAATATGCCCAAAATTATGATTTACAGGAAACAACATACTCATGTCCAAAATTAATAAAGTCGTACTAGCTTATTCAGGCGGTTTAGATACTTCAGTTATCCTTAAATGGCTACAAGATGTCTATGACTGTGAAGTTGTTACATTTACGGCTGATATCGGTCAAGGCGAAGAAGTTGAGCCAGCCCGTGAAAAAGCCCAAGCTTTAGGTATTAAGGACATTTATGTTGAAGACTTACGAGAAGAGTTCGCTCGTGATTATGTTTTCCCTATGTTTCGTGCAAATGCTATCTATGAAGGTGAGTATTTATTAGGAACTTCAATTGCTCGTCCACTAATTGCTAAACGACTTGTCGAAATTGCCAAAGAAACAGGTGCTGAAGCTGTTTCTCATGGTGCTACTGGTAAAGGTAATGACCAAGTTCGTTTTGAGTTAGGTGCTTATGCTTTAAATCCTGATATCAAAGTGATCGCTCCTTGGCGTGAATGGGACTTAAACTCTCGTCAAAAATTATTAGACTATGCTGAAGAACATGGTATTCCAGTTGAAATGAAGCGTGGTAAAAAATCACCTTATTCTATGGATGCTAACTCACTACATATTTCATATGAAGGTGATATTTTAGAAGACCCTTGGGTAGAGCCAGAAGAATCTATGTGGCGCTGGACTGTGTCACCGGAAGAAGCTCCTGATACTCCGACATACCTAGAATTAACTTATGAGAAGGGTGACATTGTTGCTATTGATGGTGAAGCTACGTCACCAGCACAAGTGATGGAATACCTTAATAAGGTTGGCGGAGCAAACGGTGTTGGTCGTTTAGATATCGTTGAAAATCGTTATGTAGGAATGAAGTCTCGTGGCTGTTATGAAACACCAGCGGGTACAATCATGTTACCAGCTCACCGTGCTATTGAATCTTTAACCTTAGATCGTGAAGCGGCTCATTTGAAAGATGAGTTCATGCCTCGTTATGCTAGCTTGGTATACAACGGTTACTGGTGGGCACCAGAACGTGAAATGTTGCAAGCTATGATCGATAAATCACAAGAAACAGTGAACGGTACGGTTCGTGTAAAACTGTATAAAGGTAATGTCACTGTTGTCGGTCGTAAATCAGATACAGACAGCCTTTTTGATGAGTCAATTGCAACATTTGAAGATGATGGTGGTGCTTATAACCAACAGGATGCTGAAGGCTTTATCAAATTAAATGCATTGCGTTTGCGGATTGCAGGTAATAAAGTAGGATAACTAGCTGATAGCAGGTATTAAATAATTATGGAATATAGCGAATATCACGATCAAGCAGCAGAGTATATGCGTCTTGCCATACCGTTGATGAAAAAGCACGGTATTGCAATGACACCAGCCAACTATGCTGTTTGGTATGAATATGTTGCCGGTAAAAATGCAGCTCTTACCGATGCGGTTGAAGAAAGTATTGAAGATAATCAACCGTTAACCGACAAGGATAGTCGGCAGTTATATGAACGTTTTTTTGACCGAGAAAAAGATCAAGCGGCGTTACTTGAAATGCGCCAAGATATTCGACGTATTTTAACGGAAGTATTAACATTTTTGGCTAATGGTGCTGCTGCATCAGAGAAAAATGGTAACAATTTAAAAGATATTATTGGCCGCTTTCATCCTGATATGTCGCAAGATGAAATGCATTCGATTATAGATGATGTATTAAGTGAAACTAAATTACTTACATCTTCAACTGATTTGTTAGCAGAGCGCTTGAATACTGTTGTTGCTGAAATGCGTGACGTTAAAAAAGATTTAGATGAAGCCAAACGAGAAGCAAAAACGGATACGCTGACCAAGTTAGCCAACCGAAAAGCTTTTGACGATGTACTTGCCAAAGTTACCCATGATTCTGATAAAAATGGTAATGAAGTATGTTTGATATTTTGTGATTTAGATAAGTTTAAACTGGTTAATGATACGCATGGTCACTTAGTGGGCGATCAAGTATTACGAGTTGTAGCCAATACGCTTAAAAATGCTGTCAAAGGGCGAGACCTAGTTTGTCGTTATGGTGGTGAAGAATTTTCTATTGTGTTGCTTAATACCAGCCTGCAAAATGCAAAAAAATTAGCAGAGAATATTCGTGTTGAGATTGCGTCAACTCGAGTACAACGTAAAGATACCCAACAATCTCTGGGTAAAATTACCATGTCATTTGGTGTGGCGCATTATTTCCCTTCTGAAGGCACTGAAAGTTTCTTACAGCGCGCAGATCGTGCTTTGTATATGTCGAAGCGTAAGGGAAGAAACGCGGTGACTGAGGCTCAGCCACCGGTTATTTAAACTTCTAGAAGTTATCTTTAATAAAAACTTCTTTAAGTGGTAGTTGACCACCGCGTGGACGAGCATCTTCACGCTTCTTACCGATGGTAATCATCATTGTGATTACATGATCATGCGGTAGGTTGATAACCTTGGCTACTTTATCGAAGTCAAAGCCATCCATTGGGCAGCTGTCATAGCCCATACCTTTAGCCATCAACATAATATTCATTGCAGCGATACTAGATGAGCGGAAACATTCATCACGTTGACCTTGGTGATGGTTGGCATAGTAGTTTTCAATCGTTGGCAGCATGAAGTTTTGTACTTCTTCAGGTGCATTTCGAACGTAGCGCCTAGGATCTTTTTCCCATGCATTAAGGTCTGCACATAAAACTAGCAGTAATGAAGCCTCTGTAACTTGTTTTTGTCCCCAGCTAGCATCTTCAATTTGTTGACGTTTGTCAGTATCTGCAACCTGCACAAAGCGCCAATGCTGAATATTAAAGGCCGTTGGTGACAAGATAGCATGCTCCATAAGCTCGTTGATTTCAGCTTCGGTCATGACATGATCGGGATCATAATGTTTAACAGAACGACGTGTAGCAATCGCTTCTTTAATATCCATAAATACTCTTTAGTTAGTGTGCAGGGATGGACTCAACTTTCAGATAGAGTCGCTGTTGTTGGGATTGGTGACTATGGTAACGTTTCGCACCATTATTTTCGATATTTTTTTCTTCACTAATATAGCCTAATTCTAACCATTTACCCAACGGTCCAACTAAGGTGGTGAGCACCTGACTTTGCTCTATTGTGCCATTACGTCGGAGTTGACTAAAAATAGGGTGAATATCAACATGAACTTGCTGATTTGCTGTTAATCGGGCCACTGCATGGAAGCCATTATCTAGGCTGATATAACGAGTACTGTCTTGCACTGCTACATCACCGTATGGGCCTATAAATATAAGCTGTTCATGTTGAGGTACTTCTTGGCCCATTGATATAGTTATTGGGTTACCAGCGATACCTTGGGCGAGGTAATGTTGATCCCGCTGTCGATTATTCTTTGTCGCCCATTGTTTTATTCTTAATTCAGCAGCAATCTCATCATCAGTCACTTCGATACTGGCTGATGATTGTCTTAGTTGTTGGTCATCTAGGTTATGGCGTGTTCTTACGACTGTTATTTTGATGCGTTGTAGTGGGTGGTCGAGTTGTTTGATTAGCGTTCTAATTTCAGTAATTGTACTGGGATCTGATTTTATAATTATCAGGTTTTGAAATGCACGAGCGGTGCTTTGTTGCGGTAAAAAAGGCTGAATATCTGCCAATATTTCTGTTGCTAAACGGTGTTGTAATTCAATTGTTTCAATTTTAGTATTTGCTATAGCGAGCGATGTAAACAGACTTAATAGAATAAACCAGCTTAGTTTAGTGCTATTCATAAGTTTAACCGCCTTGTATTGCTATCAATTACGCTATGGTCCCATATCTCGCTAAAGCTTTTTTTTAGGGTTCGTACTTCATATCTATCAGCAAAACTAGCCCGCCCTTTATAAATGTCGCTCTTCTGACAATATAGATAACTTGTATCATCAATCAACAAGAACATTTGTTTCAACTCATGATGTTGTGGTGGCGTGCGATGGATATGAATAGAGCTAGTTAGTCGTTGAGCGAGGGGAATAAAGCGGTGACTATTTTGAATATTTGTTGTGCTGGACTGGATTGCAAACTTAATAGATGTTCTGTGATTACTACGTGCAAACTCACTTAGAGATTCAATGATTTCTTGGTTATCAAATAATACTGCATCGATGTTATTGCCAAAAAAACAAATCTCTCGCCTTGCTTGTTGCACAAGCTGCAAAGCGAGAGTGGTTGCCTGCTCACGACTGGAAAACTGCACTGTGTCAGTTATGTCCTTGGTCGTGAGAACGTCAGTCATTATTAGCAGTTACGAGCCTGTTCAGCTGCATTACCGATATAGTTGGCTGGGGTAAGCTGACGTAAGCTTTCCTTACCTTCTTCAGGCATATCGAGATTATTGATAAAGTCCAACATGATTTGTTCATTAACACGTTGACCACGGGTTAAGTCTTTAAGTTTCTCATATGGATTTTCAATACCGTAGCGACGCATCACTGTTTGAATAGGTTCAGCTAATACTTCCCAGTTACGATCTAAGTCATCAGCCATAGCTTGAGGATTAGCTTCTAGTTTGCTAATCCCTTTTAACGCTGAACTGTACGCTAATAAAGAATGAGCAAAACCAACACCCAAATTACGCAACACAGTAGAGTCTGTTAGATCACGCTGCCAGCGAGAAATTGGCAACTTAATCGCTAAATGATCAAACATCGCATTAGCGACACCTAAATTACCTTCGGCATTTTCAAAGTCAATTGGGTTAACTTTATGCGGCATAGTTGATGAACCAATTTCACCGGCCACTGTTTTTTGTTTGAAGTAACCAATTGAAATATAGCTCCAAACATCACGACTAAAGTCGATTAACACTGTGTTAAAGCGCATCATCGCTTGGAACAGCTCAGCCATGTAATCATGAGGCTCAATTTGAGTGGTGTATTTGTTCCAGCGCAGACCTAAGCCTGTGACAAAAGCATGTGCCATCATTGGCCAATCAACATTCGGATAAGCAGATAAGTGAGCGTTATAGTTACCTACAGCACCGTTCATTTTACCGTATAAGATTACAGCAGCAACGTGAGTACGTTGTAGTTCTAAACGTTGCACAACGTTAGCTAATTCTTTACCTAAAGTAGTTGGCGAAGCAGGTTGACCATGGGTACGTGACATCATTGGTGTTTCTGCATGCTCGATTGCTAATTTGCGAATAGCTGCAATCAATGTATCCATTTCAGGCAAGATAACTTGTTCACGCGCATTTTTAAGCATAATGCCGTAAGAGGTATTGTTGATATCCTCAGATGTGCAGGCAAAGTGAACAAATTCACTGATTTTATTCAGCTCGTCATTAGCTTCAAATTTACGTTTAATAAAGTATTCGACCGCTTTTACATCATGATTGGTGGTGCGTTCGATATCTTTAATTTCTGCGGCATCTTCAACAGAAAAGTTTTTAACCATATCATCAAGGAAAGCTTCTGCCTCGGTACTTAGCTTCGGTACTTCTTTAATGTCCGCATTTGCACCTAATAAATGCAACCAACGGACCTCTACCTCAACGCGTGAGCGCAATAATCCATATTCACTAAAGAAAGGGCGTAATGATTTAGTTTTACCCGCATAACGGCCATCTACAGGCGATATCGCGGTAAGAGAGGAAAGATCCATGAAAACTCCAAAAGAAAATAAGCTATAAATTTGCAAAAAATTATAGCAGATCTACTGTTTGCTACAGTGAGCTTATGCAATTTGAGTTAATATATACCGTTCTATAGCCACGATATTGGAGTTAATTACGTGCTGACAGAATATCAAAGTCATGTTGAACAACGCGCCCAAGAAGGTCTTCCACCACTTGCATTAGAAGCTGAACAAGTAACAAGCTTGGTCGAGTCTCTCAAGCAGCCAGCGAGCGCTGACAACGAAGCATTATTAGAGTTACTAATTCACCGGGTACCACCTGGTGTAGATCAAGCTGCATATGTTAAAGCAGGTTTCTTAGCTGATGTGGCTAAGGGAAATGTTGACTGTGCGTTAATTACACCCGTTTATGCAACTGAATTACTCGGCACGATGATGGGTGGCTATAACATCCAGCCGTTAATCGATTTACTCGATGTTGCAGAAACAGCGGATGCGGCTGAAGCCGCATTATCAAAAACATTGTTAGTCTATGATGCCTATCATGATGTGGTAGAAAAATCGGCCAACAATGATCATGCAAAACGAGTTGTACAAGCGTGGGCTGATGCAGATTGGTTCAACGCTAAACCTGAATTACCTGAGAGTATTACAGTAACGGTATTTAAAGTACCGGGCGAAACTAATACTGATGATTTATCACCAGCAACGGAAGCGTGGAGTCGTCCTGATATCCCTTTACATGCTAAAGCGATGTTAGTCACCAAAATGCCTGATGGTTTGCAAACCATCGAAACATTGAAACAAAAAGGTCACCCTTTAGCTTATGTGGGTGATGTGGTTGGTACTGGTTCATCACGTAAATCAGCGATTAACTCTGTGTTATGGCACATGGGTAAAGATATTCCTTTTGTCCCTAACAAGCGTCAAGGCGGTGTGGTTTTAGGTACAAATATTGCGCCAATCTTCTTTAATACTGCAGAAGATTCGGGTGCATTGCCGATTGAGTGTGATGTCCAAAACCTTAATATGGGTGATGTCATTACTATTCGCCCATATGATGGTCAAATTTTAAATGAAGCTGGTGATGTTATTGCTGAGTTTAATATGCGTCCAACTACATTGTCTGACGAAGTGCGTGCCGGTGGCCGTATTCCTTTGATCATTGGTCGAGGTTTAACAGACAAAGCGCGTGAAACATTGGGCTTAGCTGCAAGTGACATTTTTCTTCGTCCAGTAGCACCTAATGACACTGGTAAAGGCTTTACTTTAGCTCAGAAAATGGTCGGTAAAGCATGTGGTATCGAAGGTGTGCGTCCAGGAACTTATTGCGAACCTAAAGTCACTACGGTTGGTTCACAAGATACCACGGGTGCGATGACTCGCGATGAGTTGAAAGAATTAGCCTGTTTAGGTTTCTCTTCTGACTTGGTGATGCAGTCTTTTTGTCATACTTCAGCTTATCCAAAACCAGTTGATATCAAGCTACAACACAGTTTGCCTGACTTCATCAGTACGCGCGGTGGTGTATCGTTACGTCCTGGAGATGGTGTGATCCACTCTTGGTTAAACCGTATGATCTTGCCAGATACTGTTGGTACCGGTGGTGATTCACATACTCGTTTCCCAATTGGTATTAGTTTCCCTGCCGGTTCAGGTTTAGTCGCATTTGCTGCGGCATTAGGTGTGATGCCGATTGATATGCCTGAATCAGTGTTGGTTCGTTTTAAAGGCGAAATGCAGCCAGGTATTACCTTACGTGATTTGGTTAACGCGATTCCATATGCAGCGATTCAAAAAGGTCTGTTAACTGTTGAGAAAAAAGGTAAGAAAAATATCTTTAACGGCCGTGTTTTAGAAATTGAAGGTTTACCAGATCTTAAAGTTGAGCAAGCATTTGAATTATCAGATGCATCTGCTGAACGTTCAGCTAATGGTTGTACTGTTCATTTGAACAAAGAGCCGATCATTGAGTTCTTAAACTCAAACATCACACTATTAGAGTGGATGATTGCTCAAGGTTATGCAGACGAACGTACATTACAACGTCGTATTGAAAGCATGAAATCATGGTTGGCTGATCCGCAATTATTAGAGCGTGATGCGGATGCAGAATATGCGGAAATCATTGAGATTGATCTTAATGAAATCAAAGAGCCTTTATTAGCCTGTCCAAATGACCCGGATGATGTCAAACCATTGTCAGAGTTAGCTGGTATTGAAATTGATGAAGTATTTATCGGTTCATGTATGACGAATATTGGTCACTACCGTGCAGCTGGTAAAGTACTAGAAAAAATGGGCACTTTACCAACCAAGTTATGGGTTGCTCCACCAACAAAGATGGATGCACGCCAATTAACGCAAGAAGGTATTTATAGTATCTTTGGTCGGGTAGGGGCTCGTACTGAAACTCCGGGTTGTTCATTATGTATGGGTAACCAAGCACGGGTTGCTGACAATGCAACGGTAGTTTCAACTTCAACACGTAATTTCCCTAATCGTTTAGGTAATGGTGCTGATGTATATTTATCATCAGCAGAATTGGCTGCAGTAGTGGCAAGTATGGGTAAATTACCAACGGTTGCTGAATACCAAGAAAAAGTCGCCGGTATCGAACCGATGTCTGATGAAATTTATCGTTACTTAAACTTTAATGAAATGGAAGAGTACAGCAATACTCCTGATTAATAGTTAATGTTTAGATAAACTAAAAGGCTGCTTTCATTAATGAAAGCGGCCTTTTTTATATGAGAAAACTATGAATACCAGCATACAAGTCATTTCTAGTGCTAACTTGGCACTCGCATTTATACCGGTTTTAGCCGTTTTATTTATTTTATATAAATGGTCACTGGATGCCGGTAATGCAGTGTATGCGGTAATACGAATGCTAGTGCAGTTATTGTTGGTTGGTTATGTACTAACAACCATTTTTGATGCTGACAATGCCGGCATTGTTGTGGCTGTAATGCTGATAATGGTATTAGCCTCAACATGGATAGCCTTGGGCACAATTAAGACCAAACGGCTGGTACTTTATAAACATACTTTCTTGGCAATTTTAATTGGTGGTGGAGCAACTTTAGCCTTAGTCACCCAAGGTGTAATCACACTTGAACCATGGTTTGAACCGAAATATATGATTCCTCTAGCAGGGATGATCTTCGCCAATTCAATGAACAGTGTTAGCTTGGCAGCAGAACGGTTATATTCAGAGCTAGAAAGAGGAGTGGGATACACTGAAGCACGTTCTATTGCTTTTCATGCCGCTTTTATTCCAGTGGTGAACTCAATGTTTGCTGTTGGTTTAGTTTCACTACCAGGTATGATGACGGGCCAAATATTATCTGGCGTTTCACCGATTACGGCCGCCCACTACCAAATTGTCGTTATGTGCATGATTTTTGGCTCGGCAGGTTTATCTACCGCTTATTTTTTAGTGTTAACTAAGCCGGTGTTTTTAACCTTAGATAAGGATAAGGCGGTAAAGCCGTTAAAGGAAGACTAATGGCCAAAGTGATATTACAGGGCCATATTATTATTCGAGACATTGATCTTTCAGTCGTCACATATGAACTTACTCGTCATATCGAGCTGACACGAAAAGAAGTGGGCTGTGTAGTTTTTGATGTTAGCCCTGATCAGAAAAATAAAAATATCTTCCATGTTTACGAAGAGTTCATTAATCGTGATGCATTTGAAAAGCATCAACGACGAGTTAAACAGTCGCGCTGGGGACAAGTGACAGCTGATGTAGAAAGGCATTATAAGCTTATAGAAGCAACGGCTAAACTGACCTGAATTGTTATCAATGACAAGGAAATAGGATGAGTGTTAGCTCTAAACATACTTCGCTAGTTGTAGTACCAGCTCCTGCTTTCACCATGCAGGGTCATCAGGGCGATACGGTCAGCTTGAAAGATGCACTGCTAGATGGGCCGGTTATGTTGGTATTTTACCCAAAAGACTTTACTCCGGTATGTACACAGCAACTTTGTGATTATCGCGATAATCTAGCCGAGTTCGAGCAGTTCGGTATCCAAATTTTTGCTATCAGTCATAATGATCAAGATAGCCACGCTCAGTTCGTTGATGAACACAACTTTCCGTTTGTTTTATTGACTGATACTGACAATAAGGTGGCAAAAAGCTACGACTGCACCTCACGGTTGATGCTAGGCAAGGTAAGTAGAGCGATAGTATTGGTCAATACTAAAGGGGAGGTTATTTACCGTCATGTAGAAGCGACACCTTTGACACGACGAAAATCTCATACCTTGCTGGCACGATTACGACAACTGAGTGATGACAGTCTTATCTAACAAGTCAGCCTTATTCAGTTTAATTGTTATCTCAGTGAAAATATGGAAGAACTGATATTGTTTAAACGAGAGAAAACGGTATTTCTGCCATTATTTTTGGCTTGATAAAGATACTGGTCTGCTTCTGAAATTAAGTCATCAAGAGAGCTGTGCTTTTCAGTTCTTTGTGCGATACCAAAACTGGCCGTATAGCTGTTCACTTTTCCGCCTAAAACAATTGGTAATCTTGCGATAGCCAAGCGATACCGTTCAGCAATGACAACAGCTTCTTCAAGAGGTGTATCAGGTATAAATATAATGAACTCTTCACCTCCCCAACGAGCGATAAAGTCTTCTTCACGAGACTCATGAACAAATGTACTTGCAAGACGTAACAGCACCTCATCACCTGCTGTATGGCCGTAACTATCATTAATCGTCTTAAAGTGATCAATATCAATCATGATGACAGTAATATTTTGACGAGCTCGCTCCCAAATGGGCCGTAGCTTCTCATAAAAAGATCGACGATTATGTAAGCCGGTTAGTGGATCGAGTCTGGATAATGCTCTGGCATGGTCTTTTTCTTGCTGTAATAAATTGACTCGAGTCGCCAAGGCTAAAGCCAGTACTACTGCTTCGATAATCATGCCCATTTCTACGGCTAAGTAAGAATAAGGGTTATAGGGGATAAGTCCCCATACCGTACTACCAGTAATAGCTGCACCACCTGAACCGGCCATTGTCGCGAAGAGAAAATAAATAGCGAGCTTATTGCCTTGCTTTAAGGCAATAAAGCCTAATAAAAGCATCGAAATACCGAATAAAAATACAAAACTGAATGCCAGTAATAAAGCTAAAAGCTGACTGTTTACGATGATGGTTATCATCATAAAGCTGGCCATCGTTATGCAGGTGGCAATGACCGTATTGTGCACTTTAGGTGCTGTTTGTTTAAAGGTCAGAAAATGAGTAGCAAATAGTAACCCAGAAAGACAAAATGTCACCATTAAGATCGGGTTTGACCACATTTGCCAGCTTGTCGATTCTGGCCATAGCCAGTAAAAACCATGGCCGGTATATGCAAGGTTTGTAGCTAAAAAAGCAAGCATATACAAAGAGTAGTATAGGTGGCTAGGTTCTTTTAATTTTCGATACAAGATTAAGTTGTAAATTAAAAGAATGATGATTCCACCATACAAAAAACCATAACTATAAGCATTTATTAGATCAATGTTAGTCGCATCGTATAAATCTTTAAAGTAGATAGGAATAACAAGAGGATCTATGCTTTCAACACGAATAAAGACGGTGGTATTGCCCGGTTTATAATCGTGGTCAAATACAAAAAAACGGTTTTCGACGGGACGGCTTGTAAAGGGAAGTTGATCCCCCGTTTTAATATGAGAAAGTGTTCTACCATCATGAATAAAATAAGCGTTAATATTGTCTAGCCAAGAGGTTTCAATGCTTAATCGTTTTGGACTTTTGAATGCCTGTTCATTATTTACTTCAAAAATAAGCCAGACAGGCTTACTTCCTATACCTAGACTCAGGTAAGAGCTTGTTGAGGAGGATGTCTTTTGATTGTGATAATGAGCTTTAACTTGATTGAGCGTTAACTGACCATCGTTTTCAGTAATGACTTGGCTATATTGAGCAATTGAGTATAGGTATCGATCAGATGTATTTAGCGGCGAGGCTGTTACGACGTTGTTCAACAATAGGCTGATAAATAGAAGGGCGAGAGAGGTATATTTGTATTTCATTGCGCTGCAACAGTAGAGGTAATTGACGAATAATTAAAGTAGTAAAGGTAGGGTATTAACAAAGTCGAAATTTTTCTAATACAAACAAGTGCCTTGCCATCACTTATGCTAACTGAAGTACCTATTAGCTCATCGCCGCTAATAACAATTGCGCTGCTTGGAATGATACTAGGATGACTTAGATAAAAGTGAATTTGAAACTGGAACGTTAATGTTCCTTTCCCCATGGTCGTGCTAATGGTTCACCAATAAATAAACCTTCGCCGGGTTGCTGCACTGACTTCCAGTAGGCTTCAACCAATGTCTTTCCATCACGGTAAGAGGGAATCAATACTTGAGGGTTAGGAAACTTTGCCGGGTAATTACACGGCTCTACTACCGCACCATAACTACCAGTAACACCAGCTTCTAACCAACGAAAAGCCTTCATTTGGCCGTGCTCACCAATACCTGCACCACCCGTTGACGTTAAGTGTTCGGCAATGGCTCCAGGTAAATAAGTGTTGGTACTAATATGCGGTACCGACACCATTCCTGTGTGGTAAAACATGACATCATCTTTGTTTTTTAGTGCCGACCGTGTTGCTGAAAATTTGGCATCAATATAATTGACGTTGATGTCTTTACGGTCACCCCATAGTTCAGCGAAACGTTCAAAAATTGACCAGCGACTGCTACGGTTAGAGTCATTGGTTCTAATCAAATAAGCTTGGGCTTTAGGGAAGCTATTATCGGCGGCAATGCCATTGTCGATGACTTTTTTAGCCTCATCGACGCTAGTAGCACTCAACATCATGCTTAGCTTGAAAGGTGCATTTTGTTGCCACAAAGTGGCTGATTCAGCATTGTAATAAGGGCTAGTTGCAGTCGCTTTACATCCACGTTCAATGTTTGTTTTATGGCTGCAATACTTTTTGTCAAAACCAAAGGCAAAGGCACTGGTTATTGACATGCACTCAACACGATAAGGCGCATGCCAAGTCATCAGAATGACTTTAATATTATCAGTTAGTTTGGGTTTTAATTGACTGTATATACCCTTAAATTGCTTTTTACTAAGACTGCTTGGACTACCTTTGATATTAACAGCCACGACTTGTGATTTAGGCACCTTTCTTTGTTGGGCATAATAATCAGCAATTTGCTTAGAATGGTCATCGTTAAATTTATATAAAACTAATACATTTTCTGCTGACAACTGAGCTGGCTTGTTGTCAGCTAAAGCATGGTTAGCTGTAAATAAACTGAGCAGTAGTGTGAAGCAGGCTAGAACAATAAAAGGCACGTTGCTAGCCTGAGTATCTTCAACCATTAACAAGGAAATGGACCCATATACTTGCGGCATAACCGAGTGCGATTACCGGTGTCCATTTAAGGTGGCTGAAGAAGGTATATTGGCCTCGTGCTTGGCCCATCAACGCAACCCCGGCTGCTGAACCAATTGACAACAAACTACCCCCGACACCGGCTGTCAGCGTGACTAATAACCATTGCAATTCATTCATATCAGGCTGCATAGATAACACGGCGAACATTACCGGAATATTATCGACAATAGCCGATAAAATACCGACTAAAATATTGGCTGTAGTCGCACCTAATTCGCCATACATAAATTCAGATGTCATCCCTAGATAGCCAATGAAACCAAGTCCACCAACCGCGAGAATAACACCGTAGAAGAAGAACAAGGTGTCCCACTCGGCTTTGGCGATCTTATCGAAAATATCGAAGTCATCTTCAATAGGGTTACTGGTAGGAATATCTGAGCTATCAATGCGTGCTTTGCCACGAATAGTTAAGTAATAGCTATACAGTTTGAGATAAGCCAAGCCAGTCATCATGCCAAAAACAGGTGGAATATGTAGAAAGTTATGGTAACTAACCGCGGTAATAATAGTTAGCAAAAATAAGCCAATCATTGTTAAACCCCCCGGCTTGATTTCAGTAATACCACCATTCGTTTGCTGTGGTGATGTATTAGGAACTGCAAACTGCATAATCAATGCTGGCACCAGAAAGTTTACGACTGCCGGTAGGAATAATTTAAAAAAGGTAGCAAACTCAATCATACCTTTTTGCCAAACCATCAGCGTTGTAATATCACCAAAGGGACTAAATGCACCACCGGCATTAGCGGCAACGACGATATTGACACAGCCAATCGCTATAAACTTAGAGTTGTCTTTGCCAACGGCCATGATGACGGCACACATGATTAAAGCGGTAGTTAGGTTGTCGGCGATTGGCGAGATGAAAAACGCTAAAATACCTGTCAACCAAAACAGCATTTTATAGCTGAAACCTTTTAATACCAGCCAGTCTCGCAGTGCATCAAATACACCACGCTCAAGCATGGCATTGATATAGGTCATCGCGACTAATAGGAAGAAGAATAGCTCTGCATATTCTAAAAAGTTATGGCGAATTGCGACTTCAACTGAATGACTATCCCCCATATTGCTGTATACCAGTGCGATAAGGACCCATATCAAACCGGCAGCGAGGAGAACGGGTTTAGACTTTCGTAAATGCAGCTGTTCTTCAAAAATAACCAAGGTATAGGCAAAAATGAAAATACCCAAAGCGGTAAAGCCCACCCAATGATGGGTCAGTGAGGTGGTGATGCTATGTGAGTCAGCGGCTGATGCTAGACCTGAAAGAGAAAGAGTGAACAGAAAAATAATGAGTTGAGCCATGGTGTCCCTAGTTAAGTGAAAGCAATAATCACTAGATATATATTACGGTGAGGTGGAAATGTAGTTCAAATAAAAACTGCTAGCTGTTATACCAATAAAAAATGATAAAAAAAAGTATTGCAGGGCTTTGTGGTGGAAATTGTTGCGCAATACATAAAAACAATGACGAAGTCAGAAGCTTGAAAGTGGCCCTATTTAAGGGCTTTCAAGATAAACCTCATTTTTCTAGTAGGAATATTATCCTGATTAAAAATGATTAGTTTCACTTTTTATATAACTGACTTTATCTTGTCATAAACGTCACTCATACTTTGCCCAACATTAGATTTCAAACTTAAATTTATAAGGAAGTACCGTTATGAAAAAAATCATTTTATCAGCAGTGATGTTTGCATTAAACGTGGGCATGACAACAAGTAATGCAGAAGTTGCACATGGTTTTTCACAACAAATGATGGAACAAAAATCACAACTTCGACCACAGCAGTTCAATTTCTTCAGTGATCGTTACCAACAAGTGCAAGCTCACCGTAACAGCGTGACGACTCAGCCTGAATTAGCGAGTTTTAGCGAGCAACTTTCACAGCAAAAAACACAATTACGTCCACAAGAATTTAACTTTTTCAGCGATCGCTATAAACAAGTGAACGCTCAAAATTTACCGGAAGCTGCGACAGATGTTGTATCAATAAATAGTTTTCAAGAGCAAATGCAACAACAAAAAAAGCAATTGCGTAACCAAGAATTTAATTTCTTTAGTGATCGTTATAAGCAAGTAACTGCTCACAAAAGTTAACAAAACCACGCTTACAATAGTGTGATAACTGTGTTCGGTATCAGCCATTGTAGCTGTTGATATCGAGCACAGTTTTTTAAACCTACTTACATCAGCCCAGTCATCAAAATTATATTGATCGTCATCAATGTTCACTTACTTAGAAACTGCCTTGCTTAACCAACTGTAGTTACATGCTGTATGGTAGCGATTGTTCAGCTAAACTGAACAAGCAATTTATCGCGGTAGAGTGAGTGGTTGATGAAAATTTCAAAAATTGAAAATATCGAACTAGATGAATTGATGATAGCGGCAATGAGACAGTGTGTCTTATTGCAACCATTAACCGCAGAAGAGTTCGATCTAGTACAACATCAAGCACAAGCCAAACGACTAGATGAAAATAGTATTTTGTTCGAGCATGGCGAAGATCTGACTTATATCTACTTACTGATTTCAGGCAGTATTAAACTCCAGCGGTTGGCGCCATCTGGTGATGAAAAAGTAATCGAGATCATACGTCCAGGCCAAACCTTTGCTGAAGCCGTGTTGTTCTTAGGTGGTTCACGTTACCCGGTATCAGCTGTGGCCATTTCATCTTCGGTAGTGATCGGCATTCGAGCTGATAGTTATTCAAAAATTCTCGCCACCTCCAACCGGCTTTGTCGAGACTTATTAGGCAAGTTAAGCCAACGTCTACATTGGATGGTTAACGAAGTAGATCGCTTAACCTTACATAACGCCAGTTTTCGTCTAGTCGATTATTTGTTAAGTCATGTTCCAGAAGGCAGCACCGATGATAGCACCGGGGTCAGTCTTGCGGCTCCAAAACATGTGATTGCCTCACGTTTATCCATCAAACCGGAAACGCTCTCTCGCAGCTTAAAAGAATTGTCTACGCAAGGTTTAATCGTAATGAAGGGTGCCAACATTGAATTGGTTAATATCGAGAAATTACGTCACTTTATCTCCCTAGGCGAATAATCAGCCACTGCCTCACAGCTCAACTTGCTATTAAAGAGCAAACAACAGCAACAATTGACTCTGCCTTGATATAGGTCAAGGTCTATTTCTCTCGCTCTGTGTATTCTCAGCCCTAAATCTAATTAGGAGACTTTGCAATGAGAGAAACCTTTACCAAGGGCATGGCCCGCAATATTTACTATGGGGGAGCCGTATTCTTCTTCCTGGTACTTATTGTTTTGACTGTCGATACAGTCAAAAGCATACCTGCTACTGATAATCGAGAAAACCTGACAGAGCAAGTCGCAGAAGGCAAACGAATATGGGAAATCAATAACTGTATCGGTTGTCATACCTTGTTAGGTGAAGGCGCTTACTTTGCACCTGAACTGGGTAATGTTTATACCCGTTTTGGTGAAAGTACCGAAGCGATTAAAGCATTCATCAAATACCGACCTGTTGATGGCATCGAAGGCCGTCGTAGCATGCCTCAATTCAATTTAACTGATGAAGAGTTGGAAGCGGTTGCCCAGTTTTTAAAATATGTTGATGGCGTTGAAACTGCCAGAGACTGGCCACCAAATATTCAAGGTTAAGGAGTAGAGACAGATGAAATATGAATCACAAGGTATAGCAAAGCTCTATTTTATTGCTGCTATAGGACTTTTCTTAGGGCAAATAGTATTTGGTGCCATCATGGGCCTGCAATATGTAATGGGCGATTTTTTATTCCCTGAAATCCCATTTAACGTTGCACGTATGGTACACACCAACTTATTAATCGTTTGGTTATTATTTGGTTTTATGGGCGCCGCTTACTTTCTGGTACCTGAAGAAGCTGAGCGAGAACTGTATTCGCCATGGCTAGCCAAGCTGATGTTTTGGGTGTTTTTAATAGCCGGAGCTTTGACCATATTAGGTTATTTATTAGTGCCGTATGCCAAGTTAGCTGAAATGACTATGAACGACTTATTACCGACTATGGGCCGAGAGTTCTTAGAGCAACCCACTATAACTAAAATAGGTATAGTCATTGTTGCATTAGCGTTTTTGTTTAATATTGGTATGACAATAATCACCGGTCGCAAAACCGTTATTAACCTAGTGTTACTAACTGGTTTAGCTGGCCTGGCAGTATTTTTCTTATTCTCTTTCTACAACCCAGATAACATCGTATTAGATAAATACTTCTGGTGGTTTGTTGTTCACCTATGGGTAGAAGGCGTATGGGAACTCATCATGGCTTCGATGTTGGCCTTTGTATTAATCAAAGTGACCGGTGTTGATCGTGAAGTCATTGAAAAATGGTTATATGTCATTATCGCTATGGCATTGATCACGGGTTTAATAGGTACCGGCCATCACTTCTTCTGGATTGGTACACCCGATTACTGGCAGTGGTTAGGCTCAATTTTCTCCGCCTTAGAACCGATTCCATTCTTCTTGATGACATTGTTTGCTTTTAACGTAGTTAACAAACGTCGTCGTGACCATCCAAATAAAGCCGCTGTGTTGTGGGCTTTGGGTACAGCAGTAATGGCATTTTTAGGTGCGGGTGTATGGGGGTTCTTACATACCTTAGCGCCAATTAACTATTACACCCACGGCACTCAAATCACAGCAGCACATGGTCACATGGCATTTTATGGTGCTTATGTGATGGTAGTACTGACGATGATTTCTTATGCGATGCCAATCATGCGTGGTCAGAAAGCGGCTAATCAAACAGCACAAGTAGTAGAAATGTGGTCGTTTTGGTTGATGACTATCTCGATGGTATTTATCACCCTGTTCTTAACAGGCGCCGGTATATTACAAGTGTATATGCAGCGTTATGCTGAATCACCAGAACCATTCATGGTGGTGCAAGATAAGATTGCCTTGTTCTATTGGATGCGTGAAGTATCAGGTGTGGTGTTCTTAATAGGTTTGATCTTGTATATCTGTAGCTTCTTTGTAAAAGGCCCTGAGGTCGAATTTGCAGAAGACTAAGCAAGTAACAGCTTATTAATGTAGTTAGGAATATACCGTCTTTATAGGCGGTATAGTTTTTTAAGGGACTCGATATGGAAACGGATGCAGACCAGTTAAGGCAAGCCTCTTATTCAGCCTTAGCTTCATTATTAAATTTAACGCTGCTTCCTATTTGTAGCTTCATTGTATTGCTGATGCTTTATCGACAAGCAAAACCAGCAAGTTTTGCTAGATATCACGCAGTGCTGGCGATTAAAACTAACCTGTACGCCGCCATCGCCTTGTTTGTAGTAACTGGCCTTATGATTGCCCTTGGTGGTTTCCACTCACCGTGGACCTGGGTATATGTGTTGTCATACTTTATGTTTGTACATTCGATGTTCATATTATTTGCCACTTGGACATTAACGCGCTGCTGGGCAGGAAAAAAATTAAATAATCATATTCTTGTTAGATGACTTGATTCATATCAAGGCGCTGAACAAATTAGCCAGCTATGATGATATTAATTATCTAAAGCCTTAAGGTTAATGTGAACACTGCACTTGCTGAACTAGAACCAAAACTACTGCCGGGTGATCTGGCGATTTGGTTTTTCATTTTTATGGAGCTATTAGTTTTTGGCATTTTTTTCATTGTCTATGCTGTGATTCGAGTTCAAAACATCGAACTGTTTAATCACTTTCAACTGACACTGAATTCTGAGTTAGGTGCAGCAAATACTCTGTTGTTGATTACATCTAGTTACTTTGTCTTTCGAGCAGTTAATGCAATTAAGAACAATGATGTTAACAGCTGTATTAATTTCTTATATTCAGGCTTAACGGCTGGTGCTGGTTTTCTGATTTTAAAGTCGTTTGAATATTACGCCATCTTTGCAGCAGGCATTCAGCTCACCACCAATACCTTTTACATGTTCTATCTGTCACTCACTATGTTTCATTTCCTGCATGTGATTTTAGGCATGATTATTTTGTTTGCCGTAGTGCATAAAGCCAAACAAGGACGCTACAGTGACGAACAATATACCGGTGTTGAATCTGGTGCTTCGTATTGGCATATGGTGGATTTGGTGTGGATTATTTTATTTCCATTGGTCTACATCATCCGATGAAAGCGATATACAACATACATACCGTCTGGTTAGTGATGATGTTACTGACCATTACGACTTATGTGATGGGCAAGTCGGGTTATCAAGGTGCCGGCATTATGCTGGTATTGATGCTGACATCAGTGATTAAGGGCAGCTTGATTATCCGAGACTTTATGGAGTTAAAAGGTGTGTCTTTATTGTGGCGCGCCATTATGTATGGCTGGTTATGGACTGTTTGTACCGCCATTGCAATCGCTTATATGTTCAGTGTTTAAGAGGATCAAAGGTGACAATATTAACTAAAGATGGCATCGACATCGCTTCAATACCTCAAGTTGAAGTTGCGTTTATGAACAAGACCCATCAAGAAGAAGTAGCATTGGTTAACAAGCTAAGCGAACAAATCAGTGACTATCAACAGCAAGCTGAAATGAGTCCTGCAGACATAGCCGTTATCAATGCAACATTAGAACAATGGTTCACTCATACCAAAGCCCATTTTGATCAAGAGAATAAGTTTATGAAACTGACCGGCTTTCCTGCTTACGCAATCCACTTCGATGAACATGATAGTGCACTAAAACGAATGATAGTGGTGATAACTAACTGGAAACGTAATCATGACTTAGATTTATTGGCTGACTATGTATTTAGTGCATGGCCTGATTGGTTTGATGCTCACGTAAATTCGATGGATATGATGACAGCGAAATTTGCCGTGATGACCGGTTTTGACCCAAATTCGTTACCAAATGAATAACACGATCATTAGGATAAAAAATGACCCAAAATACTGATATTCCGTTTTATCAAGATCAACATAATGAAGTTGAGTTATTTGAACATGCATATAACAATCAATTGCCGTTATTGATTAAAGGACCAACCGGCTGTGGTAAAACACGTTTTATTCAACACATGGCTGCCAAGCTAGGACGTCCTTTATATACCATTGCCTGTCATGATGATTTAACCGCTGCTGATCTGGTCGGTCGACACTTAATAGGTGACGGTGAAACCTATTGGCATGATGGCCCGTTAACCAAAGCAGTAAGAGAAGGGGCGATCTGTTATTTAGATGAAGTGGTAGAAGCGCGTAAAGATACCACCGTTGTATTGCATCCCTTATCTGATGACCGTCGTATATTACCAATAGAGCGTACTGGTGAAACATTGCAAGCACCTCCGGAATTTATGCTGGTGGTGTCGTATAACCCGGGTTATCAAAACCTATTAAAAGGCATGAAGCCATCAACACGGCAACGCTTTGTATCAATGCGGTTTGATTATCCAGATGGCGAAACTGAAACCAATATCATTCAACAAGAAACAGGCATTGAAGCGGGTTTATCAGATCAGCTTATAGAGTTAGCTCAAGCCTTACGGGTATTAAAAGATCATGATCTCGAAGAATCAGCTTCAACACGATTATTGGTCTATGCCGCCACCTTGATTAAATCAGGCTTTAGTCCAATAGATGCCTGTCGTGCTGCCATCATTGAACCGTTAACCGATGAACAAGAAACGGTTGAAGCATTAATGGAAGTGGTTAAAGCAAAAATGTATACGCCATAAAACGAGGATAATGTTGTGACCGAAAATACAGCTAATAACGATCATAGTGCTGCTTTTGCAGAAGCGTTTTTTATCGCCAATCTACTCTTTGTCGGTGTGTTTTACCTCGCTTTATGGGCATTGTATTTTTTACGTTATAAACAAGCTGCATTAATTGCCAAAAGTCATATTATGCAAAGCCTGATTGCTAGTAGTATCAGTACGGCTATATTCATCATCATTAATATCTATATTGTTGTGACGTCGGGTTATGCCTCATTAACGGCCTTATTCGCATTAGAACTGTATTACATGCTGGTGGTGCCGGTGTTGTTAGTGTTTGGCATTATCGGTTTTACCAAAGCGATTAAAGGCGAGCCCGTTAACTATCCACTGATAGCTAATAGGTTATCTATCAGTCAACAGCAGGCCTAGCCAGAGATATATCATGAGAGAACTTTTATGCAAACACTGTGGTAATAAGGTACAAGCCGAAGAGTCGGCGTGTGTGAGTTGTGGCATTCCTTTGCCATCGGATCATGGCAACACCTCACCAACACGCTTCATTGTCTTCTTCATTGCACTATGTTTGTTTTGTGGGGTAATGATGTGGTGGCTGCCGCCTAACTGGACAGGAATGTTGAGCAACTAATATGTTAGAAGAATACGTCGGCGAAACATGGCATAAGTTCATCACCAAACGGGCTAATAAAAACTATACCGATGCCATCGTGCGTCTTGATGACGTGCGTAAAACCGCCGGTATCTTTTTTCGTGCTCTAGGGGGCGAAGGTGGCTTACGAGTAGAAAATGCCACTGACTCAGATGTCCATGCTCGGCGTTCAATCTTGCAGCGCATTGCAGGCATCGGCGATAAAACCCAATATGCATGGCGAGATGAAGAAACCTTACGCCTGCCAGAAAGCATTGCCATCTTTCCAACACGGCAACTTAACCTCGATCTATATCTATGGCTAACGGCTATTTCAGTAGTATCAGTTGAAGACGGTAACTGGATAAGTCGCAATCAATACCGCACCCAAAAAACATTACAATTATGGCCGGGCTTAGCTGTTAAATATCAAAACTTGCTGGTGGCTCATCTACAACAACGGCCACAACTAGCCGAGTTAAAAGCAGGTGAAGCACAACAAGAGCATGCGATTCGTGATGCCTTGCAATATACAGATAAAAACGTGACATTAACGTTTGCCAAACACCCACCGCAACCAGTGGTGTTGTGGCTACATCCATCACCACCTTTAGTTGAGATAGAAACCAATAAACCGATCTACGATCCTGATCTTGACGAGCGAACCGAAGCCAAGCAGCAAAAGAAACAACAAAAACGCAAACAAGGTAATCGTACTGACATGCCAAATGGCAATGAAGGTTTAATGAGCTTTCGACTAGAAAGCTTATGGAGTTGGGGCGAATACAGCAAAGTCGATCGTACTAGCACCGATGATGACGATGACGATGCCATCTCGACAGCTGAAGACATGGATAACATTACTGTAGCCCAAGACAGTGAAACGACAGCTAGCAAAATCAAACTAGACCTAGATCTACCTGCCAGCCAATATGATGACATCGTATTAGGCGAGGGCATTGCCATTGATGAGTGGGATTATAAAAAACAACAACTGCAAAAAGACCATTGTCGACTTATTCCAATGGTTTCTCGTGATGCAGAACCATCACCGTTGCCAACAAAACTACAGGGGCAAGCTAGAAAGATTAGACGTCAGTTTGAAATCATTCGCCCACAACGTCATTGGCTAACACGACAAAACGACGGAACAGAACTCGACTTAGAGAGTTACATAAACTACTTAAGCGATCGTAAACACGGTCATGTGAATACCGATACACCGGTTTACCAGGACTTGCGTAACCAAAGCCGAGACTTATCTTGTCTACTGCTAGCAGACTTATCCTTATCTACCGATGCACATATTAGTAATACTGCCCGTGTGGTCGATGTGATCCGTGATTCATTGCACCTGTTTTCAGAAGCCTTGAACATTACTGGTGATCGCTTTGCCTTACATGGCTTTTCATCACGGAATCGTAACCATGTACGTTTTTATAACATCAAAGGCTTCGATGATAAGTTTGATGACACCACCAGAGGTTATATCAATGCCATCCGTCCGGGGTATTACACTCGCATGGGTACTGCTATTCGCCATGCAACCCAACTATTAGAAAAAGAAGCCAGCAGCCAAAAGCTATTACTAATCCTGACCGATGGCAAACCGAATGATTTAGATAAATACGAAGGTCGTTACGGCATAGAAGATACACGCCAAGCCATCATCGAAGCAGAACAAAAAGGCCTACAACCATTTTGTGTCACCATCGATGAACAAGCCGAAGACTACTTGCCATATCTGTTTGGTAAAAACGCCTATATCTTGCTGAAAAATGCAGCAGAGTTACCAACTAAATTGCCACAGTTGTATTTGCGGTTAACAAGGTAGATGATTAAGTGTGAGGAAGGGTAAATTGTTGGAGTTTAGAATTAGGATAATATTCTTATAAGAAGTGTTACATAACCTCAAGTCGTATTTTTAGAGTAGTGATAACATTTCAGTTTTTTGCAGTCGGCAATACAAAACTTACGAGCATTATGGAATCAATCACAGCAGACAACTTAATTAAACTTTTGATGACTTTAAAAGATATAGATATTTCTGTTCCTTTACGTACGGAGGGACGTACTACAGAGCATTGTGAAAGGTGGTCTATTTGTCGTTTTCTAGCTTCTGTTGCACACACTGGTTTAATTCAGTATCCCTGTGAGGTAACCCATGAAGATAAGCCCGATTTTGTTTTGAAACATAGAGCCCAAACATGTGGTATCGAGGTTACAGAGGTTGTACCAGAAAATGCTGCAGCAATTGATGCACTACGAGAACACAGGGAGATTGATGGTCCATTTTTCCATCAAAAACATTTTTTAAGTGATCCCAAATTAAAAGGAAGAAAACTTTTGGCTAAAGCACTTTCAAATGAGCCTGAAGATGGATGGGCTGGAGACGCTGTAGAGAAAGATTGGGTTGATGCTATACAAACTAGTATTCAAGCGAAAATTAATAATGCTGGTAAAGATGGGTTTCGTACTTTTCAAAAAAACTGGTTGCTTATGTACGATGGTTTACATCTCCCTAAAGTTAATGGGGAAGAAGCAGCAAAGCTATTATGTGCATCTATGAATAGTGAAACATATGAATTATTTGAATATATTTTCATCGAGTCGTCGTCAAGTATTTGGATTTTTTCATCTGATAACTATGCGGCAGTGGAAATTAATGACTTATGGTAGTTTTATACAAAACTCTGCTATAACACTCCCTGAAATCTAAAATTAACATTAGGAGTCGTGTTGTGAACATAGTTGCCTTTGCTGCGAGTAACAGTACAAAATCTATTAATAAGAAGTTGGCAAGCTATGCCGCTAGTTTGGTCAATGATGCTTCTGTTGAAGTGTTGGATTTGAATGATTATGAGTTGCCACTGTTTAGCACTGATAAAGAAGCAGAGCTGGGCCAGCCTGAGCTTGCTCAACACTTTCTAGACAAGCTAGCGGGTAGTGATGCCATTATTGTGTCATTTGCTGAGCATAATGGTTCTTATACCGCCGCCTTTAAAAACTTGTTTGATTGGTGTTCTCGTATTAGTAGAGATGTATATCAAAACAAACCTGTATTAGTACTAGCAACCTCACCAGGTGCTGGTGGAGCGGCTAATATCCTATCTGCTGCGGCTAACTCCATGCCACACTTTGCTGGTGATGTGAAAGGTAGCTTTTCGTTACCCAGCTTTTATGATAATTTTGATGTCGATAGTAATAAAGTTAAAGACGCCTCATTAGCCGCTCAGTTAAAAGAGCAGGTAGATAAGCTAGCTTCATAAGTTCTGATAAAGCGGGCGACGTTAATATTGCTCAGCCAAATAACAGTAGCCGTACTTCTTATGGGGGGGCTGGCTGAGATACTCAGCCACATATATTATGTATCTGGCAATGATTGTTATGAAGACCGCTACTCTTGGTATTGTTGCTCGATTGATAAATCCCACAATTTAATTGTAGTATTTGTTTTGACTTTTTATTGTGGTTATTCAAAGATTTATAATTGTGTTTTTATCGAGATGTAGATAAAATAGACGCCATAGCTATGTTCAGGCCTAGCAATAGTGTTACAGTGACAGCTGTTACACAAAAAAGTACGCATTAATTTGGGTACTATTAGCAATTTGTTATGTGTGTTCATGGCATTTTTATTTTATATTCGAATTGGTGAAGTCGGATATAATTTTTGTATTTCACCAATAATTACGAGTAAATAATAATGAGTAAAGGTACAGTAAAGTGGTTCAATGCCGATAAAGGTTTCGGTTTCATTACTCCAGACGAAGGTGGTAACGATTTATTTGTTCACCATTCTGAAATTCAATCTGACGGCTACGCATCATTAAATGATGGTCAAGCTGTTGAGTTTGAAGTTGGTCAAGGCCAAAAAGGTCCTTGCGCTAACAAAGTTGTTGCTATCTAAGCTTCGACAAAAAAAATAATCAATAGCGTCAAGTCTTCATTGATTTGACGATGTAGATAAGACGAAAGGCAGAAGGGTTAATTTAACCCTTCTGCCTTTTTTCGTTTTAAATCCCGGTAATACCTAAATAAACACCCGATATATAAGACACTAACCAGAAGAACCAAACTAAGACACTGAGCTTGTGAAACATAAGCTGCTGCTGTGCTGAATGACTTTTTATGACCAAACAGGCCCATGAAAAGTGGAAGATCATCAAGAATAATCCCAAGAAACCAGTGATTGAATGTGCCGTAAAGATTAAATGGCCAACATTCAAGTACATGAACAGTGTGCCAATGCTATCGGTGACTACTCCCAACCCAAACAACACGATGTGCCACGGCTTTAATTGTTTGTTTAAAAAGCTTGCCCAAATGCTAGTGGAATAAAAAACTAAGGCTAATGTGAATAAGATGGCGCCCCATAAAACGAGTGGTGGCATAGGTTTGTTCTCCTGTCTAAATAAGTCTATTCAGTGTCTTGCAGTCAAGACGGTGAGGTACTGATAGCTATTAGTGGAGATTGGCTGATGGCTAGTTTAACGGATGCGGAAACGTCAGACAAAAAAGAGAGTGTTTCTGCTACAGTCTATGGTTTAGCTAATTAACTATTTGGAATAGCCATGGAAGATATTGTTGTACGATATATGCATTTTGTTGGCATCATTATTTTAGCCTCCACGCTGGTTGCTGAGCATTTATTGATCTCAAAACAAATGGATTTGAAAACGTTTAAGAAATTGATAGTAGTGGATAGCATCTACGGTATAAGTGCCATGGTGACTTTAGTCGCTGGTCTCTTACTGTGGTTAGCTGTAGGCAAGCCGAGTGAGTTTTATTCATCGAACTTTATCTTCCATATCAAAGTCAGCTTATTTATAACGATAGGGCTATTGTCGGCTGTGCCGACCATTTATTTTGTCCGTAATAGAAAAGCGACAGCTGCAACGATTGTATTACCCAACTATATTGTAGCCATTCTTCGTTTGGAGTTAACACTGTTGTTGGTCATACCTTTATTGGCTGTATTGATGGCACGAGGCATCGGTAACGGATAATCTACTGTTAGGAGAATTGTGATGTCGACAATTAAACATGGTATATCCATTGGTGTTGAGCGGGTTGATAGTGAGTTTTTTCTCACTTTAACAGCGGTGGGCAAGTTGACTCATGCTGACTATGAAGTGATTACACCAGTGATTGATGCTACCTTAGCTGGAGTCAAAGCACCTGAAGTCAATGTATTGGCCGATATTTCAGAGTTAGAAGGCTGGGAGTTAAGAGCGGCATGGGATGACTTTAAGCTGGGCCTTAAACACAATAATGAATTTCGAAAAATAGCGATCTATGGCAATAAGCCGTGGCAAGAGATGATGGCTAAATTCGGTGGTTGGTTTGTTTCGGGTGAAGTGAAATACTTTGAAAGCATAGGCCCTGCATTAATGTGGCTGAATGATTGAAATAGCGGCTAACCTATCGCTGCACTAACTAAGGCATCCCTTGGAACTGTCCGATAAGAAACTCTTTATTTAGCCCTAGGTTTAAAAATAGCTGAAATAACCTAATCTAGATCAATAAATGAGTCACTCGACTTAATGCTTGATCTAAATCAAGGCCAAGCTCCTGATTTTATTAGATAGTCTTCTTGAACATTCTAGAAGCACCATTATTAATAAATCATGGAGAATATAGTATGAATTCGTCGCTCAACAACTTGAGAAGAAGCATATTAATTGCTGCTTCTATATCTGTCGCTGCTTTCTTACCCCCTACATCCTTTGCCGCTGAAACAATGGATATCGATAAGGTAGGCACTCAAGCTAATATTGCTGGCTTAGAACGTGTTACCCAAACCTTGGTTGCTCCGCCATTTCTGCCTGAACATGTGCAGGTGGCAAAAGGCGCCGCTCAAATCGTTGAGATGACAATGGAAATTGTCGAAAAAGAAATGGAAATCGCCGAAGATGTTTTTGTGCAGGCGATGACTTTTGAAGGCACTAACCCTGGGCCAATGATTGTGGTTCATGAGGGGGACTATGTTGAGCTCACCCTTAAAAACCCTAAAACAAACAGCATGGTTCATAACATTGATTTCCATGCATCAACAGGTGCATTAGGTGGCGGTGGATTAACTCACGTTGCTCCGGGTGAACAAGTCATTCTTCGTTTTAAAGCCACTAAAGCCGGTGTATTTGTATATCACTGTGCTCCGGGTGGGGCGATGATTCCTTACCATGTGGTTGCCGGAATGAATGGGGCAATTATGGTATTGCCACGCGATGGCCTAAAAGATAATAACGGCAAGTCAGTGACATACGATAAGGCCTATTACATCGGTGAGCAAGATTGGTATGTACCTTATGATGAAGAGGAAGATGAATACAAACGCTATGCCTCTCCAGCACAGTCAATGGGGGATACCTTTGAAGTGATGAAAACTCTCACACCCACTCACCTCACATTTAACGGCAAAGTAGGCGCGTTAACAGGTGATAACGCAATGACAGCTAAAGTGGGTGAAACAGTGTTATTTATCCATTCACAAGCCAACCGTGACTCACGTGTCCACTTAATTGGTGGTCATGGTGACTTAGTATGGCGTGGTGGTTCATTTGATGATGTTCCAGCAACTAACCTTGAAACATGGTCTGTGGTTGGTGGTGAAGCAGCAGCTGCAACATATACATTCTTACAACCTGGTTTGTATGCTTATGTGAACCATAATTTGATTGAAGCAATCATGTTGGGTGCAGCAGCACATGTATCAGTAGAAGGTGAGTGGAATAACGACTTAATGGAACAGGTCGAAAAGCCTGGGCCAATTAAGTAAAGCGTAATGATCTTAGCAGGCAGCTAATAGTGGCTGCTTGCTCATATTGTTAGTGATTAGATTATGCAGCGACAATTACTTATCTTATTGGCGATTATGGTTTACCTCGCACCAGTAAGCTTTATGTTTGCTTATGCGGAGGATGGAAAGCAACATAATCGCCATAACTTGTCAGTTAATAACATGGCTACGCAGTTGATGACTTGGTATGGCCGTTTAATTACTTCGGAGCTTATATTCTATAAACAGCCGAATCATTGGCAAAAGCAAAGAGAAAATTATCCCGCCGACATAAAACAGATCCAAATATTAAAAACAGAGCTAGTCACAATCAAAGAGCATAAACACTACCAGTTTGATGTTTCCATCGTGGTTAGCTATCAACAACAAGGTCAGTGGTTAAAACAATATCGTGATGAGCGATTCGAGTTTGAACTAGCTGATGATAAAACCACTATCAGTCAATTTAGTGTGCTTAAAGCGAGTAAGCCAACAACCGCTATCAACCACAGTGAACAATTCGATGGCTTGCACTTTAAGTCTCGAGAGTTTGCATACAACTGGTTAGCACAATTAGACAGTGGCAACTATGCACAATCACTCGACAAGGTAAGTTATTTGATCACAATCGGTAGTCAAAACATAGACCAAAAATTTCATAAAGCATTGACCAAACGGCAACAGTTTTTATCTCTAGGCGGTCATCGTTTACGCAATATTGATATCAATAAAATAACAGGCCAACAGCATACATATTTGTTAGATATCACAATGGACTGGCAAGGCGTAAATAATAAAAACAAAACCGTTATAGCCAAAATAAATCAGCAGATTGAAATAGAGGTTAATAATAAAGGCGATTGGCTCATTAAGTCGATAACAGAGAAGCACCTGCTTCCAGACTTATCACCATGGCAGGATATATTATGTTAAAGGTTACTTTAAGAGTTGTATGTATTGTTTTGATATTTAATGTTAATACTGTTTTATCAAAAGAGTATTCTTTACCAATAATTAGTGGCGTAGGCGGTGAGTTTACCGCAGTGAATAATGATGGCCAAACGATAGATCTCAGTGACTATGCTGGCAATGTTGCTGTGATTGCATTTGGCTACACTAGCTGTGCAGATATTTGTCCGTTCACATTAGGCTACCTAAAACAGCTTTATGCACGACTCTCATCAGCCCAACAACAGCAAGTAAACATTATCTTTGTCACGGTCGATCCTGACTATGACACACCCCAACATTTAGCTAGTTTTTTAGCTCACTTCAACGAAGGCTTTATTGGCATCTCAGGTACGAAGCAACAAACAGATTACATCGTGTCTTTGTATCAAGCTGAATACAACAAACTAGCAGCGATTGGCATGCCCACCCAAAATATCAGGCGGGTTCAACCCAAACTATTTGCAGACAAACAACAGCAGAAAAATGATACCGCCACCTTGTTTAGTCATAGCGTGTCGTTATATCTAATCGATAAAGAGGGCTTCACTAGAAGTATCGAATACACCGGTACACCGAAAGATGAGTTCAGTGACAAAATCATTCAACTACTTAACGAGTAATCATTATGAAAACGATCTTATCGATAGTGGCATTAATCAGTCTTTCATTATTGAGCATCACTAGTTACGCAGAGATCACCACCGACAAGTTTCAAGTATTAATCCCACCCAACGTAGCCACTAGCACAGCAGCTTATGGCGTGATTATAAATAACTCAGACCATGCAGATACCTTAATAAATATCAGCTCTGAACAAGCCAGAGTGATGTTGCACAAAACTGAGATAACAAGTGGCATGGCTAGAATGATGCAGCAACCGAACATGGTGCTAGAAGCACAGTCACAACTTATCTTACAACCGATGTCATACCATCTAATGCTGATAAACTTACTGCAAGGCCCATATCAACAAGGCGATGACATTACGATTGTTTTAGAGTTTGAAAATGCCGGTGAAGTGAGTATCAGCGTGCCATTTGTCAGACTATGGCAGGAATAAGCTTCTATTATAAGACGACTGTTGCTTATTTCACGTTTAATTTAGATAGATCGTATAGTATTAAGCTCATTCTTTTATTGAGTATTAAGCAAACATGCAACTGAATAGCACACTCAAAATGATGCTGCTTATTTTGGCTTGTTATGCATTGCTATGGGCTCCGGCATATTTCTGGCCAAATTACCTTGATTCACCTGCAACGTTAATCCTTACTGCGCCATATTTGGCGGTCTATATTTTCCATAACATTGGTATTCCGGGCTTGCTTGAACATTCTGGTGCCTGTGGTTGGGGCTGGTGTTCACCGACCTTTTTGGGGTGGCTGTTTTTAGCTGTTTTCTGGTTGTTAGTAGTTTGGCTGTTAGCCCGGTTAATTATTAAAACAAATGGAGCGTTTAAGGAATGAATAATATGGAATATGCCGGTTTTTGGTTGCGATTGGCTGCGGTGATGATCGATGTGATTTTAATGATGATTGTTTTATATATCCCATTATTGTTTATTTATGGTCAAGATTACCTCACAGCTGAGCAAGCGATACATGGCTTTTGGGATGTCATGCTGACGTATGTTCTGCCTTTCATTGCGACGATTTGGTTTTGGTTACGCTTTATGGGCACACCGGGAAAAATGGCGGTGCGCTTGAAGGTGGTTGATGCATCGACAGGAGATAAAATGTCTACCGGCCAAGCGATAGGCCGATACTTTTCCTATATTTTGGCGGTGTTGCCACTAGGACTTGGCTTGTTATGGATTGGCTTTGATAAACGTAAGCAAGGCTGGCATGACAAGTTAGCTGGGACAGTGGTCATTCGTGATGGCGAAGCCGAAACATTTAAGTTTGAAGATAAGGCTTAATTGATGAATGCTGATGCTGAACAAATGAATTTTGAGTTGCTCTCTGACCAAGAGATTATGGCGATTGCTACGCCGATGATGGACAATTTGATGAGTGCTTCAACCAATATTGATCATCAAGCACATGTACGTGATTTTACTGACCGTATGAAAGCGATTGTCACTAAGGAACATTTGCAAACAGTGTGCGAGCAGTATCAGGTGGAGAAAGGCTTTTTTGAGTCGCGAGAACTTGTTGCCATATTTAAACGTCCGGATTCTGTTGCGGTAGTGTGGCGCCAGACATTTAGTAAAGCTAAAGGTGACTTTGTTGCTGAGATGGTGATAGTACATCAGCAGGGTAAGTTTTTATGTGACCATGCGATGGTATTTTAAGTCGACACCATTGTATTGATAACAATGGTGCCAACTTAAAGCGGAATGGTTACGGGCAGGTATAACCACCATCAATCACTAGATCTGAACCCGTCATAAATGATGATTCATCCGAAGCTAAGAAAATAGCCCCGTAAGCAATCTCGTGGGGTTTACCAAAACGTTGCATGGGTACGAGAGAAACGAGAGGTTCCCATGCTTCTTGCGGCACGCTGCTTTCAAATAAGTTGGTATCAAACATACCAGGGCAAATCGCATTGATACGGATGTTGTCACCGACAAATTCCAAGGCAGCTGATTTAGTCATTAACCGAACTGCACCTTTGGTACTCTGGTAGGCGGTAGACATGCCTGCACCGGAGATACCGTAGATAGAGGAAAAGTTGATAATTGAACCGCCACCGGCACGTTGCATAGCAGGCACAGCTGTTTTCATACCTAATAAAACACCAAGCTGATTAATACTGACGATTTGATAAAACTTCTCTACAGTATGTTCCAGTAAACCAGCGTGGTAATAAATGCCAGCATTGTTTGATAATACATCTAGCCGCCCAAAGTGCTTTTCGGTTTCAGCAACAGCATCAATCCAGTCTTGTTCTTGCGTAACATCAAGAGGTAGGGCGATGGCTTCGCCACCTTTCCGGTTAATTTCATCTACAAGAGCTAAGGTTCGTTTCCACAAAGCATCTTCTGCTTGGTCTGGGGCAATAATCGTATCTTTCTTTAGATTAGTGGCAACAATTTTGGCACCTTCTTTAGCCATTAACCGTGCTTGTTCACTGCCTAAGCCACCACCTGCACCGGTTATTAAAACAACTTTATCTTGTAATCGACCTGCCATGATTTTCTCCAAATAGTTTGTATGGCGAGCAGAGTAAAGTCAGCTGATAACTTCGACAAGAAGGCACTTGCTAGTGACATGGTTACTTAAAAGTAACTTAAGCATGGCCTGTAAGTTGTGAGGTTGGTGACGGTAAACGTTAAATGTAGTGAATGTGAGTTGTTTGTTTGTAGTCGCGCTATTTAGAAGTAGATTAATTTCATTTGTGAGACTGATCATTTAGAATCAATGTCTTTTAGCCATTAATGACGGAGCATAGCAGTGGGCCAGCAATATACTGAGATTTCAGATAAGTTAATTAACTTTATCGAACAGCAGAAACTATTTTTTGTTGGCACAGCCGGACAGGAAGGCCGAGTGAATATTTCACCAAAAGGCATGGATTCATTTCGAGTGCTGGATGCAAACCGTGTTATTTGGTTAAACGTGACTGGCAGTGGCAATGAAACAGCAGCTCATGTGCAACAACTGCCTAGAATGACGGTGATGTTTACCGCCTTTGAAGGCAAGCCGATGATCTTGCGTTTATATGGCCAAGCCAAAGTGATTCATAAAACAGATCCTGAATGGGATGAGCTTTATGCCCATTTTCCACCGATGCCGGCTGCAAGACAAATCTTCGACTTAAGCGTGGATTTAGTACAAAGCTCCTGCGGGATGTCAGTTCCCTATTATGATTATGTTGGCGAACGTGAACAGTTAACCGACTGGGCTATCAAAAAAGGCGAAGATGGCATTAAAGAATATTGGCAAAAGAACAACCAAGTCAGTTTAGATGGTGTTGAAACAAACATTCTTGCTAAGAATATTGGTTAGAGGCCGGCACAGTGAAACTAGCAATCAATGTTGTTGATGCCTTTACTGATGTGAGTTTTAAAGGTAATTCTGCTGCAGTCATTATTACTGATGATTGGCTGCCAGATGAGCTGATGCAATCAATTGCGATTGAAAATAACTTATCTGAAACGGCTTTTGTAAAACAGTTAACGAATACCCATTTTGAAATTAGGTGGTTTTCACCGATTACAGAAATTGATTTCTGTGGTCATGCCACCTTAGCTGCAGCGTCTGTCATCTTTGCCAATGACAGTGAGACTAATTCAATAAGCTTTTATGCAGCGGCCGTAGGTACTTTGACGATAGTTAAAGGCAATGACAGTTATATTGAAATGAACTTTCCCAATAGAAAGCCTGAGCCAGTGTCTGATATTCCTGCTGATTTGTTAGCAGGCTTGTCGATAACACCTAAGCAGGTATTGAAAAACGAACAAGCTTATTTTGCTGTGTTTGATAATGAGCAAGATGTGATGGCTGTAAGGCAGCAGCAACATCATATTAAGCAACTTGCACCTTATGATGTAGTAGTGACAGCGCCATCAACAGAATATGACTTTGTATCGCGCTATTTTTGGCCCGCCAGTGGTGGTGATGAAGATCCTGTTACCGGATCTATCCATACCGGCTTAGCTCCTTATTGGGCGGAGCAGTTAGCTAAGACATCATTGAATGCGTATCAAGCTTCGAAGCGGGGCGGTTTCTTAAAGTGCCGTGTTGAAGGTGACCGCGTCACTATTTCAGGACAAACTGTGCATTATTTACAAGGTGAAATCACGGTTTAACAGTTAGTAGGAAAAGTAGTATGGATGAGTATCTACAAGCATCGGCAGTGATTGATTGGCAAAGCCGAATCATTGTTGAGCAAGCTGCAACACTAGCAAACGGTGCAAGATCTAAGGAAGAGATTGCAAAACGTTGTTTTGAGTTTGTCCGTGACCAAATCAAACACAGCACGGACTATCAATTAAATCCTGTCACTTGCAAAGCTTCTGATGTATTAATTCATGGCACGGGTTTTTGTTATGCCAAAAGTCACTTATTAGCTGCTTTATTACGTGCGAACGGTATCGCTGCTGGAATGTGTTATCAACGCTTAACAGTGACGGATGATAAACCACCATTTTGCCTGCATGGTTTGAATGCCGTCTATCTTGCAGACTATGGTTGGTATCGAATTGATGCTCGTGGCAATAAGCCAACTGTAAGTGCCGAGTTTTGTCCGCCTATCGAAAAGTTAGCCTTTCCAATAATTACTGAAGGCGAATTTAATTTGGCTGATATTTTTGCTGAACCACTGCCGTCAATAGTAGAGGTATTAACGCGTTACGACCATTTTCAAGACGTCGCTGAGAACTTACCTGATGTTGTCGACTAAGCACAGTTTAATCAACCATTAGCAGCCAAACTAGGTTTTAGTGCTGCAGCAAAGCAAATATGTAAAAACTCTTCGACATCAAGTGCTGCACCGCCAATCAGGCCGCCATCGACATTAGGTTGAGCGAAGATAGCTTGGGCATTGACTGATTGGACACTGCCACCGTAAAGAATACGGATAGATTCGGCAACAACGGGATCATGTTTGGCTATCCGTTGACGGATAAAGTAGTGAATATGTTCAATCCAATCAGGGCTGGCTGCTGTGCCGGTACCTATTGCCCAAATGGGCTCATAAGCGAGGATAGTGTTTGCTAATGCTGCAGCACCATTGTGTTCGATAAGGGTATTTAATAACCGTGAGATGACTTGCTCTGTTTTACCTGCATGGTATTCTTCGCCGGTTTCGCCAAAGCAGATAATCGGTGTAATGTTGTGGCGCAGTGCGACATCATATTTTTGAGCGACAATTTGATCGAGCACATATTGATCGAGTTCAAGCTGGTCATATAAACAACGTCGTTCAGAGTGGCCCACCAAAACATACTCACAGCCAAACTCGTTGAGCATCTTGGCAGAGATTTCTCCGGTATAAGCGCCTTCATCATAGGCGGATACATTTTGTGTGCCCCAATGGATACTTGAGTCGGTTAATATTTCTTGAGCATCTTTGAGATAAACAGAAGGTGGAAAAATGGCGATATCTAATTCTGCTGCACTATCTAGTTTATGCAAGATGCTTTCTAAGCGTTGGCCATGATGGAGGAATTCCTCAAGCAGCAATTTAGACGGCTTGGTGGGATGATTCATTTTCCAGTTTCCAGCGATGAAAGGCTTACGCATAGTGGAGCTCCTGAATAGATAAATACTGACCAGTTGTTGGAATTAGCCTGTTATTAGTTGACTACAATAGGGTGTGATAAACAATGCTAGAACCGAGGCCGAGTGTTAAAAAGCCGATGCTGGCTTGTAGGCCGTTATGTAACCAAGTCAGTTTTTCTGAAGCGCGTAATGGCACGGCAATGATGACTGACAAGGTGGCCATACCGATAATAGAACCTAGGCCAAACAATAAGATATAGGCAATGCTTAAACCAACTGAGTCCATGGTATTAAGAGTGAGCAATACTAATGCTGCTGAACCTGCCAAGCCATGCATAAAGCCGATAAATAAAGTGCGATAAGGGAAAGGCTTATGTGAATGCTCATGTTTACTATCTTGGTGTTGTTTCTCACCTTGGTGCGAATGAGCATGAAAGTGTGTTGTCTTGCTGTCATGGCTGTGAGCATGGAAATGGATACGCTTTTTAATCAGTCGATAGATAACATCGATACCCAAACCGATAAGCATAAGACCAACGGCACCTTCTAATAACGAGGCGAGTTCAGCTGAGATCACGGTATTCATCATGATAACGATCGAGCCAAATAACAGCAGGGTAGTGGTATGACCTAATCCCCAAACTGCACCATGTTTTAACCCAGACTTGAGTGAATTTTCTTTGGTTGAAATAGCTGCGATTGCAGCAAGATGATCTGCCTCAAGTGCGTGGCGCATGCCAATAATAAACCCTAACAAAAGCAAACTAGTCATAACAAAAACCTCAACAAATACGAGGCAATTGCTCGCCTACCAACATATCAATAATGCGATCACCGCCAAAGCCAGTATTTAGGATGACTTTGCCTTGTGGTGATGCAACGACCTTACCGATGATTTGGCTGTCTTTGCCAGCAGGATGTAATTGCATGGCAGTGAGTAGCTTGTCTGCATCTTCAGAAGCGACTATGGTAATCAATTTACCCTCATTTGCAAGGTAAAGTGGATCTAGGCCGAGTACTTCACATACACCGCGAACTTCCTCACGAACTGGTATAGCTGTTTGATCAAGTTTAATTGCAACCTGACTACTATTGGCAAATTCATTTAATACGGTTGCCAAACCACCACGAGTTGCGTCACGCATGCAGTGAATATCCGGGCAAACATGCAACATCGTTTGAATGAGATCATTGAGTGGTTGGCAATCTGTTTCTATACTCATTTCCAAGGCAAGATCGCCTCTCGCATCAACAATGGCGGCACCATGGTCGCCGACGTAACCATTAATGATCACGATATCGCCATCAGCAGCTCGATTAGCGACAATGTTGGTATTGTCTGCAATCACGCCGACACCTGCGGTATTGATAAACAGCTTATCGGCTGCACCACGTGGCACAACTTTAGTATCGCCTGTGACAATTCTGACACCGGCCTCATCAGCCGTGGCTTTCATAGACGCGACTATTTGTTGCAGAACATTAATTTCAAAGCCTTCTTCAATGATCATGCCGCAGGTTAAATACAGCGGTATTGCGCCACCCACGGCAAGATCATTAACAGTACCAGTGACGGCAAGTTTACCGATATCACCACCTGGGAAGAATAAGGGATCAACGACATAAGAATCGGTAGTAAAAGCGAGTCGGTCACCCAACTTGGCCATATCGGCAAGATTAAAGCGGGCTTGATCTTCGAGCAGTTCTAATTCTGGACTGGCAAAACCCGCCACAAAAATTTCATCAATTAAATCATGCATTGCCTTGCCACCGGCACCATGCGATAAGGTGATGGTTTTACCACTGAATTTGGTTTTAGGTAATTGAATTGTCATGCGATTTTCTCGTTATAACCGTTATTGTAATAAGCAGCGCAAGCACCTTCACTTGATACCATTAACGCGCCCATTGGGTTTTCTGGGTTGCATTTCGTGCCAAATATTTTGCAGTCCCACGGCTTGATAACACCTTTAACCACCTCACCGCACTGGCAAGATTTAGGGTCAGCAATTTTAAGGTTAGGTACGGGGAATTTTTTTTCAGCATCATATTGTGCAAAAGCAGCCGTCATTTTTACGCCAGAATGATCAATTGAACCTAAACCACGCCATTCAAAGAATTCACGTATTTCAAAAACCTGGCTAATAGCTTCTAATGCTGGCTGATTACCATTAGCTTGTACGATACGAGTGTATTGGTTTTCTACTTCACTGCGTTGCTCATCTATTTGCTGTAATAACATCCATAAAGAATGCAAAATATCGAGTGGTTCAAAGCCGGTGACTACAATTGGTTTGTGATAATCCTTGGCGATAAAATCAAACGGACGCTCACCGATGACCATGGCGACATGTCCTGGAGCTAAAAAACCATCGATCTTCATGTCAGGAGAATCAAGCACGGCTTTAATGGTAGGAACAGTCGTAATGTGATTACAAAATAAGGAGAAATTAGTGATACCTTCGCGCTCCGCCTGCAAGATTGTCAGCGCACTACTGGGCATCGTAGTTTCAAAACCAAGGCCAAAGAAAATGACTTCTTTATCTGGATTTTTACGAGCCAGGTTAAGTGCATCCATTGGCGAGTAGGTCATTCTAATATCGGCACCATCAGCTTTTGCTTGTAATAAGCTTTTTTTAGAGCCGGGCACACGCATCGCATCGCCAAAAGTGGTAAAAATCGTGTTGGGCATTTCAGCTAAGGCAACACAATCATCAACACGGCCCATCGGCAATACACAAACAGGGCAGCCTGGACCATGCACCATTTCAATATTGGCTGGCAACATTTGCTCAATACCATAGCGAAAGATGGTGTGAGTATGGCCACCACAAAACTCCATGATTTGTAATGGACGTTGCTGGCTTTCTGCTAGACGGTCAGCAATTTTATGTATCGCTTTGGTGAGCGATTGTGCTTTTTCAGTATCTCGAAACTCGTCAACAAATTTCATAACATGCCTTTTTAAGAGGTGAGTTGACCGCGGCTATCTGCGAGCAAAGTATGGGTTAAGTCCCACAGTATGTGATAACAGGCGACATGGACTTCTTGCACTCGATGGATAGAGTCACTATCTACGACTAGACAGTGGTCTACTAAGCCACTGCTTTTCATTTCGCCACCATCGCCACCACACAGACCAATAGTGGTTAGATCTAATTCTTTAGCTTTAGCAAAGGCGGACATTAAGTTGTCAGAGTTGCCACTGGTTGAAAAACCGATGACACCATCATTTTCGCTCGCGTGAGCATAAAGCTGACGAACAAAAATATGTTTAAAGCCAACATCATTTGCCACAGCAGAACTCATTGCGGAATCGGCTAATAAATTGATGGCAGGCAGTGCTGGTCTGCCTGTGGTAACCGGGTGCTGAAATTCAACACAGAAGTGAGCTGCATCGCAACTAGAACCCCCATTGCCCATCGCCAGCATACGACCTTTATTCATATAAACTTGGCTGATACTTTGAGCTGCATCTAATAACGCCTGTGAGTTCTCAGCAAAAAACTGTTGTTTTACTTGCACGCTGTGTGCTGATTTTTGCTTGATCGATTCCAGTAATGCCGCTTGTTCAGATCCTGGATCTTTGCTCTTGTTATGCAAGAAGGGGTACAAGTCAGCTAGATACTGTTCAGTGCTCATTATCTTGCACCTTGTTGCATGGCATCGAGTTCTTCTTCTACCTCGCCCAGTTCAGTCAATATTTGCAAGGTACGCTCGGCTTCTTCTTCGTCAATACGGCTCATTGCAAAACCGACATGAACTAGAACCCAATCACCGATGCATGATTCGATAGGATGTTGTTCGTTGACGACACAGGCAATATTAATTTCACGTTTGATACCAGATACATCAACCTTAGCTAATAGGTTTTCAGCATCCGTGATTTCGACGATTTGGCCTGGGATTCCTAAGCACATGGTGACTTCCTCATAGTTCTTGTTGCAGCAATAACAGCTTGGCCCAATGCCAGACCACCATCATTAGCAGGCAGCTGTTGGTGGCATAACACGGTGAAACCTTGTTGTTCGAGTGCGGCTTTAACAGCTTCAAATAATGTTTTGTTTTGGAACACGCCACCGGATAAAGCAATAGTAGTTATTTTATGTTGCTTGGCAAGGCGTGTTGCGAGTTGTTCGATGGCTATCGCTAAACCTTTGTGAAAGCGAGCTGAAATAAGTGCAGTGGTTGTTTGCTGTGATAAGTCTGCTAACAGCGCTTTCCACATTGGACTTGGATCAATAATGTTGTCGTCGAGAGAAAATTTATAAGCTGACTGTTGGGCTTGCTGCCAAGCTTCAGTAGTAATTTGATTTTCTAAGCCAATGGCTGCTTGGCCTTCATATTGAAGTAGCTCGAAGTTGATATCTACAGCGGCAGCGACCGCATCGAATAAGCGACCTGCCGATGATGCGGGAGGACAATTAACCTTATTTTCCAACATAGCATCCAGTGTCGCCAAAGGCTTATTTTCTAGTTGTTTAACCAGTGGTAAACCTGGATAGTTTTTCATCACCCACTGCCAATCAAGGCAATCATTAAGATGGGCATAACAATTACGCCAAGGTTGTAGCATGGCGTAATTACCACCAAACAAGGGTATAGCTTTCAATTGACCAATGCGTTGACTGTTTTCATAGTCGGCAACTAAAAACTCGCCGCCCCAAAGAGTGTGATCATCACCATAACCAAGGCCATCAAGTGCAATGCCTAATACCGCAGTGCTATCAATAGGGTAGCCATTATCGGCTAGGCAAGCTGCAATATGAGCATGATGGTGCTGGCAATTTTCAGTGGTCAATGCATGTTTACCTGCTAATTCGTGGCCATACTTAGTTGATAAGTATTCTGGATGCATATCAATGGCAATATGTTCAGCTTTAAACTGAAACAAGGATTGATACAGTGAAATATGATGTTGGTAATCAACATAACTGCTGTAATTTTCTAAATCACCAATATGTTGAGATAAGGTTGCTTTACCGTTTTGTAATAGACAAAAGGTATTTTTCAGTTCGCCGCCCATCGCTAAAATGGCTGGCGCAGACTCAAAGCCTGCAGGCAACTGGAACTGGTAAGGTGCGTAACCGCGAGCACGACGTAATAACTGTGGTTTATCAGCCATTATGCGAATGACTGAATCATCAACACGGTTAACAATGTCACGATTATGAAGTAAGAAATAGTCAGTAATTGATCCCAACTTATCAAGTGCATCAATATTATCAATACATTGTGGTTCATCAACTTTGTTGCCGGAAGTCAGTACGATAGGCTGAGACAGTGATGCAAATAATAAGTGATGGAGCGGACTGTATGGCAACAGAAAGCCGAGGTGTTTCTGACCTGGCGCGACAGCATCAGCAAGTTGGCAGTCGCCACGTTTACGTAGCAATACCACGGGTGCAGCACTACTGGTTAGCAACAGCTTTTCTTGTTCGGATACGTGACAATATTTGTTGATCATCTCGATATTTTTTGCCATTAAAGCAAATGGTTTAGCGGGACGTTGTTTTCGTTGACGTAGTTGGCTAACGGCTGTTTGGTTTGCAGCATTAACTGCGAGATGAAAGCCTCCAATGCCTTTAATAGCAACAATTGCTTGTTCTTTAATAAGACGGCTTGAATCTTTAATTGCAGTTGAAGTGGAAACTAACCTTCCATTGTTATCCGTTAACCAGGCTTGTGGCCCACAAAAAGAACAGGCATTAGGTTGAGCATGAAAACGACGATTGTCGACAGATTGATATTCCTGCTGACATTGCGGACACATGGTGAATTTAGCCATGCTAGTTTGTGCTCGATCATAGGGGATAGCTTGGATGATACTGAGCCTTGGCCCGCAGTGAGTACAGTTGGTAAAGGGGTAGTGGTGACGATGGTTATGCTCATCAAAGAGTTCATCTAGACACTGTTGGCAAGTAGCGGCATCAGGACTGACAGCGGTAGACACTGTAGATGGTGAAGAATCAATAATATTGAAATTGGCTGTCAGTACGGGTTTAGATACTTGTTTTTGGCGAGTGATGGTATCTATTCGTGCCAATAATGGTTGCTCTAGATGAAGGCTTTCAACAAATAGGTCAATAGCATGTTCTAGCCCTTGTACAAAGATTTGCACACCGTCGCCGGCATTTTTCACATGGCCATGAAGGTTGTAGCGTTGGGCTAAATGCCAAACTGTTGGCCGAAAGCCTACGCCCTGAACAATACCATTAACGTGGATATGTTCAGATTGAATGATCATAGCGGGCGTCACTAAGTTATTCACCAACAGGTACTCCTAAAATGAGACTGCTGTAACATGGTATTACACTTAAATGTAAAAGTGTACTAATAGTTTGCAGTATTTAGGGGCTAATGTACCGTGCAAACCATGCATGGATCAAATGATCTGACAATGTGTTGAATTAAAACGGAATTTTTACCTTCCCTATCAATTTTTGTATTGAGTAAGGCTTGCTCTAAGGCACCCGAATTATTGTTTTGATCACGTGGCGAGAAATTCCAGGTGGTGGGTGCGATAACTTGATAGTTTAAAATCTTGCCCTGACTAATGTTTATCCAGTGGCCCAAGCTGCCACGTGCAGCTTCAATCAAACCGTGACCAGTCGCATCCTTTGGCATGGCTTGTTCATTAATAAAGGGTTGATCTGGCTTAATTTGTTGACACCATTTTTCCATTTCAGGGACTAGTCGAGCCAATTCTAAAATACGGGCAACAATGCGATTTTTGACATTACTTTGGTCGTTAGTGACTAAATCAGTGATCAGCGGATGTTGATCAATCATTTGTCTAGCGACTGCACCGACTTCAATAACACGCTGGTTATAACGAGGTGCTTTACACCAGCTGTAACCGTTGGCCATTTCTTGGTCTGGAATAGTGGTACCTTGCGAGGGATGGGCAGCCTGTTGGTCGGCTAACATCCAACTATGGCTAATATCTTCACTAATAAGTTGTGTATCTAACTCGGTTACTTCGCCATTGTCGGCAAACCATAAACCTTGTGAAAACAGATGTTTATCGGCAATTTTATAAGCTCCATAACTCATGAAGTTAGCTTTAATTTTACCTAGTGTATTGAGCTTTAAGTCGTCAGCAATAGTCAAAAAATGACCAAAATCACTGGCGCCATGGGAGTCGGCCCACTGTTGTAATTGTTTAGCACTAGTTAATTGACTGATATTTTCCAATGTATCTGCAAATAAATGAGTCTCTAGAAACTGACGAAAGCCCATAAGAATGGCTGATAATTTAACTTTATCGGCAGCGGTGGGGCTGGTCGTTGTACCACCAGGTTGAATGCTGAGTGAATGTGGCCATTTTCCTGCCAAGATGCCAGTGATATGCATAAAGTCAGCACGGGCTTTGAGCATATAATTAGTTGCACTGCCGGTTTGGGAACGAAAGCGTGGCTCTATATCCTCATACCAAGACTTGTCTTGATAATCATCGCGAGCAAAGTCGGGCATGAAAAACATATAAAAGTGGGTTAAGTGATCGGATAAGTTTTCACAGGCTAATATTATATTAGTAACCAATTGGCCATTAAGTTCAGGCTTAATACCTTGGGCATCAGCTAAGGCATTGGCCGAGGCAACAGATTGAGCAACTGAACAGATACCACAAATTCGAGGTGTATAGACCAAGGCATCTAATGGTGGTTTGCCTTGCATGATTTGTTCGAAGCCACGATATAAAGGTGAGTTGACCCAAGCTTTGGACACTTTACCATCGGTGATTTCGACTTCGACTTCTAAATCACCTTCAACACGGTTAAAAGGGCCTATGATTTTACGAGTCATTTAACATCCTTTGAGCCGGGTGGCGTTATGATTTGTTTTGAAGCTGCATTATCTTTTAAACGTTTTGGGGTGGCAGCCTTTGATAATGAGGCTAAGGCAACAAACCATGCCTTAGGCATATCGGTCGGTAGGCCTACCGGAATACCAGCTACTTTAGGAGTTTCAGTAAAGTTTAATCGCGGCTGTTCAAACTCGGGTGCGGTGCAATTGATGCATGGGTAGCCGCCTTTTAAACAAGAGCCAGAACCATTCCAAGGGCGAATATTACAATCTGCTCGAGCTTGGGTGCCCAGACAACCTTTATGCTCCATCATGCAACCGATATCACCGAGACTTTCAGCGCTGGCTTTAAATTCGTAATATTCATTGCGAGCACAACCATGATGAACTAAGTGGTCGGTATAGGCGCGTGGTCGATTAAGCTCATCTAGATCAGCTATTTTTAAATCACCAATGGCTAACTGCATAAGCACATTGGTCACCCAGTCTGGATGAGTTGGACAACCTGCAACATTAATCACTGGGAAACCAGCTGGAGACTGCCAGTCAGATTTCAGTAAACCACCTGGTTCTTGACCTTCATATTGCAAGCCACAGGCATCGGTAGGGTTGATGCCACCTGAAGTGACTCCACCAAACGCTGCACAGCTGCCGATAGCTAAGCTATAGTCGGCTTTTTCTGCTAGTTGATCCAGCCAATGCATCATCGGTTTACCAGTGCCGCCCATCATGTGAAAACGCCCCGTATTATTTGGGCCTCGAATCACTGAACCTTCGAGGCATAAGGCATCAAGGTGAATCTTGTCAGCTAAAATGTCATCTAACAGCTGTATAAATTCATCGGTTGACTGTTCACTTATTGATGGGTGCCAGAGTAAATTAATACCTGCACTTTTAAAGCTGGTAAGTACATCAGGTGATTCAGCATTGAGTAGCGACATACTGCAGCCACCGCAGCCTCCAGATTGTAGCCACAGGATATTAAACATTAGGTAAACTCAATGTGAAAACAGCACCACCATCATCGTGATTCTCAACCTTTAAGCCGCCATGACATTGTTCCGTTGCTAAGCCATAGCTGATGGATAATCCCAAGCCGGTACCTTTACCTACTGGTTTGGTGGTGAAAAAAGGGTCAAACACAGACAATAGGTCCTTAGTAGGAATACCGCTACCGTTATCATGCACGGAGATAAAGACTGAATCCTCTGTTGCGCTAACATTGACTTCGATTTTAGGGCTCACTTCATTTTCAATCGCATCCATGGCATTTTGCAGTAGATTGATCAAAATTTGATGCACGTAACCCTCATTGGTTTTCACGGTGAGTTTGGTAGGCATTTTGGTAATAACGTTGGGATTAACATTCGATGAGTGACTGATCCAATGTAAGGCATTATTGACCAAGCTAACTAAGTTGACATCAACATGACGGTTACTGCCCGGTGTGGCAAAGCGGCGTAGTTCCTGAACGATATTTTTCACCCGTTCAGCACCTTCAATTGAACCTTCTAATAACGAAGGAATATCACTTAATGCGTGATCAATTTTGAGCTGTTGGCGTAACTCATCGCGTTCTTTGATGCTGATATTGCTGTGAACACCTTCTAGGTATTGTTGAAAGCGTTTTTCATATTGTTGCAAGGCATACATATTGCCAAAGACAAAACTAATTGGGTTATTGAGTTCGTGAGCAACACCCGCAACCAGACGACCTAAAGAAGCCATTTTTTCAGATTGGACAAGTTGTTGTTGTGCCATTTTTAACTTGTCGTGGGTTTCTTTTAACTTTAGATAAGCCTTACGTATTTCGCCAAGCGGCCGACCGGTGAGCACCGATCCTATCAACTTACCTTTATGGTTGTAATGCGCTTTGCTGGTCAGTGCTATCGGCACTGAGCCATCGTTTTTGCTGACAATATCAATTTCACAATCAACGAGAATGCCACTATGAATTTTTTCTGCCAATGATTGTGATTGTTCAAGACTAGAAGCCGATTTAGCAAATAAGGTATTTAATGATTGGCCACGTAGTTGTTGACTGCTTTTGCCAGTTAATTTTTCGAGTGCTGAATTTACACGTTGAATCTCACCTTTAGTATTGGTGACGACTAGTATGTTGTGCATCGCCGATAAGATGCTTTCAATAAACTGATGTGTTTCTTCTAATTCTGCATTTTTCTTTTCTAGTTCAACTTGTGAGCTGACTAAATCAGAATAAATGACATCCATGTGTTGAATAACTTCTATCCAAGCTTTGTCATCTAAGGATTTATTAGCGGACAGATCTTGCTGATCGGTTGTTTCAGTAGGGGCTAACTTCTTGTCCACGATTATCTTGCTATCCTTAGCTTGATGATTTAGCTTTATTGCTGACCGGAAGTTGCACCACTTCATGGTCTTTGGGTTCAAGAGCATAACGTTCTAACTTACTTCTCAAACCTACCCGAGATAAGCCTAATTCTTCAGCAGAACGTGTTTTATTCCAGCGATGTCGCACCAGTGTTTCTTTTAAAATATGAGCTTCTAATAGCTCGATCCGATCTTTTAGATTGCCTTTAGAACTACTAGCCACCAATTTCATGTCTTGACGCATTTCATCCGGAATTGCTCGTAATACATGAGGTGACATACAGTCGGCACTTAAAGTCGAGTCTTGTGTTAAAACCAACATGCGTTGAATTTCATTTTCAAGTTCACGTACATTACCTGGCCATTGATACTTTTGCAGACACTCAATCGCTTCAGCGGTAAAACCATCTACTTTTTTACCTAATTGAGCTTGCAGCTTAGTTAACAGATCAATGGCTAAATAAGGAATATCTTCTAGGCGATCACGTAAAGTAGGTAGTTGAATAGTGAAGGTGGCGAGGCGGTAATATAAGTCCTCACGGAAACGGCCTTCACGAACTTCTTCTTGCAGGTTACGATTGGTGGCAGCGATAATGCGGACATCAATAGGGCGACGTTTGTTGGAACCTAATGGTCGTATTTCTTTTTCTTGCAAAACACGTAACAGCTTCAATTGAAAAGCGGGTGTTGTTTCGCCAATTTCATCAAGAAAAATACTGCCGCCATTGGCACTTTCAAATAAACCAATTCGGTCTTCACTTGCCCCTGTGAATGCGCCTTTTTTATGGCCGAATAATTCACTTTCAAGTAACTCATCAGGCAAAGCCGCACAATTTTCAGCAACAAAGGGTTCATGTTGACGCAAGCTGTTGTAGTGCAGCGCACGAGCACAGAGCTCCTTACCTGTACCGGATTCACCTGTGACCAGCACACTAACATCATAAGGAGATATTTGACTTACCGTGGCGCAGACTTTGTTCATAATGCTATCTGGACTACGCACAATGGCATCTAAACTAAAATGTGCCTGCAAGGCAGTACGTTGTACTTCGATCGCTTCTTTTAAGGTCTTTGGTTGTAACTTCAACTCGATAGCTAGTCGTTCATTTTTACGGTGTAAATCAAATAGTTCTACCGCATTGTTAAGCTTAAGTAAGACCTCTTCTGGATGCCAAGGTTTAGTAATGAATTGATAGACACCACCTTCATTGATAGCGGCAATAATATCATCAGAATCCGTATAGCCTGAGATGATCATGCGGATAACTTCTGGCCAACGTTCGCGTATTTCAGCACAGAATTCAACGCCAGTTTTACCGGGCATGCGTTGATCGCATAATACAACTTGTATCCATTCTCGCTCTAGAATGACATAAGCTTGTTCGGTATCAGTGGCAGTATGAATATCAAAGTGATCACTTAAAATACGATCGAGTGTTTCTATCGATCTCACCTCATCATCGATGATGAGTATGCTTGGCAGTACTTTGGTCATGTTACGCAGAAGCCTTTATTGTCGTCTCTGTGTTAAGGATATCAGAACGACCGATGAGTCTCATTTGTCGTGCTGCTTGTAGCCACTGATACCATTTAGACATACCTTCTCCTGTGGTTGCTGAAACTTGCAGAACGAGAATGTCAGGATTAACACGCCGTGCATAGTTAATACACTTTTCAACATCAAAATTTAAGTATGGCAATAAATCAATTTTATTCAATAACATAATGTCGGCAGCAAAAAACATATCAGGGTATTTCAATGGCTTATCTTCACCTTCGGTGACCGATAATATGGCCACTTTATGCGCTTCGCCTAGATCAAATGAAGCAGGGCAGACTAGGTTGCCAACATTTTCTATAAACACCACACCGGCTGTTTCTGGCTGCAATGTTTCCATAGCATGGCCGACCATATGCGCATCAAGATGGCAGCCTTTACCCGTGTTGATTTGAATCGCTGAAACACCCGTTTCGCGGATACGTTCAGCATCGTTAGCTGTTTGTTGATCACCTTCAATGACCGACAGGGATAAGTCCTCTTTTAAATCGGTGATGGTTTTAGTTAACAGTGTTGTTTTTCCTGAACCAGGACTAGAAACTAAGTTTAATGCCAAAATACCATTTTGGTTAAAGTGGGCTCTATTTTGTTGAGCATATTCATCGTTTTTACTGAGAATATTCTGTTCTATTTCTACCATTCTAGATTGGCTGAGGCCCGGAGCATGGGCGTGGGCAGGGCCTTGACCATAATGAATATTCTGCTCATGGTCATGACTATGACCGTGATGATGATCATCATGGCCTTCTATTTGTACTTCACCGCTTGCACATCCGCATGTTGTACACATTTAGTTTACCTCCAGCTCTTTAATATTCATTTCATCACCACTACTCACTTGTAACTGATAACTTTGACAGTGGGGACAAGCATCATAACGTTGTTTGACAATAACTGTTTGTGCACAGGGCATACACCAAGCCTGCGCTTCGATAGTATTAATGGTTAAACTTGCCTGTTCAGCGACAGAACCTTTCATCACCACACTAAATGCAAATTCTAACGCTGGAATTTCAACCCCGGACAAGACACCAACATCTAACACGACCTGTTTGACTTCAGTGAATTGTTGTTGAATTGCTTGAGTTTCGATGATTTGTAATATGCCTTCACAGAGTGACATTTCATGCATTAGTGAGTCACCTCATTATTTATATGTAATTGATAGCCTACACAGGGATCGATGGCATGGATTAATAAATCTGCCTGTAGGCGTAACAAATCTACATCACTGTTATCCAGCGATCGTAGACTATGAGCTGCAACTCCTTGCGGATGAAAATTCCATTCTGTCGGTGCCAAAATATGTAAATCAATAATTGTGTCTGCTTCAAGCTCTACATAATGCGTTAAGCGACCACGTGCAGCATCAATATGAGCCAAGCCAGTTTGCTTGCTAATAGGAGAGTTTAAATGCTGTTGATCGGTAAAAAAAATATCTAATTGTTTTATTAACTCAGCCACAGTAATCAGTCGAGCAATCAAGCGGGTATAAATACCGTTGCCAAACTGGGCAATAGCTTGGCTTACTAGTGGCTGATGTTGTTGCTGGTTTAACCAGCTAGATTCATAACATTGCGACTGCCAATCCGGTTGTGCGACAAAGTTTTCTTGTTTGTTACATAAACGAGTAATCAATTGCGCTTGATCAATATCAGGTAACAAGCTGATAGTAGAGCTACCAGCATGTTGCCATGGCTGTTGCTGCAACCAATAAATTAAACGGCCAGCAGTGGTCTGTTGTTTTTCTGCCCAGTCATCTATTTGCTCTAATGTGCTTGGATTCCAATCAACTTGGCTATCGGCAAAGATTAGTTTTATGAGGTTTTCTTTATAACGTTGCCAAATACGCTTTTGTTCACTAGTAATATCTTTTGACTTTAATCTTGAATTTAAAAGTTGTTTAAAATCAATAGACCAGAAGATAGTGTTAAAGTCAGAACTTATTGTTGATATATCGCTATAACGTACTTCTTCATTAATAAAAATCGGCCAGTCTTTTAATATATGTAAGCTATGCTCACGTAAACTTTCTAAGGTAACTAATGCTTGCCGATGAGATTCAATAGCATCAGTTGCCGGTCTTTGCTGAGCACTTTCGATTGCTCTTACCGCGGTAATGGTTTGTGCTTTGCCACAAATACTAAATAATAAGGGTAGAGTTTGTATTGTTTGCTCGATAGATTTACCTGTAAATAATCTTGCGGCATGGGTAGGTCGACTTGAGCTGATACTGCTATCAACTCGATTCTGATGCTGGTTGAGATTAATAATTAACTCACCTGGAACGGTCATGGTTTATCAGCTCGCTGAAAGATCTTGCCACGTAGAAAGTCACGGCGTGAACTAGGTTCCTTTGCACGCTCAGACAGTGTTGGCATCTCATCATCAGAGCTGAAATTCGCCGTTGGATTAGGGGTATCAGTTTTAAACTCGCTATGGTCAGCAGTATCCTCATCCTTTTGCCAAAATTCTTCTATTTGCTCGTTGCGAAGCTGGGCTTCGCGGTCAAAATTCTCAATATCTAATAGGGCAACAAGTGCCTCTCGTGCGGTTAATTCGGCTGCTATTTGATCTTCAAACTCAAACATAGGGGAAAAAAGCGAACAACTCTGATAATGACCAATACCATCCTCAAAACCAGTAACAAAGTCATAAGCACCGGAAGGGAAACTATACGTTGCTATGCTGCCTACTTTAGCTGGGCTTTGTTCACTTTCTTCACTAGCAACAATGATTAAATTCATAAACCAAGGTGTAATTAAAACACCCAAGGAATAGTCTTGCCACGGCTGAAAATCAACGGCTTTTACCGATAGCTTTTCATTGATAACCGGCACACCATCCATACGAGTTAAATGAATATTAGTAAATACTTTTTCTAGCAGTTGCGTTGTTAACTCAGCTGACATAACTACTCCCTTATCACCATGAATTGTTCTTTTGAACCATCACACTCAGGGCAGGTCCAGTGTTCTGGCAAAGCAGTAAAGGGTGTACCCGCTGGTATTTGCCAGTAGTCATCACCGATTACAGGATCATAAACACGCCAACAAATTTTACATTCCAATTTATCACTGTCTGTTAAGCGCGTTTTATCTCCAGCATAGGAGCCTTCAAAGGCTGTGTTGGTGGCCATTAGCCAACAACCACATCATAGACATCGAGAATTTCTTTTAGTCTTAAGGCACTGTCTTCAATATCTTCAGGTGCCGCAGTGGCAACCGCTGGAACATCAACTACTTCAATGGTATTGAGTATCAATTTATCTTCTGAATTGAAATATTTAACCCACCACACATTGTTTTTTCTGGTGCTACCTATTCGGCAGTTACCATAACCACGCGACAAGATAGTGATCGGGCCCACGCCGACACTATGGCCGAGAAAGTCTAAATCTTCAGTGGAGAGAGGCAATAAGGTTAGGTTGATGACATGGTTTTCATCACCAAGCTGCCAAGTCTCAACCTTTTCTGCTATCTCAATAATAAGCGCTGGTGAATTTAAAACACCGGGTGGTAATGGATCTAGCGTGGTATCTACTGGCGTGCAATCAACAAATGATTGTTCGCGGACGATAGATGGGATATCAGCCACTTCGATAACATCACTGATAACGGTGCCGTTGTCATTACAGCTACGAACGCGCCAGATCCCCGTTAATACCGCCTCCTGAATATGGACTTGAGTATCGCCCTCATAAAGCACACTGACTTCACCCTCATTTAATACTTGATTAACAAGATCAATATTAGCTGCATCCATATTACTGATATCAAACACAGTAGCGGCTTGGCCAACTTGGTAGTGATTTATGGCGTTATATAGTTTGGCTAGCATTGCCTTTGCGTGATCAAGTTCCGACACTTCCTCAGGTTCAGGAATGATCGGTGTATCGTAGGTATACATTTCGCCAGGTGGTTTATCGAAATTGAAGTTTTCATCACCGTCTTCTTTAGGTTGAGAGCCTTCACCGACAACAGGAATATCGATAGGTCTACCATATTCTTTAAATTCCATGATTTTCTCCAATAATTAATGGCTAACGACAGGAATACCAATCGATTTTGGTCGACTAGATTCTGAGGTAATAATGCGGTTAATTTCAGTCAAATATTCAGACCAATCTTGAATGCCGGTGATGGTGTCTAAATATTGGCCATCACGAAGGAATACTAGGGCTGGCCATGATCTAAATCCATACATCGATTGCAATTTTTTTTCATCATCGCGTGAGATAACTGCTGGAGTGATATCTGGAAATACTTGCATTAATTCCGGTAATACCACAGCGAGATCATCAGTTTCAGCAAAGCGTTTTGGATCTTCAGTGAAAAACAGCACTGATAACTGATTTGATGCTAAAAAATCATCAATATTTGAGAGATCTAGTAGTGGATAATCTAGTGACGAACTGAGGCGATCAATTAGTGGATGGTCACTCATAGGGTTACTCCTTACTCGTTGGTTTAGTGTGTTGCTGGGTTTGTAAATGAGGGGGTAATTCGGGTTCTCGATCAATCAAGTCTGCAAATAGATGTTCAACTTGCTGTTCACCTTGCATAATGTCGTTGATTGCCGTTAATGCTTGTCTCACATTGGCGGCATGTTCTGCAGTCATCACTTCACGTGCTGCGCCCAGAAAGTTAAGGATCCAGGTTCCAGGAGATTGTTTGCCAACTAACAACATGTCGATGACTTCTTGTTTGCCATCAGCTTCACATAATGCGGAGAGTTCTGATGATTCAATTACCTGCATAGGCACCCCGATGCACATTAATACTGACCTCGGTGATCGACATCAACACTTAGTGGTTGCTCGATAGGAGAGGGTTTGGGATCGAACTTAATACTGTCATCTAATAGCACGCGATCATCACCAGAACGACAGGCTTCATCTTCTGATGGCCGGCCTGTTTCATATTGCTCTAAGGCCAGTTCTGATGGCGATAACTGCTCTATTGCAGGCAAGGGTTGATCACGTTTTTCAATTGCAATGCCTAAGTCTTTTAGATAGTCGATGGCAATAGCAATGGCAGGTTCTATCTGTGACTTTACTGCAGGTCGCAGACTGCCACCAAAATCTTCAAGTTCTACCGGTTGAACGCCAATTAATAATATTTTTTCGGGGTAATCACCCAATAATTTAGAAGTAGACAGTACTTCTTGGAAACCCGTTTGATGCAGGCTCATTTTTTTAGCCCCCATAAAGTTAGGCACATCATCATCTTCAATTGTTTTGATTTCACCACCATCTAAGTGGTAATCAATGGCATCAAATACCACCAGTATGTCGGCCATCTGTACATGTTGGACTAGATAAATACCTTGAGTACCACCATCCATTAACTTGATGTTATCGGGGAAGCTATATTGACGATTTATCTCTTCAATACAACGAACGCCAAAGCCTTCATCTGCCCAGAGAACATTGCCTATTCCAAGTAATAAAACTTCTTTTTTATTCATAAGATCATTTCTCATCAATGAAAATTACGCTGCCTCAGGAAGATACTATTACACTTTTTGCATAAAGTGCAAGATAAGTTTCCTGTTGTGGCGTTTTATTAAATTTAAGTTCAAAGAATACTAATAGAGTAGTTATACCTTTTATATGGGTGTGGATAATTTGCTTACTTTAACTATCTAATATGTATATCTATTTATGGGTATGTTAATAGGGTGTGGAAAGTTGTTACCAGATGGTTATCACTTTTAGATAATAATATTGTTATTAAGTTGAATGATAATAACTGGAAGGTATGTTGTCGATTTTATTGTTATTTAGGGAAGGTAACTATGCAATAATTCTGTGTGAAACGTGAACTGGTTCATGTTTTTATGTTTTTAATCAGTTGGTTATGTGGTTGGCATGGTGATTGCGAGCCCCCATTGCGTTGGACCTAAGAAAAATAATAAAAACAACGAAGTTTACTGCTTGGATAGTAGCTAAAAATCAGCAATGAGGTAGGAGAGCAAAAACATGACAGAAACATTTTATGAAGTAATGCGTCGTCAAGGGATATCCCGTAGGAGTTTCCTGAAATATTGTAGTTTGACGGCTGCGGCTCTGGGCTTGGGGCCAGAGTTTGCAGGGAAGATTGCCCACGCGATGGAAACGAAACCACGTATCCCGATATTGTGGTTACATGGACTTGAATGTACGTGTTGTTCAGAGTCATTTATTCGATCAGCTCATCCACTAGCAAAAGATGTCATCTTGTCGATGGTATCGTTAGATTATGATGACACCATCATGGCTGCAGCCGGTGAGCAAGCTGAAGCAATTATTGAAGAAACTATTGCTAAATATGATGGCAATTTCATCCTAGCAGTAGAAGGTAACCCGCCTCTAAATCAAGATGGTATGTCTTGTATTATTGCTGGTAAACCATTTAGTCACCAACTCAAACACGTAGCTGAACATTGTAAAGCTATTATTTCATGGGGCTCATGTGCGTCATATGGTTGTGTACAAGCAGCCCATCCAAACCCAACCAAAGCAGTACCCGTTCATAAGGTGATTACAGATAAACCAATTATCAAGGTACCTGGTTGCCCACCGATTGCTGAAGTAATGACGGCCGTTATTACTTATATTCTTACTTTTGAAAAATTCCCAGAACTTGATCGTCAAGGTCGCCCAAAAATGTTCTATAGCCAACGGATCCACGATAAGTGTTATCGCCGTCCGCACTTTGATGCTGGTCAGTTTGTTGAAGAGTTTGATGACGAAGGCGCACGCAAAGGTTATTGCTTATACAAAGTGGGTTGTAAAGGTCCTACTACTTATAACGCGTGTTCAACAATACGTTGGAATGCAGGTACATCGTTCCCAATTCAAGCTGGCCATGGCTGTATTGGTTGTTCAGAAGATGGTTTCTGGGATAAAGGTTCATGGTATGCACGATTAACAGATGTGCATCAGTTTGGTATTGAAGCCAATGCCGATCAAATAGGTGGAACAGCTGCAACTGTAGTAGGTGCAGGTGTTGCTGCACATGCTGCTGTATCAGCCGTGAAGCGTGCACAAAATAAAGGGGACAATAAATAATGAGCATCATTCAAACACCTAATGGATACAACCTTGATGATTCTGGTCAACGGGTTGTTATTGATCCTGTTACTAGGATCGAAGGTCATATGCGCTGTGAAGTGAATATTGATGAAGACAATATTATTCGTAACGCGGTTTCAACCGGCACAATGTGGCGTGGTCTTGAAGTTATTTTGAAAAACCGTGATCCACGTGATGCTTGGGCATTTGTCGAACGGATCTGTGGTGTATGTACAGGGTGTCATGCTTTGACGTCAGTCCGTGCTGTTGAAGATGCTTTGAATATTAAAATTCCCTATAACGCATTTTTAATCCGTGAAATCATGGCTAAAACATTGCAAGTTCATGATCATGTCGTTCATTTCTATCACTTACATGCCTTAGATTGGGTCAATCCAGTTAATGCTTTAAAGGCAGATCCCAAAGCAACATCAGACTTGCAGCAAATGGTATCGCCTAGTCATCCAATGTCGAGCCCTGGTTATTTTCGTGATATTCAAACTCGTATCAGGAAGTTTATTGAGTCAGGTCAGCTCGGTCCTTTCAAAAATGGGTATTGGGATAATCCAGCTTATAAATTGCCACCTGAAGCTGACTTGATGGCGGTCGCTCATTACCTTGAAGCGCTAGATTTACAAAAAGAATTTGTCAAAGTTCATGCTGTATTTGGTGGTAAAAATCCTCATCCAAACTATTTGGTGGGTGGTGTACCGTGTGCGATCAATATAGACGGCGATATGTCTGCTGGTGCACCTATCAATATGGAACGCTTGAACTTTGTTATGGCGCGTATCCAAGAGATGGTCGACTTCAATAAAAACGTCTATGTACCTGATGTTATTGCGATTGCGAGCTTCTATAAAGGCCAATTATGGGGGGGCGGTCTTGGTGCGCTTGATGTTATGGATTATGGTGCTTATCCAACCATTCAAGATGATAAATCAACGGATCAGTTACCTGGTGGCGTCATTCTCAATGGTAATTGGGATGAAGTTTTACCCATTGATCCACGTGATCCAGAGCAAATTCAGGAGTTTGTTGGTCATTCTTGGTATAGCTATCCAGATGAAAATAAAGGCCTACACCCATGGGATGGTATTACTGAGGCTAATTATGAACTTGGTCCTAATACTAAAGGTACGCGAACTGATATTGAAGAACTGGATGAACAAGCTAAATACTCTTGGATTAAATCTCCACGTTGGAGAGGTCATGCGGTAGAGGTTGGGCCATTATCTCGTTATGTATTGGCTTACGCACAGGGCAGTGAGTATGTCACTGAACAAGTGAATAGCAGTTTAGGTAAATTTAACCAATTAGCTGGCACCAATTTAGATGCTAAAACAGCATTGAACTCAACAATAGGCCGTACTTTAGCGCGGGCACTTGAGTCTGAATTTTGTGCTGAGATGATGGTTGATGATTGGAATAAACTGGTTACCAATATTAAGAATGGTGATAGTTCAACGGCCAATATGGAAAAATGGGATCCATCAACATGGCCTAAAGAAGCTAAAGGCGTGGGTCTTACCGCAGCTCCTCGTGGTGCTTTAGGACACTGGATAAAAATCAAAGACGGCAAGATTGAAAATTATCAGTGTGTGGTGCCAACCACTTGGAATGGCTCCCCTCGAGATCCTGAAGGCAATATCGGCGCATTCGAAGCATCATTGATGAATACACCGGTGGAGCGTCCTGAGGAACCCGTAGAAATTTTGCGTACCTTGCATAGTTTCGATCCTTGTTTAGCTTGTTCTACCCATGTGATGAGTGAAGATGGTGAAGAGCTGGCGAATGTAAAAGTTCGATAAAAAGGAGGTAAATTATGAGTGATGGAAATAATACGACTCATAGTGAGACAGCTGTTTATGTGTATGAGGCACCGGTGCGAATTTGGCATTGGATTAATGCTTTATCCATCGTTATTTTGGCCATTACGGGCTATTTTATCGCTTCGCCATTGCCAACAATGAGCGGTGAAGCCATAGATCATTATGTAATGGGCTATATCAGATTTGCTCACTTTGCTGCTGGCTATATCGTGTTCATTGGTTTCTTGTTTCGTATTTATTGGGCCTTTGTGGGCAATAAAACATCCAAAGAGATTTTCTTTCATAACATATTAAAAGCCAGTTATTGGAAAGGCTTATGGCATGAAATTAAATGGTATTTGTTTATGGAAAAAGAGCCGGAACAATTTACCGGCCATAACCCATTAGCTATTTTTGTTATGCACTGGTTCTTTGTCTGGGTGATCGTCTTCATGATCGCAACCGGCTTTGCTTTATATGGTGAAGCTACTGGTGCAGGTTCATGGGCACATATTGCATTTACATCTTGGTTAATTCCATTGTTTGGTCAAAGTATGGATGTTCATACTTGGCATCACTTTGGTATGTGGCTAATCATTTTGTTTGTGATGATTCATATCTATGTAGCAGTGCGAGAGGACATCATGTCGCGTCAGTCGATCATTAGTTCAATGATCAGTGGCTGGAGAACAATGAAATAACAACGAGTAGGCATAAAAGTATTGCCATGGAATAGGACCATGGCAATACGTTTCCACATAATAATTCCTATTTTAAGGAGAGAGTAATGAAAGCGATAAAATTAGCGAGTGTTGTACTTGCTACAGCTGGACTAGTAACCGCAGCCCTTCCTGTGATGGCCTATGAAGCGGGTGATTGGTTAATTCGAGGTCGTATTGCCCATATTGATCCACAAGATAGCAGCGGTAACTTATATGCGAATGGTTCAACGGTTAACTTTGGTGAAGGCGTTAAGATTGATTCTGATACGATTCCTGAATTAGATTTTACTTATATGGTGACACCGAACTGGGGGCTTGAATTAATCCTAGGTTATTCTGATCATAGTGTTACTGCTGATAAAGCAGCTGCTGCTGCAGTGCCCACTTTAGGTAATGTTATTGACGCAAAAGCACTGCCACCCACCTTGTTATTGCAATATCACTTTTCACCTAATTCAACTATTCGTCCCTATGTCGGTGCAGGTATTAACTACACTTATTTCTTTGATGAAGAAGTGCCAAGTAGTTCTGTACTCTCTAATGCGGGTGACGACGTTAAGTTAGATAGTTCTTGGGGACTTGCTGTGCAAGCGGGGGTTGATGTTGCTATCAACGACGATTGGTTTGTTAACTTAGATGTTAAATATATTGATATTGATACCGAAGCTCACTTTAGTGGTACCTCTGCGGTAACAGATGCAAAAGTGAATGTAGATATCGACCCTATTGTGTGGGGTATCGGTATTGGACGTCGTTTCTAAGCGGGTTTGACAAAGCAGTTTCAACTGCTTTGTAAGTGGAGAAAAGCAGTTTTCAGCTGCTTAGTATGTAGGAAAAAGGCTGATTTAATAATCAGCCTTTTTTTTAAATTATTTTTAAGGGACACGATCAGAGTGAGTTTAAAGTTTTGTTTGCAAACTAAAGCTAGCTAGGGAGATTCTCCTATATGTTTTTAGTTTTAGATGCTGGAAACTGTTCGTTTTATTAGTAATACCGCCTTGTTAACATGAATCTTAAGTTAAGAATTAACCTAATTATCACCATAATTTTGTTTCTGACATTAATTATTGGTGGTGGTGCATTTACGATAAAAAATGCCCGCAGTAATGTTCAAGCAGAAATTGCATCGACAGCTATTTTAGCTATCCATATGCTTGATTCTGAACTGGTCAATTACAGTTCAAATTATGGCAAAAACTTTCCTGCTAGTTTTTCAGGAAAATCTATTTTTCAATTGCATCGCTTAGTTAATGTTCGTCATTTGAAAATTGATCTTTACGATGTATTTGGCAATGTCATTGATAGCAACCAACCTATACCAACAACACAGTCAACACCGAAATGGTTTGTGAAGTTGATGGATTCGGTGACTGGTGAAATGCCGGTTACAAAACGCCAAGTCTATAGTCGCGGTCAATTGATCAGCGAACTGGTGATAAGTCCTGACCCCTCTTTTGAAATCGCTGAAGTATGGGCTGAGATTAAAGGCATATTGATGTTTGTCGGTATCTTTTTTGTAGCCGTTAATTTGCTCATCTATTTTTCGGTTGGTCGTGCATTACGACCTATCGATAATATATTAGTGGCATTAACTGATTTAGAGTCCGGTGATTTAAAAACACGGTTACCTAAATTTACTTTGCCAGAATTAAGCAAAATAAGTGATAAGTTCAATGTGATGGCAGATACCTTAGAAACCAGTATTGCTAATAATCACCATTTAACACAGCAGTTAATGCAAGTTCAGGAAGATGAACGGAAAAACTTGGCCCATGAACTTCATGATGAAATAGGCCAGCATTTAACGGCTATTCACGTTGATGCTTGTGCAATATTAAAATCGAAAACAATAGCGGCGTCTAAATCTAGTGCAACGGCGATTGATGAAGTTGCTCGTCAAATGATGGATATCATCCACAGTATCTTGCAACGACTACGCCCAACAGGACTAGATGAACTGGGTCTTGAACCGGCCTTACATGAGTTAGTAGATAGCTGGTCACAGCGAAATAAAACAATTTTTGTTAATTATAAATTTGTTGGTCAATTCAATCAGTTAAATGATGTGTTATTAATTTCTATTTTCCGGATTATTCAAGAGTGTCTGACCAATATATCGCGCCATGCCGATGCGCAACATGTACGTATATCCCTGCAACTAAAAGACGCGTTTATTCATTGCTCGGTGACTGATGATGGCAATGGCTTTGATCAATCAGTAAAGGTTAATGGCTTTGGTTTAGCCGGTATTCGTGAACGCGTTGCTGCAGTTGGGGGTGAAGTGAACATTGTCAGTGCGCTTAAACAAGGAACAACGGTGACACTGAAATTACCGTGTGAAGTTGGAGTAAGTTTATGAACAGTTCTATCAGAGTGCTATTAACGGATGATCACGCGATTGTTAGATCAGGATTGAAACGGTTATTAGAGCAGCATGAAGGTATTAAAGTAGTTGCTGAAGCTGGTAGCGGCGAAGAGGCCTACCAATTATTTAATCAGATTTTACCTGATGTTTTAATTTTAGATATGTCTATGCCAGGTATGGGGGGGCTTGAGGCTCTCCGTCGTATTTTAGCTAGAGACTCAGCCAGTAGAGTTATTATTTTCTCTATGCATGACAATGCAACCTTTGCTACTCAAGCACTGACTGCTGGTGCCAGAGGTTATATCTCCAAGTCTGGTGATGCCGAAGATTTGGTTGATGCGATACGACAAGTATCACAGGGGCACACTTATCTAAGTGCACCAATGGCACAAAAAATAGCCATGCAAAGTTTATCGGGTGATGACAATCCAGCACAAAGATTAACCGTAAGAGAGTTTGAAGTATTCCGTTTTCTGGCTGAAGGTAAAGTGGTTGATGACATCGCTAAAGTCTTAAATATAGGCCACAAAACAGTGGCAAATTATCAAACCTTATTGAAGCAAAAATTAGATGTTAATAGTCCGGTAGAGCTGGTTCGTTTAGCAATTAAATATGGCGTAATAGAAAGTTAAATAATGGAGATAACTTAGATGGAAAGACTAAATTTAAAACGACTTGCTGCAATTAGCTTATTGATATTGCCGAGTCTAGCGACTGCTGATTTCCTACAAGGAAAGTCTGCAATGTTAGAGCAGGACTTTGAAGCAGCTATGCAACAATTTGAACCGTTAGCTAGCCAAGGAGATGTGAAGTCACAATATGTGATGGGCGTTATGTTTGATGATGGTCTGGGTGTTGAACGTGATTATCAACAAGCGGCGGCGTGGTATCGAAAAGCTGCTGAGCAAGGCAATATCGATTCTCAATATAATTTAGGTGTGATGTACAGCAAAGGCCAAGGCGTGGAAGCAAATGCTGAGAAAAGTGTCTATTGGTATCAACAGGCTGCTGAGCAAGGTTTTGCTCCGGCTCAATTTGCATTGGCTGATATGTATTCAAAAGGCTGGGGAGTAACACAAAGTTATGCTGAAGCTGCCAAGTGGTTTGAAAATGCCGCCCAACAAGATCATTTTAAATCGCAATTAATGCTGGGGATTTTATACCTTGAAGGTAACGGTGTTGAAAAAGACGACAAACTGGCAGCGAGTTGGATCAAAAAATCAGCTGAGCAAGGACACTATAAAGCTCAATATACGATGGCGATGATGTTTAAACAGGGCGTTGGAGTAAAAAAAGATTTGGTATTAGCATTTGCTCTATTAGACGTAGCAACGCGAGATGGTCATGCTGAAGCGAATAATATACGACGTAAAGTTGAAATGATGTTGGAAGATCAGCAATTAAAAGAGGCAAAATCATTGGCCGCTCAATGGCAACAAAGTAAGCCGATCACCATTCCTATGAGTTAAATTACAACGTGTTCTATTCAAGGTTAAGGCGAAGTAACATATTGTTATTTCGCCTTTTTTATTCACAATTTTGATGTGAGTTAATCCCATAGCGACAAGGGAGCTCTTCTCAATCCATTTTGATCCTATTTGCTTATTATTTTACCTGACATTCCAGCTAATGGTATGCGTCAAAACCTAAAATAATGAGGGGAGAGAAATGAAAGATAAGTCGTTTTCTTTACGGAAAAATATAGCAATACTGAGTACCGTTGCTCTAGTAGGTATCGCAGGGCAAGCTTCTGCTAATGATGAAATCATCGAACGTAGTAAAGATGCAAATATGTGGGCTGCCCCAGGTGGTGATATGGCGTTAACACGCCACAGTAACTTGAAAGATATTAATACCAAAAATATTAATAATTTGCACATGGCATGGTCACAATCAACCGGTGCGTTACGTGGTCATGAAGGCCAACCTGTCGTTGTTGAACATAATGGTAAGCCAACGATGTTTTTTGTGAGTGCTTGGCCAAATATTGTGCAAGCTTTAGATTTATCTGACCCCGATAACCCCAAACAGTTATGGAATTATCAAAAGAAAACGGATCGTGATCTATCTGCTGTTCCACGGGCATGTTGTGACACCGTTAACCGTGGTTTGAACTATGCTGATGGCAAAGTGGTATTTCATACCTTAGATGGTTTGTTGATTGCATTGGATGCGACAACAGGTGACGAAGTTTGGGTAACTAAACATGCTTTCCCTGATAAAGGTGAAACCCATACGGGTCCAGCAATGATTGCTAAAGACCTCGTTATTGCCGGTTTTGGTGGTGATGAGTTTGCGGCACGAGGCCGTACTGTTGCTTATGATTTGCAAACAGGTAAAGAAGTTTGGAAATGTCACAGCACCGGTTCAGATAAAGACGTTTGTCTGACACCAGAAACCAATAAAGATAATCCTCATTATGGTACATACGGTCATGACTTAGGCATGATCACTTATCCAAATGATGAATGGAAAATTGGGGGTGGTGCACCATGGGCTTGGTTTAGCTACGATGATGATTTAGGCATTATGTATGCCGGTACTGGTAACCCGGGTCACTGGTCGCCAGCCTATCGTTGTGGTGAAACAGGTGAAAACCTAACGCACGAAAAATGTAATGCCTACAACCCTAAAATTAACTCAGGTAATTGGGATAATAAATGGTCGATGACCATTATGGCTCGTAAGATCGATACCGGTGAAATGGTATGGGCTTATCAAAAAACACCGTTTGATCAGTGGGATTATGATGGTGTAAATGAAAATATCCTTGTTGATCTAACGGTTGATGGTAAAAAGCGTAAATCACTGGTTAACTTTGACCGTAATGGTTTTGCATACGTCTTAGATCGTGAAAATGGTGATCTATTACGAGCTCATAAGTTTGTAACCGTTGATTGGGCTGAAAAAGTAGATTTAGTGACAGGTCGTCCTCTTAAAGTTAGAGAGCATTCTCCATTTGAACGTGGTCGTAACGTCGCTTCTTGCCCATCTGCTCAAGGTGGTAAAGATCAACAACCAGCATCAGTAGATCCTAGTGATCCAGAATGGTTCTACGTGCCAACTAATAACTGGTGTATGGAAGATGAACCACAAGAGCGTACACATACGCAGCAAGGTACAGTTTATGTATTTGCTAACGTTTATATGTACCAAGAAAAACCAGGTGTATCAGGCAAGTTGAAGAAATTCAATGCTGTTACTGGTGAAACAGCGTGGGAAATTGCTGATTCATACCAAAACTGGAGTGGTACGCTTAATACAGACGGCGGCCTAGTATTCTACGGCAGCATGGGCGGCGACTTCCGTGCAGTAGATAGAGACTCAGGTAAAGTTGTTTGGTCACGTAAATTAGGTTCGGGCATTATCGGTAACCCAATTTCATGGAAAGTGGCTGGTAAACAATATGTAGGTGTATTCAGTGGTCTTGGTGGTTGGGCTGGATTACCTGTAACAGCGGACTTAGATTTCTCTGATAAATACGGAGCTATTGGCGCGACTGCAATGGCTAAGCAAGCTGGTTTGGACAAGATTCCACAAGGTGGTGAGTTCACTGCATTCCGTGTATATAAATAACGATACCGTTGTTTAGATTACAAAATCTAATTAAGTAAAAACTAGCCGATGAATGGGTGTGCTGTAACAGGCACTCATTCATTGGCATTTTACGTTGAGGGAAATATAGATGGCTAATTTAACTCGGATGTCTCTCGCCACATCCGTATTACTATTATCAACAACTGCCTATGCCGAAACGCCAATGACTTCACTTAGAGTGTGTGCTGATCCTGGAAATATGCCGCTTTCAAATACACAGGGTGAGGGTTTTCAAAACAAAATTGCTGAAGTCATTGCTAAAGGTTTAGGTACCCAAGTGACTTACTTTTACCGACCTTATTTAGAGCGTGGATTAACGAGACAAACCTTTAAAAATAATAGTTGTGATGTTTTGATGGGAATGTCACCTGACAATGAGCGGATGATCACGACAACTCCTCTGTATAAAAGTACATTTGTACTGGCATCAAGAGCGGATAAAAATTACGACTTTAAAAGTTTGGATGATCCCCGTTTAAAAGAGTTATCTGTAGGGGTGTTTCAGCATTCAGCAATTCGAACTGAGTTAATGGAACATGGTGTCAGCGGTACTAACGTTAAGCTTCATGTTATTAGTCACAATGCTGATTTGAAACCAGAGCGGCAGCCAACCAAACAAGTGCAACGTGTGATCGATGGCAATTTGGATGTGGCAGGAGTATGGGGACCATTTGCAGGTTGGTATAACACAGACAGTAATGCACCGTTGAGTATTACACCTTTGAATAGTTGGGACACTAAACTGCCGATGGAGTTTGATTTATCGATAGGTTTGAAAAAAACAGATCAGCAATTAAAGGCAAAAATAGAGCAGGTATTACAGACTGAAAAAGACGCGATAAAGCAGGTCTTAGTCGATTATGGCGTGCCTTTAGTTGAGTGTAATCATTGCATTGTTTCAGGTGAATTACCGTCACATGGTAAATATCAACACCAAGAAGCAATTATTGCTAAATACCAGCCCACCAAGCAATCTGATAAGGACAGTTTGCCTAGCAGAATCGATCAGGCGCTTGCTGCTGGCAGCAGTTTAAATGCTGAGTTACTCAATGCTGTATTAGCAAAAGATTTTGCCCGTATTGATTACTTATTAGAGCGTGGTGCTGATATCAATGCTAATGATACCAACGGCTTAACACCGTTAATGAATGCGGTAAAAGGCGGAAATTATGAGCTGGTGAAACGGTTACTGGCACATGATGCTGATGCTGATGCTTTGGATAACGATCACTGGACAGCATTAATGCATGCGGCTTGGTTAAATGAACCGAAAATGATACGCACGATAGCTGCAGGTTATGGTGCAAAGGTCGATTTAATCGAGAAGTTAAGTCACAACACTGCGCTGGGTTTAGCCGTTCAGAAAGGTAAAACACTGGCTGTTGTTGCTTTATTAGATAGTAGTGCTAACCCAAATATCACGATGGGCAAAGCTGAATATACACCTTTGATGTTAGCAGCAAATTTAGGTCATTTGCCTGCAGCACAAGTTTTACTTCAATACAAAGCTGAAGTGGATATGGCTAATAGTGGTGGCGTAACAGCGTTAATGATCGCAGCTGCCAATGATAACGCGGATCTATTTTCTCTAATACTCAAATCAGGTGCCGATCCATTTTTGAAAAATGGTCAAGGAAAAACAGCTTTTGATATAGCAACACGCCGTGGTGCCGAGCAAGTTTTGGAAATGTATAAAAAGTTTCATATTAAAACGGCACAAGTCGATGCAGATGAACAATAGTAATAAGGATATAAATAATGACATTAACTAAATATGTAATAGCTACCTTTACGGCAGCCACTTTGTTGGGATCTAGCTATTTATTTGCTGGTGGGGATGAGTTAGCGAGCGGTGTCGAAGATGAAACAGCTGTATCGGTAACCGCAGAAGCAGACATTTCTTCAATGATAGGCATGAGTCCTCGTGATCGCGTTGCTGCTACTCCGAAAGGGGAATTGAAAAACCCCTATACCGATAATGAAGAAATGATCACCGCTGGTAAAGCCTTGTATTTCAGTATGAGTTGCAATGGTTGTCATGGCGGCGGTGGCGGTGGCGGCATGTGTCCACCCTTGTCTAATGAAGTATTTGTCTATGGCAGTGATGATGACACCATCTTTCGCTTAGTTACCTTGGGCAGTGATGATTTAGCAAAAGCGGGCTACTACCGAAAAGGCATGGAAGGGGTTGTCGGGCCGATGCCACCTTTTGGTGATCTGATCAAAAAAGATGAAGATTTATGGAAGATTATTGCTTGGGTTAGAACAACCTATAACGGCAGTGAAACACGTAGAAATTGGTAAGGAAATAAAAATGAAAATAATTACAAAACTAGCACTATCTATAGCACTAAGCTTATCTGTTACAAATGTAATGGCGGCTTCGTCAGCCAGTTTAGCCTATGTGGCTAATGAAAAGGATGCCACAATTTCAGTGATTGATACTAGTGTTGATTCAGTGATGATGACAATTCCTAAACACGGCCGTTTAGGAGAAGAAATTAATGCTGTGATCAGTGATAAAACAGGCAATATTTTATATGTGGTAGATGCTGAAGGCGGTAAAGTAGTTCGGGTATCCACTAAATCAAGAACGATTATCGATAAACTGGAGGTCGGAGAAGGCACTGAAGGAGTGATGTTATCACCTGACGGTAAACAGTTGGCTGCATGCCAAGAAGAGTTGGATAGAGTATCGTTTATTGATGTAGCGACGTTTGAAATTACAGCGAGTGTTAATACAACAGGTGAAGCACCTGAGCACTGTGTCTATTCACCAGATGGACAATTACTGTTAGCCAGTCAGGAAGGTTCTGACAGTATTGATATCATTGATGTGGCTGCCCTGAAAGTAATTAAAACCTTACCTGCTGCAGGTCATCCAAGAGGTATGGGGTTCACTCCTGATGGTAAATTACTTTATGTGGCAAATGAATCAGCCCATGTAACCGAGGTTTGGAACACGACTAATTGGTCATTAGTTACTACGATTAAGACGGGTGAACGATCTAATGGTATTAAGGTTTCTAGTAATGGTAAACGTGTTTATGTATCAGCTGGAAAATCATATACCGTTGCTGTAATAGAAGTTGCTACCAACAAAGTGATTAAAGTGATTGATGTAGGTGAGCGACCTTGGAATATGGCCTTAACACACGATGGCAATAAACTATACGTTGCTAATGGACGTGGCAATAGTGTGTCAGTGATTGATACACAAGGTTTAAAAGTAATTAAAACTGTTCCGGTTGGAAAAATGCCCTGGGGTGTTTTTATTCACTAGAGTTGAAAAGCCCCTGTAAAGGGGCTTTTTTTTGGCAATAAGTCTTATGCTGCCAGTTAACTTAATCTATTAACTAACCAACGGCTAGGTCGAATAAAGATGAAGTTGATTAGCAAGTATGTCCATCGACAGATAAGGTAAATAGGGCTGTAAATAGCCAGTGTTGGCAAGTAACAAACAATAAAGACGAGTCGGTTTAAGAGTGCCATACAATAAAAAATGAAACGGCTTTTATAATGAAAACGATTGGGCTTTAGCCACATTTTTTGATACAACATCCAACTGGTTTTAAAAGTGGTGAGGCCAATAACAATCGACATGATTAAATAGAATTGGATTGCTGATGGGATAGCTGGGTGTATACGAAGGCTTAACTCTTTAGCACGTTGTTCGTTTGGTTGAACCAGTTTTATTGTTTCAACCAAAAAGTGCAGAGGAAGTAAATTCATGGCTATATCTGGTTGCGTTGTACGAACCCTGTTCATGAGTTGTATGGCTGTATGAAACTCACCTGCTGCTTGCAGTGATAGTTGTATGGGATGTTGTTGGTTAGTTGATGAAAATCGGTTATAAAAATCAGCAACTGTATTCATCGAGGTTGGCGAATTAAGCTTGGTAGGTTGGCTGCCTTTAATGAGCTTGTTCAAGCTTATTTTGGGACTATCAGTACCTAATATGACTAAATTTACATCATGTGAAATAGCTGACTTTTCTAGTGATGCAATCGTCACTTTTTGATTGGCCTGAATTAAAAAACCATTTTCAATTTTTCCAGCTAACACCATCGTTTGTTGACGCATATTACTTATAGCATCTGCTAATTTATCAATGCCGACAACATCAATGGCTGCTTTTGAGGCAACGACTTGTTCAGCTAATGGCACATTGGCCTGAGTGGCAAGTTGTACAAAACGTATTTGTTGAGCAGCAACAGGTCGTTGTAACTGCCACAGGGCTGACTTTAGTGAGCCGATATCATCAATGGATAAGCGGATATTTTGATAGTGGAGTTGATATGTCGATGATTGCTTCTGCAACTGGTAACGCTGTTTATTTCGAGCATGAATATGAATAGTGGTCGCTTTAGGCAAACTATCAAATGCGGCTAAGCCGTTGGGAAGATCGTTTTCACTAATAACTAGGGTAGGCGATAGACCTTGTTGGCGTAATTGTTCGTTAAATTCAGTTAGTGAAGTGTTTGAACCATCTACTGCTTTAGCTTGCCACTGGCCATGACGATAACTGACTTCAGCAACTGAGCCTTCAGGGTGAGTGGCGATCTCATCAGCAAAGCGAGTCGCTATTGGTATATCAATATTAGGCGAGTCGACTTCTTTGGCTGACTTACCTAGCTTTGATAATGTTGAAAGTAGACCTGCTTCGATTGGCGGGGATGTCGTTAATGCGAACAGAACCAGGCTGAATAATAAAAAAGGGGACCTTAACAAGTGACGCTTCATTTATTGTTATCCATAACGGTACATTATTAATAATTCACTAAGTAGCGATACAGAATACAGTAGTTATATTTATCTATATATAAGGTTATTTACAAATAAACGTTACCGTTGGTGCCGGTAGATATTAAGTGTTTTAAGGTTTGGTTGATGTTGATAAGGGGAGTAAAGTAATAGCTAATGGTTCATTAATTCTTTAACTATCTAATAGATATTTTTTCTACTTACACTTTGGTGTCAATCAATATAAAAGGGAAGAAAAATGAAGAAGAAACTGACGACTGGTGCTGGTTGCCCTGTAGCTGATAATCAAAATGTAATAACTGCTGGACCACGAGGCCCACAATTATTACAGGATGTGTGGTTCTTAGAGAAGTTAGCTCATTTCGATCGTGAAGTGATACCTGAACGACGAATGCATGCAAAAGGTTCAGGTGCATACGGAACCTTCACGGTAACTCATGATGTTACTCAATATACTCGAGCAAAAATATTTTCTGAAGTAGGTAAAAAAACCGAGTTGTTTACTCGATTTACTACGGTAGCAGGGGAGCGTGGTGCAGCTGATGCCGAACGTGATATTAGAGGTTTTGCAGTTAAGTTTTATACCGAAGAAGGTAACTGGGATATGGTCGGTAATAATACGCCCGTGTTCTTTTTACGTGACCCACTAAAGTTTCCAGATCTTAATCACGCAGTTAAACGCGATCCACGAACTAATATGCGTAGCGCTCAAAACAATTGGGACTTTTGGACATCGCTACCTGAAGCGTTACATCAAGTAACAATAGTGATGAGTGACAGAGGTCTTCCTGCAACATATCGTCACATGCATGGTTTTGGCAGTCATACCTTTAGTTTGATTAATGCTGATAACGAACGTGTTTGGGTTAAGTTTCATTTTAAATCAAACCAAGGTATTGAAAACTTAACAGACCAAGAAGCCGAGATTGTTGTCGGTAAAGATCGTGAAAGTCATCAAGCTGATTTATATAATGCAATCGAAGAGGGTGACTTTCCATCTTGGACTTTAAAAGTTCAAGTGATGACTGAAGATCAGGCTAATAACTCGCCTTATAATCCTTTCGATCTAACCAAAATTTGGCCTCATAGTGACTACCCATTAATAGAGGTTGGGGTAATGGAGCTAAATAGAAATCCAGAAAACTTTTTTGCAGAGGTAGAACAGTCGGCATTTAATCCGGCCAATGTTGTTCCTGGTATCAGCTTCTCGCCTGATAAAATGTTGCAAGGCCGTTTATTCGCTTATGGCGATGCACAACGTTATCGCTTAGGTGTAAACCATCAACACATTCCAGTGAATGCACCAAGGTGTCCCGTTCATAGTTATCATCGCGACGGTGCAATGCGTGTTGATGGCAACTTTGAAGGTACGATTGGTTATGAACCTAATAGCCAAGGTGAGTGGCAACAGCAGCCTGATTATTCTGAACCACCACTTAATCTAGATGGTGCAGCCGGTCATTGGGACCATCGTGAAGATGATGATTACTATTCACAACCCGGTAACTTATTTAGATTAATGGATGAACAGCAACAACAAGCATTATTTAATAACACGGCAGGTTCTGTTGGCGGTGCATCAGTTGAAGTGCAAAAAAGACACATAGCTAATTGCTTAAAGGCTGACCCTGCTTATGGGGCTGGTGTGGCCAAGGCTTTGGGTATTGAATTGGCGGATGTTTAGTGAAATAGATCCTTGAATTTTCCTCGCCTGTCACTGATAGGTAAGTGTACTGGCAGGCGAGGTATCAAATGAATGTTGTTTATAGTTGCAGATTGACACCAAAGTTAATACTGTAAGAATCCCAATGGACTTCATTAAATTTTAATTTTGTAGTGGTGTCATCAGCCCAATAAATTACTTGTTTTCCATCCTTATCAGCAGACCAATCTTGATAGTTAATATCAAGATTTAAGCTGAGTTTTGGAGTTATTTGATATTGACCTTCAATCTGCCCAATTAAACCTGAACCTTTGGCTTCCATAGTAAAACTTTCTGGATGAGCCCGATCGCCGCGAAGGTTCCAATCTGCAGTGGCATCATAAAGTGCATAGTGATATTCAAAACCTAGACCAATTTTGAATTTATCTGAAATGGTAAAAATACTATCAAGTCCTAACCATGGGCTAAGCCAAGTTGAGTCATAACTACTATCTAAACCGGGGATAGGGCCAACTGGGTAAGTTTGATATGGAGCGACAGACAGTGTTTGTTGACCATCAACCATTTTTAAGTTTTGAGCATGATAACTGATGCCTACTAATGGCCGAAGTTCAACAACACTATTAGGTTGCCAACGGTAGCCAGTAGCTAAGGAAATATCATAGGTTGCACCTTCGTCTGCACCATTATTTGAACGAGAAAATTCTAAAGTACGGTTATCACCAAGGTAGTCAGAATCTTGGTTGTCACCATCGTATATATAGCCTATTGAAAAGTCTGCGGTGACGAACCAGTTTTTCTTAATAAATAAAGTGGTACCAGCAGACAATGTCGCTATTTCTAAATTTTCCCAAGTTAGCTCAGACAGTATATTTGGGGTGTTATTGAGACCTGCTTTATTCCAATAAAGCTCATCACGGCGATAACCTGTTTTGATATAAGTATCACCAAAATGATAAGACAATATAGGTTCTTTTTTATCCGTATTTGTATTAGCAACAGGCAGTGGTTGGTTATCTGAATTTGGGGCATTAAAGACATGAAACTTCAAGCCAGACTGAACTTGTTTTGACGTTGGAGGTTGAGCGTCTTGTTGAAACACATGCATTTGCAGTTTTGCAGCGGCGGTTACAGGCAAAGAGCCAATTAATCCCGTAACGAATAATAGGGAAAGTCCTTTTACATTCATTGGTTCGTCCCTAACGTTTAAAGTGCTGATGCCACATCAGTGAAGGGTAAGGCTGAGATCAGGTATAGATAGCTGGATTGGTTAGACGCTAAATTATCTTGCTCGATCGATGACGCTAACCAGCGACCACTAACCGTTTGATAATCAACCATCACCCGATCTTTAGAGTTGTTACTGACTTTGATAGCTGTGACATAAAGCCCGCCACGATTCCAACTAGATTCAGGAGTTGCGACTAAACGATTATCAGCAAATAAATTTTGTGCTGCATGGTCAACCCAAACTGGGTTATATAATTCACTTTTAATACGTTCAATTTTAGGAGTAGCCATCATATCTGCAGCATATTGGCTCATATCCATATAAAGCCGTTGTCGTTCTGAGGTCGAAGTAATGACTGGTGTTTTACTGTTAGTTGGCGATACTTCTGGTTTCTTTTCCCGCTTGTTGATGAATTTATTTTCAGGTTCTTGAGGATCAGGAAAACCTTCATTGTAAGACTTGTAATATGGATTGTTTTGCTGACGAATATTTTCGCTTTGTTCAGGTGTAGTCAAAATTCTTGGTGTAATTAACAATACTGTTTCAGTATCTTCTTCTGTTTCAATTTCACTACGGAATAATCTTCCTAAAACTGGAATTTCACCAAGGATAGGTACCTTTTTCATATTGCTGGATTTACTGCTACGAATGAGTCCGCCAACAGCAACGGTGAGGCCATCTTTTGCTACAACAACACCATTTAGTCGCGAAGTATCAACAGTATCAATGGATAAGTTAACTACATTACCTGACCCATCAGAAACTGGTACTGTTGCACCACCTACATTAATAGTGGAATTTTCCTGTTCAAGATCAATAGTCACGGTTTTATCAGCATTAATACGCGGGGTTAAGCGCAAAGTAATACCGATGTCTTGCAACTCTGTATCTGTTTCAACATAAGCTGGTGAGATAACAACACCGTTGTCTATGGTTGCTGCGTTATAGGTAAAGCCTCTAGTTAAAATACTTTCTTCACCAATAAATAACTCTGCTTCACGGTGATTAGATGCAAGAACCATAGGATTAGATAGGACTTTAATCCGTCGGTTCTGCTCTAAAAACTCAATATTAGCTTGTAAGCGACTGTTTAAAAACTCATATACAAAAGAGCCACTATTTAATAAGGCATTATTACCAATCATGATTGGCTGTGTTGACTCATTGCCACCGCTAGGCTGTAGTTGGAAGTTGAATATTGAATTAAAATCATCGCCCAGAGTGATTCCTAAGACTTTCATTTCTAACATTACTTGTGGAATTGCAAGATCCATCTCTTTAATCAGTAATTCAATAGCATTTATCACTTTTTGATCATCAGTACGAACAATAATCATATTGTGTTCGTTGTTTACGGTGATATAGACCGGTTGTGCTTGTAAGGTTATTTTTTGAACAGTAGTAGAGTTCAAGCCAGCGGTAGCATATTTAGCTAACTGTTCAAGTTGATCTTGTGATAGCTCGCCACTGGCAACTTGAGATCCGGTTTGGCTTGAGTTTGAGTTTGAGTTTGAGTTTGAGTTTGAGTTTGAGTTTGAGTTTGAGTTTGAGTTTGAGTTTGAGTTTGAGTTTGAGTTTGAGTTTGAGCTTGAGCTTGAAGACGATGTGCTTTGTCCTGCATCAATACCTAATGATAATTGTATTCTGTCTCCATATAAATCTTCGATTGCTTGAGCGACGATTTTTACATTGGCATTACGTAATTTAAAGACTTCAATATGATCACTTTCTTGAACGATAAGATCTCGACCATACTCTTCATGAGTCATGATGCGATAAGTATTGGTGTCTTTATCGTAGCGATACCACAAACCACTGATACGACTAATTGATTTAATGGCTTGTTCTAGAGTGATGTTTTTTAAGTGAATAGTAACGTTTTGTTCAGTTGCTTCTGGTGTAGCAATGATATTACTGTCTGACATTTCAGATAATGTACGAATAACATTTCTAAATTCAGTTTCAACAAACTCAATTTCATTGATATGTGTTTCAGCACTAACTGTATAACTGATAACAAAAAGACAGATAAAAGATAATAAATTTTTCATTCAGATGTTTATCTCAAGATGCGAATAGATCCTAAGGTACCGGTTTCAACGGTGACACTTAGGCGAGTTATTTTACTGATTCGTATAGCTTGGCGAGGCTGTGATGGGTCGATATTTATTTCATCACCAACACGTACCATGAAAGTACCTGCACCTTTGATTTCAAGTAATGCGAGCGGCTCATCTTTATCCTTATCAATAAATCCACGTAGCTTCATTGTTGGAATATTTCCCCCCTGCAAAGAGGGGACAAAGCCATAAGCACCATTAGCTAAGCCTGTTTGAGAGCCAACAATTTCATACATTAACCTACTGGGTGTGAAAGGATCTCTAACAGTCGTTGGTTCTGCATAACCGGAATTAGGTGACTGATATGAAGGTTGTGAAAATTTAATATCACCAGCAAGTGATAAAGGTGACATAAGATACAGGCCATAAGTAATACATAATTTAGATAAATTCATTATTGGTTCCTTAACCGCCAACCAAAGAAAATAAAGCTTGGAAAAAAGCGTAATAAACAAAACCAACCATGCCACCAATAATAAGAATCATAGCTGGTTCAATCATGGCTGATAGCCGTTTTATGGCTGTCTCTAACAGCGTTTCGTAATAGCTTCCTAGTTCTTGCAATACACGATCTAAACTACCGGTAGTTTCACCAACAGCGATCATTTGTAAAACGAGAGGGGGGATTTGTTTATGTTGAATACTGGATGCCATATCTCGGCCACTTAAAATCTGATCTGATGCTTCAATTAACTTGTCGGAATAAACACGGTTAGTGATTAATTTACCCACTATTTTTAATGCATCGAAAACTGTGACACCGCTGCGTAATAAAATAGACAAAGCCCAAGTCATTTGTGCCATGCTGCCTGTGACTAATAGGTTGCCGATAACTGGGATTCGAAGCAGGATATGATCGATTATTAGTCGACCTTTTCTAGTTTGATAAATGGCTAAAATGGCTACTATTACAGCAATGGCAATGGCAATAATGGTCAGACCATTGTTACGAATATCATCGGATAAATCGATTAACATTTGAGTTGATGGAGGGAGAGCCTTGCCTTGGGCGAGTAAAAAAGTAGCGAATTTTGGAATTATTTTAATGGCCATAAATGCAGCGACACCGATGGCAACAATGACGACAATGATTGGATAAATCATTGCGTTAATCATTTGAGCACGTAAGGCTGCTTTCTTTTCTAAATGTAATGCTAGACGTTCCATGATTGTATCTAAATCACCGGTACTTTCACCTGCTACAACTAAATTAACTGCCATATCAGGGAAAACATCACGGTGTTTTTTTAAGGCAAAAGACAGGGAATTCCCTGACTCAATATCCTTGAGCATCAACCTAATAACCAGATTTAATCTTGAGCTGGAAACTTGCTTTATTGATAATTCAAACGCCTGTGCGATGGGTAGACCAGCCCGAAGCATAAAGGCCATTTGACGGAAGAAAAAAACTAGCGAAGATGGTGCAACTGAACGCTGTGATGCTAACCAATCTGAGAAGTTGGCTTGACCTAAAAATCCTGCCTTAGCACGTGTTTGCTTTACATTAAGTACACGAAGGCCCCGTTCACGTAGCTCTTGTGCTGCTGAGGTCATATCAGTGGCTTGATGGCGTCCTGATATTTCAACGCCAGAGTTATCTAACGCGGTGTACGCAAAACTTGGCATCAGATGTCTCCAACCGTTGCACGCGTTTTAGGTAGTGCGACTTCACGTACTTCATCAATAGTCGTTAGACCTGCAATGACTTTATTACAGCCGTCTTCCCACATGAACTGGAGATTATTACCAGCAGTCGCTTCAATCTCTTCCTCATCAGTACCACGAGCAACAAGTCGTGATAATCGTTCATCAAACCATAAGGTCTCAAATAAACCGATTCGCCCATTAAAGCCACTACCTTGGCAAATAGCACAGCCAATCGGGTCATATAGGTTGATATCCTCATTTATAGCCAGCTCTTGTTTTTCCTCGTCACTGACTGGTCGTGCTTTACGGCAATGCTGACATAAGCGGCGTACTAGTCGCTGAGCAATCACTGCCGTCATAGTTGAGCCAATCAAAAAAGGTTCACAGCCAATGTCAATTAAACGAGTAATCGCACTGACAGCATTGTTGGTATGCAAAGTAGAAAAGACCATATGGCCAGTCATCGCGGATTTAACAGCCACATCAGCTGTTTCTTGATCGCGTATTTCACCTACCATTAATACATCAGGATCGTGACGAAGTAATGAACGTAATGCATCAGCAAAACTTATTTTTGGCCCAGTTTGAATCTGTGAAACACCATCCATGACATATTCAATCGGGTTTTCAACCGTCATGATGTTTAATTCAGGTGAGTTTATTTCCTGTAATGCTGCAAATAATGTTGTTGATTTACCACTTCCTGTTGGGCCGGTTAATAGAATCATGCCATAAGGACTTCGAATGGCTTTATTAAAACGCTCTAAATCCTGACCTAACATACCTAGATCTGTCAGTGATATTCCACTCGCTTCTTGACCAAGCAATCGCATGGTAATGCGTTCACCTAAACGTATAGGTGCTGTAGCAACACGGATATTAAATTCACGATCGATGGGGGACGATAAGTGATAAGTAAAACCACCATCTTGTGGCATCCGTTGTTCAGCAATATCTAAACCAGATAATACTTTTACGCGAGATACTAAACCTGAAGCGGTACCAGCATCAGCAACGATAGGGTAATCACTTAACTTGCCATCGATACGTAAGCGAACTCGTAATCCATTTTCTTCAGTGACTAGGTGAATATCGGAACTACGGTTTAAATAAGCTTCTCTTATAATAGTATCTAATAAAGCAATCAAATCCGTTTCATTGCTAGATTCTGATTGTTGATTATCAGGAAGTGTTTGCTCGATTTTATGCTGCATGCTTTGTTGATCTGTCATTACAACTGGCAATGCATGACCAAGCAAGCGAAAAATAGAATCGACAGCAAGTCGGTCATCAGGATCAGAAACCACAAGCTTTTCTGAACCATCGATGATTATCGGTAATAACTGTTTGCGACGAATAAGAGTGACAGGAATTTTTTTAACAATATCAGTCGCAATACTTGCATGTGTTATGTTGATAAAGTCAACATTTCTATCCTCAGCAACCGCGCGATATAGCGCGGACTTCGGAAAGCGGTTTTCAGCAATCACCAAGCTTAATAAAGGTAATCGTTGTTTCCTCGACTCAAGTCGCAGGCGCTCTAGCAAAGTATTATCAATTAAACCAGTGCGAACGCCGGAATCTATAAGTAGTTGATCAGTTAGTGCCATTAGAAATAGAAACCTTTACAGCGCAAGCACTAATTCAGCTGAAAGCGGTTGAGCATAGCCAGCAGGAACAGAGGTAGGGAGCTGATCAAGACGTAGTCTGATAACTGTTACTTGCCAAGGTAGGCTATCAAGTCCATGAATAAACTGACGTAAATGTTGATATGTTCCCTCAAGCTCAATGCGTTGCATCGGTCGATAAAACATCGTTCCGGGTGACATACGTGCAATCCAACTCATTGATGCCGGTAGCATGCTATTGGTTTTAGTCGCTATAAACGTTTGTTTTTTCCTCTTCTTTTTCTTTCTAGCAGGGGCTTTAAAAGCAGGCGTATTAAAGGTTCTTAACACTTCATTGGTCTTTATTCTTACTCGGTTCGTTGTTGCTAATTGTGATATACGAACTTTCAGTTCTTGTGAATCAAATGATGCTAGCCGTTGTTGAATTGATTCAGCACTGCTAGTGATTAAATTGTTCGCTTGCTCTTGATCATTAAGCTGTTCAATAAGCTCATCTAAATCTTCAATGGGCTCAGCAGGTAAGCGATTACGAAGTAACTTCTTTTCGGTGTTTTCTGCTTGTTTAGCAAGCGAAGAAATTGACTTTTGTTCAGGAATAAACCTTAAAAAACTGTAACTACCTAATACTAAAACGCACATGATTAATGCGATGAGTAGCTGTTCGCGATTATTAATAGTAGTTAGTTTCATCGTTTAGCGACCTGCGTATTAGTTAAATCTTTAGCCTCTGCAAGTTTGATAATCCGTAAGACAACCGTAAAACCAGATAAATTTAAAGGTCCAATCCGTGCTTCAACTTTAGGCTCTCTAATTTCTAAGCTCCATGGTTTTAATCCGTGTTTAAGTTCTTGGATAAAACTCTGGGCAGCACTTTCACTGATGGCCCAAGCTTTTAGGTTAAAGCTTTCGACTTCAATGCGTTTATCAGCACTAGGTAATTGAGGAGAAATAGGGGTTAAGGTCGCACGCTTGCCAAGTTCATCCAGGCTATTAATGATGACTTCATCAGAAACAATATTTTGTAGTATTCCTAGAATACTTTGCACTAAAGCAACGCGATCGGGAATATCACGGCTATAAAATTCGAGTAAGGCTTGGGTTTTCAGCTGATTATCTTGTTGTTCTTGTAATAGTTTTTTTCGAGCATCAATTTGATCTATTTGGGCTGAAATACGTTTGTTCGCTTCAGCGATAACTCGCCAACGTTCATCAATATCTTGCTTATGCGTTAAGGTTTTATTGTTCCAGAGAGATAGCCCCAGTTCAGCGCCGGAAATTACAACAAAAAAGAAGAGCATTAAGGCTGCTGCTCGTGTCGTTGGTCGTTGCCAATTTGGTAATAAAGGACCACCAAAGCGGACATCAGCACAACGGCTCGCACCATCAAGTTTGAATGCATGATACGAAGCGCCGATCATTCCTAGACTTACTATCTTAAGATCGTAATCATTAGATAGAACCATTACTTCAGCAGCTAATAATTCATGAAGCTCAGTTACTATAGTTTGACTGTCAGCTTGCCAACTGGCTAATTCGACAGCACTTGCTGAACTAATGTTTAAAGCATGGTAGCTTTCAAGACAACACTCAACGGGAGCCTTTTCAGGATTTAAATACTGATATTGAGATTGAATGTTACCGTTAGCGAAACGAGTGATAAACGCCATACCGCTATGTGACTCAATCACTGCGCTGGCTTTATGTGCTTCTTTACTAAGGGCGTTACTACAACCGGTTAATGGGTACATCGCTTGTAGAGAAATATTCTGGTTTTCAAATGCTGCATGCCAGCGATTTAATAGATCTTTGTTGACACAACTGACCAGCCAGCCATACATACCTGGCACATCAGCCACTTCACCTTGTGCTGACCAGCCGCAATCAATAGTTTCATCATCTGACTTTAACCATTCTTGGCCAGCTAAACAGGCTTTAAGTTGACTGCGACGTATATAACCTAACTCTTCAGCAAGCTCGCCAAAACGACGTAATGACATGTTATCTGCAAGATCTAATTTACCTTCTGGATGGGCCTTACCTTGTTGCATATCCATCACAGTTTGAGCTTGATCTGTACTCATATAACCTTGGCCAACCAATAAATGACCAACAGTCCAACGTGTGGTGTGCTGCATTAATAAAGGTTCAACTTCCCAACGAATGAGCTCTTGCATTTGAGCTAATGGACGAGGCTTTTTAGGATCAACGGGCAGTTCAACTAAGGTTGATAATACCGCAGGAGATAATAATATTGATTTGCCTCCTTGCCAGCCATCCGCCTTAACTTGTGAGATAACTTCTTTAACGGCCTCAGCCATATCTGATAGTTGAGAGTGGGCGGTTTGATGTACCGTAACTTTGTCAGCTGTGCGCTTGATTACCGCTGCTCGTAAGGAAAAACCATCGGTTTCACACACAAGCAGTTCGGACTGTTGACCGAATGGAAGAATATTATTCAGGTTCATTGGATAGTCCAGTCTAAATTTATGTTTTTACGAGGGGCAACTGTGACACTGCGTAGATCTGTACGTGATATTTCATTTTCACTACAAAGGTTTGAGCCAGAGAAAGCTGTATAGGAAATTGCAGTTGATGCATTACTATCATGATCCCAAGCATCGCATGCGATTACATACCCTCGTGTTCCGATAGAAATATCATCGGGAGCGTTGATAGTGAAAATTTTAGTTATAGTCGAGCCGGCAATTGCTTCACTTGTAGATAAAGTAGAAACTTCACTGGTTCCAATTGGGCTATCCAAGTCGTCAAGATATATAAGTAGGGTCAGGTTTAAGGCTGTTTGTGTAGCATTTGCAGGAGGAATTGCTGATATTGCAAGGCTAGCTGAACTTGGTATATCAACAGTACTTTGGTTTGTAATATTTACTGAGATTGTAGACGGAAGGTTTACAAGCCAATCTGATGGAGAGACTAGTTCATTGTCTTCAATGTTATCGTCCGTAGTATTGAAGTCAAACCCTTCGCTCAAAATTGAAGCGGCGCCACTAGTATCAATTAAATATTCCCAACCAGAATTTTGTGCACCAGAAGTGTCAGGGTTAGCATAACCATCTCTGAAATGGAGTTGCCCACTACGTTCTGGAGTAACTTGTATATATGGACCTCGCCAACCAAAAGCGATCCCCGTCGTTAGTTCGATTTCCCAATCTGGTAAATCATCATCATTAGCGCAGTTTCGCTGAGTTAGTAGCTCAGCTAAACATTCAGGTAGCCGGCCCATATCTGAGGCAAAACCACTGATTTCGGTTTGACCATTCAACTTGCGAGTTGGGTCACCAACAATTGCCTGTCGAATAATTTCCATACGACGTTTTGTTTCATCGTATTTGGCTTGGTCTTCTACGTTTTCTGTAAGGAATAGAGTGGCTGAAGCCATTAAACTAATCAGAAATAATACCAATACCATTTCTAAAAGGGTGAAACCAGTTTGGAAAGGCTTGGGCTGGAAAGAATGGCTTATTAAAATCATAACCGAAACCTTATTTCAATAAACATAGAACATGGTCAAGAGGTTCGTTGGTAGCTATATCAAGAGGAGGGGTGCAAGCTTCTGTACCTAAGCCATTGTATGTGTGATCAACAGATAAACTTACAAGCCGTGCTTTAGATTGATCATGTAAATCAAACAAAAAATATGGTGTTCCAAACTGGCTATACTCAGTAATATTGTCAGTACTCGGGGATGAGTTTGAATCAATATTAGGGTACCAAGCTAAAAGGTCATTGTTTGGTTGATACTCAAATGGACTACTTATACCCCAGATATTTTCAACTTCTGAACCAGAAAAAGGGGAGCCACTACCAGTAGTGCCAATGTTATTCCCGACTGAAACATATCCATTTTTACGTTGAAGATATGGGCCATTCCAACCTCGCTTCGTATCTTCATTCCACTGGTCTTTTTCAGAACGACCGAGAGGGTCAGTAAATAACATCCAAAAATTAGCAGGGTGCTTACACCAGGAAACTAAATCTGAATTTGATAAAGTTGAAGTGTGGCTGGGAAATGTTAGAGCTGTATTTGGTGTATTGGAGTCACCAGTTGGATCATCATCACAATCGTAAATACCTTGGGCTGGGAGAGCATTCGAACCACTATCACGACGAAACTTAATTAAGGCTTTACGAATTTCAGCCATTTCAAAGCGTGCGGCATCATCGTTACCTTGTTCTTCAATCCCGTCATAGGCAACCATAGCTCCACTGGCCAGTATTGCAAGCAAGGTAATGACTACAAGTAATTCTAATAAGGTAAATCCAGCCGATGCGATAGGTGATTGTTGGCTAATCACGGAAGAGCAAAGCTGATGTTTAACTTGTAATGTTGCTGATGTGTTGCGTGTATAAATCATCTTAGTGTCGGTTAAACAATAAACCCCTTATTTACTTGTTTCCGATTGTTACGGTAAACAACGTTAGAAACGATGTTTACGGTAATAAACGAACCGATGGATGTGTTATTTAAAAATGAAGCGGGATAAGACTCCATGTCCTACCCCGCGACTTTTTAAGTTAAAACTAACTCATAATTGATAAGCTATTAGTCATCATCTGTATCAGCGGTTGCAGCTGCAACAACTTGGTCAATGGTACGACCTTCAGGGTCAACTAATGCAATCAAGCGTGCTTTGTCTTCAACTTCATCAGCAGTGATTAAACCACTATCATCTTCATCGGTTGCTACTAAGAAGAGTGCAATCGCACGAGCATAGTTATCTTTAGGATTAACCTCATTTGTACCAACTGTAGGTACTTGGCCAATTTCAACAGATTTACCTAATGTGGCACCTGGGACTTCTTTACCAACACCAACAGCAATAACTAAGGTACATTGATCATCTTCCAGGCCATCACTGATGAGGTTTAAAGCTGCATTAGTAGTGAAAAGTGTGCCATCAAATGAAGAGGAAAGATCATTTGCAGCAATAACTCCACAACCACCAGCTGCGCTCACACCTGTAGGTACAATTGGTAACGCTGCAACACCAGCAGTATAGGGCGCATCGTTATACATGATTGCACCTGATGCATCATTTTCAGGGAATAAAAGTTCAGCACCAGCGTTTGCTATAACTTCACCATAACTTTCATTCATCGCTAGGTTAGGGACAAAACCGTTATTCCATGTTGTACCATCTACAATCGCTTGTAATTCTTCTAGTCCTGCTTCTCTTAATGAATCAGCGATTGCATGAGTAACTGTTCCACCTGCAGTATTTGCTGCGTCACCGAAAGGAATTTGAAGTTGACCAAAAAACGCTTCGGTCTCATCAGCTAATAGTTGCATAGCACCTGTTGTTGCTGTTGTGCCACCATCAGCATTCGCTAAACTATCGAATTGCTCTGGGTATTCACCTTCAATAACACGGTAGTTACGTAATGTGCCTTCTAATGTTGTTAATGCTGTTGCTGCTGATGCATCACGAGCATTTTCGCCAATACCATCATAAGCAACCAATGCCGCAGTTGCTAAAGTAGCTAATAAAGTGATTACCACTAGTAATTCTAAAAGTGTGAAACCAGATTGTTTAGCTTGAAGCTTTTGAGCTTTTACACGCATTGCATCATCTTTGATGATTGATACGTCAGCTGCACGGAACTTGCTGATTGAATTTTTCATTTGTTTGATATTCATTGCATTCTCTCTTGGTTAACGCCTCAACTGTCACTCACAGTCTATTGGTTTAGTTATTTAGTTTTTAATAGTGGATGCAAACTCACATTGCTATCTTTTTTATTTCGTTCTAACTATGTTCTGGGCTATCAACCACGAAGCGATATTGCTTGCCACAGTGGAGGATGATTTCCTTTTGCTTACGTTTTAATATCTTCATTTCTACTCGAATCTCGCCAAAACCATCGTGGCCCAGTACTTCATCAAACAGTTGAAAAAGTTTTTCTTTTGCTTGGAATTGTTCGTTGTTTTGGTTGCTCATCTGCTTTCTGTTTTTGGTTGATTCGTGGGAAGCAATCATAGGGGGAGTATTTTCCTGTCGATATAGGAATTAATCCCAACGTGTGATTTAGTTCACGTTTTTCTGCTGTTATAGAAGTATTACAGAGATATTTCACATTAGAAGTTAGCCCTAATTTACTGATTTAGTTTGAAGAACATATTTCAATGGTGAAATGGTTAAATATAACTAGGAAAAAATCCTAAAGATCGGGAGAGTGAACTTTTCGCTGATTTGAACTGTATGATCTTTAATCATAGAAAACAGGGATGCGGCATTGTTGCCATGTTTGAACGCTTAATTTAGGAAGTAGCACGTAAATGAAAGTTTTGTTAGTAGATGATCATGCTGTAGTTAGAGCCGGTTTTAGGATGCTGTTATCAGCACAACCTTTTATAGATGATATTGTCGATATTAACCGAGGCGAGTCGGCTCTTAGTGAATACAAGCAGTTTCAACCCGATGTGGTGGTTATGGATTTATCTATGCCTGGCATCGGTGGTTTAGAAGCTATTCGTCGTTTGCTTAAACAAGATAGTAATGCGGTGGTGTTGGTATACAGCATTCATGATGAAGCTATATATATAGATAGAGCACTGCAAGCTGGAGCGAAGGGCTATGTGAGCAAAAACAGTGCCCCTGAGATTTTAGCTGATGCTGTGCAGGCTGTTGTAAATGGTCAGCAATATATAGAATCAAAGTTAGCAGTTGGGCTTGAACAAACAGCGACAGAAAATGTAGATAAGTTACGATTGATTGTTGATGCTTTGTCAGCACGTGAGTTTGATGTGTTTTGCTTGATTGCAAAAGGCTTAACCGTTCAAGATGCAGCCAGCCAGTTATGTTTAAGTTATAAAACTGTGGCGAACTACACCACTAAGATTAAGCATAGACTGAGTGTTAATACCGCTGCTGACTTTGCCCATACTGCTACGATTTTAGGTTTGATAAAACATTAGCTTTATACGAATACTTGATGTTTTGGTCAGAACAATTTATTACTACGGCTATGCAAAAGCAAAGTTATTTTTACCATTCTTTTTAACTTTGTACATAGCATGATCTGCCTGTTGAATCAGTGATTCTACGCTTTCTTCATTAGCATCGTAATTTAGTGCTATGCCGATGCTGATGCCAACGAATAAATCATCGTCTTTATATTGTATCGGCAAGGCAGTAGCCTCAATAATTCGAGCTGAAACGGTATCGATATCAAGCTCTGTCTGACTGGTGGTTGAACAAAGTGCGACAAACTCATCACCGCCCATTCTAACCAGCATGTCTTGTTGGCGGATGCAGTTACGGATCCGTGCTGCAACTTCTTTTAAAACGGTATCACCTGCATCATGACCATAATTGTCATTGATGGCTTTAAAGCCATCTAAATCCATAAATATCACGGCAATATTTCGGTTCTCACGGGGCTGAAAGGTCAGCATTGCTTCTAGTTTTTCTTTAAATAAACGATACACAGGCAGGCCAGTCAGTTCTTCATGATCAGCGAGGTGGCTGATTTCTTGTTGTTTGAGCTCGAGATTGGCCAGTAGTTGAATGATATGTTCTTTCATATTAGAGAGAATAATGATCAACATAACCATCATAAACACATCACCAAAGATCACTGTGCCCCAGGCGGAATACATCGTTTGATACTCATCAGCATCGATAGGCAGTGTTAATTCACCAGAACTATAAAGTACCATGCAGTAGAGAATAAATAAGACACTCATAGCCACAAACCATAAAGCAGCTTTGTAATTAAAGAACAGGGTAACAAGTAGTGGTGTAAATAAGATCCAAAAGAAGCTCGCTGAATAAAGCCCCCAATTATAAATACCAACAAAGGAAACGAGGGTAGAGCCGATAATAATGGTGCTAGCTTTGACTTTGACTGAAATTCGATGCTTATTTAATGTCGTCGTCAACAGCATTGTATAGACAGCTAATTGAACATAATGACTTAACTGTATGCCAGCTTCTATTGCTCTGAATAGTGACATTATGACCGCAGCCCCAGCAATCCAGCACAGACTTACCAGTAAGCTATTGACACTGGCTTCCTTCCATTCGGTTTCATGCGCTTCTGTAAAAATATTCATGTTTATCCTTAAACGAGCTAAAAATGGCTGATAAACGAATAGCTATAATTTAGCTGTAGCTCGTTTCCTTAGCACTATTTCACATATTTTTATAAATGTTAACTGTGTAAAGATACAACATAAAGTGTATTAATATCAAAGGCTATTTCATTATTCTTAATGTTATTCAACTTTCACGAACAAGATTGATGGGAAAGTCGAGCTAGAAAATTATTTAGCTGAAAATGTCTTTTAATAAATGATTGAAGTTAATAAAACTTCCGAGTTGCTAGCTGAAATGATAATATCGCGAGTCCTGTCTATGCCAGAGCTAGCGGGTTAAGGACTATTTAACTTTATCTTCATCGGTATAACGTTTATGCCATGAATTAATGTTACGAATAAATGAGGGATTTTTTGGGTGGTAGATATTTGTATTGAGTCGTGGGCAGCAATTGCTCCTGGACTTGAAACTAAACAAGACTGGGGCCAGTGGTTACAACAATCTCGCTCTTTGTCGGATGGATTTAGCAAGCAAGCTTTTAAACCTATTCCTCCCATGCTTCGCCGTCGGCTTTCAACACTTGGCCGCTGTGCTGTCAGTTCAGCGTTGATGATTTTAGATAAGGAAGACTCGATCCCCAGTATTTTTTCATCGAAATATGGTGATACAGGGATATCTTTATCTTTACTGGCAGAAATGGGCCGAGGTGAAGCGATGTCGCCTACCGATTTCAGCTTAGCTGTTCATAATGCGGTTGGCGGATTATTTTCAATAGTTCGAAAAGATACCAGCAAACTGACCTCAATTTGTGCAACAGAAGGCCTAGTCGTTAATAGCTTATTAGAAGCCGTTGGCCAGTTGCAGGATGAAGATCGCGTGCTTTGTGTTATCTACGACATCCCACTTCCTGAGTTATACCAACGTTATTGCGACAGCGATGCATTTCCCTATGCAATAGCGATGATTTTGAATAAAACAGCTGCTGAGCAAGTTAATATTCAACAAGTTTTACACGTCGATCAAGTTAACACGGGGCAAACGATAGAACACACACAATTATCTGAACCATTACAACTTATTAATATGTTGCTGGGTTTTTCGGATGAAATAAGTACGGAATCTAAAGGTATAACTTGGAAACTCACAAGGACTGTTAGTGATGATGTTAAACAAACTTAATTTTTTCTGGCGTTGGTTTGCAACAGCATTTAGTTTTATGGTGTTTGGCATCGGCGGTATTTTGATGCCAGTAGTGGTGGTGCCGATTCTATATTTACTACCAGGAAACCGTCAAAAAAGAGCACATCGAGGCCAAAAAGTGATCCATTATGCTTTTCGTTCATTTATTTGGATGATGAAGGTAATGGGGGTGCTGACTTATGAGGTTACTGGCATTGAAAAACTAAAAAATGCCAAGCTGGTGTTAGCCAATCATCCATCGTTATTAGATATCGTTTTTCTTATTGCATGTGTGCCAAATGCAAACTGTGTTGTTAAAAGTAAATTGCTTCGTAACCCTTTCATTCGTGGGCCGGTGAAAGCGGCAGGCTATATTATTAATAATGATGAAGCCGATGCGGTTATTACAACAGCATCACAAGTATTTGATGATGGCAGGGTTGTTATTGTCTTCCCTGAAGGAACTAGAACCACCCCATCACAGAAGTTAAAATTGAAACGTGGTGCGGCAAATATTGCGGTGAGAACAGGTGCCGAGATTACTCCGGTAATAATAGATTGTTCGCCAACAACCTTAACAAAAGATAATCCTTGGTATCACGTACCAGATAAGCGGATGCATTTTACCATTCAGGTAAAAGATAATTTGGATATTGCAGCTTCGATAGCTGATCTTGCTCCTTCAAAAGCAGCACGAAATTTAACGAATACTTTAAGTGAATATTTTAATAGGGAGATAGGTGTATATGAGTAATTTACACTTGGAAATAAAACAAATGATTATTGATGTGCTGGATCTAGAAGACATCGATGTTGAAGATATTGTTGATGATGAGGCTTTATTTGTTGAGGGGTTAGGACTTGATTCTATCGATGCATTAGAAATTGGTCTTGCTTTGCAAAAGCGTTATAACATTAAATTAAAAGCAGATTCTGAAGATACGCGCCAACACTTCGTTAACGTTAATGCGTTAGTGACTTTAGTTGAAACGTACACAAAATAAAGAGAGTATTGATGAACAACCAAGAAGACATTTATCTCAAAGTAGTAGCAATTTTTGAAGACTTATTTGAGATTGAGCCTGCCGAGATCACATTGGAGTCAAACTTATACCAAGATTTGGATATCGATAGCATTGACGCGGTAGATTTAGTGATAGAACTCAGAAAAATGACCAAAAAGAAAATCCAACCGGAAGACTTTAAAGCAGTACGTACCGTCCAAGATGTGGTCGACCAAGTACAAAAGTTACTTAGCTAGATAGCTGGTTTTGTTTAAAATCCTCGTTATATTTCTGTCTGTTTGTTACCCATTCATTATGTATTGGGGCTTACAGCATGATGAGTTTCATAATTTATTATTATTGTTGTTACTGATATTAATAATGAGGTTTTTTTTAGCAACAGAGCGCCGAGAACGAGTAGTTATTGTTAGCACTGTGGTGGCAGTTGGATTGATTTCATTAGCGATTGATGGCCAGCTTGGCTTAAAAATGTATCCGGTACTGGTTAACCTTGGTTTTTTATTTGTATTCAGTCATAGCCTTTATTTTTCTCCGACGATGATTGAACGATTTGCCCGAATTTCAGAGCCTAATTTAACAGTAGAAATGCTTAGCTATACCCGTAAGCTTACTGGTATATGGTGTGGCTTTTTTTTGTTTAATGGGGCGATAGCTGCTGCGACAGCAGTATGGGCAAGCAATGAAATTTGGCTGTTATATAACGGCTTTATTGCCTATTTATTAATGGGCTCGTTGTTTGCTGGTGAATGGTTATTTCGACGCTATAAATTAAGATAACGATTGAATGGTTAAGTTAACACCCTTATCAAATTGGTTGAATGATGCATCTGAGCAAGTGATTGCCGTGCATAAAGATAGCCATGTCACGACCGCAGACTTTTTAAACCGAGTTAGCTCGTGGATTACTGTTATTGATCAGCAGCAAGTTACTAGTGGTAAGTGGGCGGTGTATCACCACGATGCCTTTGAGTTTTTAGCTATTTTGTTTGCACTGTGGCAGCTGGATATAACTGCATGTATTCCCGGGGACAATCGACCTGGGACGGCAACTAGGCTCAAAAATATCGTAGTCGGTTTTATTGGTGACTTTCCCTCAATTAACACCGCTGTAGATTCTGCACCATTTACAACAACTATAAATAGGCAATGGCAGCGCTTGCCAGCTGATTTCAAGGCTATTGAAATATATACTTCAGGTTCAACAGGTGAACCAAAATCTATCACTAAAACGATAAAGCAGTTAGACAATGAAAATCAGTGTTTGGCCCAACTTTGGCCTGTGAAGCAGGACTGTATTGTTCTAACAACCGTCTCTCATCAACATTTATATGGTATGACATTTCGTTTGTTTTTACCTTTTATATTAGGGCAACCATTTGCTCGACAGCTATGTAATTATTCTGAAGATATTTATTATCAAGGTAGTTTTTATTCATCCTTTTTATTAATCTCAAGCCCATCACACCTTGGGCGGTTAACGGATAATATTGATTGGCATAAGCTAGGTGAGCGTTGTGAGTACATTTTATCTTCATCAGCTCCTTTGCTAAGGGCAGATAGTCTTAAAATTAGTGCTTTATGGAATAGGCCGGTACGTGAGATTTACGGTAGCTCAGAAACTGGGGCAATTGCATGGCGCAGTCAGCAAGTAGACCGTGATGATGCTAAATGGCAATTGCTACCAAATAGTAAATTAATAATTAATAGTGACGGGACAGTACAGCTGTCTTCAAACTTTTTAGCTACAGATAGTCCAGTGCACTTGGCTGATACACTTTCATTAGAAGATGATGGCACATTTAGCTTATTAGGCAGGCAAGACAGTATCGTTAAGATTGAAGGTAAGCGAGTATCACTCTCTAATATAGAGCAGTTGCTATTTAATAGTGCTCTGATTAACACTGCAAAAGCCATTGTTTTGCAAAGAAAACGCGTTGAAGTTGCATTGGTTATTGAGTTAACAGAACATGGGCGTGAACAGCTAAAAACGTTAGGTCGAAAAGTGGTGATAGCTGAGTTTAAAACGAGTTTAGCTAATGAATTGGAAGCCGTCGTGTTACCTAGACGATGGCGGTTTGTGAACGAGCTGCCAACTAATCAGCAAGGCAAAGTAGTGATGAATGATTTAGTTACATTATTCGAGGTAACAGCTGAACAAATAGAGGAAGCAGTGTGACAAAGTGGCCTGAAATTAAAGCTGAAAATAGAGTTGCAGATAGTTACATTATTGAAGCTGTTATTCCTGAAGACCTGTTGTATTTTGAGGGACACTTTACTGATAACTCGGTCTTACCTGGAGTAGTGCAAGTGAACTGGGCATCTATCATGGGCAGGCGAGAATTTTCCATTGATGGCATATTTAAACGCTTGGAAGTGGTCAAGTTTCAACAGTTAATATTTCCGTTAGATGTGGTAACGATTACCTTGAAGTATGACAAAATAAAAAGAAAGTTAAGTTTTAGTTATGAATCTAAGCGAGGGATACACGCAAGTGGACGCATTTGTTTCGAATAAGGAAGTCAGCTTCAAAGCTGCGATTTTGATTCCTGTTTATAATCATGAAAAAGCAGTAGTAACAACCCTTGCTCAAGTGATGAGTCATTTGTTGCCGATATTGCTGGTCGATGATGGCAGTGACATAACGTGTCAGCGTGCGTTAGAGCAGCTGCAAAGCCAACATCCTGCCAATGTCAGTTTATTACGATTGGATGAAAATGGTGGTAAAGGGGCTGCAGTAAAACAAGGCTTAGCTGAGCTACAAAGACAGGGTTATAGTCACGCTATTCAGATCGATGCCGATGGTCAACATGATACTAATGATTTACCAAAGTTTTTATCGATGGGGCAACAGTTCCCTTCAGCATTAATATCTGGCTGTCCTGAATATGATGATTCAGTACCTAAATTACGCTATTACAGTCGTTATTTAACTTCTATCTGGGTATGGATTAATACCTTGTCATTTGAGATAAACGACAGCATGTGTGGCTTTAGAGTCTATCCCTTGGCTGATGTTGTGAGCATATTAGAGCAAGAAAAGTGCGGTGACAGGATGGACTTTGATATAGAAATTATGGTTCGTTGGTTATGGCGTGGCGGTTCAATAAAAGGAATTGCTACCCGTGTTCACTATCCTGTTGATGGCGTGTCCCACTTTAACGCTTTTAATGACAATGTATTAATTTCTTGGATGCATACAAGGTTATTTTTTGGCATGTTATTTCGTTTACCTGGCTTACTAAAACGGAAAGTTAATGGCTAAAAAACATCGTCATTGGTCACAGCTTACTGAGTCTGGGACCGTATTAGGAATCAAGTTTTTATTACTCATCTACCGTGTTTTTGGTCGTTGGGGCTTCCGTGTTTTTCTAGGCCCAGTCATCACCTATTACTATTGGACTCAGCCAACGGCACGTCAAGCGTCAATAGATTATTTACAACGGTTACAAGCTTTCTCACAACACAAAAATCAAGCTAAATTATCGAGCTTCAAACATTTTTTAATGTTTGGTGAAGTCTTATTAGATAAGTTTTTAGTGTGGACTAATAGGATTGGTGTTGATGATGTTGTGTTTGAAACACCAACCGTTTTCGACGAAATGAATGTTGGCCGAAAAGGCGGCATTATCATCGTGTCTCATCTTGGCAATATGGAAGTATGTAGTGCTTTAGTCCAGCAATTTCCAGATCTTGAGTTAACTATTTTAGCGTTTACTCAACATGCGGTTAAATTTAATAAAATGATGAAAAGTGCTAGCGAGAATCAACGCATTGAGTCATTACAAGTGACAGAGATGACACCGGAAGTGGCTATGCGTTTATCAGACCGAATTGATAATGGCGGCTTTATTATCATTGCTGGCGATAGAACACCGGTGACAAGTGATCGTAGGGTTTCAGATGTGTCATTTTTAGGTGATACGGCGGCTATGCCACAAGGTGGCTTTATCTTAGCGGCTTTACTGAAGTGTCCAGTTTATTTTATGTTTTGCTTGAAAGGTAAAACACGCTATCACATTTATTTAGAGCGCTTTGCAGACTTATTGTCATTGCCACGAAAATCACGTGAATCAGCGATAACAGCAGCGGTGCAACAGTATGCATATCGTTTGCAGCACTATTGTCTAACAGCACCATTGCAATGGTTTAATTTTTATTCTTTTTGGAAACAAAAGTAGTAGGTTTGATATGAAAGAGAATGTAAAACATACAGCGGAAGTCTTAATCGAGGTGCCATTTCATGATGTCGATGCGATGCGGGTTGCTTGGCATGGCCATTATGCAAAATATATGGAAATAGCACGCGGTGCATTATTAGACAAAATTGATTATAACTATCCTCAAATGGAAGCGTCGGGCTATGTTTGGCCTGTGATTGATATGCGAATTCGTTATGCTCACCCATTACGGTATATGCAAAAAGTTAAAGTTACCGCATCTATAGTTGAGTGGGAAAACCGACTGAAAGTATCCTATTTATTTGAAGATAGTGACAGTGGTAAACGATTAACAAAAGCTTATACCGTTCAAGTAGCCGTTGATATGAAAGATTATGAAATGTTATATGCCTCACCGGATGTATTGTTTAATAAGTTAGGCATCGTTAATGAATAAACTGATCTTTCTGTGCTTATTTTTATTTTCAGCCCTTGTTAGAGCTGAATTATCATTTGAACAATTAAACGATATTACCTCTACACCTGATCAGTTGACTGGCCAGTTCAGTCAGGAAAAGTACATTGCTGATTTAGCGGTGAGCTTGAAATCATCGGGCCACTTTTCTTATCAACGTGATCAAGTTATGCATTGGCAGACCATGCAGCCAATAGAGCATGAATTAGTGATGACTAGGCAGACTATTACTAATCGGCAAGGTGACAACGAATTAATACGACTTGAATTAAACTCAAATCCATCGTTGCAAGTTATTAGTGGGTTGTTTTTTTCAGTGTTGACGGCTGAGTGGCAGGGCTTAGCCCAATATTTTCAATTATCGTCAGCTAGTAATAACAATGGCCAGTGGCAGGCAGAGTTATTGCCTATAGATACTGTGATTGCTCAGTTTGCGAATAGAGTTTTGTTGCAAGGCAACTCGCTATTGCATGAAGTCACGATATATGAAAAAAATGGTGATTACACCAAAATACAGTTTGATAATTTACAACAGTGAAGTTTATAAGTTCAAACTCTAAAGTCTTAGCTGCACTGTGGTTAACGGTCGTCACTGTTCTCACGGCAGTCGCTCTGTATTCTAAGCCCGTATTTGATTCGAGTATTATGAGTTTGCTGCCAGCATCTAAGCAGCAACCTATAGTTCAACAGGCAACTGAACAACTCAGTGATATGTTTGCAAAGCGGGTGGTTATTTTACTTTCCAGCGAAAGTGATAGCAGCGTTCGCGATGCCGTAAATTCCCTGGCGACTAAGCTGAAGTCACTACCAGATGTAGTTGATGTGCACTGGCAGCTTACAGATAAAAGCATCAGTAACAGCCAGTTGGAATTGTATCCATTTCGTTTCTCACTGATTGATCCGGTTAGCCGTCAGCTAATGGTTAATCAACAGTTTGAAGACATCAAAACTCGGGCGTTATTGAATTTATATAGTCCGCTTAATAGTGGTCACACTTCAATTATCGAAGATCCTTTTGGCTTATATTCGCAATCAAAATTAGCTCAGCAGACAAACTTAAATATACAAGCTTCACATTCGCTGTTAAAAGTCATTACGAGTCAGCAGCCCACTTATATGTTGATCATGACCTTGGCTGAAAAGCCTTACTCTCCGGATCTGCAGCAACGAGTTTTAAGCGTTTTCGAGCAACAAAAGCAGTTAATGTCAGAGTCGGGCGTGACGATGGCCATGTCAGGTATGTTATTGCATGCAGCCGCTGGTGCCGAGCAAGCAAACAAAGAAATTATGACGATAGGCATAGGTTCTTTGTTTGGAATCGTGATAATAATGTTGTTGGTGTTTCGGCAACTTAAACCTTTATTGATGATGGCTTTTGCTATTTTAGTTGGTTGTAGCGTTGCATTTTCTGCCACCACATTAATTTTCGAACGTATCCATGTGATTACGCTGGCTTTTGGTGCCGGATTAATCGGTGTATCACTTGATTATGCCCTGCATTATCTGTGTGAGCGTCGGGTGATGACTAGAGATAGGTGCTTATCTAAAATAGTACCAGGCTTACTATTAGGTTTATTTTCTAGTGTTATTGCTTATGCTGCACAAGCCATGGCTCCTTTTCCTGGTTTACAGCAAATGGCTGTATTTTCAGTTATAGGCTTAATTTCAGCTTGGTTGACGGTAGTACTGTGTTTTCCTGTCTTAACTCACTCAGACCTTATTCGTCCTTTAGCTGCTGCAAATCAATTGACGAAGTTGTTTAACAAGTTACCACGACTAGAACTGAGCCCTAAACTAGTTATTGCAGCACTAGTCTTATCTGTTTTAATTGCTATCTATGCCGTAGCTAACAGCCAAAATATTGATGATGTTCGCTTATTACAAACCTCATCAGCTGATTTAAAACAGCAGGAGAACTTAGTTAGGGAGCAGCTTAATGCCAGTAGTAACTCTCAATTTATGCTAGTTCAAGCAAACAGTATTGAAGCGTGTTTACAGAAAGAAGAGCAGCTAGCACCATTGCTAGAGCAGTTAGTAGCCACGACATCCATTTCGGGCTACCAAGCCTTATCAACTGCCTTACCATCATTAACTAAACAAGATGAAAATAGCACTTTAATACAGGCCTTATATCAGCAACAACTCAGCTCTTTTTATAAGCAGCTAGGCTTGGCTGACGCTCTATATCAGCAAGCACAGCATAGTCTGGCAGAGGCAATACCTGCTCGACTTAGTTATGACAGCTGGCAACAACTTGAAACCAGTAAAGCCTGGACGAATAGTATTGTTGAGCTTGCTGATGGTCAGATTGCAACAATGATCAGGTTTTCTGGAAAGATAGACTTGTCCGCCAAGCAACAACTGGAGTCACTCGCAGCAACGGATGAACACATTATGTTTGTTGATCAGTTAGCGGATATATCTAACATCATGAGAGATTACCGTGAGCAAATTGTGAACTGGATCATGCTTGCTTACCTCATCGTTCTATTAATGCTGTCGCACCGTTATCGATCTAAAGTTTGGCGAATAATCTTGCCACCATTGCTGGCTTCAATTTTTACATTGGCTATCATTGTTCAGCTTGAGCAAGGGATAAACATATTCCATTTGATGGCACTTATTTTGGTGTTAGGTATTGGTTTAGATATGGGCATTTTTTTGACCGAGACAGAAGAGTCATCACATACGTGGCTAGCCGTTTCATTGTCGGCCTATACCAGTTTATTAGCCTTTGGTTTATTAGCGTTAAGTGATACACCGGTGTTGCATCACTTTGGTCTGACAGTCTTAGTGGGCTTGAGCGTGGTTTGGTTACTGGTATTAATGTTCAGAAGTAAACAGCAAGGTGTAGAGGTTGATCAAAATTAATATGAGACTATCCTCGTTCTTTCTTTATGGCCTGCTTTTATTCGTAACGGGTTGTAGCTTATTACCAACGATAGCTCCTGAAAATAAGGAGTTAATACTACTGCCTCCATTACAAGGACCTGAGGCACAAGTGTTGAAACAGGTCGTTACTCTGCAGGGTAACGGTGATGAATCTTCATTCATCCTAGTAAGTAAGTTCGAAGCTGAACAGTTAGCATTAGTTGCTCTGTTAGCAACTGGTCAGCGTTTATTGAGCATGGATTACGATGGCCAGCAGCTCGCAACAAAACAATTTGTAGAAATCAGCTTGCCAAGTAAAGAAATGTTAGCCATGATGCAGTTTGCTTTATGGCCTGAATCAGCGGTCAAGCAACATTATGGAAGGGATGCCGGTTGGTTGGTGAGCTTAGATTCAACGCAGCGAACACTATCAACCCAAACAGAAAAAATACTGACAGTACATTTCATGCAGCAAAGGGTTTTAATTGAGCACCACTTGCATCAATATGAAGTGCTTGTTGAGACTATAGAAAAAACAATGTTATGACTAAACGATGTTACCTAAACGCAGTTGGCTTAATCTGTTCAGCTGGAGATTCACCTGACAAGTTAAAACAAAGCCTACTGAATCAACAGTCCACACTGACTAATACCTCTATATATAGTGCAGATCAACAGACGGTTTTACCTATTGGAATTTATCACGGCGACTTACCTGAGTTAAGCCTACAAGATAAAAAATGGCAAAGTAGAAATAACCAGTTTGCCATGGCCGCTCTTAATCAAATTAATGATGAAGTCCAACAAGCCATCAGCCAATTTGGCTCTCATCGAGTTGGTGTGATTATTGGTACTAGTACCGCAGGTACTGCAGAGTGTGAAACTGCGATTGAACAGTGGGTGCAGACGGGTGACATTCCTGCTGAATATGATTATGGCCTACAAGAAATGGGCGCTCCAGCTCAATACATTGCCAATTATTTAGGCGTTCAAGGGCCGTGTTATGGTATTTCTACAGCCTGTTCATCGGGTGCTAAGACCTTAGCGTCAGCAAGACGATTAATTCGTGCCGGCGTCTGTGATGCTGTGATTGTCGGTGGTGTCGATACGCTGTGTAAATTAACTGTACATGGCTTTTCGTCTTTAGATGCCGTTAGTGAAGATATTTGCAACCCGTTTAGTGCCAATCGTCAGGGAATCAATATTGGTGAAGCTGCCGCTCTATTTTTAATGACAGCAACAGCTAAGGGCGTTGAGCTGCTAGGTGTAGGCGAAGACAGTGACGCTTATCATCTATCAGCCCCTGATCCTACCGGCGCTGGTGCAATTAGATGTATGACTGCCGCTTTAAATGATGGCAACTTAACTGCTGACGAGATTGATTATGTCAATTTGCATGGCACTGCCACCAAGTTGAATGATCAAATGGAGTCGATTGCAATGCACAGTGTATTTGGTGCTGATACTTTTTGTAGTTCGACCAAACCTTTCACTGGTCATACATTGGGCGCTGCTGGTGCAATTGAAGCTGCAATTTGTTTTCTAACAGTAGAAGCTGCTTGTGAAGGATTTTTACCTGTACAGATTTGGGATGGTGTTGCTGATTCAGCACTGCCGAACATCAACCTTGTGAGTAGTGATACACAACTCACTAAACCAGTTAATTATGTATTAACTAATTCGTTTGCTTTTGGTGGTAATAGTATTTCCTTATTATTAGGAAGAGTAGGTGACAATGAAGTTTAATGTCGATGATTTAGTGCCACACTCAGGATTGATGAGCTTATTGGACCGAATTGTTAGTTATGGTGACGAATGGCTAGAAGCGGAAGTATTAATTAGTCAGGACACACTGTTTATTGAAGAGCAGGGTGTGCCAGCATTAGTGGGCTTGGAATATATGGCACAAGCTATTGCTGCTTATTCTGGCTTGGAAGAGCAATTGCAGGGTAACAAACCAAAGTTAGGATTTTTATTAGGGACGAGGAAATATAAATCCTCTGCAGATTATTTTAAATTAGGACAGACGTTAACAGTACATGTTCAACGTGAAATGAAAGCTGATAATGGCTTGCATGTGTTTCAGTGTAGTTTATCCGGTGAACAGTTGAATGCAACGGCTACAATCAATGTATTTCAACCTGAGGATGCAAACAAGTTTATAAAGGATGTAAAAGGATGAACAAAACGGTTTTGGTGACAGGATCTAGTCGAGGTATTGGTAAAGCAATTGCTTTACGTCTGGCTCGAGAGAATTATGATCTTGTACTTCACTGTCGAAACAACCGCGAACAGGCTGATGCGGTGGCAACAGAAATTGCTGACCTTGGCCAATCTGCTCGCGTCTTACAATTTGATATTGCTGATCGTGAGCAGACAAAAACAGTTCTAGAACAAGATATGGACGAATTTGGCGCCTATTATGGCGTGGTTTGCAATGCTGGCCTAGCTAGAGATAATGCTTTTCCTGCAATACCTGGAGATGAATGGGATTTGGTTTTAAGAACTAATTTAGACGGTTTTTATAATGTTCTTCACCCCATTATTATGCCGATGATTCGCCGACGTAAACCAAGTCGTATTGTCACTTTATCTTCAGTATCAGGTGAGACGGGGAATAGGGGACAAGTTAATTATAGTGCAGCTAAAGCTGGAATTATTGGTGCAACAAAAGCATTGGCAGTAGAACTCGCTAAGAGAAAAATTACCGTTAACTGTGTTTCGCCCGGATTAATTGATACTGAAATGGTTGATTCCGTCGTGATGGATGAAGCACTGAAAATGATCCCAATGAAGCGTATGGGCCATGTTGATGAAGTGGCGGGTACGGTCAACTTTTTAATGTCAGATGATGCCGCCTATATAACTCGGCAAGTCATTTCGGTTAATGGTGGAATGGTTTAATGAAACGAGTAGTAGTGACAGGTATGGCCGGGTTTTCTCCAATCGGCAATGATTGGGATGACATCCACGACAACCTTAAATCGATGACAACAGGAATAATGAGAATCGATGATTGGGATAAATATGAGGATCTTAATACCCGAATTGGTGCCCCCGTCTCTGATTTTAAAGTTCCAAAACACTATAGCCGAAAAGTATTACGAGGCATGGGCAGAGTGGCCCAATTTGGGGTGAGAAGCACTGAGCTTGCCCTTGAAAAGGCTGGCTTATTAGGTGACCCACTGGTCACGAGTGGTCAAATGGGCATTGCCTATGGTTCTTCTGCTGGTGATACAACGGCCTTTGCAGATTTTGGACATATGATTTTAAATCATTCATGTGATGGCTTAAATGCCAACTCATATATCAAAATGATGGCTCATACATCGCCAGTCAATATTGGTGTGTTCTTTGGTTTGCAAGGCCGAGTCTATACCACATCAAGTGCCTGTACTTCAGCAAGCCAAGGTATTGGTTATGCATATGAAGCCATTAAACACGGCCAGCAAATCGCCATGGTCGCAGGTGGCTGTGAATCCTTATGTGCAACGGAAGCAGCGGTATTTGATACTTTATTTGCGACCAGTGTCCGTAATGATGAGCCTCACTTATCGCCACGACCTTTTGATAAAGATAGAGATGGGTTGGTGATTGGTGAAGGTGGCTGCACCCTTATTCTTGAGGAGTTAGAACACGCTCAGGCACGAGGAGCAAAAATTTATGCTGAAATTGTTGGTTTTGGTACTAATTCAGATGGCAGTCACATTACGCAACCACTAGAAGAAACAATGGAACAAGCAATGCGTTTATCTTTGGATGATGCAAAGTTGTCTTCAGAGAGTATCGGTTATATCAGCGCTCATGGCACGGCTACCGATCGAGGGGATATTGCAGAAACCAATGCAACATTTAAGTTATTTGGTAATAAAACACCAATTAGCTCATTAAAAAGTTTCACTGGCCACACATTGGGAGCCTGTGGTTCTTTAGAAGCTTGGGTGGCAGTGGAAATGATGGCACAAGGTTGGTTTCATGCAACAGCAAACCTTGATGATGTTGATCCGGCTTGTGGTGAGTTGGATTACATTATTAATGAAGGTCGAACAATAGAAACTGAATATGTTATGAGTAATAACTTTGCTTTTGGGGGCATCAATACCTCTTTAATTTTTAAAAATTGGTCTTAATACTAATTAGATAAAAGGAACTATCTCTTGAAAAAAATGAAATTTATTGGCGTTATCTCAGCGTTTCTTCTCGCATCTTCGGCAATGGCATATACCACTGAAGATGAAAGAATCGATGATTATTTGAATACCTTAGCTACTGCTGGTGTTGAAACAAAAGTGACTATGCTAAATCGTATGCAGTGGGCGGGTATGACTTCACCACGATTCTATGACCAAGTTGAAAAGGAATTGTTAGCAGTTTATTTAAACCGTAACTTAAGTCGTATGCAAAGCAAGCTAGCAAGTTATCAGCTTAGAGCTTTGGGCTATAGCGGTAATGAAAAATATCGTGAAACCTTAACAACAATTAAAAACGAAGCATTCGCCAATAAACTTAAAACTCATGCCAAAAGAGCTTTGCGGGATCTAGGAGATTTTGGTGCTTGGAATAGAGCTGTTGCGAATAGTTCTTTGGTAGTGGAAGGGAAGTCTGCTGAAGTTACGACCTATATGAAAATGTTAAATGAAGATGATGTATTGGTACAGCGTTTGGCTGCTCGAGCAATGTTTCATGAAAAGCAAAGAGATGCTGACTTATTGGCATTAGCAGCGGATAAGTTAACAACACTAAGTACACAGCCAAGATTGAATAGTGCTGAGCAAGATACGGCTGCATGGCTTTGTAAGGCTATTGGTCAAAGTGGGAAAACTGTTTATATAGATATATTACGACAGGTCATTGCTGATACATCGTATGGCAAAATCAAAAGACATGCGTCTAAGTTTACCTCTCAATACTAAGCTATTAACTTAATGGTTAAACAGTTCTAATTTCGGCACTGTTGGATCTGATTTTCACCCTTGCAGCCTCGTAAACATTTTTTGTAGCCAATAAGTACATTTTAATAGTGCTTATTGGCTATTGGTGCTGCCACAGAATGAAACTAAACCTTGTAGTTAAGATCTGGACCGAAAATTTAATAAAGAGAACAGTCATATCAGATCCCATTACTCACTATTTGGCCTGTATGACTTTAGAGAACGTTATGGATAAAAAAGTAGAATCAACAGCAGATTGGGTGAAAGAGTCACTTTTTGGCGTCTGGTTTTTAGGAACTGAAACATGGATAAGGAGTGTTTTGACGCGAGCCATCAATGACCTAAAAAGCTTAATTCCTGATAGACAAGAATCCTATCCTACGATTTTAGATATTGGCTTTGGTCATGGTCATTCGCTATGGCTGTTAGATAAGCATTTCAAGCCTAATAAGGTGATAGGTTTAGATGTTGATCCTAAAGCCAGTATCAGGGCACAAACGAACATCAATCAATGTAAATGTACCGTTGAGTTGCAGTTGGCTGATGCTGCCAAGATAGATTTGGCTGATGCCTCGGTTGATATGGTTTTTTGTCACCAATCATTTCATCACTTGGTCAATCAAGAGCAAGCAATGGACGAGTTCTTTAGAGTTTTGAAGCCGGGCGGAGTCTTACTGTTTGCTGAATCGTGTCGTCGTTATATTCACTCGTTGACGATACGAGTCTTATTTCGTCACCCGATGGACGTACAAAAAACCGATCTCGAATATATTGATTTGATAACTACAGCTGGCTTTACCGTGAATCCTGAGTGTGTTTCCAGACCTTTCTTGTGGTGGAGCCTACCAGACCTTGGTTTGTTAAGTTATTTTGGCCTGAAAGCAAAAGAAATTGAAGGCGAACGAGAAGAAACAATGGTTAATTTAGTCGCGTTTAAGCCGAAGTAAAAATTTACTTGAGTTGTCCTGTTATAGCTAAGTTAAATACTGTCTCATCCGTTCTCATTGGGTAATAATGCTGGTTAATTACAGTTGGCTTATGTTTGGTGAAAATAGAGAGCTGAAATTGTTTGTTGCTAGCTTCGTATAAAAACCACTGTTTTGGATCATTGAGCAAAGAAGGAACTGAGATGTTTTTTAACGGTGTCGTTGACTGTTTTGTTTCTGAAATAGCTTTGTAATAAGCTTCTTTAGCACACCAGATACGGTAGAAGTTTTCAGATTCCTTGTCTCTGTTATCAGTAAAAAATCTCAGTTCTTCACTGTCCATAAGTAGGTTGCTTAAAGCTGAAAAGTTTCTCTTCTTCAATGTATCCTCAATATCCAAGCCAATAGGGGAGGAAGATATTGCAAAGCAGATAAGGCCGTTACTGTGGCTTAAGCTGAGATAGGTATTTTGAGGTAGGTTTGTGACTATAGGCGGTTGATTGGGCTTACTTATAAACTCCCATTCACTTTCAGCCAACTCAAACTTTTGACTTAACGCATGCCTCATTACAGAGCGACTGATAAGAAATTCACGCCTTTTATTATTATTTTTAGTTGCCGCCAACCGTGCTTTTTCACTGCTAGATAACAAAGGTTTGATATTAGTTTCTAGTGCTTTGGAAGTGTTATTTACATGACACAGCCAAATATCAATATATACAGGTGGAATAGCTAAGCAGTTTTTCAACGTTAAAACTTATTGCCAAGTTTAGGCATGATCTGTAAGGCTCGCTCTTTGGTTACTAAAAAGAAATCAGTGGATGTGTTAAAGCCCATAGTGCCATGGCTTCGAAAATCAAAGGGGGCGCTTTCCTTTAATTTGAAAATATTCATGTTTATCCTTAAACGAGCTAAAAATGATTGATAACGAATAGCTAAATTTAGCCGTAGATCGCTTGCTTAGCACTATTTCACATATTTTTATAAATGTTAACTGTGTAAAGACATAATATAAAGAGTATTAATATCAAAGGCTATTTCAGAATGATTTTTATTTGAAAAAACGAGTTATCAATATTTCTTCTCTGCCTACCAAGTCCATCAATAATGCGAAACAGTTAAATACATAGATTTTAAATTGAGTATATACTCAGCGCCCGTAGTGACTTATCCCTCAACACGAATATTTAATATTGTCTGGTTAAATTTGATGAACTCAGCTTCTTCTTTTGTGCGACGTATTAAACTTCGCCAGTTTTTTAATATTGGCTCTTTATATCAATGGGGGCTATTAGGCTTTATTTTTGTCTCTATACCCTTAGTTCTAGCCATTGTGTACACCGTTACAGAAGTAGCCGATTACACTGAGCAAAGCCAACAAACTTTATTCCAATCTGTATATACCACTGAAAATAGCCGAATCATGTTAGAACGGTTGATTGCGATGGAACGCAGCATTCGTCAATATCAAGTTCTAAAAGAAAAGGAACTATTCGATAATTACTTAGAACATCGAGGGGCATTTCTTGATGTGCTTGAGTCACTAAAAACAGGTAGCTTCAATAAAGACTCTGTCATACGAGTTGAATTGTTAGAGCATAATGAAGAGTTGCTTTATAACTCCATTTTTACCAAGGTAAACGATGATGATTTAAACTTGAGTCGAGAAGACTTAAGCTTATTTAATAGGCTGACTACTGAGTCACGTACTCTGTTACTTGAAGGTGAAGAAAGGGTTAATTTCGATGCCAACTCTTTATCAATTAAGGCTGATAATGTTCGTAGTAATTTAGTTTATTCGGCCTTGGTTAGTGTGCCTTTAGCCCTATTATTAGGTTTGATATTTGTTCATCTATTAACTCGTCCAATTAAACATATTGGACGAGCGATTCGTGATCTTGGTGAAGTAGGGCTCGAGCAAGCTGTTGTTATCAATGGCCCGAAAGATTTAACCGAATTAGGCGGAAACCTTGAGTGGTTAAGGCAGCGGCTGAATCATTTAGAACATGAGAAACAGCAATTTATTCGTAATATTTCTCATGAGCTTAAAACACCATTAGCGACTTTAAAAGAAGGCACCGATCTATTATCCGAAAATGTAGTCGGTGAGTTGAATACCGAGCAACAAAAAATTATCAAATTAATGGAAATGGGTAATATCACGATCAATGGACTGGTTGAGAACTTGCTTGAATACCAACGCATTATTTCAACGGATGTTGAATTAAATTTATCTGAAGTTTCTTTAACCGCACTCATCGAACACGTGAGTAAAGAATATGCACTGTTACTCAGAAGCAAAAATATCACTCTGCATCATGAATTAGCGGATGTTACTCTGCATGCGGATCATGAAAAATTACGTATTATTATTAGCAATTTACTTTCAAATGCGCTGAAGTTTTCACCTGAAGATGGGGCGATTCGTATACAACTCACTGAGTATGCTGAGCATATTGAATTCATTGTTGAGGATCAAGGCGCTGGTATCTCCGATGATATTGCTCCATACATTTTTAATGACTTCTACCAAGGTAATGAAGCACCTCCGTGGAAAATTAAAGGTTCTGGTTTAGGCTTACCATTAATTCATCATTATTTAGAAGCTTTGCATGGGACAATTACATTATTGCCTGCACATAAAGATTATAAGGGGGCTCGTTTTAGTGTCACTCTTCCTAAAACAAAGGAACACAATACATAATGAAGGTATTCATTAAGTTATTTTTTGTAATATTGCTTTTTAGTATTCAAGCTTGCCAACTACAGACCCCGACTCGTGTTGAAGCCCCTATTGATTTAGAGACGAATCAAAGCTTGATAGTGCCGCCTAATTTTGACGTCGACTTAGCTGAATCTAATACGAATTTAAATGTGAAGACTGAACAAGTGCAACTTATCGATTTGTTTGCACGAAGTGCGAAATATCATGATTTTGATAATAAGAAAAAACAGCAACTATGCGAGCAATTTAAACAAGACTATAAACAAACTTCTGATTGGCAAGCAGCTTGGATTTTGATTTATGGATTAAATGATAATTTTAAGTGTATGAAATTATCTGAGTCATTAACTTTATTGAAAACACTGCAAAAATCTGTGGAGGTTAACTCACAACTTTATTGGTTGAATGAGCAACAAATTAAGTTACTTGCTGATCTTCTAAGCTCCAAAAGAAGAATATATTCTTTATCAACTAAATTGAAAAAAGAAAACTCTAAAATAGAAGCGTTAAAAGCAATAGAGTCGGATATTAACAATAAACTGGAAGGCGAATAAGGTGAGTGACTTTAACTTCCAAGCTCAGTCTGTTTTATTGGTCGATGATGATCCTAGCTTATTGAAATTACTTGCTGTTCGCTTGCGGGCCAGTGGACTTGAAGTAGAAACAGCGGCCAGTGCTGAGCTAGCCTTGGTCTCTATGAGTCGTCAGTTGCCACAACTCGTAATCACTGATTTACGAATGGACGAGATGGATGGGCTAGCACTGTTTGATTATGTTCAACAGCATTACCCAACATTACCAGTCATCATTCTTACGGCACATGGAACTATAAAAGAAGCCGTTGCGGCTACGAAGCAGGGCGTATTTGGTTTTTTAACCAAACCTTTCGATAGTAAAGAGTTAATTGAACTTATTGCCAAAGCATTAAGCCCTCACCAAAGCACAGATCTTAGTGTTAACACGATCAGTTCAGAACTTTGGCGGCAAGGCATTATTACTCGTAATATAACGATGGAAAACCTGCTTCGTGAAGTACATCAAGTAGCCCAAACAGACGTAAGTGTTTATATTCGAGGCGAAAGTGGAACGGGTAAGGAATTGATCGCTCAAGCTTTGCATCAGGCCAGCCCGCGGAGCCACCGAAAGTTTGTTGCGGTGAACTGTAGTGCCATTCCTGAAGAGTTATTAGAGTCTGAACTGTTTGGTCATCAGAAGGGGGCATTTTCTGGTGCTGTAGAGTCTCGCAAAGGTTTATTTGAACTAGCTGACGGTGGTAGTCTATTTCTGGACGAAATTGGTGATATGTCTGCTGCATTTCAAGTTAAATTGCTACGCGCATTACAAGAAGGTGAGATTCGCCCTGTAGGAAGTAATAAGACAATTTCTATTGATGTGCGAATTATTTCAGCTAGCCATCAAGACTTACAGCAATTAATTGATCAAGATCGCTTCAGAATGGATCTATATTACCGGCTTAACGTAGTGACATTACAGTTACCTCGTCTAACAGAGAGGCAACAAGATATACCTATCTTAGCGAAACACTTCATCAGCCAGAATAGCGCTTCTGTCGCCAAAGGTTTATCGAGTGAAGCTATTGAAGTTTTGGTTGGTTATGACTGGCCGGGCAATATTAGACAACTTAAAAATATTATTGATCATGTGTGTGCATTTGCCACTACACCGTTAATTCCGGTTAGTCTGATTGAAAAAGCATTACAAGAAAAGCCGAGTGCACTACTTAGCTTTAATGATGCAAAAAAACATTTTGAACGAGAGTATTTGGTGAAAATCTTACAATTAGCCAATGGTAATGTCACTGAAGCTGCCCGTTTAGCTCAAAGAAACCGCACAGAATTTTATCGTCTACTTGATAGACATGATCTTAAAGCCGCTCAATTTAAGCAACAAAAATAAGCTAGAAACGACAATGTCGTCATTTCACGACAGTTAAACCAATTCATAAAAAACAAGCATTTAGGTTCAGAACCATCGTTTAATTTTAAGTTGTGATCGATTGTGTCGTGCTTTCACGACAATTAAAATTTCACCGTTTTATTATGATAAATAACTGTTTATTCAATAGCTTAAGTCTAAGCTGTTACTCGTTGAGTACTGTTCTAGCTTCAGGTTATGAATCCACCAAAGTAATAACTATTATTTGTCGTGAAATAGCGACACTTTTGTGAGTGACTTCATTATTAGAAATTAGATGTTAATTATTAATGTCACAGTAAATCAATGTGTTGTGTAATATCTTTCACTTTGGCATCGCCATTGCAATGTGTTGAGTGCTGAATAATTCAGTATTACTTAATCAACATTTATAAGGATTTATCATGACTAATTTATTAGCGACTCTTTCTTTTTCTATTCTTTCAGTAGCTGGATCAGTGGCTGTTGCGGCAGAGAGTGTTGAACATTCCAATGAACTGTGGGAATCATTAGATACAGATACAGATAGTTACATCACTCAAGTTGAAGCGGTTAAATCTCCAGTTATTGTTGATAACTGGGATAAGATAGATACCAGTGGTGACAGCGCAATTAGTGCTGAAGAGTTTGCTGCTTTTTTTGCTGCTCCAGTAGTAAAAACAAAAACAGAAATTGATACAGAAAAAAAATAATTTGTATAAAGGCATATACAAACCTTAACCCCAAAAACTTAGCGGTTTTTTTATAGACAATACGTCATCAGAGTGCGATTAGATCTGTGTTTATATATATACATGATCATTCAAGCTGTGGTGACGTTTTTGTTTATTTCAAAGCTCCCCATGTTTCATCAACACTTTACTGTCAAGGTTTACGCGAATTTCTTACTTGGCTGGCACCCCATACAAATGCAGGTGATTACAGCTGTTATGGTCTGAAGCTGAACGTAGTCCACATGTTTAATAAAGCTCTATCTTTGTGGTTAACAGCCTCGTATGTTGATTCGGAATTTGAACCTTTATTCTAATTCTCTCCTAATCCTAGTATTGATGGAGATGAATATGAATATATACAGGTCAACTAAGACTTAAAACTTGTTAGTTAATATTGACTTATAGTTAGTGTGGGTGTTGATTGACAGCTTAATTTCAATGGGAACTTGCACTACTTTACTAGGCAAACTGTTTACTCATTGAAGAAATAAGATTTCGAAAAGATAGATAATCGTGTCTACCTTGATGCAGCAATGACCTATGAAGATTTTTTGCTTGATGGCCTTGATTTAAGGTTGTCAGGACAAAATATTTTGAACAATAGAAAAAAAGTTGCAACTCAGTGGTCGAAAAGTGAATATGAACCTCGTGGTACTACTTACCTTATAACTATATTTGCCGAGTTTTGAGTACTGAAGACATGAATCTGTGGGGAGCCAATTTTTACTGTCCGCTTTTGGTCGTAAGTGAGGGGGGGGGGGGCAACAAGTTGAAGGGTGGTATACAACTTGTTTTTCTTGAACTCTAAAACCAAAAAAGCCCCAAGCATCAGATGCTTAGGGCTAATATATGGCGGAGAGTCAGGGATTCGAACCCTGGGTAGGGATAAACCTACGCTGGTTTTCAAGACCAGTACATTCGGCCGCTCTGTCAACTCTCCAAGGCCGCAAATAATACGCAGTTAGCCTCGAGATAGCAACAATAAATTTAAATTTATTTTTATGGCATTGAATACTTGCACTTCTGAACTTATTAGGTACGATCATGTCTGTTATTTATAACGTGAACTCATCAATATAATACTGGAGATTTCCTGATGAATTATGACGCACAATCCACTGTTGTTCGTTCGCAAGAGTCTGTACTTGAATCAAATAAGTTATTACGTAATACATATAGCCTATTAGGTATGACTTTATTGTTTAGTGCATTAACTGCTGGTTTATCAATGGCGATGAACTTCCCGCACTTAGGTCTATTTACTTTAGTTGGTTACTTTGGTTTGTTATTTTTAACATCTAAATTACAAAATAGTGTGTGGGGTCTGGTTTCTGTATTTGCATTAACTGGTTTTATGGGGCTGACACTAGGTCCTATCCTAAATGCTTACTTGAGCTTACCTAACGGTAGTGAAATGGTAATGCAGGCCTTAGGCGGCACTGGCATTATCTTTTTTGCATTATCTGCTTATGCGATAAAAAGTGAAAAAGACTTTAGCTTTATGGGCGGTTTCCTATTCGTAGGTATCTTAGTTGCCTTCCTTGCTGGCTTAGCTGCATTTTTCTTTGAAATGCCAGGTTTATCGTTAGCTGTATCAGCTATGTTTGTTTTATTGATGTCTGGTTTGATTTTATTTCAAACAAGTCAAATCATTCACGGTGGTGAAACAAACTACATCATGGCAACGGTAACTCTATATATAAGCATCTATAACTTGTTCCTTAGCTTGTTACATTTGATTGGTGCCTTTTCAGGTGACGATTAATTTACACTAATTTGATTTGAATAAGTTTACGACAAGCCCCATTTTTATGGGGCTTGTTTGTTTTAAGCTATAATAAACGCCTTATGACAGTATCTACTCAACAACCACAACTTATTGACCGCTTTGGTCGTCAGGTCACCTACGTTCGTATGTCGATTACGGATCGCTGTGACTTTCGTTGTGTCTATTGTATGGATGAAGAGATGACCTTCATGCCGCGCGAGAAGTTACTCACGCTGGAAGAAATAGCTTATCTCTTGCAAGCCTTTTGTGAGTTAGGCGTTGAAAAAGTTCGTGTAACCGGTGGAGAACCATTAGTTAGACGAAATGTTGATTGGTTGTTTGAGCAGGTCGGAGCGCTAAAACAAACAACAGCACTGAAAGAATTAAACATTACTACCAATGGTTCGCAATTAGTTAAGTATGCAGATTCAATGGTTAAGGCGGGCGTCGATCGAGTTAATATCAGTCTTGATTCCTTAAAGCCTGAGCGTTTTAAAGCTTTAACTCGCACCGGTAACTTAGATACAGTGTTGGCAGGTATTGAGGCGGCTAAACAAGCAGGCTTTAAAAAGTTAAAGCTGAATGCGGTGATCATGAAAGGCCGTAACGAAGATGAAATTGTCGACTTAGCTAATTTTGCACTCGATAATGAAATGGATATTTCTTATATCGAAGAAATGCCATTAGGTCATGTTAGTCATCAGCGAGAAGAAAGCTTTTTTTCAAGTGATGAAGTACTGGCCGAATTAACGAAGTCATTTGATTTACAAACTAGCATCAGTCAAACACCCGGACCATCTCGTTATTACCAAGTGGCGAATAGAGCGAATAAGATCGGCTTTATCTCACCGCATAGTCATAACTTCTGTGATAGCTGTAATCGTGTTCGAGTGACCACTGAAGGCAGGTTGTTATTATGCTTGGGTCAAGAGCACTCAGTTGACTTGCGCGCCATCATACGTAATTACCCGGGTGATGTTGAGCGCTTAAAACAAGCGATTATTGATTCGATGGCCATTAAACCGGAAGGTCATGAGTTTGATATTAAAGCGCAGCCAGTATTATTTAGACATATGAGTGTTACCGGTGGCTAAACATTCCTTAGCAATGAGCGATGCAGGCATTCACAACTTGCATCAAGCAACTGTTTTAGATGAGCATGGCAACAGTAGGGATATTTCCTTAACCGGCGAACGGCCATTAACTATTTATCTCGATAAACGCGAGATCGTCACCTTAATGACCTTGGGTTCGTATCCGGAGCTACTTACATTAGGCTATCTACGTAATCAACGCTTAGTAGACAATATCGAAGATATTATTGCCATTCAGGTTGATTGGGATGTAGAAGCGGTAGCTGTTACGACTAAGCAAAACAAACCAGAGCTCGATAACTTGCTTAGTAAAAAAACAGTGACGAGTGGTTGTGGCCAAGGCACGATGTTTGGTCATGTGATGGAATCATTAAGTGAATTAGAAGTGAAGTGTCCATCATTTTCTGCTGACTCTATTTATCAAGTATTAAATGCGCTTTCTGAACATAATGAAATGTACAAAAAAGCCGGTGCAGTTCATGGTTGTGCCTTATGTTCTAGCAAGCAAATCGACATCTTTGTCGAAGATGTAGGCCGACATAATGCGGTTGACGCTATCTCAGGCTGGATGTGGCTTAATGATATTAGTGGTGACGACAAAGTTTTTTATACCACGGGGCGCCTAACGTCTGAAATGGTGATTAAAGTGGCACAAATGCAAGTGCCTTTGTTGCTATCTCGATCAGGAGTCACTGAAATGGGCTTACGGCTTGCCCAGCAAATTGGAATAGGTATGGTCGCTAGAGCCAAAGGTCGTCACTTCCTGGTTTATAACGGTCAGCAACAATTCACTCCCTAGTTTAGGTACGTTGATATGTTTAAGGCGTTTGTTTTACACAATGAAGATAATCAACTAAAAGCTGGCATACAGCAGCTTGATGAAATTGACTTACCAAAAGGTAATGTTGAAGTTGCGATTGACTACTCGTCACTAAATTACAAAGACGCGTTGGCAATCACTGGCAAAGGCCAGATTATTCGTAGCTTTCCAATGGTGCCTGGTATCGACTTTATTGGCACCGTGACTAGTTCCTCAGACTCACGCTATCAGCAAGGCAACCAAGTCGTTTTAACCGGTCATGGTGTCGGCGAGAAACATTGGGGCGGCATGGCTGAAAAAGCCAAGGTAAATGCGGATTGGTTGGTGCCTCTTGTGGATGGCCTTGATAGTCAGCAAGCGATGCAAATTGGTACTGCTGGTTTAACTGCGATGTTGTCCGTGATGGCGATAGAAGAAGCGGGCATGACACCTGAACAGGGTGAAGTATTAGTTACAGGTGCAAGTGGTGGTGTAGGTAGTGTTGTCATCAGCTTATTAGCTGCCTTGGGTTATAGCGTCGTGGCGGTGACGGCCAGAATGGATAATAAGGCAAGTTTAGAGTCTTTAGGTGCGAGAAGAGTGATCAGCCGTGATGAGCTGTTAACGGCTATCAAGCCATTAGATAGCCAACAATGGGCGGCGGTGATTGACTGTGTTGGCAGTCATATTCTTGCTAAAGCCATCAGTCAAACGCAGTATGGCGGGGTGGTAACAGCGTGTGGTCTCGCGGCTGGACATGATTTAGATACCACGGTTTTACCCTTTATCTTACGTGGCGTGAAACTGATTGGAATAGATTCGGTTTATTGTCCTTACCAACGACGGTTAACAGCTTGGCAACGGCTGGCCCAATTACTACCAAAAGAGTTCTTTGCTGATGCCTGTCAACAGATTAGTCTGGAACAAGTCACTGACTGTTCGAAGAAAATGCTGCAAGGTCAGGTTAAAGGTCGTTTAGTTATCAAAATCTGATGATGACCCTTGTTGTAGCCGTTGTTGGCGAAACTGCTCACGTTGCTCTGGAGTGAGTTTTTTCATGTTGTCTCGCTGCTTATGGTGACCATTACGGATTTCTTTCATCTGCTGACGATGCTGTTTTCGCTCTTCTGCTGACATACTCTGCCATTTTTCTCGCATTTCTTTGCGTTTATCTTCAGGTAAGCTTTTAAACCACTGTTTCCGTTTTCGTAATTGTTCTTTTTGTTCTGGATCCATATTTTTGAAACGCTCATGACGTTCACGAAGTTGTGATTTTTGTTCGGGTGTCATTTTTTTAAAACGGTCAAGACGTTGTTTAGCCTGATCACGTTGCTCAGGAGTCATTGATTTCCAGCGATCTGCCCCATGTTGTAAACGTAATTGCTGTTTTGGTGGCAGGCTTTGCCATTGCTCTTGCATGGATGACAGTGCTTGCTGCTGTTCTGGGCTCAGTGATTGCCAATTAACACCTTGTTCGGCATGACTGACTGACATACCAAAGCCTAACAAGAGTAGCGCGACGGAAATATTAATTTTCTGTTTCATGGTCATTCTCACCTGCGGGAGTTACAGCTTGATTGTCACTATCAGAATCTAACCAAATAGAATCATCTTGTTGCCAATCAGCTAAAAATTCAATTAAATCTATGGACGCTTGTTTATCTTCAGCATGACTGACACTGATAAACAGGCATAAGCTGAAAATAAGCAGCAATTTAGCCATGATTTTGCTCAGCCTCTAGCCATTCATAGAAGTCTAAATCTTCATAAAGTTCAATTTCTTCTTGTTCTAATAGAGCGACGCTAGCAAGAGGTTCATCAATATGAGGTTGCAGAGCCGTTGGCACCGATAAGTAAATCATAAAGATTGCTGCGAACGATGCTGCAACACCGGTGGACCACATGGGTAAAGTAAATCGTCGTTTGTTACTAGCAGATAAAGCAATATGTCGAGCTTGATTCAGGCGTGATATATCTTCATTTTCAATGCGGCCTATACTTGCTGTTAATTGTTGTTTTAACTGTGTTTCAAATTCACTATTTTTATCAGTCATGGCCATACCTCACCTAATTGTTCTCGTAGTGTCTTCAATGCTCGATGATAATGTGTTTTGACACTGCCAGTTGAGCAGGCCATAGCTTGAGCTGTTTCAGCGGTTGATAACCCTTGTAGACATCGACATAAAAAAGCCTGCTTTTGTCTTAATGGCAAAAGTGTCATTGCTTGCTCTAACTTTGTCATCGCTTGATCGGTAGCAACCAGGTCACTTGGGTTTCCACTGCCATGATCTTGTTCAGTAGCAACAGTTTTACTTTCATCACTATTGTTTAACCAAGGAAACCAACGTCGTTGCAGCTGTTGTCGCCGATACCAACTAGTTATTTGATGCTGCATGATGCGATGGAATAACGGTGGCCATTCTTCAGGTATACGGTTAGCGTATTTTCTAGCCAGTTTAATCATTGCATCTTGAACAATATCATGAGCATCATCAGCATTACCGGTAGCAAGTTGGGCCATTCGAAAGGATTTTTTTTCATGTGCAGCAAGAAAGTTATTTAAAGCCTGAGTCATACTACGAATAGTCCATATTAAAAATAGCCAATGTCTACAACGAAAAGGTAAGCATTGTATGACATCTGTTGCTTAGTGCTTATGACCATGACGATCGTGGCGATGGTCAATTCGCTCAGCTTTATGATCGAGCTTATTATTGATACGTTCACCTTTATTATCTAAACGTTGATCAATACGGTCTCCTTTGGCAGCTAACTTATCGGCTAAATGATCTTTACCCTGATCGCGTGCTCGCTCAGCTTTGTTGTCATACCTGCTTTCTATACGATCGCCTTTATCATCAAGCCTTTGTTCGATACGGTTGCCTTTTGTGTCTAGATGTTGCTCAACATTGTCTCCATGATGTTTGGCATGGCTTACATTTGCTGACAATAACAGTAGGGCTGATAGTGTAGTGCTGATTAGAACTTTAGAATTCATGGTTTTCTCCTGTGAAGATAAATATCGTGCTCTCATTACATATAACGCATGAGATAGATATTGGTTGACAGGACACGTGAGTTTTTTTGAACTAGGACGTTTGGTTTTTTTCTAAAGACTTAGCTTGATCCCATAAAGCATCGAGCTGTTCTAGGCTAACATCAGTCATCGCCTTATTTTGCTTCGCGACTTGTTGCTCGATAAACTCAAACCGGCGTGTGAATTTTGTATTTGTGCTTTGTAATGCAGTTTCAGGATCTACATTTAAATGGCGTGCTAAGTTAGTACAAGCAAACAGTAAATCGCCAATTTCATCATGCACGCGTTCGGGTATATTTCCCTGTGTAATTTCATACTGAACTTCATTAAGTTCTTCGTGTATTTTAGCAATTACACCTTCGACTGTAGGCCAGTCAAAGCCAATCTTAGCAGCCGTTTTTGTCAATTCGACAGCATAGTTAAGCGTCGTCGATGATTTATCTGCTTGCTCTAATAGAGAAGGGGCTTGGCTCATGATTGGGTGAATTTAATGATATGACGCCGATCACGTTTACTGGGCCGACCTTTTTCATGACGAAAGCCAAGTGGTTGGTTTTTGATTTCTTCACGTAACTTTTCACGTTTAGCGATACTTTCAGCAGATTCCTGGTAGAGCATTTGTGCTTCAGGGGCCGGCCGGCGTTGTTTCGCTAAACCTTGTACTGTTATTACATGTTCATAAGGTGGTTTAGATATTGTGAGAATATCATCCGGCCTGATGGTTCGGCTGGGCTTGACGCGATTTTTATTAAGATGAACTTTGCCACCATTAATAGCTTCAACAGCTAAGCTGCGCGTTTTATAAAAACGCGCAGCCCATAACCATTTATCTAAACGTTGGCTGTCATCAGAAGTTGATTCAGCCTTCGCCATTAAGCCTTACCTTGTAATTGTGGAATGATAGATTCATTCTCCAATGTAGAGGTATCTTGTGTTATTTCTTCACCATTAGCGATGGTGCGTAACAAGCGACGCATGATTTTACCTGAGCGAGTCTTAGGTAAATTATCGGTGTAGCGAATGCCATCTGGTTTGGCTATGGCACCGATTTGTTCACCCACCCAAGCACGGAGTTCTTGAGTCAGTTCATCATCAATACCATCTGCAGGGCGATCGCCTTTTAGTACCACATAACAAAATACCGATTCACCTTTAACTTCATGTGTTTTACCCACAACAGCAGCTTCAGCAACTTGAGGATGGGCTACTAAGGCGGATTCGATTTCCATTGTGCCTAAGCGATGGCCAGAGACATTAAGTACATCGTCAATACGACCCATGATCCAAACATAGCCATCTTCATCAAAACGGGCACTATCACCTGCCAGGTAATATTTGCCATCAAAGAAAGGCCAGTAAGTATCTTTATAACGTTGGTCATCACCCCAAACAGTTTGGATCATTGACGGCCAAGGTTGACGAATAACGAGGTAGCCACCTTCATTAGCATTGCTAACAACTTCGCCTTGTCCATCGACAATGGCTGCATCAATACCTGGCAATGGTCGAGTACATGAACCTGGTTTAGTAGCTGTCACACCAGGAACAGGAGCAACCATATGGGCACCAGTTTCTGTCTGCCACCAGGTATCAACAATAGGACAGGTTTGTTTGCCAATCATGTTGTGATACCACATCCATGCTTCAGGGTTGATCGGTTCGCCGACAGTTCCTAACAGACGTAAATGAGAAAGATCATAGTTATTGGGAATATCATCGCCCATTTTCATTAATGCACGTATTGCTGTGGGTGCTGTATAGAAAATAGTGACGCCAAGACGTTCGCAAATATCCCAGAAGCGCCCCGCATCTGGAACGGTAGGTACGCCTTCATAAATAACAATGGTTGCTCCGGTAGCTAGTGGCCCATAGGCAACATAGGTATGGCCGGTTATCCAGCCTACATCAGCGGTACACCAGAATTTATCATTTTCTTGGATATCAAATACCCAACGCATGGAAGTAATGGCATTAAGTAAATAGCCACCTGTTGAATGTTGGATACCTTTCGGTTTACCTGTAGAGCCAGATGTATAAAGCAAGAACAATGGGTGATCAGCTTCAACCCACTCTGGTTCACATTGCTCATCTTGACCTTCAGTAGCATCTGACCACCAAATATCGCGGTCAGCTTGCATAGCAATGTCATGACCAGTGCGTTTGTAGACGATCACTTTTTCAACACTGTCACAGCCTTTTTCTAAAGCAGTGTCAGTTGTTGCTTTTAATTCGATGATTCTGCCGCCACGATGGCCGCCATCAGCCGTAATAATAACTTTTGCTTGGGTATCTTCAACCCGATCTTTTAATGATTCAGCAGAAAAACCACCAAATACAATAGAGTGAATAGCGCCGATGCGTGCACAGGCTTGCATAGCAATAACAGCTTCAGCGATCATCGGCATATAAATAATGACGCGATCCCCCTTGCTCACACCTTGTGATTTTAATGCATTAGCAAATACACAGACGCGGCGATGTAGTTCACGGTAACTGATATGTTCGATATCACCGGGTTCGCCTTCAAAAATAATGGCCGTTTTTTCAGCATGTTTTTCTAATTGTCTATCAAGACAGTTGTATGAAGCATTGAGTTTGCCATCAGCAAACCAACGATAGAAAGGTGCATTAGATGAATCTAATGTAGTAGTGAAGTCAGTATGCCAATCAAGTTCTTGTCGAGCTTGTTCTGCCCAAAATGCTGGGTTATCTTTTTCTGCCTTGGTATACAACTCTTCTAGTGACGCAGCAGATATATTTGCTGAGCGTACAAAATCAGAAGTGGGTGGAAATTGACGTTCTTCATGTAATGTTGATTCAATGTTGTCTTGAGCCATCTTACAGCACCTTTATTATTATTCATTGCAGGCTAGAGTATAGCGTGCTGATTACCAGAAATGTAGGGGTTTTAAAAACAAAAAACTCCCCCGAAAGTTTCCTTAAGGGAGAGTTGTCTTGTGATTTAAAGTTTAGAAGAAGCCTAATGGGCTAGTGCTGTAACTCACTAATAGGTTCTTTGTTTGTTGGTAATGATCTAACATCATTTTATGTGTTTCACGACCGATACCGGATTTTTTGTAACCACCGAACGCAGCGTGAGCTGGGTATAAGTGGTAACAGTTAGTCCAGACTCGACCAGACTGGATGCCACGGCCCATGCGGTAAGCAAGGTTCATATCTCGGGTCCAAACACCAGCACCTAAACCAAATTCTGAATCATTAGCGATAGCTAGTGCTTCAGCTTCATCTTTAAATGTTGTTACTGACACGACAGGGCCAAAAATTTCTTCTTGGAAGATACGCATGTCATTGGTACCTTTCATCAAAGTTGGTTCGATGTAGTAACCACTATCGTATTCTGGACCAACTTGAGCGATGTTACCGCCGATTAATAATTCAGCACCTTCTTTTTTACCAATATCAATGTAATCAAGAATTGTTTCGTACTGTTGTTGAGACGCTTGTGCACCTACTTGTGTTTCAGTATCTAGTGGATTACCGCGTTTAATTTGCTTCGCACGTTCAAGCACGATAGCAATGAAGTCATCGTAAATGCTTTCTTGAATAAGTGCACGAGATGGACAAGTACATACTTCACCTTGGTTGAAGAAAGCTAATACAGCACCTTCAGCACATTTGCTGATGTAATCATCTTCATGTTGCATGATATCTTCAAAGAAGATGTTAGGTGATTTACCACCTAGTTCTACTGTCGAAGGAATAATATTTTCAGCTGCACGTTTTAAAATATGTGCGCCGACCGGTGTTGAGCCTGTAAATGCAATTTTAGCAATACGTTTGCTTGAAGCAAGCGCTTCACCTGCTTCACGCCCAAAACCATTGACAATGTTTAACACGCCTGGCGGTAATAAATCGCCAATGACTTCCATTAGCTTAATAATAGAAAAAGGTGTTTGTTCTGCAGGTTTCATTACGATGCAGTTACCTGCAACCAGAGCTGGTGCAATTTTCCATGCAGCCATCAGTAATGGGAAGTTCCACGGAATAATTTGGCCAACGACACCTAAAGGTTCATGAAACTGGTATGAAACAGTGGTTTCATCAATTTCACCCATCGTGCCTTCTTGAGCGCGGATACAACCTGCATAGTAGCGGAAGTGATCGACCATCAAAGGTACATCAGCATTTAAAGTCTCACGAATCGCTTTACCGTTATCCCATGTTTCAGATACGGCAAGTAGTTCAAGGTTTTCTTCAATGCGGTCAGCAATCTTTAATAAAGTATTTGAGCGTTCAGTAACGGATTTTTTAGCCCAAGCGTCTTTGGCTGCATGAGCGGCATCTAATGCAAGCTCGATATCAGCGTCAGATGAACGAGGAATTTCGCAAAACGTTTCGCCTGTTACAGGGCTAACATTTGAAAAGTACTCACCTTTTACAGGTGCAATCCAGTCACCATTAATATAGTTGCCATAACGTGACTTTACCGTCACGATAGAGCTCTCTGTTCCTGGTTGTGCATAAATCATAATTATTCTCTCTCTTTTTCTGGGGGGATGTAGAAAAACGACGAGGATAATGCCAGTAATGCGAAGTTCGCTTTGCTCACAATCTCAATTACTTGACTTAGAGTCCATAACCGTCACAAAATTGTAATAACTTACTTAGTAAAAAAAACGTATGCATACAGATAATAAACCATTTGAGCAGAAGCTAGAAGAGCGACAAAATTTAGTTGAAAGTAAACTGTCTTTTTCTGGCCCAGACTCGCAATTAAGTATCTATGACACCTTTTCTGCGGCCTCTAGAGTGGGGCTTGATGCTGAACAATTAATGTATTGTGGCATGGTAAAAGGTAAGAAAGTGATGCATGATTTTCATCAAGAACACGCCGAAGTTTTTTTGCCGCATGAGTCGTATGTCATGCCGCCAGGTAAGCATGTTGAAATTGACTTTCCTGACGCAAATGAATTGCAACCTACGACTTGTTTAACTATTGAAATCCCTAAAGAGCGCATCGAAACTATCTCGGAAAGAATGCGCGATTTAACAAATTTAGACACTGTTGAGCACGATTGGGAATATCAACCGCAGATCATTCATAACCAACATACAGCAGATACGCAGCAGTTGTTAGAGCGATTAGTATCATTATATACGCAAGATAACCCAGATAAAGAAATGATGGTTGATTTGGGTGTATCAGAACTAATTATTAAGTTATTACGACAGCAGGGAAGAGACGTTTTATTGAATTACTGCACAAAAGTACCTGATGCAACGGGTATTACCGCGGCGATTCACTTTTTAGAAACTCACATTACTCTGCCATTAGACATCGAACAGCTTTGTAAAAAAGCGTGTATGAGCCGTAGTCGGCTCTATACTGAGTTTAAAAAACAACTGGGTTGCTCACCAGGTGAATATCAACAACAACAACGGTTAATTTTAGCAACAGACATGCTAAAAGAGGGTAAGTCAGTGACTGAAGCTTGTTTTGATGTTGGTTTTAGTGACTTAAGTCATTTCAGTCGTCGCTTTAACCAGTTCTTTGGGTGTGCGCCCAGCCAGTTTCGCGCAGACCATATTCAACAAAATATCGAAAATTAGCTTAGACAATAGCAGGCCTAATTGATAGCATAGTCGAGTGTTTTACTCGGTAATTCATAGTCGGTATTGATACGGACTTTTATTATTTAAATAGCTATAAATAAGGAGCTTATATGAGCGTTTTAGTCACAAGCCCAGCACCAGATTTCACTGCACCAGCAGTAATGCCAGATAACAGCATCAATGAAGAATTTTCTTTATCTAGTCTTAAAGGTAAATACGTTGTTTTATTCTTTTACCCGTTAGATTTCACATTTGTTTGCCCATCTGAAATTATTGCTCATCACCACCGTGTTGAAGAGTTTAAAAAGCGTGGTGTTGAAGTAGTTGGTGTTTCTATTGATTCACAATTCACTCACTTAGCTTGGCGTAATACAGCAGTTGAAAACGGTGGTTTAGGTCAAATCGACTTCCCATTAGTTGCTGATATTCAACATGAGATCGTAGAAGCTTACGGTATTAAGCACCCAGCTGGTGTTGCATTACGTGGCTCTTTCTTGATTGACCAAGAAGGTATCGTTCGTCACCAAGTGGTGAACGATTTACCATTAGGTCGTGAAGTAGATGAAATGTTACGTTTAGTTGATGCGTTACAGTTCACTGAAGAACACGGTGAAGTATGTCCAGCAGGCTGGCAGAAAGGTGATGAAGGTATGAAACCTGATGCAGCTGGTGTTGCAGACTACTTAGCTAAAAATGCAGATAAGCTATAAGCAGCAAAGCAAAGTCTGAATATAAAAATGCCCCGGAGTCCGGGGCATTTTTTTACCTTAAATTAACTTAAGGTAATAATCAGAACTATCAGCGTTGCTTAAACGCGATTTTTCTCTCTGATTTCAGCTAATGTTTTGCAATCAATACATAAAGTAGCTGTTGGGCGAGCTTCTAAACGGCGAATACCGATTTCTGTACCGCAACCTTCACAGAAACCATAGTCACCTTTTTCTAGATCAACCAATGACTCTTCAATCTTTTTGATAAGTTTACGTTCGCGATCACGAGTACGAAGCTCTAAGGTAAACTCTTCTTCTTGAGTTGCACGGTCATTAGGATCAGGAAAGTTAGCCGCATCATCTTGCATGTGATGCACTGTACGATCAACTTCTGCCATTAACTGTGATTTCCAATTTTCTAGGATGCCACGGAAATGAAGAGATTGTTCTGTCTCCATATATTCTTCCCCAGCTTTCTCTACATAGGGGATGAATTTAGCATCAAGTGAGTTTGAATCCATGTTGCAAAACCTCATAACATTTGAAAATTTAAGGGCGCATCTATACCAGATGAAACCCTGATGTGCAAAAAACTAATACCTATTTTATATTATTTTTGAAGGTAAATACGAGTAATGAAGCAATTAAAAGCAGTTATTTTTGATGTCGATGGCACCTTGGCTGAAACCGAACGTGATGGCCATCGAATTGCATTCAATCGAGCCTTTTCAGAGCATGATTTATCCTGGAGTTGGGATGAATACTTATACGGACAATTACTTGCTGTAACAGGCGGTAAGGAGCGTATTCGATATTTCTTATCCCACTTTAATACTGACTTCAAATATGACGGTGATATTGAAATACTGATTAAAGAATTACATGCATTAAAAACCAAACATTATGTTGCTTTATTAGAGAGTAAAACGATTGGTTTACGACCTGGAGTTTTAAGGTTAATAAATGAAGTAAGAAATAGTGATCTGCGCATGGCAATTGCGACAACAACGACACCAGAAAATGTCACTGCTTTGGTTAAAAGTACCTTAGGTGAACATGCCTTAGATTGGTTTGAATGTATCGCTGCCGGCGATATCGTGCCCGCTAAAAAACCGGCGCCTGATATTTTCACTTACTGCATTGAGCAATTAGGTTTAGCTGCAGAAGAATGCATTGCCTTTGAAGATTCTGGCAATGGTGTTAAATCGTCAGTGGCTGCAGGTATTAAAACGATAGTTACCTTAAACGATTACACTAAAAATGAAGACTTTACCGGTGCTGTCAGCGTTTTTGATCATATGGGTGAACAAGATCTTGCTTGCCAGTCTTTAGCTGGAAAAACTATCAATGGTGACTTTATTACCGTTGAGTCTTTAAAGCAGCTTCATGAGCAAGCTTAAACCTCAACCGACGCAACGTGCACAGGATATTTCTCCTTTTCATGTGATGGATATTCTGGCGCAAGCTAAGCAGTTAGAAGCGCAAGGCCAAGATATTATCCATATGGAAGTGGGCGAGCCAGACTTTGAAACGCCACAACCAATAATAGAAGCGGGCATTAATGCTTTAAAAGCCGGTAAAACCCATTACACACCTGCTTTAGGCTTACCTGAACTGCGTGAAGCGATTGCTGGTTGGTATCAAACTAAATATAACGTCGTCATTTCACCTGAGCGAATTGTGGTTACTCCCGGTGCATCAGGTGCGTTATTACTGGTTATGGGCGCGTTGTTAGAAACTGGAAAAAATGTATTACTGGCAGACCCAGGTTATCCATGTAATCGTAACTTTGCTCGCTTTGTAGAAGCGGATGTTAAATCGATCCCAGTGACAGCTGAAACACAGTATCAATTAACAGCAAATCATATAGAACAATATTGGGATGATAATTCAGCACTGGCCTTAGTCGCTTCGCCATCAAATCCAACAGGTACGGTTATATCTGCACCACAACTAGCCGAATTGTCTGCGGCAGTGAAAGCGAAACAAGGCAAACTTGTTGTCGATGAGATCTACCATGGCCTCACTTATGATGGTTTTGAAGCGCCAACAGCATTGGCTATCGATGACCAAGCATTTGTGATTAATAGCTTTTCCAAATACTTTGGCATGACCGGCTGGCGTTTGGGTTGGTTAGTCGTACCTGATGGTTATACCGATGTTATGGATAAACTGGCTCAGAACTTATTTTTGGCTGCGCCAACGATGTCACAATATGCTGCATTAGCTGCATTTCAACAGTCTAGTTTAGATATTTTAGAACAGCGCAGACAGATATTTGAACAACGCAGGAATGTCTTATTGCCAGCACTAAAAGAGCTTGGCTTTGAAATTCCTACAACACCACAAGGTGCATTTTACCTTTATGCCAATTGTTCCAAATTGTTGAGTGAACAACACCCAGACAGTATGGCGCTATCACGTTACTTCTTAAAAGAGGCGGGTGTAGCGATAACTCCAGGTTTAGATTTTGGTCGTTACCAGTCCGAGCAACATTGCCGCTTTGCCTATACAACGAATGAAGACCGCTTGTTAGCTGCAGTGGAGAAAATAGCAGCTGTTCAAAACGCTAGTTAATGGGAGTGGTGATGTTTGTTATGACTAGCAGAGTTATAGCCCCGCAATTGATCATAATGTTGAACTTGTTGACTTGTTAATACGGTCTTTTGGGCAAGATGAGCATTTAGGTGTACAAATCTAATCTTGGCTTCCAAAGCAGCTAATTCAGTAAGAACCAGCTTGAGTTTGTCGCTATTTATAGCATTAGCTACAAATAACTGATCGAGTTGTTGCTCTTTCTCTACCAACTGCTTACCAAGTGTTGTTGCCTGAGCGTTCATATCAGCAAACAGGCTTTGTGTTTGTCCTAGTTGTACATCGCTAAGTTGAAGTTGTTTGGCTAACTCAAGCACATGACTGGGGTCTGGATATTGGTTAAGCTCAGCGGCTTTGGCATAACCTAAGCCCTTACCATTTAAATAACCGCTAATTTGTTGTTGGGATAGCGCTTTGATACTTCGGGTTTGTTCACCAGTATAGGGAGAAAGGCTATTGGCGTGAGCTGCTATTGAAATAGTACTACTCAATAAAATCATAATGAAAAATTTCATAGTCAGCCTTTGTTGAAAAAGTTGTTTCAGAAGATTCTATGGCATTGCTGTAAAATAGCAAAATTGAAATATTAAAAAGTTAAACAGCAAGATGAGCACGAGTTTAGAGATCGAAGATGAAATTTTATGTGAATGTAGTGGTACTACCAAAAATAAAATTAAGAGCTTGATAGAGCAAGGTATAGAGAGTTTCGATGACATTTCTCGAAAAACCGGTGCGGCATCAGGTTGTGGTTCTTGCGAGTGGGATCTGGAAGAGTTTTTAGCTGAACACGTCAAATAAAACAAAGGCAGTGCAACTCAACACTGCCTTTGTATCTATTTTAAATCCAATTATTTTTTAAGTCGTTCCACAAATAATGCCGTTGCACCTGCTACAGCAGCTGGAATAACAATAAAGTTAATAATTGGAATCATGGTGGCAAACATAGTTGCCATACCAAAACCAAGCGCCAAGCTACGTTTTTGTTTTAATACAGTACGCTGTTGTTTAAACAATAATTGATGGTTACCCATTGGGTAATCGTGATAATCCAATGCCAGCATCCAGCTAGAAAATAATAGCCATAACAAGGGTGAAAAGATATTTAGCACTGGAATTAACGACAGTATGATGAGTGGGATAACCCACATCACTAAATACAGTAGCTTTCTAATTTCATTAAAGATTAATTTAGGTGCATCTTTAATTATTTGCTGCCAAGAAATTTGTGGTGTTGATTCACCAGACAAACTCAACTCAACGGCTTCTGCCAATGCACCATTAAACGGAGCGGCGAGAATGTTGGCAACGATGGAAAAGGTAAAGAAGACAATTAAGCTTAATAAGCCAACAAATAGTGGCCATAACACCCACATCACTGCATCAACTAGCCAGTCGGGTAACCACGACGGTATTAAAGCATTCATCCATTGATCAAACTCACTGATCCCAAACCAAATCGCAAAACTGAACAACAGAGTGTTAATCGCCATTGGAAAGTAGGCGTAAGGTCGTACGCCTTTGCGGTTGATCAGTGCAAAGCCTCTAAATAAATATCGAATACCGGCAAAGAAATCGCTCATAGCTGTCCTTAAAATAATTTTAATTGTTGTTGTGCCAATAATGCGCCACCGTATGCTGCATCAGTGTAGGTTGGTTTGATAAACGGCACAGTTAGATTTTGTTGGCGAATAGTTTGCCACAGTTGGTTGCTCGCACCACCACCCACACTGCGAATAGAGGTTAACTCAGCTGCACCATGCTGATGTAGTTGCTGATAGCCTTGTGTTTCAATTTTGGCTATTCCTACCAGCAGACTGTGTAAGAAACGGTGATCTTGTTTAGGTCTGGGTGTGATGCGTGGTTGTTTATTGGTATCGAGTATTGGAAAACGCTCGCCAGGGCCTATTAAAGGGTAATAATCTTCAATAGCATCAGTTAATTCTATTTGTAATGATAACTCTTCAAGCTGTTGTGAATTAAAGAAATACTTAAGTACGTTTCCGCCGCTATTAGATGCGCCACCTACTAGCCAGCTATCACCGAGACGATGACTGTAAATACCTTGTTCAGCTACAAATATTGGCTTATCAGTGAGCTGTTTCAATACTAAGGTTGAGCCTAAAGAACTCACTGCATCGCCAAGATGATCGCAACCCGTTGCTAAGAATGCAGCAATACTATCAGTGGTGCCGGCAACGATATTGGGTATATTTTTAAGCTGGTAGCGATTGGTTAATTCAGTAGATAATTGGCCGATTATTTCGCTAGGAGCGACAACTTTTGGTAAACATTGCTCAGGCACAAGTTGAGTTAACCATGTTGGCCAGCATAAATTGATTGGGTCATAGCCTGATTTAAGTGCGTTGTTATAGTCAGTTACCGCCAAGTCAGCACCTAACTGAGCATTAATCCAGTCTGCTTGATGTAGCAGTTTGCAATTAGCAGTTAAATCAAAATCATGTTGCAGATGTAATAGTTTGGCTAAGCCACTGCTAGCACCATGTGCGCCTGATTCTGCCGGCGCATGGTGTTTGATGAGAGCAGCTTCATTAATTGCTCTGGCATCGTTATACATCAGCAGTGGGGTTAAGTCCGCACCGTTGTCATCAGCCAGCATAACCGAGCCAGATGTCGCATCCACAGCGATATTGATGACTTGGTAAGCTTGAAGTTGGCTAAATAGTTGTTGCAATACCTGATCAACAATTAGCCATTGCTGTTGCGGATCTTGCTCAGAATATGGAGGTGTTTGGGGAGGAGTAGGGATTGCTTGCTGGCTGAGTGCAATAACATCACCAGACTGATTGATGGCGATTGCTCGACACCCTGAGGTGCCGAGATCAATGCCAATGTAAGCGTTATTATTCATAACGCTTGTTGTTCAACTAAGGTAGTTGAACAGGTGTTGGTGCAACCCAACCTGGTTGTGTGTGTTCAGCAACAACGTTGGTATAAACACCGCCACGAACATTAAAAATACCAGTAACACGCATAAAACGTGGGTCACAAGCTTTAACTAAATCATCTAAAATTTGGTTGGTTACTTTCTCGTGGAATGCGCCTTCATCACGGAAAGACCAGATGTAAAGTTTGTAAGATTTCAATTCCACACATTTTAAATCAGGCACGTAGTCGATTTTGATAGTGGCAAAATCAGGCTGACCTGTTTTTGGACATAGACAAGTAAATTCAGGAGTCTCGATGTGAATGGTATAATCACGCTCCGGAATCGCGTTGTCGAAGGTTTCCAATTGTTTGCTTGGATTTGTGGACATGGAAATACTCTAAATTAATAATAAAAAGCATATTATCCCTTACTTGGCAGAAGAAATTAAGTGTTAGAAATTATAGTTATCACATTGATCCTAGTTGCAGCGTTTATCGCTGTGGCTTGGTATGCAAACTACCGCACCAAAAAAATGGCGAAATTACTAGATTTAGATGATGAATCTGATCAAGAAGAATATAACGGCGATAGTTTTGACTCCTTATTTGAACAAGAGCTAGAGCAACAAACAAAAGAACTTGTGGAAGACACTGTCGACAGTGAACCAACAGTGACTTTATCATCACCTACAGCCGCAACTGAAAGGGCAGCACCTAGTTTCAGTGCGGTTGAACAAGATGAAGTAGACCTGCCCGTTGCAGCCGTTACAGCCGAACCAGAGTTTGAACCTGAGCCAGCAATGAATAATGACCTGGCTCAAGAACATGATTGGGACATGGTTATTTCATTCAGCATTATGGCGGTTGAAGGCCAACAGTTTGCAGGACAACTAGTGAGAACGACCTTAGATAACGCTGATCTGCACTTTGGTGACATGCAGATTTATCATCGTTATACGCCAGGAGTGCAACCACAAACCTTATTTAGTGTTGCCAATATTCTAGACCCAGGCACTTTGATACCTGACAGCCTGACCAGCTCATCGACACCGGGATTATTAATGTTTGCACGCTTACCTGGCCCAGTTAATGGCTTAACTTTATTTGATGATTTACTAGAAACAGCCAATAAAATCGCGTTAACGTTAGGCGGTGTGCTGTGCAATGACCAACGTCAGCCAATCAGTGACCAAGAAGTTGAAGCTATGCGTAGCCGAATCTTCGATATGAATATGACTTTGCAAATTGAAAGTAATCAATAATAAATGACCATGACAACAGCACTACAACAACGAGCAACAGAACTTCATCACGTTATAAATAAATATAACCATCAATATTATGTGCTTGATAACCCTGAAGTTCCTGATAGTGAATATGATCGTTTATTTCGTGAATTACAGCAGTTAGAACAAGCTTATCCTGAGTTAAGAACACCTTCTTCACCAACACAACGTGTGGGCGGACAAGCGCTAGATAAGTTCAGTCAAATCACTCATGCATTGCCAATGTTATCGTTGGATAATGTATTTGACGGCGAAGAGCTCCAAGCATTTGAACAACGTGTTTGTGATCGTTTAAATAGCTCAGATACACAAGTGTTTGCAGCTGAACCCAAACTTGATGGTTTAGCGATCAGCATTCGTTACGAAAACGGTGTATTGAAACAAGCAGCAACACGTGGCGATGGCACGGTCGGTGAAGATGTCACTATTAATGTGCGAACCATTCAAACCATTCCACTGACATTAACCGGCGACAATATTCCCGAAGTTGTAGAAGTACGTGGTGAGATTTTCATGCCAAAAGCAGGCTTTGACGCATTAAATCAAGCTCAAATAGCTGCTGACAAAAAGCCCTTTGTTAATCCGCGTAACGCAGCAGCCGGTGCATTAAGACAGTTAGATTCAAAAATAACTGCCACCCGACCTTTAGAAATCTACTGCTACGGCATCGGTGAAATCCAAGGCATGGATAAACCGGCTAGCCATAGCGAAGCGATGAAGTTGATTGAAAGTTGGGGCTGTCGTATCTCACCCGAGTTACAACAAGTTCAAGGTGTAAGCGGTTGTTTAGATTATATTAAACAACTCGGCGAACGTCGTGACTCACTGCCTTATGAGATTGATGGTGTGGTGATGAAAGTCGATGACACCACTTTGCAACAACGTCTTGGTTTTGTATCCAGAGCACCGCGTTGGGCGATTGCTTATAAGTTTCCAGCCCAAGAAGAAATCACTATCGTCGAAGACATAGAAGTACAAGTCGGCAGAACAGGGGCAATCACACCTGTGGCACGGTTAAAGCCAGTGTTTGTAGGTGGTGTCACGGTGAGCAATGCCACCTTACACAATGAAGATGAAATTCGTCGTAAAGATGTTCGTGCTGGTGACAGCGTAATTATTCGCCGTGCGGGTGATGTGATTCCAGAAGTGGTGCAAGTGGTGTTATCAAAGCGCCCTGAACATACTCAAGAGTTTGTGATGCCAACACATTGCCCCGTGTGTAATTCTGTTGCAGAAAAAGAAGAGGGCGAAGCTGTTCTACGTTGTAGCGGCGGCCTTTATTGTGCGGCTCAGCAAAAAGAAGCGATCAAACACTTTGCTTCACGTAAAGCCTTAGATGTCGATGGTTTAGGTGACAAGTTAGTTGAATTACTGGTTGATGAGGGTCTAATTAACGACACTGCAGACTTGTTTGCACTAACCATTGAGCAAGTATCAACCTTAGAGCGTATGGGTGAAAAGTCGGCTGAAAACTTAGTTAATGGCCTGCAAGCAGCCAAACAAACACGTTTTAACCGTTTTTTATATGCCTTAGGTATTCGTGAAGTAGGCGAAGCAACAGCGCGCTCATTGGCCAGTCACTTTTTAAACTTAGATGCACTTGAAGCTGCAGATGCCGAAGCCTTAGTTGAGATTGAAGATGTAGGCCCGATTGTAGCGAAACACATTGTTACCTTCTTCCAGCAACAACATAACCGTGAAGTGATAGCCAAGCTATTAGCTGCCGGCGTGACATGGCCGATAGAAGAAAAAATTGAGTTTGATTCTGAGTTAAGTAATAAAACAGTCGTTCTCACTGGTACCTTAGAGCAATTATCACGCAGTGAAGCGAAAGAGAAACTATTGGCATTGGGCGCAAAAGTTTCTGGCAGTGTGTCGAAAAAGACAGACTTCGTAGTTGCTGGTCGAGATGCAGGCTCGAAGCTGACTAAGGCTGAGTCGTTAGGCATTACCGTAGTCGATGAAACTACATTAATTAATTGGTTGAGTTAGGAAACATAATGACTGCAGTTGCAGAAGCTATTAAAAAGGTCGCAACCGGCCCACATTTAAGTAAAGATTTAAGCTTAGACGAAGCACGTTCTGCAATGGCAGAAATTCTGTCTGGTCAGGCTGACGAAGTGCAAGCAGCGATCATGTTTATCGCTTTGCGAATGAAGACTGAAACCAACGAAGAAAACTTAGGTATCTTGCAGGCATTGCAAGCACAAACCCAGCAACAACAAGCTTCGGTCGAACATTTAATCAATATTGCCGATCCATTTAATGGCTTTAATCGTCATTGCCCCGTTATGGCCTTTTTACCAGCAGTATTAGCTGCATCGGGTTTGCCTGCTTTATCGCAAGGCGTAAAAGAGATGGGCCCCAAGTTTGGTGTCACTCATTCACAAGTATTGGCTCATGCGGGTGTGAATGTTGATTTATCAATTAGTGATGCCACCGCCAGAATTAATGATGACAACATCGGGTGGAGCTTTTTAGATCAAGCGCAAGCTACGCCAAGCCTATATGCACTGATGGACTTACGTACTCGCATCATCAAGCGTCCTAGTTTAGCGACACTTGAAAAAATGGTGATGCCGATTAAAGCTGCCAACAATCACTTACAAATTGGCTTTGTTCATAAAGCCTATCCGCCAGTATTAGGTTGGTTATCACATCACACTGGTTTTGATACGGCATTGATTGTGCGTGGTATAGAAGGCGGCGTATTACCAACCTTGCGTGAACCATCAAACTGTTTCCGTGCCTTGGCTGATGACATGCAGCCATGCAGCTTTGATCCTGCAGCATTTGAAATCGAACAAACAACGCGCGGCCAACTACCAAAACAGTCAGAACAAGTCACTGCAGCAGAAACAGTTGATTTAGCGATGCAAGCCTTAAACGGTCAAACCGGTACAACGTTTGATAGCTTAGTTTATGGTGCTGCAATGGCCTTATGGCATACTGGTTTACAAGCAACACCACAACAAGCAGCCGAACATGTCAGAGGTATAATTAAATCAGGACAAGCCAAAGACCACTTCGAACGAGGAGTGGGTTAAATGGTTTTCCAACAAGAGCTTCATTTCAGCAACTCAGGCCGTGGTACAACCAATATCACTCAGCAAGTACAACAATTGGTTATGGATTCAGGCATTACAACTGGAACTTGTCATGTATTTGTCCAACACACCAGTGCATCATTAATGTTGTGCGAAAATGCAGATCCTGATGTACGTCGAGATTTAGAAACATTTATGCAACATATCGTGCCCGATGGTGATCCGATGTTTTTACATCAGGATGAAGGCCCGGATGATATGAGTGCCCACATTCGAACAGTTTTAACTAACCCCGATGTCACCATGCCGGTGACACAAGGCCAATGTGCATTAGGCATTTGGCAGGGACTTTATTTATGGGAACACCGAACTCACCGACAACAACGTCGTGTGACCGTTACGGTGCAAGGTGAGTAACATGGTCAAGAATAAATATTACAGCGACGAAAATAATCAAGAATGGAATGACAGCGAGTTTAGGAGCAAAAGCGAAATCAAACGCGAGCTACTAGATCTAAAAGAACTAGGTAAAGAGCTGCTTGATTTACCAATAAAAGATTTGGAAAAACTCAACCTGACTGAACGATTAATGGATGCCGTTCTTAAAGCTCAGCCTATGACACACGGTGCTTTAAAACGTGAAATCGGCCGTGTCGGTAAGATCATGGTTGATGAAGATCATGAACAAATCAAAGAAAACGTAGCAAAAATCAAACGTGCTCATAATGGTGAAATACGACAATTCCACCAATTAGAATTATGGCGTGATGAACTGATCGCAGGCGATAAAGAAGTGATGAATGTTTTGGTTGGCACATTTGAAGACCTAGATATTCAATATGTACGTCAGCTAGTAAGAAATGCTCAAAAAGAAGTCAAACAAGAAAAAACACCGAAGTCAGCTCGGTTATTGTTTAAATATTTGCAGGAACAGCAGGCTGGTTTGAGTAGTTAGATCTGAACGTTGAAGTAAGTTATTTACTTCCAGGTATAAGCTCTACCCTCAGACTGTTGCTCGCTCATAATTTCATATGAGATCAGGTGATTATTTTTAGAGTGCTGGCATTAGTTCACAGCTAACCATGGAACATGGAGTAGTATTTTGAAACGGAATCAAAAAGTAGATTTAGCCTTCGAATTTATGACTGAAAAAGAGAAGGAAGGCGAAGCATTTACAATAACAGAACTTGCTAAAGCAACAGGCTGGACAGCTGCTACATGTCGGACATATCCATCAAAAAGATGGCACCAATTTGTTCATAAGGATGGAAAGCAATATACAGCTACAGGACTAATTTACTTAAATAAATCTGAATTTAGTGCAATTCATAGTCAAAAGTTTCAAGACACCAATTCGCAATCTTCGAAGAGTGTATTACTCCATAAAGCACGAGAGTTTGCATTACTGGCTGTTTCTACATATAACAGTCCATATACTGAGTTCAAGACGTATGGTTTTATCGTAAATATAGTTATTGCTTATACGGCTCTTTTTCATGCGGTTTTTGATAAAAGAGAGATGCCATATTTTTATTGTGATGAAGATGGGAAAAAAGTCATAATTGATGGTGAAGAAAAAGCATGGGAATTAACCAAATGCTGTAATGAGTATTGGGCGGGAGTAGAAACTCCTGAGACGAAAAACTTAAAGTTTTTAATTGGACTTAGGAATAAAATAGAGCATAGAAGTTTACCTGCTGTTGATTTAACAACAAGTGGTGAGTGTCAATCCGCATTAAATAATTTTGAAACACTTTTGGTTGAAGAGTTTGGTGACGAGCATGCATTAATGGCAAGACTTGCTATTGCAATGCAATTAACAAGAATTTCAGAGCAAGCTCAGATTGAGGCATTAAAACATTTTCAGACTGAAAATTACCGAGTTGTTCGTGAATATATGGAAACATTTAAAGATGACTTATCCGACTCTATTCTAGAAAGTCAAAAATATAGAATTCGAACATTCTTAATTCCTAAACTTGGAAATCACGCTACATCTTCTGATTTAGCTGTCGAGTTTATTAATGTTAATAAGCTCAGTGAAGACGAAATGAAAAACTATGAGCAAGGTGTTGCCTTTATTAAAGGCATTGAATCGCCGTTTAAATTGAAACCCAGCAAGGTTGTTCTTATAGTTAAAGAAAAAATTAAAGATTTTAATTGCGCTCTGCACACCAAGTGTTGGAAATTTTACGAGGCAAGACCACGTGAACTTCTAGCATCCTTTAAAGGTGAATACGCTACTTATTCTGAAGGTTTTGATGGTTATTTATATTCGCGTAATTGGGCTAATTTTTTAATTAAACAGTTAGCGGATAAAGATGAATTAGCAAGGGTTCGAAAACAAATTATCTAAAAATAAAAGGGGATGCATCCTTTTAAGTTCGAGTATAAAAATTGTATAGAGAAACAACAGGAATTAAGTTGATAGGAAAATATACAAGACATGTAACTAACATGGCTTTGTTAGCTTCATTTGTTACTTCTGGACAAACACAGGCTTTTCAAGACGATGAAAACCTTCGTTCACCTGTTTTAGAAATGGAAGTATTTCAAGACGGCGACATTGTTGAGTTTGATGCATCAACTATTTCTACTGATGACCGTCGTGTAATAAAACTGGCTAAAGAACCATTTTTTCTAAGTTTGCCCAAACATTCTGACAAGGATGTTTTTCAGGTGTGTATCTGGACTGACGATAGTATTTTTAAAAAGGCACGGATTGGCCTTAGCACGCAGGATGTCAGTTTCTACAGCCCAGGAAGTGGCATAGCTGCAGCAAGATCTGCTTATAGCACTATTTATATTGACGATATCGCTCATAACTATTTATATGATGAACGGTTGGTTAGGCTTGCAACAAACCGACATGGCATTTCAGTTTCTAGACTCGGCCTTGCAGGTAAGGAGTACAGTGTTGATGAGTTGGAACAACCACTTTATTTTGTTATTTTCGCTGATTGGAATAAAAATAAAGTGATTGACCAAGGTGAGCTAGAGTATTTTGTATTTGAATTTTGATATATAAAAAGTATACAAATCAAAACAAGACAATGAGGTCTGTTATCGTTAGCACCTATTGATTTACCTAATTTAGTTTAAGGATGAGTTGAATGATCACTGTTGTATTGGCATTGGTAGGTACATTTTTTGGTGCTGCATTAGCAGATGAAGAAGGGATGATATTTGGACTGTTTATTGGCTTGGCTTTTGGTCTGATTTTTAGCTTAAAAGATCGAGTAGCAAAGTTAGAGCAAGAAGTTCGTAGACTATCCTCAACAGTTGATAGCTCAGTAATATCAAGCAAAGGCGTTAGTGATAAGGCTGAAGTTACAGCACCGCAGCCAGCAACGGAGTTCACTGCTCAAGGACCTCAACCTGCACAAGCACCCGTTTCATGGGATGCTTTAGTCGAAATAAAAGACACATTAACCGCGAATGAGACTGTAGAGTCAAAACCAAGTGTAGAACCGAACAACTTTACTCCTTCCAAGAATCAATCCACAACAACGCAACCAAAGTTCAGCGAACCTGACTTTGCTGAAAAGCTATTTTTTATGGTGAGAGACTTTTTCACTACGGGCAATGTGGTAGTGAAGGTTGGGGCGATTATCTTATTCTTTGGCGTGTCATTTTTACTTAAATATGCAGCTGAAAGAAGTATGTTCCCTATAGAGTTTCGCTTAGTAGGTGTCATTGTTGCTGGCATTGTCATGCTGGGACTTGGATGGCGATTACGTTCTACCAAGCATGAATATGGTCTGATCTTGCAAGGAGCTGGGATTGGCATTCTTTATCTAACTTTATTTGCTACGGCCAAGTTTTATCAGTTGATACCGATGGGCTTCACTTTAATGATGATGTTGGCCTTGGTCGTGATGACAGGCTGGTTGGCAGTTAAACAGGATGCCAAATCATTAGCTATATTTGGCTCGGTAGGTGGCTTTCTAGCCCCAATACTGATGTCTACAGGCAGTGGCAGTCATATCATGCTGTTTTCGTATTACACCTTATTAAACGTGGGTATTTTTGGTATCGCATGGTTCAAGTCGTGGCGATTTTTAAACCTTGTCGGCTTCATATTCACCTTTTTGATTAGTAGTTTATGGGGCTATAAAGCCTATCAAGCTGAGTTTTTTGTTTCTACCGAAGCCTTTTTGATTTTGTTCTACTTATTATTCTTAACTATTTCAGTGTTATTTGCGTTCAAACAGCCGCCAAAACTAAAAGGTTATGTTGATGGCACTTTAATATTTGGTCTGCCTTTAATTGCCTTTGCATTACAAAGTGAATTGGTTAGACATTTTGAATATGGTCAAGCGATCACAGCTGCTTCGATGGGGGCTATTTACCTCATTCTAGCTCGTACTTTATGGCGATTGAATCAGGGTAGTTTCAAACTATTGTCTGAATCCTTTCTAGCCTTAGGTATTGGCTTTGCCAGCTTGGCGATACCATTGTATTTCGATGGGCGTTGGACAGCCGCTGTTTGGGCCCTAGAAGGGGCTGGTTTAGTTTGGATTGGTTTGAGACAGTCAAACTTTATACCGCGAGCATTTGGTTTAATCTTAACCGTCGCTGCGAGCATTAGTTTTATTGAGAGCATAGATGGTCATTTGGCTGAAAGCTTGCCAGTGATTAACAGCTTTTATCTTGGCATGGTGTTAATCAGTATGGCGGCCTTATTTATTGCCTATCTGTATGAAAAAACGGCAACCAAGGTTTATAGCTTTGAATCAACGATAAGCGGAGACTGGTTTACCATCGCAGGCCTCGTTTTTTGGTTTGTGGCGGGGCTTGTAGAAATAGAACATTTTGCTTCGTCGCCTTATGAGTGGAAGCTAAGTCTTATTTTCATCGCCGTTACGACCTTTATTCAAGCTGTTATCAGCTATAAATTGAACTGGGAAAAAGTATCACTTTCAGCTGTGTTATTCATGCCGGCAGTGGTGTTTATTATTACGGGTTTAATGTTTGAGGAACTGTTTGCTAGTGACGCGGCAAATCCCTTTAGCCATTTAGGTTTCTTGGCCTGGCCTGCGGCCTTGTTAGTACATTTATTAGTGTTAAGCCGAAATGAAAATAACTGGCCTAAACAAATATTAACGGTATGGCATGCAGCCGGAATATGGATAGTCGCCTTTATCAGCTTATGGACGGTAGTCGATGTCGTTGATAGATTAATTGCAATAGATAGAACGTGGGTCGCTAGTTCAGCGGGACTGATCTTAGCCGCAATTTCCGGTGCTTTAATTTACTTAGGTAAAAAATCATCATGGCCTATTCCACAACATCAACATGCTTATTATGTTTGGGGAATATTGCCATTAATGTTGATACTGTTCCTATGGCAATTTGTAAGTAGTACAGAAGCGGGTGATCCGGTTATATTTGGTTATCTGCCAATTATTAATCCACTTGATATCAGTCAAGCCATTGTCATAGCTGTGATGGTTTATTGGCTTAGATTTATAAGTAAGTTATCGCGTAGCCCGATTATTTTCCCAGTCAAAACGATTGCCGTGATAGCTGGCATGATGAGTTTTGCATGGATAAACATAGTGATAGCTAGAACTGTTCATGCATTCGCTGATGTAGCCTATGATCAAAGTGACATGGTCGCATCAGGACTATTCCAAGTGAGCACGTCAATTATATGGAGTAGCTTGGCGATTATTCTAATGGTCGCTGCATTGAAAAAATCATCCAGAAGCTATTGGTTTGCAGGTGCAGGATTATTAGCATTAGTGGTATTAAAACTGTTTTTTATCGACCTAGCTGAAAGTGGATCTATTTCACGAATAGTGTCCTTTTTAGTTGTCGGTGGCTTAATGTTATTAGTTGGTTATTTCTCGCCATTGCCACCTAAAAAGGTTTTAGTATCAAACTCAATGGGACAGGCATCTTGATGTATTGACGGGCTAATAGTGACAGAGTTTTTGCTGACAGTAGATGTTGTAAAAATGATTACGCTAACCAGCGGTAAGTTACGATCTAACTATCACTGATTTTTATTCCCTACACCACTCAGCCAACCATTATTTGGACGTTAGTTCGATATGACTATGATTGAAATTAAGCGGCCCCAAGATCTAGCTCGTTTACGCCGACTGGCCTTAAATGCACAAGGTTTGTTACAGGCTAAGCCTTATGGCGCCGGTTTGGTTGGGGCACGCAAAGCGATTAACCATCTTGGTTATGTGCAAGTCGACTCCATATCAGTGGTGGAGCGAGCACACCATCATGTTTTGCAGGCACGGGTGCCTAACTTTAAGCCTGCGATGACCAATCAAATGTTGCTTGCTGGCGATGTGTTTGAATATTGGTCTCATGCAGCTGCTTTTCTACCCATTGCTGATTTTCGCTTTTCTTTACCCTATAAGCACGCCATAAAAAGCGGCCAAACTCATTGGTATAAAAATCCTGATAGAAAACTAATGGCTGAGTTGTTGGTTCGCATAGAGTCAGATGGACCGTTACGTTCGCGCGATTTAGAAACTAAAGCTAGTAAAAGTGCAGGGTGGTGGGATTGGAAGCCAGCTAAGAAGGCGATTGAACAGTTGTATATGGAAGGCGACCTGATGGTCAGCGATCGCGAGGGATTTCAAAAAACATATGATCTAACGGAGCGAGTATTGCCATCTCAGGTAAATTCACAGATGCCGACGATGGCAGAGTTTGCAGCACATATTGTTGATCAACAGCTACGCTGCCATGGCCTTGTTTCACTGAAAGGACTGACATATCAGCGTCGCAATCCTGAACTACGCAAAGCTGTGAAAGTCTTGGTGAATGAGAGGTTGGCTGAGCAGGATTTAGAACAAGTGCAACTAAGCAATGGTGAAGTATTTATATTGGCATCAGGTGCATTTGAACAGCCGCTTGCTAGATTGAACAATCGTATGTCTATTTTGTCTCCGTTTGATAACAGTGTGATTCAACGGGCACGACTCAAATCCTTATTTCAATACGACTATCAGTTAGAGTGTTATCTACCTGCTGCTAAACGGCAGTACGGTTACTTTTCCTTGCCGTTACTTTATCGAGATGAGTTTATTGGCCGGATGGATTGTAAGGCTCATCGCAAAGACCGCCATTTTGAGATTAAGTCACTGCATTTGCAGCAACATAGTTTTGATGAAGATTTAGTCATTGCTGCCTTTGTCGATGCCATCACTCCATTCTGTGGTTTTCAAAACTGCGATACCGTATCTTTAACACAAGTCCAGCCCAAACAGCTCATTCAACGTTTACGCAATGCGTTAAAACCTCTAGGATGATGCGAAGCAGTTTATTGTCATATTCAACGGAGTTTTGATGTTCAATACAGTTACCTTTGATGGCATAGAAGTCATACCTTCTAAGGTCGTTTGCATTGGCAGAAATTATGTCGCTCATATTCGGGAGTTAGGTAATGAACTACCGACACAGCCGGTGATATTTCTTAAGCCAAACTCTGCAATCAGTAATGACATATATGTTCAAGGCAGCGATGAAATTCACTATGAAGGTGAAATATCATTTTTAATTCATGCTGGTCAAATCGTGGGTGCAGGTTTCGGGCTGGATCTGACCAAACGGGAAATCCAAGCTGAACTTAAAGATAAAGGTTTGCCCTGGGAAAGAGCAAAAGCATTTGATCGTTCTGCTGTTTTTAGTGACTTTGTTGCTGTTGATGAAGATGTTTCTCAGCTAACAATGGAGCTGTCTATCAATGGCGAGGTTAAGCAAGCTTCTGGTTGTAGCTATATGATTTATAAACCTGAAATATTACTTAGCGAGATCAGTTCATTTATGACTTTGCAAGATAACGATATCATTATGACTGGAACACCAAGCGGAGTGGGTAAAGTTTATAGTGGCGATGAGTTCCACTGCAAATTATTTAATGGCGATGATTTGTTGTTAGAACGGTTTTGGCAGGTGAAATAATCTAACGATGACGAGTGACTTAAGAGTTGTTGGTTAAGTATCTGTCAAAAGAATAGGAGTCTAGATTTTAATGGTTAAAACAAAAGGCAAGCTTCAGAAAACATCATTGGTTTCTGGTTATATAAGTTTATTACTGGCAGTGGTTACTGCCGTGCTGTCATTTTTGAGAGATAAAACGGAAGGTATTACTGATCCTGTATATGCCAGTCTGCTAGCAACGACTTTTTTCTTAGTCTGTGTCGGTTTTGTACTTATTGTTATGGGGAAGGCTGATATACCTAATTTAAAGTTTGAAAAAACAGAAGATAAATAACTTAGATTAAATAAATAAAACTGCTTGAAATTTAAGTAATTATTGCCAGTGGTGTCTAACACGCCACTGGCAATGTTTTCTAGGCTAAAACGTTGTTTGCAACCCAACCATAAATGTACGAGGTTGTAATAAAACGGCGGTATCAGCTGATGGTTTAGCAACAGGTTCATCAGCATCAAACATGTTTCGAATTGAGCCAAAGATGCGAACGTGTTTAAAGCTGTAGGCTAGTTGAGCATCAGCAATGACGTAAGATTCAGTTCGGGTACTTTTGCGATTGTTGACGTCGCTGTAATATGAATTACTGTATTTTGTGCCGAAGCTTGCATCCCAATTGGCTTTTTCCCATAACAGTCCAGCACTTGCGGTGACACTTGGTGCGGTTAGTAGTTCATTACCTTCAGCTACACCACCTGAAAAGTCGACGATTTCTGTGTGTAGTAAACCTAGATCACCATAGACTTCAAATTCACTATTTATCGCGTAACTTATACCTAATTCAGCACCGTAGGTTTCAACTTTGTCTGCATTACGCACTACAAAGGACTCATCTCCAGCAATGTTGGGTGTTAGATCAAACGGCAGTTGCATGTCTTTATAGCTAGAAAAGAAGATGTTTTGGGTGGTTTTTATTCGGCCATCAGCAAAGCTTTGACGACCGAATAGTTCGTAGTTCCATACGTACTCTGGATCGAATTCATAGTTTGAAACTAAGACACCATTAAACGCAATACCACCACCGCCAGCGTTGTAGCCTCGAGCTACTTGGAAGCCATAGGTTGAATCGTCCGTTGGGTACCAACTTAGTCCAAACTTAGGTAATAAGGCGTGGTAAGTATCATCTGCTGAAATACTTACAGCTGGCGATCCAGCAGCATTGCCACCTTGTCGTTCGTGTTTTTCACGTTCATAGCGTAGACCTAATGATAAGTCGAATGATTCATTTATAGGGATGACGGTTTCAGTATAGATAGCTGAAGTATCAGTATCATCTTCGAAGTCTTGGCCACCAAACATGTCGATAGATTCATCTTGGCGTGCATGAAAGGAATAAAAGCCAACTACTGCATTTAAACCGTTGTTGTTTTGATAACGAAGCCTAGGCTCAAAAGCATATTCATCAGTATCTATGGTTAATGCCGTGGTTGAGGGGGATTTTCGATCAAAGTCAAAGTCGGTATAGGAGGCATTGATTTCTAAAGACAGGGTATCAGTTAACACCGTATCAAAATCTGCTATAAAGCTGGTTGTTTTAGGTTCGTGCCTTGCTTGCTGTGGAAAATTGGAGTCGCGATCACTATAGGGTTTTACCACAATTTCTGCATGTGGTTCTTTATGGGTAGCATGGTTTACGGTGAGTAAAAGGTTGGTCTTGTCAGAGGGAGAAAATAATAATTTACCTCTGACTGCCATTGATTCTTTTTCGCCTGGATCAGACACGCCTTCATAGGAGTCATAATCGACTGCGGATGTACTTTCATACCAATCAGCTACTAAGCGTATCGCGACGTTATCCGTTAATGGAATATTGGTCATTGCCGAGCTACGGAACTGGTCATGGTTACCGGCAGCAATTTGAAAAGAATTTTCTTGATTAAAAGTAGGATCGTTTGTTTTTATCACCACTGTACCGGCAATTGAGTTTCGGCCTGTTAGTGTACTTTGAGCGCCACGAAGTACTTCGATTCGTTCAACATCCCATAGACCCACATCGCCATAGTTGATTTCATTAACATTGGCTGGACGACCATCAATTTGCCAGTTGAGGCGAGCGCGACTACCGGCGAAAAAGGCATCACCACCTTGGGCTGGGCCATTGCCGTCGATCCCCCTTATTGTTGGGGCTTTACCTGTTCCTATAACAGCACTGATATTGCTGATGCGATCTAGAACATCATTTGCGGTAACCAGTCCTGCTCGTTTTTGTAAGCTTTCTTGGTCGAGAATTTGAATACTGGTGCTGGATTCAGACAAGGGCCGGTCAATCAATTCGGCGGTTACGATTAAATCATCTAGCTGTTTAGGTTTATCTTCAGCTAATGCTGGAAGGGTGATAAGTGCTGATATTAGTGTGGTGGCACTCAGTGTTGCAATATTGATCTTTGTTCGGGGCATTCTTTTCTCCAGACTAGATTTTTGATGGTTATGTTAAATGATATTGATTCTTATTAGTGTTTATTTTAATCTAGTCCTAACTGATGTCGCCGCTCCATAAAGTTGCAAGTACTCCAATCGTGGTAAAAAGTGAAAATTGATGACTGACATAAATAGACAACACACAGCAGAAGACTTTCAGCAGCGGATGAAAAAGTTAGGGGCCGAGCCACAATTAACACGTGAAGATCCGGCTGGTGCGGTACGACTTGCCGTTAGTGAGTTTTCTCCATTCGAAGGTGAATATGCTTCAGTACCGTATTTAACTTTGCATATGTGTACCGGCCATATAGGGCGGATACGACGCTATGGTGATGGACAGGAACTTGAAGGCGTATTACGACCAGGAACAGTGGGGTTAGCATTACCTAATAGCAATGCTGAAGGTTATTGGGACAAAATGCAGATGCTGGGCATTGCTATCGATCTGGAGGCGTTTAATAAAGGAAATGAACAATCATCATTTCATGCTGATGACTTTGCTTATAGTATGTCATCGCTTCATGACGACCCACTCATTACAGCTGTGATGACAGCTATGTGGCGTGATGCTGAAGCGCATGGTCTTTCAACCGCATTTTTTGATCATGGCCTTGAGATCGTTTTAAGACGCTTATCTGAATTTACTGAGCAACCTGAGACTAAAAGAAAAAGTCGTCCGTTGACGGGGAGGCGGTTGGCAGTTGTTTTAGAGTTGATAGAAACACGTATTCCAACCAATGTGACTTTACTTGAGTTAGCACAAGCAGTTGACCAAGATAAAAGTAGTTTTTCTCGATCATTTCGGACAGCGATGAAATATGCACCTTATGAATATTTCACTTTGCGTAGAATGGAGCGAGCAAAACAACTGTTGAGTTCAGGACTATCAGTGACTGAGGTTGCTTTTTCGGTAGGCTATTCGAACCCAAGTAAGTTCACGGCCGCTTTCCGAAGAGTGTTAGGTTTCACACCATCGGCTTGGCGACAATCACAACTCAATTAAGCTATCAATCGTTCAGCTAGAAAGTCGAATACTTTTCTAATTCTTAAATTTGTTCGTAACTCGCTATGAGTGACGAGCCAAAGTTCACCTTTAATAGTCGGCTCATTGGGTTGTACAGCGATGACCTGACTTTCTGCATCACCAACATCTGTTGTCATTACACCAATACCTAAGCCTTGTTTGACCAGTTGCCAATGGACGAGGAGATTCATGGTTAATAAAGGAAACTGTTCGTTTGACACTTCGATGCCGAGTTTTTCATTGAGTAAGCTTGGGTAGTCTGATGTTGATGAAAAGCCGATGAAGTCGGCATGTTGCAATGCTGATGTGCCATGTTCAGTTTCAAGTTTTTGTAAGTAACCAGCAGTAGCATAGAGACGTGCTGGATAATCTTTTAAGCGTTTGACGATAAGATTCGGCTGAGTGGGGCGATAGGCTCTTAATGCAATATCCGCTTCTCGACGATTTAAATCACGTGTTTCATTGGACACTTCGATTTCAATTTGAATGCCAGGATATAAAGCGCGAAGTTCTACTATTAATGGCGGGAGGGTGAAGTAGGCCATGCTCTCAGTAGCACTGATGCAAACGTTACCTTCTAAAGCCATGGATAGGCCGGTGGCACTGAGTGATAAAGAATTGGCTGCTTCCCCCATCTGTTTAACATGAGCGAGTAGTTCTAAGCCTGTTGGCGTCAGTGTTAACCCTGTACCAACACGATCGAAGAGCTGTACCCCCAAACTGAATTCTAAAGCAGATACTTGTCTGCCTAGAGTGGGTTGAGTCATCGATAGCGCTCTTGCCGCGGCAGATAATGAACCTTCTTCTGCGGTGACTAAAAAGGCTCGCGCTTGATTCCAGTCAAATTGTATACTTCGCCAGTCCATACAAATATGCATAACCATTATAGTTTTTTAGCTATTCTATATAAATATTTGTATTGTTACTATGCAGCTTTACTGATTGAGGAAGTGAGATGATTTCTGCCAATAAGTTTTGGAATAAACACGCGGAAGGTTATGCCAAAAGAGCAGTGCCTAATGAGGCGCTATATCAACAGAAGTTAGCTCTGACTCAGCAGTTTTTTAATGATCAAATGTTTGTGATGGAGTTTGGTTGTGGCACGGGCTCGACGGCTTTAGTTCATGCGCCACATGTTAAGCAGTATTTAGCAGTGGATGTGTCCGACAAGATGATTGAAATTGCCGAAGCTAAATTAGCTGCAAGTGAAATTGATAACCTCGAATTTAAAGTATCATCGATAGAAGATTTCAACGCTGACCAAGCCAGTTTTGATGCCGTGTTAGGATTAAATATTCTGCATTTACTGAGTGATCCTCAAGCAAGTATTAAACGGTCTTTTGAATTGTTAAAACCGGGGGGGCTTTTTATCACGAGTAGCCCTAGCTTGACTGGATGGATCAGGCTGTTTCAGCCACTTTGGCCTATAGGCGTTGTGCTAGGATTGATACCTAAAATTCAGTTTTTTTCTCATCAGAAACTCGCTGCTTATATGCAAGAGGCGGGCTTTGAAATTGAGCAACATTGGATCCCTGAGCAAAGTAGCAGAACCAGTTTCATTATTGCAAAAAAGCCGATGTAATAAGTCATACATTGTTATAAATGTTACGGTCATACCCTGAATGTAAAAAGGTTAGCAAACTGTATGAATAGTGAGTTTTGGCATCAAAAATGGGCAAAGAGTGAAATCGGCTTTCACCAAAATAAGCCCAATCCTTTATTGGTCGATAATTTAAACAAGCTTAATTTACAGGCAGGAAATCGGGTATTTTTACCATTATGTGGTAAGACACTTGATATTGGCTGGTTGCTGTCGAATGGCTATCAAGTTGTTGGTGCCGAATTAAGTGAGTTTGCTATCGAACAGTTATTTGGTGAGCTAGGTTTAAGTCCTGAAATAACAGAAAGTGGTGAATTGATACGTTACAGTGCAAGCAATATAGATATCTTTGTGGGCGATATCTTTGACTTGTCTAGTGAACTTATTGGTGAGGTTGATGCTGTTTATGACCGAGCAGCTTTGGTTGCATTGCCTGAGGGTATTCGTAAGCAGTACTCAAAACACTTGGTAGATATTACCGGTGCAGCCCAGCAGTTATTGATTACTTTTGAATACGATCAAAGCTTAATCAATGGGCCACCGTTTTCAATTAATAGCACTGAAGTTAATCAGCACTATAAAAAAACTTATAATTTACTGCTGATTGAGAGTCAATCTGTATTAGGAGGTCTGAAGGGTGTGTGTGCTGCAACTGAACATATTTGGTTATTAACAAGTTAAGGGGACGAGACCTAACAAAGGTCAACGTCCCTTATCTTTATTGCGATTAATAAATTACCAATTGTCTAACAATTTCAGTATGTGCCAACACTTCCGTTATTTCTAAGTTAATCGACTCTTTGGTTTCAGCTGTTAAGCTCGGATCATCACGCGTTAATACCAACACGGTTGCTGGATGAACGAATAAGTCTTTCGTGTGATAACACTCGGCAGGAGCCACAGGTAACGCACCATCATGGTGATAATCTTTTTCTAGCACTTCGTTGCTAATGGTTGCTAACTTATCTTTTAAAGGGAGTGTCATTGCTAAGTAAGTGTCGCATTGGGGCAGTCGAAGGCGAGCTGTTTCAATCACTTGTTCTGATAATGTAAGTAAGGTTTTTGCTTGTTCGTTCAGTTTGTCGCAGCTGACATCAGTGACTTTTAGCGAGTTGACTAACTTCCCAGCTTCAATTTCATAGCGTGCTAATAAACCAGCGACTTTTGATAGCTGTTGATCGGCTATGCCTTCATCAGAACGTGCAACATTTTGTACATCTTCTGTTGTCATCACGCCACTAGCGTAAGAATTAGTGATTCCGAAGAATAGGCTGAAAAAGGTAAGTTGTAGTGTTGTTTTTAGCATAATGATTGTCACTATAGTTGATGGTTAAATATTATGATTATCAGTAGATAAGTATTCATTGATTTGGCAGTTGCACGATAAAACAGGCACCGCCAAGATGACTTGATCTGAGCTGTATTTCACCTTGATAGGCGTCAATGATATCACTGACTATAGCTAAGCCTAAACCTTGTCCTTCTACTTGCGTATCAATACGTTTGCCACGTTTTATGATGTCTTGTTGAGCATGTTCGGGAATGCCGTTGCCGTCATCTTCAATGCTGATCTCGACAACATCTAGCTGGGATATGACTGTAACGTGTACATGTTGGTTGCAGTACTTATACGCATTTTCGAGCATATTACCTAATAGCTCATACATGTCACCTTGATCTGCATGGATGAAAGCATCACGTTGAATGTCATACTGACAACGTATTCGCTTCGATTGGTAGACCTTATCAAGTGAACCTAGAATTTTATGGATAATTTCACCCAAGGAAACTGGGGCAAGCAGGCTACTTTGACCCTCTGTGGCTGCGCGTTGTAATTGGTAATCTACTAACGAGGTTATACGATCGAGTTGCTCGTGGCCCATTTTTTGGATATCGGCAATGTTGAAGTTGTTTTCCAGTTCACCACGGAATACGGCGAGAGGTGTTTTAAGGCTATGAGCTAAGTCTGCGAGTGAGTTTTTATAACGCTCACGTCGTGAGCTTTCATGATCAAGCAGGACATTGATATTCTCAGTGAGCTGATTAAGCTCTGATGGGTAGTCGCTCGATAACCGTTTTTGTTCACCACTTTCGATAGCATGCAACTCGATGGCAACATCATGCAGTGGCCGTAAACCCCAACGTAATATTAACGCTTGAACGAATAATAGGATCAAGCCTGTGCCTCCTAGTAAATACCACAAGCTACGTTGGAACTGTGCTTTTTGCTCATTGATCGCGTTAAGATCTTCTGAGACATTAATGGTATAGCTAAATTGCTGGCCTTGATCATTTTCCCAAACAACACCGAAGGCTAAGTTGAGAAGTATGGTGCCTGAGTCTAGTTCAACGGTGGTCAGTTGTTCTTCTGAAGGGCCAGGATGATCGGGTAAGGCGATAAAAAGGCCTAGGCTTGAGGCGGACTGCCATACACGGTGCCTGCCACTGATGATTTGAGCATATAAGCCTGAGTTCGGTGTTGAAAATAGTGGTTCAGCTAAATCATCAGGCATCAGTAATGTACCCGATTCATCAAAATCAGCCGCAGTAAGCAGGGTATAGATATAGTTTTTTAGTCGTTTTTGTTGAGCCGTATCGGCACTGGCTAAATAAGCATTATTTAAACTAAATGCAGACAAACCTAGAAACGCGGTTAATACTAAACTGGCTGCGAGTAACAGCCGTTTGCTAAGAGAAATATTTTTACTGATCACGAGGTAGAGTCAATCTATAACCACGACCACGCAAGGTATCGATAGGATTTAAGGTTTTATCTGGATCAAGTTTATTACGCAGTCGCTTGATGAATACTTCAATTACATTACTGTCTCGATCATGGTCTTGTTCATAAATATGATCGGTTAACTCTGTTTTGGATAGTACTTCGCCGGCATGCAGCATTAAAAAATGCAAAAGGCGATATTCATAGGCTGTTAAATCAACGTTAACCTCGTTTTGCATTACTTCTTGGCTAGTTGGGTTGAGCGTAATATTGCCACATTTTAAGGTGGAATTTGCCCAACCTGAAGCACGACGAGCAAGCGCATTGATACGCGCCGATAATTCTTCAAAATGAAAGGGTTTGACTAAGTAATCATCAGCACCAGCTTCGAGGCCTTCGACTTTATCTTGCCAGCGCCCACGGGCCGTTAGTATAAGAATCGGAAATTCTTTGCTGGCCGCTCGCAGCTGTTGAATGACTTCGATACCCGATAGTTTAGGTAGGCCTAAATCTACAACTGCAACATCATAAGGAAATTCGAGCCCTTGATAGAGACCTTCTTCGCCATCAGCGACAGCATCGACAGTAAGGTTTTGTTTTTGTAACTGTTGGGTCACTTGTTCACGTAAATGAACTTCATCTTCAATCAATAATATTCGCATGGGTATTAGCTTGGTTCGTAGCCTGTTTGTGGGTCAATTCGATAAAGTTTGATTTTACCATCATCATGTAGCACTTTAACGCGAAAGATTGATTTGCCTTTGTGTTGAACTTTGTCGACTGATAGCACCTTACCTTCAGATTCCACTCTTACCAATTCTGCTGCAGTACGTTTAGTTAGCGGCAATTGAATTTCATTCACATTATCCCCGGGTTCAATATCGTCGACTAATTGTCCTGCTTGTATACCTGGACTGAGCAAAATTGATGAGAGTAAAATCAGGGATGGATAGAACGTCATATTTGAACCTTTTATTAGCTGCGGCTGTAATGGTACGAGGTGGTTTAAAATTAAACACGATCTGCATTATCTATTAAATATGGATAGCAGATCGTGTCGCAAGTCAGTTTACTTGGTTTTCTTAGGCTTGATTTCACCAATTGCACCATCAGCCCGTGCTTTTAGATAACCATAAAGTTTATCTAAACCTTTCATTACTTTGGGGTTAGACTGCCAAGCTGGCATGCTACCGATACTACCAATTTTGCCATTTTCAACAACATCGACAAACTCTACTTTGGTGATGTTATTTAAGCTTTCGGCTAGGTTTGGACCTACCATACCTTGACCATAGGTACCGTGACAGCGTGCACACCAGTTTCGATAGAGTTTAAAACCTTTATAGGTATCGACATCAAGATGAGTGCCATCAGTGACGGTATAGGGTAGATCTTCTGCATGTAACGGCAGCGTGATGGCTGAAAAAGAAAATGTTGCTGCACTTGCTAATATGATTAATTTAGTCAACTTCATGATTCTCTCCTAGCTAATGATTGGCTTAGTAGTATTGATGAGCTGGGCGAACAGATACCTCTATTGGAAGGTGTGTACCAGGGTGATGCTCCATTTCGGTGGAGTAGGTCTTACCTTGATAACGATAGGTAACTTGGTAGGCGTCTATTCGTTGTTCTTCTCGGTAATTATTAGTTACCCGACAATTTTCATGGTTGTTATAAGATGATCTAGCTTGTGATTTATTATTATAGTCGTTCCCTAGTGAACCGCCTAGTAGGGTGCCGGCTACGGTCATTACTGTCTTACCATTGCCGCCACCAAATTGATTACCAAGAACGCCGCCAATAATGCCGCCGGCAATGGTGCTGGTATAAGATTTGTTTTGTGCTGTAGGGCGATGGTTTCTAGGTTCGTTCCAGCATTCATGTTGCGGTGATGAAATACGTACTGTTTTGTAGAGTGGTTCTACATGGGTAACGCGTGCTGTATCTTGAAATGCATAATTATTATTTTGACGGTCGCCATGCTTGGCAAAAGAAGCGGTCGACGAAATGGCTAAAACGGTCGCTAAACTAATAGTAGATAAGATATGTTTCATAGCAGCTCTCCTTTGGTTGTTAACTGCAGGCTAACAAGGTAAAGCTGAATCAAAACTGAATAACAATTAGTTTAAAACAATTAGTTAGAGTAATTTACTCATTTGAGGCTGACCAAGCTTTATCTAAACGTTTTACTGAGACCGGATACGCTGTTTTTAAACCCTGGGCAAATAGCGAGATTCTAAACTCTTCAATCATCCAGCGATATTGTGCTAAATCTGCGGCGGGACGCTTTTTCGCATGTGTTAAGTAACGTTGCCAATGGGGATTAACTTCTGCCATCCACTGACGATCGCGAGTTGGATCGGACACCAGTTTATCTAAACGTTGACCAATAGCTTGGAAATAGGCTGGCAGTCGTTGAATAGCTTCATCAGGCATGTGATGAACACAGCCTTGATAAAGTAGATGAGCCATTTGTTCTCGAACGTCTTTAATTGCATTAAGAGCGGTCAATGGCATTTTGTCAGACATGCGTTTGGCTATGGCATGGTATTCAGCCAACGGTTTGGCAAATTGTTTGGCTAGTTGACTAGCGGTAGCAATTAATTCACCGCGCTTATTTTGTAGACGTTGTTCAAAGTCAGTTTGGCTGTGAATCTCATCTTGGCCAAGTAAAAAACAACGATCAAAAGCAAGGTGAATCAAATCGGTTTTAAGTTGTTCACTTGGCGTGATATTAGCCTGCTCATCATCACCAAATGGTGCCGGCGGCACACTGGTGTAATGCAAGCACATCTTTTTAATATCAGGCAGGTGTTTAAATAAATACTTAACTGAATCAGCTTGGCTCAGCATAAATAAACGTCGTAAACCTTTACTGTTAAGCTCATTCGCTTGCTTGAGAGTATCCATCAAGGTTAAGTCAACATGCTTACCTTTATCAACTAAAGCTGGATAGGCTGTCATTTCTAAACCGTTTTGTTCTAAGGTGATTTGAGTAGGTAAATCACCGAAAGACCAATTAGTTAGCTCTTGTTTCTCATAATCACTATCAGGTATTTGTCTAAAGCTGGCAGCCGCTTGTTTAGCCCAATCTTGTTTGAGCTGTTGCAGGTCACGACTTTCTTCTAACAACTTTCCTTGCTCATCCACCAAGCGAAAATTCATCTGTAAATATTTTGGCAATTCACTGACATTCCAGTCAGAAAGGGGAATGTCGATAGAAGTTAAGCGGCGTAATTGATCACTCAATGTGGCTAATAATGCACCTGAGTCCGGTGTCATATTTTGCAGGCAGTCGTCAGCATATTTAGGCACTGGAATAAAATGACGGCGCTGTGACTTAGGTAAGCCTTTAATCAAAAATATTACTTTATCGCGTAATAAGCCAGGTACTAACCAATCATAGCGATCTGGGTTGGTCTGATTCAATAGTGATAATGGAATCGTTTGGGTGATGCCGTCATGACTTTGTCCTGGTTCGAAATGGTATTCGAGCGCTAACGGTACGCGGTTAACTAAGATTTGATCGGGATAACTATCAGCGGTGACATGGTCAGCTTGATGCTGCATTAAGTCTTCGCGGCTCAAAAACAGTAGTTTATTATTTTCTTTTTCGGATTTTTTACGCCACTTTTCAAAACCAGCACCGTTAATTATATGCTCAGGAATACGTTGCTTATAAAATTCAAATAGTACTTCATCATCGACTAATACATCGCGACGACGTGATTTTTGTTCGAGTAACTCGATGCTTTGAATTACCTCTAGGTTATGTTGGAAAAATGGGCCTTTGCAGTACCAATCACCTTGCACTAGGGCATCACGAATAAATATTTCGTGTGACAGAGGGGTATCAATCGGACCAAAATGAACTCGGCGGCGGTTAACTATTGGCAAACCATATAAAGAAATACTCTCATAGGCTACCACTTGGGCAGGTTTCTTTTCCCAGTGTGGATCGGAGTAGTTTTTCTTAACTAACTCACCGGCAATAGGCTCTATCCACTCAGGCTCAATTTTAGCGACAATACGAGCGTATAAGCGTCCTGTTTCAACCAGCTCTGCTGCCATCAGCCATTTCGGACCTTTTTTGTGCAGTGCAGAACCAGGGAATATGTGCAGTTTTAAATTACGGGTGCCGGTATATTCTTTTTTATCAGATTTAACGGCGATATTACTTAATAAACCAGCCAGTAATGCTTGATGAATTTCTTGGTAGTCAGCCGGAATTTTATTTGGTTTAAAGCCCATTTGGGTGACTTGTACGTGCAATTGTTGGTGGATTTCATGCCATTCACGCAAGCGCATGAATGACAGGAAGTTATCACGACAGTATTTACGTAATTTATTCTGAGTGAGATGCTTCTTCTTATCGTGATACAAGTCCCACAGTTTGAGGAAGGCTAAAAAGTCAGAACGTTCATCTTTGTATTTACTATGTGCCTCATCTGCCGCTTGTTGCTTATCCATCGGCCGTTCGCGCGGATCTTGAATGCTTAATGCGCTGGCAATGACCAATACTTCAGTAAGACTATTGAGCTTTTGTGCGGCTAATACCATACGAGCAATGCGTGGATCGATAGGTAAACTTGCTAATTGGCGACCGGTTTCGGTTAAGGTGCGAGCGCGGGAAACGGCACCGAGTTCTTCTAATAAACGAAAACCATCATTAATCATTTTTTGCGGTGGCGGATTAATGAATGGGAATTTAGCCGGATCACCTAACTTGAGTGAAGACATCTGTAAAATAACAGAGGCAAGGTTGGTTCTTAATACTTCAGGATCAGTAAAATCTTGGCGATTAGTAAAATCATCTTCGGCATAGAGACGAATACAGACGCCGGCTGCAACACGACCACAGCGACCAGAACGTTGATTCGCACTAGACTGAGAAATCTTCTCTATTGGTAAGCGCTGCACCTTGTTACGGACACTGTAACGACTGATCCGAGCATAACCGGGATCAACAACATAGCGAATACCGGGTACCGTTAACGATGTTTCAGCTACATTGGTGGCTAAAATAATACGGCGATGACCCGATGTTTTGAATACACGGTTTTGTTCGGCTGCTGATTGACGGGCAAATAACGGCAGAACTTCTGTTTGCGGTGGGTGATGTTTACGTAATGCTTCTGATACATCACGAATATCGCGTTCACCTGATAAAAAGACGAGTACGTCGCCTTGGCCTTCACGACACAGTTCATCAGTGGCATCAACAATGCCTTGTACCATATCGTAGTCACGTTGCTCATCATCGTCCCCCATAGGTGGTCGATAACGGAGCTCAACAGGATAAGTACGACCTGTGACTTCAATAACAGGAGCATTATCAAAGTGTTTTGAAAAACGTTCGGTATCAATAGTGGCCGAAGTAATGATGACTTTTAAATCAGGACGCTTTGGTAATAAGTGTTTGAGGTAACCGAGTAAGAAATCGATATTAAGGCTACGCTCATGCGCTTCATCAATGATGATAGTGTCGTATTGATTTAGGAACTTATCATTTTGAGTTTCGGCTAATAAAATGCCATCCGTCATCAATTTCACATAACTACGATCGGCTTTGACTTGGTCATGAAAACGCACTTTATAACCGACTGTATCACCGAGTTCCGACTTAAGCTCTTCAGCTATACGTGTCGCCACTGTGCGGGCAGCAATTCGTCGTGGTTGAGTATGACCAATTAATCCGGCCACGCCTCGGCCTAATTCAAGGCAGATTTTAGGTAGTTGCGTCGTCTTACCTGAGCCTGTTTCACCACATAAGATAATGACTTGGTTATCAGTAATTGCTTTGGCGATTTCTTCACGGCGATCAATAACCGGTAAATCACCATCAAATTCAGGCTTGGGTAATTGTTGTAATCGGTGTTGTCGACGTGAGACTGAAGATTTAATTTGGGCTTCTAAATTTGCTAATTGTTCAGCTGAAGCGTCTTTCTTTTTAGCTAGGCTTCTTAACCGCCGGCGAAAGGAAAATTGATCTGCCAGCATAGTGTTGGCGATAAGTTTTTCAAGTTGTGAAATTAGCGATTTCAAAGTGACAGCAAGCGTTAAAAAAAGAATAGCCGGTTATTGTAACGTAACCGGCTATAAATATGATGTTTACAGTTTGTATGTTGGCTTATTTAACAACCACTGTTGTTAACCGTGCCATCGGGCATCGTAGTATTACAGTAAGTCACACCACGAATTTTAGCGCCTTCTAAATTAGCATTAGTTAGGTTTGCACCAGTGAAATCAGTGAATACTAGTTGAGTATTACTCAGGTTGGCACCGGTTAAGTTCGCACCATCGAAAATGGCATAATCAAGCAGTGAGGTTGATAAATCAGCACCTTCGAGGTTGGCACCATGTAGTTTCGAGTGGGTAAACCAAACGCCAACTAATTTTGTATTGGAGAAGTTGGTGCCTTTCAAGTTAGCTTCACTGATGTCGATGCCACTAAAGTCTTGGCCACTTAAGTCTGCTTCACTTAAATTACAAAAGTTACATTGGCGAGTTTCTAATAACCGGTCTAAATACACTTGATCAAATGCGGAAACTGACGTGACGGTTAGTAAACTGGCTAGACCTAGTAAAGCTGTTTTCATCTTATTCTCCTGAGTTAATCGGGTTGTTCCAAGCTTGAATAAAAAACTGTTCAGATAGTGGACGACGTTCACGTGCTTTTAGTTCCCGTTCCATTTGTTCAGCATCTAAGCTATCTAATGGTGCAGGATGCCCAACGGCAATCATAGCCCAAAGATTAATATCGTCAGGCAAGTTAAATTGATGACGTACTTTGTCAGCATCATAGCCGCCCATTTGATGGGTCATTAAGCCCATTGCGGTGGCTTGTAAACATAAGCTAACGCAGGCAGCGCCAGTGTCATAACCAACCCAACGGTTGTCGTTACCATTGTGACTAAATGTTTTCACTGAAGTAGATAAGATCAATATAGGCGCATTTTGTGCCCATTGTTGGTTGCCCGGTGATAAGCAATCAACGACCTGCTGCCAGCTGGCTTGATCTTGGTTACGATCCCAAATGATAAAGCGCCAAGGTTGATCGCCATTACATGAAGGTGACCAACGTGCTGCTTCACACAATGCGATGATTTGTTCATCACTAATTGGTGTGGCTGGATCAAAAGCACGGCCACTCCAACGTTCAGCGATGACTTTTTCGATAGATTGGGCTGTTTCAGCTGGTTTTTGAATCATTAGCTCGGCTACTTTTTATTTAGGCAGTTTAATTGTTGGTTCTTTCGCAGGGCGGTAAAAAGCACCAATATGGCCGATGACATGCACTAAATCAGAATTTGTCTTTTCAACAATTTCATTCAGCATGGTAAGGCGGTCTGCTTTCTCTAAACCACTGACGCGAACTTTGATTAACTCATGACGACTAAGGCCATTATCAATCTCCATCAGCACGTTTTCAGTCAAGCCATTATTACCGATCATCACTACTGGTTTTAGTGGGTGAGCTAAACCACGTAAATAACGTTTTTGTTTATCATTAACTGCCATGAGAGTTTTACCTATAAATTAAATGCCGTAGATTATATCAGTAGGAGATCTAGATAGGCAGTGATAGATTTTTTAGGCTATTTATTTTGGATAATACTGATATGTTTTGAAACATTTGTAATACATGCCGGTATTATTCGTCGAAGCTATAACGAATAATAATGGCATGAGGAATTTCAATGCCATGGCCAAAGTGCAGGTTGGGAATATGTATGAATAAAATTTTAAGTGACTATAAAAATATCTATCGATTAATTGCGGCTTTTACTGTCGTTTTTATCGGCGGTTTAGTCATCATAACGGCGAGCTATGATAGCGGCCAAAAAGTTGAACATAATATTGAAATGTTAGTGGATGACCATCTACCTAAACTTGATACGATTTATTCATTGCAAACGAGCATAAAAACCTTGGAGTTGGTGTTATATCGCTATTACGAAACTACAGACTCGGAAAGTTATCAAACGGAATGGGCTGACAACCAACAGCGAATAGCTCAGTTGTTACGAAATGTAGATGATAGCGTTATCAAAACGGTACAAGATTACTTAGTTAACTTAAATACCATTGCTGATGACTTTGATAGTGAAATGCGTAATTCTGATACTGACTGGAATGTATTAAGGCTACAATTGGAAAAAGCCCATCAAGTTAGTAGTGGCTTTGATTTGGTTATTGATGACATTAGCATCGGGTTACGCCAATCTTTTACGAATTATAACCGCGATACGCAAGTTATTATTTCGAAAATGCTGCTGTCGCAAATTATGTTTAGCGGCTTTGTTTTGCTCTTATTGTTGATTGTCGCGATAGTGATTCGTAGGCAGTTAAATCAACATTACCTGCATCGTGAATTAGCATTGTATCCAGAGAGAAATCCTCATCCTATTTTAAGAATGAGCAACACTGGACAAGCCTTGTATCTTAATCCGGCTGCGCTCAAATTGGCTGAGTCTCTGGGCGTTAATGATAAACCTTCACGTTTGTTACCAAAAAATTATAAACAACAATCGAGAGATGTACGGAGTAAAACTCAGCGTTCTGATTATAGAGATTATTCGTTAGGCCACCGCCAGTTTTCAGCTTTTATTCATCATATTGAAGGAGATGACTCTGCTTACGCTTATTTAATGGATGTGACTGATCGCGCGAAAGCCGAGCAAAAACTGAAATTTCAATCGAGTCATGATGTACTAACAGGCTTGCCTAACCGTAGACAACTAGAGGTGATGTTGGAGGCAAAAACAGGCGGAACCTTAAGTCCATTCAGTTTAATATTTATCAAAGCGGGTCGCATCGACTTAATTAATGCTTCATTAGGCCATGAGATAACCGATAAAGTATTGGTTGCAATGTCAGAAAGATTGAGTGCATTTATTGAGCAGGAAACGGATCGAGAATTAAGCCTCTTTTCATTTGAATCGACCAGTTGGGTCATTATTTATCACCACAACGGAATACCTAGTCTGGCCAAACAATTAGGTGATGACGTCGTTAACTTATTTGCCGGCCAAGTGAGTATTAGTGGTAGTCATTTTAATATGCAATGTACTGCTGGTGTGACTTTATACCCGCAGGGCGGTAGCTCTAAACAAGAGTTATTGCGTAATGCTGATGCTGCGTTAAGACAAGGAGCTGAAGAGGGCTTAGCGGTACGTTTATATAGCCAAGACTTAACGGAGCAGGCGAATCGATGGTTAGTATTGGAGCAAGGCTTAAAGCAAGCTCTGGATAAAAATGAGTTTACGATTAATATTCAACCTAAAGTGGATGCTGAAACGGGTGCATTTAAAGGTGGTGAAGTATTACTTCGTTGGCTGAATCAAGGTAACTGGATTTCTCCAGCCGAGTTTATTCCGGTTGCTGAAGAAAGTGACTTAATTATTCGTATTGGTGAGTGGGTGTTAAAAACAGCTTGCGAACAATGGGTTGCTTGGCAAGCTGAAGGTCTTAATCCAAAGCGCATTGCAGTCAATATTTCAGCTCAACATTTTGTCCAAGCGGGTTTTGTCGATTTAGTCACTAATACGCTTAGTGCGACAGGCATGCCGGCTGCAGAATTAGAGTTAGAAATTACCGAAGAAGTGGCCACTGAAGACCCTGAAAAATTAATTGCAATCATGACCAAATTAAAGTCGTTAGGCGTGCGTTTATCCATCGATGATTTTGGTACGGGTTATTCTAGCTTGAGCTATTTGAGACGTTTTCCCATAGATACTTTGAAAATAGATCAATCGTTTGTATTTAAAATGGAAGATAGTGAAAATGATGCGGCTATCGTTCGCATGATCATGTCGTTAGCGCAAGAACTGAATTTAGAGGTTGTGGCTGAAGGCGTTGAAGTTAAAACGCAACAACAAACTTTAGCAGCACTCGGTTGTGACCTGATTCAGGGCTATTATTTTTACAAACCGCTACTGCTAGCTGAGTATCGTGATTTATTAGCTGAATCTGAGTAATCCCCCAAAAATATTATTTTTACTGTGAAATATCTTGGTAGATGGCTTTGCTCCTATATAATAGGCAGTCATTTTCTAGCTACGATCAATTACTGTCTAGATTTGAGCGTTATCGACGTTCATTATCAACAGAAATACGGAACAAATTAATAACGTTATTTTAGTTATAGCGTTATATCAGGACACAACCATGACAAAACATAAGTTTACTGTAACTGCTGCTCGAGGCATGTTGCCATTATTGGCGAAAGAACTGTCAGAAATGGGTATTAAAGATACCAAACAAGAGCAAGGCAACATTAAATTCATCGGCTCTTTGGAAGATGCCTATCGTGTCTGTTTGTGGTCTCGTGTTGCTATTCGTGTATTGATGCCTATTGCCCACTTTTCTGCTGCGACGACTGATGAGTTATATGCCGGAATCGTTGACTTAGCTTGGGAAGATCATATTGAAGCTGAAGGTAGCACCATCGCAGTTGAGTTTAATAGTTTCAGATCTAAGATTAACCATACTCAATATGGAGCACAGCGTGTTAAAGATGGCATCGTGGATCGGTTTAGAGAACAAACTGGCGAACGCCCATCGGTAGACCTATATCAACCTGATTTACGTATTAATGTTTATGTGAAACATAATCAAGCAATCGTCAGCATCGATTTATCAGGTGAAAGTTTACACAAACGTGGTTACCGGGTTGAAACAACGCCTGCACCTTTAAAAGAACACCTTGCTGCTGCCATTTTACTGACTGCCGAATGGCCACGACTTGCAAAACAAGGCTGGTCTTTGGTTGACCCTATGTGTGGTTCAGGTACGTTTTTAATAGAAGCTGCGATGATAGCGGCAGACATTGCTCCGGGTATTTTACGTGACTATTTTGGTTTTACTTATTGGAAGCAACACGATAAAGAAGCATGGCAGCGTTTAAAAGCAGAAGCTGAACGTCGTCGACACAGCGGTTTATCTCGTTTGCCTGCAATCTCGGGTGGCGATGCTGATCTCCAAGCTGTCGAAGCGGCACAAGCTAATATTGAAGAGGCTGGGTTAGCAGGCCGAATTCAAGTAGACCAACGCCGTTTATTAGATTGGCCTGCTCAAAAAAATAACTTAGCTGAAAGTGGTCTATTGGTTTGTAACCCACCTTATGGTGAGCGTATGGGCAATGTTAATGAACTGCACCATATCTATGAAAGTATCGGCAATATAATTAACGAATGTTTACCTGCTTGGCGCACAACGATCATTACTGATAATGCTCAACTGGGTAAGTTTACCGGCTTAACCTTATTTGACAGTGTGCCGTTTGATAATGGTCCTATTCCGTGTCAGGCATTGAGCTATCGAGCACCCCGGCCCGTTAAAGCAAATAGACAAATAACGACGGAACAGCAGAGTAACGAAATAGCTAATGATATTGCTACACCAGAGCAAGAAATAGAGTTGTCTGAGCATGCAGAAATGTTTGCGAACCGACTAAAGAAAAACCTTAAACACCTAGGTAAATGGGCTAGAAAAAATAAGCTTGAATGTTACCGTGTTTATGACGCTGACTTACCTGATTATGCCGTTGCCATTGATTTGTATGGTGAACATGTTCATGTACAAGAATATGCACCACCTAAGTCTATCGACCCAGAAAAAGCGATTCAACGTCTTAATGATGTCATGCAAGTGATACCGCAGGTATTAAACGTCCCATCATCTAACGTTGTATTGAAACTTCGACAAAAGCAACGTGGCACCCAACAATATGAAGCTCATGGTTCACAAAAACAACGCATCAAGGTAGCGGAGCAGGGGCAACACTTCTTGGTTAATTTAACTGATTACTTAGATACCGGTCTGTTTCTTGACCATCGTATTACCCGTTCTATGTTGGCCGAACAAGCAGCAGGCAAGGATTTTCTAAACTTGTTTGCCTATACAGGTTCAGGATCCGTTTATGCTGCCGCTGGTAATGCCAAATCAACAACAACGGTTGATATGTCGAATACCTACCTTGAGTGGGCTCGAGATAATATGGCTCTGAATGGTTTTAACGGTGAGCAACATCATTTCTTGCGTGCTAACTGTTTAGAGTGGTTGCAAGGTGCACAAAAGTCAGCGCAGCGTTATGGTTTGATTTTTCTTGATCCACCGACATTTTCAAACTCTAGCCGAATGGATGGGGTGTTTGATATTCAACGTGACCATCAGGCTTTGATCAAGATGACTGCTTCTTTACTGACTGATGATGGCGTGTTAATGTTCTCCACTAATTGTCGTAATTTCAAGTTGGATGAAGCTATCTCTAATGATCTGATTGTCAACGATATTAGTGCTAAAACCTTACCGAAAGATTTCGAGCGAAATGTAAAAATTCATTACTGTTGGAAGATATCAAATATAAGTTAAAAGTAAGACAAAGATCGTTCCATTGTTAACAAACGTTTGTTTGAAGGGAGAATGCAATGCAGCAAGACATCGAATCTTATAAATACTGGCAAGACGTGGGCTTTCATGTTTTTGACAATGAAATCCCACATCATTTGATACTCACTCAAACCTACCAAGAATGGTTACGAGAGAACCCGGAAGGTTCTAATTATCTTGAGTAGCAGGTCGTAAAGATCGACATTGTTCATAGGGTGAATTGAACATAGATATGTAATGAAATGAAATGGTAATGATTTTCATTTATAATCTGTACCTATTATTCTAAGGAGAGATATATGGACATTAGTTCTTTAAAGCATTGGCAGCAAGTAGTTGATAGCTTAGAAAGAGATACACCGATTCAATTGACATTAATGCAAACCTACGATGAGTGGTTGCAACAATATCCGAATGGAAGCTCTATTTCTTAATTAAACTCTTTGAGTGTGGTTTTAATATCTAGCCATAGTTGGCTGTAGGCCTTGCTTGCCATTGATGAATTATCAAATGCTGATAACGGTGCTTGATGATCACCCATACGCTCTATGATTGCAGCATAAGGGATACTGCTTGCTAATCCATTCTTGACAAACTTAGGTGGGTGGTCAAGCATCAACCTATGTAAAGTACGCCGCCGATCAACCATGGTAAAAAAAGCATGTAATCGTTTTGGTTTTAACTTATGTTTTTTGAAAAAATCACGCGTTTGTTGGTATGTTCTTAGCGATAGATGGGTTGGTATTATCGGGATATACAGCGAATCAGCGGTATCAAATATTTGTTCTGTTAATAAAGAAAAGCTAGGCGGACAATCTAAAATGATTAAAGCGTAATTTTCGCCAAACGGCCTCACTAATTTTTTTATTATATTTTCTTCATGTTGTTGACCTTTTAACAATAATTGCTGGTCAATATGACGGTAAGAAAAGTCCGCAGGAATGATGTCCAAATTAGCATAGTCAGTAGACTTCACTAATTCACCCATTGGTGTTTTTCCTGAGATAAATTTCCTGGCATCTGTTTTCTTCTTGGCTTTACTGCCTAATAACCAAGTTGCAGCGCCTTGTGGATCGAGATCCCATAATAGAGTGGGAATGCCTTCATTGGCGGCTAACCAGGCAATATTGACTGCCGATGTGGTTTTTCCTACGCCGCCTTTTAAGTTAAAAAATGCAATTGTTTCCATGAAAATTAAAACGTTTTCTCCATTGAAGCTAACAGTGTTGCCTGTGCTGAAATAATTTCATCACCATCTGCTCGTGAAACTCGGTTATAACGACCATCTTCAGAAAGAAGCCAAGCTTGAGAGTTATCAGCAAGGTAGATTTCTAAATCGTCGATAACGCGCTGGCGAAGGCGTTTTGAATCAATTGGGAAACAAGTTTCCACTCGGCGTAATAAGTTACGCTTCATTAGATCCGCACTACCAGCCCAAATTTGTGGATCTTCATTATTTTGAAAATAAAATACGCGAGTATGTTCTAAAAAACGGCCAACAATACTTCTGACTTGAATGTTTTCAGATAAACCTTTGACACCCGGTTTGAGACAGCACATGCCACGAATAATTAAATCAACTTTGACACCGGCCATGGATGCTTTATAAAACGCTTGAATCATTTCTGGTTCTACTAATGAATTAACTTTAGCAATTATTCGTGCTGGTTTACCGGCGGTAACGTTAGTTATTTCACGGTCTATTTTTGCTAATAAGGTTTTATGTAAAGTAAACGGTGCATAAAGCATGCGATGCATTTTGGCTACTTTACCGAGACTGGTTAATTGAATAAATAAATTACTAACATCTTCACCAATTTCTTTATTAGCGGTTAAGAGACCATAGTCAGTATAGATACGTGAAGTACTACGATGGTAGTTACCTGTTCCTAAATGTACATAGTGACGTAGTTTATGATTCGCTTCTCGTCGTAATACTAATAACATTTTGGCATGAGTTTTATAACCCACGATACCATATACAACATGGACACCTGCTTCTTGTAAGCGTGATGCTAGAGCTACGTTTTCAGCCTCATCAAAACGGGCGCGTAGTTCAATAACAACGGTGACTTCTTTACCCGCATGTGCAGCAATAACTAGCGCATCAACAATCGGTGATTTAGCTCCAGTACGATAAAGCGTTTGTTTAATCAATAACACGGAAGGATCACTTGCTGCAGATTTAAGAAAATCTACTACCGGCGTGAATGATTGGTAGGGGTGATGTAATAAAATATCTTGTTTGCGAATACATTCAAAAATATCTTTGTTCGAAGATAAACCTGAAGGTCGGCCTTGAGTGAAGGGTTTAAACTTGAGATCTGGCCGATCGACTAAAGAGCATACTTGTTGTAAGCGACTCAGGTTTACAGGTCCATTAACTAAATAAACTTTATCTCGGCCCATACCACATTGATTACGTAGGAAATCAACCATTTCTTCTGGACAGTTATGAGCTATTTCAAGACGTACTTCATCACCAAAATTACGCTGGGTTAACTCATCAGATATAGCAACCAGCAAGTCGCTAGTTTCTTCAGTATCGATTGCTAAATCACTGTTTCTAGTCACTCGAAATTGGTAGCAGCCTTTAACTTTCATGCCATAGAATAAGTCATCAGCATAGGCGTGAATTATCGAAGAAAGGAAAACAAATTTATGCTCGCCAGGCTGATGTAGGTGGTCAGGTAATTGAATAACTCGAGGCAATGCTCGTGGCGCTTGTAAGATAGCGAGACTACGATTACGGCCAAATGCATCTTTACCAACCAGCGACACAATAAAGTTCAAACTTTTATTTAGTAAGCGTGGGAAAGGGTGGGATGAATCTAAACCTATCGGGCTTAAAATAGGCGATACTTGTTCAATAAAGTAGTCGCGTAGCCATTCTGTTTGCTCTTCAGTCCAGCTAGCTCTAGGCAGAACTTGAATGGCTTGTTGTTCTAACTCTGGGACTAGTACTTCATTTAAAACACGATATTGTTCTTCTACTAACTCATGAGCACGAACATTAACTAGCTTTAATGCTTCTTGGGCTGTTATTTTGTCAGCTTCTAAGTAAGGGTCACCCAGCTCTATTTGTTGGACTAAACCGGCAACTCGTACTTCAAAGAACTCATCTAAGTTTGTTGATGAAATGCACAGGTAATTCAAGCGTTCCAACAGTGGCACTGAAGGATCTGAGGCTTGTTGCAGCACGCGCCAATTAAATTCTAATAAACTTAGTTCGCGGTTTAGATAAAGGTCGGGGTTATCGAGAGAAATGTTTTCAGTAGAAGTAGTGTCCATAAATGAAATTATATATTCCTCTTGTGACAATTCGATGACAGTGCCAGTAATAACGGGTGTTATTTCAATTTAGTCGCGATTTAGTTGTTCATAAACTAAATTGATCTGGCTCACTTGAGATTAGCATATTGAAAACGTTAATAGGCAAGTAATTCGTTTTATTTTTAACGCGGTTATTATTAGATGATTTAACTGCCAATAAACCTTATATAATAGTCACAATTAAAGTGAACCATTTCACTTGTTATTACTCCAGCTCAGACTTGCTTGATCTGAATAATCACTAGCAGTCAATTCCATACTTGTTTATTACTAAACGGTGTCGTCAATGGGGTGAATCTGCTATCTTGCAGGTCATTACAAGAACAATAAGTAGTTTCAGCTGTCCACCAAAATGGTTTTGGCTTGAAACTAGGTTAAAGAAAGGTAAGATAATTTTTGATAAATCTGATGAAACTTCCATGACTGAACAAGAGAAACCAGCTAAACCGTTTTGGCAACAAAAACGTTTAAGCCAAATGTCTCACCAAGAGTGGGAAAGTCTCTGTGATGGCTGTGGTCGATGTTGCTTGCATAAGCTAGAAGACGATGATGATGGCCGTATGTATTACACTCGAGCCTCTTGTGAATTGCTAGATATTAAAACTTGCCGTTGTAGTGATTATCAAAATCGCGAACAATTAATGCCTGATTGTATTCAATTAAGTGTTGATCAAGCAGAGTATTTTGATTGGTTACCATCGACGTGTGCATATCGTTTATTAGCTGAAGGCGAACCGCTACCTGAATGGCACCCATTAATTACCGGTGATAAGGACAGTGTTGTTAAAGCAGGGGTATCGGTCACCGATATAGCAAAACCAGATACTGAGGTGGATGATTTAAGGGAGGAGGTGATTGCCTTGCCTGAACCTAGGAAAGTAGTTAGCCATGACTCCTGAAGAAAGTCGTGAATTCACCGCGCGTCTAGAAGTTGCAGCATTACTATTATTAAAACATGTAATCTTCCGCAAACCTGATGATTTAGCGCGACGCTTTGGCTTGCCAGTACCTGTTGTACGTTATTGGTGGCGAAATACCGATCAAGAAACTGAAGAACTCAATCAAAGTGCTTTGTCGCCGCGACAAGTGAAATCAATACGAAAAGCAGGCCAAACACTTGAAGGTTGGGAAAAGGCAAAACGTTACCGTCCTGAGTGTGGCGCCCGATTAACGAATGGTAAGCGCTGTAAAAAATCAGTTGCAATTCGCCAACCGGAAGGTTGGGACCGCGGGGCCTTATCGGATCGTTGTCGTATACATGGTGGCATGGCACGTCGAGTTAGAAAGAAAAAAGTGGATGCTGACGAGTGATATCATTCACACTATTATTCAATTATTTTTACCTGTTAGATGTTAACTATGACTGACCAAACTGCGCTGACTCAATTTAATCAAGATTTATGTGATTTTCTTAATCAATCACCGACACCGTTCCATGCGGTGGCGACGATGACAAAACGATTATTACAACATGGTTTTTGTCAGTTAAATGAACGTGACAGTTGGGGTACGTTAACTGCTGGTCGTTACTTTGTTACTCGCAATGACTCATCTGTTATTGCCTTTAATTTAGCGGAAAGTGAACTCGCTGTAAGTGGCTGGCATATGTTGGGTGCTCATACCGATAGCCCTTGTTTAAAAGTGAAACCTCAGCCTGAAAAAACAAACCATAGTTTGTGGCAGTTAGGCGTAGAGGTATATGGCGGCGCTTTATTAAATCCATGGTTTGACCGCGATTTATCTATGGCTGGCCGGGTGAGTTATTTAGATTCATCAAATACGATTAAACAAGCGTTAGTTGATTTTAAAAAAGCGGTTGCAACGATTCCAAGCTTGGCGATTCATCTTGATCGCGAGGCCAATAAAAACCGTACGGTTAATCCGCAACTACATTTACCGCCGATTCTGATGCAGCAACAAGACAGTGACCAAGCTGATTTTAGAGCGGTTTTGTTAGCCCAACTTAAGTTGCAATATCCAGATATAGACATCAATCAGGTCTTAGACTATGAAATTAGCTTTTATGATACGCAGCCTGCTGCCGTTACCGGCTTAAATGATGACTTTATTAGTAGTGCTCGCTTAGATAACTTATTAAGTTGTTTTGTTGGTTTACAGTCTTTGATTGACGGTGATAAACAACAATCAAGTTTATTAGTTTGCAGTGATCATGAAGAAGTGGGTAGCGAATCTAGCAGTGGTGCGGCTGGCTCCTTTTTAGAATCGGTATTAAAACGACTTTGTCCTGATACTGAGCAACATTATCGAATGCTGCAACATTCGATGTTGATTTCTGCTGACAATGCACATGCTATCCACCCCAATTATGCTGATAAACACGATGCTAATCATGGACCAAAATTAAATTCTGGACCGGTTATAAAAACCAATGCTAACCAGCGTTACGCCACTAACAGTGAAACCAGTGCCTACTTTCGTCACCTTTGCCAACAGCAGTCGGTGCCGGTTCAAGACTTTGTTGTTCGTACTGATATGGGCTGTGGCAGTACCATTGGTCCGATGACCGCAAGTCAGCTAGGCATTAGAACAATCGATATTGGCGTACCAACCTACGCAATGCATTCAATACGTGAATTAGCAGGCAGTAAGGATGCTTATATGCTGATGCAAGTAATGACACAATTTTTTACAATTTAAATTAATCAAGGAATTAACATGGCTGAAACAGTAGATGAACTAACCGTTGAATATCACGAAGGTGATGATATGACTGTTAAAGAGTTAGACAAAGCGGTTTTAACAAAAGGTGCGTGGGCAACAGTGATGTTCCGTTATCAAGATTTAGATCGTAAAACGGGTGATTTCGGCGCTGAGAAATACACTATTCGTCGTTTTCAAAAACGTAACGGTGAGTATAGCCAACGTTCTAAATTTAATATCTCAAGTAAGGATCAAGCACAACAAATCATCGCAGCATTAAAAAAATGGACTGATGAATAAAAGTCTAGTTACGAATGTCGTTGCTGCTGGCTTAGTGGCAACGGGGTTAATGATAGCTGAACCTTTGCGTGAGCCGGTTCTTTCAACCGGCTTATTCGCTCTTGCAGGCGGAGTTACCAATTGGTTAGCTATTCATATGCTATTTGAAAAAGTGCCGGGACTTTATGGCTCTGGTGTAGTGACAGAACGATTTGAGGACTTTAAAGGTGGTATTCATGATCTCGTCATGAATCAGTTCTTTAGTAGAGAAAATCTTGATCGTTTTTTTGCTGAAATGGTGAGTGAAGATGAGCAGCATCAACTAGATTTTTCTGAAGTCATCGAGCAAACTGATTTGAGTCCGACCTATGATGGTTTAGTCACCACGATCATGGAGTCATCGTTTGGTAGCATGTTATCGATGATGGGTGGTCAAGCTGCTTTAGAGCCACTGAAAGATCCTTTCATTAATAAGATGAAGATCTCACTTAATGAGTTGGCACATAGTGAGTCTTTCCAGATAAGTGTGCGTGAAAAATTAACCAGTAGTCCGGTCAGTAATGATATTCATCACCAAATTGAGCATGTTGTTAGTGCTCGACTTGATGAGTTAACGCCCATAATGGTTAAAGAGATTATTCAAACTATGATCAAACAGCATCTTGGTTGGTTGGTCGTTTGGGGTGGGGTATTTGGCGGATTGATTGGCTTAACTGCTAGCCAACTACCTATTTAGCCTGATGAGTTACGGGTAGTCGAATAATAAATCGGCTACCCATTCCTAATTCTGATTCGACCAGCAGTTCTCCATCATGAATTTCAGTAATAATAAAATACGAAATACTTAAACCTAAGCCTGTGCCTGCATTGTCACTTTTAGTGGTAAAAAAAGGCTCGAAGATGCGCTCGCAAATATCGGGATCAATTCCGGGGCCATTATCAGCAATTTCCACGCTGATCATTTCATCATCAGCTTGGTGGCGAGTTGATATGGTAAAGCTTGGATTATCTGTTTCGGCAGTTTGCATTGCCTGCATACCATTACGAAATATATTCAGAAAAACTTGTTGAATTTTGTTTTCTTCACAGGGAATTTTAACCAGTTCTTCTTGGTAGTTTTTAACAAAGTCGATGTGCTTATTTGTTTTGTTAGCATTCATAACTAAAGACAATGTTTTATCCAATAAACTGCTTATATCAAGTGGTGGCGAAATAACATCTGACTTTCTAGAAAAGTCGAGCATGTTGTCAATGATGTCAGAGATACGTAAGCTAGCATCATTTAATGATGATAGCATCGTTAAAATATCTCTATTTTCCATATACTTATGAAGTGAATCTAAATCAATTCCTGTTAGCTCTGCAGCAACGATATTAGCCTGTAAGTTAGTATTGTTTAGGCGATTATTCAATACTGAAGCCGTTTGTAACATTGCTGACAAAGGGTTGTTTATCTCATGAGCCATGCCAGCAGCTAGGCCGCCTACTGACATAATCTTTTCTGATTGAATCATCATCTCTTCAAAGCGGACTCGCTCCGTCACATCATCAATTCTTATTACCGCACCTTCGGTATCATTGGTAATCAATGGATATACGGTAATATCTTCATAGCGAATTTCACCACTGTGGTTATAAGACTGACGAGAGTCTACGAATTCCTGACGTGTTTTTATGGCATCAAATATACGGCCCATTTCGACGGCGATACGCGGAAATACAGTAGGTAATGTTTTGCCTTGAGCTTCTTCTTTACTTAGGCCGGTAACCCGTGTGGCTTCGTGATTCCACTGAGTGACAGTACCATCAATATTTACACCGATAATGATGGACGGCATGGAGTTAATGATATTCGCTAGATAGTTACGAAGTTGTTGTAACTCACGGTTAGATTCTACTTTTTCAGTAATATCTCGAGCAGACAACAAGACACAAGCTCGTTTATTGATGGTGATTGCTTCACCACACAGTAGAACGTCACGGACTTCGCCGTTTTTTACTACTAATTTAACTTCAAGGTTACGAACTTGACCATTTTTTTCGATTTCTTTTAATAAGGTAGTGCGTTGTTTTATATCTAACCATAAGCCCAGTTCGACAGTTGAGTGGCCAATTAGCTCATCACGTTGATAGCCTAATATCTTTGTTGCACCTTCGTTAACCTCTATAAAAACACCACCATACAGTGTTGTTATTGATAAGGAGTCGGGCACCGAGTTAAATGCTTTTACGTATTCTTCTTCTGACAGCAATAACGCATCTTCAATTTGTTTGCGTTCAGTAATGTCGTAAAACCATCCAAGAACGGCATCCTCACCTTCAAATTTTATCGGTAAGTAGGTAGACAAAGCCCATTTACCTTCAGCACCAGGAGCTGACAAATTAACCAGTCGATTAGTGACTGAAATACCTTGTTCAACCGAGCTGAGTATTTGCTCGTACTCCTCTCGGTTAACATAGAAATCACCTGGGTAGGCACCAAAAGCCTTTTTAGAATCAGTATTGAGTAGGGTGTTATAACTGGGATTGGTGTAGGCAAGCGATCTACCTTTGTTTTTAGCTATTCTAATGGCGATAGGGCTAGTATCAAGCATATAGTTAAATTGCTGTTCGCTTTCACGTAAGTAATCCTCAACTTGTTTACTATTCTGTTTAAACCTCGTGTTTTCGATGGCATAACTGAGTAGTTGTGAAAAGTTATCTAGTAAGTCTAGTTCGATTTTTGAGTAGCAATTAGTTTGTTTTGCATAGAGCATTAATACCGCAGCTTGGTTGTCCTTGATGAAGAGAGGTAGGGCGGCAATGGCAGCATATCCTTTATCGGTTGCATCTTTTCGCCACGGAATAAAGTTGGGATCGGTATGGATATCATTAATGACATAAATTTTTTTTGTGCGAAGAGCAACTTCAGTAGGACCTAACTCTAGCGCTGAAGGTTGGTAGGAGTCAGCATTGCTTTCACTAGTAGCAAAGCCGATGGGGTTAGCTGGAGACTGCTGTTCATTAATAGGGTAAGCAACCCAAGCAAAACTATAGCCAACTTCTTCTACACAAATTCGACATACTTCTGACAGTAGTTGTTGTTCGGTTTGAGCATGAAATAAAATATAACTACAGTGTATTAATAGTTGCTGCGCAGGTGAGCTTATAGCTACCGCAGTAGCACAGGGAGCAGGGGGAGGTTCTTTATCCGTATTTTCCATAATAATTAACCTATTATTTTGGAAGGGAAGCAAAATATAATCTGTAACGAATTGAATCAAGTCTAACAGAATTATATTTGCTGAGTCTCATTTTAGAGAAAGTACTTAGCCAGGTTCCTGCGCATGATTCGGGTCGACAACAAAGTAATATCAATGGACACTTGTTTAATAAACTTACATTCTAGGGTATCAATGTGGCTGATGATTATGAGCGTATTGCTAGTGCAATTGACTATATTAGGTGCCATGTCAGACAGCAACCAAGTCTAGAAGATATTGCAGATCAGCTGAATTTAAGTGCTAGTCACTTTCAACGCTTATTTAGTCGGTGGGCGGGTGTATCACCTAAACGATTCCTGCAAGTATTAACTCTACAGTCAGCCCAAGACTTATTATTAAAAACAGATATGTCTGTATTAGACGTTTCATCTGAGTTGGGCCTAACTAGTGGCTCACGGCTTTATGACCACTTTGTGCAATTACAGGCAATGACACCAGCAGAATATAGGCAACAAGGTCATGGTTTGTCGATCAGCTATGGTATTCATCAAACGCCATTTGGCCATGCATTTATCGCGGTGACGGCAAGAGGTATTTGTAAACTGGTATTTGTCGATGAGCAGTCCAAGCAACAATTGGTCAGTGACCTCAAACAGCAGTGGGATTTAGCAACAGTTCAACAAGATCTGATCGTTACCAAGTCAGTGATAGAGAAGTTATTTACTGTTAATTCAAATCCTAAGTCACCACTTACAGTGCTCGTTAAAGGCACTAATTTTCAGTTAGCAGTCTGGCAAGCTTTATTAGCTATTCCTGAAGGTAAGTTGGCTTCTTATAGCCAAGTAGCTAATGCGATAGCCAAGCCCAAAGCAGTACGTGCGGTGGCCAGTGCTATTGCTGCAAACCCAGTCGGATATTTAATTCCTTGTCATCGAGTGATACGCCAAAACGGTTACCTTGGTGGGTACCGGTGGGGTTTAATTAGAAAACATGCCATGATTATCAATGAACTATCTCGTCATGATAATAAATAAATTAGGACTGAATCATGAGTAATGTGCATGAAAAGATGAATTATGTGGAACTACCAGCCAATGACTTTGCTGCCATAAAAGCATTTTTTGGCCAGGTATTTAATTGGTCTTTTGTAGATTATGGTTCCGATTATATCGCCTTTTCTGATCAGGGCTTAGATGGAGGATTTTACCGTTCACAATTAATTGCATCCTCATCGACAGGTAGCGCATTAATTGTCTTTTATAGTCAACACTTAGAACAGACGCAGAAAAAAATTGACCAAGCCGGAGGCACAATTAATAAACCAATATTTGAATTTCCCGGTGGCCACCGATTTCACTTTTGTGACCCACATGGTAATGAGTATGCGGTTTGGTCAGAGCTTAAAACACCGGTTTAGTTTTTGGCAATTATCAGCCAATAGTTTATTATCAAAGCTAGATAGAGATTGTATTTCACTGATATTTTGGTTGTTTACTTAGGTAGATGGATAATGTCTGAGCAGGAAATTTCAGGGCTAAAAGTTCAAGTAGACCAGTTAGCTGCCAAGTTAGAAGCTGTTGATAAGGAACTCAAACGTTCTCAGCTGGCTCAAGCTGAATTTTTAACGCGAATGTCTCATGAGCTTAATTCACCATTGAGCGTTATTATTGGTTTCTCGCAATTGCTTGAAAACAGTTCCTTGACCGAAGATCAATGTGAAAATTTGCAAGAAGTTATTGATGCTGCAAACTATTTAAATGATCAAAATCAGCACTTATTTAAATTAAGTCTAGCCAAAAACTCACCGCTGAAGTTTGAGCCGGTCAAAATCAAAGAAATTCTAGACATTAGCCTGCAACACTTTGCTGAACTTATTCAGAAAAAAAATATTATTATTGATGAAGAATGCGTGTGCCCAAATGCAGAGATTCAAGCAGATCCACAATATATAAAGCAAGTTGTCGATAGCCTCATTATCAATGCGCTGCACTATACTAACCCGGCAGGAACGGTCAGTTTGACAATAGAACAGCAAGCTCACAGTTTGTACATATCGATTCATGATGGTGGGGTCGGTATACCAGAACAACTATACTCTGAAGTATTTACTTTATTTCACGATCGTAATGTCGAAAATGTAGAAGGCTTAGGTATGGGCTTGTATTTAGCCAAGGAATACGTTGAATTAATGGACGGTGAAATAGGCTTTGAATCTATTGATAATCACGGCACCACATTTTGGGTCACCTTGCCCTTAAATGCTGAAATTGAGGCTTCTCCTAATTAATACCCCGAAAACTGCTGGTGTAGTTGTTCTGCTTCAGAAGCAGGCAATTGAATAGTTACTTGCACCCGATCCGTAAACTGCTGCTCAATCATTTGACCATGACATTTTTTAAGTTGGTATTCCAAACTTTGAAGTTGTGAATAATCAATTTCAAACTTGATGATGGTCATTTCAACCCAAGGAATATAACTTGCTGCGGCAATAGCCTGTTTAGCAGCAGTACCATATGCCCGAGTTAAACCACCTGTACCTAGTTTTACACCGCCAAAATATCGTATTACACCCACGACAACATTTATTAAGTCTTCACCTTCAAGTGGAGCTAAAATTGGCCGACCTGCAGTACCTGATGGCTCACCGGCATCATGACAACGCTCATTGATAAAGCCATCGACTTGGCGAATCCGCCACGCAAAAGCAAGGTGATTTGCATGAGGGTGTTGCGAAGCTAATTTCCGCAAATGCTGCAGTGCTTCTTGTTCGGTTGCACAAGGATAAATAGCCCCGATAAAGCGTGATTTTTTTACTTCAAACTCAGCAGTTGTTGCTTGTGCGATGGTGAATAGTTCTGTGGCCATGTGATGTAAATGTAATTAAACAGCTGCTAATTTACCATATCAACCGTTGAAGGTTAGAAAACATCTAACGATTGAGTTGTTGAACTAGCCTCTTGACCAAGTAAGGGGGATAATTGTAAGTGATTGACCTTACACCTGTTGTAAACATTTAATAAGGATGTTTGCTATGTTGTACTCCAAACCGATCACGCCAGCCGCCTCAGCTAGACAGCGTATTTGTCAGAACTACCTTGCTGATGAAACTCAAGCCACGAATACTTTATTGTCCGAAATACAATTTTCAGAAAGTGCTCGTGAATCAATAGCTCGTCGTGCTTATGAACTCATTGAAGCGATTCGAAAGCGACAACATCAGTCATTTTTTTCTATTGAGCAGCTATTAAGTAACTTTAAGCTAACCAGTGCAGAAGGTCGCAGCTTAATGGGATTAGCGGAAGCATTATTACGAATTCCAGATAAACACACTGCATTGCTGTTCCTAGAAGATAAGCTGTCTGGTGCTGAGTGGAATAGTTCTAACTCGAACTACACAAATAAGGTAGTTGCTCATTTTCTTTGGTTGGCTAAAACACTACTTGAGTTTCGCCATCAACGAAGTGAAATAAAACGTTTCTTATCGTGGTGTTTCAGGCCCGTTATTTTGTTTTGTTTTCAAGTCGTTACTCGTTCAGTAGCGCAACGATTTATCTTAGCTGAAACAATAGAGCAAGCATGGCAACAGTCACAGAAACAATTAAGTAAAGGCTATTGTTTTTCATATGATATGTTGGGTGAAAGCGCCCGCAATAATGAAGAACAGAAACTGTATTTTCAGCGATATAGTGATGCGATTACCGTGATTGGTCAGCATGAAACGGATAGTTCAACGAGACCGAGTATTTCGGTAAAACTATCAGCCCTACATTGTCGCTACTCAGCCCAACAACATGACTATGTTGTGTCGGCACTTGTCCCGCAATTAAAAAAACTTGCATTACTGGCCAAACAATATGATGTCGATTTAACTATAGACGCAGAAGAAAGTGACAAACTGGATCTCTCCTTAGATATTTTTGAAGGAGTATTTTCAGATAAAGACCTCGCCGGTTGGCAAGGGTTTGGACTCGCAGTACAGGCCTATCAAAAAAGAGCTTCAACCGTTATAGATTGGCTAATAGAGCTCGCAGAAAAACATTCACGAAAAATTTCAGTGCGGTTGGTGAAAGGGGCTTATTGGGATGCCGAGATTAAATGGGCACAGCAAAAAGGCTTAACTAACTACCCGGTATTTACCACTAAAGAAGCAACTGATGTCAGTTACTTAGTCTGTGCTAAAAAACTATTAAATGCAGGTGAATATATTTATCCTCAGTTTGCTACTCACAATGCTTATACCGTTGTCAGTGTTTTAGAGCTTATGGATGGCCAAACTGAGTTTGAATTTCAACGGTTACATAATATGGGGCAAGGCTTGTACGACCAGTTAATCGAACAGCATTCATCCCCGTGCCGTATTTATGCCCCGGTAGGAAAATACAGTGATTTATTAGCTTATCTGGTGCGACGAATGCTCGAAAATGGAGCTAATAGTTCGTTTGTTAATAATTTGGCTGATCCTGAGTTGACAAGCTTATCTTTGATTAATGATCCGATTGTTAAATTACAGAAAAGGGATAGCAAATCGAGCTTAGCATTGCCAGTAGCCTTGTACAAAAAAGAGTTTTCCGCTCCAGCAAGATTGAACTCAACAGGTATCGATCTATCAGAGCATGTCGCTGTTAAGCAATTAATGGAAAAAATAGCACAATCTACTAAACACCTGACAGTCATTCCTACCAGTGCTGATGCGGTGGTCCATAACCCTGCAGACCTACAACAAATTGTAGGTGGTCTCGTTTATGACACTGATAAGACGATAGAGAAAAAAATAAACCTAGTAACACTGGGGAGCAGGTCGTGGTCATCCTTGGAGCTGAGTCAGCGCTGTCGTGTAGTCAATAATCTGGCCGATCTTATCCAAATTCATCAAGCCTTTCTGATAAGTTTATTAATAAAAGAAGCGGGTAAGACTGTTGCTGACAGCATTGATGAAGTGCGTGAGGCTATCGATTTTTGCCGTTATTATTCACGACAATCCGCACAGTTATTTTCTGAAAATGACCTTTCTAGTCGCGGTGTCGTTTTATGCATTAGCCCATGGAACTTTCCATTAGCCATTTTCACCGGCCAAGTGGTGGCAGCCCTTGTCACTGGTAATACGGTGTTGGCGAAAGTCGCTGAACAAACGAGTTTAATAGCCCAAGCAATGATGAAGTTGTTTGCCAAAGCAGGAATAAGTAAACACGCCGTGCAATTACTACTAGGTCCTGGGCTGACCATTGGAGAAAAAGTAATCCCTGATCAACGTATCCAAGCTGTTATGTTTACGGGATCAGTAAAAACAGCTCAATGGATCAATAAAACACTGGCTTTACGGGAGCGAAATAATATTCCTTTTGTTGCCGAAACTGGTGGTCAAAATGCAATGATTGTTGATGCTACAGCACATATTCAACAACTGGTTGATGATGTCCTTGAATCAGCTTTTCATTCAGCAGGACAGCGTTGCTCTGCGCTACGGGTTATCTATGTAGATGAAGGCATAGCTGATAACTTTATCCGCTTATTAACAGGCGCAATGGCTGAGCTGGTGATAGGCGACCCAGAACATGTAAATACAGATATAGGCCCGATCATTGATCAAGCTGCGATTGATCGACTTCATAAACACTGTCGTTTTTTAAATAGACAACGCGCCGACGTGGCGAAACACCTCTTTAGTTGTGTCATAGATCCTCAAACAGATAAGGGACATTACTTTGAACCTCGACTGTATGAGATTAAAAGTATCGACTTATTAGAGAAGGAGGTGTTTGGCCCGATACTACATCTTATTCGTTTTAAAGCTGACAATATCAATGCTGTTATCAATGAAGTTAACCAAAGCCATTATGGCTTAACACTTGGGTTGCATAGTCGTATTGAACAGTTTACTACTCAGTTAGCAAGCAAACTGAGTGCGGGAAATATTTACATTAATCGCAGTATGGTGGGCGCAGTGGTCGGTGTTCAACCGTTTGGAGGTCGATCATTATCAGGTACGGGGCCAAAAGCAGGAGGGCCACATTATCTAGAAGTATTGGTCAAACACACAACTAAACAACAGCAAGTAGCATTTACTTTGAGTAAACAAGTTGCTGTCAGTTCTGAGGGGGAAGCGGTGGCCGAGCAAGCTTACCAAGCAAGGCCAAGTTGGCAAGCATTAGGACTAACATCACGCATCACTATACTCAATAATTTTTGTACTGAGTTATTTGCCAATAACAATAAAGCCACCACCATAGTAACAACCTGGCTTGATACTGTTGAAAATATGGGAGCAAGGTTAAGAGCACCAATCATATTGCCGAGTCCTACCGGTGAGACGAACCAACTTTATTATGAAAGTCGCGGTGTCATCGTGGCCATTGGTCATCATACCCAACCATTATTAACTTGGTTTGGTGCAGTAATGAGTGCACTTACTGTTGGCAATAATATTATTTGCATCACACCAAAGTCAGATAAAGAGACTGTCGAGTGGATACAAGCTGCAATGAAGTTATCAGGTATGCCTGACCATGTTTTACAGTTTCTAGATAAACGACATGCCGAGAAAGTCATCAGTTCTACTCGCATCAGTGCTGTGCTTTGTCCATTCCACAACCATAAAATCAAACAGATTTTAGCTAGTCGCAGTGGTGCAATAACACCGTTGTTATGCGCTGACGATATTTTCTACCAGCAACGACTTTGTTTAGAAAAAACTATCTCTATAGATGACACGGTTGCGATCGGTAACGCATCATTGTTGAGTCGAACAAGTACATGAGTCTGGTATGATCGTTTAATTTTCTTGCGGTACCAAATATCATGGCCACTGATAGCTTTTCCAACCTTTCAATTTCAACCGCTCAAGTAAGCAATCTTGAATCTATGGGTTATAGCAAAATGACGCCTATTCAAGCGCAGAGTTTACCGCATATTTTGAAGGGTAAAGACCTGATTGCCAAAGCAAAAACAGGTAGCGGTAAGACAGCAGCTTTTGGTATTGGTTTATTAAACGAAATCAACCCTCGCTTCTTTGGTGTGCAAGCGTTAGTCATTTGTCCGACTCGTGAATTAGCAGATCAAGTGGGTAAAGAAATCCGCAGATTAGCGCGTAGTGTGCCTAATATTAAATTAGTGTTGCTGTGTGGTGGTAAACCTTTGGGTCCACAAATCGGTTCACTTGAGCATGGAGCTCATATTGTTGTCGGCACGCCCGGCCGTCTTCAAGATCACTTACGTAAAAATACCTTAAAGCTGGATGGTTTAAAAACCTTGGTATTGGATGAAGCTGATCGTATGTTAGATATGGGCTTTTCGGAAGTGATGGACGATATCATTTCGCAAACGCCGAAGTCTCGCCAAACATTATTATTTTCAGCTACCTATCCCGATACGATTAAACAAATGAGTCGTTCTATTCAAAGCAATCCGGTTACGGTTACGGTTGAATCAGAGCATCAAGAAAGTGTTATTGAACAGATGTTTTATGAAGTTAAAAAACATGAACGCAATAATACTTTGTTGGCCATTTTTGAACATTATCAGCCTGAAACCACCGTGGTATTTTGTCATACCAAAATACAGTGTGATGAAGTGGCTGAATTCCTTCGTAACAACCGTATCGAAGCCTTAGCCATTCATGGTGATCTTGATCAACGTGAACGTGATCAGGTGTTGGTTCGTTTTGGCAATAATAGTTGCTCAGTATTAGTAGCAACCGATGTTGCAGCGCGTGGTTTAGATATTAAATCGCTACAAGCAGTGATTAATTATGAATTACCGCGTGATCCAGAAATTTACGTACATCGTATTGGTCGAACAGGTCGTGCAGGTGAGCAGGGTAGAGCATTAAGTATTTTCACTGCATCAGAGCAAGTACGTATTAATGCAATTGAAAAGTATCAAAAGAAACCGTGTCGTTGTGATGTTTTTGAATCCTTAGATCGTGATCCTGGTTTCAGCTTACAACCACCAATGGTAACTATTCAGCTTGACTCAGGCCGCAAAAATAAAGTCCGTCCGGGTGATATTTTAGGCGCATTAACAGGTGATGCTGGCTTAACGGGTTCAGATATCGGCAAGATCGATATTTTTGATATGTCTAGCTATGTAGCCATTGAACGTACAGCATTACGCCAAGCGATGAATTATTTGGCACAAGGTAAAGTGAAAGGCCGTACAATTCGCGCTCGTAAAATTAAATAATAAAATCTTTAGAGGTAATAAAGCTTGTCAGTAACACTATTTGCAGTTGGTCAGCGCTGGGTCAGTAATAATGAAGCAGAATTGGGTTTAGGTATTGTTAAACAAAATTCTGGACGTCGTCTTGAGGTATTTTTCCCTGCCATTGGCGAACAGCGTACCTATGCTGCTGATAATGCACCTTTGAGTCGTGTTATTTACCCTGTTGGCGATACGGTTAGCACCAATGAAGATCGTACATTTACTATCTCTGAGCGCCATGAGTTTAATGAATGTTATATCTATCAAGGTGTTGATGACGAAGGCGAGGAAGTCAGTATCCATGAGATGGATCTGAATAGTCATGTCCAGTTCAGCCAACCTCAAGATCGACTGTTTGCAGGCCAAGTAGATAAAAATCGTCAATTTGAATTACGAATGGCAACGTTGGCACATCAACATCGCTTATTACAATCTCCTGTATTTGGTTTATCAGGTGCACGTGTTCAACCGTTACCTCATCAGATGTACATCGCTAGCCAAGTAGCAGAGCGCTATGCACCTCGCGTATTACTGGCTGATGAAGTGGGCTTAGGTAAAACCATAGAAGCCGGCCTTATTCTGCATCAACAATTGATTACTGGTCGCGCTAGTCGAGCTTTAATTGTGGTGCCAGATAGTTTGATTCATCAATGGCTAGTTGAAATGTTAAGACGTTTCAATTTGTCTTTTACCATTATGGATGAAGAACGCCATGCAGCTATTGCTGAGTCCGAAGACGGTAACCCTTTTGATAGCTCACAATTATTCTTATGTAACCTATCGGTATTGACTGCAAACCCAGCTATTTATGCTGATGCACTCGCTGCTGATTGGGATTTAATGATTGTTGATGAAGCACATCATTTGCAATGGAATGAGCAATTAGCTAGTCCAGAGTACTTAGCCATTGAAGGCTTAGCCAATCAGGTACACGGCTTATTATTGTTAACAGCGACACCTGAGCAACTTGGTATTGAAAGCCATTTCGCACGTTTACGTTTACTTGATCCTGATCGCTACCATGATTTAGCTGAATTCAAGAAAGAAGAGTCGAACTACCAGCCTGTTAGTGAGTTAGTAACACAGCTACTGGCAGATGATGCTGAGCAACAGGTTAAGACAAATAAACAGCTCCAACAAGCTATCACTGAGTTTTTAGGTGCAGAATCACTTGCTGAATTAATGCAAACGGATGACTTCGTTAGTGTTCAACAAAAAGCGACAACTGATTTATTAGATCATCATGGTACTGGCCGAATTTTATTCAGAAATACCCGTGATGTGGTGACTGGGTTCCCTGAACGTCAACTTCATAGCTACCCATTAACTGCACCTGATGAGATTATTAATAATGAATCACAGTCAGTTGTTGAGTTTGTCCAAGCAGAACGTTTATTTGGTGATGATTGGGTTGAGCAGGATCCACGAGTAAGCTGGTTGGTTGAATTATTAAAGCAACATCGTCAACAAAAAATATTGGTGATTTGTGCTCAAGCAGAAACAGCCCAAGATTTAGAAACCTTTTTACGTGTCAAACACGGCAGTCGTAGTTCTGTGTTCCATGAAGGTTTGAGTTTAGTTAACCGCGATCGTTCTGCAGCTTATTTTGCTGATGAAGAAGATGGTGCCCAAGTGTTAATTTGTTCTGAGATTGGTAGTGAAGGGCGTAACTTCCAGTTCTCTCATCATTTAGTATTATTTGATTTACCACTGAATCCTGATTTACTTGAACAACGCATTGGACGTTTGGATCGTATCGGTCAACGTCATGATGTCAATATTCATGTACCGTATTTTGAAAATACCGCGCAACAAGTATTACATGATTGGTATCACACCGGAATGAATGCATTTGAGCGTGTTTTCCCTGCCGGCGGTACTATTTATCAAGCAACACAAGAGCCGTTGCAACAGTCTCTGCTAGCACCCACTGAACAAGATAAATTATCATCATTAATTGAACTAACTCAATCGGTTACTGAAGAAACCTTAAGTAAATTGCAGCAAGGTAGAGACCGCTTGTTAGAGCTAAATTCTTGCAACCTACCAGTGGCAGAAGAGATTGTTGCTGATTTGGAAGAGAGTAGCGATAGTCGTGGTTTAACGGCCTTTATGGACTCTATATTTGATGAGTTCGGTGTTGATCAGCAACCTCATAGTGCTGACAGCATTATTGTCGAACCAGGCAATCACATGCTATATCATCATTTTCCAGCATTACCAGAAGATGGTTTAACAGCGACTTACCAACGTCACCGCGCTTTAGTTCGTGAAGATATGACCTTTTTATCATGGGAACATCCAATGGTAATGGGCGCGATGGATATGGTGATCAGTGGTGATTTCGGTAATAGTGCTTTTTGTACTTTAGCGACTGCTGCATTGCCTGCCGGTACATTATTAATAGAAGCGGTGTTCCGTATGCATTGTTCGGCACCGAAAGCCTTACAAGCTGATCGTTATTTAAATGAATCATTTGTGCGACTTGTGCTAGATGATAAAGGTCGCAACTTAACGTCTAGTTTGAATGAAGAGCGTTTTAGTGAACAAGCAGGTCGAATTCCAAGAGCAACAGCACAACAATTAATTCGTCATGCTCGACAAAATATTTCGCAATTAATTGATGATGCCAAGGAAGTCGCAGCCAAGAAACAAACCGAAATTATTACTGATGCGGTTAGCTCGATGAAGCAGAAATTAACGGCTGAGCAACAACGACTTGAAGCATTAGCTAAGGTGAACCCTAATATTCGCCAACAAGAAATTGACTATATGGTTGAATCTCAGCAATTATTAACTGATTATCTACAATCAGCTAAATTAACATTGGATTCATTACGTGTAGCCATTGTGACGGAACCTTCATAATGTAGTGTAGTCTGAGCTGGGTATTTTCAATTGTTATCGGCAGCTAGGAGCTTTTTTTGATTAAACGATTTGTATTACCGCTTATTATCTTAGCCGCCGCTATAGTTGGATTTATAGGTTTAAAAAACAGTAAACCTGAGCATGAAGTGCTCAAAAAAACTGAAAATGTCTGGCGAGTAGAAACTCAGACTGTTGCCTTTCAACAACGCGCCCCTGAAATTACTATTTATGGGCGCGTTGAAACACCTCGTAGATCAAAGCTCACTGCAGCATTAGTGGCTGATGTTACCCAGGTGAATGTGCTAGAAGGAACAAAAGTTGTCGTCGGTGATATTTTAGTCGTCTTAGATGACTCGGATCTGCAATTATTGTTAGCACAACGTCAGGCTGATCTTGCTGAAATTAATGCCATGATCAGCAGTGAAATGGTGCGGTATCAGCGCGATAAGAATTTACTCGAAAACGAACAACAATTACTAAAGCTGGCAGACAATGCGGTTATTAGAGCTAAGAAATTAGAAAAGTCCCACTTAGCTTCCTTAGCCACTTTGGATAATGCTCAAGCCGCTAAACAACGTCAATACTTGACTTTAAAGCAGTTAGAGCATGACATCACCGAACATCCGCCACGGCTTGCTCAACTAAAAGCACGCCAACAACGTGCTCAAGCCTTAGTTGCTCAAGCTGAACTTGATTTATCACGCTGCATTATTAAAGCCCCTTTTAGTGGTCGAATAGCCCAATTGAATATTGCGATTGGTGATCGGGTACGTATTGGTGATGCTTTATTATCACTTTATGACTTGTCACAATTAGAAGTTAGAGCGCAGTTACCAGGCCGTTATATCAAGCAGTTGCGTCAAATGATGGCTGAGCACATGTCGTTACAAGCTTCGGCTAATATTGATGGCCAACAGGCGAACTTTGATTTACATCGTTTTTCAGGTGAAGTAAGAGCTGATAGTGGTGGTATAGATGGTTTGTTTAGACTTTCAGGTAACAGTCAATCACTGGCTCTCGGCACTTTTGTTGAATTACGTTTCAAACTGGCCGAACAAGCAAACCTGGTATCGATTCCTTATAACGCGCTTTATGAATTAGATCGTGTCTACTTGCTGAGTGACGGACATTTAAAAGCCGTTACTATTTCTCGTATTGGTGAATATCAAACTAATGTTGGTGAAAAACGGTTATTAATTCACAGCTCTGAACTGTCAAAAGGTGATCTCATCATTACCACTCAGCTACCAAATGCAATTACCGGTTTGAGGGTTGAGGCTGTAAATGACTAATCATCGCCAAGATTTTATTGGGCTATTTGCTCAACATAAGGTTGCTTCCAACCTGTTGATGTTGATCCTGGTCATTGCCGGTTTAATGTCATTAACGAAATTAAATACCCAGTTTTTCCCTAACTTTGCCTTAGACTTTATTACTGTAAATATTGAGTGGCGTGGGGCCAGTGCTGAAGACGTTGAAGACTCAATTTCCAGTCGCGTCGAGCAAGAACTGCGTACTGTTGATTATGTAAAGAAAATGACGTCAACCTCGTCATATGGTGTATCTGTTGTGGTCCTTGAGTTTGAGGAAGGTGCTGAAATGGGCCAAGCCTTAGATCAGGTCAAAGACAAAATAGGCCAACTACGTAACTTACCTAGCGATTCCGAAATTCCTGAAGTCAATTTAGTCACTCGTTATGAACAAGTAGCTCGGATGTTAGTGACGACCGAAGGTGAGCTTTCTGAACTACGTCACTTAGTTCATGAGATTGAACATGACTTGCTGGACCGCGGTATTTCAAAGGTAAGCATTAGTGGCCTACCTGAAGAAGAAATAGCTATTCAATTAAGCACCAAACAACTTGAATCGTTAGGCATGGGCCTGCAAGCTGTCGGCGATAGAGTACAAGCGCTGAGTCGCGACTTACCTGCAGGTGAAATTGGTAATGATGATACTGCCAGACAATTACGTAGCCTCGATCAACGAAGAGATACGCAAGCATTTTCTGAGTTAGCGGTAAAAACAGATTATGAAGGCCGCTTATTATTGTTACAAGATGTGGCTGAGATTGAGCGTCGACCAATGCGTAATCAAGTCAATGTTTTCTATAAAGACAAACCTGCAGTCGAAATTACTCTACAGCGTACAGAAAATGCGGATTCGCTTGAGTCTGCACAGATCTTAGATGAATGGTTGGTGGAGAATGAACAGCAGTTACCGCAAGGCGTGAATGTCGTTGTTTATGATGCTAGTTGGCAATTAATTAAAGAACGCATGAACTTATTACTGACCAATGGCTTGGGTGGTTTGGTATTAGTCATCGCTATTCTATTTTTATTTTTACACAGCCGTGTTGCTTGGTGGGTAGCGGTTGGCATACCCGTCTCCTTTATGGCGACTTTGTTTGTCATGTATTTGTTGGGCGGCAGCATCAACATGATCAGCTTGTTCGGTTTAATCATGGCATTAGGGATTATTGTCGACGATGCCATCGTGGTTGGTGAGGATGCTTTATCCCATTACCAAAGTGGTGAAAACTCATTGCAAGCCGCTGAGGGTGGGGCAAGACGCATGTTAGCTCCGGTTATTTCATCATCATTAACCACCATCGCTTCTTTTTTACCGTTAATGATGATTGGTGGAATAATTGGCAACATTCTGTTTGATATACCTTTTGTTGTTATATGTGTCATCGTCGCCTCATTATTCGAAAGCTTTTTGATCTTACCGGGCCATTTGCGTCATGCCTTTCATAAAATTCATCATGCAAAGCCACCACCATTTCGTTTTTGGTTAGATAATAAGTTTAACTATTTTCGTGATGAGATTTTTCGGCCCTTAGTAACACAAGCTGTTAATTTCCGTTGGGTGACTATAGCAACCACATTTGCGTTATTTATTATCTGTATTGGTTTATTAGCCGGCGGTAGAATTCAGTTTACTTTTTTCCCGCAGCCCGAGGGCACGACGATTTATGCCAATGCACGATTTACTGCTGGTACACCTAATTATAAAGTGGCTGATTTTTTAGCTCATTTGAATACAACACTTGAGCAAGCTGAAAAAGATCTCGGCTCAGACTTGATTGATATTGCTGTTACTCGATTAGGCAATGCAACCACAGCCGGTGGTGAAGACAGTCAAACAGGCGAACGGTTTGGTTCAATTCAGGTTGAACTTATCTCTCCGGATGTGAGAGAGGTCCGCAATAGTAAGTTTATTAAGGCATGGCGTGATGGCATTGAACTACCAGCGGGTATTGAAACCTTTACCTTATCTGAACGTCGTTCCGGCCCACCTGGACAAGATATTGATGTGATTCTATCGGGTGCATCGGCAGAGAAGCTTAAGCAAGCAGGTCAAGAAGTGGCTATTGCTTTGAAACAGTTCTCAGGTGTCAGTGCTATTGAAGATGATATGCCCTATGGTCAAGAGCAGCTGATCTATAAAATTAAAGGCCAAGGTGAAGTTCTTGGGCTGACAGTCAATAATGTTGGTCGCCAATTACGAGCTGCATTTGATGGTCAACTAGTGCAGATTTTTCAAGATGGTGATGACGAAGTAGAAGTCAGGGTGATGTTGCCGGACAGTGAAAGAAATACCTTAGCAACCTTAGAAAACTTTATGCTTAGACTGCCGCAAGGTGGCAGTGTACCGCTATCAAGTGTAGTTGAGTTTGAGGCTCGTCGGGGCTTTGATGTTTTACGTCATACAGAAAGTAAGTTAGCTATTCATGTTACGGCAACGGTCAATGCCGCTGTTAATAATAGCAATGAAATTCTTGCCAGTTTACAGAAAAGTGTTTTGCCTGATTTAACAGCTAAGTATGGTGTCAACGTTGGTTTTGAAGGCCGAGCTGAAGAGCAAGGTGAAACCATTGGTGATATGAAACAAGGGGTTCTACTGGCCTTTGGTCTTATTTACTTAATCCTAGCTTGGGTATTTTCATCCTATGGTTGGCCATTAGTGGTGATGGCGGCCATTCCATTTGGCCTAATTGGTGCTTTAACTGGCCATGCTGTGATGGGTATAGATCTAACGATCTTGTCGTTATTTGGTATTTTTGGTTTGTCGGGCATCGTAGTTAATGACTCGATCATCTTAGTCACCTTCTTTAAACATCAACGCGAGCAGGGAATAGAGACAACACAAGCGATTATCAATGCTGCCACTCAACGCCTGCGAGCTGTACTGTTAACCTCGCTGACTACGATTGGTGGTTTAACGCCATTATTGTTTGAAACCTCGATGCAAGCGCAGTTTTTAATTCCGATGGCGGTTTCTATCTCATTTGGCCTGATGTTCTCAACATTTTTAGTGTTGTTGGTTATTCCAGCCCTGTTATCAGTGCATGAGAGTATTGCTGATAGCTGGTCTACAGATTCAAATGTTCAGCCGATTAACTCATAGCGTATGAATTAGCCAACTAGAAATGGTATGGTTACTTTCTTTTTATAATTGCTTGCTCAAGGTTTACACCCCATGATGTTTCGAAATAAGTTAGCTACCGTGATGACAACAACAGCTTTATTGTTATCACCTTATCTTTCAGCAGAACCGATGAGTTTTGAACGCAATTCCTCATTGAGCTTACAGGCATTAACTAACAACGTGCATCAACGCATCCAGTCACAGCAACAAACTCAAGCTCAACAACATCAGGTTGATGCAAACACACAGTTATCTCAAGCACTATTTGCTGATACAGCTACCGTAAATCTGAATCATTTTAATGATGCTATTGGCAGCAGTGATGGCTTGCAAGAATGGGAAGCAAGTGTAGACCTACCATTGTGGTTACCGGGACAAAAGCAACAACAATCTTCTTTATCAGCCACCTTAGCAGCTGAAATTCCAGCCTATCAACAACGTTTATTACTAGATGCTTCAGCTCAGGTAAGACAACTTGTATGGCAGCTTGAATTAGCAAATACAGAAGAAAAGCAACGCTTGCAAGCATGGACAACTGCTCAGCAATTAGAAAAAAATGTTGCTTTACGGGTGAGTGCTGGTGAATTAGCTAGTACAGAGTCTTTATTGGCTAGTAGCCATGTATTAGAGATGCAAAGCCAGTATCTGCAGGCTCAATCTAAATTACGTTTTAGTCTACAAAATTATCAACAGCAGACGGGTGAACAGGCTTTTCCCACACAAGTTGAAGAAGGCTTGTCGACACAATTAGAAATTACAGGACAACACCCATATCTAGCTTTACTGGAACAGCAAGCTTCAACTCTACGCTCTCAACAAGAACTCGCTCGCTTTGATGGTGCACAAAATCCAAACCTAACAGTGGGGCTTAAGCGTGAGCGTGGTGATAATGATGAATCATTTAATAACAGTGTAGGTTTAGGGATAAGCTTTGCTTTAGGTAACGATGTGTATCGAAACCCTAATATTGCTACAGCGGCAACATTATTAGCAGACGTTGATATTGCCCGTATTCAGCTTGAGCGAAAGCTGCAATCAACATTATTAGAGAAGCGTCATACTCTTCAAGCCAAGCAACAACAATTAGGTTTAGCTGAAGTACAACAAAAGACGGCTGAACAGTATCTTTTTTTACAGCAAAGGGCCTTTGACTTAGGTGAAATTGATCTAGTTAGTTTATTACGAAGTCAGGCTTTAGCTAATGATGCACAAAATCGAAAATCGTTACTAGCAGTCAATGTTAAAGCAGCGATAGCAGAAGTAAATCAATCACTTGGCATCGTTCTTTAATTAAAAGTTTCCCATGCGATTTTCAAGGTCTTCCCACAGTGACAAGCGTGATGAATCACCCACACGTTGACCACCACCACGCGCTTTAGCCAACCATAGTCCAGTACCATTAAAGCTGTAAACAGGCACTAAATCTGGTCGTTTACTAGCCGGTTTAATTTCAGTTATTAGGTTATCTAATACTAAAGGGATAGAGCGCTTGGTTTCAAAATAGGTCAATACCATATGTGCTTGGCCTATTTCTATGGCTTTAACATAAGTCAATCGTAGTTTAGCTTCGTCAACACCCAACTGCTTTAAGGTGAAATATTTAGCGATTGAATAGTCTTCACAATCACCGGCACCAATCGACAACATCTCTATCGGTGTTGCCCAGTAATCTTCTTTACCCCATAAGGCTTGATCACTAATAAACTGTACATGGCTATTAAAAAAAATATTCACCGCGTTTAGTTTTTCTTGATCAGATAAATTTCGGCCATCACGAATCAGAGTTTGCCAATCTACTACGCGCTCACGAGCATATTTATTATGCTTTTGTTCTATACGGTCAAGAATTTGTTCAGTGATATTTAGCTGAGCAAATAACGGCAATGACAAGCCCAAGCATATTGAAACGACAATGCTTTTTAGATTCTTTTGGTAGGCGGCAAACACAGTCATTAAATAATGGGTTATCTACTAATTCCAAACAATCCTGATTGTTTTACAAACTCAAAGTCATCATCATTAACCACGCCTTCAGCTAATACTTTTATATCTAATAAGTTGGATACTTCATGCATTAAATCAAGGAATGGTGGCTTGCTGCTATTAGCACTAATTTCTGAGGTTAAGTCTCGTGCTAAACGTACATAGTCAATATGTAAGTCTTTCAATTCATCAACAGCAATAATGTCTGAAGAGTAACGTTTTAACAGAGTCGTTGCGCCGAGTGATTTCACAAAATCACAAAATTCTGTAAATGCCTTCACATCTTTAACTGCGGAATAAGCGGTGACACTAAAGGCGAGTAATTCACGCTGAACAGCACTTTGCTCTATCCGTGTTGCTAACCAGTTTTTAAACTTAGTAGAGCAGACTGAAGTCATTGAAAGGTTTATCGTGACAGGACTGCTCTGTTTAGACTGTTCCAACATGGTGATTATTTTATCTACTATGCATTGATCTAACTCTTCAACCAAATCAAACTCTTGCGCCATTGAAAAGAACGTACCAATTGCCAAGTCATTACCCTGTGAGTCTTTAACAACCGTGAATGCTTCTTCCATTACTTTCTGTTCACTGGCACCTTGGTAATTGAAAGCTTGTGTTGTTAAGGTTATTTCAGGAGATTTATTTTCAATATTGCTAAGTATCGCTGCTTTCCATTCCAGCTCATTCATTGAGGTATCTATTTCATCTTTAATGAAATAGGCATTATTACCAATATTTTTTGCTTGTTCATAAGCTTCAAGCATTGCTGGCATGATCTTATTGAGTTCGCTAGTGCGGTCATAACGTGCAATACCGATATGAACTAAATCATCAATACTATAATTACTAGCCAACTCCGTGATGCTAGTTTGTATATTATCTGCAAGCTGTACGATGACATCATGTTGCTTGTTTGAACAAAGTAGGGCGAACTCAGAACCATATAAACGGTATGAACTAGTACCGTCATTTGCAAAAGATTGTAAAAGTTCTGCCATATCTTTTAATAATTGATCGACTGCTTGGTTGCCTTGATCTTTTGCAATCTGAGCGAGATTATCAATCTTAATAAATACAGTATAGCCACTCTCATTAGATAACAGCTGACGTTTCAAATCTTCATCAAACGTGGCCTGATTCAGTAAGCCTGTTAATGGATCTTGTTTGAGGTTGTTACTCAGTGAATCTAGTTTTCGATTCAATCTAGCAATCATGCCACCAATTTTTTCCGACATGCTGTTCATTGATTTAGCGACATTTTTAACTTCTAATGTCCAAGGCAAGTTTTCGATAACAGTGAACTGGCCGGATGAGATCTCATTGGCCTGTTTCTCAATCGCCTTTAATGATTGCAGGGTAATTCTTAGGGCAAAAAACAATAAAACAACAGCACCTAGAAATAACAATGAGGAATATTTTAAGGTCGACTTTCCTTGTTCATATAACTTTAAATAACCGTAGCCAGGATTGCTTGTTACCTGAATCGTGCCTGAGATACTCCAACCCGAACTAATTTCAGACATGGCCGTCGCTGTTTTCATCGGCACCAAAGCGATTAGCCAACTTGGTACACCTTCTATTTGAGCTGGGTTAGTGAGTTTAATCAGGTCTTTACCATCGACGTCCACCAAGCGCATCTCTTTGTAATAACCAGTATCAAAAATGGCATTCATCATCGTTCTAAGGATTGGGTCTTGTTCATCTGCCATATGAGGGCTGAGTGATAAGCCCAGTGATGTGGCTGTATCTTGCACATGAATTTCAGACTCTACTTCCAGATAACTTTTAATGTTCTCAACACTTAAAATAAAGCTGACTGAGAAAACAATAAAAAATATAAATGAAATTAGAATTAATAGCTGTTTGGACAAAGACATAGTGCATTCCCCGTGGTACGGTAAATCAAATTAACGCGTAAATTAAATATGGCTCAATTACTTAGTTATAGAGCAGTAAAATGTAACCATACCGTGTGATATAACAACAGGCAAGCACTAGATGGTGTTGAAAATATGGCTTATTACTATATGCAATAAAGCTTTACATTTGACTGTCTGCACGTATTATCTCGACACATCTTGTAGTGGAACTTTATATCTATGTTGTTAGTGTTGGCTCAAATGTCATTTTTAATTGCCTGCGGTGCCTTTTGGCAACGTTATGCGCCATCCCATATTCCTCATTCATCCCATCGCCGTGCACTGACTGATTTAGTGTTCTATATCTTATTACCTTCATTGGTATTAGATACGATTTGGCGTGCGCAACTTGACAGCTCATCGCTGCAAATTTCATTTATTGCTGTCTGTGGTTTGGCAACAGGATTTATTCTGATGTGGCTAATGAGTAAAGTGCTGAGGACAAGGTCTAAAACAACTGGGGCTTTAATATTAGCGGCTACCTTTCCCAATGCTACTTACTTAGGTTTACCGGTATTAGATCAAGTATTAGGTAGCTGGTCTAATGTGATTGCTCTGCAGTACGACTTATTCGCTTGCACACCTATTCTGTTATTTTTTGGTATTTTGCTAGCGCGGCACTATGGTGATCAATCAGCGGCAATTCATCCACTAAAAGAACTCGCTAAAGTACCACCTCTTTGGGCTGTGACAATAGCGATTATTCTAAATATTGCAGGCGTTCAACAACCTGAATTAATTCATAATGGCTTATCAATATTAGCCGGTGGTGTAGTGCCATTAATGCTGATTGCTTTGGGCATGAGCATACGCTGGAACAGTTTAAGGTTGAAAGCATTACCGATATTGTTGCCGGTAGTGATGATTTCACTCATCTTAGTGCCTATCAGTGTTCATCTAATGGCACAGTTTATTGAATTAGAGAGTTCATTTATGACTGCAGCTGTATTGATTGCTGGTATGCCAACAATGGTATTTGGTATCGTGATTTGTGAGCGTTATCAACTCGATAGTGAAGTCTATGCCGCAGCAGTGACCTTAACGACTATTTGTAGCTTAGTGACACTCCCACTTTGGTTTCAGTTTTTAGCAGTGTCTTGATTCGACCAAGAAATACCCTGTGTATCCAGTGCTTGAATTAATGTGTTCATAGCTATTTCAACATCAGTAGACGGGCCACGTAAGCTAAACTCAATAATCGGATTTGCTCCGATACGAGGCAAACTCGATAATCGAACAGCCGGGTAGTTTGCCTCGATAGCAAGCATGCTATCTAACAACTCAGATTCACGTGTTTGTATATAAATCACGCGTTCGACTTCTGGCGCTAGGTTTTTAATATGTGGGTAATGAGTATCTAAGATCCATTCCAGCATTGGCCAAGACATTTCTGGAAATCCTGGCATAAAGTGGTGATATTTAATGGTAAATCCAGGCACGCGATTAACCGGGTTTGGAATGATGCTACTGCCCACTGGCAACTCTGCCATTAAGATCCGTTTTGGATAGGCCATATTACCAAATTGACCTTCAATTTCAGCAATAGCATCGGGGTGGGGCAGTAGTTCAACTTCCAGCACTTTTGCGACAGTTTGACGGGTTCTATCATCAGGCGTTGCACCAATACCACCAAAGCAAAACACCAGATCATCACTGTTTAATGTAAATGTGAGAAAACGTTGTAATTGTTCAGCTTCATCGCCGACAATCACTGTCCAGCTTAACTCAAGCCCTCGTTTTGCCAATGCTTGTTGGACATAGGCGAAGTGCTTATCTTGACGCTTACCGCTAAGTAATTCATCTCCAATAATGACCGCACCTATTTTCATCGTTTATCCTTTATCAGCTTGGTTTCGCATAAAGTCAGCTGTTTGTACAAAGCTAGACATTAATTGTTCAGCTAAAATAGTTTCAAGCCCCATCGTCTTCAAGGCTTGCGCCATACAATATAGCCACTGGTCACGCTCTTCAATACCGATTGCATAAGGCATGTGTCGACCACGTAACCGTGGGTGGCCAAACTTATCCGTAAATAACGGTGGTCCACCTAACCAGCCAGACAAAAACATATATAACTTATCTTCGCTGGTTTGAATGTTTTCAGGATGCATGTCACGAATCAATTTCGTTTGCGGCGTCTCAGACATAATTTGATAAAAAGTTTTACAGAGTTTACGTACAGCTTCATCGCCACCTATACGTTCATATGGCGTTTTAATTTCTGACATTTTAGCGGTTCCAAAATAACTTAATGATGATCATAACGTTGTTTGTCTGACCTATAAAGTGTAATAAGGTTGCGACTTCGTTTTAAGACAAGGATAATTGGCGGGTATTTTTGATTAATTAACGGAGAAAACTCACTATGAGTGAAAAAATGATTGGTATGCGTGTCGGTGAATGTCTTTTAGCCGGCGGTCCTGCATTTACAGCTGCTGAACCTGAAGTAATTATCGGTGAATTAGATGGTCCTTTTGGTACTGCATTTGCCAACTTACTTGGCGACCAAGTTAAAGGCCATACTCGTGTTTTATCGTTAATGAACACAGATATGATGGTTAAGCCTGCAACAATTATGGTTAGTAAAGTAACTGTTAAAGATACTGCTTACACAAATATCTTAATGGGTACTGTTCAAGGCGCGATTTCAAACGGTATTTTAGATGCTGTTCGTAACGGTACTATCCCTAAAGAAAAAGCAAATGACTTAGGTATCATCTGTTCAGTATGGTTAAGCCCTGGTGTTGAAACAGTTGAAGATTTAGATCACGAAGCATTGTTCAACATTCACCGTGAAGCGACTCGTAAAGCGATCGAAAAAGCGATGAACAACGAACCAAGCATTGACTACTTATTAGATAACCAAGAAGAATTGGTTCATAAGTATTACCAAAGAGCTTTAGACGCAAAAAAATAAAAACACCTTGAATGCTATGTTTATTTTCACTGAATGTTCACATAGCATCAAAGTTTTAAGCGGTCTGTCCGATATATCGGATAGGCCGTTTTTTTTGAGAACTCTATTAATAAGTCATGAACAAGCCAGCTGAAGCAGATATGGAACTCTATTCAATCGACAAACTGATGCATGAGACGCGGCAATTAGCCGCTAGATACCATCAGACAACTGGCACAGCATTACCGGTGACAGGGGAAATAGCACGCTTTGATGCAGCGAAAGCATTAAATTTACAATTGAATAATGACAGCTCGCAGAACTACGATGCAATTGGTAGTGGTATTTTGCAAGACCAAAAAGTATTGATTAAAGGCCGTGTCTTATTCGAAAGTAGCAAATCTAACCCTCGTATAGGCCAAATAAACCCCGAACAAGATTGGGATCAAGCTGTATTAGTCTTATTTGATGACGACTACCAAGCAGTAGAAATTTACCAAGCAAGTAATGATGACGTACGCCAAGCATTGGATATGCGTTCAGGGAAAAAGAAAGCAGGCATGTCCGTCGCCCAGTTTAAAATTGTCGGTAAATTGGTTTGGACAATCGAAGATGGTCTAGACACAGAAATATGGGATAATCAGCACAGCTAACTTTTTAGGGGTGTGTGATGGATGTTTCTGGTTTCATTTTCTGGGGTATTATTGCCGTCAGTCTTGTTTATATTGTTTTAATTTACAACAATCTTGTCAGCCTCAAACATAACGTCAGCAAAGCTTGGTCAAACATTGATGTCTTATTAAAGCAGCGTCATGACGAACTGCCTAAGTTGGTTGAAACGTGTCGTCAATATATGAAGTTTGAACAAGAAACACTCGAAAAAGTCATGCAAGCACGTAACTCAGTTGCTAGTGCACAACAGCAAGGTAATATTCCCGCATTAGGTCAAGCAGAAGGTGCATTAAGGTTAGGTCTTGGTAGTTTGTTTGCTGTGGCAGAAGCTTACCCAGAGCTTAAAGCAGATGAAACATTTCAACACTTACAAGCTCGCATTACTGGTTTAGAAAATGATATTGCTGATCGTCGTGAGTTTTATAATGAAAGCGTAAATAATAATAATGTACGTATCGAACAGTTTCCTGATGTAGTTATCGCCCGCATGTTTAATTTCAAAGAGCATAGCTTATTAGAATTTAGTGCAGAAGAAACGGCTGACGTAAATATTCGCCAATTGTTTAGTTAATTTATGCGCGACATCATTGCTTCATTAGAAGCTGAAATCCTCCAACTTGATTCGCCCGAGTTTTGGTTCGCGATTACTGTATTAGCAGCTATTTCATTATGGTCATTCAGGCAAATGTATCGCCGCTATCACAATGCTCGAATGATAGAAAATATTCCTACAGCTAAGATACGTTCTGCAGCCCAAGGTTATGTTGAGTTGACCGGCAATGCCAAAATGATGGAGGGTCCAGTCACTATTTCGCCGTTAACCAGCAAAGTGTGTGTTTGGTTTAGATATAAAGTTGAAGAAAAAGTCACACGTCGCTCTGGTAATAAACGTAGTACACATTGGAAAGTAGTTAAACAGCAAACCAGTGATGAGTTATTTTTCTTAGAAGATGACACTGGCCGATGCGTTGTTGATCCGGATGAAGCTGAAGTGTTCACTGATAACAAACGTAGCTGGCACAAACATGATATTGTGCCGCCTCGACGCTATACCGAAGAACTGATCTTAGCTAACGATCCCTTATATGGCATTGGTTTATTTAAAACCGTAGCAAATGTTGACCGCCAAAAGTTTCGCGAAGATGTCAGTCATTTATTAAGAAAGTGGAAAAATACTGATCCAAATCAGTTGATTCATTTATATGACAAAGATAAAGATGGTGAGGTTAGCCCAGTTGAGTGGCAACAAGCTAGAACGGATGCTGAACGACAAATAAAACTAGAGCATGGTCATAGAGAAAAAATAGAACAATTGAGTGTATTAAAACAAAGTCCACACAGTGATCAGACTTTTATCTTATCGACAGAATCAGAAATCAAATTAATTAAACGCTACAAAACCAAAGCACTATTGTCACTATTCGGCTTTTTAGCCAGTGGCAGCATACTGGTTTGGGCGAGCAATGTACGAGTAGGAATGTAAGTTATGGATGGGGAAATGCAGCAAATTTTTGCTGAAGGCGGTTTATTATCACGGCATATTGATGGTTATGCGCCACGCCAACAACAATTGGAAATGGCTGAAACCATTGAGAAAACCTTAGCCGAAAGTACATTACTGATTGCTGAGGCGGGCACCGGCACGGGTAAAACCTTTGCCTATTTAGCACCTGCTATTTTGTCTGGCCAAAAAACCTTTATATCAACAGGAACAAAAAACCTACAAGATCAACTGTTTAACCGTGACTTGCCGACTTTACGTAAAGCATTGCAAGCTCCATTTAGAGCAGCCTTATTAAAAGGTCGTAGTAACTATTTATGTCACCACCGGCTAACTTTAGCCGAGCACGATCCTATTCAAAAGCACAATTACGAAGTGCTGCATGATTTACGTGATTGGTCACAAATGACCAAAACGGGTGACTTATCTGAAACTGATCTGTTAGATGATAATTCCAATTTATGGCCTAAGGTTACTTCAACCATTGATAACTGCCTTGGCCAAGAGTGTGGAGATTATGAGCAGTGTTTTATTTCTGAAGCTAGAAAAAAAGCCCAAGAAGCTGATATCGTCGTCATTAATCATCATCTATTAATGTCTGATCTAGCACTGAAAGCTTCTGGCCAAGGCGAGGTATTACCATCTGCTGATGCCTTTATTATCGATGAAGCCCATCAACTGCCAGCTATTGCCAGCCAGTTTTTAGGCAGTCGCGTTAGTAGCCATCAAATCCAAGAACTGTGTCGTGACAGTATTCGTGAAATGGAAGAAGATGCTGGCGATATGGTAATCATCCGTGATTTGGCCGATAGAACAGAGTCAGCATTACACTCGATGAACATGGTGCTAGGCGAATCTGAACAACGTTCACCGTGGACACAAATAGTCGATAAATTAGGCGTAAAGGCCAAACTGGAAACCTTATTATCAGCAATTGAAGAACTAGCCGAACAACTGGAAATTGCAGCCGAACGTGGTAAAGGTTTGGAACAGTGCAGCATTCGCGGCCAAGATCTCATTGATAGTTTAGAAGTATTTACTAGTGAAAACCCAGATCAAAACTTAATATTATGGGCCGACTTACGTTTATCCAGCTTTGTATTTCATGCCACACCATTTGAAGTCAGTAGTTATTTCCATAAATGGATGGATGAAAAACCAACGGCTTGGGTATTCACATCTGCCACCATGACAGTAGCTGGCAAGTTTAATAATTTCAGTCATCAACTCGGTATTGATGATGCCGAAACCGCTATTTGGCCAAGTCCATTTGATTACGCCAAACAAAGCCTTTTATATATGCCGAATATTCCCGTTGAGCCAAGTCATCAAGAATATAATCAACATATTGCTGACATCGCAAAAGAAATCATTTCTCATAGCAAAGGCCGAACCTTTCTATTATTCACCAGCTACAGAGCGATGAATGCAGTGGCCGATCTTTTAGATGATTCTGAATACCCATTGATGGTGCAGGGCAGCGCATCCAAATCGAGTTTATTAGAAGAGTTTCGAACTCATGGCAATGCCGTATTGTTAGGAACCAATAGTTTTTGGGAAGGGGTGGATGTTCGAGGTGAAGCCTTATCTTGTGTGCTGATCGATAAAATTCCATTTGCCTCACCGGGTGATCCTGTACTACAAGCACGTATCGAATCGCTACGTTCTCGTGGCGGTAATCCTTTTTCCTCAATTCAGATCCCAGCGGCTGTTATACAACTTAAGCAGGGAATCGGTCGGTTAATTCGTGATAATACAGATTACGGCGTATTGGTATTATGTGATCCTCGCTTTTTAACCAAACCGTATGGTAAGCAATTTTTACGAAGTTTACCTGCAATGCCGATCACTCAAAATACAGATGATGTAGAGAGTTTCTTTGAACGGATGACATAAGAGTAAAACTCGTAAATCAAGACTATACGATCAATTATCTACTATAATTGAAGTGTCGTTACTTCAGGTGATGGATTATGACTAATAATGCCGTAAGCCCTGATCGTATTCTTGACCACGCACTGTTAGTTGCACAACAACGCTCATGGCAACAGTTTAATTTGAACCAATTAGCCAATCAGCTTGGTTGCAGCTTGGCTGATATCAAACAGTTCTACCGTTCTAAAGATGATATTGCCGAAGCACTGTTTAGCCGTGCCGATGATGCAATGTTGCAGTACGCCGCAACCGAACAGTTTCAAAACATGCCAACAGATGACAAGTTATTCGAATGTATGATGGTCTGGCTTGACTCTTTAGCACCTTATAAAACAAGTGTTCGCGAAATCCTGGCCTATAAACTAGAACCAGGTCACTTTCATCTTCAAGCACATGGAATTACAAGAATCAGCCGAACGGTTCAGTGGTTTCTCGAAGCTGCTGACAGAAAAAGTACACGCTTAAAACGTACTGCCGATGAAGTTGCTATAACCTCTGCATATCTAGCGAGCTTTAGTTTTTTCTTGTTTGATAACAGTGCACAACATGTTCAAACTAAAAAGCTATTAAAAGAACTGCTTAACAAAATCAATCAAGCCCAACAGTTATTTTCATGTTCGCACCGTGCTGAACTAGCTGCAAAAAAGAAAACCAATTACTCAGAAACCGAGTAAGCAATGGATATTATCACCCACATTGTCGTTGGTGCCTGCGTTGCCCAAATACCTAGACAATCAACAACCAATGATTCCACGTTAAAACTAAGCTTTTATCAACGAGCGATAATCGGTGGCAGTGCAGCATTGTTTCCTGATATCGATTACCTGCTGTTTTTGTGGAACCCGCTAGAGTTTCTTGCCTATTGGCATCGGGCAGAAACTCACTCACTGTTATTGGTACCGGTCTGGGCGGTGTTAATCACTAAACTCTGGACAATGTCGGATCGCTTAAAACCGTATCAATCTCTCATCTTTTGGATATGCTTGTTATCGATAGTATCTCATTCATTAGTAGATAGTTTGACCGTGTTTGGCACGCAGTGGTTTTCCCCTTTCAGTGACTACCGTATCAGTTGGAATTTACTGTTTATCATTGATATCTACTTCACTATGTTAGTGATTACCACCCTGATAGGATTGTATTGTTGGCAACATAAAAATTCAGTGTTTTTGCTTTTATTATTACCAATAAGTTATCTATTGTTTGTCCACCAAATTAAACAAACTGCATATCAAGCAGTAGCAACAAGCTCATCAGCAACGATTACTTTATTGCCACAACCATTTTCACCTTTTTATTGGCACGTTATTAAAACAGAAAAACTACACACTTCATCAGCCTATTTTCGCTTAGCCTCCGATCCACTTGCACCATTTTTAAGTGGACTATTAGGCAAAAAACAGTATTCAAACCACTTCCAATTACTACCAAACCTGCAATGGGTGGACTATGTGCTACTACCTAAAGACAGTCAGCTAAGAGCTGATGCAAAAACGGTATGGAACCATCAGTCCTTCCGTGCATTTAAAGATTTCGCTGTTTATCCTATTTTTTATCAACGTAATAATCAGGGAGGGGAGATCTGCATTTGGTTTAGCGATTTACGTTATCACTCACCCGAATTGTTACCATCATTTCGCTATGGCATGTGTAAGGGAGCAGAAAAAAACTGGATAGTTCAAAGAATGAAATATTTAACACAGGAGTCGGTCAAAATAACTCAATAACATAGAGTGATAAAACTAGATGTGAAGGATGCTCAGACCAAAATTTCAAAAAATGAGGCATATTATCTAAGTTGATTGAAATATTATTCAAATGATACTGATGTATCGCCAATTATTAAGAAGAAAACAAAAGTACTTATGCTCTATTTCCCTAAGTTAGGGTGAGAGTTGGGGGCGAAAATCTTCTTGATACGGAATACCAATTCACGTAAAAATCGATATTTTACATGAGCTTGTGATAAAAGTACTATCGTCTCACTGCCAAAACCGTTCAAGTTCCTTGAATCCCCATTTATCAGAATTCTCCGGCCCCTCGATTGTGACTGCACAATTCGGAGCAGCAAGGTCAATGATTTTAACTTCGATAGCTGCTTTTGCAGTAATAGAGAAGAATGATTTAACTTTAGGTTTCAATAAAGACTCTGCATTCGGCTCAACAACAACTGCTAAACGTTTATTTGATAATCTAACTAGGGCGCCTACAGGATAAATCCCCACAGACTTAACGAAGGTAGCAAAGATTTTTTTATCAAAATGTCCTTCCCACTTGGCCATTGCTTGAAGTGCAGCCGCGGGCTCCCAAGCTTTTTTGTAGGGCCGCTCTGATGTAACTGCATCATATACATCACAGATAGCCGCCATTCGTGATAGTTGGGAAATATCGTCACCTGCCAGTCCATCGGGATAACCGCTACCATTGATTTTCTCATGGTGGTGTAAAGCAATATCAACCACTGCTGCTTCGGCGCCATTTTGTTGCAATACTGAAGACCCCGCTTGTGGATGTTTTTTCACGGTAATGAACTCAGCGTCGGTCAATTTACCCGGTTTTTGTAAAATATCAGTTGGCATCAATGCTTTGCCTAAATCATGCATCAAACCACCAATACCGGCTAATCGAGTTTGCTCTTCATCTAATTTCAAGTGATGAGCAAGACTTATCATTAAGGCACATACCGCTATTGAGTGCATATAAGTGTAATCATCGTGTGTTTTTAAACGGGCAACACTCAGAATAGCGGAGGCATTGCGTTGAACCAGTGTTTCGATTTCGCCGACCATAGGCACTATTTTTTCTGAGTCAATCGATTTGCCCATTCTGACTTCACTGAACATTTCTTTGACTTGTTCTTTTGCTTCATTGCAAAATTTGCGAGCACGCTGAATTTCTTCTTCCATTGAGCCAACAGGTTCATCTTTGATTTGTTCTGCTAATAACTCTTCAGTAGTGAGCTCTTCTATCAGTTCTTCTTGTTCAGGTTCAACTTCTTGCTTTACTTCTCTAGCGAGACCTTTTGACTCATCAATCCAAGCCTCTTTAATACCCGCTTGAAGAATTCGCTTGATATCGTTTTGATCTTCTAATAAAAATCTATTTCGTAGAAATGGATGCTTTAGCCAAGAGCCGCCTAGCTTGGTTAAATACATGCCAACACGAAGTTCAGAAGATAAAATTTTTACAGTCAAGAGATTTCCCTAAGTATTGCTATATAAATTATGTCGAATGTATTTCTACAGTATAGAAGCATTAGTTACAAGACTCAGAGAATTAACGAATCAAAGTCGCTAAGTTCTGTTAGGCAGTGAAATGGGGGCGCGTAACTAACTACTTTGGGCTGAAAGCTTACTATTACAAACTTTCTAAATAAGCAAAGGCCGTCATAAAGGCTTGTTCTTGAAATTGTTTTAAGCCTGTTTCATCAAAGTTCATCACCACTTTACTTTGCTTTAAAATTTCTTTGGTTCTTGCTGGCGACAGTAGAGACACTGAACGTTCATTAAGTAATTGAATGGCAGCTTCTAATTTGAAACTGACAGCACCTCCGGCAAATTTTCCTTTGGTCATACGTTCACGAACTACGATGTGGTCAACTTGGTAGTCTTCCATCAATTTATCAAAATCGAATTGAAACTTATTGATTTCATCAACATCACTGGCATCTTGAATCGAGATCTTTTTTACTCGGCAATCAAGTAGGGTATACAAGCCATCAGTTAAGTCCATCAAGCTAATAATTGCATCATTCGCTTTTAATTCAACGCCACAAACTTTCATCACAATACTCATTAAAAATAATTAAACTCTATGATACATGTTTAGCTAGAATAGTGATTAACTAGATATAAGGATTTTAGCGATGTTAACACTCTATGGTAGCGGTCAATCACGTTCATTTCGTGCCTTATGGGCTCTGGAAGAATCTGGACTTTCTTTTGTTTATCAACCGGTACAGATTGGTTCACGTGAGCAGTCTGGCACGCAGACTGATTCTTATAAGCAACTTAATTATCAAGGTAAGGTGCCGTGTTTAATGGATGATGAGTTAATCGTCAATGAAAGTGGCGCTATCATTAATTATATTGCCAGTTGTGTACCGGAAAAGCTGTTGATCCCCATAGATGATCTTGCTTTACGTGCATATTATGATGAGATCAGTTTTTTTGTATTATCTGATTTAGAACAGCCGTTATGGACCTATGGCAAACATAGCTTTGTATTACCTGAAGACAAACAAGTTCAAGAAGTATTGGCAACCAGCCATTGGGAATTTGCTAAGTCGCTTAAAGCCTTAAACCAATACGTGGCCGATAAAGAGTTTGTTGTTGGTGACCATTTTACGATGGCTGATATTTTAATTGCTCAAACCCTACAATGGGCGCAGCGGTTTGAATTTGATATACCAGCTGAACTGCTAGCTTATAAAGATAACTTGTACCAACGGCCCGCCTGCCAACAAGCATTGGCACGAGTGAGCTAGTGTTCAATCTTGATCACTTCTAGGATATGGCCATCGTCATCATCAAAATAAAAACCGGTTCGCTTATCTGAATGATAAATCTGCTGATTGTGCCGATCAGATGGGCTATCACCGTAATCAATGGTTGGGTTTGATTGAATACGGTTAAAAATTAGCTCGTATTCTTGTTCAGATACGATAAAAGCATAATGACGGCTATCAACTTGCTCTTTATTGATAAACAGTAATTTTAAGTAATCATCCACTGCAACGGCATAAAAAGGCGAGTAATACCCCAGATTTTCTAAGCCTAGAATATCTTCATAAAATGCAGCGGCATGTTGACTGTCATGGCTTGGAACGACGGTGTGGTCGAGATGCATAGCGACACCTCCATAAACGAAAGTGAGTTAATTTAAATCAACGGCAAATTGTTTTAATAACTCAATCGGTATGATTTTAGTTGCTCGTTGATGGGTGCTGGTTAATCTAATTTTAGGTGCCATTTCATGTTGATAAGCTTCTAACCAACGCAAGGCACATAAACACCAGCGATCGCCTGGCTTTAAGCCTGGAAAGTCGTACTCAGGAACCGGTGTAGATAAATCGTTACCTCTAAACCGTGAGTATTCTAAAAACTCGCTGCTCACAATGATGCAAACAGTATGTGAGCCAACATCGTTATCGCTGGTATTACAGCAACCATCACGAAGAAAGCCGGTTAACGGTTGCTCACTACATGACTGCAATGGCTCCCCAAAGACATTTAAAGAAGGTTCTTTTTCCACAAATTACCGCATTATTCTAGTTTGATATCACCAACAACTTTATGCTCAATGCCTAAGGTAGGCACTGACAATGTCATCGTCACTTGTAATGTTTCATCACTCATTAAGCTGCCAGTTTCTACTGCTTTTAATGCTGCATGCTCAATTTCTCGTTGTGAACTAATGCCTACCGTTTTTAGGTATTTACGAATTTCCATGTTTAATACATCTTCATTCATGACTTAGACTCCTATATATAAGGGTAATTAGTCGTACTTGATGTATTTAAAGCGAGGGTCATCAGGAGTGCCTGGTAAGTCATTATCTTCAAGAGCGGGTTGCCACATCACGACGTCTTCAATTTTGCTAGCTAATGCAAAATCTTTATTGGTAATGCCTTTAGCGGCATGATTCATTAATTTTACGATGACAAAAGCGTAAGACACGGTGAGATCTGGGTGGTGAAAACCAGCTTCAGCCAAATGTCCAACAGTGTTAACCACCATTAAAGTGCTTTTCCAGCTATTGGTTTTGTACTTACGACGAATCCAACCTTTTTCTAAATACCAGTTTGGTAGTTCTTCTTTGAGCCGTGCTTCAACTTCTTCGTCAGTGTAGGTTTGTTCTGGTTCTTTTTCGCGCCAACCCATAGCAATCTCCTATCAAACATTAACTTATAAGAGTAAGTTAATCCTCAAGCAGGTGATAGTCAAGCTACTAAATTAACTGAAGTTAATACTATTAATATTGCGACGAATTAGTTACAGTTAAGCCAAGGATTAACAATAAAAATAAAAAAAATCTGCAGGAATAAAGTAGTCAAAATAAGCCATGACAGAACTTAATAAAACAGTTTTTTATGATTTGCACCGCCAGTTAGGCGCCAAAATGGTGCCGTTTGCGGACTATTACATGCCGGTTCAATATCAAGCTGGCATTATCAATGAACACCTTCATTGCCGTGCTAAAGCTGGTTGGTTTGATATCTCTCATATGGGCCAGGCTATTTTGACTGGTGATAGTGCCGCCACATTTCTAGAACAGTTAACACCCGCCAAAGTTCAATCCCTAGCTGTAAATAGGCAACGTTATACGGTTTTAACCAATGAAGAAGGCGGAGTGATTGATGACATCATCATTACTCGATTAGTCGATCGTTTCTTACTGATTGTTAACGCTGCTTGTAAGCAGGCTGATTTTACTTATCTAGCCAAGCAGTTACCTAATGATTGCACTTTAACCTTGTTAGAAGAGCAAGCTTTAATAGCATTACAAGGTCCAAAGGCTGAACAGGTTTTACAGCTTTTTGTACCAGAAATTAGCGAACTGAAATTTTTGCAGGCTATCGAAACTGCTCTTGATGGCCAACCCTGCATTATCAGTCGCAGTGGTTATACCGGTGAAGATGGCTTTGAGCTATCTATTTCCAATCAATATGCAGTTGAATTTTCCTCGCTAATATTAGCGAATAATAAGGTGAGTCCGATTGGTTTAGGGGCTCGCGATACCTTACGTTTAGAAGCGGGATTGAGCTTATATGGTCACGAGATAACTACAGATACCACGCCTGTTGATGCCGGTTTACAATGGTTAATTCAGCGACAAGAAGGTTTCCCTGGCGATAAGGCGATTTGTAAGCAACTGGCTGCTGGCGCCGCGTTGAAACGGATTGGTTTAATTGTTGATGGAAAAATCCCAGTACGTGAAGGCTGTCCATTAGTAGACGCTGAAAATAATCCAGTTGGCAAAGTCACCAGTGGCAGTTATTCACCTAGTTTAGGCAAACCTATCGCCTTGGCTCAAATCAATACTAATAATGAAGATAAGCAATTTTTCGCTCAGATAAGAAATCATAAAATTCGTTTACAAAAGATCGCTTTGCCATTTATGGAGCATCACTACAGGAGGTAGTTTTATGGCTGAAATATCACTGTCGTTAAAACAGTTGGAAATGCCAGGTAATTTTATTCGCCGCCATATTGGAAGTAATAAACAACAAATCCAACAGATATTAGAAGCACTTGATATTGCGACTTTAGATGATGTCATCGGCAAAGCTATTCCCGAATCTATCCTTGAAACACAACCACTAAAACTCACCCAAACAATCAGCGAACGTGCAGTAAATAAACATCTACGCAATATCCGCAGTCGAAACAAGGTCTATACCTCTTTAATAGGTATGGGCTATCACGATACGGTGATGCCAGCGGTGATCAAGCGCAATGTATTAGAAAACCCAGGATGGTATACGGCCTATACACCGTATCAAGCAGAAGTTAGCCAAGGAAGACTAGAAGCCTTACTGACTTTCCAGCATATGATTTGTGATTTAACCGGTATGGATATCGCCAATGCTTCGTTATTAGATGAAAGTACAGCGGTGGCTGAAGCTGTATCGATGACACGACGCATTGTGAAAAAACAATCAAATACCGTGTTGATCGATAAGAACTGCCATCCACAAACCATTGCCGTGGTTCAAACGCGGGCAGAGTCACAAGGTTTTGATTTAGTCATCGCTGATCCCTATGACAATATCGAACAATATGATTTCTTTGCAGTAGTTTTACAGTATCCAACATCGACAGGTGAAATTCATAACCTGACGTCTATTTGTCAGCAAGCCCATAACCAACAAGCCTTAGTTACGGTGGCTGCTGATCTATTAAGCTTAGTATTGTTAACTGCTCCGGCTACATTTGGTGCAGATATTGTGGTCGGCAGTTCACAACGTTTCGGTGTACCTATGGGTTACGGTGGTCCTCATGCCGCCTTTTTTGCCACCCGTGACAAGTTCAAACGTTCAATACCAGGCAGAATCATTGGAGTTTCCAAAGATGTGCATGGCCAACTTGCTTACAGGATGACTCTACAAACTCGTGAGCAACATATTCGCCGTGATAAAGCGACCAGTAATATTTGTACATCACAAGTTTTACTGGCTGTAATTGCTGGCTTCTATGCTATTTATCATGGCCCCAAAGGTTTAAAGCTAATCGCAGAAAGGACGCATCGTTATAGTCAAATAATGGCTGCAGGTTTAACAAAGTTAGGCTTTCATATTCCGAGTCGTTGTTATTTTGATACCTTTATCGTGGCAGTGCCAAGCCGAGCGAAACGGTTTGCCAGTCAAGCAGAAGAAGCTGGAATCAACCTCCGTAAGGTTGATGATGATCATATTGGCATTGCCGTTGATGAAACTACAAACAGGCAAGTAATTCGTAAGGTCTGGCGTATATTTGCCGGGCTAAAAGCTGATTTACCAGATATTAACAAGCTTGATCAGCATGTGACAGAGTGCATTCCAACCGTATTATTACGGCAGGACAAAATTCTTCAACATCCTGTATTTGAGCAATATCAGTCTGAAACAAAGATGATGCGTTATATGCGTCGTTTAGCACGTAAAGATATCGCCTTAGATCGTAGTATGATTCCACTAGGCTCCTGCACAATGAAACTAAACTCTGCCACCGAAATGCAGGCTATTTCATATCATGAGTTTAATGGCTTACATCCGTTTGCACCGCTATATCAAACATTAGGCTATCAACAGTTGTTTGATGAACTTGAAGATATGCTGTGTGATCTGACTGGTTTTAATGCCTTTTCACTACAACCAAATGCCGGTTCTCAAGGTGAGTATGCTGGCTTACTCGTTATTAAAAAATATCATCAGACCAGAGGAGAAGGGCAGAGAAATATCTGTTTAATTCCTTCTTCTGCACACGGTACTAATCCAGCGAGTGCAGTTATGGCTGGTTTTAAGGTGGTGGTTTTAGCTTGTGACGACAACGGTAATGTTAGTGTTGAAGACCTACAACAAAAAGTAGAACAGCATCAAGCTAATTTAGCTGCATTAATGATTACATACCCATCTACACACGGTGTATTTGAAGAGTCCTTCCAACATATTTGTGAAATAATTCATCAAAATGGTGGCCAAGTGTATTTAGATGGTGCCAACTTTAATGCCCTAGTGGGTATCAGCCGACCTGGAAACATTGGAGCTGATGTTGCTCATATCAACTTACACAAAACCTTTTGCATTCCTCATGGTGGCGGTGGGCCCGGTGTGGGCCCAATTGGTGTAGGCAAACATCTCGCTAAATTCTTACCCAGCCATCCGCTAGTGGCAGGTGTAAATCCACATGAAACAGAGCAGGGGACAATCGGTACCATTTCAGCAGCACCGTGGGGTTCAGCAACAATATTAACTATTTCATGGGCTTACATCGCCATGATGGGAGCAGTTGGTTTAAGACGAGCAACATTAAACGCCATTCTCAATGCAAACTATATAGCGATGTGCTTAAAGCCTCATTACGACATCTTGTATACCGGTAAAAATGGTTGGGTAGCTCATGAATGTATTATTGATTGTCGTAGTTTTAAACAAAGCTGTGATATCACAGTCGATGATATTGCTAAGCGATTGATTGATTACGGTTTTCATGCACCAACTATTTCGTTTCCCGTACCTGATACGATGATGATTGAGCCAACTGAAAGTGAAGATAAAGAAGAAATAGATCGCTTTTGTGATGCATTGATTTCAATTAGAAATGAGATTAAACAGATTGAAAATGGCCAAGCAAGAAAAGCAAGTAATCTCCTTAAAAATGCACCTCATACTCATCAATTATTAATCGAACACTGGTCTTTGTCTTACACTAAAAAGCAGGCATTTTTTCCAAATGACCAGCAACATGAAGATAAATATTGGCCACCAATTGGACGCATTGATAGCGTCTATGGTGACAAAAATGTGTTTTGTTCATGTCCAGTAATTGTCGAAGAACCATAGAAACGTTTCATTAATTACATCATAAAGTCACAGTCGATTAATTTAAACATGACTAATAATTATCGTAAGATACGAAAAATAAATTACTCATTTCTGTACGTTATTACAATCCTAACTGAATATCTAATAGCCGATATTTGAAACTTCATGTGGATTTACCGATTTAAAATACGCCCGTAATTCAAATGTAATCCAGTTTGTACCAATCCAAGTACACGAACTGCTAATTTTGCTGATTTTTCTTTTGTTGATATTAAAAAATCCCCAGTCCTTACCCGTAATTCGACTTATATAGTTAACTAACTGTGTGTAGGTGCTTACATACCAAAATATCCTACTTAACATAATATATATTATGCGAACCTGTAGGTGATCGAATATCGGGGTAGATACTCGCTAATATGCACCTATATTGTTCTACCCATGTTTTGTATATAAAGACACAAGAAACTCAAATGCTAGTTCTTTTGCTAAGTATTCATAATTTAAATTTCACTGCTCATTACCCACAAATATGTAATTACATTTAAATTTTGAAAGTCAGGTTATTTTAATATTGGAACTTACTTCCAGAGTTAACCTTACAAAGCTGAACTACCAAACATACGAAACCACACCCCCCTCTTTTTGAGGGTGTTCAAAATTACCTATAAATATAAAATATCTTTAACGGATATTATTTAGAGGGTTGCTTTTATGTTGTTACTTTTGAAGAATTGCTACTAACATGAATACAAAGTTTTCATCTCTTAAAATAGCAATTAGTGAAGAAGATGAAAAATGCACTGTTATCACCCGCCGTCTATCTGAAAGACGGTGCTGTACACGTAGGAACTCTAAACCGAAGCTGTTTTCTCATCGTGACGTATTTAAACTACGCAATACGAGTTATGTAAAAAACTTACTCATGATTCGTATCCATGAACGACGCCAACAAAATCGAAGAACATCAAAACCTAAAATGTTAAGTGTTGATGAAATAATTTCGTTACGAAAATAATTGTTAAAAATCCAATAACAAATTCATACATACTCCGTATTGATAAAACCTAAATCAAGAACTTATAACTCTAGTTTCTAAAAGGAAATGTATGCCCCCTCTTTTTGGGGGTGGTAGAAAGTATATTGGTTATATAAACTGTTGTTTGTTAGGTGATTAACACAAGGATTAGTACATTGTGGTAGAAAAAAACAAGTACTACCGAATGGAACAATTAGCCCATTTAGGGCTTAGAAGTGAGCTGTTAATACCTTCTTTATTACAAGAGCTACATCACGAAGTTCCATCAATATCTAACTCGTTCTGCTGGCAAAATGAGCTCGGTAAAATCAGTAATATTTACGATGAAAGCCTGCATACATCTACCGTTCAAAAGATCCTAATATCACTATCTAGCCAAAAATTAGACAGTTATCATCATGTGAATGAATGGCTCAATAAGCAGGATAAACCGGTCAGCTCTCTAGACAACTTTAATCAGTCTTCGTATTTAACTTCATTCTATAAAAAGTTTTTATTACCCATGGGCTATGCCAATAGCTGCTTTGTCCCGGTGAAACATAAAGCAACGAGTGAACGTTTAGGTTTTCTAATCCTTCACCGCCATAAAAGTGATCCAGAATTTAGTCCAGAAGAACGTAGCCAACTAAGTAAGATCGCTAGCATTATCGCTGATGGTTTTTCATTCAATGACTTTAGAGATAATCACACTACTGATGGCTGGATCCAAGGCTTATTTCTAATTGATAAAGATGGTAATACACAACATGCTTGTGCCACAGCAGAGAAGTTATTAGCACTAGCCACTTGGAAACCAGCTAATCTCATTTCGTCAGAAGAACTTGATAATTTGGCAGTTTTCCCAGGTTTACATCAATTAATAGAAAACCTTTCTGTTTCCCCAAATAACAACGTCAACAAAAACAACCCCACCTTAAGCATTACCAATGCATGGGGAGAATTTAAGTTACGAGGATTCCTAATCAAAGATAAAAATGGCAATAGAACACCACAAATCGGCTTAAATATACGTTGGCAAGAACCGTTTTTATTAAAACTCTTTCATCGAATAAGCAACCTTGAGCTTACGCCAAGACAAGAAACCGTTGCTTTACTCTATGCAGCTGGCGAACCCCATAATGTTATTGCTGACAAACTCGGCTTGAGTTTACATACCATAAAAGAACACGTCAGGAACATTTCAGAAAAGCTCAATATTCAATATAGATCTGATTTAATTAAGTTGATTTTATGTGACACCACAACAGACGACTCCCCTCTCTACACATAAATACTTTGGAAAATTAAGGCTCAAAAAACTATTTCTTTTTTGTATAGAAATAGATAGCGTTACTATTAGCAAAATCACCTTATCAAAGGTAGAATCTAAACTTTTAATTCCTTGAGTTTAACTATGGCCCAGTACGTATACAGTATGAATCGCGTTGGCAAGATCGTGCCGCCGAAACGTGAGATTCTTAAAGACATCTCTTTGTCTTTCTTTCCAGGTGCCAAAATTGGTGTGCTGGGCTTAAATGGTTCAGGTAAGTCGACTTTACTTAAAATTATGGCTGGTCTTGATAAAGACTATATTGGTGAAGCTGTGCCGATGCCTGATATTAAGGTTGGTTATTTGCCACAAGAGCCTGAGCTAGATGATTCAAAAACAGTTCGGGAGATTGTTGAAGAATCGGTATCCGATGTAAAACAAGCCATGGCAGATTTAGATACTATCTATGCTGCTTATGCTGAACCAGATGCTGATTTTGATGATTTGGCCAGACAACAAGCTGAGCTTGAAAACTTAATCACTGCCAAAGATGGCCACAATTTAGATAACGTACTTGAGCGTGCCGCTGATGCTTTACGCTTACCTGCTTGGGATGCCAATGTGGCTGTACTTTCAGGTGGTGAACGTCGTCGTGTTGCCTTATGTCGCTTATTGCTTGATAACCCAGATATGTTGTTATTAGATGAGCCAACTAACCATCTTGATGCTGAATCGATTGCGTGGATTGAACGCTTCTTGCAGGACTTCCCTGGTACTGTCGTCGCTATCACCCATGATAGATACTTCTTAGATAATGCAGCTGGTTGGATCTTAGAATTAGATCGTGGCCGTGGTATTCCTTATGAAGGCAACTACTCGTCTTGGTTAGAACAAAAAGATGCTCGTTTAGAACAAGAAGCGAAAAGCGAAGCATCACATAACAAAGCCATCAAAGCCGAGTTAGAGTGGGTACGTCAAGGGGCTAAAGGACGTCAAGCTAAGTCGAAATCACGATTGAAATCGTTTGAAGAAATGAATTCACGTGAGTTCCAAAAGCGTAATGAAACTCAAGAAATTTACATCCCACCAGGTCCACGTTTAGGTGACAAGGTTATCGAATTAAATAACGTAACCAAGTCTTATGGTGACAAGTTATTGATTGAAAACCTTAACTTATCAATTCCAGCTGGTGCTATTGTCGGCATTATCGGTCCTAACGGTGCCGGTAAATCTACCCTGTTCCGGATGATCAGCGGTGAAGAACAACCAGATTCAGGTTCAATTGAACTGGGTAGCTCGGTGAAGTTAGCCTATGTGGATCAGTCCCGTGACCTAGAAGGCAACAACACTGTTTTCCAAGAGATTTCCGAAGGTAGTGACATTATTACCGTTGGCACATATCAGACCCCTGCTCGCGCTTATTGTGGTCGTTTTAACTTTAAAGGTTCTGATCAACAAAAATTTGTGAAAGATCTTTCAGGTGGTGAACGCAACCGTTTGCACATGGCTAAGCTATTAAAAGAAGGTGGCAATGTTTTGCTACTCGATGAGCCAACCAATGATCTTGATATTGAAACCTTACGTGCACTTGAGGAAGCAATCTTAGCTTTCCCTGGTTCTGCAGTGGTGATTTCGCATGATCGCTGGTTCTTAGATCGCGTATGTACTCATATGATTGCTTATGAAGGCGAATCTAGTGTGACTTTCTTTGAAGGTAACTACACTGAATATGCTGACGACTATCGACAACGCTTTGGCAAAGATCATCAGCCAGAACGTATTAAGTATCGTAAGATGAGTTAGAGCAATCGCTTGAAACTTAAAAGGGATAAACCAGTGATGGTTTATCCCTTTTTTATTTGTATCACTGAAAAAGCTAGATCTGACATCTCACGCGTTATAATACAGCTACTTATTTAGCCATAGATACAAACAGTGACTAGTCAAAGCTCTCGTAAAAATCAGCAAGCCAAAGTAGTGACTAAGTCGCTGCACCCAAGAAACCTGCATCGTCATGGTTATGACTTTCCAGCACTTGTTGCCAGTTACTCTAGCCTTGCAAGCTACGTAAAAAAGAATGATTACGGCAAACTATCCATCGATTTTTCCGAGCCAGTGGCAGTAAAAACACTCAATTCAGCGCTGTTAAAACATCACTACGCTATCAACAACTGGGATATTCCAGAAGGGGCTTTATGCCCTCCTATTCCAGGACGTGTTGACTATATTCATTACATTGCTGAATTGTTAAACATTGAACTGCCAGTAACGACTGCCAGCTCAATTAAACCTACAATTTCTTTATTAGATATCGGCACGGGAGCAAATGGCATCTATCCATTGCTCGCCAGCCAAGTCTATGGTTGGCAATGTGTTGGTAGTGATATCAATCAAAACTCTCTCGATAATGTTGCCGAGATCATTAGCAAAAATAACTCATTAACCGATAGATTTACGCTGCGTTTGCAAACCGATAAAAATCATATCTTTGCCGGCATTATTCAAGATGGCGACTACTTTGACATTACCGTTTGTAACCCACCTTTTCATAGTTCATTAGATGAAGCTCAGAAAGGCAGTCAACGTAAAGTCCAGAACCTTGCCCATAACCGAGGCGAGCGAGTCAATAAATCTAGTTCAGCCAAACTCAATTTTGGTGGTGCTGGCGCAGAACTGTGGTGTAACGGTGGTGAACGCTTATTTATCAAGAAAATGATCAACGAAAGCAAAACATTTGCTAAGCAGTGTCATTGGTTTACCACATTGGTCTCTAAATCAGACAACCTTAAACCGTCCAGAAAATTACTGCAAAAACTCGACGCGACGGATATTCGTGAAATCGAAATGTCACAAGGCAATAAAATCACTCGCATCCTCGCTTGGACATTTAGTTAACTCGTTTAAGGTAATCTTCTTCGAAATAATGGCTCAGGTTCAAGGGTGGAATTAGCATACAAAATGCTGATACCGGCTAACCCTTTTATGGCTTGGTGAGCATCTTTATCTTCTCTAATGGCAAAGCTACTAAATCCACAGCGATGCATATGACTCAATTGATCGCGTAATACATCACCGTTTGCTCGAATATCACCTTGCCAACCGTAATGGCGCCGTAGCTCTACGGCTTGTGTATAGGCTCTGCCATCGGTGAATTTTGGAAAGTCTAATACGATAAGTGAAAGTTGATCTAACCAAGGTTTGAGCAAGTTTATTTCCGTGTCATTGCTGATGCTAACGGCAGTAACATTGTCTACTGGGAGTGAGTTATTTTCAGCTAAGCAACACTCCAATGGCAAAATCACATGCTCTAATGACCGCTTGGTTTCTTCTAACAAATAGTCATCAACTTCAGCTTGCGGCAACAGTAACCATTGATCTTCAATAATCTCTGCTTGCTTGCCATCTACTAGGCTAATTACGTTGTTCATACTGTAGCCTCAACATTGTTATAAACACGATCTTTAAATGGTTTTAGGCCAAGTCGATTAACAGTATTAATAAACGTTTCTTGTTCATAGCGATGAGATAAATAAACGCTAATAAGCTGTTCAATCACATCAGGAATAGCATTAGCTTCGACGGCACGGCCTAATGACTTACCTATTTTCGCTTGTTTACCTTGTTGGCCCCCCACCGTGATTTGATACCACTCCTCACCTTTTTTATCGACGCCCAATATGCCAATATTTGCAATGTGATGATGAGCACAAGCATTCATACAGCCTGAAATATTTAAACTGATTTCACCGATATCATGTAAGTAATCCAAGTCGGAAAATTGTTTCTGAATAGCGGCTGCGATAGGGATTGATTTAGCATTAGCCAAAGCACAATAATCCCCGCCTGGACAGGTAATCATATCGGTTAATAATCCAACCGTTGGGGTAGCCAATTGCTGAACAGATAATTGCTGCCACAAAGCAAACATCTTATCTTTAGCAACCTCAGGTAATACTAGATTCTGTTCATGAGTAACTCTAATTTCAGTAAAGTCATTGTCGTTAGCAATCTCAGCGATATAACGCATATCGCTTGATGTCATATCTCCCGGCGGACTAGTTGGGCCTTGTTTAGTTGATATTACGATCGCAAGGTAATCACTATTTTTATGAGAGTGGCTATTGGTTTTAATCCACTGTGCAAAGCCGGTGTTTGCTGCTAATTGTTGCTCAAAGTTATGGGTATTAACAGCAGGCAAACTTTGTGAGGCAAAGTGTTGAGCAACACGGTCATATTCCACTTGGGTTAATTGTGCTGGACCAGACTTCAGTAATTGCCATTCTTTATCAACTTCTTCGGCAAAGGCCTCAACACCTAATGCATTTACTAATATTTTAATGCGAGCTTTATATTTATTATCGCGACGACCATGACGATTATAGACACGTAATACTGCTTCTAAATATGACAAGATATCTTGCCAAGCTAAGTCTGCTTTGAGTTCTTTGCTAATAAACGGTGTCCGTCCCAAGCCACCACCAACCATGATCTGTGCTTTCAATTCAGATGAAAGTGGACTTTTATGTAAATAAACACCTACATCATGAGTACGTACCGCAGCACGGTCTTGTGTAGTTGAAGATACGGCGATTTTAAATTTGCGGGGTAAAAACAAAAACTCAGGATTAAACGTCGACCATTGACGTAAAATTTCGGCCATAGGCCTAGGGTCAATCACCTCATCAGCTGAAATGCCTGCAAAGGCTTCCGTGGTCACATTACGAATACAGTTTCCTGATGTTTGAATTGCATGCATTTCAACCTCCGCTAAACGCTGCAATATTTCAGGGACTCGTTCTAGCTCAACCCAGTTAAATTGAATGTTTTGTCGGGTTGTGAAATGACCGTAACCTTTATCAAATTCATCAGCAATATCAGCTAAGGTCAGCAACTGTCGTGGTGACAAGGTGCCATAAGGAATGGCTACTCTCATCATATAAGCATGCTTTTGCAGGTAAATACCATTTTGCAATCTGAGTGGTAAAAACTCCTCTTCAGTCAATTCATTACTGAGTCGTCTTTGTAATTGATCGGTAAACTGTCCCACACGCTGCAAAACAAGTTCTTTATCATAAGAATCATATTGATACATGGCAAACCTACTGTTAATTATTGGCTAATAAATACCGTGTTATATTCAACATTTATCGAGCTATCTCTGCTATCTGTAGCGATAAACTTAAAGTGGGTCATTGATGCTTTATTCCCTTTATTTGGATCTTGTCTCACCAGTGCTGTCACCGGAACAATCTTGCCTGGTTTAACCGTGAATACTTGATCAATACCAGCTACTGAAGCATGGCTTAATCCTGATATCCCATATTTAATATGCAAGGTATCTTTGGTTTTGTTGAGTAACTTAAGCGTGTACTTATTTTGAATACTGCCGTCACTCATTTTCACAAACAGTGGTTGTCGTTCATGCACCACCTTAAATTCAGTGGGTGAGAAATGGGTGAATCCGTAAATTATTCCTGCTACTGAGAGCAATAAGATCAAGCTATAAACTATGACTCTAGGTCGTTTAACTAATGCTAAGGCAGCTTCACCTTTGTGTAATTCTTTATACGAGCTATAACGAATTAAACCTCTTGGCTGTTTGATTTTATCCATAATGCTGTCGCAGGCATCAATACACAGCCCACAAGTAATACAGCCTTCTTGTTGGCCTTTGCGAATATCAATACCTGTTGGACACACCGCCACACACAGATTGCAATCTATGCAGGAGCCATCATCGTTTGATGACTTCTTCGTATACTTAGTTCTAGGCTCACCGCGTTCAGCGTCATACGCTGGCAATACCGTATCTTGGTCATACATCACCCCTTGCAGGCGTGCATAAGGACATAACCAAAAACAGACTTGTTCACGCATGAAGCCAGCAAACCAGTAGGTAAAAAATGTAAATATACCGATGGAAATCCAAACCGGTTTTGCAGCGCTTAACGTGACAATTTGTTGCCACAATATAAATGCATCAACAAACCAGGCTGCAAAGGAAATGCCCGTTAAAACAGAGATTAATAGCCACAAGCTGTGCTTAGATAGCTTTCTAACTAACTTGTCACTAGACCACGGTGCAGCTTTAAACTTATGTGCTTTTTGAGGTGTATTGCCCTCTAACTTACCTTCTATATAACTAAAAGCATCCGTCCAAACGGTTTGAAAACAAAAGTAACCACAAAACATCCGGCCAGCGACACCGGTTGCTGCTGCCAGCATGATCGCCAAAAATAACAGCGCTAATGACAATACCCAAATATCTTGTGGAAACAAAGTGATAGAGAATAAATTAAACTGTTGCTTTGGAATGTCTAACAAAATAGCTTGCTCACCATTCCATCGTAGATAGGGCCCTAGAAAGTAAATTAACCACACTGACATGGTCATATTTTTAATGTTTCTAAAACGACCTTTTAGCCGGCGAGCAGTGATGTTTTCACCCTCTCCGGTTTCTACATTCCAATCGGATAATGAGTCATAAATCTCCACTTTTACTGGAATTTCGACGAGTTTAGTCATCACAGCTTCTCCTGTGCGTAAATTATTAGGAAATGGGATGGGGTGTTTTTAGACGATGGACCTAGATCTGACTTGGTTTGCTTGTTGCAAATCAGCCAGTAAGCGCAAGGCTTTTTCTAACTCGTCATGGTCGGCTGTCACACCTAGCGATATCCTGACAGCCTGCAACCGGCAACGTGCAGTCACAAACGCGGTAGATGGCACAATGGATACCCCGCTGCGTTCTGCTTGTTCAGCAAAGTCTAATGCTCGGTGTACTTTTGGTAACTGCAACCAAAAATGAGGCCCTGCGGGGTGAAGCCAAATGTTATTGCTGTTGAATATGTTCACAGCGAGTTGTTGTCTGTGACGGTTTTCAGTTTTTACTGCTGTAGTAATATCGATTATTCGACCAGAACGTATCCAGTGGGAAACGACAGCCACCATTAACGGTGGTGCCATCAAATGACTTACCCGAATTTCTTCTGCTAACGCCAATGCTTGCTCACTGCTAGGTGCAACAACATAGGCAACACGTAAAGCGGGAGAAATACATTTAGATAAGGTCGCTATATGCCAAGTGTTATCAGGGAGTAAACTATAAAAAGAGCGAATTGGCGTGTCTAGGAAAGTAAAATACGGATCATCTTCAATCAGCGTTAACTCATATTTCACCGCGATAGCCACGATTTCATTACGGCGACTGAGTGGAATGGTAGTTGTGGTTGGGTTATCTATATTAGGGATTAAGTACAAGGCTTGTGGTTGCTGTTGTTGGCATAAACGCTCTAACGATGCTGGAATAATGCCATCCTTATCCATTTCAATACCGTAGACATCAATATCAAAATGATCAGCAATCGAACGTAAACCGGGGTAAGAAAAATCGGGTGCTGCCAGTTTGGTTAAGCCAGATTTTTTTAAATAACTCAGTATAGAAAACAAAGCACTATGAGCCCCATTAGCAATCAATAGCTTGTCGGTATCAACATCAGAAATTTTACTGGATAACCAACTTTTACCCGCTTCTCTATCGCTAGGGTGACCTGCCGTTTCTTGATAATTTAACTGTTCTAATGGTGAACTTGAACTGTCACTGATCACTTGCAAGGCTAATGCGACCTCTTGCTCCAACTTGAATGAGGACGGTTGAGGTGGATTGTTCATGCTTAAATCTAACGGCTTGCCTGCGGTTAAACTTGTCGAATTGTAATGCTGGAAAGCGGTTTGAGCGACAAAGCAACCACTGCCGGGCTGCGTTTCAACTAAGCCTCTTTTCGCTGCCTCATTGATTGCTCGAGTAACCGTAGTTAGGTCGATATTTAATGCTTCTGCAATGTGTCTTTGAGCCGGTAATTTATCGCCCGGTTTAATCAGTCGTTGTTTGATGTCAGTTTCAATGGCATCAACGATACCAGTATATTTAACTGCTGAGTTTTGCTGAATTCTTGGCACCCATATTGTCATGGTACACCTGCCTCTCTAAACACATAATCTGACAAAAATGGTAGACCTGATAACAACTGTATGCAACAAAAACAGACAGAAAAACAATTATTTACCAATTGTATGGATAGTTATTTTTCTGTTTACATACAAAACAGTGATTTTGGCTGTTAAATATAAAACTTAAATTGCAGCTATGCGCAAAGTTACTAAGCTAATAGACAGTTAGCGGCGTATTGGTTTTGAGGGATATGACTTCAAGGAAGTAGATATTTTACGTGAGTTGAAACCAAATGAGCCCAGCTATTCGTATTAAATAGCGGGGCTCATTTGGTTCGCTTTGTGGAGTTATCGTTTAATGTCTAAAAAAACGAAATGGGAAATAGATTAATGCTAATAACAACAATGCTACAGCGCTAAACCACGGTGCCCAATTATAGTTAATGACTTGATCACGTGTTTTGACCTTGCCTTCTAAGGCCGTCAGCAAGGTATCGGCATTATTAGGTGATACTAAATAATCAAATGATAAGCGTTTTGATAGATCAGTCAGGTGACTTTTCTTCTGCGAAGACAAGTGTTGATTACGAGGTCGAGCCGCTCTAACCTCTTCTGGTTCACCTCGTAATGATGCATATACATCTTCATGTAAGACATCATTTTGTTCCCAGAAGCCATCAGCATTACCTTCTAAATCATGTTTAGGAATAGGTAATAATTCATCACCACCGACCCCAACAAATACACCAGTAACATCTTCTAAGCCCTTTTTATACTTAGGAAAAAGTGAGTCATGTAATGGTGGCGCTTCATGACCATCAGTAATAAAAACGATATCTGGACTCGGTGTCATTAATTTTGCTTGGTCAATGGCACCAAAAACCGCTTTAGAAAGCTCACTCGATAAAGCCCATGCAATCGAACCATCAATCTTAGCTAACATCTGACTTAAATCGTTATAGCTACTACAGACTTCAACTGGATTCATTAAAACCAAACTACGTGATTCACTAAAAGCGGCTAAACCGACATGTGAACCGCAAGGCAAAGTTTGTAATAAATCTTTTGCATGAGCTTGCGCCCATGCCAGTCGACTCACTTTTTCACCATCTAACTCAACGTCTTTCACATCCATACTTTGAGTAATATCGAGTACAAACAGTAAATCCATGACTTTAACGGTGCGATCAGTACGTGGAAATGATAAAGCTAAGACCATCAGTACTACTACCAGCAACATGCCGATAGCCGTAGCGATAATACGCTGTTGATAGCTGATCTTCATGGCAGATCAACTCTAAAGCCAACGGCTTTAACCACTACAGATTCAGAGCCTTTACGTTTGCTATACGCTTTTTTAATAGTCACAGATTCTGGCGCCATTAATAAAGCCAGCTCTAAATTATAACGAGCATCCCAAAGCTCAGGTTCAATAAGTAAAGCAGTTCGATAATCTTGCTTCGCTAAGCCGACCAAAGCGATTCTAGCAGCATCATCTGACGGTAATTCCCGTGCCGAACGAAGGTTAATATTAGCCCGATTAAAATAAGCGGCAGCTTCTAAAGAATTATCATCAGTATTTAATACCCCCGTTAATCGCTCTAAAGCTTGCTCAGAATTATTTTGCTCTACTTCATAAGCGGCTTGTGCAAATTGAGCCTTTGCCTGTTTTGGAACCGCCTCAAACTCACTTGGCTTAGCAATAAACTCATTGACCTGATTAGTTTGCCACAAGGCCAATCCTGCTTTTCCTGCTAATAAGACACTGGCGATAACGACAATAACTAATAACCAATGTAATGCATTTAAATATTTATTCATGTGCTTTTTTCACTCCCCAAGCTGTATAAAACTGAGCCATCGCCAGTAATAACATCGTGATCATTGCCATCCAAAAGAATGGTGAAGACTTATCTTCGCGTGGAATAATTTCTTCAACAATTAACGGTTGTTTTTGTTGTTGATCGATAGTGTCTATCGCTTCTGAGAAGCTTTTTACCGATTCAATTTCAAATACATGGTAAGGAACACCTAATGATTTAAAGAACTTATGCAATCTCTTTTCAGGTGTCTTAGCCCACGAATCATCCTCGCTTTCTTCATCAATTCGTAAACCGGTTGTTGAACGCATATAGAGCCAATATAGCGTCAAGTTTTCACGTTTATATAACTCAGTAATACGTTGCTTATTTTCAGCTGAAAACTCTTGGCCGCCATCAGAAACTAATAACACTGTACGAGAACCAGAATAGGTTTCCTGGCCGTACATTTCTGCCGCAGTGATCATCGCTTTAGCAATATTAGTTTCAGATAAACCTTTACCTAAGGCACTGGCATTAATGGTCTGACGTATTGAATCTTTGTTATAACTTAATGGCAATAAGTCGAGCGCTTTATTACTAAATAAAACAAAGCCAAAACGATCATCAGGCCGTTTATCAACAAACTCTAATAGATACTTCTTAGCAATACGGCGTTTACTATCGCCCTTACCTACCGTGCGGTTGATGGCTAAAGCCTTGCCTCGACTAGAAAAAGGGTCATCCATACTGCGACTTCTATCTACTAAAATCACCACCTCGGCGCCATTACCTACTCGCTCTATCGCCTTCTCCGGTACATAAGGTTTTGCCAAAGCTAAAATTAAACTAGCAATCGTTAATGACGCTAATAATTTCAGCAAAAAGCCCGTCGCATTTGATAAAGGATCATCTGGAACAAATTGACTCCAGGCAACGACTTTACTTTGACAATGGCTTAACCAGGGCAATGCCATCAGCGGTAGTAGCCACATCATTGCTGATGCGCCCCACTGTAATCCTAAAAATGTCATGCCAGCATCTCCTTGGCACGACACGCTTTAGCCAACTTTCTGACATCAGCAATATCAGGCCCCTGCTCTGATTTTCGGGCAAAGAAATGCTGCTCTGATTGTTGAAAAAACTGTTGAATCTCGTCAGTTAATGGCGCTAACCAGTCATGATTGACCAACAACTCATCTAATTCACCATAAACGACAGTCGTATCGGCGGTATGGTTAAAAGCAGTATGTAAAATACGTGCTGCTTGATCAGGGGTCACACTCTGCCAGCTAAGACGTGATAAATCATGTACTGCTTGAGCAAAAGGCTGACGATTTTTAGTCTTCCAGCCAAAATGCCACAACACTAATATCAATCCACTGACCGCTGCAATGCCGATAAACAAGGTCAAATCATTTTCTATCTTGGTAGTTGAAACTGGCGTCGCTGCAATATCTGCTTTCATAGCGATATTGCTAGCTCCTTCACTGATAGCCAACGACGGCCCGATAGTTAACGCCGCAGCAGGAATAGCAAGCCAGTTGCCATCAGCATCTTTAATATCAAAGGTAGGTGTATCAATACTGGTATTTTTAACCGGTACATTAACCACTTGATAATGAAAGTCTAATTGCGTTGCTGAAACATCAATGCTTTTAAGATATAACCAGGTACCATAACGTGTTGCTAGTGAAGGTAGACTTGATTCATCAATGCCATTTTCAACTGCACTGATATCAAGCGTGACAGTGACATCATCAGCTAATAACACGCCCCAAGTACGATCGATTTGAGCAACAAGTGTGTCAGCCGCCATGCTGCTGGTGCTAAACAAACTGCTTAACAACAAGATTATTGTAAAAAAACGCGTTTTCATATTATGTCCTACCCAAAAAGTAATTACTTAACTGCTCGCCTGTGACCTCACCATCAGTGAAGAAAGGTCGAACACGATGACGCATGAAACAAGCGGTAAGCTGTTCAAAGTGGTCATCCATCGTTTTTTTCCAACGCTTTTTGATACTTGGACGCATCCAAACATTACGGTATTCACCCGTTTCTGAGTCGGTCATTTCAGTCCAGCCAGCAGCTGAAGGTAGGTGATTAACATCGTCATGCTGCCAAACAATCGGCACAACCGTGAAACGTGATAATTGCCGTAAAGCTTTATCAATCACATCAATATCACAACAAAAATCAGAGGCTAAAAACACGATCGCATGCTTACTGGTGATCAGATTTGCAGCATGAATCATCCCATCTACACCCGCTGACTTAGCTTCATCTGCATCACGAATCATATCGGCTGCAACATGAGGCATGCTGCGCTGCTTGGTAGGCGTCATATAAACATCATGACGTAAGCCCGCATCAAAACCTGTTAAACCAAAACTATCACCTAGACCCACTGCTGAATGAGCCACCAATTGAGTTAAATTAGCTAACTGGTCATGATTGACATTTGAGACCGCCATTGAGCGTGATAAATCAGCCATCATCCATAAGGTGACAGGTGACCGTTGCTGATAACGTCTTACTAAATAACTATCACCACCGGTAGATAGATTATTTCTGAGGCTGGCACGTAAATCTAAACGTCGAGGATCAGGATAATCAAATAGGTTTGCAAAACCTGCAAAGCTATCCCCTGTTCCTAGTGATTTACCGCTGTGTACGCCTGGAGTATTGCCATATACTTTATGAGGATAGCGATAGCTAAACTCATCTTGTCTTGAGATACCCATAACTACATCCTAATTGAGAAAAAAATTACCTTTAAATAATATTTTTATCCGTTAAGGTGCAGAGATATGGTCACGTAATGCAGCAATAAATAGCGGCATAATCTGCTCACGACGACCTTCATATATAGGTGACAAGAAGACACGATGGCTTAATGTTGCAAATAAAATAGTATGAACATCATCCGGTAAAACATGATCACGACCTTCTAACCATGCCGATACTTTAGCTGCACGTACCATGGCTGACATACCACGAACACTCGCACCAGCAACCACAAGATCTTCCATAAATACATCAGGAATCTCAATGCCAAACTCATGGGGTTTCCAAGTCGCATCCCAAATACGAATAATGTAATTTTCAATTTCATCCGAAACAAAAACAGCTTCTTGCACATCACGATCTAAGTTATTCAACTCACTGTAATCAAGCAGAGGTTCAGACAAGTCACTTAATAAAGCATCAACATCATGGAATTTAGAATCAAAAATAAGCGCTTTACGATGCTCAATTTGCTCAGGGTTAGCCACATTGATTTCAAATAAGAAACGATCACGAGCCGCCGCACTTAGTTCAAAGGTTTCTTCTTTTTCAACACCGTTTCGATCAGCAAATACCACCATATGAGGGAAAGTGTATTCACGACCAAATGCTTCAGCACTACGCTCAGCCATCGCTCTTAATAATAAAGATTGAACTTGTGGGCGAGCACGGTTAATTTCATTGAAGAAAAATACCGCAGTATCTTCACCATGAGTAATGAGCGGACCAGGATCAATCACCGGTTTACCTTCGTTATCTACCCATGCACTATATAGAAGGTCATTCGGCATTAAATCGACACTCCCCTCGATACGACCAAACGAACCACCTAATGCTTTAGAAAAAGCGCGTAATAAGGTTGTTTTACCGACACCCACACCACCTTCTAACAACACATGGCCACGGGCATGCAAAGCAATCAAAATAAGTCGAATCACTTTCTCTTGACCAATAACCACCGTATTCACTACTTTTTCTAAAGCTAAGGCTTTATCGCGGGCAGAATTCAGGGCTTGCGTATCCGTATTCACTACGGCTTTTAAGGTGGAGTTTTCGTCGCGTGCAGATTGCAGGCTTTGTTGTTCTGACATTTGTACATCCTCTCTAAGAATTATTTAATAGTTATTACTCATTCAATGCTGCTTAGGCTCTTCTCGGCCCTTCTGCTTAGAACAATTGCAAGCCAGCACATATTCAAAAAATAACCTCTTTTAACAAAAAGAAAATAATTGAATAGTCACAGGACATACGCTTGAAATGACACAGGACAAACACTTTAAAATGACATTGAAATAGTCTCAGAGAATTAATGTAAAGTATAAGTTTTATTTTTTATCAGTTTGATAACTATTACGAATCAATAGTGATGAGAAATAGTATGTAATGAAGCTAATGACGACCCTGGGTAAAAGCTAAGTAAGGTTCGCCTAACTTGGTGGAATATTGGCCACTACAACTTGAAAGTTTCACTTTTAATATAATATTGCTGGTTTAGTGTGTCCGCTAACATAATGTCAGCCCACTTTGTAAACGACTGCTACTAAAGGGTTTCAAGGCACCTTTTAGAAAACCATTATTTAGGGTAACACCCTACAAATGGATAATAAAAAAGGCAAAGTGGACACCTTGGATAAATAATGACTATACTTAAATTACCAGCTAATTCATTGATACAAGGACGTTTACAACGATGTTACCTTTCAGAATCTATAAACTATTAGCGGACAAACTGTCCGCTAAACCCTAGTTAGCTTTACAGGAGATACCGAGGAATGTGGAAGTTTTGCGGTGACATAGAATATGAATGTCACAAGTGCAACGATAAGGAATCAATACCTATAGAAGACTTTAGCATTGAGTGCGTCGGAGGTTCAGAGCGTTCAATGGGGGCAGAGAATATCTACGAAGTCTTGTATGAATTCGACTGTCCTAATTGTGATCAGAATATTTCACTGAATTTTGAAGTTTCAGAATACCCTTCTGAACTACGGAACTTTTGTCTAAATAATTCAGAAGGAGCAGACACCTCTGGTGAGCCTGAGTTTGAATATCTAGAAGATATATATTCAGCCCCAGACCTCTTACACATCTACAGCTCGATTCCTAAGTTAATTCAAATCCTAAAAGGCACACCTGAATTAATGAGGGAAATCGATCCCAGAGAGTTTGAAGAGGTAGTGGCAGAGATATTTAGAAATAAAGGCTTTGAAGTGGAGCTTACGAAACGAACTCGTGATGGCGGGAAAGATATCATAGCAATAAGTACTGATAGCTTAGGAATTAAAAATAAATATTTTATAGAATGTAAGCGCCACGCTGAAGATAACAAAGTTAGCGTAGATATAGTGAGAGGCTTGCAAGGCGTGAAACACACTAAGGAAGGCCCAAATAAAACAATTGTGGCTACAACATCATATTTTACCAATGACGCAAAGAAGTTCGTAGATAACGAGATTACTAGTAGCTGGGATATGACGCTTGCTGATTTTGATGATATTACAAAATGGCTAGGAGAGTACTAAGCAAAGCTAACAAGGCGCTGCTGTCGGACAAATTTTCCGCTGCGCTCCAAATTTGCCGCAGAGCGCGGCGTAAAATTTACCTAATCTGTTCGTTTCATCGCAAGGTTGTATACTTGTCCTTTATCTCTCTTTCCAACTGATACGACGGTTACAGTAATTACTTCATCGTTTACTTCATATACTAAGCGGTAACCAGCTTGTCTGAGTTTTATTTTGTAAAGCTCATTGGCGCCTGACAATTTAGCGCTTTTAATATGTGGATTTTCTAGAACTTCAGCTAATTTTTTCTTAAATTGGCTTTGAACTGTTGCACCGAGCTTTTTCCATTCTTTAAGAGCTGATTTTTTAAATTCAAGCTCATAGGTCATTTAGATCTACCTTAATGGTCTCTTCATTTTTTCGGTTTTCGGCAAGCGCTAATAATTCTAGATCTTCTACATGATCCATCAAAAATTCATAAGTGTCAGCAGGTATACAATAAAATGCAGGCTCGCTTCTATTGAGTACTGCAATTGGAGCACCATTCGCACTCAAAGCTACTTTCATCGGGTTGGCTTTTAATTCACTAATGCTTGCCGCTGCTTCAGTTAATATTCTCGTTGTCATACATTACTCAGCACTTCAAAGTGGTCTTTAATTAAGTCTAATTGTAGTCTTCGAAACATAACAAGGCAATGCAACGGACAAAAAACAATTCGCTTTAAACTGTTTTATTCTCTAAATTTAGGCTGTTAACAGTGTAAGTGAGCTAGATTTTTAAGTTAAATTTTTTGTTAAATGATCTTTGATTAACTCACAAAAGTTTTCAGCTGTTCTTTTTCTAATTCCACTCTTAGTCATTAATATGCCAATGGTTCTAGGTGCAAGCTTAGGATCTAAATCAAATAATGTCAGTCTATGCTTCGATTTTAAGACTGAAAAAGCTTCTGGCAGGATACTGAACGATAAACCGCTTTCGACTAAGTCTAGAATGAAAGAGATGGTGTTGACTTCAGTAATATTCGAATACTGAATATGGTTGTCTGCAAAATAGGTATTTACGATTCTTCTTGTTTCAAAATGCTCAGGTAGTAACACCGCTTTTAGGTTATGGGATTTTCCTGACATGATGTCTTGGGCCAAGTCAGCGTGATTAGGTGAAATCAGCAACTTCCAGTTTTCGGTTAATAGTTCTTCAAATTGAATGTTTTTGTATTCTTTTTTCAATATGAAGCCAATACCAATATCTATTTCACCATTGGACACTTTTTGCTCGATTTCCTGATTGGTCAACTCTTCTACATGTAATGAAATGTTGGGATGTTTTTTATCAAACTCGATCACTAAGTTGCGTAAATAAAGTGCATTGATTGACTGCAAAACCCCTATTTTAAGGCTACCTGATTGCCCACCTTCAAAATCAGTAACGGCTTCTTGTAATCGCTCCACTTCATTAAGAATTCGTTTTGCCGTCGATAATACAAGTTCGCCACTTTCCGATAGCTTTACTCTACGCCCCACTCGATCAAACAAGTTGGTATTAAGCTCTTGCTCTAGTTGTTTGATTTGGTTACTTAATGCTGGCTGGGTAATGCATAGTTTGTCAGCTGCTCGATGAAAATGCTGTAGCTCGGCAACCACTTTGAAATAGCGTAAATGTCTTAATTCCACTGATAACCCCAGCTCAATTGATAAGTTTTAGATATCAAAATGATACAAATATAAACTTATACTTTCAAATAAATATTTGCCATGATGTTTTCCATAGTAAATACCTGACATGGATGGTAAAAATGATGGCTAAGAAATACAGTTCTGCAGATTTTGGCGAAACAGCTGAAAAATTAACAGCGTTGTTACCGCGTAAACTGGCACATAAACAGGTCGCGTTAGGTGATGTGAATGAACAATTTTCATCAGAAAGAAAACATCCTGTACATATTGTTGATTTACCTAGCCATTCAATTAGTATGAGCATTGGTGGATTAATGCCGGGCGATAGATCGAACCGTCACCGACATAGTTATGAGACCGTCGCTTATATTTTAGAAGGTCGTGGCTATTCAATGATTGAAGATATAAAAATAGAATGGCAAGCTGGCGATGCGATCTACATTCCAAGTTGGGCATGGCATCATCATGTCAATCTTGATGAAGATAAGCCTGCTAAATATTTAGCCTGTGAAAATGCACCATTGCTGCAAAATTTAGGTCAACTAGCTATTCGAGAGGAAGCATAATGTCGAACATGGAGTTTTCAGGAATTATCGCGTATAGCATTACGCCATTTTTCAGAAAAAATGATCAAGTCAATTTGGACGTTATGTTTGAAGTGATTGATGATTTAATCAGCTCGGGTGCGAATGCTATTGCCGGCTTAGGTAGCGCTGGTGAATGTGCTTACCTTGATGATAATGAATGGCAGCTCGTTGCCAGACAGACAGTCAATCATGTGGCCGATCGAGTGCCAGTGATTATTGGTATCTCTGAATTAACGACAAAAAAAGCGGTTGAACGTGCAGTCTATGCCAGTGAGCATGGCGCTAATGCCATCATGGTATCACCCTTTTCATATTATAAATTAAGCGAAGATGAGATCTTTGATCATTACAAAGCTATTTCTGATGCCATTAATATTCCGATAATGATTTATAACAATCCTGCGACATGTGGCGTTGATATGTCACCAGCGTTTATGTTGTCGATGATTGAAAACATAAAACATGCTGAAATGATCAAAGAAAGTAGCGGTGATATTCAAAGAATGCATGTTATTCAGCAGCAATCTAATGGCACTGTGCCCTTCTTTAATGGCTGCAACTATATTGCTTTAGATGCACTTAATGCCGGCGCTACTGGCTGGTGTACGGTTGCGCCAAGTTTGATTGGTGACCTTCCCAAACAGTTGTTTAATGCCGTTAGTGCTGATGAACAACAACAAGCTGAAACTCTTTTCTCTAGTCAATTACCGTTATTGCAGTTCATTGTGAAAGAAGGTTTAGCTTCGACAGCTAAGGCAGGTTTAGCAATAAGAGACATTAATGCCGGTGATGCTCGCTTACCGTTAAAACCGTTAAGCTCTGACAAAAAGGCTGAACTTGAATTACTAATGGCTGTTTAAGTCTTCGTTATATCAAACTATCTAAAGCTAATTAGCTAAAGTTCGAATACTACTGCCACTGACCGAGCCGGTAACTTCAATCCGTTGTGCCATTTGCTCTTTCAATTCCGATACATGAGAAATGATGCCGATACTTCGGCCAGTAGATTGCAAGTCGACTAAGGTATTGATTGCCAGTTGCAGTGACTCTTGATCAAGGCTGCCAAAACCTTCATCGATAAATAAAGTATCAAGCTGAATACCACCCGAACGCTCTTGCACCACATCAGACAAACCTAAGGCCAGCGCCAGTGATGCTAGGAATGATTCACCACCCGATAAAGTCGCAACCGGTCTTGTTTTACCGGTATGAGCATCATCAATGGCTAGATCGAGACCTGCCGTAGTATTTCGCTTTTGCACCTGCTCATTTTGCCTAATTAAGCGATATTGACCTTTGCTCATAATATAGAGGCGTTGGCTGGCAATGCTTAAAACCGAATCTAAGATATTACCCAATACAAACCGCTCAAGACTTACTCGAACATTACCTCGGCCAGTAGCTGCTTTAGCTAAGGTGCCAACCACTTCATACTCTTGTTTGATAGCTTCTTGTTCTTGCTCAATTTTCTTGAGTTTAAGCTGAGTCTTTTCTAAAAGATTGAGCTGTTGCTGCGTCTGCAGCCAGGCTTCATCAGCGAGTTTAAACTGCGCCCTTTCATTATCAACTTGTAGTTGCAGTTGAATCAGATCTGGTTGTACTTTGTCTGTCAGCTGCTGTTGCAACAAGCTTATTTCTGTTTGTAAGCTGGTCACTGTGTTGTCATAGCTCGCTATTTGTTTACTCAAAACAATCATTTCATTATCAGTCAGCAAGGCCTGCTCAAAGTTTGCTTGATTAACAAAGCCACTTTCCAGCAATGCTTGTTGCCAGCTGGATGTTAATACGCTTTCTTTTTCGCTTAGTTGCTGCATGTCTAAATTAAGCTGAGTAAGGCTTGCTTGCAAGGATGATTGCTGGGTTAAGCTGACAACATTATTATCTGTAGCTACTTTAAGTTTACTCTCTAATAAGTTGATATTTATCAATATAGACTCTTGTTCATTAGTTATTACTTGTCTGTTTTGATAATTTTCAGGTACTGAGTTAACCGCTGTCTGTAATTGATTTTTTGCTTGTTCAAATGCAGAATTTAACATCGGCAATTGAACATCAACATTGTGTAGCTGAGTGGCAATGATATTTAGTTCATTGTGTTGCTGCACTTTTTGTTGATTCAGTTGAGCTAACTGCTGTTGCTGCTGATCGATATCAGCTATTTTTTTAGATAAATCATGTAGAGCAGCTTCTAGTTCAATTAATGATTTATCGGCATTAGCTGCGAGTTTCTCAGTTAAGTTAATAACTTGTTGTTGCAACTCTATAGTTTGATGCGATAAGGCCTGTAGCTGTGTTTCTGCTGCCGACATCTGTTGCTGGCAATCCGCTTGAACTTTACGCGCCTGGTCGACCCGTTGCTGACTTAAATCTTTATACTCATTATCAACAAACTGTGCCGGTTGAGGGTGGTCTAGGCTACCGCAAACAGCACAGGCTTGTTGCGGTTCAAGCTTTGCAGCCAACACGGCTGCTTGGTTGGCAAACCAGTGCATCTCAACTTCATTCGCTTTGTATTCGGCTTGTTTATAGTGTTGCTGTGTTTGCTGGAGCTGCTGCTGTTGCCTAGTTTCATTTGCTAACTGTTGTGTTAACTGTGTTTGGATCTGTTGGCGTTGCTTGGCTAAATCCAAACACTGCTGGCTGGCAGCCCGTTGCTCAACGAGTGCTGACTTTGTAGCAATAACACGATTAATTTCATCAGTTCTTTCAGCAAGTTGTAGCTGTGTTGCATTTAAACTTGTTTGCTTAGTAATCAGGCCAGTCTTTTGCTCTAGGCCTGTTTGATAAGCCGATTGTGTGGAAACATGTCGTTGTTGTAGCGACTCAAACTCAGCTAATTGGTGTTGATACTGTGTCAGTAATTTTTGCTTTTCAACCAGTGAATCTCGTTGTAGGTAATCTTGTTGGGCTTGCTTTAATGCCTGTGCAGACTGTGTCAGTTGTTGAGCATTCTGTTCAAGCTGAATGACTGTTTGTTTATGAGCGGTTGTTTTTTGTTTTAGCTCGTCGTTCACAGTTACTAGCGACTGCCATTGCGGTTTAATCTTTACAGCCTGTTCACCATTAACATAGCGTTGCTTTTGCATATCTATAGTGTGTTTCTGCTTAATATGATTCGCTAGCTGTGTTGTTTTTTGTTGCAGCGTTAGAAAGCTTTTGACCAATAAGTCAGCAGAGCTAAATTCAGTTTGTACCTGTTGCAACTGTTTAGCAGCAGATTGTTTGAGAATTAGCTTTTCTGCCAACTGTTGTGAAGCCATTGTTATTGTTTCAGTCAGTTGTTGTTCATCAGTAACTTGGACATCGGCAAATGCGTCTTGTTTGCGAGCTTCATAGGCTTGATGTTTTTTCTCTATCTCTGCCGCTTTGTTTTTTAAGTTCTGTTCAATTTCTTTATAAATTTCAGTCTGAAATAAGGTCGATAAAATTTGCTGGCGTTCATCTGACTTAGCAATTAACAATTGACGGAACTTGCCTTGTGGCAACACCATCACTTGTAAAAACTGTTCTGCTGTTAAACCTACTATCTGCTTAATCTGTTCCCCTGCTTCACTGACTTTTTTAGCCACAATAGTTTGTTGTTCACCATCATCTAAAATCCGACATAAATGAGCCGATGCTTTTTGCTCAGTCTCGCCACCGCCACGCTTTGCAGGCCGCATTTGTGCTGGCACACGATGAATTTGATAGTGCACATCACGGATACTGAATTGTAAGGTCAGCTCAGTGAGTAACTCTGTTGGTGCATGATCACAACGTAAGCCCAAGGCTTTTCGATCTGTATCTGTTGTTTCACCATAAAGTGCAAAACAAATAGCATGCAAAATAGAAGACTTGCCCGCTCCTGTTGGGCCATCAATTAAGAATAAGGCATTGTCACCTAGTCGAGAAAAGTCGATGGTTTCTTTTGTTGCGAATGGGCCAAACGCTTGAATGTCTAATTGCTGAAGTTTCATTATTGTCCTGCTAGCGTTTGCTTGGCTTCATTGATTGCTGCTAATAACAACTCGTGCTGTTGCTCTGATAGTTCTTGGCCTGCAACTTGTTGGAAAAAGTCTGAAAACACTTGTTGTTCGCTACGTTTTAAGCTGACATCACTGATTAACCGATTATCAACATTTACATTGAACTGACTACGTTCAAGTTGTAATACATTTGGATAGACGGCTCTTAATTGGCCCATAGGATCTAAAATATCGTGAGTATCGGTTAACCTTACTAATAAGTAATCATCACTATTCTGATCGGATGCAGCCTGTTGAAGTAGTGCTTCCAACTCACCTTCTAAGATACGTAAATTATGCTTGGCTTGTAATGGCAGATGTTGTTGTGAAACAAGACCGGATTCATTCATCTCGACTAAGGTGACGCCTTTTTTCTGCTTATATTCTGAAAATGAATATTTCAACAATGAACCAGAATAACGAATATGTTCTTCACCTTTATATTGTGGCGCATGCAAATGACCGAGTGCCACATAATCAAAGCTAGCCAGTGGTTGAAAAGACACACGATCTGCCCCACCAATTGAGAGGGGGCGTTCTGATTCTGATTCACTGGCACCATCAATAAAACAATGACTGATTAATACCGCAGGTATACCTGCTTGCTGTTCAGTTTTAATCAGATTAACAAGATAGGTATGAGCATCATCGTAAGTTTTAGCTTCGCACTCAAAGCACTCTCGCACCGTGACAGGATCATGATATGGAATCCCATAAAATTGTACTGGTCCAGACGCTGTTTCAATAATCACCGGCTGAGTCACATCGGCAATATCACTTAAGATATGCAAGCCGGACTGCTGCATGTGTTTAGCAGCAAAACCTAAACGCTTGGCGCTGTCATGATTACCTGAAATCATAATGACTGGGAGTTTAAGATCCGTTAACACCTCATCCAAAAACAAATTCAGTGCAGCCACCGCATCAGCCGGAGGCACAGAACGATCATAGATATCACCCGCTACCACTAAGGCATCGACCTTATGTTCGCTGAGGTAATGTTTAAGTTGCTGCAATACAAACAGCTGATCTTCAAGTAATGAGATATTTTGAAATAAACGGCCTATATGCCAATCTGAGGTGTGGATGAACTTCATAACAATTTCCTGGCATAACGCAGTGTGCTGAGTAACGAGAGTTTCAGGCTGCTATGGTATCACTGCCTGTCAGATTATTTGTTATGAAAAGTTAGTCTTTTTGCTCAGTTTCAATAAGTGGTTGCTTTGAAGTTTTGCTGAGTTTGTATTGAGGTAAGAATGGAAACACTTCAACTTTATTATTGCTGTAAATAGCGATACGTTTGTCGTTGGATGTCACCATAATACCTTGGCTGATAATGTTGTTATTATCAGACATGTCTATCAATTGGCTGCATAGAGTAATGTTATTAAGTTTTTCTATTTCTGCACAACTGTATTGATGGTGATCTTGGATTTGTTTTAACGCGTCTTCTCTACCAACTTGATATGGCTTAACTGAAATAACGATATAGGCAATAATCAAAACTACGGGCATCATTAAACATACAAATAATATATCCATATCATCGGTATTTTCTTCCCGCCCAGCTTCTTCATTTTTGTTATTGCCATTCGTTTCTTTTCGATTTCTTTTGTAGTGCAATACAACCATACTAATTAATATGAGAACCATTAAAATCGTAAAAACTGGTAATAGTTTATCGACAGCTAATAAAGCTAGGTACCAAGACTCAACCAGCATTTCAGATAAGTCTTTAGACACTAACGAAAAATCTAAACCAAATGCATGTATATACCCCAAGTGATATACATAACCAGTGAGTAGAATCAGAGGCACTAATAGGCCAATAACAAGCGTAATAATTTTCAGGCTATCTGTAACCTTATCCATGGTTATCCTTTTCCTTAAGTAATTATAAAAAAGCCGGATTTCTCCGGCTTTTTATTAGCTGATTATAATCAGTTTTTAGCCATCAATGATACCGTTACAATCATTGTCTACACCATCACGGCCCCAACGTCCTTTTGTGTCTCGATGCCCTGGATAAACATGTGAGTTATTGTCATCACAATCTCCGTCACTAATACAAAAGCCATCATCGTCAGCATCCACACATTGGCTTGAAGTCGTTGTAGTGAAGGTCCAAATAGCGCCTGGAGTATTACCATACTCATTCACTTCGACAATTTGCCATTGATACACCGTGTCTGGATTCAATAACCCTGGGTTATAGCTAGTCCCCGTTTGCTCACTTACCAGCGCCAAACTTGTTGTACCAAAGTAAACATGATGACTATCAGCATCAGTGTCAGACAGCCAACTTAACTCGGTATCGATACTCACATCAACCACATTATCACTCGGTGTTGGGTCTGTCGCAGCCGTTGGAGGCCCGGGGTTAAGATTACCGCCATAATTCAACGCATCATGAGCTTGTACTAATCCATAGCCATAAGTTGAGTCATAGCCACTATTACCTAGATCTAAAGTTGTATTAGATAGTGCAGTGAAAACATCATCTGGTCCAGTTGTACCATTTGAAATTAATAATGCAGCAATTGCAGCAACATGTGGCGAAGCCATCGAGGTGCCTTGTAGTAAATATTGTCCCCAATTACCCTGATAGATGGTTTCTTGTAACACCCCGTCGACATTGCCATCGATGTTGTCATCTCGACTGGTATCGCCACCAGGTGCTACGACATCTAAACCTGTTCCTTTATTTGAATATCGAGTCAATTTATTTCGATAATCAGTGGCCCCTACTGCAATTACTGATGGATATATAGCTGGATAACTAACATTTCTACGGTAGCCATCATTACCAGCAGCAGCAACAACTGTTACCCCTTGTTGATAAGCCAAGTCGAGAGCAGGATCCATGATGGCATCGCTGGTTAGGCCATATCTAGCATCAACACCTAAACTCATATTGATAACATCAGCGCCATTATTAACGGCATGGACAATACCATCAGCAATATCAGCAAATGAGCCACTGCCACTGTCATTGAGTACTTTTATAGGCATGACACAGGCGCCTGGCGATAAACCTGCTGAGCCAAATGCTGGAACAGTTTGATTGAAACTGGTGATTTGCGAAATAGTGCCTGATACATGAGTGCCATGACTTAATGTGCTTCCGTCAGTAGGATCACTATCACCATTAACAATATCGGCCGAACCCGTAGTACAGATGTTGACGCCATCAACACCTCCATTAACGATTCCAGTATCTAACACCGCAACTTTAACGCCCGCACCGGTAGTGATATCCCACGCTTGCTCTGATTGCACTGCAGGAAAGTGCCATTGATATGGGTAGTAACCATCGTTTGGTGTTTTGGATGCACGAGCGAGGTAATTTAAGCCCGCCTTTAAACCTTGCTTACGCAGTCTTTGTATTTGCCCCCACTCTTTACCTGACTCAATAGTCACAATGCTAATGCCAGCATTCGGCAAAAACTTGGTCACTTCTAAATCACCAAGTTGATGTGGTGAACTATAGACGGCAATTTGCCCTCGAATAAAAGGCGGAGCGGCAAGAATTGAAGTTGAGATAACTGCGAGAGCAGTAAAACTTAGAAAAGAACGGTATCTTTTGAGGATGTGCATGATGGTATCTCCACTTGGTGGTGATACGTTTAACTATACGCTTAATCTATCCGCTAGCAAATAATAGCATCCTCAAACAAGGATGCTATTGCAACACACTTTAAACTTGATAATTTCTAGCGAAGTTTAGCGACTTCGTCAGCGGTAACAACTTCACCTTCGTTGCCCCAAGCGGTCATCACATATGTCATCACCGCAGCTAACTTATCATCCGTTAAATGACCAAATGCAGGCATGCTTGAATTATAGTCTTGGCCGTTAACAGTGATTTTTCCAGTTAAACCTTTTAAAGGCACGTTAATCGCACGCTCTTTATCAGCCAGCAAATAATCAGAACCCGCTAAAGGAGGAAATACTCCCGGTATACCTTGGCCCTTTTTTTGATGACAAGCAGTGCACTGGGACTTGTAGATTTTTTTACCTTGCTTATAAGCTGCTGACTTTTCTGCAGCTTGCAAGTTGAACGTCAGGCTAGCTAATGTTCCAGCTACTAAAATGGCTAAGACGTTTCTTTTTTTCATAATTACCCCAAGTTAATTCCAAAAATACAAAATAGGCAAATAATATAATTATTGGAAAAATAAGTAATTGATTTGGATCAAATTAGACTAAGTTTCGCTATTAAATAGCGCCTGACTTTAGCAATAGTTGTTGCACGGCAACGGCAATTTGTTTGTAGCCTGTGGTATTTGGATGAATTGGATCAGACTTTAAACTAGGTGAGCTTTCAACATCTCGAAATGTCTCTAAATCAACAGGTAGATTAAAGCTTTGGGCTACTTCGCTATATAAAGGCGGTACTTGTAGTGACAGCTTCAAGGTTGGTACGCCCATTAATACCACTTCAGCACCAGTCTCTTGAATCAAACTAACCATTTGTTCCAAGTTTTGTTTGAGCTTCTGCTTGCTTAGACGTTGGATAAGATCGTTGCCACCATGGCATAAAATAACCAAGTTAGGTTGGTATTCATCTAACTCTTCAGCTAAACGGATAAGGCCTTCTGCTGAGCGCTCACCTGGAATGCCTGAATTAACTACTGTTCGGCCAATCAACTGTTCCAATACCGCTGGATAGCTTTGAGTATTGCTATTGTCGGCACCGGTTCCAAATGTCAGGCTATCACCAAAAGCGAGAATCACAGCATCTTCGCTTAATGGTGACAATGGAATGGCCGTTTCTGATGAACAACTAACAACACTAAAACTGATAACCATGATGGTAATGAATCGTTGTAGCTTATTGCGTAGTTGTTTCATTTTAGATGGCCGTTGGAAATAAAGTACGGAAGTTAGCCGATGTCGTTTTAGCGATATTTTCTACCGTGTCACCACGTAGTTCAGCTAGAAACTCAGCGACGTGTTTAACATAGGCTGGTTTATTCGTTTTACCGCGGTGAGGAACAGGCGCTAAGTAGGGTGCATCTGTCTCAATCAAAATACGATCAAGAGGCAGTTTCTTAGCCACTTCTTGTAACTCTTTGGCATTTTTGAAGGTGACGATTCCAGATAAGGATATATAGAAACCGATATCTAATGCACGTTGTGCTGTTTCCCAATTTTCGGTGAAACAATGAATAATCCCGCCGGCTTGCTCAGCGTTTTCTTGCTCTAAAATATCCATCGTATCGTCCCGAGCTTCGCGGGTATGAATGATTAATGGTTTAGTTAGCTGTTTTGCCGCCTCGATATGAACACGAAAACGATCTCGCTGCCACTCTAAATCACCTTCACTACGGAAATAGTCGAGGCCTGTTTCACCAATTGCAATGACCTTATCACGTGAGGCTAACTGAGTTAGCTCATCAACGGTAAAGTTTTCTGTTTGGTCAACATTGGGGTGAATACCGACACTTGCGGTGATGTTTGGGTAACTATCAGCTACAGCAAGCACGTCATGACAGCTGGCTTTATCAATAGAAATACACAGAATATGATCGACTTGGTTTGCTTGGGCTTGTTCGATGACGGCATCTAAACCGCCCTCTTCTTCTGCCAATAAATTTAAATGGCAATGTGAATCAATAAACATGGGGTAACAATCTTTGTGGTTAGCTTTACATTGTATGAGTGGCTTTATCGGACTTTAACTTGTCGACAAGATGATTTTCTATTTTACCTTTTACTACTAAGCCTGCGCCATCCATCTCACTAAAGTGAACACCGATGCCAGCAGCTTGGTTACCTTGTGCACCTTTAGGTGTGATCCAGGCGATAGTACCGGCAACAGGGATTTTTTCAGGTTCATCCATCAGAGTTAACAAAATGAATACTTCTTCACCCAGTTTATACATTTTATTAGTAGGAATAAACAAACCACCATTTTTTAAAAATGGCATAAACGCATGATATAACATGTTTTGGTCAGTAATCTTTACTGACAAAATACCTTTTCTCGGGTTCATCGCCATAGTGTTATTTCTCGTGTTCTATTATTTTTGTTATTACTGAGCATTATCAGATAGTCGCATAACCGTGACTATAAAGTCTTCTATTAACAAGGCTTTGTTAAGGTTGTTTGGAGAAGATAGTAGCTTTGTTGTATCAACGATGCAATCCATAATTTGCCAATACCGTTTACTTTGGTGCTCTAAGCTAGCGGGTTTATCGGTTACTAATTGATTGTTAACTATACGATCTTGTAGTGAATATTGTAACTGATTCATCAGCTGACTTAGATTATATTTTTGCCAATTAGCAGCGAGCTCAATTGGAGAAATATAAGCTGTTAGCATTGCATTAAAATCTTGTTCAATCTGCTGGTATGTTTCTGAACCTTGCTCATTCAAGATATCAATGGCTGCCAGTGGTGCACCTTTTGCCAGTTTCAGTATTTTTGTTGTGATGTCGTCAGCATTATAACTACTGTTATTTTCAAGCCAAGTAAGAGCATCGCTAAATGCAGGAGTGGCCATATGGAATGTTTGGCAACGGCTTTTAACTGTGATCGGCGTTTGTTCTGGCTTTGATGTAATTAAAACAAATAAGGTGTTTTGTTGCGGTTCTTCAAGCAACTTTAATAAACTGTTATTGGCATTAACATTCATACTGTATGCAGGAGAAATAACAACGGTCTTCCACTTAGAAACCGTTGGCGTTAATTGTTGTTTTTCTATTAACTGCCGTATCTGTTCAATTTTTATCTGCTTGCCAATTTCTTCCGGTTTGATTTCAATGTGATCAGGGTGACTTCCTGCATCAAAAACCTGGCAGCTATGACATTGGCCACAAGCTTGTTGTGAATCGTGTGGAGACAGGCACAAAACACTTTTTGTTATATGTTGGCTGAATGCATTCTTCGCTAAGCCATCGACACCTGTCAGCAAAATGGCATGAGGGATACGTTGTTGCTGTTTTAGACTGGCAAACTGTTGCCACAAACTCTGCTGCCAAGAATATAAATCAGTCATTAAACTGAAATCAACGACTTCAAAATCGCAGTCAATTGTAGCTCAATATCTGCAATACTTTTGCTGGCATCAATGACTTTAACTCGATTCGGTTCGTTGTCGGCACGCTGTAAATAACAGTCTCTTATTTTCTGAAAGAAGACTGTTTTTTCCTGCTCAAACCGATCAATGTCACCTTTGCGACTTATGACTCGTTGTTGGCCAACTTCGACAGGTAGATCGAATAGAAAGGTAGTATCGGTATGTAAACCATTTAGCGTCCAAGCAGATACTTGCTCAATTCTGTCAGTAGAAATACCACGGCCACCACCTTGATAAGCAAAGGTGGCATCAACAAAGCGATCTGATAATACCCAATCACCGCGCTCAAGGGCCGGTTTAATTACTTGCTCAATATGCTCTGCTCGTGCTGCAGACATGAGTAATAACTCAGTATCAACGGCCATACCGCCATCTCTTGGCGCAAGCAACAATTCTCGGATTTGTTCGCCAAGTTCAGTGCCACCGGGTTCACGTGTTACAACCACATTGATCCCTGCTTGGTTGAGATAGCGCTCAATAAAAGCTAACTGAGTCGACTTCCCGGCACCTTCGATCCCTTCAATACTGATAAATTTTCCGATCATTATCTTTTTAACTGATAACGCCTAACGGCATTATTATGTTCCCTAAGCGTAGAAGAAAAATAGTGACGACCTTCTTTACCAGTCGCAACAAAATATAAGCTTTTGCCATCAGCAGGATGTAGTGCCGCTTCGATGGACTCGATACTCGCTAAGGCGATAGGTGTAGGCGGTAAACCAGATCGAGTGTACGTATTATAAGGGGTATCGGTTCTCAAGTCCTTGCGTCTGATATTGCCATCATATTTTTCACCAATACCATATATAACTGTAGGATCTGTTTGCAAGCGCATGCCTTTCTGTAATCGTCGGACAAAAACACCGGCAATTTGAGCCCGCTCTTCAGCTATGCCGGTTTCTTTCTCAATAATTGAAGCCATGATCAATGCTTCATATGCTGTTGAATAAGGTAGGTTTTCAGCTTTATTCTGCCAGGCAGCATCTAAAGCATCGACCATATGCTGATAAGCCCGTCGTAAGAACTCAACATCAGTAGTACCTGAAGGAAAGTAATATGTTTCCGGATAAAACCAACCTTCCGCATAGAGATCCTGTTGACCTAATTCAGTCATTATCGTTTTGCTATCGGGCTTGGCAATTGTTGTCGTTATTGCAGGATGATCATGCACAGCCTGTAGCAGCTGTTGAGCAGTCATTCCTTCAATAATCGCAATTGAATGCTGAACAACTTTGCCTGTTATAAACTGCTCTAATACTTGCGGTAAGGTCGTGCCTGGCTTGATTAGATACTCGCCTGTTTTAATAAGGTGAGAACGCCCTTTCACTCGGCCAAATAAATCTAGGTATAAAGGTGACAATTCAGTTAATTTTTGCTGTGAAAACTCTTTACTTATCTTGCCTAAATTAGTCCCAGCTACCACGGTGTAAGCGTAACCATCATCACCGACATTAAGTGGTGTTGTAGTGAACTTCTCGTATTCCAACCGCAGAAATCCAGAGATAGAAATCATGACAGCAATAACTGATAACAGTTTAAATAATAACGTTTTTTTCATTTATCTAACTAGCTTTGTTAATAAGTTTTGTAATTGTTTGGTGATGGGGCCATGTTGGTAGCTAGTAGTACTTATCGTTGTTACCGGCCAAATATTGATAATGCTGTTGGTCACAAATACTTCGTCAGCAGCCAGTAAATCATTCAAAGTTAAATCAGCATAAACAACTTTAAGTCCAGCCTGCTCTGAACAGTTAATCACTTGCTGCCGCATGATTCCTGCAACGCCAGATAAGGTAAGTTCAGGAGTGAACAGTTGTTGCTGTTTAACAATGAATACATTAGTCATCGTGCCATCAATCAACCGTTCAAGGTCGTTAAACATGATGCCTTCAGCGATAGAATCATCATTCCATTCAGCACGTGCTAACACTTGATCTAAACGATTAAGGTGCTTGATACCAGCTGTAGCGCTGTTTATTGAAATAGGTTGTTGGCATATTCTAGCTTTAATGCCTTGCTGATGGCTTTCTGGATAGGAAGGAAAAGGATGAGTAGATATTATACGTGTAGGTAGTCCGCAACTATCGCTACGATAGCCTCGACCACCCTGCCCACGGGTGATGATGATTTTAATGACTGTATCAGTCGTTAACTCAGCACAAAGCTGAATAAGCTCTGACTCTAACAATTCAGCTATTGACTGATATTCAATAGACAGACGCTGACAATCATTTTCTAAACGTTGTAAATGTTGCTGAAGAAATTCTGCTTGGCCATTACGAAATGCAATTGTTTCAAAAAGACCGTCGCCATATTGCAGGCCACGGTCTAATATATTTATTGAATTTTCTGGTTGTCCATTGACCAGAATCATTCTAGTTTCAGCCTAGTTTAATTTCTTGAAAATTAACGTTCCATTCGTACCACCAAAACCGAATGAATTTGACATAGCAACATCGATTTTCATTTGGCGAGCAGTATGAGGAACATAATCTAAATCACATGCAGGATCTGGATTATCAAGGTTAATTGTAGGTGGAGCAACTTGATCACGGATAGCTAATACACTGAATACTGCTTCAACGCCACCGGCTGCCCCTAATAGATGTCCTATCATTGATTTAGTAGAACTAACCGCTGTTGATTCAGCTTCAGCACCTAGTGCCAATTTGATCGCTTGGGTTTCAGCAGAGTCACCAGCTGGTGTTGAAGTACCGTGGGCGTTGATGTAATCAATTTGGTTTGTAGCTAAACCAGCATCTGTCATTGCATTTTTCATACAACGTGCAGCACCTTCACCACCTTTAGATGGCATAGTCATGTGATAAGCATCTGAACTCATACCTGAACCAGCTAGCTCAGCATAAATTGTTGCACCACGTTTGACTGCGTGTTCGTACTCTTCCAAGACAACAATACCTGCGCCATCACCCAGTACAAAACCATCACGGTCTTTGTCCCATGGCCGGCTTGCAGCTTCAGGATCATCATTACGTGTCGATAAGGCACGAGCAGCAGCAAAACCACCTAGGCCTGTTTTCGATGTCGACATTTCAGCGCCACCGGCAATCATTACATCTGCTTCACCATATTGAATCATCCGGCCAGCAGAACCAATGTTGTGTGTACCACTAGAACATGCAGTTGCAATAGCAATATTTGGACCTTTCATACCGTACATAATCGACAAGTTACCAGCGATCATATTGATGATATTGCTAGGTACGAAGAATGGTGAAATCTTTCGTGGGCCACCTTTCAAGTACGAATCATAACCCGCTTCAATACCCGGTAAACCACCGATACCTGCCCCAATAGCGACACCAACACGTTCCGCATTGTCATCCGTTATTTCTAAACCTGAATCTTCAATCGCTTCTTTAGCAGCGGCAATACCATAATGGATAAATGTATCCATCTTTTTAGCATCTTTGCGGGGGATGATGGTAGTGATATCAAAGTTTTTGATGCTAGCACCAAAACGAACAGAAAAGTCTGATACATCAAACTGTGACAATGGACCCACGCCACTTTTACCCGCGAGAATATTTTCCCAAGTTTCTTTTACAGATAGACCTACTGGTGTCACAGCACCTAGTCCGGTTATCACAACTCTTCGCTTAGACATCCACGTCCCCTTCGAATTTGGTAGTACTTAAAACAACATAGCCGTCTAGTATGGCAGGCATACTAGACGGCTATTATAAAGCGTTTTTTAATATTAAGACTGTACAGAATTAATATATGTAACTGCTTCTTTAACTGTAGTGATCTTCTCAGCTTCTTCATCTGGGATTTCACATTCAAATGATTCTTCTAAAGCCATAACAAGCTCAACTGTATCTAGAGAGTCTGCACCTAAATCGTCGATAAATGACGCATCAGTTGTAACTTCGTCAGCATTTACACCCAATTGTTCTACAACAATTTCTTTTACGCGAGCTTCAATATCACTCATAACTTATGTTTCCTTTGATGGTTGAGTACACAAAATGTGCAGGCATTTTATAGTGCATGCACATTAGAGACAAGCCAAATCATCTTTAGCACTATTGCCTCGACTACTAAAAGCTAATATTTTACAGAATTAGCCAATTAATTCATATACATGCCGCCATTTACATTCAGCGTTTCACCACTGATGTAACCCGCATTTTCTCCAGCAAGGAAAGTAACTGCGGCAGCAATTTCTTCTGGTTCGCCTAAACGTTTAGCAGGAACCTGTTCCAATAATGTAGTTTTATGTGCTTCAGCTAAAGAGCTTGTCATATCAGTATTGATAAAGCCCGGCGCAACTGAATTGACAGTAATACCACGAGCCCCCACTTCACGTGCAAGTGATTTACTGAAACCAATAACGCCTGCTTTAGCAGCGGCATAGTTAGTTTGGCCAGCATTCCCCATCAGCCCCACTACCGATGTAATAGTAATGATTCTGCCCCAACGCGCTTTTGTCATTGCACGTAGGCACCGCTTACTTAGCTTGTAAATTGGCGTCAGGTTGGTATTAATGATGTCGTTCCACTCATCATCTTTCATGCGGATTAATAAGTTATCACGGGTAATACCGGCATTATTAACCAGAATGCTAGGAGCACCGAACTCTTCTTCTATGCTAGTAACAGTACTATCAATCGCTTCAGCATCAGTCACGTTCAAGACAACACCGCGACCTTTGATATTAGCTTCAGCTAAAAAGCTAGAAATTGTTGCAGCCCCAGACTCCGATGTTGCTGTACCAACTACAGTGGCACCCTGCTCACCTAAACTTAAAGCAATTGCACGACCAATTCCTCGTGTAGCGCCAGTTACTAAGGCTACTTTACCTTCTAGACTCATAATCATTCTCCTAACGATGTAATTGCTTTTTCTAATGTTTTGCTATCAAAAACGGGCATTGCGGTAACCGTTTTATCAATACGCTTTGTTAGACCAGCCAATACTTTACCTGGACCACATTCGATAACATTATCCACGTTTTGTTGAGCTAGCCATTGTATGGTTTCAACCCAACGCACAGGACTATGTAATTGTTGTGCTAACAATGATTTAATTTCTGAAGTATCCGTTGTCGTTGTAACGCTTGTATTGTGAACTACCGGTACTTGAGGTGCTTTAAACTGAATTTCAGTCATTGAGTTTGTTAAATTTTCAGCTGCTGGAAGCATTAGAGCGCAGTGTGAAGGAACGCTAACTGGCAATAAAAGTGCACGTTTTGCACCTTTGTCTTTTGCTAGTTCGAGGGCTTTGTTAATAGCATCCGCGGCGCCAGCGATAACAACTTGGCCAGGCGAGTTAAAGTTTACCGCTTCGACAACACCTGCAGTTGAGGCTTCAGTACAGACGGCTTTTACTACATCATCGTCTAAACCTAGAATCGCTGCCATTGCACCTTCGCCAGCTGGAACAGCCGCTTGCATAAATTGACCACGCTGAGCAACTAATTGAATCGCATCTTTAAAATCTAGGGCGCCCGCTGCCACTAAAGCAGTATATTCACCTAAGCTGTGTCCAGCGAAGTAATCAGCTTGGATATCAGTTGTCGCTTGCCAGCAACGCAATACAGCGATACCAGCAGCCAACATTGCAGGCTGAGTACGATCTGTTTGATTTAAGTCTTCAACTGGACCGTCGGTGACTAATTTCCATAGGTCATAACCTAAAACTGTCGATGCCTCAGCAAATACTTGTTCGACTTGAGGAAACTGAGATGCCAGTTCCGTTAACATGTTGATTGACTGTGATCCCTGACCAGGGAAAACGAAGGCTAAACTCATGAATCAAACCTCAAAATTAATATTTAAGTAGTGCAGAACCCCAGGTAAAACCACCACCAAAGGCTTCAAGTAATAATGTTTCGCCGCGTTGAACACGACCATCTCTAACAGCTGTATCTAGCGCTAAAGGTATTGATGCAGCAGAAGTATTACCATGTTCGCCAACAGTCACTACAACGCTATCCATAGACATGGATAATTTTTTAGCTGTTGCAGCAATAATTCGAGTATTTGCCTGATGTGGTATTAACCAATCTACATCACTCTTATCTAAATTATTGGCAGCCAATGTTTCATCGACAATGCTACTCAAGGTTTTAACGGCTACTTTGAACACATCGTTACCTTGCATTTCAATAAAACTTGAGGCTTCGCTGTCAAATGAGCCTGGGCCTGAAGGAACAGTCAGTAAGTTATTGTATTTGCCATCACAGTGAATGTGAGTTGATAAAATACCTGGCTCTTCAGTTGCTTGCAATATCACAGCACCTGCGCCATCACCGAATAAAACACAGGTATTTCTATCCGTCCAATCAACAACGCGTGATAAAGCCTCGGCACCAATTACTAAAGCATTCTTTACGCTGCCAGATTTAATAAATTTATCAGCGACAGTTAGCGCATAAACAAAACCGGTACAAACCGCTTGAATATCAAAAGCTGGACAGCCACCGATATTGAGTTTTTCTTGTACCAATGATGCTGTACTTGGAAAGATACGAGTGGGTGTCGTTGTCGCAACGATGATTAGATCAATTTCGCTATTTTCAATATCTGCAGCAGCGATAGCTTTTTCTGCAGCTAAAAATGCTAAATCAGTTGTTGTTTGATCATCAGCGATAATATGACGCTTTTTAATTCCAGTACGATCAGTGATCCACTGGTCACTCGTTTCAACCATCGCTTCAAGATCAGTATTTGTGAGTACTTTTTCAGGAAGGTAACTGCCAGTACCTGCTATTTTAGAATTGATCACGTACTCTGCCCTTCTAATAAGGCTTCTAAGTGCTTGCTGATATTAGTAGGTACATCTTTTTCGGCTTCAATAATGGCAATGTTAATCGCGTTAGTGAAAGCAAAGGCATCTGCACCACCATGACTTTTAATCACAATACCTTGTAAACCAATAAAGTTAGCACCGTTATATGCTCTAGGGTCTAGCTCATCACGGAAGTGTTTTAAAACAGGTGAGGCAATAAGACCTGCAATTTTAGTGAATATATTTCGGCCAAATGACTGACGTAAGAAGTGACGGATCATATGAATGACACCCTCACTAGCCTTTAACGCTACGTTGCCTACAAAACCATCACAGACAACAACATCAACCACACCTTGATACAAATCATCGCCTTCAACGAAGCCGTAATAATTTAAATCAGTTTCACTAAGTAAGCGAGCAGCTTCTTTAACTCGCTCGTTACCTTTTATTTCTTCTGCACCAATATTAAGTAAACCCACTGTTGGATTCTTTTTACCATCAACTGATTCAGCTAATACAGAACCCATAACTGCAAATTGAACTAAATGTTCAGCACTTGAATCTACATTGGCTCCTAAATCAAGAACATAAGTATGTCCTTTCATAGTTGGCAATGCCGATACAATCGCAGGGCGCTCTATACCAGGTAATGTTTTTAATACAAAACGAGCGGTTGCCATCAAAGCGCCGGTATTACCCGCACTAACACAAGCTGCAGCTTCGCCTTGTTTAACTAAATTAATAGCTACACGCATTGACGAGTCTTTTTTCCCTCGTAACGCAAGCGCAGGTGATTCATCCATAGCAACCTGTTGGGATGCATGCTGGATAATAAAGCGGTCATCATCAAGTGCATTATTCTGCTCCAGATGATCTTTTATTACATCACTATCGCCAACTAAAATAAGTTTGACCTTAGGATGCGCTTTAAGCGCTGAAATAGCAGCGGGGATCACGACCTGAGGTCCGTGATCCCCGCCCATAGCATCAATAGATATTGTTAAGCTCAATCTATTGTTGCCTTATTCTGCTGTATCAGCAACAACCTTACGACCACGGTAGTAACCGTCTGCAGATACATTGTGGCGGCGGTGTAATTCACCTGATGTAGAATCAACAGATAATGTTGTTTCTGTTAACGCATCATGTGAACGACGCATGCCACGACGTGATGGACTTTTTTTACTTTTTTGAACTGCCATTTGATAAAACTCCTAACGCAAATAAATATAACTTAATCTTTTGATTTCAGCGCTGATAACACTGCAAATGGTGAAGCAGGTTTTTCTTCCTCTACTTCAACCTCATCTTCCCCTGACTGCCATGCTTCTGCAGGTAAACACTTAAAATCATGCCTCGGCACCAAGGGCAGTGCCAAAATCAATTCATCTTCAACTACTGAACTCAGCTGAATAGGATCATTACTTTCAATAAGCCATGGGTCATATTGTTCAGCCAGCCCTTCTATTTTTCGTTCATATTGAACCAGCGCCAATAAGCACTCAGCCTTTACTGCCAAAGACATAGGCTTCATACAACGTTCACAAACTAATGTTAATGAAGCGCTAAATGTACCACGCAAAAATGGCGTGTTGGTTTCATCAACATCAAAGTGCATGTCAATGTTCACTACACCATCATCATTATGGAGAGCACCCGAGAGCCGCTCCATATCTGAGACTTGTAGTTCGCCCGCTAACTTCAGACCATTTTGAGCAAGTCTGAATGGGTCAATTTCTTTTGGTAATAGTTGATGCATAATCGACGGAATTATATAAGAAAACAGACCAAACCGCAAAGCAAGCAACAATTCGATACTTTTATTACGGCTATCCTGTTTTGTTTGTTAGTTAAAAAAGAGCTAAGAATTATTATGCAGCTCAATTACTGCATTACTACTTTCACTACTTTGCTTAGATTCATCATTTCTTAAACTATCAATATAATCAAGATATGCGCTATCGATATCGCCCGTTATATATTCACCATTGAAACAAGATGAATCAAACCGCTCAACTTTATCACTGCTATTAACAGCGTCTTCTAGATCACTAAGATCTTGATAAATAAGCATATCAACACCTAGCTCTTGTGCGATTTGTTCAACATTACGTTCATGAGCAACAAACTCGACAGGTGATGGCATATCAATACCATAAACGTTTGGATGACGGACTGGCGGCGCAGCTGAAGCAAAATACACTTTATTCGCACCGGCTTCTCGTGCCATTTGCACTATTTGCTGTGAAGTCGTTCCACGTACAATTGAATCATCAACTAATAATACATTTTTACCGCGAAACTCTAAATCAATAGCATTTAATTTCTGCCGAACTGATTTTTTGCGCTGAGTTTGCCCTGGCATGATAAAAGTACGGCCAATATAGCGGTTTTTAATAAAGCCTTCTTGATATTGCACGCCCAAGTCGTGAGCTAATTGTAATGCGGCGCTACGACTGGTATCTGGAATAGGAATAACGACGTCAATATCATGGTCTGGAAATTCTCGGCCAATCTTTTCAGCCAGTTTAGTGCCCATACGACCACGACTTCTATGTACTGAAATACCATCAATCACAGAATCTGGACGAGCAAAATAGACAAACTCAAAAAGACAAGGTGACTGAAGGGTGTTTTTAGCACATAACTGTGAAGTCATATTGCCATCGATATCAATAAAAACACATTCACCAGGGGCAATATCACGGTCTAGTTCATAACCCAATGAATCAATTGCAACACTTTCAGATGCAACCATATATTCTGAACCAAGTTCAGACTCACGCTTGCCAATAACAATAGGACGAATACCATTTGGGTCACGAAATGCAACTAGACCTACGCCGGCAATCATTGCAACAACAGCGTACGCTCCCTTACAACGACGGTGAACTTCAGTTACTGCCTTGAAGATATCATCAGCCTGAGGTTTTAATTGCGTCGATTTTTGCAGTTCATGAGCTAAAACATTAAGCAATACTTCTGAATCTGAATCTGTATTTAAGTGACGGCGATCGCTTTGAAATAATTCATCTTTCAAAACTTTGGTATTAGTCAAATTGCCGTTATGAGCAAGTGATATACCAAATGGCGAGTTCACATAAAAAGGTTGGGCTTCTGCAGAGGTTGAACAACCTGCAGTAGGGTAACGAACGTGACCAATCCCCATACTCCCTTCTAGACGCAACATATGCCGCGTATGAAAGACATCTTTGACTAAGCCATTTGCTTTACGTAAAAAGAATGTGCCTTCCTTATCACTTGTCATAATACCAGCAGCATCCTGCCCCCGGTGCTGTAAGACTGTTAGTCCATCGTATAAGGCCTGATTAACCTCTGATTTACTAACAATACCAATAATTCCACACATAATGTTGCCCTATAAGCGTTTAGCTAAAGTTTATATATTCTGCAATATTATTGGGCAGAAAGCTTCTTGCCCAAATTGCCATCTGCTCAAAAAATTCAAGCAGTATTGAGTTTTGCCACCAACTATCCGCTGGCATGGGTGTCGCCCCTGCTACTAAAACAAGTAATGTAACAATCGCTAAACCTCGTAACAAGCCAAAAACCACACCCAAAGATCTATCTGTTCCAGTTAAACCTGTCTTTTCGACTAACTGGCTCAATAGATGATTAACCAAGGCGCCGAGAATTAATGTCACAATAAATAAAGCAAAAAATGCAGCAAACAACCGTATCGATGGTGTTGCTACATAATCTATTAACAGTGTTGCAAGGTGCGGATGGAACATCAACGCTACCCAAAAAGATAATATCCAACTCGCTAGTGAAAGTACTTCTTTGATGAAACCTCGGACAATACTAATGCCTGAAGAAATCAGGATGATTCCTAGAATCAGATAGTCAACCCAGAACATAAATTTCCCAATAGGTACTTTGCGAATTAAAAAAGAGAATTTTACCAGATAGACTTGTGTGAACCCAGTGTTTTTAACCTAGTTAAGCTTATTTAATTTACTCAGGGCTAAACTGCAAAATCTGTGGGTTCAACTTTAAATGTTTTTTTAGCTTAGCAACTAAAGCAAGCGCTGAATCTTTTGTTGCCACGGGTGCTAAGCGCACTCGATAAACCACGCCTTTATTATTACTATTTTCAATAAATGCGCTATAACCCAGTTCAGTTAACTGACTAACTAGTGCTTCAGCGTTTGCTTTGACTGAAAAGCTCGCTAATTGCACAGTCCAACTAGCTACGTTATTGACTACTGGTTCTGGAGTTGGCACGGTTGTAATAACAGGTTCAGAAGGAAGCTCTTGTTGAACTGACTGCTCAAGTTTAGCAACTATCGATGGAGAAATATTTTGTGGATCTAATAATGTTTCATCGGCGTAATCAACAACCTCAACTGTTTCAACAATAAGAGGTTGAACGGTGGAAGTAAAGTTATCCTCTACCTCCACAGTGTTCGTTTCTATAACAGCCTGATTAGCACTTGAAATTAGAAAATTTGAAGCAACACCAACTATAATCAATAACAAAGTTGCGCCGACAAGTCGTTGTTGTTGAATCAGTGTCATCATATTTCCTCATCTAGTGCCGGTTGTGTGTATTTTCCTCATGATAACTGGTTTTGTCTTCTGTAATAACCTTTTCGTTATCATTCGGTTTAGGCATCGTCTGCAAAGCAACCTCAAGCACTTCCGTGATCCAGCGTACAGGAATAATTGTAAGGCCCTGTTTAACATTCTCCGGAATTTCTTTCAGATCTTTTACATTATCTTTTGGTATTAATACCGTATCAATACCACCTCGATGCGCTGCTAGTAACTTTTCTTTAAGCCCGCCGATGGCTAAGACTTCACCTCGTAAAGTAATTTCACCTGTCATAGCGACATTCGCTTTAACGGCAATACCAGTAATCGCGGAGACAATTGCTGTACACATACCAACACCAGCACTTGGACCATCTTTAGGTGTAGCACCTTCTGGCACATGAATATGGATATCATGTGTCTGCATAAAGTCTGTAGCAATACCCCAGTCAGTTGCGCGTGAACGCATAACAGTAGTTGCAGCTTGAATTGATTCTTGCATGACATCACCAAGCTTACCGGTATAACTAGACTTTCCTTTACCCGGCATAATGGCAGTTTCGATAGTTAATAACTCACCGCCCACTTCCGTCCAAGCTAAACCTGTCACTTGACCAATTTGGTCAAACTCTTCTTTAACACCATACTGAAAATGGTATACACCCAGATAGTCTTCAAGGTTATCAGCTGAAACGACTAATTTATCAGCAGAAGTATCTTTGATGATTTGAGTCACTAATTTACGACATATTTTTGAAATTTCGCGTTGTAAGCTACGCACACCAGCTTCACGTGTATAACGACGGATAATTTCTAAAATAGCAGTAGATTCAATAACCACTTCATCTTTCTTCAGGCCATTTTCTTTGATTGCTTTAGGCAATAAATATTGCTCGGCAATGCTTAATTTTTCATCTTCGGTATAACCCGCCAAGCGAATTATTTCCATACGGTCACGTAGAGCATCAGGAATATTTAAGGTATTGGCAGTACAAACAAACATAACGTCAGATAGATCATATTCAACTTCTAAATAGTGATCGGTGAAAGAACTGTTTTGTTCAGGATCTAACACTTCAAGTAGAGCTGATGAAGGATCACCTCTGAAATCTTGTGCCATTTTATCAATTTCATCTAGCAAAAACAGTGGGTTTTTGACGCCTACTTTTGATAAGTTTTGGATAACTTTACCTGGCATTGAACCTATATATGTACGGCGATGACCACGAATTTCAGCTTCATCACGAACGCCACCTAAAGCCATTCGTGTGTATTTTCTATTTGTAGCACGCGCAATTGATTCTGCTACCGATGTCTTGCCGACACCAGGAGGCCCCACTAAACATAGGATTGGACCTTTTAATTTTTTAACTCGTTTTTGAACGGCTAAATATTCAACAATGCGTTCTTTAACTTTTTCTAGACCAAAATGGTCTTGATCTAAGATCTTCTGCGCATGATTCAGGTCTAATGTTACACGTGAGCGTTTTTTCCAAGGTACTTCTAATAATGACTCTATGTAATTTCTGACTACAGTCGCTTCTGCAGACATAGGTGACATCATCTTAAGTTTTTTCAACTCAGATTCGGCTTTATTTTTTGCCTCTGTCGACATGCCCGCTTTTTCAACTTTAGCGGTAAGCTCGTCAATCTCATTACCGGCATCATCCAAGTCGCCTAACTCTTTTTGAACCGCTTTCATTTGCTCATTAAGATAATATTCGCGCTGGCTTTTTTCCATTTGCTTTTTAACGCGGCCACGAATACGTTTTTCTATTTGTTGAATATCGATCTCAGATTCAAGATACGACATTAGCTTTTCTATACGGTCTTTTACGTCACTGATTTCAAGCAATAATTGCTTATCTTCAAGTTTAAGAACCATATGTGCAGCAACGGTATCTACCATCCGCGCTATATCGTCAATTCCCGTTAATGAAGCAATTACTTCCGGTGGAATTTTTTTATTCAATTTGACGTATTGCTCAAATTGGCCCATCAAAGTGCGCATCAATACATCAGATTCGCGCTCATCAGGTAACTGTTCAATAAAGGCAACAACTTCAGCGTCGAAATAGTCATTAGTAGTTTCGTAATAAGCTACTTTAGCTCTTTTTTTACCTTCGACTAACACCTTAACCGTGCCATCAGGCAGTTTCAGCAACTGTAAAATCGTTGCTAAGGTACCGGTTTCATAAAGATCTTCGGCGCTAGGATTGTCATTCGTTGAATCCTTTTGGGCAACTAATAGAATTTCTTTATCTTCATCAGCGGCAGCATCCAATGCTTTAATTGAATTTTCACGGCCAACAAATAAAGGAATAACCATATGCGGATAAACTACTACATCACGTAGTGGTAACACTGGTACAACTATTAATGAATTATCAGTAGTCGACATTTCGTTATCATTTTCCATTTGGTAAACCTCGTGAATCTAGCAGTATTTTGACTTAAGACATCTTAATCATACGATGTCATTAATATGGGGATAAGCAGAAAAAATTCAAGCACCCAACAAGAAAGTTGGGTGCAATAATAGAACCTCTACTGTGTTACAGGAGTGGTGTGGTTAAGTTGATCATTCGCCTGAGGCGCGATCTGCTTCTTGATCTTGGTAGATCAAAATAGGTGAGTTTTCACCTTTAATTACACTTTCATCGACCACTACTTTCGAGACGTCATCAACTGATGGCAAATCAAACATTGTATCTAGTAATACATTTTCAATAATAGAGCGTAGGCCACGAGCACCTGTTTTCCGGTCCATTGCTTTTTTAGCAATAGCTCGCAACGCATCTTCTCTAAACTCAATCTCAGCGCCTTCCATTTCAAACAACTTTTCATATTGCTTAGAAAGTGAGTTCTTAGGCTCAACCAAAATTTGAATTAATGCATCTTCATCAAGCTCATTTAATGTTGCAACGACAGGCAATCGACCAACAAACTCAGGAATTAATCCATATTGAATCAAATCTTCTGGCTCGACGGTTTTTAATACATCGGTTAATGCAGTGTCTTCATCTTTACTCTGCACTTCAGCTGAAAAGCCAATACCACCTTTATGAGAACGATTACGGATAACTTTGTCCAGACCTGCAAACGCACCGCCACATATAAATAGAATCTTACTGGTATCAACTTGCAAGAATTCTTGTTGTGGATGCTTTCTACCACCTTGAGGTGGAACTGAGGCTGTTGTACCTTCAATTAACTTCAATAAAGCTTGTTGTACACCTTCTCCTGAAACATCTCGTGTGATTGAAGGATTATCTGATTTACGTGATATTTTATCTATTTCATCAATATAGACAATGCCTGTTTCAGCTTTATCTACATCATAGTCACACTTTTGTAGTAGCTTTTGAATAATATTTTCTACATCTTCACCAACATAACCAGCTTCGGTTAATGTTGTTGCATCAGCTAATGTAAAAGGCACATTCAATTGTCTGGCTAATGTTTCCGCAAGCAATGTTTTACCGCTACCTGTTGGACCTATCAGCAAAATATTGCTTTTCGATAGTTCTACATCATCTTTATCGTTAGCAAAACGTAAGCGTTTATAATGATTGTAAACGGCAACAGATAGGACACGCTTAGCCCTTTCTTGACCAATAACGTAGCTATCTAGTGCTGAGTTTATCTCACGCGGAGTAGGAAGATCAGACTCTGATTTATCTGTTGTTTCTTCCTGCATTTCTTCGCGAATAATGTCATTACAAAGATCAACACATTCATCACAAACAAATACTGAAGGGCCTGCGATCAGTTTTTTAACTTCATGCTGGCTTTTACCGCAAAATGAACAATACAGTAATTTATCGTCGTCGTTATTTTTATCGTCGCTCATAATACAACTTTATCCTGCTTTTCAATCTTTATCGGGTAATTATTCAGATTCTGAAGGGCGTGAAGCTAATACACTATCAATTAAACCATATTCTTGGGCTTGCTCACCATTCATAAAATTATCTCGGTCGGTATCTTGTTTTATCTTACTAATATCTTGTCCCGTATGATAAGCAAGAATACCATTCAAACGATCACGTATGGTTAAAATTTCACGGGCATGAATATCAATATCTGATGCTTGCCCTTGGAAACCACCTAAAGGTTGGTGAACCATAACTCGTGAATTAGGTAAACAATGACGCTTACCCTCAGCACCACCTGCCAACAAAACAGCCCCCATACTTGCTGCTTGGCCAATACATAATGTACTTACCTGCGGCTTGATAAACTGCATTGTGTCATAAATAGCCATACCTGCAGTAACAGCACCACCAGGTGAGTTGATGTAGAGATGAATATCTTTATCTGGGTTTTCTGACTCTAAAAATAACAATTGGGCAACCACAAGGTTAGCCATATTATCTTCAACGGGACCAACTAAAAAAATTACACGCTCTTTTAATAGACGGGAATATATATCATATGAGCGTTCACCTCGAGGAGTTTGCTCAACAACCATTGGTACTAATGCATTGCTGATACTTGACGCATCGTTAGCATTGTATTGATTTATCATAGTTATCTCGTTTTATTAGACGTAATAAAAAAATAGCCCGTGCTCACATCAAGTATGAGCACAGGCTATATTCTTGTTTCAATGTAATGAATTACGCTGCAGCGTTATTAGCATTCATTACTTCTGAGAAGGTAGATGTGCTTTCTTCTACTTTAACATGGTCATAGATCCATTCAACAACCTGCTCTTCTACTACCATCATTTGAATCTCTGATAGTTTTTCTTTATCGTTCATGTAGAACTCAACTACATTATCTGGATCTTCGTAGCTGCTAGCAATATTATCAATTGCAGCTTTAATACGGCTATCATCTGGCTTAATTTCATTATCGTTAATAATTTTGCCAATCAACAAACTTAGTGATACGCGATTTTTTGCTGAATCTTTAAAGTTATCAATATCAAACGGAATACCATCAACATTAACACCTTGATTACGCAAGTTGTTTTTAGCCTGTTCCATCAAGTACTGAGCTTCACGTTCAACAGGTGCTTCAGGCAGTGTTAACTCATTATTACTAGTTAAACTTTCCATAACACGACGTTTGTTTTGAGCTTGTAATGCCGTTGTTAACTCACGAGTCATGTTGCCACGAACTTCTTTCTTGAGTGCCGCGATACCATCTTCAACACCACAAAGAGCAGCAAACTCTTTATCTAACTTAGGCAGTTTCTTTTTAGCTACTGTTTTAACAGTAACTGCAAAAGTAGCTTCTTTACCTTGTAAGTGTTCAGCACGGTAATCTGCTGGGAACGTCATTGTAATAGTTGTTTCTTGACCTGCTTTCTTACCAATCAATTGGTCTTCAAATTCAGCCAACATATTGCCAGTACCGATAACGACTAAGACATCAGAACCTTTTCCGCCATCAAACTCTTCACCATCAATGCTACCAACGAAGTCAATGGTTACACCATCTTCTTGTTTAGCACCACGTTTCAATGGTTCCCAAGTAAGACGTTGCTCACGCAGCGTTTCAATCATTGTGTCAACATCTTCGTCTTTTACTTCGGCTACTGTTTTCTCAACACTGACATCAGTTAAGTTAACTTCTTTAACATCAGGGAAAACTTCATAAACCATTGTATAAACGAGGTTAGACTCTTCCTCTTTCATTGTTTCAATGTGAGGAGAACCAGCAGGATTAATTTCCTCTTGAGTAAATGCTTCACGCATACTCTCTTGAACGAGTTTATCAACCACTTCACTACGTGCAGTACCGCCATGAGTACGTGCCACCATTTTCAGTGGAACCTTACCAGGTCGAAACCCAGCCATCTTCACTGTTGGTAACATGGCTTTCAAGCGTTCTTGTACTGCTTGTTCGATATTGGCATCTTCAACTGTCACCGTCATACGGCGGCTGAGCTCGCTAACATTTTCTACAGTAACTTGCATTCTTTACCTCAAACATGGAAGTTAAAGTAGTAGTGGCTAGCATCTAGCCACTACACTTCAATATGGTACGAGAGGAGAGACTCGAACTCTCACAGGTTACCCCACTAGAACCTAAATCTAGCGCGTCTACCAATTCCGCCACTCTCGCAAATTTCGTGCTCAGATATCTATGTATCCAAAGAAGTCGGCTATTATAAACAGGTCTTTTCGAGAAAACCAGCATTACATGGTTAAAAATGTCAGTCCCATATTCGCTTGTTGGCAAAACTGTTGAAATGCAATGAAATCTTGCTCATAAATTTCTCGCTCACTTGCGTTTCGATCTGCCAAAAACACCCCGATCACCCTCCCTCTGACGATAGCTGGCATTATTAAATAAGGTGGCGTACCTAATAATTTAAGTGTCTCTCTAGATAATGTGCCAGTAATTTTTTTGGGATCGGCAGGTACATGCATAGCTTGTTTATCGCTGATCACTTGATGAAATATATTCTTATCATTGGTTACATCGATATGTAACTCCCTACATAACAGTTCTGTTTCAGCACCCAAACCATATTTACACGTTAATGTCTTTCTATCTGGAGCTAAGATTGCAAATAACGCCCTATCCATGCCAACGCCTTGGTGTAACCCTTCTAATACCATTTCCAAAATAATATTAATACTTGGTTTTTCCTCAACTGCGGCCGAGATCTCTTGCATAATGCTCAACTGCAGATGCGGATCAGCTTCAGGGTAATTTACAACTGGCTCAACAATTTGGGGAGCAGAGTCCATCAAGTCATCAGCGGGCACTTGAGCATTGCTTTCAGTAGTGTCAGGACTTTCTTTTGCGTCGATTAAAGCATAACCGGGCTGAGGAATACGTTTACTCGCTTCAGTTACACCATAAATTTGTGATATTTCTTTGGCTTGCTTGGCATTATTGTGGACAAGCTCCTCTATCTCTTTAATGGGCAAGTCTAATTTTTTGGCGAGATGCTCAAACATGACAGCCACTTCTTTACTATCCCATCCTGATTTAGCTGCTTCAGCTAAGTCATGGCCTAATGAAATCAATTTATAACGTTCATCAGCGGAGTCAGGAGAAGTAGACTTCTCCAATAACTCCCCTAGTGACCAAGACTTACTTAAACCTTTAGTTAACTCACTCAGTCTAAAACCAAGTACCTGCTGCTCAGCTTGTTGTTCAGTCAGCTCACCCGTCTCTATCATTGCCATTAATTCAGTGGCTTTATCACCTGAAAAAGCCCAAAAGGCCATATTGCCTAGTCGAGTAAGTAAGGCGGCAATAAAAATATCTTCAGGAGATTTACATTTAGTTCGTTTAGCGAGCTCTTGTGCTTGAATAGCTGCATGAAATGACTGAGCCATTTCTTCGGTCAACTTGTCTCGTTGTAAACCATCAGCTAATGAATCAACTAATACTAAGGTTAGTGTTAATGCGCCAACCTGTTCAAAACCAAGCAACATGACAGCTCTTGAAATAGTGCTTATTTTCTGACCTGTTGGGTTGTAACTAAAATTATTGGCGATTTTAAGTAATCGACTGGTGAGCGATGCATCTCTTAATATAGTTTGAGCGACTTCGCTTGCTGAACTATCTTCACTGTTAACCGCCTCTGTCACATCAGCGACAGTGCCTGAAAATACCGGCATATCTTCACCGCTAAGGTGCTTTATCCATGCATCGAGTTGTTTATTTGTTGCATCAGTCAAACTAGCCGCCTAAGTTATGATTTCTCGTTTGCGATTCCGTGAGGCACATGACCAGTAGCCACATGTTCCCTTGCCGACTCACAATGACCTTCTTGATCATCAAAGAAAATATCAGCACCAAACGAATCTAAAAAAGGACCTTTGTCCATCCCCCCCAGAAAGATAGCTTCATCAATTCTAATCCCCCATGCTCGTAAGGTGAGTATTACTCGTTCATGAGCAGGGGCAGATCGAGCTGTCACTAGCGCAGTTCGTATTGGAGAGTCATGCTCATCATACTCTGTTTGCAGCCGATTCAATGTCATTAAAAAGTCTTTAAATGGGCCATCTGATAAGGGTTTTTTGGCAGTCTTTTGTTCAGTTTCAGCGAACTTTTCAAGTCCATGCTGCTTATAGATTCGCTCAGCCTCATCCGAAAACAATACCGCATCGCCATCGAACGCTATCCGTAATTGTTCAGTTGCATTGAGCTGTTCAATTTTTGATGGCAAAATCGTTGCCGCCGCGAAGCCAGCATTTAATGCCATACGAACATCTTCAGGACTAGTGGATAAAAAAAGATTTGCACCGAATGGAGCAACATAACGATAAGGACTATCGCCGGAGGTAAAAACAGCACGAGTAATGGCTAACTTGTGGTGCTGGATTGAGTTAAACACTCTTAAGCCCGTATCGGCACTATTTCGTGATAACAAAATAATTTCGACACTCGGATTCTGTTTGTCTTTATTGTTTAACGCTAATAATTTTCGTACTAATGAAAATGCTGTACCAGGCTGTAAGGGAATATCTTCATGTTCTATTTGATAATCACAGTAAGCTTGGGTGCCTTGTTGTTCATATATCTGGTGGCTTTCATCCAAATCAAATAAAGCACGTGACGATATAGCAACAACCAAAGGCTTTTTATTCATTATTAACTGTCCCCATCCCTCATCACAGCTTGGCCATTTTTACGAGCTATTCGCAGGCAGCGTTGCCAATCTGTCTTTGCCTTGTCAGTAACTTTAGGTGATTCAACCATTGGTTGAATGTCAGCGGCTAAAGTTTCCAATATCGATACTTCATCAAGCTTTCCTTTTGGAAAGTGTGAGTCAGCGTTAAATACTACTCTACAGAATATAGGCACATTAGGGGCTAATAATTTTAATGCTTGGCGTGAAGTACGGATGCGACGTAGAGGGTTTGCAAATTTAAAGCTTCTGCCGTCTACAATTTGCGTCCATTGATCAATCTGTTCTGCACCATATAAATTACCTGAAATTGGATAGGTTTCAATTAATAACAATCCTTGATCCATCAAAATTATATGTTCTATTTCTAATAAGCCACCAATGCCATCAGGAATGATAATTTCTTTTATTTCGTCACGTTTTACAGATTGTAAAATCAACTCCATTTGTGCCGAGGCAGAAGGTTTGCGTTTTTTCCAGATGTAGGCAACTACAACTGCTAGGGTAAGTAACAGAACTAAAACCAGTTCAATTGCATAATTTTCTAACAAAACAGTCATAAGCCTTAGTTATATTCGAGCGCTGAATTATACGTATTTTTGTTAAGTTTTGTGATCAAATTCACTTATATTCTAATGTTGAATTTCAACGGGGTCCTCGTGAATGAGTACTTCTGCATCAGGAAAAAGTCCGACTAACGTCTGCTCCACCCCATCGGTAATAGCATGTGCATCATATAAAGAGAGTGTTGCATCCAGCTCTAGATGTAATTGAATAAATACCGTTGTGCCTGAACGACGCGTCCGTAGGTCATGAAAGCCTTGTGTTTCAGGATGAGCGATGACTGCGGCGCTAATTTTTTGTTTATCTTCATCCGGCAACTCGTGATCCATCAATAAATCAATAGATTCTCTGATGATGTGCCATGCGCTATATAAAATGAAAACGGCAATGGCAAGAGCAAATAAGGCATCAAACTGCTGCCAGCCGTAAAAAGTTAAAACCAGTGCCACAATGACACTCGCATTGACCAATAAGTCCGTTTTGTAATGCAGTGCATCCGCTTTGATTGCAGTAGAGTCGGTGTGTTTGATTACGTAGTTTTGAAACAACATTAAAATCATTGTCAGCACGATAGAGAAAAGCATCACACTCACCCCAACTTCCAAACCTGCTTGTATTGGTTGTGGATGTAGGAGCCTACCAAATGCTTGTAATAATAAAATGCCGGCTGACCCCGCAATGAATAAAGACTGCCCCATTCCCGCCAACGCTTCAGCTTTACCATGGCCAAAGCGATGCTCCCGATCAGCTGGGACAAGTGCATGTCGAATAGCAATCATATTTAATAATGACGCTAATACATCGAGGCTTGAATCCACCAAAGTAGCCAATATGCTGACAGAATCAGTAATGAGCCAGGCGACTACTTTTACCAAAATAAGTACTACAGCAGTAGAAACTGAGGCATATGTGGCTAAACGCATTAAACGCGCTTTATCTATTTGTTGAGCACTGGTCATGACATCGGTATATTTAGTGGCAGTTAAGTTAAATAGTAGCAATTATTCTAATTTCTTCCTACATGGAAATACTATAGGTTTACATCGCAATGACTATTATGTCCGTTACCACTGCAGCATTTACCGACCAACGTCCAGGTACATCAGGCTTAAGAAAAAAAGTAACCGTTTTCCAACAAGATCATTATTTAGAAAACTTTGTGCAATCAACCTTCAATGCACTTGGCGACATCAACGGCATAACATTAGTTATCGGTGGAGATGGTCGATTTTATAATGAACAGGCCATACAAATCATTTTAAAGATGGCTGCAGCTAATGGTGTTGCAAAAGCAATTGTAGGCCAAAATGGACTACTTTCAACGCCTGCAGCTTCATGTGTAATACGTAAATACAATGCCTTTGGCGGAATTATTTTATCTGCTAGTCATAACCCAGCCGGTCCTGACGGTGATTTTGGCATTAAATACAATATCGGCAACGGTGGCCCTGCTCCAGAAAATATTACTGAAGCTATTTTTCAGCAAAGTCAGCTTATTAGCGAATATAATACTGTCGATAATGATGATATTTCACTTAGCAGCATTGGCAGCCATACACTGGCCGGAATGGCAGTGGAAATTATTGATCCAGTTACTGATTATGCAGAGCTAATGGCAAGTCTATTTAATTTCACAGCTATAAAAGACTTATTAGCTGAAGATGATTTTGGCATTTGTTTTGATGCTATGCATGCTATTACTGGCCCTTATGCAAAACAAATATTAGAAAACCAACTTGGCGCAGTTGCCGGCTCGGTCATTAATGGCATACCGCTCACTGATTTTGGCCAAGGTCACCCAGATCCTAACTTAACTTATGCCAAGGAATTAGTTGAAGTCATGTTTTCAGCTGACGCCCCCGCTTTAGGAGCTGCGTCTGATGGAGATGGCGATCGTAATATGATCATTGGCGCTAACTTTTTTGTTACACCATCAGATAGTCTGGCCATAATGGCAGCCAATGCTCATCTGATTCCTGCCTATAAAAACGGACTGAATGGCATCGCTCGTTCAATGCCAACCAGCCAAGCAGCTGACCGAGTTGCCGAACATCTTGGCATTGAAAGTCATGAGACACCAACCGGCTGGAAATTTTTTGGCAATTTACTCGATGCTGATCGTGCAACGCTATGTGGTGAAGAAAGTTTTGGTACTGGTTCAAACCATATTCGTGAAAAAGATGGCCTCTGGGCAGTACTGTTTTGGTTGAATATACTTGCCGAACGCAAGCAAAGTGTTGCCGAGATAGTACAACAACACTGGCAAAAATTTGGCCGTAATTATTATACTCGCCATGATTATGAAGCGATTGATAGCCAGGTTGCTAAAGATTTAATGTCAGATCTTGAAAATAAACTGCCAACATTAATTGGCCAAACATTAGCCGGCCAAACCGTCAGTTATGCTGATAACTTCAGCTATACCGATCCTGTTGATAACAGTGTTTCAAGCAATCAAGGTATCCGCATTGGCTTTGAGCATGGTGACAGAATCATTTTTCGCCTTTCAGGTACCGGGACTCAGGGTGCAACACTTAGGGTGTATATCGAAAGTTATCAAGACGACAGTGATAAGCAACAGCAAGATACTCAGCAAACATTAGCTGAACTTATCCAAGTTGCAGATGATTTAGCTGATATCACTAAGCGCACTGGTCGCACTACTCCAACAGTCATTACCTAAGGTTTTATTCCATGCAACAACTTATTTTAGGCTCCAGTTCACCATTTCGTGCAGAGCTATTAACGAAACTGGGTTTACCGTTTATTACTGCCTCACCAGATATTGACGAAACAGCCTTAACCAATGAATCACCAGAAACACTAGTACAGCGTTTATCAGAACAAAAAGCACGGGCTATAGCAGCACAACACCCAAACGCATTAATTATTGGTTCAGATCAGGTTGCAGTATTAGGAGACAAAATATTAGGCAAGCCGAAAACTCATGACCAGGCAATAAAGCAGCTCACAGCACAAAGTGGTCACACCGTGACCTTCTTAACAGGATTAGCTTTATACAATAGCCAAACTCAGCAGATGCACTCATTAGTAGAACCTTTCGAAGTAAAGTTTAGAGCGTTAACAGGCCAGCAAATTGAATTTTATTTGCTGCAAGAACAGCCTTATCAATGTGCAGGCAGTTTTAAGTCGGAAGGATTGGGAATTAGTTTGTTTGAGAAATTAGTAGGTGATGACCCCAACAGTCTTATTGGTTTACCACTAATCAAGTTGATACAACTGCTAGCGGCTGAAGAGATTGATATCTTACAGCCGCAACAATCATAAGTTTTATTGTGCTACTTGGGCATTTGCAGCTGCTGCTGCTTGGCCAGCCATAGACTGCATAACTGCAGACATTAGTTTAGTGGCTGCTCGAGAGCGCATTTTCTTAACCATGTTTTGACGCAAACCATCGTCAACATTATTGGCAGCCAGAACTTCATCTAAAGTATCTAAGTGTGGTTCACAAGCTTGCAATGTTTTATCAGCAACATTTGCAACTTGAGCGCCCTTTTGATGATATTCAAGTCTGTTTTGCATCATGCATTTATTGTATTCAGTTATCGAAGAGTACATATCTGTTTGAGCTTCTGGCGACAGATCTGCCGGAGTAACCAAATTACTTTCCGCCATTACCGAAGTTGAAAGTACAGCACTCGCTACTAATAAAACTACTTTATTCATTTTTAATCCACTCACTGTATAAAAAATTTGATTAATTAGGACAGTAAAAGTTAAATAATATCCCAACAAACTTTGCTTACTATACACTTGCTTATCGGAACAGCGCATAGTTATGTTTAATAATGATGTGGAAAATAATTAATTACCATTTATTATCATCCTGTTAACAGGGTTATCTAATGTTGTTTATATGAGATATATATGTACGAAGACAATCGATTAAAGCTAATTAAAGCATGGTTACCCAGCATTATTGGCACTGACATATTCACTATAGAATCCGCGTCAAGTGATGCTAGTTTTAGACGCTATTTTCGAGTGACTCATGACCAAGCCACATGGATAGTCATGGATGCACCGCCTGAAAAAGAAGACACTGAACCTTTTATTAAAATTGCATCGTTTCTAGATAATCATGATGTTCATGTGCCCAAAATTTTAGCTAATGATCAAGAGCAAGGTTTTTTATTATTATCTGATTTAGGTGACCAGCCCTATCTAAATGAATTAAACGATGATAGTGCTGACCAGCTATATCACTTTTCGATAAAATCCTTACTACAAATACAGCTCTGTCCCATTGATAGTGAAATTAAGCTCCCTGCTTACGATCGTGAATTATTGCAGCGAGAAATGATGTTGTTTCCACAGTGGTATTTAGATCGTCATTTAAATATACCTACACCTGACTTCTTGCAATCAAGTTTCGATCTGCTCATTGCCAATGCTCTAGAGCAACCACGAGTTGTTGTTCACCGTGACTATCACTCCCGAAACTTGATGCATACCAACGATAACAGCCCCGGTATCATTGATTTCCAGGATGCGGTCATTGGTCCGATAACATATGACTTAGTATCACTACTTCGTGATTGCTATATTTGTTGGCCACAACATAAACTAGATCAATGGATTAAAGACTATGTTGAAATGGCCCAAAAACAAGGTCTATTAACCGATGTAACTTTGGCACAATTTACTAAATGGTTTGATCTAATGGGCTTACAGCGCCATATTAAAATTTTGGGTATTTTTTGTCGGCTTAATTACCGCGATGGTAAAGCTAATTACCTGAATGATTTGCCGTTAACAATGCAATATGTAAAACATATCACTAGTAAATATGCTGAATTTGAACAATTGAACCAATTTCTTAACCAACAAACGGATTTAGTGGTGATATAAAATGAAAGCTATGATTTTAGCGGCTGGTCGTGGTGAACGATTGCGCCCTCTTACCGATCTCACACCAAAGCCTTTATTAAAAGCAGGTCAATATCGATTGATTGAATACTTAATTCAGTCGTTGGTAAAAGCTGGAATCACTGAGATTGTTATCAATCATGCTCATTTAGGTGAGCAATTCGAACCTACCTTAGGTGATGGCTCACAATTTGGTGCTGAGATTACCTATTCAGCTGAGCAACAAGGTGGACTAGAGACCGCAGGCGGAATTATTAAGGCATTACCATTATTAGGTAACGCACCATTTTTACTTGTTAATGGTGATATTTGGACTGACTTTCCATTTGAGCAATTGGTGAACCGAAACTTGCAAGCTAATATCTTATGCCACTTAGTTTTAGTCAATAACCCAGAGCATAACCTACACGGTGACTTTTCTTTAACAAGTGGCCAAGTTAACCAACAAGGCAGTCAGAAATTGACCTATAGTGGCATAGGCATTTATCACCCATCACTATTTAAAGACTACGAAGTACAACGTTTAGCACTAAAACCAATATTAATTGATGCCATCGACAAACAACAAATCACTGGCCAACACTATCAAGGTGATTGGTCAGATATTGGCACAGTTGAAAGACTGCGTCACCTTACAGACAAGCTGGCTTAATTTAAGAATAAAAACTCTAATAGTGCTTTTTGAGCATGCAAGCGATTTTCAGCTTCATCCCAAACAACACTTTGCTCGCCATCAATAACATCTGCTGTCACTTCTTCATCACGATGAGCAGGCAAACAATGCATAAACAACGCATCGACATTAGCTAATGACATAATTTGCTTATTAACTTGGAAGTCAGCAAATGCTAGTTCACGTTTACGCTGTTCTTCTTCTTGGCCCATACTGGCCCAAACATCAGTTACAACGAGATCAGAACCTTTGACTGCACTGGCAGTATCTGTAAACAACGCTACTTCAGCTTGCGCATTGTTAACAATGTCACTATTCGGTTCATAACCTTTTGGTGTGGCAATATTCAGCTTAAAACCAAATTGTTGTGCAGCATTAATATACGAATGACACATATTATTACCATCACCGACCCAAGTAACAGTCTTACCTTTAATAGAACCACGATGTTCAACGTAAGTTTGCATGTCAGCAAGCAACTGACAAGGATGATAATCGTCGGTTAAAGCATTAATGACTGGAACTGATGAGTATTGAGCAAATGTTTCAATTTTTTCATGCTCAAAGGTACGAATCATTACCATATCAGCCATGCTAGAAATAACACGCGCTGAATCCTCAACAGGCTCGCCTCGACCTAATTGCGTGTCATTAGGTGATAAGAAGATAGAACCACCACCAAACTGAATCATCGCTGATTCAAATGAAACACGAGTACGAGTCGATGACTTTTCAAAAATCATCGCCAAAACTTTATTTTTTAAAGGCTGATAAATTTCACCGGCTTTGTGCATGCGCTTAAGTTCAATAGCACGCTCAACTAAGGTTTGTAATTCTTCAGCAGTTAAATCTTTTAACGTTAAAAAATGTCTCATTTTAAACTTCACTCTTCGCTAAATTGTTAGCAAGAAAATCTATAACTAATTCACTTATCAAGTCGACCATCTTTGTCGCATCATCAGTGGTTAAAATCAAAGGTGGCAAGAGGCGAATCACTTTATCAGCAGTGACATTGATTAAGATCCCTTTATCAAGTGCTTTTTTAACTAACTCAGCACAAGGTATTGCCAGCTCAATACCAAACATACAACCAAACGATCTAATATCCGTTACACCATCAATATTGGCTAGCTGTTGTTTGAACCCAGATGTGACTTGCTCATTTAGCTGCTGAACATGTAACAGTACACTCTGTTGTTCAATAGTATCTAAGACAGCTAAGGCAGCACGACATGCTAAAGGGTTGCCACCAAAGGTTGAGCCATGATTACCAGGCTGCAAAACATCCATCGCAGCACCGGAAATCAAGCATGCACCAATAGGCATACCATTACCTAGACCTTTAGCTAGCATCAAGACATCAGGTAATACATCATCCGCATGTTGATAGGCAAACCATTCCGAAGTACGACCAATACCTGTCTGAACCTCATCCAACATCATTAACAATTTACGCTGCGTACATAAGGTTCTTACATCAGCCAAATAATCAGCATCAGGTATTCTTACGCCACCTTCGCCTTGCACAGGTTCTAACATTATAGCGACAGCTTCAGGCCAATGACCGACAGCCATCTTTAATGCATCCATGTCATTGTATGGCACACGTACAAAGCCAGGAACTAAAGGAGAAAAACCATCGTGTACTTTAGGATTACCTGTTGCAGTCAGTGTCGCCATTGTTCTGCCATGAAAACTACCATCCATGACAATAATGACGGGTTTATCTATGCCTTTATCGTGACCATATTTACGCGCTACTTTAATCGCAGTTTCATTTGCTTCAGCACCAGAGTTACAGAAAAAAGCTTGGTTCATGCCAGATATCTGCATCAACTTATCAGCTAACTGTTGCTGTAACGGAATGTTATATACATTAGAAGTATGCATTAAGGTACTAGCTTGATCTGCTATCGCATCACTCACTGCTGGGTGGCAATGACCTAAATTACAGACAGCGATACCTGATAAGGCATCAAGGTACTGATTACCGTTAGTATCAGTTAACCATGCTCCCTTACCTTCGGTAAATGCAATATCAAGACGTCCGTATGTTGGTATGACTGTGTTTGTCATGGTGCTTCAAACTCCTAAGCCCCATTTATAAAAATGGTAAAAGCGTAAATAATCTAGCTATAAATAAAACGAAAAAAGCAGCTTCAATTGAAACTGCCTTTAACTAAACCCTGTATTTTATTACGTATTAGTAAAACTTGCAAAAAAGGCAGATAAATCAATGGATCTTTAGCACTATAGTGCGAACGAAAATAGCGCTAAATCTTTAGCCATTAATACTGCGTCTTCGCGTCCCTGTCCTGCAGGATAGTAGTCCTTCCGTACTGACATTTCATTAAAACCATTTTGTAAATACAGTTGTTGAGCTCGAACATTTGAACTACGAACTTCAAGTAAAATTACCGCAGCAGACTTTTGTTCTGCAAATGAAATAACATGGTCTAATATTTTACGACCGTAACCTTTTCCTTGTAAGTCAGAGCAAACACAGATATTCAATAAATGAATTTCATCGACTACTAGCTGAGTAAGTGCATAACCAATAATGTGGTCATCTTTATCTAAAAATACCCAAGCTTGATGATTTGCTCGTAAGGAGTCTTCAAAGTTCTTTAAACTCCATGGAAATTCATTGGCAGCTTGCTCTATTGCCAATACCTCAGCCAGGTGTTGGTGTTGCAATACTTGTGGTGTCATCAAAATTAACTGCCTTTGTTATCGATATGTAATGCAAGCTTTATCGATTGCCAAGTATCTTGTTTCTTTTCTGGCGACTGCATCAACTCAGTCAGACTATGTGTAGCAATTACACTCAGCCCGCTCTCTTCTATAATTTGCAGCGGTGCAGACACATTAATATCAGTCACTAACTGTTGAGCTATGCGTAGACCAAAAACAAGTAAGGTTTTATTAGCTAACGGAGATGTTTTCAGGGATTGGAGTTGTTCAGGATCTATCACCGCAACAGTACTTATATTAATACCAATTGCTAGAAATATTGCCGTTAACAACTGTTGTTTTTGTGCTGTCTGATTTTCTCTATCAAACAATACCAAATAGTCTGCTTGCAGTTGCTGTTCGTTAAGACCTACTGAAACTGCTTGGCTGGCATTGACAATCTGTTGACGCAATTCCCAGACAGGAATCCCCATCTCTGCGAGTGCGGAAAACTGTCTGGGTTCTAATTGCATTAAACTTGTGGGTGTTCGCGATCAACAGGCACTAAAATTTTATTAAGTGCATTGATATAGGCTTTTGCTGATGCAATAACGATATCCGTATCAGCACCTTGGCCATTTACAATTCGACCACCTTTTTCAATACGAACATTAACTTCGCCTTGAGAGTCTGTGCCACTGGTAATGTTATTGACCGAATATAACTCAAGTTCAGTATTACTTTTCACAATCTCTTCAATCGCTTTATAAGCCGCATCAACAGGACCACTACCACTCATCTGAACTTGTGTTTCTTCATCATCAACCGATAAAGTAATCGTAGCAACCGGTGTTTCACCTGTTTCACTGCACACTTTTAATGAGATTAACCGTACACGCTCATTTTCAGTAATCGTTGCATCATTAACTAAAGCAAGTAAATCTTCATCAAAGATTTCATGTTTCTTATCAGCTAACTCTTTAAAGCACTTAAATGCTGCATTTAATTCTGCTTCCGACTCAAATACTACATCTAACTCTTCTAAGCGAGTGCGGAATGCATTTCGACCTGAATGCTTACCTAACACCATGCGGTTAGTGTTCCAACCAACATCTTCAGCACGCATGATTTCGTAGGTCTCACGGTTTTTTAATACGCCGTCTTGGTGGATACCTGACTCATGTGCAAATGCATTAGCACCAACAATGGCTTTATTAGGCTGTACAGGGAAACCAGTAATGCCAGATACCAAACGTGATGCAGTCAATATTTGCGTAGTATCTAAATTAGTATCACAGCTGAACATATCTTGACGAGTTCTTACTGCCATCACAACTTCTTCTAAAGAAGCATTACCTGCACGCTCACCTAAGCCATTAATAGTACATTCGACTTGGCGTGCGCCACTCAATACAGCAGATAAAGAGTTAGCTACAGCTAAGCCCAAATCATTATGGCAATGTACTGAAAAGATAGCTTTATCTGAATTTGGAATATTCTCACGTAACGTGTGAATCAAATGTCCAAATTGATGAGGCAAGTTATAACCAACAGTATCAGGGATATTTAATGTGCTAGCACCGGCATCGATAACCGCTTCAAGGATACGACATAAAAATTCAGGTTCACTACGTCCTGCATCTTCAGGCGAAAATTCAACATCATCAGTATATCGACGCGCACGTTTAACCGCTTTTACCGCATTTTCGATTACTTGATCGGGTTCCATACGAAGCTTCATCTTCATATGAATAGGTGATGTAGCGATAAAGGTATGAATTCGAGATGCATTTGCACCAGCTAAAGCTTCACCAGCGCGGTCAATGTCATTATCTAAGGCACGTGATAAAGCACAGATACGACTGTCTTTAACCACATTTGCCACTGCTTGTACCGCTTCAAAATCACCAATACTGGCGATAGGAAAACCGGCTTCGATAATATCGACACGCATGCGTTCTAAAGATTTTGCGATGCGTACTTTTTCATCCTTGGTCATCGATGCGCCAGGACTCTGCTCGCCATCTCTCAAGGTTGTATCAAAAATTATTAATTGGTCACTCATTGTTCCTGCTCCATATTTGCAGACTAGATTTTATATAGTAGAAATTTATCAGTCTTAAACTGATTATGTTGTGCTAAGTCTGTATGCCCTAAGGCAGTCGTAGCAGGAGTGTTGAATAAACAATAGACGCAACAAAACACGCGCCATAGGCATGGCGAGTATTTGAGAATAAATTTGTGTGCTTAATGTTCATAAGGCGGTAATTTTAGGCTGAATTTGCCTGCTTGCCAAGTTTCTTACTTAACTTGTTGTCGTTGCGTTCTACGCTGGCGTAATTTGATCAGTGTAAAAACAGGTCCAGATAAGCCATATAAGAAAAAAGTAACAAATAAAACTAACGGTGGATCATTAGCAACTAGAGCGAGAATTAAAACGATAACTAATAAAACGACAAACGGTACTTTTCCTCGAAGATCGAGATCTTTCAAGCTGTGGTACCGCACTGTGCTCACCATTAAAATTCCGCAAGCAAACGTTAAAGGTAAAGCAACCCCGGTTAATATTGAGTTATCAATGCTAGAAGTTGAACCTAACCACACCCAACCCGCGAGTATCGCCGCAGCAGCAGGACTCGGTAAACCTTGAAAGTAGCGTTTATCTTCAATACCAATTTGAGTATTAAAGCGCGCTAATCGCAGCGCCGCACAAGCGGTATATACAAATGCCACCATCCAGCCAAATTTGCCCATATCTAATAATGACCATTGAAATATAACTAAAGCTGGCGCTAAACCAAATGACACCATATCAGCCAAGCTATCGTACTCTGCGCCAAACGCACTTTGAGTATTTGTCATTCTAGCAATACGACCATCTAAACCATCCATCACCATGGCAATAAATATAGCTATTGCTGCTGACTCAAAATTACCACTGATCGCAGCAACTATGGCATAAAAGCCTGCAAATAACCCTGCTGTAGTGAATAAGTTTGGTAGTAAATAGATACCACGACTTTTTTGTTTTTCACCATCCATAATCAATAACGTCTCTCAGCTTGTAAATATGCAAATTATCATAGCAGAAACAAAAACGGGGACGGATGTTTTCACAGCCGCCCCCGTTAATGTTAGAAAAAAGTGTTAATTAGTTTTTAGACTTATCAACAATTTTTTGAATCCAAGGCATCATTTCACGTAACTTAGCACCAGTCTTTTCGATTGGATGCTCAGCATTGATATGACGCATTGATGTCATTTCTGGATAGCCAGATTGACCTTCCAAGATAAATTGTTTTGCGTATTTACCTTCTTGGATGTTTTTCAATGCTTCACGCATAGCCCAACGACTTTCTTCATTAATGATCTTAGGACCAGTAACATATTCACCGTATTCAGCATTATTTGAAATTGAGTAGTTCATGTTAGCGATACCGCCTTCATACATAAGATCTACGATTAATTTCAATTCATGTAAACATTCGAAGTAAGCCATTTCTGGAGCGTAACCCGCTTCAGTTAATGTTTCGAAACCTGCTTTAACAAGTTCAACCGCACCACCACATAAAACAGCTTGCTCACCGAATAAATCTGTTTCAGTTTCATCACGGAAAGTTGTTTCGATAATACCTGTACGACCACCACCAACACCAGCAGCGTAAGATAATGCGATTTGTTTCGCTTTACCAGATGCATCCTGCTCGATTGCGATCAGATCAGGAATACCACCACCTTTAACAAATTCGCTACGTACAGTATGACCTGGCGCTTTAGGTGCAATCATGATTACATCTAAATCTTTACGAGGAACAATTTGGTTGTAGATGATAGCGAAACCGTGAGCAAATGCTAATACAGCACCTTTTTTCAAGTTTGGTTCAATTTCTTCTTTGTAAAGTTGTGATTGGAACTCATCAGGAGTCAAAACCATAACTAAATCAGCACTTGCTACTGCAGTTGCTGTATCAGCAACTTTTAAGCCTTCAGCTTCAGCTTTAGCAATTGATGATGAACCAGCACGTAATGCTACAGTTACATCAACACCTGAATCTTTTAAGTTGCAAGCGTGGGCATGGCCTTGTGAACCGTAACCAATAATTGTAACTTTCATGCCTTTAACAATAGACAGGTCACAATCTTTATCGTAATAAATATTCAAACTCATGATTTAATTCCTTAAATACTTCAAAAATCTTTCTACACAATTAAATGTGCAAACTTTTTTCACCGCGTGCGATACCGGAAACACCGGAGCGCACTGTTTCTATAATTTTATGTTCAGCTAAAGATTCAATAAATGAATCTAATTTATCACCAGAGCAAGTTAATTCAATGGTAAATGTCGCTGACGTAACATCAATGATATTGCCAGCAAAAATATCTGCTAGACGTTTCACATCTTCACGTTGAGCCATCGTTGCTGCTTTAACTTTAATCAGCATCATTTCACGTTCAATATATGGCCCATCGGTTAATTCTAATAACTTAACAACATCAATCAATTTGTTCAGTTGTTTAGTGATCTGCTCAACAATACGATCAGTACCTGTTGTCACAATTGTCATACGTGACAATGACGGGTCTTCTGTTGCAGCAACCGTTAGCGACTCAATATTGTAAGCACGAGCTGAAAACAAACCAGCTACACGTGACAAAGCACCTGCTTCATTTTCAAGCAAAATAGAAATTATATGGCGCATTATGATAGCTCCCGTTGTGGATCTTGGGGCAGTTCACAATGAGGAGACATATGCATTTCATTATGGGCCTTGCCTGCTGCAATCATTGGATAAACATTTTCAGTTTGATCGGTTACGATATCCATAAATACCAAACGATCTTTCATTGCAAAGGCTTTTTCCATCATTGGTTTTAAGTCTTCTGGTCTTTCAACACGCATGCCAACATGGCCGTAACTTTCTGTTAATTTCACAAAGTCAGGCAATGATTCCATATACGAATGTGAATAACGGTTATCGTAGAAAAATTCTTGCCACTGACGAACCATACCTAAATAACGGTTATTCAAAGCAATAATTTTAATTGGCAGACCATATTGTAAACAGGTAGATAGTTCCTGAATACACATTTGAATACTACCTTCCCCGGTTACACAAACAACAGTTTCATCAGGGTACGCAAGCTGGACACCCATCGCTGCCGGTAAGCCGAAGCCCATCGTGCCAAGGCCACCTGAGTTTATCCAGCGGTTTGGTTTATCAAAACCATAATATTGCGCCGCCCACATTTGATGTTGACCAACATCAGAGGTGACATAAGCATCACCACCGGTGATTTCATGTAATAACTCAACCGCTGCTTGCGGTTTAATCTTGTCACTGTTTCGGTCAAACGACATACATTTTTGCGAACGCCAGCCATTAATGGTTGCCCACCAATCTTTTATTGCTGCTTTTTGTGTTTGCTTATTACCTGTTTCCAACAAATGATTCATTTCTTGCAATACGCCAGCGACATCACCCACGATAGGAATATCAACAGTAATATTTTTTGAAATTGACGATGGGTCAATATCAATATGAATGATTTTGGCATCAGGACAAAATTCAGCAAGTTTGCCAGTGACTCGATCATCAAAACGCGCACCAATCGCAATCAATACATCACAATCATGCATTGCCATGTTCGCTTCATAGGTACCATGCATTCCGAGCATACCGACAAACTGTTTATCACTTGCAGGGAAAGCACCTAAGCCCATCAACGTGCTGGTAATTGGGTAGTCTAAATGATGTACCAATTCACGTAACTCATCTGAGGCATTGCCTAATACAACACCACCGCCAGAATAAATCATCGGCTTGTGAGCTTCTAATAACATATCTACTGCACGTTTAATCTGACCAGTGTGACCTTTAACAGTTGGCTGATAAGAACGCATAGTGACTTTGTCAGGGTAATGATAAGGGACCTTAATACTCGGGTCAGTCATATCCTTAGGCACATCAATAACTACAGGGCCAGGTCGGCCAGTTGTAGCTACATAAAATGCTTTTTTAATCGTTTCAGCTAACTTAGTAACATCTTTTACTAAAAAGTTATGTTTCACACATGGTCGCGTAATACCAACCGCATCTACTTCTTGGAACGCATCACTACCAATGACCGCTGACGGTACTTGACCAGTAATAACCACCATAGGAATAGAATCCATATAAGCAGTAGCAATACCTGTTACAGCATTAGTCGCACCAGGACCTGAGGTGACTAAGACGACCCCCGGTTTACCTGTCGCGCGCGCATAACCATCTGCAGCATGAGTTGCAGCTTGTTCATGACGCACTAAAATATGTTTGACATCATCCTGTTGGTACAATGCATCATATATATGAAGCACCGAGCCACCCGGATAACCAAACAAAAATTCAACGCCTTCGTCTTTTAAACAACGAACCAGAATGTCAGCACCGCTTAATTCCACGTGTTCCCCTTAAATTCTATCGCCAACGCGATAAAGATAAAAAATATTAAACGATTAAATTTACTGAATTTAGCGCCTCAGGTCAAGAAAAACAACGCCTAACACCCTAAGTTTTTTAATTGCTGATTAGACTAATTATCGGCTTATTTGTTTAGCTATGGCATAATTGACGGCTATGACAAATACAAATAAAACTCAATTTACAATTACCCAACCTGATGACTGGCACTTACATTTGCGCGATGAAAGCGCACTTTTGAGAACAGTACCCGACACCGCTCGTTATTTTGGTCGGGCGATTATTATGCCAAATTTACGTCCGCCAGTAACTACCACTGAGATGGCTATTAGTTATCGCGAACGTATTTTACAAGCGCGGCCGCAAGGTAATACCTTTGAACCGTTAATGACCTTATACCTGACCAATAATACTTCAGCTGAAGAAATCCAGCGCGCTCATGATAGCGGTATTGTTCATGGTGTTAAGCTGTACCCTGCCGGTGCAACGACTAATTCAGATGCTGGTGTGACTGATTTAAAACTTTGCTATCCAGCCTTAGAAAAGATGCAGCAACTTGGCATGCCTTTATTAGTTCACGGCGAAGTAACCCATGCTGATATTGACGTTTTTGATCGAGAAAAAATCTTTATCGATCAAGTTTTAGTTCCTTTACTTAAAGATCTACCAACCTTAAAAGTGGCATTCGAACATATCACCACTGCTGATGCCGTTGACTTTGTTCTGTCACAAGGTTCACGTATTGCAGCAACCATTACCCCACAACATTTATTATTAAACCGAAATGATTTATTAGTCGGCGGCATCCAGCCTCATAATTATTGCTTACCGGTGTTAAAGCGTAATACTCACCAACAAGCATTAATAAAAGCAGCGACCAGTGGCAATCCTAAGTTTTTCTTAGGCACCGATAGTGCACCACACGCACAAGCAGCCAAAGAAACAGCTTGTGGTTGTGCAGGTATTTATAGTGCTCACGCTGCGATTGAACTTTATGCTGAAGCATTTGATGCAGCTAATGCACTAGATAAACTAGAAGGCTTTGCTAGCCATTTTGGCGCTGATTACTATCAACTACCAAGAAATAGCAATAGCATCACCTTAACCAAGCAACCATGGCAAGTACCTGAAAGCTATGACTTTGCAGACCAACCGCTGATACCAATGCGCGCAGGTCAAACCATCAATTGGCAAGTATCTTAATCATTCAAAATTAATGCTAAAAAAAAAGCCCCTAAACAATCATATTTAGGGGCTTTTTTATACGTTACACTTTTATGCCGTTATAAAGGTACACCAATACGTTTGGCTACTTCTTCATAGGCTTCAATCACACCACCTAAACCTTGGCGGAAGCGATCTTTATCTAGTTTCTTACGTGTTTCAGCATCCCATAAACGGCAACCGTCAGGACTAAATTCATCACCAAGGACGACTTCACCTTTAAACAAACCAAACTCAAGTTTGTAATCGACCAAAATCATGCCTGCATCAGCAAATAACTTGCTCAATATGTCATTAATTTTAAAAGTTAACTCTTTCATCTTTGCAACAGCTTCAGCTGAAGCCCAACCAAATGTTTCAATATGGTATTCATTGATCATTGGATCATGCAATGCATCGTTTTTAAGGAAAAACTCAAATAATGGTGGATTAAGTTCCATACCATCTTCAACACCTAAACGACGGCATAAGCTACCAGCAGCAACATTACGTACTACACACTCAACTGGCATCATTTCCATATTTTTCACTAATGCTTCATTTGCATTAAGTAACTTTTCGAAATGAGTAGGAATGCCTGCTTGCTGCAACTGTTCCATGATGAAAGCATTAAACTTGTTATTTACTTCACCTTTACGGCTCAGCTGTTCAACTTTTTCACCATCAAATGCTGATGTATCATCACGAAAGCTTAAAATAACAAAGTCTTCGTCATCAGTTAGATAAACACTTTTAGCTTTGCCTGCGTATAACTCTTGTCTTTTTTCCATACGATTCACTCTTTAACCGTTAGTTAGTTCTCGCCAATCGAAGCCTGTATCTTGCTGAGCAATGGTGATCCAACTTTGATCACAGTCCAATGCTTGGGCAAATAATGGGCTAACAATATTTGGCGAATTATTCTTTTCACTCAAATGCATTGCAACAATATGCTGCAAGCGAGATGTATCAATTTTTTCTAATAACTTTGCTGATTGTACGTTATTTAAATGTCCCAAACGACCAGAGACACGATATTTCAAATGTTCGGGGTAATCACCGTCATCCAACATATCTCGATCATGGTTTGCTTCTAATAACAAAGCGTCACATGCAGTTAAATGCTTTTCAATAATCGGTGTTATCGAGCCAACATCCGTTAACAAACCTAATTTATGCTGACCATTATGGAAAACGAATTGGCTCGGTTCACGGGCATCATGCGGCACCGGAAAAGGTTGAACTTCAATATCACCAATATTAAATGTTTCATGACAACTAAACTCTGTCACATATTCCGCTACATCAGCAGCAAGACAACCTGCTGTCCCTGCTGTAGCAAATACCGGTAACTTATGTTTTCTCGCCAAAACACGCACACCATTAATATGATCAGCATGTTCATGAGTCACCACAATAGCCGACAAATCACTGGCATTAATATTTAAGCGTTGTAACCTTTTCTCTGTTTCACGAGCAGAAAAACCACAATCAACGAGCAATGTGGTTTTTCCTTGTGATATCAGTGTTGCATTTCCTCGACTACCGCTTCCGATAGAAGCAAAACGCATTATTTTGACAGTTGCTCTTGCAACAAGCCTAATAATCGTTTGGCAGTGTCAGTAGAAATTCGCGTTTCTTCAGTATCTAAGATAACAATCTTAGTATTGTCAGCATCTGAAATCAGTTTAATGAAGTAAAACTCTTCAGGTGATTCAGCAACATCATCTTGCCAGAAACTTAGTTTATCAACCCAGCCTTCATCATCTTCTTCGGCAACATTGAATGGGTCAACGTAACGAACAAAGTAAGTACCACGTGAACGATCACGATCTTCAACAGTAAAACCTTTACTATCAAGAACTCGACCTACTCGCTTCCAGACATTAGAGAAACCTTGCTCAACTAATAAAGCCTGACCACCCGCTTCATCTAATAAAGTAGTATTAACTGACGCTACTTGTGGTTGGCTAGCAACTACAGCTGCAATTTCAGCTTTATCTTGCTGGTAAAGCACACCTAAGAAATCAGCAATTTGACGTAACATTGCTTCGTCTTTTTGCTCATTCTTAACATCACCACGACCGGCTACATAAACTTCAGCCAGTTTCGATGTATCACCACGTTCCATACGTAACCGGAATGGGTAGTCATCAGCACCAGCACTCGTATCCATCAAACCAATACGTTTATCTTGACGTGCGATTTCATAACCTTGTTGAACCCAGAAGTTTTCCAAACGCTGCCAAGTAACATCACGGTCACCAGGAATGATCAAATGACGTTTATCACCTTCACCTGATAATGCCGGTTTTGCTACAGGCGTAATATTGTATTTACTTACGAGTGGGTTATTCGCCGCTTCTTCAAACTCTGAATAGGTTGCTGTTGAATTTTGATTTGCAGCAATTTCATCATTAATACGTTCAGCACTTAAATCTGGAGGTACATCTAGTGGCGGCATTGTTTCAGCACGACGGTATTCTTTACTATTATCTGGAACAACTTCATCCAAAGCGGGCAAAGAGCCGCAGCCAGTTACCACACCACTTAATAAAAGGGCTAAAGAAGTATATTTAAAGCATTTAGAGTTCATGTAGTTAAGATCACTCAGTTATTAATTCAATACGCCGGCACTAATTAAAGCTTCACGCACCGGTTGATGATATTTGTCCGACAACACTGTCATCGGTAAGCGAATACCTTGAGGGATTAAATCCATCTGGGTCAATGCCCATTTAACAGGGATTGGATTTGCTTCTAAAAATAAATTTTCATGGAGCAGTTTTAAATCATTATTAATTTGATGAGCCTTGTCACCGTCACCCGCTAGAGCAGCAGCACACATATTATGCATTGCAGCAGGCGCGACATTAGCTGTCACTGAAATAGTACCGACACCACCGGCTAGAATAAAATCAACTGTATTGGCATCTTCGCCGGTATAAAGTTCAATTTTATCGCCACATAATGTTTTAATTGTTTCAACACGTTCAAGTTCGCCAGTGGCTTCTTTAATACCGACAATATTGCTAATGTCCGCAAGACGAGCAACTGTTTCAGGTAACAAATCACAGGCTGTTCGGCCTGGAACGTTATATAAAATCTGGGGAATATCCACTGCATTAGCAATGGCTTGATAGTGAAGAAATAAACCTTCTTGCGTTGGCTTATTATAATAAGGTGTCACCAATAATGCGGCATCAACACCTAAGTCTTTCGCATACTGGGTAAGCTCAATTGCTTCACTAGTGGAATTAGCGCCCGTGCCAGCAATAACAGGGATGCGACCAGCAACCTGCTTCACAACCTGACGGATCACATCACAGTGCTCTTCAACCGTTAAAGTGGCTGATTCACCTGTCGTTCCAACTGCAACAATTGCATCAGTTCCTGCGTTGATATGAAACTCAACGAGTTTTTGTAGGCAGTCACTATCTAGCGAACCATCTGCCCGCATTGGTGTTACCAGTGCTACCATACTACCGCTAAACATCGTCACAAGACTCCTAAAAATAAACGGCAATGTTACTTTGCCAGCTACAAGATGACAAGGTTAGCCATGCTTGTATAAGGTATATTTTTAATATTTTCAAAAATTCAGGACCCATTCATGAGTAAAGTTGAACTTGATCACCCCGTACCAGACTTCGAACTACCGAGCACTGGCGACAGCACTTTCCGCTTATCTGAGCACTTAGGTAAAAATATCGTTATTTATTTTTACCCTAAAGATAATACGCCTGGTTGCACGCTAGAAGGCCAAAACTTCCGAGATAACATTGAACAATTTAATCAATTAAATACCATCATTATAGGTATCTCTCGTGATACAGTGCGCGTCCATGAAAACTTCAAGGCGAAACAAGCATTCCCTTTCGAGTTACTTTCTGACAAAGAAGAGCTAGCGTGTAACCTTTTCGATGTTTTACATTTAAAAAAGAATTATGGCCGCGAATATATGGGCATCGTGCGCAGCACCTTCTTAATTAATGACCAAGGTGTATTAGTTAAGGAGTGGCGCAAAGTTAAAGTGAAAGAACACTTAGAAGAAGTACTCGAAGCTGTCACCCAGCTCTAAGTTATTGAGCGAGTAAAAAACTTTTAATATCGTTTTTTTTACAAAAAATGCAGCAAGCCTTGGCCTGTCTTGGCTAAGGCTTTTTTCCACAAAGTTATCCACATCTTCTGCACAATTAATCAACATTTTATCCACTTGCCATTTCATTAAAAACACACTATCTTGTGGTCTAGATGAAACGCAACCACTACAACTTGTGGTTTTTGTTTTAAAGCACTTACTCTAGATCAACGCAGGATATCAGCATTATGACAAGCGAAGCAGCAGCACAAACCACCCCCGATTCGTCAGAACAAAGTCAATATCAAGTTATCCGTCGTAACGGCCAAGTTACTTCTTTTGATGGCAGTAAAATCTCTATTGCTATCACCAAGGCATTTTTAGCTGTTGAAGGTAGTTCAGCACAAGATAGTGACCGCATTCATGATGTAGTTGCCATCATCACCAAACAAATCACCACCAACTTAACGCGCCGTATTGAAGATGGCGGTACCGTTCATATTGAAGATATTCAAGATCAAGTTGAACTGGCATTAATGCGTGAAGGCGAATATAAAGTTGCTCGTGCTTATGTACTTTATCGTGAGTCGCAATCACAAAAACGTGCTGAAGAAGAAAAACAACACCCAACAGCTGTGACTGAAAACACGATTTTCGTTACCCAAGTAGATGGCTCAAAAACACCGCTTGATCTTAATCGCCTACAAACACTGATCAACGAAGCCTGCAACGGTATTGATGGCGTGGATGGCGATACTATTCTGCATGATACCCAATACAATTTATTTGATGGTGTTGCTGAAGCCGATGTTGAAAAAGCATTGGTCATGGCGGCACGTACATTTATCGAAAAAGATCCTGCATACAGCACTATTGCCGCCCGCCTATTAATGGATAGCATTCGTCGCGAAGCATTAACTTATGTTTACGATACACCGCGTCATGCATCACAAACAGAAATGGCTGCAGTCTACCCGGATTACTTCCAACACTATATTCACCGTGCCATTAGCCATGAATTATTAGATCCTGAGCTGGCTCAGTTTGATCTTGATAAATTAGGCAAAGCCTTAAAACCTGAAAACGATTTCAGCTTTACTTACCTAGGTTTACAAACTCTTTACGATCGCTACTTCATCCACTTTGATGATACTCGTTTCGAATTACCACAAGCATTCTACATGCGTGTGGCAATGGGTCTAGCGATGAACGAAGCTAACCGTGAAGATAGCGCCATTGAGTTCTACAACTTATTGTCATCTTTCGACTTTATGAGTAGTACGCCTACCCTGTTTAACTCAGGCACATTACGTCCACAACTATCATCTTGTTACTTAACTACTGTTCCTGATGACCTTGGTGGTATCTATGATGCAATGCGTGATAATGCCCTACTATCTAAATATGCAGGTGGTTTAGGTAATGACTGGACGCCAGTTCGTGGTCTAGGCTCACACATCAAAGGCACTAACGGTAAATCACAAGGTGTTGTACCGTTCTTAAAAGTAGCCAATGACACTGCTGTTGCCGTTAACCAAGGTGGTAAACGTAAAGGTGCTGTTTGTGCTTACTTAGAAACATGGCACATCGATGTTGAAGAATTCTTAGATTTACGTAAAAACACCGGTGATGATCGTCGTCGTACTCATGACATGAACACAGCAAACTGGATCCCAGATTTGTTCATGAAACGTATTGCAGAAAATGCTGACTGGACATTGTTCTCTCCAGAAGAAGCTCCAGACTTACATGACTTAACCGGTTTAGCTTTCGAAAAAGCCTATGCTGAATACGAAGCTAAAGCGGCTAAGGGTGAAATGCGTAACTTCAAAACGCTGCCAGCCAATGACCTATGGCGCAAGATGTTAGGCATGTTGTTTGAAACAGGTCATCCTTGGGTCACATTTAAAGATCCATGTAACCTACGTAGCCCACAACAACACGTTGGCGTCGTACATAGCTCAAACCTATGTACAGAAATCACCTTGAATACATCAGCAGATGAAATCGCAGTATGTAACCTAGGTTCAGTTAACTTACCGCAACACATTGTTGATGGAAAATTAGACCTAGCTAAAGTAAAACGCACCGTAACAACAGCGATGCGCATGTTAGATAACGTTATTGAATATAACTACTACAGCGTGCCACAAGCACGTCACTCTAACTTGCAACACCGTCCTGTTGGTTTAGGCATCATGGGTTTCCAAGATGCGCTATACAAAATGCGTCTACCGTACAGCACTGAAGAAGCCGTTCAATTTGCTGATACTTCAATGGAAGCGGTCAGTTATTACACTATCGAAGCCTCATCTGACCTTGCTAAAGAACGTGGCAGCTACAGCTCATACGAAGGCAGCTTATGGAGCCAAGGCATCTTGCCAATCGACTCTATCAAGATCCTGAAAGATGCACGTGGCGAGTACTTGCAACAAGATGAAAGCACAACGTTAGATTGGGATACATTACGCAACAAAGTTAAAGCACAAGGTATGCGTAACTCAAACACAATGGCGATTGCACCAACAGCAACCATCTCTAACATCTGTGGTGTGAGTCAGTCTATCGAGCCTACTTATCAAAACTTGTTTGTTAAATCGAATCTGTCTGGCGAGTTCACTGTCATCAACCCATACATGGTTGAAGACTTGAAAGCCCGTGACTTGTGGGATGACGTAATGGTTAACGATCTGAAATACTACGATGGTAGCTTACAATCTATCGACCGTATTCCAGAAGAGCTTAAAGCGCTTTACACCACTGCCTTTGAAATGGATGCACGCTGGTTAATCGAAGCAGCTTCACGTCGTCAAAAATGGTTAGATCAAGCACAAAGCTTGAACTTATATATGGCTGAACCATCAGGTAAAACGATGGACAACCTATACAAACTAGCTTGGGTACGTGGTTTGAAAACAACCTACTACCTCCGCTCTATGGGTGCGACAGCTGCAGAGAAAACAAGTAGTGCTGCGCCGACACCACCACCAATTGCAGCAGTGCCGACAGAACCAAAAGCAGTCACAAACTCTGCTCCAGCAGATGATGGTGAACTTGTTTTAGGTGAAGGCGTAGAAGCTCCACAAGCCTGCTCAATTCTAGAACCAGACTGCGAGGCGTGTCAGTAATGTTAAATTGGGATGATCCATTAGCCAGTACAAATACAGCTAAAGTTGAAACAGTCGAAGACGTTGCACCGGTTGCAGTTGAACCGGCAGCCAACGAACCCACTGCTGAAGCTGCCGTTATTGCTGTTCCTACTCCAAGTCCTATCGTAGTTCCGGAGCCGGAAAAAATAGTCATAGCGAAATCACAGCCTCGTGCCAGTGTGCCGGTAGCTAACGTTGCACCAGTTAATCCTGATGACAAACGTGTTATCAACGGCATGACCGATATCAACCAATTAGCACCGTTCAAATACCCTTGGGCATGGCAGTATTTCCTTAATGCCAACAAGAATCACTGGACACCGCTTGATATCAACATGGCACAAGATGTTCATGATTACCGTCACAACCTAACGGTAGAAGAACGTCATGTTTATGAAAATGTACTGTCATACCTAACCACTTCCGACATTCTAGCCATGCGTAATATTGGTCTAGCGGTAATGGAAAAAATGAGTGCGCCTGAGTTACAAATTTATCAAGCGCGCCAAGTGTATGAAGAAGCATTACATACATGGACATACCAACACTGTATTGAAACGATTGGTTTAGACCAAAGTGAAATCTACAATCGCTACCGCGTAGTGCCAGAGATCAATCAAAAGATCCAACTGGCTAACAACCGCTTAAACTCAGTGATGCGTAGCGACATTGATTTGCATGACCGTGATGAATTAGAAAACTTCGTTATGGCCTACGCCTTCTTTGGCGGCATCTTCGAAGGTTGCTGGTTCTATAACGGTTTCAGCCCTATCTTTGCCCTACAACGTCGTGGTTTGATGAAAGGCACTGCTGAACAACTGCAGTACATCATGCGTGATGAAGTTATGCATGCATCATTTGGTATTCGTGTTGTTAAGCAAATCATCAAAGAAGAAAACGTCAAACTTGACCCACGCAAGATACAAGAAATGTTTGAAGAAGCTGATGCGGCTGAAGAAACCTATGGCAGTTACATCCTTCGTGACCCAATCTTAGGTTATTCAAAAGAAGCGCATCACGGCCAATTCCGCTTTATCGCCAACCGCCGAGCCAAACAACTTGGCTTCGCCGAACCGTTCCCAGGTCAAGAAGCCACCCTGCCTTGGCTAGATGAACAAGCGAATATGAAGAAAGAGAAAAATTTCTTCGAAACGAAAGTTACCGAATATCAAACAGGTAGTGCCCTTAACTGGGATTAAACATGAAGCCAGAGCGAGTTATCGTTCTGGCTTTTTTTATGGCTAGAATTTAACTAACAAAAGTAAAACACAGCAACAATAAACAGCAGTATTTAACGCGTAAACCAGTAACAAAATGAACATTGAGTCACACGTAATTCAACAACCCTTTTAAATAGGCTGGAGAAACAACATGACACAAAACATTGAACTTTGGGACGACAACGCAAATCACATCTGGGGTGTGCTAACCGACGGTAATCAAGTCGAACTCACCGCCAACGATGGCGACATCATTAAAGGCGAACTGCACAACAACAAGTTCGACCTCAACACCCCTTCCCATCATCTATGGGGATTTCTCAGTGGCGACAAAATCGAATTATGGGATGACCATTTGCATCACCTTTCTGGTGAGTTGACTTAAGGCTTCATCTGACAGAAAACTAAGGGATTTCATTATAAAACTCAGTTAGAGGATTAATTATAAGGAGAAAGTTTTGGCTAATAATTTACCATACAGCACAAACGTTGGAACAATGGAGAAAGTACTCGAAAAAATAAAAGCAGCCCCAGCCCCTGCCCGGTACACGCAGGATTTTGTAAAGACAAAATTAGCAATGAAAGGTGGTAGAGCCAACTCTTCGATACCTTTCCTTAAAAAATTAGGATTTATTGGCTCAGATGGTGTCCCTACTGACCTTTATAGAGAGTTTAGGAACCCATCAAGATCTAGGCAGGCCATTGGTAAAGGATTTAGAAAGCTCTACGCTAGACTTTATGAAATGAATGAACTTATTCATGATGAATCGAATGAAACTGTGTTGGGCCTAATAGTTCAGTGCACAGGGGCTGAACACGACAATGCAACTACCAAATATACTCTTTCAACTTTTAACATGTTACGAAATCATGGCGATTTTAATACTGAAGAAAACACTGAAACAGAAGTCATCGATTCAGAAAGTATCTCTACAGATACATCACGAAATATTCCTGAAAGTATAAGTTTTCCACCTCAGTCTATTCCAACTAATGGAAAGTCAATTAATTTAGCTTACACCATAAATCTTAACCTGCCTGCCACCAAAGATATTGAGGTATTTAATGCTATATTTAAGAGCCTTAAAGAGCATATTATTGAGGATTAGTCATGTCATTTAATGAAAAAGTTAAGTCTTTTGGCATGACTAATATGCTCATAGAAACAGAACTTGATAGTTTAGAGAAAAAATTCGAAATTACTCTTCGAGAAATACATGATCTGACAAGCAACACCGATGAAATAGAAAAAACATACTTTCCTCAATTTGAAGAAGAGTTGAGAAATGAAGCTGCATACATGTCAAAAAATTATGAACTATTTTATTGTTTAGAAAAAACAATTCGTAGCCAAATTTCTGAAATGTTGACTGACAAAGAAGGCTCTGATTGGTGGAATAATGCTGTGGTCCCTCAGCAGATTGTCAGTGAAGTAAAAAAGCGAATTCAACGTGAAAGAGAGGCTGGTATAACTCCTAGATCTTACGAACCTTTGGATTACACCAACTTTGGAGAACTTGGCGAAATAATTAAGAAAAACTGGACTCTGTTTGCAAGTGTTTTTAGTAACATTAAAGCTGTTGAAAAAGTAATGTTTAACCTTAATACATTACGAAATCCCATAGCTCATTGCAGTATGCTCGCCGAAGATGAAAAATTAAGATTGGAGTTAAGTCTTAGAGATTGGTTTAGATTAGGAGAGTAAAAACTTCAATTAAAGAGGATGATATAAAAAGTTAAAGGGAAGTTAACGAGCCGCTTCCCTTTTTTAATTTACGAATATAAATTAAACTTATCAATCTCCACTCAACAATATACAAGCCCTATGAACCGTCAAAAAAAGTTAGTTCAACTGCAAAAAAAAAGGCTAAGAAACCCTGAGAAACGCCTGCAAGATAGTAAGAAAGAAAAGTACATATCAAAAGCTGAAAGAGCAAAACTGGCATTAGAGGCAGAGGCTGAAAATACGGCTCAAACTGAAGAAGATTAAAGCGTTGCTTCCCTATAATCCTTAAATTAGTCAGTGAACAATTGTCAGGGTAATGACTTCTACTGTGAAGAAAAATCAACTTGTAGCTTAACAAGCTGAAAAAAATAGCTCGTAAACAATAAAACCCAACATTTAACGGTAAAGCTCCTGTTATCATAGCCAAATGTCATTTACATGCTCACTAATAAAGACCAATGAACTGACATATAAAAACTTCAACTAATAACGATATTGAGAGAGAAACAATGAGTGAAAATGAACCTGCTGAAAAAACATTTCAACAACGAGCTGATGAGTTTATTGCCCTAGCTAACCAGCAAAATGCTGATACCGAAGTAGAAAATGTAAATTCAGCCCTTCTTTTTTCTGCTGCACGATTTAATGTATTTAGTACAGTGCGTCAATTTGAAGAAGTTGATAAGTTAGAAGCAAGTAAGCAAGAAATAATAGACTACTTCTCTAAACGCTACACAGAGATGTTAGAGCAAAACGTTGAAGAATATATTTCACGTTTTGACGACTACACACAAAAATAATTAAATTAAAAAAGCGCTTCCAAATGGAGGCGCTTTTTTTTACCTAATAAATTCAATTTGTTTTCAGGGATGAAGCACAATGAAAAAAATACTCTTGTTAATATTATTAGCCGCCTCACCGCTTTTGCAGGCTGGGGGCTATTCTCAACATATTAATCAAGGCTACGATACCGAAACAGGCATCTACTATCATCCGGTAAAGCATAATAAAGATGCCGCTGGCCTATTTTCTAGCAAGTCTGATCGTCGTATCAAGAACATCTTCATCTTTGACCCAGCAACCAATAACAGTCGTTACTTATTTGAGCGTGACTCTATATATAGTATCGAAACGTTCACTTTAGAAATGGAATTGACTGAAACTGGCAAAGTTGAATTCTTTGGTTATCGAAATAAGATGTTAAACAATTCTAAAGTCCCTTCTCGCCCGCTTCGTGATCGTTTACTCATTGTTACTAGCAAAGAAAACAGTGAACAAAAGACAATGTGGCTAGCCAATAAAAACGGTTCTGGTTTAAAAGAGTTACATCGCTTTCACCAAAATACACGCTGGCATCTTGATGTGAAGAATAAAAAGATTCGCTTTATCACTGGCACAAATGAGATTTCTATTAATAGCTTTGACTGGTGAGGTAACTCATTTTATTTTCACTTGGCTGTTTATTGGTTTGTTGGACAAGGGCTGCAAAAGCTAATCAGAGCCGCTACCGGCCTAGTTGTCATCACAATAGAAAGGATTGCTAGATGAACGACATTATCGAGATGGTAATCATCGCTGTTATTGCAGTGGTCACGCTAACGGCTTTATATAAAGTGATGCCGTTTAAACAGTTTGGCCCTATCAAACCTCGCTTTAGTTTGTTTCCTAAATACGTTGCTCAGTTTGAACAGAGCGTTGCAGACATTGAAGCGGCTTTATTAGAACAAGAGTTTCACAAAAACCACGATGGCAGCTTCAGCCGAGGTAAGGTTTATGGTGATTTTTCAGCCAAGTCGATAAAGCTATCTGTGACCATTGACCAATCAGCTAAACAGATCCATGTGTATGCATCGTTTTTCGGTATTCTTTTTGATACGGGTGATGTGTGGCAACTGACTGCCGACATTCTAACGGGCTCTTCGAATTAGCTACTGCTGACTGTTGTTGAAGTTTCATTATGCGAGGCATATAATTTTACTATCAGTAATAGATTTGTATCTGACCCGATACGTTATCTAAACAATGTATCCAGACTGGCAAAGAAAATGGTATTTCTTATTAATTAATACTTTCACAGGTTAAAACACCATTCGCTTTTTTTGCCAAGCTTCACTTCTATTATTGATAGCTTTTTTTGACTGTAAATCCCAAGCTAAAAAAATAAGGATAACAGGCAATTAGGTCTTTATTTTTTTCTAGCTACTTTCTTCCATTATTATTTAGGCTGTTTTTTCATACTGCACGATCTCAAATTTTAATCCGCTTGGTTCAGCTTGAATAAAGCCGGGAGAAAATAACTCTGTAAAGGAGAACGATCTAATGAATAAAACTCTATTATCTCTACTTTTAACTCCGTTCGCCGTGTCGAGCATTGCTGTCGCAGATGACTTATTAGATCTGCAAGCAGATCCCGGGCAATGGGTAACGGCTGCTGGCGACTATGCCAGTACACGCTATAGTAAGTTAGCTGAAATCAATCAAACTAATATCAACGATCTGAAATTAGTCTGGTCTTTTTCAACCGGTGTATTACGTGGTCACGAAGGTAACTCGCTGGTTATTGGCGATACCATGTATGTACACGCGCCCTATCCTAATACGACTTTTGCCCTCGACTTAACCAATGATGGGGCAATCATGTGGAAATATGATCCGAAGCAAAACTACGACAATGTTGTGCCGGTTATGTGTTGTGACACGGTTAATCGGGGTTTGGGTTATGGCGATGGCAAGATTTTCTTAAATCAAGCTGATACCACTTTAGTTGCATTAGATGCGGTGACCGGTAAAAAGGTCTGGTCTGATAAACGTGATGATCCCAAAACAGGTGCAACCAGCACCGGTGCTGCTTTTGTATTTGATGACAAAGTAGTCGTCGGTATTTCCGGTGGTGAATTTGGTGTGCGTGGTTATGTGCAAGCTTATGGCCTCGATGGTACAAAGGCATGGAAAGCGTATAGCACTGGCCCCGATGCTGAAATGATGGTTGATCCGAAAAAAACCACTTCTATGCTAAAACCTGTTGGGGCTGATTCTTCGTTGAAATCCTGGTCAGGTGATCAGTGGCGAATCGGTGGCGGTACCACTTGGGGCTGGTTCTCTTATGATCCAGACTTAAATTCAGTCTATTACGGCACCGGTAACCCTTCTACTTGGAATCCTATTCAACGGCCAGGAGACAATAAGTGGTCAATGTCGTTGTTTGCTCGCGATCTCGACACGGGTATGGCGAAATGGATTTATCAAATGACACCACATGATCAGTGGGATTACGACGGTATCAATGAAATCATTCTTGCTGAACAAATAATCAACGATAAAATGCGTAAAACGGCAGTTCACTTTGATCGCAATGGCTTTGCATACACCATGGATCGGATATCAGGTGAGTTATTAGTGGCTGAAAAGTTTGATCCTGTTATCAATTGGGCTAAATCAATTGATATGAAAACAGGTCGTCCTATTGTTGATGATAAATATGCTCCTGAAGTGGCGGGTGAAGATGAGAATACAGTCGGTATATGCCCTACTGCGATGGGTGCAAAAAACCAAGAACCTGTGGCTTATTCACCTAGAACAGGTTTGTATTATGTGCCTGCCAACCATGTCTGCATGGACTATGAACCGTTTGAAGTCGAGTATGTAGCGGGTCAACCTTATGTCGGTGCAACCTTAAATATGTATCCGGCTACCGGTGAACATATGGGCCGCTTCTTTGCATGGGATGCACGTGTAGGTGAAGTTGTTTGGGACAATCCTGAGCGTTTTTCAGTTTGGTCTGGTGCTTTAGCAACAGCCAGTGATATTGTTTTCTATGGCACCTTAGAAGGCTATTTAAAAGCCGTTGATGCCAATACTGGACGTGAATTATGGCGTTTCAAAACAGCATCCGGCATTATTGGTGCAGCTAATACTTATCAGCATAAAGGTAAACAATATGTATCGGTATTATCTGGAATCGGTGGTTGGGCTGGTATCGGGATGGCTATTCCAAGCCTAGAAAATGATTCAGATGGTCTTGGCGCTGTTGGCGTTTATAAAGATCTATCTAGTTGGACTAATCTTGGCGGTGTATTAAGTGTATTTAGTCTTTAATTAAGCTTCATTGTTCAAAGAAAAAGCCAGCATTTATGCTGGCTTTTTTTATTGTCGTTGCCTAATTTCTGCCAAATATCTTCTTTTGTTAAAAAAAAACAAAATATTTATGAAATTAATTTGCACTGTCACAACTCGTTAAAAACCTCATAAATACTAGGCATTTTTTCCCCGTTATTTTCTCGTGCTAAATATTGAATTATCAACATCAATATTCCTAACTTTTTGTCAGGATAACACGCTTATAGCCAATAAGTTAGCAGCATATTCTGTGAACATCGCTCACAGTTATCAGCGCTAATTAACAGACGACTATTTTCTATTTTAAATGAGCATTGCCACGGTAACGTCGCCTACTCGCTTCACTTGACTGTGAATCCTAGCGTTAAAAAAATAAGGATTTACGGGCAATAAAACCTTTATTTTTTATTGCTAACATTCTCGTCCCCTGAATTCAGGGGTGTTTTTTTATACTGCTCAATCCAAGTTTTTTTGGTTGTTTCCAGTATGAATATGTAAGAGAAATTTAATTCTGTAAAGGAGAGTAATCTAGATGAATAAAACTCTATTATCTATATTTATGTCATCGTTAACCGTATCAGGCATTGCTGCCGCAGACGAGTTATTATCGCTGCAAGATGATGCGACACAATGGGCTATGCCTGCAGGTGATTATGCCAGCACGCGATATAGTGAATTAAAAGGAATTAATCATAAAAATATCGAAGATCTACAATTAGCATGGTCTTTTTCAACAGGTATTTTACGTGGTCACGAAGGTAACTCGCTGGTTATTGGCGACACTATGTATGTGCACACACCATTTCCAAATATTACTTATGCACTCGATCTAAACAATGATGGTGCTATTAAGTGGAAATATGAACCAAAGCAAAACTATGACAATGTTGTGCCGGTTATGTGTTGTGACACCGTTAACCGTGGCTTGAGTTATGGTGATGGCAAGATCTTTTTAAACCAAGCGGATACCACGTTAGTGGCATTAGATGCGGTGACGGGTAAAAAAGTCTGGTCTGACAAACGTGATGATCCAAAAACAGGTGCAACGAGCACGGGTGCTGCATTTGTATTTAATGACAAAGTATTAGTCGGTATTTCTGGTGGTGAGTTTGGCGTGCGTGGTTATGTACAAGCTTATGAACTTGATGGTACAAAATCGTGGAAAGCCTACAGCACCGGTCCTGATGCTGAGATGTTAATCGATGCTGACAAAACAACCTCTATGCTGAAACCGGTTGGCAAAGAGTCTTCATTGAAATCTTGGTCTGGTGATCAGTGGAAAATTGGTGGTGGTACAACTTGGGGTTGGTACTCGTATGATGCTGATTTGAACTCAGTCTATTACGGAACAGGTAACCCTTCTACTTGGAATCCATTACAACGTCCTGGTGATAACAAGTGGTCAATGTCGTTGTTTGCTCGTGATCTTGATACGGGTGTAGCGAAATGGATCTACCAAATGACACCCCATGATCAATGGGATTATGACGGTATCAACGAGATCGTTTTAGTTGATCAAAAAGTTAAAGGCAAGATGCGTAAAACTGCTGTGCATTTTGACCGTAATGGTTTTGGTTACACCATGGATCGCGTATCGGGTGAGTTATTAGTCGCTGAAAAATTTGACCCAGTTATTAACTGGGCAAAAGCGATTGATATGAAGACAGGCCGTCCTATTCTTTCTGATAAGTTTGCGCCTGAAGTGGCTGGTGAAGATGTCAATACCGTTGGTATTTGTCCGACAGCAATGGGTGCTAAGAATCAAGAACCTGTCGCTTATTCACCTCGTACTCGTTTGTTTTATGTACCAGCAAACCATGTTTGCATGGACTATGAACCATTCGAAGTTGAGTATGTATCAGGTCAACCTTATGTTGGTGCGACCTTGAATATGTATCCTGCAACAGGTGCACATATGGGCCGTTTCTTTGCTTGGGATGCACGTGAAGGTCGTGTTGTTTGGGATAATGCTGAGCGTTTTTCAGTATGGTCTGGTGCGTTAGCTACGGCAACTGATATTGTATTTTACGGTACTTTAGAAGGTTACTTAAAAGCGGTTGATGCTAAAACAGGTCGTGAATTATGGCGCTTTAAAACACCATCAGGCATTATCGGTGCAGCTAATACTTACCAGCATAAAGGCAAGCAATATGTGTCTGTATTGTCTGGCGTTGGTGGCTGGGCTGGTATCGGTATGGCTATTCCAAGTCTAGAAAATGATTCAGATGGTCTTGGTGCGGTAGGTGCTTACAAAGACTTATCTAGCTGGACTAACTTAGGCGGTGTATTAAACGTATTTAGTCTTTAATATAGTGCTTGATAGTTAAACGAAAAAGCCAGCAGTGATGCTGGCTTTTTTATCTACTTTATAACTGTAGTTGCGACATTAACCAGTAAAATACGCCGTTAGTTTTGTTAATCACATACACAAATATCGGATACCTCTATAGAATGTTGCTTTAGCCAGCATATATAAAGAACGTAATAACACCATGTCCCACTTTGATACTGAACTTGATACATCAGGTCTTAACTGCCCTCTTCCATTGTTAAAAACCAAAAAAGCACTGCTCACCATGAACAAAGGTGAAAGACTGCGAATGATCTCAACAGATCGCGCTGCTTTTATTGATATTCCTGTTTATTGTGAAATGTCTGAACATTCTTTAATCGATACCACTGAAACAGAAAATGAATTAATATTCATCATCGAAAAAGGCACAGATTAAGCTGACTAGAACACTATATAACTGAGATTAGTTAACCAAGTTAATAGTCCATGAAAATATATATTAAAAATATGGTTTGCGATCGTTGCAGTTTAGCCGTTGGTAACCTACTGACAACAATGGGCTTAACCTACCTATCCATAGACCTAGGTGAGGTCGATTTTGCTGATTATCACGGTGACAAATTAGCAAAAGACGTAGAGCAACAACTCGCTGCTAATTTAGAAGCATTAGGTTTTTCTATTCTCAGCGATAACAAAAGTAAGTTGATTGAAGACATCAAAAAGTCTTGTCTTGATTACCTTGTTCATATTGAACAGCCAACGAAACCGCTACTGTCTGAACATATAAGTAGTGACTTGCTGTTGGAATATAATTATCTGAGCCATTTATTTTCTGTTATTGAAGGCATCACCATCGAGCAATACTTTATTCGACTCCGTGTAGAAAAAGTAAAAGAGCTGTTGGTTTATGGTGAGCTGGCACTGAAAGAAATATCGTTTCAATTAGGCTTTAGCAGCGTAGCTCATTTATGTGGCCAGTTTAAGAAGGTTACCGGCTTAACGCCTAGCCACTTTCGCAGCTTAAAAGATCAAAAGTTAAGACAGTCTTTAGACCAACTGTAAATTCTGTAACAATGCCCAACAAAGGTATAACAAGCTTATCAACCAGCCATATTAGAATAATTTCAACAATTAACTTTACTAAAAGGACTGGCAATGAGCATTGCTTGGAATAATAAAACTAACTGGCTAACAAGTGCCCACAATACCAAATGGTGCTTGATTGGTTGTGCCATTGGTGATTTTGGCACTATCGGCTATTTTCAAATTACCGATCATAATCTGACAACGCTAAACGTGATGTTGCTCGCGATGCTAAATGGTCTCATCACTAGTATAGCGCTTGAAACAATAATCTTATATCGGTCTGAGTTTAGTTTTCGTGATGCTATTAAGACAGCTTTTGGGATGAGCTTTATCTCCATGTTAGCAATGGAAGCCGCTATGAATATCACTGATTATTTATTAACGGGTGGTGCAATACTGACTTGGTGGGTTATTCCTATTTCACTGCTGGCAGGTTTTCTTACACCTTGGCCATACAATTATTGGCGTCTGCAAAAGTATAGAAAGTGTTGTCATTAATACCGTGCTTAGTTAACTAATCATTGCCTTCTGCAAACATAGTCAGCTATTCCATATAAATAGTTACGATAGCTCAATACATGCTCAATCTCGCGAAGCCCTGTACAATACCGCCTTTAAAATAATAGTCACTAGATGAGAAAATAATGAGAACTCAAAGTCATATCGCTGATATCGATACTCCTACAGGTGTAATGCGTACCTATATTCACCGTCCTGTTGAAGAAGGTAGCTTCCCTACTATCTTGTTTTATTCGGAAATTTTTCAACAAACAGGTCCGATTGAGCGTGCAGCTAAAATCATGGCTAGCCATGGTTATTCAGTATTAGTGCCTGAGGTTTTTCATGAATTAAACCCAATCGGTACTGTATTAGGTTATGACGATGCCGGCCGTGAAAAAGGTAATGCTGATAAAGGCGCTAAAGATGCACAGAGTTATGATTCTGATAATGCAGCTCTAGTTGAGTTTGCTCAAAAGCAAGAATGGAGCAACGGTCATATTGGTGCAATGGGTTATTGCATCGGTGGTCACTTAGCTTTCCGTGCTGCTTTACAGCCTGAAGTGAAAGGTGCTGCTTGTTTCTATGCCACTGATTTACACATTCAAAACATCCCTAACAAACCAGGCCAACATAGCATGGAACGTTTAGATGATATCAACGGTGAATTGTTGATGATCTGGGGCAAGCAAGATAACCATGTTCCACCTGAAGCGTTGCTTAAAATCTACAGCGAATTAAATGCAACAGACATTCGTTTCACATGGCATGAGTTCAATGCTGGTCATGCGTTTATGCGTGATGAAGGTGATGGCGGTCGTTATGATGCACAAACAGCTCAATTAGGTTATCAATTAGCCTTAAACTTGTTTGGCAGAACATTACGCTAGACAGCTACAACATTTTCAAACAGCAAAGCAATCCTTCGGGGTTGCTTTTTTGTTTGGGCCACAGTCACAAGCAGCCCGCTTTTCTGTTAGGGTGAGCTGTCAATTATTGTTAACAACGGATTAGTCTTATGGCGATTACAGGTGAATGTTTTTGTGGTGCAGTTAGCTATCAAATCGATGGCAAATTACGTAATGCAAAGTCATGCCATTGTTCACGTTGTCGTAAAGCGTTTAGTTCTCAAGCTTCGGCCAATGCCCTCGTTGAGCCAACTGAGTTTAAATGGCTTGCTGGTGAGGAACTATTAAGCTCGTACATTAATAAAGACAGCTTCGGCCTACAGTTTTGTCAGGTCTGTGGTTCAACATTATGTACCGTCTATAAAGGTGACGTTTTTCAGGTTTCCTTAGGTTGCATCAATGGTGATGCTGAAATTGAAATCGGCCAGCATATATTTGTTGGCTCCAAAGCTAACTGGGAAGTCATGCCACAAGGTGTAACTCAATTTGATGGCGATGCACCAGCAACTGATAATGCAAACTAAAGGAAACTGCTACACTCTGAGCTAAGTTGAAATCATCTAAGGATAATTGCCATGCCCAACTGGATCCAAGGAAAGATCACTGAAACCAAGCAATGGTGTACTGATTTACATTCGATAAAAATCACCACTGAAGCAATGCCCTTTAAAGCGGGTCAGTTTGCTATGGTTGGACTAGATATTGATGGTGAGCTCATTCATCGCCCTTATTCCTTAGTTAATACACCTCAAGAATCAGCATTAGAAATTCACTTTAATCGTGTGGCCGAAGGTAGCTTAACGCCAAGTCTTGCTCAGTTACAGGTCGGTGATTCGATTCATGTGGGTGATCGAATCAATGGTTTATTAACGCTCGATCAAGTACCTGATGTTCCCCATTTATGGTTAATGGCAACCGGTACTGGCATTGGACCTTTTATATCGATATTAAAAACGGCCGAACCTTGGCAACGGTTTGAAAAAATTGTGCTTTGCTACTCAGTAAAAACAGTTGAAGGCTTGGCTTATCGCGCTGATTTTGAAACACTACAAAAACAGTATCCTGAACAATTTTGTTTTGTACCCTTTGTTACCCGTGAACAATCAACGGATACTATTCACTCACGCATCACTCATTACCTTGAAAGTGGTGAGCTAGAAACTCATGTTGATTTAACACTGTCTGCTGAATCAAGCCATTTGATGCTATGTGGCAATGCCAAGATGTTAAATGATGTCAGCGAATACCTAGCGACACGTGGCTTGCAACGTCATAGTCGCCGTGAGCCCGGCCAGATTGCTATCGAGAAGTATTACTAATCATGACTGGTTCTACACTTAAAACAGTGATTGGTTATTGGCTCAACTTATTGTCTAAATATATGCCGTTTGAAGTTGGCAAACCATCATTAGCCGGCATATACAATTACCTCATTATTAGCGACACCATAGCCACATCAGGCCAACCAACAGCAAATCAGTTTTCATTAATACAAAGTGCTGGATATACAACTATCATTAATTTAGCACCTGATAATGCAGATAATGCCATCAAAAATGAAGCTGAAATTGTTGCTCATTTGCATCTTAACTATATTCATATTCCCGTTGATTTTAAAAAGCCAACAGCAGATGACTTTGCCAAATTCAGCAAAGCGATGACAGATTTAAATCAGCAAAAAATATGGGTACATTGCGCAGCTAATATGCGGGTATCGGCTTTTATTTATAAGTATCGCCGTGATGTTTTAAATGAGGATGAGGCGCTAGTGAAGACCGACCTAGATAAAATTTGGCAGCCTTATGGAGTTTGGAAGCAATTTCTGTTTAGTTAGCATCCTGTAATACTAATGCTGGTTCAGCATTTAAAAATACATTTTTATCTAGTTGCTTAACACTAATTGCATTCACTACAACTTGCTCGTAAAGCCAGTAAATATAATCACCGTCATCATACCTATAACGCCATTCATATTGATACTGGATCCAGTTATCTTCTAAATTGCCAAGTGTTTGCATAGCTTGTTGAGCTTGAGTGGTATCGCGATATTCTAATTGCTTAGTATCTAAGTCAATTTGGAAGCGATCGAAAACCAGTTTTCCTGATTCAGTTTGCCCAAACTGGAGTCGGTCATTGAGCAGGTTATCGTAGTGTTGCTCAACAAAACACTGACCGTTGTTCAGTTTTAGCTCATGAGGATTGGTAATGGCATAACGATCAGCTAAAGATGCCCGAGCTTCAATATGGGCAGGTGATTGCTGACTTTTATCCCATTGCTTAATAATGGTTTGTACTACTAAGATACTCATCGGATTTCATTGCTGACTAAACGAACAAAAACGTTATGTTAGCATTGCCATCCTCAGTAGACGAATATTATTCGCCGCTACTTTCTCACAAAAAAACTCGCTCATACCAATGAAACCAAACAAAACTAACGCTGAATACATACGACGAATAAATAAAGCCATTGAATACATTATTTCTCACTTGGATAGTGCTATCGCTTTAGATGATGTTGCTCAAGCAAGTCATTTCTCATCGTTTCATTTTCATCGAATATTTCATGGCATTATCGGTGAAACGGTCAATGAATTTGTGAACCGTAAAAGAATGGAAAAAGCAGTGTGCACATTACTCAATAAGCCTCAATTAACAGTAACTGAAGTGGCTGAACTCGGTGGTTTTTCATCTAGTGCTAACTTTGCCAAAGCATTTAAACTCTATTTTGGTTTAAGTCCTAGCCAACTTCGCCAACCGAAATATAACAACAATAGCAAGATTGGAAAAATTTATAGCAAGTATGGAAAGGCGTTTAACTCGCAAGATCTTTATTCTCAATTTGTCACTGATTCAGTGATTTTTGAACCAAACAAATTAGAGGATTTATTGATGAATGTAAAAGTACAAGCTATGGAAGAAAAAACAATGGCTTTCCTAACTGCACCACAGGGTTATGAGCTGGAGAGCATTTTTTCAACATGGGATAAATTATCTGCTTGGGCTGAAGCTTCTGGTATTAATAACTATAAGAAAAAACGTTTTGCTATTTGTCACGATAACCCAATGGTTACACCGACTGAGCAGTGTCGGTACGATGCTTGTATTGAAGTAGATGAGCGTCAAGTCATTAACAGTCCTTTTTCACCAACAACGATCCCTGCTGGCAATTATGCTGTGGCTCATTACAAAGGTGATGGTGACAAGGTCAGTCATTTTTATATGGAACTCTATTCACATTGGTTAGCCAACAGTGGATTTGAACCTGATAATTTTCCGCCTATCGCTTATTACTGGAATGATTCACGACAAGATGGTTTTGTCGAAATGGACGTGTATATAAAAGTAAAACCGTTAATGGTCAGCTAAGACAAACTTATAAGGTGGCGACCGATTCGTCACCTTATTATTATGCCGATGGCTCAGTGCCTTGATCACGCTGCAGGCAAGCAGCAAAAATATCATCGTGCACTGCTTGTGGTGGCGTTGTCAGCGAGCGTTGATAAACTCGTTTTGCGATCGCTAATAGATCTGTTCTCCCCTGAGTATCACCATAAATCTTCATCACTTGCAGTTTAAACTGAGGCCATTCGTCACCTTCGGTTTGTCGTATGGTTTGAATTTCTCGCGCCGTACCAGCTTGATAAGCACAACTTGTCACCGTTAACCGCTCAACTTCTTTACTGTGCAGATGCGTAGTAAACATAACAAGTAAAACAATCCAGATTTTATACTGCATCTTATTCCCCTCATTGGTTAAACTGTTGTGCTTACTAAATACTACCTGAATTCAAGTAGTTCATCTCTATAGGCAAACTGTTGAAAAGTTTAAAACATCATTTATTTGTATTATTAGCAACGGTGCTAGTTGCTGGATCTTTCCTTGCTTCTGAAAAGTTAGCAGGTGTCATCAACTCATTTTCACTCACCTTATTACGCTTTTCAGGTGCTGCATTATTACTGCTGCCATTTATATTATTGAACAAGTCTAAGCGAAGTGCTGTTTTACGAACCTTGCCTAGAGCTGCGGTCATTAGCTTTTTTTATGCCGCTTATTTTATAGGCTTCTTTCAGTCACTGACCCTGACATCATCGTTAAATACAGGTACGATTTTTACCTTATTGCCTTTCATCACAGCCCTATTATCGTTAGTGATATTTCGAGAAAAAATCACCTCATCACAATTAGTTGCTTACCTGCTAGGTATTATTGGTACTTGCTGGGTAATTCTCGGCGGACAACAGGGAGGACTAAACTCATTTGCCTTTAATCAAGGCGACCTGATCTTTCTCGCTTCCGTGATTTTTATGTGTCTATTCTCTATTTCGATGAAACTACTCTATCGAAATGATGATATGACCGTCTTAGTCTTTTGCACCTTGGTCTGTGGTTCTTTATGGATGGCACTAGCTTTGGCTTATTCTGGTCAAGATCTTGATTGGAACTTGATACAGGGTGACGCTATTTTTAATATGGCCTACTTAATCATTGCTGCCACATTAGTAACTAGCTACCTATACCAGACGACGACCATTGCCTTAGGACCAAAACGGGTCAATGCTTATGTTTACCTTAATCCGGCTCTCGTTGCTATGCTGTTATTTATGCTTGATAACAAGCATATACCTATTCAAGTATTGCCAGGTATCGCTCTATCTACCTTGGCGACGCTATATCTACAATATGATATTAACAAACAAAAGCTACGCTAAAACTAAGTGATTTAACCACTGATTGCTATACAATTAAGGCTATTTTTTAACCCTATTTGAGCTGTATAAAATGACCCAACTATTACCGCATGTCGAAGTCGAAACACTGGCCAACCCTGATGCCAGCATTATTTGGTTACATGGATTAGGTGCTGATGGTCATGACTTTGAACCTATTATCGAACAACTTAACCTACCTGAAAATGCCGCGATTCGCTTTATATTCCCTCATGCACCAAAGATGGCTGTAACCATTAATAATGGAATGGTCATGCCCGCTTGGTATGACATTTTAGAGTTGAATATCGATCGTAAGGTTGATGAAGAGCAACTTAATAAGTCTGCCAATGCCATTATTGATTTCATTAATTCTGAAATAGCTCGTGGCATTGCTAGTGATCGCATTATTATTGCTGGCTTCTCACAAGGTGGTGCGGTGGCATTTGAAGCAGCCCTAGCCTTCCCTGAAAAATTGGCAGGTTTGTTAGCATTATCAACTTACTTTGCCACTAAAGATTCGATTAGCTACCACCCTGCTAATCAACAACTACCGATAGCAATTCATCATGGTAGTCATGATCCTATCGTGCCATTTAGCTTAGGCCAGCAAAGCACTGAACTATTAAGCTCTAAAGGTTATCCCGTAGAGTTCAAACAATACCCAATGGAACATTCTGTTTGTGCTGAACAAATCGATGATATTCGTCAGTGGTTTATCACCACACTCAACTTATAAAATCAGTGACTCACTCTAAACTGCTGAGGTTTTACTAACAAAGCCTTAGCAGTTTAAAAATCAGCATCAAGCTGAAAGTGTAAGCGTTGTTTTGTGACGGGTTGGTCTAAGGTTAATGACTCAGCATGCAGGTGCAGTCTGTTTGCTTTACTGCCATAGAGATCATCACCCACAATGGCGGTATTTAAGCCCTTGATATGGGCGGCATGAACACGTAGTTGGTGAGTTCGGCCCGTTTTTGGATAAAAGTAAACTTTGCTTTGCTTATTGTCAGTTGATATCAGTTGCCAACGTGTTTCTGCAATGCGTCCATATTCATAACAAACCAGCTGCCTAGGCCGGTCATCAAGATCAACACGCAAAGGCAAACGAATCATGCCTTGCTGCTCGTTTAGTTCGCCATCTAATAAGGCAACATAACGCTTTTCTACCGTGCGATTAATAAATTGTTTTTGTAGATTTTGATGGGCCTGTTTATTTAATGCAATCACCATTAAACCAGAAGTTGACATATCCAGACGATGAACAATTAACGGCCCTTTCGCATCAGGGAAAGCTTGTTGCATTCGCACATAAATCGAGTCATTAATGTTTTTACCTGGAACAGATAAAAACTCAGCTGGTTTATTGATGACCACCATTTGCTCATCTTGATAAACAATATCGATAGTTTTGCCAGCAGCTGGATTAGTTAATAGCGGATTGTCATCTAACTCAATGCCCTGCAACATATGCTCTAAAATAGGCTGACACTTACCTAAACAAGCGCCATAAACGTTTTTATGCTGCCTAATTTGTGACTTAGGCGAGATGCCCCACCAAAATTCAGCCAAGGCCACAGGCGTTAAGCCATGTTTAAAAGCATAGTGTAATAACTTGGGCGCAGCACACTCACCCGCCCCTGCCGGCGGCGTTAATTGTGCTGTTTGTAGGAATAGTTCAGCTAGATTTCTTTGCTCACCACTACTATTGAGGAATTGATAACTCGCAAACAACTGTTGCTGTAAATCAACCGACAATGATTTACGTTGCTGTTTTATGTCATCAATGACATCCGTCAGCTGCTGTAACTTTAACGTCGCTTTTTCTACTTGTTGTTGCCAGTAAACAGTTAGGTCTCGTAACTCGTTCTTGAGTTGAATACTTTGCTGGGCTAGTTCATTTTTTAATAGTTCAAACTCAGCAGCATTCAAACTATTTTGACCAGCAGTGCGTTGTTGTTTGCGAACTTTTCGTTGCTCGATCATCGTCGCTCGATGCAATGCTATTTGCTGATCACAAGCAGTTTGTTCTGCTGCTAATTGTTGCTGAAGAACCGCAATTTCAGGGTTGGCTTCAAGTTGTTTTAATTGCCCCGTCAGCTTATTGAGTTGTTGCTGGCCGACTAGAAAGAAGCTGTCCTCTGCCAACATATCAAAGACTGGTGGTACAAAGCCCGGTAAGTGATTGCTATCGGCTAACTTGCCAGAAAAAGCCGATAAATAACCCAGCTCGCCATCACTATTTTTGACCACCAATATGCCAAACATCTTGCCATTGGCTGAGTCAGTATCACCTTCTAAACCGAAGTTATGTTGCCAGTATACTTGCGTTGCTAAATGCTGTTGCAGCTGTTGCATTGCAAGTTCGCATAGTGGATGCGGCTGATAATAAAACGGGTAAGTAAATCGTTCAGGCAGTGAATACGATGTAATAGCGGCTTTAAAAGGTGTAAATAGGTTTTCTGGTGATGACATAGGGTCGTTATTGTAATCAATTACGACAATTAAACCTACTTGCTAACATCAAAACACAGCTGTCTTATTAGCTATTCGTATTTGGTTTAGGCAGTGCCACCAACCAACCGACGACTGATAAAGCAGCAAACCACATAATAAATGCAGGATATTGAGCAATAACAAGTAACGCTACACCTGGTACAAAGCACAATAACCAGGCAAAAACACTGTATCTTTTACCATCCCACTTTGTTAACCGGAATACCCGACGGCGTTTTGGATCGGTATTACGTAGGTAAAGCAGACAAATAAGACTCGTCACTAATGCAAATAAGGTTAACCATTGACTGCTCATCCCTCTGCCTCCACCATTTTGTCAGATGTACTAGGCGTAGTATTTTCTTTCGTGTAGTTCGACTTACGCATTACACCGGTACTAAGGAATAATAAAATCATGCCGGCAATCAGGAATGTAATATTCAAAGCCACCACGCTGCCATGGTGATTAGCTAATAATTCAGACCAATTCTGGCCGGAGCTAACAGTGTGAATCAGCGATAAACTAATCAACTGTAAACCTGTTATTTGTTGGAAAGTACGTTCTCGTCGCTCACTAGATTTATATAAAAATCCAACTACAAAGCTAAGTGCAACGCCAATTAAAAAGCCGTTTACTGTCCAGGCTTCAACCGATCGAGTTACAACAGAATAGGACATTAAAAAGCCCATCGCAGCACCAACCATCGCGATAGGTGTGCCATAACCGACAATAGAAATGAGCTTTGATAAACTCTGCCACCTTGAGTCTTTCTCTCGTCGTTGCATCCACAGCTGTAAGCCGGTCAAGGTTACGTAACAGGTGGCTAAACCTAATGACAACCAAATTATCCGTGACATCAAACCAGCAAACCAGCCAAAGTGAAGCACGCCCATTAAACCCACTAAGGTATCGCCTGTTGAAGGCACATTACCAAATCGTGGTTTATCCCCTTTATACTCGCCCGTTACGCCATCAAACTTATGGGTGGTGAAGAACATATTGTCATCGGTAGGCTCATGGGTGGTGAGTACCACAGCATCTGCACGTCCCCAATGTTGAATAAACAAAAAGGCCGGCACACTACCCGCCACTTCTGGCTGGCGTGCTTGTTCAATAATCTTTTCAATACCAATAAATTGCTTCGGCGTGTCATCTTCAACAGGTGGAATACCAACAATAGTTTCTATCGCTTGTTCACGATCGCCAGCAAATGCTGTGATAGCAATAACCGGTAAACCTAATGTGGTCGCAAAGCTGAAAAAAGCACCAGTAAAAGCCAACAAAATGGAAAAGACTATTCCCCAAGTACCCGCGAGGTTATGTCGATCTCGGGTGTTTAATAACCGTGTCGACAATCGAGGCGATAGAAAAATATCTTTGATCAAGTGGCGATGAAGAATAAAACCTGACACCGCTGAAATAAATAATACTAATCCCAGTATGCCCGTCAAATAGAGACCAAGTGAACCAGGAGCATGCAAACGTACATGAAGATCTATATAGAATCGCTCTAAAAAACTACTGCTAATCACTGGCAAATCTTCTTGAAAGCCTTCTACTCGACTAAGAATAGTTAACGAAGCTGGATCGAGCACAAAACGCACCCCTTTTTCAGCTGGCTCGCCTTTATCATCGGTTACATGAGTATGAAAAAAAGTAATGATATTACCAGCTGAGTTTTGCCAAATCGCAACCTCATCAAGGTATTCCTTCGGTATATCTTGTGACAACTCAACTAATTTATCGTCCACCTTGCCAGCCAGACCATCACCTAAGCTATGGCCACTAACCGACCAGTCGCCGATTTCATGTGAAAAAACGACGATAGCACCTGAGAATACAACCACATATAGCGCTAAACCTAATGCAACACCTAACCAACCATGCACATCTAACAAACGACGCGTGGTATTTTTGGCTACTTTAATCATTTCAACCACCCCAAGATAGATGCAACTACTGGCAGTGCATTGATTGCAAAAATCAGCATCATCACTAGCCAAGCTCGCTTAATATTATTTTCTAAGATCACGTAAAAGAAAATGACGGTCCAAATCAATGGAAACAACACTAAAGGCACAAGCAAATGGTCGATACCAGCTAAACCTTGTGGCAGCCACAGAGACATAGCTGCCATCACAAAGACAGCAACGATTAACGTTACAGGACCGGCTAACCAAAAACGGCTAGACCAAAAATATCGGAAATGAGGAGCAATAGACTGCTTTAACTGGGTCAAAATTTACCTATCTATCAGTTTAATAATAATTAACCCCACTGATTTTACAATAAAAACCAATAAGTTTAAATGGTAATCATTATCATAACGATTTAACTAAATTTAATGGGTTTAGATAGCATTTAAATAGCCAAAGATTGATGAGTGTCAATGCATCCAGAAACACTCGCCATTTTTCATTAAACAGTTCTTTTATCGACAGTATGTTTGTACTAAAATTATGTTAATAACCATATATAGTTCGCAAACACTATTAGCCAGCTCTAGCGTTATGACAGAGCTTGTTAATTATCGACAAAGGAGCCCGATGTTTTCACTATTTAAACAAGGCCCAAAAACTAACAGCCATGAAGAGTATTACTGGAACTTAGGTGTTTATACCTTAACGCTTGGCATCGTCGCTCACCTGGTATTAATTGGCCTATTTTATTGGCTTGATGTACCCGTTATGGTGTTAGTCAATATCGTCGGTGTCTGCGTTTACCTGTTTTGTACTAAGATTTATCCACGTTCACTGGCCAATCGAGACTATCGAATTCTTGGCCTATTGGTTTATGTTTCAATCATCACTCATTCCAGCTTGGCCTGTTATTACTTAGGGATGAATAGTGGTTTTCAGTACCATATCTTTACCCTGATGGCCCTACCCTTTTTCAGTTTTAAACTGCCAACTATAGTCAGAGTTTTCGGTGCGCTATTATTAATTACCGTGAGTGTTGCGTTAGAGCTTTGGCTTAGACCTACAATGCCACATATCATCGTAAATAGTGCTCACCTTGAAATCATCAAAACAATCAATTTATTGATATTTTTATTCACGAGCAGTGGCATTTCCTATTTTTACTCTTATGCTCTGAAACAACATCAGCAAACATTAACTGCATTAGCCAATATTGATCAATTAACGGGCTTATATAACCGACGACATTTAATGCGTGTTGCTGAAAATGAAATCCAAAATCAGCCTAGAACAAATAATCCGCTGTCACTTATCTTAATAGACATCGATAACTTTAAAATAGTTAATGATTCATTTGGCCATGATGCGGGTGACGTTGTCCTCAAAAACTTAGCAGAAATCATCTCGGCAAATATCAGACCTTTGAATGTAGCCTCTCGCTGGGGTGGCGAAGAATTTGTTATATTGCTGCCAAATACAAATGCAAGAGACGCTAAAATTGTTGCCGAACGATTACGAAGTCATGTTGAAAGCAGTGTTGTCGCATATAAAAACACTGAAATTAATGTCACTATCACCCTCGGCTGTACAACATCAACAGACAATGAGTCGCTTAATGAACTGCTATTAGCAGCTGACACAGCGCTTTATAAAGGAAAAGAACAAGGTAGGAATCAAACGGTTACAGCCTAAATGTTATGTTAATTATTTCCAACACCATCAGCATACCTGATGATGAAATCGACTTATCAGCCATTCGCTCTCAGGGTGCAGGCGGTCAAAATGTTAATAAAGTGTCATCAGCCATTCACTTACGCTTTGATATCGCCAAGTCATCATTGCCTGAGTTTTACCAACAACGTTTATTACAGCTTAAAGATCGTCGCCTAAACAAAGATGGCATCATCATTATCAAAGCACAGCAGTTTCGCACCCAAGAAAAAAACAAAGCGGATGCATTACAACGCTTACAAGAGCTAATTAAAAGCGTTACTGTCGTACAAAAATCCCGTCGGCAAACCAAACCCACTCGTGGTTCTCAACGTAAACGTCTAGATAAAAAAACATTGCGAGGCAAAACAAAAGCACTACGTGGCAAAATATCAGAATAATTACTTTGTCAGTCGTTAATTCAGCGTAAAATACGCCTCTATAAATAGTTACAAAAAAACGATCTAAAATATAATCCATGAAAACACCAAAACGAATCCAACCCTTAATCGATGATGGTCTAGTTGATGAAGTTATCCGCCGCTTAATGAGTGGCAAAGAAGCCGATGTCTATGTCGTACGTTGTGGCGATGAAGTGCGTTGTGCCAAAGTCTATAAAGAAGCGAGCAAACGTGGCTTTAAACAGGCCGTCACCTATCAAGAAGGACGTAAGGTTCGCAATAGTCGACGTGCCCGAGCGATGGAAAAAGGCTCGAAATTTGGTCGCAAGCAGCAAGAAGAGACTTGGCAAACAGCAGAAGTCGATGCCTTATACCGATTAGATAGTGCCGGTGTACGTGTGCCGCAGCCATTTGATTGCTTGAATGGTGTGTTGTTAATGGAACTGGTGATTGATGAACAAGGTGAAGTCGCGCCTCGTTTAAGTGAAATTACCATGTCTGCCCAACAAGCCATCGAAGATCACGGCATCGTCATGATCTATATTGTTCGCATGTTATGTGCCGGTATTGTCCATGGTGATTTATCTGAGTTTAATGTTTTAGTTGATGCTTTTGGACCGGTAATCATTGACTTACCGCAAGCTGTTGATGCTGCTGGTAACAATAACGCTCAAGCCATGCTCAAGCGCGATGTCGCTAATATCACCCGTTATTATGCTCAATATGCACCTAGCTTATTAACCAATACCTATGCTGATGAAATTTGGTCTTTATATGAAGATGGCCAACTCACTCCAGACACCTTATTAACTGGCGAATTCATTGCCGATAATCATGATGCTGACGTGGATGGTGTCATGTCAGAAATCAAATCCATTTTGGCAGAAGAAGAACAACGCCAAGCTTATTTACGTGAACTCAACGAACAAGATGCCTAGGTAATAACGTGAACCAAGATGAAATTATAACGCCAGTACGTAACTGGCTAGAAAAGTTAGTTATCGGCTTAAATCTTTGCCCTTTCGCCAAGCGTGAATATATCAATGATCGTATTCGCTTTGCCGTCACCGATGCCCAAGACAAACAGGCTTTATTACAAGCGCTCAAACAAGAGCTTGATCGCTTAACTGAAGACAGTTCGATTGAAACCACCTTGTTAATTCATCCTGAAGTGTTACAAGACTTTTACGACTACAATGAATTTCTCGATATTGTTGATGGTTTATTGGTTGATCTAGATCTAGAAGGTATCTTTCAAGTAGCAAGCTTTCATCCTGATTATCAGTTTGCCGACACTCAGTTTGAAGATGTCGAAAACTTCAGTAATCGTTCGCCCTACCCTTTATTACATATCATTCGGGAACAATCATTGGAATTAGCCATCGCCGGCTATGACAATGCCGATGAAATCCCTGATCGAAATATCGCCTTATTGCAGGAAATGGGCAGTGAAAAAGTCAGTGCCATGTACCAATCTTATTTCGAACAAAGCGATAAAAAATGACCGGCCAAGTCAGTGATATTTTAATTGCTGAACAAACCGCTGCTGACTGTCAGCCATTGTCAGCCGTTACAGCTCATGCTGGCAAAGGTCTGGTCGGTGATCGCTATTATGCTCCCCAAGGCTCTATCGCCAACTCCACTAACAGTAATGCTGATTTTGAAATCACCTTAATTGATCAAGCACACATTGAAGCTTTCAACCAACAATCAGGCCAGCAATATGGTGGAGCTGATTTCCGGCGTAACATTGTGACCAAAGGCATTGACCTCAATCAGTTTGAAGGCCAAGAGTTCATGGTTGGCGAAGTAAGATTAAAAGGCATTAGTTTGTGTGAACCCTGTGCTTTTTTAGCTGACTTATTAGGTAAAGACGTTGTAAAATTAATGCTGCACAAAGCGGGTCTTAGAGCACAAATATTGAATGATGGTAAGATTCAACTTTCGGATAAGGTAACGGCAATATGAAATTACTCTATACCAATGAAAACCGTTTATTAGTGAATAACGTATTAAATCTTGTTGAAAATGCAGGCATTGCTATCTCATTAAAAAATGAGTTTGCCGGTGGCGCTGCAGGCCTGTTAGTACCACATGAAACCTGGTTAGAAGTATGGGTTGAAGAAGCAGACTATGATCGGGCCAATATCATTATCCAATCATTATTCAATACTGAACAACAACAAGGCTGGGTCTGTAACCAGTGTAGTGAATATAATGATGCATCATTTGACTATTGCTGGAGCTGCCAATACTCATCTGATCAATAAAGCCATTCCAGCACTAAATATGGCACTAAGTTCAACATCAAAAATAACACTTTAAATAGCCCTAAAAAGCTATACATCGCAATATTAAAGCTTTCTCTTGATATAGAAATCCACCTTGTTTGGCTTGCATAAACCAAGTCAGGTACAGCAAAAATAAAACATGCCCACACCGTGAATAAGCTGCCGTTGATGATAGTGCACCACATAAAAAATGTGGTTAGTATTTGCATATCCATCTCGCTATTCCTCAATTATCTTTAATACATTAATTCATTCCGCCAAACCGATATTAGCATCATGCGTATCAAACTCTAAAATTAGGCTTCGTGAATGTAAGAAATGTGATTGAAGGAAACGCGATTGAAATTGGCACGTTAGATTAGAATTAACCTAACGTGCCAGAAACGTCTTTATTTTGCTGAATCAAAAATTTCTTTAAGTGCAGATGTACACAAAATGATATTTTCTTTACGTGATGAATAGCCCATCAGGCCGATACGCCAAACTTTTCCAGCCAGAGCGCCTAAACCAGCCCCTACTTCTAGGTTGTATTCATTTAGCAACGTAGAACGTACTGCTGCATCATCAACGCCTTCAGGGATCCATACCGTATTCAATTGCGGTAACCGATCACCTTCTTTCACTACAAAACTCATACCTAGAGATTCTAGACCGGCTTTTAGTTCTAGATGATTTTTAGTATGACGTGCCCAAGCATTTTCTAAGCCTTCTTCAGTCAACATCACTAATGATTCATGTAAGCCATATAAGGTATTTACTGGTGCAGTATGGTGATAAGCACGTTTTTTACCTTCGCCCCAATAAGCCATTACCAAGTTCAAATCTAAGAACCAACTTGCTACTGGAGTCTTACGGTTTGATAATTTTTTAATCGCACGCTCACCAAAACTAATTGGTGAAATACCCGGCATCGCAGATAAACATTTTTGCGAACCTGAATAAACCGCATCAATTTCCCACTCATCAACGCGTAATTCAGAACCTGCTAATGACGTGACGGTATCAACGATAGTAATACAGTCATGATCATGTGCTAATTTACACAAGGTCTTCGCATCAGATTGCGCGCCAGTTGACGTTTCAGCATGAACAAATGCCACAATTTTAGCGTCAGGATTATCTTTTAATGCTTGCTCTAACTTATCTGCTGAAACCGCTTCGCCCCAGCTATTTTCAACAACGACTGCTTCGCCACCAAAGCGAACCACATTCTCTTTCATGCGGTTACCAAACACGCCATTGATACAAACAATGACTTTATCGCCTGGCTCAACTAAATTAGCAAAACATGTTTCCATACCCGCTGAACCAGGGGCTGAAACAGGCATCGTTAATTCATTTTCAGTTTGAAAAGCGTATTTAAGCGCGTCTTTGACTTCATCCATCATGCCAATAAATGCAGGGTCTAAATGACCAATGGTCGGACGAGCCATCGCTTGTAGTATACGAGGGTGAACATCTGCTGGACCAGGGCCCATCAATGTACGAACTGGTGGATTAAATGAACGCATTGTAGTTAAATCTTAATTGAAATAAAAAATCATTATAATAATACCTATGCAGATTACTCAAGAATTGTTAAAGAATTTACCCAAACATATTGTCTTACAAGGTGATGAAAATACCCGACCATACGAATGTGATGGCTTAAGTGTATACCGCCAGAAACCTTTAGCTGTCGTGTTGCCGGAAACAGTTGACCAAATTAAACAAGTCTTAGCTACCTGCAAACAATTCAACACCCCCGTGGTCACGCGTGGTGCTGGTACAGGCCTTGCCGGCGGCGCAATCCCCTTAGAAAACAGCGTGGTATTAGGCCTATCTAAACTCAGTCAAATTAAATCAATCGATCCAATTGCAAAAACAGCCATCGTCGAACCCGGTGTAAGAAATATATCTATTAGTGAAGCCGTCGCTGAATTTGGCCTTTATTACGCCCCCGACCCTTCCTCACAAATTGCCTGCACCATTGGTGGCAATGTTGCGGAAAACTCAGGCGGTGTTCATTGTTTGAAATACGGTTTAACGGTTCACAATATTGTTACCGTTAAAATTCTTACTATTGATGGTGAAGAGTTAATTTTAAGCCGTGATGATGACGGTCTCGGTTTATTAGCCTTGATGACCGGCTCAGAAGGTTTATTAGGCGTGATTACCGAAGTCACGGTGAAGCTAACTGACAAACCTGCCCAAGTACAACTGGTTGTTGCCGGTTTTGATAAGGTTGGCGATTGTGCCAATGCGGTCACCAATATCATTCAAGCAGGCATTATTCCTGCCGGCCTAGAAATGATGGATTCCTTTGCCATTGAAGCCGCTGAAGACTTTGCTCACGCTGGTTACCCAAGAGATGTCCAAGCGCTGTTATTATGTGAATTGGATGGCGAATCAGCAGCAGTCGAAGCTGAGCTTAAACAAGTGCTCAACATTTTGTCACATGCTAGCAGTCTGACCGTTGCCAAAGACGAACAACACCGCGCTGCACTATGGCAAGGGCGTAAATCAGCCTTTCCAGCTGTTGGCCGCTTATCTCCAGACTATTATTGTATGGATGGCACCATCCCAAGACGTTACCTCGCTGATGTTTTAGAAAAAATTAGTGAACTCTCCACCTTCTATGGTTTACGAGTTGCCAATGTATTTCATGCCGGTGATGGCAATTTACACCCACTGATCCTCTATGATGCAAATAAACCAGGTGAGTTAGAAAAGACTGAAAAGTTTGGTACTGATATCTTGAAATTATGTGTGGATTTCGGTGGCAGCATCACCGGTGAACATGGTGTCGGTATCGAAAAATTAGATGCCATGTGCCATCAATTTGAATCTGATGAGCTGGAAATTTTCCATCAAATCAAAGCCGTTTTTGATCCCAAGGCATTACTTAACCCTGGTAAAGCCGTGCCCACATTGCATCGCTGTGCCGAATTAGGCGGCATGCATGTACATAATGGCCAACTGCCCCATCCCGAACTGGAAAGGTTTTAATGTTAGCGATTAATATTGAGCAAATACAACAGCAAGTGCAGTCTGCAACAACCTTACAACTTATCGGCAGTGGTAGTCAGCTCCAGCAAACACAGGCTGATGTTTTAGATATGTCCCAGTATCAAGGTGTCATTGACTACCATCCCCAAGAATTAATGTTAACGGTAAAAGCGGGCACAACCATTGAGCAGATCAAACAAACATTAGCAGTTCACAATCAAGCCTTGCCCTTTTCGACAACCAGCACCACTATCGGCGCTGCTTATGCAATGGGCGGCGCCGAGTTCAGGGATGCCGTATTAGGCGTTAAGATTATTGATGGCCAAGGGCGAATACTTAACTTTGGTGGCCAAGTGATGAAGAACGTTGCTGGTTATGATGTCACTCGGCTACTGGTTGGTTCTAAGGGAAAGTTAGCTGTTATCTGTGAAGTCAGTTTAAAGGTATTACCACTGGCCTACGTTGCCCAGACCAACAACTCAGCCACGGTGAGTCAGCCTTCTTTGCTTAAACAAAAGATTGCCGATGGCTTAAAGCAGGTATTCGATCCAAAGGCGGTGTTTGTCTAATGCAAACTAAGCTGCCACAAGATGTTATTAATAGTGATGTTGGCCTTAAGGCCGATAAGATCCTTCGCTCATGTGTACATTGTGGCTTTTGTTTAGCCACCTGCCCTACCTATCAGCTACTAGGCAATGAGCTAGATTCTCCTCGCGGGCGAATTTACCTTATTAAATCAGCCTTAGAAGGTGAATCATTTGGCAGCAATAGCATTCAGCACTTAGATAGTTGCTTAACCTGTCGTGCTTGTGAAACTACCTGTCCTTCCGGCGTGCAGTTTGCCAGCCTACTTGATATTGGTCGTCACTTTGTTGAACCTAAAAGACCGCTTTGGCAAAAGGTTTACCGCAGCACAATTAGAAAAGCATTAACCACCCCCACCGTCTTTAACTCTGTCGGTTATTTCTTCCGCCACTCCAAAGTGAAAACACCTTCTATAGCAGCACAAACCGCCACCGCTAAAATCTTATTATTGGGTGGTTGTGTACAACCAACACTTGCTCCGAACATCAATCATTCCACTAAAAATGTCTTAGCGCGCCTAGGTGTAGACGTAATTGAAAGCCCACAGAAACAATGTTGTGGTGCGATTGACCAACATCTTGCAGCTGAAAAAGATGCCTTGATCAAAGTGAAGCACAATATAGATCATTGGACTGAATTACTTGCTGAGCAAGTTGACTGCATTATTTCTACAGCCAGTGGTTGTGGCCTAATGGTCAAAGACTATCCGCAGTTATTTGCAGAAAATGATCCGTACTATGACAAAGCAGTACAAGTAGCGAATAAGACCAAAGACATTGCTGAATATTTAGTCGATAAAGATCTCACTGCGCTTAAACCTGAAACATCTAATATTTCAGTGCAAGTACCGTGCAGCTTGCAACACGGTCAAAAAATGCCACAAGTTATCAGTCAAGTCCTCACCAAATTAGGCTATGACATTCCACCGGTAAAAGATTCACATTTATGCTGTGGATCAGCCGGTACCTATTCAATCTTACAACCCAAGTTATCTAAGCAACTACGCAACAATAAAGTTGAAAACCTAACTCAATCAAACCCAGAAGTTATTGTCACTGCCAACATCGGCTGCTTGATGCATATTCAAAAAGGCACCGACACGCCGGTGAAACATTGGATTGAGCTACTAGAACAATAAAATTAGGCGCTGAAGTAATTTCAGCGCCTAATGATTGCTTGATTATGCTTGCGTCCAACGACGTGGTGCAAACACATCATCTAGTTCTGTATGAAATAAATGATTGGCATAATTACTGATCGTTTTAACTGATACAGCCAAAATAATATCCAAGATATGCCGCTCTTGATAACCTGCTGCTAAAAAAGCATTAACGTCATCTTTATTTACATAGCCGCGCTTCTGCACAACTTGACGACTAAACACACTTAAAGATTCTAATTTGGCATCTGAGATTGGTCTGCCATCACGAATCGAATCTGTCACTTCAGTTGGCACTTTAGACATCGCATCAGCAATAAAACTATGTGCCGAGACACAATATTCACAACCGTTTTCATGACTGATCGTTAACAAGATCACCTCTTGTTCAACTGCTGACAAATCAGTTTCATTTCTAAACAACTCATAGCCATGTAGATACGACTCTAACAGGCCATAAGAATTGGCCATCTTTGAATACATATTAGGAATAAAGCCAAATTTTTGTTGTGCACCAGTTAATAATGGTTTGACCTTGGGCAGCGCTTGCTCCACCGTTTGGCTAGCAAGGCTTAATTTATATTCTGAATTCATCTTGTACTCCTTTAATGGTGATATACGAAGATAATAGTGTTCGCATATCACCATCGTTATTAATCAATTATTTGCTCACACCAACGTCATACCAAGGTGTTGGATTGATTGGGCATTTGTAACGAAAACCATTTTCAGTAATGGTTACCCTGGTAGTAATTGATTCGCCTTGTTCAATCGGTGTCTGTTCTAAAAACTCCTTGGTTATAGGATCTTGCAACCAGAATCCCACCAACTTGCCTGCTTTATTCTCAACGATGAATTCATATTCACCGGCCTTTAAGCCTGCCAATGTTTCATCTGCTGCAAAATAGCCGTTATATTCCGATAAATGGATCGTTGTCACACCGTTTTCGGTTTTGGGTAAATCCGCAAACGACACACCACTTAATAAAATTGTGATGCCGAAAAATAGACTTGCTAATACATGTTTAATATTCACTTTCTTCACCTCTATATGGTTTATTTAAATTAAAAAATCACTAACTCAGTGATGGTTAAACAGTATAGGCTGACAAAAAAGATTAACTATGCGATATACTCCACTAGTTATGTCATAAAATCTTTAGGTGTAGATGATGGATGTATTAAGTGATGTTTTAAAGCTATTACGGTTGCATGCCAGCGTGTACTTTAACGCTGACTTTTGTGGCGGTTGGACGATCTCCAGCCCGGAACACAATAAAGCCAGTTATCACATTATTGAACGTGGCACATGCTGGTTACACTTTGGTGAAGATCAACAACCATTGACCTTACGTGGTGGTGATCTGGTGTTCTTCCCTCGTGATATTCGTCACATGATGTCCAACTCATCTGAAAAACAGCCTTTAGCTCCCCCAGGTGTAGTTGCACCCGATACCGAGGGCCCCACGACACGTATGGTCTGTGGTTATTTTGAGTTTGAAAGTAACTTAGTCAATCCGATACTCAATGCATTACCGGACGTTGTCCATATTCAAAATGATGATCCAGACAATGCCATCTGGTTAGAAGCCTTACTCAGTCAGATCTGCCGTGAAACCGAGATGAATGCCTTAGGATCAAAAGCGGTGATAGATAAGCTATCAGATGTCTTGTTTGTGCAGATCATTCGCTGTTGGATCAATAAGAAAGCCTCTGAACAAGGCTTATTAGCGGCATTAGCCGATCCACAGATAAGCGCCGCACTGCAACACATACATCAATCACCGAATACCGTTTGGACTGTTGAGTCCTTAGCGCAACAAGTCGGCATGTCTCGCTCTGCTTTTGCTAAACGCTTCCAAACCGTGATGGGCGCCACACCGATGCATTACCTAGCACATTGGCGGATGCAAAAAGCTCATGAGTTGCTGACAACCAGCAACCAATCTGTCGCTCAAATAGCCGAACAATTTAACTATCAATCCGAAGCGTCATTTAGCAAAGCCTTCAAACAACATATGGACATCGGCCCCGGTGCAGTCCGTCGTGCTAAAAAGGCAGCCTTAACCTAAGCTGATAAGGTTGAGCGTCTAATACCTAATTTAGCCATACGTGAACGCAAGGTATTCGGGTGCATTTCTAATATCGTCGCAGCGCCTTGTTCACCTGATATTCGCCATTCGCAGAATTCTAATACTTTAATAATATGGCCCTTCTCCATCTCGACTAACGGAATAAGGCTGTCGTCCTGCTGTTTTTTATCATTCACTCGGGTGAGATTATCCTGGATCAGCAATACATTATCCGTCGTCAGAATAACGCCTCGCTCAATCACATTTTCCAGTTCACGCACATTTCCCTGCCATTGGTAATTAACCAATTTATCCATTGTTTGCTTGGAAATGGTGTCGATATTCTTACCTAACATGCTAGAAAATCGCTCGACAAAAGCACGTACTAATATCGGAATATCTTCTGCTCGCTCTCGTAATGACGGCAAGGTAATAGGAAATACATTAAGCCGATAGAATAAATCTTCTCTAAATTCTCCGGCATCCACCATGGCGCGTAAGTCACGATGGGTGGCTGCAATCACCCGTACATTGACATCAATTGTTGTCGTGCCGCCCACTCGCTCAATTTCACCTTCTTGTAATACTCGCAACAACTTAGCTTGTAAATCTAAAGTTAATTCACCAATTTCATCTAAAAAGATACTGCCGCCACAAGCGAGCTCAAACCGACCAATACGTCGTGCTGTTGCACCTGTGAAACTCCCCTTCTCATGACCAAATAATTCACTTTCAATCAAGTTAGCTGGCAAGGCAGCACAGTTCACCTTCACTAAGGCACGCGCTTTACGATCACTCAGGTTATGTATTGATCGAGCAAATAACTCTTTACCTGTACCCGTTTCACCTAAAATCAATACCGATGACAGAGTTGGCGCAACTTGCTCAACTTGATGAAAAATCGTTTTAAGCTGCTTACTTGTACCTAAAATGGCTTCAAAGTTTTTAGTATGCTTAATCTCTTCTTGCAGATAATTATTTTCAGCCTGAGTCAGATCTTTTAATGCTTGAATCTCAGCAAAGGCAGATTGCAACTGTGCTTCGGCTTGTTTAATCTCCGATACATCCTGAAAGACAATCACCGCGCCAATAATCGTGTCTTCTTCAATGATTGGTGTGCTGGTGTAATAAACGGGGAAACTCGTGCCATCTTTTCGCCAAAAAACTTCATCATGAACGTGGTGTACTTCACCATCTTTGAGTGATGCAAATATAGGACATTCAATTTGTGGATAGGGGGAACCATCAACCTTGGTGTGATGGTGGTGATCATGCAGTTTTTCACCTAATACATCTTCTGGCTGCCAGCCCGTTAATCTCACTGCAGCAGGGTTAACAAAGGTTGTTTTACCATCAGCATCCAGTCCATAGATGCCTTCACCTGCCGCATTCAATATCGACTGATAACGTTGTTGCAATAGTTCACTGTCTTTCATCTTCTTCCCCTCTGTACTCCATTCACACCGATGCTAATTATATCATAAATTTACGAAATATCGTGTATAAAGAGATATTAAATAAATACATTTAACATTAACTACTACCCATAACCAATTGATAATAAGGTTATTCAGTAATTTAAATTTTTCTTGGCATAGCTACTGCACTACTCATACCAACAATTTTGTTAATTAGTTAAACCAAGGATAAATCATGACAACAAGACCTCCACTTCCACCATTCAATCTCGAAAGCGCAACACAAAAAGTCCAGCTTGCTGAAGACGGTTGGAACTCACGAAATCCACAACAAGTTGCCTTAGCGTACACAGAAAACAGTGACTGGCGTAATCGTGAACAACTGTTCTCTGGACGAGAAAACATCATCGCCTTTTTAACTGAAAAATGGCAAAGAGAACATGAGTACCGGCTAAAAAAACAACTGTGGTGTTTTGATCAAAACCGCATTGCAGTCACCTTTCATTACGAATGGCATAACGACGACGAACAATGGTTTAGATCATATGGTAATGAACTATGGGAGTTTGCTGAAAACGGTCTCATGCAACGACGCATTGCCAGCATCAATGATCTAGCAATCAAGGAATCAGCTCGAACATTACGTTGGGAGAGATAAGTTTGGACGCATTGACATAAAACAAAGCACTTTCGACATAGTTATTACTATTAAGAAAACTATACTTTGTTACCACTAACACCTTAATTGGGAGCAACATCATGCCATCAATAAAAATTGTCACACAAGATGCCTGCAGCTACTGTGTTGCAGCTAAAAACTTGCTAGTCAGCAAGTCATTAGAATTTGAAGAAATCCACGTACTCAAGCACGCCGAACAAGCACGTGAACTATTACTACAAGCCTCCCAACGCACCATGCCACAGATTTTTATTGATGGTGAAGCGATTGGCGGGTTTACCGAGCTAAATCAACTAGTAAAATCTGGTGGATTAGTATAGTTACGCTTAAGTTTGTCATATAACAAGATTTTAGCCGATCACTGTAAACCGTTGCTATCAAACTACTTACGAGTAGTTCGATAAGTTAGCTATATTTAGCGGACATTTAATAAGTGGATAATAAAAAACGTAAAGTGGACACACTGGATAAATAATAACTATACTCCAACGTCTATCTAATACATTGATACAAGGACGTTTACAATGAAGTTACCTTTCAGAATCTATAATATGTTAGCGGACAAAGTGTCCGCTAAACCCTAGTTAGTTTCCAAAATAGGGTCGATAATGTTCGGTATATTCAAAAAGAAGGAAGTTGAGTGGCCATTCGATCAACCTAAAAATTGCGCCGTGTTTACTATCCGGCAAGTCATCGAAGGCGAGAGCCCAATTCAAGTTGTCTATCACGACTTGGAAGATGATGGTTGGCAATTTGTAAGTAATATCGAATACACAATGGAAGACGCTAAGTTGGTTGGTCTAGAAGAAATCACGAATATAGATCCAACTGTTTTAGAGGTCGCTAAAATTGAGCCGGGTTATCATGCTTGGAGAAACAAAGTCGGTGAAAAATGGACCATTGCCAAAACTCCAGTTCAAACCGAAGAGTAAACTAACCAGGCCAACCATGCTCGCCCACAAAGGGCCGTGGGCTGGACTCGTTGCACTCGCCCATGTTGGCAGCGTTAAATTCTAGGGAAGAACATGAAGTGTTGGGCGAAAAACGTATCTCCCTGTTGTAATACGCAATCTAGTGAGCACTATATCTCAAAGGGACTTTTCAGCGATAAGATGCTTTACGTTGAAAATGCTCCTTTTCTTGGTGGAGCTAGTAAAGAGATTTCAAAGGCTTCTCTAACACGAAATTGCCTTTGCAAGAGGCACAATGAAAGGCTTTCCATATATGATGATGAAGCGATTCATTATGGAAAATCTCTGAAGTATTGCTTAGAGCTATCTCTTAAGAGAAGAAAATCTAACGCAAAAAAGTTCAGCTTGCATACAAAAAGCATTGATAACGACCGTTTCAATCGTTGGTTCTTAAAAACCTATTTGGGTTTAGCTGAGTTTTTCAGATATGACTCGGCTATAGACAACGAAGAATTGGCAAAGTTAGTGTATTCAGAAACCTCTATTAATCACTACCTGAATTTAGAAGTGGCAATGGAAATGCAAGAGGACTGCCAAATAAAGGAATCTGTATCTATCGCGCCATTAGAGAAAGATGAGAAGACAATCGGAATGCAAGTAGAGCTATACGGTATCCGACTTAATGGAGTATTCTCAGATAGACCTGAACATATTCAGAAACCTATAAAAATAAGGTTTAATGAGCATAAACAAGGCCCATCTTGCGTGGTCAAGTTCGTGAATTAATGGGACGCTTCCCTTTAATTCTATAGCGGCGTTATGTTTATAACCTAGTTTAATGTTTTAATTTATGAAGGAGTTTGTAGTTAAGATGAGTAAAAGCAGTAATAATTTATCTGAGTCGTCTTTTGTACCAGAAGAATCAACTTGCACTAATACTAGTTGCTGTCCACCACCGCAAAGTCCATTAACTAGAGCAGCCCCAAAAGTTGGACGAAATGATCCTTGTGTTTGTGGCAATGGCCGTAAGTACAAAAAATGTTGTGGTAAGAACACGTAAATTATCATTTATAAAATGACTTTTAATTTTGTTGTGCTCAAAAACATAACAAGCCATTAAACAGCGACAAAAAACAGTTGAACTTTGCTCCTGCGTCGCTATTTGAGCCAACCATTTTTTCCCGTTAATGGGCCCTAGGATATATGGTGAATAAATTACATATTGCAATTGCTACAAATAACATAGAAGAATCCATTAAAGATTACACGACTCGTTTAGGTGAAGCTCCTTGTTCATTTGTATTAAACGAATATGCTTTATGGAGGACAGAAGCACTTAATGTGTCAATTCGCCAAGATTCAACATGCAAACCTGGAGAATTACGTCATTTGGGGTGGGAAGATTCATCCGCACAAGAGTTTAGCCAAGATACTGATGTAAACGGTATCGTGTGGGAGCGTTTTAGTGCACAACAACAAGCAGATGAAATAAACGAAATATGGCCAGAAGCAAATTTTACTCCAGTGTAAGTTCGTTATAAGTAATCTCACTGTCAGAGTTTAATCAACTATGAAATGTTCCGTATATATTGCAACAAGTGCCGATGGCTATATTGCAACACCTGAAGGCGATGTTGAGTGGTTGCATTCAGCAGGTAATCAAGATGCAGACATGAGCAACAATCTTGATATGGGTTTCAATGACTTTATAGCATCCGTTGATTGTATGGTTATGGGCCGTAAATGCATGGACGTTATTTCAAGTTTTAACTTAACTACCGAGCAGTGGCCTTATGGCGATATAAAAATATATGTTTTAAGTAACTCTATGAAAGAGCCTCCTGAAAATTTACGCGGTAAAGTCGAAATGTATTCTGGAGATATTTCAACGTTAATAAATCAACTTGAGATTAACGGTTTTAAACATGCTTATATTGATGGTGGTGCAACGATTACGTCTTTTATAAATCTCCAACTTATAAATGAAATGATAATCACCAAAGCTCCAGTCATTTTAGGTAAAGGCATTCCGCTTTTTGGTGAAGTCAATAATAGCATTCAGCTCATAAATTCAGAGGCTATTGCATTTCCTAATGATTTTATTCAAGTTAAGTATGGTGTGAATTACTTATAACAAGCTGTTAAATAAGGGATAAAAAGAACGCATCCCTTTAATCATTCCTCCACCCAATTTTCCTAAGATCGAGCCAAACGCTTTAAGAAGCCTTCTCGCGATCCAGCATTGATCCAACCAGTCGCTATGGTCTTACTCAGTTCGTTATTCACCCGACCTCGATGGATATGTGAAGGTGAGGCTGGAAAGATGACTAACTTGCCCCGCTCTGCTGCTTCATGATGATCTTGCCAATGAAATTCTGTACCGGCTTCTTCGACAGAATCACAATAAAGGATCCAAGCTAATACTCGGTTCACAGGTTCGGTCGCTTCGTTGCTCATCGTCCAGTCACAATGCCATTGCCGAAAGCCCTCGCCGGGAGCGTAACGTTGTAAGTTGAATATTGGCATCACAAACAATTCTTGCTCAGGGCAGACTTCTCGGAATAAAGGTCGCTCTGACAGGTATTGTTCTAAAGCTGCTGTTACAGCACGAATGATCACATCTGAAAGTGCGTAAGCTTCCGCATCGGTACGACTATTTGCCACTAGGCTAATGTCTGTCGAAACTTTGGCTGGTTCTGCATCATTACCACTCGAACCAAAAGCCACGCCCGGACGCTGTAAATCCTTACGCCGCTCAAAGAAGTCCATTACCCCATCGGCAACAGCCACGAAACCGGCATTTTGATAACGACCAATCAACTTCATGATGGGAAGACTACAGTTGAGGATAGGAATTTGCTTTCAACCAGTAGTTCAATTGGAGCAGGCATAAATGCCAAAGTGGCTACTCTATTCTGTTTCATACTGAAGTTATTGCTGTTAATTACCATATGTTTCGCTTTTATTTGAATCTGCCACTAATTATCTCACTATACTTTGCTTGATGACATGGCTGTCAGATCTTAGCTTGTCTTAGTTGTGAAGCAATAATTAAATATGACATTTTTCTCTGCTATTAAAAATAGAGCTAAATTCAAACCATTATCCTACTTGCCTCTGTTCAAAAGCTAAGTTAAATTTATACACCTCAAACCAACAGCAAAAAATTATCGAGTTGAGTCCGAATAAAAAATAGTCTTCTACCCTTTAGTTATTTCGCTAACGATATCGCTCATTTTGCTATTAGTGATTGATGTCGTAAATCCACATAGTTTTCTCAATTCTTCCGGTGCTTTATCCGTGTAGCTGCTATCTGTATGGCTACTTTTATTTGGTTTACGTTTGCACCTAGACAATTTAAACAGCTAAGGGTGTATGGGATTATCATCCTATCAATAACACTCTTTATATATGCCTATTCAGGTGTTAGATTACATAACGAAGTAATTTGATGGCAGGAAATGGACTGTAAGTAAAAGGATATACAGTAGTGATTGATGATGAAGATGGCTATGGCAGGATAAAATCGAGTAAGTGCAAACGTTGTAAACTCCAATACAACAATAGAGAAACCCAGTGTCCCCACTGTTTAGGCTTATCTGATGTAGAGGCAGCTAAATTCAAAAGACTTTATTTAACTGGACTTGCTAAATCAAATACAAGTTTAGGAAATATTCTGACTGTTGTGACTATAATTTTTTTGCTGCTATTTCTTTCATCTTTTTTGATGTAAAGGTACACAATACCGACGGTACTTCTTTTCTACCGTTCTCTAAAATATCAATAAACACGCTCACACTTATTCACTTTACCCACAATATCTGTGGATAACGTTGTTATTAACATTCTTATAAAGCGCTAAGTCGTTCTTGGCTCAGGATGATTTTATAATTGGTTAAAAATTGATCAATTGTAAAGCCCATATAGGCTGGGAGCTGGAGCAAGGTATGTCGCTGTCTCCTCCCTGTTGCAGCACTGACTTAAAACAGAGCTGTATTCATGTAATTACTGTCTTCAGCTCAACAACACTATCTAAGACTCATCAACTCAGAAACGCTCTGTTTGTAACCATGTTTGACGCTTGCTCTAAGTTTTATCTATTTATAAATAAAACTTGGGTTACTATGCGTTAGAGACATTTTCCACATTGCTCCTCATGCATGCGTACTGGAGCAGGTGTTCCGTCATCGAATAATGGAAGAGATTGAATATGAGTGAAGATCGGTACGAACAAGTTAAAGCTAACCCTAAATTTCATCAGCTGGTGAAACAACGTTCACGCTGGGTGTGGAGTTTGTCTGCCGTTATTCTGACCATGTATTTTTCATTTATCTTGCTAATCGCCTTTTCGCCAGAATGGTTAGGTCAATCACTCAGTGGTGGTGTGATAACGATAGGGATTCCTATTGGTGTATTTATCATTGTCATGGCGTTTATATTGACAGGTATCTATGTGCACAAAGCCAATAAGGACTTTGATCGTATTAACAATGAAATCATCAGTGAGATAAAACAATGAAAGTGCTTTTGTTAACGATAGCTATGCTGATTAGTTCTCAAGCATGGGCTGCTGATGCAATAAGTGGCACAGTGGAACAGCACCCCTTGAACATACCTGCCGTGGTGATGTTTTTAATCTTTGTCGCAGCGACCTTAATGATTACCTATTGGGCTGCGAAAAGAACGAGATCAACCGCTGATTATTATGCTGCCGGTGGTGGCATAACTGGTTTTCAAAATGGCTTAGCCATTGCTGGCGACTATATGTCAGCGGCTTCATTTTTGGGTATTTCTGGGCTGGTGTATTTGTCTGGTTATGACGGTCTTATTTACTCCATCGGATTTTTGATTGGTTGGCCGCTTATTTTGTTTATTGTTGCTGAGCGACTACGTAACTTAGGTCGTTATACCTTTGCCGATGTGGTTTCTTATCGTTTAGAACAGTTACCGATTCGCACCTTGTCTGCTTTTGGTACCTTGGCTGTGGTGGCCTTATATTTAATTGCTCAAATGGTCGGTGCAGGCAAGTTAATCCAATTGCTATTTGGCTTGCCTTATCACTACGCGGTAGTGATGGTCGGTATCTTGATGGTGATGTATGTGATGTTTGGCGGCATGCTCGCCACTACCTGGGTACAAATCATCAAAGCCGTGTTGTTATTGTTGGGTGCGAGTTTTATTGCATTTATGGTGCTCAAGCATGTTGATTTTGATCTCAATGCTTTGTTTGAACAAGCGGTAGCTGTGCACCCTAAAGGCCTTGATATCATGGCACCAGGTGGCTTAATTTCTGATCCTATCTCTGCCATTTCACTCGGTATCGCTTTGATATTTGGTACGGCAGGTTTACCGCATATCTTAATGCGATTTTTTACCGTTTCAGATGCAAAACAAGCACGACGTTCAGTCTTTTTTGCCACCGGCTTTATCGGTTACTTTTATATCCTGACCTTTGTCATTGGTTTTGGTGCAATAGTCTTATTATCAACGAATCCAGACTTTTTTGATGGTAACGGTTTGTTGTTGGGTGGTAATAATATGGCGGCGATTCATTTGTCTAAAGCGGTGGGTGGAGATTTCTTTCTTGGCTTTATTTCTGCCGTGGCCTTTGCCACCATTTTGGCTGTGGTTTCCGGTTTGACCTTGGCGGGTGCTTCGGCCATTTCTCATGATCTATATGCCAGTGTGATTAAAAAAGGTAATAGTTCAGCCAAGCAAGAAATTCGTGTATCAAAAATAGCCACGGTTGTTTTAGGCGCGGTGGCGATTTACCTCGGTATTTTATTCGAAGATCAAAACATTGCCTTTATGGTCGGCTTGGCTTTTGCCATTGCCGCCAGTGCTAATTTCCCCACCTTAGTGTTATCCATGTATTGGCAAGGACTAACAACTCGTGGTGCGTTTATAGGTGGATTTTCCGGCTTATTAACGGCAGCAGTGTTGGTCATTGTCGGACCCATTGTTTGGGTAGATATTTTAGGTAATGCACAAGCCTTATTCCCTTACAAATACCCCGCCTTATTTTCTGTCAGCATTGCCTTTCTTAGTATCTGGTTTTTCTCCGTGACCGATCGCAGTAAACGAGCAGACAATGAACGGAAAAAGTTTGAGCATCAGTTTATTCGCTCTCAAACCGGTATTGGTGCTCATGATGCAGCCGATCATTAAGCTATAAAATCATCATAAAGCAACTCTAGTTTCAAAGGACTGAAACTAGAGTTGGCTTGTCTGCAGTGCAAGTTATTCACTTTACCCACATTATCTGTGGATAACGATGTGATTAACATTCTCATAAGACGCTAAGTCGTTCTTAGCTTAGGGTGATTTTAGTGTTGGTTAAATTTTAACCACTTCATCAGTGTTTGCTTATTTGGTAGCAAATAGTCATAGGACATATGACCTAAAACCACTAAAAACGGTCACCTGCCCCATTACATCTCCTCCACCAGCAGCTAATCTTGTGGTTAACAATTATGTAATTAATTTGGAGATGACGATGTCTATGCAAGAAACGACCTACCCTACTTATGCAAAGATTATTCACTTGGGGATTGTGGTATTTGGTATTACTGCCTTTCTCACTGGCGAATTAGCAGAAGATGCCAATAGCTATTTCATCCATGCCTATTTAGGCCTGTCTTTAGCGGCCTTTATCCTGCTACGTATTGTTGTGGGATTTACACCGTCTGCAACACTTTCCTTTAAAGGTTGGTCGCCTCTTTCTCGCCTGCAATGGCAACTGGCCTTTGACGATGTTAAAAGTCTATTGACGCTGGCTGTGCCGCATCGAGATAAACATCAGGGATTAGCAGGGCTGACTCAGGCTTTTGGCTTGATAATCTTTGCTTGGATGGCAGTGACCGGTACCGGCTTATTCTTATTAGCAGGCCCCACAGAAACGGCCCTATTTGAGTTTATTGAAGAGATCCATGAAATAGGTGAATCACTGATTCCACTTTATCTTGGTTTACATGTCGGTGCGGTGTTATTACATTCATTTACAGGTCAGCCAATTTGGCAGAAAATGTTTAAATATAGAAATGATTATCGTATATCTAATAAATGAGACTTTATGAGCTATAGAAAATACTTCTCTGCCTTGGTACTGGCTGCTGCAATGTCATTTTTTATCTATGACATAGTCAGTGATCTCATTAACGGTGGCGATAGCTATTTACATATCACTGTGGAGTTACTGGTCTTTATTGCTATCACAGTCGTTTTATTTGCTGAATTGGAACACGTAAAACTATTAGATAAAGAAATTAAGCTGGAAAAGTCGAAAACAGCAAAGTTGGCGGGTGAGTTATTAGCTGTCATCCAAGATGAATTTACGGTTTGGAAGCTAACTCCTTCGGAGAAAGAGGTAGCACTATTATTAATTAAAGGACTGTCGATGAAAGAAATCGCTGATGTCCGTAGTGTTAAGGAGAAAACAGTTCGTGCTCAGTCGACCAGCATTTACGCCAAAGCGGGTTATGCAGGTCGACATGAGTTAACCGCCCACTTTATTGAAGACTTGATGAGGGAGGTCTGACTTATGCACTTTACCCACATTATCTGTGGATAACGATGTGACTAACATTCTTATAAGGTGCTAAGTCGTTCTTGGCTTAGGAAGATTTTATCATTGGTTAAAAATTAACCACTATTGTAGTCCAGAAAAATAAGTATCCCACTTAGGTTAATGCGGGATACTTATTGAGACCCTACATCAATATAGTGACGGTGTATAAACTCGCACCACTGTTCGCTATCAACTGCCGGGAGTTGAGGCTCCCCTCTGATTCCTAACTTAAACTCAATGACTGATCTCCATTCTGAAGAGCCAACATCAGGACCATGACCTAGGCCATCACCAGTAGCAATATTTTCCTCAACGAATTCATACCATTGTTCAGAGCAAGGTTGCTGATCTGGACTTGATGCCCAAACAGCATTTGATGAATACAATAAGACAACCCAAGCTGCCAGTATTAAGTTGTGTGTTGGTTTCGCTAATTGAGCGGTCATGGATTAACTCCCTTTAATAGCGCCTTCGCTGTCGATAGTTAATAATTATCATCCCTTATTAACGCCCGCCAAGCACTTACTTATGCACTTTACTCACATTATCTGTGGATAACGATGTGATTAACATTCTTATAAGCCGCTAAGTCGTTCTTCGCTTAGGGAGATTTTATCATTGGTTAAAAAATGACCACTTTTATCAATCACGCCACAATAACTGGTTTCGGAATGTATTTACTTTACTTAAGCAAAGGCTTGGTTTAATTCAACCCAAAAAGTCAGACCTTTACCATCATTGCCATAAACACCAATTTCACCACTCATCGCTTCAACTAATTGTTTAGAGATAGTCAGGCCGATACCGGTGCCTAATGTTTCAGAGTCAGCTTGTTCAAGTCGGTTGAATGGTTCAAACAATGCAGGAAAATCTTCTTCAGCTACGCCCTGCCCCGTATCACTTATTTCTATTCTGACTTTATCTGAATTAGTTTGCTGATAGGAAAAAGAGACAACACCGTCATCACTATTATATTTAATACCATTGGATGTTAAGTTAAGTAATATTTGTTTTAACTTAAGGTAGTCGGCATTGATATGTAGGCCAGCCGTTTTATTTGGCTGAACGATTACTGATACATTCGCCTTCGTGGCTTCATGGCTAAGTAACTTTCCAATTTCTGTGATGATGTTATGGACGTTAATGACTTCGAGCTTGATATCAATTTGGCTCATTTCAATTTCAGATAAATTGAGCAAGCCATTGATTAGCTCTAATAAATGATTGCCACTATTAATGATGTAAGACAATGAGTCTTGTTGATCTGCTGATAGCGGGTTTTCATCATCTGATGCTAGTAATTGCGAAAAACCCAGTACCGCGTTCAATGGCGTTCGTAATTCATGACTCATTGCCGTTAAAAATTCAGATTTAGCATTGCTGGCTTGTTCAGCCTCTTCTTTCGCTTCACGAAGTTGCAGTTCCATCTCTTTAATATGTGTAATATCGCTGCAAATGCCTAATACACCCATTAACTCTTTCTCGTGGTTATACAGCGGTACTTTATTAGTCAGCACCCAAGCCACGCTATCGTCAGCGCACTTACACTGTTCAATGATATTCAGCTTTGGTTGCTGTGTTGCGATTACTTCGCGATCATCTTCACGGTATCCCTCAGCAAACTCATGCCATCTAAGATCGAAATCAGTTTTACCGATCATATCTTCTGCTTTATCTACGCCACCATTAACAGCAAATATAGTATTCGCACCTATATAATTAGAGTTAAGGTCTTTCCAAAATACACCAGCAGGAATTGAATCTAAAATGGCTTGTAATAAGCGATTAGCATCAGCAAGTTGTTCAGTGCTGTCTTTTAACTTTTTAGAGTTATCTATTAACCGTTCCTTATTGATCATCTTTTCGGTGACGTCATCTAAGTTTTCTAATACACCGATTAACTTGCCCGCTTCGTCGTAAATAGGCTCAGCATCACAGTTTAGATAGCGATCCTTACCATTCAGATTGGTAAACCATGCTTCGGCATGCAGTCCATCACTATATTTTGATTTTTCAAAGACCAAATACATATCATCAGCGATATATTGAGCCTTGAGTACAATATCAGCTAAACAAGGGCGATCTGCTTTATAGAAGCCTTGCCATGCATTCCTTTTACCGATCACTTCTGTAGCTAGTAAACCTGTCAGCCTTTCACAGGCTTTATTCCACGCAACAACAACGTGATTAGTATCAATGATGAAAGTGGGAACGGCTAAGGAATTGGTGATCAAGCTGAAGTTATGCTGCATACAAACGCCTACTATTTAGTCATGTTACTCATTCTCTGACACGGTATGTAGGTGTTCTGGATATGCTGTTATTTGTTCTAAATTGATTCTAGGCGCTTTAGGCGCTGTTCTGCAAGTTCTTTACATTTGTATTTAAAGTTATTTACTCACATTATCTGTGGATAACGTTGTTATTAACGCTGTCATAAGACGCTAAGTCGTTCTTGGCTTAGGTTGATTTTAGTGTTGGTTAAAAAACAACCACATTGTGTAACTATAGCTCTAGCACTAGTTTTGTAAACTTATTATCACTATCAACAGCTGGCATTGCACAACACAGTAAGGCTTCATTCTCTGTTACATCGGCTGTGACCGCTGTTGGATAAACTACTGAACCTGATTGTATTGCCACCTTACATGCACCGCATTGACCACTACGGCAGCTAAACTCGGGTTGCAGACCATGTGCTTCAGCAAACTCTAATAGACTGCCATCGTTTTGTGACCATGACTGTTCAAGCTTTGAATCTGTAAATTCTATAATCGCTTCTCTGGCTACAGCTACTTGTTTAGAACTATTACTGATTACTTCATTAGTTCTAACTAATGATGCTGGACCAAACGATTCTGCATAAATACGGTTATCCTGCACGCCTAGATCAGTTAATAAATCATAACTGGCTTGCATAAAGCCAACTGGGCCACATAGATAAAAGTCATAGTCATCTATGGCTAATACGGCTTGTAAGAATTCTTTATCTAAACGGCCTTGTTGATGATAGTCCTTACCAGGTTTAAGCGCCTTGGTAGTATTGGTTAATAACCAATAGGCAGTCACTAATCCCGACGAGTTAGTTGCCAGTTGATTAACTTCATCAAAGAAGGCACGTTGCTGGTGATCTTTCGCCACATGGATAAAGGTGATGGGACGCAGTTTTCGATGGCGTAAACCCTCTGTTAAGCCATATCTAAGCATTGATATCATCGGTGTTATGCCTACCCCCGCTGATAGCAATACCGCGGGCCTAGCTTGTTTACTATCAAAGGTGAAATTACCGGTCGGTGCTTTTATATTTAAACTGTCCCCTACGCTCACTTGATCATGTAGAAAATTAGATACGCTTACTTTATTACTAGACTGTTCAAGTTCTCGTTTAACGCTGATGCGGTAGTTTTGATCGGCTGGTGCACTTGATACAGTATAAGTTCGACTGGCTTGCTGGCCATTCACCCGCACTTGCAAGGTCAGAAACTGGCCCGCTTTAAACCGTGGTGATTGCCCTGACTGGGGCTTCAGATGAAAGGATTTAATCACACTACTTTCTTCAACCACATCGACAACGTCATAAGCTTGCCAACTATTACGCATTCGCTCTGCTTGCTTGAGTTGCTCAGCTTCTGGCCATGAACCGGTTAAGTTGGTATTAGCTGAATATTGTTCTAACTGCCATCTATACGGCAAGGCATGTTTCAGCCACCAGCCATGCTCAATTGTGAATGTCCAAAGTCGTTCTGCACCTGCAAAATATTCGCTATCAGCTGAGTCCAATAGCACCTCTACTCGTCCCGTTAAAGTGAGTAGGTTGCCAGTATTAAAATCAACAAACAATAAACCTGCTTTCGGGTTAATAATAAAGTTACCCAAGGTATTAAAATGATTATTGCCGGTGTAGTCAGGAATGGTCAGTGTTGTTTCGTTATCTATGCGAATAAAGCCCGGCTTGCCACCTCGGTGGGACACATCAACACCGTCACTTTTTTCACCAGTGCCTTGGGCGACATAGCTGGCAACAAAAAAAGTGTCACTATTGCTTATCAATGTTTGTGCTTGTTGATCAAGCTTGGTTAAGGCTTCTACCTTTACTGGCTGTTGTTGCTCAGCTGAGATCTTGTCCAGCTTTCTTTGTTGTATGTATTGTGGGCAATTACCAAAGGCTTGGTCTACTTGTAGCTGTATTTTGCTATCAGTATAGTCAGTAACATGTACCGCCAACCTATTTCGTCTTCGTGTACTTAACTCCACCCCCATCATTCCAAGGCGTAGGTTTTCATCTTTCGCATTGTCTAGACTTTGTTTAAGTGGATCACCCTCTACAGGCCTAGCATCAATCATTAATGTGTCAGCTGTTGGAGTAGTGATAAAACCAGCATCATTAAAGAGAATTGAAGCCCAAGGCCAACCGTTGTTATCTGCATGACCTACAAAGACAAATGGTAATTGATTATAAAAGTCACGATGTTGATCCGGCATATAGTCACGAATCACTTGCCGACCAAACCGTTCCATTTTATCGCGGACACCAAAACGTGATTGCAGTTGTTGCTCGCCACGGTGAAATGGTGATGATTGCAGTGAATCATTCATAATAAATACCCAATTTAAAAACTTGTGAAAGTAGACTTATCACCGGAAAATCGGTGATAAGTCTCTTCATGTTCAGCTGATTATTTGTGATGATTCGTATTGCAATTCGACTGGCAGGTAAGCACTATCCATTTCTGCTTCCTCAGCTAACAACTTAACATCACTCGTGTCAGTATCATGCTGTAGAACATCAGCTTGTTGCTTGAGATGAACAGCTAACCATCGCATTACATCAATCATCATCACGCTATCCTATGCCGCTTCGTTTAAACCAACGGCTGATGACACCATTGGTACAAAGCCATCTAATGCTTCAATACGTTGCAACCATTGTCTAATCTTTGGGTAGTCACCTAGTGACACGCCACCTTCAGGTGCATGGGCGATATAACTATAGTTAGCAATATCAGCAACCGTTGGTTTGTCAGTTGCTAACCAGTTACGGCCTACTAAGTGTTGCTCTATTAGAGTTAACAAGCCATGAGCATTATCAATGGTTGATTGATGGTCTAAACCCGCCTTAAATAAAGTAACTAATCGTGCTGCTGCAACACCATGAGCAAGTTGACCTGAAGCAACAGATAAAAACCGTTGCACTTCAGCTGCTTCTTTAGGCATGGTCGGTAACCATGTTCTGCCTTGATCATACTTCGTCGCTAAGTAGACCAAAATGGCATTCGAGTCTGCGATAGTGTCTGTACCGTCTTCTAATACTGGTACTTGACCAAAAATATTTTTTTGTAAAAATGCAGCTTGTTTGTGCTCAGCAGTCATTAAGTCAACATCAACTAGCTCAGCTTCTAAACCTAGTAAAGAAAGAAATAGTTGAGCACGATGAGAATGACCTGATAGAGCATGACGGTATAGTGTGATGTTAGACATAGTAGTGTTCCTTAACGGTTAATTAAAAATGAAGAATTGTTGTCACGACTGGTAGATTTAGCTGGCAGCGAATGTTGTAACTTGCAGTCAACAAATGCTGTCATGCTTTTCGCCTGTTCCTGTTTGTATAAAAGTTATTGTTCTTGTTGTTAATTTGTTTACCAATACTCTTGGTACAGTAAGTATTGCCAGTTACGTGCCAAGTATAAAAACCGAATAAATACATATAATTAGCTGTTAAAGGTGAAATTAAGAGACTAATATATTTACGATATATCGTGATAAAACTAAATTTAACCACAGGAAATTTACCTGATAAAGAACTATGAGAATTACAAGATAAAAAATTAATCACCGCATCCTGTATGCTGGTATCTAGGCTTAATCTTGAAGAGAACATTCAATGAAATACTTAATTGCATCACTACTTATCTTGTCTTCTTTTTCAGCAGTCGCTGCTGACTCGAGTTATTCAGGCGATTCATTAAGTAAGCTATATCTAGAAATGAAATACCTTTACCATGCCGGAACTGAAGTACATCAACAGTTTACAGCCAAGGATCGGGTGCAATTAAAAGCCTGTAAAGATGAGTATGGTTATATATCAACTCGAGCAAGAGCATTAGTGGGTATGGCCAATCGCCTCAACCACCCTAATAAAGAAGAGTTTATCGATGCTGCATGGCGTGCTTATGCTTGTGTTACATGTGGTAGCCCGGTCAGTAGCTGTGAAGCGCTTCCCGACGACCTGGCTAAAATAAAAGCTATCATTACTCAATAAATCTTAGTTACCCGAGTTAGTCATTCCATAGACACTCAAATGAGACCTTTGATTAGTCGTTGCAAAAAATGAGACTCACTCGCCAATGTTATTGCTATTTTCTGTTAGAATTTACGTTTAGAAATTTTCCCGTTCACTTACCTCAGGAAGAACAGCCGTGAGTATAGTCCACCAGCCACTACGCTTTGCCCTTATTGCATCAACATTACTTTTTTTACCTCAATTGCATGCAACTGATCTTGATCTTAAATTAACAGAATCAACTGCTTTAACCTCTCTTGCTGATAGTGACTGGATAATGTTGAAAGCCAAAGCTAGGGATGTGTTGACATTAAGTCCGGATGGTGAAAACCATACTTGGCAAAATGATGAGACCGGCAACTCTGGTGTTATTACTGTTTTGAATTCCAGCTCTGAAAATGAACAAGCCTGTCGTAACACTCAATTTATTAATACTGCTAACAGTTTAACCAGTACAACTACTGTTAATCTGTGCCAGCAAGCAAATGGCCAATGGACCGAACAAAACCGGCGCATCACTACTACAGATGGAAATCCAGTCAATAGTGATACTAATAATCACTCTGATATGTTTGGTGATATGAATGCTACACCTACAACAGAAGTCACAGCCAAAACGTTAAGTCAAACTTCAGAGTTTTGTCGTGACCTCGGTCAAAAAATTGTCGAGCTTAAAGGTAGCCCTCTTCGTCGCTCTGCAGCTATTGAGCAACACAAAGCTCAATGTCGTAGATAAAGCTTATCTTTAAATATTAAAAAGCCCGAAGTTATCAAACTAACCTCGGGCTTTTTTTTACCTAATTTTTTTCAAATGCAGCTAATAGATTTACTAGTACCTAAACTTTACAGTGACATCATTACTAGATTGAAAATTAATCACCACAGCAGCATCACGGTCGGCTTGAATACGCTCAGGATTCTGTACATATAAAGGACCAACCTGTCTTTGTTGACCTTGAATGTCCCATGTTAAAAACACAGGGTTACCTTGATATATTGTAGTTGGGAAGGTAGTTGAACAAGCACGCCCCAATAACACTAAAGAACACGAGGCATATACCCCTGTCTGTTCAACCTTAATTTTTACATTGTGCAACTCTGTCGCTGAGTTATTTTCAATAACAAGTGCATTAATTGTTAACTGAGGTGCCACTGTTGTAGTCGCTACACATGCAGTTAACATTATCGATAATAAATAAAACCAATTTCTCAAACTATCTCCTTAGTATTTTCTAGAATTAATCAGTCAACAACCATGTACGGGCATCCGCTTCGTTCTCTGCTGTGAAATGTATTATAGGAAAAGGTCGAAGTCCTTTTAAAGTAAAAATAGCAGTAACTTCTTTCCACTGCGGCTCACACACAATGGCCATTTTATTAATAAGTGCATCATTACGTTGCTGAAATGTTGAGTCCGACCAATCACCCTTGCTATCCACACCTAAAAAATCACTGATAAGTCCTAATACCTTAGCTTCACCACGCTGAATGTACGGCTCGGCTTCAGCTAAGCTCCGCTCAAACTCGTCTTTTGCCAATACTCCTGAGATATAAAACACGATAAGTGCATCATCTTCAAAATTCATTCGGATTGCCATTATCTACCTCCTTACATATCAAAATGAGATAAACCAAACTAGTAGACTGTTTTTATTATAAATTTTAATTCACTACAAGATAATCTTTAAATCCTGTTATTGGCTGACTACAGAGCTAAAAATATTTTTTTATTTTAGTACTAGTAATCGCTGAAACCTTACTGTAATATGCGCATCTTTCTTGGGGTGCTTAGCTCAGCTGGGAGAGCATCGCCCTTACAAGGCGAGGGTCGGGGGTTCGATCCCCTCAGCACCCACCAAGAAACTTTTCTAGTCAATAATCGTTATTGGTTAGATGCAATAAACCCAGCATTTATTGCCTTAGCTGTCAGAAAACCTTCCCCGTTACAACCTACACGACTACGCTTAGTTTTTACGTAGTACAAAGCAAACTCTTGCTCCAATTCCATTATTGTTTTCAGCCCAAATATTACCTTTATGTGCTTGTAAAATTTCCTTACAGATTGCTAAACCTAATCCAGTCCCCCCTGCTCCCGTATTCGTTTTTGAACTCTGAATAAATTGATCGAAGATAGTTTCCAATTCTTCATCAGGTACACCCGGTCCTTGATCAATGATGCTTAACTTTAACATTGTTATTGAGTCATCATTGTCAGCCTCTCGGCTCACCACACTATCTTCCAATATAATTGTAATATCACTGCCATTGTCGGTGAACTTAACGGCATTAGATATGAGGTTGGCAATCACTTGTGACATTTTATCGTGGTCATAATACGCCAATGTATTTTCTGCTTTACTCTCTACCTTTATTTGTAACTCTTTTTCCAATAGCTTGGTAGAAAATTCAGTCATGATTCTTTCTAAACAGACAGTAAGGTCTTGCTGCCTGAAATCATAAGTCATTTTCCCGGCTTCTAGTTTAGACAGGTCAAGTAAGTCATTTAATAGCCGTAATAAACGTTGACCACTTTCGTTAATATTGCTAAAAAAACGATTTATTTTTTCAATGCCTTTTTCTTCTAAAGGTACATTGTTGATCTGCTTGATTCCAAATTCAGAAAAGCTAAGAATAGAGTGCATCGGCGTACGTAACTCATGAGACATATTGGCAAGAAAGTTTGATTTAGATTGATTAGCTGACTCTGCCTCGAGCCTAGCCTGATGTGCAACTTCTGCAGAAGCACGTAGCTCTTTGGTTTGCTCATGTACGACTTGTTTTAAGTTCTCTTCAAATATCTTCTGCGTCGTAATATCCTTACGAATTGCTACATAACGTTCAATATCTCCAAAGCTATTACGGTAAGCAACAACCGTTGTATCTAACCAGTATAGCGATCCATCTTTAGCTTTATTACATACATTTTTTCGCCAAGGTTGACCGGTATTTGTTGTTTGATACATTTCCTGCCAAAAAGAGCTTGGGTGTTGTCCAGAATTCAAAATCCGATGATTTTTTCCTAACAGCTCTTCTTTTGAGAACAGTGTTAACGCACAAAACTTATCATTAACATAGGTTATCGTCCCTTTATCATCAGTTACCGAGACACTAGTGGTTAAGTCAAGTGCTGCTTGCCGATCATTCAGTTCTTGCTCGTTATATTTTTGTTGGCTGATATCAATTAATACAATATGATATTTATCAAGTTGACCGCGTTTATTTTTTAAAATTACTGTCGACTGACTAAACCATTTAGATTTTCCTGATTTGGTCAAAAAACATACTTCACCTCGGCCTATGCCCTCAATGTCTATAGCACTTTGTATGAGGGAATGCCTGCGAGTTTCTACACAAAAATAAGGCGTTAATAATGCAGGGTTCGTCATTAGCTCATCACTAGAAAACTCTAATAAATCAGCAAGTTTTTCATTTACCGAGTGCAGTGAATAATCAGCATTTCGTACTATCAGGCCCGCTATAGAGTCAAATACCAGTTTATGGTTTAAAAGCTCTTTTTGACTTGTGGTTGTCGAGTGGCCTTGCTGATTTGAGGCTGGCGCTTCTTTACTATTAGCAGCTAATAGCGTTGCAGGATGCTCCGAACTTTGATCACGTTCTTGGTTTGCATTTGTCATAGCAACAGTTCACCTGAGAAATGGGCATGGTATGCAGAAAATTACTTGTAAGTAATATACTCATTGAGTATAGGACAGGAGTTGATAATGTTACAAGTCATTATTGCCAATAGACATTCTCTATTTTTTACCTCATAATTTCGATTCAATAGTGTTAATAAACATACGGGTGATAGCTCTATGAATAATACGGAAGCAACACTGTTATTGATTGATGATGAACCTTTCAATTTAGAAATACTGGAAGAACTACTTGGCGATGATTACCAGTTAATCACTGCTGAAAATGGCCAAATAGGTATCGACAAAGCGATTGAGTTTCAACCTGACTTAATATTGCTAGACGTTAATATGCCAATATTAAATGGCCTCTTCACTTGCGAGCAACTCAAAGATAACCTGGATACCGCTGATATCCCCATTATTTTCGTTTCCGCTTTAGCCAGCATCGAAGAACGTATAGCCGGCTATAAAGTAGGTGCTGAAGACTACATTACCAAGCCATTTCAAGAGCAAGAGCTTAAAATAAAAGTAGAACTTATTCTCGCCAATATGCAAGCTAAAGCTGCTTTACAAGAGAGTTCAACTGAAGCGATGAATATGGCAATGACGGCGATGACGTCAGCCAGTGAAGTAGGTCAGATTCTGCAATTTATTCGTGATAGTTACACTGTTGATACCTATGACGATCTTGCCCAATTAACATTAGACCTTTATGAAACCTATGGTTTACAGATCCTACTCAAAATTAAAACCAAGTTGAACTCCTTCTATTACTCGCATCTAGGCACAGTGACTGATCGGGAAAAATCTGTGTTTGAATTAGTTGCTGATCAAGGCCGGTTTATTGATTTTGGTCGACGCACTGCTATGAATTACGATAGCTTTGCCTTAATAGTCAATGATATGCCTGTCGACGATGCTGAAAAATATGGTCGCATTAAAGATAATATGGGCATTATGGGTGAAGCGGTAGAGGCTCGAGCGATTACACTAGCAACTGAACTTCACCTAGAAGAACGTCGACATGCACTTGATGCATTAATGGCAAGAGCCGAAAAAATGATTACAGAAATCAAAGTAGAGCATTCTGAAAATAGTTATCAAAATGGTCAGATTTTAAGTGATTTATTAGAAAATGTAGAAGAAGCATTCTTAACGTTAGGTTTGAGTGATAAACAAGAGGAAGAGTTAATTAATTTGCTCAATGAGGCGCAGCAAGCTTCTACTAGATTATATGATAATGGGCTTAACTTAGATGAAAAACTCGCTTCTATAAAAGCGTAACTATTTCACTTAAAAATATAAATATTCTGATTACATCAGTCATCATATTTACTTCGTCAATTAACTTATTGCTCATTGCTAAATCTAAAGCTATGCTTAGCTAACATAACTCACATATCTACAACAGGGTCGTCAATGACTGTGAAGAAAAACTCAACTACTCTTCCAACGATTTCTAAGTCAAGTTCTCCGATGAAAGTACTCGTCATCGACCACTCAACTTTGTTTCATGAGATGTTGACCAATATTTTTTCAAATATTGATATGACTCCAGTGTTCTTTGATAACGCACATCAAGGTTTGGCTGCATTAAAATCAGAACAATTCGACTGTATTTGTTTATCTATGTATATCGAAGATGGTGACGGTATATCTTTAACTCATGACATTCGTGAGCTGGAAAACCATAAACATACACCTATCCTACTGCTGACATCTGATGAGTCCAATGACGTATACCAACGCGCCCTATCTTCTGGCGTAACTGAAGTTTTTAGCAAGCAAGATGTCATACAGTTAATTAATTTCATTCAACGTTTTACAGTTCAACAGCAACCGATTACTGGCCGAGTCTTATATGTAGAAGATACGCTGTCACAACAGCAGATGATCACGGAGATTTTTACCAATAAAGGCTTAACCGTCGATGCTTTCACATCCGCTGAAGAAGCCTGGCATAGTTATATCCATAATGATTATGACTTAGTGGTCACAGATATCATTCTTGAAGGCATGATGACCGGTATGGCGCTAACTAATCGGATTCGTCGTTTGGGTGGAGAAAAAGGCGATGTGCCTATCTTAGCCATTACTGCGTTTGATGATGCTTCTCGACGTATTGAACTATTTTATTTAGGTATTAGTGATTATGTAAAAAAACCTATTTTAGAAGAAGAGTTACTTGCACGCGTCCGTCACCTTATTAAAGGCAAACAATTTTATATTGAATCTTTAAAGCAAAAGGAACGTGCTGAAGCTGCCGATATTGCCAAGTCTGAATTTATTGCCCACATGAATCACGAATTGCGTACTCCTATGACCGCGATTCTTGGATTTACATCATTAGTTGTTCATGGTGATCAAGAGTTGAATGATGATCAAAAAGAAAATATGGAACATATTCAGCATGCCGGTGAACATTTATTAGAACTCATTAATGACATTACCAATATTTCTAAGATTGAAGCTGGTGTTATCGACATTAATATCAAGGCTGAATTTTTAAGCAATATTGTCGAGACCACGGTCAGCCGCTTAGCACCTCTGGCACAAAAATATGGTATTCAGATTGAACCTTATAAAATTCCAAATGCTATGCAAGTCAGAGTCGATCCACTACGTCTGCATCAAGTACTCATAAATTTAATGTCCAATGCCATTAAATACAATAGTAAAAATGGCACAGTACAAATTTTATGCAAGTCTGTAGGCAATGATTTAGTTCGACTTGGCGTTAAGGATAGCGGCGAAGGACTCACTGCAGAAGAACAAGAAAATATATTCAAACCTTTTAATCGACTCAGTCAAGATCTAGAAATTGAAGGCACTGGTCTCGGTTTAGTCATTTGTAATCGGTTTATGACGCTGATGAATGGCAAAATTGATCTTAAAAGTAAAAAAGGTCACGGCAGTACTTTTTGGATTGAAATGCCCAGTGCTTAATAACAATAAATTCCACTAGTTAACAAATCGACAAAGACACACTAAATGAAAATATGGGTAGATGCCGATGCTTGTCCGGCTGTAATTAAAGAGATCTTATTTCGAGCTGCAGAGCGTACAACAATACAACTAACGTTAATCGCCAACCATGTTTTACGTATTCCTCCCTCAGCCTACATATCTTTCGTCCAAGTAAGTTCTGGATTTGATGTTGCTGATGATGAAATTGTTAAACGTTGCCACAGTGGCGATTTAGTCATTACCAGTGATATCCCCTTAGCTGCCCAAGTGATTGAAAAAGGCGGTTTGGCATTAAGTCCTCGTGGTGAGTTATATACCACTGACAATATTAAAGACCGCCTCACTATGCGTGACTTTATGGATAACTTACGTTCTAGTGGCATTGATACCGGCGGGCCTCCAGCTCTTAACCAAAATGACCGTAAATTATTTGCCAATCATCTTGATAAAATATTAACTCAGCATTCAATCAACAATTGAATAACTTAACTCCGCCTTGCAATAACTAACGATGAACACCGTTACTGTTCGTAACCTCATGTAGAAAACCAGTCCTAATCACAGTTATTAACTTTACTCACAAAATCTGTGGATAACTGTGTGGTTAACCCATCTAAAAGTCGCTAACTACCTCTTCCTTAACTGTGAAATTGTATTGGTTAAAAAACATACAATTCCAAGCTAACGATTAACTGCTGCCCCTAGAGCGGTGTAGTTTAAAATTCTTACTTCGATTATTCATCTAACTTTTACTAATTAAAGTTATTTAAAAACAGTCCGATACAGCTTTCATGCAACAAAAAAGTGGAAGACTATGATTGAACTACCAAGGATCTACACCAATACTCTGGTAACAATGAACAGCCCCAGCCAGGTGACAGCATCGCATGCGATTACCGATGCGCCGAAGCATGAAAATAATGAACGTGAACGAAGAAAGCAACACGCTAGAAGACGTGAACAGAATAAAAATAGTCCCATTGATCGTCGTACTTCACACGATAGACGAAAACCGGCATTTCAAGCTAGAGCCTAATTACAGCTTAGGAAATTGATTCGCAAATTTAGGGATCCATTCCAGCGCAGCCTTTTCAGAGCTCATCTCAACACCAGTTAACACTGACTGTTGTTGACGATAATCTTCAATATAGCAAACTTGCTCAACCATTCGCATAGCAAACAGTACATCTTTCTCTAGAAATACGATGCCAATTAAGTAGTTATCCTCAATATTTTTACACCAACGTACAATTCCTTCTGCATGAAACTCTGGATGACAGACCGAGATCGTAATGTTAATTGTTTCACCGGCAGCATGCTGATGCTCACAAGCAAAACACAAGCCGCCATGACTAAGATCTTTCACCTGATGTTGTTGGTATGCCTGCACCTTGTTAGATGAAACATGTAGAGGAATGGCTATTGGGTGTCGAATATATTGACGTGATTCACTATCCATAGTTTGAGCGTAACACACATATTTAAGCCATATTATTCACCGGCTTATTCAATTAAACTACAATTTAACTAAACGTGTTCCCTTTAGCCCTAAACGCCCTGTTTTTACAGCATTACGACGTATACCTCGTACTGGAGAAATATAAAACAAATCACCATTCTTTCCCAATAACTGTTCGGTTACACCCGCGCTTCGCGCAACGCTTGCATTGGCAGACAGATGCTGAACTTCACCATGTACAGGAATGGCACAAGCAGGTTTCACCCAACGATACATCGCTTTAAGCTCTTGTTGAGCTGGATGGCCAGAAACATGGATAGGTAAGCGACTTTGATCGGCAGTAATTACATCAACTTTCATCGCCTTTAAACGTTCAATTAATGTTTCAACAGCAAGTTCGTTACCAGGAATCATTTTTGAGCTGAAAATCACAGTATCGCCAGGCTCTAACTGCATATCTCGGAAACTATTCATACTTAGTCTATTAAGCGCAGTTCTTGGCTCACCCTGACTTCCTGTAGCCACCAATAACACGGTATGAGCCGGAAGATAGCCTAAATGAGTGGAGTCGACTATAGTTTCGACGCTGGTCCATATCCCCACACTTCGCGCTGCAGACATATTATTAATTAAAGAGCGGCCTAATAACCCCAAATGTCGCTGCGTTTGTTGGGCAATTTTTGCGATGGTATTAAGACGAGCAATATTACTGCCGAAACAGGTTATAACCACCCTTCCCTTTGCATTTTCAACATGCTGTTTTAAACCAGCATATAAACTTGCCTCACTACCTGACCAACCTTCAACATTTGCATTGGTCGAATCACAGACCATAGCAGCAATATTCTCTGATGCCAGTGCTTGATATTCACTCTGAATATAACCTGTTCCAATGACTGGATTTGCATCCAATTTCCAATCAGCCGTATGAAAAACATTGCCTGCTGGGGTAGAAATCAATAAACCGTAGGGTTCAGGTATCGAATGTGTAAGTGCCACCCATTTAACTTGGAATACGCCAATATCTATCACATCCTCTACATCAATGATTGTAACTTGAACTTTATCTACTAGGTTTGCTTCAACTAACTTTCGGCGTAAAATTTCAGCAGTAAATGCCGTCGTGTAGATTGGACATTTAAATTTCGACCATAAATAAGGTACAGCGCCAACATGATCTTCATGAGCATGAGTGATCACCAAACCATCTAGTTGGTGCTTTCGATCGGCTATAAACTGTGGGTCAGCCATTTGTACATGTGCGCGTCCAGACGCTAACTCATCACCATCGACATCGGTATTTTGTTCAAAGGTCACACCACAATCAACCATCAACCAACGGCCATTATGACCATATAAGTTCAGGTTCATACCTATTTCACCGGTCCCTCCAAGAGGTAAAAACCATAAATCTGATACATCTGGTGTCATGCTGTTCCTAAATTAATAGCAATCAAAAGTAACTCATTATGCCCTTATATTGGCAGCTATAAGCAAAGGAAAACATGCCAAATCTGTCAGCGATGATATAATAGGCGGTCATTTTATTTTAAGTTATTGATTTGATAACTTTAGTTTGTTCGAGGATCTGGTAGATGGAATCATCTAGCTTGTTAAACGAGGGGGTTACCCTCATGATTTTTGGCGTAAGTTTTGTCTTCGTCTTTTTGACGTTGTTAGTTATTGCTACGTCGCTGATGTCATGGATAATCACTAAGTATGAAAAAAATGTGGGCCTGTTACCTGAAGATGGTATTCCGGCACCGACTGCTGTTATCAGCCCACCTAAACATGGCAATACAAGCCAAACTCATAGCGATGATAGCTCGTTAATCACGATTTTATCAGCAGCAGTACATAAGTACCGCTCACGCAATAAATAAACTTTAAGTTCTATATAGTTAACATCTTTTAAGGCCATTAATATGACCGAAGCTAAAAAAGCGCTAGGCATCACCGACGTAGTTCTACGTGATGCCCATCAATCTTTATTTGCAACACGACTTCGTCTTGACGATATGTTGCCCATTGCTGAGAAGCTGGATCAAGTAGGTTATTGGTCTGTTGAAACTTGGGGTGGTGCCACTTTTGATTCTTGCATTCGTTACTTGGGTGAAGATCCATGGCATCGTATTCGCACATTAAAAGCAGCAATGCCAAATACTCCACAACAAATGTTATTACGGGGCCAAAACTTACTCGGCTACCGTCATTATGCAGATGATGTAGTCAAAAAATTTGTTGAACGCGCAGCAATCAACGGTGTTGATGTTTTCCGCGTATTTGATGCAATGAATGACACTCGTAATTTAGAAGTTGCTCTTAAAGCAGTTCAAGAAAACGATCGTCATGCCCAAGGTACTATCTCCTACACAGTAAGCCCAGTACATAACCTCGCTATGTGGGTAGATTTAGCCAAACAAATCGAAGACATGGGTGCACATTCACTATGTATTAAAGATATGGCTGGTTTGCTTAAGCCTTATACCGCTTACGAACTTGTGAGCAATCTTAAGCAAGCTATTGATATACCAATACAAATACATTCTCATGCTACGACAGGCCTATCTACAGCAACGATCATGAAAGCGGTAGAAGCAGGTATTGATAATGTTGATAGCTCGATCTCATCAATGTCGATGACCTATGGTCATTCTGCAACAGAATCTGTAGTTTCAATCTTTGAAGGTACAGATCGTGATACCGGTTTAAATATTGAGTTATTAGAAGAAATCTCTGCCTACTTCCGAGAAGTAAGAAAAAAATATGCTCCTTGGGAAGGCGCATTAAAAGGTGTTGACTCTCGTATTTTGGTAGCACAAGTACCTGGCGGCATGTTAACCAATATGGAAAGTCAGTTACGAGATCAAGGTGCTGAAGACCGTATCGATGAAGTGTTAGCTGAAATTCCTCGTGTTCGCGAAGATTTAGGTTTTATTCCTCTAGTCACTCCAACATCACAAATCGTTGGTACTCAAGCAGTACTCAATGTTTTAACTGGTGAACGTTATAAATCTATCACGGCAGAAACGGCTGGTGTATTAAAAGGAGAATATGGAGCAGCACCCGCGCCATTTAACTCTGATTTACAACAACAAGTATTAGATGGAGCTGACGTCATTACGTGTCGACCTGCTGATTTAATTGAATCTGAAATGGATAAATTAACAGCTGAACTGCAACAACTATCAAGTCAAGATGGCATTGAGTTGGAGCAAGGTGAACGTGAGATTGATGATGTATTAACCTACGCCCTGTTTCCTCAAGTAGGCCTCAAGTTCTTAGCTAACCGTAATAACCCAGATGCATTTGAACCAGTGCCGACACTTGAAGCTGCACAAGCAGCTACACAACGTCAAAACAGTGATGAAGAAGTGTATACCATTGCAGTAAATGGCCAGAGTTATGTTGTTCAAGTAAATGAAGGTGGTGACATTGGCAATATTACGCCAACAGCAGCACCGCAAGCAGCAGCACCTGTCACAGAAGGTGAAGCTATCACAGCACCTTTAGCAGGTAATATCTGGAAAGTTGAAGTCACCCTCGGCCAACAAGTCGAAGAAGGTGAAGTATTAGTCATTTTAGAAGCCATGAAAATGGAAACTCAAATCGTCGCTTCTAAATCTGGTGTAGTCGCATCCATTTCGGTTAATCCCGGCGATGATGTAAAAGTTGGCGACCAGCTCGTCTCAATCGCATAGGGTAACAATATGGAACAATTATTAAATTTGTGGCACAACACGGGTATTTACCAAATTGCACCCGGCCAAGCCTTCATGATTGCCATCGGCATGCTATTGCTTTATTTGGCTATCAAAAAGAACTTTGAACCGCTATTACTGGTACCAATTGGTTTCGGTGCTGTATTAGCCAATATTCCTGGTGCAGGATTAGCTGAACCTGGTGGGATTTTATATCTCTTCTATACCGTTGGTATCGAAAGTGGTGCATTTCCCCTCATTATCTTTATGGGTGTCGGTGCCATGACTGACTTTGGCCCCCTACTCTCTAACCCGAGAACGTTATTCTTAGGGGCTGCGGCACAATTTGGGATCTTTGCCACATTATTAGGTGCAGTACTCCTATCAACTTTCGGCATTTTTGACTTCAGCTTAGCTGATGCTGCTGCCATCGGTATTATTGGTGGTGCAGATGGGCCTACATCTATTTATGTCGCCAGTAAATTAGCTCCAGATTTATTGGGTGCAATTGCGGTTGCTTCGTATTCATATATGGCTTTGGTACCACTTATCCAACCGCCTATTATGCGTGCTCTAACTACCGAGTCTGAACGAAAAATAAAAATGGTCCAACAACGTCACGTTTCACATCGTGAAAAAATTGTTTTCCCATTAGTATTATTGCTCTTAGTTGCCTTCTTACTACCCGATGCTGCTCCATTACTTGGTATGTTCTGTTTCGGTAACTTAATGAAAGAATGTGCTGTAGTTGATCGTTTAAGTAATACCACTCAAAACTCTTTGATTAATACGGTGACGATTTTCTTAGGTTTGTCTGTAGGTTCTAAACTTCGGGCTGAGGAATTCTTAGACTTAACTACCTTAGGTATTTTAATCTTAGGAATGGTTGCGTTCAGTATTGGTACCGCTTCAGGTGTCATCATGGCCAAACTCATGAATAAGCTGAGTAAGACTCAACTCAATCCACTTATTGGTTCTGCTGGTGTATCTGCTGTGCCTATGGCTTCACGTGTATCAAACAAGCTTGGCTTAGAGTCTGATCCACATAACTTCTTATTAATGCATGCTATGGGACCAAACGTAGCCGGTGTTATTGGTTCAGCAGTTGCAGCTGGTGTACTGATTAACTACGTAGCTGGTTAACAAATTACGATATTAAGACACCTTGAAGTCATCAAGGTGTCTTAATTATTGTTCTAACTTGGCTGTAGCCACTTTACTGCCTGTTCCTTTTATCACACACACATCCGCAGTTATAAACCGCCCTGGACTCACTAAAGCAGTCCACTTGCCACCCTCTAAACTCAAATCTTGTGGTCCATTCATCGATACACTTTCGCGGTGGCCCAGTTGAATCATTTTCTGTTTAGACATGCCTGACTCGACCTGTTCACAAAAATTATTCACTTTATCAGTCTGCCAAACATAATAGACCGGATAAATAATCACTAATACAACCAAATATTGAATACTATTAACTAATCGCTTCATTACCTTAACCTCTAAGGTTCCTTAATTTAAATATGAGCGTCATTATAATGAGTTAAATCAATAAGGTTAATGAACAAGCTCACACAATTAATGAATTTAAATCACTTCATGCTCAATCTTTGTTTAATAAATCACCCAACACGGCAAAAGGATTATGCGTCGCATCATTGTCCATTTTTGTTGAATTACTCGTACCATAACGAACTTGCTCAATATACCTTGAGTGCTCATTGTCATGACAATACAAACAAAGTAGCTCCCAGTTACTGCCATCATTAGGGTTATTATCATGGTCATGATCCCGATGATGCACCGTCAGTTCCCGTAAGTTTATTCTGGTAAATTCACGTGAACAACGACCACAAATCCATGGGTACAGCTTTAGTGCACGTTCTCGGTAACCTTGCTCGCGATCAGCTTGATACTTTTTGGCTTGCGCCACAATGTCATCTAAACGCTTATTCTTATCTGCTGCCATTACTTTTTATCCTTAAACCACATAAATTCACCTTCTTTATTGATCACTATTTTAACTAGCCATTTAAACTTGTATCTTCTTCACTAATAATAACTTAGCGATTATTTATCACTGTATTTTTAACAAAAACCGTAGATTTACTTCAGTACCTTTTGTGAAACAATATAAAAGCTATTGACCAATAAGAAGTACACTATTACACATACTACTGTAATCCTAAGACAATAATCATGACTCAAAATATCACTACTGTGAAACTAGAAAAATCACCTACCGAGCTATATAAAATTTTAAAATTTGAAGGCTTAGCCTCAAGTGGTGCTGAAGCAAAAATGTTTATAGCTGATGGTCAAGTAACTGTAAATGATGCCATTGAATTACAAAAGCGCAAAAAAATTGTTGCAGGAGATCGCATTATATTTGCAGATCATACCTTAGATATCATCACATAACAGTCAACCAGCGACGTAATATTTAATAAAGCTCATTTCAATTCATCTTGTTATAATGTTGCCTCGAATTTTTGATATTTAGCTTAGGAAATGATCATGGCAAAAGCGACTGCTCGTCACATTTTGGTAGACAGTGAAGAAATCTGTCTGGAATTAAAAAAAGAAATCGAAGAAGGTGCTGATTTTGGTGATGTAGCCAAACAAAACTCTTCTTGCCCATCAGGTGGCCAAGGCGGCGACTTAGGTGAGTTTGGCCCAGGTATGATGGTGCCAGAATTTGATGAAGTTGTTTTCTCTGCTCCTGTAAACACTGTACAAGGTCCAGTTAAAACACAATTTGGTTTTCACTTGTTAGAAGTTACTAGCCGTAGTGAATAAGCAGATATAGAATATCGTTTCGATACGATTTCTACAAAAAAGCCTTATCATTTTTGATAAGGCTTTTTTTATGGCTAAGAAATAACTCGATAATTAGGTAAGTGCTGCAAAAGCTGCTTACCATATGCCTTGGTTAACAAGCGTCGGTCCAGAATGGTGATTCGGCCCGAATCTGTTTCTTTACGTAATAAACGGCCACAAGCTTGAATTAATCTAATACTTACTGCTGGCAACGATAATGCTACAAATGGTTGCCCGCCCGACCGTAAAATCCATTCTTGTTTAGCTTGCTCAATAGGCCTAGTAAATACTGGAAAAGGTAGTTTGGTGATCACCACATGACTACATAAACTTCCCGGTAAATCGACACCTTCAGCAAAGCGATCCATACCAAATATAATACTGCCCTTGCCTGCTGCTACCCTTTGCTTATGTTCAATAATCATATTTTTAGCCGATAACTTATCGCCCTGCAATAAAACAATATTAGTCAGTTGGCGAGGCAAGCTTTGGTAAACCGTATCCATTACCTGTTTTGAGGTAAATAAGACTAAGCTTGCTTCTTCTTTATCAATCACACTGATTAACTGCTGAGCCACCTCTTGCTGCCATAAAGCAAAGTTATCATTGGGTAGCGCCTTCATCTCTGGCAAAAATAAGCTGGCCTGATTGGCATAATCAAAGGGTGACTTGACCGCTAAAAAATGACTTTCATTAAAACGGTATAAACCTGAATCTAATCTGAAGCGTTGAAATAGTCCCATGCCACGTAATGTTGCAGAAGTCATCACCACACCATAAGCTCGGTTCCACAAACTTTTTTCTAAAAAATAGGCTGCAGTCATAGGCCCAGCATTAATCACTAAGGTTGCTTGTTTAGCAAAGGTCTCATATGACAACCATCGTACATTTGGCGGCCGGTCTGGTTTATCTTCATCTAAAAACAGACCCATAAAATCGATTACATAACCGAATATATTTTGCACTGTGCCGATCTGTGGCAATAAGACTTCAGCAACTTTACTTGCGATCTGTTGATTCTCAATCGCATCTTTAACCCACTTGGCAAACACCGCATAATGTTTATAAATGATATTAGCTCGCTGATATAAGCTCTGGCATGGAACTAATAACGCTTGCACTAGGTCACTTTGCCAAAAAATACGTGGCTCACTGACCTTGCCATTGATAACATCTTTAACTAATTCATCACTTTGTAATAATGTTTCCATTTGTTGCAAGATACTAACCACTGCAGGTAAATCACGACGTAACTCCATCAACATATAACCAAAATCATGTTGCCGATGAGCTAGTAATTTGGGAATTTTCTTCAGAATCGAATCAGCAATCTCTGCTGTTTGATAAATTTGGACAAAGTTTAATGCTTTCGCAGCATGATCCAATGCTTTTTGTGGCAAATTGTGGGCTTCATCAAAGACAAATAAAACCTCTTCTGGATTAGGTAAAACCAAGCCACCGCCTAAATCCGCATCACTCAATACTAAGTCATGATTAGCCACCACAACATTAGCTGTCGCCATTTCACGCTTCACCATGTAATAGGGACAACGCATGAATTTAGAACAACTTTTACCTGCGCACCCCTCTGAATCTGTTGATATCTGATGCCAAAGCTCAGGCACAATCGTATCTTTACGACTGTCACGATCACCATCCCAGACTTGCGTATCCCACTGCTGTAATATTTTTGCTGCTTGTTGCCGTTGCTGGGCATGGGCAAACTTGCTGTCAACATCAAAGCCCAGCTCTTGCTGCTGTTCAGTTTCAACAAATGACACTAGCTTACTAGGACAAAGATAGCGACGACGACCTTTCGCCTGAACAAACTTTAAAGGTTCTTCTAAACTCTGAGCAAATAAGGGGAGATCTTTTTGCATTAACTGCTGCTGGAGGTTGACTGTCGCAGTGCTAATCACCAACATCTTTTTATTCGCCAAGGCAGCGGTAATTGCCCCCGCTAAATAGGCTAAGGTCTTACCAACACCAGTTGGTGCCTCTACCACGGCCATGCGTTGTTGTGCCGGCCGTTTCATACAGTCAGCAATAAACTGGCTCATCTCAACTTGCTGAGGACGAGCATTAAAGTCTGGCATCGAATTCTCGATGCGTTGAAATACCTTGTTAACCAAATTTACAGCCTAACTTTTACTTCGTTAATTAACGGCTGCTGCGTTACAAAAGCTACAATATTGGCCACTGTTGTTTCTGAAATATGACGCAAAGCTTCTTTAGTAAAATAGGCTTGGTGACCAGTGATTAATACATTGGGTAAGGTTATCAAGCGTTGAAATACATCATCTTGAATTATTTCTGATGAATGGTCATCAAAAAACAAGCTACCTTCTTGCTCATATACATCCATGCCCAAGTAAGCCACTTTATGTTTTTTTAATGCTGACAATACAGCGGCGGTATCAACTAATCCGCCTCGGCTGGTATTAATCAGCATCACACCTTGCTTCATCTTTAAAATAGCACCAGTATCGATAATATAGCGAGTATCTTCAGTCAGAGGGCAATGCAGGGAAATAATGTCTGACTCCATCAGTAGTTGCTCTAATGCAACCACTTCGAAGCCTTGGTCGATACAGGGTTGTGGATTGATCGGCTCATGAATGATTACTTCACAGCCAAAAGCTGACATCCGCTCCCCTACTAAGCGACCAATTTTACCACCACCGATAATGCCAACTTTTTTGCCATGAAAGTCAAAACCCAACAGCCCATCTAGTGAAAAATTGCCATCTCTTACTCGATTATAAGAGCGAGGTAGTTTTCGGCTTAATGCCAACATCAGCGCGACAGTATGTTCAGCTACCGCATAAGGTGAATAAGCAGGTACATTGACCACACTAATGCCTAACTGTTTAGCAACGGCTAGATCAACTTGGTTATAACCTGCACAGCGTAGTGCAATTAACTCAGTACCACCTGCTGCCAACACTTCTAATGTATCTGTATTTAAATCATCATTTACAAATGCACTGACTATTTGCGCACCGTTTGCCATAGTTGCAGTAGTTGAATTTAAGTTTAGATCATAACAACAAAAATTAACTTCATCCGTCGAAGCTTGTACTAGGTACGCTTCATCATAAGGCTTGGCGCTAAACGCAACGACGTGATTCGGATTCATGACTGCCTATCTCTAAAGTTAAGCTAGTATTTTGCTAAGCTTCTGTGCAATCAGCAATCTTTATTTCTGCATTAATGAATTTATCTTTCTATAAGCTGGATATTTTGAACTAATTAGCTTTTCATCAGGTGAAAACTTCAGCCTAAAAGCCTAATTATTTTTGTTGATAATAACCTGAACGTTGCATCTGTTTTTTAACCAGCTTTTGAGATTGTCTTAAAGCTGCATCAATCGTAGTTTTACCTTCAATCACATTGACAATCTGCTGACTAACCTGATTACCTAATGCTGGATATTCAGGAATACTGACAGCTTGTATACCTAAATAAGGTTTAGGATCACGTGTTGAATCAACCGGATCGGCTGTTTGAATGGCATTCAATACAAAGTCAGCAAATGGTGCTGCAGATTGATAAGACTTATTAGCGTAGGTTGATTTTCTAGTGCCTGGCGGCACAGCTTGCCAGCCTTCTTGCTGAGCTACTTTTTCAATATAATTCTTTGATGTTGCCCACTCTATAAAAGCCAGCGCCTCTTTTTTATGTTTTGAAGACTCAGGAATAGCTAACGACCATACCCATAACCAGTGACTACCTTTATCTGTCACCGCTATTGGAGCTGAGGTAAAACCTACGTGTTGATGTACTTTTGACTTCTGCGGATTGAATAACAGACCTGCAGCTACCGTGGCATCTATCCACATTGCACATTGGCCATTGGAGAATAGTTCTAAATTTTGATTAAAACCATTGCTAGTAACATTAGGCGGGCCATAATTTCTAACTAGATCTATATACATTTCTACAGCTTGGTGCCATTCAGGACTATCTAATAACGGCTGCCAATCATTATCAAACCATCGACCACCATAGGCATTAACCATCGTATTCACGATAGTCATATTAGCACCCCAACCGGTATTACCTCGTAAACACAAACCATAGAAATCGTGTTCTGGCTCATGAACCTTAGCGGCTAGACGTTTAATATCCTCAAAACTAGGTTGTTTTGGCATGGTCAGTCCGGCTTGTTCAAATACATCGGTACGATAAAAGGTCATCGAACTTTCAGCATAAAAAGGTAAAGCATAAACTTGATCTTGATACGACAACATACCTTTAACTGTCGTTAACATATCATTAAGATCATACTCATCACTCAAGTTGGATAACGGTGATAACCAACCATGTTCAGCCCAAATAGGTGCTTCAAAACCACCAATGGTCATCACATCAAATCGGCCATCATCAATCGCCAAATCGCTTAATAAACGTCGTCGTAATACAGTTTCATCTAATATTCGCCACTCTAAATCAATATCAGGATGTAAGGCCTCATATTGTTCTGATAGCTCCTGCATGACGACCATATCCCGATTATTAACAGTGGCTATGGTTAAGGTCGTTTTATCACTTGAGCTGTCTTTGTTTTCAGTCAGGCCGTGTTTAGACAGTAACTCTGCTAACTGGCCGTCTTTTTTTACTAACTCTAAACCACGGTTAAAGTCACTCGCCAATAGTTGATAATTATCAAAATGTTTAGAGAAAGCGATATGAAAAGGACGACTAATCATTGGCGGCCGCATAAAATCTAATTGTCCGATAAGATGTGGCCGGTACCCCACCATTAAATCAGCAGCCGTATATTTGTCAATAACAGCAAAATCAATACGGCCCGCCGCTAAAATATCTAAATTTTGAACATCATCATTAATATAAAACTTCTTATTTTCAGGCACTGAAGAAAACAATGATTCCACTTCAGTTCCTCGTACTAGACCAAATGAGTAATAACGTAAATCTTGTAGTGATCGTTTAATGTCTATTCTTGGATCGCTGCCAAACTTAACCGGTAACTCTTTCTTTTTTAATAAGCCAACATTATCGCCAGGAAATGGAGATGAAAAGATAAAGTCTCCTAACAAGGACTCATCATAATTAGTAGGCAGTAAGCCCGAAACAAATCCTGTTTCCGATAAACGTTTTGCCCGGTTAACCGGGTAGTACTTTATAGTGAGCTCATAGCCTACCCTTTCAAATGCAAGAGTCACTAATTCATGAACATAGCCTTGTTCCTCAAGCAGTCTACCTATATAGGGTTCACGCTCAGAAGTGGCTAAAACAATCTGTTTTTTATCGTGATCGTCACCTTCAACACTGACACTAACAAAAAGTAATAACAGTAGGAATATTTTGAGGATAAATGTGTTGTGTCTCATTATTTTCTCCTTATAGAAAATAAGGCAAATCAACTACATCAATTATGGAGAACGTTAACCTAATTTTAAACCTGAAATATAGACTTAGCAAAACAATTCGCACGAGTAACACTGCTTACCTTTACCTATATTTACACTGTGCTTTACTCCAATTATCAATCACTAAAGGCATACTAGCATCGAACTTAATCGTAAATAACCAAAGGAAAAGTTATGAAGAAGACAACCTCAATTATTATTGCAGCTGCCACACTACTTGGTTCGAGTTACGCTATTTTTGCCCATGATCATAATGAACAACCTCGTTCAGAACATTCATCAAAACACGATAAATCTCATTCATCTAAGCATGGTAAAAATCAACCCATTTTTAAAATGATAGAACGACATCTTGAATTGACTGAAGAGCAACAAGACTCATTAGACAAATTAAAACAGCAACAAAAACCTGAGCATAAAAAGAAGCCAACATTACAGTATTATTTAACTCTAGATCCTAGTGCTACCAACTACCAACAAACTATTAACCAACAAGCAGAACTGCTCTCACAACAAGTAAAAGATCAATTCCTGTTTGATGCAGCTATGCATGCTGACATTTACCAAATTTTAACTGCACCGCAACGTGAACAGTTATTATCAAAACCTAAGAACTGTAAATCCAAAAAGCATGACAAACACTAAATATGAGCGTGTTGACTAAGATATTACCTGTCGTTATCGTACTCTCAGCTTGTAGTCACAATCATGTTCCACCTGAACGTAAACCGGCACTGCAAAAAGAAGTCTTTACTACTGAGATTTCAAACAACGATGAAAAGATATTTAACTTACACCTGAGCAGTGGCTATCAACAAATGCCTAATGGTAATGGTGGGCCACCAGCGGGAAATCGTGGCAATCCACCCTCGAGTGACCGTGGAGGCCCACCTCCTGGCGGTGTTAATGGCGGTCCACCACCCAATGGCAGCAACATGAACTCTAGACAAGGAGCTCCTGATATTGATGAACAGCAAGTTAGAGAACAACTTGAACAGCGGTTAAAGCATCAACTTAATACAACTCAGTATTGCCGTGATGGCTACATCATCCACCATACCTTTGTTGGGATGAGTTCACAGATATTGACAGGTGAATGTGTCGAACTTGCCACACAAAATGATCGAATCGATTTCCCCAATGTAGCATCAGCAACATTAAAGAAATAAACTCTAAGCCAAGTAGAACTTACTCTCAGTTCTGCTTGGCTTTTTTATAGTGACACTATCTTAGTCGTCATTGCTCACTGACATATTAATTGCTCTAAACATGGCGCACTGTCGAAACACTTCAATATCCGGTTCTACTTTAGAATTACTGGCAACACGCAGTGCTAACCTGAGTAGCATTTTAATATCACGCGGTGTAATGTCTTTAAAGGTATCTAATAGCTGAGTTAATAAGGGGTCAGGTAAACTATAGTTGTACTGATTAGCCAACACTTGCCAAATTTTTGGTGCATTGTCACGTGTTGGTGCTTCATAATTAATTATCGCTGCACAACGAGAAATAATGGCCTCATCAATATCATTGGGCCGGTTTGTTGTCATAAACAGCAAACCATTGAAATACTCCATCGTTCTTAAAAACTCAGCAACAATAGCATTTTGTTCGATATTGTCATTTCTTTTAACGATGAAGACATCTGCTTCATCTAATAACAACACACAATTCCAACGCTCACTACGAGAAAACACCACTTTTAGGTTTTGCTCAATGTCTTTAGCATTGGTACCTAATGATCCTGAATGTAGTAGGTATAAAGGACGTTCAATAATTTCAGAATAAATTTCGGCTGTTAATGTTTTACCAACCCCCGGGATCCCCTTACACAAGATCACATTACCAGCCGTTTTTCCCTCAATAATATCGCCACTAAATACATCAACATTTGTCGTTAATACATCAAGTAAATCACGATGTGACTGAGGTAAAATCAGTTTATCTTTAAGCGATTTATCATATTGATACGGTGATAAATAATCGGCATTTAACCAAACAAAATCATGAGTGGCTAAATTAAAGACCCGAAGCAGTGACCATTCAGGCATAGCCAGTAACTTATCATGGCCATCAACTAAACAAGACTCTCGTAATTGAGGGTAGGTTTTAACCTCTTTATCTACCATGTCATGAACAACTTTACTGTCAATGACAGTGCCATCACCAACATGATGATCTTTACTGGTATAAACACGGCCTTGGGCAATAAACTGTTCTGAAAACTGCTCTTTAATAACACGGCAATAACGATCAAAACTTTGTTGATACTGCTGCTTAAGTTCAACAGTTTCTTTGAACACACCTTTTAGCTCTAAAGCATCAAAAACTCGTTTCTGATTAACATCACCAGGATAAAAAGGGATGTACTCATGTTCAAAGCCGTAATAGCCCTTGCTCAAACTAGGAGATAAGTGACAAACATGTAACAACAGTGACTCTGCTGAATGTTGCGTTGCTTTTTTAAAACTAAAGTCAGTAACCAATGCAGGATAAAGTTTGTCATCGGTTTTTTTTAAATAAACCCAGCCATCGATGAGTTTATCTTTCAGGTAAGACTCAAGCATCGACGAAAATGCATTGAAGTTGGGAATAACAGTATCAAACTGGCCATCACGTGCCAGTAATATAGATTCTATGGCACGTACCGCCTTCTCATCTTCTATCGCTGCTGCAACATTGGCCATGTCTTGCAAAGCTGCTAAGGACAATTGACGAGATTCAATTTCCATTTCAGTAGAAGTGACATAATTTTTGTTCGCCTCTTCTTCACGCTCAACCTTTTGTCGATACGCTTTTAATTCTGAATGTTGGGTGGCCTTAATAAAGTCGTGAGAAACGATAAATGACACGGTTAATCCTATTAATTAAACGAAATTGATAACAGATCTCAATATAGTCAGTTTTCAATTATTTTTATATAGGTAAAATCCGCTAAATTATGAGAACTGAAAATGCCATCCTTGGCAGGTGATACAGACATCCATCGACATTTAACTGATGAAACAGCCTAGTTAATTTGCTTCATATACGCCGGAAGACGATCTTTGTTCATCGCAATATTACGTTTTAATTTCTTCGCTGATTTTTTTGCACCATCAATATTCACTGCTTCACCAACTTGGATAACACCGATCATTCCCATCGCTAAATGAGGAATGCACTTATAGATGTATACACCTTGCTCACTAAAAGTCACTTTGGCATCTTTGCCCATAGGCGTTAAGAACACCTCAGCACCATCAGGCACAGATACTGACTGAGCATTATGAGTTGCATCTGAAGGAACAAAATTCACTGTGTCACCAGCTGCAATTTTAAGGTAACCAGGTTCCATTACCATCATTTGGCTATCACTACCTTTAGTTACCATATTCACAGTATGCTCAGCAGCATTCGCAAATGGGCTAGCAAGTAACATCAATATCGATAATGCATGTGTTTTATTAAGCATCTATTCACTCCAGAAAGTTTAAATTAATTCAACACTACAAATGATAATGATTATCATTAACCTAAACAAGGAAAATCTATATTAATTGCTCGTCACACTACTAATAGCAAAACGACACTGAGGAAAATTACTACAGCCCATAAAGGTTTCACCGACACGTTTGCCTCGTTTAGATTCGCGTTTAACCAATTCAGCACCACACTTTGGGCATGCCTCTGTTTGTACTGGACTATCGATTACATCGCTATCTATAGATATAACATTCGGCTCAATAAGAAACGCTTTGCTAATGAGTGCATCACTCAGCTTCTGCTCGATTTCCCCAGACTTATAAGCATGCTGAGCATTAAAACGTAACAGGGGTAATTTTGCGGCAATACACGCCGCATCTAAAAACTCATCTCTACGCTGACGTTTAGTTTGTTGATGGGAACTATCATCTAATTCAATCGCACAGACAATTTCGCTGGTCTTTTTATTAACCAATACAAAGTCAACATGTTTTGATTTAATCTTATTAAAAGCCGTTTGCCGTGTAGATCTATCTAGCCCCCTATTGACTGAAATAATATCAGCCACACGAACTTTGGCATAAATATCAAAACCATTGTCGACGGCAATGGTTAACACATGATGAAAAGACAATTCAGCAGCCGTTAACAGGGCTGTATTTTTAAAGTAAGGATATGAAGCTTGCTCTTCATCAGAAGCGCCAGTTGAAGCTTTACCTAGTACATAAAAAACACCTACTGAAATAATAAGTAAGATGACTATAAGAAATTCCATTTTCACTCCAATTCATCGTTAATGTAGAGCTGTAAATATAAACATCCTAGCGCCCCTTACTGCTAGAGGATTTTTTCCTTTATTTATCAATTATTGTTAACGAATAATATTGCCTTAACTCAACTTTTTGACTAAGGTGTGGCTATTTTTAACACCGCTAATTCAGGCCAATAGAAATGAAAGCTAAAATCAAAGAAATGCTCATCCTGCAAGACGAAGTCAACCGTGTTGTTACAAATGACTGGAAACAACAAGGTTACCCTTGGTATCGTGCCGCAATGGTAGAAAGCATCGAAATGCTCGAGCACTTTGGTTTTAAATGGTGGAAGAAGCAAACACCTGACATGGCACAAGTCCAATTAGAACTGGTTGATATCTGGCACTTCATGCTCAGCCACTATCTACAACAATCAGACTCTTTAGATGACATTGCCGAGTTATTAGTCGCTCCAGCACCAGAAAATGAAAGTGATGACTTAAGAGCGTTAATTGATAGTTTTGTAGGTGAACTTGCTAGCAAACAGCAGTTTAATACCAACGTTTTTTACAATATGTTGTCAGTAGCAGAACTGAGCTTCGATGACTTATATCTGCAATACCTTGGCAAAAACACCTTGAACCGTTTCAGACAACATAATGGCTATAAAGATGGCAGCTACATTAAGATTTGGGGTGAGCTAGAAGATAACGAAGTGTTATTCCAAATTCTAGCCGACATTAATGACAGCGTGACTAATACTGCAGAGCATATTTACAACTCTCTCACAGCAAAATACCAACTCGTCAGCTAACTCAAATAAATATGGAGTGGTTTCAATAACCACTCCATTAATGAGCTACTAAATAATTCCAAATGGTTTTATTAATACGGTAGGCATCACTGTAATACCAATGCGTATGGTATTTAAGAATATAAAGATCTGATTCCACATCGAGTGAAGCTAACCAACTCGCCGTATCCCGTGCTGATTGCACAGAAAAAATACGATCACTATCACCCAAGAAAAAACCTATTTTTAAGTTATTAACGGGTAGTTCAGGTTGCTGGTAAGACATTAACGGCAAACTGGCTGCATGAAGAGCAACTTTTTTATAGTGATTAGGATAACGAACAGCCTGACTAATCGCCTGCTTACCGCCATTTGAGTGGCCAAATAAATAGACACGTTCCTTATCTATATTTTTAGTCTTGAGTACTTTGCTCAATGCAGCCCCAACCAGCTTGGCCTCATCTCGTGCAATATTCCAGTTCTTATTAAGGCCATTTGGCGCAATAACAACAAACTTCTTTTCATCTGCCAATCGTTGCCAAGTATCAATCATAGATAAGCCGGTTCGGCCAGCACCATGCAATGCCACTAACACTGGCATGTTCAAATTATATTTATTATCCGGAATATAAATATAATACGAACGCTGCATACCATTAACCTCGACATGCACAGGCGATACGCCCTTCACCGTTGGCTGGTATTGATATGAAAGTAGACTCTTATCAATAAGCGCTAAATCGATAACCTGTTCACCTGCATGCACAGCTGAGATACAACAAATAAACACTAGTATTCTGAAAATCATTTTCAATACGCCCTCTTCCTGAGAAAAATACCTATTTAATCAAAATGAATGAACCAACATAAGCTCAGCCAATAACTACAGCTTTACTCCATACTCTTTTTTCATTCATAACGTTAATCAACCGCTGGCAATAAATTCGATACCAGCATTTGCACTGAGCGTTGATTACGAAACTCATTAACATCCAAACGATAATGAACAATGGCTTCACCGCCACTCACTAACCAATCAGGTTGTTGTTGACGAAATGCCATCGCGGTGATGTTTTTATTGTTGTTTAGACCTAAAGTTAAGCGAAGATGATCGCCCTCTTGACCGACGGTTCGAATATTTTCAACAACAAATTTATTATGAAAATGTGGCTCAGGAAAGCCTTGCCCCCACGGTGCAGCTGTTGGTAACAGTTCTGCTAAGTGAAGCGAAATATCATCAAAATCAATTTCACCATCTGAGCTGACTGTTTGTTGTAATACTTCCGGTTCAACCGTGTCCTGTAATACTTGTAAAAAGCATTGTTCAAACTCAGCTAAATCATCTTGTTTGATGCTTAAACCTGCGGCCATCGCATGGCCACCAAACTTAGATAATAATTGTGGCTTTTGAGCCGCAACATGCGCCAAGACATCACGAATATGGATGCCAGGTATTGAGCGTGCGGAACCTTTGACTTCACCGTTATCACCAGGTGCAAACGCAATCACCGGCCGATGTTGACGCTCTTTAATCCGTGAAGCTAATAAGCCCACTACACCCTGATGCCAGTATGGATCGAACAGGCAATATGCCAATGGCTGCTGAGACTCATCAAACGCCATATTTTCCAGCATGTTTAATGCTTGATCTTGCATGTCTTTTTCTACACTACGTCGGTCAAGATTAATTTGGTCGAGTGTTTGGGCTGCTGTTAATGCTTCCATTGCATCATCAGTTAATAAACTATTAATACCCAAGCCCATATCTTCCATCCGGCCTGCAGCATTTAACCGTGGTGCAACTGCAAAACCTAGATCACTGGTCGCTAGTTTAGATGCTTGTTTACCTGCCACTTGTAATAAAGCTTTAATGCCTTCACAAGCAAGGTTCTTACGCATCCGTGTTAAGCCGAGGTTGACCAAGGTACGATTTAAGCGATCTAATGGCACAACATCAGCGACAGTACCTAGGGCAACTAAATCGAGTAAGTCGGTGAGCTTCGGCTCAATGATCTGTTGCTGTTGAAACCAATCTTGTTGTCTTAGGTATTGACGTAAACCAAGCAATAAATAAAAACACACGCCGACTCCGGCCATATTTTTACTTGGAAACTGATCGTCATGTTGATTTGGATTAATGATGGCTTCAGCAGCAGGTAAGCTTTCGCCAGGCAAATGGTGATCGGTCACCAATACTTTAATGCCACGGTTATTTGCCTCTTCTACGCCAGCAATACTTGCAATGCCATTATCGACAGTGATCAATAAATCAGGTTGATTGTCTTTAGGTATATCTGCCAGTAATTCAGGAGTTAAACCATAGCCATGAACAAAACGATTGGGCACGATATAGTCAATCTGCTTAACACCCATCGCCGTCAAACCTCGAATCGCCACTGCGCAACTGGTCGCACCATCGGTATCAAAGTCAGCCACAATCATAATGCGCCAGTTTTGTTGTAAAGCTTGGTGCAATAACACAACTGCTTTATCCATATCCAACAGTAAATCGGGCTTAGGTAATTCAGCTAAGGGATAACTGATATCACTTTCAGATTGAATACCGCGTGCAGCTAATACTTTTCGTAAACAGTCAGGCCATGTTGACGGTAGTTGTTGCCAGCCGGCGCTATCACGTTGGATTATTTTCATAGTTTATTTACCAAAATTTCCAGCAATCTAGTGTTGTCATTCGATAATGGCCAAAGTGCGGAATATCTATCGTCAACGACGCGATCTTGCCCCATTTAACTAACTGCCACCAAGCGGTTAATTGTTGTTCTAATTGTTGCAGCTGCTGTGACCAATCACCTTCTAAGTCGATAGCTTCATTTACGAATAAAACTCGACCCATTATTGAAGCATTGTTAATGTCAGATAGCGGCTTATTTACAATATGACTACGTTGCGCTAGCTGATTAAGCAATACATCGTCGCCATAAACACACTGCCAAGCAGCGCTATTTAATGCCAGATCGCCTTGTCCCCAGAACCATAAGCTATTAATTGGTGCTTTGCCTTGTTGTTCTCGCTCAGTATTTAACGGAAAATCAAACAATAACATCTGGATTTCATTCCACAACCGCAACCAATTTAATCGTTGTTGTTCATCACCAGTGGGTAGAAAGCCATGCACTGAATTTCCAGACACATCGGCTAAAGCGGTAAAGTTAAGTTCAGGCATTTTCTCTAAACTAATAAACCACTGCTGCTGTTGGTTACATTGAAGACTAGCACCAAACTCATCAAGTAATGGCTGAATCGCAGCTATCAATTGCAGCGCTTCTTCATTACTAATGTCTAAGTCATCACTAAACAGAATTAAGCGATCGCGATCCGCATGTAAATAACAAGGATCAGCACATAATACGCTGCCTTGCTCATCACGTAACTGTGCTAGAGGAAGATCTAAACTGGTTATTTTTTGCGTAGTAAACAGATTTACTAACTTGCGTTGTAAACCCGTTTCATCAGACTGGAAACGGGCTTTAGTGATAATTTTTTGCAGAGTATCAGGCAACAGAGAGTGATTCATTTTCTGCTGCACTATATTCGCCAAATTAGGCAAAATAGCGTGAAGTTCAGCTTTAGCCATTAGCTAATACTTGACTCACAAAAGGTATCGTTAAACGCCGTTTTTCTGCCAATGATGCACTGTCTAACTTTTTCAATACAGCCATCAAATCCACCATTTCTCTACCATGATGACGTAATAGGTATTGCGCCACATCTTCGGACAAAATCAAACCTCGCGATTGTGCCTGAACAATCAACGCCTGTTGTTTGTCTTGGTCAGACATTGGCGGCAATTGATAAATTAAGGCCGTTGATAAACGTGATCGTAAATCAGGTAATGTAAAGTTGAGATTAGCAGGATTGGTATGGGCACCGAGTAATAATTGACCACCGGCTAATTTGAGCCTATTAAAACAGTGAAACAAGGATTCTTCCCAATCTCGATTGCCAACGATAACATCCATATCATCCAAACAAAGTAGGTCAACATTATCAATCGACTGCAGAATGTCTGGTTCAGCCGTATTAATCAGCTCCGTTAATGACAAATAAAGCACATTATGACCGGCACGTTGGACGCGTTCAGCACAGGCGATTAACAGATGAGACTTACCAATCCCCTCTTCACCCCATAGGTAGATAAATTCCACGCTACCATTGTCAGAAAACTCGGTGAGCGCAAGTTTGATCTCAGTTTGACTGAAATAAAAGTTATCCAGACGATAAATTTCCTGGAGAGTTAAACGCAAAGTAAGTTGCGTAGCGGGTGCAGACATTGAAACTAAAACCTAAGAATATAAATGACTATCAAGATAGCGTTGGTGGGCATGACGAAGTAAAACCATAATCACAGCAGCCACTGGTAACGCCAATAATACACCGGTAAAACCAAATAGCTGGCCACCGGCTAAAACAGCAAAGATTACAGCAACCGGATGAAGACCGATACGTTCACCAACAAATCGCGGTGTTAATACCGTGCCTTCAATGGCTTGTGCTGCACCAAATACCAACGCTACAAGTAGTACCGGCATCCATTCGTGGAATTGCAAAAAGGCGGCGACACCCGCTAAGCCAATACCTACTATCAAGCCTAAATACGGTACAAAGCTTAGTACTCCTGCGATAACGCCTAGCAATAAAGCTAACTCTAAACCAATCATCATCAACCCCACTGTGTAGATCGATGCTAATGCCATCATAACCATCAATTGGCCGCGAATAAAAGCTGCTAACATTTCATCACACTCTAACGACAGGGTGACAAATTGCGCGGAATATCGTCGTGGTAATAACTCCCTAAACCGAGCCACTAAGATGTCCCAGTCGCGTAATAAATAAAAAGTCACCACCGGCACTAATACCAGGTTAGCGACCCACTGCAATACTATCGCGCCTGAACGTGTCATATAACTAAAGATACCACCGGCTACTTGCCCGACTTCGGACCAATAACTCGTTAACGCTTGTTTAAGCGTATCTAAGTCTAATAAATCTGTTGGCAAGCCAATGGAACTGAGCCACGGTTGCAGCGCATCATGTATGAAAGTGATGTAATCAGGCAAACGTTTTAATAATGAGACCACTTGCGAACTTAACATCGGTATTAATACTAATAGTAGTAATAAGCCTGCAATAAGCAATACCGAAAATACAATAGACACTGATACCGTTCGAGATAGCTTCCAACTTTCTAACTTATCTACCAGTGGATCAGCTAGATACGCTAATAGTGCTGAAATAAAGAAAGGCATCAATACTGGCGTCAGTTGATAAAACAGCCAGCCAACAAAAATACCGCTGACTAGGATCAATAATTTAGTGATATCACTCATTGCTACTTTTTCATCTGCTGCCATGCACGTAGTCCCCATACCAATATGTATTCACTGCCACTATAAATAACACTTGCAACAACTAACCAGCCGCCTAAAACAACTAGCGGATCAATTTGTGACCATATCTGCTGCAAGATAACCAATAATACTAATACAATCTGAAATGCTGTATTTACTTTACTGCTCCACAATGGCAGCAGCTCAAACTTACCAACGATATAGTGATAAGCCATGCCACCGATGACTATCATTAAGTCACGTGCCATCACCAGTAAAAATAACCACATCGGCAATAGATTTAACCATGCCAATGTTGCAAAACTAGCAACTAATAACAACTTATCAGCGATTGGATCTAATATCGTTCCCAACCGCGACTGCCAATGATATTGTTTCGCTAAAAAACCATCTAAGGCATCAGAAACACCGGCGATAGCAAAAATCACTAATGCTAGTGAAAATCGTCCTTCTACAATTGCCCAAATGATTGGAAATATCAGTGCAATTCGTATGATAGATATAAGGTTTGGAATGTCCTTTCGGGTCAAGGCAACAACCGGTAACGCATTTCGTTAGCAGCACTATAACCATTATCTTCTGCTAATACTCGGCCAATGGCTAAGGTTCTATTTAATACGTTCACATCGCCTTTAAAAGATAAAGTAAGCGCCACTTGCTCAGCAGCAAGCTTAGCCACTTGAACATCAGTGACATATTGCAAATTTGACAAGTACCCTATCAAGCGTGAGTAATCCGCATAACTACGTACATTATCGATATGCAGTGATAACTGTTGGTCAAACTGATGACGACTTACCACTTGAGTGAAACGACGTGCTAAACGATCCGTTAATTCTTCAATACCTGCATTTAATGCCGTTGCCAAATCACCGCGTGACTGCCAGCTTTCTGATTGGCCGTTAATGATGGCATGCCAATGAACTTGGCTAGTACCTGCATTTTTTAACGACACTCTGGCTATCAGTGTTACCGCTGGTGCGTAACGCTGTGAAGCAGATTCGATGCTCTGTGAAAAGTCTCCCCATACATCAGCAAACTTCACTTGTGCCTGATCTTGCAAATCCATCACCGGTAACAAAATAGGTAAACCACGCGCATCCGCCGACTGGACTAATAAACTGGCAATATTATGCTCACTGTTTTCAGAGCCAATTAATGTTCGTGATTGACCATCATCTAATGCTAACCACACTAAAACCTCAGGTCGTGTCTTGCTCCAAATAGGTAAGCCCAAATTAGTTAACGATTGATTTAAACTAGACTGATTAAAAGTCAGTAATAACGCTAAACGATCGGGTTGAGTTAAATCAGCATTGATGTCATTAATGCGTTCATATTGAAACTGTTGCACTAATGATTCAGCTCTACCAATAAGCGGATTCAAATCTGTCAAATCGAGTGCAGAACGGTCGCCAACTACCTTGAGAATAACTTGCCGCAATGCTTGTGGCGCAAGTTGTTTCCTTTCCTGCTCACTCTGTGAAGCTACAGGAATAGGTGACTGATACAAATTAGCAACCTCAGCGGCAAAGCTGTTGGTTGCTAATAAGGAAATAAGAACAATAAATAATCTATGCATTGTGGTATTCTAACACGCTGTTTTTGACTGTGTTACAGCCTTTTTTTTTCAGGAATTTACGATGACAAACAGCGTGGACTCTTCTACCACATCTTCATTAAGTTACCGCGATGCCGGTGTTGATATCGAGGCAGGTAATGCCTTAGTAGACCGCATTAAGCCGCTAGCCAAAAAAACACGCCGTCCAGGTGTTATGGCTGGACTAGGTGGTTTCGGCAGCATGTTCGAACTACCAGTAGATCGCTATAAACAACCCGTATTAGTGTCAGGCACCGATGGTGTCGGTACCAAATTACGTTTAGCCATTGAATCTGGAATTCACAATACTATCGGTATTGATTTAGTAGCAATGTGTGTCAATGACATCATTGTACTTGGTGCTGAACCTTTATTTTTCTTAGATTACTACGCAACGAGCAAATTAGACATTGATGTTGCCGAATCTGTTGTTTCAGGTATTGCTGAAGGTTGTATCCAAGCAGGTGCAGCTTTAGTTGGTGGTGAAACTGCTGAAATGCCAAGCATGTATGAAGACGGCGATTACGATTTAGCTGGCTTTTGTGTCGGTGTAGTTGAAAAAGAAAACACAATTGATGGTAGCCAAGTACAAGCTGGTGACGTATTAATTGGCCTTGCTTCTTCAGGTCCACACTCAAATGGCTACTCATTAATTCGTAAAATTTTAGAACGTAGCGAAGATAAACTTGAGACACCGTTTGCTGGCAGCACGCTAGGTGAGCACCTAATGGCACCAACCAGAATCTACGTGAAGTCATTACTGCAACTTCATGAAAAAATTAACATTCATGCCTTATCACATATCACTGGTGGAGGTTTATTAGAAAACATTCCACGTGTATTGCCAGATAATGTCACAGCTGTTGTTGATCCAACTAGCTGGCAACGACCAGCCATTTTTGACTGGTTGCAAGAGCAAGGTAATGTAATCGACGAAGAAATGTACCGTACTTTTAATAACGGTATCGGCATGGTTATTTGTGTTGCACAACAAGATGCAGAACAAACATTAGCATTACTTGCTGACCTGGGTGAAAGCGCATACCAAATCGGGCAAATCGAAAGCTCAGATCAAGCAACACCTGATGTGGTTATTCGTGGCTAATGAGTATCGATAAAAAAAATATCGTTATCCTGATTTCAGGACGCGGTAGTAACATGATGTCCATTGTTAACGCTGTTAACAATGGACAAATCGATGCCAACATAACAGCAATTATCAGTAACCGACCTGATGCTGCTGGTATTGAGTTTGCTGAGCAACAAGGTATTACCAACTTAATCATTGATCATAAAGAATTTGATTCTCGCGAATCATTTGATCAGGCCTTAGCCAAAGAGATTGATAGTTATCAGCCTGACTTATTGGTTTTAGCTGGATTCATGCGAATCTTAACGGCTAACTTTGTTGAACACTTCGCAGGTCGCTTAATCAATATCCACCCATCTCTACTACCTAAATTTAAAGGTTTAGATACGCATCAACGTGCAATTGATGCTGGTGAGAAAGAACATGGTGCTAGTGTGCACTTTGTTACCGCTGAATTGGATGATGGCCCAGTGATATTGCAGGCACGTGTACCTGTACTAGCAAATGATGATGTCGCTTCTTTATCCGCTAGGGTTTTAGAGCAAGAACATAAGCTCTACCCTGATGCCATTAAAAAACTGACCTCTACTACAGAGTAGACAGCCAATAATGAAAACATTAATCAGTTATTTCTTGTTGTTGATGCCTATTTGGTTATCAGCGCAAGAAATTCCTGATTTTTCAGCTAATTACTTAGTAAAACTAAATGACCTGCAAGCCGGCGAGCTTAAACGCAGTCTTGTAACGCACAGTGATGGTAGTCGCCAATTTACCTCTGCTACTAAAGCTAAAGGCGTATTTTCATTTTTCAAACCCGATGTTGTAGAAGAAACCAGCATTTGGCAATCAATCAATGACCATGTACAACCTCAGTTTTATAGTTATCAGCGCACTGGCGGTAAAAAAGATAAGTTCATGACACTTAACTTTGATTGGCAAGCAAATCGTCTTCATATTGATGATAGAAAGCAACCGTGGCAGCTCGCTCTCGAACATGGCACCTTAGATAAACTGGTTTATCAAATTGCTTTAATGTCTGATCTCAAATCCAATAAGCAACAATTTAACTATCGCATTGCTGATGGCGGCAAACTTAAAACCTATGATATCCGGATTATCACGGAGGAAGTGATTAAGACTCCGCTAGGTAAGATTAATACGGTTAAGCTCATTCGCTATCGCTCGAACAATAATAAACGACAAACCACACTGTGGTGTGCACCGGCATTAAACTACCTGCCTGTTAAGTTGGAACATACTGAAAAAGGCGGCAGCGTATTTACTGCCCTACTTCGTAAACTTGATGGCATAACAACGACAGATGCGTTTATGCCACTCTCTACAAAACCAGATAATTTCAAACAGTTTGCACATTGATATGACAAAAAAATTCGAATTACTCAACGAAGAAACAGCTTATAACGGTTTTTTTAGCCTAAAGAAATTTACCGTTAAACATACCCTCTATAAAGGTGGCTGGAGCAATACCATCACTCGCGAGTTATTTCATCGTGGCAACTGTGTTGCCGTCTTACTCTACGATCCAGACCGTGATGAAGTGGTCATTATTGAACAATTCCGTATTGGTGCATTGCAAATGCCTAAGCCTGAGCAAGCGTGGCTATTAGAAATAGTGGCCGGTGCAATTGAACCTGGCGAAACAGCTGAAGATGTTGCCTATAGAGAATCTGTCGAAGAAGCAGGATGTGAGATCCAACAATTAATTAAGATTAATGACTTTTTCACCTCACCAGGCGGTACATCTGAATTATTGAGTTTGTATTGTGGCAAAGTTGATACCACGCATGTCGGCGGCCTCCACGGGCTTGAGCATGAAGATGAAGACATCTCAGTTCAAACGATGAAATTTGATGATGTATATCAGTTACTATTGGATGGAAAAATCATTTCAGCCATCCCTATCATTGCGATTCAGTGGTTGAAAATAAACCGGCAGGATTTACGAGAACAGTGGCAAAAATAGTCAGCGCAGTTACTTTTCGTTGCTACTGACTCTTGAAACTAGTATTTCACACCATAGTTTTCGAAAGATAACTTACCCTTTTTAAAAATAACCCCCTCTTTCTCTAGCAGGCTTATCTGCCGTTTGTACGCTTCGCTATTCACTGGAAATGATATTTCCCCCTTGGCATTAACCACTCTATGCCAAGGTAAACGAGTATCTTCAGGGAGCATCTTTAAGGTTGTGCCAACATAACGTGCATGATTGGGATAGCCACATGATTTAGCTACTTGGCCGTAGCTGAGTACTCGACCATATGGAATAGCAGCAACTACCTGCCAGATTAATTCATTGAGTTCTAGGTTTAGCATTAACTCATAATGCACTGTTCAGCTAGCTAAGTTGAAAATAATGCTATTTAGATCGATAAATCGTTTCTATTAAGTGATAACCAAACTTGGTTTTAACCGGACCATGCACTTTTAACACTGGCTTTTTAAACACTACATTATCTACAGCTTTAACCATCTTACCTGGACCAAACTCACCTAGATCACCACCGCGTTTGGCAGTAGTGCAAATCGAGTGTTTTTTGGCTAGTTTAGTAAAGTCACCACCTTTAGCTAATAGCTGCTTGATCTGTTCAGCCTCTTCTTTTGTTTTCACCAAGATGTGACGTGCTGCTGCTCTAGCCATAGTGATTCTCAACTTCAATGATTGCCGTTAAGGTATGTGATGCGCCCGGAATAATACTTACGCTGTCATCAAAAACATTGGCATTTTCAATGCAGACAAAGTGTTGGTAGCTATCTTCATTTAAATCAGCAAAAGCGGCACCTGTTTCTTGCCAAGGGTTCCAAATAACCGTTGAATTACTCGATTCTGATTTCACCTTAATCGTTCGGTTTAAAGACTTATCGACAATGGTCGTTATATCAGGCACTTGTTGATAAACACGATCCACTTCTCTATCAATGATTATCTCGTCCAGCTGTGTTTTTAGCTTATAACCATCTAATTTATCCAGGTAACTCACCTTGTCCATACCTTGCACAACTACTTGGCTAATATCCGCAACATTAAAATAAGTATGCATCGCTTGAGTAATAGCCAGCGCTTTTTTACCGGTATTGACGGTTGTCAGGGCCAAGGTTAATTGTTCGCCAATGGTAATATCTAAGATCAGTTCAAAATGATTGGGCCAAATAGCAAGAGTTTCGTCTGTACTCATCAAACCAAGTTGTAATGATGTGCTGCCATCGTCATTATCTGATGTCGCCAATACATTCCAATCTAATACCCGTGCAAAGCCATGAGCAGGCAGCCCATACCCCGAAGTATCATCGCCGAACCACGGCCAACAAATTGGAACGCCACCACGAATTGATTTACCCACGGTAAATACTGCTTTATCACTCAAAAACAGGACGTCTTGCTGTTGTCCTTTTGGTAGATATGAAAGTACTTGGCCACCTGATAACGACACTTTTGCGGTCGCATATTTATTCTCGATATCGATCATGATCTGCTCTCCTTTACTTTGCGTGAAGCAAAGTTGGTTATTGATAGCAAACTGATGATTAAGTTCTTTCTGATCTAACATTATATAACTTCGGAAAATGAAAACAAAAAGACGGGCTTATAGCCCGTCTCAAAGTGTTATTCGTTACTCATAAGAATAAGTAACGCTCTAACTGATTTTAGTGCTGGTGACCGCCGTCACCGTGAACGTGACCATGTTCTAATTCTTCAGAAGTAGCTTCGCGAACTTCACGAATAGTTACGTCAAAGTTTAAGTGGACACCCGCCAATGGGTGGTTACCGTCAACAGTAACCATTTCGTCGTTCATCGCTACAACTGTAACCATTACTGGGCCTTGATCTGTTTCAGATTGAAATTGCATACCAACTTCAATATTTTCAACACCACCAAATAATTCTTTCGGTACTTCTTGCTGCATGTCGTCATTACGCTCGCCGTAACCTTTTGCAGGTTCGATGCTAGCTTTAACTTCTGCGCCAGCTTCTTTACCTAATAATGCTTCTTCAAGACCTTCAATGATGTTACCCGCGCCATGTAAATAAGCAAGAGGACCAGCACCTTCTGATGAATCAATCACTGTGCCTTCATTATCAGTCAATGTGTAATCGATGAGTGCTACTGAGTTTTCTACAATTTTCATTTTTTTTCCTTACCTGTACTTAACAATATATATCGTTGCAACATAATCGCTACAACTCCAAAGTTTCAAAATCTTCTATTTAAACTAAATCACAATTATGATTTAGTACTAACAACAGTGATGCTCGTAAACAGCCTACCTAGTCACTTCCACGCAGTTAGGCGATAACATCATTACTGCTAACAAAAATCCGCTACACTATTCGTCTGTTAGAACCATTAACCGGATTTTAACAACAAAATTTCGCTTATTCTACCATCAACCTCAGCCCGCAGCTAAATCAAACATGGCAAAACTGATTCTATTTAATAAACCTTTTGATGTTCTCACCCAGTTCACTGATGAATCTGGTCGAAAAACACTTAAAGACTATATAAAAACCCGTCAAGTCTATCCGGCTGGGCGACTGGACCGAGATAGCGAAGGTTTAGTTTTATTAACCGACTCTGGTCAGCTCCAACATCAAATTAGTGATCCAAAATATAAACTGGAAAAAACTTATTGGGTGCAAGTTGAAAATATCCCTAGTGCTGAAGCCTTGTCTAAGTTGCGGCAAGGCGTGCAATTAAAAGATGGAATGACACGTCCGGCCAAAGCAACATTAATAGAGTCGCCTGAGATTTGGCCGAGAACACCGCCAGTACGAGAACGAAAAGCCATTCCAACCCAATGGCTAGAACTCAAGATATCCGAAGGTAAAAACCGCCAAGTTCGGCGGATGACCGCAGCCATCGGTCATCCAACTTTGCGCCTTATCCGTTATGCCATCGGTGATTGGACGATAGATAAGTTAGAATCTGGACAATCACAAGAAGTCATTGTGCCCGACATGATAAAATCTGCCGATGATTTGGACACCACGAACAACCGTCGCCGCAATAATCGAACAAGATCAAAAGTTTCTGATGGTCGAAGAAGTCATCGACGGCATAATGAAGATAAACCAACCCGCCGGTCACCTCGAATCCGACGAAAGCCTGATCGAAGCGGTAATTCGTGAAACTCAAGAAGAAACAGCATGGCAGTTTCAGCCCACAGCATTAACGGGAATTTATCGTTGGATAGCCCCCAATAAAGAAACTTACATGCGCTATTGCTTTACCGGTAACCTTATCGAACATAATAACAACCAAGCTTTAGATGCTGATATTCATCAAGCTATATGGTTATCACATGAACAAATTAGTGCCAGAAAAAATGATTGTCGCAGTCCATTAATCTTAGATTGCTTAAATGATTATTTAGCTGGTCATCGTTACCCTCTTACTTTATTACACAATTAAATTATGTCAGAACAAAACAAAGTCGTAGTCGGTTTATCCGGCGGTGTAGATTCATCAGTTGCAGCCTTATTGTTAGATCAACAAGGTTATGATGTTGAAGGTTTATTCATGAAAAACTGGGTAGACTTTGCTGAAGAAAGTGAATGTACTATCGAAGAAGATCGCAAAGATGCTAACTCAGTTGCAGATAAAGTTGGCATTCCTTTCCATGAAGCCAACTTTGCTATGGAATATTGGGACTTTGTCTTTAAGCACTTCTTAGATGAATATCGTGCAGGTCGCACACCCAACCCTGATATTTTATGTAATCGTGAAATTAAGTTTAAAGCATTTTTAGACCATGCTATGCAGCTTGGTGGCTACATGATCGCCACTGGTCATTATGCTCGTGTTGAACAACGTGATGGAACGTTTCACTTATTAAAAGGCTTAGATCACAATAAAGATCAAAGTTACTTTTTATATACCCTCGGCCAAGACCAACTCTCCCGAACGTTATTCCCACTAGGAGAACTACCTAAACCAGAAGTACGTCGTATTGCTGAGCAAGCAGGATTTATTACTCACGATAAAAAAGACAGTACCGGTATTTGTTTTATCGGCGAACGCCGTTTCCGTGAGTTTTTAGGCCGCTACATTCCTGCCCAGCCCGGTGAAATGCGTACGCCCGAAGGTGAATATATTGGTCAACATACAGGCTTGATGTATTACACCTTAGGCCAACGACAAGGCTTGGGTATCGGTGGCCGTAAAGACAGTACCGGTGAACCTTGGTTTGTTGCCGGTAAGGATATGGAAAACAAAATCCTTTATGTCGTTCAAGGTGATCATCCTTGGTTGCATAGCCAATCACTCAAAGCTGAGCAGATCTCTTGGGTTTCAGGTCAAGCACCTGAGTTTCCATGTAAAGCAGCTGCAAAAACGCGTTACCGTCAGCCAGATCAAGCTTGTGTATTAACTCAAGATGATGACGGCAATATTCATGTTGAGTTTGAAGACAAGCAACGTGCTGTGACACCTGGTCAATCTGTTGTTTTCTACCTCGATGATGACTGCTTAGGTGGCGGTATTATCATTAGCACTGATGCTCCTGGTATTCACCCATGACTACGCCCGTACAAAGTCGAGATCATGACCGCATAATTGCTTTAGCGGCTTTGATGCAATCCGTGATGTTAGTTCGCCAAATTGCTGAGACAGGTAAGGTTGATGAAGCCGAGTTTTCAACATTATTACAAAGCCTATTACAAACGGATGCCTCAACAACAGAGGGTGTCTATGGTGATATCAGCCAACTCAAAGCAGGCATCGAGCAACTAAATCACCAGCTATCTAAAAACAAAGATAAAAAAGACGTCGCCCTGTTGCGCTACATCATTTCCTTAATGCACCTGGAACGACAATTAAATAAACGTCCTGCAATGATGGACTTGATTAGTCGTGAAATTGAGCAAGTACCTCAACAAATTGACTACTTTGGCGATATCAACAGTCCACAAGTAATTGCTCGATTAGCAGATATCTATCACCGGACAATCAGCGAGTTAACACCTCGCATCCAAGTGCAAGGTGAACCTGGTTTTTTACAACAAGCAGATAACGTCAACCGTATACGCGCCCTATTACTCGCCGGTATTCGTGCTGCTATATTGTGGCGTCAAAAAGGCGGTAAACGTTGGCAGTTTCTATTTCAATCCGGCAAGATGCTTAGCATTGCAACTGAACTACACAGCCGCTGTTGAAAACTTAAGCAATTAGCGCAGCGCATAATCCTTCAAAATTAAGAGGCAAACTAGATGGAAACTAACAACAAAATGAGCCTTACAATGAAAGTGCTAATAGGCATGTTGTTAGGTATTGGTTTAGGTCTATTAATCAACCTGATGGGCCTCAATAGTGAAGGCAGTTTTGTTAATACTTACATCGTCGATGGCTTATTTTTAGTCATCGGTAAAATGTTTGTTAATGCACTGAAAATGTTAGTTGTACCACTGGTTTTCTTTTCACTTATTTGCGGTGTCTGTGGCATAGGCAACTTAAAAACCTTAGGTCGAGTTGGCTCTAAGTCTTTTGCCCTGTACATGATGACTACCGCCGTTGCCATCACATTAGCTATTGTTATTGCCGCTACCACCGGTATTGGCGAAGGCATGAACTTAGCAACTACGGCTTCCTTTGTTGGTAAAGATAGTCCACCTCTAACTCAAGTATTGATTGAAATCGTCCCATCCAACCCTATTCGTGCAATGGCTGATGGCGATATGTTGCCATTAATATTGTTTGCCATCCTCACCGGTATCAGTATTTTAATGGTGGGACGCAAAGCCAGTAGCTTCATTGAAGGTGCTGAAATCGCCAATGAAATCATGATGAAAATGGTCACCATCATCATGTCAGCTGCACCTTATGCCGTGTTTGCACTTATCGCAAAATCAATGGCTGAACTTGGCCTAGACTTATTAGGGCAATTAGCAGGTTATGTTGCAGTTTTAGTCTCCGCCTTACTCATTCACCTGTTTGTTAGCTTAATGTTAGTACTTAAACTATTTTCAGGTCTTAGTCCTGTTCACTTCCTTAAAAAAATCAGAAATGCACAAGTCTTTGCCTTTAGTACAGCCAGTTCCAATGCGACCATTCCTGTCACCCTAAGAACAGTGACGGAACGGATGGGAGTTAATAATTCAGTTGCCTCGTTCACCGTGCCTTTTGGCGCAACTATTAATATGGATGGCACCGCAATCATGCAAGGTGTTGCCACGGTATTTATCGCCAATGTCTATGGCCTCGACTTAGGCACTGGCGATTATGTCACCGTGATCTTAATGTCCGTGCTGGCCTCTATCGGCACTGCAGGCGTGCCAGGTGTTGGTTTAATTATGTTATCGATGGTATTTGCCCAAGTTGGCTTGCCTATTGAAGGCATTGGTTTGATCTTAGGTGTAGACCGTCTAATGGATATGATCAGAACCGCTGTCAATATTTCAGGTGATGCCGTTGTTACCAGCATCGTCGCTAATAGCGAGGATAAGCTTGATAAGACTATCTTTAATGATGAAAATGCCGGTACTGAAAGCATTCAGCTTGATGAAAAAGTTGAACAAGAACTGGCTGACACCATCAAAAAAACTCACGATACGGCCTAGCAGTGATTAATAGATTCGGTATAGCAGATCTTAATCACTTACTATTGCCACTAAAAATGCGCCTTGCAACTCCACTAAAATGTTAAAACCGACTTGAACATTTAATTAAAATACAACAGAATCTGATTTCATTTGATAACAACAGGATAAGTATGAGTCGATCTGCACCTTCCATTCACGGTCAATGGTCATCTCGCTGGGCTTTTATTTTAGCCGCAACGGGATCAGCTGTCGGCTTAGGTAATATTTGGAAGTTTCCCTATATCGCAGGTGAAAATGGCGGCGGCGCGTTTGTTTTAGTCTACTTGTTATGCATTGCCTGTATTGGCCTACCGATTATGATGGCTGAAGTCATGCTAGGTAGACGTGGTCGTCAAAATCCAATTAATAGCCTTGAAACCATCGCTAAAGATGAAAAGGCTAGTCCGTTATGGAAGTACCTAGGCTGGAGCGGTATTGCAGCAGGTTTCATCATATTATCTTATTACAGCGTGATCGCAGGCCAAGCTATGGCCTATATCTTTCGCGCATTTAGCGGTGTTTTTGAAGGCGTTACAGCTGATGGAGCAAAAAACATTTACGCTAGCTTCAAACAAGATCCTGAGCGTTTATTAGCTTGGCATACTCTGTTCATGATGATCACTATGACGGTTGTCGCCCGAGGCGTACAACACGGCTTAGAAAAGTCAGTGCGGTTTTTAATGCCTACCCTGTTTTTAATACTCCTTCTGTTAGTTGGCTACGCAGCCAGCACCGGTGAATATTTTCAGCAAGCGGTAAACTTTTTATTCAGACCTGATTTCTCCCAGCTAAGCTCCGAAGGTGTATTGATTGCCATGGGCCATGCTTTTTTCACCTTGAGCTTAGGTATGGGCGCCATTATGGCCTATGGCTCCTACCTACCAAAGAAAACATCGATACTACAAGTTTCCATCACCATTGCCTTTGCTGACACCTTAGTGGCCTTGCTGGCAGGTTTAGCCATCTTCCCACTTGTTTTTGCCAATGGTATGCAAGCTGGTGCAGGACCGGGCCTTATTTTTGAGACCCTGCCTATTGCCTTTGGCCATATTGCGGGCGGAGATATATTCGGTGGTCTGTTCTTCACCTTATTAGTATTTGCAGCATGGACATCTGCTATCTCACTGATAGAACCGGCTGTAGCTTGGTTCGTAGAAAATAGAAATGTCAGTCGCCGACGTGCTTGTGTGTATATAGGTTCATCTGCATGGTTTGTAGGTTTATTGACTGTTTTCTCATTTAATATTGGTTCAGAATGGACCTTGTTTGGTAAAACAGCTTTTGATTTATTTGACTACCTGACTGCCAATATTATGTTGCCTTTAGGCGGCTTATTCATTGCAATCTTCGCCGGTTGGTTTATGAAACAAGATAGCAGTACTGAAGAGTTGGCAATTACGCGGCCAATCTTTTATCATGGCTGGCGTATCTTAATCCGCTATGTGACTCCAACAGCGGTCGTTATTATCTTTTTGAAAGGAATTGGCCTGTTAGGTTAATGCTTTCAATTGTTGCTCTAGAGACTAAATGACAACTATTACTCGTAGCTCATTGGTGCTTTATACACCAGAACAAATGTATGACTTAGTTAATGATATCGAAGCATACCCCTCGTTTTTACCCTGGTGTAGAAATAGTACTATTATCAGTAAAACTGATGATGTAATTTCAGCATCGCTCGATTTAGCGAAAGGCGGTATTCACCACGTATTTTCGACACGCAATAAGCTTATTGCTGATGAATCTATTTCGATTGAATTGATTGATGGCCCCTTTAAACACCTTGAAGGTCATTGGCAGTTTAAATCAATTGGTGATGGTGAAGGTTGCCGAGTGCAATTAGATATGGATTTCGAATTTTCAAATCGTATCATCAGCATGGCTTTAGGCCCAGTATTCACCCAAATTTCAGGCTCATTAGTAGAAGCATTTTGTAAGCGCGCTCAGGATATTTATGGAAACTAATAATAATATTACTGTTGAAGTGGCTTACGCAGTCCCAACTGAACAGGTAATCTTAGTTATCGAAGTACCTGAAGATTGTATTGTTGAAGAAGCAATTAAACGTTCCGGCATTTTAGAACGCTTCCCACAAATTGATCTTGCTACTGATAAAGCTGGCATCTTTGGCAAAATGTGTAAACTGAATGCCAATTTGAATCATAAAGATCGCATTGAGATTTACCGAAAACTCATAGCTGATCCAAAAGAGTCACGTCGTCAGCAAGCAGAAATGCAGAAGAAAAAAGCTGCAGCGGAAGATGCCAAGAAAAAGCAAGATAGTAGCGAAGTTTAACGGCCTTCTAATAAGGCCATTTCTTGCTCAGTAAAGCCAGCCTGCATGCGTGCTTCAACATGAAATGGACCTCGCAAGCCGCCATCAAAGTAGGTATCTAATAACTCTTTAAATGTTGCTAACGGATCTAGATTCCGTTTCTTACACAAGTAATTAAACCAATGTGTACCGATGGCAACATGACCAATTTCTTCCTGCAGAATAATTTCCAATATTTCAACAGCACGATGATCACCGCTGCCTCGTAGTTTATTCATCATTTTAGGTGTTACATCTAAGCCTCGAGCCTCTAGGACACGAGGTACTAATGCCATTCGTTTTAACACATCACCATGAGTTTTTTTAGCCATATCCCACATGCCACTATGGGCAGGAAAATCACCATAGTCATAACCTAAGCTAAGCAAGTGCTCTCTTAACAAAACAAAGTGCTGCGACTCTTCAAATGCGACCCTCATCCAGTCATCATAGAATTGCTCTGGCATATCAGCAAAACGAGCAACCGCATCTAGTGCTAAATTAATTGCATTAAATTCAATATGATTAACCGCATGAATTAAGGTTGCTACACCTGTTTCAGCATTATTACGGCGACGAGGTAAATCCTTCGGTGCGACTAACTCTGGTTTGTCTGGATGGCCGGCTACATCTGGAACAGTCAACTGTTGGTTGGTGATATGCAGTTCTTTAGCTAGCCAGCGCTGATACAAACTCTGCGTTTGTTCAACTTTAGTTAATGGATCAGTGATGATTAAGCAGTCTAATGCTGCTTGTCGTAAATCAGTTGTTATATTAGTCATTAAGTCTTACGCGAGGGTCTACTAAAGTATAGGATAAATCTGTTAATACTAAGCCGAATATATAAAGAACAGATCCTAGAAAAACCATAGATCTGACAATAGAAAAGTCTTGGGCTTGGATCGCATCAATGGTGTAACTACCTAAACCCGGTATACCAAAAAAGGATTCTAAAATTAAGCTGCCCATAAACAGGGTTGGAATAACCACGACTGCACCAGTCAATATCGGAATCATGGCATTTTTTAATACATGCTTAAATAATACCTGTATTTCTGATAAGCCCTTCGCCCTAGCTGTACGCACATAATCTTTAGATACTTCTTCTAAAAATAGCGTACGGTACCAACGTGAACCGGCGCCAATGCCAGACACTATGCCTATTACTACAGGTAAAATTAAAAACTTAAACGCATTTATGCCATCACCATAACCAGAAATGGGCACTAACTGCATTAATTTACCGACTAGGAATTGGCCGCCAATAATATAGAATAGGCTAGATATCGACATAATCACCACACAAATGACTACCCCTCCAAGATCAACATACGTTGCTCGAAAAAACACCATCAATAAGGCAAAGGTAATATTAACCAACAGGCCGACAATGAAGATAGGCACAGCAATTGCCAAACTAGGCCACATTCTCGTTTGAATGTCATGGCCGATATCACGGCCATCATCTGCTTGACCAAATTGAAATAAAAACAAAGTGAGTGATTTGTCAGTAAAGATCGTATCGGTAATTTTCTCTATACCTTGCGCTTTATCATTCCATAACAAGGCTTTGTTATAGCCTTTTTCTTGCTTCCAAGCATCAATTGCTTGCTGGGTAATATGTTTATCACCCAATTGCATTCTTGCCATATCATCTGGTGTATTAACCATAAAAAATAGAGCAAAGGTTAATGCATTCACACCAAGTAAAATTGGGAAGGCGTATAAAATTCTTCTGATAATGTAAGCAAACATATATTAAATAAGCTTGTGTATTTATAAGAGCTAAATGATACAGCATCACCGTTTTGCATGACAGATGATGATGTCTATCAACAAGACACGCGTTATTGTCAGATCACAGACAATAACGCTAGTAATTATCAATACTTTGTTTTATGTTTACAGATATAAATATTTTGATAAATAGTCATTACTTCACACACTAGAATAGTAGGTTAAAACAATGTCACTATCAGCAATGGATTTAGTTCAAGCGGCTAAGGCCGTTATTAACGAAGTTACCGTCGAACAAGCTCAAGATATGTTGGCCAACCAGCATATTGCACTAGATGTGCGTGAACAAGCTGAATTTGACGCCGGTCATATTGCCCATGCCAAACATATTTCACGAGGTATGCTTGAGTTTAAAATCATTGGCTATCCAGAATTTGAAAATTTATCACAACCTATCATTGTTTATTGTAAAACCGGTGGCCGTTCCGCCCTTGCAACTGAAACCTTAATTAAGCTGGGCTTCACTAATGTCAGTTCAATGCTTGGCGGCTTTGATGCCTGGAGTGAAACTCATACACCTTCCCAAGCATAACAGTCCATTATCCCCCGCTATTCACAGGAGAAATTAAATGAAACTATCTACATTATTCACAGTAGCTGTTTTTGCCTTTGGCTTAAGCAGTTATAGCTATGCTACAGAAACCCAAGTTATGGTCAGAGCTAAAGCTGTTGATGCTAAGTTTATAGGTACCAGTGTAGGTGGAGTAAAAGCAGTTATAGAAGATGCTGAAACAGGTGAAATTTTAGATCAGGGTTGGATTAAAGGTGGCACAGGTAGTACTACAACCTTGATCAAAGAAGATATCAAGCGTGGCCAAGCATTAACAACTGAAAAAACGGCTGGTTATATTGCGACAGTAGATATTTCTACGCCGCGGCTAGTGCGTGTAAAACTAATTGGACCTTATGGTTACCGTCAGTCATTACAACAAGCATCGATGACTACCTGGCTTATTCCTGGTAAAGATATTCTTGGCGATGGCATCGTGCTAAACATGACAGGCTTCATCGTTGATGGTTGGACTCGCGTCTTAGAAGGTGGTCAAGTCGATATCTATAGCAAAGCAGCCATGTTATGTGGCTGCCCTATCTACCCTGATGGTCTGTGGGATCCCAAAAACTATGAAGCCACGGCTATCATCATGCAAGATGAAACCAAGGTTGAAGAAGTCAGTCTTAAATTTACAGGCCCAGTGGGCATGTTCTCAGGTAAAACAACCATTACTAAACCAGGCCACTATAAAGCGATTGTTTATTTATTTGATAAATCGACAGGTAATGTTGGTGTCGATCGCACCATGTTTGAAATAAATGAACAATAAGCAATTTATCACCAGTAAGTTGTAACATTTCCTCACTTTATTCGTCTTAACGACATTGAATAAAACCGGAGCCTGACAATGAATACAACATCGTGCCCAGTTAACGGCGTGGGTCTTGGCCTCCGCCGTAGTTTTATGGACGAGCTTGCTGCACTCGATCATCAGCCGGCAGACTTTCTCGAAGTTGCTCCAGAAAATTGGATGGAAATGGGCGGTATTTTTGGCAAAAAGTTTGCAGAATTTACTGACCGTTATGCAATGATGTTTCATGGTCTTTCATTGTCTATTGGTAGTCCAGCACCATTAGACGAGCACTTTTTACAACGTCTTAAAAAGTTCATCGCCAAACATAATATTGTCAGTTATAGCGAGCACTTGAGTTTTTGTAGTGACGATGGTCACTTATATGATCTAATGCCAATTCCATTTACTGAAGATGCCGTTGACTATGTAGCACAACGTATTCGACGTGTTCAAGAAATTCTTGAGCAAACTATCGTAATGGAAAATGTCTCTTATTATGCGGCTCCCGGCCAACAGATGACTGAAATAGACTTCTTCAATGCTGTCGTTAACGAAGCTGACTGTGATGTATTACTTGATGTAAATAATGTTTACGTAAATAGTATTAATCATAATTACGACGCTGAACAATTCATCAAAGCCATACCGCAACAACGTATAGCTTATCTACATATCGCAGGACATTTCAACGAAGCAGATGATCTTATAGTTGATACCCATGGTGCAGATATTGTTGATCCGGTATGGAAATTACTGGAAACAACCTACCAACATCACGGTGTGCTCCCTACCCTGTTAGAGCGGGATTTTAATATTCCGTCCTTACAGTCATTAACTGATGAAATTGAGAAAATCCGTCGCCACCAATTAGCTCAGGAACACGCTCATGTCATCACAGCCTAAGCAACAAAGCTTTACTGAAACACAGTACCAGTTTGCCCGTCACATTCGTGATCCAGAGCACAACCCAGCGCCAGACAATATTGAACAACGTCGAATGAATATTTATCGTGAATTGTTCTATAACAATATAGAGGGCTTTATCGCTAATGGTTTTCCGGTATTACGACAGCTGACTAGTGATGAAGCTTGGCACGCTATGATTAGAGACTTTATGGTTAAACATCATTGTGCCACTCCACTGTTCCATGAAATTGCCAAAGAGTTTTTGGGCTATTTAGATAATGAGCGCGACTTAACACATGATCCGATCTTCATTAAAGAACTCGCACATTATGAGTGGGTAGAATTAGCATTGAGTGTTTCTGATGCTGAAATTAATGAAATCGACCTTGCACTACTTCAGCAGCCTCTTAATGAGAAGTTTAATACTTCGGCTTTAGCCTGGCCGTTAATGTATCAATATCCAGTACACCAAATTGGGCCAGATTTTCAGCCTAATCAAGCTAATGAAACACCCATTTTTCTATTGGTTTACCGTAGTACTGATGATCGAGTGACCTTTATGGAATTAAATCCAGTCAGTGCTCGTTTAATTGATTTATTAAATGAAGGTAATACCGCTCAACATGCTGCTGAACTCATTGCTCGAGAATTGCAGCACCCTAATCCACAGGTGGTCATTAATGGAGCTAGCGCTCTACTCAGTGATTGGTTGCAACGTGGCATTTTAGTTTTTGCATAAAAAAAAGGCCGAGTAAAAACTCGGCCTTTTAACTAAATCATATTCTGACTTATGCAGTAGCTAATTCAATCGCTTCTGCTGATAAGCGAGTGATTTCACTCCAGTTTTCTGAATCAACTAAGTTGGCAGCACACATCCAAGAACCACCGACTACAGCAACGTTAGGTAAGCTGTAATAGTTGTTAACATTCTTTTGGTTTACACCACCAGTTGGGCAGAATGTAATTTGTGGAATCGGTGCACCGATTGACTTCAACATTGGCACACCACCTGCTGCTTCAGCAGGGAAGAATTTCATTTCAGTGATGCCTTTTTCAAACAAAGCTAACGCTTCGCCAGGAGTAGAAACACCAGGTAAGAAAGGAACGCCTGTTTTTAACGCTGCATCAGCAAGTGCTGATGTTGTACCAGGGCTCACAATAAATTCAGCACCGGCTTCAATTGCAGCATTCAATGTTTCTTCATTGATGATCGTACCAGCACCAACAATTGCATCTGGTACTTCAGCTTTAATGCGAGTAATTGATTCCAACGCCGCATCAGTACGCAGCGTGATTTCTAAAACTTTTAAACCACCTTTAACCAATGCTTTTGCCAATGGCACAGCATGGTCAACATTATTGATAACCATAACAGGCATCAACGGTGAAATATCCATGATTTCTTTTATTGTTTTACTCATTTATATATTTTCCAATTTATTCGACATTAAACATATTGATAGCACCAGTCTCAGCTGATGATACACCCTTACGGAAGCTATCAAATAACTCTCTACCCATGCCATAGTGATGATCAGTACTGACTTTAACATACGGTGTACGCGCATTAAACTCGTCATCTTCAACCAAGATATTAAGCTCACCTGATTGTGTATTCAGGTGCAACATATCACCGTCTTGAACACGTGTTAATGGGCCGCCTTCTTCACATTCAGGACACATATGAATTGCAGAAGGTACTTTACCTGAAGCACCCGACATACGACCATCAGTTACGATAGCAACATGGAAGCCTTTATCTTGTAGTGAGCCTAAAAGAGGCGTCAACTTGTGAAGCTCCGGCATACCATTCGCTTTAGGACCTTGGAATCGCAATACTACGATTAGATCTTTTTCCATCTCGCCACGTTTGAAGCAGGCAACTACGTCATCTTGATCATCAAATACCATCGCAGGTGCTTCAACAATTTGATGTTCTTCTGCTACCGCAGAAATCTTCGACATGCCTCGACCTAAATTACCGTGAATCAAGTGTAAGCCACCTGATTTTGAGAATGGCTTAGCAACAGTACCAATTACTGTTTCATCAAGTGATTTACCTGGCCCTTCTTCCCAAATCAACTCGCCGTCAACCAGTTTAGGTTCTTGGGTATAACTACTCATTCCACGAGTGGCTGCAACAGAAACAATATCTTCGTGCATTAAACCTTGTTCAAGTAGTTCACCAATTAATACGCCCATACCACCTGCTGCTTGGAAGTGATTAATATCAGCATCGCCATTTGGATAGATACGAGTAAGTAATGGAATAATCTTAGTAATTTTATCAAAGTCATCCCAGTTGATGATAATGCCTGCTGCTTTAGCAATCGCCACCAAATGCATCGTATGATTCGTTGAACCACCCGTTGCCATCAAGCCAACCATTGCATTTACAATCGCTTTTTCATCAATCATATGACCGATAGGACGGAAATCATCACCCATCGCTGTGTATTTCAATACTTGTTCTGTGGCACTTTTAGTTAATGCATCACGTAACGGTGTATTCGGGTTAACAAATGAGCTACCAGGAAGATGTAGGCCCATCATTTCTACCATCATTTGGTTACTATTTGCTGTTCCGTAGAATGTGCAAGTACCAGGGCTGTGGTATGAATCAGATTCTGCTTTTAATAAAGCATCACGACCGACTTTGCCTTCAGCATAAAGTTGGCGAATACGTACTTTTTCTTTATTAGGCAAACCGCTTGGCATTGGGCCACCCGGTACAAATACCGCAGGCAAATGACCAAAGCTTAATGCTGAAATCAACAGTCCAGGTACGATTTTATCGCAAATACCTAGGAACAAAGCACCATCAAACATATTGTGGCTTAAGCCAATCGCAGCTGACATTGCAATAACGTCACGGCTAAACAATGATAGCTCCATGCCCGCTTGGCCTTGAGTCACGCCATCACACATTGCTGGTACACCACCGGCAAATTGTGCAACGCCGCCGGCATCCACTGCAGCTTGCTTAATTAGATCAGGGTAATCTTTATATGGTTGGTGGGCTGATAACATATCGTTATAAGCTGAGATGATACCGATGTTAGCTTTAACTGTAGCTGATAAGTCGGCTTTTTCTCCTGCTGAACAGGCAGCAAAACCATGAACTAAGTTACCACACGCTAATTGGGCGCGATGAGGACCACTTTCAACAGCAGCATCAATACGAGCTAAATATTTAGATCGACTGTCACGGCTTCGTTCAATAATGTCATTGGTAACGCTTTCTAGTACTTGATGGACCATATATGCTTCTCTTCTCTATCGCTTTATTCTGGCTGTAATCAGCATGACTCTTTGTCATTAGATTATCTAAAATAAGCTACTAATAAATTTATAAGTTGACCGCTAATTATACCCTAAATCAGCATTTACCGCTATCTTAGCCAGATAAGGCCTTCTGATTTCATCATGGTACTGTATTCATAATCCATGACAATAAGATGACTTGTGGCACAGTTACTAAGGGTAGAAACAAGGCAATTTTCCAAGAACCCGTTGTCTCACGTAATGACATAATCTCCGTGTAATCTGTCGATACACCTGTCATTAAAAAGGCAAAACCATTACCAGGTGCCTGTGCTCGCGTGACTAAATCCGCAGCAATCGGCGTAGAACCTTCCGAACAAATTTCCAAAATAGTCGCGATAAGTAAGGTCATGCCCAAACCCGCTAATGTAGCCCCAAAATATGTTTGAAAACTATCAATAGGTACAAAAGTACGAATGGCTGCAGCCAGTAATACGCCAAGTAATAACCAACGTACTATCATCCGTGAATCTTTAAGTCCCTCCCACAGCATCGTTGTCCACCAGTTGAAATCTAATCGTGCAGCACTGAAGCTTTTTTTGGCTTCTGGCCATACTTTAAAATCAACGGCTTCAATTGTATTGGGATTGGCTGGTAATGACTCTATTTGTACTAACCAAACAAATACTAGGCCACTGATAATTCCAATAGCCATAGAGCAAACGATAAAGAGTAAGGTCCACTGCCAACCAATTAAGGCTATCAAGATAACTGTCAATGACAATGAGTTCCACGGACTAGCAATTAGAAAGGCCATAACTTGACCTAAACTGGCTCCGCGTTGATAAAGCCTCATCGCCACTAATAAAATGCCATGACTACATAGATCTAGAAATACGCCAGCAAAGGTTGCTCTGACTATACCAACAAAACTATCCCCCTTACCTAATAGTGATGTAACAAACTCTCTCGGAACACGGCCTAACAGACCAACAAAAAACATTCCTAGGGCTAAGCCTAGCCACATAGTATTCATTAGCTCACGTACCGCTTCGCTCATCGCAGCCAAAGACGTCGACATCGTGTTAATTTCGCTATTAAAAAAAAGGTCCAAACAATATGCCATTGTCACTAAGATCAAGGTTGACCAAAGTAATTTATCTGGTCGCGCTTTATGGCCTGTATCCTCTGTACAACATGACGAACTAACGACAGGTTTAGCATGTGCACAACTGTCATTTTTTGTTATTGGTTCAACAGTATCGTCACTACAACAAGATGATTCTTTAGGTGGTTCAGGTGCTCCACAACACGATGACATATAAACTCCTCCTAATCTTAAGGTATGATCTACGTTTATTGTACGACCTAACAACCCCATTGAAAATTCATTTGCAAAGGCAGTAACAACATGATTGAAGGCAAACCTCTACGAACTGTACGTAGCTTTGTACGTCGTGAAGGCAGGCTCACGCCAGCACAACAACGTGGTATAGACGAATTATGGCCAGACTTCGGTATCGATGAAGGTGACCAAATATTGGACTTAACCACCCTATTTAAGCGCGATGCTGCCAAAGTACTCGAAATAGGTTTTGGCAATGGTAGTTCGCTTGCAAAGATGGCCGCCGATCAACCCGACCAGGACTTTATCGGTGTTGAAGTCCATCGTCCTGGTGTTGGCCAGCTATTAAATAGCATCGGTGAACAAAACTTAACGAACCTTCGAGTTGCTTGCACAGATGCCGTTGAACTGCTTAAGCATCAAATCGCTGATAACAGCCTTGATCGAGTCCAACTCTATTTTCCCGATCCTTGGCATAAAAAGCGTCACCATAAACGTCGTATTATTCAACCTGACTTTGTCGCTTTATTGGCAAAAAAATTGAAGACTGGCGGCCATTTACATATGGCTACTGACTGGGAACATTACGCTGAACATATGCTAGAAGACTTATCTAGTAGCGATGAATTTATTAATTGTGGCGATCAGACAGGTTTCATTCCAAGGCCCGACTATCGACCTCTAACCAAATTTGAACAACGTGGTCATCGTTTAGGTCACGGGGTTTGGGACTTGTTGTTTAAACGAGGTTAAGCCTTAACAAATATTTGCAATTAATATTTATATAATGCAACCTTCATGCTAAATATTTTAACAGGATACAAGTGGTTATGGCGCAGTATAAACAAGTTAAATTAAGTGTACTTTTAGTTGCATCAACATTCAGTACACTCAGTTACGGTGCCGGATTTGCCATTCAGGAACAAAGTGTTACCGGTTTAGGTCGAGCTTTTGCTGGTAGTGCTGCTGTAGCTGAAGATGCTAGCACCATATTCTTTAACCCTGCTGGTTTAACCCAATTAAAACATACAGAAATTGATTTTGGTATTCACTACATTAAACCTAAAAGTGATTTCTCTGACGATGGATCAACTGTACCTAACTTGGGTGGTGGTGGTTTTTTTGGCCAAGCATTAACTGGTGGCGGTGATGATGCAGGTAAAGAAGCACTCGTGCCAAATTTATATTACGCTCAGCCTCTAAATGATAAAGTCGTCGTCGGCCTTGGCATCAATGCTCCATTTGGTTTAGTCACTGAATATGACGATACCTGGAAAGGTCGTTATCACGCAGTTAAATCAGATCTTATGACCATTAACATCAACCCCACGATAGCGTTTAAAGCTACTGACAAGCTCTCTTTTGGTTTTGGTTTAGATTTGCAGTATGTAGATGTTGAGTTGACCCAAATGGCAGATCTAGGGGGGAAAGTTGGCTTTCCTCAAGCTGCTGATGGTTCAGTCAAACTAACTGCAGATGATTGGAGTTGGGGCTATAACCTCGGCCTAACTTATCAAGTGCATCCAGCAACACGACTTGGTTTAGCTTACCGCTCTAAAATATCCCATACCGTGAATGGCGATGGTAAATTAAAAGATGCTTCAGGTGCTATCGTATTTGATGAAAAACTCAAAGCTAGGATGACTGTTCCTGAAAGCCTCTCATTTGCTGTACACCATGAGCTCAATAAACAATGGTCCATTATGGCTGATGCAACCTGGACTCGTTGGAGCCGTTTTCAAGCTTTGATCATCACTTCGGAAAATGGAAACTTTGACGAAAATAAAGAAGAAAAATGGGAAAACTCTATGCGTTATGGCATAGGTGTTGACTATAAGCATAATGATAAATGGACGTTCCGCAGTGGTATTGCCTATGACGAAAGTCCAGTATCAGATGATTACCGTACTGCACGAATTCCAGGCAATGATAGAAAGTGGTTATCTGTCGGTGCAAGCTATCAACTGCAAGATAATATTATTATTGATGCTGGCTACACCCACCTATTCGTAAGTAACCCAAAAATTGATGAAACAGATAGCAACGGTTACACACTTAAAGGTGAATACGAAGCTAGCGTCGACTTATTAGCAGTTCAAGTACGTTGGTTATTCCTATAGCAGCTAAAAGTTAATAATTGTGACAACGACAGATTTAATCCGCCCTGAACAGGCTAAGACTTTATATGGTTTATTCCAGCAACGCGTGCAACGTACGCCTGACCAAGCCGCATATCGTAGTTATAACAGTAGCGATAAAAGTTGGCTAGATATCAGTTGGAATGAAGCTGCTATGCAGGTTGCTCGCTGGCAAGCAGCCTTATTGAAAGAGAATTTACAACCCGGCGATCGGGTTGCACTCAATTTACGAAACTGTAAAGAATGGGTGTTTTTTGATCAAGCAGCTATGGGCCTCGGCTTAGTTGTTGTTCCTCTCTACCCTGACGATCGACCTGATAATGTTGCTTACATACTGCAAGATGCTGATGTAAAGCTCGTGTTGCTGCAAAATGTTAAGCAATGGCAGCGATTACAACCAGCCATTACTGAAGAGCATCACCTACAACGTATTTTAATTAATAATCCAGATGACACTGCAGTAGAACCACTGGCTTTATATGTCAATGATTGGCTATCAAACGACTCGGCTATTCTTCATGACTGTCCTAGCCAACCAGAACAACTCGCCTCTATTATTTATACGTCCGGCACTACTGGCAAACCTAAAGGTGTAATGCTTAGCCATCATAATATGCTATCTATTGCATGGGGAGCATTACAATGTTGTGATATCAGCACCAGCGATGTATTTTTATCATTCTTACCGCTCTCCCATACCTTAGAACGTACTGCCGGTTATTATCTACCCATCATGGCGGGGGCTACTGTTGCTTACTCTCGTGGTATTCCACAACTTGGTGATGACATGCTACAAGTCAAACCAACAATTTTAATTGCAGTCCCCCGCGTATTTGAACGTATTTATAGTAGGTTACATAATCAACTGGCAAAAAAATCATTCATCGCTAAGAGCCTGTTTAATACAACAATCAATGTTGGTTGGGCACGTTTTTTATATCAGCAAAAACAGCAATATTGGCGGCCGAAATTACTATTATGGCCAACATTAGAAAAGTTAGTTGCAAGTAAAGTACAACAGAAATTAGGCGGAAATATTCGGCTAATAGTAACTGGCGGTGCTGCACTATCTGAGCAAGTTTCAAAACTCTTTATAGGGCTAGGCCAACAAATACTACAAGGTTATGGTTTAACTGAAACCAGCCCCGTTATTAGTGTTAATGAACCCAAGAGTAACTTTCCAGCAAGTGTTGGCAGCCCGCTTCAAGGGATTACTGTCAGTATCGGTGATAACGATGAGTTATTAGTTAAAGGCCCAGGCAATATGATGGGCTATTGGAATAACCATAAAGCCACTGCTCAGACGATAGACTCCGATGGCTGGTTACATACCGGTGATCAAGCTCGTATTAGCGAACAAGGTCATATCTATATTACCGGTAGAATCAAAGATATTTTAGTACTCAGTAATGGTGAGAAAGTACCGCCAACTGATATTGAAGCCGCTATTTTAAGTGATGAAACTTTCGACCAAGCTATTGTTGTTGGTGAAGGTGAATCATACTTAGCCGCCCTCCTAGTCCTTAATTCCGATCTTTGGTTCAGTTTAGCTAAGCGGCATCATCTTGATCCCTTTGATCATGATAATTTGAATGATCAAAAGCTACACAATGAAATCATCCAGCGCTTAAAACAGCTCCTGCATGACTTTCCAAGCTATACCAAAATACGTCGGGTTACCTTAACACTAGAACCCTGGTGTATTGAAAATGACTTATTAACAGCTACATTAAAAGTGAAACGTAACAAAGTTATCGAACACCATCAAGCTGATATAGACTCAATGTTCAGATAAAAAAAAGGCCATATAATCAATATATGGCCTTTTCAAATTTAAGCCGCTGAGCTTTATTTTCCCATCTGTGGCAGTGATAAGATCACGCCACCAGTATCACCTGATAATAATGTCTGCGGGTAACTACCATTCCAGCGTTGTACACTGTTGTAGTCAATCAATTCTTTAGTCACTGAACGAGCTAATACCTTATTTGCATTGGCTTGTGCTTCAGCTTCTTTTAAAATTCGGTAAGCTTCAGCATCTGCTTGAGTACGTTTAGCATTGGCATCAGATACGGCTGCTTGCTCTCGCGCTTCAGCTTGTTTCACTTGTTGCTGTGCTTGTTGCTCTACAATTTTCAACTGTGCTTTTTCACGCTCTAATTGTTCTTGGCGTTCTTTTGTTTGAATGACGGCACTAGTTACTACTTGCGGTAAGGTAATATCACGAAATAATACTGCTTCAACAATGACACCTTTTGGCTCTAAATAACTCTTTAGGCCTTCTTCCATATAGGTTTGCATTTTTAACTGTACTGAATCGATATAAAAGTCTTGCGATTGATCAACCGTTTTACCCGCTTCTCGTAATAAAGACCGTACTTTAGGTGTTACGTGTTTAGATACCACGTCTTCTAAACGACCTGTTTCTTGGAAAATTCTTGGTGTACGGTCCCCAGCTAGACGAAATGTCACCGATACATCCATCGATGTTTTCAACTTGTCTTGCGAAGGAACTTGCACCTTATCCCATGTATAGGTCAACTGTCGAAGGTCAAACACGGTAAAGTCCAGTAAAGGGTTAACAATATGGAACCCTTCATCATATGCTTCGCCTTGCACATTACCAAACAGCGTAGCCACCTTATTATGACCCGCTTTAACGGTAGTATAGGAATTCATTGCTACTAACAATATAAAAGCAACGATGATGATGCCTGCAACAGGTGTAGATTTATTCATAGTTTATCCTTATCTAAACATTCTGGAATTAAATGCATCGCAGCCTCAACAGTATGAAATGAACCAAAGATCAATACTCGACCACCTTGTTCAGAATCACTCATCGCTTGATGATAGGCGTGCTCAACAGTTAAACAATTTATGGTTTTTTTGCTACCAACTATAGTGGCTACTTTTTCAGTTAATGCTGCTGCAGTCATTCCTCGACTACCATCAAGGCCAGCAATATACCAATTATCGATGATAGGTTTTAATGGTGCAATAACAGCATCCACATCTTTATCTTTAAGCATGGCAAGTACAGCATATGTTTGTACATTATCAGGCAGATCTGCTAATAAATCGGCTAAATTACACGCACCTTGATGATTATGAGTGACATCAAGGATCCGTTTAACCTTCCCCTCAATCACTTGGAAACGTCCCGCTAAACTAACATGCTGTAATCCGTATTTTATTGCCGCTAAATCAACCTGAAAGTTGTGCTGATTTAACAATGCAATAACTTGTAATACAGCTGCTGCATTTTGTAATTGGTAATTACCCACTAAAGCCGGTAAAGGTAGGCTTGGCCAATTATAATCTGCATTATGCCAATGCCATGTTGCAGCCTGTATCTCACTAAAATAGGCTTGTTCAGCAACAAAGCAATTAGCATTTAAACTAGCAGCTTTATCTAACACACTTGCTGCTGGCTGAGATTCAGAACAAACAACAGCTTGTTCAGCTCGAATAATTCCCGCTTTTTCTGCAGAGATTTGTTCTCTATTGTTACCTAACCATGCCGTATGATCTAAGGATATTGGTGTTATTAAGGCAATATCTGCATCAAATAAATTAACCGCGTCTAAGCGCCCGCCCATGCCAACTTCTAAAATAACAATATCAACGTCTTGCTGACAAAAAATATCAATTGCCGCTAAGGTGGCAAACTCAAAGTAGGTTAAAGAGACGTCATGTCGTACTTGGTCAATACGCTCAAAAGACTGACATATTTCATTATCTGAACAAGGGTGGCCAGCTACACAGATACGTTCGTTATAACGCAATAAATGAGGCGAGGTATATGTACCTGTTTTATAGCCTGCTGCACGTAATATTGAGTCTAGCAGTGCAACAGATGAACCTTTGCCATTAGTACCTGCAACGGTAATTACTGTGAAAGGTAATTTGGATTTATTCCTTAAGCGCTGCCAAACTTCACCTATTCTCGCAAGGCCAGGGTCAACCTCAGTGAAATGCAGAGTTTCCTGCCAAGCTAACCATTCAGACAGGCTATCAAATCGCATCGTTAAACCTATGCTTAGACGGCAATACGTTTTTGGAGCACAGATAAAATACTGGCTAAACGATCACGCATATTACGTCGATCAATAATCATATCAACCGCACCATGCTCGACCAAAAACTCACTACGTTGAAAACCTTCTGGCAAGGTTTCACGGACTGTTTGCTCAATAACACGAGGGCCAGCAAAGCCAATTAATGCCTTAGGTTCTGCCACATTAATATCACCTAGCATCGCCAAACTTGCTGAAACACCGCCCATAGTTGGATCAGTTAATACTGAAATAAATGGCACGCCCGCTTTACTTAATTGAGCTAAAATTGCACTTGTTTTTGCCATTTGCATTAAAGAGAATAAACCTTCCTGCATACGGGCGCCGCCACTGGCAGCAAAACAAATTAAGGGAAGTCTTTTTTCTAATGCAACTTGAGCTGCTCGGACAAACTTTTCACCGACAACTGAGCCCATAGATCCGCCCATGAAGCTAAAGTCAAAAGCAACAACGACAACGGGTACAGAGTTAATCGTTCCTTCCATAGCTAATAGCGCATCATCTTCACCGGTCTTTTTCTGTGCTTGATGAATTCGATCTTTATATTTTTTACTGTCTTTGAATTTTAGCGTATCAACCGGTTTAATATTGGTTGCAAGCTCTGTGCGGCCATCTTCATCTAAGAAACTTTCCAACCGTATACGAGCAGTGATACGTTGATGATGATCGCATTTAGGACAAACATGTAAATTACGTTCTAGTTCAGCACGATACAGGACATTGTCACATTCTGGACATTTACACCACACACCCTCAGGTACAGAGCGACTACGAACAGTCGTACGAATTTTTGAAGGAATTAATTTTTCAAACCAACTCATTTTGTCACCTATAGTCTAGTTAGATAGCGGTTATTTCGCCATATCACGTGCATTAATTGCATGACGCATTTCTGCTAGCAAGCCCGCTACTGCAGCAGCCAACTCTTCTGGTCTATCAGCATGTTCTTCAATGCAACGTACCAATGTACTACCCACTACAACTGCATCTGCAACGTCAGAGACTGCGGCTGCAGATTTACCATCACGAATACCGAAACCAACCCCTAACGGTAAGTCGGTGCAGCGACGTAATTGTGATAGTTTATTGTCAACCTCAGAGACGTCTATTGTTGCTGAACCAGTCACACCTTTGATGGATATATAGTAGATAAAACCTTTGGCATGTTTAGCAATTTTAGCCATGCGTTCTTCAGTAGTGGTTGGAGCAACTAAAAAGATCGTATCGATACCGTGTTTATCCATTAAAGGAAGGAAATCATCTGATTCTTCAGGAGGTAGATCTACCGTCAATACACCATCAACGCCAGCTTGTTGTGCTTTTTGAGCGAACGTTTCATAGCCCATTGCTTCAATAGGATTGGCATAGCCCATCAGCACAACAGGAGTTTCAGTATCTTTTTCTCGAAATTTTTCAACCATTTCTAAAACATGATTCAAGCTCATGTCATTTTTTAATGCTCGCTCACAGGCTTTTTGTATAACGGGACCATCTGACATAGGGTCTGAAAATGGAATCCCTAACTCTAAGATATTCGCCCCCGCATCCACCAACGCATGCATCAATGGCACCGTTACCCAAGGTTCTGGATCACCAGCTGTCACGTAAGGAATTAACGCTGTTTGCCCATCTGCTTTTAAATTTTCAAAACATTGACTAATACGACTCATCGTTTATCCCCCAAAATCCAAACCAGCCAATGCTGCAACCGTGTGCATATCTTTATCGCCACGTCCTGATAAATTTACTAACAAAATTTGATCAGATGACATGGTAGCAGCCAGCTTACTTGCATAGGCAAGAGCATGACTCGATTCTAAAGCAGGAATAATTCCTTCCATGCGGGTTAAATCATGGAATGCCTGCAAAGCTTCATCATCTGTTACAGACACATAATTAGCACGACCAATGTCTTTCAGCCAAGCATGTTCAGGGCCAACGCCAGGGTAATCCAAACCAGCAGAAATCGAATGTGTTTCAATAATCTGACCATTTTCATCTTGCATTAGATAAGTGCGGTTACCGTGTAACACGCCTGGTGTTCCTGCACATAATGGTGCTGAATGTTGGCCAGTCTCTATTCCGTGGCCAGCACCCTCGACACCATACATTTGAACGTCTTCATCACCGATGAAAGGATGAAATAAACCAATAGCATTAGAGCCACCACCAATACAGGCAACTAAAGCATCAGGTAATTTTCCTGTCGCTTGTAAAATTTGCTTACGTGCTTCGCGACCAATAATGGCTTGAAAGTCACGAACCATTTCAGGGTATGGATGTGGGCCGGCAACAGTACCAATAATGTAAAATGTATTATCAACATTGGTCACCCAATCGCGTAGAGCTTCATTAAGTGCATCTTTTAAGGTTCGCGAGCCAGATTCAACTGGCACCACTTCAGCACCTAATAGTTTCATCCGGTATACATTCTGAGCCTGACGTTTTACATCTGCTGCGCCCATATAAACTACGCATTCCATTCCTAAACGAGCAGCAACTGTTGCAGTAGCAACACCATGTTGACCGGCACCTGTTTCAGCAATGATGCGTGTTTTACCCATCCGTTTAGCTAATAAGGCTTGGCCAATAGTGTTATTAACTTTATGCGCGCCGGTATGGTTCAAATCTTCCCGTTTAAGGTAGATTTGAGCACCACCCATTTTTTTGGTCCAGTTTTCTGCCAAGTAGATTGGAGATGGTCGACCAACAAAATCAGCTAAATCTTTGTCCATCTCAGCTTGAAAATCAGCATCAGTTTTATAATGGTTATAAGCTTCTTCCAAAGCATATATCGCTTCCATCAATGTTTCACCGACAAAACGCCCACCATAAGGACCGAAATGGCCGTCATCGTCAGGGTATGTATCGTAATATTCTTTATCTACTTGCTTAACCATTAGCTACCTCTTGCATGAAAGCGCTTATTTTTTGATGATCTTTAATTCCCTTTGACTGTTCAACACCACCACTGACGTCGACTGCATAGGGTTGCACTTGTTTTATTGCTTGTGCCACGTTCTCTACATTTAAACCACCGGCTAGAATAAGCGGTTTATTTATTTGTTTAATTAATGACCAATCAAACACTTGGCCAGTCCCTCCTGGAACACCTGCTTGGTAACTATCTAACAACAATGCAGATGCAGAGGAATAGCTATCAGCAATGGTCACTAAATCAACATCGTCACGCATTCTGATTGCTTTTAAATATGTTTTACCAAACTGTTCACAATAATCAGCTGTTTCATCACCATGAAATTGCAAAACATCTATGGGTAATGCATCGATACACGCCTGAACATATTCTACTTCCGCGTTAACAAATAACGCCACAACATCAAAAAAAGGCGGTAAATCAGCAATAATTTGTTTTGCTTGCGGGATGGAAACAGCTCTTGGACTATCAGCGTAAAACACTAAACCCAAAGCATCGGCACCATTTTCAATTGCAATTTCAGCATCTTGGCGTCGAGTTATGCCACAAATTTTTACACGTGTTCTCATTCAGTATAATCAAAGATAATAATTCAACTTGATACTCTACCAGAGCACAGGAAAAGCTGACACAGTTGGCAGTGAATATTGTTCAGGATACTGCACATCAACAAAATACAAACCCTGTGGTGGAGACGTTACTCCTGCTTGAGATCTATCTTTACTTTCTAATACTTGCTTGGCCCAGTCAACGGGTTCCTTACCTTCACCAATAGCCACTAATACACCCACAATATTTCTCACCATATGGTGTAAGAACGATTGAGCAACCACATCAATAGCAATACAATCATCTCGTCGAGTAATTGTAATTGACTCCATTGTCTTCACCGTATTTTGTGACTGACAATCTTTAGCTCTAAATGCTGAAAAGTCATGATGACCAACTAAATGATTTGCAGCGGCTTGCATTAACTGTTCATCTAAAGGTTTAAAGTACCACCACATACGATTATCGTGCACAGCCGAACGACTAGTTCGGTTCAATAGTAAATAGCGATAGCTACGTTTGACAGCAGAAAATCGAGCACTAAAATTATCGTCAACCGGTCTTGCCCAAACGACATTAATATCTTTCGGTAAGTTCGTATTTAATCCTAAGATCCAATTACGTTCAGCACGCTCATTCGGACTATCAAAATGTACTACTTGGCTCAGTGCATGGACGCCGCTATCCGTTCTACCAGCAGCAACAACTCTTACATTATGATTTGCGACAGTCGTTAATGCCTTTTCTAAACAACCTTGAACTGTTCGCTGGTTCGGTTGTACTTGCCAACCTGAAAAATGGGTACCGTCATATTCAACCCCTAAAGCTACACGCACCCACACTCCTCACTACGATAAATCATTTAATAAATTTTGTGCTCGACCTTTCTGTTCATCACTACCTTCGTTCAGAACTTCATCAAGAATACTTTTAGCACCTTCCGGGTCACCCATATCAATATAGGCTGATGCTAAATCTAATTTAGTTTCAGCTTCATCAATTTCATCGAAATCACCTAAATCAAACTCAATGTCACTATTTTCGTCTACAGGTTCAATCTCTACTTCAGGTATTGAGCTAACTGGTTGCTCGCCTAATTCTTGGCTCGCATGCAATAAGTCAGCATCTGAAATCATAGCCAACGACTCATCTTCTAGTGGTTCGTCGAGGTTAAATTCAGTATCGATATCTAATGACTGTTCTGCTGAAGCGTCGGTCTCAACAGATAACTCATTAGTGGCGATGTCAAGTTCAGGCTCTAGTGCTTCATTAGTTGATGATGTTTCAATATCCAATGTCATTGGAGCATCAAACTCCTTGCTAACGTCATCATCAAGCGTATCAGTACTGTCCAAATCAAAATTAGTATCAAAGGCCATTAAGTCATCATCATGATTTGACTCAGTGACAGGTTCTGACTCGTCATTGTCTGCTTTAAAGTCGTCGAGATTAAACTCTAAATGGTCAGGTTCATCAGCAGTTTCGCCCTCGGTTTGCTGAGTTAAAGATTCAGCAGCCGTGCTTTTTTCTTCACTTTCAATGTTTGTCGATTCAACCGTGTCCACAAGATTAGTTGGTTGTGGCGGTATGAATAGGTCATGTTCTGGTACTAATTCATGGCCCCACTCTGCTACGTCATCCCATTCAGGACTCTCAGTATTAATCGTAGATTGCTCGACTAATGCAATATATTCATCAACTAGTTGTTGTTTATATAAAACAAACAATGTTTTTAAAATGACACTGCGGTTATTAGGCTCGAGTAAATCAGCTTGCTCTAATGCTGTTTTTGCTTGTACATAATCAGCATACCCAACAAACATATCAGCTTGATTAATAAAGTCTTCTACCGTTTTTTCCGGCTGCTTCGAATTCACTAAATCTGAGTTATCTTCAACATCATTATTTAGAACCGAGACAGTTGGCTGTGTAGCAACGTCATCATCTGATTCAATTTTTTCAACAGCTTCATCCCAGCTTACTGCCGGTCTATTTCGATGACGGATCACTAGCCATATGAGCAACAATATTAATAGACTACCCAGCAGTGCAGTCATTTTATTTTGAGTAACATAGGCTTTAATTTGATTGACAATGCCATTAATTTGTTCATCTTCAACCATCATGGAAATATCAATATTATCCATCACATCTGAAATAACGGACTGCTCAGCTTCTATAGATGGAGTATCTTCAGTCAAGCTCGAATCAATAACTGCCTGCTCTGTTACTACGGTTTCAGAGTCACTATTTACAGATAAGTCATCAGCTGCAATCGATTCTTCCAGTTCATTATCTAATGATTCACTCGCTATTGCAGCTGATGCAACACCATCACTCTGCTGTATTAAAGCTAATGCTTCATCAACAATAGCTTCGGCACTTTCAGCAACCGAGGCATCGCCTTGTTGCTCTTGATGTAACAAGTGTTGTAAGCGGGCAAGATCTGGGTCTTTTAAAGCAATAATTCGGCGCAGTGTTTCCAACTGCTCTTCCATTGCCATCATTCGTTCTTTAAAATCAATATTTTCCTGAGCTTGCGCTTCGATTGTTTCTTGAGCGAACGTTAGTTGTTCACTCAATTTGCTAATATCGCTATCACCTTGCAAAGAATGATTTTCATCATTTAATGAAGTTTCATCTGAAGGAACCAATAACTTCAATCGTGCATTATCATCATTAAGAACAGCGTCAGCATCTGTTGTATCAGCAACAACTTGTTCAGTAGTTGTTGATACTTGCTCTTCTGTCGTCACGTTTAGATCAGCTACAGCTTGTGAGACTGGCTGTTGAACTTTATTTCTATTTTTCCATAGATCATTCTGTTCAGATACGCCAGCCGTAGCTTGTGCTTTATTTAAACTGTTAATGGTATCTAAACTTGGAATATCTAATGTATGACCTGCTTTTAGGCCATTGATATTATTGCGGTGAAACGCAGTCGGGTTGTGCTTTAATAAGGCCATCATCATCTGATTAACAGATAATGATTTCTCGGGCCGAGTTTTAATCGCTATATTCCACAGCGTATCTGTTTTATCAGTCGGACCATATTTCGTAGCTGAGTACACTTCAGCTTCATCAGGTTGATATTCCGTTGCTTTAGGTACCGACTTTACTTTAGTAGCTGTTTTTTTTGCTATAACTGCTTTTTTTGCTTGTGGTTGTGTGCGAATGCTTTTCGGTGGATCTAATAACACCGTATATTCGCGTATCAATCGACCTTGACCAGTAGTCGCGATTATCAAAAAATCTAATAATGGTTCTTTAACTGCATAGTCCGATTGCACAGTAATGTGGGTAACACCATTAATTTGCACAACCTCAAACTGTAGTTGCGATAAAATATGGCTCCGTTCTAGACCCGCTTTATCAAACTCAGTAGTTGAAGCTAATTTAACTTGCAGGGAATCGGCTTCACCGGGACGTAATGTAGTAACAGCAATCTCAGCTTTAAACGGTTCGTTTAATGCCGATTGCAGGTCTAACTTACCTAAGCCAAATGCATGAGATGCAAAAGGGGTTAACAATCCTAACGCACTTGCAACAGCCCAACTGGCAAATGTTTTGTTCCTCATGACTCCCCCCTCCCTTTCATCTATCCGTAAACGTTATAGGTATTTATCAACCAAAACTTCAGCAATCTGAACACTATTTAAAGCAGCACCTTTACGTACATTATCTGCTACTACCCATAAATTCAAACCATTAGGATGAGAAATATCTTCTCTTATACGTCCAACATAGACTGGATCCGATCCTGACGCATCAGAAACAGCAGTTGGGTAACCACCATCTTCATGTTCATCAATTACAACGATGCCTTCAAATTCGGATAATAATTTACGTGCAGCTGCAGCAGTTAGCTTATCTTTTGTTTCTAAATGCAATGCTTCTGAGTGGCCATAAAAAACAGGAACTCGAACAGCAGTTGGGTTAACCAAAATACTGTCGTCGCCCATGATTTTTTTGGTTTCCCAGACCATTTTCATTTCTTCTTTGGTATAGCCATTGTCTTCAAAGACATCAATATGTGGCAATACGTTAAATGAAATTTGTTTCGGATACACTTTCGTTTCAACCGAACGGCCATTTAATAATGCGGCAGTTTGTTTAGCCAGCTCATCCAGTGCTGGTTTACCTGTGCCTGACACAGCTTGATAAGTACACACATTTACTCGTGTAAGGCCAACAGCGTCATAGATTGGCTTTAAAGCAACGACCATCTGAATAGTAGAACAGTTTGGGTTTGCAATGATGCCACGCTTTTTGTAACCAGCAATTGCTTCAGGATTTACTTCAGGAACAACCAGTGGAATATCATCATCATAGCGGAACTCAGATGTATTATCGATAACAACACAGCCGGCCTCTGCAGCGATAGGTGCATACACTTTTGAAACGCTAGCGCCAGGTGAAAAAAGTCCTACTTGTACCTTTGAAAAGTCAAAAGTTGCCAAGTCTTCAACAATAATTGATTTATTACCGTAACTAACCGTGCTACCTGCTGAACGTTCACTGGCTAAAGCATATATCTTGCCCACTGGAAATTTGCGTTCATGCAATATTTCCAACATTGTTTCACCAACGGCTCCGGTTGCGCCAACTACGGCAACATCAACTTTTTTACTCACAATTCACCTAATCTTTAAATATTTAGTTAATTATAGCGCTGCAACGACTGCATCGCCCATTTCTGCCGTACCGACCTTGGTCATTCCTTCCGAATAAATATCCGCTGTACGGAGGTTTTGATCTAAAACGGTACTCACCGCTTTTTCAATTCGGTCGGCCATTTCAGCTTGGTCTAAGGTATAGCGTAGCATCATCGCAACAGATAAGATGGTTGCTAATGGGTTAGCTATATTTTGACCGGCAATATCAGGTGCAGAACCGTGAATTGGTTCATACATGCCTTTACCGTTTTCATCCAAAGAAGCCGATGGCAACATGCCGATTGACCCCGTCAACATTGACGCACAGTCAGATAAAATATCACCAAACATATTTGTAGTTACCATAACATCAAACTGCTTTGGTGCACGTACCAACTGCATTGCTGCATTATCAACGTACATGTGGCTTAGTTCGACATCACTGTAATCGTTGGACAAGCTAGTCATCGTTTCACGCCATAACTCGGTGCATTCTAAAACATTGGCTTTATCAACTGAGCACAAGCGACCTTGTCGTTTCTGAGCAATATCAAAGGCAACTTTACCAATGCGATTAACTTCACTCTCACGGTAAACTAAGGTATTGAAACCTTCTTTTTCGCCATTTTCTAAAGTACGTACACCACGTGGTTGACCGAAATAAATACCACCTGTCAGCTCGCGAACAATCATTAAATCAAGTCCGGCAACGACCTCTTTTTTCAATGTAGACGCATCTGCAAGTTGTGGGTATAAAATCGCTGGTCGTAAGTTTGCAAACAAATTTAACGCTGAGCGAATACCTAATAGACCTTTTTCAGGTCGAACGCTGATATCTAATGATTCCCACTTATAGCCACCAACAGCACCCAATAAAATACCGTCCGCTTGGCGTGAAATATTCAAAGTTTCTTCAGGTAATGGTGTACCAGTTTCGTCGTATGCAGCGCCACCGATCAAGCCATACTCTAACTCTATCTCCAAACCATCTTGTTTTAATCTTTCCAAGATCTTAACGGCTTCTGCAACAATCTCTGGACCAATGCCGTCACCGGCTAATACTGCAATTTTTTTTGTCATTATTTCTTTAATTCACTATATATTTTGGAAATGGCATACGGTTTATGAAAACAACCAAGGAGCCTGCTGTTTTCGTTGATGCTCATACGCTTGAATATCATCAGTATGTTGAAGCGTCAGACCAATATCATCTAGGCCATTCAACAAACTATGCTTTTTAAATTCATCCACATCAAATGAAATTTTCTCACCATCAGCTAACTCGATAGTTTGCTCAGACAAGTCTACAGTTAACTTATAACCCGGAGTCGACAATACACTTTCAAATAAACTATCGATGATAGTTTCATCTAATTTGATGGCCAAAATACCATTTTTACTAGTGTTATTGAAGAAAATATCTGCAAAACTTGACGCAATAACAACTCGAATACCAAAGTCATCTAAAGCCCAGACCGCGTGTTCGCGGCTAGAGCCACAACCAAAGTTTTCTCGTGCTAATAAGATAGAGCCGCCTTGATAGCGCTCATGATTTAATACAAATTCTTTATTTAAAGGTCGGCCTGAACAATCTTGACCAGGTTCGCCAAGGTCAAGGTAACGCCACTCATCAAACAAATTAGGACCAAAGCCACTACGCTGAATTGATTTAAGAAATTGTTTAGGAATAATAGCATCGGTATCAACATTAGGACGATCTAACGGGATAACAATGCCTTGCTCAACTGTAAATGCTTGCATTAGGTGTACTTCACTTTAAAACTAAAATTTATTTTTGTTTATGATTAAAAATCAAATAAAAACTAACAGGAACCGTATAACCGATTGATGGTAGTTTTGCTAAATCGCGTAATTTATTAATACCTGCAACTAGAGAAAAGTCATCTGCCTTGACCAATACCGGTTGACTACTCACAACTGATATTTTCGCACCGACCAGCCTCGTGACAATGATATCTAATGAAACGGGTTGTTTGAAACCGTGCAATTCTAACTCAGTATCAATTGTCATCGCAGCACTGGCACCTTCTGCAATAGCATCTAACTTTTCTAAATCTATCGTGGCTGTTAACTTAGCGGTAGCAAATTGTTCAACCTCAAACAAATGCGTTTTCATCCGTTCATTACGTATCTCAATATTGGTATCAACGCTAGCTAAATCAATAGTTAGAGAAAATTGACCTTGCTCGGTCAACTGACCTTGGATATCAGTAAATTTATGAACTTCAGCCACATGAGATTTCTTAATAGAAATAAAGTTTAATTGTGACTGAGATGCGTTTAACTGCCATTCGCTAGCATTGCTGACAGTTACAAAACTTGATGTAATTAGAACAGCTGTACTTAGTAACAGGCTAAGTTTATTTTTTTTCATTCTATTTCCATTAATTGATGATGGTTATTTCACCTTCGATGGCGTCATACTCGTTGGTCAACTCATCAACTGATTTGGTAACCTCATCAATAATTGATGATTTTAAAACAATAATTTCAACACGACGATTACGCGCACGATTTTCAGCAGTATCATTTGGCGCTAATGGCTTAGTATCAGCATAACCTTCTAAAACAAAACGCTCCGGTGGCATTTGATGATACCTAAGCAACTCATGAACAACTGATGTAGCTCGTGATGTTGATAATTCCCAGTTAGATCGATATCTCGGTGTATTAATCGGTATATCGTCGGTATAACCAGCGACTGCAATTTGACCATTTGTTTTCACTAAAACATCGTGAATTTTTTGTAAAATTGGTACGAAAGCTTTATTCAGTCGTGCATCCCCTGATGGAAAAGAGCCTTTCTCACGAATACGAATAACGATGCGATTTAACTGACTTTCAACATCAATTAAACCTTCCGCAATTTCACCTTCTAATGCTTCTTTAAACTTTTCAACTTCTTCGGCAATTTCTTTTTGCTGTTCTTTAGCTACATCCTCAGCATCCATTTTCACTTTCAATGCATCACGAGTTTCATCAATCGTATCCTGACGTACTTCCTTTAAGGGTGTAGGTCTTGGATCACCAGGACTAAACTCCTGAGCAATTATACTGGTGCCTTTAGGAATTTCATTAGCAGCAACTTCTCGTTGCACACCAAATGCATCTTCTAAGGACTTAACCACCATTTTGTACTTTAATGCATCCATTTCAGCAAATGACAATAACAATACAAAAAAGCACATCAATAATGACATTAAGTCTGCAAATGTCCCCATATAGGCAGGCAAGCCCTCAGGGGGACAATCACAATCATGTTCTTCTGCTTCTTCACTCATTTATATCACTCCGTGTAAGCCGTATGCGTTATGCAGCAGCTTCAGCAGCTTCTCCGCCGCTTTCACGTTTCGATTGTGGTAAGAAGTTTTTCAATAACTCTTCCAGTACCTTAGGATTTTGACCATCTTGGATACCTAAAACACTTTCGATAATAATAACTTTATTCATCTGCTCTTCGGTACTTCTTAATGCCAATTTATCACTCACCGGTAAAGCAAACATATTAGCTAGCATTGCACCATACAATGTTGTCAATAATGCAACTGCCATCGCTGGACCAATTGATTTTGGATCCGACATATTAGATAACATTTGTACCAAACCAACCAATGTTCCAATCATGCCCATAGCAGGACCGGCATCACCAATCTGTTTAAATATATCTTGGCCAATTTTATGACGACTTACGGTTTCATTCATTTCAGTTGTTAAAGCTTTTCTAACCACTGCTGGCTCATGGCCATCAACCAGCATACTGACACCTTTAGCTAATACTGGATTATTAATTTCTTGGCCTTCCAGTGCTAACAAACCTTCTTTACGAGCAATGCCTGCAAGTTCTACAACAATAGCGATTAACTCATCAGGTTCTTCTGCTTTATACAAAAAGGCTTTAAGTGCTGTTTTTATTGATCCAATAAATTGAGCAAGTGTGAATCGCATCATGACCACAGCTAACGAGCCACCTAATACAATAATCAGGGAAGGTATATTGACAAAAACCATTGCCCCCGAGCCCATTGCTATGGTGCCAATAATTAGTCCCCAAGCAAGTAACAATCCTATTAATGTAGCTAAATCCACTCAAACAACCCCTCAGTTGGCGCCAAAATAGATACGGCGAATACCTATATTTAAATACTAAACTTCAGTAATTCTACCCAATGCTGACTAAAAAATCTGTATATCTATTCATCAAAACATACTTTTAGCTGTTTTTTCTTCTTATACATAAAAAATGCAGGCAATAACAGCACTAAAACAACGCTCGCAAGCATCAGCAATGGCCATAAAACGGGTGAATTCCACAGTTGTTGACTCATTTGACGTTGCTCGGTATTAACCCTACGATATTTCAAGGTATTATTGGCCATTAAATTCGGCTTCACATTTTTATTCCAAGCATGATAAAGCGAAAATTGCTTTGGATGGAAGCCCCAAACCCAAGGTGATTCCTGACGAAGAATAACCATCATTTGTTCAATAATTTTTAATCGTGCTGCGGAATTATCCATCACTCGCATTTGTTCGAATAGAACATCAAACTGATCATTTTTATAATTAGCGGCATTTTCACCACTTGTAGACACCTTGCCATTAGGACCATAGAGCAAAAATAGAAAGTTCTCAGGATCGGGGTAATCAGCATTCCACCCCCATTGAAAGATTTGTGCCTGTCCCTGCCTCATCTTTTCTTGGAATCGATTGTAATCGGTATTTCTAATCACCAGTTGAATATTAAGTTTTTGAAACTGTTTGCGTAGCCAATCAAAATTTGCCTTCGCATCTGGTCCGCTAGCTGGCACATCAAAGTTTAAAATCAATGGTTCGCCCGTCTGTTTTGAACGACCATCAGGGTAACCCGCTTCTGTTAACAATTGTTTCGCATAAGCAAGTGATAGGCGTTGTGCTACGCCATTTTTCCATTGATACACATAAGTGTTCATGCCTTGTTGTCCATCTAAATGGCCAAAAATACCCGGCGGAATAGGTCCTTGGGCAGCAATGCCGCGACCGTTGGCAAAAATTGAAATATATTCTTCATAGTCAATGGCAATGGATATTGCTTGGCGTAGCTTTTTAGCTTGCTCTGTATAACCGCCGACAATTTCATCCAACATATTAAAACCAATATAAGAAGTTGAAGTTGCAATTGCTGTGCGTAACTCGATATTTTTTTCTTCCATAGAGGCACTTAAGCCAAAGTCGCCACTAGAGCCTACTTGGATAGCTTGATCAAAGCTGTCTGAATTGATGCCGCTTACGTCGTAATACCCCTGTAAGAATTTATTCCAATAAGATGTATTCTCCTTTTCTAAAGAGAATACAATTTTGTCTATAAAAGGAATCGCTAAGCCAGCATCAACTAATAAACCATTGCTGTCATCAGTAGCTTCGCCTTCTGAAGGATACAGTTCACCGTGAAAATTTGGATTTCTTTCCAGCACCATTTGTCGGTTAGGATCATTTTTGGTCAAATAATAAGGACCGGTGCCGACTGGGTACCAATCTAGTGAAATATTTTTATCTTGTAAGCCTTGCTGCTGGTAAAACAGGTCAGCTTCCCAAGGCATCGGTGCAAAAAATGGCATTGCTAACCAATAATTCAACTGCGGATATTTTCCTTTTACTTTTATTTGATAACGATACCGATCAATAAGCTTTACTCCGTCGATATCAAACATTGATAAATCAATTTCATTCGTTATTTGCTTTTGCTGTTGTAGTTTCTCGGCAAATTGTTTTAAACCAACTATGTGCTCAGCCATCAAACTCAATATTGGCGAATGAATTTCAGGATGCGCTAATCGTTTTATTTGATAAATATAATCAGCAGCCGTTAATTCTCGACTAGCCGTTAACTCAAAATCGGCTAAAGTATTAATTTTAGCTAAATCAGCTTTGTTCAGAGCATGGTATTGATAGGCACCGTTGTCTTGTCTGACGAAGGCAGGGTGTGGTTGAAAATTAATGCCTGGTTTAATGTTAATTTCATAAATACTGTAGACGATTGAGTCAGCAACAGCGTTAGCTGGAAGTTCATTACCTTGACCATCAAGATAACGTACTTCTGGTAGTTGAGTTGCCGTTAATGGAATCAGGCTATAAGGTCTATTTAAGTAGTGGTACTGTAAAGGTGGCTCATAGATTTGGCCGGTAAACTGAACTTCATTCGAACTGTATGACCGAGCAGGATCTAAATGCTTAGGACGTAAAGAAAACGATGAATACAAAACAGTTTGCTCATCGGCCTGTTCACTATACGGTGAGTTTATAGCACTTGGCTCACAGCCAACTAGCCCGACTAAGACTAGACAAAAAACAACAAGATGGCGCATAGTTTTCCTAGAGAATTCATACTGTGCAGATGATTATAGCTACAATTGACGTTGTATGCCCTTCCAGTATTTGCTCAAATCAGGTACTTTACTGTGCTTATTTTGTTATTTAGGAGACATCCATGGGATTTTTACAAGGCAAACGCGTTTTAATTGTAGGTATTGCTAGCCCTCGCTCAATCGCTTCGGGCATTGCACTCGCCATGGCTCGTGAAGGTGCTGAAATCGCCTTTACTTATCAAACAGAAAAATTAAAATCGCGCGTTGAAAAAATTGCCATCGAATGTGGCGCTAATCCCGCTTTACTATTCCCATGTGACGTCGCAGATGATGATCAAATCAATGCAGTCTTTGAACAATTATCCCAACACTGGGATGGCTTAGATACCATCATTCATTCTGTTGGTTTCGCACCTCGTGAGCAGCTACAAGGTAGTTATGTAGATAGTGTTACTCGTGAAGGTTTCGCCATCGCACATGATATTAGTGCATATAGCTTTGCTGCATTAGCAAAAGCAGGTAAGTCAATGATGGCTGGACGTAATGGTTCGTTACTGACATTAAGTTACCTAGGTGCTGAACGAGCAATTGAAAACTACAATGTTATGGGCGTTGCCAAAGCAAGCTTAGAGGCCAATGTTCGTTATATGGCTTACTCATTAGGTGAAGAAGGCACTCGAGTGAATGCTATTTCTGCGGGTGCGATCAAAACACTAGCCTCAGCTGGCATTGGAAACTTTGGAAAAATGCTGGCTTACGGTGAACGCAACTCACCATTACGTCGTAATGTAACGATTGAAGAAGTCGGTAACGTGGCTGCATTTATGTGCTCAGACCTAGCATCAGGTATCACTGGTGAAATCACCTATGTTGATGCAGGCTATAACATCGTCGGTATTGGTGATAAATAAATAACCATAAAAAGCAGAGTGCATTACTCTGCTTTTTTACGATCATAGTCAAAGTAATATGACTGTAATCGTAAATATTTCAGACATAAAAAAGGCGCTTTACGCGCCTTTTTTATTGCTTAACGTTTTAGTTAATTAAGGTTTTGATTAAATACTTCAATATTTGCATCAGCTTTTAGACTATCAATGAAAGCTTTAAACTCACTATCACCAATAACTCGTGATAAATTTTCTTGTAAGCCATCACGCTCTTCAGCTGCTATATCCTCAATATTACCCTTTTGTACCGCTGAGACCTTAATAACAATATAGTTGCCGTTAGTCGCTGTAAAACCAGCGTACTGTGCAACACTAGTCGTAGGCTTAGCCACAGAGAAAGCTTGTTCTAAAATCTGTGCGCTCACACCTTCGGTATTACGTTTAAACGACTCAGTTTGATGCCAGTTATTATCAGTAAATAAACTACTTGCATCACTCCCTGATTTTAATTGACTCAAGATAGACTCACCTTGCTCGGCGGCTTTCGCACTTGCTTGCTCAAACCGCATGGACTCTTCAATAGCAGGAGCCATTGACTCATAAGGCAAGTAACTTGATTCAATATGTTGTTTCTTGTGAACAACAACTAAATGTGATTTTGACACTTCAATCACAGCACTATTTAAATCATTGCCTAGTACATCTTCACTGAATGCCGCCGCAACAACTTTTTTGCTAGCCAGGATACCGCTACCTGAGCCATCACGGGTGATCGCTGCCGCCGTTTTAATTTCCATCGCCAACTCTTCAGCAGCAACATCAAGGCTTTCTGGATTTTCGTAGCTTAAGTCAGCCAATTGCTCCGCTTGCTCATAAAACAACTGTTCCGCTTGTTGATAACGATACAAATCGACCAATTCATCACGTGCTTCAACGAAAGACTTTCCTTCAGAAGATTGCGTCGCAGTTAACTTGATTAAGTGATAACCAAACTCTGTTTTAACTGGCGTACTGATATCACCTTCATTTAGTAACGCAAATGCAGATTTTTCAAACCCAGCATCCATAACTCCACGCTGGAAGAAACCTAAATCACCACCATTCTGGGCTGAACCGCTATCTTGTGATAATGCTCCGGCTAATTCAGCAAAAGATTCCCCATTGTCTAAACGTGTCTTAATTGATTCAATTGCTGTTAAAGCAGCTTCATCATCGCCTTCAATCAATATATGACTAACCCGACGCTGTTCAGGACCAACAAACTGGTCTTTGTTGTCGTTATAAAACTGCTCTAAAGCTTGCTCATCAATTTCGACAGCAGCTTTAAGTCCATCAATCGATAATTCAATGTAATCAACAACCACTCGTTCAGGAGCTAAATAATTTTCTCGATTGGCATCAAAATAGTCTTTTACGAGTTGCTCATCGATATTAATTTCAGCTAGCTGATCTTGGGCAGAAACAACACCGTAAGCGACATCCCTAGATTGTTTTTCCAGGCTCAAAATACTATTCAATCCAGACTCTGTGACTACAGCAGTTTGTTGAATATTATTCATCAACTCTTGACTCAGCATATCGTTACGAAGTTCAGCTTCGTAACTAGCAGGACTGAAACCAACTCTAGCCAGAACTAAACCGTAATATTCACTATCAAACACCCCATTTTTCTGGAATGCAGGTGTTGATTGAATGATGTTAGATAAAGTAGCGTCACTTATATATTGACCAAGAGTATAACTAGAACTTAGTAATAACTTTTGTTCAATTAAACCATTAAGAACATTCGCTTTAACCTCTGCATTATCAAAAAGCTCAGGATCGAACTCTTCTCCTAAGACAGAACGCATCCGATCTCGATACTGCTGCATCGCCTGTTTAAGCTCTGCTTGAGTTATAGGCTCATCATTAATCGTAGCAACAGCGATTTCTGCTGGGCCGCCTATATAAGAATTAATTCCCCAAAGTGCAAAAGGAATACTAATTAAACCGACAATAAACCAAGCTAGCCAACCCTGAGCTCGTTCACGTATGAAATGCAACATAGAAGAGAACCTTCAAGAAAAATGTTGATAAATTTAGCATAAAAATTATGCAAAAAAAAAGGCGCAATAAATGCGCCTTTTCTATGTTTTTGGCGGAGCGGACGGGACTCGAACCCGCGACCTCCGGCGTGACAGGCCAGCATTCTAACCAGCTGAACTACCGCTCCTAATTCTCTTGGTGGGTGCTGAGGGGATCGAACCCCCGACCCTCGCCTTGTAAGGGCGATGCTCTCCCAGCTGAGCTAAGCACCCCAAGAAAAAAACTAGTTTACAGCATCCTTTAAGGCTTTACCAGCTTTAAAGGCAGGTATTTTAGCTGCTGCAATTTTAATTTCTTCACCAGTACGAGGGTTACGTCCAGTGCGTGCTGCACGGTCACGTACAGAAAATGTACCGAAGCCTACTAAAGTAACTTGGTCGCCATCACTTAGTGCTTTTGTTACTGCAGAAGTCACGCCATCAACAGCTAGTGCAGCTTTTGCTTTCGAAATATCCGCAGCCGTCGCTACAGCATCAATCAATTCAGATTTATTCACAGCTTATTTCCTCATCTCATTAATATAATAGTTATATCCCAATAGCTGCATACATACAGCCCCACCCCTATTGGTTGTGTGTATATAACTACAGCAAAAACAGTGTGTCAAGAAGATCCCTCTCAGAAAGCGAAATAGTTCTCACATTACTGTTAGATGCATTAAGATCCTGACAGTAAAGAACTATCTAGATAAAAATTCATCTTTCATCGTTTAACTTTGACTACTGCTCATCCAAACTCGTGTCAATTCAACATATTGTTCGACTGACACCGTTTCAGGTCTCTGTTCTGGATCGATACCAGTAGCAATAATATCTTCGACAGATATCATATTTTTCAATGTGTTAGCTATTCTTTTTCGTCTTTGATTAAAGGCCTTGGTAACCACCTTACTCAACGCAGTAAGATCAACCTCACCACCGACGGGTTGCTTAAGTGGTCGCAGGTAAATAATAGCTGATTCTACTTTAGGGATAGGGTCAAACGCTTCAGGCGGTACAATAAACAATAACTCGGCCTGACATTGGTGCTGTAACATTATACTTAGTCGACCATAAGTCTTATTACCTGGTTGCGCACAGATTCGTTCCACAACTTCACGCTGCAGCATGAAACACATGTCATCAATACAGTCAGCCTGCTCTAATAAATGAAACAATAACGGCGTGGTAATGTTGTATGGTAAATTGCCTATTACCCGTAACTTTTCTGATTGCTTAACCAGCGGCTTATAGTCAAAACGTAACGCATCGGCTTCATGTATCGATAAATTCTTATGTTCGACTAAGCTTGTTTGTAATATAGGAATTAAGTCGCGATCGAGTTCAACAATATCTAAGAATTGGCATGACTGCACTAGTGGCAATGTTAAAGCCCCCCTACCTGGCCCAATTTCAACTAAATGTTGATCTTGTTGAGCATCGATAGCAGTAAGAATGTCATCAATCACACCTTGATCATGTAAAAAGTTTTGACCAAACCGTTTACGTGCTTTTGGATATAGTTTTTTTGTGCTCATTTGTTTTGTTAACTCTTTCTCATCGTTATTGCCATTTCAATTGCTGCTTGCAGACTAGTTACCTTTGCTTTACCCGTGCCAGCTAAGTCCAACGCAGTTCCATGATCGACTGATGTGCGAATAAAGGGTAAACCCAACGTTACATTAACGGCTTGTCCAAAACCTTGGTGCTTTAACACCGGTAGACCTTGATCATGATACATAGCTAATACCACATCAAACTCTGTCAGTTTATCTTTAACAAATATAGTGTCCGCAGGCCAAGGCCCAGTTAACTGTAAACCTTTTTGTTTTAATCGCTCAATGACAGGTGATATCACATCAATTTCTTCTCGGCCGAGATGGCCATCTTCACCAGCATGAGGATTTAGGCCACACACTGCTATTCGAGGCTGTTCAATACCGAACTGTTGTTGAATAGCACGATGGGTAATCTCAATTACCTCTGTCAGCGTTTGTTGAGTAATAGCAGCACTTATTTCAATTAACGGTAAATGTGTCGTTACCAAAGCAACACGTAACGACGGCGTAGCTAACATCATCACCACTTGCTCAGTATTAGAGCCATCAGCAAAAAACTCAGTATGACCAGTAAAGCTGACTTCAGCTTCGTTAATAATACCTTTATGAACTGGGCCCGTTACAACGGCATCAAAGCTTTCGTCTAAACAGCCATCCAATGCACTTTGCAATGTTCGTAAAACATACTCTGCATTTAAACTATTTAATTGTCCCGCTTGTACAGTTGCAGCTAGTTTAATAGGTAAGTAACGAAGTGTACCAACTGTAGGTATCGATGCTGCAACAGACAAGTCGGTTGGTTCAAGAACAATATCTAGACCTAATTGTTGTGCTCGTCGTTGTAATAAATCGGGATCGGCAATAACAACTAATTCACACTCTTGCTGCTGTTGTGCTAGTTGGATACATAAATCGGGGCCTATTCCAGCCGGTTCACCTGCTGTTAATGCTATACGTAAACAACTACTCAAGATTCACGATACTCAACATAGGCTTCATCGCGCATTTCACGTAACCAACGCTCCATATTTTCAGTAATCTTACGCTGACGTATTTGGGCTCGCGCTTTATTACGTTTAAATTCTTCTGCCATATTTTGCTCACGACGTTCAAATACTTTAATCATGTGCCAGCCAAAGCGGCTTTTAAATACTTCACTGACTTGGCCATCAGCTAAGGCATCCATTTTTTCTTCAAACTCAGGCACCATCACACCAGGACTTGCCCAGCCTAAACTGCCACCTTCAATTGCTGAGCCGGTATCATCTGAGTTAGCTCGAGCTAACTCAGCAAAGTCTGCGCCATTAACGACTCGTTCACGTAATTTTTGTAGTCGTAACTCAGCGTCATCATCAGTAGTTAGCTCATTAGTTTTAAGCAAAATATGACTTGCCAATGTTTGTTTTACTAAGTGAGTTTCTTCGCTTTTCACGTCCGCTACTTTCACCAAATGAAAACCACTGCCGCTGCGAATAACATCACTCACTTCACCTAGGGTCAACGACGGTACGGCTTCAGCAAACAAAGAAGGTAGTTCACCTTGTTTACGCCAGCCTAAATCACCACCTTCAAGCGCATTTTGTCCATCCGAATAGCCAGCAGCTACTTCAGAAAAGTCAGCTCCTGATTCAAGTAACTGTTGAACTTTTTCTAATTTTTGTTGTGCTTCTTGTACTTGTTCAGGCTCAGCTGCTTCAGGCATGCTGATCAAAATATGTTGTAAATTAAAAACAGTTTCCGCACCACCTTGAGATACTTGCGTTGCTAAAAAATTATCAATTTCTCTATCTGAAACAACAACCCGATCTTCCACCTGACTCTTTCGTAATCGAGAAATAATCATATCTTCACGGATAGACTCGCGAAACTCTGAAAAATCATAATTATCTTTTTCTAATACATCGCGAAATTCACGTAAAGTTAAGCCATTATTTCCAGCAATCTGACGTAAAGCAGCATTGAGTGCATCATCGCCAACTCGAACACCTACCTTATTGGCTTTTTGAATTTGCAGACGCTGGATAAGTAAACGCTCTAGAACTTGCTTATACATCACATCGGAAGGAGGTACAGCCGCATCTCGCTGGCGAAGTTGTTGACGAACATTGCGTTCCATACTTCTTAGTTCACTTTCCAATATCACGTCATCATTTACAACTGCAATAATACGATCTAATGGTTCAGCAAACACTGAGCTTGCCCACAGTAAACTAACTAACAAAATTCTAATCATGAAAAGTCCAACATTGAGTCTTTAAAAATGACAATAGACACGCATTATACAAAGAATGCGCGTTATTTAACCATGTATGAATGGAAGATTTTTTACAATCCAACGGTATATAACTAGTGCTTGTAGCTGACAAATACCAGACAGGGAATTTTTTACTTAGTTCAGCGCAGCTTTATGAACCATAACCAAGTATGCTTTTTTCCAATAATTTTTCTGTTTTTTGGCCAAAGTTGCCCAGTCCTTTCAATTCAATTTGGAAGAAAAAAGCTAAGTTTCGATCATCATCAGTCACATCATTTACGTAGTCACGTACTACTAAACGTGTAGCCCAACAGCAACTTTGATATTCAAGTCCGGCTAATGCTTCTAGGGTTGTAGATTCTTTTATAGAGCGGTACCAACGGCCGACCATGCTCCATTGATTATTAATCGGTAATCTTGCTGAAATATCCACTTGTTCCAACCCATCAATATCACTAACACCATCACGGCGATAACGGTGAGCAATATTTAATAACTTGCCATTATCAGATCGGTAACGAAGCGAAAGAGCAGACATATTAGTTTGCTCATCATGAGGATTCCATTGAATCTGTCCTCGTACACTCCACTCTTTAGCAATTGAAGCTGCCACTTCTGCCACCATATCTGAACCTGACTGATGTGAGTTATAACTATTGCCTAAACTCACATCACGATCATCAAAGTAACGAATTTGACCTAAACTCAAACGTAGGTTTTCTCTACCTGTTTGTTTATCGATAAAGCGAGTAGTCAGGGCTAAAGAAAGTTGATTAGCATCACCAATTCTATCTACACCAGAAAAACGGTCGTAGCTAAATAATTGGTTCATATTAAATGTACGTAAACTTGTATCAAAATCTGGAATATCAGATTGATCACGATATGGCACATAAAGATAAAAAGCTCTCGGCTCTAACGTTTGAATGTAACTACTATTAGAAAAATTTAACTCTTTCTCAAAAAATAAACCACTATCGACACTGGTAATAGGTAATGTACGTGTTGGTGTGGTGTCAATATTACCGGTTACGTTATCATCTAAATCATAACGTGTATGACTCAAAGCAATACGTGGCTTAATAAAAGCAGCAGCAGATGCCCACGGTAAACTAACCGAAGGTTCAACATGAACACGCTGACCAGCCACCTGCGTATCATGTGCAAAATCAACATACTCAGTGGTTAAGCCATAGGTTAAGCCCATTGCTTGATCTGGTAATGAACCTGTTAATTTTAACTGAGGTAAACGTTGGTATGGCTTTGTGGCATCAGTTAAGGTTTGGTAGCCTTGTGCTCTCGCAACAAAATTCCAATTATCGCCATGATAGTTGAGATCTAATTTTCGGTTTAAATGTGTAGTGCTCGTTAAGCTAAGGTTAGAACCAAAATCTTCTAAATACTCATCATCAGATACATAGTTGTAATCTAAGTTAGTAGTCCACTTAGGCGCTAACCGTGTTCTATTCTGCCAAGAAAAATGTTGTCGATCTTCTTCATAGTTCGGATTGATATCCTCGCCATCAGTCTCTAAATTATCACTGCCCAATATACCTGCTCGAACTTGGCCTTCACCTCTAGTATGCAGGTAACGAAACTCTCCGTTTAACATCAAGCCGCGATCAGCCATATAACGTGGGGTAATGGTTGCATCCATTGTCGGCGCGATATTCCAATAATATGGCGTACTAACATCAAAACCAGTTTTATTACTGCTACCTATCGTAGGTATTAAAAAGCCAGATTTACGTTCATCATTAAGTGGAAAGCTTATATAAGGTGTGTAGAAAACAGGGTAGCCAGCTAATCGTATCACCACATTTTCAGCACTACCTACAGCTTCAGTATGGTCTAAATCAACTTCACTCGCTTGTAACTGCCAAGCGTCATCACCTGGAGGGCAAGTGGTGTAAGTAGCATTTTTTAATTTAGTTAACTGCTTGCCCTTACGGTGGACATGACTCGCTTCGCCACGAGCATGCATTTCACGTAAACGATATTCAGCATCAATCATCGAGCCTTTGTCATCAGCTAACGACCACTCGCCCTGATCGGCATTCAAAATGATGTCACTATCTCGGACCGAAACATTGCCTTGAGCTGATACTTTACCGGTAGTTTGGTTATATGTTGCTCGACCAGCTCTTAGTTCTTGGCCGGCACGGTTTACTTCCACATTTCCGGTAAATACTGAAGTACCGTCTTCCACTAACTGGGCATTATCTGCTTTAACATCAACTTCGGACTCTTCACTATTTTCAACTTGAGGAAGAAAGTCTGCATCCGCTGATATATTGCAGTGCTGCCAATCAGGCTCAGCCGCCATCACCGAATTAAAACAAGATAATGTAACTGCAGAAAAAACTATCAGTTTGCGCATGACCATACTCAAGGAGTCCTTATAGCCAGTGATTTGGCTACCCTTAACAAAAATTAGTATTCAATTTATCGCACAGAACAGTAATTTCATCAAATAACTAACCATATAATTAGTTAATTATCTCTCAAGAGCACCAAACATCAATGACTTACTCTAAACTTCTCTACACTGTATTAATAGTCGATTAATGCTATCTCCGTAGAGCAATAAATGAATATGTAAATTTGTTAAATCTTTTATTGACACTGCAAAGCCAAATCCCTATAGTATGCGCTTCCTTTCGGGGGCTATAGCTCAGCTGGGAGAGCGCTTGCATGGCATGCAAGAGGTCGGCGGTTCGATCCCGCCTAGCTCCACCAGTCACCCGAAAGAACAGTTTTAGGTCCCCATCGTCTAGAGGCCTAGGACACCGCCCTTTCACGGCGGTAACGGGGGTTCGAACCCCCCTGGGGACGCCATATATAAAGGGCTTGCAAAAAGTTAGCCCTTTTTATTTTTGTTACACCCACGAATGATTTATAATTCGTGTTTAGAAAAACAGTTTTAGGTCCCCATCGTCTAGAGGCCTAGGACACCGCCCTTTCACGGCGGTAACGGGGGTTCGAACCCCCCTGGGGACGCCATATATCAAAGGGTTTACATTTTAATGTAAGCCCTTTTTTATTGCCTAAAATTTATCAAAGCATTCAAACTGTTTTACTTACCATTGTCCTTGTACGCTATGGACAAGCCATTTTGACACCATCACACATATTAGCCCCCATATCACCTTCATCCTCTTCATATGCAGCAGACTGCATGCGAACAATCACATCCGCAGAAATTATAAAGCCTTCATTACTCGCAGCTCGATCACCACATAAATCATCATAGCTAGCTAAAACACCCGCTGACCGATCACTATAAAACTTATTTGCATCAGCAAAACGTGGGTCATTAACCGTTTCATATACGGCTTGATTAGTTCGTTGATTATTGAGTTCACTTAAACTACCAATCACTCGATTCACTAAAGGTACCATCAACTTATAACAATACTGCACTCTAATCTTAAGTAGATTAGCATCTTGAATCGAAGCATCATCAACTAAGTCATCAGGTCGATACATCAAATTATCATTAGGAATTTGATTGAAGCCATCATCATTTTCAATGCCAAAAGCTGAATCTTCAAAATGAGAGCTCAACGGGCTAATACGGATAATACGCGTATAACTGTCCACTTCAGAGACAGCATCGCGTTTTGTGCCCTTACTATCAATTCCTGCCGCTACATCGTCTTTCAAGCTGGTAAGAGAACCTGATGATGTAAATAAAGGCGCAAGACCTTGTACTAGACCTCGGCGTAGTGAGGTATAAGTCGCATTATTAACCGCTCCAAGCCTTGCAGATTGAAAAGTGGCGTAATTGAGTGTGGTTTTGGCTGAATAAATTAAACCAATTTGTATTGCTCCAAAAATCAGCAAAATTAATACCGGAATAACAATCAGAAACTCCACCATCGCCTGACCTTGATGAACTGATTGTGCTGGTTTAATTATTATCATGACGACGCGTTTTACTTAGATTCTATTTGCAGATTAAATGGCTTTAATACTTCCACAGCCAAACTACGAATTTTAGTCGCCTCTACAGAGTTTGGATCGACGTTATCATGCATCTCGGCAACTGTTTTGGCTAACACTTTAGCTCGAATATAAGCGAGGTTATACCAAGCTTTAGAAAAATGAATATCACGGCTTAATGCTTGTTGATAGGCAAATTCAGCAGCAGCATAATTTTCTGATTTTGCATGACAATTACCAATTCTCAATAAACTTTTACTATCGTTAGTCATTGTCTCAACTAATTCTCGGTATAGAACTAAGGCTTGCTGACAATCACCTTGGGCATAATAATTATCTGCTTCAATTTGAAGCTTTAAAGTATTCTCCACTTGCTTGGTCTGATTCTGACTACAAGCAGATAATATGCTTAACAGTGTCACTAGCATAATTAGCTTTGCCATAGACATTCATCTCCTATTTTGATCGCATTACAGGCAATAACACCTGAACGTAACTCAATTGTTGAATGAGCTCGTAAACAAAACCGCATACGCCATTTTTTAACCTGCGTAGCGAGACCGCAAATGATATTTTTTTTATTTACAAAGATAAGGTCTAGTTCATAAGTCATACCAAAAGTATGAACTGAATTACAGGGCGAAATCCAGAATGCTTCGTCAGCTGTTAGTGGTGGTAGCGCCAATAAGCCCTTCATGCGTTCCCCAGCTGTCGTTGTTTGCATTGCGGGTAGATATATCTTTCTACCCTGCTGTCCAGCTATTACGATCTTACCTTGTTTCACAATGTGCCTTGTTCAAGGAATTTAACCACAATTGGGAATAACAGGATAATAAACGTCAATGGAAAGATAAATGTGATCAGTGGAATCACCAACTTAACAGGCGCCTCCATCGCCATTTTTTCAGCCCGTTGAAAGCGTTCATCAAGTCTTTGCTCAGCTTGAATCAATAATGTTTCACGCATACTTGAACCCATTTTTTCAGCTTGAATTACCGCGCTAACAAATACCGATACATCTTTTAGGTCTAAACGCTGTTCTAGGCGAGTTAATGCCCCAGCTCTGGTTTGTCCTGAGTTTATATCTCTCAACACAATTCGGAACTCATTTTTCATCGCACCATTTGGCCCCTTTTCTACAGCTTGTTTCAAAGCCCCTGAAAAATTCAGGCCAGCGTCAACACACATACTTAAATAATCTAAATAAATAGGTAGTGTTTGAATAATCGCTACATCACGCTTGCGGCGAGTATCTTTAACCCAAGCTTCTGGGATGATAAAACCTAATAACGCCAATATAATTAATATACTAGGATCGACACTGCCCGAACTCGCTAAGGGCAATAATGCTATAGCTGGAAATACTAGAGCAAAAACCAAACATACTGAAAAGTACTCTTCAGCAGTAATCGCAAAGCTCAAACCATTCTTTTGTAGTTTCCCATCTATCTTAGCTAAATAATTAACGGGTAAATTATTACCTATAAAGTAACTTACAATTTTAACTAATGGCCATACAGGCATCATAAAGGCCGGCGGTGCATCCATATATAGACGACGCTCGTTATCAAGCATATTGACGATAACAGCAACAAACAAAATAACACTTGTTACTGTAGCTCCTAAGCTTGCACCTGCCGATAAGGCAATTAAATCATCTATCATATTCACTCACCTATCAGGTATCAATGCTGGTAACTTTACGAATAAAGATATAACCAAGAATTTCCATTACCACCATAACGGCTAATACCGCCAAACCTTCTTTAGTAGTAAATAATTTTCGCATCGCTTCTGGCTCCAGCAAACTCAATAAACCAGCCATAATAATCGGTAGCATGGCCATAAATAAGCCTTGAGCTCGACCTTGAGCCGTCAAACTATCGATCTTACCTTCCATCATTTTTTTACGACGTAAAGTCCGTGCCATGCTGTTAATGGTTTCAACTAAGTTGCCGCCCACTTCACGACTGATTCGGATAGCTGAACTTGCCATCACAAAACTTTGAATTGGTATTCGTTGCTCTAACTCTAATAAGGCATCATCCAAACTAACACCTAAACGCATCCGTTTGATCAATAAACCAAACTCTTGATTAAGTGGTGCAGGTGATTGTTTAGTAACCGCTTCTAGTGCCATATTCAGGCTAGCACCAGACTGTAAGCTACTTGATAACATCATAAAGGCATCAGGTAATTGTTCTTCAAACTTATTAAGACGTTTCTTACGTAGTGAAGCCCATACTAAACCTGGAATTAAAAATACGATACCGAGCACAGTCCAAGTCACTATCCATAGTTCAAATACATAATGGACCAGAAATGGAATAAGGATAATGGCGATAACATTAATTAAAAATAAATAGCTGACATCGGTGAAAACAAACATATCAGCCAATTGACTGTTAGCGTTGTGCAAGAACTTTTGCTTATATGTTCCAACGCCGCCTTTCATTTGTTTACCGGTCGTTGCAATTAACATAGACACAGAAATAAATACCAACATCACAATGATGGCTAATAAACCAACACCAACTAACTCTTGGATCATTGCAGCCATCCTCTGTAAATAGATAGTTTCAAGTTATCCATCATTACGCCACAGGCTCTTGAAATATGCTCATATCCACTTCCACGCCACGTTCCCTTAGCTCTTCATAGAACTTGGGCACCATGCCAGTAGCTACAAACTCGCCTTTGACATGGCCATTTTCATCAAAGCCATTTTGCTGGAATCTAAAGATATCGTTCAACTGAATCGTCCCGCTTTCGATGCCGGTAATTTCACTGATATTAGTAATTTTACGAGTACCATCGCCAAAACGTGATTGCTGGACAACAATGTGCACAGCAGAACCGATTTGTTCTCGTATCGCCGATACAGGTAGGTCCATTCCTGCCATTAACACCATCACTTCCATTCGACGCAACATATCACGTGGTGTATTGGCATGGGCAGTGGTTAACGAACCATCATGGCCGGTATTCATCGCCTGCAACATATCCAGTGCTTCGCCACCACGACACTCACCGACAACAATGCGATCAGGTCGCATACGTAAACAGTTCTTCACCAAGTCACGAATAGTGACTTGACCTCGCCCTTCCATATTTGCTGGTCGGGCTTCTAAAGAAACAACATGAGGCTGCACCAACTTCAACTCAGCCGCATCTTCCACCGTTACTACACGTTCAGTTATGGGTATATAGTTCGATAAAATATTTAATAACGTTGTTTTACCTGAGCCAGTACCACCAGAAACAATAATGTTCTTACGTTGCTCAACACACATGCGAATGAAGGTCACCATTGACTCATTCAAAGTAGCAAAGCGTATCAAGTCGCGATCAGTTAACTTGCGTTCTGAGAATTTACGGATAGTAATACATGGACCACGTAGTGCCAGCGGAGGAATAATCGCATTAACACGAGAACCATCAGCTAGACGTGCATCCACCATCGGTGAACTTTCATCAATACGTCGACCTAACGGTGAAATAATACGTTCAATTGTTGCCATCACCGCATCATTACTAGTGAACGTCACCTCACTTCTGGTTAACTTACCCGCTTTTTCAACATAAATATCATTGTAGGCATTGACCATAATTTCAGTAATATCTTCATTAGCCAATAACTCCTCTAATGCACCTAATCCTATCGCCTCATCCAATACAATTTTACTTAGCTTATCTTGATCAACTTCCGCAGGTAGTCGAGATGCTGTTGCTGCAATAATTTCTTTAACCAAGACCGACAACTGCTCACGTACCAATTCAGGTGTGAGTTCATCCAGCTGCATCCGTCGTAAGTCCATCTGACGTAATAACTCTTGATGAGAGAACCGTGCCCATTCCATATATTGAGAACGTAAATCATCTTGCACATTACTTTGATCCGTAACAAGCGCTTCGATATTTGAATCACTTGCGTCATTAACAAAGCTATCTTCGTTTGATGATCTATCATCAACGTCTTCAATACTGGTAATGCCAATTGTATAGTTGGCAATGCCTAAGTCATCAGACTCTTGTACAGGGCCGTAACGGCCATCAATAACGTCACCGTTAACGGTGATGCCATAGCCATTACTTAAATCTTCAACAAAAACACCTGCTAATTCTTTAGTAAATTTGGCATGTCTAGGTGCAACACGCCATCCTCGAATACGTAAAATCCCATCACGAGAACTACCAATTTCACAGCTATCTGCACCACAGCGAACGCTGTCTACATCACGGCCTTTTTTGTCTACAATTTTTATCTCAAACACGCTGTCACCTTAATCCATCAAACCAGTCGATTTGCTCTCTTCGAACACTTCAACCATTCTAGCTGCACGATCGATTTCAGCTTTATTCACGCCCGCATCCAATTTATCAATAACGGTAGGCGTGATGAAAATAACCATTTCTGTTTCGCCTTTGACAAAACTCTTCGACTTAAATAGGGCACCTAACACCGGAATATCAGCTAACCATTTCACACCATTGGTGCTTTCTTGCTCTTCGCGGGTGATTAAGCCTGACAACACTAAGGTTTCGCCTGGAGTTAATTTAACGTCATTGGTTGTTGCACGTTTTTTAAATGCGGGCTGACCAGATACCGCATTGGCTAAATCTAACTGACTAATTGCCACATCCACTTTGGCAGTTAGGTTGTTATAGGTATCTAAGGTTGGCTCTAAACTTAAAATAATGCCGTAATCCTTATATTCAACACTCGAACCATTAATTGAACTAGTCACCACTGGCACTTCGCCACCCACTGTTAAATCAGCAGTGCCACCACTGCGAGCACTTAACCGTGGATTAGCTAATGTTAAGGCTGAACCAGACTGTTCTAGCAAATCAATAATTGACGAGATTTCTGTCGCTATACCAAAGTATGCAGCACTGCCAGCAGCATCAGTCGCAAAGTTATCAAATGCACCGTTTGATGAATTACCACTAAAGTCAGGTGTCGCATCACCTGCATGAGTGATATTTGTTGCCAAATTAACCTGAGGACCTAAAAAGCTAGTCTGCCAATTAATACCTAGGTTTTCTGTTTGATCAGTTGCAAACTCTGTCACACGAACATCAAAGTAAATCATTTTTTCTTCAAATGCAGTGATTGCTCGAGCTAGAACCAGAATATCTGGATAGCGTTCTTTTAATAGCTCAATGCGTTCTAAGTCACGATCTTGTAAATAACCGTCAACGACTACTTGTTGGTCAATAACACTAATCTTAATCCCTGGAATATCTTGCAATAAGGTTTTAATTTCCAATACTTCTTTATCAGTCGTTATTGTTCTAGCTAAAACTAAAATATCAGCATAACGTTCTTTAAGAATATTAACCCGCTCTAAGTCACGTGCTTTTAACTCACCATCAATGACTACACGGCGGCCTAAGGTAGTGACTTTAATTCCCGGCACATCTTTTAATAGTTCTTTAATTTCTGACGATTCGCGCCAACCATTGCTGGTTACAATCACTACTGATATACGTTCACGATGACCATCTGCAAACCAAACTTGCATATTGGTTTCACCTTCACCATCAGCATTAAGCACAATCTCGCCATTTTTTAATAAGGTCGTACTTAGAAGATCAGTTTTACCAACAGAGATACGCTCAACATTTTCAGCCTTAATGACCTTCGATTCGCCAACATACAGTGTCATGCTGTTAGCTAATACTCGTTTTGACTTCGCCTCTACGGCAGACAAGCTAAATAAGCAGGCCACAATCAAGAACAAAAATGTCGATTTAAAAGTTAATTGCTTCATAAATTTACTTCTTAAGTTTATTTTCATTGAATGAGTTTTTAGTAATAGGTTCAAAATGCCCATTACTCTTTACGTACTTTAATAACCGGTACGATGCCATCTTCTGCTGTACCACCAGAAATGAAATCAACATAATCACTGCTTCCATTGATACCCGCTATTGTTTCATCACCAGTCTGCTCAGTAGCAATTAATGAACCAGAGTTACCTGTTACTACAGTTTCTACTGTGCCTAGTGATTCGCCGTCTAATCCGACTACTGAACCATCATCGTTAACTTTGCCCACAACATTGCCATTAATATCGATCACTTGGCCATTCACTACCCGGCCAACAATGTTGCCATTAGCATCACGTACCACTTCTGATACAGAACCAACAACGTCACCGTTATCATCAAGCATCACCGTTTCAGCTGTTCCTAACTGCTCACCATTAAGGCCAACAGCATTACCCGACTCATCAACAGTGCCAATGACATTGCCGTTCTCATCGATTAATTGGCCATTAACCACTTTACCTATGATATTACCGTTAGCATCACGAACCACTTCTGTTTCTGCTGCTAAAACATTACCCGAGCTATCAACAATGACAGATTCGACTGTACCTAAGCTTTTACCATCAAGACCTTGTACTTGGCCTGATGCAGTCACTTTACCAATGACATTGCCATTAGCATCTACAACCTGACCGTCTACAACTTTACCGATGATATTGCCATTTGCATCTCGAACCACCTGTGCAGTATGGGTCGCACCTTTTGCTGCTGCAGCATCTGAACCTGTTAAGTCAACCTCATTGCCATTAACATCGAGACTGACATTTTTATCGATGGTGCCTATCACTCCTCCTGATAAGCTAACTGCTTGACCATCTTTGACTTCACCAACGATATTGCCAAATTCATCAATAATTTTGCCATCTACAACTTTACCAATAATGTTGCCATTAGCATCACGAACCACATCGACCACTTCAGCTACATTTAACAAAGGATCAGCGGCATCTACATCATTAACAATTTGACCTAGCGCTTTACCATCAAGGCCAACTGCTTTGCCGTTAACTATCTTGCCAACAATATTGCCATTTTCATCAACAATATTATCTCCGACTATCATGCCAACAGCTTTGCCATCAGCACCCAGAACTAGATCTACTTTTTCTGGTTCATCTTTTTCCAGCAACAATTCAACACCAAGGTATTTAAAATCTGCTTCGCTGGTATCTTCTGGATGACGTAACACCGCAAACATATCACCCACACCTTCAGCCAACTCAACACGAGCAACTTGCTTAGGTGTTAAGTTCAAACTGATTACCGTGAACTCCATATTAAAGCCATCAGCCGACTTCTTATTGGCAGAGCGCTCATATTTACGACCATGAAGATCTTCTTTACCTGCCGCCAATACTTCTACATTTTCTAGAATCGGCATAATGATGTCTTCAGGTAATGGCTCTGAACCACTGACCCGTACATTTGAAGCTAAACCTAAGGCTGACAAAGTAAAATCACCCATTAAATCAATGCGATCACCCGGCCGTAGTAAACCATCAAAGGAGTCGATTTTATTTACTTTAACGCTGCGAGCCCGCCGACCTAGCTCGATCGTTTCTGAGAACGTTTTGGCTGACTTACCGGTCACCGCTTCCCAAGTGATCGGCTTAGCTTTTTCTAACGACATTAGAATCGTTCTATTAACCAAGTTTTTAAAATCTTTAGCCATCACCGCATTTGACGGTAAAAACTCTCTAGGTACTTTCCTTGAAGCAACAGATTGGGCAGTAATCACACTACCTTTTTTTAAGTTCTGTTTTGGCACAACCACAGCAACCATTTCTTGTTGAACTGGTTTGCTGGCTTTTTTATATTTTGTTTCAATTTGCTTCAAATAAAAAACGGTTAATGCAGCAGCGGCAATACCACAGACCACGGCAATGATGGTTAATTTAACACCAGATTGTTGCTTCATACTTTCATTCCTACATTCATTATAATTTTGTCATTAAGGTTCGGATAAAACTCGTGAGCTCGGACAGTTGTTTGACTCAGTTGGAACGCCATAAAGTGCTGTCTGCTCTATATAATCAAATTGGTCCATCTCGCCTAGGTTTCGGTCATCATCATTAAATAAGGCTAACCGGTCAGCGTAAACATCATCATCATCTTGATCTGTATCCACATCGCCATCCCAGTTATTAACCATAACTGAACAAATACCTAAATCATCCCAATAGATAACTTCACCTGATGATGTCAATGGAGTTGCACTGACATCTGCTGCAAAAACAGAGGCATAATACTCGCCATCAATTACTCGGCCCGGCTGTTCTACGCCATCATTAACCACTTTAAAGGAAGCTTTAGTACACAAACTACCGATATCCATTTCACCTCGGTTCAGGCTGTTAAAGACTTTGCCCGTCGCCTTGCTGACATAGCCCCAACTATGAACGGCACCAATACAATTAGTAATAGCGCGAATATGCAAAACATTGCCTTCTTCATCAACCACTTCAGTATTAAGGCTGACCCCAGTAACTGAACCATCATTTAATTCAATCGTATTAGTATCGGCATCATATACACCGACCACATTGCCATTGTTGTCTGTTACTGTGCCATCGGCAGCCAAGTAACCATAAGTAATAAATTGATTAGTCGTGCTGACCGTCGTTACTTCAGCTAAACCATCAGGGTTAAGCTGTGAATTCATGCCGCCGCCAGACTCAGAACCGCCGCCATCACTGCCGCCACCACTATCGCCACCACCGTCCTCACTATCATCATCGAAGTCGCCGTTTTCAAACTCACCGTATTGTTGTATCGCTGATATTGAACTGGAATAGCCATCATAGTTGTCATGCATTACTGTCAGTAATTTGCCCAGACAGTTCTCATGACCATCACACTCAGCATTCGCCCCCCAAAACAAGGCGCTGATCAACGCTGCACAGACAATTGCATACTCGACCATTGATTGTCCGTACTGCTTATGCATTATTTGACCGTCTCTTCATTAATCAGTATCTGCGTGGTACCGTCACCAGCAGGAATAAGAACGATATTGCTGACATTTAAACCATTGCGAAAAACTAATACTTTAGCACCATCTTCACTAAAATCACGGTCACTCACCCAGCCCTTATTGACCATTTCAGATTGATAAAATGAAGCGACTTCACTAACACTATCACTGCTCGCCAACATAGTAATGCGACCAAGTTTAGGGCCATCATTTGTTGTTAAGTCTGAAACCACTATTGCATCACTCGGGGCAATAACATCACCGCCCAAAGGCTCGGTTGAAGCAATCGTAGGAGGGTTACTAATAATCAATCGGCCATGGCTATCGGAATCAGTTTGTGGTGTCACTTGCACGGTCATCATGCAGTCATCTGTCATCGTTGTAATCTGATGCCAGATTCCAAAAGCAGTGTCGTCATAACGCTTATCCCAGCGTTTGTGATAATGATTAACCACACTTCGATAACTTACATCGGCATAAAAACTACGTACCATCATTGGTCGGTTATTATAATTAGCATCATCCATTACTGACTGCACTTGCATTTCATCCATCACAGGAAAGTCATCAAAGTCACAGTTGGCCTGTGCAAGACTAGACAGACCCAGTAATAACAGGCTCAAAAATCGTTGTTTATTAATCATCGTAATAACAAAATCCATCATCACAGCTTACCTCTAACGGCTCGCCATCTTCAGCAGGCATAGGCTCAATCCCCACAGCACCAAACTCTAAACTACCAATTGCACCATCTAAAAGGCTGGCGACATCAATCACAGCATCAAATAAGTCATTATCAAACATAGTCGACGGTACAAAATCATCCGATCGTTGCTGATAATGCTCTAAACTTTGCGTATTCCAACCATCAGCTAAAATGGCTGAACGAGCGACTAAACGGCCATCCCAGTTTTGAAAAATTGCATCTTCAATTCCTGAACCCCAGTCACCATTGGCATCTTTATCCCACACGCCTACGCCACCACCATGACTGTTGGCGACGGCTAATTGTGTTGTTAATACTGGACTAAAATAATTTTTTCGCTCTTGGCCAAAGGTAAGAAAATCATCGTTATCACCACCTAAAGCACCAAGCAAGAAATTAATAGGACTAGCAATTGTTTCCATGCCGGTATCGATTACATCTATCACATCATATGCAACACTTGGCGTATTTTGAGCATCTAACGAGGTATTCTTACCCGTTTCAGGATCTTCTCCATCACTTAAGGTGGTACCGCCATACATCGTGTTTTTACTTTGCACATAAGTCCAAATTGGGCTGGTATCCCCAGCCACACCATCAATATCATCAATACTAATAGGTTTTAAAGTGCCTGTACCACTATCATAGAAAAAACGATTTTCAACACTGTTCATCAGTTCATCATCATCACGGGTAGCCACGCTTTCCCAATACTCAGCACTGATCTCACTTTCATCAGGCGTATCGCCTTGATCAAACCAGACTGTACGTTCCCAAGCCACATAACGTGATGCCTGTTGGTTTTGAAACTGCAAGTCCATTAACTTTCCAAACATCGGCACAATGACAAACAAACCTAAAAAAACGTAAGCTACAGACACGACAAATTCAGTCATTGCTTGGCCTGACTGGCTACTTAAAGGTTTTTTCATTCCAACAATCACGGCATGAAGTCCTCTAATTGATCCATCACGGCGTCAATAGCGACATCTTTAACTTCTGTGGCCGCATCTTCTATTGGCGGTTCTATCACGGAATCAAAAGGTGCATCCACTTGTGATACTAAGTAATCAACACCAGAATCAACTAAGCGGTCTCCGACCTCATTCAACATCCATTCCACTAAATCAGTAGCACTGCCACTGATACCATCAAAAATCGCTTCCCAGTCAATCTCACCAGACGCAATTAAAATAGCGACTGGACTCGGCTCACGTAGGCGCGCATCCCAAAACGGACTAAATAAACTGGCAGGTTCACTACTACCATCAGCATTAGATTGCATAGCATTACTAAAGTAAGTTTCAGCCGAACTAATCGTCATCATCGGCCTTTCATCCGCCCAAATCACTTGCTGATAATCAGCTGCAAAATCATCACCTTGTGCTCGTGAGTGAGTTTCGACATCAAAACGAGTGTACGAAATATCTGTACCATCCCAATCCGAACTATCACCGGTGCTGATATTAAAGGTATCTGAATCAGTCGTTTCTACATCATCTAAACTTTTAGCCACAGCAATCGTAAATTCATAACTACGAGCCGATGTTTGAAATGATTCTCCTAAAGAGAAAAATGCTGGAGGCGCACCATAACTATCGGTGACATCCGTTGGTTTAACCCCATACATTCCAGGTGCTAGTGTCGGTGATGCTTGCCCCCACAATAGGTCGGTTGCATGGAATAGATCAAAGGCCCCGCTATTACGGACATCATCATCATCCCCACCGTACATACCGGGATCAGACATGCCAGGCAACCCCCAATCTGATAATACTTTTTTACTATTGGCGAGATCACTGACTACTTGATGGGTAGCTCCTGCCAGAGGCAGTCCAATTGGTATCGTAAAATCAACATCAAGTAAGGTCCAATTTTCACAACCAATAATAGGTAGACACAACTCAATGTTTACAAATAAACCTATGTCTATCTCCACACCAAAGGAAGCAACATCAATAGAGGCCCAACCAAGCTTTTCAATGTCACCATCACTTTGCAGCGAGTCATGGGCAAGGTAGGCAGTACCACCATCATTTTTAATACCACTCCACACCCCAAGATCCAGCTCTATCCTTAAGGTCACTATTCCTAGAGGAAGTGTTAACGGGAAATTAAGATTAAAACCGCCACCAAAATCCCAATGTCGATCTTTAGTAAAGGCTTCACGATTGCGGTTAACAATCGCTGCATAGCGTTGATAAGATTCCACCGCATTTGTTTCATCGCCACTACCTGAAGCAACGCGTGGGGAATTATCATTGATCATCGTTTCAAAGCTGCCGACGTCACTACCGGCAAAATCCATCAATAAATTATCAACATCGGCATTGCCAGTATCAGTGCCGGCCATCGCATCTTTAAGATCACTTATATCGAAATAGTCACCAAAATAAGTCAGCAATACATTTTGGGTGAAAAAATACCAACCAACTACCGGTATATAAAGCTCTGGTTCCGCAGGATCAAATTCATAATCCTCAAGCACGTTGAGGTTCATTTCCACTTGTGCTTCTAGGGTTGATAACGCAAAGACTTTTTGGAATAAACCAAGTGCGCCATTAAAGTAGGAAATGACCGTCGGCCATTTTTTCACCATTACATTGGTTGGCGCTTCTACAGCTGTCCCCATCAATACCCATGGCGTAGTAATCGCATTAAGCACTTGAGCCATCGTTACAGGTGAAGGTGGAGCAATTGGGACTTGATAAGCTGGAAAGTTGGTGAATGAACTGATTTGTTTGTAATGTTTTGCCCAAGATAATAAGGCAACCATTTGTCCAATCGATACTTCATTAGCGACCATCGCTCGATTGGTATAAGCAGCGAAATTTTGATTTCTAGCTGCTAATTTAGCTTGTGAATAGACAGCCGCATCGGCTGCATTTTCGATTTGAACACGGTTTTTAACCAATTGACCTTGGTTATAAAGCACCAATAGCGTCATGATGCTGACCGCTAAAAAAAGCAAGCCAAATAACATGGCTTGCCCTTTTTGCTTTTGAATCTGTTTATTTTTACTGATCATGGCAGTAAATTTTTACAGTAAAAATAGCCGTTAACTATTATTCGTCTTGCTGAAAATCAGTTAAATTATAATCTGCTGCAGCTTCAGTGTTAGCATTTCCTGCACCGGCTGCACCGGCTGCAATACCATCACCGCCACCCAATTCAGCAGCCATATCACCGACTTGACCACGAACTGTATCACCAAAGATGTTGTAAACAGCGATCGCTGAAATAGCAATCAACGCCACAATGATGATGTACTCTGTCATGCCCTGCCCGAGTTGTTTTAAACGTCTAGATTTCATTTTTTGTCCCCTATCAAAAAGAGTTATATTACACTTGATTACAATTACAATGCGAGTAATCCATCACCCTTTCTGCTACTAGCCACTAAAGCGTCACTGCTTTTTTATTAATATAGTTATAATTTTTATCCGTCCATAGTAGTCTATAGCAGACATAAGTTATATTAACTTTAGTTAGTTTTTGACCTTTATTTACACAATTTTTACGGTATCACCTTTTGAAGATTTTACTCGCTGATGACCATGGCCTGTTTCGAGATAGTATGGCTGTTTGGATAAAACACTATAACGATCAAGCGAATATCAGCTTTGCTGCTGATTTCACATCCATTATAGATTTATTAAATCAACAAGAAAAGTTTGACTTAATATTACTTGATTTAACTATGCCAGGTATGTCTGGAATAAGCAGTATTAAGACTATTAAGCAGCAATCACCGGAAACGCCGATATTAATCGTCTCTGCCAACGATGATCCTCAGACTATTAACGCTTGCTTACATAATGGTGCTGCAGGTTATATCACCAAAGCCAGTGAAGGCACTGAAATACTCAAAGCACTCAACATGGTTATACAAGGTAAAACTTACCAAACCAAAGCGCTTACTGAACAAGTTATCGATCCAATTTTAGCCTCATTATCAGACAAACAACTGCAATTACTCACGTATCTTGGCCAAGGAATCACTAATAAAGAAATTGCTCTTCAAATGGGCTTTTCAGAAGGCACCATTAAACAGTATGTTAGCCAGTTATTATCAAAGTTAGAAGTTGATAACCGCACTCAAGCTGCAAATAAGGCTAGATCAATGCTTGCTTTGTAGCGCCTAACTGTTTAACTATAGCCTTTAAGTCATTGCTAGCAACCGGTTTTAATATTAACTGGCAGTCATTGCGAGCGACTTCATCATTGATCGTTTGTGAAGAATCACCGGTCACAATTAATACCGGTATTGTTTGCTTATAAAACTGACGAACGGTTGTAATCACCTCAATACCGGTGACATTATTTCTTAAACGATAATCAGAAATAATTAAATCTGGACTTGGGTAATTATCTGTTTGAATCATTGTCATTAATTCTTGTTCGTCAGCGGCCATCAAGACTTCACACTGCCACGAACGAAGTAATGCTTTCAGCGAATCTCTAACGGCATATTCATCATCAATCACCATAATAAACTTGCCCACCAAATCAACTTGTTCGACATTTTCTATAGCTGAGAAATCTTCTAACTCTATTTCGGAGCTAGGTAATGACAAGCTAAATTGAGTACCTCGACCTAGTTTACTATCCACACTGAGCGGGATATTCAGTAAATTTGATAATCGCTTAACTATTGCTAAACCCAGCCCCAAGCCCTTCGTTCGGTCACGCTCTGGGTTATTAAGTTGGTAAAACTCAGAAAAAATATTTGATAACTCAGCTTCAGCAATACCTATACCATCATCGATGATCTTTATTTTAGCCATGCCAGCTTGTTTTGCTAATGAAATAGTCACCTTACAATCTTGATTATGTTTAATCGCGTTAGAAATCAAGTTTCGTAACATGCGTGCTAACAACACAGGATCGGTATAGACCGTTAATTCAGCAATACTGCTTTTTATTTCAATGTTTCGTTCAGCTGCTTGCTGTTCATACTCATGACAAATAGACAGTAACAGTCCCGACAAAGCGCATTGCTTATTGTGAACATCGACCTCAGCGGAATCCAGTCTCGACATATCCATTAGAGCATTAAGTAAATCACTTAAGGCATGACTTGAAACCCGCATTTTATTTAATAATTCAAGGTGCTCATCATCAGATATTTTTACTGTTAATGCCCCCAAATATAGATCTAAAGCATGTAATGGTTGGCGTAAATCATGACTAGTCGCTGCCAAAAATCGCGATTTATCTACATTAGCTTTCTCCGCTAACTCTTTCTGTTTTTTAAAGTTTTCTAGTAAATCTACATTCTCAAAGCGAAGCTTGATCGTTTCAATTACATTGCGATTAACTAATAAAGAAAAACCCAACATGGCAACTAAAAATATAGTGACTAATATTCCAGATAGGAAAAATTCAAAACTTGATTGGCTGTAACAAAATATTGCTAATGGAAATAATGTCGGGATTGAAAATGCATAATAATTAGCCAGGTAAGTTGATAGTGGCACTAAGCTGCCTGCAGCCATACCAGTCAAGATTAGGGTAATTAATAAAGCATCAATATTTAATATAGGTGAAATAATAAAGAGTAAACAGATACCCCATAAAACACCTGATATGAAAGAGGCCATGACTGATTTAAATAACCAACGTCTAGGCTCATTTTCAGATGCTGCTTGCTGATTAAAACGCTTAACCATCATTAATCTAACAATAGTTAATGCAATAACCGCAGTTGACCACAGCATTAATAATCCTGATGACACTTTGTCCCAGTAATAACTGTCAACTAGCAACATTAACAATAGCGTCACCACTAAGAATATTGGTGACTGTCGATAAATGATCTGACATTGCTCAGTTTCTATAGCATTATTTGTAATCATCGACTCCCTTTCTGATTATTTCGTCTACCTAACTATAAAACTAACGTCCTGATATTTTACCTTACTCGTTGCATCAAATAATAACCTATACCTGCAAATACTAGCGGTGGAAATGCCGCCGTTAACCAAGGTAATACGCCAAAGACTAAACCAATATGCTGGAAGCTTTGATTAAATAAGTGAAAGCCGATGCCAATTAAAGCACCAGCCAAAATACGGCCACCGATTGGCGTTGTACGTAACGGGCCAAAGATAAAAGGTACTGCTAGAAACACCATCACCGCTGAACTAATAGGCATCATCACTTTCATCCAGAATGCCAGTTGATAGCGCTCTACCGCTTGATGATTTTGCTTTAAAAATGTCACATATTCTAATAATCCCCACACAGGTAAGAACTCAGGTGGTACCACTACGACATTAACCATGCCGGGGTTGAGCTGAGACTTCCAACGAGCATGTTCTACTGAACGAATTCTCACCCCTTGCTCATCTATAGTACTTTGCACTACATTAGAGAGTGTCCAACTGTCTTCATCATATTCAGCCACTTCAGCTTTAGTAATGATGCGTAGGCGATTATCAGGATCAAACTCATAAATCGAAATATCAGCAAATCGGCCGTCAGGCAAAATCTGTCTTATATGATTAAAATGCAAACCATCTCGCGTCCAAAAACCGTGATCAGATCGTGAACCTATGGTTCCTGTTTGGGCAACAGATTGCATTTGTCGTGCTTTTTGCTCGGCCGGAGGACGAATCACTTCACCAATAATCACCGCCACAAACATTAAACATACCGCAACAATCATCACTGCTTTATTGATCTGTTGAACTGACATGCCAGCAGCCCGCATCGCCACCAATTCACTTTGGCTAGCAAGGTTACCTAAACCCAATACACTACCAAGTAGAGCTGCTATCGGTAATAACTCATAAATACGTTTTGGCATCGACAAAGCGATAAAAGAAGCAATATCACCTATTTGATACTGGCCTTTACCTAGATCATCTAACTCGGTGATGAAATCCATAAAGGTATATATACCGAGTAAGATGAATAGAACAAGAGCCGTGCTTGTTAAGATCGTTTTGGCAATATAGCGTTGTAATACCGTCGTCATGATGCCTGCCTCGTTTTTTGATACTGCAGCCATTGATAACGTAATTTATGACGGTTAATCACTAATAATAAAATCACCACCATTAAGACATGCACCCAAATTGCACCAAACCAAGGAGCAACCACGCCTTTACTTACCCATGCACGGGTTACACCTAATAGATTGCTATAAATGATATAGACCAAAATCGCCGGAAAGAAGCCGGCATAACGACCTTTACGCGGTCCTGCATTGGCAAGGTTAATCGCAATTAAACACAAGACTACCGTCATAATTACCGCTGAAAATCGCCATTGCAGTTCGGCAAGATCTTTATTATTTGCACGCTCCCATAACATTCCTGTTGGTAATGCTTTATGACGTTCTCGGGCTTTTTTCTGCTCGCCCTTTTCAACCAAAATACTATGTGAAGCATATTCAGCAATGGTAAAGTCTTGCTGCCCCGCTTGGCCTTCATAACGATAGCCGTCTTCTAACACTAAGTATTTGTTACCCGTTTCACTATCAATTTCAAAAAAACCATGTTTGGCCCGAAAAATCAGCGGTTTGTCTTCTCGATGAATTTCGATAAAGACATTATCCATGCCCTGCTTATTTTCACTCAAGCCTTCCGAGTAAAACGTCCATTCACCATCACGACTTTCTTTAAAACTACCGGCAACAAGACCGCTGGTATCCGCAGTTAACTTGGCTTGCTGCTCAAGTTCATAACGGCCAGACAAGACATTAGGTACGATAAGTAGCGATAACACGGCCACAATTAATGCAATAGAACCTGAAAATAAGGTGACATTGCGTATCAATCGTTGTGCTGGAATCCCACATGCCGCAATAACCGTCAGTTCATTATCAGAACTCATCCGGCCCAAGGCTAACATTACCGCTAAAAATGCGCCTATCGGCAGCAGTAACGACAATGCACCTAAGGAGCTATAGCCTAATAAGGTAAAAATAACCTCACCCGGTAAATTGCCTACTGCCGCTTGTGCTAAATAACGTGCGAAGCGAGTAGCAATAAAGATTAACCATAAAACACTGACCACTGCCAATAAGTTCAAGATGAACTCACGTAGCAAATAACGGTCTAGTACCGACAGGTAAGAATGAAAAAATTGACGAAGAACGGGCATTATTTAATGGTCTTAGTTAAAATAGGCGGCTAATTAGACGCTGTTCATTGTTGCAGTCTAAATCATCTAGTCTCATAGGAGAAATTATGCAGTATTTTGTCACAACTGAAGCTCTGGCAACACATAAAACTGATTGCCTTGTAGTAGCCGTATTTGAAGACGGGCAATTAAGTGCAAGTGCACAAGCGATTAATGAGCTTGGTAACGATGTAATTAGCCGCATTATTGACCGTGGTGACATGTCTGGCAAAGCTGGCCAAACATTTATGTTGCATGATGTTGAAGGCATCGCAAGTACACGAGTATTACTTGTTGGCTGTGGCAAACAAGATAAAGTTACTGAAAACAGCTTCAACACTGCAAGCTCTGCGATGGCTAAAGCGCTTAATGATTCAGGTGCAAGCTCTGCGACTAGCTGCTTGGCTGAAGTAACAGTTAATGACAAATCTGCCAGTTGGACTGTCCGTCAAACGGTTATCAATACTGAAACAGCCTTATACAAATATTCATTGGCTACAAGTGAACCAAAACCAACTGAAAACCCATTGGAACAGCTTAGTTTTATAACAGATGCTGCTAATAATGATGAGTTTGAAATTGCAGCTAAAACAGGTCAAGCCATTGGTAATGGTATGAACCTCGCTCGTGAGTTAGGTAATTTTCCAGGTAATATCTGCACACCGACTTACCTTGCAGAACAAGCGATTGAAATTGGTCAACGCTTTGATAGTGTTGAAACTACCATTTTAGAAGAAGAAGAAATGGCTGAACTGGGCATGGGCTCATTTTTGTCTGTGTCACGTGGTAGCCGCCAACCAGCAAAATTGATCACTATGAACTATCAAGGTGCTGGCGATGACAAACCCGTTGTCTTAGTGGGTAAGGGTTTGACCTTTGATGCCGGTGGTATTTCATTAAAGCCATCACAAGGCATGGATGAAATGAAATATGACATGTGTGGTTCTGCTAGCGTATTCGGTACTATCACCGCTATTGCTGAATTGAACTTACCTATTAACGTTGTCGGCGTAGTACCTAGTTCTGAAAACATGCCGGATGGTGATGCGAACAAGCCAGGCGATGTCGTTACTAGCATGGCTGGCAAAACTATCGAAATCTTAAATACTGATGCTGAAGGTCGTTTGATCTTATGTGATGCCTTAACTTACAGCGAACGTTTTGACCCTGCTGTTGTGGTTGATATCGCCACATTAACAGGCGCAATCATTGTGGCATTAGGTAGTCATACCACTGGTGTATTCTCAAATAATCAAGACTTGGCTGATGCTTTATTACAAGCCGGTACAGACAGTCATGATCGTGGCTGGCAGCTACCGATTTGGGATGATTACCAACCACAATTAGATAGTAACTTTGCTGATATCGCTAATATCGGCGGTAAAGAAGCTGGCAGTGTTACCGCAGCGTGTTTCCTATCTCGTTTCACTGAGAAATTTGATTGGGCACATTTGGATATCGCTGGTACAGCATGGAACAGTGGTAAAGCTAAAGGTGCGACCGGTCGCCCTGTGCCAATGTTAGTTCAATTCTTATTAAACCGTATCGAAGCTAATAGCTAAGTTAGTTCATGACTCGTATTAGTTTTTACGTACTTAAAGGTCAGCTAGAACATGAGCGACAGGTCTTTGCCTGTCGCTTAGCTGAGAAAGCCTATAAGTTAGGTAAGCACGTTTATATTCATACCGAGAATGCACAGCAAAGCGAAACAATGAACCAAACTTTATGGTCATTTCGCGCTGATAGTTTTGTACCGCATCAACTTAATGATGGCCAAGATGCTGATGATTGTCCGGTATTAATTGGCCATGATGTTAAACCGCCACGATTAATGGACTTATTGATCAATCTTGATGCGACTCAACCGTTATTTTTTAGTCAGTTTGAGCGCATGGCCGAACTGATCAACGATGATGAAGATATCAAGCTGGCAGGCCGCGAACGTTTTCAGTTTTATCGCCAACGTGGCTATGATTTAGAAACCTTTCGTATCTAATTATTAATGTTGCTAACTCGCGTATAATCTCCCCTTTCATTCACTTATTAAAACCATAGAGAAACATGGATAAGACATATAACCCCGAGCAAATCGAACAGCAGTGGTATCAAACATGGGAAAACAACGGCGAATTTAAGCCAACAGGCGAAGGTACACCTTATGCCATCATGTTACCGCCTCCAAATGTCACGGGCAGTCTGCACATGGGCCATGGTTTTAACAATACCATCATGGATACCCTAACCCGTTACCATCGAATGAAAGGTGATAACACCCTATGGCAACCGGGTACTGACCATGCTGGTATCGCTACTCAGATGGTAGTCGAACGTCAGTTGAATGCTGATGGTAAGACCCGTCATGATTTAGGCCGTGAAAAATTTATTGACCGTATCTGGGACTGGAAAGAAGAATCTGGTAACAACATAACTCGCCAATTACGCCGTCTAGGTTCATCTTTAGATTGGTCTCGTGACCGTTTCACTATGGATGAAGACTTATCTAAAGCAGTCAAACATGTGTTTGTTGAGTTGCATAAAGAAGGTTTGATTTATCGCGGTAAACGTTTAGTTAACTGGGATCCGGTTCTACATACCGCGGTTTCTGATTTAGAAGTGTTATCAGAAGAAGAAGCTGGCCATTTATGGCATTTCAAATACCCTCTAACAGACTGTTCTGGTCACCTAATCGTTGCCACTACCCGCCCTGAAACCATGTTAGGTGATAGTGCCGTTGCCGTACATCCAGATGATGAACGCTACCAACACTTAATTGGCAAAACAATTACCTTGCCATTAGTTGGCCGTGAAATTCCAATCATTGCTGATGATTATGTCGATCAAGAGTTTGGTACTGGTTGTGTGAAAATCACCCCAGCTCATGACTTTAATGATGCCGAAATGGGTCAACGTCATGACTTAGAAAAAATTAATATCTTAACCATTGATGCTGCAATCAATGACAACGCCCCAGAAAAATACCGCGGTTTAGATCGCTATGAAGCGCGTAAAGTCATCGTGCAAGATTTCGATGATCTAGGCTTATTAGATAGCATCAAAGATCACACATTAATGGTACCTCGTGGCGACCGCAGTGGCGCGGTGATCGAACCCTACTTAACAGACCAGTGGTATGTTAAAGCCGATGCATTAGCTGAGCCAGCAGTTAAAGCCGTGCAAGAAGGCAAGATTAAGTTTGTACCGGGCAACTGGGATAAAACCTTCTATAACTGGATGGATGGTATTCAAGATTGGTGTATCTCTCGTCAAATCTGGTGGGGCCACCGTATCCCAGCTTGGTATGACGATGAAGGCAATGTTTATGTTGCTAATGATGAAGCAACCGTACGTGCTGAAAACAACATCACTGACGACGTAAACCTTAGACAAGATGACGATGTATTAGATACTTGGTTCTCCTCTGCGTTATGGCCATTTTCAACTCAAGGCTGGCCTGAAAACACCGATGCTGTGAATACATGGTATCCAGGTTCAGTTCTAGTGACAGGATTCGACATTATCTTCTTCTGGGTAGCCAGAATGATGATGATGGGCTTGAAATTTATGGACGATGTGCCATTTAAAGAAGTCTATATCCACGGGTTAGTACGTGATTCTCAAGGTCATAAGATGTCAAAATCGAAAGGAAATGTACTAGATCCTATCGATATTATTGATGGCATTGATTTAGAGTCATTAGTTAAAAAACGTACCACTGGATTAATGAATCCTAAAGCAGCACCTAAAATCGAAAAAGCTACTCGTAAAGAGTTCCCAGATGGTATTGAGTCGCATGGTACTGATGCTTTACGTTTCACCTTTGCTTCATTAGCGTCGACTGGTCGTGATATCAACTTTGATATGAATCGTATCGGTGGTTACCGTAACTTCTGTAACAAGTTATGGAATGCAGCTCGTTATGTATTAATGAATACTGAAGATCAAGATACCGGTATTGATAATGATGATGTGGAGTTAAGCTTAGCTGATCGTTGGATTATTTCTAAACTGCAAACCACAGAACAACAAGTCACTGCCGCTATTGATGGTTACCGTTTTGACCATGCTGCACAAGGAATTTATGAGTTTATTTGGGATAACTACTGTAGTTGGTACTTAGAACTATCTAAACCTGTATTAACTAATGATAGTTCTTCTGAAGCAGCTAAACGTGGAACTCGTCGTACCTTAGTTCGCGTATTAGAAGCGACCTTACGAATGACCCACCCGTTCATGCCATTTATCACCGAAGAAATTTGGCAAACTGTTGCACCGTTGGCAGGCAAGTCTGGCGACAGTATTATGAACCAAGCGTATCCAGTCGCTGACCAAACTAAAGTCGATGCTGATGCCGTAGCTGAAATGGAATGGGTAATGGACTTTATTACCGGTGTTCGTTCAATTCGTTCACAAATGAACATTCCGCCGAAGAAACAATTGCCAGTTATCTTGAAAGACAGTCAGCAACAAGATATTGATCGCGTAGCAAATAACAGTGAGTTTTTAAGCCGCTTAGCCAACCTAGAAAATATCACCTTACTCGAAGGCGAAGCTCCGGCAGCAGCAACAGCCTTGGTCGGCAAAATGGAAATATTAATTCCACTAGAAGGCTTGATTGATAAAGGTGCTGAGATTCAACGCCTAGATAAAGAAATTACTAAATTAGAAAAAGTGATCAAGCAATCATCAGGTAAGTTAAATAATGAAAATTACGTAGCAAAAGCGCCGGCTGAAGTCGTGCAAAAAGAACGTGATAAATTAACTGAAATGGAACAATCTTTGTCTCAGTTAAAACAACAACGTGAGTCTTTAGCTTAAGCAAAAGCCAATACTTTGGATATATGGGATGGATTTAATCAACGTTAAATCTATCCCTTTTTTTAAGGAAAGAAAATGAAAGGCAGTCAAAAAGTAATCGATGTTCTTAATACATTGTTAGCCGGTGAGTTAACTGCAATGGATCAATATTTCATCCATTCACGTATGTATGAAGATTTTGGTTTAAGTAAACTAGAAGAGCGTATCGCTCACGAAATGCAAGATGAAACCGATCATGCAGACCAGATGATCAAACGTATTTTGTTTTTAGAAGGGCTTCCAAACCTAACCGTTCGTGAACCTATCAACATCGGTCGCACTGTACCAGAGATGCTACAAAAAGATCTCGACCTTGAATACTCAGTAGTAAAAGCGCTTAAAGCAGCGATAGCACTTTGTGAACAAGAACAAGACTACGAAACACGTGTAATGTTAGTTAAACAACTAGAAGACACCGAGCTTGACCATACTTACTGGCTAGAACAACAACTCGGTTTAATCGACAAAATGGGTTTAGAAAACTACACACAAGCAATGATGTAAGTTCATTTTACAGTTGCACAAAAAAGCCCGTTAGCAGTAATGCTAATGGGCTTTTTTATTAACTATAATTACTTTTCAGAGAGTATCTGGATACTCACTCATAACTTTAGAACGTTTACTTTGTTGTTCACGTGTTGCAAGGATACTCTGTGACTCTCTAAATTCTTTAGCTTCTGCTGTCTCAATAAATTCTGCTTCAGGATTTATTTTCATAACTTCCTTTTCAATATCTTTCAAACTTACCGAAAAAAATTCTTTTCTATTATTAACAAGGTTAAGTCTTCTTTCTTCAAACTTTTTATGTAGAGCATTTTCTAATGCCGGTGCATCTGCTGTATGAATCATTGCATGTACATCAAAAATAAATGGAACGCTTGCATCGCCTAACTCTTTAACTCGGTCTAATGGCTCTAATCTTCTTGTCATTCCAATTTTATAGATGTCATCTCCAAATGAACCAATATTTGAAATAACATAGATATGTCCAGTTTTAGTTTGCTGTGCCATTGATTTAGCTCGTTCGCTTAATTGATGGGCACTCTCTAATTCATCACTTAATTGTAAAATTTTTTCATTTAATAACTCTAACTCTTTCCCCGCTGCTTGTTCGGCTTCCAACCTCGCCGCTTCCAACATTTTTATATATTTCTCTTCTTCTTTTATTGCTTTGGCTAACTCTTTTTCTAACTTCACTTCTTCACGAATTTGACGCTTTATTTCTAATTGTTCTTCTTTTTCTTGCTGTTTTTTTTCTGAATATTCATAAGCTAAACGTAGCTCATCTAACTTTAAATTAAGGTAATCATCGGAGATAACTATTGCAGTGGATTGATTTAGCTTATTTATTGACTCGAATGCTTTCTCTAACCTTGCCTCCATTCTAGTCACATTATTCCATCGAACATTTGAAATAGCAGCCTCACACTCATTATTAAAGGCTCTAGCAGTAAGTTTTATTCCACGGTTAGTCATCGCTTTACCTTTTGCTCGACTCCCTTCAACTTTCCACTCTGCGGCACAAGAAATAGCAACTTGAGATCTCACCATATCTTTCTGTTGTTGCTTAATTCTTATGATTTCATTCTTGTATTGATGTGATGTGTCGAAATCAAAATGTGATTTATAAAACCCCAGTTCAATTAATTCAATATCTTCATCATAAGTGGAAATATCTCTTATTAACTGATCAAAAATCTCCCTTTTCTCTTTGTAACCCTGTTTCATCGCAGAAATTTTCTTTTGCATAGAAACCTTTTCATGATGAAACTTTTTTACATACTCTTCTATATCAATAATCTTCGAGTATTTTGTCTCTAGTTCTATTACTCTTTTATGAAGCTTGATTAGTTTTACAATAAGAATAGTAATTAAAATTGTTGCTGCTGCTATGAGAAATAGTTCCATCTATAATTCCCTTTATCATCCATGTTTCAAATTATATTAAATAACACTATTTACTATTGCCAACGATGCTATCGTTAACTCTAGTCAGCTCGTCTATATATCCGATACTCTGGCAACCAATAATTATCCTCAATATTGCTCAGCAATTCATCATCACTAATCACTTCAGCCAATCCTTGCTGTTGAGCAAGCGTGCCGATACCAAAAGCAATTTTCTTACTTAGCTCAGCAATATCCGTTAATGGTGGAAGTAAGCTTCCTTGCCCCATTTTAATTAAGGGTGATTCAGCCGCTAATATTTCACTGGCTGTCATTAACATTTCATCACTAATACGGCGGATTTTAGCGGCAACGACGGCTAGACCAATACCAGGGAAGATATAGCTGTTATTACATTGCGGAATAGCGTATTCCTGCTCGTTGAATGTAACCGGTGTGAATGGACTGCCTGTAGCAATAATGGCTTGGCCATCAGTCCATTCCAGCAAATCTTGTGGTGTCGCTTCAATCTTTCTCGATGGATTACTTAATGGGAAGATTATCGGCCGCTCACAGCCTTCTGCCATCGTTTTAATCACTGCTTCGGTAAATAATCCAGGTTGACCGGATACACCAATTAATACCGTTGCTTGTATATTAGCTATGACTTCTTCTAGGTTAGGATATTCGCCTTCAAACTGCCAGTCTATAAGCTCTGTTGACTGGTGAATAAAAGGCGCTTGGAAATCCGCATAGGCGGTAGTCTTATCGGTAAATAATCCTTCACGACCCACCATATAGATTTGGCTACGAGCTTGTTGCTCAGAGATGCCTTCGACACACATCTGAGCAACAATTTGTTCAGCGATACCACAACCAGCAGCACCCGCACCTAAAAATACAATTTTCTGATCTGAAAGTTTAGTTTTTGTTGCATGACTGGCAGCCAATAATGTGCCGACTGTGACTGAAGCAGTACCTTGGATATCATCATTAAAACAACAGATTTTATCTTTGTAGCGATTTAATAAGGGCAAGGCATGTTTTTGTTCAAAATCTTCAAACTGCAACAATACGTTCGGCCAACGTTTTTTGACGGCCCCAACAAATAGATCAACGAAGTCATCATATTCTTGTTGTTCGATCCGTTTATGATGCCAGCCCATGTATAACGGGTCATCTAATAAGGTTTGATTATTAGTACCAACATCCAAGGTTATCGGTAAGGTATAGGCAGGACTGATACCACCACAAGCGGTATATAAAGACAGCTTACCGATAGGTATGCCCATACCACCAATACCTTGGTCGCCTAAGCCTAGAATACGACTCCCATCTGTTACCACGATCACTTTAATATTTTGCTTAGTGACATTGGCTAACATGTCATCAATTTGATCGCGATCTGGATAGGCGATAAACAAACCACGGTGATTACGGTAAATCTCAGAAAAACGCTCACATGCCTCGCCTACTACTGGTGTATAAATCAACGGCATAATTTCGTCGATATGATCTAATACTAAGCGATAAAATAAGGTTTCGTTTTTGTCTTGAATGGCACGTAGATATATGTGTTTATTGATAGCTTCGTCAAAGCTAGATAATTGCTGATAAGCACGACTGACTTGTTGCTCGATGGTTTCATGTCGGCGCGGCAATAGGCCTGTTAAATTGAACTCTTCACGTTCTTGCTCACTAAAAGCACAGCCTTTATTAAGTACCGGAATATTTAATAAGGTGGTTCCAGAAAATGGAATGGAGACAGCTGAACGTGATTTTTCCAAACTCATGAAAATTCCTTTATCTAGCTAATGATGTAAAGCCCTAATATAAATTAGGGCTCAGCTCATGATAAAGGATTATTCGGGTGTTGTGTTTATTGAAAAAGTTTCAATACCTAACTTCTGAGTTAGAACATACCTAATTGTAATTGGGCTGCTTGGCTCATCATGTCTTTCGTCCATGTTGGTTCCCAAACGATTTCAACATGTGCTTTTTTAACATCTGAAATCATTTCTACTTTAGATTCCACTTCACCAGGGAAGGTTTGAGCTACCGGACAACCTGGCGCAGTAAGTGTCATATCAATGGATACATTGCCTGATTCACTAATTTTCACATCGTAGATCAGTCCAAGTTCATAGATGTTCACCGGAATTTCTGGATCAAAGATGGTTTTAAGCATCTCGATCACATCTTCTTTAAGCTCTTCAACATCAATTTTTTCTACTGGTTCGGTCATCTATAATTACTCTGTTGTTACTGAACTATCTTGTTCACTTTCCATAGCGGCATGGACAGTGTGCCAAGATAAAGTTGCACATTTAACCCGAGCTGGAAATTCTTTCACACCACTCAGCACTTCTAATTTACCTAATGCCGCGGTATCAACATCTTCACCGGTCATTTGCTTATGCACAAGCTCGTAAAGTGCTTCAGCATCTGCCATAGTTTTACCTTTTAAGGCTTCCGTCATCAATGATGCCGATGCAACTGAAATAGCACAGCCACTGCCTTGAAAACTAACATCTTCTATGATGTCGCCATCCAGTTTTAAATAAACTACTAACGCATCACCACAGAGAGGGTTGTTACCGTGAGCCAAATGATTTGAATCTGGCATATCACGGAAGTTACGTGGTTTTTTATTGTGATCCATGATCACTTGTTGATAAAGATCTCTTAGATCTGCACTACTCATTAGGCAAATAGCTCCTGTACTTTTGTAATTGCTCCAACTAAAGCATCGATTTCTTCCATTGTGTTATAAAACGCAAAAGAAGCACGAGCTGTTGCTGGTATACCAAAAAATTGCATGACGGGTTGTGCACAGTGATGGCCCGTTCGAATGGCAACACCTTGTTGATCGAAAATGGTGCCGACATCATGTGGATGCACACCTTCAATCATAAACGACAATACACTCGCCTTTTCTTTCGCTGTACCAATGATACGAATGCCATCTAAGGCTTCGAGCTTTTGTGTCGCAGCAACTAATAAATCATGTTCATATTTTGCTAATTTATCAATACCAATCGAGTTCATATAATCGATAGCAGCACCCATGCCTATTGAGCCAGCAATATGCGGTGTTCCTGCTTCAAATTTATAGGGCAACTCATTGTATTGAGTATGCTCAAAACTCACTGACAAGATCATGTCTCCACCACCCTGCCATGGTGGCATTTCTTCTAATAAATCCTGTTTACCATAGAATGCACCGATACCTGTTGGTGCAAACATTTTATGACCAGAAAACACATAGAAGTCACAGTCTAAGTCTTGTACATCAACCGCTAAATGAGGCACTGCTTGAGCGCCATCAATCAATACTGGAATATCTTTAGCATGTGCTTTGGCAATCATGTCTTTTATTGGATTAACCGTACCCAAGGCATTCGACACATGACCGACAGCTAAAATCTTAGTCTTTGCCGTTAATAACTCATCAAAACCTGACAAGTCCAACTCACCTTCTAACGTCATTGGAATAACTTTAAGGATTGCACCTGTTTGTTCACATAGCATTTGCCACGGAACAATATTGGCGTGATGTTCTAGGTGACTCACTAAGATTTCATCGCCAGCATTTAACTGCGGACGAACAAAACTTTGGGCAATGAGGTTTATCGCTTCAGTCGCACCACGGACAAATACAATTTCTTTATCCGATTTAGCATTAAGAAATTTGCATACTTTCTCACGTGAAGCTTCATAAGCATCCGTCGCACGTTGACTTAAACGATGCACACCACGGTGAACATTTGCATTGTCTTGACGATAATAGTCACTAATCGCTTCAATAACTTGTAACGGCTTTTGGCTACTGGCTGCGTTATCAAGATATGCTAAATCATAACCATTAACTTGCTGATCTAAGATCGGGAAGTCTTTGCGAATCGCTTGGATATCAAAGCTACTCATGATTCGGCGCCACCTCTTGGTAAACGTTGCTCAATCACATTAGCTAATGCTGTTTTGATTTCTTCCGAAGGAATACGTTCCAATACATCAACTGCAAACGCATAGGTCAATAAGCTACGAGCACTCACTTCATCTAAACCACGAGCGCGTAAGAAGAACAATTGATCTTCATTGATCTGGCCCACAGTACTACCATGGCCACACTTCACGTCATCAGCGTAGATTTCCATCTCAGGTTTAGTATCAATTTCACAACCACGAGATAGCAATAAATTATGATTACTTTGGTTAGAGTCTGTCTTTTGTGCATCTTTATGCACCATCACTTTACCGTTAAATACGGCATGACTATCATCATCTAAGACACCTTTGTACAACTCATTACTGGTTGTATTAGGTACTAAATGATCAATGCGAGTGTGATTATCGACGTGCTGTTTGTCACTAACTAAATACAAACCATCCATCGTTGTATGTGACTTTTCACCTTCTAAACGACTGTGTACATCATTACGTGCCAGCTGTGCACCCAAAGAAATGTTATTGGTATGCCAGTTACTGTTTGCAGCTTGTTTTGCCGCCAAGGTCGCAATGTGAAAAGCACTATCCGACTCTTGCTGTAATTTGTAATGCTCTAAATCAGCTGCTTCTTCTAACACAACTTCTGTCACCACATTCGTCATAGAAGCTGAGTCAGCAAGACCAACATAATGTTCAACAAAGGTCGCTTTACTGCTTTCTTTAACCACAACCACGTTACGTAAATGTACCGCTAAATTGTCAGTAGCACCTGAGTTAATCACTAATAACTCGATCGGCTGACTAATCTCTGTATCTGCAGCAACGGTAATAACAATCCCATCACGCATCAACATTGTATTTAATGCAGTCAAGCCGGCTTTTTCAACATCAACTTGTTGGCCAAGATGTTGTTGAACCAATTCAGCACCTGCAGTTAATGAAGATACCGTTAAACCTGTTTCAAGGTTATCTAATTGAGAAAGCTCACTAGAAAATTGACCATCAACAATCACTACACGATAGCCACCGTTTAATAATGCCGCTTGTTCAACTTGCTCTAAGCTAACTGAGTTAGCAGCAGCATCGTGACTAAAGCTCTGGCGACCAAAATTCCACAAGCTAGTGTACTTCCAATCTTCCACTTTCTTACTTGGTAGACCTTGGGCATTAAACTGTTCGGTAGCTTGCTTGCGTAAGTCGTTTAACCAAGGCTGATTAAGCTCGGCAATCGTTAACTCTTCCGCGACGCTGGCAAAAGGTGTCGCCACTTCTGACAACTGTTTCAAACTGGGTTTCATGCTGGCTGACCTGCACTTTCTTCGTTAATCCAGCTATAACCTGTTTTCTCAAGCTCTTTAGCTAGTTCTTTATCACCAGATTTAACAATGCGACCTTCAGACAAAACATGAACAAAATCAGGCACAATGTAATCAAGCAAACGTTGGTAATGCGTAATCATAACGATTGAACGATCTTGCGAACGTAGCGCATTGACTCCTTCTGATACGATACGTAAAGCATCAATATCCAGACCTGAATCAGTCTCATCTAAAATTGCTAATGATGGCTCTAATAACGCCATTTGTAGGATTTCGTTACGCTTCTTCTCACCACCAGAGAAACCTTCGTTAACACCACGGTTTAAGAACTTCTCATCCATTTGGACCAGTTCTAACTTACTACGAACGAGTGTTAAAAAATCCATCGCATCAAGTTCATCTAAGCCTTGATATTCACGAACTGCATTGAGTGCCGCTTTCAAAAGATAGACATTGCTTACGCCAGGGATTTCTACTGGATATTGAAACGCTAAAAACACACCACGTTGAGCACGTTCTTCTGGCTCTAGACCCAGCAAGTCTTCGTTTTTATAGATGACTTCGCCTTGAGTAATTTCATAGCCGTCACGACCAGCTAACACATTTGATAAGGTACTTTTACCAGCACCATTTGGGCCCATAATCGCATGAACTTCGCCTGCGTTAACCGTTAAATTAATACCGCGCAGAATCTCTTTGCCATCAATACTGGCATGAAGGTTTTTAATTTCTAACATGTTTAATCTCTTTCTTTATTAACCAACAGAACCTTCTAGCGATAAGCCAAGTAGGTTTTGCGCCTCAACGGCAAATTCCATAGGTAACTCACGAATAACTTGTTTACAAAAGCCATTCACAATCATCGATACAGCATCTTCGATATCTAAACCACGTTGTTTACAGTAGAACAACTGATCTTCACTGATTTTTGATGTCGACGCTTCGTGTTCAACTTGTGCCGTCGGATTTTTGACCTCGATATAAGGGAAAGTATGTGCACCACACTTATCACCCATTAATAAAGAGTCACATTCAGTATAGTTACGGGCATTTTCAGCATTCGGCCCAACCCGTACTAAACCACGATAAGCATTCTGCGAACGACCAGCAGAAATACCTTTTGCAATAATTGTCGAACTGGTGTTTTTACCAAGATGAATCATCTTCGTACCAGTATCAGCCTGCTGCAAATTATTGGTAACAGCCACGGAGTAAAACTCACCAATCGAGTTATCACCTTGCAATACGACACTTGGATATTTCCAAGTGATTGCTGAGCCAGTTTCAACTTGTGTCCATGACACTTTTGAACTTTCACCGCGGCATGCAGCACGTTTCGTTACGAAGTTATAAATACCACCAACACCATTTTCATCACCGGGATACCAGTTTTGAACAGTTGAGTATTTAATTTCAGCACGATCCATTGCGACCAGTTCCACTACCGCAGCATGCAATTGATTTTCATCACGCATTGGTGCAGTACAGCCTTCTAAGTAACTCACATATGAATCATCATCGGCAATGATCAAAGTACGTTCAAATTGACCGGTATTAGCCGCATTAATGCGGAAGTAAGTCGATAATTCCATTGGGCAACGAACACCTTTAGGAATATAAATAAACGAACCATCACTAAATACAGCTGAATTCAAGGCTGCATAGAAGTTATCTCGATAAGAAACAACGGTGCCTAAGTATTTTTTAATTAATTCAGGATGCTTTTTTAAGGCTTTAGAAAACGGCATAAAGATGATGCCTTCTTCAGCTAACTTATCTTGGAAAGTATTAGCCACTGATACGCTATCAAATACCGCATCTACAGCCACACCAGCAAGACGGGCTCGTTCTTCTAATGGCACACCCAACTTTTCATAGGTTTTTAATAACTCAGGATCAACCTCATCTAAGCTTTTAGGACCGTCTGTTTTTTGTTTCGGTGCCGAGTAATAGCTAAGTGCTTGATAATCAATTGGCGGGTAATTAACATGAGCCCATTCTGGAGTTTCTAGCGTCAACCAATGGCGATAAGCTTGTAACCGCCACTCCAACATAAATTCAGGCTCATCTTTGATGCGTGAAATTTCACGGATCACACCTTCATCTAAACCAGGCGGTAAGCTTTCCGATTCAATATCGGTAACAAAACCTGCTGAGTATTCATTAGGTACAAAGTCTTCAATTTGTTGTGCTTGTTCACTCATTAATGTCACCATCTTGATCTGTTGCTGTTTTCATCTGTGTTGCAGATGGATAAAAATTGATTGGACTAATAGTTTCCAAACCACTCTGTGGCAATAACATATGTGAAAGTTTCACTTCATCTAGTGCGAGATAAACCGCATTATTAATACGAGCCGAGTTCACTTGAATAGAACAATGGCTTTCTTGCTCGCAGTGACTTTCACTACTATTACATTCTGTTAAAGCAATGGGGCCTTCAATGGCAGTAATAATGTCAGCAACTGAAATCTGTTTTGGGCTGCGGTGTAATGTGTAACCACCGTGCGCTCCACGCTCTGACTTTAATAAACCACCGTGAGTTAAGAATTTTAATACCTTTCTCACTGTTGGCAATGGCATCTGTACCGCATCAGACAACGAATGTGCGCTGTGTTTCAGCTCACTTTCTGTTGCTAGATAACTCATTAATACAATGCCGTAATCTGTTAATTTTCCCATGCGTAACATGTGCACGCCTCCTAATTGAGACTATTATAGTACCAATTAAACTAATAACCAAGCTAATCACTAGGTTATTTGATGTTATCTAGTTTTAAAAAATATTCGATTATCGCTTGCAGTGAACTTTTTTAATCTTTAAGGTACTAACCCTGAGATTGATAATCTTTTTTATATTTTTTTCTGGTACGAGAACATTTAAATGAAATTAAAAACACTCGCAATTTTACCTTTTTTATTTGGAGCCCCTGTAATGGCTGACGATCACGCCGCTAAACTAGATAGCGATCAAGAAAAACTAAGCTATATCTTTGGTATTCAAGTTGGCCAAAACATGTTGGCAGAAGGCGTAGATCTTGAGATTAATGCATTCTCTGCCGGCGTTGCCGATATGTTTGCAAACAAGCAACCTCAACTCGACCAAGCTGAAGCTGAAAAAATCATTACTGAATTCCAACAGAAAAAAGCGCAAGAAATGGCTGCAGTAATGAATCAAAAGCAAGAGCAGTCTAAAGTCTACCTAGAAGCAAATGCCAAGAAAGATGGCGTAGTAACTACTGCTAGTGGTTTGCAATATTCAGTTACAACTGAAGGCGATGGCGCGATTCCAACTGAAAATGATAAAGTTATCGCTCATTACAAAGGTACTTTATTAGACGGTACTGTATTTGATAGCTCTTACGACCGTGGTGAACCAGCAACTTTCCCAGTGACTGGCGTTATCAAAGGTTGGCAAGAAGCGTTACAAATGATGAAAGAAGGTTCAAAATGGCAAATCGTTGTTCCTGCTGACTTAGCTTACGGTCCTCGTGGCGCTGGTCAAGGCTCACCAATTGGTCCAAATGAAACGTTGATTTTTGATATTGAATTGATTGCAATCACTCAATAACAAAAACATATAGCTACAATAAAAAAGGCCGTCTTCAAATAAGACGGCCTTTTTTTATGTCTTAAACTCCTACAAGTCCGTTCAACTAATTAGACTTCCTCATCCTAGACTTAAGGAGCTAAACGACTAATTGACCAACTCCCCTGATCCCGACTATATACAAAGCGATCATGGAGGCGATTTTCTCTACCTTGCCAAAACTCTATCGTTTCTGGAATAACACGGTATCCTCCCCAGAAATCAGGTAGTGGTATTTCACCAGCTTTAAACTTACTCTTCATCGCCTCAAACTGACTCAGTAATACTTGGCGGGAAGATATTTGATTCGATTGATGTGATGCCCAAGCACCTAATTGTGACTCCTTAGGCCTTGAAGCAAAGTATTTCATCGACTCTAAGGTTGAGATTTTTTCTACTCGACCACTTATTTTTACTTGCCTCTCTATCGCTAACCATGGAAACAATAACGCCGCATGCGGATTTTCTTCAATCTGCTGAGATTTTTTCGACGCATAGTTAGTAAAAAACACAAATCCTTGTTGATCAAAAAACTTTAGCAAAACGGTACGTAGTGTTACTTCACCACCTGCAGAGGTTGCCAGACTCATCGCACTAGGCTCAATGACTTCAGCCTGTTCAGCTTGCTTCATCCACAGTTCAAACTGCTTAATTGGGTCGCTATCTAGCTCTGACTCAGTTAAACCTGCTTGCAAAAATTCATGGCGGTGATGTGTTAAGTCAACTTTCATAATCTATCTGATCTATTTTCACTGTTTAAATTGATGATAAAAATAAGCCGCGATAAACGCGGCTTATAATTTACTCTTCTAACCTACCCACTTTCTTGCATTGTGGAATAAACGTAACCAAGGTCCATCCTTACCCCAATCATCAGGGTGCCAAGAATGTTGAACGGTCCGCGTTACACGTTCAGGATGCGGCATCATAATTGTGACCCGACCATCAGTGGTTGTTAATGCTGTCACACCATCGACAGAACCATTCGGATTTTGAGGATACTGTTCAGTCGCTTTACCGTAGTTATCGACATAACGCATAGCAACCAACGCATCTTGCTGTGAACCTGTTTGACTGAAGTCAACACGGCCTTCACCATGAGCAACAGCAATAGGCATCACCGAACCAGCCATGTCTTGTAACAATACAGAAGGTGAATCAACAATCTCAACGAGTGAGAAACGTGCTTCAAACTGCTCAGAAATATTACGCTCAAAACGTGGCCAATGGTCACTACCTGGAATGAGCTCTTTCAATTGCGATAACATCTGGCAACCGTTACATACACCTAAAGCAAAGGTGTCTTCACGGTTAAAGAAGTCAGCAAACTGACTACGCGCTTTGTCGTTATGCAAAATAGTACTTGCCCAACCACGGCCAGCACCTAATACATCACCGTAGGAGAAACCACCACAAGCGACTAAACCTTTAAAATCAGCTAGGTCTACACGGCCTTCAAGAACATCGCTCATATGTACATCAATAGCGGAAAAACCAGCATGATCAAATGAAGCAGCCATTTCTATCTGGCCATTGACACCCTGCTCTCGCAAAATAGCAACTTTCGGTCGCACGCCACTAACGATGAACGACGCTGCAACATGTTCAGCCGCATCGTAAGTTAAATTAGCGTGTAAACCAGGATCTTGCTCATCTAATAAAGCATCGAACTCTTGTTTTGCACAGTCTGGATTATCACGTAAAGATTGCATTTGGAAGCTTGTTTCAGCCCAAAAACGCTGCAATGTAATACGTGATTGATTAATCACTTGTTCGCCATTCACTTTAACAGTGATTTGTTGGTCATCACGCAAGCTACCAATCACATGGCTAGAGCGAGTTAACTCTTGTTCACGTAACACGGCTAAGACATCTTCCACATCACGATGACGTACTTGAATAACGGCACCAAGTTCTTCATTAAACAATACAGGTAACGTTTCACCTAAATCATTAAGCTTGATATCTAAGCCTGTGTGACCAGCAAAAGCCATTTCACATAAAGTCGTGATCAAACCACCATCACTACGGTCATGGTAAGCCAACAATAATTCATCTTGGTTCAGTTGTTGAATAGCTGAGAAGAAATTTTTAAATGCTTCAGGGTCATCCAAATCAGGGCCATGGTGACCGACTTGATTATAAACCTGTGCTAACGCCGATGCCGCTAGACGATTATGGCCTTTACCTAAGTCAATATAGATAAGGTCAGTATCACCATGGTTAGTTTTCAATTCTGGTGTCACTGTTTTAGCAGCATCAGTAACCGGTGCAAAAGCAGTGATAATCAACGATAACGGTGAGGTCACTGATTTTTGTTGGTCACGATCTTGCCACACGGTTTTCATCGACAAAGAATCTTTACCAACTGGAATCGCAATACCTAAAGCAGGACACAATTCCATACCAACGGTATGCACTGTGTCATATAACAAAGCATCTTCACCGCTATGACCACAAGCAGCCATCCAGTTTGCTGATAATTTAATATCACCTAATTTTGCAATCGGAGTAGCTGCAATATTAGTAATAGCTTCACCAATAGCCATTCGACCTGATGCAGGTGCATCAATTAATGCTAATGGTGCACGTTCGCCCATCGACATTGCTTCACCTTGGAAGCCATGATGATCAGCCAAGGTCACCGCGCAATCAGAGACAGGTACTTGCCAAGGGCCAACCATCTGATCACGAGAAACTAAGCCTGTCACACTACGATCACCAATAGTGATTAAGAAGTTTTTACTTGCCACTGCCGGTAGTTTTAATACGCGCTCTAAGGCAGCTTCAGCGGTAATATCTGTTAAATCTAGTTCTGGCTTAGCAAAGGTTTGATGTTTAACATCACGTAGCATTTTAGGTGGCTTGCCTAACAATAATGATAAAGGCATATCCACTGGCGAACCATCACTCTCAGCATCGCCCACCAATAAATGTTGTTCTGCTGTAGTTTCTCCGACGATCGCCCATGGGCAACGTTCACGTTCACAAATAGCTTGGAACTCTTCAACGCGATCTGGGTTAACACCTAATACATAACGCTCTTGTGATTCATTACACCAAATTTCCATTGGTGACATGCTCGACTCATCATTTGGCACAAGACGAAGTTCAAAACGACCACCGCGGCCACTGTCATCAACGAGTTCAGGGAAAGCATTTGATAAACCACCGGCACCTACATCATGGATAGCAATAATTGGGTTTTCATCATCTAAAGCAACACAACGGTCAATTACTTCCTGACAACGACGCTCCATCTCAGGATTACCACGTTGTACTGAAGCGAAATCTAAGCCTTCTTCACTAGTACCTGAAGTAACAGAAGAAGCAGCACTACCACCCAAGCCGATTAACATCGCTGGGCCACCTAAAACAATTAGCTGTACGCCCGGCTCAAAAATATTCTTTTTAACATGCTGTGGACGGATACTACCCATACCACCAGCAACCATGATTGGTTTATGGTAACCACGTACTTCAAAGCCATCTGCCGAAGGCACTAATGCTTCATAAGTACGGAAGTAACCACATAAGTTTGGTCGACCAAACTCATTATTAAATGCTGCGCCACCTAGAGGGCCATCAAGCATGATTTCTTGTGCTGAAGCCATACGTGCTGGTTTACCATACTCTGATTCCCAAGGTTGGATAAAACCAGGAATATGTAAGTTTGAAACAGAAAAACCGGTCAGGCCTGCTTTTGGTTTAGAACCTCGACCAGTAGCACCTTCATCACGAATTTCACCACCAGCACCAGTAGCAGCACCCGGGAAAGGTGAGATTGCAGTTGGATGATTATGTGTTTCCACTTTCATCAAGATATGCTGCTCTTCACCTTCATAGCTGTATTCATTGGTCGACATATCAACATGGAAACGTTGACTGTTTGGACCAGCGATTACTGAAGAATTATCGCTATAAGCCGTGATCACGCCTTCAGGGTTCAAAGCATGGGTATTACGGATCATATTGAATAAAGTGATTGGCTGCTCTTTGCCATCAATGATCCAATCAGCACTAAAGATCTTATGGCGACAATGCTCTGAGTTCGCCTGAGCAAACATCATCAACTCAATATCATTAGGGTTGCGACTTAAAGCCGTGAAGTTTTCAACCAAATAATCAATTTCATCTTCAGCTAAAGCCAAACCCATCGTTTTATTTGCTTCAACTAAAGCTGCACGGCCACCATTGAGAATATCAACCGATAATAATGGTCGAGACTGACCATGAATAAATAGACGGTCTGCTTCATCAACAGAATCAAAAACAGACTCTATCATGCGGTCATGTAATTGGCTGAGAACCAACTTGCGTTGTTCAGCTGTTAAATCAGAATTGCTCGTTACGAAAAAAGCAATGCCTCGCTCAATGCGTAAAACATTCGTCACGCCACTATTCTGCGCAATATCTGTCGCTTTACTCGACCATGGCGAGATAGTGCCTGGACGAGGTGTTACTAAGAAAAATGCTTCATTTTCAGCAGCATCACTCTGACTTATTTCAGCTTCAAGCAGTGTTTCAATCACTGTTTGATCTTTAGCTGATAATTCGCCTTCTCCTTCAGTTTCAATGAAGTAGCGGTATTCACTGCGTAGTTTCACTACGCTATCAACTTGTGATTGAATAGACGTTAATAATTTATCTAAACGGAAAGCCGAATGCGCCGAGCGGCCGATCATTTGCAACATGCTGATCCCAATTAACAATATTTAAAGCGTTAATGATACTTTATGTCACTACCTCAGCCCAATTTATTTGTGACAAGTTTGATGACCGACACTGACAACAATATCTGCCGACCTTCTGTCTTTCGCCACATAGCGATTATGGTCTATGACGCACTCTTATTGCTATCCGTTTTATTGCTTGCTTCCCTACTCGCTGTTGCGGCTAATTCAGGACAAGCAATTAGCGAAGGAAATCCCTTTTTTATCGCTTATTTGCTCGCGGTAAGTTGCTTTTTTTATGGCTGGTTTTGGACTCATGGCGGACAAACATTAGGCATGCGCGCATGGAAAGTTCACTTAATCTCACAACAGCAACATGACATCAGTTGGCAACAAGCTATCATTCGCTTTACTGTTGGAATTATTGCATGGATCCCCCTCGGTATGGGCTATTGGTGGCAATGGCTAGGCGAAGATAAAAATACTTGGTTAGATAGTTATTCCGCTAGCCGGTTACATTTTGATAAAAATGCTAAAAACAAACCATTGTCACGCCTTTCATAAGGACAAATATTAATGACAACAGAGCTTGAACCAGAAGTATTAGTGGCTTTAGATAAAGGTAGAAAAATAGAAGCTATTAAACTATTACGTGAGCAAAGAAGCATTGGTCTAAAAGAAGCCAAACAAATCATTGATGATTATAGTGCAGCACATCCATCCCCTAACGCATCCGTTGAAAGAAACAATTCGACAAGTGGATTGATAAAATTAGTTATATTGGCAGTTGTTGTTTATTTTATTTATCTGCAATTTATCCAATAGCCTAACTGCGTATTCCAGACCAAATGACCAATCGTTCTGAAACACGCTGCCAATCATAGTCATATCTCGTATGATTAATGAAAATCACTAGTTAATTGGCATCATACTCAAACATATTAATCCTCCCAGCCAATCAATTAGGAATACACCCTAGGAGCTCTTGAAAAAATAAATCTGTCACCTTTTTTCATCTTCATGACCCCAAATATCTCGCAATCCTCTTACTTCTTCTGGGTATATTTTTTTTGCAAAATAAAACGTATAACTAAAATATATGCTGCAATAAACAACCCGATTATAGCTTTAAAAATGATGTAGTCCTTAGTTTTAAAGTTTGCTATCTCCATTATCGTTTCCGATGCATACATAGCAATAGGAAACAAAATAAACCCTACAATTACAGACATAATAATAAATGTTTGACGATCCAATTTTACTTCCTCACAAATAGTATTTATTCACAGTCTTTACATTCATCGGAGCATACCATTTCACAGAATTCTCTTTCAGCTACTGTCAGCCATAAATTCGATCATTTATTTAAGAGTTAAAGGTATCATTGGCCCAGGAGCAAACATCATTGCTGACATTCCACAAGAAAAGTTACACCCTTCACATTCAACTTGCTTTTGTGTTCTTGTATCTATTGGCTCTGGAAATGGAAGTTCAGCCGCACAAAAAGATATAACACAACGATCTGGCTGTACTTTACCAGCCGGATCCTTCATGCACACATTAGGAGCACCATCAAATGGAACGTAACCTCGGCGGCAAAGTCCATCTTTGTCAGAATAAATTCCCCCCCAACATACCTAAAGGTATTAATGTCTCCAGCCAATCCAATCGGGTCACTGGTGATGTAACGTCCTAATGTTGGGTCATAATACCGGAAGTAATTATAATCTTTAGCACAAAGAGCTAATTATTAATTCTTATTTATTTTCAGTATGTTACCTAAAAAAATCAATCGACTAGAAAAACACCCTAAGAGCTCTTTTAAAAATAAATCTGTCACCTTTCTACAAACTTATAAACTACTCTTCAAAATAAGGTTCACCTGACAACCAATATAGATCATATTTCTTTTGTAACCTTTTTAAAAATGGTTCTAGGTTAGAAGCAATATTTATAGCTTGAAGAGAATCAGCACCATATACTTCTGGGCACTTTTCATCTAAGCCATCAAGTTCAATATGACATCCTACAACCCCACCACCAACAGGAAAACTCACTGTCCCTTCTTGAACCTGATATGGGGTGCCTAGACGAATAATCAGCTCTTTTCGTTCATTACTACCTTTAGCTGAATAAAATAATCTTCTTTCTGCTATATACTTCGTCATAAAATCATCTTCCCAATTATTTCTAATCTTATTCCATACATTGCTCAAAGGAGTCTTGAGCAGCTTGAAAACAGGCAAACTTTTTCCTACCTGTCAAACCAGCGCAAGTAGCTAGGATACTATCCTTAAGAGCTTGGCAATTTTTCTTCTTCTTTTCCTGTTCATCATCACTACACATGTCATAAATTAGTGCGCCAGTGACGACTGTGAGTCCAATTAAATCACCTATAGGGATAGGCCCATCAGCAGCCGCAGCTGCAACAGAAAAGGGAAGAACCATTTCAACAGCATCCTCACCAGTTGGATCTGTATATCTCAATGGATTGGCATAAACATACCCATAAGTATTAATCCCCCCAGCCAATCCAATTGGGTCACTGGTAATGTATCTGCCTAATGTTGGGTCATAGTATCGGAAGTAATTATAAACTGAGCACTCAGCACTAAATCATAGATAAACGTTTATTTTCAGCCAGTTAAAGTCAATCGAGTCTGAGCTAACCCCATTGATTATTAGTTAATCAAAGAATAAAAATGCTAAAAAACCTGCTCCTAACCAAAGAACAATACTAGCAATCCAACTAATAACCTGACCTGCAGATCTTCCAGTTAATATTATTGGTAATGCACACAAAATGTAGGTTATAACTGATAACAAAAATATTGGAGTCACTAGCAGAAAGCTAAATGGTCCTGAAATAATTACCATCAATACAAAAAGGCTATTACTTATACTTTCTAAGTTATTAGTAAAAAATATATTTGAAAAAAAAAGTATGACTAATGAAATAGCAAAATAAATTATCGTATTATTTTTAGATATTTTCATATTCAGTCTCAATATTGAGTTGTTAGGTTAGGAGTGTAAGAACCATTAACGTTATGAGGGTTAACATCATACTCTTTATGCACTCCAAGACCATCCGCTGGCGTTTTATAATCGTATGTTCCTAAATAAGGTCCATCATCGACCAGAGAGTTTTCGTCGTAGGTACACTGTGATCCAGTATTAGGGTTCCTCCAAGTATCATAGCCTTGACTCCAACCTCCATGAAACCAGCCCGCTGAAAACCAATTGTCTTTGTTCCAATTGTTACCTTTGTGGTCAGCATAGCTTCCATCTTCACAAGGTTTAGGGGGGGAGACAGGGCACATATTATGTTGATTTCTGCCTGTATGCTCAGGAGTATATGGGTGAACAGGCCAGCTTTGCATTCGTCGCTCTCGTAATTTTCTAGCATGACTGTTTCTGTCTAAACCATAAGGGTCACTGTAACCTAAAGGGTTCCCTTGCACATAAGCATAAGTATTAATCCCCCCAGCCAATCCAATCGGGTCACTGGTGATGTAACGTCCTAGTGTAGGGTCATAATATCTGAAGTAGTTATAGTCTTGAGACCTAACACAAAACCATAAATTCCTATTTATTTTCAGTACGTTAACCAAAACATCCGATCAACTAGAAAAACACCGTAAGAGCTCTTTAAAAAATAAATCTGTCACCTTTTCTCTTAGTACTCCTTTTTCCTAATTCATGTGCAAATCCGTGATGGCTGCGGCGCCCCCTCTCCACCAACTTAAGTCCATGGGATCATCTGAACGAAATTCATCTTCAGGCACCCATGTAACTGAGCACCCAAGCACTCCACCTTTAGCCATCGACACAAGATCATCTTTTAATAACCTCAGTATTGCAACAACATAACGATATCTCATATTTGCAAGGTTTAAAGGCTCGTCTAACTCTAACAAAATAGATTTTTTGTCTTCTTTTATTATAACTATGGAGGCACTCAAATCCTGAGCAACAAAATCATTCCCACAGATAATTATCTGTCGCCCTGCTAACGTGCTCGACATTATTGAATCCTCTTAACAGTTACAGGAATTTTCCCTGTTGCAGCTCGTTCCATTCCATTCCCAAGCATATTAAATGCTGGCTCCACCCTAGACGGTTGGGAAAACAGACCCTTTTGCACTTCTAATGTTACTTTAACTTCTGGTGTCTGGGGAAGTGCAGAGCGTTGACGCGCTCGTAATGCATTCGAATTCGACGAATTGGTAACGTAGTGAGTTCCATCTCGGCCACCACGTAATAAGCCAGTTTCTTGAGTAGCCTTCAGTTCTGATTTTGACATCCATCGCTGTACAGTTTCTGTACTAGCTTTTCTTCCAAAATAACCTGAAAACCCTAGACCAACCGCAGCATCAATTGGCGATGCACAACTTTGAATGCCTGATGTATCAGTTTCATCAACAAAGCCTGCATCTGTACCTGTGAGTATACTTACTACTCCTGTTGCCAGTGCTTCCTGATGACCTTGGTCAGCGAACAAGCACCCGATTCCACCGTAACAATATAGTCCGTAAGGGTCAGCATAATTAACTGGACTCCCCCCAACATACCCAAACCTATTAATCCCCCCAGCCAATCCAATCGGATCACTGGTAATGTATCTGCCTAAGCTTGGGTCATAGTACCTGAAGTAATTATAATCTTAAGCACAAAGGCTAAATCATAAATTATTACTTATTTTCAGTACGTTACCTAAAAGAGGTAACCAACTAAAAAAACACCCTAAGAGCTCTTTAAAAAATAAATCTGTGACCTTTTTTCTATTTTTACTCAGCCCCCAAATATCGCTTCATTGTTTAATCCAAAAGATCTTTTTCCAACTTACCTAATGATGCTAATAATGCACCAACAATAGTTATAACCGCTGCCAGCCCAATACACACAATAGCTATAAACCGCCCAAATTCAATTCCTGATGCTAGTAAAGTTACACCAGAAATAGCTAAGAAGAATAAAGCAATCACTAGACCTACAATTTTTTTTGAAGATATTTTCATATTTATTAAAGACACTGATATGTGGTTGAACAAGTAAGTATACCTGCACCAGCCATTGCACCGCCCTCTGGGCTACCACCTATACCAAGCAAGCCTCTAGCATAGTTCCCATTATCAAATACCTGACCTTGACCGACTATTCCTACACCTCCAGACCAATACGCTCCCGTTGCAGTTTGCTGGCCTGTACATAGTTCTCCTGTTCCTAGTGAACCAACTATCCCCAATTCCCCACTTAGGGGGGTATTAGCTCCTCCACCAAAGCAAATTGTAGAATATAAGCAAAGATTTCCAGCTGTATCTGCTGCCAAACCAGAGTCTGCACTAGAATACCCAAACAAAAATGTTCCCGCCCCTCCAAAACCGATGGAAGCATTAAGTGGGCGTGGCTTATTAGGGTATGGGAACCCACTCCCCATGCCCCTCAAACCGTACGGATCAGAGTATATCAACGGACTAGCCATAACATACCCAAAGGTATTAATCCCCCCAGCCAATCCGATTGGATCTGAGGTGATGTATCTGCCTAAGCTCGGGTCATAATACCTGAAGTAATTATAATCTTTAGCACAAAGACTAAATCATAGATTCTTACTTATTTTCAGTATGTTACCGAAAGGAGGCAGCCAACTAAAAAAACACCCTAAGAACTCTTTAAAAAATAACTCTGTCACCTTCTTTCTATTTTTACTCTGCCCTCAAATGTCTATCGTTTCATCACTGAAAATTTATCATTAAGAATTCTTACCTCATCAATTAAGTTCTCCTCAAATGCTTCGGCTATCTCTATAAGCAAACTTCTTGCTGATTTATCAAAATTACCATTGCTTTTCCTTTCCTGCCAAAAAACATCAAAATGCTGAAGGGTAAGATATATATCAAGAACAGTCTCATTGTCATTGAAGTCAGCACTAAATGTTTTAACCATTAAATCACTTAGCTCATCAATATTTAATTTATCGTCAGCAAAGTTTTTAATCCAGTCACTGAATATTTTTCTATCTTTATCTATTATCGTTGCCATAAGTTTATTTCACATTCCTATTTGCATGATTAATAATAGCTTTTGATTTAGCTGAAGACCAAGGGAAGCTTCGATGTTCCTTCATATTTGGAGCCCTATGCCAATGTAGCACAGGAGTTCGGTCTACTGGACTAAATGCATGCTGCTCGACTCGAAAAATAGGCTGCTTTTTATACTTGACCTGACAGAGTTGTGATGTATCTCCCTTTCTATTTTTCCTTGGGCCCTCAAAGTCAAAGTCCTGATAGATATCTTTAGCTTTTTTATAAATTTTAGGACCGTATTTGGCAGCGGTAACCATTAAAGCTGCAGCCGCAGCACATGATGGGCATAACCCATAAGGGTCAGAGTACATCAAAGGATTCCCCCCAACATACCCAAAGGTATTAATCCCCCCAGCGAGTCCAATCGGGTCTGAAGTGATGTAACGCCCTAAGCTCGGGTCATAGTACCTGAAGTAATTATAATCTGTGGTTCCAAGATGAAATCATAAATTAAATATTAGTTTCAAAAGCTTAAAAGGAGAAGTCGTATGGCCACAAAAAATCCACTAAGTACCCGCCTAGCCTGATCCCCTTAATTTTAATTAGACATTGCCCGCTTTATTTCAGTACATGCATCTATTATTTCACCACTAGCACTTCGCAAATACTCTTCAGCTTCTTTATCAGCCGACTCCAAATATTCTTTACTGCATTGCTCTCTCATGCTTCCCCTCGGTAAGTGATCAGTCTCGGAATCAAAGGCCTTTATCGGATTAAATAGAACATCAACTGAATCAAGCTTATGACTCAATGATATAAGCGTCCTGCAACCATCAATCAAGTTAACATTACCAGCAACCATCAACTCACATATGTTGATAATTTCTCGCTTTACAATATTAGTCATAAAATCCCTTATTTCCCGAACATAGTTTTATGTTCTACTCTTTGGCCAGTTTTTATGTTTTCAACCCAGTGTGTCTCGAACTTTGTTCCATCTGGTGCTGTATGAGAGCTACTGCTTTTCTTAACCCAAGAAGCCGAGTCTCCGCCATGATTCTGTGCAACACGATCTGCATCTCTGAATTTAGTATTACTCCCTTGACCGGCAATAGTTGTACCGATTTCACCAACCTGTTGTTCACTCCCTAATTTTTTATTTAAGCGTACGGCACCTGCCAATTGATTGCCTGGTGTCGGATCGATCATTCCTAAACCAAGCAGTGCTACAGCAGTTAACTTTTCACCGCTACTGGAACACTCATCTGAAAGTGTCTGTGCTGTATCGACAAGTTCACTTATCGTATCGTAATAATTCCAAATTGCTAATATACCAGCCCCAATAGCAATTGCCGTTCCGGTACATAAGCCAAAACAAAGTCCTGAGGGATCAGAATAAATTATCGGATTCCCCCCAACATACCCAAAGGTATTAATCCCCCCAGCCAGTCCAATCGGATCACTGGTAATGTAACGGCCTAAGCTCGGGTCATAATACCTGAAGTAGTTATAATCTTTAGCACAAAGACTAAATCATAAATTCCTATTTATTTTCAGCATGTTACCTTAAGAAACCAATCAACTAGAAAATCACCCTAAGAGCTTTTTAAAAAATAACTCTGTCACCTTTTATTTTTGCCTTTTTTCTCAAGCAGTATATAAACGACAAGAAGCGCAGTAACTATAAAAATAGTCTCACTTTCATACCCTCCTAAAAAAAACTTAGCAAATAAGGTTGAAACGACATATATGACTGCAACTATTACTACTCTAATTTCGCCAATTGTAAGACGCATAAACATTCCTTTTTTTAATCACACCCACATTTATCTGGAATAACAAACTCACCAAGACCTAATGCTACAGCTTCTGCTCCAGCTATATCAATAAGCTCACGCCTTCCCTGATTAATATTTTTTTGAGCTCTCTGGTCAACACCATCTTTCTTACTTTGTGACCTAGCTTGCTGGACCCTTTTCTTAGCTCTAATTCCTTTTGCTAATGTAGCTGCAGATGTAGCTAAACTTAGTGGATTTGCCACACCAAAACCAAAAGCAACAGCTGTTTCAGAAAGTTTTATACATTCAATTCTTCCACCATTCAAGGAGTACTGTATTGCTAAATCTAGTATTGCCGCACCAACTCCAGCGCCTAAATTTAAGGGTGTTTCTCCCGTCGGATCTGTGTAAACAAGTGGGCTCTGGTTTGCGTATGCAAAAGTATTAACCCCCCCAGCAAGACCTATTGGATCAGAGGTGATGTACCTACCTAAGCTCGGGTCATAGTACCTGAAGTAATTATAAAGTGAACACTATGGTATAAATCATAATTTTCTTATTATTTTCAGGTTATTACCTACAAAAAATACTGAGTGACTAAAATTTTATTAGTGCTCTTCGCAAAATAAATTTATCACTTTTTTTTATGATCCTGAAACTTACAAACAGTTTTTAAAGTAAGGCCATCTTTTAAAGCATAATATTCAAGACACTTTCCTTCATGGCTCTCCACTTCTCTTACTCCGTAATTTGCAGAATATTCAATCTCTGAGAATGAAACAGCCCCATCTCCATCAAGATCCATTTCTGCATATTTCAATGGTGAGTTATAAATTAAATAGCCACTCAGACCTATGTATGAAGTGGAAATTACTAAAATTATGATCAATATACGTTTTAGAGTTTTTTTCATTTTTTACTCGGATAACGGTTAATTGTGACTGTTGGTATATTCGATAGTATTGATGAAGTTAAGCCTGAAGGCAGCATTGCTTTCTCAACAGTTATACCTATTTCATCAAGACCTTTCTGAATAGGATCGGAGCAATTATTTGTAAATAAGTTATAGTCTTCAGAATAATTATATAAAAACTCAGCCAATGCATTGTCTTCTGCTGGTGTGTTATTCAAATCCAAACCAATCGCAGAACGGAAATTATTTCTTATTAAATAGGCTGATGTAGTCTCAATAAACATCCCACTTGGAGAAAAACTATAAGTTGTTCCCTGAATATTTACAGCAACATGCCCAAATGATGATGAACCATGTCCAACAGGACTAAAAGCAAACACTTCCGCCAGACCATAAGGATCCGAATACCCCAAAGGATTTCCCCCAACATACCCAAACGTATTAATCCCCCCAGCGAGTCCAATCGGGTCTGAAGTGATGTAACGCCCTAAGCTCGGGTCATAGTACCTGAAGTAATTATATTCCTAATCAAAAGCCGGTTGTACTACTGTGCAATGACATATTTAGATGTTGGATCGACGGGTAATTCACTTTGAGATTGCTTCATTTCATTAACATCATCAATCGGGCTACGACCAAAAAGTCGTTTATATTCACGGCTAAATTGCGAGCTACTTTCATAGCCTACTTTTGCAGCTGTAGCCGCAGCGGTCCCGCCATCTTGAATCAATAATAAACGCGCCTTATGCAAACGCGTTTTTTTCAAATATTGCATGGGTGATGTGGTAGTAACCGCCTTAAAACTAGCATGAAAAGCAGCAACACTCATCCCTGCTTGCTCAGCTAACTTATTCACATTGATATCACTAGCAAACTCTCCATGTATAAGGTGCAGTGCTTTGCCCACCTTACTGACATTATTTTGATTGGATAGGGCTGAACGCACTGCAGAGCATTGATTACTGTTTAATACACGGTAATGAATTTCACGCACGATCGATGCACCGATAATGGCACTGTCTTCCTTTGACTCCAAAGTAGTGAGTAAGCGATCCACCGCATTGAGCATATTCGCGTCCATTTTCGTAGATACAATAGCTTTCGGCGGTGACAGACTTGCAGTTTGTGTGCAATCAAGTGCTAATAGGAGTTCACTAATAATATTAAGATCTAGTCGAATAACAATCGCAAAAAAAGGTTCTTCGGCTGTGGCTATGGTTTCACTTTCAAATGGTAATGGCACAGAAAGGACTAAAAACTGTTGAGCACCATAATGAAATGTATCTTTTCCTAAATAACCAATCTTTCGCCCTTGGCAAACAATGACAATACTAGGTTCGTACAGTACAGGTCTTCTGGGTGAAGAATGATCTTGCCGAAACAACTTTACCCCATCGATATGGGTCAAACTAAAACCTTGAGTTTGGGCAAGCTTATTTAATGTAGAACTCATCTTTAACACTCTATATACCGGTAGCTAAAATTATGGTTTATATTAAATTATTAGGCAATGATAAAGCTTATATTCTGCCTAATAAAACTTTAGTTAATAGTTTTAGGCAACACTAAAAGAGTTTTAGGTATTCAGTCGACAATAACTCACGTCTAGACTACTCCATCAATAATATACCTATTCCTAATTCCTCTTATAAGGAACTCAATATGAAAACCAAATTTAGCAGTACGTTAATCGCCACCATGCTTAGCATGAGTTCCTATAATGCATTTGCTGATGTAGATGACGTTCGTGCCAATTTAGCCAAGCTCAACCTTCCCGCAGGCTTTGCAATTGATATTTATGCTGAAGTGCCTGGTGCTAGACAAATGACCTTGGGCACGACCGGTACTGTATTCGTTGGTACTCGAGATGATAGTGTTTATGCCGTTGTCGATAAGAACAAAGATCATAAGGCTGATCATATTGTCACCATGATGGATGATATGAATGTCGCCAATGGTATCGCGATGCATGATGGTTATTTGTATGTTGCTGAACAACACCGTATCACCCGCTATGCAGCACCTGATTTTGACTTAAAACTGCCATTCAAACAAATGCGTGAAGTTATCTATGATTCACTACCTGATAAGTTTCATCATGGCTGGCGTTATTTAACGTTTGGCCCTGACGAAAAGCTTTATGTCACTGTCGGTGCACCATGTAATATTTGTGCCCCTGAAGGTATTGAAGCTTCTATTATTCGCATGAATGCCGATGGTAGTGAGGTTGAGACTTTTGCGAAAGGTATCCGTAACTCAGTAGGCATGGATTTTCAACCCAATACTGGCACACTCTACTTCACCGATAATGGTGTCGACATGATGGGTGATGATATTCCTCATGGCGAACTAAATGCTGCCCCTAAAGCAGATATGCATTTTGGCTTTCCATTTTATGCCGGCGGTAAAGAACGTCATCAAGATTGGCAAAATAAACAACCAGCACAACAAGTCACTTACCCAGAACTTGAGCTACAAGCCCACTCTGCCAACTTAGGTTTTAAGTTTTATACTGGCCAGCAATTTCCAAGTGATTATCAAAATGATGCCATCATTGCTCAACATGGCTCATGGAACCGTAACTCTCCAGTAGGCTATCAGCTGATTAGGGTTACTTTTGATCAAAATAACAGTGTTAGTGGTCATGAAGTATTCATTGATGGTTGGTTAAATAATGGTGAAATGTGGGGCCGCCCAACAGATGTATTACAAATGCCCGATGGTTCATTATTAGTCTCTGATGACTATAACGATGTTATTTACCGAATTAGTTATGGCGAACAACAAACAGCTAAAACCAATACTGGAACATTAACCGATTTATCTATGCCTGAATCAGTCATTAGTCACCCCGATGGTCGACTCTATATCACAGAGATTGGTGGCTTCGGCACCAACGGTGACGGTAAAGTCACGCAAGTTAATCCAGATGGTAGTCGTCACACGTTAATCGATGGTTTGAATGATCCTAAAGGTATGGACTTATTCAATAACCAACTTTATGTCGCTGATGTTAATCAAGTCATTCGCATTGACTTAAATGGTGACAAAACTGTTATAGCGAATACCACTGACTTTCCAAGTAAAGCAGTATTTTTAAATGATATTGAAATTGATGGCAACGGTAATGTTTATGTCTCTGATAGTGGTGATGACAATGGCAAATATGGTGCTATCTATAAAATAGCGACTGACGGTCATATCACAGAAGTGTTTGGTGAGTTATCAGGTATTAAACGCCCTAATGGTTTATTGATGGATGGCCCTAATAAACTATTAGTTGCTGACTTTGGCACAGGTGATTTATTCCAACTTACACTAGCCAAAGAAGTTCAACTGACACACTTAAACAGTGGCTTTGGCGGTGCTGATGGTCTGGTTCGTGATAGTGATGGTTTGCTATATATCAGTGACTGGGCTAACGGTAAGGTTTGGCAACTCACTGATGCCAAAGCAACACCGCAGTTGATTACACAAGGTCATCAATCAGCTGCAGATATTGCTCTATCAGTTGATGGGAAATCAGTTCTAATGCCTGATATGAAAGCAGGACAACTCGTCCCCTTAACTATTAAGTAAATCAACTTCAGCAATTACAAAAAAGCCGGCATTAGCCGGCTTTTTTAATGCACTCTAGCACTGAGTTTAAGAATACTACTAAAGTACCCTACCGAACGGTCCATTAACCAATGCGCTTTAAGCCCATTAGCTTGTTATCGTTATCAAAGCTAATGCTGAAGATACCTTGTACACCCTGTTGATCAATAAATGGGCGAAGATGCTCAACAGGAAACTGTAGTCGTTGGCCATTTTCCGCTCGCACAACCACACTGGTTGCGGTGCCTTGATAATAGCGTAGTGATTCTTCTCGACTGATGTTTAGTCTAAAACGTAATGTTGTTGCCATCTTAGTTAACTCTAACTAAATGCAAGGTTAAGCTGTGCAATTACAGCTTTAAACTCTTCGTTGCTATACGGAATAGCATCACCTTTACCCCAAACAGGAGCAGGCCAAGTTTCATCTCCGCGATAGCGAGCTACATGATGAATATGTAACTGCGAAACAACATTGCCTAATGCAGCAACATTCATCTTATCTGCAAAGACCAATTCAGCGAGTTTTTTAGCCACCAAATTAGATTCAATAGTTAACTGCTGTTGTTGCTCTGCTGTCAGTTGGTAAATCTCAGTAACACCGGTAATACGTGGTACCAGTATCACCCATGGATAACGAGCATCATTCATCAGTAACACATCACATAGCTCAAACGCCATGATGAAATGAGTGTCGTTATTTAATCGTGGATCTAAATTAAACATTATCGGCTGCCAAATATTTTGTGACTACTTCATAGACATCAGGCGATAAACCTTCTTCTACGGCTATGCTTTTTAAAGCTTGCTTCATCAAATCTTGACGCTGAGCATCGTATTGACGCCAAGAGTTAAATGCACCAAGTTGTCTAGAAGCGACTTGAGGATTTAATTTATCTAAAACTAGAATTTGTTCTGCTAAGAATTGATAACCTGAACCATCTTTCGCATGAAAATTAATTGGGTTATTTCTACAAAACTGACCAATCACAGCTCGTACATTATTAGGATTTGTCATGCTAAATGCCGGATGTTCCATTAGTGCTTTGACTCGCTTTAAAGTACCCGGCTGTTTAGATAGTGCTTGTACCGTTAACCACTTATCAACCACTTGACGATCGTTTTGCCATTTTTGGTAAAAAGCAGTCAGCGCCTGTTCACTCTCATCATTTGCTTGATCTGCTAGCAAAGACAATCCAGCCATAGCATCAGTCATATTATCGGCCTGATTCAACTGCGATAAGCAACGTTGTGTTTGTTCTGAATCCGCTGAGGCCATCAAATAAGATAAGCAAGTATTTTTCAAACTACGTTTTGCCATATCATCGGCATTAAACTGATAAGTTATTGGCTGATTAAGCTGTTCGTATACCGAATCAAAGTCAGATTTCAACTCTGTCGCCAAAGTAATTTTCAAAAACTCGCGAGCACTGTGTATCGCATCAACATCAGCCACCTCTAATTGGGCTGCTAAGTAATTCTCGGTAGGAATAGCCAGCATCTTAGCCACTAAAGCGGGATCATTATTGGTATCTGTTAATACCGCTTTTATTTGTTCAACTAATATCGTTGGAACAGTTAAGGTTTCGCCATTTTGATGCGCTTGAGTTAGATCCAACAAAATCGAAATATACAACTGTTGGCCAGCATCCCAACGGTTAAAGCTATCAACATCGTTAGCCATTAAAAATGCCAACTCAGTATTGCTACGTTGATATTTCAATTTAACTGGCGCTGAGAAGCCTCGTAATAATGACGGAATAGGTGCAGATTTAACATTGATAAATGTATATGTTTGCTCTGTATCTGTCAGTGACACTACCCGTGTTGAAGCTGCTATCGCTTCAGCTTCACCTTGTAACTGCAATGGCTGTGACTGACCTTGCTCATCTAACAAGCCCATCGCCACTGGAATATGGAAGGCTTGCTTAGTATCTTGCCCCGGTGTTGCAGGACAAGATTGTTGCAACGTTAACGTATATGTTTGCTGAGCTTCATCATAGTCGCCAGTAGCCACTACTTCTGGTGTACCCGCTTGTGAATACCAACGTTTAAATTGCGTTAATTTAATCTCATTAGCATCTTCAATGGCAGTAACAAAATCATCGGTTGTCACCGCTTGACCATCATGACGGTCAAAGTAAAGATCCGTTCCTTTTCTAAAGCCTTCGTCACCGACTATGGTTTTAATCATGCCAACAACTTCAGCGCCTTTTTCATAAATCGTGACTGTATAGAAATTACTGATTTCGATAAACGAAGCCGGTCTAACTGGATGTGCCATTGGGCCCGCATCTTCAGCAAACTGCATGCTACGAAGTTGGTTAACATCATCAATACGTTGGACTGCTGCTGAATGCATATCTGCACTAAAAGTCTGATCACGTAGTACGGTGAAACCTTCCTTCAAACTCAATTGGAACCAATCACGACAGGTAACACGGTTACCTGACCAGTTATGGAAGTATTCATGACCGACAATGCTTTGAATAGTGTAATAATCGCGATCAGTAGCCGTTTCAGGGCTTGCTAAAACACAGGCTGAATTGAATATATTGAGGCCTTTATTTTCCATTGCCCCCATATTGAAGTCATTTACAGCCACAATCATGAAGATATCTAAATCGTACTCACGACCATAGGTCTCTTCATCCCACTTCATCGATTGTTTCAATGAGTTCAAAGCATGATCACACTTATGACTGTTTTCGTGATCAACGAAGATTTCCAGAGTGACTTCACGACCTGATTGAGTAATAAATTCATCTTGCTGGCAATGTAAATCGCCGGCAACTAAAGCAAACAAATAACTCGGTTTTGGGTGAGGATCATGCCAACGTACCCAATGACGGCCATCATCAAAAGTACCTTGATCTTGCATATTGCCGTTCGATAACATAATAGGCCATTGTGCTTTGTCAGCTACCAAAGAAACCGTAAACACAGCCATCACATCAGGACGATCGGGATAATATGTAATACGCCTAAAGCCTTGCGCTTCACACTGAGTGCACAACAAACTACCAGAATGATACAAACCTTCTAAGGCAGTATTTTTATCTGGGTGAATTGTGGTAATAACTTCCAATTCAAACTGGTCCGGAACAGTCGATATCAATAGTGATTTATCACTACGCTGGTATTCATTACCTTGTAATAGTCGGCCATCGAGTTTGACTGACTCTAATGTCAGATCGTCACCATCTAATACGCAATTATCACTTGCCCCTTTTGGGTTTTTACGCATTGATAACGTACTGATTACCCGTGTGCTTGAAGCATCTAATTCAAATTGTAACGAGACCTTATCGACTAAAAAATCAGGATGAGTATAGTCAGCTAAAAAGGTTTCTTTAGGCGTAGTTGATGGTGCAGTCATAATTTAACTCAATAAAAGTCAGAAATCGTCTAGTGTATTAATTGACCAGACATCATAAGCAGGGGTTTCATATGGGTGGGCTTTGATCAAAGCTTTTAACACAGCTTTAACACGTCTATCGTCACAGACCGTTTCAACGCGATATTCAGCCACTATTTCTATTTGATCTTGTTCGCCAACAAAAGGCTGGCTCCCCGATAAGGGTTTAAACTGGCCATGACCTAAACATTCCCATGAACAACTATCATAGCCTTGATATCGTCCAGCTCCGGCAGAAAACACGGCTGATTTAACAGCCTCTTTGTGGCTCTCAGGTACAAAAAATACCAGTTTATACATTACTCAAACCTTATTTAATTTTCCACATTTGACCAATGCCATTGCCAGATTCGCTGTAGATAGAACGACCATCAGGTGAAAATGAAACAGCTTGCAATACAACGCCAGGACGTAAAGCCTGACGACGAGCCACTTGCCAACATTGTTTGTTTTCACCACTTGCCACCGCCCAAACACACAATCTTCGTGATGGATGACCGGTTACGATATATTTATAATCAGGAGAGTAATCGATGGCTGAAGTTGTGGTTTGGAAAACAGGGAAATCAGGCAATTCCATATCTTTCGGCCAAGGCGAAGAACGTAAGGTATATTTCTTTTTGCCTGTTTTCAGATTCCAAAAATGGGTATGGCCATTACCGGCACCAGTGTAAGCATAACCACCACGTGGATAGAACGAAACAATATTAACTGCATTTGTATGTTTCCATTGTTGCAGTTCTTTACCCGTTTCTATATCCCACAAGCGAGCCGTTTGATCATCACCACCCGTTAGAATTTGCTTACCATCCGGTGATATAGCTACCGCATTAATCAACTGGTTAATCGGTGAATTTACAGCCTTGCCGTCATGTTCAAATATTTTTACAACGCGATTTTCAATAACATCGAAATAGACGGCTGTTCTGTCATAAAGCGCCATCAACAAATAATCGCCATGTTTGGACAAGGCCACCGACTTTATCTTCACCGGAAAGCTCAAACGAATCATGGGTCTGCCGTTCGACATATCCCACAATACGATGACATCTTGCTCAGATGTAGCCGCTACTTTACTATCTTCTGAAATGGCGACAGCCGTAGTTGTACCCGCTTCTTCTGGACGGTTTTGCCAGCTATATACAACTTTATTGGTTTCAAGATCCCACAACTTTGCTGGCGAGTCAGTATCACCAACTAAGGCATATTTACCATCTGCTGAATAAGTAGCAGCATAACTACCTAAAACACTGTGCTCCCATTGCTCATCTGATGGTCGCTCGGCAGTACAGCCCGTCAATAGCAATACGATAAAGGCTAATCGCAGAAATGTACGTAGTAACGCAGTGACCATCTAAATAATTCCCTATATTAGGACTGAGGTAGTGTTACACCCTGTTGACCTTGATATTTTCCACTTCTGTCAGCATACGATGTTTCACAGACTTCATCAGACTCAAAGAACAACATTTGAGCCACACCTTCATTCGCATATATTTTAGCTGGCAAAGGTGTTGTATTAGAAAATTCCAGTGTAACCTGCCCTTCCCATTCAGGCTCTAGCGGTGTGACATTAACAATAATTCCACAGCGAGCGTAAGTAGACTTACCCAAACAAATAGTTAAGACATTGCGAGGTATTTTGAACGTTTCTATTGTGCGAGCCAAAGCAAATGAATTGGGAGGAATGATGCAAACATCTGAATTAACATCAACAAAGCTGCTTTCATCAAAGTTCTTCGGATCAACTATCGCAGAATTAATATTAGTAAATATTTTAAATTCATTTGAGCATCGCACATCATAGCCGTAACTAGATGTGCCATAAGAAATTATTCTGCCATTACCACTATCCCTAACTTGGCTAGGCTCAAATGGAGTAATCATGCCTTGTTGTTCCGCCATCCGACGGATCCACTTATCTGATTTGATGCTCATTATCTAAATCGCTTTGTAATTGATTATTGTCAGTGGCTAATAATAGCGTGATTAGTCGTTCTTGATAACAATATTTGGAAACGCAGCACTAAAGTCTTTACCTTTCATCGCTAAGTGAGCTGCAATGCGTCTGGCAATAGTGCGATAAGACATAGCAATGTCACTATCAGGGTCACTCACTACGGTTGGATGTCCACCATCTGCACCTTCACGAATTTTGATATCTAACGGTATATCACCCAACATATCAACATTATATTGCTGAGCCATTTTGTCACCACCACCGGCACCAAAGATATGTTCTTCATGACCACACTGACTACAAATATGCGTACTCATATTTTCGATAATACCCAATACTGGCACATTTACTTTTTCAAACATTTTTAGAGCCTTGCGAGCATCTAATAATGAAATATCTTGTGGTGTAGTCACAATAACCGCACCACTAACAGGTACTTTTTGTGACAATGTCAGCTGAATATCACCCGTGCCAGGCGGTAAATCAATCACTAAATAATCAAGGTCAGTCCAATTAGTATCGCCCAACATTTGCTGTAAGGCTTGAGTAACCATCGGGCCCCGCCAAATCATCGGCTCTTCTTCTTCTATTAAGAAGCCCATTGACATACATTGAATACCAAAGCTTTCGATCGGCTCAATGCGTTTGCCATCAGCTGATTCAGGTCGTTTTGCCGTGCCCAACATGCGCGGTTGGCTAGGACCATAAATATCGGCATCCAAGATACCTACTTTTGCTCCTTCTGCCGCCAATGCTAGCGCTAGGTTTACTGAAGTTGTTGATTTACCAACACCACCTTTACCTGAAGCAACGGCAATAATGTTCTTCACATTTTCTAATGCTGGTACACCTTGCTGAACTTTATGTTTAATAATTTTTGTTGCGATTGAAACGGTGACGGCCGACAAGCCTGTTTGTTGCTGTAATAAGGCAACTAACTCTGCTTGTAAAACGTCAGCGTAAGCTTTGGTTGGGTAACCTAATGTTACTGAAACATTCAGCGCTTGTTCGTCAACATCTACCTTAATTTTTGCTTTAGTTTGTGCAAAGGTCATCAATGTTGATGGATCTTGGTAATCATTAATAATTTTCTGAATTTCAGATGGGTTTAACATCAAGGTTTCCTCAAAGTTCAGCTATAACTGATGGATATTAAAAATTTAATCCGCCAATTCTACACTGAACTGTCTATTAGCTCACCCAAAATATATAACGCCTAGACACCAGCTTTGCTAAATCAATTAGGTTTTACCTTATTCGAGTATCTGCTTATTCCAATTATTAACTGTATTTTTAACGTCATTAACATCTTGATCTGCGCTCGAACTGATAGATGATATTTTTGCAGATAATGTCGGGCCGTATTTATCCGCTAGTACATTGCCCATCATCACAATAAAAATGGCCATGACAGTGATGTATAAATGCATAAAAATGGTTTTAATCATGTATTAATCGCAATTGTTTTTATTTGTTTTGATATAACAATTTATTCATCGTTGTAATATTACTGACACTAATGCCTTTAGGGCAAACTCGCTCACATTCACGATAATTACTGCAGCCACCAAAACCTTCATCTTCCATGGCGGCCAATAATTTATGAGCCCGTTGTTTATCTACATCACCCTGTGGCAACGTTGATAAATGACTCACTTTTGCAGCAACAAACAAAGTTGCAGACGCATTTGGACAAACAGCGACACAAGCGCCACAACCAATACAAGTAGCAGCATCAAAAGCAGCATCAGCCACTGGCTTTTCAATTAACGTGGCATTGGCCTCTCCGGCCGAACCTGTGCGTACTTCAATATAACCACCGGCTTGAATGATTTTTTCAAACGAGCTTCTATCAACAATTAAATCTTTAATAATTGGAAATGCTGTAGCGCGCCAAGGTTCAATCCATAATTCATTTTCATCAGCGTAATCACGCATGTATTGCTGACAGGTTGTTGTCGCCAGCTGATTACCATGTGGCGTGCCATTAATCACCAGGTTACATGAACCACAAATGCCTTCTCGACAATCAAAGTCAAAGGCAATTGCTTCTATGCCTTTTTCTATTAATTGCTCATTCAGTGCATCTAACATTTCTAAAAATGAAGTATCTGCTGAGACATCTATTTCATGACGCTCAAATGCACCCGCCGATTCTTTATCTTTTTGTCGCCAAATATGTAGAATAAAATTCATCGGTAATTTCTTGTATTAGGTCTAACAAATTCGAAATGTAGCTCTTCTTTGTACAATACCGGCATACTGACATTGCCCGTGTATTGCCAAGCGGCTACATAAGAGAAATCTTCATCGTGACGTTGTGCTTCACCATCCTCAGATATATGCTCTTCTCGTGCATGACAACCACATGACTCTTCTCTAGTCAGGGCATCAATACACATTAATTCGGCTAAATCAAAAAAGTCAGCAACTCGTCCTGCGCGCTCTAAGGTTTGATTTAACTCTTCCCCACTGCCTGTCACTTTAACTTGCTGCCAAAACTGTTCTCTAAGATCTTGAATTTCAGTGATAGACGATTCTAATAAAGTTTTCTCGCGGGCCATTCCACAGGCATCCCACAACACTTTACCTAGTTTCCTATGAAATTCATCTGGCGTTTTTTTAGGAAAGGGTGCGTTTAATAATTTATCAATTCGGTCTTGGCTTTGTTGTAATGCCTGCTCAGCTTCAGGATAGCTCTTCGACTGATCAATTGGTTTTTGTTGGGCCAAGTAATTCGATACTGTTGCTGGCAATACAAAGTATCCATCTGCCAAACCTTGCATCAAGGCACTGGCGCCTAAACGATTCGCACCATGATCTGAAAAGTTTGATTCACCGCCGGCAAATAAACCATCTATGGTTGTCATTAAATTGTAATCAACCCATAAGCCACCCATAGTGTAATGCACAGCAGGATAAATACGCATTGGAGTTACATTAGGATCTTCAGAAGTAATACGTTGATACATTTCAAACAAATTACCGTATTTTTCACTAATAGCATCACGCCCATGTGTTTCTATTGCTTTAGCAAAATCAAGATAAACACCTAATTTCTGACCATCAATAGCTGGACCAACACCACGACCTTCATCACAAATTAACTTAACGGCCCGTGAAGCGATATCTCTGGGTACTAAATTACCAAAAGCCGGATACATACGTTCTAAGAAGTAATCACGATCTTGCTCAGCAATATCTTCAGGCTTTTTATTACAATCAGCTTTATTCTTTGGCGCCCAAACTCGACCATCATTACGCAATGATTCACTCATCAATGTCAGTTTTGACTGCAGCTCACCTTGTTGAGGAATACAAGTTGGATGGATCTGAGTAAAACATGGGTTAGCAAATAAAGCCCCGTGTTTGTGAGCTCGCCATGCAGCAGAAGCATTACACCCCTTAGCATTGGTCGATAAATAAAATACATTGCCATAACCGCCAGTGCATAACACCACGCAATCAGCCATATGTGTTTCAAGTTTACCGGTGACTAAATCACGGCTAACAATACCTTTCGCCTTGCCATCAATGATGATTAAATCTTGCATCTCACAGCGTGAGCGATGTTTGACGGTACCTTCAGCAACTTGCCGGCTCATCGCTTGATAAGCCCCTAACAATAACTGTTGCCCTGTTTGACCGCGCGCATAAAATGTTCTCGAAACTTGAGCGCCACCAAATGAGCGGTTCGCTAAATAACCACTGTATTCACGTGCAAATGGCACGCCTTGAGCCACCGCTTGATCAATAATGTTATTACTTAATTCAGCTAGGCGAAATACATTAGATTCTCTAGCGCGGAAATCGCCACCTTTAATGGTGTCATAAAATAACCGCCAAACACTGTCACCATCATTTTGATAGTTTTTTGCAGCATTGATACCACCTTGAGCGGCAATACTATGAGCTCGACGAGGACTATCTTGAAAGCAAAATGTTTTAACGTTATAGCCCATTTCACCTAAGGAAGCGGCCGCTGAAGCACCGGCTAAGCCAGTGCCTACGACAATCACATTATATTTTTTGCGATTAGCAGGGCTCACGATTTTCAAATTAAATTTATGCTGGGTCCAGCGATCTTCTAGATTACCAGTCGGCGTATGATTCTCTAATTCAATATCAGTCATGGCATCACAAAGTAAATATAGAGTGGAATAAGTGCAAAGCCGCCGGTTAACACTAGCGTACCCGCCCAAGCGAGGCTGTGACATGTCACTGAGGTTTTACCCAGTGTTTGCAACACATTTGCCAATGAATGTTGTAAATGCATCGTTAATACAAATAACCCTGCTAAATAAAACAACAACATAAACTCAGATTTAAACAGTTGGCTTAATTCACCATAAACATCAGCACTATCAAATAATAAAGTTTGAATAATATGAATAATAATAAATGCTAATAAAAAGATAATGCTGGCTGTAACAAAAGCAGCTGGAATTTTGAATTTGTCATGCTTAGCATAGTCTGTTGTTCTGGCTTTCGCATTCACTGATCGAATATGAAATGCAGCTTTAACATGTATTAATATAGCGATAACCATCAACCCTATAACCAGCCAACGCGCTAAGCCAGCGTTATACCATTGATAGAAAGCTGAGAAACTCGCTTCGGTAAAAAAGCTAAGATTGGTAAGCATGTGAAAAATAAGGTAGCCCAGCATAATTAAACCGGCTATGGCCATGCTGCGTTTTTGTAATTGTAATAATGGCTTCATATCAACTTTCCATATCGACAAGAATATCTTCACTATCACGACGTGGTTTTAACTTCTCTTTTTGGATGGTTCTGATGCAACTATTCCAACGTAAGATAGCTTCATCATTATCGTCAGGACTTATTTTTTCTGCTTTTTTATAGTTTTCTAATGCTTCAAAAAAGTAATCGTAAGCAAAGGAATGTGACATCGGTTGAGTAATTAAAAAACGGGCTCGGCGTTCATTCAATAAACCGGTGTAATACAGGCGTTGGTATTCGGCATCAAGCTTATCTACCGCTTTTAAAATTTCTTTTATCTGGCTTTGTTTTTCCGATTGATTCAACTGATCGGTTAAAGCCAATATATAGATAATAAGTGCTTGTTGATGTGATTCATCAATATGAAGAATATCAAGACAAATACTTTCAGCAATCTCAGGTTCTAGTAAAGAACGATACTGAGTCGCTTTTGCCAGTGCAGAATCGATCGCACCTGAATGGATGTTGTGTAATTTGAGTTCCATGGGACTTCCTAATAATCGCTACGTATGACTTCACGAGTCGAACCGTCGCCGCCTTAATCAAACAACTAGCATTTAATCTAATTCAAAAAAAAGAACATTGCAAATCTCAACTTTTTTTTAAAGTCCAAATAAAAGCATAAATGGCGTAAATCAAGCATTTCTGGTATCTTTGCGGGTTTACTAACGTGTCAATTCTGGTTCATTTCATGCAAAGAAAAATTCTTGTTACTAGTGCCCTGCCTTATGCCAATGGTTCCATCCATCTAGGACACATGGTTGAATATATTCAAACTGATATTTGGGTACGCTTTCAAAAAATGCGTGGCAATGAAGTACACTACGTCTGTGCTGATGATGCCCATGGCACACCTATTATGTTACGTGCCCAGAATGAAGGCATTACACCAGAGCAACTTATCGCTGATGTAAGTAAAGAACATCAAGCTGACTTTGCTGAATTTAATATTAGTTTTGATAACTTCCACAGCACGCATAGCCCAGAAAATGAAGCCCTAGCGAGCCAGGTTTATCTGGCAAACAAAGCGGCTGGGCACATTACAACTCGTACTATCAGCCAAGCCTATGATCCAGAAAAAGAGATGTTTCTGCCGGATCGCTTTATTCGTGGTGAATGTCCTAAATGTAATGCTGAAGATCAGTATGGTGACAACTGCGAAGCCTGTGGCGCAACTTATGATCCTACAGAATTAAAAAATCCTGTATCAGCCGTATCAGGTGCAACGCCAATTACTAAAGATTCAGAACATCATTTCTTCAAACTTGGTGATTTTGAGCAAGATCTGCAAGCCTGGACACAAGGTGGACACCTACAGGATGAAGTTAGCCATAAATTAGCTGAGTGGTTTGAAAGCGGCTTGCAAGACTGGGATATTTCTCGTGATGCGCCTTATTTTGGCTTTGAAATTCCTGATGCACCGGGCAAATTCTTTTATGTTTGGTTAGATGCACCGATTGGCTATTTAGCAAGTTTCAAAAACTACTGTGACCGCAGTGGTGTCGATTTTGATGAATTTATGAAGGTAGATAGTGAGACCGAAATGGTCCACTTCATAGGTAAAGATATCATCTATTTCCATGCCCTATTCTGGCCTGCAATGTTACAAGGTGCTGGTTTCCGCTTGCCTAACTCTATCTTTGCTCACGGCTTCTTAACTGTTGATGGCAAAAAAATGTCGAAGTCACGTGGCACATTTATCAAAGCACGTACTTATCTCGATCATTTAAACCCAGAATACTTACGTTACTACTTTGCAGCCAAACTTGGTTCAGGTATCGATGATATTGATTTGAATCTAGAAGATTTCCAAAGTCGTATTAACTCTGACTTAGTTGGTAAAGTGGTCAATATCGCCAGCCGTTGTGCTGGTTTCATTAAAAAACGTTTTGATGGCAAGTTAGCTGACTCATTATCAGAGCCAGCATTATTCAACGAGTTCACTGAACAAGCTGATGCTATAGCGCAACGTTTTGAAAACCGCGAATTTGGTCAGGGCATGCGTGACATTATGGCGCTTGCCGATAAAGCTAACCAATACATTGATGAAATGAAACCATGGGCTTTAGCTAAAGAAGAAGGCAAAGACCAACAAGTTCATGATATTTGTACGATGGGTATTAACTTATTCCGTGTTTTGATTGCTTACTTAAAACCGGTATTGCCACAAACAGCAATACAAGCCGAGCAGTTCTTAAATATTGATGCAATGCAGTGGTCAGATATTTCAACACCATTGCTATCTCATGACATCAATAAGTTCAAACCACTAATGACACGTATAGAGTCAGATAAAATTGCAGCTATTTTAGAAGATTCAAAACAAACAATCGTAGCTGAAAAACCAGTGGCAGAAAAGAAAGCTACAACAGCGACTAACAACTCAAGCATAGACCCTATTGCAGATGAAATCAGCTTTGAAGACTTTGCCAAAATCGACCTACGTGTAGCTAATATCGTCAACGCTGAACATGTTGAAGGGGCTGATAAGTTATTAAAATTGACCTTAGATATCGGCCTAGGTGAGAAGCAAGTATTTGCAGGTATTAAATCAGCTTATCAACCTGAAGATTTAGTTGGTAAACAAACTGTGATGGTGGCAAACCTTGCGCCACGTAAAATGCGTTTTGGTTTATCAGAAGGGATGGTATTAGCTGCTGGACCAGGCGGCAAGGATTTATTTATCTTAAATCCAGATGACGGTGCTCAAGCTGGGATGAAAATAAAGTAAGCAACCTAATGCAAGTTAAGTTTTATACAAAAAAGCCTCAGTATTAACTGAGGCTTTTTTAGTAAAACAACTATTAAGTTGAATATTAACGTGTTGGGCAACGCGATGTTTTAATACCAGCACTACATGCAATATTCCATGTTAAGTTACCAGCAGTTTGTTCCGTCGGTGTGAAAGTGATCACATCAGCACCAGTAGTATCATCTATTTCAGCAGTAAGAGTCAGAGTCATAGCAGTTCCAGTCCATGCTCCTGTTACAGATAAATGACTACCAACCAACGTTGTTTCAAATCCATATGATGTTGCTTCAGCTGTTGATGGCAGATCTGACTCAGTTTGCTTGTATTCTTCAATAAGTAATTTATTTGAAGCACCTAAAGATACAGCTTCTGATAACTTAGATCTAACTGTGTAATCTTGGTAAGCAGGCAAGGCTATTGCCGCTAAGATACCAATGATTGCAATTACGATCATCAGTTCGATTAATGTAAAACCTTGTTGTACTTTTTTCATTTTAAACTCTCCAAAGATAAATTCAGCAATACTTGCTTGCCTTGTTATTTAACAGCAATGTTCGTTCCAACCTGTAACCAACTGTTAATTAATACTTTAAGTATAGATTGAATTGTATTTGTGACAATAATTGTCACTTAATGACAAAGACCAGTGTTTCCTATATCTTGATAATTTGCCTTTGGATATAAACTCTTACTTCTGTCCAACCATTTACAAGCATCATCGGTTAATCCCATCGCAAAATATATCTTAATCAGGTCCCTATATAGTTCCACATCCGGCCGGTCATAAATTGTATTTTTATACCAATTTATATATGGCCTGCCAGTCTCTTCATCAATCGCTCCTTTCTGCAATAAAGCAAATCCAGCTGTACGGTTCATCAGCCAGATAACATCCTTTTGAAAGTAAGGGCTAGTTTCTGCGATAGAAAAATCTACATTTCTGTCACTGTAAAACTTATAAAACTCAAAATTTGCAAACAATGATTGAATAAAAAAGCTAATGCTTATAATAAAAGTCATACCTATGACTAAGTAACTCAACCTATTTGCAGATGTAGACAGTGACTGTTTTTTTATTACAGTATGGTGATTAAATAAAGAAAATAATATCAGTAAAAACACAAAGTAGTGTAAAGCAGTTATATAAAATGGTAGTTCAACTTGCGTGTGAAGCCCCATGGGTAATATCATCGCTGTGTAGGCACCACCTCGCTTCCAGCCAATGCTTCGCAAAGAAATGGCAATACTTATGGTGAATAGCAATAAGCCTACGCCGCCGATGGCACCATTTTCTACCAGCCAAAAAGCTAGCTCGTTATGTGGGTGAGCAACATAACGATTAGGTAAAGTGGCTTGAGGGTTTTTTTCATAAAACTTAGCTTTTTCATGTTGAAATTTCTGACCAAAACTTCCTACGCCATGCCCAAAGAATGGTTTTTTTTCAATTAAATCTAAAGAAATTGAATATATACCAAGTCGAGCGGAACCAGAGTATCCAGATTGTATTGCTACCGTTTTTTCAATGCTACTTTTTATATTAGAAGTTACACCAAAGCCAAAACTCATTCCAGCAATTAAAGCTGATACCACTATTAACATTATTTTTTTATTTTGCTGGAAAAATTGCCATTGGGTAGTAGTTATCACTAATAAACTGAGTATCAACGTTAACAGGCCTATTCGTGAATCAGAGAAGGTGGTGATAAATGTAGCGCTAGCTATTACGGTGATTAGCAGTGCTTTAAACCATGATTTTGATCGAATAGAAATCGGTCTACCTAACAAATAGATTGCAATTGTAATTGCCGTGACTTGATAAGTTGCTTGATTATTGATTTGCTGAAATGAACCTGCGGGAACTCCGTTTACTGACTCTGGCCACCAGAACGGTGTCTGCGTAGGAAAGTAAACCTGTCCTATTCCCAGCAAGCTTTGAATTAAAGCAGATATTGAAATAACAAATAATATTTTATCTATTCGTCCCTGTTTAAGTCCAAACTGAAAGAGGCTAAAAAAAAAAGCTAGCCCACCACAAATGTATAACAACCTAAATAACCACGTCATCGGCTGCTCAATACCTGTAATAAACCCGCTCACGATGACTAGTACCGGAAATGCCGCTACATATAAAAAATACTTAGGAATAACATATGATGAGCGTTTCAATACAATTGAAAATGAATAAAATATAATAACTGAAACAACCATCCACGCAGTTATATTGTTCGGAATCCTAAGTCCAGAACCGCCAATATTTGGATGGTAATAGAGAGGTGCTAACAATAAAAGCACTGCTAACATTATTTCAATCGGTTTCCATCTATTAAAGCTAGAAGTTTGGGGGCTTGTTTCTGACATTTATTTCCTACGGCTAGTTTGTTGTTTTATAAGGCAATCAGAACTATCCCTACACCGGCTTTAAATCAAACGCTACACAAATACGTTCTTCATTTGAACTAAATGGTATTGTTCTATGGAATAAGCATGACGGAAACATTACGATATCGCCGACAGTTGGTGCAATTGCTTTGGCTGGAAAATTATCATGTTTTTTCGGGTAATCATCACCATGAGTGCTGACTTCAATACTGCCTTCATGTTCGTGCTGCTTATCCGTTGGCAATGAAAGATATAACGCGCCGCTAACCCAACCATCTTCATGGATGTGTGAGTTTAAGTGGCCGCCTTGGTTCATTTTCACAAACCATGAGCTAGCGAATTCAAAGTCTTTCGGGAAATCTTTTACATAAGTGCAGTTTTCATCAGCGAAGTTATCTTTATAACGTTGAATAGCTTGTTTAACCAATTCGCCTAATTCGCGAAATGAGGGTTCAGAACGTTTAAATAAGTTACCAGATGATTGCACACCATTGACCAACCTACCCTGCTTTTTTTCTTCAACATGGGCGTCACGAATATCTGCTAGCAACTGTTCACGTAGGCTGCTTTCGCCTTTCAATTCTGGAATTTCATTATGAAAGACAAAGTCCATCGGATTAGGACAGAAGTTATAGTTATTTTCTGTGCCAAAGTTTTCTGCATAATGAGTGGTCAATGTCGCCAAGAATGGTGAGTTATGATTTTTAGCCTTTAAGTCATCTAAGCCTTGTTTAAACTCTTCAAACTTAGAAGTTTTATATAAGCAATACAATGAACGCTCTTGCCAGTCAGCAAATTGAGATTTTTGGAAGTGTTCTAAAGCACCGTCTAAATCCCCACTATCATATAGATATACCGCTAAGCTGTAGTTAGCAACCGGAAGAGATGGATCGCACTCTAAAGCTTTTTTGTAATAGGTAACTGATTCATCATAGCGGCCTTGGTCACGTAACACTTCGCCCATATTGCTATACACTTCTGCATAGCCTGGCTTTAGCTCCAAGGCGTAGTTATAACACTCTATCGCATCGCCTAACTTACCTTCATTTTTAAGTGCTGTGCCCATATTAAAATAGACTTTTGCATCTTTCTGGATCGTTAAGGCACGTTTATAGACTTCAACTGCTTCTGTTAAATGACTTTGTTCTTGCAATACCACACCAAGGTTAACCAAAGCTTCAAAAAAGCCAGGTTCTAATTCAATTGCTTTCTTATAACTATTTGCAGCTTGTTCAAACTTTGACTCCGCTTGTAAAGCTGTGCCTAAATTATAATGAGCATCGGTCAGTGACGGTTTCAATTTCACTGCTTTTTTATAACTAGTAATCGCTTCTTCAGTTCGGTTCAAGTTAGTTAACAAAATACCAACATTAAAGTGCAACTCTGCCACACTAGCGTCTATCGCCAATGCTTTACGAAATGCTGCCACTGCATCCTTAAACTTATTCTGGCCAGCTAAGGCATTGCCATATAAATTATGAACAGCAAATGCATTTGGAAACTGCTTCAACATCTTCTTAGCTAATGCCTCAGCAGCAGCTAGATTTCCTGCATTCAATGCTTGTAAAACCGGTTGTATTTCAGCTTGTGTGGGTTGTCGTAAATTACTTGGTCGTTTCATTGTCTCACCTGGTTTAACGTTGTTTGTTGCCTACACTAGTTTTTCGTTTTTAATACCGCTGCTAGCCTAACAGGTCTGCAGTCTCATGATAAGGGTAATCATGTGCCTCAGCGACAGCCTGATATGCCACTTTTCCTTGATAGATATTAAGGCCTCTACGTAAATGTTCATCTTCAGTTAGCGCTTTATCTATGCCTTTATTAGCTAAATCAATAATAAAGGGTAAGGTCGCATTCGTTAGAGCAAAGGTAGATGTTCTGGCCACACCACCCGGCATATTCGCCACACAATAATGAATCACCCCTTCTTCTATATATGTAGGCTCATCGTGGGTGGTAGGGTATGAAGACTCAAAACAACCACCTTGATCAATCGCCACATCGATAATGACCGCACCATCTTTCATTTGTTTTAACATAGGTTTAGTTACTAGCTTCGGTGCCGTTGCTCCTGGCACTAATACCGCACCAACCACCATATCAGCACGGTAGACAGCTCGTTCAACCGTATCCGTCGTTGAATAAATTGTTTTAAGTTGTGGCCCAAACTGTTCATCAAGCTCTTTTAGCCTGGCTAACGACTTATCAATGATGGTGACATCAGCGCCCATTCCCATCGCTATTCTGGCAGCATTTATTCCCACTACACCACCGCCTAAAACCACTACTTTTGCCGGCGATACGCCTGGAACACCGGCTAATAATATACCCATGCCACCTTGTGTCTTTTCTAAAGCATGTGCGCCTGCTTGCACAGACATTCGGCCAGCCACTTCACTCATTGGTGCTAACAGCGGCAGCCCTCCCACTTTATCGGTGACTGTTTCATAGGCAATGCAAATAGAATTAGATTCAACCAAGTCTTTGGTTTGTTCAAAATCTGGTGCTAAATGTAAGTAAGTAAACAATGATTGTTGAGGGCGTAGCATTTTTCGTTCCTGCGCTTGTGGCTCCTTAACTTTAATGATCAACTCGGCCACAGCAAAAATTTCACTCGCTAATTCATAAATTTCAGCCCCTGCCTGACGATACATATCATTCGTCAGACCAATGGCTTTACCTGCATTGGTCTCAACTATGACTTTATGTCCTAGCCCAACCAGCTCTCTAACACCGGCCGGCGTCATGCCAACACGGTATTCATTATTTTTAATTTCTTTAGGTACGCCAATTAACATCACAATTCTCCGGTTTTTTGTTGATGCCATTTCTGTTGTAATGGGTTAACTATAAGATTAACACTATGAGATTTCCGTGGGCACAAATACTAAACTCTATTCACTTTCTTCATTACAGTTTGATAACCGTTTTATACGTGAGTTACCTGCTGACTCTGATAGCGACAATATTCGCCGACAAGTACTACAAGCCTGTTTCTCCTTTGTACAACCTGCAAAGGTCCCTGCTCCACAACTTATTTCTTACTCTAAAGAAGTTGCACAGTTGCTGGATATTTCTGAACAAGACTGTCAGTCAGACATTTTTCTTAATGCCTTTGTTGGCAACCAACTACTCGATGGTATGAAGCCTTATGCTCAATGTTATGGCGGTCACCAGTTTGGTAATTGGGCTGGCCAGCTCGGTGATGGCCGCGCTATTAACCTAGGTGAGGTTGTCAATCAACAGGGCCAACGACAGACATTACAGCTTAAAGGTGCAGGTGAAACCCCCTACTCTCGAGGTGGCGATGGTTTAGCAGTATTACGTTCATCGCTGCGTGAGTTTTTATGCAGTGAAGCTATGTTTCATTTAGGTGTACCAACCACTCGTGCATTAAGCTTGATCACCACAGGCCAACAAGTCACTCGTGATATGTTTTACGACGGTCGACCTCAACAAGAGCTTGGTGCAGTGGTGTGTCGTGTTGCTCCCTCATTCACTCGTTTTGGTAGCTTTGAAATATTTTCTTCTCGTAGCGATCTTGAAACACTAAAACAACTATTGGACTACACGATTACTACCGATTTTCCTGAGCTTGGTGATCCTAGTGTCGAAGTCTATATAAAATGGTTTAAAGAGGTTGCCGATCGCACTATCGACTTAGTTGTCCATTGGATGCGTGTAGGGTTTGTTCATGGTGTATTAAATACCGATAACATGTCTATTTTAGGCCTCACGATTGATTACGGCCCCTATGGCTGGATCGATAATTACGATCCTAATTGGACACCCAATACCACTGATGCTTCGAATAAACGTTACCGCTTTGGCCACCAAGCTCAAATTGCTCAATGGAACTTAGGTCAATTGGCTAATGCAATCTTCCCATTAGTTGAGCAAGCTGAGCCTTTACGTGAAATCCTCAATCAATTTGCTACTGATTACACTGAGCGCTGGCAAAATATGCGCTCTGAAAAGTTAGGCCTTAGCAGTTTCATTGCAGAAACCGATGAGTCCTTGAACCAAGACTTGCATGTTCTGTTACAACGTTTTGAAACTGATATGACGATCTTCTACCGACGCCTAGCAGATATTGATGTCAGTGATTTAAGTTTAACTGATGACGCGCTAATAGAACCATTACTAGCCGCTTATTATGATGCAGAAGCATTAACGGTTGAGGATAAAACACAAATCTGTACTTGGTTACGTCGTTACCAACAACGAGCAAATCAAGATGATATTGATGCTGAAACTCGTAAACAAAATATGAATGCAGTTAATCCAAAATATGTTTTACGTAATTACATCGCACAGCAGGCTATTGATGCCGCGGAACAAGGTGACAATACATATGTCGATAACTTATTAGAAGTATTACGTCACCCCTATGATGAACAACCTGAGAATGAACAATTTGCCGCCAAACGTCCTGAATGGGCTAGGCAACGGCCAGGTTGTTCTATGTTGTCTTGTAGCTCTTAACTGGAGAACGCCATGACTTTAGCAAACAAGATTACTACCTTAGCTATACTCTTCGTCCTACCGTACACCGCTCAACTACATGCTACAGATAACTTCAACACTGAAATTATCGCATCGGGGCTTGGCGTGCCTTGGGGTATGGCGTTTATCGCTAACGATAAGCTATTAATTAGCCAACGTGAGGCGAAGTTAAGTTTGCTAGATTTGAATTCTCACCAATTAACTACCATCACTGGACTGCCAGAGGTAAAAGTTGGAGGCCAAGGTGGCTTATTTGATATTGCCCTTGCCCCTAACCACCAACAAACAGGCTGGATTTTTATAAGTTACAACAAAGATATCAACGGTCAGGGTGCAACTACACTGGCCAGAGCAAAGTTAATTGATAACAAACTATCCCAGTGGCAAGACATATTTATTAGTAACTCACGAACCAAAAAAGCAGTTCATTATGGCGGCAGAATAAGCTTTGATAATCTTGGTCATGTGTTTTTATCTATCGGTGATCGAGGTAAACGTTCTAATGGCCAAGATCTCAGCAATCATGCCGGTTCAATTGTACGGTTAACACTAGATGGTGATACACCACTAGATAACCCTTTTACTGCTGATGACAATGTACTCAGTGAAATATGGAGTTATGGTCACCGGAATCCACAAGGGTTGTTTTTCAATACACAATCACAACAACTCTGGTCGATTGAACACGGCCCTCGCGGTGGTGATGAAATCAATCTTGTACAAGCAGGTAAAAATTACGGTTGGCCAGTGATTTCTTATGGTAAAGAATATTATGCGCCTTTACCTGTTGGCAAAGGCACCCACCGCCCTGGCATGGAGCAACCGATAAAATTCTATGTCCCTTCGATCGCTCCAAGTAGTCTGATTCAATATTCAGGAAAAGCATTTCCACAATGGAAAGATCAGCTAATGGCTGGTGCTTTGGTATTAGAACATTTAAACCTGATCTCACTTGATGACAATCAACAAGAAAACCAAGAACAGCGATTGTTTAGTGACTTAGGAAGAATACGCAATGTCATTGAAAGCGCCGAAGGTTGGCTTTATTTAGCCACTGACCGCGGCCAGATAGTTAAAGTAACGCCAACTACTGATAACGAATAGCAATCACAAAAAATAACTTACTATCACCTTGCACAGTTATTTTAATTTCATCATCTACTTGTTTAGCCAGCAAGGCTTTTGCCATCGGTGAGTCAACGCTGATATTACCTTTTTGATGATCAATTTCATCAGGGCCAACAATTCGGTACTCTACAGAATCACCATGTTCGGTCTCTAAACTTACCCAAGCGGCAAAATAGATTTTATCCTGATTATCTGGAACATTAGCCACCACTTGTAGATCTGGCATACGTTTTTGCAAATAACGTATGCGTCGATCTAAGCCGCGCAGCTCTTTTTTTCGGTAAATATACTCCGCGTTTTCAGAGCGATCACCTTCAGCAGCTGCTGCTGATAATGCCTGTACGACAAGACGCCGTTTTACCCAGATCTGTTCTAGCTCTTGGTTTAAAACGGTCATACCATTAACAGTAATATAAGGAGAAGATTTTGCCACGTAGTTGATATAACCTAAATCATTATTGTTTCGTTAAAAATTGCATCAAATGATAGTAATTCAGGCTATTTAATTAACCTACTTTTTTCATTATCTCTTCAATATCTGTCATTTTTTTAACATCAAAATAAAGACAGTCAGGCTTGTTTTTACTGGTGTAAATACCATCAATGACATTTTCAATTTTGCTAAATAAACCTAAGGCACCGCCACGACTAGATTGATAATCTTGCGGGGTATAATTCACCACATCATTAATTTCATCAATTAATAGAGCATATCGAGGTGTTTTGCCATCCAAGGTAACAAATAACAATACCTGACGCATGCCACTTTTAACTTGCTCTCTTGCACGAGAAAATAACGCTCTTAATCGACGTAAGTTTGTTGTACGTTCATTATTAAGCAGCTCTAGTGCTTCATCCGTCTTACCGTTATCACGTAAATTCAGTAGTTGTTCAGCAATATCATGAATTGCATTATGTGGCTCTTCAAACGCAGCTAATAATTCAGTCAACGTTTCATCACGAGTCTCATAACTGTTATACCATTGGCCAAACTCACACTCTTTAGCATTCATCGATTTAGTAAATGCAACACCATTTTTAAGAGAAGCTTCTAACGCATTAAACCATTCAATGTGATCATTCTCACGTACAGTTAATAACTCTATGAGCTTACTTTTCACATCTAAACCTGAAGCTATGCCAATTCGATGTGCAAAGTCCATCACCGGAACAACCGTACCTTGGAACTTGGTCACACCACAAAAACCTTGCTCTTCAATTGGTAAACGTTGAATCTCGTTAACGTCTTGTCCCAACATCAAAACATTTTCAACATCAAGTCCAAACATCATATCTTCAACAAAAAATGTAAATATTTGCCGAGCTTGATTCGACTTGCCGCTATTTGCCATGTGGTTAGTTGCCATTTTTCTATCCTCTCAATCTTATATTTCCTGAGTTCGCACGGCCCAACAAGCTTCCGCCTAGGCTGTGTCACCACTGGTTAAATTATCTATGCAAATAAAGCAAAAGCTAAGCCAGTTTTTTGTGTAATGTCTGCTGTAACTTCTGCTCATCAATATTAGCGCCAAGAAAACCAGTAACGATTCGTAAATCAGCCTCTGCATTTTCTAAACAACTAGTACCACCAGGTGATGGTGTCATATTAAAGATAATGCCATTACCTGGATTTATCTTTGCTTCTCCCAGCATCAACTTCGATGATTTCTTATCGATCAATTGTGGTCGAACGCCACCAAAGCCTTTTGCAAAACTAACATCTTTTAATTGCAACGATGGCACGATCTTACGAGCATCTTTTAAAAATAACCATCGACGTAAACCCGGTACTTCAAACAAGAAATTCTTGAATATGTAATTACGAATATCTGTGACTTTGAATAAATCCCAAAATACCCGTAATACTCGACTATCTAGACGTAAAACTCGTAAAAATTCAAAAAAAGTACTGCTGTTATAACGTTCCAATAAAGGCAGTAATAAAGCTGTTGGCCCAAATCGCGTTTTGCCATCGACCAATACATCAGGATCACCATGAACAGCTGCAAACGGCAGCTTATCATTCTGAACGGTATATACCTTGCCGTTTAGAACCTTTGGAGTGAAATAAAAGCTACCCGCTACTGGTAAACAAGAAAATTCTAAGCCATGACCCATTTGTTGAGCCAGTAACAAACTGTGACCACCGGCTGATACCACTACCGACTTAGCTTTAATAATACGATCTTGAGTATGGATTAAGAACACGCCATCTTTTTCAAGAATCTCTTCAACATGATGGTTAAAATTAATTTGTAACTGTTTTTCAGTGTGCTTTTTAGCCTCAATAACAAACGTCTCAGATAATTGCTTAAAATCGACGGCACTGTATTCATCTAACACGGCCAATGCAATACATGGTTCTGGACGAAGCTTGCCATCAATCATCACCACTTCAGGTTCGATTTCTGCTATTTGCTCTTTTTCCAATAACTGCATCGAGGTAAATACTTCACGGAAGCTTTCAAAGCGTTCGCGTAATTGCTGACACTCACTTTCGCCAACACCGATCACCATCTTTGGATATTTATAAATAACCTGATCACGGTTAGCCAATGTTTCCGTGTAATTGACCACCATTTCAGCAGCAGCTTTTACTTTTGCTGCTTTTTCTATCGTGTAATTTGTTTCAATGTCACCGCAGTGCAATGTTTGACTATTGTTCCGACTATGAGAATTGACCTTGGCAACAGCATCATATTTTTCTATTAAAACGATATCTTTAATATCCGAATATTCAGCTAATAAATATAAAAGGGCTGTACCACAGACTCCACCACCGACGATGGCGACTTCGTGAATTTGTTCCGTCATTTTTGACTCCACAATGATTTGCGGGAAATTTTACCAAATCACACGTTCACACACTTAAAAATATATGCCAAAGTGCGCTGTTTTACCACACCTTTTGATGTTTTTTAGTCCGGCTTCTTCTTATTCATATCAGACAAAGAAGGAATACTCGATAAAATAGCCTGCATTTCATCATGACTTGCTGATTTATCAGTAGTTTCTACATCACTGACTTCTTCCTGTTCAAGATCTCTAATCTCAGACAACATATCCTCTAAATCATTCTCACTAGGCAAGGGTTCTTGACTCTCATCCTCTGAATCTAATGATTCTGCGCTAGATTCAGTGTGTTCTTCCTCCAAAGTGTCAGTATCAGGTTCGACGTCAATGGCATCTTCACCTAGCTCATTAATGGTTGCTTCCAAGTTCCAAACGTCAGTTAACAACTCATCCAGTTCATCTTCATCAGGTAAAGGACCTATCGGTAACTCAACAACTTTATCGACTTCAGGTTCAGATTTGAACTCTGGCTCTGCTTCGACTTCTGGTTCAGCTTCGAATTCTGGCTCTGCTTCGACTTCTGGTTCAGCTTCGAATTCTGGTGCAGCTTCGACTTCTGGTTCAGCTTCGAATTCTGGCTCTGCTTCGACTTCTGGTGCAGCTTCGAATTCTGGTTCAGCTTCGACTTCTGGTTCAGCTTCGACTTCTGGTTCAGCTTCGACTTCTGGTTCAGCTTCGAATTCTGGTTCAGCTTCGAATTCTGGTTCAGCTTCGAATTCTGGTGCAGCTTCGAATTCTGGTTCAGCTTCGAATTCTGGTTCAGCTTCGAATTCTGGTGCAGCTTCGACTTCAGGTGCAGCTTCGACTTCAGGCTCAGCTTCAGTAGTTACTTCAAGAGTAGAATCAATTTTAACTTCGCGATCAGTTTTAATACCTAGCTCATTGATTGAAGTTTTTGGTACAACAGTAGGTTCTGAATCGAGCTCAATAGCATTATTTCCGTATACGTCTGGCTGCGTATTGTCCCAAGTCGAGTTAACTAATCCCTTAAGGCTGCTACTTTCTTCCGTTTCAGCTTCAAACTCTAGTTCTGTCTCAAGTTCTGGTTCTGTCTCAAGTTCTGGTTCTGTCTCAAGTTCTGGTTCTGTCTCAAGTTCTGGTTCTGTCTCGAGCTCTGGTTCTGTCTCGAGCTCTGGTTCTGTCTCGAGTTCTGGTTCTGTCTCGAGTTCTAGTTCTGTCTCGAGCTCTGGTGCTGTCTCGAGTTCTGGTTCTGTTTCGAACTCTAGATCTGCTTCGAGTTCTGGTTCCACCTGAGTATTATCTTCTGTGTTTTTTAGCTCGAGTGCAGCCTTTTCAGCCTCTAACTTAATTTGTTGACTTCGAGCTCTAACCTTAGCTCTTAAAGCGTCAAGTTCAGAACTTTTATAGCTAAGAGAGTTCTCAGGTTCTATTTCCACTTCTGGCTCTGTTGGTTCTAAATCTTCAATATGGTTATTTAGAGCAGGTAATTCGTCATCAAGTACATCATCAGAAGAAATTAATACCGCATCCAACACTTTAGAGTTTGTAGTATCAGGTACGGACTCTACCTCAACAGCTGACTCCGTTGTAAACTCCGGCTCTTCAGTTGCTTCATCAATAGGATCAACTTTAACTTCACGATCAGTTTTAATGCCTAACTCATTAATTTCAGTTTTAGGCACAACGGCAGGTTCTAAGTCGAGATCAAAAGCATGATTTCCATATACGTCTGGCTGCATATTGTCCCAATCAGAATTAGCGTAGCCATTAAGACTGTTTGTTAATTTCGTTTCAGCTTTGAACTCTGACTCTGCTTCGACTTCTGGCTCTGCTTCGACTTCTGGCTCTGCTTCGACTTCTGGCTCTGCTTCGACTTCTGGTTCAGCTTCGACTTCTGGTTTAGCTTCGACTTCTGGTTCAGCTTCGACTTCTGGTTCAGCTTCGACTTCTGGTTCAGCTTCGACTTCTGGTTCAGCTTCGACTTCTGGTTCAGCTTCGACTTCTGGTTCAGCTTCGACTTCTGGTTCAGCTTCGACTTCTGGCTCTGCTTCAACTTCTGGCTCTGCTTCGGCTGCTGGCTCTGCTTCGACTTCTGGCTCTGCTTCAACTTCTGGCTCTGCTTCGACTTCTGGCTCTGCTTCGACTTCTGGCTCTGCTTCTGGCTCGGCTTCGACTTCTGGCTCGGCTTCGACTTCTGGTTCAGCTTCGACTTCTGTCTCTGCTTCGACTTCTGGTTCAGCTTCGACTTCAGTCTCTGCTTCGACTTCTGGCTCTGCTTCGACTTCTGTCTCTGCTTCGACTTCTGGTTCAGCTTCGACTTCTGGTTCAGCTTCGACTTCAGGTTCAGCTTCGACTTCTGGCTCTGCTTCGAACTCTGGTTGAGTTTCAAGCTCTGGAGCAGTTTCGGCTGCAACTACAACAACAGGATCTATTTTAACTTCCCGATCAGTTTTAATACCTAGCTCATTGATTGAAGTTTTTGGTACAACAGTAGGTTCTGAGTCGAGATCAATTGCATTATTTCCGTATACATCTGGCAGCGTATTGGCCCACGCAGAATTAGCATAGCTTTTAAGTGTATTGCTCTCTTCCATTTCAACTGCTGGATCAGGGTCTGCTTCGACTTCTGGTTCAGCTTCAAACTCTGGTTCAGCTTCGACTTCTGGTTCAGCTTCGACTTCTGGTTCAACTTCGACTGCTGGTTCAGCTTCGAACTCTGGTTCAGCTTCGACTTCTGGTTCAACTTCGACTGCTGGTTCAGCTTCGAACTCTGGTTCAGCTTCAACTTCTAGTTCTGCTTCAACTTCTAGTTCTGCTTCAACTTCTAGTTCTGCTTCAACTTCTGGCTCAGCTTCGAACTCTGGCTCAGCTTCGACTTCTAGTCCAGCTTCGACTTCTGGTTCAGCTTCAACTTCTGGTTCTGCTTCAACTTCTGGCTCAGCTTCGAACTCTGGTTCTACACCCTGCTGGCTGGCATCAGCCATCAATGCAGTGAGCATTTCTTCTTCGCTGGAATACGCTTGTTTAGTTTCGTCGCTAGCTGAATCAGAAGCAACTTCTACTGATTCAGCTTTAAGCTTTTTTGAAAGAGCATCCTCTTCATCATCTTCATCAACGGCGGCGAGATCTATCCCGTCACCATCATCGACTATATCTTCATCCATGCCAGCAAGTAAGGCATCAATATCATCTGCAGAGACAGCTTCATCAGCTGATGTCACTTCAAGTTCGTCTACTGCTTCTTCAGCAGATGTGACTTCGAGTTCATCTACTGACTCTTCAGCTGATGTGACTTCGAGTTCATCTACTGACTCTTCAGCTGATGTGACTTCGAGGTCGTCTACTACTTCTTCAGCTGATGTCACTTCGAGCTCGTCTACTGCTTCTTCAGATGCTGTCACTTCGAGTTCGTCTACTGCTTCTTCAGCAGATGTGACTTCGAGTTCATCTACTGACTCTTCAGATGATGTCACTTCGAGTTCATCTACTGACTCTTCAGATGCTGTAACTTCGAGTTCATCTACTGACTCTTCAGATGCTGTGACTTCGAGTTCATCTACTGACTCTTCAGATGCTGTGACTTCGAGTTCATCTACTGACTCTTCAGATGCTGTGACTTCGAGTTCATCTACTGTCTCTTCAGATCCTACTTCATCACCAGCTTGTAATGCTTTATATTCAGCTAATAACTGCTCCATCTTTTCGGCAGTTACTTCAATTTGTTCATTCAACGGTAAGTCATCACTAGGTACAGCCACACCGCCGACGGGAGTGAGGTCTAAACTCGCATCAATAGCTTGTTCTAGCTTAGTTGGTAATGATGCCAGTGCTTTAGAATCATGCTCAACGTACATCGCAAGCAAGCTTTTATATATTTGCTGTTCACGCTCTTGAAAATCTATAGCAGCTTTATCTAAGGCATCGCCGCTTAAGCCATATTTGTCAGCTAAAGTTGCTGATAATTTCTCAATACGACGTTCTTTATTACGTTTTAGCTTTTTCACCGCCATCGCTGCACTCGTTTGAATATGCTTGGTTTTTTTATTTGCTCTTATAATAAGCCAAATAGCCAGCGCTGCGAATAGTGCTGCTAACTCATAGGCTAGCATTTGATAAATAGGGTCTGTCATATCCATTTACAATTCATCTCCCGGATTAGCTACAGCAGACTTCCGTCGCCATACAAACACACCAATTCCCACCAATAATATAATGATGAAATTACCTATTATCAGTGTCACACTTGAAGCAGCTTCAGGTTGCATACTCTCATCAATTTCAATTTCTGGAAACAGATCATCATCTGCTTCGACTAATAAACTATCTAACTCATCATCAATGGCTGCTTCAAGATTATCTTGTCCATCCATTGCTAACTCATCAACATCCTCGTCAACATCCTCGTCAACAGGCTCATCAATAATTGACTCTTCTAGAGCCGGCTCATCTATTTCTGGAAGTACTAACTCAGGCATTTCTTGCGCTGGTTTATCACGATCAATTAAAACTATCGGACTAGGCTGTAAGAATAAACTACGACCTTTTACTGTTTCACCGCGAATTTGTAGCGCTAAGCTATAATTATCACCAGGTTGTAGATCTGCCAATGTTAACTGCCAATTTTCATCAGCATTTATCATTACATCATACGACCATTCGCTGCCATCTGGTGCAGTTAACATAGCTGCAATTGATAAGTTTTCACGTTTAATCAATTCAACATCCGGCTTTAAGGTTATCCGGTGGGTGCGTGTTGCTTCTTCTGTTAATTGCTCGATCTGTACTTCAAATGGTGTTTCAACCACATTAATACTTTGACGGCGTTGCCGTTCAAAAGTCGCACTGCGAGTGGTTATCACCACATCATTTCGACCGGGTTGAAATGAGTCACCAATATTGGCGCGATACACTCCTTGTTGTTGCTGAGAATTCAACTCGCTGAGCAAGGCATCCGCCATCTCATTCTCTTCTTTAAGCTGTGCATCAACTAAGTTTAGAAAATCTTGTCTGACTATCACTTCGCCTTTTTCTGTCAGGCTTGCTTCAAAATCAAACGTTTCACCAATTAGAATATTATTAGGTAAATCTGTAGTTTGTAATTTGAGATCAGTGACAACCATGACCCGGTTATCAGGATCTAAATCTGCATCAATTTTCCAGGCACCAACAAGCGGATTATCAATGGTTATCAGATCATAACTGTCCTCATGATGCCAGCGAACAGTGCTAGGCAATTCATCTATTTTTAAACGTGATTTATCCGGCATTATAAGTTGAGTTTCACGCGTATCTTGCTGACGAAACACTAATAATGTCATTTCTGACACACTATCATCTATCTGGAAGTTATTATCTGTCAACGGAACGGTGTCACGTTGAGCTGCTTTTTCAAACAAATGTAAAAACACCCGTTGCAACTCATCTGCTGTATCAACTTGTTCATACCAACCATCTGTTGCAATCGAGATGGCACGTAATAAGTCGTGATCTGCATTTGAAGATAAGGCAATGGTATGAACAGCCACACCATTTTTCTTCAAACGAGGTACTAACGTATCTATAATACGTTGTCGTGACTTTTTACTAACAGACTCATCTTTGGAAACATCAACCAAACCATCTGATAATAAAATAACACTGCGACGAACTGCATCATCGGCGGTTTTGTGACTGGCCGTAGCTTTATTGAGTGCTTGCTCGATATTAGTAAATAAACCATAAGAATGGATATTGTTTGATTGACGTTCAGCCTCAACCTTCCACGCTTCATTGACTTCACGTATCGGTACTAACATGTTGACATACTTAGCAAATGTCCACACACCCGCTTTTGACTCATCAGGTAATAAACCAACTACTAAGCGTAATGCTGGTGATCTCAGATTATTGGGATCATTTTTTTTCATGCTGCCAGAAACGTCGATTAAAATACGCACATCGCTGACCGGCTCTGGCGTTGCGGCCAAAAGCTGCCGCGTCGGCATTAACATCACCAGCAACATCAGCATTAACAGATATTTGTTGAAAGGTATCATAAACCCATAACCTATTGTTATTATTAACAAGCTTCGCTAACCGACTGAAATATAACGACGGTTTTCCGACAGTTTGTTGAAAGTTACATGGGTTATGCAGGTTTTATGCCGTTATATTGTAATAACGGCTATATGTTCAATGCTGACTAATTGCCATCAAGCCAACATGATTTAGATAAGATCTAAACCATGTTGTAAGTCAGCTTGAATATCTTCAACTTTTTCTAAGCCTACAGAAATGCGAATCATGCCATCAGTAATACCGGCTTCAGCTTTCGCTTCATCAGTTAAGCGGCCATGTGTGGTTGTTGCTGGATGGGTGATAGTTGTTTTTGTGTCACCCAAGTTCGCCGTAATAGATAACCACTCAGTTGAGTTGATTAATGACCAAGCGCCTGCTTTTCCGCCTTTAACTTCAAACGCAATGATGCCACCAAAGGCAGATTGTTGCTGCTTAGCGAGTTCATGTTGTGGATGTGAAGCTAAGCCAGCATAAAACACATTAGTCACTTGCGGTTGTTGTTCTAACCAAGTGGCTAAGGCTAAGGCTGAAGCTGAATGAGCATTCATTCGTAACTCTAAGGTTTCTAAGCCCTTTAAGAAAGTCCATGCATTAAATGGACTCATTGTTGGGCCTGCCGTTCTCAAAAATCCATACACTTCTTCGCCAACTAATTTACTGTCACCGACAACCGCACCACCAATACAACGACCTTGGCCATCTATATATTTAGTAGCAGAGTGAACAACAATATCTGCACCTTGTTTTAGTGGTTGTTGCAATGCAGGTGTACAAAAGCAGTTATCGACAATTAACAAACAATCATTTTCTTTAGCTAATGCTGATAAGGCTGCAAGATCTGCAATATCATTTAACGGGTTAGACGGCGTTTCTAAAAATAAAGCTTTGGTATTGGGCTTGATCGCTTTTTTCCAAGCATCAAGATCAGTTAACGCAACATAATCTGTTTCTAGGCCAAACTTAGCTAGGTACTTATCAAATAAGACTCGAGTTGTTCCAAAAATACTACGAGATGAAACAATGTGATCACCGGCGGAAAATAAGCCCATAAATGTCGAAAGTATCGCTGACATACCTGATGAAGTTGCGACGGCAGTTTCACCACCTTCTAATGATGCAAGGCGCTGCTCAAAGGTTCGTACCGTTGGGTTGGTAAAGCGAGAATAAATATTACCCGCTTCATCACCACTAAACCGAGCGGCGGCTTGTTCAGCGCTATCAAACACATAGCTAGACGTAACAAAGATAGGTTCTGCATGTTCATTTTCAGCCGTGCGGATCTGGCCGCTGCGAACGGCACGTGTTGCAAAACCTTTGTCTTGGTTTGAATAAGTCATATTGAGAATATCGCTGGAAAATACAAAAACGTAATTTTAAAGATTGCTAAGCTATGTGGCTAGCGTTTTTATTTCTATTAATGAAATATCATCCGTTTGTGCTGCACCGTTAGCAAATTGTTCTACCGCTACTTTTATCGTATCTAACCGTCCATCCATACCCGCATCAATAGTCAGAATTTTTTCAAACGCTTCCTGACCTAACATATCTCCTGACGGAGTTTCAGCTTCCGTTAAACCATCACTATATATATAGATACTATCTTCTTCATCTAGTTCTAATGTGATTGTTTCCATTTCTTCTTGCTGATATTTCATCACGCCTAACGGTAGATGGCTTGATGTAACTCGCTGTTTAATTTGTCCAGCTTTATCGACTAATAAAACTTCAGGTAAACCTGCATTCCATACTTGTACTTGATCACGGTTTGCATTGATATCGATGCCTGCAATACAACAAAAAATACCCGTTGGTAATAATGTATTTAGTTTATTATTTAACTCTTCCATTAATACTTCTAATGGCAAACCTTTCGCCGTAATCGCTGTATATATTGATGATACGGGCACAGCACCAAGTGCTGCAGGCAAACCATGACCAGTGAAGTCACACAAAACAATGCGTAAGCCACCATCGGCCAGCTGTGATGACAGTACCATATCACCACTAAAAGTCCCCATTGGTTGTGACCAAGATCTAAGCTCGGGAATCACATCATTATTACTGGCAGTGATATTTGAAAAAACATGTTGGGCAATCACTTCTTCTTGCTCGAGCAAGGCTTGTTTTTCTTTTAAAGCATCTAATGCTTCACGCAAGCGATCATCCGCTAGTTTTTTCTCAGTAATGTCATTACGTATCGCAATATAACTTTTAGGTTTACCATCTTCTCCCATAAAAGGAATAATGGAAGTATTAACCCAATATAAGCTGTTATCTTTTGCTCGGTTACAAATTTCACCATGCCAAACCTCACCAATAGCAATCGTTTTATACATTTCAGTAAAAAACGTTCTGTCGTGAACGCCGGAGTTTAATATTCTATGGTTTTGTCCAAGTAACTCATCTTGGGTATAACCACTTATTTTGGCAAATAATTCATTGGCAAAAATAATCGTACCACTGACATCCGTCACCGCCACAATAGAATGTTGATCCAAGGCATATTGTTGTTCAGCTAACTTTGCTAACGCCGATTTTGCTTCAGCATTACTATCTTCTAAAGCTCCAATATATTGGCGTCGCACATCCAACATTTTGTTAAATGATTCAGCTAACACACCAATTTCATCATTCGAATCAACGCTGACTTTCTGCTGTCGGTCTCCTTTTGCCACCGACTTCATTACATGTGCAAGGTTTGCTATCGGTGTCGTGATTCTTTTTGCTTGAAATGCTGCAATTAATATTACAAATACGGTTAAAACCAGCATCACGCCGGTCATTACATATCGTAAGAACAGTGTTTGTTTTAAAGCTTCCTGTTGATTGACTTCACTCACCAATACCCAGTCCAAATCAAACAGATTGATGTCATGATATGTGCCGATAACGTTTACACCTTCAGGCCCGAGATACGAAGTTGCTACGTCTTTTATTGAGTCAGATTTTTGCTTAATGTCATCTCGCTGTAACCACTGAACAAACTCTTCCGTCTGTACATCTCGGGATAAGACTTCACGCCAGTCCCCCCCTTTTAATGGGGTACGTAAATAACCATCCTTACCCACTAAGTAATGATGTAATGATTGATGCTGTGAAGTCGCCGTAGCTAAGATGTTAAATAACCGGTCTAAACGTAATTGCACCGCAATAATGCCAATTTTATCCCCAAGGTCATTTAATAAAGGCGCAGTCATAAAGCTGACTAAAGCAGAGTCGCCGGGGTAATATCGTTCTAAATCTGAAAAGCCAACTTCGCCGGTGGTTAAGGTATCCCGTGCTATTTGAGCAAAGTCAGTTTTGGTGTATGGGCCATGGAATAAGTTACTCCCCCAATCTGATTTTTTCTCGACGCTATATAAAATATTACCTTTGTTATCGATCAACAATATATCGTGAATATAATCATAACGACGACTCAGTGATACCAAACTGTTAGGACTGTTATCAACCCTTCTCACCCAATCAAAACTTTTAACGTATTGCTCAAGTGGTAATTTACGGCTGGCCAAACCCAATGTTAACTGTTGTAACAATGTGACATTTTCATAGGACTCAGCCTGGCTGCTAATGTCTTTTTTTCTATTTTCAAACCAGTTGGTAAGGTAGGCCACCGATAAGGTTGCAGATTGTTCTAATTTATCTGCAGCTTCGAGACTTAAGCTCGTTTTTGATTGATGATAATTAAACCAAGAAACGCCAAACAAAGGTAGCAATGCCAATAACAAGAACCAAACCATCAGCCGTTGACGTATTGAGGTGAAATTGTCCACTGATCCATTGATCGCTTCGGTACTAACTTTATTCATCTATATATTCTAACTCTGTAGAAAATTGTGTATCAGCAAAGTTATCGATATCGACTGGCTGCGTCAAAATTTCACCTTCAACCGCTAAATCCATTATTTGTTTTAAGCCCGCTTTATCAACATTCAGGTTTTGATAGTTAATAACACGTAACTCTGGGCTTAAGCTGGCAATTATGGCGGAAGCAGTATGTGCTGGAATATGCTTTTGTACAATATTTACAATGCTTTGCAATGCTTCCCCACCTTCATTCCTTGCTTTTTCAATATCTTCCCCTGCTTGGTGAATATAGGCCATTACTTCTTTAACGGCTGCATTCTTATTTGCTATAGCATTATCTGTTGCTAAGGCGATGCATTCTACATGACCGTACTCCCAAGGCATGACATCTTTTGAATACCAAGCCACATGACCGTAGCCTTCTGTTTCCACTACATCTGCCCACGGTAAAGATTGCTCAAAAGCTGCAGGAATAGCTCGGTTACTTTTACTTTTAATAAATACTGGCGACTTAGGTGGTGGCACAGCTATCGCTAAAACTTCAGCATCTTTATTTGATGTCAAACTCATGGTTAAGCCGTATTGCTTTAAATAGCGATACAGTACAACCGTATGTGTTGATAGTAAGTGTGGCATGCCAATTTCAGTAGCTACGCCAGTTTGCTGATATACCTTCTTTAAAGCTTCGGCCACTTTTTGGTCTGGCAAACGTTGCCGACGACCAACCGAAACCTGCACGTCTTCATTGAGTAATTCATTAATAGCGAGTGCATTACCGTCACGGTGCATTAAGCCTATCCAACGAAAATGCTGTTTTTCGTTAAACATATCCATCGCCAGCGGACTCATCACATAGGCCATATCGGCTTCACCCGACTGAAAATAAGCTCGAAGTAAGTCCCAGTTTTTCATTTGCTCTATTTGAAAATCTGCATACAGCATCTGCTCTCGATAACGCTCATAGGCAACGAGTGCAGCATAATGATCAGCTAGAGGAATATACAAAGCCTTAATTGTTTGTTTATCAGCGACTTGAACAGCCGGTTCGGCATAGCTACTCGTTGCAGAAATCGCCAACGATAAAGTGCAAAGTAATGAAATCGTAAACCTGTGGAGGTGAAACATGACATATCTCCTTATACAGTAGCTTCAGTGTAATCATAGCTTTAAGGTAGATAGTATGTGTGCCTAGAGACAAGGTCAAGCAAGGATATGCTGAGATTGGTGATTCAGTATTTGAGGAGTGTAATAAGGCGGTGATGATGGGCACTTCAGCTAGTAGTTAGCCAGCCTTAACAATAAGGCTGACTAACACTAAAATCGAAGCTTATTTAGGTTGGTACAAGACGGTGAACATCGCCACTCGATCTAGGCTGTTATAACCATCATTAGTTTGATATTCCTTATCAAACAAGTTTGACACGTTTGCTTGTAGTGACCAATCATTGGTCAGTTGATATGCTGCTCGTAAGTCGACTAAGCCATAACCACCCAAACGGTTATTGTTAGCTGCATCATCATAGCGGTGGCCACTTAATTTCCAGCTTGCGCCCGCAGACCAATCACCCCAATTATTATCAATATTTAAGTTCAATAAACGTTGAGCACGTCCTTCTAACACCTTGCCAGTCTCTTCATCTTCAGGTTTTAAGAATGAAGCATTAGCAGCAATGTCCCAGCCAGATAGTGTGGTCGCCACATCAAATTCAATACCTTTAATTTTTGCTTTATTCACATTTTTAGGCGGCCAACTCGCAATCAAGTTTTTAATCTTATTTTGATAAGCGTTAACTCCCCAATCAATTTCTCCATAAGCCCCTTGAAAACCAAAGCCAAAAGAAGTCGACTCTTCAGGTTTTAACGTTGGATCACCAGCAGTTGGCCAATAAAGTTGATTAAAAGTTGGCGCTTGAAATGCTGTGCCTGCATTCACTACAAACCTAAGGTTATCTTGTAATGCATAGCCCCACTCTGCTGTACCGGTATTATGCGAACCAAAAGATTCATTATCATCATGGCGAGCACTTAATAACCAGCTATGTTTAGCTGCATTTGCCTGCCAACTAATATAAGCCGCCTTATTGTCACGTGATGTTTCTTGATAGTCTTTGGTGCTTTCCACATCATCAACTTCATAATCTAAACCAATATTTAATGTGTGATTAGGATTAATAGTTATCGCATTGCTCATGTTCACAAAACGATGACGAGTATTGTATTCAGAGCTAAAAGTCTTGTTTTTGTAATCTTCTAATTGATCGCGAGACTCACCAAATAAAACAGATAACAACCAACTATCATTTACTTGCCAATCTGCATTAGCGCCCAGCACTTGCTGTACAGACTCACCATGATAATCAGCACTGACAGTAGAGCCGTCATAATCATTTAAACCATCACTTCTAACGAAGTTGGCACCAATGCGAATATCATCGTTCAGCTTGTGCTGAATTCTGGCTGAGACACTGTTATTGCGGTAACCATCATGATCTAAGTTCTTATCTTCACGTGCATGAATACCCGCTGTCGATTGATGGTTAAAACTTAAGTTATACGTTGTTGATTCATTACCACCACTCAGCCCGGCTGAAGCTTGCTGTGTACTATGAGTTCCTGTACTAAGCTTGGCATAAGGCTTAAAGCCTTGCTGACCTTTACGGGTGAAAATTTGAATGACACCACCGATAGCTTCTGAACCATATAAGCCTGAACGTGAACCTCTGACTATTTCAATTCGCTCAATTTGTTCAACCGGAAAGTGCTGTAAAGCGGCAACACCTTTTGTTGCTGAGCTCCACTTAACACCATCAACTAGGACCAATACTTGCCTTGCGTTAGAGCCTCGCATATAAAGATCAGTTGTTTTACCGAAACCACCACTCACCGTCATATCTATGCCTGGCTGACGTGATAATAAAGTTGGTAGGTCATTGATTTGTAGTCGTTCAATATCAGCACGAGTTACAACTGTTGTCGGGGCTAATAAATTATCTGATGGCATTCTATTTGTAGTCACTGTCAAAGTGTCCAAATAGTCATCAGCAAATGTAGGTAAAGAAAATGTAGACGCTGCAATTGCAGCAAAAGTAAGACGTGCAGACACACGTAAGGCTGAAAGCCCTTGTGAAGTTTTCATTCTTTCTCCTGAGGATACGCTCACCCGCGATCCAGGTATTAATAAAAAGACAAACAATAAGGTTTGTCATGAAACTTCAGGCAGGTCTCCGGACTCATGTTGTCGCTTTCGCAAAAACAAATCGCCTTCCCATGAATGAATCACAGTGGCTGATTGATTTATTTTTCAACATTTACCGTTGCGGGGGCAGTGTTGGAGTTGTCAGATATAGTGACGCACCAACTTCCCTTTTAACTCTAACATCATGTCAGAGCACCTGAAGATGGCGCGCATAGTATGATTCTTGATTAAATGAGTCAACTATTATTTAAATAGTTTGCTACGAACAATCACAGTGTTAACACCTTATTCCACCACGACTTTCAGCAACCGTCCTCGAAAGAGGCTTATGGTCAGAACGACTTGTACTCATTGACACTTAATTAGTAAAAAAATTATTATATGGCGCTGCTTTAGGTGTTATCTGTAATACATTTACTGATAATTAAACGGGAAGCTGGTGAGTCATATTTATTATGAAAGTAAGTGACGAATCCAACACTGCCCCCGCAACGGTAAGCGAGATAAATTAGATCCTATGCCACTGTGATTCATTCATGGGAAGGCGGTCTAATATAGACATTCTCGTAAGTCCGGAGACCGGCCTATCGCGTTACATAACCATATTGCGGTGGGCGATATTAGGGATTGATATGATCTATACCCCTGCATATGGTTTTTTTACGAGCTTGATCCCGGGTGGGAATCAAGACTAATCATTTTAGGTACATACATGTCTTCCCGACTACTCACTTTGCCATTTTTAGCATTACCCATCATCACCACTCCAGCTTTCGCAGATACTTCAACTGAATTCGATACTCTCGTTGTCACTGCTACGCGATTGGATTCTTTATTAAACCTTCCTGCAAACGTTACTATTATCACTGCAGAAGATATTAAGAAAAGTCCATCCAGAACTCTACCTGAACTACTTGCTCAAGAAGCTGGTGTAAATACAACTAGTCTATTCAGTCACGGTAGTAGAGCATCAGTAGGTCTAAGAGGCTTTGGTGAAACATCAACACAAAATACACTCATTTTACTAGATGGTCGCCGACTCAATGATAACGATCTGTCATCGGTAAACTTTTCAGCCATACCTTTTGAAAACATTGAGCGCATTGAAATCGTTCGTGGTAGCGGCAGTGTATTGTATGGCGATGGAGCTACTGGCGGTACGATCAACATAATTACAAAAGATCCTCGCGATACAAAGACATATGCAAAGCTATCAGTAACCACAGGCTCATATGATCATCGTGAAGCAAATGCTCTAATGAGTTACTCAGATGAAAATTTTGGTATTACTGCAAATATCAATAGCTCTGAAAATGATGGTTATCGCGACCATAATAGTTTTGAGCAAGATAACGGACAAATAGATCTAAGAGTTCCAGTAGCTAACGGTGAGATTTATGCCAAATTAGGTGCTTTTAGACAAGAAGTTGAGTTGCCAGGAGTTCGTCAAGTAGATCCATCCACAGGGTTAAACCAACTAAAATCAGATAGAAAAGGTTCAGGCACTCCAAACGATTGGGCGGATGAAGATACTGAATTTGTCACGATTGGTTACAGCGCAGATTTAAACTCTCGAGATTCTTTTGTCATTGATAGTGGGTTTAGACAAAAGCAACAGCATTCTCAATTCGACTATGGTGGTGGCTTTGGTAATTACTCGGATACCACATTAGAAACTTTTTCTTTAACACCTCGCCTAAACTTAGAGCGAGAAATTGCGAACATACCTGTTAATTGGACTATCGGTTCTGATTTATACATTTATAACTACAATTCAGACCGTGCAGACTTTGAAGTTAATAAAAGTAAACCAATTCATAAGTTGAACGTAGATCAAAAAAGTCTCGCCGTATATGGACAAGGCCTATTTAGTTTGTCTGAACAGACTTCGCTGTCATTAGGCTGGCGTACACAACGTGTAAAACTAAGAGCACGCGATTCATATGATGCAACAGCTTCAGGTGCCTTTGACAACGAAGCTGAAAAATTCAATGAAACTGACCAAGAAAATAGTTATGAGTTAGGTCTCAAGCACTTAATAAATGCTAATTGGGATGTATATGGTCGTATTGGTCGTAGTGTTCGCTTTGGAACAGTAGATGAGCTGTTTGAAACAAACGCTATGTTTCAACAAGTATTTTCAGAATTAAAACCACAAACATCACAAGATATTGAGTTTGGTGTTGGCTATAGAAATACTAAATTTGGTGCAAACTTGGCTGTTTTCCATCAAGATATTGAAGATGAAATTCACTACAACCCTGTTTCTTTCCAAAATATCAACTTTGATGATACAAAACACCAAGGTGTTGAAGTTTCGCTTGATACACAGGTTACTCAGTCTTTATTACTAAAAGCTAATTACACCTACCTCAAAGCAGAATTTACTGATGGAACGTTTGATGGCAATGAAATCCCATTAATTCCTGAACATACCTACAATGTTTCAGCTATTGCTGATTTACCAGCTGGAATAAAAGGTGCAATTACTTGGAATTATGTCAGCTCATCACTCTTTGCAAATGATTTAACTAATACATTTGAGAAGAAAATCCCTTCTTATCAAACTGTTGATTTAAAGCTATCGAAAAAGATCTCTGCATTAGAAATTGCATTACAAGTAAATAACTTATTCGATGAGGAATACTATAACTTTGCTATTAATAGTACTTCTACAGCAGGTAAGTTTAATGCTTATTCATTACCTGAACGTAATGCTTACTTATCAGTTTCCTATCAATTTGATTAAACTGTTTGGCGCCTCTTCTGAGGCGCCATTTTGTCTACCCATCCATTTATATCAAAATGATAATAAAGAACCTTGGAGACTAAAATGCTATCACTATCTAACCGCCAACAAATCGCTGTCGGATTATTACTTATCGCTTTAATGGCCTTTACTCGTGGCCATCATTTTTCCACCATCAACCACCTTCCTAGTGCATCTTGGGCAGTATTTTTCCTTGCCGGCTTTTATGTTTCTTCCAAAGCCCTATTTCCACTGTTATTGCTTGAGGCCGCATTATTAGATTTTGCAGCCATCACTTATGGTGGGGTCAGCAGTTATTGCGTCTCCCCAGCTTATATTATGTTGCTTCCTGCTTATGCCAGCCTATGGTTTGCAGGTAAATGGTATAAAAACCGTTACCAGTTTAACTGGCCAACTTTGTTGCCATTAACGGCTTCTATTGTTGTGGCAAGTGCAGTCAGTACAGTGTTGTCCGGCGGTGGTTTTTACTTCTTGTCAGGACGTTATCCTGAGCCAACACTGGTTGAATATGGTGCTCGTTTCATCAATTACTATCCAAGCTCACTGAGTAATATTGCCTTTTATATTGCTTTGGCAATGGCATTCCACGTGTTAGCCGTGTCAGCGAACCGTGCTTTAGGCCACCAGCAGGAAAGTTAAGCTTGAAAACAAACTGTTCTGCAGTAGTCATTGCAGCCCCAGCTTCCGGGCAAGGTAAAACGACAGTAACAGCCACATTAGCGCGTTATTATCGCCAACAAGGAAAACAGGTTCGCGTGTTTAAAGCCGGACCTGATTTTCTTGATCCTACGATTCTAGAAGTAGCCAGCGGCCATCCGGTTTATCAATTAGATTTATGGATGGTTGGTAAGCCTGCTTGTCAGCAACTTTTAACTGAGGCTGCCCAACAAGCCGATGTTATTTTAATTGAAGGTGTAATGGGCTTATTTGATGGCGATCCATCAACCGCTGATCTTGCTACTACCTTTGGCATTCCGGTATTGGCTGTTATTGATGCATCAGCAATGGCTCAAACCTTTGCCGCTTTAGCTTATGGCTTACAGCATTTCCAAAGCGACCTTCCCTTTGCTGGTGTGTTTGCAAACCGTATTGGCAGCGAACGTCATTACCAAATGTTGATTGATGCATTGCCTGACGATGTGAACTGCTTTGGTGCGCTGCCTAGACAAGTCGAATCAGCGATACCAAGCCGTCACCTAGGCTTAGTTCAAGCCAATGAAATTGACGATTTAGACCAACGCTTAGACCAATACTGTTCAAAGTTAGTGATTGAGCCAGCGACCGTATTGCCTCAAGTGGCAATCGACACTGCCGTCACAGATAAAATAGCAGCGAAGTTACAAGGTCAAACCATTGCGATAGCTCGTGATGCTGCATTTTCATTTATCTATCAAGCTAACCTTGCTCTATTACAACAACTCGGTGCGGAGCTCGTTTTCTTTTCACCTCTGACAGACTCGAAATTACCTAATGCTGATAGCATTTACTTACCCGGTGGCTATCCAGAATTACATTTATCAGCATTAGCTGATAATCAGCCAATGAAGTCGGCTATTCAGCAACATTTTGAAGCCAATAAACCTATTGTCGCTGAATGTGGTGGCATGCTGTATTTAACTGATTCAATCACTGATAAACAGGGTGAACGAGCCGAGATGCTTGGTTTACTCGCAGGTGATGTCACCATGCAACCTCGTTTAGCGGCATTAGCATTGCAGCAAGTCAGCCTAAACAATAAACCGCTACGTGGTCATACCTATCACCACTCTACTTTCGCTACAGAATTAACAGCAATTGCACACGCTGAAAATCCAAATGGCAAACATACAAATGAAGCCGTGTACCAACAACGACGCTTAACGGCTTCCTATATCCATTTCTATTTCCCATCTAACCCTGATGCAATCATAGAACTATTTCTGCCATGACCGACAATAAGCACCAATACAGTGAGCAACAACGTGCTGCGATTTATCAAGTCATTGGTGAACGTCGTGATATGCGTCATTTCATCAATAAGCCGATTGATGAGGCAATCATGCAACGTTTATTCAAGGTCGCTCATCAAGCGCCCAGTGTGGGTTATATGCAGCCTTGGCGCATTATTCGTATAAAAACACCTCAGCTACGCAACGATATTTATCAGCTTGTTGATGCCGAACGAATAAAAACAGCTGAGGCATTAGCTGAACGACAACAACAATTTATGCGACTTAAAGTTGAAGGCATTAATGACTGTGCTGAATTGTTAGTGATGGCCTTAATGGATGAACGTGAACCTCATGTTTTTGGTCGACGTACTATGCCAGAGATGGATTTAGCATCGGTATCATGTGCCATTCAAAATATGTGGTTGGCAGCTAGAGCTGAAGGTATTGGTATGGGCTGGGTATCGTTGTTTGAACCTGATGACTTAGCTGAATTACTAACGATGCCTAAAGGGGCTAAAGCCGTGGCTATTTTATGCTTAGGCCACGTTAAAGAGTTTTACCCTGCACCGATGCTGGCCATGGAAAACTGGCGCCAACAACAACCACTTGAGCAATTCATTTTCAATGACCAGTGGGGTCAGACTGACTAGCTATGTTAGAGACTGTGTTGATTATTTACGTAGCACTGCTGCTTGACTGGTGGCTAGGTGAACCGAAACGATTTCATCCCTTGGTCGGTTTTGGCTACTTGGTCAATAAAGTAGAAAGCAGCTTTCGTCATCTCAATAGCGCATCTCATCTAAAACAATTCATCTTAGGTACATTGGCAGTATTAATACTGATTACTCCTATCTCTGGTGCAGCTTATTTAATTAGTTTAGTTCCTTATTTAAACCTAGTAGTTAGCCTTGTTATTGTGACTTTATGCATTGGTCATAAGAGCTTACATGATCATACTCAACCTATCGCTGAAGCCTTATTAGCAGGAAATAATACTCAAGCACGGTTATTAACCAGCCGAATTGTCAGTCGTGATCCAGCAACATTAAATATTGCCAATGCCAGTATCGAATCCATTTTAGAAAATGGTAGTGACAGTGTTTTTGCAGCTTTGTTTTGGTTTATCGTTGCTGGAATACCCGGGATTGTTATTTATCGCTTGAGTAATACCCTCGATGCTATGTGGGGCTATAAAAATGAACGTTACCTTTATTTTGGCCGTTTTTCTGCTCGATTAGATGATGCCCTTAACTATATTCCAGCACGGTTAACCGCTTTAAGTTATAGCTTATTGGGCTCAACTAAACACGCAATCAGCAGCTGGAAAACACAAGCAGCTCACTGCGAAAGTCCCAATGCTGGCCCTGTTATGGCAGCAGGTGCAGGAGCGTTGCAAATAACTATTGGTGGCCCAGCTAAATATCATGGTCAGTGGCATCAACGTCCTGTGTTAGGGGCTGGCCCCATTGCACAAGCAGTCGATATTACACGGGCATTAAGTTTGGTTCGCAACACGGTGTTTTTATGGTTAGCAGTATTATTTGTAATGGCGGGATTTAGTTATGCTTGAACATGGTGGCAATCTAATTAAAGCCGCAGATGACTATGGTATTCCTGTCGTCGATTGGTTGGACCTCTCCACCGGCATCAATCCCAATGGATGGCCTGTGCCAACCGCTATTCCGAGTGAATGTTGGTCACAATTACCCAATGATAACGATGGTTTATTAGCCGCTGCCCAGCGTTATTATCAAACTGAATCTGTATTGCCGGTATCGGGCTCTCAAGCTGCGATCCAAATGCTGCCTCAACTACGCAAAAAATGTCGGGTTGGCATTATTACACCCGCCTATGCTGAACACTTTTATTCGTGGCAACGAGCTGGTCATGAGGTCATTGAACTACATTCCGATGAAATCGATGCACGAATCGACTTGTTGGATGTATTAATTATTATTAATCCCAACAACCCAACAGCCGAACAGTTTACAAACACACAACTGCTTAATTGGCATCAACAACTCGCTCAACATGATGGCTGGTTAATTATTGATGAGGCATTTATCGATACTATTCCTGAACACAGTCTGACTCAGTTCAGTCCGCAATCAGGTCTAATTATCTTTCGTTCCTTAGGTAAGTTTTTTGGCTTAGCCGGTTTACGAGTAGGCTTTGTCTTTGCTGAAACAACACTGTTATCACTATTGAAGAACCGTCTCGGTCCATGGCCTATTGCCGGTCCGTCACGTTATATCGCACACTTAGCACTTACAGACACTGACTGGCAGCAGCAGTGCCAACTTAATTTAATAGAACAAAGTCAGCGGCTGAAACAACTGTTGATTGATGCCGGTTTACCACCAACTAACGGCTGTGCTTTATTTCAATGGGTGCAAACTGAACATGCATATGACTACCAACATGCACTTTCAAAGCTGGGCATATTAACGCGGCGTTTTAACTCCCCGCCTAGTCTTCGCTTTGGCTTAGCTAAAAATGAACATGATTGGCAACGTTTACAAACTGCTCTATCAACATTAAACATTGGCAACTCATGACAGCAAGCACGTTAATGGTTCAAGGAACCACCTCCGATGCAGGCAAAAGTACGCTTGTGGCCGCACTATGCCGCTGGTTATACCGAAAAAATGTAAGTGTTGCGCCGTTTAAACCACAAAACATGGCGCTTAACAGTGCAGTGACTATTGATGGTGGTGAAATTGGTCGTGCTCAAGCTGTGCAAGCTCAAGCCTGTAAGATTCCTGCTCATACCGATATGAATCCGGTGTTGCTGAAACCGAATAGTGATACTGGCGCGCAAGTGATTATTCACGGCCAAGCCATCAGTAATATGGAAGCCAAGTTCTACCACGACTACAAATCAACAGCGATGACAGCAGTATTAAGCTCACATCAACGGTTAAGCGAACAATATGATGTGATTGTGGTTGAAGGTGCAGGCTCCCCTGCTGAAATCAATTTACGTGATCGTGATATCGCCAATATGGGCTTTGCTGAACAAGTCGATTGTCCGGTCATTATTGTTGCCGATATTGATCGCGGTGGCGTATTTGCCCACTTAGTCGGCACCTTGGCATTATTGTCTGAATCTGAACAAAACCGAGTGCAAGGGTTTGTTATCAACCGTTTTCGTGGTGATATCGGCTTATTACAGTCAGGTTTGGACTGGTTGGAGAAAGAAACCGGCAAACCGGTGTTAGGCGTATTGCCTTATCTGCATGGCCTACATTTAGAAGCTGAAGATGCCATTGCCACTAGCCAGGTTGAGTTAGAAGAAAACACCTTAAAAGTGATTGTGCCGGTATTACCTAGGATCAGTAATCATACTGATTTTGATCCATTACGCTTACACCCACAAATAGACTTGCAGTTTATCGGCCCCGATCAAGACATTCCGCCGGCCGACCTCATCATATTGCCCGGGTCTAAAAGTGTATGCTCTGATTTAGTTTGGTTACAACAATCAGCTTGGCCTGAGGCTATTAATAAACACCTTCGTTACGGTGGTAAGTTATTAGGTATCTGTGGTGGCTTTCAAATGTTAGGTAAGTTAATAGCAGATCCAGATGGCATTGAAGGCCAACATAAGGAAGTTAAAGCCTTGGGCCATTTAACTATGAGCACAGTGTTAACACAGCAAAAACAACTCAAAAATGTATCCGGTAAACTTAGCTTTGCTGATGTGGATATTGCAGGTTATGAAATTCATGCCGGTAGAAGTGATGGCCCTGCTTTATCTCAGCCTTTTTGCCATCTAGAGCACGGCCAAGATGGAGCTATCAGTGATGATAAGCAAGTTATCGGCACGTATATACATGGTTTATTCGAGCTGTCTTCTAGTTTAGAGGCCATTATTAATTGGGCTGGATTAACTAATGCAAGTACGCCTGATTATCACGCCTTACGTGAACACGATATTGAACGACTGGCCGATATCATTGAAGATAATATGGATACCAAAAAATTAACTGAACTATTTGCTTTAGCAAAGGCGGCATCATGAACAAAACCTTAGTTTTAGGTGGTGTTAAATCTGGCAAAAGTCTATTAGCAGAACAACTAGCAAGCCAAACTGAATCTGAAATCATTTATATCGCTACGGCAACAGCTGGTGACAAAGCGATGCAGCAACGTATTGAAGCGCATAAAAAGCAACGCCCCAGTCAGTGGTTAACTGTTGAAGCTCCTATCCAATTAGCAAAGGCAATAGAACAACATAGTCTGCCCAGCAATTGCATACTTGTAGACTGTTTAACGCTTTGGTTAACAAACTTATTAATGGCTGATGATAACGACTTACTTGAACAAGAAATTGAAGCATTAATCACAACATTCTCTACAATGTCCGGCAAGATAATCTTAGTCAGCAATGAAACCAATATGGGAGTGATGCCTTTAGGGGAACTTTCTCGTCAGTATTGTGATCAGATAGGCATCTTACACCAACGTATCGCTAGCCTAGCTGACCGTGTTATTTTAACTGTCGCGGGGTTACCTCATGTATTAAAAGGACAATTGCAGTGACTGAATTTGAACAATGGCTGGCATTACCGGTAAAAAAACTCGACTACCAAGCGCAACATGCAGCTGAACAACGACAAACACAGTTAACTAAGCCAGCAGGCTCATTGGGTAAACTCGAGTCTATCGCCATTCAACTTGCAGCAATGCAAGCCAGTGAACAGCCTAATGCCGATAAAGTGCAGATCAGTGTATTTGCTGCTGATCATGGTATCGCAGCTGAAGGTATTTCAGCTTTCCCACAAACAGTCACCGCTGAGATGATTCGTAACTTTGCTCATGGTGGCGCTGCTATCAGTGTCTTAGCCAAAGAGATTGGTGCAAAACTGGAGGTTATCAACCTCGGCACCATTAGCGAAATAGAACCATTAACTAGAGTCACCGATGCACGCATTGCAGCTGGCACGGAGAACTTCTTTCATCAAGCCGCTATGTCAGCTGAGCAATGCCAACAAGCCATGTTAATCGGCCGTGATAATGTTGAGCAAGCGAGTAACAATAATATTGCACTCTATATCGCTGGTGAAATGGGCATAGGTAATACGACCTCAGCCACCGCTTTAGCTTCTACAGCTCTAGAGTTAGATGCTGAGTTATTAGTCGGTCCAGGCACCGGCCTAAATAAAGCCGGTGTTAGCCATAAAACTAAAATTATTAATCAGGCTATTAACAAACATCGCTTACAAATGAAAACACCGCTCGATATGCTTCGTTTCTTAGGTGGTTTCGAAATAGCGGCTCTGACCGGTGCTTATTTACACTGTGCCAAACTCGGTTTGCCAGTGATTATCGATGGTTTCATTGCTACTGTGGCCGCTTTATTTGCTAGGCAAATACAAGTTGAAGCTAGCCAGTGGTTTATCTATAGTCACAACTCCAAAGAGCCTGGCCATCGCATCGTAATGGAAGCATTACATGCTGAACCATTACTCGATATGAATATGCGTTTAGGTGAAGCCAGTGGTGCTGCCAGCATCGTGCCGCTGATTCGTATTGCCTGTGCCTTGCATAACCAAATGGCGACATTTGAACAAGCTGCGGTATCTGATAAATCATAATGGCGCAGCTACAAGCCTTATTAATCGCCATCCAGTTTCTAACCACCTTACCGGTGAAATTGACTGAGCCCGTTGCTGATAAAAGCATAGGCTATTCATTATTATTTTACCCAATAGTCGGGCTAATAATTTCAGCAATCCTCATTGCAGTAGCCAGCCTGTTAGCAACTCAACCGGCATCAGTTAATGCCATCTTAGTACTGAGCTGCTGGGTGATATTGACTGGTGGCTTACATCTAGATGGACTAGCTGATAGCGCTGATGCTTGGCTGGGCGGCTTAGGTGACAAAAGTAAAACCTTAGCCATTATGAAAGATCCAACTAGTGGTCCTATTGCTGTCAGCATCCTATTCTTAGTATTGGCTATTAAATGGGTGATGCTCACCGAACTCATTGCTGAGCAAAACTACTTAGCAATACTGTTTGCCATCACCTTGTCCAGAACGGCACTGCCCTTGTTATTTTTAACCACACCTTATGTGAGAAAAAATGGCATCGGCGCCTTGTTAATCAATCAACAGCCGAAACGACTTTCCAAGCAAGTCATCGTTGCCGTAGCAGTTATTAGCATCATTTTTTCAGGCTTTTGGTTATTACTGATTAGTTTGGCTCTATTTTTATTATTACGATATTGGATGCAACAGCGCCTTGGTGGCACTACAGGCGATACTGCCGGTGCAGTTGTTGAACTTATTGAAACAGCAGTTTTAATCACTGCTGTGCTTTTCTAGGAAATATCACATGGCTGGTAGCGAAAAAGAACAACGTCATAAAAAACGTATGCAACGTCACAAGCAAGTTGTCGACGATAAAATAAACCAAGCAGAGCAAGATAAAGGTTTGTTATTAGTCATTACCGGCAATGGAAAAGGCAAGAGTTCATCTGGCTTTGGCATGGTTGCACGTGCTTTAGGTCATGGTATGCGTGTTGGTGTGGTGCAATTCATTAAAGGCGCTTATAGCACTGGTGAAGAAGCATTCTATCGTCGATTCCCAGATGAAGTTGAATATCATGTGATGGGTGACGGCTTCACTTGGGATACTCAGAATCTTGAGCAAGATATCGCTTCGGCTGAAAAAGGCTGGGAGGTTTGCAAACAACTCATTGCTGATCCTGATATTGATGTGGTGTTATTTGATGAATTAAATATCGTATTAAAAATGCGTTATTTAGATATTAATACCATCCTAGCGGATCTAGAAAACCGGGCTGAAATGAAACATATCATCATCACGGGTCGGGGTGCACCTGACGCTATTATTGAAGCAGCAGATACTGTCAGTCGCATCGACGATGTGAAGCATGCCTTTCGTGCTGGCATTAGAGCACAAAAAGGTATCGAATTATAAAGTTTGGCGTAGTTTTTGCTCTGTCATGAAACTGTAAAGTTACTCACATTTTCTGTGGATAACTCTGTGATTAACTCACGGGTAAAACTGTAAGTCCTTTATATACATACAATCACAGCAAAATGGTCACTTTTTAACCATCAAAATAAAAACCTTAAATTTCAACAGGTTACAATCCACTTGTTATGGATCAAACAGTTAGCGGAACATCTTTATCGTAATCAGCACTGGCGCACGCTAGTGGTGCATAACTTCGTTGGGATTTATATTCTATTTTGAGGAGTATGTAAATTTCAGCCCAGTAGTACTTACTACTACTGGGCTGCTGTTAAAGGCTAAACTTTTTCAGTTTCAGTTATCAAATCAAGTGCCAATTCGCCATCACGAAGGACCACTTTAATATGACCGCCACTGGTTAACTTACCGAACAATAGTTCATCAGCTAATGGACGTTTAACTTTTTCTTGGACTAACCTTGCCATTGGTCGTGCGCCCATCTGAATATCATAGCCGTGTTCAGCCAACCACTGACGAGCATCATCAGCAATTTCTAAGGTAACGTGCTTGTCTTGCAATAGCATTTCTAATTCAACAATTGCTTTATCAGCAACACGTAACACCGCATCGGTAGTAAGCGGTTTAAATTGAATGATGCTATCTATACGATTACGGAACTCAGGACTAAAGGTACGTTTAATCGATTCCATACCATCTGTTTGGTGATCTTGATGAGTAAAGCCCATTGATGAGCGGCCCATTTCTTGAGCCCCCGCATTACTGGTCATTACTAACACCACATGACGGAAATCAGCTTTACGGCCATTGTTATCCGTTAACGTACCGTGATCCATTACTTGTAATAACAAGTTAAAGACATCAGGGTGGGCCTTTTCAATTTCATCTAACAGTAAGACGGCATGAGGTTGCTTGGTAATCGCTTCTGTTAACAAGCCACCTTGGTCATAGCCAACATAACCTGGAGGAGCACCAATCAATCGCGAAACAGTATGGCTTTCCATATATTCCGACATATCAAAGCGAATCAATTCCACGCCTAAGTTATGGGCTAACTGACGTGTTACTTCAGTTTTACCTACACCTGTTGGACCTGCAAATAAGAAGGTACCCGTTGGTTTTTCAGGATGACCTAAACCTGATCGAGCCATTTTAATCGCTGAAGTTAACGCTGAAATCGCTTCATCTTGACCAAAAATGACATGTTTTAGATTTTTATCTAAATTACGTAAGTTATCTTTGTCATCATTGCTAACTGTTTTTGCAGGAATGCGTGCGATCTTAGCAACAATGTTTTGCACATCATTAACACCAATCATTTTCTTACGTTTTGATTTAGGCAAAATACGTTGCGCTGCACCGACTTCATCTAATACATCAATTGCTTTATCAGGTAAGAAGCGATCATTAATATGACGCTCAGCCAACTCTGCTGCAGACTCTAAAGCCGCATTTGAATAGCGTACTTCATGATGTTCTTCTAAGCCTGGTTTAAGGCCTTTTAGAATTTGAATCGTTTCTGCAACTGAAGGTTCAGGCACATCAATTTTTTGGAAACGTCGAGCTAAGGCACGATCATGTTCAAAAATACCACGGTATTCTTGGAATGTTGTCGAACCGATGCATTTTAATTCACCACTGGCTAGCAATGGTTTCAGCAAATTAGCCGCGTCCATCGCGCTATTACCAGCTGAACCCGCACCGATTACTGTGTGTATTTCATCAATAAATAACACGGCATCGTCTTGTTCCTTAACTTCACGTAACAAGGCTTTTAAGCGTTTTTCAAAATCACCACGATATTTGGTACCGGCAACTAAAGCGCCCATATCGAGTGAGTAAATAATTGCGCTCTCTAATACTGCCGGCACTTCGCCTGCAACAATACGTCTAGCTAATCCTTCCGCTAGTGCTGTTTTACCCACCCCTGCTTCACCGACAAACAATGGGTTATTTTTACGGCGTCTACACAAGATTTGTAGCGTACGCTCAATTTCATGAGCTCGGCCAATTAAAGGATCAATCTTACCTTCAACAGCTAACTCATTAAGATTTACAGCATATAAAGCTAAAGGGTTTTTACTATCAGGTGTCGACTCAGTATCCGTCAATGTTTCATCAGCTTCGATTTCGATAACATCATCAACATCACTATGACTAATAGCATTGACGATATCGAGTCGTGTTACTTCTTGTTTTTGCAATAAGTAAACTGCTTGTGACTGCTGCTCGGAGAAGATTGACACTAAAACATTCGCGCCCGTCACTTCATTACCGCCTGATGACTGCACATGCATTACAGCACGCTGCAAAATACGTTGAAACGCTAAGGTTGGCTGAGTTTCTCGATCACTATCTTCAGCTAACGTGGGTAAATTATCAGCCAAGAAATCATTCAATTCTTGGCGTAAATTAGCAATATCAACCTCACATGCTTTTAACACCGCTAGTGCTTGGCCATTTTCAAGCAATGCTAATAACAGGTGCTCAACGGTAAGAAACTCATGAGAGCGTTTGCGGGCATAACTAAATGCCTGACTTAACGTTTGTTCGAGTTCTTTACTTAACATATGCAGATCCGCCTTTATATTCAGTCACGGTAATGATTTTACTCTTCTTCCATTGTACATTGCAGTGGGTGGCCATGCTGTTGAGCATAACTATTCGCTTGCTCTACTTTTGCTTCGGCAATTTCAAACGTAAAAATGCCACACATCGCCTGCCCTTCGGTATGTACTTGCATCATGGTACGTGTTGCTCGTTCGCGTTCCATCGCAAACAAACCTTCTAACACTTCAATCACAAAATCCATTGGCGTGTAATCATCGTTTAGCATTAACACCCTGTATTTAGGTGGCTCTTGCAACTCCGGTTTAGAGGGTGCAATGGCTAATTCATTTTCACCGTGCCAATCTTGATCTTGTTCTTTACTCATTATTGTTATTTACTCGCTTGCTCAACTAAAGTTTTCAAATCACCATTTTCATACATTTCCATGATGATGTCACAACCACCAACTAAGTCACCGTTGATGTAAAGTTGTGGGAAAGTAGGCCAATCTGCATAGCGATGTAGATTTGCTCGTACTTCAGGCTGGGCCAATACGTCTATAGAAGCATATTCTGCGCCACAAGCGTTTAATGCTTGTGATGCACGACTTGAAAAACCACATTGTGGAAAATCAGGCGTACCTTTCATGAATAAGATGATCGCGTTTGATTCGATCGCCTGTTTGATATGTTCCATTACATCCATCTTAAAAACCTCATATTTAAATAATTTATTTGCCCAGTAATACTACGTTGGGGCAAGAGTTTTAATTTCAAGCTTATGCTAGTTATATTGAAGCTGCAATAAACCTAAAACACCTTCTAAACCACAATGATTTAATGCTGTGTTTGCTTGCTGTTGTACTGTAGGTTTCGCATGGTAGGCAATACTTAACCCCGCTTCTTTCATCATCAACAAATCATTGGCACCATCACCCATTGAAACAACTTGCTGCGGCGAAATATTAAGTTTTTCACAGTGTGCTAATAAAAAGTCAGCCTTCGCTTGCGCACCACAAATATCACCTTCCACTTCACCCGTTAACTTGCCGTCTTGCTCAGCTAACACATTAGCCATAGTGAAATCTAAGCCTAGGCGTTGCTTTAAGCGCTCAGTGAAAAAAGTGAAGCCACCAGATACCAATGCCGTTTTAATACCCTGTTGCTGCAGCGTTTTCAACATCAGTTCAGCACCTGGGTTTAGCTGTAAACGTTCCAAATAGACACGTTCTAATGCACTAACATCTAGGCCTTTTAATAAAGACACGCGTTTACGTAACGAGGTTTCAAAATCAATGTCACCACGCATCGCAGCTTCAGTAATTTCAGCCACTTGCGGCTTAACATTAATAAAGTCGGCAATTTCATCTATGCATTCAATGCTGATTAATGTTGAATCCATATCAGTCACCAGTAATTTAGCTGCTGAAGGATTAAATTGCTCAGGCATTAAGTTGATATCAAATGGGTAAGCTGCTCGCAAAGCATCAACATCTGCTTGAGTTACTTTTACATTCTCAATCACAGCAAATTGCGGTGTTATTTCAGCTGTCCCCTGACATTTGTCAGCAATTTCATTCACTGCTTCACTAGTCAGGTTTTGCCCTTGTAAGACCAAACGTGTCATAAATTATCCTAGTTCAGATAAAACTTCGGCGAGACTGATCGTAAAATCAGCTCGCCGAAAAAACCAAAAATGGTTAATTAAAATTGTGGTTTAACAGGTGCGTCGTTGTAACGTTCTACGCTAGCCATAATTTCAGCTTTTGCTTCATCAATGCCAACCCAACCTTCAATTTTTACCCATTTGTTTTTTTCTAAATCTTTGTAGTGTTCAAAGAAATGAGAAAGTTGCGCTAATAAACGTGGTTCTACGTCAGTTACGTCTTTCACATCGTCATACATAGGGTCGTGTGGAACAGCAATAATTTTTGCATCTTCACCTGACTCATCCGTCATTTTCAACATGCCTACTGGACGACACTCAACAACAGAACCACTAATTAATGCGTATGGGCTTACAACCAATACATCAACCGGATCACCATCATCAGATAAAGTGTGTGGCACGTAACCGTAGTTACATGGGTAGAACATCGCTGTGTTCATAAAGCGATCAACAAACAGTGCGCCTGTTTCTTTATCTACTTCATATTTAACAGGATCAGAATGAGAAGGAATTTCAATGATGACATTGATATCATCTGGTAAGTTTTTACCCGAGCCAACGCGGTCAAGATTCATGGTGGTGGTACTCCATATTTCAAATAAATAAACCGCACAATTATATAAGAGTTTGTCTTGCTATAAAACTCAATTTAGTTGTTTATTACAATCGAATCAGGCTGGTATCATTTCAAAATCTGATTTACCAACGCCACAATCAGGACATTCCCAATCTTCTGGTACATCTTCCCAACGAGTTTGTGGTGGAATTCCTTCTTCAGGTAGTCCTTTTTCTTCGTCATAAACAAAACCACAAATTACACAAATCCACTTTTTCACTGTTCCACCTCAATTTAGCTACTTAATTTGTTATAAATAAACTTAATGCTACCAATAATAATGCTATTGAAAACAATTGTCGCAACACCTTCACTGGAAGGCGCGTTGCCAATTTTGCACCCAGCGGAGCAAAAATAATACTGGTCGCGATAATTCCCAAAAAAGCTTGCCAATGGACAGCGCCCATCAACCAATTGTCGTTAATTGTCGCATTATTTTGACCAAAAGCAATAAAACCAAGCACCGCAGCCACTGAAATAGGAAAGCCACAAGCAGCCGCAGTACCCACCGCTTTAGTCATCGACTGCTTGGCCATCACTAAATACGGCACTGTTAATGAGCCGCCTCCGATGCCGACTATCGCTGAAATGATGCCAATTACGATTCCTGCCGCCCCTACTTTTACTGTTTTTAGTAATGACTCATCAACAGCGACAGTCATAGGAAACCACATTCGCAGAGCAACAACTAAGGCATAAACAGCAAAGCAGCGTTGTAATAACGCCCCCTCTATCGAGGTCGCTAGATAGGCGCCTACTATGCCGCCCAACACTAATCCTGGCGTCAACTGTTTCACTGCCGACCAATTAATATTTTGCTGGCGATGATGGGCAAACGTTGACGATAAGGCAGTGACAGTAATCGTCATCAGCGATGTCGCAATCGCGATATGCACGAGTTGCTCGGCAGGCAAGCCTTGTAGATGAAATACCAACAGTAATGTCGGCACAATAATTAAGCCACCGCCCAGACCTAATAGGCCAGCAGACATGCCAGCTAAACAGCCAATCAACGCAAAACTCAACCAAATCCACATATCAAACTAACCTATTGCTACTCAACGATCTGGCTATCACTTTACACACCTATCTGAACTAGGTATAAGAAATATTGTACGGTCATTTTTTAAAACGTAGGAGTTACACCGCAACATTTATTATTCACTAAATTAAAAGAAAGAGAGGTTAAGCTTATGACATCGTTTAGTTACCTGCCCGCCATCTTAGGTATTTTTGGTCTTTGTTGTGCATTTTTAGTTTATCTAAAAATGAAAGCTGAGCCCGCGGGATCTGGAAAAGTAGTCGAAATTGGTGACCAAATTCATTTGGGTGCCATGGTGTTTATGAAGGCTGAATATTCTCGCCTCGCGATTTTTTGTCTGATCTGCATTATCGCTCTTGGCCTTTCTGATCTTGGCTGGGCTACTGCATCCTCTTTCTTTCTAGGTGCTATTTGCTCGGCAACGGCTGGTTATATAGGCATGTATGCAGCCACTAAAGCCAATGTTCGCACTGCGACTGCCGCCCAAGACCAAGGTGCGTCAGCAGCACTCACTGTCGCTTTCTTTGGTGGTTCAGTGATGGGATTGACCGTCGCATCAATGGGCTTATTGGGTTTAGGTATCTTATATTTAGCCTTTGGTAGTGATCCTCATACTGCCCATGTCATTCATGGCTTTGGTATGGGCGCCTCCTCTGTTGCCTTATTCTCTCGTGTTGGTGGCGGTATATTTACTAAAAGTGCTGATGTTGGTGCTGATCTGGTTGGTAAAATCGAAGCCGGAATTCCCGAAGATGACCCTCGTAACCCAGGTGTTATCGCTGATAATGTCGGCGATAATGTTGGTGATGTTGCAGGTATGGGTTCCGATATTTTTGAATCTTATTGCGGTTCCATGATCGCCAGTATCGCTATTGCAGCCACCATGAGTGCAGCAGCCATCGCAACATTGGCCAGTAGCCAACAAGTATTAATGTTTATGCCATTGGCATTAGCGTCAATCGGTTTACTTTGTTCAATTGCCGGCATTTATGCGGTTAAAGTCTTCTCAGCTAAAAGCCCTGAAGTCGCATTACGCATCGGCACCATGGGTTCATCGGTATTATTTATTGTGGTGGCATACTTACTCATCACCCAACTCGGTGGCACCATTAATTTATGGATAGCCGTACTCACCGGTGCAATTGGCGGCATTATCATTGGCTTAGTCACTGAATATTATACCGGCGGTGCTCCGGTCAGAAAGCTGGCTAAAGATGGTGAAACCGGCGCTGCAACGGTATTAATTAGTGGCTTAGCCTTAGGCATGCAATCGGTGGCTATTCCGGTCATTACTATCGCAGCCATTATCTTTATCTCTAGCCTATATGCTGGTTTATATGGTGTCGGTATTGCCGCGGTAGGCATGCTAGCCACCGTCGGTATTACTATGGCGATTGATGCTTATGGTCCGGTTGCTGATAATGCCGGTGGTATTGCAGAAATGGCTGGCATGGGTGAGCAAACTCGTGAAATTACCGATTCATTAGATGAATTAGGTAATACCACCGCTGCCATTGGTAAAGGCTTTGCTATTGGTGCGGCGGCCTTAGCTGCGCTGGCCCTCATCAGTGCCTATATTGAAACGGTTAATGTCGAATCAATCAAGCAAGGCGGTCAAGCGATGCAACTGCTCATCAATGATCCCACTGTATTGGTAGGCATGTTCCTTGGTGGTATTTTTCCATTTTTAGTTAGTTCAATGACCATGACCGCTGTCGGTGATGCCGCCTTTGATATGATCCACGAAATTCGTCGTCAATTTAGAGAAATTCCCGGCTTATTAGAAGGTACAGCACAACCTGACACCGCACGTTGTGTCGATATCGCTACCAAAGCAGCCTTGCAAAAAATGATCATGCCCGGTGTATTAGCCGTTGGCGCTCCTGTCGTTGTTGGTTTTGCTTTGGGCCCGGTCGCACTAGGTGGCATGTTAGGCGGCGCCTTAATTTGCTGTGTAATGATGGCTTTGATGATGGCTAATGCCGGTGGTGCTTGGGATAACGCCAAGAAGTTTGTAGAAAAAGGTAACCTTGGAGGTAAAGGTTCTGATGTTCATACCGCAGTGGTAGTCGGTGATACTGTGGGGGATCCACTCAAGGATACCTCTGGTCCATCCATGAACATTCTAATTAATGTCATGGCGATTGTTAGCTTAGTCATTGCCCCTTTATTAGTCTAAACTTTACTGACAACTCAACAATTTAAGGCCACGGTTAACGTGGCCTTTTTCTTTCTATATCTGGTAAAAATGAGCCCACAAACAGCTATAAAACATCGCGAAATTTGGCATATTATCTGGCCAATGATCCTTGCCAATATTTCTGTTCCTTTATTAGGCATGGTCGATACAGCTGTGGTCGGCCATCTAGACTCTGCACATTACCTTGGCGCCGTTGCCATCGGCTCGATGATCTTCAGCTTTTTATTTTGGGGCTTTGGTTTTCTAAGGATGGTCACCACCGGCCAAACAGCGCAAGCAGTGGGTAAAAATGATCAAGCTCAAGTTGCAGAGATATTAAAACAAACCCTGCGCTTAGCCGTTGTCCTCGCCGTTGCCATGCTCGCCATCCAACTGCCTATTTCTCAACTGGCTTTTTCATTTATTGAAACCAGCGAACAAGTCGCGACCCATGCAAAAACCTATTTTGATATTCGCATTTGGAGTGCGCCAGCCACACTCATTAACTATGTCATCATCGGTTGGCTTATTGGTAAACAAGCCACCAAGTCAGTATTACTGATCAGCCTTTCCATTAACTTTATCAATATTTTCTTAGATATTTTATTTGTAAATGTCTGGCATATGGATGTAGCAGGTGTCGCCCTTGCTTCAGTCATCGCCGAATACTTGGGCATTGTGATCGCTGTTTTAGTGCTTAACAGCCATGGTATTCAACTAACATCGCTGTTCAATAATGTGCGTTCACAGTCTCGTTATTTAACCAAGCACAACTTATTCATCCATTTCAATGTCTTCATTCGCACCTTATGCATCATTCTCAGCTTTGCATTTTTTACTACGCAAGGAGCTAGATATGGTGATAACGTTTTAGCTGCTAACTCAGTATTGCTCAACTTCTTAATCTTTATGGCCTTTGTCCTAGATGCCTTTGCCAATGCCACCGAAGTGCTTGCAGGCAAGGCGGTGGGTAATAAAGATAAGGCGCAATTAAAACAGGTCTTAATCGTTACCGGCTATTGGGCATTTTTAGCTGCTTGTCTATTTAGTGTTGGTTATTTTGTATTTGGTAGTCAGCTTATTCTATTGCTCACGACACTTCCCGAAGTGATCAAAATCGCTAATGACTACCTTATTTGGCTAATCATCATGCCTGTTCTCGCTGTTTGGGCTTACTTATTTGATGGTTTATTCATCGGCGCCACCCGTAGTGTTGAAATGCGAAACACCATGTTATTTTCGACATTTGTCTGCTTCTTACCGGCTTGGTATTTATTACAAAACCTAGGCAACGATGGCTTATGGTTAGCTTTGCTTATTTTCTTAACCGCTCGCGGTGTCAGTCAAAGTATTTATATAAACCGTATTTTACAGCTCAAATAAATCAAACCGGTTGGTCAGTGCCCCAATGAGTCACATTACTACGACGATCTTTACCATGACGGCGATCATCTTTATCTAACTCAAACCGAATCATCTCTCGACGATCTTTAGCTAACCGACGCTGATCGTGACGACGCTCGTCACTACCAAAATGATTTAACTCATTATCTTCATCTTCGGTGATTAGGTTTAGATGGCTCTGCTCACTCATAGTCATATTCCTTAGATTAATGAATACGTCTTCAAGTCAAAATTACTCCTGAGCAGGTTTAGTTGTCAAATCTAAGTCGGTAAATCAGCTTTAATGTTTAAGCTTAATCATTAAAAGTAATTTTATTTTAATTTACGCGCTAACATCGATAACGTGATGAATCAATCGAGTCTGACTCCATTGATTTGTGCCATATCTCAACTCCTTTTGAGTGATATATAAAATTATTTCTTAACTGGCTTTAGAACTTTGATCAGAAACTTATTTATGAAAAAACTACCATTTTCCTTTGGATTCTCTTTTAAACATCTACCATAGTTGAATGAAAAGTAACCACGCTTGATGGCCAAGGTTTCATTCTTTTTTAGATCTAGGACAACAGTTTCCCCCCCCCAGATACCAAAAATTTTATCCCAACGACTTCTAACTTCTCGCCATGTAAACCCATATCGACTTTGCAACTTGTCAGTATTAGTAACTGAATAAAGACTCATATAACTATCTGGGCTGACGGTTCCTACACTTCGATATATCCAGTATGGATAACCTTTATCAACTAATTTTTCCTCTAAAGTTATTTTTCTGTACCTATGCCCGCCAATGACAAGCTCTGGCTTCTTAATTGTTTCCATATATTGATATGCAATCGTTGGATCAGTTTCTGCTCTTACAAATAAAGTCCATGGCTGTTGCCCTTCCATATCGGTATAACCATATGGGTCTTCCATTAATTCCCCTCTACCATACTTCCAATAATTGCGAAGCACATCCAAAGAATAAACGGGCTCCCTAGGCCTAATTTGATAAATACCTTCAACACCTTCAACTGTTTTATAGATGAACTCGCCGGCATCACTTTTACATTGTGAATCAAAGTACCAACGACCTATTTCTAGGTATGCCTTATGACCGAAATAGGCAAGCACTAAAAGCAATACCAGCGTTAGCCACGGATGATATTTAACTAAAAACCATGTTTTTCTCATCTACCTCTCCCTAATACTCTCTTCTTTGTACCGAAGCAGAGGCGCCATAAAGAACTCCAAGATTCTGGACGAAAAAGCATAAAAGGACCATAAAAGCATAAAAGGCACATAAAAGGGCACATAAAAGGGGACAGATTTATTTTTACTTCAACCTTATTCATTTCTTCATTCTCCTTGGCCTTCCCGGCCCTCTGTGCTCAACTCGTAACCCCAGTCGTTGCTCAACTTCCTCAGTAAAACGATGGGTTCCTGTCAGCTGCCCTCTCTGCAATGCCGACGTTATCAAATTAGTTTCGGATTCTAAGCCAGTCTGGTTCACATAATTCTTATAATGACGTATTCGTTCTTCTGCGTTATTTGACAGGCTTTGATAGGCTGGGTCGCTATCTATCCAGGTGTCAGCTTCTAGCCCTACATGTTGCTTATAACTTGACCATTCATACTCGGCTATATCGGTAACCATCCCTGTTTTGACTGGGCATAAAAGGGGACAGATTTATTTTTAGTTCAACCTTATTCATTTCTTCATTCTCCTTGGCCTACCCGGCCCTCTGTGTTCAACTCGTAACCCCAATCGTTGCTCAACTTCCTCAGTAAAACGATGGGTTCCTGTCAGCTGCCCTCTCTGCAATGCTGACGTTATCAAATTATTTTCGGATTCTAAGCCAGTCTGGTTCACATAATTCTTATAATGACGTATTCGTTCTTCTGCGTTATTTGACAAGCTTTGATAGGCTGGGTCGCTATCTATCCAGGTGTCTGCTTCTAGCCCTACATGTTGCTTATAACTTGACCATTCATACTCGGCTATATCGGTAACCATCCCTGCTTTGACTGGATTTCGCTCAACATAGCGATGACATGCCAGTAAATAACGATCCGTTTCTATTGGACTCGATTTATAACGCCCTTCCCACAAGCTGCCTGAGCGCTTTTCCTGATAATTGACATAGCGTGTTTGCCTGCCCGCCAAACGTTTCATCAGCTTACCGATGTTGGCAGGTTCATTTCTCGGATCTAAAATTAAATGTATGTGATTTGTCATTAGGCAATATCCATATACGTTAACGTCCAGCTCTTGTTTCCATTCTTTTAATGTATCGAGGTAATAAAGGTAATCGTCTTTTTCAACAAAGACTGTTTCACGATTATGACCTCGCTGCACTATATGATGTGGTGTGTTTGCTAATAATATTCTCGCCTGCCTTGGCATTTGTCGTTCTCCTGAACTAATCACTTAAAATAAATCTGAGGTTGCAACACTTTAACGGAGTAAATAATTAAGGGGCAGTTGCCCGCTCAAATTCTACCGGGCTGACATAACCCAGATAAGAATGCCTTCGTTGCCGGTTGTAAAACACTTCAATATAGTTAAATAGACTTTGTTTTGCTTCTGCTCGTGTTCGATAATCTTCATCATCAACCAGCTCCGTTTTGAGTGTGCCAAAGAAACTTTCAGCTACCGCATTATCGTGGCATTCACCTTTTCGACTCATGCTACACAACAAGCCTTCATCTTTAATCAGTTTTCGGTAATCACCCGAAGCATAAGTGCTGCCTTGGTCTGAATGCACAATCACATTGCCTACTTTGCCCCGACGCGAAACCGACATCGTCAACGCATCGGTGACAAGTTGGGTGTCATTACGCTCAGACATAGCCCAACCAATTATTTTCCTGGAGTATAAATCCATCATCGTAGCTAGGTACAACCAGCCTTGCCGTGTACGAATAAAAGTGGTGTCGGCCACCCAGGTTTTATTGGTTTGGCTGACACGGAACTCACGTTTAAGCTTATCGGGTGCAGGTGAGTTAGTATTCTTCGAATTAGTGGTAATAACAAACCGTTTGGCCATCTTCGATTGAATTCCGGCTGTTTTCATTAATCGTGCAACACGTGGACGACTTACTTGTTCACCTGAGTCCACAAGATCTCGATGTATGCGAGGTGAACCATAGCGTTGGTAACTGGCTTGGTGAAAACACCTGATTTTAGTCAGTAATCGCTGGTTGGTTGATTGCGTTTTACTGTGAGGCCTATCCAACCAATCATAATAGCCACTGGTGGAAACATCCAAGGTTTGGCACAACATCAATAGCGTATGACGTCTGCGATGAGCTTTAATAAACGCGTACTTCACTTGAGTTCTTTGGCAAAGTACACGGCGGCCTTTTTTAAGATCTCAACTTCCTCCTTAAGCCGCTCATTGTCTTGGCGTAAGGTGGTGAGTTCACTTTGTTCGTCTTTTTTAGGTCGGCCACGTTTTTCTGGAAAAGCATTATCACCTTTATCAGTGAGTTGCTCTTTCCATTTGTAAAGCTGGTTACGGCGTATGCCTAGCTCAGCTGCTATTTCAGATGAAGGTTTATCTGACTGCTCCATCATGCGTAATGCTTCGAGTTTGAACTCACGTGTAAAGGTTTTGTACGGTTTTCTATGCTTGGTCATTGGGATACTCCTAGGCCTATAGTGTCGCCTATTTAATGTATCCGTTAAAATATAGCAGGTTCAATCTGTCCCCTTTTTCCTTACTTTTTCCTCTTTTTCCTTATGCGTAATGCTTCGAGTTTGAACTCACGTGTAAAGGTTTTGTACGGTTTTCTATGCTTGGTCATTGGGATACTCCTAGGCCTATAGTGTCGCCTATTTAATGTATCCGTTAAAATATAGCAGGTTCAGGTTGACCCTTTGATTTATTATTTATAATGGCCGTTATTCTTCCTTGAATTACTCAATGAATATTGAGTGACCATTAGCCGTGACTGAAATAGCTTCATATCTACCGCATGTACAGTTGTAGTTATATATTTCTTTATCAAAAACCCGATAAATAACCTGCTTTGTTTCAATAGCTATTTCATCTGTCCTTAAATCAACAACCCGACTTCCCATAACAGAAACTCTTACTTCATCAACTAAAAACTGTCGAAAGTTCTCAATTTGATAAATAACACTTTCTGATAAATTGGCGGGTTGATAATCATAATTTCCTTCGAACTCTAACTCTTCTCCTTGATATACCCGAGACGCTTCATGTTCAAATGTTTCATATGACAAACGCTTTTCACCAACAAATTTGGCATCCACGAGCTTTTCTCTATCTTCATAATCCCTAAACCTTATAAATTTAATTTCAGGTATTAGATATAAATATTCTTTCATAAACTGCTTGTACTTTGGCGTACTTAAATCATATTGCCAGCCCAAATTTGGTTCTAACTTTTGATAAATAGATACTCTATCAACAGAGCTACAAAGTCGTTTGAATTGAAAATAACCATAGATGTTGTCAAAAAAATAAGATAAAACAAGCACCAAAGTAACTAAACTAACTATGATTTTTCTATATTTATCGTACCCTTCTAAAGAAAACAAACACATAATCACCTTCCCAATAGTAAAAAATGGGACAGATTTATTTTTGAAAAAACCTTATTCATTTCACACCTTCCTTGGCTTGTTGTTTTGAATTTGTAATCTTAATGTTTAATCTGATTTTAGCAAATCAAATTCACGTTGTTGATGCGTATACGGACAGATAAAAGACAAATAATAAGCAGATAGTTGTAAGTCTTCTTTATCGCCTGCCACACCATGCAGCCGGTCACCAACCACTGGAAAACCTAGATCAGCACTGTGTCGTCTGATTTGATGTTTACGGCCTGTTTCAATAGATACATTTAATAGTGAACGATCTAGGTTCTGATCATATTGAACAAAACTAAAGTGACTTACCGCGTGGCGGCCATCAATATCATTGGCTGAACGTGTTGGTGTTTGTTTGCTGGCCTTTTCATCAAAATGACCGTGCACCCAAATTTGGTAACGTTTATCTACTTTTCGCTGTTCAAACAATGCAGATAATGCCACTGCTGCTCTTTTTTCATGGGCGACAATAATCAAACCATTTGCCGCACGATCAAGTCGATGCACTACAAAACTTGGCCGTTGTGGTGTTAAATGTTGTTCAGCCCAGCGAGTAATAGTGCAGTGATCGCCCCACTTTGAACCTTGCGACAACATGCCATACGGTTTATTCCAAATACTGTATTGGCCGGCATCCATAATCAACTCTGGCTCTATCGGCTGCATATCTAAAACATGTCGATCGTAATAAATATGTACGGTTTCACCTGATTTCAATGCTTTTTTAGCTCGTCTGAGCCGCAGTGTATTTTTGCCCCGCGTAACCCAAACCGCTCCTTTTTTCATCACTAATTTAACTTGCTGCTTAGCTAAACCCGTTTCAGCCGCGATTAAATCAACAGCAAGATGATGATCTGAACTGATGGTTATATGTTTTTCAAATTGAGAAGGACTATCAGACATTTTATGAATTAGCTTGTTTGGCGTAGAATTGCATTTATTTTAACGGTGAACGGTGGATACCGATGTTTATACCTTATCTACGTCAGAGTTGTCTTGTTTTCTTTTTGTCAGTTTGCAGCTTTGTCGTGCAGGCAGATGTTTATAAATGGGTTGATGAAGATGGCCAAGTTCATTATTCGCAACAAGCCCCTGTTGAGCAACAAGCAGAAATGATCAAAGCACCACCACCGCCAGCCATTGATGCGGGTACTGCTCAGTGGAAGTTAGATAATTTAATCAATGAGCAAAAGAAGCAGCAATATCAACGTAACGTTGAAAAAAACATGAAGAATTATCACTCTTCACAAAAAGAGCAAAGACAAGAAAACTGCAAAAAATCAAAATACAATTTACAGCAATATCAAAATAATCCAGCCAAGCGAGTATTAGGTTCAGACGGCAATGTGACGCGCCCGACAGAAGAACAGCGCCAACAAAAGATTCAACAGTTACAACAAGATGTTAATCAGTATTGCCAATAAGGAATATACAATGCCCTACCTTAATATAGTGACCAATCAAACTATCGATAATGAAGCTGAGTTCATAAAATCAGCCAGTCAAATGGTGGCTAAGGCCAGCGGCAAACCTGAAAGCTATGTAATGATCGCGCTTGAAGCTAAAGCGGCGATGTCGATGGCGGGTAGCGATGAACCGGTTGCTTTTTTAGATTATCGCGCTTTGGGATTACCAGCTGATAGAGCGGCCTTCTCGGATAGCCTTTGTAGCTTTATTACTGAGCAGCTGGGTGTTGCTGGCGATCGAACTTATATCAGCATGACCGATTCAGAACGTCAAAACTGGGGCTGGAATCACGGCACCTTTTAACTATATATGAGGCTGCTGTCTAAAAATCAGCCCTCACACATTAAACAAACAAAACAATAACAGGATCACAGCGACACATGCGTACTTCCCAAATTCTTATTTCAACGCTTAAAGAAACACCTGCTGATGCAGAAATTGCCAGCCACCAACTTATGTTGCGTGCTGGACTGATTCGTCGTTTAGCATCTGGTTTATATTCATGGCTGCCTATGGGTTTACGTGTATTACGTAAAACCGAAGCGATTGTCCGTGAGGAAATGAACAAAGCCGGCGGCCAAGAGTTATTGATGCCATCTATTCAGCCGTCTGAACTATGGCAAGAAAGCCAACGTTGGGAAAAGTATGGTCCTGAATTATTACGCATTACTGATCGCCATAATCGTGAATTTTGCTACGGCCCTACTCATGAAGAAGTCATCACCGACTTAGTGCGTAATGAGATTCGTAGCTACAAACAATTGCCTATTAACTTCTACCAAATTCAAACAAAATTCCGTGATGAAATTCGCCCTCGTTTTGGCTTAATGCGTGCGCGTGAATTCCTGATGAAAGATGCTTATTCATTCCATTTAGATCATGAATCTTTACAAGATACTTACGACAATATGTACGCGACTTATTCACGTATTTTTAATCGTATCGGTTTAGATTTCCGCCCAGTACAAGCTGACACCGGTAGCATTGGTGGTAATGCTTCACACGAGTTTCATGTATTAGCTAGCTCAGGTGAAGATGCTATTGCATTTAGTGATACTAGTGATTATGCAGCAAACGTTGAACTAGCTGAAGCGGTTGCGCCACAAGGCGAACGTGCTGCTGCTAGCCAACAGATGCAAACCGTTGATACACCAAAACAACATAGCATCGAAGAAGTAAGCCAATTCTTAAAAGTACCTGCTGAGCAATGCCTAAAAACATTATTAGTTGAAGGTACAGAAGAAAATTCGGTTGTTGCTTTAGTACTACGTGGCGACCAAGAACTGAATGAAATCAAAGCTGAAAAACACCCGTTAGTCGCTGAGCCTTTAACCTTTGCCACACCAGAACAAGTCTACGCGGCATGTGGTGCAAACATTGGTTCTATTGGCCCTGTTGGTTTAACTATTCCAGTGATTGTTGATCATGCAGCTGCCCATGTAGCTGATTTTGTTTGTGGTGCTAATGAAGATGATAAACACCTAACAGGCGTTAACTGGGCCCGTGATTTAGCTGAAGCTGAAACAGCTGATTTACGTAATGTTATTGCTGGTGATCCTAGTCCAGATGGTCAAGGTAAGTTAGAAATTGCTCGCGGTATTGAAGTCGGTCATATCTTCCAACTCGGCGATAACTACAGTAAAAAACTTAAAGCCAATGTATTAGGTGAGTCAGGTAAATCTCAAAACCTAACAATGGGTTGTTACGGTATCGGTGTATCGCGTGTAGTTGCTGCTGCAATTGAACAAAACCACGATGATCGCGGCATTGTTTGGCCTAAATCTATCGCTCCATTTGAAGTGGTTTTAGTACCCGTCAACGCTCATAAATCAGTACGTGTTCGTGAAGCCGCTGATGAAATCTATCAACAACTTGTTGATGCTGGTGTCGATGTGCTTATTGATGATCGAGGCCTACGCCCAGGTGTTGCCTTTGCCGATATGGAATTAATCGGTATTCCTCATCGCTTAATCTTAGGTGAACGTGGTCTAGATAAGGGTATGATTGAATATAAATGTCGCGCTGATGGCAATGGTGATGAGTTTGCAATTGCCGATGTTATTACGGAATTACAACAACGCATGAACGCTTAATTAACGCCCACAGTGAGTAGCTAAGATGACAACGATAACAGCAAACGACCTGATAGATAGTATTGCTGATAGTCTGCAATTTATTGCCTGCTATCATCCTAAAGACTTTATACAGGCGATGGCAGTCGCCTATGAAAAAGAACAGTCGCCTGCGGCTAAGGATGCTATCGCTCAAATCTTAGTGAACTCACGCATGTGTGCCGAAGATAAGCGCCCTATTTGCCAAGACACCGGCATTGTTAATGTCTTCTTAAAAGTTGGTATGGACGTACGTTGGGATACCGAGCAAAGTCTTGATGATATGATCAATGAAGGTGTTCGTCGTGCTTACATGCAGCCTGACAATGTATTGCGTGCTTCAGTGGTTGCCGATCCAATTGGTCGCCGAGCTAATACTAAAGACAATACGCCAGCCGTTATTCACACTGAATTGGTGCCTAGCGATAAACTTGAAATATTTGTTGCTGCTAAAGGTGGCGGTAGTGAAAACAAAGCCAAGTTTGCCATTCTTAATCCTAGCGATAACTTGGTTGATTGGATTTTAGAAACGGTGCCGAAAATGGGTGCTGGTTGGTGTCCACCCGGTATATTAAGTATTGCTGTGGGTGGTACTGCTGAAAAAGCGATGTTGATGGCTAAGCAAGCATTAATGGAGCCAATAAACATTCAAGAGCTGATTGAGCGCGGTGCTGAAACGGCAGCTGAAAAGTTACGGGTTGAGCTGTATCAAAAAGTGAATGAACTAGGTATCGGTGCTCAAGGTTTGGGCGGTTTGACCACAGTACTTGATGTCAAGGTATCAGAATATCCAACTCATGCCGCATCATTACCAGTAGCGTTAATTCCAAACTGTGCGGCAACCCGCCATATACACTTTACCTTAGATGGCAGTGGCCCTGCTCAACTTGAGCCACCATCATTAGATGATTGGCCTGATATCACTTGGTCAGCCTCAGAAAATACCCGTCATGTAAATTTGGATACACTTAGCCAAGCCGATATAGAACAATGGCAGCCAGGTGAAACCTTATTATTATCAGGCCATATGCTAACCGGTCGTGATGCTGCTCATAAACGTATTGCAGACCTATTTGCCAAAGGTGAATCATTACCTGAAGGTTTGGATTTCAATAACCGCTTTATCTACTACGTCGGCCCTGTTGATCCGGTTGTTGGTGAAGTGGTTGGCCCTGCTGGCCCAACCACCGCTACAAGAATGGATAAATTTACCGAAATGATGCTAGCTGAAACTGGCTTATTGGGCATGATAGGTAAAGCTGAACGAGGCCCAACAGCGATAGAAGCCATCAAAAAACATCGCTCGATTTACCTAATTGCTGTCGGCGGTTCTGCTTATCTCGTTTCAAAAGCAATCAAGTCGTCTAAGATAATTGCCTTTGAAGATATGGGCATGGAAGCAGTTCGCGAGTTTTACATTGAAAATATGCCAGTGACAGTTGCGGTTGATAGCCTTGGCGAATCAGTGCACCAAACAGGTCCCATAGAATGGCGACAAAAAATCGCTGACATTTCGAAAAGCAACAAGGATTAAATGTGATTATTCGGGGTATTTTAATTGTCTGTTTAATGAGTATTTCACTCGTCCAAGCAGACAATGTACGTCGAATTGAACACAAAGATGGCAGCGTTGAATTCAGTAACGTAAAAAATTCGAGCAAACTGATCACTAATGATCGTAAAACTAGCCAAACTGCCATCTATAAATCTAAGTCAGAAGATGTAGTGTCATTCTCTGATCAAAAGCCAAAAAATGCAGCCTTTGAAGTGTTACGATTTGATTGTTATGCCTGTAACCCACAGTCACAAGTTGATTGGAACACCGTAGCGCTTAATACCAAAGAGTATGCGCGGTTTATTAAAAGCTCTGCACACAAACATAAGCTTGACCCAGCCCTACTCCGCGCCCTGATTCATGCCGAGTCAGCCTTTGTTGAGAAAGCCTTATCACGACAAGGTGCACAAGGCTTAACACAACTGATGCCAGCCACAGCCAAAGAGCTTGGTGTGAAGAATTCCTTAGATGCTAAGCAAAATATTGACGGCGGTGCTAAATATTTGGCGAAGATGTTGAAACAATTTAAGGGTGATACTCGCCTTGCTACTGCAGCTTATAACGCTGGCCCCAATGCGGTTAAAAAATACAACGGCATACCGCCCTATAAAGAAACGCAGGTCTATGTCGAGCGTATCCAAATTTTATACAAACGTTATCAACTCGCAGGATAAGTTCATTGGTAAAATCACTTAAAAAATTATTGGCCGACAACGATAAACTAATCCACAGCAGCATGAAAAAAGTGGAATCTCATGTGCAGCGGCAAGTTAATGAATGGATTCACAATACCGTTTTAATTGAAGGTTATGACATCCCCTTTAAATATAAACGGCAAAAGAAGTACAAATCACTCAAAGGTGCTCGGGTAGACTTAATTTACTACCCAGATCTAGAATCAATTGCCGGTATTGAGTTTGAATACATGAAAGTAATCCAAATCAATTTATCTTAGTGTTTTTTAGAAAGCTGTTTCAATATCCACTGTTCACCGTCGCATTATTAGCTTTGTTGATGTGGTTATTGCCTCGGTTTGGCTTAAGTTTTATCGTGTTTGAATCATCGGTCATACTGGCTTCAATAAGCTTTGCTATTGGCACCGTCATTATTGTAGTTGCAGCCTTGATATTTCGGCGGGCTAAAACAACCGTCAACCCAGCTACACCTGACAAAAGCTCACAATTAGTGACGCAAGGGCCTTATCGTTATTCACGTAACCCGATGTATTTGGGGTTCGGTATATGGTTGCTTGCCTACGCGCTCTATTTAGCTAACATTGCTACCCTGCTGATACTGGTGTTATTTATATTTATCGCCAACTATTTATATATCATCCCAGAAGAACAGGCATTGAACCGTTTATTCAAAGTTGAATTTGAGAACTACAAACATAAGGTTAGACGCTGGCTCTAAATTCATCAGCATTACAATAGCTAAAATTGAACTTCGACTAATAGCTCCGTAATAACAGCTTATCTAAAAAGGTGATAACGGGAACGACCGCGTTGTTTAGCCTCATACATTGCTTTATCCGCATGTTGGATTAATAACTCAGTCGGACTGTCATCAATCGGATAAATAGTGACGCCAATGCTGGCTGTGACTTCAACATCTTGCCCCCCAATATCAATAGGCTGTGCAACTTGTTGTAATACCCTATCTAATAATTCTTTATAAGAGTCAGTATGAGCTAAATCAACAAGTAGCAATACAAATTCATCGCCCCCTACTCGTGACACCGTATCATTGACTCGAATAACAGACTGTAACCGCTTAGAAATCACTTTTAATACTTCATCACCTGCGTCATGGCCATATTGGTCATTAACCGGTTTAAAACCATCTAGGTCTAGAAAACATACAGCCACATAACTGTCATTTCGTTTAGAGCTTGCACGAGATAAATCCAAATGATCTGTTAATAAGATCCGATTGGGTAAGCCAGTCAAGACATCATGATAGGCAAGGTGCTCCATGCTGGATAACCGTTCTGCTAAATGGGTTATTTCTGAAAATATGGCCACATGTTCATAACTAGCATCATCTGCACTTTTAACTAAAGACAAACTCAACCATTCAACCATGGCTTCACCTGTTTTAGTTAGGCTGGAAACAACCCCACTCCAATGCCCTTGCTTAAGCACTATCTCTGAAACATTGGTAGCCAATGGTTGAATATTTAGCCCAGACTTTATCTCACTTAACTTTTTACCCAACACTTCGTCTGACTGAAATTGTGTCGTTTGATAAAAAGCAGGATTAGCATCAATAATCCTATGCTTGTCATCAGTAATACAAATTGCATCTAAGGTGTTTTCAACCACATTGGCAGCTAAGCGTAATTTCGCTTCTATTTTTTTACGAGTATCAACTTCTCTGCCTAAGTCTAAGGTTAAAACGGACAGTTTTTCATACATATTTAATATCGTTTCCACCAGCACATTAATATGTTGGCGCATCTCTTTATCCGCTTTATCTTTAGCATCGGAAGCAGATAATCCAGACTGGATTGCTTGAACGACTTTGGCCATGTACATATCATTTTCTAAGATATGGAATACTAACCATTGGATTAAAAATCGTAATATACGTTCAATGGATTCATTAGATGACAGTTCAGTTTCGGAATTCTTTAATTGTTGAATCTGAATGATGAATTGATCATGGGTATGCTTATGTTCAACTTCTAATTCATCTGTTGATAAAAACTGGTGCCAAAGCTTTTCTTCAGTATCAAAATGATATGCCGCGTAATCAGCAAGTTGATCAAATACCTTATTTAAAGTCGATTGCTCAGCGTGGCTGGAAAGATGTCCAGCTAGAGAATTGATCAACAGTACTAATTGTTGATGCTGTTGATCAATAATTGGCAGTCCAGTGTCAAAATTTTTATTCCAAGGTAATATTTCTATTGGTTGCATAATCTTCAACCTAAAACAAATAAATTGGACTTATAGATTCATAGTGGCACAGCTTTTAAGTGAAGTCTATTCTATAATTGTTACCAATAATAATGTTCAAAAACAGCCTAACTATTTCATCTAAAAAACATTTCCCCCTAAGCAACAGTGGGAAGTTTATCCCGATTATTAAGGATAGTTTGCTCATTAACTTTACTAATAAGCCTAGTATTCTTATGGGTTCTTGATTTGCAATGGATAGGCTTCGTATGAAGGTAAATGTAATCGCGCTTGTAGGACTAATATTATCTGTGAATACAACCGTTGCTATTGGCAACGAATCTAAGTTTGAGTTTTTAGCTGGAATTGAAGCTGGGATTGATAGCAAAACAGCAATGAGCCACGCTGACCTCATTCATACTCAAAAAATATTAAGTTCCGAAATAAAAGGGCTAGATAACGTCTGGTTTAACGATAAAACATCTACTTCATATAGCATTAAAATTGATCAATATTACAGTCAGAACAAACGAAACTGCGTGAGTTATCAACTGAAGATTAAACGTAAGTCAAAGTTAAACTTGCAACAGCTCAATGCTTGCCTAAATAATCAACACAACTGGATTGCCATTATTAATGATGCCTAACAGTGCCATTGCCAGTTTAATCAATAGTCGCGCAACAACTCAAGCTATCGTAATAAAGCCCCTCATAGCCGACTTATTCACCCACCCTGCAACAAATAACCTACTAATAGTTACTCACTTCAATAACAAACTTCACCACGAATAGCTTAATATTAATTTAGCCGTATATTAGGTAACATCGGCCAGTATTGCGGAATTTATTTAGGCGTTGACGCTATGTAAATCGCTCGTTTCGGTGCGGGATGACCTTCAATTGTTTTGGATCTATCATCAGCATCTAAAAAATCAGCCAACGATTCAAATGTCATCCAATCAGTACTACGTTGCTCTTCTAAACTAGTATCTGTCACATCAACACAACGTACGTTTTTAAAACCACAACGTTGCAGCCACAAAATCATTGTTTCATTCGTAGGTAGGAACCAGACATTACGCATCTTCGCATAACGATCTGTCGGCATTAATGTCATGCCAAGTTCACCGTCAATGATCAACGTTTCTAACACCAATTCCCCCCCCGGCCTCAAACACGCCTTTAGTTCATACAAGTGATCCAATGGAGAACGACGGTGATACAACACGCCCATAGAAAAGACGGTATCAAAACAGTTCAAATTCTTAGGTAGATGTTCAATGCCAACGGGTAAAACATAATGATTGTCAGCTTGTATGTATTTTTGCATGATTTGGTATTGCATAACAAAAACCAATGTTGGATCAATACCCACAACAAGCTCGGCACCTTCACCAGCCATGCGCCAGCCGTGATAACCATTACCACCGCCAACATCTAACACCTTTCGTCCTTTTAACTGCTGGATATGAGGTATTAATCGTTGCCACTTCCAATCACTACGCCACTCGGTATCTATTTCTATATCAAATATCGAATACGGGCCTTTGCGCCAAGGATGAAAGGTTTGTAACAATTCAGTAAATTTAGCTTGGTCAAAACCATTAAGATTAGTTTTGTTACCAACTTTAACTGCATTTTTTAAGTCTGTATTAACATCACTAATATCAGGAAGCTGAGCTAAGGCAGCTTGCCACGCAGCCATTTTGCCATGGCCATCAATAGCTAGTTTGTCTGCCACTTGCGATTCTAATTGCTCACGCCACTCAGTAAAACCCATTGCATCGAGCTGCTGATAGAAAGACTGATAGGTACTCACTTTACTGCCACCATCGAAACAAAGTTAAAACACTGAAACCATTTCTCTACAAAATTAAAACCTGCCTGTTTTAGCCTTGTTTGATGTTCGGTTAATGTTTCTGGGATTAATACATTTTCCAATGCAGAGCGCTTTTGACTAATTTCTAAATCGCTATAACCGTTACTACGTTTAAAGTCATGATGAGAATCAATATGAAAGTTATCTTGCACTTCATCTTCAAAGGCTAATTTCTCAGACAAAATCAATACCCCGCCCGGTTTTAAACCTTGATATATCCGTTGTAACAACGTTAATCGTTCAGCCACTGGAATAAACTGCAAAGTGAAATTCAACACCACTACCGAAGCATTTTCAATCGCAACATCTTGAATATCTGCACACACTAATTGCACAGGCGTGCTGCTAGTTTTATCACTGGCTAATAATTGCTGGCCACGCTCGATCATTGCAGATGAGTTATCAACCGCGATGATGTCACAATTTGGCTGCTGGATGCGTTGACGCATCGACAATGTCACGGCGCCTAATGAGCAACCTAAATCATAACAATGGCTATCCGCTTGCGCGTAACGTGCCGCCATGATGCCAATGGTAGAAATCATAGTTCCATAACCCGGTACTGAGCGTTGGATCATATCTGGAAAGACATTAACGACTTTTTCATCAAAACTAAAATCGATGATTTTATCTAAAGGTGAGGCATAGATTGCATCTGGCTTATCAACCATTACTGCTCACCTTTCTTTTTAGCCACATTGTTTCTGAGGTACACCGGCAAAGCTTGCTCTGCTGGTAAAGTTCGTCCAGCTTCAACTTCTTGCTGAGCTAACTTAATGACACTGCTTGCTTGTGGGAACTGCTTTGCACTCACCTGCTGTAGATCATCAGCAAAGTTCTCATTCAAAATAGCTTCATATTCAGCCCACCCCGTACCAACCGCCAACCACTGTTGCTGCTGACAAGGTTTAAATTGCTCCGGTGGACAGACTTGCTCTTCATCGATTAGCTGCACAATGCCATTGTCGACACGGTAACTAGCACAATAGACTTCGCCCATCCGTGCATCCATCGCAACTGCAATATACTCACAGTCAAACTGTTCAGCTGCACCTTGCGCTACTGCCGCAAGACTTGAAACCGGTACCACTGGAATATCACGCGCATAAGCAATGCCCTGCGCAACACCAACACCGACTCGAACACCAGTAAAAGAGCCTGGACCACGACCGAAGGCTAAAACATCAACGTCTGAAATATTGGCACTTGCTTGTGCAAACAGCTCATCCATCATCGCTAGGATCAAGTCAGAGTGACCACGTTGGGTGAGTTCAACACGCTCAAATAACTGGCCTTGGTATAACAAAGCCGCTGAGCATGATTCAGTGCAGGTATCTAAAGAGAGAATATTCATTTGGTAACAATACATTCATAAAGCTGTAACAGCCGCTAATTATAATGCAAACCATCAACTAAACAGGAGAAATTCAATGTCATATATTATTGATGCGATTTATATTGTGCGTGAATTAGCATTATTAGCGTTTGCCGTGCTGGTTTCACCATTAGGAATTGTAGCTGGCTTGTTAATGTTACAGCCATAACCAAATAAAATGACTAGGCTAGCGATAGCACCGCTAGCCTAGTCTAAGTTTTATTTTTTAATGCCTTCCACAGATAGTGTTAGGTAAACTATTTGCGATGCTGGGCCTAACCTAGACACATCAATACCAAAGTCTTCCATTTTGAACTCTGTTGTTGCTACAAATCCACGACGATAGCCACCCCAAGGATCTTCACCATGGCCCACGTGTTTAACATCCAGCGTTAATGGCTTAGTAACACCATGTAAAGTGAAGTCACCAACCATCACAGCCGAACCATCTTCTTTTTGCTCAAATGAAGTCGATTTAAATTGAGCTTTTGGAAACTTATCTGAATTTAAAAACTTTTCGCGCAAATGTTTATCACGCTCAGCATGGTTAGTATCGACACTTGCTACATCAATATTTACATTAATCTGTGCTGCTGCCGGATTTGCATCATCATAATTAAAATCACCACTGAATTTATCAAAGTGGCCACTCATCCAACTAAAACCTAAATGTTGAATTCGGAAATCAATAAACGCATGTGCGCGTTCAGTATCAATTACGTAGTGTTCAGCTTGTGCTAAACCGCCTGCCAATGACATTGATAATAGTGCAGCAGATAGTAACTTCTTCATCTTTTACTCCTAAGTTAATGAATTATTCTCCAGGCCAAATATTCTTTTTAGTGTGTCATCTTTAGAAACAAAATGATGAACCAGTGCAGCGGCCACATGCACACACACAATAAACATTAATAAATACGCCAATAGATAATGTAGCTCTCCAGCAAGATCTTCTAAATTAGCAATATTTAAACTAATGGCAGGTATTGTCAGCCAATCAAACACAGGCAATGCCTGTCCTTTGGCAGTAACAATTAAATAACCGGCTATACAAATAACAACAATCAACATATTCATTAAAAAATGCGCCAAATGCGCCGCTTTTTGTTGCCACTGTTCAATCGTATTGATGGCTAACGGCGTTGGGCTTACCAACTTCCATAACCAACGTATTAACACCAAGGCTAATAACACTGCACCAACACTTTTATGCCACCACGGCGCGAGGTTATACCACGCATCGTAATAGCCCAAATCAACCATCCAGACTCCCGAAAAAAACAGACCCAAGGTCATCAAGGCGATCAGCCAGTGCAATGCAATTGATACCCAACCATAGCGAGTTTGTTTATCAGTTAGCTGCATACAGAATGTCTCCGGAAAATTACGCATTTACAGACAAATGCACTACCATTAAGTTCACCACTGCGAGTTTAAAGGATATTGGCTATGGCAACGGAACATTTACATTCTCTTAACCTTCTATCACAAGGTGATTGGGATGCAGCGCATCAAGTTATTAAAGAAATGAACGATGAATTAGCCTGCTTGATTCATGGCTACCTACACCGCGAAGAAGGTGATATTAGTAATGCCAACTATTGGTATAGTCGTGTTAGTCAGGCAGTGCCCGATAATAGTTTAGAAGAAGAATTTGAACGTTTGTATCAACTTAGTATTGAGTTAGAAACTAATGTCACTAGATGAATTGAAACAAAATACTGAAAAATTTTTATCATCTCAAAAGGTAGGAATTAATGAACATTTACCCCTAATAGAAGGGTTGAGTGAAGTTACGCCACTTGATGCTAAAACAGTTTCAAAAAAACTATGCTCTTTAACTTATATAATCGGTCTGGGTTATGGTGCAAAACAAACAGAACTAATCGATTTTCTCACAAAATATAATTTATTCGATGCTGTTTCAGCTAATGAGAAAAAGCTTTTATTCTCTGAAACTTTATCAGAACAAGGAAAAATTAATTGTACATGGCTAACCGAATCAGCCCAAGCACTCGCATGGTGTTTAAGGTTGGTGGAACTCGATAATTTTACTCATTGTGATGACGATCTAATTGAGAAAATTCCTATGCAAGAAGACCCTGAAGAATTCATTAATAGCTCTGAGTTACGACCAATAATTGAAATTCAGGCTATGTCAGATCAACTCTATAGACTTCACTGGTTTGCTGTAAATTGTAGAAAAAAATCTACAGATTGCTTTTATAGTGAAAGTATTATCCGAGAAAGACGTCGTGCCATTGATTGGGTGTATGGCACTGATACAAATTGGGATGAAGTTCCTACAGATACATAGCTCTGCTTCCCTCTTTGAAAGAATCTCCTTACTCAACAAAATAAGTCTCGTTTCATATATAGTACTGCACTAATTATTCTGCCAAATACGTAAGATCATACTAATGACTATTGAAACCATAATTCGTAATCGAAAAACTGAAAAACTATTGTGCGATGTTGATGCACACCAAACGGTTCCTGCTGATATTGCAGCAAAGAATAAAGAAATCATGCTGCAAGCAATTAATACGGCTGGCTGGGCGCCTTTTCATTTTCCACGCAATGTAGATGATATTGCAGAACCTTGGCGTGCTCATATCTTGTGGCCGGAAGATGTAAAAAAGACAGCGCTGTATCTTCGCGATCAGTTAAACGTTACCACCAAAGAACCTAATATTGTAGCAGCCTGTAGTGCCTTAGTTTTAGTCACTTGGTTGCCTGAATTTCATGATCTTATCTTAGACGCTGATTCCCCCGCTATACGAGAATCACAGTTGGTTCGTGATGAAGAACATTTAGCTGCGACGTCAGCCTTGGTGCAAAACTTATTGCTGATATTGGGTTCTCATAATATGGCGACCTACTGGTCAAGTGGCGGCAAACTTCGCCAAGCAGAGATGTTTGATTATTTGGGCATTCCAGCTGATGAACGTTTACTCGGTGCTGTGTTTGTTGAATACCCTGAAATGAGAGATGAATCCAAAATCAGAAAAGAAGGTAAACATCGCCACAGTCGGTGTGAAGACTGGATTAACGAAATCTCCATTTAATAACTCACTGCTCTTTTGACAAGAGCAGTTAAATCACAATAAGTGCTGGCCTGATGAGGCCAGCCTTACCTTGCTCTTCTCTTGCGACCGGCGGGTTTAGGCTTGCCAGAACTTCTAACATGCTGAGTACGGAACGATTTAGTTTGTTGTTTACCATTTGATGTTGGGCGGTTAGCTTTTTGGCCCACCCGCTTACCTTCACCGCGCTCGCCCGTGCCTGCTGGCTGCCACGTCGGAATAAGGTGTTTTTTACCATTACCAATTAAATCAGCTCGGCCCATTTTCTGTAGCGCTTCGCGTAATAATGGCCAATTTTCAGCATCGTGGTAACGCAAAAAGGCTTTATGTAAACGGCGCATTTTAATGCCTTTTGGCACGGTAATATCACCACCGTTGCGACGTACTTTACGCAAAGTATCTTTACCCGAATGATACATCGCAGTAGCTGCGGCCATTGGCGACGGTAGATAAGCTTGTACTTGATCAGCTTTGAAACCATTATTTTTCAGCCATAAGGCCAAATTCATCATATCTTCATTGGTAGTGCCTGGATGGGCAGCAATAAAGTACGGAATTAAATATTGTTCCTTACCGGCAGCTTTCGAATATTTCTCAAACATTTGTTTGAATTTATCGTAAGTACCAATGCCCGGCTTCATCATTCTGTCGAGCGGGCCTTCTTCGGTATGTTCAGGCGCAATCTTTAAATAACCACCGACATGATGCGTCACTAACTCTTTCACATACTCTGGCGATAACACCGCAAGGTCATAACGTAAACCGGAGGCAATAAGGATCTTCTTAATGCCTGGTAAGGCACGCGCACGACGGTATAACTTAATTAATGGTGCATGATCAGTATTAAGGTTTTTACAGATGCCGGGATACACACAAGATAAGCGACGACAACTGGCTTCGATTTCTTTGGTTTTGCAAGCTAGGCGATACATATTGGCGGTTGGGCCACCCAAATCGGAAATTACGCCGGTGAAACCTGGCGTGGTATCACGAATCGCTTCAACTTCTTTGATGATCGAATCTTCGCTGCGACTTTGGATAATTCGACCTTCATGTTCGGTGATTGAACAAAAGGTACAACCACCAAAACAGCCACGCATAATATTGACTGAAAAACGGATCATTTCATACGCAGGTATGTTTTTATCACCATATTGGGTGTGGGCAACACGACTGTATGGCAAATCAAATACCGCATCCATTTCAGCTGTGGTCAATGGTACCGGCGGTGGATTTAACCACACATCTCGCTCACCATGTTGTTGCACTAGCGCTAAGGCGTTACCGGGGTTAGTCTCTAAATGCAAAATACGCGAGGTATGAGCATAGAGAACAGAATCGGTTTTCACCTCACCATAGGCCGGCAATCTAATCACACTTTTTGATGAATCTTTTGGCATGACCTTATGGAAGCGAATAACGTTTGTGCCAGCCGTTTCAGATTTCTCTGCTTCTGTTTTGGCCTTTTCTGTTTCACAAGACTCCTCAGTCTGCATTTGATAAGGGTCTATAGGCGGATTAATCTTGCCTGGGGTATCAACGCTGGTCGAGTCTTTTTCCCACCAACCTTCTCGTTGACCGTGTTTAGTGATGAATGCAGTACCACGTATGTCAGTTAATTCTTTAACAGACTCATTGGCGGCTAACCGATGAGCGATTTCTACTACTTGGCGTTCGCCATTGCCATAAACTAATAAGTCAGCTTTAGCATCCATAATGACTGAACGACGGACTTTTTCTGACCAATAATCAAAATGGGCAATACGTCGAAGACTGGCTTCTATACCGCCAATAATGATGGGCACGCCTTTGAATGCTTCTCGGCAACGTTGGCTATAGGCCACCACACAACGATCGGGCCGCTTTCCACCTTCGCCACCGGCTGTGTATGCATCATTGGAACGGATGCGACGATCAGAGGTATAACGGTTAACCATTGAATCCATATTGCCGCCGGTCACACCAAAAAACAGATTAGGTTGACCTAATTGTTTAAAGTCCTCAGCACTGTTCCAGTCTGGCTGTGAAATAATGCCGACACGAAAACCTTGCGATTCTAGTAGTCGACCAATTAAGGCCATACCAAAACTTGGGTGATCAATATAGGCATCACCGGTAACGAGAATAATGTCACAGGAATCCCAGCCAAGGTCGTCCATTTCTTCACGAGACATAGGTAATTCAGGCGCAGCACCAAAGCGGTGAGCCCAAAATTTGCGGTAGGAGAATAGATCTGGAGCGGCTTGCATGGAACCTCTGTGTGGCTAGCACGATTATTTCAACAAACTATTCTATCAAATTACAACAATATCCGACAAAAACAATAGGTTTTTAATCGATGATACTGACACGAGTACCGACATTGATATAACGAGTTAACTCCTCTACTTCGTTATTTCGCAGTGCTATGCACCCTTGTGTCCAATCAGCAATCTGATGAATTTCAAGCTTATTTTTAGTTTCGTGGCCAATACCGTGAATACCGATAGCACCGCCTAATGCGGTATTTTGTGGCGGCAAGTGACCATAACTATGGGCATCTAATATCGCTTGATACTGTTTACGGGTAATAACTCGATTTTTTAACGCTCGACCGGCATCTTTCATATTGGGGTAGTTCAATTGCAAAAACATATGGAAGCGACTGCTATCACGAATCTTGCTGATTTTATATGTGCCTTTTGGGGTTTTGTGATCACCTTCTTGCAACTTGGCTTTTTTACCACCACTACCCAAGGCTACTTTAAAGGTACGTAAGGTCGAACCATTTTTTTTAACTATTAATGCATGGTCTGAATGGTCAATAACCAACTCGATATCATCACTGGCCAGCACTAATGAGAAACTAGATAACGACAGACACAATGCAGCAATTAGATTTGTCGTAGTTTGCATATTGAAAGGTTTCATTAAATAAATAAGCGGCTAATTAAAGAGCGATTTTGACGAATTAAATCATGTAATGCTCTTGGCAAGTTAATGTTAAATGTCTGCTCTAAGATTTCTACTTTTGGTTTTAATTTTTTCAAGGCCGCATTAGTCACTGTCCGGTGCATTGCTAAGCCAATGACATTACCTTTATTTTCGACCGGTAAAATCATCGTTCGACCTTCAAAACTTTGATTAATACGTGACATTGTTTGACCAAACAATGCATTGTCACTGCCCCATAGATTGACACTCATCACGCCATCTGCCGATAAGATTCCTGCGCAGGCATCAAAGAACGCCTGTACGCCAACACTGGCGGACATTCCAACATGATCATAGGCATCGACTAATAATAAGTCATAACTGGCATCTGACTGATAAAAACGCTCTTGTGCAAACAAATAGCCATCACCGACATGAATATTAAGACGAGGATCATCGCTAGGTACTTTAAAATAGCCATGAGCGACTTTAACTACATCTTCCCGGTACTCCACTACATCCACCTGACAGTTTGGAAAGTGATGCAAAATAAATTTAACCAGCGAGCCGCCGCCTAATCCAACCACCAAAACGCGCTCTGGTGCAGGGTTGAGTAATAAGCAGGCCATCATCGACTGGGTATAAGATAACTCTAAGGTATGAGGTGTAACTAACGACATACTGCTTTGGCGCGGGTGTGAGCCAAAATGTAAGGAACGAGTATCTCCTAAGTCAACAACTTCAATTACACCGTCATCAGACTGTGATTGATGCACAACCAAACCGCCATAATACAAACGCATAACTTACTCTTCTTCCTGCTCAATAAACCGCTTATTTAACCAACTACGAATCACCGATGTTAATTGATCTTGCATGCCATAAAATACATGGTCAGCACCCTTCACTTCTCGTATTTGATAATTTGAACTTTGAGCAATTTTCATGATTTTCTTACGGTGCTTAACGGCTTTTTTTACCACAGCGTCATCATTGCTTCCGTAGAGATCTAATATAGGGAAGGCAAATGTCTCCCACACTTCATCTGTTTCTAATGCAGCGGTATTCACTAAAATCAATGCATCAATCGGTGTTTGAATTGTCTCTAATAATTCAACAGCTAAGTTGCCGCCGGCACCATGAGCGACAAAAATAATTTTCTCGGCTTCTTTTTCTACAAGAAACTCAAGTACAGCCTCTAAGCGTTCACTATTTTCTATAGGAGGCAAAACCTCTTCTTTCGGTTCAGGTATCTCTTCTTCGAGCTCTTCTAACTCTTCAATTTCTTCTTCAGGCTCATCATCCCAAGCCGCTTCTTTTTCCGGCGCATTTTCGGCTTCAATAGCTTCATTTACCGTTTTATCTGCTGCAGCTTGTCTTGCAACTTCTTTGGCATCATATAAATATAGATTTGGTTCATAAGGATAATTAAGGGCGATGCTCATTGTCGACCAGCCATAATCTAGTAAGTTATGTCGCAATGGAGTGGTCACTTGGTTTTCAAACTTGTCTCCGCGATCGTGTAAGAAAACAATAATGCCGTAGTTATCACCGAGTGTTTCTTCTAAATAGCTGGCTTCGATAACTTGAGTCGCGATCGTTAATGGTTGATAACCATCAACATCATTATTTTCTCGCATCATGGTGTGTTGGTTCGCTGCTGTAGGCGTGGATTCAGCAGCGGTCTCACCATCTATTCCTGCTAGCTCATCTCCCTCAGCTGCGACGACGGCAGACGTAGAAAACAATAAGAAAGAAGTGAGTAAGCAAACGGTTTTTATAGGTTTGGGGAAAATCATTGTTTATCGTGCTTTTTAATGAGTCAGGCTCCAGTATAATCAGCCTTGATAAATAGCAAAAGCTGAAAAAAGCAATCACATACGGTAAAGTATGCCGCTTTGATCAAAGATAAACTAATTTAACTTACAGAGTAACTAACATGGCTGAATTTAAAATTGCTCCATCCATCCTTTCTGCTGACTTTGCTCGTTTAGGTGAAGAAGTTGACAATGTTTTAGCATCTGGTGCTGATATTGTTCACTTTGACGTAATGGACAACCACTACGTACCTAACTTGACGATTGGTCCACTAGTTTGTGACGCATTACGTAAACACGGCGTAACACATGAAATTGATGTGCATTTAATGGTTAAACCCGTTGATCGCGTTATTCCTGATTTTGCTAAAGCTGGCGCAAGCTTCATTACTTTCCACCCGGAAGCTTCTGAGCACATTGACCGTAGCCTACAATTAATCCAAAACGAAGGCTGTAAAACAGGCTTAGTATTTAACCCTGCTACACCATTGTCTTTAGCTGAGCATGTATTAGATAAAGTTGACCGCATTTTATTAATGTCTGTTAACCCTGGTTTTGGTGGCCAATCATTTATCCCTCACACATTGGATAAATTACAAGAAGCTCGCAAAATGATTGACGCTAGTGGCTATGACATCGATTTAGAAATCGATGGCGGTGTTAACGTTAAAAACATCCGTGAAATCGCAGAAGCCGGTGCCCGCACATTTGTTGCTGGTTCAGCTGTATTCGGTGCAAAAAATGCTGATGACGCAAACACATACGACACTATCATTGCAGCATTACGTGCAGAATTAGCAAAAGCTAATATCTAAACAGATGGCTTTGCAAAAACCAGAAATGATATTGATTGACCTTGACGGCACGCTAGTTGATAGCGTGCCGGACTTGGCATGGTGCGTTGATGAAACGATGAAGGCATTGGATATGCCTGTTCGTGGTGAAGATAAAGTCAGAAATTGGGTAGGCAATGGCGTACCTCGTTTAATTGAACGTGCTTTAATCGATCAACTTGATGGTCATCCCAGTGATGCTTTATTTGCAAAAGCATCACCTATCTTTATGGCACTGTATGCAGATAATGCCAGTAAACGTAGTCAACTTTATCCGAACGTTAAGCAAGGTTTGCAGTGGTTGAAAGACCAAGGCATCCGTATCGGGTGTGTTACTAATAAAGATGAACAATTCACGCTACCTATCTTAAAAGACTTAGGCATTTTTGATTATTTTGAAATTGTGATCAGTGGCGATACTTTGCCATTAAAAAAACCTGATCCAGCTCCTTTGCTGCATGGTGCTGATTTTTTTGGTATTTCTCCAGAAAAAGCCATGATGCTTGGTGATTCAATCAGTGATGTCAAAGCATCACGTGCTGCAGGTTTCAACATTGTTTGCATGAGTTATGGTTATAATCATGGCGTTGATATTCGTACTGCAAACCCTGATGTTGTCATCGATTCATTTGCAGAGTTAGAAGGCTTATTTTAGAACCAGTCAAATGAAACAAGCAGATTTCGAACAACTTGCCCAGCAAGGTTATAACCGTATACCGCTTGCACGAGAAGTACTCGCGGATTTAGATACGCCTTTAAGCACCTATTTAAAACTGGCCGATGCACCTTATTCTTATTTATTTGAATCAGTGCATGGCGGAGAGAAATGGGGCCGTTATTCAATTATTGGCCTGCCATGTGACACGATCGTACGTATTCATGACCACGATGTTGAAGTACGCTTTAAAGGCGATGTCACTGAAACATGTCAGGCCAGCGATCCACTCACTTGGGTAGAAGACTTTAAGCAACGTTATAACGTTCCAGAAGTAGCTGGTTTACCCAAATTTAATGGTGGCTTAGTTGGTTACTTTGGCTATGACACGGTTCGTTATGTAGAGCCTCGCTTAGGCGTGAGTCCAAACCCTGATCCACTTAACTGTCCCGATATCTTATTAATGGTATCGGATGAGTTAGTGGTGTTTGATAACTTGAGCGGTCGTCTGTTTCTGATTGTGCATGCTGACCCAGCCACTGACAATGCCTACCAGCAAGCTGAACAACGCTTAGATCAGCTCACGCAACAATTGCGCGATGCGACGCCCAAATTCAACTCATCAACAACCCGTAATCAAGTTTCAGAAGAAGATTTTGTTTCTGATTTCACTCATGATGGTTATATTGATGCGGTAGAAAAAGCCAAACAGTACATTACTGATGGCGATATTATGCAAGTCGTCCTCTCGCAACGCTTATCGATACCTTTTTCTGCATCGTCGATGGATTTATACCGTGCCTTGCGTACGCTTAATCCTTCTCCATATATGTATTATCTGAACTTGGAAGATTTTCATATTGTCGGTTCATCGCCTGAAATTTTGGTACGCATGGAAGATGATGAAGTCACGGTAAGACCTATTGCCGGTACTCGGCCTCGTGGGGTCGATGAAGAACAAGATAAAAAATTCGAACAAGATTTATTAGCCGATCCTAAAGAGTTAGCCGAACATTTGATGCTGATTGATTTGGGTCGCAACGATGCTGGTCGCGTTTGCCAAGTAGGTACGGTCGATTTAACGGATAAAATGGTGATTGAACGCTATTCACATGTTATGCATATCGTTTCTAATGTCACTGGCAAAGTTCTGCCAAACATGACGGCAATTGATGCCTTACGTGCCACCTTCCCTGCTGGCACAGTCAGTGGCGCAGCAAAAGTTAGAGCCATGGAAATTATCGATGAGCTTGAGCCCGTAAAACGTGGTGTCTATGCTGGCGCAGTCGGTTACCTATCATGGTCAGGTAATATGGATACAGCAATTGCAATCCGTACTGCTGTTATTAAAGATAATACTCTGCATATTCAAGCCGGCGCAGGCATTGTCTATGACTCTGTACCTGAAATGGAATGGCAAGAAACCATGAATAAAGCTCGCGCTGTATTTAGCGCTGTAGCCATGGCTGAAGCTGGATTAGAAACACCTAAACATATGCTAGACACGTAGCATTGGACAACCTATGTTATTAATGATCGACAACTACGACTCTTTTACCTACAACCTAGTGCAATACTTTGGTGAGTTAGGTGCGGATGTTCGCGTCTATAGAAACGACAAAATTACCATTGAAGAAATTGAAGCTTTAAATCCTGACAAAATTGTGATTTCTCCCGGCCCATGTACGCCAAATGAAGCTGGAATTTCATTAGCAGTAATCAAACATTTTGCAGGTAAGAAACCGATTTTGGGTGTCTGCCTTGGTCATCAATCTATTGGCCAAGCTTTTGGTGGTGAAATTGTTCATGCCAGTGAAATAATGCATGGTAAAACATCACCGGTACACCATAAAAACACCAGTACGTTTAGTGGTTTAAACAATCCGGTTACTGCAACTCGTTATCACTCTTTAGTCATTAACAAAGACACTATTCCAGATTGCTTCGACATTACCGCTTGGACTCAAACCGAAGACGGTAAGTTGGATGAGATTATGGGTATTCAACATAAAACCCTACCGATTGAAGGCGTGCAATTTCACCCCGAATCAATTCTGACTGAACAAGGTCACGAGTTATTAAAAAACTTTCTTGATCGATAACTGACACGAGACTCGATATGGATTTGCAAACAGCAATTAAAACCGTCATTCAAAGAAATGATCTTAGTAGTGATGATATGCACGCAGTAATGACAACGATCATGACTGGTGATGCTACACCCGCTCAAATTGGTGGTTTTTTAGTTGGCTTACAGATGAAAGGTGAAACGGTTGCTGAAATTGCAGCTGCCGCTAAAGTCATGCGTGAATTAGCCACTCCTGTTGAAATTAATGGCGCTCATATTGTCGATACTTGCGGCACTGGTGGCGATGGTGCCAGCACCTTTAATGTTTCAACCGCCAGTGCTTTTGTAGTTGCTGCTGCCGGTGCAACTGTCGCTAAGCACGGTAATCGCTCAATTAGCAGTAGTTCTGGTAGTGCTGATGTTTTAGAAGCTGCAGGTGTCAATTTAGATATTTCTGCTGAGCAAGTGAAAAAATGCATCGAAACCGTTGGCGTTGGCTTTATGTTTGCACAAAAACATCATGGTGCAATGAAACATGCCATCGGCCCACGCCGTGATATGGCTGTGCGTACTATATTTAACCTACTCGGGCCATTAACTAACCCTGCTAGAGCTAAACACCAAGTGTTAGGTGTCTTTGATAAGAAATGGGTTGAACCAATGGCTGAAGTACTAAAAGAACTCGGCAGTAAACATGTATTGGTAGTGCATGCTCAAGATGGCTTAGATGAAATCAGTATCGGTAGTGAAAGCTATGTTGCTGAATTAAATAATGGCACGATCACGACTTATACCGTGCAACCAGAAGACTTTGGTCTAGCCCGTAGCAACATTGATAGTCTCGCTGTAGCTGATGCCAAACAAAGCTTAGCTATCATTGAATCTGTATTTGCCGGCACTAAAGGCGCGGCACGTGACATAGTGTGTTTAAACGCTGGCGCCGCTATCTATGCTGCAGACATTACAGACTCACTCGCAGCAGGCATCAGCCTCGCCCAACAAAATATTGATAATGGACAGGCCCAACAAAAACTTACTGACTTTGTTACTGCCACTAACGCATAAAAACAAGAGCAAATTATGACTGATACACCTGACATTCTTAAAAAAATAATCCAACGTAAAGTTGAAGAAATAGAAGAACGTTCTAAAGCAGTTACTATTCAGCAAATGAATGAATTGGCTGAAATTGCTGATCCTGCGCGTGGTTTTGTTGAGGCTATTGAAGCTAAAATTAATAGCGGTAAAGCCGCTGTCATCGCCGAAATTAAAAAAGCATCACCTAGCAAAGGCTTGTTGCGTGAAAACTTTGTGCCGGCAGATATAGCAAAAAGCTATGAACAGCATGGAGCAGCTTGTTTATCAGTATTAACCGATAAAGACTTTTTCCAAGGCCACGAAGTGTTTTTAAAAGAAGCGCGTGAAGCTTGTTCTTTACCGGTCATTCGTAAAGATTTTATTATCGATCCTTACCAAGTATATGAAGCTAGAGCTATTGCTGCCGATTGTATTTTGTTAATTGTGTCAGCGCTCAATGATGAACAGTTAATTGAACTATCTGATCTAGCCATTCAATTGGGTATGGATGTATTAGTTGAAGTGCATGACTTAGCTGAACTTGAACGTGCATTATTCTTAAACTTACCGTTAATTGGCATCAACAACCGTAACTTAAGTACGTTTGAAACCCGTTTAGAGACGACTTTAGAGCTATTAGCACGTATTCCAGATAGTCATACAGTGATCACCGAAAGTGGCATTCATACCCCGTCTGACGTTAAATTAATGCGTGACAATAAAGTGAATGGTTTCTTAGTCGGTGAAGCATTCATGCGCGCAGAAAATCCTGGCGCGCAACTAGACAAATTATTTAATTAATTATTTTCTCGATGCTCGTCATCGTAGACAATCATTGTTTTGCCGTGTGCCCATAAAATACCGGCATCTTGCAACGATTTTAATACTCGACCAGCCATCTCACGAGAACAGCCAACCATTCGACTAATTTCTTGGCGGGTGACTTTAATCTGCATACCTTCTGGATGTTTTAATGCATCGGGTTGTATAGACAGTTCTTGTAGGGCTGCCTCTACTCTTCCAGCTACATCTAAAAATGCCAAGTCACTGGCTTTACGGTTAGAAGCCAATACCCGTTTGGCCATTTGTTCGGCTAAGATTTGTATTAAAACTGGGTAACAGACTTTTAATTTGGTATTCGCTAACGCCCGAATTTGAGCATAAGTAATTTCTTCAGTACGACATTCACTACGAGTACGGATAGTGACGCTGCGATCACCGACATCGGTGAATAAGCCTATTTCACCAAGAAAATCACCTTGGTTTAGGTAAGCAATGATTAACTCTTCACCTTCTTCATTTTCCATACTGATAGTGACCGAGCCCTCGCGAATATAATACAAAGTATCCGCGGGCGCTCCAGGCCTAATGATGGTTGTTTTAGCTGGATAAAGCTTACTGTGGCAGCAATGAAAAAAATCTACCAATCCCTGCTCTATCTCTTTATATTTTATATAATCCATCAATTTCCCTAAAAAACTCTGCTTTGGCTTAGTAGATTATGCACTATAAATCTGCCGACTAGTTCTGAATATGGCAAAATTAGCATTATTTTTCAAATTTAGGCTAAATTTATCATGAAAGCACGGGTGAAATGGGTTGAGGATGTGATGTTTCTGGGTGAGTCAGGAACAGGCCACACTATTGTAATGGACGGACCTGAAGATGCAGGTGGTCATGGCACCGGTATGCGTCCTATGGAACTATTGTTATTAGGCTTAGGTGGCTGTACCTCATTTGATGTCATCACCATGTTAAAAAAATCACGCCAAGATATTAATGACTGTGTTGTTGAAATTGACAGCGAACGTAGTGACGAAATACCTAAGGTTTTTACCAAAATAAATGTGCACTATAAAGTGACCGGAAAAGACTTAAAAGAAGCGCATGTTAAACGTGCCGTATCGCTTTCAACAGAAAAGTATTGTTCCGCATCTTTAATGTTAGGAAAAACTGCAGAGATCACCCATAGCTATGAAATCATTGCTGTCGATTAGAACCTGAGTCAGAAAAGTGCTGCATGGCTAAATATTTATATTTCACTAGCTGTGCAGCTAGTCAACAAACCAACTCGAACAATCAAAACGAGTAAACCGTTTAAATTTTCGAATAAAGTGGCACAGTGCTAAAATACAATAACCTTATATTTTCAGAATAAATCATGAATAGTTATATCTACAAAAGTCGCAAAAAAGACGAACTTTACCTCTACCTATCTAAGAAAGACGACTTCTCTGAAGTCCCTCAGTCTCTCTATGACTCAATGGGTACAGAGCCTGTTTTTGTTATGGAACTAGAATTATCCGCAGACCGTCCTCTGGCTCGTGAAGACGTTAATACGGTGATGAAAAACCTTGAATCCCAAGGGTTTCATGTGCAAATGCCACCATTAACAAATAATTTAATGAGCTTTAAAGAACCCGCTAAATATACCAACTAGTGTTGACTTGTTTTTAACAAGCTCGTTAATTGATAGAGTTGCTCTAAAGCCTGCTTCGGACTCATATTGTCTGGGTCTAGTTGGCTTAGAGCTACTTCCACAGCGCTTGGTGATATAGAAACAGTCGACTTAAACAAGTCTGCTTGTTGGTCATCTGTTTTTGCAACCGACTGCTGCATCGATTCTAGTTGTTTTAACTTCGCTTTAGCAGTAACGATGACATCGTCCGGTACTCCAGCTAATTGAGCGACATGCAGGCCATAACTCTGATTGGCTGCCCCCTCTTTCACCTGATGTAAAAATACAATTTTGTCACCATGTTCAACCGCATCTAAATGAACATTTTTAGCCCGTTCATAATTGTCGGCCAATTGGGTTAATTCAAAATAATGAGTGGCAAATAAGGTATAAGCACCAATATCACGAATTAATTTCTCCGCGCAGGCCCACGCCAAAGCCAGACCATCAAAAGTACTCGTGCCCCGACCAATTTCATCCATTAATACCACGCTCTGAGGTGTTGCATTATTTAAGATATTTGCCGCTTCGTTCATTTCCACCATAAAAGTCGAACGACCTGACGCCAAATCATCAGATGCACCTATACGAGTGAAAATTTGATCTATAGGACCAATAACCGCTTTTGTTGCCGGAACAAAACTACCAATATGAGCGAGCAGTACTATCAATGCCACTTGCCGCATATAGGTCGATTTACCGCCCATATTAGGTCCAGTTACCACCAACATGCGTTGCTGGTCTGACATCAATAAATCATTCGGATAAAACGGTTTATCCATTGATGCTTCGACCACTGGATGACGTCCAGCTTCAATGTGAATACCTTCACGCTCGGTGAGTTCTGGTGCAACATAATCTAAGCTATCGGCGCGTTCAGCAAGATTAGTTAATACGTCTAATTCAGCTAAGGCACTGGCCGATAACTCAAGTGCCGGTAAATCAGGCATTAATTTATCAAACAGTTCTTCATACAAACGCTTTTCCAGTGCTAAGGCATGTTCATTAGCTGAAAGTACCTGCTCTTCAAACTGCTTAAGCTCAGGCGTAATAAACCGTTCAGCATTTTTTAAGGTTTGCCTACGTACGTATTCTATAGGCAGTTCAATATGATGAGCACGACTAAATTCGATGTAATAGCCATGAACTCGGTTATAGCCTACTTTCAGAGTAGATATACCGGTACGTTCACGTTCACGTTGTTCCAAATCAATTAAAAATTGATTGGCGGTGCTATGAATATTACGTAACTCATCCAACTCTTCATTGTAACCTTGAGCAATCACGCCACCATCACGAATCAGCACCGGTGGTTCAGCTATCAGCGCTGACTGGAGTAGTTCAGCTAGTTCCGGAAATTGACCTAATTCTCTATCTATTTTTTGTAAACGTGAATCATCAAAAACAGCTAATAATTGATGTAAATCTGGCAGTACCGCCAAAGTATTACGTAATTGTGCAAAATCACGTGGCCGTGCTGTTCTTAAAGCAATTCTAGTCAAGGTTCTTTCGATATCGCCCAACTTACGAAATATCTGTTGCAGCTCTTCAACTTGCTGTTTTGAAATCAAGTTCTGTATAGCTGATTGGCGTTGGCCTAATTCATGGCGATCTCGAATCGGTCTTAATAACCAACGACGTAATAACCGGCCGCCCATAGGCGTTGCTGTTTTATCTAATACAGCTAAAACAGTATGCTCACGACCACCGGAAATATTGTGCTCAAGTTCTAAGTTACGACGTGACTGCGGATCAAGACGAATGCTGTCATCTGTTTGTTCTAATGTTAACTTTCGCAAGTGTGGCAGTGATGTTCGATGTGTTTCTTTGGCGTAATTCAATAAACAACCTGCCGCTGTTATCGCCAAGTCTAAACCTTCACAGCCAAAACCATTTAAATCTGTCGTATTAAAATGGTCACATAAACGTCGCTTAGCCAAATCAACATCAAAATGCCATTGCGGCATCGATCTGATCTGTTTACCAAACTCGGCAAAGTTATCTAATTCATCTTCATCAAGTAAAATCTCTGCTGACTGTAACCGCGCCAACTCTGACAGCACTTCATCTAATGAATCATGTTCACTGACAGTAAATCGGCCACTACTTAACTCAGCTGAAGCTAAACCATAACGACCTTTTAAATGGTAGACACTGCTTAATAAGTTCTCATTACGACTATCTAATAATGATTCTTCAGTTAAGGTGCCAGGTGTTAATACCCTCACCACTTGGCGCTCAACTGGACCTTTACTGGTCGCAGGGTCGCCAATCTGTTCACAAATCGCGACAGACTCACCGATCTTGATTAATCGTGCTAAATACGAATCAGCAGCATGATAAGGAATGCCCGCCATCGGAATGGGTGCGCCATTGCTATTACCACGAGCGGTTAAGGTAATATCCAATAATTCAGCTGCTTTTTGAGCATCATCAAAGAACATCTCATAAAAATCGCCCATACGATAAAACAATAAATAGTCAGGATGCTCAGCCTTGATACGCATGTATTGCTGCATCATCGGCGTATGTTTAGAAGTCGTTTTTTTTACCATCGGCATAGTTTAGCTTATACCGTTGATTGAGTTTTAAAGAATTACACTGCAACAGATATCAGTTCAATATGCACGAGGTGCCTGCAAACATTTAAAAGGTGGCATATAGTCTTAACTCCTTACCATTCATACAACATAACGCAATATATACCGGGTGACGATATAAATGACAATCGATAATAGTCAAAATAAACTCTTAGATCTAACTCAACAAGCTGCCCAAGCACTACTAGATAAAAATTGGCTTTTAGCCACTGCAGAATCTTGTACAGGTGGCTGGTTAGCTAAATGTTGCACAGATCTAGCCGGCAGTTCTGCATGGTTTGAGCGTGGTTTCGTTACTTACAGTAATCAATCTAAACATGACTTACTAGATGTTTCCTTAGGAACACTGGAGCACTATGGTGCAGTAAGTGAGCAATCAGCCGTTGAGATGGCATCTGGAGCCTTAACTCGTTCGCAAGCAAATATTAGTGTAGCTATTACAGGAGTTGCAGGTCCAGATGGTGGCAGCATTGAAAAGCCAGTGGGTACAGTCTGGATAGCCTGGTGTCTCAAAAATAGTAGACCGCAAACCGTTTGTTTACAGCTAAATGGGGATAGAGAACAAATCCGTTATCAAGCTGTAGTTACCGCACTAAAAGGAATCATTAAAAACGCTAGAGACTGATGTACTGATCTATGGGATAATCACCTCTTTTTAACACCATGTTCAAGGGCTAACACAATGGACGACAATAAAAAGCAAGCGTTAGGCGCAGCACTCGGTCAAATTGAAAAGCAATTTGGTAAAGGCGCGGTAATGCGTTTAGGTGATTCAGCTGCTGCACGCGATATTGAAGCTGTGTCGACCGGTTCTATCGGTCTTGATGTTGCTTTGGGCATAGGTGGTTTACCTCGTGGTCGTGTCGTTGAGATCTATGGACCAGAATCATCAGGTAAAACAACATTAACTTTACATGCTATCGCCGAGATGCAAAAAATGGGCGGCACTGCAGCTTTTGTTGATGCCGAGCATGCATTAGATCCGCTTTATGCTCAAAAACTTGGCGTTAATATTGATGACTTGCTAGTTTCACAACCAGATACTGGTGAACAAGCATTAGAAATTACCGATATGTTAGTTCGCTCTGGTGCTGTTGATGTCGTAGTCGTTGACTCAGTTGCCGCATTAACACCTAAAGCTGAAATCGAAGGTGATATGGGTGACAGTCACATGGGCTTACAAGCTCGCTTGATGTCACAAGCGTTACGTAAACTAACAGCCAATATTAAACGTTCTAATACGTTGGTAATTTTTATCAACCAAATACGTATGAAAATTGGTGTTATGTTTGGTAGCCCAGAAACAACAACGGGTGGGAATGCCCTTAAATTCTACGCTTCTGTTCGTTTAGATATTCGTCGCATTGGTGCAATCAAGAAAGGTGACGAAATTAAGGGTAATGAAACCCGCGTCAAAGTGGTTAAGAATAAAGTTGCACCACCATTCAAACAAGTTGAATTCGACATTCTTTATGGCCAAGGTATTTCACGTGAAGGTGAATTGATTGATCTTGGTGTTAAACAGGATATCGTTGAAAAGTCAGGCGCTTGGTACAGCTATAACGGTACACGTATTGGTCAAGGTAAAGATAATGTTCGTAACTACCTAAAAGAAAATACTGAAATTGCAGCCGAAATCGAAGCAAAAATTCGTGCCGCACTGTTACCACAAGCTGCACCAGAAAAAGCTGTAGACAAAAAAGAAGCAGTTAAAGCTTGAGCAAATATTCTCTTAACGAGCGAGCAATGAATTTGCTCGCTCGACGAGAACATAGTGTTAAAGAGTTAGTACAAAAATTAAAAAAAGATTTCGATACCGACGAAATTGAAATTGCTATTTCAGCGTTGACGGAAGCTGATTTACAAAGTGACCAACGTTTTACTGAAAATTACTTACGTTACCGTTCACAACGTGGCTTTGGATATAGAAAGATTACGTTAGAATTAAAGGAAAGAGGTGTGTCTACAGATATTATTAGTGATGCACTTAATGAAGCAGAAATTAACTGGTTTGAACTTGCCATTTTGGCTCGTTACAAGCGTTTTGGCGAGCAAAGCCCTGCTACCCCAAAAGATCGTGCTAAGCAACAACGATTTATGGAGTATCGAGGTTTTACTCATGAACAAATAACTGAAAGTTTTAATACTAAACACGATGAAAACTAGCGCCGATATTCGACAACTGTTCTTAGACTTTTTTCAACAAAAAGGTCATCAAGTTGTAGCCAGCAGCCCATTAGTTCCAGCTAATGATCCAACTTTGCTATTTACCAATGCAGGTATGGTTCAATTTAAGGAACTGTTTCTAGGTCAAGAGCAGCGAAAGTATACTAAAGCCGTAAGCTCACAACGTTGTGTCCGCGCCGGCGGTAAACATAATGACTTGGAAAATGTTGGTTATACCGCTCGTCACCATACCTTTTTCGAAATGTTGGGTAACTTTAGTTTTGGTGACTACTTCAAGCGTGAAGCAATTCAATATGCCTGGGAATTTTTGACAGATACCCTTGCCTTGCCTCCAGAAAAGCTGTGGATCACTGTTTTTGAAGAAGATGATGAAGCCGCGGATATTTGGCTAAACGAAATGGGGATTGACCCTGCCCGTTTATCTCGAATTGGTGCAAAAGATAACTTCTGGTCTATGGGCGATACTGGCCCATGTGGACCATGTTCAGAAATTTTCTATGACCATGGTGAAGATGTTGCCGGTGGCCCACCTGGAACTCCAGAAGAAGATGGCGATCGTTACATCGAAATCTGGAATTTAGTGTTCATGCAGTTTAACCGGGATAATAAAGGCACGTTAACACCGTTACCTAAACCATCCGTTGACACCGGAATGGGCTTAGAACGTTTAGCCGCGGTATTACAAGATGTACATAACAACTATGACATTGATTTATTCCAACGTTTAATTGGTTCGATTCAAGCCTTATCCGGTACTAAAGACGCATCGCATACCTCATTACGCGTCATTGCTGATCATATCCGCTCATGTGCATTTATGATCACCGATGGTGTTCAACCTTCTAATGAAGGTCGTGGTTATGTATTACGACGTATTATTCGTAGAGCGATTCGTCATGGTCATAAGCTAGGACTGAAAGATGAGTTTTTCCACAAGTTAGTCGCGCCACTGGTTGCTGAAATGGGTGAAGCATTCCCTGAGTTACCAAAAGCACAAGCCATTGTTGAACGCGCTTTAAAACAAGAAGAAGTTCGCTTTGCTGATACTTTAGATAATGGTTTAAAAATTCTTGATCATGCAATTAGTGAGATAGCTGATAAAGAGATTCCTGGCGAGACAGTGTTTTTACTGTATGACACTTATGGCTTCCCTATCGATCTTACCGCAGATATTGCTCGTGAAAGAAATTTAACTATTGATATTGCTGGTTTTGAACGCGCTATGGAAGCGCAACGCACTCGAGCCCGTTCTGCTAGCCAATTTTCTGGTGGTTTATCAGAAACAATCACTATAGATACAGAAACAACATTTTGTGGTTATGACAGCAATCACAATCAAGCCATCATCAGCAATATATTAGTTGATGGTGAAGCCGTTGGACAATTAACTGCAGACCAACAAGGCATCATCGTTCTAGATAAATCTGCCTTTTACGCAGAGTCTGGTGGTCAAGCTGGTGATATCGGCCAAATTTCTACAGCAACTGCTAGCTTTAATGTCACCGATACTAATAAACAAGGTAAAGCCTTTACCCACATTGGTAACTGCCAAAATGGCCAGTTTAAGGTGGGCGATGCAGTTACCGCTCATATTGATGACAGTAATCGCCAATCAACAGCGTTAAATCACTCAGCAACGCATTTATTGCATGCAGCGTTGCAACAGATTTTAGGTGACCATGTTGGTCAAAAAGGTTCACTGGTAAATGCACAACGCTTACGTTTTGACTTTTCACATTTCGAGCCCGTTAATGGCCAACAATTAAAAGAAATCGAACGTTTAGTGAATCAGCAGATTCGTTCAAACCACGAAATTGAAACCAAGTTGATGGAGCTCGATGAGGCCAAACAAAGCGGTGCCATGGCTTTATTTGGTGAAAAATATGATGAACAAGTACGTGTCTTACGCATGGGCGACTTCTCCACCGAGTTATGTGGTGGAACTCATGCCAACCGCACCGGTGATATTGGTTTATTAAAAATCACTTCAGAAACAGGTATTGCTTCAGGGGTACGTCGTATCGAGGCTGTAACAGGAGAATCAGCACTTGATTTTCTCGATTCTCAAGCTTCACGTTTACTTGCTACTGCTACAGTAATCAAAGCAAAACCTGAAAATATTGAAGAAAAAGCCAATCAACTTGTACAACGAACACGTCAACTTGAAAAAGAGCTCGACACATTAAAGAGTAAATTGGCTAGCAGTGCCGGTAGTGATTTAGCTTCCTCAGCTAGTGAAGTTTCAGGCATCAAAGTATTAGCTTCACAACTTGATGGCGCTGATGGTAAAAGTCTTCGCGATACCGTTGATCAACTAAAAAATAAACTCGGTACTGCAGTGATTATTTTATCCGCTATTGATGGCGACAAAATCACACTAATAGCAGGCGTAACCAAAGATGCGACTAACAAAATCCGCGCAGGCGATCTGGTCGCTCATGTTGCTGCACAGGTTGGTGGTAAAGGTGGTGGTCGCCCAGATATGGCACAAGGTGGCGGTAATCAACCTGAAAATTTATCAGTAGCATTAAATTCAGTCACTGACTGGGTAAGCTCACAGTTGGAAAAGTAAAATGGCTTTAATTGTACAAAAATACGGTGGTACTTCAGTTGGTACTGTAGAACGCATCCAAGAAGTTGCCAAGCAGTTAGTCGAGCATCAACAAGACGGTCATGATCTAGTTGTTGTTGTTTCAGCAATGAGTGGTGAGACAAATCGTTTAGTGGGTCTTGCCAACGAAATTAATGATCGTCCTCGTGGCCGTGAACTAGATGTGTTGTTATCAACTGGCGAACAAGTCACTATTGCCCTGCTCTCTATGGCCTTAGAACAACTTGGCATTCAAGCAACCTCTTATACAGGCAGCCAAGTTAGAATTTTAACTGACACTACCCATAATAAAGCGCGCATCATGGAAATTGATGCTAACAAAATTCACGATGACCTTGCTAAAGGTAAAATCGTGGTTGTTGCAGGTTTTCAGGGCTGTGATGAAAATGGCAATATCACGACATTAGGTCGAGGTGGTTCAGATACCACTGCTGTTGCACTTGCCGCCGCACTCAAAGCACAAGAATGCCAAATCTATACTGATGTAGATGGTGTATACACTACCGATCCACGTGTAGTACCTGAAGCGCGCCGACTAGAACAAATCACATTTGAAGAAATGTTAGAGATGGCCAGCTTAGGAGCAAAGATTTTACAGATTCGCAGTGTCGAATTTGCAAGTAAATATAACGTGCCATTACGAGTATTGTCATCGTTTACCAAAGGCGGCGGCACACTTATAACGGCAGAGGATTCAAAAATGGAACAAGCACTTATCTCTGGCATCGCATTTAATCGCGATGAAGCAAAACTGACTGTTTTAGGTGTACCCGATCATCCCGGTATAGCATCGCAAATTCTTGGTCCAGTTGCTGCTGAAAATATTGAAGTCGATATGATCATCCAAAATACCGGACAAGACTCTACTACGGACTTCACTTTCACTGTGCACCGCAATGACTACGACTCAGCATTGGCTATCTTAGAAAATACAGCTAAGGAATTAGGTGCCAGAGAAGTTACTGGTGATGATAAAATTGCAAAAATTTCTCTTGTAGGCGTTGGTATGCGTTCACATGCAGGCATTGCAAATACTATGTTTCAGACCTTAGCCAATGACAGTATTAATATCAGTATGATCTCGACATCTGAGATTAAAATATCAGTGGTAGTTGATGAGAAATACCTAGAACTAGGCGTTAGATCGCTTCATAAAGCATTCAATCTTGACCAGACTTAGTTTAACTTACCAATGTCAGTTCGATAATAGGAAATTTTCCTGTTAGAATATTCATCATAAATGGGATTTTCCCATATGTATTGAAATTATTATTTCACCATCTAGAATGGATACAAAAAATATACAGGAAGTGTCTTAGGCACGAGGCCTTATTTAACCAGAAAGGAGTCTTATTTCTCTTTTCCCTCGCGTCAACAAAGAACAGAATACGAGTTTAGGAGAAAATCATGTTAATACTTACACGACGTGTTGGCGAATCACTAATTATTGGTGATGATGTTGTAGTAAATGTTTTAGGCGTTAAAGGTAATCAGGTCAGAATTGGCGTTGATGCACCAAAAGAAGTATCCGTGCACCGTGAAGAAATCTACGATCGCATCCAAGCAGAAAAAGATCAGTCAAATGCAGGATAAATTATCAATTATCACTAGATAATTAATTTATTCCTGATATAATGGTCGGCTTGAAACGGAGAGCTGGCCGAGTGGCTGAAGGCGCGCCCCTGCTAAGGGCGTATAGGTTAATCCCTATCGAGGGTTCGAATCCCTCGCTCTCCGCCATAGTTTTTTTTGCATCTATTTTTAAGTTGTAATTAATTGATATAAGCGCCCGTAGCTCAGCTGGATAGAGTACCTGGCTACGAACCAGGCGGTCGCACGTTCGAATCGTGCCGGGCGCACCATTAAACATTAATGGCAAAGCAATAGTTGATCGATACTTGATTAATTATTTTTATATCAAAAAAGCTAATGTTCAAAATAAGTTTCAGCGCCCGTAGCTCAGCTGGATAGAGTACCTGGCTACGAACCAGGCGGTCGCACGTTCGAATCGTGCCGGGCGCACCATATCATTCAAGCAGTTATCGTTCATTCGATAACTGCTTTTTTGTTTAGCGACATCCCCCTCCTCACAGTATTATTCCCTACAACATCTCAGCTATTCTAATGCAATAGTAACTAGCATAAATAAACCCCAATCAGCGGCTATGGGAATAAACACACTGCAATTAAAATTCAGTTCTAGAAGCCTCTACAGGTAAAGAAATAAGAAACTGAGTTCCTATTCCGAGTTCTGATTCAACAGTCATTTCACCATTATGATTTTCAGTAATAATAAAATATGAAACACTTAATCCCAGTCCAGTACCTATCCCTATCGGTTTGGTAGTAAAAAAAGGCTCAAATATTCGTTTTCGAATTTCATCGTTAATACCTGGCCCATTATCTTTAATTTCAATACATACATTTTCGTGAGCTGTATCATAAAAAGTATGTAGTTTAAATTCTGGATGATCACAGTCGCCGTCTTGCATTGCCTGAGCACCATTCCGGAAGATGTTTAAAAAAACTTGTTGAATTTTTATACTATCGCAAGCCACTAATGGTACATTCTCGTCATAATTTTTGATGATAGAGATGGCCCTAAAGTCATATTGTTTTTTCAAATCGTAATCAGTAGATGAAAGTGCTATTGAGTTGTCTAGTAATTCATTAATACTATGAGATGAATAAATGTCTTCACTTTTACGAGCAAAATTTAGCATATTATTTACAATCGTTGCGACACGATCACCAGAATCATTAATCGCCTTCAACATACGGAAAACACCACGTTTCTCCATGTAACCATAAATAGCATCAATATCAGTCCCCATTGATTCTGCAGCAATCAAGTTTGCTTGAACGTCTTTATTAGTTAAACGATTGATCAATACATTTGAGGTTTGCATCATCCCAGCTAAGGGATTGTTTATTTCGTGCGCCATTCCAGCAGCAAGTCCGCCTATAGAAAGCATTTTCTCAGATTGAATCATCATTTCTTCTAACCGAACTTGTTCTGTAGCATCATCGATACGAATAACTGCACCTTCAACACTATTGGCAATCAGGGGATAAATAGTGATATTTTCATAAGTAATGACCCCATCCTTAAGGTAGCCAGATTTTTTAATACTTTGCTCTTGGCGTGATTCAATTGCTGTTTGTATACGTGAAACTTCAGCTTCTAATCTAGGAAAAACATCAACTACTGCTCGTCCAATAGCATTTTTTTGGCTTAATTTACTAGCTTTCTCTGCCCCTACATTCCACTGCGTAACTATCTTATCTTTATCCACACCAATAATAATAGATGGCATAGAATCAATAATATTAGCCAGATAGCTCTTTACTTGACCAAGTTCTAGTTCGGCCTGTTTGCGCTCAGTAATATCTCGTGCAATACCCAGAATACCTATCAGTTGACCATTTATATCACGCATCGGTGTTTTAACCGTGAGCAAGAAAACAGACTGTCCACCATCAGCAAAGACAACTTCTTCTTCATTCGATGTAGATTGTTTTGCTACCACTGCAGCCAGATCTTTTTCTCGGAAGGAATCGGCTAAATCTTTATCAACAAAGTCATAATCTGTTTTGCCAACAATATCACTCTCTTTTTCTCCAAAAAACCGTTCAAATTGATAATTACAAGAAATATAAATACCATTTGGATCTTTCAACCAAATAAGATCAGGAATTGTTCTTACTAAGGTACTTAAGTGAGCTTCTGATTTAGTTAATGCTTTATTTTGCTCGCTCAGTTCACGCATGTGGTAAAGATTTTCTGCCAGTAATTCATTCGCTGCTCGTATCACCAAATTAAACTCATCATCCGCATGATTAACTGGAATAGATAATTGTATGGTTTCGCCCTCCGACGATATACGCTTAAACTCACGTGCTAACTTTATTAAAGGTCTGGTAATAACATAATGAAATGCCAAAAATAACAGTAATACCAAAATGATATTTCTAACAATACCACTAACGACAACCGCTAATGAACGGCTATAGAAAGATGCCAAAGCAGCATCTACATCTACAACAATAATTAATTGTCCAGGCGAATCTAGCTTTACACTGGGAGGATAAAGATTTATAGAGTACTGTTGATATTGACCCGATATATAGTTTGTTAGCCACTGAGTTTGACTTGATGTTGATTCTAGCTTTTTTTTATCAGCCAATATAATGCCCAAATCATCAATAATTTGTGCTTCATCAATAAAGTTATACTCGAATAAACCGGTAATAACTTCCGAGGCTAACTCTTCACTCAGCGTATGCACCGATGCTGTGGCAGATCGTTCAGCCACGTGCAGTATTCTATTGATAACTTGATTAAGAGATTTTTCCTCTTGTAAATAATCGTTATAGACCTGTAGTGAACTCAATAACAGGCCGACAATAAATGCAATGGCTACACTGGTCTTTGCTAATTTAACGGCTATTCGCTTCTGACTCATTATTATCTAAGCACCTAAAATGACTAGAACATAATTATGAAACTTCACAGCGCTGTATACATGTTGTTGAGCACAGCCTAAAGTTAATATTACACCCTTTTTAAATAACCAAGCTTTTGTTTTTAAACCATGTATCTTTTGCATAAACACCAAACACCTATATTCATATGCCTATAAATAAAGAGTAGAATAGGTTCTAGTTATCAATTTTATTCTTTTTAGACATTGATTATTGCGGGGTAAAATCAAAATGACCCTGAAAATAGCTTTTTCCCTCTTATGCCTTATTTTCTTTGAAACGGCTTTCTCTGACACTGTCTTTACTTATCGAGAGAAAGAAAGTCCAAGTGATACTCGCTATGAATATGACCGACGATTATTAGAATTAGCGCTGCAGAAAACTGAAAAAGAGTACGGTGCATTTCAGTTGAATCCAACTAAACCGGGCTCAAATGAAAAACGTGTAATCGTCGAAGCTCTCAGTGGTACATATGAAAACTTTTTCTTTAAGTCATCTATCACACCAGAGCTTATCGAATCATTAGCCTATGTTTCTTTTCCTATTGATCGCGGTGTCGTAGGCTACCGAGTAGCTTTTACATCTAAAAAAAACATACCGCTACTGAAAGAAACTAAAACACTAGAGCAGTTAAAACAACTGACTATTTTGCAAGGCGTAGGTTGGTTAGATGCTGAGATATTAGCTCAACAAGGCTTTAAACTCACATTATCTGGTTACTATGATCCGATGTTTAAAATGATAGCCAGAGATAGGGCGCATTTATTTTTACGTGGAATCAATGAGGTGCTTGATGAATGGGAAGCGCATAAACATATTGAAAATCTAGTAGTCGAGGATTCAATAGTAGTTCAGTATCCATTACCTCGCTTTTTCTTTACCAATAAAGCGAACAAAAAGGCTGTCAAACGTATTACCGAAGGGATACTTATTGCATATAATGATGGTTCACTAATCCAATTATGGGAAGAAAAATATCGAACTAGCATTGAATTTGCCAATATTAAAAACCGGCGTATATTTCGCTTAAAGAACCCATTAATTAACGGCATAGACTCCTCATATCAGCAATATAATTTCGATCCTTTAACAGACTAAAACGTATTATCTGCTTAAGACTTTCGCTTATTGCTTGACTATTTTTATATCAAAAATAGCTAAATAACACAGTATTAAATTCTATCTACTGCTGGATGTACATTATTTAAAATCGCTGATGTCTTTCGCCTCTCCAGGTCTCCCAATAAAGTAGCCTTGGGCAATGTCACAGCCCAACCTATTCAATAATCTTAACTGTTCTTCTGTTTCCACTCCCTCAGCTACCACTTGTAACTTTAGTTCGTGACCTAACAAAATGCATGTTTTGACGATGGCCTTGGCTTCTTCATCCACAGTCATTTTAGAAACAAAGCTACGATCAATTTTCAATTCTGTAAATGGAATACGGTGTAGTTGTGATAAGGAAGAGTAGCCAGTACCAAAATCATCAATAGATAAGCCCACACCCTTTAGTCTTAATCTTGTCAGGATATCTAGTGAGGTAACTAACTCTTCCATGAGAGCACTTTCAGTTACTTCTAAGGTAAGCATTGTTGGGTCTAGTAAGTTATCTGCTAATAGTTCAGTAAATTGTTCAGGGAAAATTAAGCTAGTAATATCATGGGCTGAAATATTTACCGAAACATGAATATTAATTCCTTGCTGTTGCCATTGTTGTGTCTGTTTTACTGCCGTTTCGAGCACCCAATGTGTTAATGAAGAAATTAAACCGTATTTTTCAGCTACCGGGATAAATTTATCGGGATAAAGTAGGCCAGCCACAGGATGTTGCCACCTAACTAACGCTTCTACCCCTATTAGCTTTCCACTGTTAACCTCAATTTGAGGTTGGTAATGCAATACCAGCTGGTCATCATTAATCGCCGAATGAAACTCTTCAAAATAAGTTTCATTATTATCAAATGTTGTTGATAATAAATCGCTTGACTCATAACTGTCTTGTTCTTTTACCGTTAACAGTTGTTTGAATAATTCAATATCAATCGGTTTCTCAACATATGAAATAACATCTAAACTACGAGCGCGTGCTAATTTTTCTGCCGAATGTAAAATACCACTATCATGACCACTCATTAGAATCAGTTTTGGTGGTGAAGACATTACAGATAAGCGACGAATCACTTCCACACCATCCATTTCCGGCATTTGTAGATCAAGGATCAGTAACGAGTTTTTTTCAAAGGCATCTACTTGGTCAAAAAAATCATGGCCATTGCTGAAGGCATGAACAGTGTGGCCGGTTACTTCTACAACATCGGTCAATACAGCTAAAAATTCAGGTTCATCATCGATCATATATATAATACGTTGACTCAAATTACTCTCCTAGCTAGCTTTAGAAACTGACTCAATTAAGCTTTTATTAAGCACTTTTTCAGCACCGTCACAATATGGTACATAGGCTTGATCCATCGTTTTAGTGTGTTCGACTAACCAACCATCCAAAAATAACATTAAACCTTTGTGATCTAAAATCCCTTTATCAAACATCTGACTCTTTTCTGTTAATTGCCGCATCAATAAACGATGTACTTGGCGGTGATTGGTTAAACCTGGATAACCACATTCCTCCATAACCTTTTCTTCACGTTCAAAATGAGTCGAAGTTAATAGCGTTAGACGCTGCAAGCAGTTATCCATATCAACTCGGTCTACGAGCAGCATATTATTAATAGTATCAACTAATAGCTTATGATCTTCATCAATATGTTCAATACCGACATTTAATTCCTCAGACCATAACAGTAATGGCTGCTCCAACTGTTGCTTATCATTGGTAGCGACTGTCTCCTTGTGAGATGATTCCCCTAAAACAGTGCGAACTCGTTGTGCTAACTCCCGTTTTGTATATGGCTTTGTAAGCAATTGGCTATCAAGTTTATCTGAGTTATTGTTCGTTATATCCTTGTCGCTATAACCTGATGTGAATAATACCTTCAACTCTGGATGACTATCTAATACTAAATCTGCCAACTCATAACCACTCATCGTTCCCGGCATAACCACATCAGTGAACAGTAATGAAATATCATGGCGTTCAGTTAAATGAAACATGGCTTGCTTACCATTGCTGGCTGACAAAACGTTATAACCTAAAGAGCTAAGATACTCTTTTGCAATTTCTAATAACTCCGTTTCATCATCGACCACTAAGATTGTTTCATTACCCCAAGGTAGTTCATTATTTTTCTCAACATAATCATCACTGGCAGCCTGTACGGAACTAGTTGATTGAGGTAAATAAAGTCTAAACGTAGTTCCAATGCCTTTCTCTGAATAAACATTAATGTAGCCCTTTGAACGCTTCACAAACCCGAATACCATGGCTAGGCCCAAGCCACTGCCCTCACCTTTTGGTTTTGTAGAATAAAAAGGTTCAAAAATTTTATCTATTAAGTCGGCAGCAATACCTTCACCCGAATCAGTCACCGATAGCTGCACATAATCGCCAGGAGAAAGGCCTGATGATTGGGCACAATCAGCTTCATCCAAGCTCACATTATTTGTTTCAATAACAATTCGTCCCCTGCCATCCATCGCATCCCTTGCATTAATAAGAATATTCATCAATGCATCTTCAAAATCTCCAGGGTCTAACTCTGCCAACCATAAGTCTGGTGCAAAATGATGTTCTATAGTCACTTCTGGGGTGACAGAGCGCGCTACTAAGTTTTCCATTTCAGCAATCACCTGATTGATATCAGTAGTGACAACTTGGGCCGGTTGTTTTCGAGAAAAGCCTAATAGTTGCTTGGTTAAGTCTGCAGCACGTAATGCAGATTTTTCAATTGCTTCAACTCGCTTTTTGGCTGGATAGTTATTGGTGACTAAGGGGGCCAATAAACTAATATTTCCTAAAATAATACCTAATATATTATTGAAATCATGAGCAATGCCACCGGTAAGTTGCCCTATAGCTTCCATTTTCTGGCTGCGACGCAGTGCTTGTTCAGCTATTTTTTGATCCGTAATATCACGAATAGTCCCCACTAAATTAAGTTTATCTGTCGTGGGGTTCATAAATGACAATTTGCTGGTTAAGACTGTGCGGATGCCATCTTCAGTCTTCAGTTCTTCCTCAGTGATATCAACATCACTAGAGTTAAAAATTTTATCATCATGAGCCCAATACGCATCGGCTTGTGGTTGGGAAAATAAATCATAATCAGACTTACCCAATAACTCACTGCGCTCTTTACCCAACATCTGACAAAAAGCATCATTTAAAACTATCCAGCGATGTTGTTCATCTTTAACAAATAACGGATCAGCCAGGCTATTAATAACACTACCTAGAAATTCTTTTTCCTGCTCTTGGGTTTCAGCTCTTACATTATGTTCTAATTTCAAAGCATCATTTTGTTTTTTCTTAAGCTGTTTAGTTCTCTCTAAGGCTTTTACTATCACTTGATTAAGCACATCTAAACTTTTGATGGGTTTAACTAAATAGTCATAAGCCCCTAACCTCATCGCTTCAACAGCGTCACCAATATGACCGGCACCGGAAATAACTATAATCAATAGATTAGGCCGTATTAACTTACTCTGTTGGATAACATCAAGACCAGTCATACCAGGCATTCGCAGATCTGTTAACACCAGGTCAATATGTATCTCCTTAATTAAGGCTATACCTTGTTCACCATCTTTAGCCTCAAGCACTATAAAACCGAGGTCTTCTAGTTGATAACATATGCTCTGGCGTACAATTATTTCATCATCAATCACCAAAATAGTTGCAGGCTGATTTAGTTCACTCATATACCGACCCCTTGTTGCCACTTCAAGTATAACGATATTTTTCAATGTTTTATGCGTTTATTAGCCCATATCAAAAATCCATTCAATACAACTCACGACTTCAAGACAATAATCTAACCTCACTATTTACCAAGATCTTTATATTATTAAACTACAAGCTTACAGCTACTCTTTTGGCCCCCCATTGACCTGGTGCTCCCTCAAACACTCCAGCACAAACATAACCGCAATTTATACAACCAGCCTGACTTGTTAACTGCCAATCGCCTAACTGATACCAATCACGTTCAATTAATAAAGCACCGCAGTGTATACACCAAGTGCTATCCGCAGTTTTATCGTGCATATTACCGACATAGACATAGTGAAGACCTTGCTCCATCGCAATGCGTCTTGCATTTAACACTGTCCTAGTCGGGGTTTTACACTTATCTTTCATTTTCCAATCGGGATGAAACACGCTGAAATGAAGAGGCACATCGACACCAAGGTGTTCAACAATCCATTGCGACATAGCTGTTATCTCAGAATCTGAATCATTTTCACCTGAAATCAATAAGGTTGTGAGTTCTAACCAGACATTGGTTTCGTGTTTGATATATTGAATTGTTTCCAATACATTTTGTAAGTGTGAGCCGGTCAACTGATAATAAAACCGTTCGCTGAAGGCTTTTAAATCAACATTAACAGCATCCATATAACGATAGAACTCTGCTCGAGGTTCCGCACAAACATAACCAGCCGTGACCGCAACATTCTTCACGCCATAATCTGTGCATGCTTGAGCGACATCAATGGCATATTCATGAAAAATAACAGGATCGTTATAGGTATAAGCCACACTTCGACACTTTAATTCGCTGGCTTTAGTTGCAATTGATTCAGGACTCGCGTGGATCAATACGGTATCCATTTCACGTGACTTACTAATATCCCAGTTTTGACAGAATTTACATGCCAAATTACAGCCAGCGGTACCAAATGATAATACTGCAGTGCCGGGCAGAAAGTGGTTAAGTGGTTTTTTTTCGATAGGATCAATAGCAAAGCCGCTAGAACGGCCCCAAGTTGTTAAAACTAATTCATTGTCATTATTAGCCCTAACAAAACATAAACCACGTTGACCTTGATGCAACTTACAAAAACGAGGACACAAGTCACATTGCACTCGACCATCGTCAAGTAAATGCCAATATTTAGTTGCCACTGCTTGTGAAAAATCAACCATGCGATCTTCCCTCTTGCAATCCAAATTTTCACGTCCGATACTAGTCTTATTCTACTCCACTCCTTGGAGGTCTGAAATGGTCAACATTCGCCCACCCGCTGTGGCTGGATTATTTTACCCAGCAGAAAATCAGGCTTTATCAGCATTAATAACAGAGCAGTTAGTTGATAGTTCGCTACCAACTCATAAGCAGCCTATTGCCATCATTGCCCCTCATGCTGGTTATATTTATTCAGGCCCCATCGCTGCAACTGCCTTTCAAACGCTTCAAGCACATCGAAATACTATAAAGCGTGTTGTTATCATTGGTCCTTCACACCGATATTATTTCCATGGCTTGGCATTAAGTTCAGCTGATGAATTTGAAACACCACTAGGAACAGTCTCAATCGACAAAACAGCTCAAGAATTATTACTCTCGACAACCGATAGTAAAATCCTCGATCAAGCTCATCAAAACGAACATTGCATCGAAGTGCAACTGCCCTTTTTACAATCTGTTCTAACTGACTTTTCTATCATTCCAATCGTTACCGGTGAAACCTCAGCTGAATCAGTTACTGACGTCATCGAGTTATTTACAACTGATCATGAAAGTTTAATCGTCATCAGTTCAGATTTAAGTCATTATCACGATTATCACAGTGCACAACAAATCGATAAACTGACATCACAATCCATTATTACTCTGGATTACAATTCTATTGATAGTCATCAAGCTTGCGGCCATACCGCGATCAATGGCTTATTGCTAGCCGCAAAAAAACGCATGCTAACGGCTAGTATTTTAGATCAAAGAAATTCAGCTGATACTGCAGGTAATAAAGACAGTGTTGTTGGCTATGGTGCATACTTATTTGAGGCTTAAACTGATGCTAGCAGCCATACACCGACAACAGTTAACCCAACTAGCCAAAGACTCAATTAGTTTTGGTTTAGAGCAGTTTAAACCTATCCCGGTTGACCTCGATTTATTGCCAACAGAATTAGTCAATTATCAAGCAACATTTGTCACTCTAGAACTCCATGAGCAACTTAGAGGCTGTATTGGTGTGCTTGAAGCATATCGTAGCTTAGCAGTAGATATTGCTGAAAATAGCTATGCTGCCGCGTTTGCTGATCCACGGTTTCAACCTGTTAGCCATGATGAAATAGAGCAACTCTCCATCCATATCTCTATTCTAAGTGAGCCAGAACCTCTGCCTATACACTCAGAATCAGAACTCATAACACTGCTACAAACGGGTGTTGACGGCTTAATACTTAAAGACGCTCGACATCAAGCTACATTTCTACCATCAGTATGGCAATCGTTAACTCAACCAAGCGAATTTGTTCGTCAATTAAAATTAAAGGCAGGATTTCCTATCGATTATTGGTCAGATGATATTCGTGCTTTTCGGTATGACACTGAATCATTCTAGTACCGGCTTAATTAAGCCTGCAATATTAACTATTCCTTCTCAAATTCACTATCACAATTCACTGCCATCAAAGAAATATCATCCTCTCCTAATTCTGACGCTAAATGGCTAAGCACTTTATCCTTAATTAAGCTTACTCGTTGACCACTAGAGCTCGATTGAATCAAGGAGACAAGTGAACTTACACCGAATTGCTCCCCAGAAGGATTTTGAGCTTCGATGACACCATCCGTATAGGCAATCAACTCACAGTTTTCTTGCCACTGAAAAATTTCAGTTGTCGTATCAAACTGCTCTTTTGGCAAAATGCTGATAGCCATATGTCGAGATTCAAACTCATGCAGCACTTCGCCCGTTTCACTCACTACTAAAGCGGCAGGAAGCCCACCATTCCAGCACTCGATCATTTTATGCTTAAAATCAATGGAAAATAATGCCGTTGCAACAAACCGATCTGCTGGCAAAATATCTTTCGTTGCCGTATTCATTTCTCTAATAATGCTTGGAATAGTGAAGCCTTTTTCACTCATCGCATGGAATATTCTAGCTACCGCAAGTGTTGGTAACGCCGCAGCCAAACCATGTCCCGCTGAATCAGCAACCATCACATAAAGCTTGCCATCATCAGTCTTGGCAGCAGCAATTAAATCACCGCTGAAATGTTTGGCAGGACAGAGCCAGTAATCAACATGCGAATGCTCTAAATTACTTGCATCTAAAATATTGTCAGCCAAATTTTTCGCTAAAATTTGTTCTTGCTCTAGATCTTGATTCGCTTTTCGCAGTTCTTTCTTGGTCTCAATATTTACCTTTTGCAAACAAATAACTTGTTGCATAGATTTAATTTTTGCTCGTAAGATACTCAAATTAATAGGCTTACTAAGGTAATCATCCGCACCGGACTCTAAGCCATTGATGATATCTTTTTCATCACCTAAGGCACTTAAAATAATAATCGGCACCCAAATATCTGTTTGATGTTGTCTGATTTTATCAATCAGTTCTAAACCATTCATCACCGGCATATTGATATCAGTTAACAATAAATCAGGTGGGTTTTTAATATAGCTTTCGTAGGCTTCTTGGCCATTTTCAGCCACATCGACTCGATGGCCTGTTGTTTGTAAAAACTTTTTTAATAATGCCAAGACACTGCTGTTATCCTCTGCCAGCAAAATTCTCAATGATTCCATGTTCGTCATAATTTAATTACCCATATCGTCGAACGTGTCTAAATGTCTATTTCTAAAAGAAACAACATCGTCTAAAATCCCTGTAAATAAGGTCACTAAATTCGGATCGAAATGCTTACCACTCTGTTCATGTATTAACGCCATTGCATCCTCAATTGACCATGCTTTTTTATAGGGCCGCTCCGAGGTAAGCGCATCAAAGACATCACATAAAGCACATATACGCCCTTCAATTGATATTTCCTCCCCTGCCAATCCATTTGGATAACCACTACCATCCCATTTTTCATGATGTAACAAAGCAATGTTTCTCGCCATCATCATTAACGCAGATTCTCCGCCCGACAACAAATCAGCACCAATGGTTACGTGTGACTGCATGATCTCCCACTCTTCAGCATCTAACTTGCCCGGCTTTAATAAAACACGGTCCGGTATACCTATCTTGCCAATATCATGCATAGGTGCGGCATTTAAAATCATCTCTGTTTCTGTTTCTGATAAACCAGCGGCTTTCGCCAGCATTTGAGAAAACTTACTCATTCTCACAATGTGATTGCCCGTTTCATTATCTTTATATTCAGCTGCACGACCTAGGCGTTGAATAATTTCAAAACGACTATCCGCTAATTCTTGAGTACGTTTTCTTACCGTTTCTTCAAGGTCTTGGTTTTGTTTTTTGACTTGTTTATGTAATAAACGGACTTCTAAAATATTATGAATACGCTGTAAGACTTCAAGTTGGTCAAAAGGCTTGGTTAAAAAATCCTTTGCGCCATTACATAACGCTTTGGCTTTGGTCTCTGCAGCTAGCTCGGCCGTTAATACCAATATTGGCAAATAATCATCACTGATAGACTCTTGTAATTTATCCATCACATCAAAGCCATCCATGTGAGGCATACGTATATCTAGCAACAATAAGTCAACTTCATGTTGCAGATACATACTCACTGCTTGCCGAGAATCTGTTATGCCAACTACATTCTGATAGCCCGCATGTTTAAGCATCTTTTCAAGTAGTGTTACGTTGGGTACTTGGTCATCTACAATTAAAATATTTGCAGCAAGAATTTCCTGCTCGATAGTCATAGATGTGACTTTGTTGTCGTTCATCATTATTCACCTAGTTGCCTACTGACTTCCGCCATTAAAAGTGCGAAGTCCACCGGTTTTGTAATATAGGCATCAAATAAGCCTTCAAATTTTTCTATATCGTGTTTCATTGCCACTGCCGATAAAGCAATGATTGGAATCGATTTGTATAAGTCGTTATTTTTTAATTGTTGTGCGGCTTCATCTCCATTGATTCCAGGTAGGTTTATATCCATAAGAATAATATCAGGCTGTTGCTGTGCGATGCGAATTAAGCCCTCTTCAGCTGATTCTACCACTTCCAATTGCAGTGTTGACTCTCTAGACATAAATGCCTGCATTAATTTTATATTAGCCAGGTTATCTTCAATATAAAGAATACGTTTTATAGGGTGCACTTCGTCGTTAGCTCCATCTTTTTTCACATTATTTTTTAATGAAAATTCATCCGCCAACTGATTTTCCAACTCACCTACTATCGGGAGTTCAAACCAGAAGGTTGAACCCGCACCTTCAACGCTGTTAAAACCTATCTTACCGCCCATGGCATGCACTAGTTTCTGAGTAATTATTAATCCTACTCCAGTACCTTCAATCCCTGAGTTTTCTTTACCTAAACGATTAAAAGCAGTAAACAGCTGGGCTTGTTTTTCTTGAACAATACCATCGCCCATGTCTGTAATACTAATGAGTGCTGAATGGCCTGTGCCCGCGCTGCCATTAATAGTCACTTTTTTGCCACGCGTATTATATTTAATGGCATTACTACATAAATTTAATAGCACTTGCTTAACCCTCATATAATCAGCGTTAAACGTTATTTCATCACAGTCGCTAATTTCAATTTCGATCTCATTAGCTAGTGCTATGCTTTGCAGTAGAGGTAAACACTCTTTAAGTATGTCGGAAAAGACCACATGCTCTACAACCACATCAATATTGCCTGTTTCTATTTTAGCCAGCTCCAATACATCATTAATTAAAGCTAATAAGTGTTGTCCACTATCTAAAATGTGTTGAAGACTATCTTTTTGATCTTCATTTAACGGTGATTTAATATCTTCTTCTAATAATTGTGCAAAACCTAATACCGAATTTAACGGTGTCCGTAACTCGTGGCTCATCGAGGACAAAAAATCAGACTTCGCTTGGTTAGCGGCCTCAGCTTCTCGCTTAGCTTTAACTAGCTCCAGTTCCATTTGTTTTTGTGTATTGATATCAGTATGAATACCAATCATTCTTAAGGGATTATTGTCCGCATCATATGAAACTATTTTGCCTCGCGAAAGCACCCACATCCAACTTCCATTTTTACACTTGAGTCTAAATTCAATCTCGTATCGTGGTAAATTTCCCGCCAAGTAATTTTGTAAGATACTTTGTACGCGAGGCCAGTCTTCAGGATGAACGCTTTGCATCCAAGTCTTTAATGTGGGCGTTAACTCAGTAGCCTCAAAGCCCAACATTTGACAATAAAGTGTTGAAAATTGCACTGCGTTTGTCGACATATCCCAATCCCAAACACCGTCACCTGCACCTTCAATGGCAATACTCAGTCTTTCTTCACTGTCTTTTAATTTAAGTTCAGCCATTTTACGGTGATGAATATTCATTACCGTACCCAACATTTTTAATGGTTTTCCTGAGCTATCACGAGTGACCGCACCGCGCTCCATTAACCAACGAACGCTACCATCAGGCCAAATAACTCGGTGCTCTATTTCGTACGGAGCATCATATTTAATTGTCGCATCAATGGCATTCAATACCATCTGTTTATCATCTGGGTGCAAGATACTTATGAACTTTTCATAACTCGTTTCGACTGAGCCGATATCAAAACCAAATAAGGGGGCAATTCGTTCCGACCAGAACAATTCACCCGTTTCAATATTCCAATCCCAAGTGCCTATATCAGCAGCGACTTGAGAACGTCGAAATCGCTCCTCACTAACTTTAAGCTTTGACTCAGCCTGTTTACGTGTTGATATATCGTGAAAACTAACCAAGACACCAATAAAGTCATTGATTTTATAACGGGGGGTAATCGTTAAGCTAACCGCAAGTCCTTTGCCCATTTTATGAATAAACCAACCTTCACAACATTTTGGATATTCATCTTCCAGGGTTTGCAATATGGGACAGTCTGTTTCGGTAACTAACGTGCCATCTTCATGCTCTCTGTGCACTAATTGAGCTATTTTCTCACCTATCAAAGCGTCAGGTTCATAACCTAACATGACCTGTGCTGATTCATTGATAAAGGTGCAATACCCCTCTTGATCAAGGCCAAAAACACCTTCCCCCATGGAGTTAAGGAGTTCTAAGTGTGTTTGCTCTTGTAATTTAATATCGGAGATATCGGTACGATATGAAACATATTTATAAGGCTTACCTTCTTCATCCATAAAAGGTGTAATCGTAGCTTTAACCCAATATAGCTCACCCGACTTCCTTTTATTACAAAGTTCACCACTCCAGGTTTGCCCTGAAACGATGGTTTGCCACATTTGTTTATAGAATTCTGCTGAATGTTGGCCAGACTTTAATAGCCGATGATTTTGACCTAAAACGTCTTCTCGACTATAGCCGGTAATCGCACAAAAATTATCATTAACGTAAGTAATATTGCCTTTCACGTCAGTTTCACTCACCACCACATGTGCATTTAATGCATCTTGAGTTCGTAAGTATTCATATCCAGATAAAGGTTGATTATGCTTCATTTGCTATAAACCAAGTAAGTCGCCTTGAGCTTTTCCCATCAATTTAGTAACTACACATATCAGAGTTTATAGGATAAATCACATAGGGTAAATTAAGGTCGCTATACATACGCAAAGACAGAGACTGAGGAAGGTTAAATTCAAATTTACTTCATTTAAAAAAGTTCTACCGACTCATCTTCCTCAATGCTCGATTCTTTGTTTACACCTGTCTTACCGAACTGATCAGACATCATCTGTAACACGGTTGCAGTTTGAGACAAATCACCACTGTCCGACATTGTCTGCCGCGCTGATTCAGCCAGTTCATTGGTTGCCTCATTGATTTGATGGATATTTTCGGTCACTTGATGCGCAGCTTGACTTTGGTCATGCGCTGAAGCCGCCATGGCTAAGTTCAATGAGGCAATATCGGCAACTGACTCAGCAATTTCAGTTAAGGATTTATCAGCCACTTGAACTTTCTCAACACTTTTACTGGCTTGAGATTGCCCTAACTTCATCACACTAGTCGCCTGTTGCGTGCTTTTTTGCAGATCCTCAATTTTACTTTTTATCTCTTCGGTAGACATGGTTGTTCGATGAGCCAAAGTGCGAACTTCATCGGCTACTACAGCAAAGCCACGGCCAGCTTCACCAGCACGAGCCGCCTCAATAGCGGCATTTAAGGCCAGTAAATTGGTCTGATCAGCAATCTCGTTAATCATTGCCACTATAGAACCAATACTACGACTATGCTCATCCAAGCCTTGCATCGTATTACCTGCCTGTTCAACATGTTGAGCAAGCTGCTGAATTGAACTTCTCACATCATCGACAACTTGATTACCCTTCTGTGCTTTTTCCAGCGCTGTATTGGCATGGTCAGAGGCATGTTGGGCACTGGTTGCCACCCCTTCTATTGAAGTTGACATCATATCAATTGAACCCGTTATATTGTCAATTTCCTGCACCTGAACTTGAATAGAGTTTGTCGTATAGTCTCTGGCAGATTGTGCTTTTGTTGATGCTTCTGTTAATGAGTTTGCTAAGGTACTCACCTGTAACATCATGCCCTGTAGCTTATCCATAAACTGATTAAACCAATGGGCAATATCCGCCATTTCATCTTTGCTGGTAAGCATTAAACGGGTCGATAAATCACCATCTCCTGTGGCAATATTTTTAAGCATCGTCGTCACCTGTTGGGTTGAAGTATTAATGCTGCGTGACAGTAACAATACGATATACAAGGTGGACAATGACATGATGGTCAACATCGCATAATAAAATAACTGAATGCGAATCATAGATTTTTTGTGCGCGACTAGTGCGTTAGCTTGTTGAAGCTCAGTGGTATTAATTAATGCCAGTAACTGTGGTTCAATATCCGATACAGCCTTTCTAAACACCTCAATACGCGCTAACGCTTCTTTTTCACCCTGAGCTAAACTCAAAAACTTCTCAACATAATCATCAGTTAAAATCTCTATATGCTGCTGTGCTGAATCTAAAATTTCCGATCGGGCTAATAACTGAGTAAAAGTCTGGTGCTCTTGTTGTAAGCGTTCAATGTATTTATCCATTTTACGAGCAATAAAGTCTTTCTCATGGCGACGCATCATTAACAGCGAGTGAGCTAACTTAATTTCACCCTGCTGAGTCAATACAGTCTCAACTTTATGCACCGACTTCCTTAATTCACCTAATAAACCACTGTTATGATCCAGGCCGTTACTTTTTTTAAGGCTAACCACATAATCAAATTCATTCTGATAAATATCTAAGCGGTGGTGAACATTATCGAGCAATGCTAGATAAGCGAGATCAGAAGAAGTAAACGATTCAAGTTTATTAAACTGTTCTTGTAATTCAAGAACAGAAGCATCATGGTTTTTAATATGACTCAAGTCATTTGTTAATAAGAAATCTTTTTCGCCAAGTCGAAGATTGGATAAATTAAAATTAATCGAGTGTACTTGTTCACTAATCTCAGAGTAATATTCATCGGTAAGCTCAACTTGATGAATCAGTGATTGTGTATAGTGATAAGCACCAGCCATAACTAATAAAATAACGGCAATCATTGCCGTTATTAGCATTAACTTTTGGCTAATTTTTAACTTATCAAGCAGTTGCATTACTTATTCTCACTAAAAAAATACTTAGTGATAAATTCAGCAATTTTTAAGCCAGATAGACCAGAAATTAATAAAGAACCATCAACCGGTACTACTTCACTAATGCCATAGTAGCTCTACTTTTTACTTTACCGTTGTCAGTCTCAAATTCCATTAACTTTCTTAGTCCCTGCATTACAGTAATTTGTGGCGAAAAATTCAAGATTTTTTTGCTTCTTTCAGGGTTGCCGATCGACACTCTAATATCGCCCTTACGTGACTTTTTATTTTCTACTGCGACAGCCTTCCCCATCAATGATTGCATCATTAATGCTAGCTTATTAATTGAGATAGCTTCACCAGTGCAAACATTAAATACCATCGGAATAGCGTTAATATTGGTCATTGCACATTTCAGTGCATTAACAGCATCATCAATATAAACAAAGTCTCGTGTCTGCTCACCATCACCATAGATAGTCATTGTTTTTCCAGCTGATAATCTCTCAAAAAATGAAGCAACTACTCCAAAATAGGGTGATAATGGATTCTGTCTAGGGCCATACACATTAAAAAATCGCATGCCGACTGTTGGCACGCCATGCACTAATGTTGCAACACGAGCATGTAACTCTGTTGCTAGATTATCAGCACCGATAGCCGTTAACGGTCGGTATTCAGCTGACTCTTTCAGTGGTATATCAGCATTATCGCCATAAACAGCTGAAGATGAAGCATAGACAACCGGTATTTTGTTTTGTCTTGCAGCATTAAAAACATTAATTGCACCGGTTAAATTAATATTATGCGTTTCCAGCCAATTATCAATCGACTGCTGTATTGAGGCAACAGAAGCCAAGTGATAACAACCATCCATGCCAGCCATACACTGCAACACCATTTCTGTGTCTGTAACATCTCCTATTACAAGCTCACAGCCTTGTTGAATATTAGCTTTACGTCCTGAAGAAAGGTCATCAATAACTCGAACCGTATGTCCCTCACTAATAAGACTATCAACTAGATGCGAGCCTATAAAACCGCAGCCGCCAGTCACTAAATAATTTGCCATGACATTACCCTCATGTGAATCATTATATTTAGGTAATGGCAATCACCATGCCAGCATCAATCGCTTGTTTTTATTGGCTTAAGCTAGGCTACAGCTTCACTTTGCTTCGCAATTTGCAGCTACTGTCTGCTTTGTTTTGCGAAATGCATTACTCGCCCAACTAAGAAGCCCGTAGCTAGTAAAAAGCTACAGGCATTAATCTTGCTGACTTAACTATAAGCAACCGATTAAGTGAGTATCGTTATGTCTAATAAAACATTATGGTTATTGCTAGATAGTCGTCATCCGGGTGGCATAGAAAGTCACGTACTGCAGTTAGCTGAAGGCTTACATCAACATCGGCTTAATATTCAAGTTGTGTTTCTTAATAATTACGGTAATCACCCTCTAAGAAACGCATTGAATAACAAGAAAATCCCCACTTTTTCTCTCAACGGTAAGCTGTCTTCACTATGGTCATTAATACGCCGACAACAACCCGCTCTAATTCATACTCACGGCTATAAAGCCGGTATTTTAGGGCGGTTAATGGCTAAAATTAATGCCATTCCTGTTGTATCTACTTATCATTCAGGTGAGTTACCAGTAGGAAAGTTGCAGATATACGACTTACTCGATAGGTACAGTGCCGTATGGGCATCAAAAGTCTATGTCGTTAGCTCTGAAATTGCTTCTCGTCTTCACGTTAAATCTGAAGTAGCCGATAACTTTGTCTCCACCACCAACCTCACCTCATCCATAGGTCAACAAATTGCCTTTGTCGGCCGAATAAGCATAGAAAAAGGACCAGATATTTTCATTCGTCTTGCCTGCTGTTTCCCCGAAGAACAGTTTCATATTTATGGAACTGGACCAATGGAAGATGAACTGAAACGCATTGCACCTAACAATGTTACTTTTCATGGCCAACAAAATGATATGACCAGAGTTTGGCAAGATATTGGTCTGCTAGTCATGCCGTCTCGTTATGAAGGCCTACCAATGGCAGCCCTAGAAGCTATGGCAAGGAGCATTCCTGTAATTGCATCTGATGTAGGAGCTTTAAACACTTTGATTGCTCATAACCACAACGGTTGGTTAGTTGAACCATTGCAATTAGGACAACTATCTCATCAACTCTTTGAATGGCTAGAAATGGCTGAAAGCAAACAACATACGTTTAAAGTAGAGGCACGAGATACCATCACTGCTCGGTTTTGTGCAGATGTAGTCATTCCTCAATTGATTCGTAATTATCAGCAACTTGCAAACATTTAACGATTACCGTTGCAATCTGCAATGCAAACTCCTATTTGAATGCTCACAATAACGGGATATTAGACAATAAACACACCTTAGACCCTTGATTTATCTCATCTTTTAAATATTGGCCTAGCCTTTGCTCTATTGATTAACTAACAGAGTTCACAAGGCGAAAGAGATGAAACCTAGCCCATCAAATAACAATCAGCCTATTCCTATTCTTTTCACTCACTACGGTGATGAATGGATTAGAGGCAGTGAACGTTGTTTGCTCGACCTACTACAGTTCATCAATCAAGATAAATTTACCCCCATCGTCTGGTGCAATAGTCAGGTTATGTATAAAGCGGTATCAGAGATGGGCTTTAAAACATATCAGTCTGACTTTCCTTTATTACTTGGTTGGAAAAACCCTAAGTTTGCTCTTAAAGCCTATTTCAAATTAATCACCTTTGGTATTCAGCTTGTTCAAAAACACCAGATAAAATTACTTCATGCCAACAGTGCTGCCCCTTGTCAGTTTTTAAACATCGTTGCTCGCTACTGTACTATTCCACTATTGGCACAGCTACATAGTGAATACCCTGTTCGAGACAGAATTACGCTAGGTTTACACCATGCATCACACATAGTGGGCGTCAGTCAGGCTGTTGTTAAACCATTATTAATAGATGGAATTTTCCCCAAAAAAATCAGTGTTATTGCCAATGGGATTAATACTGATAAATTCAAACAAGCACAACCGGTATCGATCAGAAAGCTGTTAAATATAGACAACAATGATTTTGTATTAATAACTGTTGGCTCTCTCATCCATCGCAAAGGATTTGATTTACTGATCAATGCAGTTTATCGACTTGTTAGACAAGCACTGCCAATCCAATTAGTTATTATCGGCATGGGCCCAGAATATCATTCACTACAAGCACTCATTAATAAACTTCATTTACAGAAAAATATTCACTTATTAGCTGAGAGAAATGATGTAGCTGGACTATTAAAAGGCGGCGCTGATTTATTTGTATCTGCAGCTAGAGATGAAGCATTTGGACTCGTCTTTGCTGAAGCTAGTTTAGCCGGTTTGGCTATTGTTGCACCAAATATAGGTGGAATCCCATCAATCGTTATTAGCAATAAAACGGGTATTTTGTATCAGCCTGAAACCCAGGGTGCTTTAGACAGCGCTATCAAAACTTGTTATCAATCACCAAAACATCGCTATCAAATGGCACAGGCAGGGAAACAATATGTACTAGATCATTTTAATATCCAACAAAATGTCGCACAGTTTGAACAAACATACACTCAGCTCATACAAGCTCATTATCAAACTAAACATTGGTATAACAATTGGAATTTCGCCGCAGTTATCCGCTGTGTTTTTACATCAGCGAGCAACTTGTTAAGACATAGATTAGGACATAGTCATGACTAGTCGTTTGCAAGTTCTTGTCCTAGACCCAACAGCATTTACGGGTGGTTCAAAAGTAGCTACGGAGTCAATTCTCAATCTATTATCACCTGAAACTGTTGATATCTTCGTACTGAGTGCAGATTCAAAATCATGGTCTAATCATTCGTATGATTGCTTTCACTTATATGAATTAGGCTTTTTAGCCAATAAAGAACAAGGCATATTTTATTTTATACGCCATCTGTATATCGCCTGTTACTTACTTATTTTTCAGCTTAGATTAGGACGAATAGATTTAGCCATCGGTGCTTCTGGCCCTGGTGTCGATCTCGCTTTGTATATATTAAAACCCATCCTTAGATACCATATTATTCAATTAATTCATGGGCCAGTAGCAGCTTCAAATACCATCGCCCACTGCTTAAATAAAGCCGATCAGATCTACTACTTACAAAGCTGTCTATTTTCATTATTGACCGCTTTATCATTAGCTAAACAAGTAGTTCTTAAACAGCTACCTAACAACTACCATGTATTAGAAAATGGTTTATCAGCTAATAAATGGCCTAAACCTTGTCGGCATCATATTCCTGTTATTTTTTGGTCTGCATCTCTGCTCAAATGGAAAGGTTTAGATATTTTCTTAGACGCTGTTAATTTACTGCCAGTCACACAGCGACCAACAATAAAAATTTGTTATATCAGTCCTAAGAACAGTAAATTGCCATTGATTAAGACGGTTCCAGATATGTTGAATACACATTGGTATCAAACACCTCAAAATATCGATGCCATTCGGTCTAGCTGTAATATCTTTGTTTCAAGCAGTGACAAGGAACCGTTTGGACTCTCTATATTAGAAGCCATGGCTGCGGGTCTCGCTATAGTTATTCCGGCTGATGGTGCTTATTGGGATCAAATACTCGTTGATCAAGTAAATTGCATTAAATATAAGCCTAAAGATCGTCACGATCTTGCAGAAAAAATCCAATTATTAAGCAGCAATATGCAACTGCTAATAAGAGTGAGTCATCAGTCTTTTCAACTGGCACGAAGCTATCGTTCTGAACAGCGGTATGCCCAACTCGTCAACTACATAAATTCTCTAACTACAGATGGAGGCTCTCATGTTTAGTCGTCTACCTGGTGGTGTAAAAAACACCCTGTTATATGGATTCAGTATCGCGCTGATGAAAGGCGTATCACTGATTATGTTGCCTATCTTGGCGTACTTTTTAACGGCAGATGAGTTTGGACGTTTAGAAGTCATTACTAGCTTAGCCGTTATTGGTAGCATCTTAGTGGGGATGGGCTTAGAAGCGACGCTGTTTCGCTTTGCAGGAGAATGCAACGATCTTGAGCAACGTAAACAAATTGCGGCTGAAATTTTTTCGCTAGCCCTTGTTATTGGTTTTGTCTCTGCCGTTGTTAGTTGGTTTATTGCTGAGTTTATAGCACTTCACATGCCTGGTGAGCCCAGTATCTACGAAGTTAGATTAACCTTATTTATTCTATCTTTGGAAGGTGCTATTGCTATCCCACTAGGTTGGTTACGCATGCACGATCGAGTGATGAGTTTTTTCTTTATCACCACTGGCCGAGCACTTCTACAGGCATTGTTAACGGCTTATATGTTGTGGTTAGGTGGCAGCGTAGCAAGTATTCTGGAAGCGAGTTTAATTGCAGCTATCTTAACCGCTAGCATCTTAGTCTACCTACAGCTCAAAGATACTAAACTCAATATTAACCTTGCGAGCATTAAACAATCATTAATTTACAGCATGCCACTAGTGGCAAGTGGTTTTGTTGCCTTTGGCCTTAATGGCTTAGATCGTTGGATCTTAGCTGACTACACGACCCTTACCGATGTCGCCCACTTTGGGGTCGCAGCGAAGTTCTCTCTTGCCGTCATTCTGTTACTGCAACCCTACAATATGTGGTGGACACCCCGACGTTTTATAGTTTTGAATCAACAAAATGGTCAGCAAAAAGTAGCTCGTTTTATCACTATCGGTTTGGTGCTAACACTGATTATTTCAGTATTGGTTGGCTTGGCATCACCGTTATTAATCCATGCCTTATTGCCTGACAATTATGCTATTTCAGCTCAATATGTTGTCGGCATGGTCATTGTCATGGCCTGCAAAGAAATGGCTGACTTAGTCAATATTGGTTGTTTCACAGGCAAAACAACACGTGCTCAATTAGCTATCAATGCCTTTGCTGTTTGTCTTGGCATAGCCGGAATGTTGTATTGGACACCTCAATATGCTGTATGGGGCATCATCTATGGGCTGATCACCGCTCAACTCACTCGGTTGGTTCTGTTTTTCATTATCAGCCAGCACTTCCTACCGTTAGATTATCCTAAAGGCCCTTTATTTTTGCTTACTAGTGTCAGCTTAGCCTTAGTTATTATCAGTGGCTTGTCATCCAATTTATTCATGCAAATTACTAGTATGATGATCAGCACTGGCTTATTAAGTTTTATTGCAGTCCGGTTTAACTTAGTACCTGTATCTATGAGGGTTCGATAATGTCCCTTCAACAGCACAGTCGATTAGCACAGTCACTGTTAGTGCTAACAGCTTGCTTACCGCTGGCTATCACTTGGGTAATTATTCCTCATCCAGCAGTAATCATTGCCATGGGAATGTTGCCATTATTAGTTATATTTGTATTAAAGCAACCTTTTTTGATGGTGCTGTTATTTGTATTATTTTCATTCTTTCGGCTCCATGAAGTCTTCCCACAACTGTATACATTACGCATACCTTTATTATTGTCACTCGCTTCACTCGGGGCATTAATTTGGCATGTAGGATTAACACAAAAAGTACGCCCATATTGGAGCCCTGAACTTAGTCGTGCCAGTCTATTCTTTGTACTCGTCATCCTCAGTATTATATTGGCAAGTAACAAACCTATAGCGATCAGTTATTTCAGTAGCATTTATTGGAAAATAACGGTAATGACCTTTGCTATAGCCTGGTTGGCACAAGCTGAAAAAGACTTTTCCCTATCCTTAAGACTTATTACCTTATCAGGCTTATCAGTCGGCTTAGTCGCACTTTACAACAAGGTAAATGGCATCAGTTTAGTCGAAGGAACTCGAGTCACTATTGGCCGTGATCTAGGCTCAGTGTTGGGCGACCCCAATGATCTATCCTTAGTATTGTTATTCCCCTATTCTTTTTCTTTAGCACTCATGCTGTCAAAAAACATCTCTAAACAAGACCGTTTATTGGGGCTAGTCGCTGCTGTTGTATTAATTATGGCAATCGTTGCCACCCAAAGTCGCGGTGGTTTATTAGGCATACTCGCTGTCAGTGCATCATTCGCATGGCGCCGAGTTAAATCTAAAACTCTGCTAATAAGTTGCGGTGCACTCATACTGCCAATTTTATACGTTGTTGCTGGGATTAGCGGTCGTGAATCTGGTGGTGCTCATGAAGAAGGCATTGATGAATCAGCTATGGGCAGACTGCATGCTTGGGATGCTGCTTTTGATATGGCTTTAGATAACCCATTAAGCGGTGTCGGCATCGACAACTTTTATTACAACTACTTTTTTTACAGTGACTTTTGGGATGGAATGAATCATGCGGTGCACAGCACATGGTTTGGCGTATTAGGTGAAACAGGTTTTGTAGGACTAATCATTTTTCTCTCAATGATATTTGCCGTCATACGTTGTGCAAAAAACACCCTGAATACGGTCAGTAAGCAGTCAAATAGTTACCCAGCGATTATTACTACCATTGCTGAAGGCATTCTGTCAGGCATTATTGGCTTTTGTGTAGCCGGCACCTTTCTTACTCAAGGTTTCACTTGGCCGCTATACATTTTGCTTGCCTTTACCGTAGCACTCTCCCACTTCGTATCAAACTATAAGAGGGCATCATAATGAATAACAAGCAACGATTACACTCATTAGATGGTCTTCGCGCAGCTTCAATTATGCTTGTTTTAGTCGGCCACATTGCCGGCACCGTCAATGCGCCTTCTTGGTTAACACCTTTGCATAACTTAGGTAATTTTGGTGTAAAGATTTTCTTTGTTATCTCAGGTTTTTTGATTACGTTTTTATTGTTAGAAGAGTTGAAACAATACAAATCAATTAGTATCAAAAACTTTTATTTACGACGTTGTTTTCGTATCTTTCCGGCATTTTATTTTTATATTGTCTGCATTGTCATTGCCAATTATTTTGGCTTTATTGAGCTATTTAAAGGTGATATTTTCCACGCCTCTACCTACACCATGAATTATCATCATGAACGCGCATGGGCGTTGAACCACACTTGGTCGCTTGCTGTAGAAGAACAGTTTTATCTACTGTGGCCACTCGCTTTAGTCATCTTAGGTTTAAAGCGTGCCTTATTATGTGCCGCAGCCTTTGTCATCATTGCACCGATCATTCGGGCCGTTATGTGGTTTGTACTTGATGCCCCTCCTTCGGCGATGACTAGAGAGTTTCAAGCCGTTGGCGATGCCTTGGCTTCAGGTTGCTTACTGGCTGTCATCCATCACCGAGGCTGGAACATTCCTAAATGGTTTCAACATATTAGCTTTAGCTTAATTCCAATCTCTTTGTTTGTAATTCCGGTATTACTCTATAAAGTCAGTCCTAGTTTGTTTTATATTTTAGGTCAAAGCTATGTCAACATCGCTGCTGCAGCTATTATCTGGCGGTGTATCTCTGTTGATCACGGTATAGCTTATCGTTGCCTTAATACTAAATTTTCAGTTTGGTTGGGCACATTAAGTTACTCACTGTATCTATGGCAAGAACCTTTCTTGAACTCATGGAGCACAGCTTGGTTTGCAGCATGGCCAATCAACTTAATACTCGCATTTATTTGTGCAGTCATTTCTCTTTATTTAATTGAGCGGCCATGTCTCGCGATCAAACAACGGTATATTAATGTTGATAAGACTTCTAAACCGATACAAACACGCATGACGAGCAGAAGCTAAATAAACCTTTTTTACAGAAGCCATCTTTACTAGCAACAATCTTAGTAAAGGTGGCTTTTTTCTGGTTGTTAGCAACTGATGTCTTTATTTGCATTACGCACAGCATTTTGCAATACATCTACTTTTGCAATCCAACAAAACTGCAATAAAAACACATAACACACTGATTTAATTAAAAATAAAATATTGGCCCACTCTCTGCAATACCTTAACTAAGTTTAAATGTTAAGGAGAAGTATCATGTGTGGAATCTTTGCTGCTATCAACAATTCATCTGTTACTGGAAGTCTTTTAGAAGGTCTTCAAGCCCTCTCCTATCGTGGTTACGACTCTGCTGGTATTGCTGTAATTGGTCAAGATGGTCTAGAACGCCGCCGTGCTGAAGGAAAGTTAGAAAACTTGACTGAAGTGCTTAAAGAATCACCATTAGATGGTGTGGTTGGCATTGCCCATACTCGCTGGGCTACACATGGTGCTCCTACTAAATTAAATGCTCACCCTCATATGACAGCTCAAGTTGCTGTGGCTCACAATGGCATCATTGAAAACTATCAGTCCTTACGCAATGAATTAGAAGCTGAAGGCTATGAGTTCAAGAGTGATACCGATAGTGAAGCGGTTCCTATTTTACTGACTCGTTGCCTAGATAAAGGTATGAGTCACCATCAAGCAATGCGTGAAGTCCATTCTCTGGTTGATGGTAGTTACGCCATCGTCGCCATCTTCAACGACCGTCCTGACATGATGTATGCCACTCGGTTAGGCAGTCCTCTAGTGATTGGACGCAGTGAAGACGGTTTTTATATTGCTTCTGATGCCAATGCGCTAGTCACTCGCTCTGACAAGTTATGTCACTTAGAAGAAGGTGATTTAGCCTGTTTTCACAAAGGTACGCTGAGTATTACCGACCGAGACGATCAAAAAGTAGACCGTGAATTCAAAACCTATGCGGCCAATGATACCGACTCTAGCAAACATGGTTATCGTCATTACATGTTGAAAGAGATTTATGAGCAACCCGATGTTATCAAACGTACCTTGGCTAAATATATTGATCGTAGTCATCGCCAAGCCAAGTTAGCACCACTGCCTTTTAAGCTTGATCAGTTGCAACGGTTAATGATTATTGCCTGTGGCACTTCATCTTATGCTGGCATGGTCGCAAAATACTGGTTTGAACATCATGCAGCATTAAATACTGAAGTTGATATCGCATCGGAAGCGCGCTACCGCCAAGCCCCCGTTAATAAAGACACTGCTTCATTATTTATTTCTCAATCAGGTGAAACTGCCGATACCTTAGCCGCCTTACGTCATGCCAAGCAGCAAGGCCAAGACTGTATCTCGATTGTTAATGTTGATAACACCACAATGACCCGTGAAAGTGATGGCTTATTACGTACTTATGCTGGAGCTGAAATTGGCGTGGCGTCAACTAAAGCATTTACTGGTCAGCTCTGTGTATTACTGCTATTAACACTGCATATGGCGCGTCAAAACGACCAAATAAACCAATTAAAACTACGTAGCACGCTCAACTTGATGTCACATATTCCCGAGCTTATGAACACCGTTCTCTATGACAATGATGACACCATTAAACGTATCTCTAAAAAATTTAAAAATGTGAACAACATGCTGTTCTTAGGTCGCGGCTCAGCTTTCCCATTGGCATTGGAAGGGGCATTAAAGCTAAAAGAAATTAGCTACATCCATGCTGAAGCTTACCCTGCTGGTGAGTTAAAACATGGTCCAATCGCCTTGGTTGATGATGATATGCATATCATCATGATTGCCCCTCCTGGCCCTTTATTTAACAAGTCGCTATCTAACTTACGTGAAGTAACATCACGGGGTGCCAAAGTGATATTAATCAGCAATCAATACGGTGTTGATGCCGCAGCAGACTACATTGATGACGCTATCGTCATGCCTGAAATTGATGAACTGTTCATGCCACTGCTTTATGTATTGCCATTGCAGTTATTGGCTTATCACACAGCAGTGTTGAAAGGCACTGATGTCGATCAGCCTAGAAACTTAGCTAAGTCAGTGACTGTAGAGTAATCATCATGATCTCGCTTAGTCTAAATCAAACCAAGCAATGGCTAAAACACAGTCAACATCCTGTTGCTAGGGTGGTATTTAAACAGCTGAAAGCATTACGCAATCTATCTTTCCCTGCTCCACGTGTAATCACAACTCCTGTTTATTATGGCTACTGCGCTGTCCATGCATTTTTGACAACCTTCATGCGTATTGTTTGGTGGACTCCGTTATTTAAAGGTCGTCTTGAACACTGTGGCCGTAACCTTTATTTATACGGTGGCCTGCCTTATATCAGTGGCCCTGTTGATATCGAAATAGGTAACAATTGTCGTGTATCAGGTCATAGCACCATTAGTGGTCGTAGTTGTGCTAGCCAACCCACCATATTAACCATTGGCAACAATGTTGATATTGGCTGGATGACTACCATTGCCGTTGGTAGAAAGGTCATTATTGGTAATAACGTTCGCATTGCTGGACGTGCTTTATTAGCCGGTTACCCAGGTCATCCTTTAGATGCCAAATCACGCGCTGAAGGCTTACCTGAAACGGATGATCAAGTTGGCGATATCGTACTTGAAGATGATGTGTGGTTAGCAACCGGCGTATCAGTAATGGCTGGTGTGCATATTGGTAATAGCACCATTGTTGCTGCCGGTAGTGTCGTTACCCATGACTTGCCTGCTAATGTTTTAAGTGGTGGCATTCCAGCTAAGGTTATCTATAAATTAGATGACCCTGCTGTTCACCACCCTAAAAATGGAGGACAGCAAAATGACATCTGATCTCCTCGTATTTGGTGAAGACTGGGGTGCCTTACCTAGCAGCACTCAGCATCTCATTTCACAAATAGCACAGATGCGTAACACCATTTGGGTGAACTCAATCGGTTTACGTCGTCCACGTATCAGTATTCATGATATGAAACGTATTTGGAACAAAGTCACGGCAACTCAACAAGTGACGGGCAGTGAAGTAGTATTACCAAGTCAGAATTTTCATATTCTGAATCCAATCACTATTCCAGCACCTAAATACCAGTTAGAACGTAACCTAGCTTCAAAATTGCTACTTGCTCAGTTATTACCATTAATCGCACAACACGATCTAAACGCACCAATATTATGGACATCGTTACCCACAGCGGTTGATATGGTTGATGGCATTAATCATCGTGCACTTGTTTACTACTGTGGTGATGATTTTTCAGGGCTTGCTGGCGTTGATCATGAAACTATTCTAGAACATGAACAAAAGCTAGTTGCAAAAGCAGACCTCATTATTGCGGCGAGTGAGGTATTAGCTACTCGCTTCCCAGCAGATAAAACACGTGTACTCACTCATGGTGTTAATTATCCATTATTTGCAACACCCACCAGCAGAGCACATGACCTCATCGATGACGGTCGTCCTACTGCAGGCTTCTATGGCAGTATTTCTGAATGGTTAGATTTAGATTTATTACAACAAGTCATCCAACGTTTACCACACTGGAATTTTGTTTTTATTGGCAAAGTGGTCGTTGATGTCAGTCAGTTGGAAAACTTAGGAAATGTCACTTTTTTAGGTGAACGTGACCATCATCAATTGCCTAGTTATTCACAACATTGGACTGCATCATTATTACCGTTTGTTGATAACCGTCAGATCCAAAACTGTAACCCATTAAAACTACGTGAATACCTAGCTGCTGGCAGACCCATTATCAGCACACCGTTTCCAGCACTTGCTCCATATAAGCAACATATCAGCATCGTTAATAACGTCGATGAAATGGTACACGGCTTGCTCGAGTCAGAATCAAAACCCACTAACCATCAGCAGCAATGTGCGGTTATTGATCAAACTTGGTCAGCACAGGCAGATAAATTAATCAGCTGGTTGGAAGCATTATGAACCCTATTACCTACAAAGCATTCCATATTTTATCTGGTGCATGGCGTCGTCGGTATGTGATTGCTTTGCCTATTATCATCTTGCCTATTTTAGGCTTAATGATTGGTGCATTTAGTCCCAAGCATTACTCATCACATACCAGTATGTTGGTTCAAGAAACCGCCAAAATGAATCCTTTTTTAGAAGATTTAGCCGTTTCTTCTATGTTGAAAGAACGGATGGCTGCATTACAAACCTTATTACATAGTCGCCATATTTTAGGTGCGGTGGCTGAAGAACGGGGTTATGTAAATGAGCACACTACAGCAGAACAATATGATGAAATTATTATTAAGTTATCAAAAGATCTGTCCGTTAAATTAGCCGGTAAAGATCTAATACGCATCGATTTAAAATCAACACAAGCTCAAGGTATGCGTGAAACATTAGAAACGGTCAGTCGCCATTTCATCGAGCAATTATTAGCTCCAGAGCGCTCATCAATGAAAGACTCTAGCTACTTCTTAGCAGAGCAACTAGAACGTCGCCGCCTTGATCTAGATGGTTCAGAACGTACATTGGCTGAGTTTAAAGATGAACACAATGCAGAATTACCCGAATTACATTTAGCCAATGTCACTCGTCTAGCACAATTAAAACAACGCTTATCTGAACGCCAAGCAGAGTTAGCTGGTGCCAGTAAAAGTCTAGGTAGCTTGGATAGCCAACTATCAAGAACCAACCCTGTTGTCGGAAAAATTGAAGAACAAATCGTATTACTTCGTGGTGACTTAGCCTTACTAAAAGCACGTTACACCGATCATCACAGCAAAGTGCAGGCCGCTATGCGTGAGTTGACTCGTTTAGAAGACGAACGTCAGCATGTCTTTGTTAACAGCGAACACCTTATTAATACCGAGCAATTGTGGGATATCGCCACCAGCAGGTCCATGAATCTCGATAGTGAATTTCAACCTTTGCTTATTTCACAGTTAAAAAACCTACAATCAGCGCAAAGCAAAGTCGAAGCATTAAAAGAAGAAACACTTAGCTTACAAAAGATGGTTGATGAATTAAAACAACAAACCGAAGACTATGGCCAACATGAACGTGAATTAACACGCCTTGATCGTGATTTAGAGGTGAAACGTGAGTTATATAAAGACTTATTACATCGTCATGAAATGGCTCGTGTCACTGGTTCACTTAGTATTTTTGAACAAGAAAAACGAATCAAAGTAATAGATGTGCCCTATACCCCTGTGGTGCCATCAAACCTACCATTAGCGTTATTTGTCATTGCCGGCTTCGTTGGCGGCTGCTTTTTAGGCTGCGGTATTGCTGTGGTCTTAGAACTTACCGACACTACATTACGCCGTCGTGACCAATTAGAAGCCTTAACAAACTTACCGGTGATTAGCCGTATTCCGCCAATCGCTAACAATTCGGAGGACGTATTATGTCAACTGTAATCCATGTGGTTCAACACCTACGTCCTGGCGGCATAGAAACAATGGCGCTGGATTTAGTCAACTTTAGTCAACAAGATGAAAATGCCTTCATCATTAGCCTAGAAGGTAATAAAGAACAAGCTCTAGAAGAATGGCCTCGACTAAAACTGTATGGCGAACACCTTATTTTTATGAATAAGCAAAGTGGTTTCACGCCACTATTAATTGCCAAGATGGCTTATTTACTACTGAGTCTAAAAGCAAATGTGGTGCATACCCATCATATTGGTCCACTTATTTACGGTGGCTTAGCTGCCCGATTTACTGGCGTTAAATGCCTTATTCATACCGAACATGATGCCTGGCATCTCGATGATAAACATCGTCGTGACTTACAAAAAACCATGCTTAATATTATCCGTCCTACCTTAGTGGCTGATGCACTCGCGGTTGCAGAAAACATTAAATATTATCTCGATACCGATTCGGTTAAAGTGATCCCCAATGGTATTGATACCAATCGTTTTGTACCAGGTAATCAACAAGAAGCACGAGACTATTTATCTCTACCAGCACAAGTAAGACTGATTGGCTGCAGTGGTCGACTTGAACGTGTCAAAGGCCAACACATACTTATCGATGCGCTACGCCGGTTGCCAAATGATGTACATCTTGCCCTTGCTGGTTGTGGCAGCTTGGAATCAGCCCTACACCAACAGGTTTATCACCATGGTTTAGCTGAGCGCGTTCATTTCTTAGGCCGTATTGATGATATGCCAAGTTTCTATCAGTCATTAGATATTTTTTGCCTGCCGTCACTCAATGAAGGCTTACCGTTATCACCTATGGAAGCACAAGCATGCGGCATTCCCTCTTTGGTTACAGATGTGGGCGGTTCAAAAGAAACCTTATGCATTCATAGTGGTGAAACCGTACCGGCTGGTGACATAACAAAAATGGCCAAATCATTAACCAAAATGCTTAATAAACATTATGTTATCAGCCCTAGAGACTTTATCCTTCATCATGGCAATGTTCGATTAATGGCTGATCGTTATGCCCAACTAAGAAACGCTGGGGTATAACATGATTGAATCAATCCTAATCATCATCACTAGCCTCAGTATATTGTTAGTTATCTATCACCACATTGGTTACCCAATGATTTTGAAGTTGATACAAAGAAAACTGCATCAACACTCAGAATTGGCCATGGCTGAAAGACATTACGCCTCATCTGATAATGACAAACAGTTACCTAGTTTAACGTTGATTGTTCCAGCGTATAACGAACAACAATGGATAGCCGATAAGATTTATAACTGTACGGCGATTGATTACCCTGCCGATAGGTTAACGATCATCATCGCTTGTGATGGCTGTACTGATAATACCGTTGGCATTGCTCATTACACACTGACTAAACCTGCCTGCCAGGATCTGAATATTGAAGTCAGAGACTTCTCTGAAAATCGCGGAAAAGTGGCAGTATTAAATGATGTTATTAATAGTGTTAACTCTGACTTAGTTGCGCTTAGTGATGTCTCAGCACTGATTTCTTTAGATGCTTTTTTAATTGCGGCAACTCAGTTCAAAACCAAGAAGTTAGGTGTTATCAATAGTCATTACTGTTTATTAGACCCGGGCTCTGTTGGTGAAGCAAACTACTGGAACTATCAAAGTAAAATAAAACTAGCAGAATCAGAGCTTGGCTCAACTCTAGGTGCTCACGGTGCCTTATATATCTTCAGACGTGAATTATTTACTCCTCTTGCTGCTGACACCATCAACGATGACTTTATCCTGCCAATGACTATCGTTGCTGGAGGTTACGTGGCCAAACAAGATAATCGCATTGTTGCTGTTGAACTAGAACAAGCTAATAGCAGTATGGATTGGCAGCGTCGAGTACGTATCGCTACAGGCAACATGCAACAAGTTTTACGTTTAAAAAACATGCTGCATCCACATTATGGAGGCATTGCCTTTAACTTTGCCTCAGGTAAAGCATTACGCGTATTGATGCCCTTTTTAATGCTGATATCACTTATTGGCAGCATTATGCTTGCGCCTTACCACCTAGCATTTGTATTACTCGCTGGCGTGCAGATCTTGCTTTATGTACTAGCCGGCTTGCAATTAACTGTGATGACTCAGAGCGATAACAAACTACTCAAAGTATTAGCCTATCTTGTCAGCGGTCACCTTGCCGGTTTAGTAGGTGCTTTAAGTTACTTATTCACTGATACAAAAACACCGTGGAAACCTGTGTATTCCACAACACAATCTAAGGAGAATGATCATGAACACTAATTTTGATATTGACCCTTCTACTAGCATTGCTAAACGTGGTTTTGATATTTGCTTTGCCAGCATGGCACTTATTGTTTGTTTACCTTTGTTACCACTGATTGCTTTAGCTATTAAACTAAGCTCTACAGGCCCAGTATTTTTTAAACAACTTCGTGTAGGTCGTTCACTACCTGATCGAGTGGTATTATTTGAAATGATTAAATTCCGCACAATGGTTATTGATGCTGAAAAAGATACCGGTGCAACTTGGGCAACTAAGCAAGATCCACGTATCACAGCTATTGGCCGTTTTCTTCGTAAAACTAGACTAGATGAGTTGCCACAATTCATTAATGTTATCAAAGGTGAAATGTCATTAATTGGTCCTCGGCCAGAACGTCCTGGCTTTTACCAAAAGCTTGAAACAGCCATTCCATTTTTTACTGAACGTACTTACGGTGTCACTCCAGGTATTACCGGTCTTGCCCAAGTAAACCAAGGTTACGATACCAGCATCGAAGATGTACGTAGCAAAGTCTGTTATGACCATTGCTACTCACTTGCCCTAGCTAATCCTTGTTCTTGGGTTCGGATGGATTTAAATATTATTCTTCGCACCATCGTTGTCTGTGTGATGGGCAGAGGACAATAGATGGTCAGATCTTGTTTGTGAAATTACAAACCAATTAAAGCAACCTTCAATTTTTGTTTTGCAAAATGTATTGCAAACTGCGAAAAAGGCATGATTTCAAAAAGTGGACAAAACAGGCTAAAACAATATAACCAACTGATATAAAACAGTATTAATATTTAATTATTGGCTGGCACACTCCCTGCAACATTGCTAGTAAGTCTTTAGCAACAGCGGGAGTTAGTCATGAACATTGAATATTTAAACGCCGAAAACAATGCGATTCATATTAAATTAACCGGTGAAATGGATGCCCATGGCTGTAGTCAGATTGGCAGTGAGTTAGAACGACTCATCGATGCGACTATAGTCCAACATATTTCATTAGATATTAATGATGTCAGCTTTCTTGATTCATCCGGTGTCGGCGTCATTGTATTTCTATTCAAACGACTCAAATCCTCAGGTGGTTCACTGGAAATAAACAATGTAAATGGTCAACCCAAAGAATTGATCAAGTTACTTCGTGTGGCCAGTGTGATTCCCGTACGTTTCAAATAACGTCGTCTATCATTGAGGATAAGGTCATGAATAAGTTAACCATTGCATTCATCGTTGCCAGCAATCTCAGCCTCTCGGCTTGTGTCACCTGGCCAACACTAGGTTCTGGCGGCGCAGCTGAGCAAAGCATCAACAGTCGAGCCAACCTTTCAACAGCAGAAATGACACCTGAAAAAGGCTTGTTGTTTGAGTTTGAATTAGCCAAACAACATTTAGATGTCATGGTACTTGAAGGGGCTGAATACTGTTTTCCAGCTACGGTAGTGCAAGCACGTCATCGCCAAAATAGAATCATTCGTGAACTGCATGGTGGCCTTGAAATAGATGCGGCCAATGACCTTATCATTCAACGCAAACTATTAAGTCGTCTTGAGCAACAGCTTGATTATGTTGCTCAACATAAAGTGTGCACACCACCTGCTGATGACAGTTTGTGGCAGGCGGAAAAAGATATCGAGAAGATCAGTCACTTATTTAATAGCGGCCAACAATTTGAAACAAACTCTGATGTATTGACTGACAGCTATACCGGACAATTAGCTCAAGCGAGCTTTTTACTAAGAGAGCTGGCCGGATTTGAAGTCCACATCACGGGTCATTCTGCCGATATCAATCAACCGCCTAGTCTGTCTCTTGAACGAGCCAAAATGATTCAACGCTATCTGCAAATATTTGGCATTGCACCGTCATTAATAACAATTGCGGCGGTTGATAACCAAAGTCCGTTATTTCAACAACAGGATATCCAGCAACAACAAACTCAACGCCGCGTCAGTATCGAGTTAGTCGAACTGTCAGCTCAGGTAAACAAGGAAGGAGTATAAGTCATGTTTTTTACAAAATACTTTGTACTATTCGCGATTATATTCACCTTCTACAGCAATAATAGTCAGGCTAACGACTATCAAGTTCAAGTAGGTGATTTAATTAAAATCACTTTGTCAGGAGAACAGTCACTGGAAGAACCATTTGAAGTGGATCGCCTTGGTCGACTTATGTTGCCAGAAATTGGTTCAGTTCAAGTAGCTGGTTTAGCTGAATCAGAAATGGCATCTCATGTCAGTCAAATGCTGAGCAAAGCGTTTCGAGATTTAAGCCAAATTGAAATCTATGTATTTAAAAAGCAAATGCTGATCTCAGTGCAAGGTTACGTTAATGACCCCGGTGAATACATCATGCCGGCCAACGCTTCAGTGCAAACAGCCTTGCATGCAGCCGGTGGGTTACGAGCGGGAGCCCAACTCAATAGAATGCAATTGAAAAACAGTGCCTCTATCAAAATATTTAACTATAAAAACTATTTAGATAGTGGTGATGACACGCTATTGCCCCAACTACATTCTCTAGATGAAATCTTTGTACCTGCCTCACCAATGATAGGTAATGTGGAAGTCGACTTTGACCCTGCAAAAGTAGCTAACTCAGGCGATGCAGCAGAAGGCCGTAACGCTATCAAGGTATTTGGTGAGGTAAACAGCCCTGGTAGCTTTTCATTTAAAGCCGATATGAACTTAGTCGACTTATTGATGCGTGCCGGTGGTGTCACCCGCTACGCTGGCGTAGAGCAAATTCGAGTGATCACTCAAGGCGAACCGACGCTATTTAACCTAAAACAATATTTAGACTCTGGTAATGCTAGCCTACTGCCACAAATAGAAGTCGGCAGTACTATTTTTGTCCCATTCCAAGAAGAAGAAGTTAAAACCGGTGCCAATATGGTTTACGTGATGGGTGAAGTGGCTAAGCCAGGCGCTTATGAAAGTCAAAAAGATGCCAGTTTTATGGATATTTTAGCTAACTCAGGCGGACCGACTCGCTATGCCGAATCACGTCAAATTAGAATCATCAAAGCCAATGGCAGCGTGGTACCGTTTGATTTAGCCGGCTATACCGAAGGGACTATTCCAGGTAGACCACCAGCAGTTGTACCGGGTGATGCGATTTTTGTTCCTGAAAAAACCGATATGAATGAAAAATCATGGTTAAAGATCACACCCAACCGTGCCGTTCGCGTATTGGGCGAAGTTAAACGTCCTAGCCGAGTTGAATGGGCTGATGAAATGTCATTATTAGACTTACTTGCTCATGTCGGTGGCCCTACTTCTCGAGCTGATACCAGTAATATTGAAATAGTCACCCCGCTTACAAACGGCAAAACTAAAAAATATAACTTTAACCTCGATAAGTTTATTAAAGCAGGCCACAGTGATGCACAACTACCCTTAGTTCGAGCCGGTTCAACCATTCGCATCCATGATTTGCCACAAGATCCACGCGATAACAAATCACAATGGGTCAGACAATCTTCAGAAAAATCGATTTATATCTTTGGCCAAGTCGGTGCTCCTGGTCGTTATATGTTTACCGAAGACTTGAACTTCTTAGATATTTTAGCGGCTGCCGATGGCCCAAATGCCAATGCCGACATCCACAATATTCGTGTCACTCATCGTAATGGTGACTATGCCAAAGTCAGTAAATTAAACTTATCACTCTACTTTGAAACCGGTGATGAAAGCTTAATTCCTGATGTGAAAATGGGCGATACCATTTATATTCCTGAAAAAGACCGATCTTGGTTAGATCAATCTAAAGAAAGTACTATTCGAGTACTCGGTGCAGTTAATAGCCCAGGACGTTACCGTTTTGACGATAGTATGACTATCTTAGACTTGTTAGCTGAGGCCGGTGGCCCTAGCAATATTGCCCTGGTCGATAAGATTGTGGTGGTCAATACGTCATGTTGTATCGATCAAGCTCGCACCTTTGATTTAGCAGAGTTTAGCCGTACCGCTAAGTTCAGCATGCTACCGGTGATCCGTAATGGCGATACTGTCTACATTCCTAATAAAAGTGACAGTAACCTAGCTAAATTCCGTGCTGGCTTACGCGATACCTTCGAAATGATTTCATTAGGTACATTAATAGGATTATTTTAAATGTATATACCTGCTACTAGCGTTGAAATTGATCGTATCTACTCACAGATAGCCTCTCAAGGTATGCGTAGTATAGCGATCACAGCAGCCAACTCGGGCGAAGGTGTAAGCTCAGTTGCAGTCGCACTTGCTCAACGTAATTTATTAGCAGGTAAATCAACCTTACTAGTCGACTTAAACCTTTACCATCCTAATTTTCAACATGTACTCGACTTAGAAAAATTAGAGACGACTGATGCCAGCCTAGAACAACCAGAGTTAATTAGCTTTGAGCAAAGCTCTATTGTTCTGACAGGCATTGCAGCACCAACGCGACGTGAAGTTATTCTCAAGTTACGCCAACAAGCTGTTATCGAGCAATGCATTGCCAAATGGCTAGAAACATTTGATACCGTGATTATTGATACCTCGCCGCTCAACAGAGTCAATGCTAATAATATTCCGCCTGAACGGGTAGCTGCAGCCTGTGACAGTTGTTTAATGGTGGTATTAGCAGGCAATAGCACTGAGTCTATGATTGATAGTGCAATCGACAAACTCAATACCTCATCGGCTAATATTCTAGGTTGTGTATTTAATGATAGAGACAACCCAACATTAAAGAATGAACTGATACGAGAAACCAAGCGCCTCCATCCTAAGCTCGCTAAACTCGGTAATTTTTTAGAAGAGTGGATTCATAAAAACCGTTTATTGTCATTGGATATCTAATCACTATGAAACGACTATTATTTAAAGCTAGTAAACAAGCAGAGCTGAATAACATCAGTGAGCTACGACAAGCGCTAAACGCTGCGATCGCATTTTGTATCACTGATAAGACAACCCAACAACACATCTTGTTATGTCTATCAGAGGCTTTAACCAATTTAGTTCAACATAATTCACCCCGCCAGCTTGTTATTAACTTTTATCAAGATAGTCACCGGTGGTGGCTTACTATAAAAGATGATGGCCACGCTTGGGACCCTAGCCTGCATCTCTCGACATTAAGCCAATCGACACTAACCACTAATGAAGGTGGTCGCGGCGTGGCACTGATGACAGAATTAAGTGAGAAAATGTATTACCAAGCTAACCAGCAAGGCAGTAACTTATTAAGCCTGTGCTGGCAAAGACCTGCCAAACAAACCAAGCCAGCGCTGTTAATTGTTGAAGATGATATTAGCCTGTGTCGCTTATACAGTGCTTACTTACAACATGACTACACACTCTTTATGGCTCAAGATGGCTTCGATGCCTTAGACATAATCAATGAGCAAACTATTGATCTGATTATTTCTGATATAGAAATGCCTAGAATGTCAGGACTCGAGTTACGAGAAAAATTATTACAGCAAAAACAAACCTCAACCACACCGTTTATTTTCTTAACCGCTCATGATCAAGACCTGCTCAAGCAGCAAACTTCTGAAATGGGTGTCGATGATTTTTTAGTTAAACCGATTACTAAAAACGACCTCACTGTCACCGTAAATCGTGTTCTGCAACGTTCACAGCAAGTATTTCAGCAATTAACTAATCGTATTGAGCAACAAATAACATCGGTATTAGCACCTAGCTTACCCGGCCAGTCACATGGTTGGAAGTTAGCTGTTGCCAGTAGAAATACCGGCTTTGGTGGTGGTGATTTATTGTTAAAACATCGTAATGAAAACAGTTTAAGTCTGATGATAGCTGACATCATGGGCCATGATGATAGTGCCAAATTTTTTGCTTATGCTTATGCCGGTTACTTACACGGTTTAATGAATGGCATTGACGATAAGCTCACCCCTGCTTATCTATTACAGCAACTATCTGATAATGCATTAAGAGATAAACTGTTATCAAAAGTAACCTTAACCAGCTGTGTTGCTTCGCTACAACCGCAAGGCCAACTGACCCTTGCCTGTGCTGGCCACCCCCAGCCATTGCATATAACACCTGCCGGTATTAATTATGTTGATGTCGGTGGCGTATTACCTGGGCTTATTGATGATACACAATATCAACAACATCAAATGACAGTGAAGTCAGGTGAGCGTATTGCTCTGTATACCGATGGTTTATTTGAATCAGCAGTGGATGAAGCCGCCCGTAACGATCTAGAACAACAAGTAACCAAATTACTACATGACAGCTTAAACCTCGAACTGAATACTGCGTTGGATAATGTGATGGCACTGTTTGATCAACTCACAGCCAACCAAGCACGAGATGATGTCATGCTGATATTAATGGAAGTAAGCAGCTAAGTTTTCGACGATGACTCTGCTTGTTCAGTTTCCATATAAAACTCGTCCATGTGTTTTAACTTTAACAATAAGCCTAGACGTAAACCCAGTAGTTCGGTGACGAGTGGTTTTTGCAAATAATCGCTAGCCCCATTATTAAGCACTAAGCGAATGGTTGATAACTCATGATTGCCACTAATCACAACCACTGGGATTTGATGAGTTAACGCATGTTTAGAAACAAATTCACAACCCAACATGCCATTGCCATCAGGTAAGTTAAGATCCATCAGGATCAAATCAATTTCTGGAGTTTCATCAGGATTAGTCAGCTGTAGGTGGGTCATCCCTTCAGCCAAAGTGGAAGCAATAATAACAGTCTCTACCCCCAATTTTTCTAGCATTAACGTCGTCAATTTTTGGAATGGTTCCGAATCATCAATTAATAATATTCGGGTACCTGCAAAGTATTTTTTTACATCATCGACTAACAACATTACCGCTACTCCTCCATTAATATCAGTACTTATGACCTAACATAGTATGTAAACTTAGCCACAACAACAGAATTGCATAAAATGATTTAAAAATAAACGGCTATGCTATGTTTTAATTAAACTACATTAATTATTTACAGCCACTAAACATCGTTTGTACAATGGATTCATAGCTACAACACGTAGATAAAGCGAAATCAAATGAGGTAAAGGATGTTGTTTGAATTTTCAGCCAGTCACAAAAAAGTACTCGTCATTGATGACGATGCTAGCCTACAACGCCAGATCCGTTTTCACCTTGAACACAAACACGACAAAATCAATGTTGTACAGGCATTGGATGGTCAAGCAGGCCTTGACCATGCGTTCAGCCATAAACCCGATTTAATTATCTTAGATTGGGTACTACCAGATATTCAAGGACCTGAAATCTTAGTTCAGCTTAAACAGCATAAAAAAACAAAAAACACGCCCGTTTTAATGTTGTCAGGCAATCATAATATTGGAGATATTGAGGACATGTTCTCGCTCAAAGCCGAATGTTATATAACCAAGCCATTCACGTTACAAAATTTAGGTGAAAAAGTAGTCGAACTATTAAGTTAAACAATAACTGTTACGCCATGGAATTTAGAGGTGACATCATGAAAAGATATACATTTGTTCTATTTGTTATTGCACTAATTACTAGTCAACAAAGTCTTGCTGATATTGCACTTAAATTTGGTATTTATACCTCTGACAAACCGACCACCATGGTCACTACTTTTCGGCCTATTCTGAATACGTTGGAACAAAAACTAACAACCAAACTAGGTGAGCCCGTCACCATCAGCATGCAAGTATCAAAAAACTATGTCGATGGCATCAATAACTTAGTTAACGCCGATGTCGACTTTGCCCGTATGGGCCCCGCCTCCTACATCATTAGTAAAGACAGTAACCCTGATCTTCAATTGCTGGTGATGGAAAATAAAAAAGGTAGCAAAACTTTTTATGGCGTTATTTGTGTTCATCAAGACAGTGATATTAAAACCATCGACCAGCTGAAAGGTCACTCCTTTGCTTTTGGTAATGAAAACTCCACCATTGGTCGCTACTTATCTCAACTAATGCTTTCCGAGCATGGGGTGACATCAAGTCAACTTTCTAAATATGAATATCTCCACCGCCATGATCGAGTCGGTACTGCAGTCGGTTCTGGTAACTATGATGCCGGCGCTTTAAAAGAAAGTACTTTTAAGAAGCTGCAAGATAAAGGGGTCAAAATTAAAGAACTTGCTCGCTTTCCTAATGTGACTAAACCTTGGATTGCCAGCCATCGTTTAGAGTCCAGAGTTGTCGAGGCATTACAATCCTCTTTACTAGAAATTGACTCACCGGAAGTATTAAAAAAGCTAAAAAAACAAGGTTTTTTCCTAGCCAAAGATAGTGACTACGACCGTATTCGTGAAGCTTTAGAAAAAAATGCTCAATTCTTTCAAATTCAAGAGTAAATAATTGCTGCCTATGAGATTACCTTCCGTTAAATCTCTTAAACATTGGCCGCTGTGGCTACAGCTCATCCTTTCGCTGGTGACAGCGTTATTCTTGGTGAATATGGTAACCGCGCCATTAACCAGAAATATGATCAGTGACTTTGAGTTTCAAGCCTTTTCAGAACAAAGTAAACGTTCTTATGCGCTACTTGCTGCCACCGCTATTGATGCTGTCATCACTGAAGATATTCCACTGTTATCAACCATTGCCGAACAATCATTACAGCATGCACCCAATATGGTTGGTCTATATATCAAAAACGAACAAGCACAATTATTAGTTCAGCAGTTTAGAGATGTTGACGTGACACCTCGGTTTATCCGGACCTATGACTACCCTATTAAGTTTGAAGGCGAGCAATTTGGCACCATTACCATTTTGTGGAACACTCAAGAAATTGAAGCAAAAATTAATCATCATGCCGATAAGGTTGAGCAAGTTATTTCCACCATACTGCTAGTATTAACAGGTTTATTTTTAATTCTTATCAACTGGTTAACCGTACAACCTATTCGTCGTATCACTCAACATTTGACCAGCCTTTCTAGCGACAATGCCTTACCCCCCATCCACTCCTCTTCAGTTGCGAGTGATGAAATGTTGTTATTAGCTAACTCAGCAAATGATTTGCATACACTGATGGAACAGCGTGACTTACGTGAGCAAGAACTAAAAACCACGCTAGTTATTTCACGTAATAACTATGCCAAAAACAAAGCCATTTTAGCGTCATCTTTAGACAGCATCATTAGCTTTGATGAACTGAGTAATGTCATTGATTATAACCAAGCCGCTTATCAGGCTTTTGGCTGGCAAGCTGAAGAGGTTGTTGGTAAGTCTATCGTCGACTTTATTGTGCCTACCGAAATGCGAGCCTCGTATATAGAAAATATGCAACGCTACCTTAAATCCGGTAAAGATGACATTTTAGGCCAACGTATTGAACTACTAGCCATACATAAAGAGGGTCACAGCTTCCCTATAGAGTTTTCTATTGCCAAAATTGATGCTACAGATCCGCTGATCTTTGTAGCATTTATTCGCGACATCAGTTCACAAAAAGAACACGAGTTGACTCTAAAACAAGCCAAGTACGATGCTGAATCTGCCAATCGTGCTAAGTCAGGCTTTCTTGCTGCTATGAGTCATGAGATTCGCACGCCAATGAATGCGGTATTAGGTATTTTAGGGCTACTGCGTGATACCGAGCTTAATAGAGAGCAACAGCACTTAGTTAAAACCGGCCGTAATTCGAGCGAGCTACTGCTGAGTATCATTAACGATATTCTCGACTTTTCTAAAATGGAAGCCGATAAACTACAGCTTGAAACAACCTGCTTTGACTTACATCACTTAATTACTGATACCGTAGATTTACTGTCTCCTCTTGCAAACAGTAAATCACTGATCATTCAGATCCAGATTCATCCTGATTTACCACGGTTCAGTGAAGGTGATCCGGAACGACTCCGGCAAATATTGATCAATTTAATTAATAATTCGATTAAATTTACTCAACAAGGTTCTATCACCGTTTCAGCCTCAGCTAATCAGCTCACCAATGAACAATTTGAATTGCAGTGTGATATCAACGATACCGGCATTGGTATTTCAGCAGACAATATAGCGATCTTGTTTGAAGAATTTACTATGGCCGATCAAACTCACTCGCGTGCTTATGAAGGAACAGGCCTAGGCTTAGCTATTTGTAAACGACTAACAAATTTGATGAACGGAACTATTGTCGTTGACAGTGAACTAGGTAAAGGCAGTACTTTCACCTTTACTGCCGCATTAGAGATTGGTCTTGAACAAGATTGTCATTATCAACACCGCTCTGATCAAAATTTGAACTTACCCAAAGCCAACTCACGTATTTTGCTTGCAGAAGACAACCCCGCCAACCAGATGGTTATCAAAAGTATCCTCGAGTTTGCCAATCAAAAAGTAGATATTGTCGCTAATGGTCTCGAAGCCATTGTTGCTGTGTCGACCCGTCCTTATGACATCGTATTAATGGATATTTCGATGCCGGAAATGGATGGTATGGAAAGTACTAGAATGATTAGACAGCTTTCTGGTGATAAAGGAAAAATACCTATCGTTGCGTTAACAGCACATGCTTTATCAGGCGATAGAGAACGTTTTCTAGCAGCCGGCATGGATGATTATTTAACCAAACCAATTCAACGTGCCTCGGTATTGCACTGCATTGCTCATTGGACTGGAATCGATGTTGATGTTGATGTTGATGTTGATGTTGATGTTGATGTTGATGTTGATGTTGATGTTGATGTTGATGTTGAAAATATACTGCCTGAAACAGCAGTCATTGCAGACGATCATAATGAAGATTGCGTCAATGAAGGAATCTTACAACAACTGGTGCTCGATACTGATGCTGAAATCGTGCCGGAACTATTGTTAGCCTATATTGATGATGCCAAAGTTAGAATTGAACACATTCAACAAGCTATTACTGACAATGATGCCAAAGTACTTGAATTTGAAACTCATACTCTAGGCAGTAGTGCGATTGCTCACGGCAATGACAAACTTCACGACCATGCTCGAAAAATTGAACATCTCTGCCGTGAAGGTGATACTGAACAGGCTTTTGCATTGACTGAGGGCTTATTTTCTCTTGCAGATAGATCATTCAAGCAACTCACACAACGTGCTGAACAAGGATTTGAATAAACAATGTCTACTAAACCACAAGTATTATTAGTTGAAGACTCAGCGCCGTTGGCTGCTATTTACCAACAATATCTTAAAAATGAAAAACTGATTTTGAATCATGTTGAAACAGGCCAACAAGCTAAAGAATTTATTGCTCATTATGTGCCTGATTTAGTGTTATTGGATCTCAATCTACCTGATATCCAAGGTGATGAAATCTTACAATGGATACGAGAAGAGCAGTTGCCAACATTGGTCATTATTATCACCTCTAATAATGCCATTGATGTTGCTGTCGATATGATGCGTATTGGTGCGAATGACTTTCTAGCTAAACCAGTGGATGCCAACCGTTTAAAAACAACCGTCAGTAACATCTTAGAAACCAGTCGCCTAAAACATATCGTCGAAGACTTTCAGAGTACTTTTGACCGAGACCGTTATCATGGTTTTATAGGCACTAGCCTGCCTATGCAAGCTGTTTATCGTATTATCGATTCAGTCGCGCCTAGCACAGCCTCAGTGTTTATTACCGGTGAAAGTGGTACTGGTAAGGAGGTCTGTGCTCAAGCTATTCATAACCAAGGTTCACGAGCAGACAAACCGTTCATAGCCATTAACTGTGGTGCTATTCCACATGATCTAATGGAAAGTGAAATATTTGGCCATATTAAAGGTGCTTTTACCGGCGCCTCAGCAGATCGTAAAGGTGCTGCAACATTAGCCGATGGCGGTACTTTATTTTTAGATGAAATTGGTGAGATGGATTTAGAGTTACAAACCAAGTTATTACGGTTTGTACAAACAGGTACCTTTCAAAAGGTCGGTAGTAGTAAACAAGAAGCCGTTGATATTCGATTTATTTGTGCGACCAATCGTGACCCATTAGCAGCAGTGGCGGCAGGTACATTCAGGGAAGACCTATTTTACCGGCTACATGTCGTGCCGCTGCAGCTCCCGCCTCTGAATGAACGTGGTGACGATATATTAGCCATCGCTAATGAGTTTTTACTTAACTATGCTCGGGAAGAAAATAAAAGCTTTGCCAGCTTTTCAGCCGAAGTTGAAGTTGCACTCAGACAATACAGCTGGCCCGGTAATGTCCGTCAATTACAAAATGTTATTCGTAATATTGTGGTGCTACACGAAGATACACAAGTTAAACATAGTCACTTGCCACCACCATTAGACTCGGTCATTTCGAATAGTAGTTCACCACTACCCGTTAGCCCAACATCAATACATGATGTAACAACGAGTAGTAATAATATGCAAATTCGTCCACTTGCACTGGTCGAAAGAGAAACAATCGAACACGCCATTGCTCTGTGTGGAGACAATATCCCTAAAGCTGCTGCCTTATTGGAAGTCAGCCCTTCGACCATTTATCGAAAAAAACAAAGCTGGGAAACGGACTAAACTAGATTATCAAAACTAATTACTTTTGTTTTTTAACCAGCTTCTTCCATGCTTTTTTGATATTGCCTTTGATGTAGCGTTTTGATTTTTGCTTAAATACATAATAATTCACCGCCAAACGCCAATAAGGCAACTCTTTGCCAAGTGAATCTTGATAATAGGCCATCAATTGTTCACGGCCCGACCACGGCAACTTGTAACAGATTCGCATCACATCAATCAGGCGTTTACGTGTTTTTAAGTTCTTAAGAATACGTGCTCGGCCAATATCTATTAAGTAAGGCTTAACTACATCACCTTCTTTACGCAGCAATAAATTACCCGATGATAAATCACGATGCAGAATGCCTGCATTGTGCATATCACAGACAAACTCAGCAATGACCTTCAACAGTGCATCATGGGACAAGCCGTTGATATCAGGCTCACCATTGTTGATGCTGGTAAATACATCTCGTGCAGAAAATGCGCCCTCGAGAAATTGAGTGACATAGTAGTTATTTTCTATACCAGCACTTTGATGCCGCTCAAAATATGCCACAGGCATCGGCGTATCAATACCACGACGTAACATATGAATGGCATTATTCCAGTGGCGTTTACCCTTACTTTCTAAAAAGCGGTAACTTAATTTTTTAAGGCCACGAGCACGATTTAACTTAACCGTTAACATGCCTAAATCAGATTCAATATTCCATACTTTATTACGTGTATCCCTGAAGATACGTTCGGCAGGTACTTGCTCTAATTGCTCTGGCAATATTTGCAGCTCTACTGCTTGCTGCGTGAAGCCACTATCAAACATCATCGCGCCAGCCCAATCGGCATTAGCATATTGAACAAACTGCTTTGCTGATGGTGGCAATACTGTAATGTTTTGCTTATTTAAGTCTACGACTGCTTTCAGTTGCTCAACTGACGGCCTGTTCGGAGCTTGGCCAGCAGCAAACTGAATAAATAGCGGTTGCTCAGTAATATAATTTGGCGCTTGTGCAATGGCTTCCCCTTGTTGATTTAGAAAGCTCGCATTAGCCAAGTCTTGAGAATAAATAGCTGCTAATGGCAGCACATAGCCATCTTTGCTCCAAACAATATGTGTCTCATGTTGTTCAGTTTCGAAAATAAAATGATGAACACCGTTATCGCCACTCATTCCTTGAATACAACGAGCTTCAGATAATTGTTCAATCACATATTTAAGCGCATAAAATGAAGGTCGTTTTCTAAACTCGCTAACCTGCCCTCTTACTTGACGGTAGTAAGTGACATTTTCATAATCAGGATAGTCAGCAGAACCACAGTCAATTAAACCATCACGCTTACAGATCAATGCACCCCAATACACTTTATCTAAAGCACCACTGGCAGCGGCAATAACCAAGTAACGTGTTAAATAATCGGCCTGTTTTTGCTCGGGATCAATATTTCGACGACTCAACCGTTTAACGGTCCAGCAGTTATAAGTGCAGAAGGTTTTAATCGCACCATATTGCTTACCAAGCAGTTCAATAATTCTGGCTTTTTTAATCAGGTTTAGCTTTAAAAATCGCGTGGCCTTTTTACCAAAGACACGTGGGTCATAAGCTTCAGGCTCAATGACTCGTTCAACAAATAAGTTATCCGTATGTACTTCCGGCACTTTGCTTAAACGCTTCATCTCGCTTAAGTAACCTATATTATAAATAGGCTCAAAATCTGACACATTGGGTCCAGCTAACTCAATGTCATACGGTGCAGCTAATGGGCTAGCAATTTCCCAGGCACGAAGGTAAGTAATAGGTTCAAAACCCGACCAACTTTTACGGTTAGGCGTATTTCCAATTTCAAAAATGGCTATGCGGTCGTGATAACGGGCAAAGACTTTCTCTACGAACTGTTGCCAATCTACTGCTGCTTGTTCATCTGTAGCCAACCGAGCAGCTTGCTCTGCCGGCGGAAAGATATTTAACAATACTTCAAACTGTTCAGCTAATAACCGCTCTAATAAGCGCTCGCCATTGCCAGCAAAGGATTCATAAGTGAAATTAAGCCGAACATGACGTAAACCTAATTCTTGCAGGCTATCAATCACATAATCATCACAGCTCGGCTCGTCAGATGTGGCAACATTGACGCCAAAGTAATCATTTTTCACATCAACAGGTGCAACTATTTCACTGGAAATACCTAACCACAATCGTGAATGAAATAAACCTGAAACGATTTCCTTTTTCATTCTTCGCCACGTTGCCTTGGGATCAATCTGTGTATCCATCTACCTACCTAAAATATGAAAACGGTAAAATATATCGGTGCTTTGCATGCTCAAACAACCGTTATGACGACGCACATTTCAAGTCAATTACAGTGTTGAGGCTCAGCAGTGGCGACCATTATAAAGGTATTAACAATCGTCGTAACGCTATAGTCACTAACAACACAGCACAAGCTAGTTAAACATCAAAACACTTACAAATAACAAGTGTAATTAGTCATAAATATCAATAAATTAGCTGTTTTCCGCAATAAATTAGTTAGTGACAGTTTTTTCAATAAATAGAAATTACACTACAAAGAACAGCTAAATTATTGAACTACGTTGAAAATAACTCTTTCCATATAAACCGTCATCCAACAATTGCTTAACTAATTTTGCATCTGTCACATTTTGTGAGTACTTTGAAAACTCATTTGTGGTAAACGGTTAACCTTGTTGTGAAACAAATGGAGGCAGAATATGAGCGATAATTGGATTTTAAGTTCACTAAAAAGCGCCGAGAAAAATGCTAGAGAGAGATCAAAGGAACTGCATCACCAAGCAAACTGCGAACGTCGTCGAGCAATATTGTTGCAAAATGCAGCCGTGCAATTGGAAAATGACCAACTAAGCATACAAGATGTGACTCGACCATTAAATAAACACTATCGATATTAACTATAAAAAAGCCCGCTGATAGCGGGCTTTTTTATAGTTAATATGCAGCGCTTATTAGACAACATATTCGGCTTCTATACCTGCTAGCTCCACCCAAAATGTCATGCCCTGCTCTGGGTTTAAAAACGCATCAATGCTTCCTTCCATTTTTTCTACTAACTCTTTCGATATCGATAAGCCGATCCCCGTGCCTTGAATAGAAGTATTTTCTTTTCCTAAGCGTACAAAGGGCTGGAATAACAGCGGAATCTGTTGCTCATCTACTCCGTCACCACTATCTACAACGTAAATTCTAACGTTACCATTATCTAAGGCACTTAACTGTAAGATAATGCTGCCGCCCGCACAGTTATATTTAATCGCATTGGATATTAAATTTAACAAGACTTGCGTCGTTTTCTGTTTATCAGCTTGAACCCATAATGTTGGGCCATCTATCGTTGCATTGGTCATGGTCAAGCCATGTCGTTCCACTTCAGATATATTTAAATTAAATACTTGCTGTAGCAATTTTTTAATATCAAATATTTCCAGCTTAATATCTAAATTACCTGTTTCAATTCTAGATAGGTCTAAAACATCATTAATCAAATTTAATAAGTGATTACCGCTTTGTTGAATGTAGTTCACTGAGTCAATTTGATCCTCAGTCAATGGGTTCACCGTATCTGATTGCAGTAATTGCGAAAAACCTAACACTGCATTCATTGGTGTGCGTAATTCATGACTCATCGACGACAAAAACTGTGACTTAGCTTGGTTAGCTTGCTCAGCTAATTCCTTTGCTTGTCGCAGTTCCTTGGCTTGATTCTCTAAAAGCTTGCGGTTGAACAATCCTCGCCAATACTCTGCATGTGCACGTTCAATCAAGACATAAGAAAATAAATAATATGCAAGAAAGCCAAAAATAAAGCTCGCGCTGACACTATTCCAATTAGCCATTGCAGCAATAATTGGAGGGATAAAAATCAGGGCAAGATAAGCCTGCGTCACTCGCCTCCATATAAATAAGCTAATTGATGCACCACCAGCAATACCAACAGTAAATAATAAAATTACCATTGTTCCCGTACTCGTATCATAAAGATACAAATTCAGTGCTGTATATCCTCCCCAGATCAAGGGTGTCGATAAAATCGAACAAATAACATATTTTTGTATTTGCTCTAAACGTTCAGTCTCCCTCACCAATAATCGAGACATATACAGCCGGGCAGCGACACTGATCATTATTAAGACAAAAAAGGTCAGAGCCAACGCTCTCGAATCTTCCAATAAATTAGTTGTGAATAGGGACACTATCAAACCGCCCAAAACGACAATAGGGCCTTGAGCCGCCCTAGTCATAATATCCTGAGCTGCGTAGATATTCAGTTCTCGAACCGTTTGTTCACCGAAGTTTGTTATCTGCTCACTATTCATTTCTATAGAAATCACCTTAGTTGCGCTAACAATAACTGCAACACATATTAATAGATAGTTCGAAATAAACAAACTCTTGAAATAAAACAGATTTCATTTTAAGTCTGGCAAGAATTATGCAGATAAATTCATGAACACGCTCCAAATACCGTTAACGTAACTAAGGAGGTGCCTCATGAAAATCTTAATGTTGCTACTACTTATCAGTTTTCAAGTTAATGCTGCAGAACTCAGCAAAGAGGTGACAAATACCTGCACCTATGCCGGTGGCATTGCTCGAGAAACTCAAAATATTCGTCAACAAGAGCTCGATAACTGGGTGATATTCGAATATAAAGTTCGCCTTATCTATAAAGAAGACGAAGGCTTGAATAACCTACTTGTCATTGCTAAATCTGTCTATGACTATGCCTCTATTAACGCTACAGCAACCGAAGTTTTTAACTCTATCTTTGACCGCTGTATCGGGGAACAAGTCACTTATGACGTTAATATGCCTGAGTTTTTATTGTAACTATTTTGAGCTTATTGTGACCAAACTCGGCTTAGGCACTAGCACTAATTGAATTAGGTCATAACATTAAGCTCAGTGGTAAAGATTCAATCGCATTGTGCAAAGCATAATTGCAACTTGCATTGATGTTTAATCAATTTCATTCTGCTCGTTGCTGACCATACAGTTCAACTTGCTTAATAAATCGTTGACGTACTTGCTGGTCATACAAGGATTGCTCTTCTTCTATGGGTAACAATGGATAGCGTTGCCGTAATGCGGCTGCAAATAGGCCTTGTCCATATAAAAGTTCAGCATCATCCTGTTGAAAAACTTTGACTCTATGCACGCCGCAACTAGGTGAGTTTCTAACTAAGATAAAACCATCTAGATGAGCAAACGAAGCTAACTCACCCTCTATCGAGACTTGTAGTTTTGAAGTTAAATCTTCACGGCCACCCGCACGATAACGCAATACTGGTTGTTGAGGATTACCTTCCAATTGCATCGGTGCTCTAGGCGTACCAAAACCTGCTGCAACTTCAGGACAAAAAGTGACAAAATTAAATACGTCGCTCAACTCATTCAAACATAATGATGAGCGCTTATCAGCACCATCGTAACGCACTTTAAATCCAGCCAAACATGCACTTAAACCCACTGTAAATAATTGATGATTTCGCTCAGTCATCAGTAGGCAATGCCCATACCTTTAATTTCTGACCACTTTTAAATCCAAACAACTTATTACCTCCAGCAGCCACTGCAATATATTGCCTACCATCAATCATATAACTGATGGGTGGTGCATTAACACCTGCCTCGGCTTTGCCTTGCCATACTTTCTCTCCCGTTAGGGCATTAAGTGCAAATAGCTCACCAGAGCCTTCACCACTAAATACCAGGCCGGTTTCAGTGCTTAATATCCCGCCCAACATCGGGTTGACTGTTTTGTGCTGCCAAACGAGTTTTCCCGTATCAATATTTATTGCTGAAACAATGCCATATTGCTCACCAGTAGTAACTGGCGACATAGATGAATAACGTAATGCGGGCTTGTCAGTAGTCGCTTGTCGCTCATGCAAGGTATAAGTTACCGGCCAATGAATACCAGCAACGAATACCAGTCTACGTTTAGAATCTAGCGATACTGGTGACCAATTTGCACCGCCAAAAACACCTGGATAAATCACTGTTCCAGCTTTAGAAGCTAAAGCAAACATATTGCTTTGCGGCACAAAATTGTCACTTTTAAACAGTAACTTTCCTGTTTTACGATCATGGACATAAAACCAACCGGTTTTACCTGCTTGACCAACAACATCAACATTTTCACCGTCAATATCAGCGGTATATAACACCGGTGGACTTGCAACATCGTAGCCCCACATATCATGCGGCACTTGTTGATAATGCCATTGATACTCACCGCTATTGGCATCTAGGGCCACTAGCGATACCGAGTACAAGTTATCACCCGGTCGTGAGCTACCTTCCATTTGCGGAGAAGGATTGCCAGTACCAAAGTACAACATGCCCGTTTCATGATCGATAGCCGGTGTGCTCCAGGCTGAGCCTCCACCATAACGCCATGCATCTTGATATTTTGTTAGATCCGCTTTTTCTTGAGCTATATCTCGTGGCAACTTAATACCGTCAGCTGTTTCAACAGCAAACTCCCCCTGCCAGCCTTGTGAGGAAATCGTATTAAACTTCCACAGCCGTTCACCTGAATTAATATCATAAGCAGCTAAAAACCCGCGGCGGCCATACTTTCCTGCTATACCCACTACAGCGCCCAGCGGAGCGTCAGGATCTGCTGAGTTCAAATGCAAGCCGTAACCCACCCCAGTTATGCCAACAATGACCTTACCCTTGTATATCATTGGCGCCATATTTAAACCGGCACCAGAAGCCCCCGATACATGTTGTTGAGAGTCTCCCGCTAAGCTAGTGACATCTTCTTGAATGCCAAACTCGCCTTGTACCACATCAATATCCCACAGCTTTTTGCCAGTTTTTGCATCAATCGCTACTAATCGAGCATCCACCGTGCCCATAAACACTTTGCCGTCACTTACAGCAACACCGCGATTAGCTGGGCCGCAACACATTTTGTAGTCTTTATTTCGATCATGCTTATAACGCCAAATCTGCTGACCAGATCCAGCATCTAAAGCCACCACATCATTAAAGGGTAATGATAAATACATCACTCCCTCTTTCACTATTGGTGTGGCTTGAAACGTTGCCGATATATCAGTGTCATACTGCCATGAGTCCTGCAACTGGCTGACATTATCTAGAGATATCTGCGTAAGTGGACTATGTCTTTGATGTAATTTATTACCACCAAATACTGGCCATTCCAATTCAGCAGCAACTAACCATGGACAAATAAATAACAGCAATACACTACATATAATTCGTGATTGAATCATGGTTAAACCCTATAGAAAATAGCCAACAAAAAATGAAAATCACTATACCGTAAGCTATAAAGGCATTTTGCCCGATAGTATCTATCGACTATCGGCTCACTTCATTACAAATACTCAATCTTACTTATCTCAACTTCAACATCACCAATAGGACGACGCCAAGTCACTACATCATCAAGCTCTCTATCTAACAAGGCTGTTGCTAAGGGAGATATCCAACTTATTTTTCCTAACTTAATCTCAGCTTCATCTTCACCGACAATAGTAAATTGATGATTAATATCCTGCTCATCTATCACCGTCACACTAGCGCCTATTTTGACTAGTGATTTATCTGCTGGCACCTGCACGATTTGTGCAGAAGCAATCCGCGCGGTGTAATAGCGTAATTCACGTCCTACTTGAGCTAAAGCAGTTTTATTAGCCATCAAGGTTTTATCTGCATTGAGCTGCTCTTGTTTAGCTAATATAACTGTTCGCTTATCCTGCAATTGTTGCCAGCCAGTCGCCGTCACGAAATTAGTCTGTGAACTAATCGGCCACTCCGGTTGATCATCACCCACCTGATCACCATCCGGCTCTTTTACGAATGCTCTACTCACTTTGATTCAACAGCATCAATCACACACTCAATCTCAGCATAGTGATCTTGATGAACAATTTCTAAACGCAGACGATCCCCTGCTTGCCAGTAACGTAATGGCTCAGCAACATCATCACACCATTGTTTAACTTGCTGTTCAGTCATCAACGGAGAGCCACCCGCTACCGGCCAATGAAAATAGACTTCGCTGTTCGCCTTCTCCTCCAGCACAGTGGCATCATTCGTTTCCGGAATAACAATGTAAGAGCTAAATAATTCCAAGCCTCCCTGACGCTCAGGATCGTTGGCAAAATATTCTAATGAGACATCCCAACCACGTACTAAGCCTTGCTCTTCATCGCCTCGTTCAATGCTCAGCCCAAACATCGATAAAGTACCGTCGTTAATTTTAGGTAACTTCTCTAATGCTTGTTGAATCGCTTTAATAGTCTCGGCATCTTTATCTTGAACTTCGGGCAATGATAATAACCAATCACCTAATTTAACCGCCGCTTTAATAACTGCTTTGTCTTGTTTGGAAATACTAATATTTGCCATTGTGCTGTTCTCCTACATCAATAGTGAGATCATACCTATTTCATAGCGCGAATATTAGTATCAACCACAAATAGTTGCTAAAAATAGCATGGTATATCTGTACGCCATCACTTAAAATAACCCTATTAAAGCTAAATATTTAGCTGCTTGCCCTGTCACCCTTGGAGAACTCAGTGAGTCAAGAAGAACAACTATCTCAAACAGACTACGTCAGAAAATGCACTAAAGCAGCAGAACAAGGTAACCCTATTGCTCAAAACACCTTGGCTTTTATGCACTTACATGGCCACGGTGTAAAACAAGATTATCAAGCTACGCTAAAGTGGTACCGCAAAGCAGCAGAACAAGGTTATGACATTGCACAATATAACTTAGCCGTCATGTATAACTTAGGTACCGGCATCGAACAAAACCGTAACGAAGCTATTACTTGGTTTCAAAAAGCAGCCAATCAAGGTCATGGCGATGCTCAAAACCAGATAGGCAATATGTTTTATCAAGGTTTAGGTACTATGCAAGACTATGTAATGGCCTATTTTTGGTGGCAATTAGCCGAAGGTAATGGCATTGATGATGCCGCTAATAATATTGCTAAAACCAAAGATAAAATGAGCAATGCTGAACTAGAACAATCTCAACAATTATTAAAAGATTGGGCTGTTAAACACTAGGCTTAACGTCGAAAAGCAAACTAAGACAGGTGACAAGTTCACCTGTCAGTCCTATAATTTAATTAGGACGTCTGTCCTGTTTAGCGGAGGGCAAAACCATGAGTATCTCAACTCGCGTATCCAGCTATTTAGACAAAAAAGCAATCCAATATGATGTCATCAGTCATGAGCATTCAAACAGTTCACTCAGCAGTGCACTCACCGCCCATGTACCGGTAAAAAATGTTGCTAAAGCAGTGATTTTAGAAGATAACATTGGTCGTCGGCTGATGGCCTTACTGCCTGCTAACTACAAAATTAATCTACACACGCTGAGAAACCAACTTGACGTGATGGATTTGCACATCGTTAATGAAGAACAGGTATATAAAATGTTTCACGGTTGTGAACCAGGGGCTGTGCCAGCAGTAGGCCAAGCATTTAACTTAAACACCGTTTATGACGATAGTTTAGATCAAATGATCGATCTGTATTTAGAAGCAGGCGATCACGAAACCTTAATTCATTTATCACATAAGCAGTTTAAAAAATTAATGGTTAATACTAAACACTCACAATTTAGCACCCAAATATTCCATTAATGTGCATTATAACTGCCAGTTAATATCTGATGGTTAGCTATCGAATCACCTAGCTACCTTGTCATCCTTATGGCCTTTATTTAAAGGTTATAGCCATCGTTCTGCTCAGAGTTTATCAGCGATATCCCCACCGCTAAATTATTTAATACTAACTCCCGTACAAAATAATTTTCAATGTCAGCAATGTGTTGCAAACATATTGTTCGCGTAAAAAAATAATAACTAATCACTTTATTTTATGACGACGGCTGAAAATAGGCATATACTTAACTCCAGATTGAAAGAAAATAGTTTTTGCAAGATGTTGCCCTTCTTTTGGCGAGAATAATAAGCAAAGGAACTATTTATGCGTCAATTCCTGCATCTGTTTTATATCTCTCTTTTGTTCTATCCAGGCTACGTATTCTCTGCCTGGGATCTCAATATGACTCGTGGTGTCACCACCACCAGTGAAGCGGTCTATGGTTTGCACATGACCATTTTTTATATTTGTCTGGTCATCGCCATTGTCGTCTTTGGCGTCATGTTTTGGTCGATATTTCATCACCGTAAATCTAAAGGGGCTAAAGCAGCCCAGTTTCACGGCAATGTGGTGATTGAAGTCGTATGGACAATTATTCCTTTTATCATCTTAATTGCCATGGCCGTGCCAGCGACCCGCACCTTAATTGATATGTATGACCCCACCGAGTCAGATATTGATATTCAAATTACCGGCCATCAATGGAAGTGGCACTATAAATACATTGGTGAGGACCTCGAGTTTTTTAGTTTATTAGCCACCTCTAAAGAAGAAATAGAAAACCGTAGAAAGAAAAATCCCTACTACCTACTCGAAGTTGATAACGCCTTAGTCATCCCTATCAATAGAAAGATACGTTTTTTATTTACTTCTAATGACGTCATTCATGCTTGGTGGGTACCAGATCTTGCTGTCAAAAAAGATGCTGTTCCCGGCTTTATTAATGAAGCATGGACCCGAGTCAACAAAGTCGGCACTTACCGCGGTCAATGTGCTGAGCTGTGTGGTAAACACCATGGTTTTATGCCGATTGAAGTCAAAGCCGTCAGCGAAGATGACTACGCCGTTTGGTTACAGCAACAAAAAGATGAGCAAGTTAAAGTCGCAGCATCATCACAACAGCAATGGTCTATGGATAACTTGATCACGCGTGGCGCTGAAGTGTATGAAAAAAACTGTGCAGTTTGTCATCAATCCGACGGTTCCGGCATGGCACCTATCTTTCCAGCTCTTAATGGTAGTGCTGTCGTCCTAGGTGACATTAAGCTACATACTGACATTGTAATGAATGGTCGTACCGGTACTGCTATGCCAGCCTTTGCCGCACAATTATCTGCAGTCGATATCGCAGCAGTTATCACCTATGAACGTAATGCTTGGGATAACAAAACAACTGACCAAGTCGCTCCGACAACTATTCAAACTTTAATGGATGAAGGCTTATGAGCGAACACACTACAACACCGCATCACCATGGCCCACCAAAAGGCATCATGCGTTGGGTTTTAACAACCAATCATAAAGACATCGGCACCATGTACCTTGTCTTCAGCCTGATCATGCTGTTTATCGGCGGCACCATGGCCTTTGTTATTCGTGCTGAATTATTCCAGCCAGGTTTGCAATTAGTTCAACCTGAGTTCTTTAATCAAATGACCACCATGCACGGTCTGATCATGGTGTTTGGTGCAGTGATGCCCGCCTTTGTGGGTCTTGCTAACTGGCAAGTGCCATTGATGGTAGGTGCTCCCGATATGGCCTTACCGAGAATGAATAACTGGAGCTTTTGGATATTGCCATTTGCTTTTGCCATGTTGTTATCCACTTTATTTATGGATGGCGGTGCACCTAACTTTGGTTGGACCTTTTATGCACCGTTATCGACGACCTATGCCCCGCCCAGTGTGACTTTCTTTATCTTTGCCGTGCATATGTTAGGTATCTCTTCGATCATGGGCGCGATGAATATCATTGTGACGTTATTTAATATGCGCGCTCCGGGCATGAAATTAATGCAAATGCCGATATTCTGCTGGAGCTGGCTCGTTACTGCCTTCTTACTTATTGCTGCCATGCCAGTATTAGCAGCTGTGGTTACCATGATGTTAATGGATATCCATTTTGGCACTAGCTTCTTTAATGCCGGCGGTGGCGGTGATCCTATTTTGTTTCAACATGTATTTTGGTTCTTTGCCCACCCCGAAGTTTACATCATGATATTACCGGCCTTTGGGGTGGTATCACAGATTATTCCAGCCTTTGCTCGTAAACCGTTATTTGGTTATAAGTCGATGGTCTACGCCCTAGTCTCAATCGCTGTTTTATCTTTTGTTGTTTGGGCTCATCATATGTTCACCGTTGGCATGCCGCTCGGTGGTGAATTATTTTTCATGTATACCACCATGTTGATTGCTGTACCTACAGGGGTAAAAGTCTTCAACTGGGTAAGTACCATGTTTAAAGGCTCACTGACCTTTGAAACACCAATGTTATTTGCCGTCGCCTTCATCGTATTATTCACTATTGGTGGTCTATCAGGTTTGATGTTAGCTATCGCTCCTGCTGACTTTCAATATCATGATACCTACTTTGTCGTCGCCCATTTCCATTATGTTTTAGTGCCTGGCTCGGTGTTTGGCATTATTGCCGCAGTCTATTTTTGGCTGCCTAAATGGTGTGGTCGTATGTACAAGGAATCACTAGGCCAACTGCACTTTTGGTTATCCTTTATTGGCGTTAATTTAACCTTCTTCCCTATGCACTTTGTTGGCTTAGCTGGCATGCCAAGACGCATACCAGACTATGCCTTACAGTTTGCCGATTTTAATATGGTGACCAGCCTCGGAGCATTCTTATTTGGTGTGACACAATTACTGTTTGTCTACATCATTATTAATACGATTCGTCATGGCAAAAAAGCCGAACAAAAACCATGGGAAGGTGCAGAAGGACTTGAGTGGACAGTGCCATCACCAGCGCCGTATCACACATTCACCACTCCACCTAAAGTGGGTGAGCAATGAAAATGTCACTCAAACCATCAACACCACAAGGCTTATTCGTAATTGTTGTGATGATGTTTGCATTTGGCTTTATGTTAGTACCACTCTACGACGTGTTCTGTGAGATAACAGGCCTAAATGGCAAAACCAATGGTCAATACCAATCTACTATTCCTATCAAAGTCAGTGACAATGAGCGACTCATTACCGTGCAATTTGTCGCTAATCGTAATGCCAATTTGCCTTGGCAGTTCTCAGCTCAACAAGAGCAAATTAAAGTTAGTTTAGGCGAGCGTAAACAAACTTCATTTCATGTTGTTAATACCTACGATAGTAATGTTATTGCTCAAGCCATTCCTAGTGTATCGCCAGCCGAGGCTGCAGAGTATATAAACAAAATAGAGTGCTTTTGTTTTCAAAAACAAGTGTTAGCAGCCAGTGAAGGTAAGCACTTTCCTTTGGTATTTTTTATTGATCCGTCGTTACCTGAAGAGATTAACAAGCTCACGCTGTCATATACCTTATTTGATATCACAGATAGCTCGTAAATAAGTGTAAGGGGTAAAAGTAATGGAGCATTCACCAGAATCGTATTACGTCCCATCTCAAAGCTACTGGCCTATTATTGGCGCGGTTGGATTATTTTCGCTACTCGGTGGTGGCGCGCTGATGCTGTACAGCATGCAACAAGGTCAGATCAGTATCATCAGCCAAGTTGCCTTATATTCTGGCGTGTTAATTATGGCTGGCATGTTATTTGGCTGGTTTGCAGCGGTAGTTAGTGAAACCAGACAAGGCCTATATTCCCCACAACTGGATCATTCATTTCGGCTTGGCATGTCATGGTTTATTTTCACAGAAGTGATGTTTTTCTTTGCCTTTTTTGGCGCACTGTTCTACATACGTTACTTCGCAGTTCCTTGGTTAGGTGGTGATGGCGATAAAGGCATCACCAACATGTTATGGCCTGATTTTATCGCCACCTGGCCATTATTAAACTCACCAAACCCCGAACTCTACCCTCCTATAAAGGACATTATCAATCCATGGCATATACCGATTCTGAATACGGTTATTTTACTGACTTCAAGCATCACTTTGACAGTCGCTCACCGAGCGTTGCGTAGAGGTGAACGTGGCATCGTCAAGCTTTGGTTAAGCATGACCATCATATTAGGAATCAGCTTTTTAATATTACAAGTCAGTGAATATATAGAAGCATATGAACACCTTGATCTCACCTTGCAATCAGGTATCTATGGCGCGACATTTTTCTTATTAACAGGCTTTCATGGAGCCCATGTCACCATCGGCGGCATCATCTTAATAGTCTTATTACTACGCGTTTTCAAAGGTCACTTCACTGCCAACAAGCACTTTGCCTTTGAAGCCGGCTCTTGGTATTGGCACTTTGTCGACGTGGTTTGGTTATTACTATTCACATTGGTTTATTTGGTTTAACAACAGGAGAGATTAACAAGGAGTACATCCATGGCAACACATCGTTATATCTGCGTCTGTTTTGGCCACAAGCTCTGTATTCATATGTCTTATTTTATATTCATGTTTATAGCCATATTATTATGCCTCTGGTTGGCCCATTGGCAGTGGCAACGAGCACAAGCAGCCGACTTACGATATAACCACTATCAGCAACAACTCACCCATGATGCAGTGCCATTTTCACGCTTCTCCACTGAATATAAAAACGTCATTGTCACTGGTGAAATAAAGCAATATTTATTATTAGATAATCAAATATATAAGGGCAAAGTCGGCTGGCATGTTATCGCCATCGTCAAAACACCATCCACCTCTTTATTAGTGAACTTAGGTTGGCATCAACAACAAACAGAATTAACTTTAGTCACACCGCTGCCCCACTATATTAAAGTTGAAGGCTTATTAAAAGAGCCACAAGCCAACTTCATGCTGCAGGATGCAACACTGGATCCTAACTGGCCACAGCTTCTACAGCAGATTCATCTCGACTTATTAAGTTCCTATTTAGGCTATGAGTTATTTCCACTGGTTTTATACGCTGAAACGCAACTACATGACCTTATTCCTATGCCGATCAGCATGGAGAATAAATTCTATATGCACATCGGTTATACCGTTCAGTGGCTACTCATTGCCGTTTTCTGTTTTATTGGTTTTATCTTTATTTGTCGACTGGAGCAACCGCATGAATAAGTCATTGCCTAAGTGGCGATATACCTTGATTTGGCTATGCTGCTTACTGCCAATGGCAGTCGCATGGCTGATGGCATACACCGGTATCGGTTTACCTCTCGCCACCAGAAATAATGGCCAATTAATGCCTCCGGGTATTCAGGTTCCACAATCATTGTCTTCCCATCAAAATGGTAAGTGGACTTTGTTATTAATTAGTCATGATTGTAGTTCATCTTGCCAACAACAACTCCACCGTATGCAGCAGATACATAAGTCACTGCCTAAGCTTTATGACCGAATCCAAACACTGTGGTACTCAACCTTACCACCAGCACAATTAAACTCAGTCACAGCAGCAGATACCGCTATACACAGTGTCCATAATACTTCTGTTAACAACTGGGCCAATCAACAACAACTCGATTGGCAAGATCACAGCATTTGGTTAATCGATCCTAATGGCATCTTAGTCATGCAATTTCAGCCTCAACTTAACGGCAAACAAATTCGGTCCGATATTAAATGGCTATTAAAAGCATCAAGGATAGGTTGATGATGACTAAGTCCTTATGCAAAACAGCCTTAATACTCACCTTTATCGTCATTACTTTAGGGGCATTAACGCGCTTATTAGATGCCGGTTTAGCCTGTCCTGATTGGCCTGGTTGTTATGGTCAGTTATTGCCATCTGACAATTTACAATTTAGCCATGACAGTCAGCTTGATCAAAGCAAATTATGGATGGAAATGATTCATCGTTACCTAGCTGCCACCTTAGGTTTATTAATCCTAATCATAGCGGTCTTAATAGAGAAAAATAAATCACTGACTAACGCTATTAAATGGTTAAGCCGAAGCATCTTGTTACTGGTTATTATTCAAGCATTGTTTGGCATGTTAACCGTGGTAATGAAGCTGCTACCTCAAGTTGTAAGCTTGCACTTATTAAGCGGCATGTTGCTGCTCAGCTTACTCTTCATCTTATTACTCAATTTATCAGCTCACCCTCATCGTCCTAAGCTACAACCACTGCGTCCTTATGCAATCAGTGTGGTCATACTCTTATGCTGCCAAATATCCTTAGGGGTATGGACCAGTAGTAACTATGCTGGCATGGCCTGTCCTGACTTCCCAACCTGTCAAAACCAATGGTTGCCAGAGTTAACATTAAAACAATCTTTTGATATCACCGCTCTCAGTGAGCAAAATTATCAAGGTGGTTTATTAGCGGCTCAACACAGAGTCACCATACAAGTAGTTCATCGGTTAGTGGCGATATTATTATTAGTCAGTGTATTGAGCCTATTTTATCGTTTATGGCAGAGCCAACTTAAAGTTCAAGCCTCGTTACTACTTGGCCTAACGCTGTTACAGATAAGCCTTGGCATTGCCAATGCCGTACTGATGTTGCCAGTACCTTTGGCTTTAGCCCACAACAGCGGCGCAGCATTATTATTACTCAGTGTTGTTTATATCAACTTTCTCGTTTTACCCAAGCAAAATTCTACCGAGACTAATCACCGCCACTATACCCATCAACCTATAACGTAAAAGGAAGATGTTATGTCTGAATCATTAAGTGTATTGAGAGCATCGCCTAAAGCTAGTTGGAGAGATTATTTAGCTCTATGCAAACCTAAAGTTGTATTGCTAATGTTACTCACCGTATTTGTCGGTGCCTTTGTGGCCACACCAACATGGCCAGATCTAATGTTATTAAATACCGCCTTATTAGGGATTGGCGCCTGTGCTGCCAGTGGCGCTGCCATTAACCATCTGATTGATCATCGACTCGATGCCAAGATGGCTAGGACTCGTCATAGACCTATCCCCAAAGGATCAGTCAGCCCTATGCAAGTCCTAATGTTTGCCTTTGTTCTTGCCTCATCAGGACTCACATTATTGTGGTATCAAGTTAATCCAACCACCGCTTGGCTCACCTTATTTTCATTGCTGGGTTATGCCGTTATCTATACTTTATTTTTAAAGCGTGCCACGCCACAAAACATTACCATTGGCGGCCTTGCCGGAGCCATGCCGCCCTTATTAGGCTGGACAGCGATGACAGGCCAAGTTGATGCCAATGCCTTGTTATTAGTGTTGATTATATTTGCTTGGACGCCGCCCCACTTTTGGGCGCTTGCACTGCATAGAAAAGAAGACTATGCCAAAGCAGATATTCCGATGTTGCCCGTCACCCATGGCAATCACTACACCCACATTCATATCGTTCTATATAGCTTATTACTATTTGCAGCCACCCTACTCCCTTTCGTTTCAGGCATGAATGGGCCGCTGTATTTATTGGGCGTTTTAGTACTCAATGCTCGACAATTTTGGATGGTTAAACAATTGTTTAATGTCAGCCAAACTCATGCTCCATATCAACTGTTTAAATATTCGATTCTATATTTATTCTATTTATTCCTACTTATTCTTATTGATCACTATTTATACGCAACACTATAAAAATAAGTTTAACTAATGGATAAACAACAACCAGTTAGCTTGAAACTCGTTCTAAAAAGGCATAAAGTGGAACAACAAGCAATCTGCTACTTATGTGAATTTTGGTCTATTCAAATCAACTAAGGAGTCAGCTATGTATACCCATCATCATAACCATTTATTCGGTTTATTCTCAGTACCTAGCGTCGAATGGAAAGCTATTCGAGAAGAAAAACTCGATCTCTTTCAATTTGGTCTCGCTCGACTCGGTATTCTTGCCGCAGTACCTGCCATTGCCTTCCTTGCTGGTGTTACTCAGCTGGGCTGGAGTTTATCTGGTAACGAATACAATACAGTAGCTATGGCAACGGCTATCCCCATGGCCTTTGCCTTTTATGTAGCCATTATCGCTTGCACTATGTTTATGGCTTATTGTACCTACTGGATGGAAAGAACCTTTGGCGATGAAGCCAGTTTTGAGCGTTGCTTACTGTTTGTCACCTATACCGCTACACCAATGTATATGGCGGGTCTGGTAGGCTTACTTCCCATCGTGTGGGTAGTCATGTTGGTCATGATGGCTGCCGTATTTTATAGCTTATATTTACTCTATATTGGCGTGCCAATTTACATGAACATTCCTGATGGCAAAGGCTTTATTGTCTCAACATCCATCATTTCAGCTGGACTTTGCACATTAGTTTGCTTCAATGTGGCCACAGTCATCATTTGGAGTATCGTTGCCGTTTAACTAAATTATGATTGATTAGGCAGGTTAAACATCCTGTCTAATCAATCTTTACCCCTGATTTAATTGAAGTTGTCAGGATCAACCGGCGGCTCTTCATAGGGCAAACCATTTTCAATTGCATCTAGAATTAATTCAGGCAGTCGACACACCTGCCAATAATTGGCACCAGTAATCACCGGTTCAACCCCAAAGGCATTTACATGTCTTGCCACAGCATCACTATAACTAATCATAAGTTACTCGCTAGTCGTCGTAGCCACATCATATTATTGTTCAGTTAAACTTAGCAAGCAATTGTAATTTATAGGTAATTAACTACTTCACTATTGATTCCTATCAATCTTATCTAACCAACTCACACCACCCAGTCGTTTTTGTTGGTTCAAATTCCACCTAGCTCTATCACGTAAATGCTGGGCAGGATCGACTGGATCGTATTTCAACGGACTAGGTAAACATGAGGCCAACAAGGCCTGCTGCATAGCAGTAAGTTGAGATGCTGGTTTATTAAAATGATATTGACTCGCCGCCTCCAAACCAAATACGCCTTCGCCCCACTCAGCGATGTTAAGGTAAATTTCTAAGATCCGTTGCTTACCCCAAGCAATTTCAATTAACACGGTAAACCACGCCTCCAATCCTTTTCGAAACCAGCTTCGGCCCGTCCACAAATACATGTTTCTAGCCACTTGTTGACTGATCGTGCTTGCCCCTCTTAACTGCTTACCACTGCCTAGTGATTGCAACACACTAATGATGGCATCAACATCAAAGCCAGGATGTAATGGAAAACGTTGATCTTCAGAAGTAATGATCGCTAATGCGGCTTGTTTGGGTAGCTCATCCCAACTCAACCAATGCTGTTGCAAACTAAACTGCTCATCTGTCGCTGCCAACCAACGATCAGCCATCACCATTGTGATGGGTGGATTCAGCCAGCGAAATGGAAAGACCATCACTAAGCTCAATACCACAAAGCTTAAAATAGTGACCAACAGGTATTTAATAATCCATCGACGTAATTTTTTCACCCTCTGATTCTAGCAGAGCTATTCGTTTTATAAGAAAAACACGTCTTATTAACACGCTATATTTTTAGTGTTAATTATTGTGATTGTTGTTTTATGACCACATTCCTCCCATCTTCTGCCAGACAAAGAGAGTCTTTTATTGAGTTATTAACGCAACTTAACGATAATAATTCTCAATTAGATTTAGATAAAGCCGATTCATGCCACCTCTTAACTAACGTCAGAAATAAATTAACTTAAAGGTGTAAACATGAAAGTAGCTCCATTAATAACGGGCTTGTGCTGTAGTGCGAGTGTGTTATTTCAAACCGTGGCTTTTGCAGCTGATACCGAACCAACTGAAACGATCCGTTTAGATCCTGTACTTGTGACCGGCCAGAAGATTGAACGTACACAGATGGAAACCGTTTCTAGTGTGCAAATTTTCGATGCAGAACAGTTAGAAAAATCGACTCGTGCCGATAACCTGTACGATATTGTTGATATGGCACCCAATGTAACCAATACAGGTGGTTTTAATAGCCTAGCTATTCGCGGTATTGCCAACAGTGGCCCGACTGCGGTTAATAATGGTGCTGGTACGATTGGTATTTTTGTTGATAACAGTTTATTAACGGCTCGTAGTATTCAAAATAATGCTCTGAGTACTTGGGATATGGATAGCATTGAGATTTTACGTGGCCCTCAATCAACGACTACTGGTCGTAACTCACTCGCTGGACAAATTATTCTTAAAACCAAAGATCCTGAATTTGTCAGTAATGGTTCTGCTAAAGTTTCATTTGGTGAGGATGGTGCATTACAAACTGCCATCGCCCAAACCGGCCCCATTACTGATAAGTTGGCTTACCGAATCACTGCAGACTATCAGAAGACGGATGGTCATGTGACTAACGATATTCTTGATGATGATGAGTTCAATAGCAGCAGCACTAAAAACTTCCGTGGAAAATTGCTTTATTTATTAGATGGCGGTGGTGAATGGCTATTGAACGTAAGTCACAATAAGTTCGACGAAGATGGTGATGATACGGTTGACGATCGATTAAGTGGCCGTACCAGTCGCTTGAACTATCCTAGCCGTTGGGAAACAAAAACCGACAGTGTTTCATTTACTTTTACTCAACCGGTTAATGACGAGTTTACGTTTGAATCAAACACCGGCTATGTAAAAGGTGACTTTTCTCGTACATCAGATTTTGATGGTAGTAGTGATACGCCTTTTGATGATTCATTGTTTTTTGTATCAATACCTACTGATTCAGCATTGTTAGAACAACAAACAGACGAATATAATTTTAATCAAGAGTTCTTGTTGAAATACAACACTGACCGAGTTCGTTCTGTTGCAGGTATATATTTCGCCCAAGGTGAGCTGGATGATGGTTATAGCAATAACAATGTTTACTTAGCAGCTTCAACAGAAATTCCTGTCCCATTACTGTTGAATGGCTCAACTGACCCCGATGAAGAGTTTAAAACCTATGCCATATTTGGTGATATCGATTTTAAAGCGACCGATAAACTCACTTTAATGGCCGGTTTACGTGCTAATAAAGAAGAGCGGGAAAGTAGTGTAACTACACTACAAGCAAGATCAGGCTTTATTCCTTATGATGCCATCATTGGCCCAGGTACTGCGGCAGGTATTGATGCCACCCTTACAGGATTTTCTGGTACCCAAAAATCTGATAATGATTCGTTTGTTTTGTTACCTAAACTTGGCTTTAACTATAAATGGACAGATGATTTGGCAACTGGCTTTGTTGTGCAAAAAGGTTATCGACCAGGCGGTGTTGCAGTTAACCCAATTCGTGGTGTCGCGAAAGACTACGATGATGAAAGTACAATAAATTATGAAGGTTCACTTCGTGCTGTTGTTAATAGCCACTTAACAATCAACGCGAATGTATTTTTCACCGACTGGAAAGATCAACAAGTTGCAATCGACTCCCCCGGTGCTATAAGCCCACTGGATTTCGTTATTGAAAATGCCGGTGAGTCTCACTTGTATGGATTTGAAGTTGAAGCTAATTTAGCCGTAAATGATAACTGGAGTGTTTATGCTGGAGTTGGTTACACCAAAACCGAATTTGATGAGTTTGAAGTCAATGGTAACGATTACTCCGGTGAAGACTTCCAATTCTCTCGTGACTGGACCACTAACTTAGCCAGCACCTATGAATTCGATAATGGTTGGTTTGCACACGGTAACATTTCTTATGCTAGTGAAGGCGCGGCTCGAACAACCACGCCCGATACAGAGTTAGATGCATTCACCTTGGTTAACGTGAAAGTGGGTTATCAACAAAATAAATGGGGGGTATATCTATATGCTAACAACTTGTTTGATGATGAATACCGTACTCAACGTGTTAATAACGAAACCTATGGTAATGCCACCTTTGGTGATCCAAGAGTGGTTGGTTTAGTTAGCACTGTTTCTTGGTAGCCAACTAAACTAGTAAAACTTCAAGGCGGTATCCGCTAGATTGATACCGCCTTTTTGCTATTCTAAATGGCTACTTAAATACGAAAATTTATTCAACATCATTTAAACAATCCCCACACAGACAATCTAACTCTAACTGAGAGTTCATCAAATGATAATTAGCTTCAGCTACGCTCTGCTTGAGTGAATCAATAATGTCATGAGCAATCGCAATCTCTTCCACTTTATGGCAGCTGCGACAAATTAAAAATTGCGAAATTTTATGCTCAGGGCAACACATAATATGTGCACACGCGACATATTTATTCTCAGAAGACAGTTTATGTACCAACTGCTCCGATTCTAAAAACGCTAAGATCCGATATGCTGACATCGGCGGCATAGATTTAGCACTGTTGGCATTATAACGATCAAGTATTTCATAGACGGACAGAGGTGCATCAGCCTGAAGCATCAAATCTAGAAATTGAATCCGCTTATCCGTTAACTTTGTACCAGACTCAGCACACTTTTCTGACGCACGTTGAATTGTTTGGCCTATCTGATCACGACTCATCATTTAACTTATCTAACACTAGACTGGCACCAAATAGCTATGCCCACTGTGCCGTAGTTTGTTTAACTAATTTTAAATTAGATAAGTGAGCTGAAATCAATAATAAACCAGCTGTTGTTGCTAGATAAACTTCATATTGTTCGGCAGCTATTAACGAACTAAATAACAAAATCAAACCACTACTCGCAAATACGATCGGTTTAACTTGCCTATGAGCACGCCAGCCTAGAAAAACACTCCATACTGCTAAAGTAATCATTGGCACAGCGAGTACAAGGTGAACCCACTCACTTTCTAAGTAAGCAATACTGGCACTAGATACTCCTAATACAAATAAAACGGGTATGAACAGGCAATGCACTATACAAAGGCCTGAACAAATAATTCCCCACACATCTTTCATAATCACCCCCTAAAAAATAGTTATGATACAACATATCATTGATTGGGCGTTAATTTTCATTATCACAATGATTGAGCTTAGCTAACATTGTCCGTTAAACTGAAAGTCTGATTGGTAAAGTAACGTGACTATGACAAACAACAAGCCCGTTCTAATCATTCAACTTCGTCCTGAAGATGAAACATCTGACAATGAATATCAGGCTATCCTTAACTATGGCGAACTGAGCCATCACCACACTCATCGTATGCGTATAGAAAAGACCGGCATTCCTGAAAACTTATCACTAGCAGACTACAGTGCAATTATTGTCGGCGGCAGTCCCTTTGATATCAGCACAGCGGCCGAACACAAATCAGCGATTCAACATAAAATCGAAGCTGACTTTAAACGTTTACTTGAGCAAGTCATTGAGCAAGACTTTCCTTTTCTAGGTGCATGTTCAGGCAATGGCTTATTAGGTGATTACCTTGGCACCACCATTTCACAACGTTATTGCGAAGCGGTTGGTAGCAAGGCTTTAACTATCACCGAGCAAGGACGAAGCGATCCCTTATTACAAGGTTTCCCAACACAAATAGATGCCTTACTCGGCCATAAAGAAGCCTGTGATTCACTACCTGCAGGAGCAGTGCTGTTAATCACAGGCAGTGACTGTCCAGTGCAAATGTTTCGGGTTGGCAGCCATGTTTATGCCACTCAATTTCACCCTGAAGGTGATAGTGATGGTTTTAAATTACGAATTGAAACCTATAAACATAACGGTTATTTCGCCCCCGATGAAGCCGAACAACTCACCGATGCTGTCAGCCAAGCCAACACGCCTTATGCTCAAAAAATATTAAAACGTTTTGTTCAGGTCTACTACAAACAAGCCGGCATTAGTCTACAGCTACTCGATTGGACAGCAGCTAAAGCAATGGCCGCCGCCATTAGGGAAAGTGTATTCATTGAAGAGCAACAAGTGCCCGAAGATGAAGAATGGGATAACGAAGATGACTCCGCTCAACATATCATTGCAGTAAAGGATGGAATAGCTATCGCTACAGCGAGACTCACTCAAGCAGGAAAAGTTGGCCGAATGGCGGTATTAAAGCCCTATCGTCAACTCGGTATTGCATCGTTATTATTAAATAAACTTGTGACAGTGGCTAAACAACAAGAGTTAAACACTATAAAACTATGGTCTCAACTGCATGCCCAAGCTGTTTATAAAAAACATGCATTTGTAGCCTATGGTGATGAGTTTTTAGATGCTGGGATACCACATATAAAAATGCGTTTAGATCTAAACTAAAGCAGCTAACTTTAATCTCAGCCAACTACAGCATCTAACTCCACCCAAAAAGTGAGGCCTCGATCTTCATTATGAAATACACCTATTTCACCGCCCATTTCTTCAACCAGCTTTTTAGAGATACTCAGGCCAATACCCGTTCCTAAAACAGCAGAATTAGCTTTATCAAGTCGGTTGAAGGGTTCAAACAAGGCAGGAAAATCGGCTTGTGGCACTCCTTTTCCTGTATCACTTATTGCAATTTTAACTTTGTCAGAATTGCTTTGTTGATAAGAAAAACTGACTATCCCCCGTTCACTGTTATATTTAATGGCATTCGAACTAAGGTTAAGTAAAACTTGTTTTAACTTATTGTAATCAGCGTTGATCGATAACGCTTCTAACTTTTCTGACTGCATCAAAATCGATACATTGGTTTTATCAGCTTCCGGAGTCATTATGTTGGCTATTGATGACAGTAACTTATGAACATTGATGTATTCATAACTCACTTCCATTTGATTCATTTCAATTTTAGCTAAATCAAGTACACCGTTTATTAACTCTAATAAATGCTTACCATTATCCATAATGTAGGATAGAGATACTTTTTGCTCTTCTGACAGTGGGTTTTCTTCATCAAGCTCTAGTAACTGAGTGAAACCAAGCACGGCATTCATTGGTGTTCTAAGCTCATGACTCATCGATGACAAAAACTCAGATTTCGCATGATTGGCTTTTTCAGCCTCTTCTTTGGCAGATAGCAGCATCATCTCCATTTCTTTTAATTCACTGATATCTACATAGGTTCCTAATATTCCTATCAACTCATCATGGTTTTTAAATAAAGGTACTTTATTGGTAATCAGCCATTTTTCATTACTTTCAATATCGGTAAACTGCTCGATAATATTCAGTTTTTCCATCTTCGTAGCCATCACCTCACGGTCATCAGCGCGATAATTATCTGCCCACTTTGCCCAAGGCAGATCATAATCAGATTTTCCAATGAGATCTTCGGGCGAACCGAGCCCTCCATCGCGAGAAAAAGACACATTTGCACCGAGGTAATTTGAATCAAGATCTTTCCAGAATACCCCACCCGGAATTGAGTCTAAAATCGCTTGTAACAACTGATTGGCATCAGCTAGTTTTTCGGTACTTTCAACTAAGTATTGTTCTGTTTTCTTAAGCTCAGTAATATCTTCCAAATTTTCCAGGGCACCAATCAACTCACCTTCTTCGTTATAAATAGGTTCAGCATCAAAGGTCAAGTAGCGTCGACTGCCATTTAAGTCATCAAACCAAGCTTCCGCATGCAATCCTTGGCTAAATTTCGAATCACCGTGAATTGAATAATGCTCTCCGATTCTCTCTTGGTCATCCACCACAACGTCTGCAAGACAAGGTCGTGAAAACTTATAAAAGCCACGCCAAGCCTCTTTGGTTCCGATAATGTCTGGTGCAGCAATGCCGGTTAGTAATTCACAGGCTTTATTCCAGGCAATAACAACATGATTTATGTCTATGACAAAAGTTGGCACTGTTAAAGAATCAACTATGATATTAAAATTGTGTTTCATATCTCACCTAAATTTAGTCAACATCAACTCTGCAACCCTAGTACAGGTAACAGTTCTCGTTACTTCTAAATCTGGCGATCAGTCTTAATTAAGGCTTACACGCCGGTATCAATTTCACTTTGCAATTGTTCAATATCATCTAAAATACGAATAAATTTATTACCAAACGGGGTAACCGAGTATTCAACTCGTGGTGGTACTTCATTAAAACTATGTCGATCTAAAATGCCAAGCTCCACAGTCCTTCGTAGGAGTCCATTAATCACTTTAGTCGTTAAACCTTCAACATTACGTTCCCTTTCTCTAGGCAGATTAATGTCCGTAACTAACCAATGGCGCACTATCAACTACAGCACTTAATAGTTCCCTCTTTTCAACAAACTACTTAATTTCATATGCTGCGTCTACACCTTTTAACTTAGCTGGAGATAATAAAATGGAAAACGTTACGAAAGCGTCAGCACTAATTTAGGCGTTTCAAATGGCATAGGACTAGCAACGGCAAGGCAACTACTCACCCAAGGTGTCGATGCGCTCATCATCGGTAGCTTTACTAATAAGTTTGCAGAAATCAGCAGAATTTGGGCTCTATATAAACCGTGCATGAACTATTTCTATCAACAGTCAGATGTTTAAAAACAATCAATTTGCTCAGTAACAATCGTCATATCAACGACCTTGTTAATACTGCTGGAAAATTCATTTCCACCGTTTTTCTTACTAGTGAATTAGCTGACTACACTAAATATTTAAACTGAAACCATACTACTTTCATCATCGATATTTAGCGATTGGTTTTACACACTTCCGTTCCAGACTCTATGACAAGGGTTTCTGTTACAACAACGGGAGTAAGCTCGGCATTACTCGGTGAAGCGGTAAAGTTATAGCCACTTAACGGTGATAATTGCTCATCAGTATGTTTAGCAAAGTTAACTAATTCTTTGGTGAACTCATCATCACTATAAGCAATGATATCCTCTCCAAATCGCTTGCCTGTTGAATCCACCAAAAACTCAACATCAATAAAGGCCGTCGGCTTACTCATCGCAACTATCAAGTTGGAACTTACTTCACCACAACCAAAATCACCCAGGGAAAATCGACTCGGTTTCAGCGGCACATCATCAACCAGTAACCAATATTGTGCTAAGACTTGAGAGGATGAAACATCAACCGCTTCGCCGTTCATTTGTGGCGAGTCTTTGCAGGCTGCAAGCAAACCAAATACTAAAATCAGACAAAATATACGCACGTAACTACCCCGATAATTTCATAACATGTAACTCTAATATTCAGTACTAGCAATCGCAGCGACCACCAATACAGCAACAATCCAGCCTATCGATATCGTTAACAGCGCTGTTATTAACTCTGTAATTGGTGACCAAAACTCAACCACACTGCCCATGGCGATATCTAATGACAAAGCCAAGGCAATGTAAATAATTGGAAAGGCAATCAGTTTTGGAATGGCTAAACCATAATTCATATATAAATAACTGTGCCGAATGCTAAAGATAACCGTGACCAAGGCAATCACATTACAAGCTTGCGCACTGTCTGCATCTCCAGAAAAGTAATGTCCAGCACCAGAATAAGCAAGATAGCCACTAAAAATCGTTGCGACTACAAGGAAAGTAACATGTAAAAAATTAAGCAGTGTATTCATATTTTTTAGTCGTACCAAAAATCATCATTGGCATCAAAAGAATCATCATTCGAGCAGGTTAAACATTTTTCTTCGCTAGCAATAACTTTGCATGAAATAGGATCTACCAGCCAAACATGAATGCTTTCTGGGTAACCACCTTGCTGCGACATCACTTCACTGGTAAAACAAGCCAAAGTGGTTTGAGTTGTATTGGTGATCGCTGGCTCAGAATTCATTTCATCATAAATACAGGTTTCATTAGGCCCGGTGTATTGATTAAATCGCGTATGTTCTTCCCACGTATTCAGATTAGGTTGGCATGAAGGTCGCTGTTCAGCCCAGGCATTAAATGACAAAATAAACAGTAATAAAGGAATAACTTTCATACATTCTCGGTGTAAATTAATTGGCTCGCCGCTGCAAGCTAACATTAAAGTCAGCTTGCTCTTGGATTGTGTTGCCAAACTTAACATAAGTACAAAACAGTGAATACGACTGTTCACTATAATTAAGCCCGTGCTCTAACATGTCCTCTAACTGCCCCGTCATATCAAAACTTCTAATACCAGTGAACATTTCAACAGAAAACTGCAGATCATTTGTATCGTTAGGAATGAATTTTTTTAACAATTTTTGATTGTCGTCAAAGATACTAATTTCGATATTCGCCAACGAGCTCAATATACTTTCCTAAGCAGTAATGTTGACTCATCCTCTGTGAGTGAAAATTCAACAGCAAGCTCACCGCCATCAAGTTTATCTACACAGCTGATCAGGCGGGTTTGTGTTTCTGCTGATTCAATCTCTGGCCAGATAGTTTTCATTGTTGCTGCAGAGCAATGTCCCACACTGTGTGGTTCAACATGAGTAAGTTCAGCAAGTTGAGACAAATCAAACGAACTATCTAATGCTAATGTATCTTGACAGCCAGCCATCTGACCATAAACACAGTTTTTTGCTTCATCAACAATAAACGACGCCGCATAAGCGTGTTGCTCCGTTGGACCTAGCAAGACATTGCTTACCGTTACTTTTTCTTTATGGGTGATGCTGCGAGGGTTACAGCCACCACTAGTATGGTTTCGAATAAAAAACTCGTAATATTCATTCACATCTACTGGCGAATCAAACTCTTGAGCAGACATTCTAATAACATCGCCATACATTGGCTCAAGCTCGATATTACCCCCACTATTACTGATCACTCGTGTTAATAGACGTTCTTCAGTAAATTTACAATCTCCTCCCACCTCAACCTTATCGTTGCATGCAGTAATAAATAAACTTAGAAAAATAGTCATTACAACCGTTTTTATACGATTTTTCAGCATGTCGCCTATACCTTAATTTATATCGATTTCTGTGAAATCATGTATGGGCAGTGTAAATGGCACACTGCTAAATTGGAACCTTAAACACTGTTCAAGCCGCCTCAGTTGTTATTGACTGCTATTAGCTGTACATTGCTGAAGGTCAAAATAACTATCCCATAGCGTTGCCAGTCAAATGAAAATAGCCGCCTTTATCAACTGTGTTGAACAGAAGTTTTCTCTATCAATTCGTAGCCTACTCCTTAGCGCTCTAGTGCTACCATCAATTGCTTGCGTCCCCACTATTCAAGAAATTTATCATACGCCCACGGTTACTGGTCAGGTGATTGATTTAGAAAGCTTGCAACCCATTGAAGGTGCCATCATTAAACATGAAGGCGCTGATGCAGACTTTGATCTTGAAGATATGATTGAAGCGAGCAAAAATAAAATTGTCAGTGACCAACAAGGTGAATATCGACTACCAGCAACCTCATCGGTAAAAGCAGTTATTTTAATGCCCGGTCATGCCATCACTGATTACCCAGTAAGAATATCAACCACAAATAACTCAGCCTTAGTCTTTGCTTCAGCATCAATGTTAATGCGTGATGAAGAAATGACTAGTGCCCCCCTATTGATTATGGACCCTGATCCAGAAACGATTGCCAATACGCCTCCAGGTGATTATCTCGATTACAAAATATTACGCACTTACCTCTATCCTCACTCAACCTTAGGACAATGTGATCTCGGCATTGGTGGTGATGCACTTTCAGCATTAAATACAGCAAGGAAGGCCTATTGGCATCACCACAACGACGCGATTGTTAATGCCGCTTATTTAAATGTTCGTAATGTTTGGCAATATTTTTATAATAGTTGTAACTTTGGTGATAAGCACACCATAAAACGACGTGATGCTATCTATGCGGTTCGAGAAATTACCGACCAAATCCAGCAAGAAGCCAACGACTTAACAAGCAAATAATCCTATTTAGTCCTAGCGATAAAGGTTACACCATGAGTATCACTGTTTTTTCAAAACTAAGCCTAATGAAATTTTTGTTATTGGCCCTGTTAGCTATCACTGCTGTGCCAAGCATGGCTAATGATGATATCGACAAACAGCCACTCAGCCAGCAAGTGCAACAAGCGTTAAATTCATTCATTGCTCTATACGATAAAAAGGTGAATTTTGATGGCCAATTTCCTTACGATATAGCCAAGCATAATAACGATATAGAGACCGGTTACTCACGAAAACATCCTGAGAATACGGATCCAAATAAAGTTTTAGAATTTAAGCTGTCCGCCAACCAACAAATGCTCGAATATTTGCAAACAATGCCTGCTGATGAGATTGAAGAGTTTCGGCAAACACTGGCAGGTGCCGTTAAACGTAAGCAAGAAGATAAACAATACCAACAGCAAAAGAAAAAAGAAGCCGCTGAATATAGAGAACAGCAACGTATCGCAAAAAGTTTACCAACCTATGACCGCGATCACTTTTATCAAACTGAACAAGAATTTTTTCAGCAATACAATAAGCGTATAAATTTTGATAACCAAATTCCTTCTCGTTACTTTGGCTACGACAAGGAGCATGAACACCAACAAATCAAAGCTCAGTTAGCCGATGCCACCAGCGCCAAACAAAACAAAGCGATTTATCATCGTGCTGAACGAAATGTCATTATATTTATCAGCCGACTCAATAAAATGGCAGACGAAGAGATCGACCAATTTAGAACGGGTACGCTGGCACTCATCAACCACAATACATTGGTTGATGAACAGAGAAAACTGCACGGCGAACTTGAACAACTAACTGCAGTATTAACTGACTTCGATAATCAGCGAGAAGAACTAATCTCGAATGTGCCCCAATGTAGTTATGATGAAACTGATTGTTTAAATGAACAACGAGACATTCAACAAACACTTAACACGCTCAAACGTGATTTCGACCGAAAACGAACTCAATATGAGAACAAGCGACAACGATTAAAAGAAATTGAACGACAATTTAAGTAATAAACCATCAACCGACCACTTGCTCGAACTCGACCCAAAAAGTCAGCCCTTGTTCGTCATTGTTATAAACACCTATTTCGCCCTGCATCGCTTCAACTAACTGCTTGGAAATACTCAGGCCAATACCGGTTCCTAAAATAGCGGAATGGGCTTTGTCGAGTCGATTAAAGGGTTCAAACAGTGCCGGGAAATCCTCTGTAGCCACCCCTTTACCGGTATCTGTTATCGCTATTCTGACTTTGCCAGCTTCCGTTTGCTGATATGCAAAGGTGACAGTACCCTTGTCACTATTGTATTTAATGGCATTAGAGCTAAGGTTGAGCAAGACTTGTTTTAACTTGTTGCCATCAGCATGAATAGCCAGATCGGTTAAGTTATTAGGCTGCACCACAATCGATACATTCGCTTTAGCCGCTTCTGGTGACATGATGCTAACTACTGCCGCGATGAATTTGTCGACATTGATCGCTTCCATCTTGACATCAACTTGGTTCATTTCAACTTTAGATAAATCAAGTACAGCATTGATCAACTCTAATAAATGGTTGCCATTGTCTATTATGTAAGACAGTGATGTTTGTTGTTCTTCTGATAGTGGCTCTTTCTTATCAGATGCCAATAACTGAGCAAAACCAAGAACAGCATTCATCGGAGTACGTAACTCATGACTCATTGATGACAAAAACTCTGATTTAGCATGATTAGCTTGTTCAGCCTGTTCTTTGGCTGTTAATAGCTCAACCTCCATTGCTTTTAACTCGCTAATATCAACATAAGTACCTAAAATCCCCAGCAGTTCACCATTCAGTTTAAACAGCGGTACTTTATTGGTCAGCAGCCACTTGTCATCACCTTTAGCATCGGTAATTTTTTCAATAATATTTAATTTTGCAGTTTTTGAATCAATAACTTGTTGATCATCAGCACGATAGTGATTGGCAAACTCATGCCAAGGCATATCAAAATCCGACAGGCCGATAAGCTGTTCCGGTGTCGCCATTCCACCATCACGAGCAAAGGAAGCATTAGCACCGAGGTAATTTAAATCTAACCCTTTCCAAAATACCCCACCAGGAATCGAGTCTAAAATTGCTTGCAACAGTAAATTAGCTTCCGCTAGTTTTTCAGTGGTATTTTTATGTTGTTGAACTTCATCCGCTCCCTTTTGAATACTGGGTATCCATAACACTAAGCCCAAAGCGAGTAATAAAAACCCACCTAAAAAACCGACTAATTTTTCCAGTATTGCCTCAACTTCTGTATCACCAACAACGACTAGCCAGTTTAGACTTTCAAAGTTATCGGTAATATCGAGCACGCTGCCCAACAGCAGTAAAGCAAAACCAGATAATATGTAATTCCAACCACGATTTGATCGAGAAAGGTGTGTTTTTCCCTGCTTCCACAGCCACAGCAGGAGAAAAAACAAAATAATGCTGCGAATAATTTCTAAACTGATATCAAACATAGTGATCTAATTTGAAAGAGAAAGAGCAATCATTGCTAACTCTGCATCTCTAACTACTCCATATAATGGCGGCTAGGGCTAGTCATAACCTTACTCTAATACCAACCGATACTTACTTCAACATTATCCCGTATCAGCGGAAAAATAGTCTTTACCTGCTCATTAAATCTTCTATGTCATCAATACTCATAAAGTCATAAAACAGCTGCGACATTTCGGCCAGGTTAAGGCCATTGTTAGGCGCTTTACCACTTGAATGTAAAGCAACCAAACAACTTGATAATTCGCTTACACTCTTACAAAGTTGTTCAGGCTTTATATCATCATAATATTGATAAGTATCGCTATACTTGCAAATATTAAACGACGATATGCCATTTATATCTTTAGATGAGCGAGGATATATGTACTTGTATTTATAATAGGTAATAGCGTGAATATTGTTAAACCAACGTACTTTTGTCGGGTCACTCTTTCGATGTTTGCCAAACTTCAAGCCCTTCCTATGAAGTTCTCTATTAACAAGATCAATGCCCTTCATATTTTTTACAACAGTACTATTTTCTTTAAACTGACCATGTGTTTCATTTTTTTCCAGCGTACATGAATCTGCTAGTTCTTTAATCGTGATATTTAGTGTTTTAATATTTTCTTTTAAAACACTATCAATCATAAAGGCTCTGTTTGAAGCCTCTTTATTAAACAGCAGCATGACGGAAAGTATCATCCCTTGCGTTGTTTGATTTTGTACAAAGCTATCAGCCGATGTTTGCTTATATAAGCTATGTATAGCAATGTCCTGATCAGGTCTTTTTAACCGGTCTGCAAGATCTCTCTCAGTAAACACACTGAAGTCCCAATCTTCCATATGGTCGATGCCATTGGAAGAAGCTATTAACGGCAACAGCAATAACAAACCAAAAATGATTTTTTTCATCTAACGTCCTAACTAAAAAATACGACACTCGTATTGCGAATAACTTCTAAACCGATATTAATCATAGTTCGCTAATTTGTTGTCTGATACTACCTAATCGAAGCAGCAAACTTAATTACCTTTGCTATCACGCTATCCCCCCCCCCTTACTCAAGCACACTGCCACGGAAAGGAATAACCACTTCAGGGTACTCAGCTAACGAAGTTTTAATCTTTAATTGTCCAGACAATCTGCCTGCAGGTGCATCAGCACTCAGCTTCACTAAGAAAGCCTGTCTATTTTCTATCTTTTCAACAGTTATATAGTCAGAATCACTTCTAAAGTTACTAAAGGCCACAGCTACATCATCTTTTATTTTATACCTGACAACCATCTCTCTTGCCTGGCCAGGCTCAGTAGCAAAAAAGTAAACACTGTTGGGGCTTGTCGTTATCGGTAATGCGATAGTGATAAAGACAGGAATATCAATTTTGGCCATGTCCTGACCATTTGTTTTTACTTTGATTGTGCCGTTAATTCGACTTTTAGTTGTATCAGCCTTTGAACCATCAACATTCACCGTCAGCACTGATGTTTTTGAATCTTTACGACTAACCGTACCAGTTAGTACCTGTTCCGGTAAAAAGCTTACTTCTGTAATGTTTAGTTCATCTAACAGCCCAGCTTGAAACTCAATATCCTGAGAGCGAATTTCATCACGTTCAAGTTTCATCATAGTGAAACTGTTTGTGGATAAGCTAATTTCCGGTTTAACGGTCGCAGTCAGTGTTAAAACAAACTCATTTTTTGTAGCACCATCAACTAACACTGTAATCTTTTTAAGGACTTTTCCTGTGAAGCGTTTTGAATCAAACGTAACGGGAATATCTCCACCTTGCCCCGGTTGATATACCGCTTTTAATTCTTTGATATCAACAGTGGTGCAACCACACGATGGATCAATATTTAACAGTTTAAGCTCTGCTCCACTCGTATTCGTAAAGTGAAATATTGTAGAAACCTTTTCGCCTTTATCCACCACTCCAAAATCAAAACTCGTTTTATCAAAGCTTATTACATTGCTATTTTGTGCTTGTGCCACCATAGCAAAAGCAAATAAAAAACCTATCATGCTCACTAATTTAACTGTCTTACTTATCACTCTGATACTGCCTCTAAAATTTCAAATTTAACTGCCCGTTAGCCTAGCTGAATCCACAACTAATCGCTACTCGATGTCATGGTTAAGGACATACTGCTGATGTTTGATTTTCCTGACAAGGAAAACAATTACCGCCTGTTATTCCGACGGCAATATCACAAATATTGTCCGTCTCGTTATTAATGATAAATGAGCGATTTAGATCCTGATAATAAAAACGTGTAAAAGCAGTTTCTCGATATTCAAATGCCTCAACAATACTGGCATCACCAGCAAATTCTAATAAATTATCTAAAGGCTCACCGACCTTAAGGCCTAGTTCAGCCGCACTAGCCATGTATGCACAGCCCAATAGCATTAAACTTATTAAGCTACTTTTCATATTTTGTCTTAATGTGCAGGAATAGGGAAAAAGTAGTTCATATAAATCCATAGGTATAAATAAACACTGGTTACCAGTAAACCAACTAGCACCAACCCAAATGGTTTTACTGCCACGCCTCGTTTAGCCAAAACAACAGCCAGTAAACTCAAGCCCGTCGCCAACCACAGAAAATAATCACTCAGGTTATAAGAAGCCAAACCAGCACTGATATAAACCAAGTGTGGCAACAGGCCATAGCGTCCAGCTGAAGCTATAGCTTGATAGTGACCCCTTAAATAATTCACCAAATGAAAGCCCAGCAAGCCCCAAGCCATTAATACAATAACGCCACTGCCATGCAACAAGGCCCAACTACCAACACTGTTCCATTGCATCAAATCAGCTAGCCATCCCGTCAGTACCGTGCCAACAATAGCCACTAATAAACTCGCAACGGCGATGGTAAGACCGGTCACCATGCAACGTGTTTCACTAACTGATTCAGAATCACTCTTATTCATTTCCGTCCTAAACGATAGCTATCACTCAATATTGGCCTATTAACGCACAATTTGAACTTCACTACTATTGAGTAATCTTAATAATGGGTTGGCATCCATCACTTGTTGTTTGTAACGAAAAGCCAACGCTAAACCAGCAAAAAAACCACCAATATGTGCCCAATACGCCACGCCGCCCATGCTGGTATCACTGACATAAACACCATAAATATTCGTTGCTAGCCAGATCATAAAGAAAATAAGCGGTGAGACTTTCTTCTGATAAACAATAAACATGAACGACAAGCTGGCATGACGAAACCACAATAAATACATAGCAAATAAACCCGCAATGGCACCGCTCGCGCCCATCATGGGTATCGGCGATGTTGGATCCATCGCAATCTGTAAGCCGGCAGCACCAAAGCCACACACGGTATAGAGCGCGAGGAATCGCCAGCGGCCCAAGGCATCTTCAAGGTTATCCCCAATGATATATAAGAAATACATATTACCGACCAAATGCATCATGCCGCCATGTAAATACATATGCGTCCACAGCCCCCACAAATGCTGACCTTCCATCACCAGGTTCGATCGCAATGCAAATGCACTATAAGCAAAACTAGTCAGCTGAGTATCAAAGCCATAAGCCATAAAAATAATAATATTTAACAGCAACAAGCTATAGGTCATCCAAGGACGTGACTTAGGCTTAATATTATATTCAGCAGGCATCTGAGACAGGATTTGGAAGATCCACGACTTCACCGACAACTTCTTATTAATACCCTGCAATGAGGCTTTAACTAAGGGTGACTGCTTAACCTTATCCAACTCTTCTCTATCAATCCACACCCCACACTGTGCACACAGATCCACTTCCACCTGAAATTCATCCATTAAATGGTGGCACGATAGTTTGGTTGAACAATGAGGACAGTCTCGTTCTGACATATGAACAAACTCACCAAACTGCTGCTCGATATTGACGTTATCATCGTCATTATCAACCACCGACAACACCTTATTTAATTCACCACTATCAAACCACAAGCCGCCACACTGATGGCATTGGTCGACACTTTCATTATGAAATTCATACTCATCCAATTGATGAGTTTTACAGCTGGGGCACGCTAACCGCATTACTAAAATCCTTGTTACAACTCTACCGAGTCTAAAATACCTACTTCACGCAACTCTTCAGCCAACTGTTGATGATTCTGTTTAAGTTGCAACAATCCACCCTGCTCCATCGTTGTCGTTAACTCTAAAATCAACTTAGCACCATGACTTGCACCAAATTGGCGAGCTTCTATTTTCGCGATTAGATCATCTGAATCATTATAAAAACGACGGGCTGCCGATAATAAATGACTCGGCGTTTCTAAAGTTGCTGATGAGAACTTCATCGTGTCCCAAACAAAGTGAGCTAACTTAGGATTATGTGGTTTTAAATCATAAGGGTTTTGTTTAACCAAAAACTCAGCATAGTCTTCTAAGGTCTTAATATTGTCTGAAATTTCAGCATCTAAAGATGAGCGAAGATAATAGTTATTTTCTTTGCTGTGCAAGCTTTCAAATACAATCGCCTGAGCCAAACCCTCTTGGGCTGCGAGATAAACACCGGTCACCGTCGCTACAATAATAAATATTTGGCTGATCCAAAAACTACTTTTTATTAACTCTGCATTATCAATTTTCTTCGACATTTTTGTCATCGTATTTCCTTCACTTGTCATTAATTAACCTCCCTAAAATAAAAAATAGCCTAACTATCATCAGTAATCATAACCAAGAATTTAAGTTCGCAAAGTTTTATAACACAGCTAAGATAGCTTTAGGGCTATCAACACCAATTAAGCGTAAACTAAATGCCAACCAGCTCAGCAATAAACACACACATGGACCTATTTGAATCATTAGACAATACGCCAACAAACCTGCTTCCCCAAGATGGTGAGGTGTATTACTACGGACAGATCATGTCGATGGCTGAAGCCGATCGTTATTTTGATAGCTTATTGAACAACATCCACTGGCAACATGATCAAGCAATGGTGATGGGTAAAAAGATCATTACCAAACGTAAAGTAGCCTGGTATGGCGATGAAGCGTATTCATACACCTATTCCAATACCACCAAAACCGCCCTAGCGTGGACTCAAGAACTGCTCAATATCAAACAATTAGTTGAGCAAACTACCGGCGAAACATTCAACTCCTGTCTGCTGAATTTATATCACGACGGCAGTGAAGCTATGGCATGGCACAGTGATGCCGAAAAAGACCTTAAAAAGAATGGCGCTATCGCCTCGATAAGCTTAGGTGCTGAACGCAACTTTGCCTTCAAACATCGTCAAAGCAAACAAACCATCACGCAACGACTGCAGCATGGCAGCTTATTAATCATGAAAGGCACCACGCAAAGCCATTGGCTACATAGACTACCGCCAACCAAGACAGTTGAACATCCACGGATTAACCTTACGTTTCGGGTGATTGAAGCTTAGGAGTGGGTAATGCAGGTCGCGATGAACATCAGCGACTATTTGGATAGAGAGTTAAACGTGACGGAGAGATTAACCTGTAATCTCTCCGTCAGCGGTTATTTGTTTAACTTAAAGCTTAGGGCCAACTTCAACTAATGCAGCACCACGTTCGGTATCAGTGAACTGCTGGAAGTTGTTAATAAAGCGTTGTGCCAAATCACGGGCTTTTACGTCCCAGTCATTTGCATCAGCATAGCTGTTTTGAGGGTTAAGCACGTTGCTATCAACACCTTCAATTTCCACTGGCGTTGCCAAGTCGAAATAAGGCACTGTTTCAAACTCAACATCATCAATAGAACCATCCAGAATAGCGTCAATAATCGCGCGGGTATCTTTAATACTGATTCGCTTGCCCGTGCCATTCCAACCGGTGTTTACCAAGAATGCTTCTGCGTTAGCCGCTTCCATCCGGTTACCCAATACTTTAGCGTAAGTCGTTGGATGCAAACTCAAAAACGCACCACCAAAACAAGGTGAAAACGCTGGCGTTGGCTCAGTAATACCACGTTCAGTACCTGCCAATTTCGCTGTAAAACCAGACAAGAAATAATATTCTGCTTGCTCAGGCGTTAACTTAGAAACAGGAGGCATAACACCAAACGCATCAGCAGTTAAGAAGATAACCTTACTTGCATGGCCAGCTTTAGAAACAGGCTTAACAATATTGTCGATATGTTCAATAGGATATGAAACACGGGTATTTTCAGTCTTAGAAACATCGTAATAATCAATCTTGCCATCGTCATCAACCGTCACATTTTCCAACAAAGCATCACGACGGATAGCGTTGTAAATCTCCGGCTCATGTTCTTTATTCAAATTGATAGTTTTTGCGTAACAGCCGCCTTCAAAGTTGAAAACACCACTGTCATCCCAACCATGCTCATCATCACCGATTAATTCACGCTTAGGATCGGTAGATAAGGTTGTTTTACCCGTGCCAGATAAACCAAAGAATATCGCCACATCACCATCAGCACCCTTATTGGCAGCACAATGCATAGAAGCGATGCCTTGTAGCGGTAGAAAGTAGTTCATCATTGAGAACAAACCTTTCTTCATCTCGCCGCCATACCAAGTACCACCGATTAACTGGACGCGTTCGGTCATGTTAAAGGCAACAAAGTTCTCAGAATTCAGGCCATGCTCCTGCCACTTAGCGTTAACCGCCTTAGCACCATTCATCACCACAAAATCAGGTTCAAAGTCTTGCAACTCATCATCACTTGGACGGATAAACATATTCTTCACAAAATGAGCTTGCCACGCCACTTCCGTTAAAAAACGTACTTTCAAACGCGTATCTTCGTTAGCACCACAATAAGCATCAACAACAAACAAACGTTTATTGGATAACTGATTAGATATGGTTGCTTTCAGATCATTCCAGATTTCACCAGAAATAGGCTTGTTATCGTTCTTACCTTGATCAGACCACCAGAATGTATCGCGAGTCGTATCATCTTTAACAATGTATTTATCTTTCGGCGAACGACCGGTAAAAATATGAGTATCAACAGACACTGCACCTGACTCAGTTATCACACCCTTTTCAAAACCACCGACACTCGGCTTGGTCTCTTCTTCAAACAAAAGCTCATAAGAAGGGTTATAGATAATCTCTAAAGTATCTTTGATCCCGTATTTAGCAAGATCCAGTTCAGGTATAACTGTCGACATATTTTCCTCGGTATTGCGAACAACAAATAAAAGTGGGGAGCCGTAATTAAACAAAGTCATAAACCAGAGGAATAAAACGCCCCTGCTCTGACATCAGCTATAACAGCCCTTTACAATAAAATTTTCGATTCATGCCCTCTTACGTTCGCTAGCTATTTTCATTGGCTTGACGACATGAACCGTACTCGATCCCGTGATTATACCCAAAGAAAACAGTTGACAGCTAATATCTTTATAAACAAAAGAAAAACAGCTTAAAAAAGACAGTTAAATTGGCTAGTTAGCCTCTGGTAACAAGGTGAATTTGTCCCTAATTATCACCACAAAAAAGGCTCTATTTCACCTACTTTTTGTAGGATATAAGCTGGCAGCCCTTAAGTTTTCTGACTTCATCCTCTACCACTAAGACCAATATCACTTCATTGCTTTAGTCAGCCACGACTTTCTAACATTCCTATGGTCTTCTGACGTTAAATTTCTAATCGCTTTATCAAAAAGTATAGCCAGCGGTAAATTATCTTTCTGTATGCCCACTCTAAGCTCATTTTTATATTCAGTTTGGCCCATCACTTTCAAATTATCTAAAGACATTCTCTGAGTTAAGGCAAAGGTCAGGAACAAAGGGGCAAGTGTTGCTGTAACGTCACCAGAAGATACTTGTTGCAACGCTACTTCCATATTATCAACATAAACTATGTTTATATTTGGGTAATCTTCCCGAAGTTTAGACTCGTAAACATAACCCGGCACCATGCTTAATGTTTCTCCACTGAGATCTGACAGCAAGGTATCTGTCTGATTATTTTCATTTAAAACAAGTACGGCTGGAGAACTAAGGTATGGCTCTGTAAATGCTAAGTAATTCGCTCGCTCCTTCGTTGCATTGAGGGCAGATACGATGTCACATTTATTGTCTCGATAATATTGCTGACTCTGTTGCCAGCTTTCTGTTTTAACGACTTCTATCGCAATATCGACTTTACTCTTTAACACGGTTATATATTCAGCAACCAAGCCTATATGATTCCCTTCTGAATCCAGCTTTTCATAAGGTAGCCAATCGGGGTCTACGCACATCTTCACCGTTGAATACTCATCTAACATTTTTAGTTTCACCTCTTCAGCTGCAGAAGAAGTCATCCAACTTGTCATTACGAATAACAAAACCATTTTTAATGTCGTCATTTCTCGTCCCTTTATTCACTAGTCTCTGAATTTACTAGCAATTATTAAACTTCACCCAAGCGCTATTCATACTAACGTAAATCGGTTTTCATCAGCCATTATTATCTGCCTTACACAAAAGGAATAGAAAACGTACTAATTCAGTCGATCAAAAACAGTAAACAACAAGGTTTTACAGCCACTCAAACACCCTTTTTAGTCTTCCTTGTCGCAATTGAAACGAGCGGATCATCGGGCCACGGGTGCTTTGGATAACGTCCTTTCATTTCTTTTTTAACTTCGTGATATGAAGCGCGCCAGAAACCGGCTAGGTCTTGCGTGATCTGCAAAGGTTTGCCTGCAGGTGACAACAGGTGAACCACCAGATCTACCTTACCTGCGACAACAGCAGGACTTTGCTCGCAGCCAAACATTTCCTGTAACTTCACCGCCAGCACGGGCGGGCTCTGTGTATAGTCGATGCGGATGTTCGAGCCAGACGGTACTTTTAAGTGTGTGGGTGCCAGTGTATTCAGTGTTTGTTGTTTGTCCCACGGCAATAGTGCATGCAGGATTTCCGTTAATTTAACTTTCTTGAAGTCGTTTAATAAATTCACATCGTTCAGATAAGGGGCTAACCAGACCTCTAGGGTGGCAAGCAAGGCCTCATGGCTCACATCTGGCCAGCTATCACCTTCAATGGACCGCAGCAGTGATACTCTGGCACACCATTGCTCAAGCACTGCAGTCCAAGGGAGAAGATTGAGCCCTTGTTTGCGAATATGCTCAATCAATGCGGCACTTTTGGCGTGTGCGGGTACGGTATTTAAGCGGGTGCGTTGGACAATAAGTACGCCGATTTTTTGTTGTTCTTCGGCGATAAATCGATTGCTTTGTTTATCCCACTCAGCAATGGTTTCTAGCGTCACCGAATGGCTAAGGGCTGAATCAAACAGGCGTTCATCAAGCTGCACAGCTGAGCGAATAATATCGCCATTGCCCGCCTGCTGACTTGAAACTTCGGCAATGGCTAACCAGCCATTATTAGCAAGGTGTTGATGCCCGATCAGTTTGGCACTACGGCCATTGGCGAGTTGATAAGCACCTGAATGTCGACGACGCGAGATTCGGTCGGGATAAGCACAGGCGAGCAGATAACCGGGCAATTGATCAGCGCTTATCAACTGCGATATTTTACTGGGCTGTTTCACCTTAGCAAGCTGTTGCTCAAATTGTTGTGCTAACTGACGAGTACGTTGTAACCAGCCCTTCTGCATGGGCGGACATTCTGACTTGCCGCTCAACAGTTCAAGGCGATAGCTAATATCTGCATTGTCATGACTAAAAGGATCACGGTCAGATAACAGGCTGGCGAGTAAGGCCGCTTGTTTACTAGAGCCGACCGCACTACCACACAATAATAGGTGTGCGAGCCTTGGGTGTACCGGCAGAGATGTCATTGCCTGACCATGATCAGTCAAAAGCCAGCCATTAGTCTCGTGCCTAATCGCGCCGAGCGACTTAAGTAAATCTATCGCCTGTTGCCACAACCCTTTTGGCGGAGGATCGATCCAGCTTAATTCAGTGGGGTCATCTACGCCCCATTGTAATAATTGCAGTGCGAGTGGTGCTAGGTCGGCATTGATAATTTCGGCAGTGCTGTGCGCTGCCAGTTGACCTTGTTGCTCGGCTGACCAGAGTCGGTAACATTTTCCCGGCCTTAGCCGCCCTGCTCGGCCAGCTCTTTGCACACTGGATGCTTGCGAAACTTTGACGGTATGTAAACCTGTCATGCCAATCGACGGGTTAAACCTTGCTTCTCTCACAAGACCACAATCGACCACCACATCTACGCCATCAATGGTCAGGCTGGTTTCGGCAATATTAGTCGCCAATACAACTTTCTGATCATTGGCTTGTTGGCCGCTTAATGGCGCAATAGCCTGTTGTTGCTCTTCAATCGATAAATTGCCATACAGAGGACGCAGATGAATACCGCGTAACTTTCTATCAAAAATCCAGCTGGAAAGCTCATCAGCAGTGCGACGAATTTCTCCTTGTCCAGGTAGAAAAACCAGCACGCTACTGTGAGGATTTTCATCAATCGCCTGTTTAATGGTGGCAACCATGCGATCAATCAGTCGCTCTTTCGCTTGCCTGGCCTGACCATAAATAATATCGACAGGATATGCCCTGCCTTCACTGCTCACTACCGGCGCACCACCGAGTAATTCCGATGTAGCATCACTATCGAGGGTAGCTGACATGACCAGTATTTTTAACGGGTTATCATCATCTCTAAATAAATCACGACCTTTAAGGCACAAACTAAGCGCCAGATCAGAATCTAAACTGCGTTCGTGAAACTCATCAAATATCACCAAACCCACCTCATCTAACGACGGGTCATTTTGTAACATTCGGGTAAGAATACCCTCAGTGATCACTTCTACCTTGGTCTGCTTGCTGACCTTAGTATCTAAGCGCATACGATAACCAATCGTTTGCCCAGGACGTTCATTCAACAGGCTAGCCATACGATGAGCAGCAGATCGAGTGGCTATTCTGCGTGGCTCTAACATGAGAATTTTTTTGTTATTTAGCCAAGGTTCATTCATCAAGGCGAGCGGCACTAAGGTGGTTTTACCTGCACCCGGTGGTGCTTCCAGCACGACTTCATGTCGCTCAGATAACTGCAGCTTAAGACTGTCTAAAATATCTTCAACAGGTAGGCCCAATGGGGTCACGGTTTTGCCTCTGGCGGTCGGTTTGGAGGGAGGTGATAGTAACTCAAGCTGATGATGTTTTCGATTATATTAATGACTTCAACGGCGTCCGCGACGCTTAGCTTTTCCTCGGCCACGGGGCTGAGGATCGGGCTCAAAATTACCATATTCCTCATCATCAAATGGGCTCGCTGCAATCTTTTTACTCACGGCAAAACCTGGGATAGTCTCTAGCTCAAACTGTCGGCCAATAACACGTTCAATTGACTGTAACTGCTTCGCTTCATCCTCACTATAGAATGAAACGGCTAAACCAGCGCTGCCAGCACGACCCGTTCGCCCAATTCGATGCACATAATCTTCTGCTATATAAGGCATATCAAAATTAACCACACAAGATAGTTGGTTTACATCTATGCCCCGCGAGGCGAGATCAGTGGCGACCAACACCTTAACGCTGCCACTTCTAAACCCATCTAAGGCCAGTGTCCGTGCATGCTGGGTTCGGTTCGCATGGATAGAAGCAGCACTCACCCCTGAATTTTCCAACTGCACAACCAAACTATCCGCCCCTTTCTTGGTGCGAGTAAACACCAAAACCTGATGCCATTTTTTCTTGTGAATCAGGTGAATCAACAGCTCACTTTTACGCGCTTTGTCTACAGGGTGTATTTTCTGCTTAATGCTATCAACCGTACTGTTGGCAGCAGTCACTTCAATCAACAATGGGTTATTTAGCATACCTTGAGCAAGTGACTTGATCGCTTTAGAAAACGTCGCTGAAAACATCAAGGTTTGACGTTGACTAGGTAACAGGGTTTGAATGTGACGAATATCATCGATAAAGCCCAAATCCAACATGCGATCAGCTTCATCCAATACCAATATCTCAAGCTGCTCAAAATTAACGGCCTGTTGATTATAAAGATCAATCAAACGACCGGGCGTAGCAACTAACACATCCAAACCACCTTGAAGCTGAGATATTTGTGGCTCAATCCTCACACCACCAAATGCAGATGCACAGCGAATATTCATATCACGGCTGTAGTTCTGAACACTCTTTTCAACTTGAGCAGCGAGCTCACGCGTCGGCGTAATAATTAAGGCACGAACAGTTTGACTCTGCGGACTCGGCCCACCCGATAATAGCTGTACCACTGGTAAAATAAAACCAGCCGTTTTACCCGTTCCCGTCTGTGCCACCGCCATCACATCGCGCTGGCTAAGCACGGCCGGAATGGCTTCACGCTGTATCTCTGTTGGCGATGCATAGCCTTGTGCTTCAACAGTTTTAAGCAAAACATCACACAAGCCTAAAGCGCTAAATGACATAGATAAATATTCCTAGATTGATTGATACGACACTATGATGTTGCAACACTTTAACGGAGTAAATAATTAAATTTCACTGCCACCTTTAATTTTAACCCATAAAAAAACCTCAACTGAATTAACAGTAGAGGATTTTTTATAGGGTAGCTAGGGCCGGAATCATATAAACAAAGGGAAGCGTCCCTTTTAAATTTTAAATTCCTAAATTAAGCTGCTCAGTCAAATAGTGTTAAGGAGCATTGTTTCTGCACCCTTGAACTTTACCCATATGTGAGCCAATAATTTTCCTTTCCTCACTGCTTTTTTTATTACTTGCAAAGAAACTTGCCTGTTGCCATTCCGGATAAGTAATATCTTCTTTAAGTATACTTATCATGCAGTTGCAAAAGGAATCAACTTGCTCGACAGCGTCGCCCTTTCTTCGTCCAGCATCTTTACATCCCCTTTCCATTCCAAGTTGATAAAAAGAAACCTCCAATTCTGTAACGTCATTTGGACTTTCCCAGGCGAATGCAGTATTTGAAATTAATGTAGTCAGCAAAAGTAATAGTATTTTCATAAAATTCCGTTTTAATATCAATTTAGTAAGAGTAAGTTAAAGTATCCAGCCAAAATTAAAAGGGAAGCGTCCCTGACGAATCCCGGCACTATGATGTTGCAACACTTTAACGGAGTAAATAATTAAATCCCACTGTCACCTTTAATTTTAGCCAATAAAAAAACCTCAACTGAATTAACAGTAGAGGATTTTTTATAGGGTAGCTAGGGCCGGAATCAAGGAAAGCGGCCCCTTTAATTTGATAATGAAAAAATCGCTAAGAATCCATCGAGTCTGACCCTATTGGTTACGCTTGCTGATGAACGGACAAGTGAGTATTAAAGATTCTTAACCGAATCGTAATGAGTCATAGCGGCTACAACACGATCTAATAGTGGTTTTAAGCCGCCAAAGTTAATATTTTCCTTTTGCGCCTTAATAACTTTCTGAGCAAAAACTTCTTTTGAATACTCTTTGTCTTTATCTCTAGTTTTGTCATCAGGGTTAAAAGTCTTATTAGACACTTTTATGTTTCTGGTTTTAATATCAAACAGGTCTTCTATGCACGACTCCTTTCCTGAGTTTAACGGAGTCATTACTATATAAAGGTTGTGTATGACATGAATAAATTCAGCCTCAGTATAGTTATCTTTTTTCAAAGTATTAGGGTATGAAGTCACTGTATCAATCTTTGAAAGATCTTTCGGGAAACCTGAAAAACCGTCATCATTATCTAACACAATAATCACAGGATGTTGGGGCTTTGGGGCTTTATAATACTTGTAATGCACATTAAATTTGTTGATGAAATATTTTAGGCTGCCTGCTCCACCGTCATCTAAACCCATTAAAAACCTAGTGCGTTTTGAATATTTCATAAAACGAATTAATAATTCATATGCATTGTCTTTAGTTTTCTCTTTAGCTAGTTTTGGGTAACCATTCACTAAAATACTAATGGCTGACTTAAGATAAATATTATCAGTTTTTCCTTCACATAGAATGATAGGTTGAGTATTTCCGTAAAACAAACGATAGTATAAAAACCGACTAAACGTTTTTTCTCTGCCACTTAATAATGATTGGGAATTAAGCCCTTGATTTGCAATTACATAAGTATGGTTTACCGGCACTTTTTGACGTAAACGATTATATAGGTCAACTTGGTCAATAAAGTTCAACTGCCCTTCTAATTTATTAATATTGCCTTCTTTAACCTCACCATCAGCTACTTTTTTAGTGAACGTTCCTGTATGGAATAAGGAATGACATTGTGATCTTACGGTTCGCCAATATTCTTTTTTTATATTAGGCTTTTTATTTACAATTAAGCCTGTCACATCTTGCCTTGAATCTTTATATTGAATGCGTGTTTTTTTATCATTTATAGAAAAACCAGCTCGTTCAATTTCACTCCCTAGTTTTTTGGCAGCAATATATTCACCATTTTCTTCTTGTCGCATAATTTGAGTTGGAAAAACAGATTTTCGGCTTGAAAAGGTTATATCGTCTGCATATCTTGAATAAATGCATGAGTGTTTTTTAGCTAAAGATGCGAGTCGTATATCAAGTGAATGCGTGATTAAATTGGTTATAACAGGAGAGCAAGGACTACCTTGCGGAAGTTTGTTGTTGTAGCAAGCAATTTGAGCGATTACTGTGGCAATACCAGAGTCAAGTTCAAAGTTTCTGTTTTTTATAAAGAATCCCCTTACTCGCCCAAAGTTAAAACTATCAAAGAAATTTTCAAGATCAATATTAAGCACATTATTTTTGTTCAAATGCATCATTGCATTTGTAATGATTGACCGTTCTCGAACAAATCCATGTGCTAAGGTCGATCTCTTGATCTTTGGATTGGGATATTTAACTTCATTAATATCATCAATACAATCTTGTAGGAGATTAGAAAGCCTTGATTGTAAATTCTTGAGCCTTTCTGTGGGTGCACTTATTATACGCTTGCCCCCATTTCGCTTCGAAATCTCAAATTGATAATATTGATTGTCTGGTTTTAATTTATAAAGGACATGAGTAAGAGTTGACGTTTTCACACCTAATAATGTAGCTAACTCATGTTTTGTGGAGGCTTGCTTTAATGCTTCTAACTTAGTCATGTTAATAAATTCAGCTCCATCCGTTGGGATGGCTTATGGGCACTCTTACGCATTTACTGGACCATTTAGCGCCAAGGTAACTCTGTGTAACAGCAATCCTTTCGGACATTTTTTTCACTAATCGCGATGCGCGACCCAAAATCTGCCCATAAGCCGATCAAGAATATATCATGTATTTTTGTGTAATAGTCTTTTAAGTCAGCACCATATTTTAGGGTAATGATCAATCAAGGAGGACGTTTTGAACCTGCTACATTTTAACGGATACATTAAATAGGCGACACTATACGCCTAGGAGTATCCAAATGACCAAACATAGAAAACCGTACAAAACGTATACCCGTGAATTCAAACTCGAAGCATTACGCATGATGGAGCAGTCAGATAAGCCTTCATCTGAGATTGCGCTTGAGTTAGGCATACGTCGTAATCAGCTCTATAAGTGGAAAGAACAACTCACTGATAAAGGTGACAGCGCCTTTCCAGAAAAACGCGGCAGGCCCAAGAAAGACGAACAAAGTGAACTCACCACCTTACGCCAAAAAAATTAAGGGGACGCTACCCTTTTCTACACCGTCAGCATAGCCACAAACAAAAAAGGCCACTCAATCAAGTGGCCTTTTTTATAAAAATTAAATTTATAGCTCCTACTTAGCTAAAGCTTCCATCGCTTTTGTTGCATCGATAGAGTCTGCTGCTTTTGTTTTATCAACCGCGTCGTAGGCTTTTTTATAATCCGCTGTGGCAGCTGCTTCCATCGCTTTTTGTTTGTCGACTGACTCAATTGCTTTTGTTGAATCTACTGAATCTGCTAGACCTTCATAATCTATTGCGAAAGATAATGGTGTGTAGATAAGGCATAAAGCTAGAAATAATTTTTTACTCATTGGTTAAATCCTTTTTAATCAGAAATATAAGTAGCAATGAATAGTAAAACACTTTTCGTTGAACCGCTAACTCACGTAATTATCTTCATGTCGGCTTTACGTCGTTTTTTAGCATCACGATAAAAGTTTTCATGTGGCCCAATGTTTAGCAAAGTTAGCGTTAACCGCCCTTCATTCCAGTTATATCCCAACAGAATTTCACTGCCATCAAGATCGAACTTATGAACACGCATGTGGGATAAGTCACCACGCTTTTGTTTGCCAATCAATGGGTCATCGATAATTAAATCAACTTGGTCTTCAATTTGATCTCTTAATTGGTTATCCAGTTTCTTAAGCGTTTTTTCAAAGGTAGTGGTTTGGTAAACCTTAAGTTCGTGGTTTTCTGCGGACATACTCAGTTACCTTGCCTTGTTTTAATTCCGCGTTGGCAATCAGAGACTCACGAATAAACTCATAGGGAAGATCAGGGTTGTCTTCAGCGATCCGACCAATTTGAGCCCAATGCTCAATTTGTTTTGGAACACTTCGATGATTGGCCTCCGCATACACTTGTGCTTCTTGAACGAACTCGTCGTCCATACGAATACTTTTTGCCATTGTCGGTTGCCTTTTTATTCTCTAGTTGATGTTACTAACTAGAGTTTCCTTAATTTTGAGTTAAGCACATAAATAGTGAACTTAGCTCGTTGCTTGAACGTTTAAATTACATAACGCAACAAAATGTCGCATATTGATTATAGGGGATAATTTACTATCATTGCAACTCAACTCACAGGTGTCATCAAACTCAAACCTGAAGCTTATTTCAGCCCAACGAGGGCTTTCCCCTCTTTGTTCTATTGAATATTGAACTAAGAGGAACTGCTCTTTATTGACCGATTAGAAAGCTTTGTTGATGATCGAGCCACAATGGATGTTTTATCATCGATTTTGAAAATAACGCCGATGTAAGATGCTGCTTAAGCCAATGTTGAAGGTGTGGGTATGGCGCTTGTGTATACCATTGGCGCTCAACACGGGCAAACTGACGAAGGTAAGGTAAAATCGCGTAGTCGACTAAGCTGGGCTTATCGCCCATCAGGTAGTTGTGTTGGCTTAGACGCTGGTCTAATTCACTAATAAAGGCTTCGCACTGCTGGCGATGTTCGGTTTTGCTCTCTTCATGATATCGCTTGGCAGATTTATAGTTGTCTAAGTGCGTTTTGAACTCATTGTCAAAGCGGTGGATGATGCTAAGCATTGACGGTAGTTGGTCTGGCTGGTCACTGTAAAGTAAGTTCTCTGGGTCGCTCAGCTTTAAGGCCCACAGCATAATATCTAAGCTTTCATCGATGACCGTGGGTTGATCGGGATTGTCGGCATTATCAATGACTAAAACAGGCACGGTGCCTTTCGGCGAGGCCGCTAGCATTTCAGGTGGTTTATTTCTTAAATCTATCGCGCGTAACATCACTGGTTGTTTTGCCAGTAATATCCCCAGTCTTGCACGCATCGCATAAGGACAGTTTTGTAAAGAATAGAGTATCGGCTGTTGCAAAATAGTCCCTCACAATCATGCGTTAATCTTAGTTCGCAGTGGCACTTTTAGTTGCCAATAGCCAATCAAACTGAGTCAGATTAAAATTCAGTTACATTGACCTTATGCTGACAACCGGTATTACAAGCCTTGGCTGTATTGTGCATTGGTCGATACTGTAATTAACTCATTTAGCCGACTAGCGGCATTTTTATCGCCTTCCAATAAGCCTTCAAAATAATGGATCAGTTGCACTTTATCTTGCTCAGCTTTTGAACCTGCACCAATGTTAGTTAGGTCGATAAAGAACTCGTCAAATAAGTATGATAAATCATCAATAACATCTAGGTTTAAAAACTGTTCATCATTATAAATGCTCGGGTAGCCACCTTTTTGCTTGTCTATGGCAAAGGAGACGCCTTTGACATTGGTCACGGTGGTGGCTTTTTCACATTTGAGCATACAGCCATCTTCAATACTCGGCTTGTTACAACCAACAGTTTGTTGGAAAAAACATTGGCGGCTTACCATCATTAAAATGGGATGATAAATGCTGTAAAGCAGCTTGAAGTTTTCTGGGCGACTGATGTTCCTGATTTGGTTTTGGCTAATTTCGTTAGAAATAAACGCGCCAGCACAGTTGAGTGACTCTTGCATTGTTAACAAGGCATACGAGTTGGTTGTATTTAAAAACGGGCCAGCGATCCATTCAATGCCTTTTTCGAAAGCCTGATAGGCGATACCGGTGTTATTGGTAACAATGCGTTTAGGTTTTACTTGCTCAAGAATCTTAACCGACTCGTCATAATCCTTGCCAATGAGAACCGCTGGGAACCAAGGTATTAAACGAGGATGTTCGAGTAATAAGTCAATGTGCTTGGTACAGCCTTTTTTGAGACTTTCCGGCAGCTTAAAGTAAATATCGGCATCGGTTTCATCGCAAAGGTGCAAATCTTTAAGATCACTAATAAGCAGTGATAGCTTGGGCTTGTCTTCCAGTTTTGGGTGTTTGGCCAAGGCCGGAACATCTACCGGTGCAATTATCTCAACCGAATCATTTAACAAGTAAGCGGCTTGATTTTTTAAAGCGGTCAGATCCTTATAAGGAATGCTTAAATTGTCAGCTAACTGCTCAAAGTCAAAACCTTCAATGGTGTAATTGGCATCGTTGAAACTTTTGAAGCGTTTTTCTAGTGTCGCTTGATCAATGGTTAACTTGTCTGCAGCGGTTAATAAAGACGTCGACTCAATGTTAAATAATTTTGTTTGCTTGCTTGTTGATGTGCCTTCATCTTCTGGCATTGAGACCGTTTCACATACGGTGATGTTTAGTGTGAGCGGCTGATCTAGTTGGCCAGAAAACGTCAGTGTTAATCTTTGCTTATCAATATTAAGAAAGGCTATTTTTTGTTGTAAGGTATCGCCTAAGGCATTCTTGTCTGCATAAAGATCTTTTTTGGCTTTGTTAATTTGAACCATCGAAGTGGCATTGTTTTTATCGATTGCATGCTGACGACTGTAGTCGCGAGGACTATCAATAAACATCGACTTGGTTAAATCGCCCTTTAAGAACGAGTTGGTGAAGCTACGATTAAATACTTTATGAAGGTTTGCATCATCAGCCAATAATTTGCCCGACTCTACAAAGTTATCAATTTGTTTACGCCACGTATCGACAACGGTGTAAACGTAATGTGCACCTTTTATCCGGCCTTCAACCTTGAGTGAATCAACACCGGCTTCAACAAGCTCAGGCAGATCAAAATAAGCAGAGTTGTCTTTTAAATTGAGCGGGTAACGATGGCCCTCATTAGTGGGTTCATACTCGTCACGGCATGCTTGACTACAACGACCTCGGTTACCTGAGTTACCCACGCTCACCGAGCTTGAGTAACATTGTCCTGAAAAAGCGATGCATAAAGCACCATGGACAAAGACTTCCGTCAGTAGATTATTTTCATGCGCCAGAGAGGTCAGGCTTTTGATTTCTTCGAGATTAAGCTCACGCGATAAGTTAATCCGAGACGCGCCCACTTTACTGAGAAATAGAACCTGACCTTCATTGAGCGTGGTTAACTGCGTAGAGGCGTGAATATCAAGGTTAGGAAAGTAGTGATTGACCAGATGAAACATGCCTAAATCTTGGACAATAATGCCGTCAATACCCATATTGACGAGCTGATTAAGCAACTTAACCATGCCCTTAATTTCGTACTCTAAAATCACGATATTTAAGGTTAGAAAAACCTCACAGCCATATTCATGTGCAAGCCGTATGACACCATTGAGTTCGTCGAATGATAAATTAGCGGCACGATTACGGGCATTAAAGGCATCTAAACCACAATAAACAGCATTAGCTCCCGCAACAATGGCGGCTTTAATCGCTTCTACATCACCACCTGGCGCTAATAATTCAATTTTTCTAAGCATGCTAACTAACCCAATTAATACCCTATTCTTTGGCGGGATTGTATCGGTAAAGACTGTTGATTACTATTAAATATGCTTAAAAATTAGGTGGTTCAAGCAGTACTCAACTCAATTTAGTTTATAAGTCTCACTTTTCCTCTTCCACCTTACTTTTAAAAGGGGCTGTTCGCCTTTACTTAGTGCATGACAAAATAGATATCAAAGCCTTAATCAGGTAACTTATTAGCCAAATTGATCGATTAAAGTTCTCTCGCATGACCCAATTAAAATACTTATCCGGCTACCCAGAAGATGTGAAGTCTCAAGTAGCATCCCTCATCGCGAATAAAAAACTCGGTGATTTTTTATTAAAAAAATACCCTGTGACCCATGAGATTAAATCTAATAAAGCCTTGTATGCTTATGTGATTGACTTAAAAAACCAGTTTATTCGCCAATCTAGTTCGCTGAGTAAGGTTGTTTATGACGATAAGCTTGATGTGCTCCATCAGGCACTGGGTTTACATAGTTATGTATCCAGAGTTCAGGGTGGTAAGTTAAAATCCAAAAATGAAATCCGTATTGGCTCGGTGTTTAAACAAGCACCGAGTCAGTTTTTAAACATGATCGTGGTACATGAGTTAGCTCATTTAAAAGAGAAAGAGCACAATAAAGCCTTTTATAAATTATGTGTGCACATGGAGCCGGATTATCATCAGTTAGAATTTGATATGCGCCTTTATCTCACTTATTTAGATCGTGTTGGGCAACTGTATTAACTATAATCCCTGTCTTCAGCTATCGTGTCAGCAAGGTACAAATGAAAAAACATCAAGTGAGCCTCGGTTTAATCAACCCTAAAAGCCCGGATAATGTGGGCTCTGTTTTACGTGCCGCCGCCAATTATGGTGCTGATCAGGTTTTTTATACTGGTAACCGTTACCCGCGTGCGATTGAGCGTAAGGCAAGAGTGGTCGACATGAGTCGTAAAGTAAGTAAAGACGTGCCGATATCTCAACAAGATTGCTTGATAGATGCTGTCACTAAAAACATGAAGATTGTCTGCGTTGAATTTGCTTTAAACGCCACTCCCTTACCTGAGTTTGAACACCCAGAAAATGCCCTTTATATTTTCGGCCCTGAAGATGGCTCTATAGACCAAGCGATTATCGATCAGGCTGATGACGTTGTGTATGTGCCCACCGTAGGCTGCATGAACTTATCAGCTTCGGTCAATGTGCTACTTTATGATCGACTAGTTAAAGCTGGCAACTACGATGCTAGTAATACATCAATTCGTGAAAACAGAGATACCAATAATCGTTTGAAGGTTCTGTAAGGTTTGATTTCATGCCCTCAATGTCGTCTAAAAGCTGCCTCACTCTCTTCTTCGTCTAAGCTAGAACACTGTTTCTGACCGATTTATTACCCCATTTAAAACGGGTAATATGCCCGAAGTTATCTATTTTTATTAACTTTGTAAGCCTTACTAAATAAAATAGCTGTATCAAAATGACGGTTTGAGTGTAAACACAATGCAAATAGTGCCCCCAAAAGGACTGAGGTTAAACCTAATCATGTTGATTATTTCAACGGCCTTACTTTGTCTATTTATAACGGCCTCTTACGTTCTCTATCAATCTAACCATGACACTATAGAAGAGCTGGATAAAACAGCTACCGCTATTAATAAACATCTAGAATTGCAACTATTTAAAGTTAAAAATGGCTTTGCAACTAAAGAATCCTATCCCGATCTGTCAATGTGGTTAGAAACAAAACATAGCTCTGGTTTGTGTATGAAAGTTAGTGATATTGATGGCAAGCCTATACAGCAAGTTTGTCGAGGCAGCGCTGCTGTAGATAAAACATGGCCAAGTTGGTTTGAAAAAACATACCGCTCTGCGTTTAACCCAGGTCAAATATCTGTAAACAAAATCACTCATAACAAACAAGTTTATGGACTCGTTACACTCATCCCAGATGCCGAATTAGAAATTTATCAAGCATGGATAGACATTAAAAAGCTTTTAGGCCTGTCGTCTGTCACAGTTTTAACACTTTGTTGTTTGTTATTTATTGCCATTGGACGCGCTTTAAAACCAGCTAACATCATCGTTTCCGGCTTAGAAGAAATGTCAAACGGCAAGCTCGATCACCGACTTCCTTCATTTACGATGGATGAATGGCAGCGGACAGGTAAAGCTGTCAACCAACTAGTAGCCAGCTTAGAAGCAACCTTATCAGACAGACAGAGGTTGGCCTTTAAGCTTATTAATGTTCAAGAGCAGGAACGGAAATTTCTAACTAGAGAGCTACATGATGAGTTTGGCCAGTGTTTAGCAGGCCTGCAAGTAAATGCTTCATCGTTATTACAAACATCCTCAGAAAAATATCCAGACATCATTAATGAAGCACAACATATTTCAAATATAACAATACATATGATGAGCTTGCTGAAAGATATGTTGATACATTTAATGCCTGTAGACATTGACAAGATTGGCTTATCGGCAAGTTTAGAAGGCTTAATCAGTCAATGGAATGCGAACAGTGATGAAACACAGTATGAAATAGAGTTGCACGGCAATCTTAATGAGTTAGATAACCCTATTCCAAGCAACCTATTTCGTATCGTTCAAGAATGCCTTTCTAATATTTCCAAACACTCAAAAGCCACTCTCGCTACTGTGCAACTTAATATGTCCACCGATAAGGATCTCACACTTATCGTCAAAGATGATGGGGTTGCAGATATCAATGCTTTTAATGATTCTTCTGGTTTTGGTTTGCTTGGAATACGTGATCGTGTGAATGCGCTAGGTGGTAGTTTTACGCTTCAAGAAAACGTACCTAGTGGCCTCATTATTCGTATTGTCATTCCATTACCTGAAACAGTGGGTAAATCATGATGTTAAAAACAATTACAGTATTGTTAGTTGATGATCACGCTGTTGTTCGAGAAGGCTATCGCTCTTTCTTAGAAAAACAACCAGGTATTTCAGTCATAGCCGAAGCAGAAAGTGGCGAAGAAGCATACCGCTTATTTAAAGAGCTAAAGCCTCATGTTGTCATTATGGACTTGTCGTTACCTGGCCGCGGTGGAATTGAAACCATTGCCCGAATCCGTAAACAAAGTTCAACAGTACAAATGCTCGTCTTTACTATGCACCAAAACCCCATATTTGCATTACAAGCCATTAAAGCCGGTGCCCGAGGTTACGTCACCAAAAATAGTTTACCTAACGTACTTGTGCAAGCAATTCATGACATTATCGCCGGAAAAATCGCCTTAAGTCATGATATTGCAGAAGCGTTGGCAGTAGAAAAATTAGAAATAGACAACACCGCACTTGAAGAACTCACCAGTCGTGAATTTGAAATACTCACTATGATCTTAGATGCCAAACCCGTTGCAGAAATAGCTAATACGCTCAATGTCACCCAGAAAACAATTTCCAACTGTCATTACATAATTAAAAAAAAGTTAGGCACCAAAACCGACATAGAACTCATTCACTTTGCTATAAAAATGAATATTTTTAAGCCGTTAAACTCTTCATCATAATGAACACTTCGCAACATAAGCATGCATCTCCTCAACCATTCGGTTAATTACATGATCCCAAGCATCATCCGTGTTGCCGCGAAAGTTCAATTTCTTTCGCATCACCAATGTTCCAGTTTCAACATCTCTCAACTCTACAAACATCGTTTGAACTAACTTACTCATTCTAAAGATCCACGGAACAATAACTTTTTTTGCACCCAGTTTTTTTGCAATCGCTAACTCACATCCGTTACACCGATGTAAAAACTGGTGCTGAGCTGCTTCATTTAACACAGCCAACGACTGCTTATCATCAATAATAGTAAAAATCTTCTGTTGCTCTAATCGTGAACGAAACTCATCACTAAACTTAGCTAATAAAAAAGCATCCTGCTTTCTCATACTTTCAACCGACGTATCGCCTAACAATTCAATATCCAATGAAACAGCTGGACTAACGACACTCTGGCAAGCGCTAAGATCACCAGACCACGCGTTGTTAATCGTGACAGACAACGCTAAAAACAAAATAATCTTACTTGTTACCTCAAATGACCACTTGCTGCTGTTCATAATTCCACCATGTAATTAGTTATTTACTACACCACATTACACGCCTGTTACCAGCAATAATCACCCTTCATTTACCTTAAAAATAGCGGGTAATTTGCCTAACTCCCTCTTCTTCATCTCGCAAAACTCTAAATAAAAATATCAGGCAATTTCCCCGTGGAATCTAAGTCAAAAAGCAGAGGAACAAGCCCGCCTAGCCAACTATAATTTACAGCTGATATGAGAAAACACATTGAAAAAATAGCTTTAACTAGAGGGTAAATACGATGAAAAACTTCAACTTTGAACAACACAATATTTCATGGAACACGCTGGGTGAGTTCGAAAACTTCTTGTACCACATCTTACACATTGATGATGACAACAAAATTATCGACGTATTATTTAAACTCAGCGCACATAAGCCTATTTTTTTACACCGCCATCTGGCCTTAAATATGAGTTTAGTAATACAAGGTGAACATCATCTATATGATGTAGATGGCAACTTAAAAGAAGTTAGACCCACCGGCAGCTATACTTGCAGCCCCGCATCAAATGAACCACACCAAGAATGTGGTGGTGATGACGGTGTCATTCTGCTATTCAGTATTAGAGGCGGAGACGCCCCACTTTACGAAGTGTTAGATGAAAACTCACACAGTGTCATTGCAACATTGGGTTACCAAGATATTGTTAACCTCTATCAAAGCCAAACATAAAAGCACATTGACTGCTCAGTGCCTGTAAAAACTTATGATAATGAGTGCCAAATTTAGAAACTTTTTCACATTCATCACAAATACAAAGGCTACCCTGTTGGGTAGCCTTTGTATTTGGTGGGACGGCGGGAATCGAACCCGCGTCTGCAAATCCTCCGCTATCAGCTCTACATGCTTATTCCATCTATTATTTTAACTACAGGCTACCCAATGGACAGGGAAAACAAATAGCGAGCTTGTAAGATTTCAGTCCGTCAGAAAGAAATCAAGGAGTCAGCCAGCTTGATTTACTATGGTTTAAACCTGAAAGTCCTGTGGCTGGAGTTGCTCAGATCATCCGCCCCTTTTTCGTCGCCATCTTCTTCAAAGCTATACCGAGTCATTATGCCGAGTAGCTCTGCTTTATTTTCTGGTTCGACAAAGGGCAATAAATGCCAATGAGGTGTTCCATCGTGATGAGCTTCTGCAATCCTAAAACCATAAGGATAAATATATTGCCTCTTAATGGAACCTCTCATCTTTGCCCAGCTCGACTTCAAGCATCACTCGGCGATAACACGTGATTTATTTCATCTGCTAAGCATTACTAATTATCACTCGTAGATTCGAGCTATCCCGATTAATCATCTTTAACAATAAGCAACTAGTTTTAGGATATACTGCGCGCATTCTATTTATTCCAACACGTTGAATCACTATGTCATTTTCAAATCTAGGGTTAAGTAATCCTATTGTAAAAGCGATTAAAGAACTGGGTTATTTCAACCCTACCCCTATCCAAAAACGAGCGATTCCGATCGTTCTTTCCGGTCGAGATCTTGTTGCGACCGCTCAAACTGGCACAGGTAAAACTGCCGCATTTGTTCTGCCACTATTAGAAAGGCTAAACAAAAAAAATCAGCTACGCAGTAAAAGTATACGTGCACTTATTTTGGCTCCTACCCGTGAATTATCGGTTCAGGTCGCTGAAAATGTGGCTGAGTATAGTAAAAATCTGAATTTAAGCTCTATGGTTGCTTATGGTGGTGTTGATACCGAGGCACAAGCGGAACGCTTATTAGAAGGCGTGGATATTTTAGTGGCCACACCGGGTAGATTGCTTGATTTAGCGTATCAACGTGCCCTGTATTTTGATGATGTTGAAGTATTGGTATTGGATGAAGCTGACAGAATGATGGATATGGGTTTTGGTACTCAAATCACTAAGATCCTTGATCGCTTGCCTGAAAATCGTCAAAACCTATTGTTTTCGGCGACAATGAACGACAGTGTTCGCTCTCTCGCGAGTAGTTTTGCTTATAGCAACCTGACTGATGCCGTTATTGATATCTCTGTCACACCGAAATCATCTGCCGCATCAACGATAAACCAGTGGTTAATCACCATTGATAAAGATACCAAGTCCACTTTGTTAAGCCATTTAATTAACACCGAAAAATGGGACCAAGCACTAATTTTTATCGAGAAAAAACACGGTGCAGCCAAGCTAGTCGACCAGCTTGCAAAACGTGGCATTAAAGCCGACTCGATCCATGGTGATAGAAGCCAGGCCATGCGTGAAAAGGTTTTGGCCGATTTCAAATCTGGCGAACTAAAATATTTGGTAGCCACTGGCATTGCAGCTCGTGGGCTTGATATTGGTGATTTAAGTCGTGTGGTTAATTACGACTTACCCTTTAAACCAGAAGAATACATCCACCGCATTGGCCGAACAGGACGTGCTGGAGCCAAAGGTGAAGCGATATCTTTTGTTGCCATGGGTGACTTTAAAAACTTATGCGCCATTGAAAGCAGCTTAGGTCACATCATTAAGCGTAAAGAAATTGAAGGCTTTGTGGTTAGAAAAGTAGTGCCGGTTTCAATCTTGAACTATGTTCGCAAAAGTAGACCGCCCCAAGCTAAAAACAAATCAACAACATCAAAACCAAAAGACAGAAAAACACGTAGAGCCCCAGTTAAGAAAAACTTCTGGGAAAAATAATAAGATTGGCTGTTGGTTGGCTGTAATATAGCCGAAAACAGCCAATTTATGAATTTTGCACACCGGCTAAACAGCCAATATTCCAAAACACTGCCCGCCTGTAACCCCTTTAAAAATGGAACTCTACACACAAAAAAACCACCCGCAGGTGGTTTATATGTTTGGTGGAGGCGGGGGGAATCGAACCCCCGTCCGCAAATCCTCCGCTTTCAGCTCTACATGCTTATTCCATCTATTATTTTAACTACAGGCTACCCAATGGACAGGGAAAACAAATAGCGAGCTTGTAAGATTTCAGTCCGTCAGTATCAAGCGTACCTTTGGCTTGTCTTATGAGAGTCGACGCCCGATACCAAACGCATAAGCACGGCTTTGGTCGGACGGCATTTACAGGGGTTTAAGCTGCTAGTGCGTAGTTGTTATCGTTTGCAACTATAATTTTGCCAGTCTTTTTTACGAGAGAACTAACATACTCGGCATGCACCTTAAGTTTTGTAACCCACGTCGAAGCCAGGTCGCCCCCAAAGGTCTTTCACGATAAGTGTTCATTATAAGTCAGCAGCAGGTTCACTGCCAGAACTAATACCCAAATAGCTTGTTTACGTGCCTTTGCTAAATATTCGGGATTTTTCACGTTTCCAGTCGCGATCTTTTTCAGTGGCGCGTTTGTCGTGTTGTTGTTTACCTTTGGCTAAGGCAATTTGTAATTTTGCTCTACCTTTTACCCAATACATCGACACCGGTACGATAGTATAACCTTTACGGTCGACGGCACCGACGAGTCGATTGAGTTCTAGCCTATGTAACAGTAACTTACGTCGACGTACGTTTTCCGGATGCACATGGGTTGAGGCTGATAATAGCGGTGTAATATGGGCGCCATGAAGCCATGCTTCTCCGCGATGTAGGACGATGTAGGCTTCATTAAGCGATAAACGACCATCACGCAAACTTTTAACTTCCCACCCTTCTAGGACTAGCCCTGCTTCAAACTTATCTTCTAGGAAGTAATCGTGGCGAGCACGACGGTTTTGAGCAATGTTGTTCTCGGAGCTTTTCTTTTTTGATTTTTTGTTAGCCATGCGCGCATTATAGATGTTCTGATGGCTGTTGGCTTGTGCAATTGTCCTTTTGAATCAGATCGTGAATATTCAATTTCAATAGCGGTTCGTTATTTGCCGGTTTTCATCTAGTTCAAAAGTAACATCAGCTTGCATGGGTAATGTTGCTAAGCCATGCTCGGTCAACCGTTGAAAGTGCATGATAAAACGTTGTATTTTTTGCTCGGTCATTACTGCTGATGAACTTTGTTGCGGTGTTAGCTGATTAGCAAGTTTTTGTTCTTGCTGTACCCGCCATTGATAGATGCAATCAAATGACGGTGCTTTAAGCATAATAAGTTCATCTAGTTGCGAAAATAAGCTTGGATAAACGGTCGTTAGTTGTTGGTTTACATAGTGACGCCAACTCGCATCGCTATCTTCGTTTTGTTCCAAGTCATTTATCGCGGTGGTTAAGGTCTGTTCATCTTGCCCTTGCAGCCCCAAACACCAGCCTTCTAAAACAATAATATCGACCGGAACAACACAACTGGGCCATTGTGATTCTGGCCGGCGATCATCAGTGGCTTTATTGAAACTAGGGATTGATGTATTGCCAGTGTTGTTCGTGAGTTGGTGTAATGTATTTAACGCTAAGTCGACATCATGTGTGCCCGGTACACCACGAGTGACTAATAAAGGATGGACGGTGTCAGCGAGCTGTTGTCGTTGTTGTTTGGTGTGATAAAAGTCATCGAGCGATATGGCGACAGCTGATAGACCTAAGCTTTGCTTGAAGATGCTAACCAGTAAATCAGCCAAGGTTGACTTGCCTGAACCTTGTGCGCCATTAATGCCAACGATCACTGTTTTAGCCTGTTGCTGTTGTTTGGTGGCGAGTTGCTTAGCTAAAGGTACGAACCACGCTTGTGCAGTGTCTGCATAGTGTTGTGGCAGCTGATGTTTATCTAAAAATGCAGTTAAATCTAAAGGCGGCATGACTGTTAATTCGTTGCTCGTTAATCTGAAGGATTACGATAACATTCATTACGAGTAAAGATCAGTAGATAAAAAAGTGGCCAGACATAAGAACTATGCCTGGCCACAAGAGAAAGTGCTTACTGAAGCTGAATTATTCAAAAACACGTTGCTATCTTAATGATTAGAAAAATTATAGGCATGAGCATTAATCAGGCTAAAGCCTATGATTTTGTCCTAACCTTACTTTTATTTAAAAGCTAACTGCTACCCCACCCCAAAAGCTGCGTGGTGCACCTGGAGAAACAAATCGTTCTTCGCTGATCGTTTCGCCTGCTGCTGGCAGGTTATAGAAGTTGAAGTTTCTAATGCCTGAGTTTTCGTACTCTTTATCAAATACATTATCGACTTTAGCCCAGAACTGAACCGTTTTGTTCGGCTTATAACGTGCGTTGAGGTTAAATACGGTATAGCCGCTAATTTTAGCTAGATCATTACTCTCATCACCACGCATATAACTACTGCTGGCATAGTTCATATTCACGCCAGAGCTAAACTTAGGCGTGAACGCATAATCTGCACCCAGTTTAATATTGTGACGAGGGATTGCTGGCATTTCATCACCTGAACTCACTGCAACACCATTTGGATTGATCACGCTAGACAGCACTTCGTCCGATTGAAAAGTCGCATCCACTAAGCTGTAGTGACTGAACCATTTAAGCTTGTCATTGATTTTGCTGTTTAAGCTTAGCTCTAGCCCTTGACGACGTGTTTCATCAACATTAATAAAGTAACCGCCACCATCATTATTGGCTAAAGTAAATAACAGGTCATCTTTAAGTTGGGTGTGGAATGCAGCAATAGACCAGTTAATATTCGCTAAGTTAAGTTGGCCTCGTGCACCAATCTCAAATGTTTTACCAATAACAGGATCGAGCGGTGGATCTGCTACGAATGAGTTAGGTAATTTACATGGATCATCTGGATCAGCACAGGTTAACTCGGCCGCGGTTGGGGTACGGAAACTTTCGTTATAACTTCCGTAAACCATGATGTTGTCGTTTAGTTTATGACTGAGGTTAATCGCGGGGTTAAAGCGAGAAAAACTATGGTCGCCTTCTAAAGCTTCATCACCTGGGTTGTTATTATCTATTTCTATTGAAGAGTGTTGATAACGCCCAGCGATTGTCAGTGCTAGATCTTCATTTAAATAAATTGTATCGGTAAGGAATAAAGCATAGTTTTCACGCGTTGTTTCAATATCAACGCCAACTTCGGCTTCTGATACTGTGCCAGGAATAATCGAACCGTTGGTTAAATCAACATCACCCTCTTCTGCTTCGATGCTGAGAAAGTCTGTTGAAGCGCGATCGTAACTTACACCAACAGTCCAACTAGATTCTTTGCCCATGAAGTGTGTGTCATTGGCTAATTGTAATGTGCCGCCCCAGGTATCAGTTTCTGTTTCGGTGCGACGTTCTTCACCTTCAATCTCTACTTCCCATTCATCACCAAGAACAGCTGTCTGCGTTACACCAAATTCGTCAGTGTAAGTACTGCCAGCAGCATCTCCTTCCTGAATACATTTAGATAAGTGCGTGTCTGATTCAAACTCATCCCCACTCAAAGCAACTTCAACGGAACAGCCTACTTCAACATCACCGTTCAGTGTCTTTCGTTTGTAGTCACGATAAAAGGCATTCGATGACAACAATATATTGTCGTTGATCCAGTGGGATGCATTAAGGTTTAGTTGCTTGAGTTCGTTTTCTGTTTGATCCGGATAGGAGTGAATGGCATCCCAACCATTGCTCTTTAGCCTACTGTCTGCCACAAAACCATTACCGATAAGATCAGTATCTGCTTGTGTATAGCTGACGTCAAAATTACTGGTGTCTGATGTCCAGCCTAGTTTGCCAAAAAACTGTTTTACATCTGAGGGAGAATTCACTCGCCAGCCATCTTCTTCAAACTTAGTTCCGCCGACATACCAGTGCAGATTATCTTGGTTGCCACCATGTTCAAAGGTTGCTTGGCGACGATCATCAGAACCTGCCGATACTTCTATAGTTGAACCTTGATAGGTTAAGCCACTTTTAGTTTTTAGTGATAATGCACCACCCAATGTATTTAACCCAAACAGTGGATTTGAGCCTGGAATAACAATAAGGCTATTAAGTGAAAAAGAAGGAATCAAATCCCAATTTACTGTGTCACCAAAGCCTTCATTAACTCGAACTCCATCAACATAGGTTGAAAGCCCAATTGAACTACCAACCAATGGCGACGCTAAAAATCCGCGATAATGAACATCGTTTTGAAAAGGGTTATTTTGAGCAGAGTTAATATCGATACTGCCGATATTTCTAAATAATAGTTCAGCGGTATCAACAGCGTGTTGCTCTTCAATTTGTTCGGCTGTCATTATCTGAACATTACCTGCATATTCATCCAATGTTTTACCGAGTCCTGGTAAGGGTGTGGTATCAATAATAGTCATCGCAGGTAGTTGTTCTGGATCGGCATGGGCCACAACTGAAACACTGAATGCAATTGCTGCACTAATCAAAATATTAAGGTGGCGGGGTTTAAAATTCATCTGGCATCCTCGTTGAAAATTCGCTAAGTCATCATGTGAAATTCACATTTAGCCAGATTACAGTTGAATCAAACCTTCTCGATGGAGCCTGTTACTTAATTTAACTGTGATAAATTCCCAAACACCTTGTGATAATAATTTCAGTGCAAGAGTTGATTTTGTTTAAGTGATTTATGTTCTACTGCCAAGGAAATTAGCTCATCAACCGTTTCACAGTTTAGTTTAGACATGATGTTGGATTTATAATTTGAAATAGTGCTGGCACTTAAGGACATTATTTCTGCCATTTCAGTTCGGGTTTTCTTCTCGACCAACAATAAAAAAACCGTATGCTCTTGGGCATTCAAACTCGCCATTTTATCCTTATAGGCTTTAATCGAGTGCATCGCTAGCATGATGGCAACATCATCCGAAAGGTACCGTTTAGATTGATAATAGACTTGGTTTATCGCGGTGACTAAGGTTGCTGATGGGTCACTTTTTAATACGTAGCCCATCGCGCCATGTTCAATGGCACGACTAACAAAGTTAACACTGTCGTGCATCGAAAAGATGATTACTTTGGCTGTTGGATAAACTTTCAGTAAGCGGCGTGTGCACTCTAAACCATTCATACCGTTTAGCGATAAATCCATTAACACCAGATCAGGATTGAGTTTCTTATAATCCGACAAGGCCGCTCTACCATCGTCGGTCTCAGCTATCACTTCGATATTAAATTGCCCCAACAACAACTTATATCCTTCCCGCACGGCGACATGGTCATCAACCAGAATGATTTTAATCGTTGCCGGCATCGTTGAACTCCCTATCTCGATAAAAAGGAAAGCTGAGTGTTAATTTACTGCCTGAAGGTAAGTAGTTCTCAATATTGAATTCACCATTCAATACTGAAACACGCTCTCTTATTCCAATCAAACCAAAGCCAGTTTTGGGATGATGCTTTTCAAAACTAACATCGCCATCGTTGATAATAGTCAATATAACCTGTGAAGAATGGCTATCTGTTTGCTCGGTAAAACACAGTAAGATATCTACATTTTTTGCATGAGTATGCTTAATAACATTAGATAATCCCTCTTGTATCGTTCGATACAGGGTGAGTAATTCATCTTCATTTAACTGTGGCTCATCACCTTGAAAATTCAGGTTATAAATAATGCCTTTATGGGTTTGCTGCCACTCGGTGACTAAGTCTTCTATCGCCATGACGATGCCAAAATCTAACAGCGGTGGACGAAGTGTTTTTAATAATGAACGGGTCACTTGGTGTAAGTTATTTACATTCGCTAGGATTTTTTCGACAGCTTGATTAAGCGAATAGTCATCATGACCGGCTAAAATTTGAATATATTCAGCATTGGTTCGTAACGCAGCGAGATATTGTGAAAAAACATCATGTAGCTCTTGTGCAAGAAACAAACGTTCGTGTTCTTGCTTACTGGTTAAGTCATGCAATAACTGACGGTTTTCGGAGAGTAAAACAGTGTTGTGTGACGACTCTTTTTTAGCTTCAAGATAACGACGGCGACTAAACCAGATTAAACAGATGCATACTGTAAACAATGGGAATAGCAGTTCATCCGCCTGATACTGTTCCCAAAGGCGACTCCAACTATAAAACCGCTCTGCAAGGTTGAAATGTCGTGTTAGCAAAAACGATACGACAGTAAACACCGTGACGACTAGCGAGTCAGTGTAGTGGGCTTTTATTGATGAGTGTGTAAAGGAAAACTTCATGTCAGCATGATAGCCAACAGAATCGAACTAGATGAGCGAGAAAGCGTTATTAGGAGTGATTCCCCGTCACAATCAGGATAAGTGCCTAATGCCAGTACGGTGAATATTAAGTTGAAGTTTAATGTGGAGCTTTAACTGGTAATTACTAAATTGGTCGGAACAGCAAGATTCGAACTTGCGACCCCTTGTCCCCCAGACAAGTGCGCTACCAGACTGCGCCATGCCCCGACAGAATTACACCTTATACATGACGTATAAGGTGCTTGATAACTTACGGTGTCTAAACAAGTAGAGTGCGGATATCTTCTAATTCAGTGAGCAATTCTTTAATCAATTGCTTTTTATCAGTAGCGGTTGTTTCTACATCTGGTTTGGCATTTGTTTCCAAACGTTGGCGAGCACCACCGATAGTGAAACCTTGCTCATAAAGCAAACCACGAATTTCACGAATTAAAACCACGTCATGACGTTGGTAGTAACGACGGTTACCACGACGTTTAACAGGCTTTAATTGCGTAAACTCTTGTTCCCAGTAACGCAAAACATGTGGTTTAACACCACATAGTTCGCTTACCTCACCGATAGTGAAGTAACGTTTACCAGGAATAGTTGGCAATTCGTTGTTATTGCTCGCTTCTAGCATAATTGTCTACCCTTGCCTTTAGTTTCTGCCCTGGGCGAAAAGTTACCACACGGCGAGCCGTAATTGGAATCTCTTCACCCGTTTTTGGGTTTCTACCAGGACGTTCACTTTTGTCTCGTAATTCAAAGTTACCAAAACCTGATAACTTTACGTGTTCACCTACTTCTAATGCAGTACGAATCTCTTCAAAGAACATTTCAACTAGTTCTTTAGCTTCACGTTTGTTAAAACCCAACTCATCATAAAGCTGTTCTGTCATGTCGGCCTTAGTTAATGCCATGTATACCTCTATAAAATCTTTTATCTATAACTTACGATCTAACAACTACTTTCAGCTGTTGATCGAGTTTATCTGTGACTGTTTGCATTAGTGCATCTACGTCTTCATCTGTAAGCGTACGTTCAGCATGCTGAATGTGGAAAGCGACGGCAATACTCTTCTTGCCGAGCTCGACTCCATCTCCAGTATAGACGTCAAATAGTTGAATTGACTTAAGAATATCAGAATCAATACTATTCAGGCAACGCTCAATTTCACCCGCTGTCACTTTCTCGTCTGCTAACAATGCTAGATCGCGGCGTAGAGCAGGGAAACGTGATAACGGTTCAAAGCTAGGTACTTGAGCAGCAAGTGTTGCTGTTAATGCCAATTCAAATACAAATACTTTGCCATCTAAACCCAATGGTTTATTTAATCGTGGGTGTAACGCGCCGATCCAACCAATCGCTTCACCGGCTTTATAAACACGTGCAGTTTGGCCTGGGTGTAAGGCTGGGTGTTGTTCTGCGACAAATGTAATATCGCCTCCAGCTAATGAAAATAGCTGCTCAACATCTGCTTTTACATCAAAGAAATCAACTGGACGTTGTTTTTCTGCCCACTGTTCATCATAACGGCTGCCACATACCACACCACCAATTTGACGGTGCTGAACGATATCATCAGTTGTGCCAGTATAAATACGGCCAACTTCAAATAAACGAACACGAGTATGTTGACGATTTAAGTTATAAATCAGTGCATTAACTAAGCCCGGCCACAATGATGTGCGCATTTCTGACAAATCAGCAGAAATTGGGTTAGCCAATGTAATTGGTGTCATTCCTTCCAGCAAGAAATGTTTATGCATGGTTGGGTCAACAAAACTATAGGTAATCGCTTCTTGATAACCACGATCGACCAATAAGTTCTGTAAACGATCAGTCGCTAAGCTGTGCTCAGAAATATTGGTCGTTAACACCGTACCTTGTGGCCGTGTATTAGGTAATAAATCATAACCATATAAACGACCTAGTTCTTCAATCAAATCAACTTCAATTGCTATGTCGAAACGGAAGCTTGGTACCGTTACTTGCCAGCCGTCATCTGTTGCGACAACGGTTAAACCTAAGCGAGTTAATTGGTCTTCCACTTGCTCAGATTCAATGGCGATACCTAATACGCGTTGAATGCGAGCAGCACGTAACTTGATCGTTTGCTGTTCAGGCATATCAGCAGCCGAGCTTACTTCTGTAATCGCTCCTGCTTCACCACCCACTATTGATAATAATAGTGTGGTAGCACGCTGCATTGCGACAATGGCTAACTCAGGATCAACACCACGTTCAAAACGATGTGAAGAATCCGTATGCAAACCATATCCACGAGCACGACCTGCAATTGCAGTTGGTGTGAAGAACGCCGCTTCTAAAAATAAGTTTTTAGTATCATCGCCGACACTTGAAACTTCGCCGCCCATAATACCGGCCAATGCTAAAGCACCAGATTGATCAGCAATCACTAAACTATTATCAGTAACGGTTACTTCTTGACCATCCAGTAACGTCAGCTTCTCATCAGCTTTGCCATTTCTAACCGTAATGCTGCCTTCAAGCTTGTCGTTATCAAAAGCATGCATCGGTTGGCCTAATTCCAACATGACATAGTTCGTCACATCAACAACAGGACCTAAACTACGCAAGCCACTGCGACGCAATTTTTCTTGCATCCAAACAGGCGTTACCGCATTGGTATTAACATTTTCAATAACACGCCCCAAATAACGAGGACATGCTGCTGAGTTAGCCACATTAACATCACGTGTTAATGCACTCGTTTCAGCAATTGTTTCTTGTTGCCATGCTGTTAAATCACAACCTGTTAATACACCGACTTCACGAGCGATGCCGGCTACGCCTAAGCAATCACTACGGTTTGGCGTTAGATCAACTTCGATTGTAATATCATCAAGGTCTAAATATTGTCTAACATCTGTGCCCACAGGAGCATCAGCTGCTAATTCCATCAAACCATCAGCACTTTCAGCTAAACCTAACTCTTTTTCAGAGCACAACATGCCAAATGATGGCACACCGCGTAGCTTCGCTTTTTTAATTTTAAAATTGCCAGGCAATACTGAACCAACTACTGCAACCGGGATTTTTAAATCCTGACGCACATTGGCAGCACCACATACAATTGATAACGGCTCATCGGCAGCAATATCAACTTGGCATAAACGTAATTTATCGGCATCAGGATGAGCTTCTACGGAGATAACTTGCCCTACTACAACACCAGTGAATTCACCGGCAACAGGTGTAATAGAATCGACCTCTAGTCCAGCTTGAGTCAGCTTTTCGACCAGCGTAGTGCTATCAAGATCAGGGTTTACCCATTCACGTAACCATTTTTCGCTAAACTTCATTGCAAACTATCTCAAGATTAATTGAACTGACGTAAGAAACGCAGGTCATTGTCAAAGAACATACGTAGGTCATTCACGCCATAACGTAACATCGCTAAACGCTCAACACCCATACCGAATGCGAGGCCTAAGTACTTTTCACTATCAATGTTGACGTGTTCAAATACTTTTGGATGTACCATGCCGCAGCCTAATACTTCTAACCAACCGGTATGACTACATACTCGGCAACCTTTACCATTACACATTACACATTCAATATCAGCTTCAGCAGAAGGCTCAGTGAATGGGAAATATGACGGTCTAAAACGTACATTTAATGGACGTTCGAAGAAAGCTTCTAGGAAATCAGACAAGATTCCTTTCAGATCAGTAAAACTGACATTCTCATCCACCATCAAACCTTCAACTTGGTGAAACATCGGAGTGTGAGTTAAATCTGAATCACAACGATAAACACGACCAGGTGCAATCACACGTAGTGGTGGCTCGTCTTGTTCCATCACACGGATTTGAACCGGCGATGTATGTGTTCGTAACAACATTTCAGCATTAAAATAAAACGTATCGTGCATGGCACGAGCTGGATGATGCTCAGGAATATTCAAAGCAGTAAAGTTATGGGTACTGTCTTCGATTTCTGGGCCTTCAGCAACGGCAAAACCGATTTGTTGAAAGTAACGCTCAATTCGTTGCAGTGTACGCGTAACAGGATGTAGACCACCTGTTTGTTCACCTCGACCAGGCAAGGTTACATCAAGCGTTTCAGCTGCAAGTGCTTCATTCATTGCTTTTTCAGCAAGTACTTTAGCGCGATTTTCGATTAAACCAGCCACTTCTTGCTTGGCAAGATTAACTGACTTACCTATTACAGGACGTTGCTCAACACTGACATTACCTAATTGTTTTAGATAAGCCGTGATTGTGCCTTTTTTACCCAAGTATTGAACACGAAGTGCTTCTAATACCGAGCTTTGATCAGCTGCGACAACTGCTGCTGTTGCAGTTGCGACTATGTCATTTAGCGCCTGTAACTGTGATTCCAGTTCAGCCATACCATATCCACCTGAGAAATTGTTTCAGAAACAAAAAAGGGGTCGATAAATTCGACCCCTTTTAGCTAGTCAGTATTTTCATATTGCCTATTGCTAGACAATAAGAAAAATTATTCTGCTAGAGCAGCCTTTGCTTTTTCTGCAATGGCTGCAAATGCTGCCGTATCGTTCATTGCTAAGTCAGCAAGAATTTTACGATCAATTTCGATTGCTGCTTTTTTCAAACCATCAATTAGACGGCTGTATGACAAACCACATTCACGTGCACCAGCATTGATACGTGCAATCCATAAAGTACGGAAAGTACGTTTTTTCTGGCGACGATCACGGTATGCATATTGACCGGCTTTAGTTACCGCTTGTACGGCAACACGATATACGTTTTTACGACGGCCACTATAACCTTTAGCTTGCTTGATTACTTTTTTGTGACGGGCATGGGCGGTTACACCGCGTTTAACTCTAGGCATGGGATAACTCCTTAATTATAGATTAGGCAACATTTTACGAACTGAACGATGATCGGCTTTACAAACCGTCAATGTAGCTCGCAATTGGCGTTTCCGCTTAGTGCTTTTCTTAGTAAGGATATGGCTAGTAAACGCTTGTGAACGTTTGAATTTACCACTGCCGGTAACTTTGAAGCGCTTTGCAGCACCTCTGTGTGTTTTTAATTTTGACATTTCGAACTCCGCATTCGTAAATATTGTTAATAAATTTATTTTTTACTCGGGCCTAAGACCATAATCATTTGTCGACCTTCTTTCTTTGGACGTTGCTCGACTACAGACAGTTCTTTTAGATCTTCCGCTACTCTTTCAAGTAGTTTTAATCCTAAGTCCTGGTGAGCCATTTCTCGTCCGCGGAATCGAAGACTAACTTTAGTCTTATTCCCATCTTCAAGGAAACGTGTCAGGTTGCGTAGTTTTACCTGATAATCCCCTTCTTCCGTCCCTGGTCTAAACTTGATCTCCTTGACCTGTATCTGTTTTTGCTTTTTCTTAGCAATTTGCTTTTGCTTATTAGCTTCAAACACATACTTACCGTAATCCATGATACGGCAAACTGGCGGAGAAGCCTGTGCAGAAATCTCCACCAAATCCAAATCCGCTTCTTCGGCTAACGCCATTGCTTTAGCTAAGGGAACAATACCTACTTGCTCACCATCAGCACCAGTTAGACGTACTTCTCTGGCTGTAATTTCACCATTCAGCCTTTTTTCATCAGTAGCGATTTTTTTAATCCTCTAAAATAATTCGACCGCGACTAGCGACGTCTTCAGTCAAGGTAGTTGCGAATTCATCAAGTGTCATTACACCTAAGTCTTCGCCCTTGCGAGTCCGTACTGCCACGGCGTTTTCCTGCGCTTCACGTTCACCAACCACAATTAAATATGGGACGCGGCGCAATGTGTGCTCGCGTATTTTAAAGCCAATCTTCTCATTTCTCAAGTCTATATCTGCTCTAAAGCCTTTTGCCTGCAAATCTTTAGTGACTTTTTTAGCATATTCGCTGTGATTTTGGCTGATACCCATTACTACCACTTGTCTTGGTGCTAGCCACGTTGGGAACGATCCAGCGTACTCTTCAATCAATATTCCGATGAAGCGTTCAAGTGATCCAAGAATTGCGCGATGCAACATAACTGGAACTTGTTTACTGCCATCATCAGCGATATAAGTTGCGTCAAGACGACCCGGCATTGAGAAATCAACTTGAATCGTACCGCACTGCCAAACACGATCTAGGCAATCTTTAAGTGAGAATTCAATTTTTGGACCATAGAAGGCACCTTCACCCGGCTGCAGCTCCCAATCCAAACCTTTAGCATTCAAGGCTTTTTCTAATGACAGCTCTGCTTTGTCCCAAACCTCATCACTACCCACTCTGTTTTCAGGGCGAGTTGATAACTTAATGATGATTTCATTAAAGCCAAAGTCTGCGTAAACATTTTGTAACAAATCAATAAAGGTTGATACTTCAGCCTGAATTTGATCTTCGGTACAAAAAATATGCGCATCATCTTGAGTAAAGCCACGTAGACGCATCAAACCATGTAATGTGCCTGATGGCTCATTACGATGACATGAACCAAACTCAGCCATACGCAAAGGTAAGTCACGGTAGCTTTTTAAACCTTGATTAAAGATCTGCACATGGCACGGGCAGTTCATCGGTTTAATAGCGTAATCACGGTGCTCTGTTTGTGTGGTGAAAATCATGTCACCAAACTTATCCCAGTGACCTGACTTTTCCCATAAAGAACGATCAACCACTTGTGGTGTACGTACTTCTTGATAATCATTATCTTGTAAGACATCACGAATATAGTTTTCTACTTCGCGATAAATACGCCAACCATTGTCATGCCAAAAGATCATGCCAGGCGCTTCTTCTTGCAAATGGAATAAATCTAAGTTTTTAGCAATTTTACGATGATCACGTTTCTCTGCTTCTTCGATACGATGGAAATGTGCTTTTAATGCTTTTTTATCAGCCCAAGCAGTACCGTAAATACGTTGTAGCATTTCATTATTAGCATCACCACGCCAATACGAACCTGCCAGCTTGGTTAGCTTAAATGCCTTACAAAACGACATATTCGGCAAATGGGGGCCACGACACATATCTAGGTATTCTTCATGATGATACAAACCGACTTCTGTAATCGAATCGTCCATCTCGTCAAGCAAACGTACTTTATATTCTTCATCACGCTCAACAAACATGGCTCTAGCTTCAGCTTTCGGCGTCATCTTTTTAACAACGTCATAGCCTGTTTTAGCGAGCTCTTCCATTCGCTTTTGAATCGTTATCAAGTCTTCAGGTGTAAAACGGTGCTCGCTATGAACATCGTAATAAAAACCTTCGTCGATGACGGGACCTATAACCATCTTAGTTTCAGGGAATAACTGTTTGACTGCGTGACCAAATAAATGAGCCGTAGTGTGACGGATAATTTCCACACCCTCTTCATTTTTAGCAGTGATGATTGAAACAGCAGCATCTTGTTCTATTAAAGTACAAGTGTCAGCTAATTCACCATCAATCGTACCAGCAACAGCTGCACGCGCTAAGCCTGCGCCGATATCAGCGGCAACATCAAAAATAGTAACTGGGTTTTCAAACTGGCGTTGGCTGCCGTCTGGGAGCGTAATAGAAATCATGTCATGTTCCGTGGTTGTGGCCGATACAAAGGGCCGTAAAAACCAAAAAAGCACTTACAAAGTGCTTTTTAATAAATACAGGGCTAACACAAGAAAGATTAAATCTGTGTGAACCGTTGCAGCGGCGTACTATAACACTATATATATGTCATATCAAAATGATGGGGAGCATTTCTTCCATAAACAATTAATTCTAAATTCATATGTAAAATTTTTCAGTACTGATTTTAAAAAATTAAAGTACATAGAATAAAAGTATCTGATAGAAAATCAGTACAGGACTAACTAAATAACAAGCAAATGTTGCTTATCATCGAATTGGAAATAGTTGTAGGAATTTAAACAGTGAGGTGAATAATTTTGGAATGTATTTTCTACCAGTTAAATCGTCGAAAAACATAGATTTAACTGGTAGGCACGAGTGGATTCGAACCACCGACCCCTACCATGTCAAGGTAGTGCTCTAACCAACTGAGCTACGCGCCTGCTGTTAAGCGAGGGAATTATACAGGGCTATATTTTTAACGCAAGCCATTATGCAGATTCAGGCCCTAAAGCTACCGAGCGGAGATGTTGAATTTCATCACGCATTTGGCTTGCTTCTTCAAATTCAAGGTTTTGGGCATGACGATACATGGCCTGTTCCATTTGCTGAATACGTTTAGCCAATTGCTTTGGTGTTAATGCTGCATATTTAGCCTGTTCTTCTGCGACTTCGGCAATATGTTCTCGATTCTTCTTATTGTCATAGCCACCATCATCCATGCCCATGCGAATCGCTTTTTTAATACCCTGTGGGGTAATGCCATGTTCTTTGTTATGAGCTAATTGTTTTTCTCGTCGGCGACTGGTTTCGTCTAGGGCTCGCTGCATTGAACCCGTCATTTTATCGGCATAGAGAATAGCACGGCCATTTAGGTTTCGAGCGGCACGGCCGATGGTTTGAATCAATGAGCGCTCTGAACGTAAGAAGCCTTCTTTGTCGGCATCTAAGATCGCCACTAAGGACACTTCTGGAATATCTAAACCTTCACGTAATAAGTTGATGCCGATTAATACATCAAATACACCTAATCTTAAATCTCGTAAGATCTCGACTCGCTCTACAGTATCAATATCAGAATGCAGATAACGTACTTTGACATTATGTTCACTGAGGTAGTCAGTTAAATCTTCAGACATCCGTTTGGTCAGCGTGGTCACCAATACCCGCTCTTTCAAGGAAGTACGTTTATGGATTTCTGATAACAAGTCGTCGACTTGCGTGCCAACTGGCCGTATTTCTACTTCTGGATCAATTAGTCCGGTCGGCCGAACCACTTGCTCAACTACCGAGCTAGAATGTTCTTTCTCGTAATTAGCAGGTGTGGCGGATACAAATATCGTTTGTGGGGCCAATCGCTCCCACTCTTCAAACTTCAAAGGCCGATTATCTAAAGCTGATGGTAGACGGAAACCATAATTGACCAAGGTTTCTTTACGCGAGCGATCACCTTTATACATCGCGCCTATTTGCGGCACCATGACATGGCTTTCATCTATGACTAATAAAGCGTCATCCGGCAAGTAATCAAATAAGGTGGGCGGTGCAGCACCTGGTTCACGACCTGATAAATGGCGGGAATAGTTTTCGATACCACTGCAATAACCCAGCTCCATTATCATTTCGATATCAAAACGAGTACGTTGCTCTAGGCGTTGTGCTTCCACCAGCTTGTCATCATCAGTTAATACTTTTAATCGTAACCGCAGTTCTTCTTTGATCTCATCCACTGCTCGCAATAGATTTTCGCGCGGTGTTACATAATGCGTTTTTGGATAGATAGTTAAACGACTGACTCGTTGGAAAATTTCGCCGGTTAAAGGATCAAAGTAACTTAACTGCTCGATTTCATCGTCAAACAACTCAACTCGCACCGCATCACGCTCAGATTCAGCAGGGAAGATATCGATTACTTCACCACGAACTCGATAGGTACCGCGTGATAATTCCACATCGTTACGTGAATATTGCAGCTCAGCTAAGCGGCGAAGAATATCGCGCTGATTAATGATATCGCCTTTGACCAAGTGCAAGACCATTTCTAAATAGGAGTCTTTATCACCCAAACCATATATACACGACACACTCGATACAATGATGGCATCACGGCGCTCTAACATTGCTTTGGTAGCCGACAGACGCATTTGCTCAATCTGCTCGTTGACCGATGAATCCTTATCTATAAAGGTATCTGATGAAGGCACATAGGCTTCAGGCTGATAATAATCGTAGTAAGAAACGAAGTATTCCACCGAATTATTAGGGAAGAACTCTTTCATCTCACTGTACAGCTGCGCCGCCAGCGTTTTATTGGGCGCTAATACCATCATTGGCCGTTGCACTGATTGCGCAACATTGGCGACAGTAAATGTCTTGCCTGAGCCGGTTACACCCAACAAGGTTTGCCACATCTCGCCATTCTCTAAGCCTTCAATCAAGGCTTTAATTGCCCTTGGCTGATCGCCAGCAGGTGAAAAGTCGCTCACCAATTCAAATTGTTTACTCATACATATTCAGCATCGTTTTAGGTTTGGGTATACTACCCGACTAATTACCTCAATTGTGTTTCATGAAGGAAAGTTTTTTGGATATCAAACTCGCGCAACGCGTTCAAAATATAAAACCCTCCCCTACACTCGCTATTACTGCTCGTGCAGGCGCACTTAAAGCAGAAGGCAAAGACATTATTGGTCTTGGTGCTGGCGAACCAGATTTCGATACACCTGAACATATTAAGCAAGCGGCCATTACCGCGATTGAAAATGGCTTTACCAAATATACCGCTGTTGATGGTACCGCAGATTTAAAACAAGCAATCATTGATAAATTTGCTCGTGACAACAGTTTGGATTATCAAGCCAACCAAGTATTGGTTTCTGTTGGCGGCAAACAAAGCTTTTTTAACTTAAGCCAAGCCTTATTAGATGAAGGTGATGAAGTTATCATCCCTGCACCTTACTGGGTCTCATACCCTGACATGGTGTTATTAGCTAACGGCACGCCCGTTATCATCGAAGGTAACCAAGAACATAACTTCAAGATCACACCTGAACAACTTGAAGCCGCGATTACTGATAAAACACGCCTCTTTGTTATTAACAGCCCATCCAACCCAACCGGTATGGCTTATAGCAAAGCTGAATTAGCAGCATTAGGGGAAGTATTACGCAAATACCCCAATATTTTGATTGCTACCGATGATATGTATGAACATATTTTTTGGGCCGAAGAAAAATTCCATAACATTGTGATGGCATGTCCTGATTTATACGATAGAACGATCGTATTAAACGGCGTATCGAAAGCTTACTCAATGACAGGCTGGCGAATTGGTTATGCCGCAGGACCCGTGAAATTGATAGCTGCGATGAAAAAAATTCAATCGCAAAGCACATCAAACCCAACTTCAATTTCTCAAGTTGCCGCTTTAGAAGCATTGAATGGCGACCAGACTTGCATAGCAACTATGCTGACTGAGTTTAAGAAGCGTCATGACTATGTTGTAGCTGAACTCAACAAAATGGACGGCATAGACTGTTTACACACAGACGGTACCTTCTATGTTTTCCCTAATATCAGCAAAGTGTTAGCAAACAAAGCAGCGTTAAATGATGATTTGGATTTTGCCGAAGCATTGTTGGTTGATAAGGGAGTAGCAGTTGTACCCGGCACTGCATTTGGCTTGAAAAACCACATGCGTTTATCGATTGCAACTAGCGAAGAAAACCTGAAAAATGCCTTAACAAGAATCAAAGATTTCATCGCTTAAAAATAAATATAAATTTATCCTTGACCAAGACAGAACAAGGCTATAACATACGCATCTTTCTGTTCCCCGATAGCTCAGTTGGTAGAGCAATTGACTGTTAATCAATGGGTCGCTGGTTCGAGTCCAGCTCGGGGAGCCACAAAATTTAAAGCCTCAGAAGTTTCATACTTCTGGGGCTTTTTTGTTTCTATCGTTTGCGTTTTGTTATTGCTGCTAGGCTAGCTTCATACTGACATCATCCACCAGCAAATTAGTCACCTGTTCAGCTATATATCGCTCCTCATTAGTTGGTATGGCCCAAACGGTTACCTTACTACCCTTTTTACTAATTAACGGGTGACAAGCCTGATTAGCGGCTTTATCCAACTCTAATCCTAACCATGACATTTGCTGACAGACTTGTTGTCTTAACAATGCTGAGTTTTCGCCAATGCCGCCGGTAAAGACAATCGCATCCACACCCGCAATCGCCGCAGCCATTGCACCGATATGTTTCGTTAACTGATAAACAAAATGCTCAACCGCATTTTTATCTTCTGTTCGCGAACTCGCTAATAGAGTTTGCATATCACTTGAGCCGCCCGACAACGCTTTTAAGCCGGATTGGTAATTCAAGCTGTCGCTTAACTTTTCCAAACAAATGTTTTTATGTTGCTGCAAGTAAAGTAGCAAGCCTGGATCAATACTGCCGCAACGCGTGCCCATGGTCAGACCGTCTAAAGGGCTAAAGCTCATGGTCGTCGCCCTGCTCTGCCGGTTTGTCATCGCACAGAGACTGGCACCATTACCAAGGTGGGCCACAATCACTCGACTATCTGCTAACTTCTTGCCCATATAATGCGGTAATTGCTGAGCGATATATTGATAAGACAGTCCGTGAAAACCATATCGCCTAACTTCTTCAGTCACTAGCTCTTTATCTATTGCTACCTGTTGCTCCACTTTTGGCATGCTGTGGTGGAAGGCGGTATCAAAACAAGCAATTTGACGAGTACCCGGCCATGTTTGTTCGACTAGCTCGATGGCTAATAAACTATTTTGTTGATGCAAGGTGGCCAAGGGTTGCAGGGATGCTATATCACGAATAACGTCATCATCTATAACAACAGCACCATCAAAAATATGGCCGCCATGCACCACGCGGTGACCGACAGCTGCAATCGTTTTATCACTCTCTAACTGCAAGCTGTGTTTAAAAACTAAACTAAAGGCAGCTCGATGATCGGCTACTTTAACTGCGGCGCTGTAAATCACCGTATTGTCAGCATTGTAAATGGTGACTTTAGCTGCACCACCGATATCGGCTACTTTTCCTCGATACAATACGTTCAACGATTTTTTCAAACTATATAAGGCAAACTTAATCGTTGAGGAACCGGGGTTAAGTATCAAGATCACTTTAATATCCCTTCCATTGCCAGTCATTAATTTCGGGCATATCTTCGCCATATTCAGTGATATAACGCCGGTGCTGGCCTAGTTTTTCTTGCATGGCTTGTTTGATATAACCTGCATTCTGTTTTAGTGATTCAACTCGGTCGACCACATCCTGTACTAAGTGGAAACGATCCAAATCATTCAGAACCACCATATCAAAAGGTGTTGTCGTTGTACCCTCTTCTTTATAACCACGAACATGTAGGTTGTTATGATTGGTTCGTCGGTACATTAGACGGTGTATCAACCATGGATAACCATGGTAGGCAAAGACAATCGGCGTATCGTCAGTAAATAATGCGTCGAAATCCTTATCAGTTAAACCACTAGGATGCTCGGATGATGGCTGTAAGGTCATTAAGTCAACAATATTGATCACTCTCACTTTCAGGTTAGGTGCATATTTTTTCAATAACTGTACTGCTGCCAAAGTTTCCAAGGTAGGCACATCACCGGCACAGGCCAGGACAACATCCGGTTTAAAGCCTTTGTCATTACTTGCCCAATCCCAAATGCCAATACCGCTATGACAGTGCTGCTCAGCTTGCGGACCATCTAACCATTGCAGCTCTGGTTGTTTACCTGCCACGATGACATTAATTTTGTTGCGGCTGCGTAAACATTTATCAGTAATGACTAATAAACAATTAGCATCAGGAGGAAGGTAGACCTGAACAATATCGGAATTTTTATTAACAACATGATCAATAAAGCCCGGATCTTGATGAGAGAAGCCATTATGGTCTTGTCGCCAGACATGAGAAGTCAGCAAGTAATTAAGCGATGCAATAGGTCGACGCCACGCAATGTCTTTGCTGGTCGTTTTAAGCCATTTAGCATGCTGATTAAGCATCGAATCAATAATATGAATAAAGGCTTCATAACATGAGAACAAACCGTGTCGACCGGTCAGCAAATATCCTTCTAACCAACCCTGGCAGGTATGTTCACTCAATATCTCCATCACCCGGCCATCAGCCGCTAAATGATCATCGTTGTCTTCTTGCTGATCTAGCCAAGTACGGTTAGTGACATCAAACACGGCACTAAGCCGGTTAGACGCAGTTTCATCCGGCCCTACTAAACGAAAATTCCTTTCCTGTTGATTAAGAGCAAATACCTCACGAATAAACTGGCCCATAATACGAGTGGCTTCGGCCATTTCTTTGCCCGGAGAAGTCAGCTTAATCATCAAGTCATGATAATCAGGTAGTTTCAAGTTACGTAATAACTCACCGCCATTGGCATGCGGGTTTGACCCCATCCTTCGTTCCGCCTTTGGTGCTAACTCAGCTAGTTCAGCTAATAGGCAGCCATTGTTATCAAATAAATTCTCAGGTTGATAGCTCTTTAACCATTGCTCTAAAACTGCAATATGGTCAGGGTTATCTCGCATTCCCGAAAGCGGCACTTGATGTGAACGCCAAGAACCTTCTGTTTTGTTGCCATCGACTTGTTTAGGGCCAGTCCAGCCTTTAGGTGTCCGTAAAATAATCATCGGCCAAATAGGTCGTTGCTTAACACCATTTTGACGAGCTTGCTTCTGCATGTCGGCAATTTCCGCCATCGCCTTATCAACCGTCTCCGCCATAAGTTGATGCATTATTTCAGGAGCATCACCTTCAACAAAGTAGGGCTTATAACCATAACCAACAAATAGATTGTTCAACTCATCATGGGATAAGCGAGCTAACACGGTTGGATTAGCAATCTTATAACCATTTAAATGCAGGATAGGTAGCACCGCACCATCCGTGACGGGGTTTAAAAATTTATTTGAATGCCATGATGCCGCCAATGGGCCGGTTTCAGCTTCACCATCACCGACTACACAGCAGGTTATCAAATCAGGGTTATCAAACACCGCACCAAAAGCATGCGAAACGGCATAACCTAGCTCGCCTCCTTCATGGATAGAGCCAGGCGTTTCAGGAGCAACATGACTAGGAATCCCACCTGGAAATGAAAACTGCTTAAATAAACGTTTCATTCCCAGTTCATCCATGGATATTTCAGGGTAGTACTCGCTGTAAGTCCCTTCTAGATAAGTATTAGCAACTATACCCGGCCCACCATGGCCTGGCCCAGCAATATACAAAATATTCAAATCTCGCGCTTTGATCACACGGTTCATATGAACATAGATAAAGTTTAATCCCGGTGTTGTACCCCAATGTCCTAACAGCCTAGGTTTAATGTGTGACAGTGACAGTGGTTGTTTTAATAAAGGATTATCCAGTAAATAAATTTGACCTACTGATAAGTAATTAGCAGCTTGCCAATAACGGTTAATCTTATCCAGTTCATCTTCCGATAGCACATTTCGAGTCATAACTTCACTATCCATATTCATAGTACTCATCCGATATATTGTTCTAAACTAATGATAAAACTAACAGTTTCTTCTGTTAAGGTACATTTATCCTACCTGAAGTTACGATTGAGACTACGAGATATTCATGACAGTAGTGTGTCAAAATACGCACATCATGATCTGCATCAACTCATTACCATTTAAGCGTCTTATTTTCCCTACCTAATGAAATTTAATATGGCCTCTACACCTTTTGTTTTAAGCTTACTTTTAGCTAGTAGTATTGCTACTGCTGATACCTTAAAGCCTTTCACCAGTGATGGCTGCAGTGCCTTTCCTGATGGTACTTTTAAACAAAACACGCTTTGGCTAGATTGTTGTCGTCAACATGACCTAGCTTATTGGCAAGGTGGAAGCTATCAACAACGACTAGAAGCAGATCAGGCACTAAAGCAATGTGTTGCAGAAGTGGGGGAACCTGCAATCGCCCTAATCATGCTGGCAGGTGTTCGGGTCGGTGGAACACCGCTGTTACCCACCCAATTTCGCTGGGGCTATGGCTGGTCCTATCCGAAACTTTATGGTGATCTGACAACGAAAGAGCAGCAACAAATAGATCAATTAAAATAATATGACTGCTTTTTCAGCAGCGGCCACAATTAAAAATATTTACTCAAACAACCATAACGACAACATTCATGATCTAGATCAATGATGATTAAGCCTGAGACAACTATTATTCCAAAAATAATAAAAAGCACTATAGAAATACTCTCGTAGTCATTCTTAGAAAGTGCAAGCTGTGCCAAGGAAGTAGAGAAAAAGCAAAGTAGCTTTACCTAATGAGGCTCCATTTAAGTAACACAATTGTCGTTGTTACCCATACAGGACAAATGGAACTTAACTTTAACTTTCTAACTGGAGATCTAGTTTAGATACCTTGGTATCAAACTGACTTAATTAATGGCGATACAGCGTTTACCTATAAAGAAAAAATCACTTAGAACAGCAGCTAAAGTCAGCCTCATCTATGCCGTATTTTCAATACTGTGGGTCTTATTCTCTGACCAGATTGTCTTAGCTTTAATCAGCGACACTCAGCTCTTAATACAAGTACAAATGATCAAAGGCTGGCTATTTGTATCAGTCACAGCCGTACTCATCTATTTTCTATTGGTGCGAGAAATTGATAGCAAAATTAAGAGTCGAAATGATTATCAAACTATATTTAACGCCACTTCAGATGCGCTTATTGTTTATAACCGTGAAAGCTCTCAAATTGAAAACCTGAACCTAGCGGCGATCACCCTGTTTGGTTATTCATATCATGAAGCGACCCAAATAACCATTCAGCAGCTGGCTATTGAAGAAACACATATACCGACTAGTGATGATGTCTCAGAATTAGTTGTCAACGGCAATACAAGCTATATAAGTCACACACATAACAAAAAAGGCGAAAAATTTTGGGCTGAAGTTTCCATCCATAACAATGTGCATAATCAACAATCTACCGTAACAATTAGAGATATTAGCTTACAAAAACGTAGTCATGATGTACTACGAGCCTTAGCTGAAACAGGCCCGACGAGCTCTGATGATGTCTTTAAAATGATAGTGCAACAAGTCGCACAATCATTGAATGTCCGCTATGCCTTAATCGCTACTGTAAACGCTGACAATAAAGAAGCCACCACACTAGCCATGTGGGACACAGACCATCATTTAGACAACACCAGCTATCCCCTATCAGGAACACCTTGTGAAAATGTGTTTAAGCGTGGTGTTTGCCGTTACCCTAACAATGTTCAACATCGTTTTCCTAAAGACACAATGTTAGTTGATATCGACGCGGAAAGTTACATAGGCGTCCCGCTTCGAGCCAGTGATGATACCGTGCTTGGCCTACTGGCTATTTTAGACGATAAACACATGGAAACAGCAATCGAAACGGTTGAATTGTTGGATAGTCTGGCCACTCGGGCAACTATCGAACTAGAACGTAAAATTGCTGATGAAAAGCTAAAACTCTCTTCTCGAGTCTTTGATGAAACACGCGAAGGTATTCTTGTTACTGATACCAATGGCCTGATCGTTGATGTAAACCCGACTTTCTGTTTGGTTACCGAATATTCTCGAGAAGAAGTCATCGGCCAAACACCTGGCCTGCTTAATTCAGGAAAGCAAAGTCCTAAATTCTATGTCGAGATGTGGGAAACACTCGAAAAAACAGGTTACTGGCAAGGGGAAGTTTGGAACCGGAAAAAAAATGGCGAACTGTATGCTGAGCAATTATCCATCTCATCACTCACTGATGATACTGGCACGGTGATCAATTATGTCGGTATTTTTACCGACATCACCATCACCAAAGAACAAAAACAACAACTAGAATTAATGGCCCATTACGATGTGTTAACTAAACTCCCTAACCGTATTCTATTTGCTGACCGTTTTACTCAAGCCGTCGCCCATAGTAAACGTACAGAAACATTAATGGCTGTTTGTTTCCTAGACCTTGATGACTTTAAACCCGTCAACGATACTTATGGTCACCTAGTTGGCGACCAATTATTAGTTGAAGTGGCCGAACGCATTCAAGCTAATATTAGAGAATCTGACACCGTGTCTCGTCAAGGTGGCGATGAGTTTGCCTTTTTCCTTGTCGATCTTGAATCACCTTTTGATGGTGAGGTCATGTTAGAACGTATTCAGCATGCTATTGCTCAACCTTATTTTATTGACGGCCACCGAATAGATATAAGTTCATCAATGGGCGTAACCATCTACCCGATTGATGATGTCGACCTTGATACCCTACTTCGTCATGCAGATCAGGCGATGTATCAAGCGAAGCTCGCCGGTAAAAATAACTACCATATCTTTAATGTCGAACACGATAAACAAACTATCCATAAACATCACCGCTTAAATGAAATCTCACAAGCCTTAGCCAATAATGAGCTTTGTCTTTATTACCAACCAAAAGTGAATATGAAAACAGGTCAAATCTTTGGTATGGAAGGCTTACTTCGCTGGAATCATCCCGAAAAAGGGATGATTCCACCGCTCGAATTTTTACCTGTCATCGAAGGAACTAGTTTTGAAACCAAGTTAGGCGACTGGGTTATAGAGCAAGCTTTACAACAATTAGATAAGTGGAATGCTGCCGGTATACAACTTCAAGTAAGCGTGAACATCTCATCACGCCATTTACAGTCGGCTCACTTTTTTGCCTCACTTGATCAGGCTTTAGCTAACCATCCACACGTTAATTCAAAAGATTTCCAACTAGAAATCCTTGAAAGCAGTGCATTAGGTGATGTTAATAAAGTCAAAACCATTATAGAAACCTGCCGAGATAAATTAGGTGTTTGCTTTGCTTTAGATGATTTTGGTACAGGTTACTCATCACTCACTCACCTAAGAAATTTACCTGCTCGCACAATTAAGATAGATCAGTCCTTTGTTCGAGATATGCTGCTTGATCCGAATGATTTTGCGATTATTGATGGCGTCATCGGCCTTGCTAGTAGCTTCAACCGTAAAATTGTCGCCGAAGGTGTGGAAACTACCGAGCACGGTTTAATGTTATTAGTCATGGGTTGTGAATTGGCACAAGGTTATGGCATCGCTCGACCAATGCCGGCAGGTGAAGTCATAGAATGGTTAGCAACTTATCAACCCAACCAACAATGGCTACAGTGTGCTACCCGTGAATTAGCTCATGCTGATCAGAAGTTAAAACTACTTTCCTTGGCCTTTGAAAATTGGTATGAACAGTATCAAAAATCACTTAACTTAGCAGCCAGTAATGATGCCGTAGCACCTATTTTGGAACATAAAAAGTGTCATTGTCATGCTTGGATAAAGCGTGAAAAACGCGAAGCGACATTTAATGCAACATGGTTGGAACAAGTAGACCAAGCTCATCAAACACTGCACTTAGTGAGTCAGGATATCTTTAATTATAAAAAAAGAGACACCACAATTCCAAATGAACAGTTAGAAAAAATGCAAACTAGCGTGGCAGAGATAACCTCACTGTTAGATTCTCAGCAGGCATTATTACCTCAGTCAATAAAGACTGTTAATTGAAACCTTACACCTACATAGGTTGATTACTACGAGAAATGACTGGGACAATTACATGCAGTGGGTTACTCTGCATGTAACTCTTTTGAACACGCTATAAAACACCTTATGTTTGAGCAGCCCACTGCCGAAAAAGACTGTGATTGTGCACCATCGACCGGAGTGCCCAGGTATATGGGAACTTTCGCCGACTTGATGGCATTGTTATTGTGCTTCTTTGTGCTGTTACTGTCTTTTTCAGAAACGGATGCACTGAAGTTTAAAATGGTCGTACGTTCCTTAGAGAATGCCTTTGGTGTAACCACTCCTGAAGCGCCAGATGCTGTTCCAATGGGCACCAGTATTATCCAGCACACCTTCTCACCGACTCCCAATAAAGCGAGTCCATTAACCACACTTAGACAGTCATCCGATAATGATAAAAAAGCATTAAAAATAAATGATGTAGCGCAATATAAATCTGCAGTTCGTAATACCCAAAGGCACGAACTACAGCAATTGCTAGCACCGGAAATAGCGCAGAACCTTGTTAGCTTAGAAACCATTGAAGATCGTGTCACTATTCGGATCAATGAGCAGGCTGCATTTCCTTCTGGTAATGCCCGTTTAAAGCCCGGTTTTATGCCTGTACTCAATAAAATCAGTCAATCATTAGCACAAACTGAAGCAGACTTTATTGTGTCAGGCCATACTGATGACATTCCGATTAACTCGCCACGCTATCGTTCAAATTGGGAGTTATCAGCAGCACGAGCAGCTTCTGTTGTCCACATTCTATTGGAACAACCACAATTAACTCCCGAACGTTTTTATATTAAAGGTCGAGGGTCGACCCAACCACTCGCAGCTAATAATAGCCTTGCCAACCGAGCAGTGAATCGTCGCGTAGAAATCAGCTTAGTGAATTAGCTCTCAAACGGTGGTTACTTAACCAGCGGTAACTCAAACCAAAAGGTTGAACCTTTATCTACTTCACTGGTGAAGCCAATCTTACCGTTCATCACTTCAACTAGTTTCTGGGTAACTACCAAGCCTATTCCTGTGCCCTCAATATTAGAATATTCATTACCTAAACGTTCAAAAGCATTAAACAATTTTTGCTGATTGTCTTTAGTTATACCTTTACCCGTGTCAATAATACTGACTCTAACAAAGCCATCCGTCGTAGTATGCCAGTTGATTTTGACACTGCCACCTTTACGATTATATTTAACCGCATTGGCTAATAAATTGATTAACACTTGTTTTAACTTGGTAAAATCAGCCAACAACATCACGTCATCATCATTTAACAACTCTATTTGAGACGCATGATATTCAGTAAGAACGGGCTTTAATAGCGATATTGATTCATTAATTCCATCCAATAGCCTTACTGGCTCAATTGATAACTCTAATTGACCCGACTCAATCGCCGATAAATCTAATACACCATTAATGAGGGTTAATAAATGTTGACCGCTACTCATAATATAAGAGACTTTCTCTTTTTGCTCTTCATCCAGCGGTGTAATCTTGTCACTTTCTAATAACTGAGAAAAACCTAATATGGCATTTAAAGGAGTCCGTAACTCATGACTCATCGATGATAAAAACTCAGACTTCGCTCGGTTAGCAGCATCAGCATTCTTTTTAGAAAGTAATGCAGCATATGCACGAGTTTCACTGCGATAAAAAATGCCAATTCCTAGCAAACCAAATAGCCAAATAACACTATGTGATAACACTAGACTTTGTATCGCTTTCTCTTGCTGCTGGTAATAAGGTTTCATTGGTACAGATGTCGATAAGCCACCCAATACCTCACCCAACTTCACTTTGGTTTGACTGTGACACTCTAGGCAACTTTCCTTCATAAAAATAGGCCTTATCAACCGCATCACATCTTGTTGATTGTCATCAATGACAATCTCATTAATTTCCTTATGCCCTTGGTTCAGTATCGTTAATGCGTTTGACTCCCATACATCCGGGGTATTCAGTGTATTAACCGGATCCCAGCCGACCATATGTGCTGAACCACTGTAGTCATCCATATACCGTGCTTGAATATCGCGTAATAAATACGGTGTATTAATTAATGTTAGTTTTAAGCCATCAACCGTTTCTAGATCACGGCGGGTATTTTGCAATGCACTATTGGGACTAAGTTGCTCACTAATGGCGACATAGATACCGCCATGACTGGCAAACCATGCCCGAAAAGCATCAATTTTTTTGAAACTCGTTTCTAGCTCATTAGTCGCTAAATCCACTGCTGCTTTTTTCTCGTTAAGATAACTCCAGCCAAGTGAAGTAATTAACAATACGCTCCAAATCACGACTAACAGAGCAACAAGTTGTTTTAATCTGACGTACTCATTCATAACTAAAATTAATCTCTAACGACAACATCATTCATTAAGCTGAAACATGCAAATACCAACTAGCACTATATACGTTGCCAATTACATCTAGCAACTAACAGCTGCACAGTATTTCCCTAGCATAAGTTCAAATAAACTAAAATTTGATCAATTGTTTAAAAAGAGAGATTATTGATCCAGATCATTGTGTAACTAAATTGTTTCCAACAGCTGCTAAGCAAAATTAATGCTTGAGCCAAAGCATGTAAAATAGTCTTCCAGCAACTGTTAGCTATTTTTATAGAAGGACTACAACGTTAATGTTTGATATCACTGAAGCCACTGCCCAAGAAATTTTCAATAGCTTTCAGATCCCTGTCAAGCCGGAAGTGTTAACCGAGTTACAGCTTGAACAAGCTAAACCCGATCCATCCCCCAATGCATTTGCCGAAGTCATATCTAAAGATGTGTCATTGTCAGCTAATGTCTTAAAAACAGTCAACTCCCCCGTTTTTGGTTTAAATAGAAGCATTACTGACATTAAACAAAGTGTCATGTTATTAGGCTGCGACAACATCAGTAACATGGTGTCATTTTTTCAATTACAAACAGCTTTTAGTGGTAAAAAATCAGCTATTTCTCATGAGAAATACTGGGATACCGCAATGGAAACAGCCAATATGATTTGCATCATGTTGTCACTGTTAGACCAAAAAGATAATTGCCCGGTCGAAGATGCTTACGCCTTTGGTTTATTCCGCGACTGTGGCATTCCATTGATGGCGATGAAATACCCTGATTATCAACAATGTTTAATCGAGGCTAATCACCACCCAGAAATAATATTCACAGATATTGAAGAATCTCGTTACCAAACAAATCACGCGATCATTGGCTACTTTGTTGCCAATTCATGGAATTTACCTAAAAGTTTATGCCAACTTATCTTAAGGCATCACGAAGCTGACTTTTTAACGGCAACGGATAACACTGAGCAACAAAAAATCTTATACAGTTTAATAAAAATGGCCAGCAATGCATTAAGCCAATATAAGAATGGCAAAGATGACAGTGAGTGGCTATTAGCAAAAGAGCGAGCCTTAGATTATTTCGAGTTATCTGAGCATGATTACACCGATATTGAAGAAGATGCTAAAGAAACATTTAATATCCAATTTGGCTAGTTTAGATCGTTTTTCTATGACCTGTAGGTTTCCAAGCCGGTGAAATCACATTGGGCATCGATGAGCGATCTAATAAACGAGCAGGCGCTAAAGCAAACTCACCATAACGATTATTAATGTCATCCATTGCAGTATTTAATTCATTACGGTGCTGACTATTATCTAAACTATGAAATAAATCTGTTTGTATTGTTTGTAGTGGGTTTAACGCCGTCACTTGTACTTGCCATCCACCTTGCCTCTGCCAGTTCAAGTCCATAAATTGTTGACATAACTGATAAATATCTTTGCCATCATTGGTAACAAATGTCGTTTTAGCTTTATGCTTAAGCCAACCTTGCTGCGTTTTTAAACCGATAAAAAAATGATCGGCTTGGTAGTGATGCTGGCGCATTCTAGCGGCAACCTTTTCTGCCATATGTTGAAAATAGGTCAGAATAAGCTGCTTATCTGTTGTCTCAGGAGGCATGACTTTGCCATGACCTATTGTTTTTGGCGGCTTACTCACTCCGTTTAATAATTCAGGATCTCTTCCTTGAGCCATTAACCATATCCGGCGGCCCACATTGCCATAACGTTGAGCAAGAATACTCATAGGAATGAACTTCATATGCTTGCACTTAGTCACATTATATTGTTTTAAAAAGCCAGCAATGCCTTTATTAATACCGCTTAACTCAGTTATGTCTTCATCAGCTAAGGTATGTTCAGCCTGATTAGGATGCACAATCATTAAGCCATCGGGCTTGTATTTTTTGGCTGCAAATTTTGCCGTTGTTTTATCACCGCTAATACCAATCGAACAATTGAGCCCATCCGAGGCTAAATTAACCTGCTGCTTTATTTTTTGCCCGATATCTAAAGGGCTGTGATACAAATGTTGGCAGTGAGTTAACTCAAGAAAAGCTTCATCTACACTATAGACTTCAACATCTGGCGTGATGTTTAATAATGAACTCATAATCTTTTCTGAAAGTTCAGCATAACGATACGGCCTAGACGGCGCTTGAATCAGATGAGGGCATAACAACCGTGCCTCTGGTAAACGCATGCCTGTTTTAATACCATACGCTCGCGCTTCATATGAGGAAGTAATGATCGTCGTTCCCTGCCGGCCATTAGTGACAGCAATGGGTTTCTTTTGCCACTCAGGATGATCATGTTGCTCTACTGCCGCAAAGAAACAGTTCATATCGACCAAGGCAATCATTCTAGGCCAAAGAGGTGACTCCATTACTAGTCGCTATTATGGGTAAGTACGTAACTGGCCAACGACAACACCTTGGATCCTGACACGATCAGCTGCAAGAGTTACCGGCTCATAATTATCATTGGCAGGCATCAATGTTACCGTGCCATTATCGTGAATCAATAAGGTTTTTAATGTCGCATCATAACCATCAACTAAGGCAACAACAATTTCGCCATGCTGTGCTCTAGGCTGAGATTGAATAACCACCCAATCACCTGACATGATCGCCTTATCTATCATTGAGTCACCATTTACTTTTAAAACAAAGCGGCCTTTACCTGAAAACATTTCACTCAGATCTATTTCAGTCTCATCAGCAATCGCCTCAATTAATCGACCTGCAGCAATTTTGCCCATCACCGGTAAGGTCACTGCCTCATCAATATCACGACTATCATCAACTGAGTTATCAACCAATTGTAAGCCTCGCGTTCTTCCGGCAAGACGTTCTAGCAAGCCCGCATCCACTAAAGCTTTAATATAACGATGGGTCGTGCCTGGCGAGCTAATACCTAAACCCGATGCAATTTCAGCAACCAACGGCGAACGCCCTTGCTCATGGATATAGTTTTTAATAAATTCCAATGTATCTTGTTGTCGCTCAGTAAGCATAACTTCTCCTCAAGTGAGAATATAACGAGAAGAGAAAATATAGAGAACAAACACTTTCTTCGCAAGTATTTAAAGAAAAAAAACTAACTAAGTACCATTATCACCAAGCTTAAGTTTCGCTGACATACGCTTTGCAAGGTTAGTGACTATTTATTAAGTTATGCACGATATCATTATCAACTAACAGCTGACTTAAACCATCTGCGCTAAGTTATTGATATGACACAAAGATAACCGTAAGTTATTGATATTTCTATTAAACACCTTTACTGGTTATTTTTTAACCACCTCTGTAATGATATTAATTATGAATGACTTAGAATCTTACTTAGTAACTATTAACAGAGTTATCCACAACTTTTGTGGATAACGAATAGAGCACTTTTTTATCCATTTAACAATCTCGTCCAACTAGACTTTCAGGGCGTAAATAAGGATAATTAGCACCATCTTCACGTAGTCTTACTTAAGTTTACGTATTATCGACAGTTCACACTCTTAGATACCAACAATGCCTCGACTTGTCATGACAAGCGAAACACATTGTTAATGTGGCTGTCTCTGCTATTTTCAATAAGGTATTCAATGTTTAATCTTCTTACTCAAAGGCCGACTAACGTCAAAAATGATGTATTGTCGGGCTTAACCGTTGCTTTGGCCCTCGTGCCTGAAGCCGTGGCTTTTGCTTTTGTTGCCGGTGTTGAACCATTAGTAGGTTTGTACGCTGCTTTCTTGGTCGGTTTAATTACTGCAGTAATGGGTGGTCGACCAGGAATGATATCTGGTGCAACGGGTGCTTTGGCAGTAGTTATGGTTGCTCTTGTTGCTCAACACGGTGTTGAATACCTATTTGCCACAGTCGTGCTGATGGGCATACTTCAGATTTTGGCCGGGGTATTCCATCTCGGTAAATTCATTCGCATGGTGCCCTACCCTGTAATGCTGGGCTTTGTTAATGGACTCGCCTTAGTCATCTTCCTCGCGCAATTAAAGGCCTTTAAAGTCGAAGATGCTGAAGGCACATTACAGTGGATGAGTGGTAATCCATTATGGATCATGTTGGCACTTGTTGGTTTAACTATGTTCATCAGCCACTTTTTGCCTAAAGTGACCAAAGCGGTGCCGTCTTCTTTAGCAGCCATTGTTGCAGTTTCACTACTCGCAATTGGCCTAGATTTAGATATCCGTTCAGTCGGTGATATTGCTTCAATTGCCGGTGGTTTACCTGAGTTTAGTATTCCAAGCGTACCATTCAACTGGGAAACATTTACCATCATCGCCCCATATGCATTAATTTTGGCAATGATTGGTTTGATTGAATCGTTATTAACATTAACGCTTATCGATGAAATTACCGAAACAACCGGTCGTCCCAATAAAGAATGTGTCGGTCAAGGCCTAGCTAATACTGTCACGGGTTTCTTCGGCGGTATGGGTGGTTGTGCAATGATTGGTCAAAGCATGATCAATATCAATTCCGGTGGTCGTGGTCGCCTATCAGGTATTTCAGCAGCGCTATTTTTATTATTCTTTATTTTATTTGCTGCACCACTCATTGAAGTCATCCCAATTGCAGTATTAATCGGTGTGATGTTTATGGTGGTATTAGGTACCTTTGAGTGGGCAACCTTCCGCCTATTTGGCCGTGTTCCTTTAGCAGATATCTTGATTAGTGTTTCAGTCGCAGTCATTACCGTATTTACTGATCTAGCCATTGCCGTAATGATTGGTATTATTATTTCTGCACTGGTCTTTGCTTGGCAGCATGCTAAACATATCTATATTAAGAGCTATGTTAATGAAGAAGGCTCTAAAGTTCATGAATTAAATGGTCCACTATTCTTTGGTTCAGTGCGCAATTTTGCCGATTTATTTGATCCAAAAGCAGATGCTGATGATGTTATTTTAGAGTTCAAAAACTCGCGTGTTTATGATCATTCAGCTATCGAAGCAATTGATAATCTTGCTGAACGTTACATCAAAGCTGGCAAAAAACTACATTTACGTCACCTAAGTGAAGAATGTAAATTGCTATTAAAAAATGCCGGCGACTTAATCGAAGTGAATGTATTAGAAGATCCGCATTACCATGTTGCTGATGATAAATTGGCATAATTAACCGCTAACTGCTATCGTTAGCGCAATGACATTACTTTAAAAAGTTAGAGAGAACATCATGGAAAAATTAGAAAAATTTGCTGTTGAACAATTTCCTTACATCATTTTTTCATTTGCAGCATTTTGGTTTGCCTTAATCGCTTATGGATTAATTAATAACTCTTAAGTCACATTAAATTGTTTCACAAAAAAGCCAGTCTAAATGACTGGCTTTTTTGTATCTACACCCTTAATAAATCGCTTATTGATCCAGATCAATTCCTCGCTCAGCAATAAATTTATTTTTGATCTAGATCAATGCCACCAAACTCAAAATAAACGAACATAGCTATGTAAACAATCAGTTAGCTAATTTATTTTGAGGTGTATCATGCAGTTGTTAGAAAATTTTATTATTACTCGTTTTACTGAAATCATTTTTACATTTGCACTCTCATGGATTGGCTTGGTTGCTTACGGTTTGATTATGGCTTAAGCCTCTCTCGCTCGACCACATAATTTTTATAAGCTGGCAATCGATTGATGTCAGCTTTTTTTTTGCTTATTGCCAAGCTCCAGCTACTGTCATAGCATTGTAGTATTAGTTAGCTAATATTAAGGAGCACAAGATGTCGTTTCAATATATACGCTTCTTTGCAGAAATTAGTATTACCGATGTTGATTCAGTGGGCGGTAAGAATGCTTCACTTGGCGAAATGTATCGTGAACTGGCAGCACAAGGCATTAAGGTACCCAATGGCTTTGCAACCACAGCTGATGCCTATCACCATTTCCTTCGCCATAATCAACTTGAAGAACCTATTGCACAAGAGTTACGTACTCTTGATGTTCACAATACCCAAGCTTTAGCTAAGACCGGTGAAACTATTCGCCAATGGATTAATAATGCTGAAATTCCTGATGATTTAGCATTAGAAATAAAACAGGCCTATCAAGAACTAGAGTCTGAATATGGCCGCGGTGTTGATGTGGCAGTACGTAGTTCAGGTACGGCAGAAGATTTGCCCGAGGCGTCATTTGCAGGCCAGCAAGAAACCCACCTCAATATCAGCGGCTACAGTGAACTTATTCATAGTTGCCGGCAGATCTTTGCTTCTTTGTTCACCAATCGTGCTATTTCTTACCGTAGTGATAAAGGCTTTGATCATATGGCGGTTGCCTTATCAATAGGCATTCAAAAAATGGTCCGTTCTGATAAGGCCTGCTCTGGTGTTATGTTTACCCTAGATACCGAGTCAGGTTTTCGAGATGTAGTATTAATCACTGCTGCCTGGGGCTTAGGCGAAAACATCGTTCAAGGTATGGTTAACCCTGATGAGTTCTATGTATTTAAACCCACACTCGCATCAGGCTATCGACCTATTTTAAAACGGCAATTAGGCAATAAAAAAGTAAAAATGATTTATGCCGAAGGCCTTACCCAACTAGGCTCAACCCGCAATATAAAAGTCAGCCGTGAAGAACAAGAAGCACTCTGCTTAAACGACGATGAGGTTTTAAGCTTAGCAAAAATGGCGGTCATCATTGAGCAACACTATAGCCATAAATTAGGCCGTCCTATCCCTATGGATATTGAGTGGGCCAAAGATGGTGATAATAATGACTTATATATCGTTCAAGCTAGGCCGGAAACAGTAGAAGCGATCAAACCCTTACATGCGCTGCAAAATCATGTATTAGATGGTCAATCAGAGATCCTTATTCAAGGAAAAAGCATTGGCAGTAAGGTGGCAGCAGGTAATGTTCGCGTTATACACGAGCCAAATCAAATGCATCTGTTAAAACCGGGTGAGGTACTAGTGACGGACATTACTGATCCTGACTGGGAACCGGTGATGAAAATAGCCGCCGCGATTGTCACTAACCGTGGCGGTCGTACTTGCCACGCCGCCATTGTTGCTCGAGAACTAGGCATTCCAGCCATTGTCGGCACCAATCACGCTACCCAACTATTAAGCTCTAAAACAACCGTAACCGTGTCTTGTTGCCAGGGTGATACTGGTTATGTTTATCAAGGTCGACTTCCCTACCATATCGAAGATATCAATAAGGATGAAATAGCCCAACCGGAATACACTCAAATCATGCTCAACTTGGCCAATCCTGAAATTGCCTTTGAAACAAGCATGTTACCTAATGCGGGTGTTGGTTTGGCCAGAATGGAGTTTATTATCAATAACAGTATTCGCATTCATCCTAATGCTTTATTGAATTACCAACGTCTTCCCATTGATCTACAACAACAAATCACCAAACTCACTGCTGGTTATGCCAGCCATACAGACTTCTATACCCAACGCCTTGCAGAAGGCATATCTACCATTGCCGCCGCCTTTTATCCCAAGCCCGTTATTGTTCGTTTGAGTGATTTTAAATCAAATGAATATGCCGCTTTAATCGGTGGCCAACTTTATGAGCCGGTTGAAGAAAACCCAATGATTGGCTTTCGTGGTGCTTCTCGCTATCCAAGCCCCGCCTTTGCTGATGCCTTTGCCCTAGAATGTGCAGCCATCGACATCGTTCGACACAAAATGGGCTTAGATAACCTAGCCGTGATGATCCCCTTTGTTCGAACGGTCAATGAAGGTCAACGCGTCATTAACAAGTTGGCTGAACACGGCATTAAACGTGGTGAAGCTGGCCTAAAGTTATATCTAATGTGTGAAATCCCTGCCAATGTTTTATTAGCTGAACAGTTTTTAGAACTATGCGATGGATTCTCTATTGGTTCCAATGACCTTACTCAATTAACACTAGGTGTCGATCGTGATTCTAGCATTTTGCATAATTACGATGAACGTGATGAAGCTGTTTTAAAATTGATTGAAATGGCTATTGCAGCCTGCCAACAAGCAGATAAGTATGTTGGCATCTGTGGCCAAGCTGCATCTGACTTTCCAGAAATCACTGAGTTTCTAGTTAAAAAAGGCATTCAATCTATTTCTCTCAATCCAGACAGTGTCGTTGAAATGACCAAGGTTGTTTATGATATGGAACAAACCTTAAACCGTTAATACGACCGTTTGTTGAGCGTAGACCTTACCGTTAATTAATAACTCTATCCGGTGCTCACCTGAATAGTACTTTCGGGTTGAAATAACTTTAAAGGCATGTGCTTTAAGCAGTTGTATTGACTCACCGGCTTGTAAGTTAATATTCTTCCACTTAAATACTTTAGCTGTTGTCGTGCCATTGGCTTTAACATGATGCACTTTATAATCCACGACCAGTTTTTGTGATTTTTCATCAGTTGAAGTTAACTGAGCTGATATCGACATGTTCTCGCCCAAAGACAAGCTTCCTTTATCGATCTGTAATATTGGCTGAGTCAGCTTAGGTGTTACGCTGTAACCTAATAATGGGAAAACATCTGGGTGACCTTGTTTGACTAAACTGCGTAATGCATGGCGAATAAGCCATTGTCGTTCCGTTGAGGCATTAACTGACCACTGTCGACATAAGGCAACCACCTTGTCAGGATGGTCTTTGGCTATATCATTCAGGTTATTGGCCACTGAACGGCGCACATAAAGACTAGCATCATCCTTTAACTTTTCTAAAATAACGAAAATATCTGTTGGATCATCACAAAACTTAACCAGCCTTTTCCCCCATGGTAAGCGAGGCCGACAGCCTTCAGATGCTAGTCGTCTAACATGCTCATCGTCATCATCACACCATGATAATAACTGTGAATAGCTCAACTCATAGTGCTGATTGATAAGCGGTCTAACAGCAAACTCAGCAGAAAATAATGGAGTTAACTTCTTTAATACCTGTAAGGCTAACTCTGGGTGTTCTAGGCCATATTTAGCCGAATAATCAATCACTGGCCAAGCGATAAAACTAAACCAAACATCATCAGCTGATTGCTTTTTCCAAGCGGTAGCAACCCTGAACAATACTGGTGCAGCTTGTACATAATCAGCTGGAAAATAACGATGTAAAACATCGATAATCTTTTCAACACGCTGTTTAAGCTCTAAATCATCGAGTCCCAACACTGCATCATTGATAAAACCAGTCTTATCAAAATCAGCCATAGACTCTGACAAAATCTCCGCTAAATAGGAAACTGCTACAAGATTAATGTTTTCTTTCATTCTCTTATTCACTAACAATAAAAAAAAGCCGTGCTAACTAATAGCACGGCTTCAAACTACTATAGTATCAGTAAAACTAAAAACTACACTTTAGCTTTTCTGCGTAAGCCTAGGAAACCCAATAAAGCTGGAGCAAATAATAAAATTGCTGCTGGTACAGGTACTGCTGAAGCAGTGATCACACGGATCCAGTCACCTGGCTCAGTTACTTCCATACGAACATCTAATAATAAGCCATTAATAAAATAACCATCACCAGTCAGGATATTATTTTGCTCTAAGCCAGCGGCATTAAAAGGTAAGCTGCTTCCAGTTGTAAAATAATTATTAAATGCAGCAAATAACCCGTTGGTAGCGTTCATCAAGCTACCGCTTTTGTTTGACATAACCCCTAAAATCGCACCATCAAATTTCCATTGTTGGGAATCATCAATGTAATTCTTACCTGAACTTTTTGAGTTCAAGAAAATAAGGTGACTATCTACCGTTTGTCCTGCTGCAATAGTGCCGCCATCAACATTAATAGCACTGGTTAAATAAACCGATTGCTTTTCATTAAAGCCTTGTTGATGAGTATTAATTGGACTATCTTCTTGGACACTGACAGCAGCGATAATATCAGCACCTGCATGGCTAACTAGTGCAGCATGTGTTTGAAATGACAGCAGTAGTGCTGCCAAAAGTACTACGAACCTCTTCATAACATTTTTCCTTTGTTGAAAAATGCAACTCAGCCATCTTCATCCTATAAAGATCTGTAGCTTTCCGTACTCAATTCACACTGAGCTTGGCTTCATTTAAGTAGATTTAATAATGAAAACTTAACAGCGTCATCCTTTTTACCGTTTAGCTTTCATTGTAGAATCTAAAATAAACCTGCCAGTTCGTCAATCCCCCACTTTAGGGGGTAGCTTTAATATTAAATGATTGAAATCTAACTCTTTACCTGAGATTTAGACACAAAAAAAGCCGTGACAAATGTCACGGCTTTTCATGGTGTTCAACAGCTTAACTTAAATGTTTAAGCTTGTTTTAAACGTCTGCGAAAACCGGTAAAACCAACTAAAGCAGAACCAAATAACCATACAGCTGCAGGAACTGGCACTTCACTTACTGGCGGGCAGTATTTTCCAGTGACGTTAAGTTGTGCTGAAAAAATTTCTTCGGTATCTAAACCGAACCAAGCTTTAAATGTCCAGCCTTTGATAATTTCATCAAAAAGGTTTGAATTAATACCAAATGTTTGTTCGCCACCAGTTAATGATGGGCCTTTATACCAATTGTTATTACTTTTAAACCATAAATAATCGTTAATGCCATTGCCTGAAGTATTCACCGTCAACGTTGCTGACGTAATTTCTAGACCGGTATAGACATCAAGGTCAATCCCTTCAAATGTCCAGTAGTTTTTATTGTTACCAGACGTTGACTTAGTGAAACTATCAACATAAAGCTCTGAAGTATAGTCTTGTGCATCATTACATGAAGTGCTTGTACCACCGCCGCCACATTTATTGCTACTACCGTGCTTACTGCTACTACCGTGCTTATTATTGTTATAACCTGAGTAATTATAACCAGTAGCAAATGCGGTACTAGTCATTCCAAACAATAATATCCCTGCAAGAGCTGCAAGTTTACTAATTTTCATAATCTTTTCCTTTTCAGAAAACACAACCCAGCCATCTTTAAAATATAACAAAAGATCTGTAGCTTTCCGTAGCCTGGCTCACGCCAGAGTTGGCATTTAAAAATAATCTACTGTTCATAGCTATTGCTTAACAATAATTAACAATAGCTATGAACGCGCGGCCAAAATACTGAACTATAGATTTCTAGTCAATAGTACTTTGGTACTAGTTGACTACTTTCTTTATAAACAAGGCTATAGATTCAACGTGGCTGGTATGCGGAAACATGTCCATTACCCCTGCAGATACTAAGGTATAGCCATGATTGTTCACTAACTCCCCTGCATCGCGCGCTAAAGTGGCCGGATTACAGGATACATAAACGAGACGTTCTGCACCCAAGTCGGCTAGTTGATGTAAGACTTCAAATGCACCCGTTCGAGGTGGATCTAATAAGATTTTATTAAAACCAGCTTTAGCCCAAGGATAATCTTTCAATTCAGTTTTCGTTAAATCTGCTTGCTCAAACACGGCGTTGTTTAAACTGTTTTTAGCTGAATTTTCACGTGCATGTTTGACTAAGGCTTCATCACCTTCTACACCGACCACTTCATTAATACGTTTCGCCAATGGCAGACTAAAGTTACCTAAGCCACAGAATAAATCTAGAATTCTATCGTCTTCATTAACTTCTAATAATTCAAGTGCACGTTGAATCATGACTTGGTTTATTCCAGCATTTACTTGGGTGAAATCGTTAGGTTGGAATTCTAAATTTATCCCTGCTTCTGGTGCATAGCTGAGTTGTGGGTTTTCTGGCCAAATAGGTGTAACCGTATCAGGCCCGCCTGATTGCAGGTATATCCATAACTCATTCTGCTTGCCGTAAGCAATCAGTGCATCTTGATCTTGTTGTGATAACTCATCAAGGTTTCTAAAAATTAAAGCGACATGGTCATCGTCCATCGCCACTTCAATTTGAGCAATACGGTTATACGCTTCCAGCTCAGCGATCATTTCACCTAGCTCAGTTAAACGAGGCCCCACACGCTGATCTAATACTTCACACTTATCTAATAGTGCTAAATAAGGTGTACCTTTTTCCCTAAAACCAACCAAAACACGTTCTTTTTTAGGCACATGTTTGACACCTAGACGTGCTTTACGACGATAACCAAACAACGGGCCTTTTAATGGTTCTAACCAGGTCTGAGGTTGCAATTGACCAAAGTGAGTTAAATGATCATTTAAGGTTTGTTGCTTCATCTTTAACTGAGCATCAGGATGCATATGCATCAAACTACAACCGCCGCACACTCCAAAATGCTGACATTTTGCATCAACGCGATCTTCCGAACGTGTTAATACTTCAACGGCTTTGCCTTCGTCATACTTTTTATGTTGCTTGGTATAAACAAATTTAATTTGTTCTCCCGCTAAAGCACCATCTACAAAAATTGTTTTGCCATCAATTCTTACGATACCTCGCCCTTCATGGGACAAGCTTTCAATCGTTGCTTCGACTGGATCTTTAGGAAGTCGTTGTCTGCGGTTACGTCGTGCCATATATCTTCAATCTCTATGCTGTCGTTAAAAATAAAAAATCCAGTGATGGTCAAACATCACTGGATCATTATTAAATACGTTGGCTTAAATAGAACTGCACCCTCTTCGATGCCATTCGTTTATCCGTTTATAAAACTGTGGCTTATTTTTGCTGCCACTTACTGCCGTTATTATACCACCATCCTTTCGCCGCTTTGGATACCCAACGACTCGCGAAGGTAGATTGGATATCAGCCTGCCATTCAGGGTGGCCGTTTGCCCGTGCTATTTCAGCATATAAGGCATTACGATCTTTATTTTCATCAGCGACTAATGCTTTTACTTTATTGCGGTCTTTTAATGCCACCGCTTTGGCATTACGTACCGAGATCAAGCCTTTGGCAGTTAAGCCAATAGCACCACTTGCATAATGTGCTTTCAACTGATTATGGCGCGCTTTCATTTTCGCTTGAATTGCATTTATTGTTGGCGAGTTAATGTTTAAATTTGCACCTGCTGCATAAGCAGGAGCAACCAACCAATTCAATACCGCGATAGCTGCTGGTTCCGTTGGCAATAACTGTGATTGCTGCTGTTCAATAGGCTCAACTTCCGGTGTTGTTTCAGGGCCCCAGACATCTTCAATAATGCGATCCGCTGCTTTTTCAGCTGCTGCAGCTGGGAAATAAATATTAATTGTCACGCATGAAACCAACATTAATGTTGTCATCATACTGCCGGTAAACCATTTTACTAATTTCATCATAGCTCCTATTTATTGAATCACTGGTCCCGAACTATTGCTCACGCTTTTCAGCCGTTCAAGTAAGTCAGTCCATCCTACTCGGCGAGTATACCCCACCACATTAATTCTCGGCGGCAAACCACCGCCTTTTACTATGTAATAACCTTGTTCAGCTTCACTAACACCCGCCATTTGGCAAACATCATTAGTCAACTTACAGCTTAGACCTAATCGTTGGTATGAAAAATCCTCAAAGAAGCGTAAAAAACTTCGTTGTAATACACCGCTTGCACCACCTAGTTTAGATAAGCTATCTACTGCTTTTTGGCTGATCCGGTGCCTACTGTTATCACCTTCTGGCGTATAGAATTGGGCATCAAATGCTACTGGTTGCCAGTTTGACAGTCTTAATTGGTTTAATTGGCCATCTAATTTGCCAGTGATTTTTCCAAATTCAAAGGTCTTAGTTAAGGTTTCTAAATCTAAATTTGTAAGCTCTACATCGGCATAAAGTTGAGGTAAAGAACCGAAGGCATGATCTAGTTTTAAGTTCTGCAACACTGTCGTGCCATCAAAGACTTTCATAATCAAAGCCCCCTCCATTTGCACTTGTTGATTGTGATAACTAACTTTAGGAATCACTCCTGACAATTTGCCATGTAAAGTAGGCCATTCCAATGCACTAGACAATGCTTCCATTGATATCGGTGATAATTCACCTGCAAAGCTCCACTGCGTATTATCAAATTCTGGCCTGATTAAACTAAACTCACTGAGTTGTAGTTCGCCATCTAAAATAGGTAATATCCAATCTTGGTGGAGTCGTAATTCTGATTCTTGAGTTTCGGCTACAAACTCACTAGCACCAAGCGATATTGCATAAACATAGCCGCCTTGCCAGCTTAAATGGCTAGTTTGTATTTGGCTTGAGTTAGTCCAAGTAAAGTGGCCATTAAGATCATATAAACCAAACCGGTTTTGTTCATCATCAATAAACGCCTTATCAAACTCGATTGAAACTTGGTAAGCCTCTTGTTGTTGGGAGAATTTAACGCCAACATTGCCTGCTAACTCTAAATTAGCGAGTGCAGAATTAACGATAAAAGGTTGCATCCAGATAGGGTATAAATTGCTTAATGATGTTGGTTTCAACTCTATTTCAGCTGATTCTAACTGATTCGAACGACCACTTAGTTGACCATTAATATCAACAATATCATGCTGTTTAAAGTTCACCTGTTCAATGTGCCACAACTGATGTGTAGGCTGCCAGCTACCTTGAGCAGTTAATGATAAGGGCGTTGCCATGAAATCAATAAACACAGGTTCAGCATAACCTTGACCAGCGAGCAGCGTTGACGCAATATCAAACTGCCACTGCTCATTGTTATTTTTTAAGTCGAGTGTTAGGTCTAACTTTGCATCTTCCGTGACAAACTGACTGTTAGCATCCATTAAATTAAGTTCTGCTGCTGTTAATTTAAGCTTGGCCAGCTCTAACTGAGCTCCATGGCCGTCTAATTCAGCAGTCAGCATTAAGTCAGAATCATAACTCCATCCAGAAAGCTTGTTTGCAGTTTCAGTAGTTAAATAGGGTGAGATAAAGGTCAGCAGCGAAGTTAATTCTAGCTGTGGAATATCTACAAATATTTGCCACTGCTGCTCTTGCATATTAATTGATAATGCAATTTCAGCTTCAGCTAACTTTAAACCTGTGAGTTGTAACTGATAATGATTTGTTGCTGGTTGTGCAGTAAGAGAAAACTGTACATTTTGTGAACCGAGTTCAGCATGTTCAAATATTAGATTGCCTTGCTTGCACTGATAGTACCCTGCTAAAAGCTGAACTTCACTGCAACTAAGCTTAACCTTGTTTAACCGCCCTATCGGTTCAGCTAGCTGTAAACTATCAGCCTTTGCCCTTAAAGCCACACCTTTCGTGGTGAGGTTAAACTCAACCGTTAAGTTATCTGCCGATTGTTGTTCTAGTTGCCATGAGCCGACTGACAAGGAGAGCTGCTCACTTGCCGTTGCAACATGCCATAGTCCTAACATCGCCGCAGTAAAAATCAGCCATGTTCGAAACACAGTCATTACTCTGCTGGAAACACGCCTGTTGATAAATAGCGATCACCACGATCACAGATGATACTCACTATCACTGCATTACTGACTTGTTCAGAGAGCTTTAATGCCGCAGCAACAGCACCACCTGAGGATACACCACAAAATATACCTTCTTCAGTCGCTAAGCGGCGCATGGTCTCTTCAGCTAAGTCTTGTTCCATCTCGATCATTTGGTCGACACGTTCAGGTTCAAAAATGGTGGGTAGATATTCTTTAGGCCAACGACGTATGCCAGGAATACTAGCGCCTTCAGCAGGCTCTACGCCAACAATAGTTACTGCTTCGCTTTGTTCTTTTAAATAACGTGATGTACCCATAATCGTACCCGTTGTGCCCATCGCACTCACAAAGTGAGTAATTTGACCATCCGTATCTCGCCAGATTTCAGGGCCAGTCGTTTCATAGTGAGCAAGCGGGTTATCTAAGTTTCCAAACTGATTTAACACTTTTCCTTTACCTTGCTGTTGCATAGATAAGGCTAAGTCACGTGCTGCTTCCATCGTCTCAGTTAAAATAATCTTAGCACCATAGGCACGCATCGAAGTTCGGCGTTCTACACTCATCTTTTCAGGCATGATTAAGATCATGTTATAGCCCAACACAGCTGAGATCATGGCTAGCGCTATGCCGGTATTACCACTGGTGGCTTCAATCAAGGTATCACCGGGAGTGATATCACCCCGGGCTTGAGCATGTTTAATCATGCTTAAAACAGGCCGGTCTTTAACTGAACCGGCAGGGTTATCACCTTCCAACTTCACTAAAATTGTATTGGTTGTATTGCCAGGTAAGCGTTGCAGCTTCACCAATGGCGTATTACCGATACACGTTTCAATCGTTGGAAATGATTTCATTTAGTCAGACTCCATTAAGGTCACAAAGGCCAGCGCATAGTCTTTTTCATCACTTAAACTTAATAAGCTGCGGCCAATTTTAAACTCTTCTAATAATTCTAGACCGCGGTGATGAAACTTTAATTCCGGCTTACCTAAATCATTATTTTCTACCGCTATATGACGTAGGCTCAAACCATCACGAAAACCGGTACCTAAGGCTTTAGCAGTCGCTTCTTTTGCAGCAAAACGTTTAGCCAAGAAAGCTGCGGGATTAGATGCTTGTTTGAAACAAGTAAATTCGGCTTCACTTAAAATTCGCTGAGCAATTTTGTCATCATGTTTATCCAGCAAGTCTTGCATGCGTGGAATGTTGACCAAATCAGTGCCAATGCCGAAAATCATCCGCGACGTGCTTCAACCATCAATTGTTTCATCTCTCGGACAGCTGTTTGAAAACCGGTAAACACAGACCTGGCGACTATCGCATGACCAATATTAAGTTCTACTACATTTGGTATCTCAGCAATCGCTGCAACATTATGATAGTTCAACCCATGGCCAGCATTGACTTGTAAACCTAGGTTATGGGCATATTCAACTGCAGAAGCAATCGTTTGTAATTCATGAGCGGCTTGTTCAGGAGTTTCAGCATCAGCGAAGCGACCTGTATGTAATTCGATTACCGGTGCACCACAAGCCACAGCAGCATCAATTTGAGCCAAGTCAGGATCAATAAATAAAGATACGATCACATTGGCAGCAGCCAAACGTTGGCAAGCATCTTTCATTTTATCTAGCTGACCAGCAACTTCTAGTCCGCCTTCTGTCGTTAATTCTTCACGACGTTCTGGTACTAAGCAACAGTCTGATGGTTTATATTTTTCTGCTATCGCTAACATTTCATCTGTGACAGCCATTTCAAGATTCATCTTAGTTTGTAAGATATCTGCCAGCATCGCGACATCACGTTCTTGAATATGACGACGATCTTCACGCAAGTGCAAGGTAATACCATCAGCACCAGCTTGTTCAGCTTCAATCGCTGCTTGGATAGGATCAGGGTACCGTGTACCACGTGCTTGTCTTAATGTAGCGACGTGATCAATATTGACACCTAAAAAAATCGTCATAACTCTGTTGTACCTTTCAATATTAGTGTTGGCCAGCATATTTTTGCATTTGAGCAAATAACTGTCGGCTTTGTAGTGGTTTACCGCCAAGGTAATGATTAATTACACTTCGCATCAACTGTTTTATCTCTTGTAAGCTGCTTTGATCAAAGCCTGTCTCATCGATAAGGTGTTGCAAGCTTCGTCCTGAAATTGTGGCACGATTACCGGCTTTTCCCCATTGCTTTAAGCCCATATCTGCTTGATATACATATCGGTTATCAGCCTGTATCAGCAAGCCTGTTTCACTTTCTTTATCTAAAATTAAACCATAGCCTAACTGCATCAATAAATGTTTTTCAAACAATCGTAAAACTACTTCATCGCCAGTCTTATTCTGTAGACCTTCTAAAGCTACTTCATAGGCACGATATATTTCGCTTTCAGGTTCGGCCAACGGTAAAAACCGTATTAATAACTCATTAATATATAAACCACATAATGAGGCATTATTTTGCAAAACAAAACGAGCAGAAGCAACTTCTACTGCAGTTAATGTTTGCAAATCACCATAACCCGACCACGACAATAATAAGGGTTGGTATAACTGCATAATGCCCTGTTGGCTGCGCTTGGTTTTCCTTATACCTTTTGCAATAAGGCTTAGCCGGCCAAACTGTTGACTAAATACATCTAACAATAAGCTTGTTTCACGATACGGACGTTGATGTAAAATAAAGGCAGGGCTAAATTCAACTTTCACGCAGTTATCACTTATTAAAGTTCGTCGGTATAGCCTAAGTTTTTCAACATCCGTTCATTGTCTGACCAACCATCACGGACTTTGACCCAGACTTGTAAGAAAACTTTACAATCGAATAACTGTTCCATTTCGATACGGGCATCTTTACCAACCGCTTTCAGTAACTCACCTTTTTTACCGATAACGATATTTTTTTGACCATCGCGCTCAACATAGATCACCGCACTAATACGATATAGCGCTTGTTCTTGCTTGAACTCTTCTATTTCAACAGTAATTGAATAAGGCAGCTCCTGACCAAGGTGACGGAACAGTTTTTCCCGCACTAATTCTGCTGCTAAGAAGCGCGAACTACGATCGGTCAATTGCTCTTCAGGAAAAATGAGTTCGCCTTCTGGCATTAACTTTAATATCTCCGTCTCTAATTGCTCAACATTAACGCCTTTTCGAGCAGAGATAGGTACTACATGGTCAAAGTCATATTGTGTAGCTAATTCGGCGATATGCGGTAATAAGTCATTTTTGTTCGATAATTTATCGACTTTATTTAATACTAAAATAACAGGTACGCGAGCATTAGATTGTAATCGCTCTAATACTTTGGCATCTTCATCAGTCCACTTAAGGCCTTCAATAACAAATAAGATGACATCGACATCTTCAATCGATGAGGCAGCAGCTCGATTCATATAACGATTCATTGCCCGTTTGCCATCAAAATGAAGACCAGGGGTATCGACATAGATCAACTGACTAGCTTCAGAAGTTTTAATGCCTAGAATACGGTGTCTTGTAGTTTGTGGGCGACGTGACGTAATGCATAGTTTTTGACCCAGTATGCGGTTGATTAAAGTCGATTTCCCCACATTTGGACGACCAATGATTGCTACGTAGCCAGACTTAAATGTGCTGTCTGTCATAATTTACCTTCGATTAATGTCAACACGCGTTCTGCGGTTTTTTGTTCTGCTTTACGGTGACTACTGCCTTGTGCCACGATTACTTTTTCTAAAATAGACACCTGGCATGAAGCTTCAAACACAGGTTCTTGTTGTTCTGTTTTAATTTCTTTAACTGTATAGATAGGTAAAGGCTGTTTACGGCTTTGCAATAATTCTTGCAACCGTGTTTTAGCATCTTTAACTGTTTCTGTAGCATCAATGGCATTTAAACGTTCATCGAATAAGGTCAAAATCAATGTTTTAACAGCATCAAGGCCACTATCTAAATAAACAGCACCCAATATCGACTCGACTGTATCAGCAAGAATCGATTCTCGACGAAAGCCACCACTTTTTAATTCACCAGGCCCTAAAATCAAGACTTCGCCTAAATTTAACTCTCTAGCAATCTCAGCTAAGGTGACACCTTTAACCAATGAAGCACGAAAACGACTTAATTTACCTTCTTTCACTTGTGGAAAGCGGTGAAATAAATCTTCTGCAATAACAAAGCTTAATATAGCATCGCCAAGATACTCTAAACGTTCGTTGTTGTTTGCCCCCATACTACGATGAGTTAATGCTTGAACTAATAAATCCGGGTTATTAAAACTTAGCCCTAATTGTTTACATAAAGTTTGTTGCCTTGAACTTATCATTTACGCTTGGGCTCTACATCTATCTCTGTTTTATAGTGAGCAATTAAGTCAATTTGAGCTATGAATGGTTTACGAACTTCATAATCGATTACCACTTTTGTTACATGGACATTATTTTTCCCACGATGAATTTCAATATCATCTTTTTTAACACTAAAAATATAGCCCGTATCAAACCTTTTTTCTAATAGAGTCATAACTTGTTTTTTAGTTAACTTATTATTTTTGAGTTCAGTTTCCATGCCATCCATGATTTGCAATACGCCATAATACTCTTGGTACATAGGTAGTAAACGCATTGCTAGCGTTGCAAAAAAGGCAATAATTAACAATACAAAAACCCAGCTAATCAGTGTCATTCCACGTTGTTTATGCATATTGGTTTCCTTAATCAATTGAGTTTCCTAAACGATTCCAAACAATACCACCATCATTCCAGTTCCAGCTCATCCAAATAAAGAAAGCTTTACCGACGAGGTTCTGTTCTGGCACTGTACCCCAGAAACGACTGTCATTACTATTATCTCGATTATCACCCATCACGAAATATTGACCAGAAGGTACCACCATTTCCCCTTCTACCAAACTTCGATCAGGATCAATTAACAACTCATGCTTAATATCACCCAGCTGTTCAACTCGTAACTCTGCTCGGCTAGGGACTAAACCTAATAAGTTGACATCTTTTTGTTGCACTTGTTGCTCAATAGCTTCGCCATTGATATAAATCGTTTTATTAAAATAACCGACTTTATCACCTGGCAATCCCACCACACGTTTAATGTAATCAACTCGTGTATTTTGTGGAAAGCGAAATACCAGCACATCACCACGTTTTGGTTCTCCAGTTTCCAATACCTTGGTATTTATTACCGGCAAACGTATGCCGTAAGCAAATTTATTCACTAAAATAAAGTCACCAATATGTAAGGTAGGTAACATTGAAGCAGATGGAATTCGAAATGGTTCAGCAATAAATGACCGAATAACTAATACTAATAAAATAATCGGAAAAAAAGATCTGGCGTACTCAACAATCACCGGTTCTTGAGCTTCTTTTACCCGTTGCGGTGCCCAGAAAAGAATATCTATTAACCAAATAATTCCCGTCACTACAACCAGTGTTAACATTATTGCTGGAAAACTCACTACTTCTTACTCCCTTAAGACTTCTTCGATAGTTGTAATACCGCCAAAAATGCCTCTTGCGGTACATCAACTTTACCAATCGACTTCATTCGTTTTTTACCGGCTTTTTGTTTTTCTAGTAGTTTACGTTTCCGTGAAACGTCACCACCATAACACTTGGCTAATACATTTTTACGTAAGGCTTTAACCGTCGACCGTGAAATAATATGCCCACCTACCGCGGCTTGAATGGCTATATCAAACATTTGCCTTGGTATCAATTCCTTCATTTTTTCAACTAAAGCACGGCCACGGGAAATACTATCATCACGGTGAACAATCATAGATAAAGCATCAACACGCTCACCATTGATTAATACATCTAACTTCACCAAATCAGCTTGTTGGAAGCGGATAAAGTGATAATCCAAAGAAGCATAGCCCCGACTGACTGATTTTAGGCGGTCAAAGAAGTCGATAACAACTTCATTCATCGGTAATTCATAACTCAATGCAACTTGTTTACCCATATATTGCATTGTTTTTTGCACACCACGCTTCTCAACACACAGCGTAATAACAGCACCTAAATGTTCTTGCGGTACTAAAATATCAGCAACGACGATCGGCTCACGAATCTCTTCAACAGTACCAACATCAGGCAGTAATGCTGGGTTTTCAACATTAATCGTATCGCCTTTCCGAGTTAATACCTCAAACACCACCGTCGGCGCAGTGGTTATTAAATCAAGATCATATTCACGCTCTAACCGTTCCTGAATAATTTCCATATGCAATAAGCCAAGGAAACCACAACGGAAACCAAAACCTAATGCTTGCGAATTTTCAGGTTCAAAAAATAATGAAGCATCGTTAAGGCGTAACTTGCCTAAGGCTTCACGGAATGACTCAAAATCATCTGAACTAACTGGAAATAAGCCCGCATAGACTTGTGGTGTCACCGATTTAAAGCCCGGTAACATTTCAGTGGCACCATGATGACTGTGCGTTAAAGTATCGCCAACAGGTGCGCCATTAATATCTTTTACACCTGAAATCACATAACCCACTTCACCACAATATAAGGCATCGCGCTTGTTTCGTTTCGGGGTAAATACACCGACCTGCTCAACTTGATATTCATGGCCCGTCGACATGACTTTAATTTTATCGCGTGCTTTAATCGAGCCTTGCATGATGCGAACTAAGGAGATAACACCGACATAGCTATCGAACCATGAATCAATAATTAACGCTTTTAACTCACCATCCGGATCACCGGTCGGTGGCGGAACCCTTTCAACTAGAGTCTCTAGTAAATCTTCGATTCCTAGACCGGTTTTAGCACTGCACTGGGCAGCATCAATCGCATCCACACCAATGATGTCTTCAATCTCTTGAGCAACACGTTCTGGTTCAGCAGATGGCAGGTCAATTTTATTTAAGACCGGTAAGACTTCTAGCCCTAAATCAATAGCGGTATAGCAGTTAGCAACACTTTGTGCCTCAACACCTTGCGCAGCATCAACCACCAGCAACGCACCATCACATGCCGCTAAAGATCGTGACACTTCATAAGAAAAATCGACATGGCCAGGAGTATCGATAAAGTTGAGATGATAAGTTTCACCATTCCTAGCTTTATAATCCAGTGATACACATTGTGCTTTAATCGTAATGCCGCGCTCTTTTTCAATATCCATTGAATCAAGCACTTGCGATGACATTTCGCGATCAGTTAAACCACCACAGACCTGAATAAAACGATCAGCTATCGTCGATTTTCCATGATCAATATGAGCAATAATTGAGAAGTTACGGATGTGATCCATAAATATTAAACTTACCTTACTAAACAGTAAAAAAATCGGTCGAAACATAATGTTTCGACCGATCTAAAAATATAACGAATAGATTTTACGGCAAAACCTTCATGCTGTCGTGCCGAGTATTAAATTAATGACTAGCCAGTGTTATTCCTCTTTCGTTTTAATACGCACGGCTAAAAATATAGCGCCTTCACCACGTTGCACTAATATCGGTACAGCCTTATTTTCAGGCAAGTCTTTAGCTAAATCTAAAAACTGTTTCGCATCTGTTACCTTCTGAGTATTTATACTTAGAATCACATCACCACGGCGCATTCCTGCGGCAGCGGCTGAGCCAGTATCAACATTAACAACAATTACGCCGCCTTTATTAATCGCAAATTGTTCACGTTGCTGTTCAGTCAAATCCATTACTTCAATAGCTAAGCGATCATCCACCAACCGTCCTGGCTGACTGTCAACTTTGGCAATTTCTTCACTTTCCGGTAACTCTTCAATTTTGACTTGAATAGTCTTCCGATCATTGTTCCGCATGACAATCACATTCACAGACTGACCAATTGTAGTGCGGCCTACTATCGGTGGCAAAGCTGATGAGGTGGTCACTTGTTTGCCATTAAACGTCAAGATGACATCGCCAGGTTCTAAGCCCGCTTTTGCTGCTGGGCTAGCTGGCAACACTCTTGAAATCAATGCGCCATGTGGTTTTTTCAAACCAAATGATTCAGCCAATTCACGCGTTACATCCTGGATAACGACACCTAACCAACCACGACTGACATAACCCTGAGATTTAATTTGCTCAACCACATTCATTGCTACGTCCATCGGAATAGCAAATGATACGCCCATAAAACCACCGGTACGGCTGTATATTTGTGAGTTTATTCCGATAACTTCACCATCAAGATTGAATAATGGTCCGCCCGAATTACCCGGGTTTATCGCTACGTCAGTTTGAATAAATGGCACATAACTATCACTTGGCAAGCTACGTCCTAATGCACTGACAATACCCGCTGTTGCTGAGTAATCAAAACCAAAAGGAGAACCTATTGCCAACACCCACTCGCCAACTTGCAATTGAGTTGAGTCACCTAACTTCACCGCTTTTAGCCCGCTTGCTTCGACTTTCAATAATGCAACATCACTGCGTTCATCACTGCCTAAAAGTTTCGCTTCCAATTCACTACGGTCACTAAAGCGAACAATAATTTCATCCGCATCCTTAATAACATGGTGATTGGTTAAAATATAACCGTCTGACGATAAAACAAAACCTGATCCTAAAGAGTGGGACTCATAAGGTTCTTGTCTTTGATTAGGACGGTCAAAAAAGTGCTTAAACAACTCATCAAAAGGCGTGCCTTCAGGAATCTGCATGCCTGGAGGTAAGCTCGGCATTTTTCGTGCTTTGTTATTTTTGGTAGTACTGATGTTCACTACTGCAGCACCATTCTCTGCAACTAAGCTAGTAAACTCAGGTAACGCTCGAGCTTGAAGGTTAAAACTAATTAAACTCCAGGTTAACAATAAGCCAATCCCTGCCCACACTTTATATTTTGTCATTTTTATTCCTCAACAATTTTTGCTTTTAAAGCTGTTTTATTTTTCTTAAATCGTTTGTGTAACAAATAAAATCCAACCATCAGCCCACTTATACCTGCCATGATTTCTATAAATTCATTCCAATGAAATAGCTGAGCTATACCGGAAAATACAAATAGTAATATCAACGGCATGATGTACATTAAAAATGCACCCTGAAGTAATGATTCCTCAGGAATTCCAAGTTCGACTTGCTGGCCAATTACTACATCATTTTTCTTTTCAACAGCAATGCGTGAAAATCGTTTACCGACGTGTTTTTCTAACAAACCAGTTCCACAACCACTTTTAACTTGGCACTGACTACAGGTTGATTGTCGTTGCGCTGCTAACCAAACAATATCGTCATCAACCTCAACCACTGTCGCTTGCTGCTTAATCATGTGCTTTATCACTTACATAGTTAATTGATGCACCGATAGTTTGAACCGTTTTTGCAGGAACCTCTCCCACTACGGTGACAAAATGGGCACTGATAATCGTACCAAAGGCGTTGACAGCCCCCATCGTAGTCCCCCCATGTAAATGACTATGCCTAGCTCGTATTTTTTCTATAAACACAGAAACAGAGCTTAAACCATCGCTATAAACACGTTGTTCAACCGATGCACCATTTTTTGCTTTCAACCTATTTTGTCTTGCTACTAAAGCAAAACCTTCAGGCAACCAAACAACATTCCAATTTGAAACGTTTTTATTTGCTGCCATCTTAGTGCTACTTTCAGGATCCGTTCGATTCCACGTCATTTCATGGCCTGAGGCAATTTGTGACTGTAAAAGTTGGTCAGAGATATCCTGCCCCATTTCTATTGTTGAAAAAGCAAATGTTTCTAAAACATCGCCATCTTCAGCCACTAGCTCAGATTTAAGTAATAAGTCACTGTTGTTATCCACCCATAACCGAAAACCATAACGATAATCATCAATGGGTTTAATCACCAATTCTTGTGCCTGTCGATCTGCTACTCGTCCCTGCTGCCCCGTTACCACTTCATAATATGGCGTTGCAGACCCCAATCTACGCAGCAAGTCACTAGGGAAGCCTCGACCTAAAGGCCGACGACTTACATGACCTCGTTTACCTTCTGGAAAAATACAAGTTACTAAATCATTGGTTCGAATCACTTCCCGTGCAGCACCATTCAGAGATACTAAGCGTTCAGTTTCTCCTTGCTCATCAGCGCGATGAATAATTCGAATCGATTGCAAACTTTTACCGGTTTGATAAGCAAAAACACCTTGATAATTTAATTGCTTACTAGCAACGCCCATACGCTCAAGTACTTTCATTGCTTCTGGATCAGCAAAACTACTTGAACTCAGTATTAATAGGCTCAAGCCTAAACTTAATTGCAGCAACATTTGCATTATTTATTGACCTGCCTCATAAGAAACTAGCCGCGCATAAGAAAATACGCCGGAAGCACCCGCATACTCATTATGGTCAACTAAATATGTATTCAACCGGTCTTCTATCTCCGGTTCGCCCACTGTCCAACGATTAGCATTGCTCGTACTATTCACAGCTGCTGAAGCAACAACAGTCTGTGTCGCTATGAATTGGTTTTGTGATTGAGTGGTTACGCCAACAACCGTTAAGGCACCCACTGATGCGGCCATTGCTAAGCCTGCAGCTTGTGTCCAAAACTGTTTAGGAAAAGTGAGTAATGGTGCTTTTTGTTTTATTAAACCTTGCTCAGAAAATGTCTGTTCAGACTCTAAAGCCTGAGCAATACCTTTCGTTAAATCAATATGACTATGCTGGTAATTATTACCATTGATTACGTCACTAGAAAATTGATAGCGTTGAAATTGTGCTCTTGCCTGCTCATCACCATCTAATATCAGTAACGCCTGCTCTAACTCATCGCCTTGCAGTTCCCCGTCAACTAACGCAGACAATAATTCATTCTGATTGATTGTCATTGTTGTTCCCCTTGGTTAATCATTTCACTTACTCGATTATCTATAGCTTCACGTGCTCGAAAAATACGTGAGCGAACCGTACCTATTGGACAATCCATTGCTTGTGCAATTTCCTCGTAACTCATACCTTCAAACTCACGTAATTTAATTGCAGTGGCTGTATCTTCTGGTAACGCTTGAATAACCTGATGAATCGCATGCTCCAGCTCATCAGTCATTAAACTCGTTTCCGGTGTTTCAAACTCTTTCAATTCTGGCGCATCATAAAAATTAGTGGCATCGCTGGCATCAACGTCCATTGTTGGTGGCCGTCTTGCTGCAGCCGTTAAATAATTTTTTGCTGTATTAATCGCAATACGATAAAGCCAGGTGTAAAACGCGCTATCACCACGAAAGTTAGGGATAGCCCGGTATGCTTTAATAAATGCTTCTTGCGCAACATCCAGCGCTTCAACAGGGTCGTGAACGAAGCCAGTAATAACGTGCACAATTCGCTGTTGGTACTTCATTACCAACAAATCAAATGCTTTTTTGTCACCTGCCTGCACACGTTGCACTAGCTCTTGATCCACGCTCATCCTTTGTTCCGGCTTACTCCGATATGCCGGAGACTTTGTTTAGTTCTAGCTTCATTGACCATAATGATTTAACTTTGTTCCACATTCCGTGCAAAATATTTGTTACTTATTCTACCCGTTTATATATTTAATGACTGCATCACATCACTTTGACGTTTTAATTTTAGGCAGCGGAACAGCTGGTTTATCTCTTGCTTTAAAACTTGCTGACCATGCCAAGGTCGCTGTTTTATCAAAAGGCCAATTAGAAGAAGGTGCATCGTTATATGCCCAAGGTGGGATATCAGTCGTACTTGATGCGACTGACTCTCTGCAATCGCACATTGATGATACCGCGCAAGCAGGCGCCGGCTTATGCGACGATGACACAGTCCGTTATACCGTAGAAAATGCCCGTATAAACATTGAATGGTTAATCGATCAAGGTGTCTCTTTTACCAAGGAAGACAATACCACTGAAACCTACCACCTCACTCAAGAAGGTGGTCACAGCCATCGCCGCATTATCCATGCTGCCGATGCCACTGGCCGAGAAATTGAAACCACCTTATTAGCCAAAGCTAAAGCACATACCAATATTCATCTTTATCCATATCACATTGGTATTGATCTAATTACCAGTAAAAAGCACGTCAATGCCGGGGCTAATCATTGTGTGGGCTGTTACGCACTCGATATCAAATCTGATACGACCGAAACATTTATAGCTCCTATTACCGTAATGGCTACCGGCGGTGCTGGCAAAGTTTATCTATATACTAGCAATCCTGACGTTTCTACGGGTGATGGCATCGCCATGGGCTGGCGTGCCGGCTGTCGTGTTGCCAATATGGAATTTATCCAATTTCATCCCACCTGTCTGTATCACCCAAAGGCAAAATCATTTTTAATCAGTGAAGCCTTACGCGGTGAAGGTGCAAAATTACAACTCGCTGATGGTTCCGCTTTCATGGCTAAATACCATCCACAAGAAGAGTTAGCACCAAGAGATATTGTCGCTCGTGCAATTGATCATGAAATGAAACGCTTAGGTGATGACTGTGTTTATCTAAACATTAGCCACCAACCAAAAGAATTTATTGAAAGTCATTTCCCGACTATTCATCAACGTTGCCTTAGCTTTGGCATCGATATGACTAAAGAACCCATTCCTGTCGTGCCTGCTGCTCATTACACCTGTGGTGGACTTATCACCGACATAGAAGGTCGAACCGATATCCCAGGCTTATATGCTATCGGTGAAACAGCTCACACCGGCCTACACGGTGCAAATAGAATGGCCAGTAACTCCTTACTAGAATGTATCGTATTTGCTGATGCAGCCGCTAAAAGTATCAAACAACAATTACCACTCCCTTCGTATGCCAATATTGAAATACCAGAATGGGACACCAGCCGCGTACAGCGTGCCAAAGAAGCGATATCAATCAGTCATAACTGGGATGAATTAAGACGTTTCATGTGGGACTATGTCGGCATTGTTCGATCAAATGAACGATTATTTCGTGCACGACAACGGCTCAGCTTATTGCAACAAGAAATCAAAGAGTACTATGGCCAACATCAAATTACTTGTGACTTACTCGAGTTAAGGAACTTAGCGGATGTTGCTGAACTTATTATTAATTCAGCATTGCAACGTAAAGAAAGTCGCGGTTTACATTTCACCTTAGATTATCCTCAACCCAACAATCAACAGGCTCCACAAAACACCGTTATCACCGGAAAAACTTAGGCTCGGTCAATAACATTCGCAGATGACGAAACGGCTCTTTGTCTACGGCATCAAACATCACAAACACCGTCGGTTGCCACTGCCAAAAAGCGGTTTTTTGAAAATACAGCATGACCACTTTCGTGCTTACATAGCTATTAGTAATCACACATGGCAATAACCGGCCATCAGTAAAGCCAACTATCCAGCCGGCTTGATCATCATATTTGATGTAAGTTAATGCCCTACCGTTCTTTAACCATTGATGTTGCTTACAATGATAAATGAAGCTGTAACTTAGACCAGCCGAACTTAATACCAACCATTGCATTGTAATAAACAGTGACCATATGGTTACCAAAGCCAGCAGATGGCCAATTATAAAATAAGCCAGCAAGCAGCGAGAACGGCCTACTGTTAACTCTAGAGTTCTTCCCTGATTCATTGTTCCAATTCCCTTGGTACAGCATCACAATAGCGATACAATGAGCACAATTTTTAAACAACAGCAGTAGATATCATGAATGACTTTTGGCAATCGCTAACTCAAGAACACACTGTTCATCAATCTATTGATGAACCTGCACAAAATTATTTAATGCCTCTATCACAAATGGGGATATTAACGGTTACAGGTGACGATGCTAGCAATTTTCTGCAAAACTTGCTTACCAATGATGTCAAAGCCTTAGTTGCTAATCAAAGTCAGTTGACTGGAATATGTACAGCCAAAGGTCGCTTATTAGCCAACTTTTTACTAATTAATACTAACGACAGTTATCTGCTGGTTTTACCCAAAACAATGTGCGCCAGCTTGAAGCAACGTCTGTCAATGTATGTACTGCGTTCAAAAGTCACTATCAGTGATAGTAGTGATGAAGTGATCGCTTTTGGTTTATATCAGAATACACCGACCATGGTAGCCGAGTTACCTGAGCAAGAGCATCAACTGTCGGCAGCAAACAATGCCAACTTTATTAAACTTCCCTCTCAGTCCAAGCCACGTTATCTATGTTTAACAACCTCAGATAATGCAATGGAATTAACTCAATCATTACTCGAACAAGACTGGATTTTTGCTCAAGAAGCTAACTGGAATTTATTAGATATAAATGCTGGTATACCGACCATTTATAGCGAAACTAAAGAAAAATTCACCCCCCAACAAGTTAACTTTGATTTAATCGGCGGAGTGAGCTTTAACAAGGGCTGTTATCCAGGCCAAGAAATAGTAGCCCGCCTTCACTACTTAGGTTCACCAAGTAGAAGAATGTTTTCAGCAAGCAGTGAATTATCTATAGAAAGTGACGCTGGCGATGAAGTCACCTCAGCCGGCGGCCAAGTCTTAGGTCATATTGTCACTGTTCAACGCTGTGCTGACAACGAAATGAAACTATTGCTCAGCTTAAAGCTTGCCGAGCAAGAACAGCAAATGTTTATAGCTAAAACAGTAACTATTTCTAATATCGTGACACTTGCTAACGACTAAATCGACCTGGTGTTGAACTGTATTTAAAACAGTTCGACATCATCATCTTTACTTTTTACTTCAGGCACCACATGTTTAAGGATCTCGTCTACTGACTTGCCTTGCATGACCATTTCAAACATATGATGTTCAGCAGGCATGGAATATTTAGAGATAATTTTTTCTTGTAAAATAGACCATTCAGTCGGGTTATAAAGACGAGCAGAATCAGATACTAAATTGCCAAGCGCATCTAACGAGTGAGATACATGACTTAAACGTTGACTCAGCTTGTCATAAAATTGAAATGCTTGAATAACATGATGCATTTCATCTGACACCGCTTCGCATTGCTCTATAATTTGCTTGGTATCAATTTCTTCGTCTGATTTAGCCATTTTTTCGATCACTTGCACACGTGCCACCATCGTCGTGAAAGCATCAGTCAGTGTATCCACCGATTCATCACCTTCTTTCATCGACATTTCAGTCTGAGCAACTGCTAAATTCAACAGACGCACTGTTTCACGTACCTGACTCCAATCTAAGTCTGGGTTCACCGAAGATGATGTTGTCATAATGTTATCCCTATCTACTATTTAATTATTATTCTAAATTGAGCTTTTTAAGCTTATAACGTAGTGCTCGAAAGCTGATACCTAATTTTTTTGCTGCAGCAGTTTTATTCCAACGTGTCGATTCTAAGGCCTGTGTTATCAATTGTCGCTCTTGATCTTCAAGCTGACTTTCAAGATCATTATCTACCGATAAATCTGAATTAGCGACTAATTTAAGCTCAGATTTAATCGCTAACTTTGACTCTGGCAACATTAAGTCATGTTCAGAAATAATATCACCATCGACCCAAGTTAATGCACGCTCTAAAATATTTTCTAACTCTCGAACATTACCTGGAAAAACATAACTTTTAAGTGCTGTGAGAGCTGAACTAGCAAAGCTTGGCTTGCCGACACCATTTTTGCTAGCCACTTGCTGAAGAATATGCTCCGCTAATAATGGGATATCAGCTTGACGCTGTCTAAGTGGAGGTACTAGAAGCTCAATTACATTCAAACGATAGAATAAGTCTTCCCTAAATGTGCCCTCTCGCACACAGTCAGCTAAGTTTTTATGAGTAGCGGATAAAATCCGCACATCTACATTTGATTCTTCATGGCCACCAACGGGGCGAATAGCTTTTTCTTGAATGGCGCGCAATAATTTAACTTGCATCATCAAAGGCAAGTCAGCAACTTCATCTAAAAATAATGTGCCACCATTTGCAGCTTGAAATAAACCTTCTTGATCAGAAATAGCCCCTGTAAAGGCACCTTTTTTATGACCAAAAAATTCACTTTCAACTAATTCCGTTGGAATAGCACCGCAGTTAACAGCTATAAAAGGTTTATCTGCTCGCGGCCCTAACTCATGAATTAATCGAGCCACTAACTCCTTGCCTGTACCGGACTCACCACTGATATAAACCGGGGCTTGGCTTCGAGCTAATTTGGATATTTTACCGCGCAAAGTTTTAATAACTTCAGTTTCACCTAATAAGCGATCACGAGAACGACGTTCTTTTATCACTGGTTTTACTGGTGATAACTTCATAGCTGTAGAAACTAAATCACGTAATACTCGTAGCTTAACTGGCTTGGAAACGAAATCAAAGGCACCAGATTTTAATGCTTGTACAGCGACATCAATATTGCCGTGGGCAGTGATCACGGCGACAGGAAGTTCCGGGTGATGCTGTTGTAATTTTTTTACAAAATCTAAGCCATTACCATCGGGAAGCCGCATATCTGTCAAACATAAATCAAACTTATGTTGCTTCAATGCCTGCTCAGCTTGCGCTAAGTTTTCTGCTGTTACACAGTCAATCGACATACCCGTTAGGGTCATCATAATTAACTCTAAGATGTCTGGTTCGTCATCAATCACTAATGCTTGTGGGTTAGTCATTGCACACTCTCTTGCCATTCCAATGGCAAACTAATTCTAAAGCAACAACGATCCGTTCGATCTGCCATGTAATTCAACCTTGCTCCATTTGCTTGACACAATACTCGTGCTAAATATAATCCTAACCCCGTTCCGCCAGCACGTTGCGAGTAGAAAGGTTCAAATAAGTGCTGCTGAACATGTTTTGATAGGCCTTCTCCATTATCACTTACCTCTAAGTGTATCTCACTTCCCTCTGTGGCCAGTGTGACTTGAACAGCTAGTGAACTGCCATCCTTTAATGAAAAGTGCCAGGCATTTTCCATTAAATTCGATATCACTTGATGCAATTGCTCAGCATCAATATAAGCTTTTGCTAATGCAGCTGTAACGTGGAATTCTACTTTACCAACTGGAATATTCTTAATCTCACAAAATTCATTAATAAATTTTGCCAGCCATGGAGCTAAAACGACCACGGTAGGCTCTACCGTTTTGCGGCGACTCATTTGTAAAATAGTCTCAATAATACCATTCACCTTACCGCTATGACGGAGAATAATATCCGTTAATTTTGATATGGCTGGATCACTAGGATAAGTCTCAGCTAAAATTTCTCCAGCATGACTGATCGCTCCTAATGGATTTCTAACTTCATGAGCAATACTAGCGGTTAACCGCCCTAAAGATGCCAATTTCAGTTGCTGTACTTGCTGGGCTGTAGCCGAAGTATTATCGAGATAAATTAGGACTTCCCCATTATCTAACTCCGTTGCTCTGGCGAGTACTTCCGGTAAGTCAGCTTTTGTTTGAAAGGGAATAAAACTCGTAGTGCCTCGCTGCTTCCAACTCCAAATTTGTTCAGCTAACTGTGGTACAAAATGGTTTAAAGGATAAATATCCTCGGTATCAATTAAATTCAATAATGTTCTTGCAGATTGATTACTTTGAGTGACATTACCTTCAATATCAATGACTAATACGCCCGTTTGCATATGGTTGATTATGCGCTCATTTAATAGTGCAAGTTTGGTAACATCTTGAGCTCGTTGCTCAGCCAACTGCTGCGAAGTTTGCATTTTTCGCGATAAAGACTGAGCTAATAGCGCAGTGGCAAAAAAAGTCGCCCCTAATAATCCGGCATGACTATATTTGGTCACACCATCACCAGCAATTTGTGAATATCCAGCCTCAAATAAAATAGCTAAGGTTGCTATAGCAGCGATAAAAACAGCAATACGACCGGGAATGAACACTCCGCCAGCGACTACCACGACTAATAGTAACGATCCCAGTCCAGTTTTTAATCCACCACTGGCATGGACCAACAAACTGATAACAATAATATCTAGTACCAGTTGAATCTTAACTTGTGACTCAAACAGGCCCCAGTGCTTGCTGGTAAATAGTAATAAAACAACCGCTGTTAATACGTAAAACTGACTGATTATGGTATAGAGTTGTGGGTTGGTTTCACCTAAAAACTCAGGTGGTAGTCTTAAGTAAAACACGATAAAGAGCATGACAGCTAAAAATAGGCGATAGCTTGAAAATACAGTGATTGCACGCCAAGCAGCACTATCCGTGTTGCGATCTAAGTCAAACTGTAGCGATGTCATTAGCTGGCGTTATTGTGCTCATCTAGGTGTTCATGTGAACAAAAGTAGTTAGTGCCTGACTGCACAGCTTCGTTTTCAGTTACGTGCACACCACATTGACGGCATTTAACCATCTTTTCACTCGCCAATATCGATAATGATTTTTTCTTCCGAAATAAATTACCAATAATGATATAAAGCAATAAACCAATAGCAATTAAAATTAAAATACGCATTTTTAACCTCAAAAAAAAGGTACCCTAAATAGGATACCTTTTTCTATTATTTCATGTTCGGCTGATTAGCCACGAGAAGCACGTTTACGCTCATGCTCTAGTAAAAACTTTTTACGTACACGTAATGATGTTGGTGTTACTTCTAATAATTCATCTTCACCAATAAACTCAAGCGCCTGCTCTAAACTCATTCTAATTGGTGGCGTTAAGTTAATCGCTTCATCTGTACCCGATGCACGTACGTTAGTTAATTGCTTACCTTTTAGTGGGTTAACAACTAAGTCATTATCACGTGAGTGAATACCAATCACCATACCTTCATAGACATCATCATTATGGCCGATAAACATACGACCACGTTCTTGTAAGCTGAAAATAGAAAATGCAACGGCCTTACCTAAACCATTGGCAATCAATACACCGTTATTGCGTTTACCGAAGTCACCTTCTTTAACCGGTGCATAATGATCAAACACACTAAAGATCAAACCTGTACCTTGAGTAGCAGTTAAGAACTCAGTACGGAAGCCAATCAAACCACGTGACGGAATAATGAAATCAAGACGGACACGACCTTTACCATCTGGAACCATATCCGCTAGTTGAGCACCACGTTCACCTAATTTTTCCATAATAGTACCTTGATGAGCATCTTCTACATCAGCGGTTACTGCTTCATAAGGTTCTTCTTTTACGCCATCAACTTCACGTATGATAACTTCCGGACGAGAAACACCCATCTCGAAGCCTTCACGGCGCATATTTTCAATCAATACTGATAAATGTAATTCACCACGACCTGATACTTTAAATTTATCTGGGTCAGTTACCAATTGCTCAACTTTTAATGCCACGTTATGAATCAATTCACGGTCAAGACGTTCTTTGATTTGACGTGTTGTAACAAACTTACCTTCTTGACCCGCCATCGGTGAGTTATTAACCTGGAAAGTCATTGTTACAGTTGGCTCATCAACCGATAACGGTGGTAATGCTTCTACTGCAGTTGGATCACACAAAGTATCAGAGATATTAAGTGGGTCTAAACCTGTAAAGGCAACAATATCACCCGCTTGAGCTTCTGCGACTTCTTCACGTTGCAAGCCCATAAAGCCCATTACAGTCAATACACGACCGTTTCGCGTTTTACCTTCAGTATCAATAACTGTTACAGGGGTATTGGTTTTTACTGTACCGCGTTCAATACGGCCGACACCAATAACACCAACATAGCTGTTGTAATCTAATGAAGATACTTGCATACGGAAAGGACCTTTCGTATCAACATCTGGTGAACTTACTTTATCTACCACCAATTGAAATAATGGTGTCATGTCACCAGAGCGCACATCATCTTCCAAGCCCGCGAAACCATTTAGACCTGAAGCATAAATAACGTCAAAGTCTAACTGCTCATCTGTAGCATCAAGGTTAGCGAACAAATCAAAAGTCTGATCAAGTACCCAGCCTGGACGAGCACTTGGTTTATCAATTTTATTGATAACAACGATTGGTTTTAAACCTAAAGCTAATGCTTTTTGAGTCACAAAACGCGTTTGTGGCATAGGACCTTCAGAAGAATCCACTAGTAACAATACTGAATCAACCATCGATAATACGCGTTCAACCTCACCACCGAAATCGGCATGGCCAGGAGTATCTACTATATTGATATGGTAATCATTCCATTGCACTGCTGTATTTTTTGACAGAATCGTGATGCCACGCTCTTTTTCCAGATCGTTAGAGTCCATCACTCGTTCTTGTAACTCTTCATGATCGCTGAAGGTACCTGATTGACGCAATAGTTGGTCAACCAAAGTTGTTTTACCATGATCGACGTGGGCGATGATGGCTATATTTCGTAATTTACTGATTTCTCTAGTCATGTTTACTTTCTTCTTTGTCTGTTGCTAATGTGAATATAAATTCATAAACACATAAGGATGCCCTTAGGCGCTATTTTTTTAACTCATCTGTTAAATGTGGAGCAATGCTATCTATCATTTGTTTATGTAAACTTAAATTCGCAACAACAACATTACCGCTATTAATGTAATTATCACCGCCGACAAAATCACTGACGACACCGCCAGCTTCTTCAATCAATAATACGCCTGCAGCTAAATCCCACTTTTTCAATCCAATTTCCCAATAACCGTCGATACGGCCTGCTGCAACATAAGCTAAATCAAGCGCAGCTGAACCGGTACGACGCACATCGGCAACTTGGGTAAACAAGCTATTAAATGTAGCTAAGAATGCTGGTAAGTGTTGCGGATTTCTAAAAGGAAAACCTGTCGCTAATAAGCCATCGGTTAATTCTTTACGTTTTGCTACACGAAGTCGGCGATCGTTAAGCTGAGCACCATCACCACGACTGGCGGTAAATAACTCTTCACGTAACGGATCATAAATCACCCCGTGCTCAATTTTGCCACGAACCATTACTGCAATTGACACACAGTAATGTGGAAATCCATGTAAAAAATTGGTGGTGCCATCGAGTGGGTCAATGATCCAAACAGTATCATTATCTCCACTGCGACCAGACTCTTCAGCCAAAATAGCATGGTCAGGGTAGGCTTTTTTAATGACACTGATAATTTCGTTTTCTGCTAGGCGATCCACATCAGAAACAAAGTCATTGCGCCCCTTTGTGGTCACTTCTAGATGTTCAACATGTTGCAAAGAACGAATAATAATGTTGCCCGCGTTACGCGCGGCCCGAACGGCTATATTCAGCAATGGGTGCATAGACAAATTTTTCCAGAGCAAGTAAAACAGAACTTATATACTGTTCTACCGTTAATTTTGGTGATGAAAAATCATCACGACGACTTTAATTGCACAATTATACCAACTAATTGCATGAATTAGCAGTTCAAGATTTGCTTTGTTGGACAGCTTATTTATTTCCTGATAGCCTCAGCATGTATATTGCCTTTAGCAATGTCATAAAACCGCTAAATTATATTTATCACTCAGGAGAAATTGATGAAATCATTAACTAAACTAGGCGCTGTTATTTTACCATTAGTTTTATTAACAGCTTGTGCTAACACTGCAGAAATGGATGCTCTTAAAGCTTCAGTTGAAGCTGCACAATCTTCTGCTGATGCAGCTTTATCTGCTGCTCGCAACGCTCAAAGTACAGCTGACACGGCAACACGTACAGCAAACGATGCTGAAACTGCAGCTCGCTCAGCTCAAGAATCTGCTGATAGTGCACAGAGTTCAGTTGATGAATGCTGCGCAAAAATCGATCGTATGTTCGAAAAAGCGATGAGCAAGTAAAACTTTCATCCTTGAAAAGGCCGGGATTTTATCCCGGTTTTTTTATGCCTGAAATTTAGTATTAGCAGTCTATGCTATAAAACATCACTCGATACATTTACAGTCCATACCGGCATATTAGAAAGTCGATTTACTTCACGCGCCATCTGTTCCGCCTGTAGTTTATTTTCAAACGGTCCCACTAACACCTCTCCCAAAGCACCGCCTTGTATCGGCCAAAAATAATCACCCGAATTTAAGGTCGTCAAGGCTTGGGTCATTTTATTTTTTGCATCTTGATTTACACCGCTGTGAATAAACCAGACATCTTCCACAATATTTTCATGCTGTTCATTCACCATCTTCACTACACCTTGATGTTGGCGAACAACATGTTCCGCAAATGGCCAATCATCATCAGATAGCACACTATCTTGAGCATTTAAGATAGCTTTAACCATCGGTGTCATATTATTGCCTTGTCTGACATCAATATCACTTTGTGTTTCATGTGCTTCTAGATATAAAGCATCTTTATATAATGCCGCTTTATACGGTTGATACAAAATTTCGACAGGGGTATTTACCGGCACGATACTGAAAAGGTGCTCAATATCTTCTGGGAATAAACGTATACAACCATGACTCACTCGTAAGCCCACGCCATAGGGGCGATTTGTACCATGCAATAAATAACCCGGCATAGCTAAGCGCATTGCATAAGCACCTAATGGATTATCTGGCCCTGCAGGTACGACTTTAGGCAGCGGATCACCTTTTTCGATATGCTCTGCATGTATCGAAGCAGGCGGAGTCCAAGTTGGATCTTTCTTTTTCTGAATAATACGTGTTTTGCCTAATGGGGTTGTCCAGCCTTCGCGACCGACACCAATAGGATGGGTTATTACTTGTTGACGTTGATTCTTTTTCTTTGCTGGAAAATAATACAAGCGCATTTCAGCTAAATTCACCACTATGCCTTTGTGAGGTGCATCAGGCAGTATAAATTGGTTAGGGACTAACACCCTTTTACCCGCGCCAGGTAACCAAGGGTCTATATCTGGATTAGCATTAACTATTTCGCTATAACCAAGATCAAAACGACGAGCGATATCCAGCAAGGTATCTTCTTCATGACTATACACAACCAGGTTGTGGCCAATGACACGACTATTTTCATCAGGCAAATCAAAAGTCGTTGCATCAGCTAATGTCGTCGTCAACAAGCTGGCAAATAGAAAAACGATACGAAACATATTTTAGTTTAGTCCCAAATACTAATTAGCAAATCATTGTACATTAGATTGCTAGCCCCTATGACACGTTAATAAGTCGGATTAATTAGCTGAAAAATTCAAAATCGGTCTTTACCTATAACTAACAGCTAGCGTAATCTACCCGGATGAAAAAATATTACTTACCTTTAATTTTTGGCCTTTCTGCATTATCTGGTTGCTCATACTTCGAAACCCAAGAAGTTGAAGCTGAAGATACGTGGACTGTTGAACGTATCTACTCGGAAGCAAAAGCAGCGCTCAGTACCGAGGATTACCATACTGCTTTGCAGTACTACTCCCAATTAGAGGCGCGTTTTCCATTTGGTGACTATGCCCAACAGGCCTTACTCGAATCTGCTTACGCTTATTATAAAGATGATGAGCCTGAAACCGCACTAGCAACAATTGATCGTTTTATGCGCGTTTATCCGCTAAACCCAAATATGGATTACGCCATTTACTTACGTGGTTTAATTAATTTTAATCGCGATATTGGACTGGTTGAGAAATATATACCTCGTGATGAATCACAGCGTGATCCAGGCTCAGCACGTTATGCTCTGACCGATTTCACAACATTAGTGAACCGATATCCAACAAGTAGCTATAGTGAAGATGCTGCTCAGCGCATCGTTTACTTGCGTAACCGCTTAGCCCAGCATGAAGTTAATGTTGCTCATTATTATATGCGCCGAGGAGCTTATCTAGCAGCTGCAAACCGTGGCAAATATGTCATTGAAAATTATCCACGTACTCCAGCGATGCCAGAAGCTTTATTGATGATGGCCAAAGCTTATAAAGTACTTGAATTGAATGAGTTATCAGAAGATGCACTTCGGGTATTAGAGCTCAACTACCCAGGTCACCCTGGTGTCGCTGCAGTACGACAAACAAAGTTAAAATAACATATGGATTCCCGGCAATAATATTGCCGGGAACCTATTAATTAAACTGCCGCTTCGCCTTCTTCACCGGTACGAATACGAACGATGCGCTCAACCGGTAAAACAAAGACCTTACCATCTCCAATCCGTCCAGTATAAGCAGACTTAGTAATGGCTTCAATACAGGCTTCCACCTCAGTTTCGGCCAATACAATTTCTAGTTTTACCTTCGGTAAAAAATCGACAACATACTCAGCACCACGATAAAGTTCAGTATGCCCTTTCTGGCGGCCAAAGCCTTTTACTTCAGAAATGGTCATCCCCGTAACACCGATCTCTGATAATGCTTCACGAACATCATCTAACTTAAACGGTTTAATAATCGCTTCAATTTTTTTCATCGTGACTTCCTACTCTATTATTGAACTTACTTTATACCCTGATGTTATCGGATATCGCCTATCTCTGCCAAATGCACGATTAGTGATTCGGATACCAGGTGGTGCTTGTCGACGCTTGTACTCATTGCGATCAACCATTTTAATCACCCGTTCAACCATATCAGCATCATGACCGGTTGCAGCTATATCTTCAAAACAAAGGTCTTGTGCAATATAACATTCTAATATCGTATCTAAGGTTTCATAGTCTGGCAAACTGTCTTGATCAAATTGATCTTCAGCTAATTCGGCCGACGGAGCTCGCGTGATAATACGAGAAGGAATAATATCAGATAGCGTATTTCGATAATGACAAAGCCGATAAACCATTGTTTTGTATACATCTTTCAACGGTGAGTAGCCACCGGCCATATCGCCATACAGCGTAGAATAACCAACAGCCATCTCACTTTTATTACCTGTTGATAACACCATAGCGCCGGTTTTATTCGAGATTGCCATCAGTAATACACCTCGGCAACGAGCTTGAATATTTTCCTCGGTCGTATCAACTGCTAAGCCAGAAAAAGAGTCTGCCAATGTACCTAAGAATTGATTAAATATCGGCTCTATTTCTAAGGTACTGTGGTCGACAGCAAGTCTATCCGCCATCTCACTCGCATCATCTAGACTCATCTGTGCGGTATAACGCGATGGCATCATCACTGTTTTAACGCGATCAGCACCAATAGCATCAACGGCTAAAGCCAAGGTCAACGCTGAATCTACACCACCCGATAAGCCAATAACAACACTTGGGAAATTATTTTTTTCAATATAGTCGCGCAAGCCGTTTACTAAGGCTTTATAAACCATTGCCACATCATGTTCTTTTGCTGTAAGTTCACCCGATAGCACCACTTGACCAGAATCCTGCTTCGTTATTGATATCGGATATAGACCTTGTTCAAATGCCGGAGCACGAGCAACAGGCTCTCCTTTAGATGACAACGCAAATGATGAGCCATCAAATACCAACTCATCTTGGCCACCAACTAAGTTAACGTAAACAATCGGCAAGCCTGTTTCGATCGCACGCTGCTTAACTTCCGCTTCACGTAACTGCCACTTACCTTGTTTAAATGGTGATGCATTTAAATTTAAAATAACCTCAGCACCCGCATCCGCTGCCTGAGCAGCAGGTTCGTTGAACCAAATATCTTCACAAATGGTAATGCCGAATTTAATTCCCTTATATTCAACTACACAGGGAGAATGGCCTTCTACAAAATAACGTTTTTCATCAAATACGCTGTAATTTGGCAATCGGTGCTTGTAGTAAGTTGCTAAACATTTACCATCCGCAATCAATGAAGCCGCATTGTATAAATCATGTCTAGCTTCGCCATCAGGATGGCCAATCAGAACAGCAATACCATGTAATTGCTTTTTTAATGCTACTAGACCTTGATTAATCCGCTTCATCAAACCGGGGCGTAATAATAAATCTTCCGGCGGGTATCCCGTCAAAGTTAGCTCAGGAAAAACGACTAAGTCAGCACTTAATTCATCACGAGCTTGATTTGCTGCAGTAATAATTTGCTTAATATTACCGGCAACATCACCAACTATAGGGTTTATTTGCCCCATTACTAGGCAAAAATTTTGTGCCATTAATTACTGTCCCATCACAGCTAAAAGTCGATCACCCATTTCTGCTGGTGACCGCACAATATGGACACCTGCCGCAGAGAGTGCTGCTAATTTAGCTTCTGCCGTACCTTTACCACCACTGATAATAGCGCCTGCATGGCCCATACGCTTGCCTTCCGGTGCGGTTAATCCAGCAATATAAGCAACGACAGGTTTAGTCACATGTTGTTGAATATAGTCAGCAGCTTCTTCTTCAGCTTGGCCACCAATCTCACCAACCATAATGATGCCCTGCGTTTGCGGATCAGCCTCAAACAACGCTAAGCAATCAATAAAGTTCATCCCGTGAATCGGATCACCACCAATACCTACACAGGTACTCTGACCAAGGCCATTTTGGGTTGTTTGATGTACCGCTTCATAAGTTAATGTTCCCGAACGAGAAACGATACCTACTTTACCTGCTAAATGAATTGAACCAGGCATGATGCCCATTTTACAAGCATCAGGGGTAATTAAACCTGGGCAGTTAGGGCCTATTAATCGAGTATCAGTTCCTTTCAAAGCATGTTTTACTCGCAGCATATCTTGTACTGGAATACCTTCAGTAATACAGGTAATAATCTTAATGCCTGCATCGGCAGCTTCTAAAATGGCATCAGCTGCAAATGCTGCTGGCACATAAATCATGCTGGCATCAGCGCCTGTTTGATTAACAGCATCATGAACAGTATTAAATACCGGACGATCCAAGTGTGTTTGACCACCTTTACCTGGAGTAACACCGCCAACGAACTGCGTACCATAAGCAATCGCTTGCTCTGAATGAAAAGAACCTTGTTTACCAGTAAAACCTTGGCAAATCACTTTGGTTGCTTTATTAATTAAAATACTCATGGTTACACCTCTTGTGCAGCAATTACTGCTTGCTTAGCTGCATCGGTTAAGTCTTGTGCCACACGAATATTCATGCCACTAGTTGCTAACAATTCACGGCCTAATTCTGCATTGGTGCCTTCAAGCCTGACAATAACAGGTAAAGAAATGCCTACTTCTTTTGCTGCTTGAATAATTCCTTCAGCAATCAAGTCGCAACGTACTATGCCACCAAAAATGTTCACCAAAATGGATTTCACTTTTTTCTCAGACAAAATTAACTTAAATGCTTCTGCAACTCGATCAGCGGTAGTACCACCACCTACATCTAAGAAGTTTGCCGGTTGACCACCTTCTTTTTGAATTAAATCCATGGTTGCCATAGCTAAACCTGCACCATTAACCATACAAGCTACATCACCATCTAAAGCAATATAATTTAAGCCATATTGCTTAGCGACAACTTCAGCTTCATCTTCTTGTGTTGGATCAAACATGGCTGCAAGTTCAGCATGTCTAAATACACCATTTTCATCAAGATTCAATTTAGCATCAACAGCTAACAATTCATTCTGACTGGTGACAACCAAGGGGTTGATTTCTACTAAATTGACATCGTTTTCGGTAAATAATTGATACAACCCCTGCATGACAGTGCGTAATTGTTTAAACGCATCACCAGTCAAGTTTAAGAAGAAACCAGCACAGCGGCATTGGTAGTCTTGCAAGCCCACTACAGGATCAACGTATAGATTTAAAATGGCATCCGGATCTTCTTCGGCAACCTCTTCAATATCCATTCCACCTTGAGCTGAAATCATAAATACAATTTGCTCAGTAACACGATCAACAAGCACAGCAATATACAACTCACGAGCGATATCAGAAGGCATTTCGATCAAGACTTGGTTGATCGGTAATCCTTCAGCAGTGGTTTGGTTGGTAACCAAACGTTTGCCTAATAGTTCGTACGTCAGTTCTTCCACAGCATCTAAAGAGTCAACTAACTTCACTCCGCCCACTTTACCTCTGCCACCAGTGTGAACTTGCGCTTTAACGACCCAGCGTTCGCCAGCCAACTGCTGTGCAGCTTGACGCGCTTGTGAGCCACTCGTAACCGACTGTCCTTCGGGTGTTGAAATTCCATATCGGTTAAACAATTGTTTTGCCTGAAATTCATGCAGATTCATTTTATCTGTTTGCCTTCATCATAATTTTTGAGCATATTCATACTATTATTAATATGCGTAACCCGGTATTTTCTCGCAATATGGAGATAATTACCATCCTAGCCATGATATAGTGCAGCAAAAATGAACAATTAGAGCACTGCCATGTTATCGCTTTACCCTGAAATCGAACCCTACGCTACGCATAACATCAAAATGGAGCCGCTCAGTAATGACGATAACCATTCAGTTTATGTCGAAGAATGCGGCAATCCTAAAGGCATACCGGTTGTATTTTTACATGGTGGTCCCGGCTCAGGTTGTCGCCCCCAACACCGGCGGTATTTCAATCCAGAGCAATACCGAATTATTTTGTTTGATCAACGTGGCTGTGGCCGTTCACTACCCAGTGGCGAATTAGAAAATAACGCTAGCGAATTTCTTATCAAAGATATGGAAACTATTCGCCAAACACTTAATGTTGAACAGTGGCTTATATTTGGTGGTTCATGGGGAGCAACATTGGGGCTACTTTATGCACAAAGTCACCCCGAGCAAGTTTCAGCCATGATTCTACGTGGTGTTTTTCTCGGCAGAGAGCAAGACATTAACTGGGTATATGCCGAAGGTGGCGCATCGAAACTATTCCCAGAAGCTTGGCATAACCTAGTAAAAAACTTGCCTCAGTCTGAACATAAGTTTCCTTTAAAAGCTTATTACGAACAGCTGACCCATCAAGATGAAGCTCGCCAAATAGCTGCCGCGATGACTCTCGATGCTTGGGAAAGTACCATTGTCACTATGCGCGACCACCACTATCAACCAGAAGCTATTGGAGATGTCGGGCCACTGGCACATTCACGTATTCAATTACATTATGCGTTAAACCACTGTTTTATCGATACTTCGCCTATCCTCGACAATATTGACCGTATTCGTCATATTCCTTGTCAAATTGTTCATGGCCGCTACGATGTGGTCTGTCCAGTTCAACAATCATGGCAACTGCATCAAACATGGCCTGAATCCAAGCTTAATATTGTGCCATTAGCAGGTCACGCGGCTGGAGAACCAGCCTTAATTGATGCTCTCGTCAAAGCCACAGATGATTTCGCTACAGACTTGTCATGATCGGCTTATTGCAACGAGTTCGACGAGCGAGTGTTCATGTTAATGACAATGAAATTGGCAAAATTGATCAGGGCTTATTAGTGTTAATTGGCGTGGAGAAAGGCGATAGCATACAACAAGCGGATCGCCTACTGTCTCGGTTGCTCGCTTACCGTGTATTTAGTGATGATAATGACAAAATGAATTTGTCCGTACAAGATATCGATGGCGGTTTATTACTCGTTCCACAATTCACATTGGCAGCAAATACCCAGAAAGGTTTGCGACCTAGCTTTACACCAGCAGCCAGCCCCGATCTTGGTGAACAGCTATTCAATCACCTACTTAATAATGCACAACAGCAACATTCCAACGTTGCTAGCGGCCAATTTGGTGCTGATATGCAAGTATCATTAACCAATGATGGTCCAGTCACTTTTTGGCTACAAGTAGCACCAGATAAAGTTTAAGGTAATAATAATGCGAAATTTTTTAATCGGTTTAATACTTTTTGTCGTGGGTATTGTAGCTTTAATGCTGATACCATCCAAACAAGCAAGCGCTCCTATGCCTTGGGATGTCACTATCATGGCTGACGGCAATAGCCGTGTTTTTGATATTCACTTGGGTACAACAACGTTTAAACAGGCTCAACAAGCATTCAAAATATATGCAAAAACAGCTATTTTCAGCCAAGAAAATCAACCAGCCAGTGTTGAAGCTTACTTTGATAGCATTAATTTAGGCGGGTTATCAGCTAAAGTAGTCCTTAATCTCAGCGTTGCCGATGAAGCGATACCAGCAATGCTGGAAAATGCAACTGAAGCAAAACTCCAACCTAGTGGTGCACGCCGTTATATGCTGCATAGCGACGATCAAGCTCAACTATTAAATTCACCAATCAACACTATCACCTACATTCCTTCAGTGAAGTTAAATGAGGAAATGCTGACCAGTAGGTTTGGAGTAGCTGAAAACGTTGAACAAGCTACTGATCAGGCCAATACTGTTGTTTGGCACTACCCAACAATTGGCTTAGCAATTCGCTTAAACCCTGAAGATAAAACTGTTCTTGAGTACAGTGCTCTTAATTAAATATGCTTAAACGACTATTTCAGCCTTATTAATATACTCAATTAGGTCTTCTAAAATTAAAGGCTTACTGAAATAATAACCTTGTACACGCTGGCATCCATGCTCTTGTAAGAAGGCTAATTGGGCTGAAGACTCTACACCTTCGGCAACCACTTCGAGTTGCAATCGTTTAGACATCGCCAGAATAGCATCAACGATAGCAGCATCATCCGCATCTTCAGTCACATCGTTAACAAATGAACGATCAATTTTTAACACATCAAGTGGGAATTGTTTTAGATAAGATAACGATGAATAACCGGTACCAAAGTCATCAATGGCTAAAGTAATGCCTAATTCTGATAGCTCTCGTAAACTAGTAATTGCTAAACCACTGTCTTCCATCAAAATGCTTTCCGTAATCTCTAGTTCTAAATTACTTGCAGGCATGCCTAAATCAGTCAGTAACTGACTTACAAATGAGGGTAATTGTCCCCCTCTAAATTGACGACCCGATAAATTCACCGCCATTAAAAAGTTTTCATCGACCAGCTCTTGTATCTGCAGATAGGCTTGGCAAGCACGTTTTAACACCAACTCACCAACAGTACCAATTAAGCCGGTGTCTTCCAAGATAGGGATAAACTGTACCGGTGAGACCAGGCCCCACGGCTCACTATGCCAGCGTAACAAGGCTTCAGCACCGATAACCTTACCGGTTTTCAACTCAATTTGTGGTTGAAAATGAAGGAAAAACTCATCATTTTCAACGGCTCTACGCAAGCTAGTTTCCATCGCTAAACGCTTATCAGCTTGTGCATTCATCTCAGCAGAATAGAACTGAAAATTATTGCGGCCATGTTTTTTAGCATGGTACATCGCAGCATCAGCATTTCGTAACAAAATATCGACATCACGACCATCAGAGGGATAGAGGCTGATACCAATGCTTGGACTAATATTTACTTCAGTGCTATCTAATAAATAAGATTGAGAAATCGCCGCTAAGATTTTATCAGCAACTTTAGCTACGTATTTTGCTGAGCGTACTTCTTCTAGAATCACCGTAAACTCATCACCACCTAATCGTGCAACGGTATCCCCTTCACGCACACATGATTTCAGCCGATTAGCGACTTCACATAATAAAATATCACCTGCTTTATGGCCCAGTGAATCATTAATATTTTTAAAATGATCTAAGTCGAGGAAAAAAACAGCTAATGTCCCTGAGCTCCGCTGAATTTTATGTAAGGCATGCTCTAAGCGATCGTTAAATACAGTACGGTTGGGCAGGCCGGTCAAGCTATCAAAATTAGCTAATTTTCTTAACCGAATTTCACTTTCTCGTTGGCTAGTGACATCTTCAAATAACCAGATGGTGCCATTCTGAGCATTATTAGGATCAATCGCCTTAGTTGATAGCGCACACCAAAATGTCTCACCATTTTGACGAACCAGCTCTACCTGCCCTTCAAAGTTCTCACCTTGCTCGAGCACTGAGTAAGCTTGTTCTCGTAATTGATTATATGCCTCATCAGAGGGGTATAAACAACGGGTACTTTGACCAGCTATTTCTTCCCGCTTACATGCAAACAGCTCTTCAAATTTATGATTAACACGCTGTAAATTTCTATTTTTAATAAAGGCTATGCCCACCATCGCATTTTCTAAAATAGTATCTAGTTCAGAACTGGCCGTTTTTAGCTTTTCTTCAGCCCGTTTCAATGCGGTAATGTCCGAAATCACACATACCCAAAAATCTTTTTCCAAGCTCGAGACTAAACTAATTGATAAGCCCATGGAAAAAGCTTTGCCATCTAGACCAATACCATCAAACTCTTGTTCCTGACCTGAAATCTGTGCGCTCGCTATATCATCCAAATACAACACACCTTGCTCTTCAGCAAAAAACTGCACAATATTTAAGCCTAGTAAGGAATGTTCAGAGGCACTAAGTACACGATCAGCAGCCGGATTACTTGATTCAATAACCCCAGAGGAAGATAAGGTTAATATCGCTTCAGGTACGTCATTTAAGATAGCACTGATATGTCGTTCACGTAGCTCAAGAGAGTCCTTGGCATCAGCCAAAGCATCAATTAAATTCTGAGTATTCGCAGCAAATAAATTAAAATCATTGGCTAATATCGAAAATTCACTTTTTCCTGAAATTACGCGTAATCGAGTATCAAATTTCTCTAAAGACAGGGCATGCATGGCACTTCTTAACTCTTCTAGTGGGCCATTAATCCTTGCCGAAATTGACATAACGAACCACACCATTCCCAGTGTAATCAATGTACTTAGCAAAATGATTAGCCAATGCGTATTCGATAACATCGTCGATGTTTTACTAACAATATTCAAGCTTTGAAAACTAACTAATCTAGATAATTTATCTAACGACTCCATCATCAATGTTAACGTGAATAGTGATTGCTGCTGCTCACGATGTAACTTGCTAGTATTTTTAAGCTGAAGATAACGAATCTCATAAATAGATGAGTTACTTCCCAGTACTAAGCTCATCAACTTTTCAATGTCATCTGTCAGTAATACCGTCAACGGCAATATTTCTTGTTCATCAGCAAGTAACTGCTGTAGCTGCTCCAGAATCGACTTTAAACTCGTTTCTTGTTGGCGAATATTATTCTCGCGCAGACTTAAAAGTACATCAGCATCTGTAGCCCCCATCAGCTTTTGAGTTAGCTGACTGATATTCAACACATGCAGCCGAAGCTGTTGACTCAGCTTTTGAATATCATCATGTCTATTAAACATTGATACAGAAATCACATCAGTCTGGATTGTTTGTTCAACCCCATTTTGTGACTGGCGCAGATTACGCTTATAACGACTTAGCTTAAGATTAATCCTACCTACAATCGCTTCAATATTATTTTGAAGTCGTTGCTCGATCAGAGCAATTTCAGCTGCTTGTTGCTTGGCAAGCACAGTAAGTTGATGACGCTTTTCAATCGTTTTAAAAAGTTGATTATCTATCGCTAAAAACTGTTGATAAGACTGTTGTAATTCAGCCGAAATTACTTTGCCCTTATCTACTTGCGACACTACAGTCTCTAAGTGCTGCCAATGCTGCTCAAATTGCTCTTCTAACTGAGATCGCGGAAATAAATCAGCGACCTCATCGAGTGATAAGGAGGTAATTAGCTGTTGTTGACGGGTTATAAATTGTGCTGAAGTTACACTCAATTGACGGCTGGCACTTTCTAATGGCAAGACACTATTAATTAAGCTTTGTTGAGTCGCAAAGAAAAAATTATTGGTATAAAACGCCACAAGAGCAATAACAGCAATCGTAATTAGGGTCGCTAACGACCAGAGGTGAAGTAAGCCTTTAATGCTCCAACTTCTAAAAAAACCTGTACCAATCACATTAATGTCCATTCATCCATGAAAGTTCATCCCAACTAAATGCATCAAATCGCCCTGCTTTTAAAATGCTGGGCCAGAGCACATTTGTCGCTTGATGATCATGTTGATTTAATTCAATATTTACACCTAAACCAATATTAAAGTTCGTTAAGTTTTCTAAGCCATCAATAATACTTTCTCGTGTAACTTCACCATTAACTCCTAATAAGCCATGGTGAAATATTTTGGCAATAATGAAGCCTTCTAATGAAACAACGTTCGGTTTTAAGGATGCATCATATTGCGCTAGAGTGTTGATATATTGCTTTACTACTGGCACGTCAGAGTTCAAATGTGGAACAACTTGGGTAACGATCACATTTTCAACATTACCACCAAGTGCTTTTTTTAATGAGTGACTACCAACAAAGGACAGGTTTAAAAAAAATACATCAGGCATATCCCGCCTAAGTAGTTTAATAAATTTCGCCGAGGCTTCGTAGCCTGCTGCCATGATAATTGCCTTAGGCTCAATTGTCGCATCAAGTATGGTAGCAACACCGCCTTCGACATTGGTACTATTGCGGCTATAACGACCGTGGGCAAGTTGATCTATATTTTTAAAGCCGTGGGCAATAAATGCTTGTTTTGCACCAGCGAACCCAGCATCACCATAACTATCTCGTTGAGTGAAAAATGCAATTTGTTCAGCCCTAATCCCAGCTTGCAACAAACCATCAACCATCTCAGCAGTTTCTTGTTTATAGCTTGGCCGATAGTTAATCACATAGCGAGAAGGTGGCTCAGTTCTAAGTACATCAGCACCTGAAAAAGCACCAAATAGTAAGGTTTTTTTCTCATTTGCAATTGGCACTGTAACAACGGCTGTAGGCGTGCCTACATTACCAATAATTGCTAAAACATGGTCATCATCAATCAAGCTACGCATATTCGCCGCTGCATTAGCAGGCTCATAGCCATCGTCTTTAACAGTGAGCTGCAAACGGCGCCCATTGACGCCGCCTTGCTTATTGACAGAGTCAAAATAGCTGACAATTCCTCTTTGCATTTCCCTTCCCAATGCAGATGAGTCACCTGTCAGTGCAGCTGTCATACCGAGCACAATATTATCTTTGGCCATACTTACCGCCGACAACATTAATAAACTGGTAATAATTAAAACTTTAGTCACGCTGATCATTTTTATCATCTGTTGGCTCTGAAACTGCTGGCTCTTCATCCATTAATATCCTATTAGCAGCGCCATCCATGTCATCATATTGACCGCTACGTACTGCCCAAAAGAATATTCCAACACCAACAATGCCTAATAACAACATTCCTGGTAAAAGTCCGTATATAACTTCCACAACTTACCTCTCAAAAAGTCGTCTTATTCTAGCGGCATTAGCAATAACTAATAATGAACTTACAGGCATCGTTAAAGCAGCTACAATCGGGCTCACTAAGGCCATCATCGCTAATGGCACCATAATGATGTTATAAGATATTGATAATACAATATTCTGCTTAATCGTGCGTAAGGTTTTACTGGCCAAAACCCTCGCATCCAACACCTTATTCAACTCATTATTTGAAAGCACGATATCAGCACTTTCTATTGATACATCTGTGCCAGATGCTAGAGCAATGCCTACTTCAGCTTGAATTAATGCTGGAGCATCATTAACACCATCCCCGACCATCGCCACAATATCACCTTGTGATTGTAATTCTTTAACCACATTCACTTTATCTTTAGGTAGTACTTCTGCATGACGGTTTATTTCACCTAAGCCTGCGGTCACAGCATTCACCACTGCAGCTCTATCACCACTTAATACTGTAATTGCTATTCCTTGCTGCTGTAATACTTTAATCATAGCCGGCACTTCAGCTCTAAGTTCATCAAGTAACCCTAGTAGGCCGACTAAGTGACCATTAACAGCTACAAATATACAGGTCACACCTTGCTGTTCTATTTGATCAATTTCGGACTGCCAGCTCTGGATTCCACGAGTTTCAAGCTTATTCATCCAGGCCAAAGTACCCAGTTGCACTTGTTTATTACTTAAACGTGCTTGTACGCCTTCGCCCGGAAACGACATAAATTCTAATAACGGCTCTAACACTAAGCCACGATCGTTAGCATGCTGACAAATAGCACTAGCAATACTATGCTCTGAATGTTGCTCAACAGAAGCGGCTAACCCGAGTAACTCATCCGCGGACAAGTCGGCTACTGTTTTTGTTGTTACCAAACGTAGGTTGCCATCGGTTAATGTCCCGGTTTTATCAAAAATAATATGATTTACCTGAGATAACGACTCTAATGCCGCCCCTTGCTTGATCAATATTCCGTTACTTGAACCAACACCGGTTGCTACAGCTACAGACATAGGCGTTGCTAAACCAAATGCACATGGACAGGTAATAATTAACACTGACGTAGCAGCTAATAGTGCTATTTCAAAGTCAGTTTGATACCAATATACAAATGTTAACGTAGCTAGACTTAATGTAATCAATACAAACCAAGGTACAACACGATCAGCTATTGACTGAATGGGCGCCTTCGATGTTTGTGCATCTTCCATTAACGCAACAATTTTTGCTAAGGCAGTATTACGTAACACCTGTTCTGCTTGCACTGTTATTGCACCTTCGCCATTAAGGCTACCTGCAACCACTTTATCGCCAACGACTTTCACCATTGCAACTGATTCGCCAGTTAGCATTGACTCATCAACGGCTGTGCTACCAGTCATTATGCAGCCATCGACAGGTACTTTTTCACCCGGTTTAATAAGTACTTCGTCACCAATATTTACTAAACGAACCGGTACAATTTTTGGAGTATTATCTATAATCACCGTCGCTAGTTTAGGCTGTAATTCTAATAACCTGCGCGTTGCAGATAGAGCCTCGCGTTTAGAAAGAGCCTCTAAATACCGACCAACTAAAATCACAAATAAAAAGTTTACTACTGTATCGAAGTAAACATCTCCAGACAGTGAATTAGTACTCGTTATATACACTGAGTAGCAATAAGTAGCCGTGGCACCGATAGCAATCGGTAAGTCCATCGTGAGATAACGACGCCTTAAACCAATAACTGCATTACGCAGAAAAGGATAACCTGCGTACAACAACGTTGGTGTTGCAATAGCGAGACCTATCCATTGAAACCAATTTCTAAACTCACCTTGATCTGCACCGCTGTACAGAGCGATCGAAATCCACATTAGGTTCATCGCCGCAAAACCAGCAAATGCCATACGGTAAAGCAGACCTCGATGTCGTTTTGCTAGTGCATCTTCAGCAGTATCAGGATCAAAAGGAACACCAACATAACCAATCATTGCTAATGCGCGTAATAATGTTGATAAGTTGGTTGTAGTGTTATTCCAACGTAACCGAAGTCGTTTTGATGTTAAGTTAACTTCTGCTGAGACAATGCCATTTTGTTTTGCCAATGAATGTTCAATTAACCAGACACAAGCAGCACAATGAATACCTTCAATCAGTAAATGTATTGTTCGCTCATCTGCCAGACTATCAACATAATCAATTTGAATTTCATCTGAATCATAAGATGATAATTCATCGCTCGGAGTAACAGGAGGTAGTGATGTTTCACCAGCAGGAATTTTTTGATAGAAAGACTGTAAACCAGAGTCGTAAATAGTTTGACAGACCGTTTGACAGCCAAAACAACAAAATTCACGCTCAGTTCCACCTACTAGCTCGGTAAACGCTCCTAGTGTTTCAACAGGCAATGCACAGTGATAACAAGTTTCAGCCAAGGTATCTTCTTGTTTATTTCGTACTGGAATTAATAAACTTAGCCATGTTTTAAGGCGAAATAGTGATACGTTTAATCGTTAAGAACTCTTGCTCGCCCACTTTTGCTTCAACAATCAGATCCCAGATTCCCGGCAGATCAAAACTAATATCTGTAGAGTAGATACCAGCTTGTTGTTTTATCATTTCAGCTGAAAAGTCAGCTCGTGCATCTGATGGTCGGTATGCATGTAAGGTTACCGAGTCTAGAATTAGACCAACAGAGTTTTTTCCTTGTAACAAAATCTCATAGCTTTGTACTTGATTTACCCGCGTACTTTTCGGAGCCATAATCAAGCCCGTCCAACCTAACGCTTTTTCTTTTTCAATACGCTTTTGTGTTTCTTCGTAGACTTCACCACGCTCGTAAAAGTCTTCAACTACTAAGTTTGGTGGTGACTTAAACGCCAGGTAGATAAATATACCGTTCGCAGTTAAAAAAGTTACCAGAAAAAGTAAAAGACCTAATACCCATGGATTCTTTAATGCTTCACTATTTTTTTGAGAAATATTCATATATACAACCTACTTTGGCCCCATAAACATACTGTTATATTTTATTGATAAATGAGGCATTGAACTCACCGTACCAGTAAAGACAATCGGCATTATATCTTTGCTGAGCTTGTCTACAGGTACTCTTACCAGAGCAGTAACAGGAATCACTTTCCCTGGCTCTATTGTTAACTCACCACTTAGGCCATGTAACGTCGCACCATCTAAGCCCTGAATGCTATAGTTAATCACCAAAGGCTGTTTAGTTTTATTTAATAATTTTAATGTGTATTTATTTTGAATCGAACCATCACTTAATTTAACAAATAGTGGTTGTCGCTCATGAACAACCTTAAATTCTGTTGGTGATAAATGACTGAATCCATAAAATATTCCAGCTAATGCCGTCAATAAAATTAAACTGTAAATAATAACCCGCGGCCGTTTAAAAATGGCTATCGCGTTATTGTTATGGTGTAACTCTTTGAATGACGCATACCGAATCAAACCTGTTGGCTGGTTGGTTTTTTCCATAATACTGTCACATGCATCGATACACATGCCACAAGTAATACAACCTTCTTGCTGACCTTGACGAATATCTATACCGGTTGGGCAAACAGCAACACAGACTTTGCAATCAATACAGCTTCCCTTACTTGAAGACTCTTGACCTTTTTTTAGCTTGCCCCGTGGTTCGCCTCTTTCTGCATCATATGAAGGTAACACGGTATCTTGATCATACATTACACCTTGTAGACGAGCATAAGGACATAACCAAAAACAAACTTGTTCCCGCATAAACCCAGCAAAAGTGTAGGTTCCGGCAGTAAACGTAGCTAATACCAACCAGGCAGTTAATGAAGCTTGTAAAGTAAAATAGTCATGCCATAGTTGAAATGCATCAGTAAACCAAGCGGTAAATGAGACACCCGTCAAGATAGCAATAATTAACCACAAACTATGTTTAGCGACTACTCGACTTAACTTATTAATGCTCCAAGCAGCCTTTTTAAACTTCAACGCCTTTTGTGGCGTATCACCTTCTAGCTTCGTTTCAATAAAGGTATAAACATCCGTCCATACTGTTTGAAAACAAAAATAGCCACAAAAGACTCGACCTGCAATGCTAGTTACTGCAGCTAATAAAATAGCAAAAAACAACAGCGTTAAAGATAACATCCAGATATCTTGTGGAAAGACAGTAATATCAAAAAAGTTAAATTGCTGATTCGGTATATCGAACAATATCGCTTGAGAGTCATTCCACCGAAAATAAGGGCCCAAAAATAATACTAGCCATACCGACATGCCGAACCATTTCAGTCGACGAAATCGACCTACCATGCGTTTAGCAACAACTTTGATACCACCTGCGTTTACATGCCAGTCAGATGTTTCTTCATAAATATCTTCAACATTAATGGCTATATTTTCTTTCTTTTCGCTCACTGAGGCAGCCTCATTGCGACACAATACCAATTGATTGTATCACTCTAACTATAAAGTCTTAATTAATAAAAAGCCGACAATCATGTCGGCTTTTTAATTGAACAAATGAAGAGAATTATTTCTCGTCAGAGTCATTATCCATATTCTTGATTACTTTATAGCCTATAACAGCACCGACAAGAATCGTGATGACAACACTAGCAATAGTTCCAATTACAACAGCATCAATTTGCATACAAATCTCCTAACTGACTAGCTCAAGCTATAAAATCAAGCTTGAGCTATATCAATAATTATTGACCACCACCAAACTGGTGAACATAAACAGCTAATTTTTTAATCTCTGTTTCAGTCAAACGCTCAGCTTCATCACCTTCCAGCTCATCATCCCAATCTATATCATTTGGATCTTCGCCTTCATCGATTGCATAAGCCCTCGCTTCCAACATAATTGCTAGCTTCTCACTCCACTGTGGCATCACTGCTACGCGTGTTTCAGCATCACCTGCAGCATTGACACCATGCAAGATAGTATGACGTACTTGCTCTGCGTCACCAGAGAAGCGCCATATTTTGTCAGTCAAGTTAGCTGAGCCCATTGCTTGGACACCTTTTGCATCAGCACCATGACAAGCAACACAGCCCTTTGTATTGTATAAAGCTAAGCCAGCTTCATTAGCAACATCATTAGAGCTATCAATAACAAATTGAACTAATAGATCAACTTCTTGATTATTTAATAACTCAATGTGTGCAGGCATCATTCCTGTACGCCCATTAGCGATACTCATTTCGATTTCATTGATACTACCGCCATATAACCAGTCATCATCTGCTAAGACAGGGTAACCAGCTCCTTGTGGAGGGTTCCCCCCCATACCATGACAAGCAGCACAGTTATCACCATAAAGTACTTTACTTGAACCAATTGCGTAATTGAGCATTTCACGATCCGCTAGAATTTCTTCTACCGTCATTGCAGCCAATTTATCTTCAAATGGTGCTCGTTTAGCTTCAACTTTTGCAAGATCTTCTTTGTACTCTTTAATTTGTGTCCAGCCCAGTAAGCCTTTAGTACTATCAGTAACCAAAGGTAGTGATGGGTACAAAATAAAATACACAACAACAAGTAGACCACTTAAGTAAAGTGAATTTAACCACCATCTTGGACAAGGGTTGTTTAATTCCTTGATTCCATCCCATTCATGGCCTGTATCTGACACTTCATTAGGATTCTTATTATCTGCCATCTTCGTTCTCCGCGTTTTTCTCATCATCCATCAACATAGTGCGATGTGATTCTAAGCTGTCTTTGTTTTTTGGATTAAGCGCCCAAAAATACACAACAACCATTAATACAAAGATAATCACTGTTAAGACTAGACCTAGCCAGTCATTTCCAGTCATCGCACTCCAGTCAGTATGAAAATACTCCTGAATTTTAGTCACGATAATCTCTGCCTGGTTCGAATTTAATCATCGTACCTAGAACTTGCAGGTACGCTACGGTTGCTTCCATTTCTGTTTTACCTTCAACAGATTCAGCAGCATTGTTAATATCTTCATCTGTATATGGCACACCTAATACTTTCATCGCTTTCAGGCGTTTTTCCATTCCTTCACCATCAATAGTTGCATCATCTAACCAAGGATAGCGAGGCATAACAGACTCAGGAACAACAGAGCGTGGATCACGCAAATGTTGAATATGCCAAGCATCTGAGTACTTACCACCTAGACGAGCGATATCAGGTCCAGTACGTTTTGAGCCCCATTGAAATGGATGGTCGTATTTAGACTCAACAGCTAGAGAATAATGACCATAACGATCTTTTTCATCACGAAACGGACGAATCATCTGTGAATGACACAAGTAACAACCTTCACGTTGATAAACATCACGACCCGCTAACTCTAAAGCAGTGTATGGACGTACACCTGATAGCTCTTCATATTCAGGATGATTAACATCTTCAAAAGTTGTTTTTAAATAGAACAACGGTACGATTTCAACGATACCACCTACTGAGACGATAATGGCTGTAGCCAGAACCAGTGCCCAGATATTTTTTTCCAGCTTCTCTTGAAAGGAAACTGGTTCATTTGAATTATTATTAGACATTCCCGTCTCCTTTAAATGTTAGCTGCTGTAGCCATCGCTGCCGATGGTTTTGCAATAGCTCGACGAATCGTCACAGTGATGTTGAATAACATTACAACAGCACCTAAGAAGAAGATAAGACCGCCTGCTGCACGCATAGCATAGTAAGGGTGCATTTGAGCTACAGATTCTACAAAAGTGTAAGCTAAATTGCCGTAGTCATCGTAAGCACGCCACATTAAGCCCTGCATAATGCCTGACACCCACATTGCAGTGATATAAATAGCAGTACCAATTGTAGCCATCCAGAAGTGTAGATTCACTAATCTAACCGAATAGATAGTTGTTCCCCAGATACGTTCAACCATATGGTAAATCGCACCAATAGAGACCATAGCAACCCAACCTAAAGCGCCTGCATGTACATGGCCGATAGTCCAATCAGTGTAATGCGATAAAGCATTTACAGTTTTGGCAGCCATAACAGGACCTTCAAATGTAGACATCGCATAGAACGCTAAAGAAACAATTAAGAAACGAAGAATGTAATCAGTTCGTAGTTTGTCCCATGCACCACTCAATGTGAACATACCGTTGATTGCACCACCCCATGACGGAATGATCATCGCTAATGAGATAGCAGCACCTAATGAACCAGTCCAATCAGGCAAAGCTGTGTATTGAAGGTGATGAGCACCTAACCATACATAACCGAATGTTAATGCCCAAAAATGGATAACAGATAAGCGGTATGAATAAACAGGACGATTTGCTTGTTTAGGAACAAAGTAATACATGATGCCTAAGAAACCAGCAGTCAAGAAGAAACCTACTGCATTATGTCCCCACCACCATTGAATCATTGCATCTTGAACACCGGCGAAGATGGAATATGATTTCCACATAGACACGGGAATAGCCAAGCTATTGACCACATGTAAATAAGTGATCATGACCATCATCGCTAGGAAGAACCAGTTTGCCACATAAATGTGTGAAACTTTTCGAATCGATAAGGTCATGATGAAGTTAAAGCTATATGCTAGCCAAACAACCGCAATCAATATATCTAGTGGCCATTCCAATTCCGCATATTCTTTAGACTGTGTTAGGCCTAAAGGCAGAGTGATAACAGCACCAACAATAACTAAGTTCCAGCCCCAGAAGGTGAACCAAGCCATTTTATCACTCCATAAGCGTACACCAGAAGTACGTTGGACGATGTAATAGGCTGTTGCCATTAATGTTGAACCACCAAAAGCAAAAATAACTGCATTGGTGTGTAATGGGCGTAAACGACCGAAACTAATATAAGGATTATCAAAGTTCAAATCTGGCCAAGCCAATTCTGAAGCAATCCAAACGCCAATGCCGGTTCCCACGACTAAGTAGACTACCGCCATATAGGCGAACCACTTAACTATTTCAAAATTATATTGCTGCTGTTCCGCTTGCATAGCAATCTCACCTTCTTTCAATGAAAAACACTTTCTTTACCTCATAGTTATTTGAGGTATTGACCCATTCCATCACGCTTAAAACTAAAGCACTGCCGGATTTTACAGCAAATCCTTCTTCATATTTCCCTTAACACTTGATCTGGATCAAGTGTTAAGGGAAAAACTAAAACTGGCATGGTTATCTTAGATTTAAGTCGTAAGCGACAATCTTCCTTACTTCGAAGATTTAGGTCAAGAGCCACAAATGAGAAGGACTCTCATTAGCATTTTAAAGCATTTAAATTCAATAGGTTAAATGCAATATTGCAGAGCTATTTTAGGTATAAATATTCGCGTGTTTTTTGTAAGTGATTTAAACTTGCGTGGTTTTTTTAAGGCTTATAAGCAGCTTAAAATCGAACAACTAAAGCAACTTCACGACCTTCTGTTATTAAAAGGTTATAAGTGCGGCAAGCTGCGCCAAGAGGCATGCATTCAACACCGATATTGTTCTTGGTCAGTGCAACTCTAATTTCGGGAGAAAGAAATGAAACGAGTGTTTCATTTGTCACAAAAATGATCACTTCCGTGTCAAGTTTGTTAAATAGAAGAATATCACTGTCAGCCAATTTTCCATCTGAAGAAAAACTGTGATCAGTAATAATTTTATCAGCACTCAGAATCAAATCCGAATTAAACTGATGAGATTCTGAGTATTGAGAAGACTTAATTACAATATGGTCAGTGCCATATGATTGGATATAATTTTTGTCTGAGGCGGATTCCAGACTAAACTTCATTTGATAATTACTTTAAGTAACCGGCCGCATCATTAACACGATCACGCAGTTCTTTACCCGGCTTAAAGTGGGGTACATATTTTTCATCTAAGTCTACCGATTTACCACTTTTAGGGTTACGGCCAACTCTAGGTGGGCGGTGATGGAGTGTAAAACTACCAAAACCGCGAATTTCAATACGGTCACCTGTAGATAAACTTTCACTCATTTGTTCTAGAATTTGCTTAACTGCAAGTTCAACATCTCTATAATTTAATAGAGGTTGTTTCTCAGATAATATTTCAATCAAATCCGACTTGGTCATATCTTCAAAATCCTTCGTATTAGTGCATATATCACTAATATTTTGTTAATACATTATTCACAATATAAAAAATAAGCACCTGAACTCTCGTCCAGGTGCTTATCATTCAAACACTTAACTTAGCTGTCTTTTTGATCCATTTGCTCTTTCAACAAGTCACCTAATGTTGTAGCACCGCTTGCAACATTTGAGTACTCTTTAACCGCTTCAGATTCTTCTTGATCATCTTTAGCTTTAATAGATAGAGTCAAACTACGATCTTTACGTGACATGCCTGTAAATTTAGCTTCAACTTCTTCGCCTACAGCTAATACTTTACTTGCATCTTCAGTACGTTCACGAGAAATATCTGCAACACGAACATAACCTTCAACACCTTCAGCTAGTTCGATCATTGCACCACGTGCATCTACTTCAGATACTTTACCGACTACGATGGTGCCACGTGGGTGGTCAGCAAGGTATGCAGAAACAGGATCATCTTGTAATTGTTTGATACCTAATGAAATACGCTCACGTTCAGGATCAATCGCTAATACAACAGCTTCTAACTCATCACCTTTTTTGTGCTCACGGATTAAGTCTTCGTTATCTTCTTCCCAAGAAAGGTCAGATAAGTGAATTAAGCCGTCAATGCCGCCATCAAGACCAATGAACACACCGAAGTCTGTAATTGATTTGATTGCACCAGCAACTTTATCACCCTTGTTGTGAGTCATTGCAAACTCTTCCCAAGGATTAGCTTTACACTGTTTGATACCTAATGAGATACGACGACGTTCAGCATCAATATCTAATACCATTACTTCAACAGGATCGCCTAGTTGAACCATCTTAGATGGGTGTACGTTTTTGTTAGTCCAGTCCATTTCAGACATGTGAACTAAACCTTCAACACCATCTTCGATTTCAACAAAACAACCGTAGTCAGCAATGTTTGTAACTTTACCTTGTAGACGGCTGCTGTTCGGGTAACGGCGTGCGATATCTTTCCAAGGATCATCACCCATTTGTTTCAAGCCAAGAGATACACGTTCACGTTCTTTATCAAACTTAAGAACTTGAACTGAAATCTCGTCACCAATAGCAACAACTTCAGATGGGTGTTTAACACGTTTCCATGCCATATCAGTGATATGTAGAAGACCATCAATACCACCAAGGTCAACGAATGCGCCGTAGTCAGTAAGATTCTTAACAACACCTTTAACAGTCTTGCCTTCTTCTAATGTTTCTAATAATGCTTCACGTTCAACACTGTTTTCTGCTTCCATAATGGCGCGGCGAGAAACAACAATGTTGTTACGAGGACGATCAAGTTTAATTAGTTTGAACTCTAACTCTTTGCCTTCAAGATGTGATGTGTCACGAATTGGACGAACATCAACTAAAGAACCAGGTAAGAATGCACGTACATTTTCTAATTCAACAGTAAAACCACCTTTGACTTTACCTGAAATAACACCAACAACTGTATCGTTAGCTTCAAATGCATGTTCAAGATTAATCCATGCTTCAGCAGCTTTGGCTTTTTCACGTGATAATTGTGTTGCACCAAAACCATCTTCTAATTTTTCTAAAGAAACATCGACTAAATCACCAACTTCAACAGTGATTTCACCTTTTTCATTAAAAAATTCTTCTACTGGAATCGCACCTTCCGATTTAAGACCAGCATTAACCATAACAACATCAGAACCAACATTGACAACTGTACCAGTTACAATTTTGCCTGGTTGCATTGGTGTTGAAGTTAAACTCTCTTCAAAGAGATCAGCAAAGCTTTCGCTCATTATTTATTATCCTTGACTCTGTAAAAACAACAGAATCGCCCGTAATACCTACCTATAAAAAATAGCTAGGAAGTTAAAAAAGTTCATTATTAAAATTAATAACAAACAGCTAGTACGCATCCGCACATAATGCCCGAACACGCTCAAATACTGTATCTATTCCCATCGCGGTAGAATCAAGAATAAGTGCATCATCTGCTGGCTTTAATGGCGCAACAGTACGTTCACTATCTCGAATATCTCGCTCAGAAATTTCTATAACAAGATCCGAAAGGTTACTCTCAATTCCTTTCTCTTTCAACTGCTTATATCTTCTATCAGCACGCACCTCAGCACTTGCCGTCAGGAAAACCTTATAGGCTGCGTCAGGGAACACAACTGTGCCCATATCTCGACCATCAGTAACAAGGCCAGGTAACTGTCTAAAAGCATGCTGACGCTCAAGCAATGCGCTACGAACAGCTGGCAAAGAGGCTACTTTAGAGGCAGCATTACCCGCCTTCTCAGATCTAATTAATGTTGTGACATCTTCGCCTTCTAGCATCACTTTTAACGAGTTATCTGCTAATGAAAAAACGATATCTAAGTCTTGAGCTATTACAGCTAATCTTTGCTCATCTGCCAAATCAACGCTATGCTTGATCGCTGCTTGTGCTAAAACTCGGTAGATCGCACCACTATCTAAATAGTGCCACCCCAAATCTTTAGCGATAAGTTGCGCTACCGTTCCTTTACCAGAACCACTTGGACCATCAATCGTTAAAACTTGAATATCAGCCATCAATTTCATCCACCTCTAAACCGGCTTCTTTAGCTAAAGCAACAAAGTCTGGGAATGAAGTTGCTACATTGGCACAGTCATTAATATGAATAGTACCTCCCGCTTGTAAAGCTGCCATTGCAAATGACATTGCAATACGGTGATCGCCATGGCTTTCAACTTCACCAGAACCAATTGTGCCACCATTAATAATGATGCCATCATCAGTTGCAACAGCATCGACACCTAAGATTTGCAAACCATCAGCCATTGCTTGAATGCGGTCACTCTCTTTAACACGTAGCTCTTCAGCACCAGTCAACACTGTCTGGCCATCAGCACAGGCAGCTGCGACAAAAATTGCTGGGAACTCATCAATGGCTAAAGGAACTTGATCTTCAGGAATATTAATCCCTGTTAATGGTGCATATTTAACACGAATATCAGCAACAGGTTCACCACCAGTCATTTTTTCATTTGATAAAGTGATATTAGCCCCCATCAGACGCAAGATATTAATAACACCAATACGCGTTGGATTAATGCCCACATGTGTCAATGTAATATCTGAACCTGGAGCAATGGCAGCACCCACCATAAAGAAGGTTGCCGAAGAAATATCAGAAGGTACATCAATTGATGTTGCAGTTAATTTACCGCCACCTTCAATTGTGACCGTATCACCAGCGACATCAACCTTATAGCCCATGCCTTGTAACATACGTTCAGTATGATCTCGGGTAGGTGCAGGTTCTTTTACTGTGGTTGTGCCTTCTGCATATAAACCGGCAAGTAATACACAAGACTTAACTTGAGCGCTGGCCATCGGCAATGTGTAATTAATCGCTTTTAATTTACTACCACCATTAATTTTTAAAGGTGGTTTACCATCTTGGCTATCAATGTTTGCACCCATTTCAGCTAATGGGTTAGTAACACGTTTCATTGGCCGACCAGATAATGAAACATCACCTGTTAATGTGCTATCAAAAGCCTGGCCAGCGAGTAAACCACTTAATAGGCGAATGGATGTACCTGAGTTACCTAAGTAAATATCTTTATCGGTAGCTTTCAGGCCATGCATACCCACGCCATGTACTTTTACTTTGCCGTCTTTAGGTCCTTCGATTTCTACGCCCATTGCACGAAATGATGCCAATGTTGCTAAGGCATCTTCACCTTCTAAAAAACCAGTGACTTCAGTTGTGCCTTCCGCTAAAGAACCTAGCATGATCGAACGATGTGAAATTGATTTATCGCCAGGCACACGAAATTGACCTGTTAATTTACCACCGGGTTGAACAAGGTATATTTTATTGTGTTCACTACTCACGCTTACAACTCCACTCTCATCATACTTCGCTATTATCAATTAAATCAGGATCGGCAAACCGGTTATCACGTGCTTGTTTTGCTCGCTCAAATACATTGGTTAGATAGTCGCCATCTTGTTTTCTGATAGCCTGCTCGATCTTATTAAGACCCTGATGATACTGTTCTAACAATCCTAAGATTGCATCTTTATTGGTTAAACAAATATCTCGCCACATCACCGCATCGCTAGAAGCAATACGGGAAAAGTCTTTAAAACCGCCGGCAGCATAGCGTAAGACTTCATCGCAATCATCACGCTCAGCCAACATGCCGACTAAATTGAAAGCCAAAACATGCGGTAAATGACTGGTTGCTGCTAACACCAGATCATGGTGCTCAACGTCCATATCAAATACTTCAGCGCCTGTTGCTTGCCACATTTGTCTGATAGATTCTAATGCTGCTGGATTTGTTTCTGCCACTGGTGTTAAAACTACCCGGTGATCTTGATATAAGCTTGAAAATGCTGCATCCGGGCCACTTTTTTCGGTACCAGCTATAGGATGGCCAGCAACAAACTGCTCAAAGTTATCAGCTAATGCAGATCTAGCCGCTTGCACAACTTGCGCTTTAGCACTGCCACCATCGGTAATAATCGCACCGGGTTTAACATGTGTTGCTAATTCAATTAACACTGGCTCCATCGCAGCCATTGGTACAGCTAAGAAAATCACATCAGCATCTTTAACTGCTTCAGCAATACTATTAGCCGCACGATCAATCACGCCTAAGTCCAACGCTTGCTGGCGCACCGACTCAGTTCGAGAATAGCCTATGACTTCATTCACTTTACCCGCTTGTTTCAAGGCGAGTGATAGAGAGCCACCTATTAGACCTACACCAATTATGGCTAGCTGATTAATCATTGCGGTTGTCCTAATACTTCAGTTAAAGCAGTTAAAAATCGTTTATTTTCTTCTGCAAGACCGATGCTGACTCGAATATGTTGTGGTAAACCGTAGTTTGTTACAGCTCTAACAATGACACCTTTCTTCAATAAGGCTTCGAACACCTCATCACCACTACGCTCAACATCAACAGTAATAAAGTTACCCTTCGAAGGTATTGAAGTTAATTGCATAGTTTCAAAACCAGCTAATAATTGTGCCATACCGGCATCATTAACTTTTTTGGTTTCAACTAGATAGTCGTCATCATTAACTGCTGCTGTTGCTGCAGCCAAGGCCAAACTATTGGCATTAAACGGTTGACGGATACGATTTAAAATATCAGCAATATCAGGATGAGATAAGGCATAGCCTACTCGTAAACCTGCTAAGCCATAAGCTTTAGAAAAGGTTCGAGTAATAATGACATTTGAATACTGAGCTAGCCAATCTATTGATGTATCTGTCTGCTCGCCATATTCAACATACGCTTCATCAATTACCACTAAGGTCTGCTCAGGAACTTGAGTTAAAAAGTCTGTTAGTTCCTCAACGGAAAGATGCGTACCTGTTGGGTTATTGGGATTAGCGATAAAGATTAATTTCGTTTTATCGGTAATCAATGCCAACATTGCAGCCAGGTCATGACCGTAAGACTTAGCTGGTGCCACCACCGCTTTTGCACCAATAGCTTGTGTCACCAAAGGATAGACTGCAAACGCATGTTGTGAAAACATCACTTCATCAGTTGGTTTCACGAAAGCACGTGCAATCATTTCTAAGACATCGTTAGAGCCATTACCTAAGGTAATTTGCTCTGCTATCAACTCATATTTTTCAGCTAATGCTGCTTTAAGTGAAAAACCATTACCGTCAGGATAACGAGTCACTTCTTTAGCAGCCTGCTCTATTGCTGCTAACACTATGTCTGAAGGGCCTAATGGGTTTTCATTAGATGCTAATTTAACAATGTCGGTTAAACCATATTGACGTTGTAACTCTTCAATGGGTTTACCCGGCACATAAGGCTGAAGCTTCGTGACGCAGTCCAGTGCTAAATCACAATAGTTCATGCTGACTCCGGCTTATTGATAAAACTATCGAGAATTAACAACACGGCACCAACACAAATAGCAGAATCCGCCACATTAAATGCAGGGAAATGGTATTGCCCAAAGTAATTATAAAAATCTAAAAAGTCGATTACATAACCTAAGTTAACGCGATCAATTAAATTGCCAATAGCACCACCTAAAATTAAGCTCAATGAAATTGCTTCTAATTTTGCCGTGGTAGGCAAACGTTTTAACCACACTAATAGCACTGTACTAATGACTAGTGTTAAAACAACAAAAAACCAACGTTGCCAACCACCTGCATTCGCTAAAAAACTAAAGGCAGCCCCCGTATTATGGGCCATGGTTAGATTAAAGAATGGTACAACAGCAACAGTCTCATATAACGATAACCACGAAGCCATAAACCACTTTGTTGCTTGGTCAAGAACCAAAACAACACCACTTAACCATAACCACTTCCACATAGTGCTAATGAACCTTAAGCAAATAAACGCTGTTCGCCGGCACCATCGACATTGTCGATGCAACGATTACATAGTTCTGGGTGAGTATCATCTTGGCCAACTTGTTCAGTTTGATGCCAACAACGATCACAACGCTCATGATCTGATGGCATCAATGACAATGACAACCCTTCAACGGGGGTAGCAATAACATCAGCAGGCTTTTGCTCTGCAGGCAATAATGTTGCTCGCGATGTAATCAAAATAAACTTCAATTCATCACCTAGCTTTTCTAACTGGTCTAATAGCTCAGGTTCAGCATATAAACTAACTTCAGCGGTTAAACCACCTTTGATTTTTCCATCATTACGTAACGCTTCCAACTCTTTTGAAGTTGCATCACGAACTTCAAATACTTGATTCCAAAATGCTAAATCTAATTGAGTATCAGCAGCTAAAGGAGCTAAGTCTTCATACCAAGTATTTAAGAATACTGACTCGTTACGTTCGCCTGGTAAGTGCTCCCATAATTCGTCAGCTGTGAATGACAATATAGGTGACATCCAGCGGGTTAATGCTTCTAAGATATGATACATCGCCGTTTGTGAAGAGCGACGACCGACACTGTCTTCCTGCATTGTGTATTGGCGATCTTTAGTTATATCCAAATACAAGCTACCCATTTCTTGAGCACAGAAATTATGAATTTGTTGATAAATCGTGTGGAACTGATAGTTATCGTAAGCTTCAATGATGGTCTGCTGACATGCATAAGCACGATCAACCGCCCACTGATCTAAGGCCAACATATCCTCCGTTTTTACAATATCGGTCGCAGGATTAAAGTCAGACAAGTTCGATAATAAATAACGTGCTGTGTTACGAATTCGGCGATATGAATCTGCAGTACGTTTTAAGATCTCATCAGAAACGCTCATTTCAGCACTATAGTCAGAAGATGCAGCCCATAAACGGATAATATCGGCACCTAGGTTATTGACCACTTTTTGCGGTGCAACCACGTTACCGACTGACTTAGACATTTTCTTGCCTTTTGCATCCACCACAAAGCCATGAGTCAACACTGATTTATAAGGTGCTTGTCCGGTTGCTGCAATAGAAGTAATCAATGACGATTGGAACCAACCACGATGTTGATCGCTACCTTCTAAATAAAGGTCAGCAGGACGATTCAAGTAATCACGACGTGCTAATACGCAAGCATGAGACACACCAGAATCAAACCAAACATCTAAAGTATCAGTCACTTTGTCATAATCAGCAGCTTCATCACCTAACCAGTCTGCAGCATCTGATTCAAACCACGCATCAATACCCTGCTGTTCAACTTGTTGAGCAACTTGTTCCATGATTTGCTGACTATCTGGATGTAAATCACCTGTTTGTTGGTGAACAAACAACGGAATAGGTACGCCCCAAGTACGCTGACGAGAAATACACCAGTCAGGACGGCCTTCAACCATACTTTCAATACGTTTTTGCCCCCAGTTAGGCATCCACTCAGTTTCAGCAATCGCATCCATAGCCGCTTTACGTAAGCCACTTTGATCCATGCTAACAAACCACTGTGGTGTTGCACGGAAGATAATTGGACTCTTATGACGCCAGCAATGAGGATAACTATGTTTAATATCAACATGTTTTAACAACACATCTTTTTCAATTAATAGTTCAATGACATTAGGGTTAGCCTTAAAGACTGACTGACCAGCAAAGATCTCAGTATCAGCTAAAAACACACCATTTGAACCAACTGGATTATAAACTTCTAGATCATATTTTAAGCCAACAGTGAAATCGTCTTGGCCATGACCAGGTGCAGTATGAACAGCACCAGTACCTGCTTCAGCAGTAACATGATCACCTAAGATAATAGGCACTTGCTTGTCATAAAATGGGTGTTGTAATAATAAACCTTCAACATCTTCACCTTTACAACGAGCAATAACTTCACCAGTCATCTCGTAGCGCTCTAATGCTGACTCGTACAATGCCTCTGCAAGTAATAATCGTTCATCAGCCGTTTGCACCACAACATAATCGTAGGCTGGGTTTAATGAAACCGCTTGGTTAGCAGGCAAAGTCCATGGTGTCGTCGTCCAAATCGGTACACTGATTTTACCAGTACCGGCTGAACTCGTTGCAGATTCAAATGCAGCGTTATCAACAACTGTAAAGCGAACATCAATCGCAGGTGATGTTTTATCTTCATATTCCACTTCAGCTTCAGCTAAAGCACTGCCACAATCAACACACCAATGAACAGGTTTAACACCTTTATGTAAGTGATCGTGTTTTACGATTTCACCTAACGTGCGAATGATGTCAGCTTCGAAACTGAAATCCATCGTTAGGTAAGGATTATCCCACTCTGCGGCAACACCTAAACGTTTGAAGTCTTCACGTTGGCCATCAACTTGTTTTTGAGCATAAACACGACATGCAGCTCTAAACTCGGCAGCAGTTACTTTTTTACCTGGTTTACCAATTTTCTTTTCAACATTGAGTTCTATTGGCAGACCGTGACAATCCCAACCCGGTACATAAGGGGTATCAAAACCGCTTAATGTTTTCGATTTAAGAATAATATCTTTAAGAATCTTATTAACTGCATGACCGATATGAATGTCACCGTTTGCATAGGGAGGACCATCATGCAGAATAAATTCAGGTCGTCCTTTGGCGTTATCACGCATTTTTTGATACAGATCAATATCCTGCCAGCGCTTTAAAATCAAGGGTTCACGATTTGGCAAGCCAGCCTTCATAGGAAACTTGGTTGCAGGTAGGTTCAGGGTCTGTTTATAATCGGCCACTAGTTCACTCGTAGGTTCAAAATCAACGGAAACGGCTAATTATACGGGTTTTTGTTGCTGACCTAAATCACTGAAACAAGTTTATTTTTATTAATGATTCCGGTACGAGTGTGATTTACAGTAGAATATTGTGTAGTTTTGCAGAATCAACTTATTGGACACATCTAAAATGGCAACCACCGGCAAAGTTATCATTCAGGGCTTAACCCAAAATGGTGACAAGTTTCGCCCCAGTGACTGGGCTGAACGTCTATGCGGTGCAGTTGCAAGCTATGGCCCAGGTCGACGGATTATCTTTCATCCCAATGTAAAACTTGCTTCAATGGAAGGGGTTAAATGCGTGGTAATTGATGCCTCATTGAAAGCAGACGATGAGATGTTATTTGAATTTTTACTTGATTTTGCGCAAGAGAATAACCTTCAAACGATGACATCGGATGTATTTCCATTGCCAGAGTCTGCGTAACACCTAAATATTATCAACCCACTATTCTGCGACAGCTTCTTCTTGATCTGGCCAGTTTTGGATATAGTTTTTCAATAATTTATTCTCAAACTGAGCTTTTTTAAGTAGTTCTTCGACAATATCCGTAATTGACAACATGCCTTCCAACTTGCCTTCATAAACCACCGGCAAATGACGAATATTATGCTCGACCATCATCTTCATCACTTCTTCCAAGGTATTATCTGGATGACAAGTAAATGGATCAGGTGTCATAGCATTAGTGACAGTTAATGGTGTCCACATAGCATGCTTTTCGTGCAATACAGCTAATAAGTCACGCTCAGAAAGAATACCTATCAAACGCCCCTTTTCAGTTACTACCAAGGAACCAATTCGATGCTCCATCATCAAAGTTACGGCATGATCGAGTGAGTCTGTTGGCGATAAGCCAATGACAGGCTTACCTTTATTCTTAGTTATAGACCTTACTTTCATCCCTTAGCCCTCCTTATAAAACATATAAGCTTCAAGCTCATTTTGCTTCACAAAGGGGCATAAAGGCAAGTTTATCTAGGTATGTTCGCGGGTTGCTCTAAAATCAATCTCCGGCCAGCGTTCTATAGTTAAGTCAAGATTAACACGCGTAGGCGCAATGTAAGTTAAACCACCAGCACCATCAACCGCTAAATTTAACGCTGCTTTTTTCTTAAACTCGTCTAGCATTTTAGTATCATCGCAATATACCCAACGTGCGGTATAAACCTGTACTGGCTCGTATATACAATCAACGCCATACTCACCTTTAAGACGGTGAACCACCACATCAAACTGCAATACACCGACCGCACCAAGAATTAAGTCGTTATTTTCTAGGGGTCTAAATAACTGTGTCGCCCCCTCTTCACTTAATTGCTGTAAACCTTTTAATAAGGCTTTCATTTTAAGTGGATCTTTTAATCGAACTCGACGGAATAACTCAGGTGCGAAATACGGTATGCCAGTGAATTGCATATCTTCACCTTCAGTGAAGGTATCACCGATCTGAATCGAACCGTGATTATGTAAACCTAAAATATCGCCCGGCCAAGCCTCTTCTGCTTGCGCTCGCTCTGCTGCCATAAACGTAACCGCATTGGCAATCACCACATTTTTACCAGTACGTGTCTGACGAAGTTTCATGCCTTTTTTATATTGGCCAGAACAAACCCGTAAAAAGGCAATACGATCACGATGTTTAGGATCCATATTGGCTTGAATTTTAAATACAAAGCCACTAAAAGCTTCTTCATCAGCATCAATATGACGTGTTTTAGTATCACGTCCCTGAGGTGCTGGTGCGATTTCAACAAATGAATCCATTAATTCAGTAATACCAAAGTTATTCATGGCACTACCAAAAAACACCGGTGATAACTCACCCTTTAGAAACGCTTCATGGTCGTATTCATGGCTGGCACCACGTACTAATTCTATTTCTTCACGTAACTCATCAGCCAAGTCACCGAATAATTCATCTAGCCTTGGGTTATCAATACCTTGAATAACCTCACCCACTTGATCTGTGTGTGGTTCAAATAAATGTACGCTGTCTTTTTCTAAGTGAAAAATCCCTTTAAAGCCTTTACCCATACCAATCGGCCAAGTAACTGGAGCACACTTAATATCTAGAATAGATTCCACTTCATCTAAAACATCAATAGGATCACGGCCTTCACGATCCATCTTGTTAATGAAAGTTAAAATAGGGGTATCACGTAAACGACATACTTCCATCAATTTAATGGTACGTTGCTCTACACCCTTAGCAATATCAATCACCATCAACGCTGAATCCACAGCGGTCAATGTACGATAAGTATCCTCAGAAAAGTCGGCATGACCCGGCGTATCCAGTAAGTTAACAATGCGCTCATTATGTTCAAACTGCATCACTGAAGAAGTAACGGAGATACCACGCTCTTTTTCCATTTCCATCCAATCAGATGTGGCATGACGATCAGTTTTGCGAGACTTAACACTACCAGCGGCTTGAATCGTACCACTTAAATACAGCAGTTTTTCAGTCAACGTCGTTTTACCGGCATCCGGATGCGAAATAATCGCGAAGGTACGTCTTTTAGAGACTTGAGACTGTAATGCAGTGTTTGACATGAATACCTAATCTTTATATTGCGTGTTTGCTGATTGGCTGAGCTATTTAGACATAAGCTACAGAAATTAACCGACTATTTTCCCTGATCTAGGGTCGATACACAATCAATCCGTTTATTCTCACTTTTTGACATGCCAACAAATGTGTATTTTTTAACCTGATATTAACCTAGCCATTGCTAATCTATGTTTCAAATTAGGAGAACACTCAGTAAGTTTCTCCCGAACTCAACTCAATTACCTGTGAGTTAGATGAAATTGGAGCAGTAAAAACATGCTAAATAAAACCTTACTCAAACGAAGTTTGCCACTGTCATTTTTAATATTAAGTGCCTGTACAACTTTTGGCCCTACGCAAGATTTTATTGCTCAACCAGATCAAGACTTAGAGCAGGTTTCAACATGGAAGTCTCTCGAAAATACCACTGATGTATCAACTTTAAATGAGTTATTTAGTTCACCTCAAATTGATGAGTTATTACAGCGGGCTTTCTCTGATAACCCAGGTTTGCAACAAACCTTAATCACTCTAGACATTCGTCGCGCACAATTACAGCAAACATCAGCAGCTCAACTTCCTCAAATAAATGCGAGTTTTAATGGCACTAGACAAGAAGATAGCGACGACAGTTACAACAGCTCTTTAAGCATTAGCTGGCAAGCAGATTTATGGGGAAAACTCAGTGACCGTAGCCAAGCTGCCAGTTTAGATATTGCTGAACAAGAAATGCTGCTGCAATCTGCACGAGATAGTCTCGCTGCCAACATTATGACTTCTTGGTTAAGTTTAATTGCTCAGCAACGTTCCATCGACATTCAGCAAGAACGTGTTGACTGCTTACAACAAAATGAACTGTTTATTTTGCAACGATACCGTAATGGCTTAGGTTTATTAGAAGACTTAGATAGTGCACGAAGCAGCCTTGCATCTGCTCAAGCTGATTTAACCGCTCAACAAGAAGGTTTTCAGCAACAATACCGTAGCTTAAAAACTTTAGTTGGTCAGATTTCAACAATGGATATTGTTATTCCCGAGCAACTTCCTGAAGTGAACCTAGCCACCAGCGGCTTACCGAAACAAAGTCTAGCAAGACGACCAGATTTAAAAGCAGCTTACCTTGCTATTGAATCTGCAAACTCTGAAGCCAAAGCAGCTTATAAAGATCTATTGCCATCATTCAGTATCGAAGCCATGTTAGAAGATGTGGCCTCTTCACCACGAGATGCATTATTAGTCTCGCCTATTTGGTCATTGCTGGGGCAACTAACAGCACCTCTTTATCAGGGTGGTGAATTACGAGCATCTGCCGAAATTGCTGAATTAGAAACGGCGTTAAGCTATCAAAGTTATCGCGATACTTTATTAACAGCGGTCAACGAAGTTGAAGATGCGATTGGTCAAGAGCAGTCACTAGTTAAACAACAGCAGTTTATAGAGACAGCATTAGCCAGTGCCCAAAACAACCTTATTCAATACCAACAAAACTACCGAACGGGTTTGATTGATATTCTCGATTTATTATCCGTACAACAACAAACATACGACCTTGAATCACAACTCAATACCAACCAATACGATTTACTTGCTAACCGCATCACACTAGGACTTGCCTTAGGCTTGGAGATTTCACAATGATCAAACGCTTTTTACCATGGATTTTGGCCCTTGCCGCTATTGCCGTTTTAATGCTGACGTTTTTATACAGTAGCTCTGCCGTAGATGAGCATGCGCAACGTCCAATGCCGATGCGTAAAGAAGTACCACAACGTCCTAATGTCAGTGTCCGAAATGTCACTCCAGATCGCTATGCAGCACAAGTGTCTGGTTATGGTGAACTGAGTCCACATTTCAGCCTGACATTAAGTGCGCAAGTAAACGGCCAAATTGAACGTATTTCAGAACAGTTTGAAGTGGGTAACACGGTAAACAAAGGCGATTGGTTAATTAAGTTAGAACAAAGTGATTATTTAGCCGTTTTAAAAGAAGCCGAAAATGACGTTGCTCAAGCAAAACTAGAGTTATTAGAGGAAGAAAGACTGGCTATCCGAGCGAAAGCAGAATGGCAGGCATCTGCACTGCAAGGCCAACCTGACTCAGAGTTAGTATTACGTCAGCCTCAAGTAGCAGCCGCCACAGCTAAATTAGGTTTTGCTCAAGCAAACTTAGTACGTGCAAAAAAAGACTTGCAGTACACACAAATTAAAGCACCTTTTGATGCCTTAATTACCGCTAGAAATGTATCTATAGGTAGTTTTATACAAACAGGCAATGAAGTCGCTTCACTGTATAGCACTGATCGTCTCGAAGTAGCCGTACCATTATCTGGTCAAGATTGGCAGAGTTTACCTGATTTCAGCCAACTAACAACGCCCGTTGATGTCAGTCTGAAAAATGTAGAAAACAATCAATCATGGCAGGGTCAGGTTTTACGAAGCCAACAACATATCGATGTAGATTCACGCCAACGCGCCTTAGTTATTGGCATTGATAATCCCCTGTCACAACGACCTGCTGCATTTGCTGGCACCTTTGTTGAAGTCAGCCTGCAAGGTAAGTTAATTGATAACCTATGGCAGCTACCTAGTTCTGCATTAAGCCAACGTGGCGAGATTTGGTATGTTGCCACCGATAATACTTTGGCAAAAATTGTTGCCAATCCGCTGTTCTCACATCATGGCAATATCTTCATCAACGTGCCTAACGATTTCAGCACACAAACAACTTCGGTATTAACTCATCCTCTTAATAGTTATATCGAAGGCATGCATGTAAACCCTGTTGAGGTCAGCATTGATGAATAAAATTAATACTAATAGCGGCATCATTGCTTGGTTTTCCCATAATACCGTTGCAGCAAACTTATTGATGTTATTGGTCATATTGCTTGGCGTATTCGAACTTGGTTCGTTACGCAAAGAAGCGTTTCCTAGCCGTGAACCAGACAATATCAGCATCTCTGTTTCTTACACCAGTGGTTCTGCACAACAGTCTGAAGAAGGCTTAGCCATCAAGATTGAAGATCAGTTGGAAGATGTTATTGGTATCAAGAACATCACCAGCACATCGACTGGCAGTGGCATATCAGTCACGGTAGAAAAACAGTCTGACTATGATCTCGATAAGTTACTAAACGATGTCAAAACAAAAGTAGACGCTATTTCCACCTTCCCTGCCGATGCTAAAAAACCGATCATCGAAAAAGCCATTCGTGAAGAGCATGCCTTATGGATACAAATCTATGGCGAAGGTGATCGTCACAGCATGCAGTATGTTGCTAATCAATTAAAAAGTGACTTATTAGATAATGGTGATATCGGCAGTGTCACCATCTCTGGTTGGTTAGATCCAATGATGGTCATTGAGATTGATGAAGGTCAGCTGCAAGCCTATGGCCTATCATTGACTGATGTAGAAAATGCCATTAACTCTGGCTCATCTAATACCATGACAGCGGTATTAAAAAATGAAGACATCTACCTACAACTTAAAGCATCTGAGCAAGCTTATTTAAAACAAGATTTTGCCAATATCCCTTTACTGACCAGTCAGCAGGGGCAATATATTACGCTGGGTGATATCGCTATTATTAATGATGACTATGATGATGAAACCTCTTCACTGTCACGCTTTCAAGGCAAAGAAAGCATTGCCATCGAAGTCATCACCACAGGACTCGATGATATTAGTGACTCTGTTGATGCTGCTCGACAAACTGTTGATGCATGGGTAGGTGCAGGTAAACTTCCACAAGGCATGGAAATAGCCACATGGTATGACCGAAGTACTCATATTGAAGATCGCTTACAACTGTTAATGAAAAATGCCGGTACCGGTATTATTTTGGTATTTATTCTTCTAGCCTTATTCCTGAATCTAACTGTTGCCTTCTGGGTTGCCATGGGCTTGCCTTTTGTCTTCTTTGGCACCTTATATTTCATGGGTGATAGCTACTTAGGTTTATCACTGAACGAGTTCACCACCTTTGGCTTTTTATTAGCACTAGGGATCGTGGTCGATGACGCGGTGGTCGTCGGCGAAAGTATTTACAGTGTCAGGGCCAAAGAAGGCGATACCATCACCAACACTATAAAAGGTACGCTACTCGTGGCAGTACCCACCTTATTTGGCGTTTTAACTACCGTTGCAGCCTTTGTTGCTTTATCTCAGGTCAGTGGTGGCTTAGGCAGACTTTATGCACAATTTGCAGCTATTGTAGGTATCGCATTAATCCTATCGATTATTGAATCAAAGTTGATTTTGCCTGCTCATTTAGCACACCTAAAAACCCACCGTAAACAGCGCGGTAATTTTATTAGTAATGGCTGGCGTAAATTTCAAAAAGTCATCGCCGAAGATAGTTTTGTTTGGTTTTCTGAACGAATATACCAACCGATAATCACTAATGCTATTCAATACCGCTACACCGTTATCATCCTATTTTTAGCTTTATTCACCTTCATCATTAGCTTGCCAATGAGCGGTGCTATTCGAGTGAGTTTTTTTCCTTCGATCCCTGGTGATACGGTACGAGCTAGCTTGACTATGAATAAAGATGTCAGCTTTGGCCAAACCCATGCCAGCTTAAATTTAATTGAACAGAAAGCCTATCAAGCAGATAAAGAGCTGCGCGGTGAAGCTGACAGTGGTATTGCTAACATTCAAATACTCACCTCGTCTGATCAAGCGGGTCGAGTACGAGTTGAGTTAGATAAATTCGCACCGTATGACATGAATACCTTTACCCGTCAGTGGCAACAGCTAACAGGCCTACCTGAAGGTGCTCGCACCTTAAGCGTACAAAATGCGCCTCATATGTCTGATGCCTTACGCATTGAACTACGTGCTGACGATGATGAAGTATTAACCCATGCCGGTGAAGCCTTTAAACAAGCCATACTTAAAATTCCTGCCGTCAGTGGTATTAATGATAATCTCGAACCTAGCCAACCTCAGCTGCATTTAGAGTTGAATCAGCAAGGTCGGGCAATGGGTTTAACAACAGACATGTTGGCAGCACAAGTATTACAGGCTTTCAGTGGCCAAGTGGTACAACGCTTCCAACGTAATAGTGATGAAATTGAAGTCAAAGTACGTTATCCAGAAAAAGATCGTCAAAATCCAACTGATGTAATCAATGCCCACATTAGAACTGCTGATGGCACCGTTGTACCTTTATCATCGGTCGCGACTGTCAGCTATGGTTATACCAAGGATTCGATCACACGAATTAATGGTAAACGAGCGGTCTATATCTCAGCTGATGTCGATAAAGAGGCTATTTCTTCCACTGAATTAGTATCTCTTATTCAACGTGAAGTTGTGCCAGATATTGCGAGCCAATATCCAAGCTTAGGAATTCACTTTGGTGGTGAAGCTGAGCAACAAGCTGAAACTCAGTCCTCTATGGTGCAAATGTTTATCTTGGCCTTATTAGTGATCTATATGTTGCTAGCCATCCCATTAAAGTCCTACTTTCAGCCTGTCATCATCATGGTAGCAATCCCATTTGGTATTGTTGGTGCCATTATTGGTCACTGGGTTAACGACCTACCATTAGGGATATTATCGTTAAACGGCATCATTGCTTTAAGTGGTGTGGTGGTCAACGATAGCCTATTGTTAGTCGCCCGCTTTAACGAAATAAGAAAAGAAGTCAGCAATGTCAAAGAAGCAATTAGCATTGCCTGCCGAGGTCGGCTAAGGGCTGTCATGCTTACATCAGTAACAACTTTTGCAGGCCTTTTGCCATTATTAGGTGAAACATCACGTCAGGCTCAATTCTTAATACCTGCCGCGGTATCATTAGCTTATGGCATTATGTTTGCCACAGTAATTACTTTAATATTGGTACCAAGCCTAGTGTTAATACAAATTGACGTGCAACGTTTCTTTAACAAGCTAATTAAATCAGAATCACCTGCAGAGGAAGTAAGCCCAACATGCTAACCGCCTTACTCATTGAAGATAATCTCGATTTGGCCAATACGGTCATTGATTATTTATCTCTCGAAGATATTCAATGTGATCATGCCAGTAATGGCGTTTCGGGCTTAGAGTTGGTGACCACAAATCACTACGATGTGGTGTTGTTAGACCTAAACTTGCCTAGGTTAGATGGCTTAACTGTATGTGAAAAACTACGCCAAGCAGGTATTGATACGCCAGTATTAATGCTTACAGCTCGTGACCAACTCAAAGATAAAATTGCCGGTTTTGATGCGGGTACCGATGATTATTTAGTTAAGCCTTTTGAGCTACAAGAATTAGTTATTCGAGTGCAGGCATTATCACGCCGTCGCAGTGGTCAGGTTAAGTTACTAAAATGTGCTGACTTAAGCTTAAACCTAGCTGAAAAAACAGCGGTTCGCTCAGGCCAAAGCTTAAAGCTCTCGCCTACTGCCTGGCAGTTATTAGAAACCTTATTACGAGCATCGCCCAATGTTGTCAGCAGACAACAACTTGAACAAGCGGTCTGGGGCGAAGATGGCACGGATGGTAATAGCTTAAAAGTGCACTTATTCAATTTACGTAAAGTCGTTGATACACCTTTTGAACTCCCTTTAATTCATACCGTGTCAGGCCATGGCTTTGCACTTAGAGATGATAATGATGAAACGTCCGCTTAGTCTTAAACTATTTATCAGTATTAGTTTCTTAATTTTTGCGGTGATCATTGTTGTCACCTATTCATTTATCAGCGCTCACTTTTTCTTCCGTGGCATGGACAATATCATTGCCTCAAACTTAGAAAGAGCAGGTTATTCCTACCTTCATTCACGCGCCTACAAACATCGTGAAACAATTAAAAACTTTCACCGTAACTACACCGTGACTTATGATTGGAAGGAGCTGTCAGCTGATATTCGACAAGAATTTTCTCAGCCAATTTCCAACATTAATGAAGTTTATAAAATAAATAAATCATCATGGTTTGAACGTCCTGATGTGATTTACTTTGTGATGCGAGTGCAGATTGATGATGAACAATTTTTTATCAGCCAAACGCTCACCGCCAAAAGGGCCTCAGCCATTGTTGGTCGCAATATCAAACAAAGTATGAAAACACTATTTGTTATTAGTATTAGTATGCTAATAACAATGGCACTGTTCATTTGGTTACTGCTAAGACGTATCGCCCTACCAGTATCACAACTGAATCAATGGACACATCAGCTAGACAGTAAATCTCTTAGCCAAACTGCACCCAATTTTGCATATCCTGAACTCAATGAAATGGCTAAACTTATTCAAAACAGTTTGTCATCTGTGCAACAAAGTCTAGAACGAGAAGAACGGTTTCTAGCTTATGCCAGCCATGAATTACGTACTCCGATCAGTGTTATTCGTAACAATATTGAGTTACTCAATAAGTTAAGACAAAACGCAGTAAGCCAAGATGATAGCAAGTTCGCTCAAATTATTGACCGTATTGATCGTGCTAGCCTAACGATGAAACATTTAAGCGAAACCTTGTTGTGGTTAAGTCGAGAAGACTCAGAAACACTGCCTAGCCAGCACGTTGATATAGCACAACAGATAAATCAACTCAGTGATGAAATGCAGTATTTGCTAGCAAATAAAAACATTGAGTTATCAATATCTACCCATGCACATGTAATGGATTTAGCAGAAATTCCTGCTCGTATTATTTTAGCTAATTTAATTCGCAACGCATTTCAACACACCAACCAAGGTGAAATCACGATTCAACAAACGGGCAATACGGTCATTATTACCAATACGGAAACACATGCTGAAAGTGAAGCAGCGACACAAGATCTCGGCTTTGGTTTAGGCATTCAACTTACTGAACAATTAGCTGAAAAATTAGCTTGGGATTATCAAAAGTCACATGATAAAAATACTTATCAAGTGACGATTACCTTTTAAAACAATGCCATCTAAACAGCTATAACTAGCTGTTTAGATGGCTTGTTGTTAATTTAAATTAAAAGTCTGTTGAGACCGATAACTTAACTTCACGAGGGTTGCCCTGCGTTAAGTAACCACCCGTTGCTGATGCCCAATAGTTTTCATCAGTCACATTGTTGATATTAGCTCGCCACATAACTTGCTGCTTACCCATTTTCATACTGTAGCTCATACCCAAATCTAAACGTGTCCATGAGTCTAACTTCAAGGTATTGGCTGCATCAGCATATTGAGAGCCATTATGAATAACTTTACCTAGCACGGTTAAACCATTCACCATAGGTAAGTCCCATTCCCCGCCTAATACCACACGATATTCAGGCACACCCACAGCATCATTGCCATCGTTACTGCCATTTTGTGTTTTTTGCAGTTCAGGGTTTAACCATGAGGCACTACTATTCAACCTCACACTGTCTGTAGGCGCACCGTAGACACTTAACTCAACACCTCTATTACGCTGTTCACCAAAGATACCGTAAACATTATTCGTATTGGTATAGCCTTCAGGTTTACTGATTTCAAACACGGCTAAACTACCGCCGATAGTGTCGTAATCAACTTTAATCCCTACTTCGTTTTGCTCTGATTCATACGGAGCGAAAACTTGGCCCGGATTAGCTGCTGAGTTAGGTGCACTAGGACCTTGTTGCAAAGCTTCAATATGATTGGCATATAAAGAAACATGCTGCCATGGCTTAACTACAATCCCATACACAGGTGATGTAGCATGATCTTCATAAGTCGTTTCTAAGTCACCACCATAAGTGTAACCTTTAACAGTGATGTCTTGATATCTGACACCTAAGGTTAATAAAACACGCTCATCAAACAAACCAATACTATCCGACAAAGACACACCTGACATACGAGTACAGCTACGTACACTTGGATCGTTCATATCACCGTCAAAATAGACGGTTGCTGGATAGGCAGGGTTAGTTGGATTGTAAATATTGGTCGTGTAAGTTGGCCACGACATCGTATATGCCGTGCTGGTTTTTTGATAAAAGCCAGAATAGCCCATATTCAATTTATGAGACACCTCACCGGTATCAAACTGACCACGCAAGCCGACTAAATGTGAAAAGGCTTTTGACTCATAAGGTACCGATAAGCGTAAACCGGTTGCATTCCCAGCTGCATCATCGACTGTCGGTGATGAATAATCACCAAACTCCTTAGTCTTATTCGCCCCTATCGCTGCATAAGTATTCCAATCATCATTAAAGGCATACTCAGAACGTAACATAGCAAAGGTATTTTCTAAGTCTGTTCCTGCCCAGCTGGGTGCATAGTTAGTATCAGCAGAAGGTGCATCAGGAATACTGGTTAATGATCCGCCGGTATAAACGACAGAACGACCACCTGATACCGACTGTTTCATATGACCAATATCTAGTGATGATTGTGTTTTATCACCTTGGTAATCAAGGGCAACTGATGCCAACTTGGTTCGACGACTTTCGCCATCAATGGCCGTGTCACCATCGCGGTTTAATAAGTTAACGCGAACACCAAACTGTTCATTTTGACCGAAACGACGGCTTACATCTGCAGCTAAACCAACTTGCGAATCCATCGAATAATCTAGGCTAATACGGGTAAGTGGTTTGTCACCTGCACGTTTTGGCTCAATATTAATGGCGCCACCAATGCCCGAACCACCTGGTGATACGCCGTTAAGAAAGGCGTTAGAGCCTTTAAATAGCTCCACGCGCTCAGCCAAGTTGGTCGAAACTACTTGGCGAGGTAATACACCATACAAACCACCGTATGAAATAGCATCACCATCTAAAGCAAAACCACGTACCAAAAACTTTTCAGCATAGTTACCGTAACCAAATCCCCGTTGAACAGATGCATCGTTATCTAATACGTCTGCAATAGTCACCGCTTGCTGGTTCTCTATTAATTTAGAGGTATAGCTAATCACATTAAACGGCACATTAGCCGCATCTTGTTCGCCTAAAATACCTAAGCGGCCACCGGTAGCAACTAAGCCACCAGCATAACTATCAACGAGTGTATTCGCTGAGTTTAAATTTTCACCAACAACTGACACTGTAGGCAGTGTTACATCATTGCCACTTTGCTGTGCTTGTTGTTGCAGGATATAGCTATTATCACCATTGCGAACAGCAATGATATCGGTACCCGCTAATAATTCAGCCAATGCTTGCTCACGAGTAAACTGTCCAGATAAGCCCTTGCTTTGCAAACCTTGTGTGATCGCTGTCGGGAATGCCAATAAAATTTTGGCCTCACGACCGAACTTATTCAACACCGATTCTAAAGAACCCGCTGCTAACTGAAATGATTGCGTAACGACATCAGTTTGGCTAACAGGCTCTACTGCTTGATCAGCATAAGCTGATGGAGCCATTGCTAAAGTCAGGCCCATGGTTAAACTGCTTGCAATAACGGCTTTTGTTACAAATGAAGCCACTGATGTTAATTGAAACTGCTTAGCGCTGGCATTGTCATTTAGTGCCGCGCCAATAACGTGCTTTGTCATGCTTAATACTTCCTCAGATTTGATAAGAAATGGTGTGTCTTTTCTTATCTGTCCCTTGAGAAAGCAAACTAGACCATCTAAATCATTATTTTTTTATTTTAGTGAATAAACTTCCGTTATCTATGTCGGTTTTAACTTGACTGTCACCCATAATGAAGTCAAAAAATAGACATCTAACGGCAATGTATTTGCCAAGCTATTTAATATCAATGTCGTATCATCAAGCGGGTAAGTACCTGAAACTCGCAAGTTAGCCGCTGATGGTTCACAACGTAATACACCACTTCGATGGCGAGAGACCTCAACTAAAAAGTCGGCTAAACGCATACCACTTGCAACAATCATCCCACTTCGCCATGCCACACTATCTTCATTAGCCGCTTCTACTGCATAAATGTGTGAACGATCAAAACTCACTTGTTGCTGGGCAGTAATCGTTTCGAACTCACCATTAATATCTTTAGGACGAACTTCTACCGCACCTTCAAGCACGATTAATCGGCTCAACTTATCTCGTAGGTAAACATTAAACTTAGTGCCTATAGGCTGCAGTTCGCCATGAGGCGTTTCAACAATAAAAGGACGTGATTGAGTTGAATTATCCTTAGCTGTGGCAATCAATACTTCACCATTATGCAAACGAATCCGCCGTTCTAACTCAGTAAAGTGAATGCTAATCGCAGTATCAGTATTCAAGTCAACGGTTGTGCCATCAGCTAAAGTAATGGTTTTACGCTGGCCCACATCTGTTTTGGCATCGGCCATGATGTTTTGCCAGGAAAACTGCTGCTCTAATAATAGTGTTGAACTACCAGCAAATAATAATAACGCTAAGGCTTTCATCGAATCTCGACGCGAATGTTTATTATTGTCGGCAATACCCGCATAAGTCACCGCTTTGCCTACTGATGAAGACAAGCTAGAAAACTTACTATTTAGGTGCTCGATACGCTGCCAAGCACGCTCATGCTCAGGATCTTGTTGCCGCCAGTTTTTTAAAGGTTGATGTTGATCCGTACTAAGCCCCTCATCTTGCAGCTCTAACATCCACTCTATTGCCTGATTTGCCACACTTGATGAAATGATATCCACCTCAAAATCAGCAACAAGCTCGGATTGATTATTTTTAGACATCGTCAATCCCCTTATTCCATATCGATGGCGAAATAACACTTTGCCATCGCGCGCGTTAAATAACGCTTCACTGTTGTTACTGATATAGCTAGTTTCTCAGCCACTTCGGCGTGTTTTAAACCATCAAGTTGCACTAATAAAAAAGCATGCTTCACATCGTTAGGTAAGCCATCTAATAGCTGATCAATTTCATTTACCGTCTCAATAATGATCGCTTTGTCTTCTTCAGAGGGTAAAACACTGTCAGGTAAATTCAGTAAAACATCGAGATAGGCTCGCTCAATTTTTTCTCGGCGCCAATGATTAGATAAAACACGTTTAGCAATCGTAGATAAAAATGCTCTTGGTTCTTTAATAGTAATAGCTTCATCACGCGTTAATACCCGTAGAAAAGTATCTTGAACTAAATCTGCAGCACGATGAGTACAACCTAATTTGCTATGCAACCAGCCCTTTAACCAACTGTTATGTTGTTGATAGAGCTGCTCCACTTGCTGTTGTAGCTGCTGCTGTTTTATCGCTGTTTTATTGGCAATCATGACAACTTAACCTATACAACTCAAATGATAATGATTCTTATTATCACAAATTACAATGATTACTGCAACATCTCTTTGAATATTCATAATTTTCTTAACTCTAAAACACACCAAGGCAAATGCTACTGATTCGCTTTTGAGTTAATATATACATCAACAATTCAGACATTTAACATCAAAAGATTTTATGAAGCCATCAACAGTCCCCCGCATGAAAGCAGCGGTGATCAATGCCGATAAAATAATGCCCAACAAAAAAGGCCGCCCTTCTTTGCTCGTCCAAGCAGAGGCGTTCATTGTCAAACATAGCAATAAATTAATTATTGTTCATGCCATCATGTTTATTGTCTTTCTGGCTCTATTATTTTTACCGTTGTTTTTATCTGAACCGGCTGAAAATGCAACGCCACTCACCCACTTCACTGTGTTAGCCAATTATTTAATGTGGGGCTTGTGGTTCCCACTGGTCTTTATCTCGGTTATTTTCAGTGGTCGTAGTTGGTGCGGCATTTTGTGTCCGATGGGCGCAGCATCTGAATGGGCTAATAAACGTGGCCCTCAGTGGCAAATACCGGCATGGATTCGCTGGGAAGGTACGCCTGTTGTGAGCTTTTTATTGATCACAATCTTGGGCCAAACCGTTGGTGTGCGAGACCATCCAGAAGCGATTGCTGAAGTATTTGGTGGCACCTTATTATTAGCTATTGTTATCGGTTATTTTTATGGCCGAAATAAACGGGCTTGGTGTCGCCATGTTTGCCCGATAGGTTTATTACTTGGCGTTTACTCCCGACTTGGAGCGATTCAATTCAGACCTAAAAGAAAACGTGAAGGCGGTGATAGCTATACTGAAAAAGGTATCTGTCCCACGATGATAGATATCTCTAGAAAAGAAGAGTCTCGTCATTGTATTGAGTGCTTTCGCTGTGTGAAACCCAAAGCCAAGGGTGGGCTTGAATTAGCGTTAAGAGTGCCTGGCGATGAGATTGAAAATATTCGTGACCATAACCCCAATATGGCTGAAATTTGGTTCTTATTTCTGGGCACTGGTGCTGCGCTTGGCGGTTTCTTATGGTTAGTACTGCCTTATTATCAAACCTTGCGTCAGCAAGTGGGCGAATGGTTTATTAACCATGAATGGTATTGGATAGCGCAATCAGGCCCAAGTTGGTTGATGAGTGTGCACCCTGAACGTCGTGAAGTCTTTTTCTGGCTCGACTTTTTTATGATTGTCGGTACCATGTTGGCCTGTGCCATTGTTATCACTGGCGTGCTTTACCTAACTACCCAAATTGCAGCATGGTTATCAGGCAAAGTAGGTGGCGATAGAACGAAAAAACTTCGCTTTACTGAGTTAGGTTACCAATATGCACCAGTGGCAATGGTATCGCTTATTTTAGGGCTTGGTGCTGAGTTATTCGCTCCACTTGCATTACTAGGCTTAGAAAGCGAATCGATCGCCTATGTTAAAGCTTCATTATTTATTCCAGCCATCATCTGGAGCATCTATCTCGGCGACCGGATATTAAAACGACAAGGCTTGAAAACATCAGTACGGTGGATTCCCTTACTACCGGGTGTTATCGGTAGCGTTTTTGTCGCATTTGCTTGGTGGCCAGCCTTGTTCTCAGGCTAACTGACACCAGCTTATCTGCTTTGCTTAACTAGCTAACTCCCGTATACTTGAGAATGATTATCATTTAAGACTTATTTATATTCAACAGGGACCTCTATGAAATACCTAAAACTAGGCTTACTGTCTGCCTTTAGTTCACTTCTACCTACTATGGTCAGTGCTGCTGACGTAGAAATTGGCACCGTAGAACAAGCAGGCATGGAAATTGTCGCCGTTTACATTCAACCAGTAACCATGGCACCGATGTTACCTGGTGGTTCAAACGAGGCTGATATTCACTTAGAAGCGGATATTCATGCTCTAAAAGATAATCAACACGGCTTTTCTGAAGGTGATTGGGTTCCTTATTTAGGCATTGCTTACACCATCAATAAAGTAGGTTCAGATTGGTCAACCACCGGTTCATTTATGCCTATGGTTGCCTCTGATGGCCCGCACTATGCTAGAAACATCAAACTAGATGGTGCAGGCAAGTACACCCTACGTTATAACATTTCACCACCACCATTTAATGGTTTATACCGTCACACAGATAAAGAAACCGGTGTAATTGATTGGTGGCAGCCCTTCGATCTCGAATGGAACTTCACTTACGTTGGCATAGGTAAAAAAGGCGGCTACTAAGCTCCTTTAATTAAGTTGAAAATCCTTCCCTATTTCAATTTAGGGAAGGATTAAACTTTAAACCTAGCTACAATCGCATTTAGATTATTCGATAAACTGCGAATATCACTAGTTAATTGTTCACTGGCTTCAGCCACCGAACTGGCCGAAACAGCTTGGTCATTCAACTCAGATAAGCTATGACTCACTTCAGCAGACACTTTTGTTTGCTCTTCCGTTGCCAGCGCAGTTTTAATAGATAACTCATTAACGCGTACAAATGAATCTTGTAACGACTGAAAAACTTGGTTTGCTTCAGTAAACGTTTCAGCCGTCACATTGGCATTATTACGTCCGCTCTCGATTGCTGCAGCAGATTCATTAACTCTCAATTTCAACTGATCAATCATCGTTTGAATATCATTAGTACTGTCTTGAGTACGCGTCGCCAAAGTACGTACTTCATCAGCAACAACGGCAAAGCCTCGACCATGTTCGCCTGCCCTAGCGGCTTCAATTGCGGCATTTAAAGCCAGTAAGTTAGTTTGCTCGGCTACACTACGGATAACATCTAATACTGATGAAATACTCTCAGAACTCTTTTGCAACTCAGTTGAACTATCAATCGCTACACTCATATCATTGGAAAACAGTTCGATGCACTGAGTTGATTTTTGTACCACCTCTAAGCCGCTATTAATTAAACCATTCGACTGTTCAGCCTCTTGGGCCGTTACCGTTGCGCCTGTCGACACTTCCTCACTAGATACACTCATTTCATGTACGGCACTGACAATCGTATCAGAAGCACCGTTCAAGGTATCTGTTATCGATTTAGTTTTTTCGGATGAATCAGACAAGGTTAGTGTCAGCTGCTCTAATTTTGCCGACTCCTCTAATACGTTAGAGATTAAACGCTGAAGCGCTTCAATAAAGTTATTAAACTCAGTCGCTAACTCACTAAACTCATCGTTAGTGGTACTGGTCAGCCGCTTAGTTAAATCACCATCGCCGTCAGCAATTTGTTTTATATTATGAGTTAATTCATTCACTTGTTCGCTCAAAACTTTGGGAATGGAATAACTAAATCTAGCAGCTAATGCTAGGCTGACTAGCAACACCAGTAATGAGGCCATGATAAATTTTGAAATTGTCTGTTCTACTTGCACAAGAGATTGCTCTGCTTGCTGTTCAGTCGCTAGACCAGCAGCATCTAATACCTCCCTCAGCTGTTCGAATTGAGTATCGGAGTCAGCAGTTAACGCATCAAACATTGTAACTTGATGACTGTCTTGAGCAGCTACCAGCTGATTTGATGACTGCAACCATTGTTGAAAATGCAGATCAAATGTTTCAAATTTAGCTACTAGATCTGGATAGTGTGAAAGTTTATTTCGGTACTCAGCAAACCGGTCTTTAACCTGCTGCGCATTATCCTGACGATCTTGTTCTTGCTGTACAGATGAACCTGAAGTAACAAGCTTAATTTCTGCCAGTTTTGCTTGATAGAGGTCACGATCAGCATTTAATACCAATGAAATAGCTTTTTCAAAAACATCTGTTTGCTCATCTAATGCTGACTTCTGCAAAGATAATAAATGTGAAAAAATAACCACAGTGATAATTAAGACTATCGCTAACAACAAGATAGGCAGCGAACTTTTTGCACGGATACCGCTAAATTTCATCGTCATCATATACTCCCAGAATATAAATCGGACTGAACAATTCTTGGATTATCTAGATCTTTGATTTAAATATTGGTGGTGAATAAGCACATAACACTATGATTTTGACAATTAGATATTAACTAAATGGTATGCCTGATAGTGATTTAGAACAAGTCATTAAAATAAGTTATTGCTCTATTGGGAATAACATTGCTGAATGATCATTCACTGTTACCAAGACTTGGCTCGCCATTGGGATGTTCTCGAGTGAAGCTTGATTAACCATCAGCTTCAGTTTACCAACGACAATCTTATAAGTACGATGCTCACCATTGAATACTTGCTCAGTTACCTTGCCTTGCGCAGAATCGCTGACTTCAATACTCAACTGGTTAGGACGAATAAATTGGCGTACAGAACAGCCGACAGACAAGTTATGTGGCTCTGTTGATCTAATTTCACCTAACTCAACAGACAAGGTTCGGTACTCATCGATTACCTCAACATCTAACCAATTACCATCGCCCATTGACTCAGCTAAAGCTGTAGATTCAGGTTGATAATATAAAGATTCAGCTGTACCTGTTTGGACAATTTGTCCTTTCTCCATGAATGCCAACTTATCGCCAAAGGCAAAAGCCTCTTCTTTGCTATGAGTGACAAATAAAGCAGCGACGCCCTGCTGCTTTAAAATATGACGAATATCTGTCATCAACTGTTGGCGTAGGTGGAAATCAACATTAGAAAAGGGTTCATCTAAGAGCAGTACTTTAGGCTGCATCGCTAATGCTCGTGCGATGGCAACCCGCTGTTGTTGGCCGCCTGATAGTTCATGTGGGAAAGCGGACTCATAACCTTCCATTTTAACGAGCTTAAGTAGCGCCGCCGCTGATGACACGGCCTGTTGTTTATCTTTTATGCCAAAGCAAATATTGTCTTGCACCGACAGGTGTGGAAACAAAGCATAATCTTGAAAAATAATGCCCATGCCTCTTTTATCAGGCGAAATAACAACTTCAGTGGTTGAGACACATTGGCCAGCTAATGAAATTGAACCATGTGTGAGTGGCAAAATGCCTGCAATGGCTTTTAATACTGTTGTTTTACCCGAACCACTTTGACCTAACAGGCATAAAATCTCATTACTTTCTATTTCTAGCGATAATTTGTTCAGTACTTTTTTAGCATCGTACTGTATTGAGATTTCATCAACAGTTAACGCGGTTGCTGTCTTAGTCATGTGTCACATTACCTGTTTGTGTCAGTCTTATCACCGGATATAAGCCCGCTAATATAATCAAAATTGCCGCTATCGCTGCTTGCTCTAACTGCTCATCAGATACAAACTGATAAACATAAGTTGCTAAGGTATCAAAGTTAAAAGGACGTAGTAATAATGCCGCTGGCAGCTCTTTCATACATTCAATGAATACCAGCAACAAGGCAGTAAATATACCCTTTTTAAGTAATGGAATATGCACCAAAAACAAGGTCTGTAAATTAGTCTTACCCAATGTTTTCGACGCAATATCTAAGGAAGGACTAATATTCAAAAAGCTAGATTCAATCGTACCATTTGCTACAGCCTGAAACCGCACTACAAATGCAAAAATCAACGCAAAAACTGTCCCGGATAAAAATAGCCCTGGAGCTTGATAACCCAAACTGACTAGCCAGTCATTAACCCCTACTTCAAAGATAGTCATCGGTATCAACACAGCGATCGCCAGCACAGTACTAGGTAGAATATAACTGGTTGTACTAGCTCGTAATGGTAGCCGTGCACTGCGTGTTGTTGAAAGGCGAGCCGTATAGATAAAAATGATGGCAAAAATCGTAGTTATAACGGCAGCTATTAATGCTAACCATATACTTTGAAACAATACTTGCCATAACTGTTCGCTCCAACCAGAAGCAAAGTAATGGACAGCATAATCAACCAACACCATGGCTGGCACGATAAACCCTGCTAACAATAGTAATACACACCAACTAACCGCTATCGTGCTATGTAGTTTACTCAGTTTAAAGCGATTTATTTGGCCCGACGTTTTATGATAAAAGCGTTGTCGTCCTCGCTGCCAACGTTCAATGGCCAGTAGCCCTACGACGCCTACCAACATTAACATTGAGATCTTAGCTGCCGCTGACAATGACCCATGGCCGAGCCAACTATCATAAACCGCTGTTGTTAAGGTATTAACAGCAAAATAGTGAACAGTAGCAAAATCACCTAAAGCTTCAGCACCAATAAAAATCAATCCCATAATTATCGCCGGTCGACACAAAGGTAGCGATACCAACCGAAAACTTTGCCACGATGACTTGCCTAAGGTGCGACTTACTTGAAATAAATGAGCACCCTGCTCAAGGAAAGCAGTACGGGCAATAAGATAAAGGTATGGATATAAAACCAGCGCCAGCATAATCGATGCGCCGTAGATATTACGCACTTCAAAAAACCAGTATTCCCCTATCGGGGTATTAGCTTGAAATACACTGCGTAGTAAACGCTGCACTGGCCCGGAGAAGTCCAGTAAATCGGTATAGATATAGGCAACAACGTAAGCCGGCATCGCTAATGGCAACATCAATAACCATTGAAATTGCTTGCGCCATCGAAAGTCGCACATCGCAATCAGCCATGCACTAGGCAGTGCAAATATCGCCGAAAAGAATAACACCAATGCCACAAGCATCAGTGTATTGATCACATAGTCCGTTAAAACGGTCGCCCAAAGGTGCTCAAATAAAACAGTATCGGCAGAAAAACTTTGCATTAGCAAAGCTAATACCGGTAAAACTAAACCCGCCGATACTGTCCATGAAAGTAGCACCCACTTCTTGGGGCTAGTTGTTTGCATTTATACGTGATCTCGAAATCCTATTTAGAGATCGAATTTTACTTCATCTAACAACATATAGGCAGCTGTCTGGTGTTTAACAACTGTCGTTAGAGGTAGGATATCCGCTTTATAGTCACCCCATGATTGCACAATTTCTGATGGTGAAACCGTTGAGTTAACAGGATATTCCATATTCAGAGATGCATATAAAGACTGTGCTTTATCACTACTTAAATAGTTCATAAGTTTAAGTGCATTGCTTTTGTTTGGCGCATATTTGGCCATAACAACACCTGAGATATTGATATGAGCACCACGATCAGCTTGGTTAGGGAAGATAATATTTACCGCATCAGCCCAAGGCTTTTGTGCTTCATCCATTAACATCTTGCCATAGTAATAGCTGTTACCAAGAGACACATCGCATACGCCTTCTTTAATCGCTTTTACTTGAGCACGATCATTACCTTGTGGCTTACGCGCTAAGTTGTCTTTCACTTTCAACAACCATGCTTTAGTTTCCGCTTTGCCATGATGAGCAATCATCGAAGCAACTAAAGAAATATTGTATGGATGTTTACCACTACGTACACAAATTTTGCCTTTGAATTCATCAGACGCTAAGTCTTCATAGCTTAGTTGACCAGCATTTTGAACGCGCTCTTTAGATGCATAGATAACACGTGCACGTGTTGTCAGTGCATACCAGTGCGATTTATTGTCACGGTATTGAGATGGAATATTGTTTTTTAAAGTATCGCTAGAAACTTTTTGAGTTAAACCTTTTTCAGTCAATTCTAATAAGCGATTAAAATCAGAGGTTAAGACTAAATCTGCAGGGCTATACTTACCTTCACGTTGTAATTTTTCAGCAATACCAGATTTGGCATAAATGATATTAACTTCTATACCGGTTTCTTTAGTAAATTGTGCTGCAATCGGGTCAATCAAGAACGGTTGACGGTAAGAATAAATATTAACTTCTTCAGTAGCCCACGCATTTGCAATTGGCAACAACAAAAGCACAATTAAGCACTTCAATAATCCATGTTTCATGTAGCAACTCACCTTATATTTAACTATTAGAATCTATCTAAATAAGAACGATTATCATTATAGAGCTTAGTATGGGTGATTAAAAGCATTTAACAGCAATTTACACACTTTAAGTGAGTCGTTAAGCTGCCATTTTATTTAATTTTGTTGCCACAATGATGCAGAACTAATTGACGCTATTGTCGGCGTGCCTGCTAGAGCCATTGCCACCTCCAGCTCTTCACGCAATACCCGTAACATATGACCTACACCAATCGCACCGGCGACGGCTAAGGAATATAACTGAGGACGGCCAATCATCACTGCATTAGCTCCTAATGCTAAGGCTTTAAATACGTCAGTACCACGTTCGATACCGCTATCTAACAACACTGGATAGGCTGAACCAACCGCTTGTCTGATGACGGGTAAGGCTTCAATTGCTGAAGGAATACAATCTAATGTTCGGCCACCATGGTTCGACACAATAATACCGGCAATGCCTAAATCAACAGCTTTTTTTGCATCAATCGGGCTTAAGATGCCTTTTAAGATAATCGGCATATCCGTTTGCTGTTGCAGCCATTTAATATCTTGCCAAATTGGGGTTTCACTCATCATGCCTTGAAACACAATGCTTTGACTGGCATCAAATGCAGCAGAAGGTAGCTCAGGTCTATCTACTAGGTTTACTGCCTCTACACCAGCTGGCAATACAAACTTGGCTCGTTGGGCACGGTTACGAATACCATGTAACGGTGCATCAACCGTGATGATTAACTTACTATAACCAGCCGCTTCGGCTCGCTTAACTAGCGATAAAGTAAAGTCTCTGCTTTGTTGAAAGTACAATTGAAACCATTTCGGACTATCAAGCTCAGCAGCAATCTTTTCCATACTAACCGAGGACAAAGTACTAACTGCCATGCCCGTTTCTAACACACTGGCTGCTTGTGCTGTCGCTATTTCGCCTTGCTCATGTACTAAACGGTGAAACGCAACAGGTGCCAACATCATCGGATGGCGCCATGTTTCATCTAAGATTTTAGTTTGCGTTGAACCTTGAGTGCAGTCCGTCAATACATGTGGATGAATCAGTAATTCATCTAATTTCTGACGATTTCTGTTTAAGGTGATCTCATCACCACCACCACCAGCAATATATTCATAAATGGCATGAGGAATATGCTGTTGAGCATAACGAGCATAATCAGCCACACTAACTAACTCAGCAGGAATGGCTGTTAACGGTGCTTTCAAAGGTGTCGACATCTACAGATCCTGAAGTTAGGTTTCAGCCCAAAGCCGAATGAGGTTATGGTAATTTCGAGATAAACGCATCACATCGGGATGGTCATCACCGTGGATGGTTGTCAGTGACTGCACGCTTTGATCTAGATCGAATAAGATTTTTCGTTGTTCATGATCACGGATCATACTTTGTAACCATAAAACGGCACTGACTCGCTCACCTTTAGTGACCGCTGTCACTTGATGCAAGCTGGTTGACGGATAAAGAATTAAGTCGCCTGCAGCTAACTTAACCGGTTGTGAACCAAAATGGTCTTCAAGTCTTAACTCGCCGCCATCATAGTCATCTGGATCTGTTAAGAATAAAGTGGCAGACAAATCAGTTCGGATACGTGCTGAACTTTCTGGAGGAACACGTATCGCGTTATCCACATGCACACCATAAGTTTCACCAATGCCATAACGGTTAATCATCGGTGGAAATACTTTTAAGGGTAATGCTGCAGAAACAAATAATGGGTTTTGTGCTAACACCGTCAAGATAAAGTCTTCTAGCTCTCTGACTAACGGTGAATCACTGGGTAATTGTTGATTATTTTTGACTTTATTCGCCTGTGTACCAGCGGTAACACTGCCATCAATCCATTGCTCTTTAGCAATTTGTTGACGAACAGCTGCTAACTGCTCGGCAGATAACACCTCACGAATAGCAATCATAAAATTTAACCCTTATAAACAAAAAAACCGGGGACAGAAACTGGCCCCGGTTCATTTTAACAACTCAGCCTAGAATTTATAGGTCAATGTTGCATTTGCTGAACGACCATCACCAATATAAGCAATGCTACCGCCGCGATAAACTGCAGTGTAGTAATCTTTATCAGTTAAGTTTTGCACGTTTAAACGCACATCTAACTCATCAGATACTTGGTAGCTAGCAAACATGTCATACACAGTATAACCAGGAAGAGTCACTCGACCGTCAGAACCTGTATCAGGTTGACCACCCAAAATTTCACTTGCATAAGTTAAGTTACCGCCAAAGGCAAACTTAGGTGTGAACTGGTAGCGTAGTTGTGCACTAACGCTCTTCTTCGCGAAGTTCGCTTTAGGTAAGCCAATGTAGTCTGGGTACTCAGTATTAGGACCACGTGTAACTGCAACCGTACCATCGTAATACGAATCAGTTGTTTTAGAATCCATGATTGCTAAACCAATTTGACCACTTAACTTAGGAGTGATATTGCCAGATAAGCCAAGTTCAACACCGTGTACACGGTTAGCACCGGTATTAAATGAACCACCTGATTGGTATGAATCAACACCACTTTCGATAACATCTTCTTTCTTAGTTAAGAACGCAGCCGCTGTTAACAATAGGTTGTTATCAAATAAGTTCCATTTAGTACCAATTTCAAAGTTTTCAGCTTGTTCTGGTTCTGCACTATAGTTACCGGCAGAATCTTCACACAAACCACCGTAACCACACTGTGTACCGGCATCAGCTTCACCACCATTGATATTAGATGATGTGCTCCAACCCGCGTAAACATTACCATTTTCCCATGGTGAGAAAACTACACCAACGTGACCATTCCAGAAGCCATCACTATAACTATAGGTTGTTGCAGGACTAGGCGTTGGGTTTGGACCAAAACCTGCACTTGCTGCTGTCCATAGTTCATAGTCAAAATGATCATAACGAACACCGGCAAACACTTCCCAGTCTTCATTTAAAGTAATGGTATCCATCAAGAAGATAGATTGTGTTTTTAACTCTAAAGCACTAGATTTATCATCTTTACTGACCGAACCAACCCAGCTATTGTTATCAGCATTATAAGGGTCAATCGTACCAATACTTGTTGTAGTTACTGTGTAACCACCTTTATCAGTATCTTCTTTTGCTAACTCAATACCACCAATAAAGTTATGTTGTTGGCCCCAGATTTTGGTATCAAACATCACGGTTGTTTGGTTACCAAGGTACTCATTTTCTTGCCAACCGTTAAATGATCTTAAGCTACCACGGTTCATTGCAGAAATGATGTACTCATTTTCTGTTTTACCAAGACGAGTTTTATTTTCGATACGTAAATTATCAGAAATATGAAAATTTAATGTTGTCGTGAAAATATCAGCACCGGTATCTTGGAAGTCAAGCCCATCTTGACCGACATATTCAACGTCCTCATCAGGCTTACCATCAGTTAAATATGTACCAGGATCAGTTCTATCATCACCACGGAAGTGATAATAATCTGTTGCAATACCAAGTTTATCTGTAGCTTGGAAGACACCAGATAATAAGATACCTTGACGTTGCTCTTCTGCTGGACCACGATCTGGAATTTCAGCATCGGTATATAAGACGTTCATACGAACTGCCGCTTTGTCGTTAATCACTTTATTCGCATCAAGTGTGTAACGTTGATACTCATCCGTACCTAAGCCAGCAGATAATGTAGCAAAGTCATCCGCTGTTGTTGCTTTCTTAGTAACACTGTTTACCGCACCACCAGTCGAACCACGACCAGCAAATGTTGAACTTGGACCTTTGCTAATTTCAACTTGTTCTAAAGCAAATGTTTCACGAGTGATTAGACCTGGTTCACGTAAACCGTCAGTGAACACATCACTTCTAGCTTCATAACCACGAATAACATAACGGTCACCAAATGAGTTACCACCTTCACCCGTACCTAAAGTGATACCTGGTTGTGCACTCAAGATGTCTTTTAACTCTGTTTTACCAGAGTCTAAAAGTAAATCTTTGGTTAACACTGTTAATGTTGCAGGTGTGTCAGCGATATCACGAGTACGGCGTGAATCTGATAAGCGTTGTGCTTTATACGGTGCATTTGGTTGTGCATACGGGTTAGCATCAGCAGCAACAGTTGAATCTTGAATGACTAATTCACTCATGGTTGTCACACCATTTTCTTCAGTTAAACCAGCACTAATCGTATAGCTACCGTTTGATTGTGGAGTAACTTTCAAGCCAGTGCCTTGTAACAAGGTGCTTAATGCATTTTCAACACTGTAGCTTCCTGTAATACCTTGGCTGTATTTATCTTTGCTAATGTTGCCATTAACTGAAATTAAAACACCACTTTGTTGGCCAAACTTAGACAATACATTGTCTAATGTTCCAGCTGATATTTGGTATGACTTGGTACTAGCAATAACTGAACCTTCAGCATAGCTAGGTAGTGAATATGCACTAGCAGCCAAACCAAGGCCCATTGTTAGCACTAGTGATTTCATGGTGAAATTTGGATTACTTTTTTGTTCAGAACTAACTGAACTCTTCATCGGTCGCTTCAGAGAAGTGGTTGATGTCATGATTGTTTCCTTAAGAGTTTTTTAAATGATTGGCTTCAATTACATTGAATGCATTTAGCTGTCACTTAATAAGCCCCGTGAAACAATAAAACCTGCCAACTTTTTTCAAAAAATAATAATTTTTTACTTAAACCGCCGTTAACTTTACGTAATAGCGACTCATTCGGTGCTGTTTTATCGCTAAGGTCTGACAGACGTTTTCGAGTATTAACTCAGTATTGTTAATCGGAAAACTACCCGATAGTGTTAAGTTCTTAATCTCATCGGCACAACTAAGATGGCCAACTCGGTAGCGTGCTAACTGATGAATGAAATCACCTAAGGTATGCTGCTCGGCTGTTAATACTCCATAGCGCCAACTGACTGCACTTTGGTCAATAGCTAGAGTGACAAAACGATCATTGTTAATCTCCAGCCGGTTCCCAGCTCGAACTTGTTTCGTCTCACCATTGATAAAGCAATTAACAGCACCAGAAATCACCTGCAACTGACAAAAATCATTGTCTTTATATAGGGTGATATCACTATTTTCTGCAGCAACAAAAACATTGTTATTGGCCTGTAGTGCCACTTTTTTGTTGCTTGCTGTTGTCATCGCCATTTCACCATAATGTAAATAAAGCTGGGCTTGAGCAGCCAAATCTACATCTATAGCTGTTTCGGTATTAAGAATCAGCTTGCTACCATCAGCTAGCTGGTGATGGCTTTGTTCGCCCACTGAAGTACGCAAATCTGCATTCACAAAATCATAAGCATAGTGACTAGCTTTGTATAAGCCCATACTATCTAAGGTTGCGGCATCTAAAATACCTAAGCCAGCTAGAGAGAAAATTACTTTTAAACTACGTCGCTTACTTGCTATGTGGGCATCACTTTTTTGAATGCTATGCATAGCCACTCTAGCCGATACGTCATTTGTCGCCGTTATCTGTAAGTTAGTTGCTGAAAATTGCTGATTAACATGAGCCAAGCGCTGCCATGCTATTTGATGTTGTGGACTGCTAGCCAACCATTCTTCAAGCTGAGCTTGAACAAGTGGGTCCCCCCCCATCGTTTCTTCAGTTCTCATCAACCACTGTATCGCTTCGCTGAGTTGTTTATCAGTAGGTTCAGTATGTCGATGTTCGTCAGGCGTTACTTCACTAACAATTCGTCTAGCCATATAACGCTCGATAACAATTTTTCATGGCTGCACCCATCGCTTTTTGAACCATATTTACGGTGATATCCATTTTTTTGGCAATTTGTGGATAGGTCATGTTATCCAAACGGGAATATAAAAAAACGTGTTTACTACGACTAGATAAACCATCCAATGCTAAAGCTAACTGTTCTAGCTTTTCTATCACGATCTGAGTGTCTTCTTCAGAGGGTTGTAACGCTATCTCTTGTGTCTCTATTAATTCAAGGTAAGCCTGTTCTAATGCTTGTCTACGCCAATGGTTAACAACCAAACCGTGGGCGATAGTGCTTAGGTAAGCACGAGGGGTTTCGATTATAGGCGCTGTTTTTTTGGTCAAAATACGGACAAAGGTATCTTGCGCCATATCCGCGGCTCGTTCTGCACAGCCTAAGTGTTGCTGTAACCAGTGTTTTAACCAGCTGCTGTGTTCAATATAAATGGCCTCTAAATTTGGCCCCGACACAGAATCAGGAGTTGTATATTTCGCCATAATCCCTCTTCACCTTAATTATTGTTCTTGGTAGTGAGCTTGGTTGTAAGCTCTCATTAAACCTATTGAAATGTGCTGACCACTAAGTTAACGAGAATCTGTCAGCTTAAAAGAAATAGGAATATTGATTGATAAGCTTTCTTTTTCCATCTCATCAGGAAAAGGTGGCAAAGGGGCTGCCTTTCTCAACATTTTTAATACAGCATCATCAAGTCGTTTATATCCTGAGCTTTTACTTATTCTAGATTCAGTGACCTTGCCATCTCGGCTAACCACAAAAAACAAGGTGACTATGCCTTCTTCATTTCTACGACGTGAGCGGCTCGGGTAACGTTTATACCTTGTGAGCTGAGCTGCTATCTCTGCAAAATACGACCGTTCTGCACCCGGATTACCACCAGTACTAACTGAGTCAGATCGGCCCGTAGTTAACTTCTTTTGACTTGTAGCTTGCTTGGCGTAGGTCGTAGTTGGTTTGGTCGTCTTTTTTTGTACGACTTTTTTAACAATCGGTTTTGGCTCAATAGGCACTTCTTTTTTTATTTCAACTTTCTTTACTGGCTTAGCCTTTACCTGTTTTTTAACCTTAACCTCTGCCGGTTTGGCCTCTGGCTGAACATCTAATTTAGGTAACGGTTTAACTTCTTCAACTATCGGTTCAGGTTCAGGTGGCGTAGGCTCTTCAACTACTTCTTCAATAGGTTCAGGCTCTGGTTCTGATTCAGGGATTACTTCTTGCTCTGCTTCGATAGTGTCTTGTTCTGCAGCTTCTACCACCACACCTAAGTCACCCAACATACCTAAATCGATCTCTATACCCGTTTCACCGTCATCTACAGCTGCCGCTTCTGGAATATAGTAAGTAGAAATAAATGCCAAAACATGCAAACTTAATGCAAGCGTAAGCGCTATCAACCATTGACGAGAACTCATCATGATTAAGCTTTAACTTGGCTGGTGATCAGCGATAAAGATGTAATGCCTGCAGATTTGATTAGCTTCAATATAGTTTGTAACCGTTCAATGGCAAGATCAGCATCGGCTTTAACTAAAATCCCAGTATTTTCATCTGCATTTTGATCTAATCGATAAGACAAAATACGCGCGGTAATCTCTTTTTCTTCGATTAACGAACCATCAATGAATACCCGTCCATCTTCAGCAATCACAACTTTTAATTGTTCGTTATTTGTCTGACTGTTACTGACAGAAACCGGCGGTGCTACTTTTACCCCATCAGCAGCCGTGATTTGACCTGCGACCATGAAAAAGATCAACATCAGAAAAACAACATTGATCAGTGGAATCATATTGTCGTCGGTATTGTTATTACTATTTTTACGTGAATTTGTATTTAAAATCATGGCATCACTCCAGCCAGCGAAACTTGTGATGCACCTGATTGCTTCAAGTTATCTAATAAACTCACCGCTGCTTGTGTTTTAATTCCTTTTGAAACCGTAATGATGTAAGTCGCTTTACTGTCTTCAGCAACAAACGCCGTTAATAATTTTTTATTGCTACTATTTAACTTACGCCCATCAAAGCTCACTAAACCATTGTTTGACTCTAGCTTTATCACCCTTAATACCGGCGTTTGACTTTCACTTTCTGCTGGCGTTAACAAATTTATTTGTTGCCATTGCGTGAAGGTAGAGGTCAGCATAAAAAACAATAATAAGATAAAAACAACATCAATGAGTGGGGTCAGGCTGATAGCTTTACGACGTTGTGCAGGGTTTATATCAAGCAGCATTATCTAACTCTTGTACAAACATAGGTGAATTCTCAGCCACTGCTTGTTGAGTGAAAATCTGCGTTACAACATCATTCATTAGCGTTGCTACACGATCCGTTTTACGTTCTAACCAGTTATGTACAGCAACAACCGGAATAGCGACAGATAGGCCTACTGCTGTGGTAAATAATGCTTGCCAGATACCACCCGATAAAACCGAAGCATCAACTTGGCTACCCGCTGCTTCCATTTGTTGGAAAGCGACGATCATACCCAGTACCGTACCTAATAAGCCTAATAACGGACTCAATGTTGCAATCACTTCTAGTGGGCGTAAATAAGCTCGTAATTGATCCAGTTGCTGTGTAGCAACACGGTTTAATTCATCTTTTAATAAAGTAACTTCAGTAGTACCTTTGCTCAGGCCATCCATTGCAATTAAAGCAACCTGACTAATCGGATGTTTGCTCGGTAAGTTACGCATTGCAGCAACAGCATCACCATTTCGCCAAAGCTGCAGACTTTGCTCTAGTGCTGTCCGACGTTCTGGTCGTAACACAGCAAATTGCCACAGCTTGAGCAAAATAATCGTCAATGCAACAACCGACATAATGCTTAATACCCAAACAACAGGGCCACCTACTGTTAGAAATTCTTGGATTCGCTCTTGAACAGTAATGTTGGTAGCTAGAGAGGGATCAGTCACCACATCTTGTAGTGCATTGATATATTCTGCATCAGAATTTGCTGATAGACTTCCATCTGTAGTTAAGGTTTGCTCACTAGGAGTAATAGCCTGATCCAGCTGACCTGCAGCAGTTGTGCTTGATTGTTCATTCATGAGGAGAAGCTTCATAAGTATAAATTAAAGGCAAATGATAGTGATTTGCATTAACTTTCGCAAAATATTTACACTTGAAAGCTTGTTGTCACACCATCACTGTCACTCGTAAACTTATAATTACTAAGCTATTTAATACTTTATTGCCACCTTGTAACTATCCGGTGAAAATAGGATGCCACTGACATTCTGCGATGAATTTAGTTCCTCATCAAATGAATAGCGGATGTGATTAGTGACATAGTTATACTCTGACCTTTTTGTAGCTCGTTCCTTTCAGCAACATGTTCCGAGACATCCATTTGCACGATCAAGTTATTAGCTTGGGGAATGGCAGCTAACACCGTAGTGATACCACGCAAAGTTAAAATATCAACAATGGTGCCGGCAATAGGATTTTCATACTCACCTCGTGATGGCCTAACACGTTGATGCAAGATCACCTTTGCTGGAGAAATAGTCCAATTAATAGCTTGTTCGCCATAACTAGTCGCTAACTCACCTAGATCCAACACCGTATCAAACCAATGCAGCTGATGCCCTGTTGATGTTTTTACTATTTGACCTTGAAATAGATTTCTCACATCAACTTGTTTCGCTACAGCAATATTATCGGGCTGGAATAATATCTGCTGTGGTGTACCTTGTTGCAGGCTTTTACCATGATGAAGTACTACCATCGTATCAGCTAACATCGCCGCCTCATCTAAATCATGCGTAACTAAAATAATCGGCATTTTTAACTGTTGGCGTAGGCTATTTAATTCAAGATATAACTTACGTCGAGTGACTTTATCAACCGCAGAAAAAGGTTCGTCTAGTAATAAAACGTCAGGCTTTCTCGCTAAAGCACGGGCAATTGCAACACGTTGTTGCTGACCACCAGATAATTGTTCCGGATAACGGTTTTCAAGCCCCGTTAAATGGACAAGCGCTAATAAGCGAGCCGCTTTTTCTGATGTGGTTTGTTGTTTGCCTAATACAAGCTGTATATTTTGTTCAACCGTTAGGTGAGGAAACAAAGCGTAGTTTTGGAACACCATGCCGATACGTCGTTGTTGAGGCTTCAGCTCTATTTTAGTTGCACTATCAAACCATATATCATCATCACACTTTATTGTTCCCTGGCCGGCAGAGTGTAAGCCAGCAATACAGCGTAATACAGTAGATTTACCTGCTCCTGATGGGCCAACTAAAGCTAGGATTTCGCCATTGTTACACTCAAGTTCCACATCAAGTGCGATTGGTTGTGTTTGTTGTAGCTTTACTTTTAACATCGTATTTACAAGCGTACTAAGCGGCTACGAGACCGGTTAAACATAAACACCGCCATAATAGACACTAGAGCGATAAACAATAAGATCAGTGACATCGACTGTGCTTGTGCAGTATCAAAGGCTAAAACGCTGTCATAAATAGCGATCGATAAGGTGCGAGTTTCACCAGCGATATTGCCGCCTATCATCAAGACAACACCAAACTCACCTAGGGTGTGAGCAAAGCTTAATACCAGTGCACTCATTACTCCAGGCAAAGCCAATGGTAGTTCAACTTTAAAAAAAGTTTTCCACTTTGATAGCCCGCTACACCATGCTGCTTCCCGTATTTCTGGAGCAACTGTTTCCAAAGATCGTAATATAGGTTGCACTGCAAATGGCAGGCTATAAATTAGTGAGGCAAACCATAAGCCTGCAAATGAAAATGTAAGGCTCTGGCCAGTAACAGACTTAAACAAACCACCAAATAAGCTACTTGAATCTAAGCCTACTAGTAAGAAATAACCTAATACTGTTGGCGGTAAAACCAAGGGCAAGGTGATAAGAGCTTCTAAGAATTCACGACCTATGAATTTAGTGTGAACTAAAAAATAAGCCAGTGCTAAGCCAATCGGTAGCAGACTAAGGCTCGTCAGCAATGCGAGCTTGATAGATACTTCAAAGGCTTGCCAATCCATAACTAACTTGCACTCTCAACAAGATAGCCATGCTTTATAAGAATAGTGCTCGCTTGCCCTGACTGTAAATAACTTAAAAATTGTGCAGCAGCATTCGAAGCACCTTTTATTAACACCGCATGTTGAGGCAGATGAATATCCAATTTTATAAACCGACCCCGTGATTTCAACTTTGGCTGAATGGCATGTGCATAAGGGACGAAACCCGCTGCTACTGAACTAGACATTGTAAATTGCACTGCTTGCGAAGCACTTTCAGCAATCAGTAAATGTTTCTGTATTGCCGGCCAGAGCCCCGCTTGTTCCAATGCGAGTTTAGCTGCTTGACCATAAGGCGCATATTGAGGATTGGCTATCACTACTTTAGTTAATACCTCACTCTTTAAGGCCATGGCTAATGAGTTTAGCTGCTTGTCTAACTTTAACTTCGAGTGATTAGCGGTATACAGCGCAAGTTGACCTTGTGCATAAGAAACACTGCCCTGCTCTGTTCTACCAGCTTTATTCAGTCGCTCAATATAGCTTGGGTTCGCTGCTAGAAAAATCTCAAATGGGGCGTCATGCAATATTTGGCTAGTCAGTGCTCCTGATGCTGCAAATGAAACAGCTAACTGATGACCTGTTTGTTGCTTAAATGCTTCTACTAGCTCAGGTAATACGTAACGTAAGTTGGTTGCAGCAGCAACACGAACATCAGCAGCGTAGCCCTGTAAGCAGAAGAAACTTAATAATAAAATGACAACAACGCGCATTCATCTACTCGAAAATAAAACAAATTATAACTATTAAAAAAACATACAAAAAAGCCCCGATAAACGGGGCTTTTAAGTGTACTACAGATGAAGAAAGTTAATTAGTCATTAGTTTCTTCATTAACTGCTTTCATGCTCAGGCGAATTCGGCCTTGGCGATCAACTTCAAGTACTTTAACTTGAATTGTGTCACCTTCAGTTAGTTTATCGCTCACATTCTCAACACGTTCGTCAGAGATTTGTGAAATATGAACTAAGCCATCTTTACCAGGCAAGATAGTGACAAATGCACCAAAGTCCATCAACTTAGCAACACGACCTTCGTAGATTTTACCCACTTCTACATCAGCAGTGATGTCTTCAATGCGGCGTTGTGCTTCTTGTCCAGCATTAAAGTCAGACGAGAAGATCATCACAGTACCATCATCTTGGATATCGATAGTTGCACCCGTTTCTTCAGTCAAGGCACGGATAGTTGCACCACCTTTACCAATTACGTCACGAATCTTGTCAGCATTGATCTTGATCGTAATAATACGAGGAGCAAATTCAGACATTTCTTGACGATGTGATGCAAGGTTTGCATTCATTGTTTCAAGAATAGTTAAGCGACCATCACGTGCTTGTGCTAATGCAGTACGCATGATTTCTTCGTTGATACCTTCAATCTTGATATCCATTTGTAAAGCAGTAATACCTTTGTCAGTACCCGCTACTTTAAAGTCCATATCACCAAGGTGATCTTCATCACCCAAGATATCAGTCAATACCGCATAACCGTTATCTTCTTTGATCAAGCCCATCGCAATACCAGCAACAGGAGCTTTGATAGGTACACCCGCATCCATTAATGCCAAGCTAGTACCACAAACAGAAGCCATTGAAGATGAACCGTTAGATTCAGTAATTTCAGAAACTACACGAACAACATATGGGAATTCTTCAGCAGAAGGCATTACCGCAGCAATACCACGCTTAGCCAATTTACCGTGACCGATTTCACGACGCTTTGGAGAACCAACAAAACCAGTTTCACCTACACAGAATGGAGGGAAGTTGTAATGCAACATGAAACGATCGCGGTATTCGCCTTCAACCGCATCAATTGTTTGTGCATCACGTTCTGCACCTAATGTTGCAACAACAACGGCTTGTGTTTCACCACGAGTGAACAAAGCAGAACCATGAACACGAGGTAATACAGTTGTTTCAACTGTTACTTTACGAACAGTCGCGGTATCACGACCATCGATACGGGGTTCACCAGCAATAACACGGCCACGTACTAATTCTTTTTCTAACTTAGCAAATGCACCTTTAACATCATCAGCAGCGAAGTCAGACTCTTCGCCCGCTAATGCTTCAACAGCAGCAGTACGAACTTGGCCTAATTCATCTTGACGAACCATTTTGTCGCTAATTAAGTATGCTTTTTCAATGCCTGCATAAGCGTTTGCTTTAACAGCATCGTAGATAGCAGGATCTTTCTCAGGAGCAGTCCAGTCCCAAGCTTCTTTACCTGCTTCAGCTTTTAATTCGTTCACTAAGTTGATCGCAGTTTGTAACTGCTCATGACCAAACATAACTGAACCGAGCATCACTTCTTCTGGTAATTCTGAAGCTTCAGACTCAACCATTAATACCGCACTGTCAGTACCAGCAACAACTAAGTCCAATTCACTTGTTTGTAATTGTTCTTTGCTTGGGTTTAATACGTAGTTACCTTCGATATAACCAACACGAGCACCTGCGATAGGGCCGTTAAATGGGATACCTGAAATAGCTAAAGCAGCTGAAGCACCAATCATTGCAGGGATATCTGGGTCAATTGCAGGATCTAACGCAACAACCGTTGCAATTACTTGCACTTCATTCAAGAAACCTTTTGGGAATAAAGGACGTAATGGTCGATCGATTAAACGACATGTTAACGTTTCTTTTTCAGAAGGACGGCCTTCACGTTTGAAGAAACCACCAGGAATCTTACCAGCAGAGTAAGTACGTTCTTGGTAATTAACCGTTAAAGGAAAGAAATCTTGGCCTGGTTGGACATTTTTTTTACCAACAACTGTCACCATGACTGACGTTTCGCCTAGGCTGGCAATCACTGCACCGCTTGCTTGACGTGCAACTTTTCCTGTTTCAAGACTTAGAATATGATCGCCATATTGAACTGTCTTTTTAATTGAATTCACTAGTTCTGTTCCTTTCTCTGGACTGACATTTGCCATGAACATATTTCACGGCTAAAAAATTAAAATTTAAAACAAATATGCCCCTGAAACTATAGAAGTTTCAGGGGCATATTTCATACTACATTCCAATAACGATGCTCTTGAGCATCATTGATTGAAAAAAGTGTCTAATCGACAACAATGTTAGCGACGTAAACCTAATTCAGCGATTAAAGCACGGTAACGAATAACATCTGATTTTTTTAAATAATCAAGCATTTTACGACGACCACTTACCATTTTTAACAAACCTTGGCGTGAGTGATGGTCATGAATGTTTGTTTTAAAGTGATCAGACAGGTTAGTGATGCGTGCTGTTAACAATGCAATTTGTACTTCTGCAGAACCTGTATCACCTTCAGTACGACCGTGTTTAGTGATGATTTCTTGCTTTTGTTCAAGTGTAATAGACATTTAAAACTCCAACTTTTTGCGTAGCTATTCTTATATATTAAGCTACTAGTTAAATTCTGGGTTATTTTCGCCAAATGACCAAAATACCCAACCCTTCAAAGATGCGGCATTTTACGCAAATTTTCTTATATAAACAAGTGCTTTACAGCTATTCTGCTAAGACAAATACTCGTTTGGGCGCTACAGTGCCAGTTTCTGACATTTCCCCCAATCCTAAGAATTGTTTGTCTAGATCAAACAAGCGTACATTTGCGCTTTCAAACTTATCGTCAACTTGCACTGCTTGGCCAAACCGTAATGCAGTGACCATATCATTAGACAAATCAATAGCTGGCCATTCAGGCAGTGCATCTTCAGTTGGTAATAAATAGTTATCTAAACCCATTAAGCCATCTTGTTCAACGATAGACTCTAATTGCTCAATAGAAACCGATTGCGATTGCTGATAGCCAGCAACTTCAACCCGTCTTAGCATAGTGACATGACCTCCACAGCCTAAGGCGTGGCTAATGTCTTCAACTAGAGTGCGAATATAGGTACCTTTACTGCATCTAACATCTAAGGTGAATGTATCAGCAGTAATAGCCAAAACATTAATCTCATATAGAGTTATCTTACGAGATTTACGTTCAACTTCAATACCTTGACGTGCTAATTTATACAGTGGTTGGCCGTTATACTTTAGCGCTGAGTACATCGGCGGAACTTGTTGCTGCTCACCAACAAACTTGGCAACTAAAGCCACTAATTGCTGTTCCGTAAACTCAGGAACAGGTGTGGTTTCAATGATTTTTCCGTCAGAATCACCACTATCAGTGAGTACACCTAATTGGCAGGTGACATGATAACGCTTGTCAGCATCTAATAAATAGGATGAGACTTTGGTTGCTTCGCCAAGACAGATTGGTAATAAACCTGTTGCAAGAGGATCTAAGCTACCAGTATGGCCTGCTTTTTTTGCATCAAATAGTCGTTTGACTTGTTGCAATACATGGTTAGAACTTCTGCCTGTAGGTTTATCTACAACGATAATGCCGGTAATGCTCCGGCCTTTTTTATTTCGACGACCCATCTAGCAGATTAGTCGTCAGAATTATTGGCATTTGCCTTAGCAATTAAGTCATCCATATGGAAACCATGTTCTAGCGATTTATCATATAAAAAACGTAATTCAGGTATAGCACGTAATTCAACTCGCTTAGCTAGACCTCGACGTAAGAAACCTGCTGCATGGCTTAATGCTTGTAGACACTCTTTAATATCTTGATCTGATTCAAAACCGTTTAACCGAGTGATATACACTTTGGCATATTTAAGATCAGACGTTACATCAACACTCGATACCGTTACCATGCCGACGCGTGGGTCAGATATCTCATGTTGAATCATCTGCGCAAGTTCGCGCATGACGACTTCACTTATTCTATTTATACGACTAAATTCTCTGGCCATTTTATTACAACGTTGGTTTCATTAATACGCGCTCATAAACTTCAATTTGATCACCAGCTTGTACATCAGTGTAATCTTTAACACCGATACCACACTCAACACCAGATTGAACGTCATTAACATCATCTTTAAAGCGGCGTAACGATTCTAGCTCACCTTCATATATAACGATGTTGTCACGTAATACACGAATTGGATTACTACGTTTAATCGTACCTTCAGTAACCAAACAACCCGCAATAGCACCAAATTTCGGTGAACGGAACACGTCATCAACACGAGCTAGACCGATAATTTCATCTTTGTATACAGGCTCAAGCATGCCAGTCATTGCGCTGGTAACAACATCTAATAAATCGTAGATAATGCTGAAGTATTGAACATCTAAGCCTTTTTCAGCAATAACTTTACGAGCAGCATTATCTGCACGTACGTTAAACCCGATCATAATAGCATTTGATGCTGCTGCAAGTTGAGCATCAGTTTCGTTAATACCACCCACACCTGAAGAGACAACTCTTACTTTTACTAAGTCTGTGGACAGTTTTACTAAACCTTGGCTAACAGCTTCAGATGAACCATGTACATCGGCTTTAACAATAACGTTAAGCGTTTTAACATCACCACTTTCCATTTTGCTAAACATTTCATCTAACTTGGCTGCTTGTTGTTTAGCCATAACTAATTCACGTGCTTTTGTTTTTCTTAAGTTAGCAACTTCACGAGCCTTACGCTCATCTGGTGCAACTTGTAACTCATCACCTGATGCTGGTGTGCCTGACAAACCTAACAATTCAACTGGTGTAGAAGGTCCGGCACTTGTTAATGACTCAGATTGTTCATTAAATAAGGCACGAACTCGACCGTATTCTTGGCCGACTACAACAATGTCACCTTTGTTCAATGTACCACTTTGCACAAGTATCGTAACGATCGTACCGCGGCCTTTATCTAGACGCGCTTCAATTACTGTACCTTTTGCTGTGCCTGTTGATGGTGCACTTAACTCTAACATTTCAGCTTGTAATGAAATAGTCTCTAATAAATCATCAATACCTTTACCAGTTAGAGCTGAAACAGGAATAAATGGTACATCACCACCCCAATCTTCAGGGATAACATCATGATTACCCAATTCAGTTTTCACTCGGTCTGGGTTAGCTTCTTCTTTATCCATTTTATTAACAGCAATAATTAATAAAGAACCCGCTTCTTTTGCGTGTTTAACAGCTTCAATCGTTTGTGGCATCACACCATCATCGGCTGCAACTACTAATACAACAATATCGGTGACCTTAGCACCACGTTGGCGCATTTCAGTAAAGGCCGCGTGTCCAGGAGTATCTAAGAAGGTTATTTCACCACGGCCTGTTGATACTTTATAAGCACCAATATGTTGGGTAATACCACCTGCTTCACCTGATGTTACTTTGGTATCTCGAATGTAATCTAGTAATGATGTCTTACCATGATCAACATGCCCCATTACCGTTACAACTGGTGCGCGAGTTTCTAGTTCACCGACCTCTGTTTCAACTGTAGTAAGTAATACTTCAAGTTCATTATCATGCACAGGCTGAGCAACATGGCCCATTTCTTCAACTAAAATAGTAGCCGTATCTTGATCAAGCACTTGGTTAATTGTCGCCATGGTGCCTAAGCCCATTAACGCCTTGATAACTTCTGCTGCTTTAACAGACATACGTAATGCTAGATCAGCAACACTAATAGTCTCAGGTATTTCAACATTATGAATGACTGGTGCAGTCGGTAATGTAAAGCCATGCTCTGTTGATGTTTCAATTTGTGGTGCGCGTTTTGCTCCGCCGCCTTTTTTCTTCTTACGACGACCTGACTTGCCTTCAGATACGTGCAGTTCTTTACGCGGAGACTTGTCATCTCGGCGACCAGCACCACGACGTGCTGGTTTATCAGTTGCTGCAGGTGCTGCTGGTGTTGCAGTCTTAACTTCTGCTTCTTTAGCTTTTTTGGCAGCTTTCTTTTGTTTCGCTAGCTCATCAGCTTCAGCTTTCGCTTTTGCACGTTCTTTTTCAAGAATGGCTTCTTCTGCACGGGCTTTTTTACGTTCTTTCAAAGCTCGCTCAGCTTCAACTCGAGCAAGGTTTGCTGCACGTCGTCTAGCATCAGCCTCTTCTAGTTTTTTATGTGCAATTTGTGAAGCAGTTAACGTTGGTTCAACAACTTTTGCTTCTTGCTTAGTCGATGCTTGTTTCTGGCCTGCTTGTTCTTTTTGTTTAGCTTGTTCTTTTTGCTTCGCTTCTTCAATCAAGGCTTTTTGCTCTTCTTCTGCAGCTAAGCGAGCTTCTTCAGCAGCTTGTTGTTCAGCTTCAAGGGCAGTAGCAACGGCTGCAGCTTCACGTTTAGCTTCTTCTGCCTCATTCTGTTTGCGTTGCTCTTCTTGCTGTTTGCGTTCAGCTTCTTCTTTTTCTACTCGTTCTTGCTCTTGCAACTCAATAGCAGCATTTTTTTCTAATTCTTCCTGCTGTTTGGCTTGTTCAGCAGCATCAGCGGCTTCATCCGTCGCATCGGGTTTGACATAAGTTCGCTTCTTGCGGACTTCAACACTGACACTTTTACCGCCACGTCGAGCACTACCAGATAACTGTATTTCACTAACTGACTTACGTTTTAAGGTGATTTTCTTAGGGGCCGCAATTGTGCTATCAGTGGACTTCCCATGACGATCCTGTAGGTAGCTAAGCAAGGTTTGCTTTTGCTCTTCAGTAATTTTATCGTCTGACTTAGCGACTTTAATACCCGCTTCATTTAATTGTTCTACCAACCGATCGGCAGTAATGCCAACTGTTTCGGCCAATTCTTTAACCATAATTTCGCTCATTGGCTATTACTCCCCCGCACCTGTTTCATCATCTGCAAACCATGACTCTCTTGCCTTCATGATCAAAGCAGCAGCTTGCTGTTCATCAATGCCCTCAATTTCAATAAGTTCATCAACAGCTTGTTCAGCTAAGTCATCTAAAGTCGTAATGCCTTTACTCGCTAAAGTTAACGCTAACTCTTTACTCATCTCGTCCATATCTAGGAGTTCTTGAGCTGGTTCAGCTGACTCTAACTGTTCCTCGCTAGCAATGGCTCGTGTTAGCAATACATCGCGAGAGCGAGAGCGTAATTCAGTTACAATATCAGCATCAAACTCTTCTATCGCCAGCATTTCATTCTCTGGCACGTATGCTATTTCTTCAAGACTAGAAAAGCCTTCCTGAGCAAGAATCAACGCGACATCTTCATCAACACCTAAATCATCCTTAAAGACTTTAATCAGGTTGCCCATTTCTGATTCGGCTTTCTTTTCAGCATCAGCAGACGACATTACATTTAATTCCCAACCAGTTAATTGGCTGGCTAGACGTACGTTTTGACCGCCACGACCAATAGCTTGAGATAGCTGTTCATCATCAACAGCAATGTCCATACTGTGTGTGTCTTCATCTACAACTATAGAGAGAACTTCTGCTGGAGCCATGGCATTGATTGCAAATCGTGCAGGTTCTTCATCCCACAAGATAATATCAACGCGCTCACCACCCAATTCATTGGTAACGGCTTGTACTCGAGAGCCACGCATACCAACACAGGCTCCGACTGGATCAATACGAGATTCAGTTGCTAGTACAGCAATTTTTGCTCGTAAACCTGGATCACGCGCAGCGCCTTTAATTTCAATCAAGTCATCATTTATTTCAGGAACTTCAAGGCGGAATAATTCAATAAGCAGTTCTGGTGCAACACGGCTAACCATAAGCTGTGGACCACGCCCTTCGGTACGGATTTCTTTAAGATAACCACGAACACGATCACCGGTACGGAAACTTTCACGGGCTATCATATCTTCTCGAGCAATCAATGCTTCAGCATTACCACCAAGATCAAGTAAGACATTGCCTCGCTCTATACGTTTCACGGTGCCATATATCATTTGGCCTAATTTTTCTTGGTATTGCTCAACAACTTGTGCACGTTCAGCTTCACGTACTTTTTGAACAATAACTTGTTTTGCAGTTTGTGCAGCAATTCGACCAAAAGCGACTGACTCCATCGGCTCACGTATATAAGCTGCAACTTCGGCATCACTTTGCTTTGTTAATGCATCAGCTAATCTTATTTGTGTTTCTTCTGACTCAAACTCTTCAGCAGCATCATCAACAATTAACCACTGACGAAATGTTTCGTACTCACCGGTTTCACGGTCAATCACAATCTGAGCATCAATTTCCATTTCATAGCGTTTGCGCGTCGCCATTTCAAGTGCGGCTTCTATCGCTTGGAAAATGACTTCTTTAGCCACCCCTTTTTCATTAGAGACTGCATCTACAACTAGTAAAATTTCTTTATTGTTCATCATGCCCTCAGTAGATCTTCAATCAATTAGATCGAACCGATCCAAATCATTACACAGTAACCGTTAATAATACGCTATTTAGGCGATAAGTCTTGCCTTCGCTAACTTTGAGATAGGTAAAGCATAGACTTCACCATCTACTTCAATTAATACTTCACCGTCATCACAGCCTTGTAAAACACCGGTAAAATTACGACGTCCATCAATAGGTAACTTCATTGATATTTTTGCTTTACTTCCAGAAAATCGTTTAAAGTCTCTTTCTTTAAACAATGGTCGATCAAAGCCCGGCGAGGATACTTCTAGAGAATAAGCCGCAGTGATCGGCTCTTCCACATCTAGAATACCACTCACTTGGTGACTAACACGTTCACAATCTTCTATGGAGATACCTTGTTCGCTATCTATATATATACGTAGAATTGTGTCGTGACCATTTTTATTATAATCAACACCCACAACTTCATAGCCTAATGATTCAATAGGTGCTTCAATGAGCAGTTCAATTTGATCGGATACAGCCATAATTAAATAAAAAAAAAGGGCCTACGGGCCCAGTTTTCAATCTCCAGATAAACAAAAACCCCATAGTTGGGGTTCTGCATTTTAACTTTGGTAGCGGGGGCTGGATTTGAACCAACGACCTTCGGGTTATGAGCCCGACGAGCTACCATACTGCTCCACCCCGCACCAGAAAAATAAGAATTATACATACAGCTTATGTAGTGTGCAAGCCAATTTTCAATTATTGTTCTTTTAATTTGCGCGTTAGCGTATTTCGTCCCCAACCCAACAGTTTTGCTGCCTCTTGGCGCTTACCTGCAGTCTTTTCTAGTGCCACTTCCATCAGTAATTGTTCCACTTGCGGAATAATATCTGCTAATGCGCCTTCTTGACCTGACAATACCTTTGTTGCAGCCCACTGTCTAAACAGCTGCTTCCAGTCATTTTGGTTCGAAGACTCGTCATTCCCATTGGCTAACTCGGCAGGTAAATCATCGATCTGTACAATTTGGCCTGGTGCCATCACCATTAACCATCGACATGTGTTTTCTAATTGCCTGACATTACCAGGCCACGGCAGCTGCATTAAATAATTCTCAACCTCAGTTGCCATCACTTTTGTTGCCATTTCCAATTCTCTTGCTGCAAGGTTCAAGAAATAGTTGGCAAGGGCTGGTACATCTTCTCGACGTTCGCGTAGAGCTGGTATCTGGATCCGTATAACATTTAACCGATGAAAGAGATCCTCCCTAAACTCACTTCTTTCTACTCTTTGTTCTAGGTTTTGATGCGTGGCAGCAATAATCCTTACATCTACTCTTACTGCATTATGGCCGCCAACTCTGAAAAATTCTCCATCAGATAACACTCGTAACAATCTAGTTTGCAGCTCTAAGGGCATATCGCCAATTTCATCTAGAAATAATGTACCGCCATCTGCTTGTTCAAAACGTCCCTTCCGTTGTGCATGAGCACCAGTAAAGGCACCTTTTTCATGGCCAAATAATTCTGACTCCATTAATTCTTTAGGAATCGCAGCCATATTAAGCGCTATAAAAGGCGCATTTTTCCTTGGACTATGTTTATGTAAAGCATGGGCAACTAACTCCTTACCGGTACCCGATTCACCATTGATCAAAACCGTTATATTGGACCGTGCTAGTCGGCCAATAGCTCTGAACACTTCCTGCATTGCAGGTGCTTCACCTATAATTTCAGAACCTAAGTTAATATCGTCATCAGCTATTTCCTGATGTTGTTCGCTACTATGAGTTATTGCACGCTGAACCAGTTCAACAGCTTCATCGACATCAAACGGTTTAGGTAAATATTCAAATGCACCGCCTTCATAGACTGATACTGCACTATCTAGATCCGAGTATGCAGTCATGATGATAACTGGCAATTGTGAGTAATGTTCTTTCACTTCTGCAAGCATTTGCAAACCATCAATGCCTGGCATTCTGATATCGCTAACTAATACATCAGGAATCGTTTGTTTTAATTCCTCTAATACTAAGTCAGCACTTTCAAATGCTCGCACTGTAATATCAACGGCCTCGATTGCTTTTTGCAATACCCATCTAATTGATCGGTCGTCATCGACTATCCACACTACAGGTTTAACTTGCACTATCTATCTCCAAGGGGAAAATGATTGAAAAAATTGTTTGTCCCGGCTGACTGCTGCATGAAACAGTACCGGCATTACGCTGTACTAAATTTTGAACCAGATATAAGCCTAAGCCAGTGCCTTCAGCACGACCAGTTACCATTGGGTAAAACAAACTTTCTTGTAATGATTCTGGTACACCCGCACCATTATCTTCGATTTCAATTAATACACCTAGACGATGATGTCCTTTATCAATGGTAATATTTCGTTGAATTCGAGTTCTGAGAATAATTTGACCAACACCATTGAGCGCCTGTACTGCATTACGAATAATATTTAATATAATTTGGATGAGTTGATCAAAATCAGCATAAATTTCAGGAATACTGGGATCGTAATCTGCTTTGATTTTAAGTCTATCATCCACTTCAATATCAACTAATTGCCGTACATGTTGCAGTACTTCATGAATATTTAGACTTTGTTTTTCTGGCTGTTGATAGGGCCCTAGCATTCTGGCCATTAAGTTTTGCAAGCGATCTGCTTCACTAATGATGATCTTGGTATATTCTTTTAGTTCATCTGAGTTTAATTGTCGCTCGAGAAGTTGAGCCGCACCTCTTAAGCCACCAAGGGGATTTTTAATCTCATGGGCTAGGCCCCGTAATACTTGTTGCTGAGTATGAAAGTTTTCACCTCGGCTTATATTCTGTTGAAAATCTAATTGTGTTAACTCTAATAGTAAATACACTTGTTCATTACTATCGATTAGATTAATTGCACAATCGACTACAATTTCCCCCACACTTGGAATATAGAGTTTCATTTCATGCTCGACCAAACCTTGAGCAGTTTGTTTAACTCTATTTAGACTGGTAATTAGTTCAATTTCACCAGGCAATAAGGTCTGAAATGGAATGTCTTTAGCCTGACGTTGACTCATGGCAAATAAGATTTCTGCAGAGGCATTGAGAGATACGACACGTAGCGCATTATCTACAACAACTAATGCTGTACTTAAGTTTTCTATGATGTCTTGGCACGACAGTGAGTTTGTCATTCTGTATATCTAGGCGTTAACGTTAAAGATTACTACAGAGCAAATACTGCTCCAGATATAACTTTATAACAAAAATAATTAATAAACCTCTGAAAATAAAGAAGTATTATCTTAATTTTAGAGATTAAACCATTTTTATTAATACTATAATTAGCATTACTATAGTTTAATTAACGTAGATACGCACCATTAAAGTGCAATGAAGAGGCTAAGTTAGTTTATGGTGCTACTGAATGGCGCTGAAGATGGAAGGAAACGGGAGTACTGGTTTTCAGTAAGTTTCCTGACTTATCGACAACAGCAACTTGAACCGTGTGGGTGCCGCGGTCAATATCTGTCAATGTGAAGTTTTGTGATGAACTCGCTTGACCTAAGATTTGACCATCTAACTTGAGTATTACTTGATCATTTCTGTCTGCACTTAGTGCGGGTTCGACTTTAGCATTGATATTGACGATTCCGGCATTGCTTCGTACCGCTTCATCATTTTGTGGGGACATAATTTCAATTTGGTAGTTCGGCACTTCAAGTACCTCGCTACTTTCTTCAGTATTATTACTCGCATCATTAAACGAGGTTGCTATTGGTGTATATGATGATAATGATTCAATGATGACTTGCTCAGCACCTAGTTGGTGACGATCAGAGAATACCACTCGATTATTTTCATCAACCCAACGATACACTTCAGCTTGTGCTGACATTACTGTAAAGAACAATAAGATATATCCGTATTTCATCAGTTAAGAATAGGTCAATAAAACATAATCTGCAACTAGTAGATACAAAAACGCCTCCGATAAGGAGGCGTTTTCATTTTACTTAATTCGAAAAACGAATTATACGCTGTAGTATAAATCAAACTCAGCTGGGTGAGTTTCCATACGTAAACGTGTTACTTCTTCCATTTTTAATTCAATGTAAGCATCAATCATGTCATCAGTAAATACACCACCATCAGTTAAGAAAGCGCGATCTTTATCTAATGCATCTAAAGCTTGATCAAATGAGTAACAAACTTGTGGGATTTTAGCTTCTTCTTCAGCTGGCAAGTCATACAAGTCTTTATCCATAGCGTCGCCAGGGTGAATCTTGTTTTTAATACCATCAAGACCTGCCATCAATAATGCTGCGAAAGCTAGGTATGGGTTAGCTGTTGAGTCACCGAAACGAACTTCAACACGACGGCCTTTTGGATTGTTAACAAAAGGAATACGAATTGATGCACTACGGTTACGTGCAGAGTAAGCCAACATGATCGGCGCTTCAAAACCAGGTACTAAACGTTTGTAGCTGTTTGTTGATGCGTTTGTGAAAGCATTTAATGCTTGAGCATGCTTAATCACACCACCGATATAATACAACGCAGTTTCAGATAAGCCACCGTACTTATTACCAGAGAATAAGTTTTCACCATCTTTAAATAAAGACATGTGAACATGCATACCGTTACCGTTATCACCTACTAAAGGTTTAGGCATAAATGTCGCTGTTTTACCGTAAGCGTGAGCAACATTATGAACAACGTATTTAAGACCTTGAACTTCGTCCGCTTTTTTCACTAAAGTATTAAACTTAGTACCAATTTCACATTGGCCTGCTGTTGCTACTTCGTGATGATGTACTTCAGTAACTTGACCAATTTCTTCTAAAGTTAAGCACATTGCACTACGGATATCTTGTAGTGAATCTACTGGAGGTACAGGAAAGTAACCACCTTTAACGCTTGGACGGTGACCTTTGTTACCATCTGCATATACTTTTTCAGTGTTCCAAGAAGACTCATCAGAATCTATTTTGAAGAATGAACCTGACATGTCACTTCCCCAACGAACATCGTCAAGGATAAAGAATTCATTTTCTGGACCAAAGTAAGCCGCATCAGCCATACCAGTAGCTTGCATATGAGCTTCTGCACGATGTGCAACACTACGAGGATCACGTTCGTAACCTTGCATAGTTGCAGGTTCGATAACATCACAAGAAATTATTAATGTAGTGTCATCCATGAAAGGGTCTAAGAAAACAGTATCTGGATCAGGCATTAAAATCATGTCTGATTCATTGATACCTTTCCAACCAGCTACTGATGAACCATCAAACATATTACCTTCTGTAAAGGTATCTTCATCGATAGTATGAGCTGGGAAAGAAACATGTTGCTCTTTACCGCGCGTATCAGTAAAACGGAAGTCAACAAATTGAACTTCCTCATCTTTGATCATTTGAAGTACATTTTCGACTGACATTGAATTCTCCAATTAAAAAATACTGCACTATAAGGTGCAAAAAAATATATATGCTGTACAGCACAAATCAAGCCAATTTTTAGTTCATTAAAAATCAACTATTTATCTATCAAGCGCAACAATAATACGCACCACCACAACGCAAAACAAGCTAATTTTGCACCAAAATGTATCAGCTATTTACCGACTTGAACCGTTATTATTATTTCTTCGTCATTCTCATGCTGAGAAACAATTAAATGACCATTTATACGTGCCCATGCAGGGATATCACTTAAAGCACCAGGATCAGTACAAGTGACATGTAAAATATCACCAACCACTAACTCGTTGATTTTATTTTGAGTTTTAATGACAGGCATCGGACATAACATTCGCTTTGCATCTAGATGATGTTCACTCATACATGCCACTCTTCGAGTACGTCTGTAGTCAATAGCGGTTTAATTTGGCGAACCTGTTTGTCCTGATTAGGTATCGAAACTTCAACATCGACTTGCTCAGCGTCACGTCCTTGGCCATAACGCGCTACCACACCTGCAGCCAAATCAAAATCTTCAACAGAAATATCACCATCAATTAGCGCCAAAGGACCATTATGACTCGTCACTTGCATCGTAATAAATTGTTTACGGTAGCCTTCTAAAAACTTACTTTCGCCGGCATCACGAGCAATAATTAACTTAAACTCAGGTTTCGGTCTTAAATGACGGCCAACCTTAAGTAACATAATGTCGTCCATTTCATATTCGCGACTACCACGACCTTTCCATAAATCTACTAATTTATCGGAATAGTTTTTATCAGTCAGGAAGCAACAACCACCTGCTGGCGAAGCATAATCAGTAAAACCAAATTGTTTAGCTAATGCCATTTGTGGTTTACGATTACGACCACTAAAGTCATATAGTTTTTCACGATCAACCCAACCTTCAAGCTCTGGCTTGGTTGCTGGTAAGTTTTTAGCACATAGAGGACGTAATAAAATGTCATCAGCACCAGACTCCCGTGCCACTATCGGCATCGTTTCTTTGCGTTGTGACATAGGGCGCTGACCAATTACTTCACCGGTTACAATAAAGTCAAAACCATTCTCATGATTTTCTTTAACCCACTCAACGGCTTTATTAACCATGAAGATCTTACAATCTAAGCATGGGTTCATATTGGCACCGTATCCATGTTTTGGATTCAGCAATACCTCTTTGTAATCTTGGATTACATCGACAATATGAAGTTTAATACCTAATTGCTCTGCCGCCCACAATGCATTATTTCTTTTTTGCTTATCTTTATCATGATTTCGAATTGCATGAGTATGTCCTTCGACACAAAAGCCTGTATAGAAGTTAATACCTTCAACTTCTATACCTTGCTCTTGTAATACTCGCACCGCTAATAAAGAATCTAAGCCGCCTGAAATTAGGGCTACGGCCTTATGTTTTTTTGCCATTTTTACGCTGTTCCACCTACTGTTAAACCATCTATTTTTAATGTTGGTTGGCCCACACCTACTGGCACGCTTTGTCCTTCCTTACCACAATTACCGACACCGGTATCCAATTCAAGATCATTGGCCACCATACTGATTCGTCCCATAGCTTCAGGTCCATTACCAATCAACGTGGCGCCTTTTACTGGGTACGAAATTTTACCTTTTTCTATCATATAAACTTCGCTAGTCGAAAATACGAACTTGCCCGAAGTTATATCTACCTGACCGCCACCAAAGTTAACGGCGTATAAGCCTTTATCAACAGAGGCAATGATTTCTTCTGCCTCACTCTCGCCGGGCAACATATATGTATTGGTCATTCTTGGCATTGGCAAGTGAGCGTAAGACTCTCTTCGTCCATTACCAGTACTACGGCTGCCCATCAATCGAGCATTATGCTTATCTTGCATATAAGAAGTTAACTTACCTTTTTCTATCAAGGTAGTACTTTCGCTGGCAACACCTTCATCATCAATAGAAAGTGAACCTCGGCGATGTTGTAAAGTGCCATCATCAACTACGGTACATAGCGGGGAAGCCACCATCTCTCCCATTCGTCCAGAAAAAGCTGAACTGCCGCGTCTATTAAAATCACCTTCTAAGCCATGACCGACTGCTTCATGTAATAAAACACCTGGCCAACCAGAAGCTAAAACAATAGGCATCGTGCCTGCAGGAGCATCACGCGCTTCTAAATTAACCAAGGCTTGCCTGACAGCTTCTTTAGCATAACCATTCGCTAAATCATTATCTTGAAAGTAACGATAATCTAAACGTCGGCCACCACCAGCACTACCTCGCTCACGCCGACCATTTGACTCAACAATCACGCTGACATTCATACGTACTAAAGGACGAATATCAGCAGCAAACGTACCATCACTTGCAGCTATTAAGACCGTATCTAAGCCACCCGCTAAACTAACATTAACTTGAGTTACTCTCGGATCTGCATCGCGAGCTGTTTTATCTGCTTGTTTTAGTAAGGCAAGTTTTTGCTCAACCGACAATACGGCTAACGGATCATCACTAGAATAAAAATTTGGGGCTTGAGTGCGGTGCCAAGCTTGAACACTTCTTTGTTCACCTTGACGGGAAATGGAACGAGCAGCTTTGGCAGCATCCAGCAATGCCGGTAAAATCAAATCATCTGAATAAGCAAAACCTGTTTTTTCACCACTACAAGCACGAACGCCAACGCCTTGTTCAATATGGTAGCCACCGTCTTTAATGATACCGTCTTCTAACAGCCAATTTTCATTGCGTGATTGTTGGAAATACAGATCTGCATAGTCAACGCCACCAGTTAAGGTGAGCGATAATGCTTGTTCCAAATCATGTTCTGTCAGGCCAGCAGGCACTAAGAGTTGTTGGTTTACTTGTTCGAATACTGAAGAGGTCATTACAAGACTAAATTATTTACTATAAAACAGAATGATACCAGATTCTAATTAGTTGACGCGTTAATGGTGTTAAGTTCAGGTTCGTCCCATGGACCGCTAAGCCTGTAGCTATAGCTGATTAAGTTCACAATTTGTTTATCAAATAATTCACCAGCTAGCTTATCAAAAATAAGAATTGCGGTCCCCACTCCTAAACCAATAGGCCCACCAGCCACCGCACCAGCAACGGGTAATGTAGAAGATACATTAGGTATAATTTTAATTTTTTGATCATAGGTTTTGTTGACTAAGTTGACATCACCAGTCACTTTAATCATTGCCGGTTGGCCTTTCATAATTAAATCATCAGTATATGCAATGCCATTCTGAAGGGAAAAATTACCGCTAATATCATCAAAGCTAAATCCCTTACCAAATAAATCAGTAAAATCTAAAGCTAACCGTCTAGGAATAGTAGCGACGCTGAGTAAACCAAAAATCCGTCCAGCAGCTCCAGGCTCAATATCTAATAAACGTCCTTGGCCCATATCAATATGAAATTGGCCGGTACTTTCAGCCAAACTAAATCCTAATGGACTGTCTTGCCAAGTTAATTCCATGTCAATATCAATATTGTCAGCATCTAAAACTTGCTGGTAGCCTAAATCAGCAAACAAACCTTGTACATCTACACTCGATGCATCCAGCTGAAAATTACTCACTGAACCTGTTGGCAATAATTGCCACTCCCCCTTAATACTGGCATTAATCGTTGTCGACTTTAATAGTGCTGCATTTATCACCCAACTAGTTTCATGTCGACTAGCTTGCATATTAATCTCACCAAATTTCATTTCGTCAATTTGCAAATGATTGGTATGGAAATTAATACTCGGCCACAATGAAGTAACGCTATCCCCCCCCTGTTCATCCTGATTAACAGCATCGCCTGTCTTTTGTTTTGGCAATGTTAGGTTTAAATAATCAAAGTCCATTGTCAATGGTGTTTCACTAGCAAAATTCAATGGAAAAATAATATTGCCTTTAATTTGATCTGAGTGCAGGCTAATACGCCAGTCCTGCGCTGCACGTTCGGCAGTAAATGCCAATTGTGTAATGTGCTGTTGGTAAGCATCAAGTTGGCCAATATTCATTGAAATAATATCAATATTATCAGTCAAAGATTGATTATTTGACTCTGGTTGTACACTTTGCCAGACTAACCAATCAGCTATAGACAGTTGGTCTAATTGACCTTTAATCGCCAAGCCAGACTTCGGTAATACAGCCTTTCCCTGACCAAATCGTAATTCACCACGCCATTGCCCATCAGTAATTGGCATCATGATAGCGTTTAACTTATCACCGTAAACAGCGGCATAGGCTAGCTCATTACCATAATGTTCGACAGATAAATTTAACGGTAGCGTTTGTTCAGTGTTTTTTCCTAGCGGCGCAGGTAAGTCAATGTTGATGCCCTTCAGATCAGACACTAGTGATGCATCTAGTTCAAATTCACCCAACTGTTTTTCATAGACTTTTAACAAGGCATTGTAACCTGTCGCCCCTGTTATAAACTCAGGAACAACTTGTCCTGACAGGTTCGCAATATTATCTGTAGTAACGTTACCTTTAACCGTAATCAATGTCTCGGTTGATAACGGCTCTACATCAACCCTTACTTGCTGGTCTAGCAACATCGCAGTTATTGCTTCGGCTGATACACCATCGTTATTAAACTCTATCTGACCTTCAACTTGAGTAAATGTCGCTTCGGTAAGGTCTGGATAGCTAAACTCGCTATTATTAAAACTTACTATGCCGCTTGCCTCAGTATTATCAACATCAACTAGCGGTACCATAAGTTGTAATTGAATATCACTTGTCCCTTGTGCTGACACACCTTCAACAGCACTACCAAAACGCTGCTGTAATGGGCTTTGTTGTAAAAAATCTAATGCTTGCTGAGTGGTACCCGCTAATGAACCATCAACTGTCAGTATTGGCTTTCCTTTAAGGTACTTATTAATGTTGGTCTGAACCTTAGCAAAATTAAATCCTGAAATCGTTCCTTGCTCACTATAAATTTTTAACACGTTATTGTGGCCGTGAACACGGCCTGTAACATCAATAATATCAGGCCAACCAGGACCGTAATGTAATTGCACCCCGGCAACATTTAGCGCCATATCAAACTGACCTTGATCAGGTTCAGCTTCAAAAGGAAAGGCAGCAAGATTGCCTGTCAGGCTAATATCACCGTCAACAATAGTGCCTGCAACAAAGGCACTATCAGACCACTCTTTAAAATCAACATCTAAAATACTTTGTGGGACGTAATGTTGCCAACGGCTGATGTCTAACTGTTCAACTTTAATATTTAAATCAGACTGTGTAATACCTTGATTGTGTTCAAACTGACCATCCAATTGAATAGTGAAATCATCATTCCAGAGCTGAAACTCAGTTATCAACAGCTGCCAATTTAGATCCTGCTGCCAGCGAAGCTGACCTGTAACAGAGTCAAAAAACACAGCATCGTCCAAAAGGTTTTCCGCATAGAGGCTTAATTGATGACTATCTAAATCTACTATAGCAGTCCCATTCTTCCAATCAACTATCGCTGTTAAACCGGTAATGCCAGGTATATCCTGCCACGGTAATACAGCAAAATCTTGTAGGCTCATAGCCAAACTATTAATGCCAGATTGTGGGGTGTATTCAAGATGTAATGCTGTCACATCACCTGCAGGCTTTTGATGTCGCAAGTCCTCAGGTAGAGCATCAGATAACACCGCTATCGCACTCAAATCACTTAACCGCAAATAATCCACATCAGCAATCACATCACCTGTCGAGTCCATTGCAACGGTAAAGCTTGTCTTCGGCCATTGTTGATTATTCATATCTATCAACACGTCTCGGCCTGAAACTTGCCAACCTTGGTCACTATTTTCCCATGAAAAGCTACCTTCTAAGTTAGAAAGTAATACCGGTGAAACATTGGGATCTGTCGCTGATCTTAATTTTGTATTTTGTAATGAAAGTTCAGTATCTAATTGATGAAAATTCCAACCTGAACCTGCTGCATTAACCAATAAAGATAAGCTAGCATCTTCCACTTTCAGCCCATATACAGTTTGGTATTTTGTTAATGTCGGCACTAACACTTCATTGGCTTTTAACTGCCAGAGCCATGATTTCAGCAATTGCTGTTCGAGATCAAACTCAAGCTCGCCACTAAAGACCAGAGCTTTACCTAACTTTTTAGGTGGCTGTAATTGTACGGTTGACGTCCATTTATTCTCTGAATGAGAAACAACGGCATTGTCTAATTGATAGCGACCCGATAAATTATTTTCAATAAAATCCTGATAGTGGATAGTAATCGCATTCAAATCAATATGATTTAATAATGACAGCCAGTTTGACACATCGACTGATGACTCTGTTTCTGTCAGCGCATCCATTAAACCTGTCATTTGAAAACTGCCAGTATCAGATCGGGTCAAGCCAAGTTCTAAGCCTGTAATATTGATATTTTCCAACACCGCCTGGCGCTGTTGAAAGCTAGCGAATAAATCAATACCAAGGTAAATATGCTCCAATACGAGTATCGATTCAGCACCATCATGCTGCATGATTTTCATATCATACACATGTAATTTAGGTACTAAATCTAACCAGTAAAGATCTGTAGCACCAATTAATACTGGGTAACCTAATTGCTGGCTTGCCCAATCAGCCACTTCATCTTTTCGTTGTTCAACAGCCGCTGATAACCAAACTGTAGTAGCTATTGCTGACAACAGTAAAACTGAAGCAATAATAACTAAATAATAAACTTGCTTACTGGCGATGTGAATACTTCGGCGAAGTAGTGACATAACTTACATCATCACCACATTAAACTGCTCACGTTTATATTGAGCTTCAAACTGAAATAAAATTTGCTTGCCAATAAACTGCTCAAGCTCTGCAACATTGGTTGAGTCTTCATCATTTAAACGGTCTATAACATCCTGTGATGCTAAGACTAAAAACTGAGTGCTCTCATACTGTCGTGCTTCACGAATAATCTCACGAAAAATATCATAACAAATGGTTTCAACACTTTTGGTGTAGCCTTTACCATCACAACTTGGGCAAGGCTCACACAAGATATGGCCTAGACTTTCACGAGTTCGTTTGCGGGTCATTTCGACCAAACCTAAATCTGATACACCACAAATATTATGACGAGCCCGATCCGAAGCCATCGACTTTTCTAAAGTGCGTAATACTTGTTCTCGATGATCAATTTCTTCCATATCAATAAAATCGATAATAATGATACCGCCAAGGTTTCTCACTTGTAATTGTCGAGCAATTGCTTGCGCAGCTTCTAGGTTTGTTTTGAAAATAGTTTCTTCTAGATTTTTATGGCCGACGAAACCACCAGTATTCACATCAACGGTAGTCATTGCTTCAGTTTGATCAAAAATCAAATAACCACCCGATTTAAGCGGCACTTTTCTCTCTAATGCTTTTTTGATTTCATCTTCAACACTGAATAAATCAAACAAAGGTCGAGCAGCCGTGTAGTGCTCTAAACGAGCAGCACATTCAGGCATAAAACCTTCAGCAAACTTCACGGCCTTATTGTAGGTTGTGGTGGAGTCAATGCGAATACGTTCAATGTCAGGCGAAAATAAATCTCTCAATGCACGAAGTGCCAATGGTAGGTCTTCATGCAACGGCTCACCACATTTCACTGCAGATTTTCTCTCGCCAATCTTTTGCCACAGGCGATGTAAAAACTTCAAGTCTGCTAATAACTCAGTTTCGGATACGCCCTCTGCGGCAGTACGCAAAATATAACCACCGTCACCAGCATCTAGCTGTGAAACTAAACAAGATTTGAGGCGTTCACGCTCTTGTTCACTTTCAATTTTCAGTGACACGCCGATACCTTGTGTATCTGGCATATAGACTAAATAGCGCGATGAAACTGAGAGTTGAGTAGTTAGTCTGGCTCCCTTACTTCCTAAAGGATCTTTTATAACTTGGACTAAGACTTCCTGTCCTTCACGCAATAATGTGGTGATAGGTGGCACTTTAGCTGGCGTTTCTTGCAAATCGCCCGTTTGACCTTTCGGAATAGAAATATCAGATGCATGTAAAAAAGCAGCGCGAGATAGGCCAATTTCAACAAAAGCAGCTTGCATACCCGGTAGAACACGACAGACTTTGCCTTTATAGATATTGCCTACAATACCTCTGCATTCATTTCGCTCAATAAATACTTCTTGTAATACACCATTATCAACGACAACTGCCCGCGACTCACTCGGTGTGATATTAATTAATATCTCACTGCTCATTGAAAAACCCTATCCTGAAATTTTCTTTAGCAACATTGCTGTTTCTCTAACTGGCAAACCCATAATGCCTGAATAACTGCCTATTATTTGTTCAATAAATATTGCAGCTTGTCCCTGAACAGCATAAGAACCTGCCTTATCTATTCCTTCTTGAGTAGCAATATACCAATTAATTTCATCGGCTGATAATTCAGCAAACTGCACTACATTATCACTAATCACACACTGTGTATCATTAACTGTTACTGCCGCAACAGCCGTTAAAACTTGATGACTTCGACCAGACAATAACTGCAACATTCTGCGACTGTCATCATCATCTTTAGGTTTACCTAATATCTCGGCATCAACGATAACTGAAGTATCAGCTCCAAGCACGACACCGTTTGTTGATGGTAATTCATGCTGTTGAAAGCCCGCTTGAGCTTTTGCTATTGCAACGCGCCGCACATAATCAACCGCGACTTCATCTTCTAACTGCGCTTCATCAACATCCACTTTAACAACGCTAAAATCAACGCCAATTTGGCTCAGAAGTTCACGTCGTCTAGGTGAACCAGAAGCAAGGTAAGTATGAGGAAAGTTCATGCGCGATGATAAGGATGGTTTTGTGTCACGGTCCAAGCTCGATATAACTGCTCAGCCATCACTATTCGCACTAGGGGGTGCGGCAAAGTAAGTGCCGATAAAGACCAACGCTGATCTGCTCGTTGCAAGCATTCAGCCATTAATCCATCTGGACCGCCGACAATCAAGGAAACATCTCGACCATCGGACTGCCAATTTTCTAACTGCTGGGATAACTGTTCCGTATTCCATGTTTTGCCTTTTACATCTAGTGCAACAACATGGTGGTTATCTGGAATAGCCGCTAAGATCCGTTCACCTTCCTCACGCATCCATTGCGCCGAACTGCCACTCTTGCCGCGTTTGGCTGGAGCTATTTCGTGCAAATGTAAACTGCACTCTCTTGGCAAACGCTTGGCATATTCTTGATAACCATCAGTTACCCAAGCTGGCATTTTTGTGCCAACCGCCAGCAGGTTTAGTTTCATTCAGTATCAGCCGCAACCTGGTCAGATACTTCTGGAACACTCCAAACTTTTTCAAGGTTATAGGTAGCTCGTGTTTGTGGTGTCATCACATGAGCAATCACATCACCAAGGTCAACTAAAGCCCACTCGCCAATATCTTCGCCTTCAACACCTAAAGGTTGATTGCCTGATTTTTTAGCTTGCATTACCACTTCGTTGGCTAATGCTTTAACCTGACGAGTAGATTTACCCGTAGCAATAATCATATAGTCCGTGACATCAGTCATCGTACGTACATCAAGAATTTGTATATCTTCAGCTTTGATGTCTTCTAAAGCATCAATAACTAATAATTTTAAATCTTCAGCCTGCATTGGCTTCTCCGTTAAACAATAATCGACACATTTTACAGCAAGCTGTCTTTTCTCGCTGATTCAATACCTTGCTCACTTGTCGGCAGCCATGTTGGTGTCTTATTTGTTAAGTAATAAACTGTTAACCCTATCCATTCGCGCCAAGCAGGTTCTAACACTTGCAGGTGGGAAAACATAGCAAAGTCCCATTGTCGAATGGACTGATGATTACTTCGGTAATCAACAGGGTATGGAATAACATTCAAATGTTGTTTTTGAGCTATACCTACTGCTCTAGGCATATGATAGGCCGATGTCACTAATAAATAATGTCCGTTCTTTTTAGGTAGCAACGGCTTTAATAATAAAAAGTTCTCATAAGTATTCCGAGACTGTGACTCTACCAATATACGCTGTTTATCAACGCCCATGTCAGTCAATAACTGCTGCGCTATCGTTGCCTCATTATTATTTTTTCTAAACCGAAGAAAACTATTTCCACCTGAAAAAATAATAGGCACATTAGGATATTGCTTTGCCAACACAGTCGCCCCGACATAACGATCACCACCATTGCCCATTTCAGCAATATTCCAACTATGGGAAATTTTTAACTCTTCACCACCGCCCAACACAATAATGCCATCAATATCGGTAGGCATTTCAATCGGTTTAGAAAAACGTTGTTCAAGTGGTTGAATTAACAAATCCCCTACCGGATAAAACAGTAACGGTAAATTAATTAATAAGCATAGCGTCAGTAGGAAGTTTGCAGCTCGTGTTTTTTTTAACCACAACAGTAAGGTGGCAATACTAACCAGTCCAATAATCAAGTTTGTTGGGCTTAAAATCCCCCAAGCTAATTTTGAAATAATAAAGAACAGGTTATCCATCGTTTATTTTTTCTGCTGATAGAGACCTAACATCTCTACCAAACTAATCACTGCATCAGGTAATAAATATTGCGGGCTGGCGCCACTAGCAATACACGTCCGTATTTGAGTCGCTGAAATAGACAATTGCGTAACTTTCACTGGCATAATTTTGCCATGTAAGCTCTGCCCTTCCGTTTCAACAAACAAATGCTGTTGATACCAACTGTTTAATTCTTCTGGCATCGACATCGTTTCTTCAGGGCGCTGCATCACCACAATATTGGCAAAATCAAGTAACTGCTGCCATTCATGCCAACTTTGAATACCCATAAAAGCATCAGTGCCAACTAATAAATACAATGGTTTTTGTGGAAAATCTTCACGCAAACTACGTAAAGTATCAATCGTATACGAAGGTCCTTCTCGCTGTAACTCTCGTTCATCAACAAAAAAACGTGGATTATTCTTTATAGCGAGCTGTAGCAACGCAACACGTTGTTGGGCGGTTGCTACCGGTGTTTCACGATGAGGCGGCACAGCGCATGGAACCAAATGGACTTGCTCTAAGCCTAATCGATCGGCGACATCCAACGCCGGACGCAAATGACCAAAATGCACGGGATCAAATGTGCCACCTAAAATACCTATTGCTGAATCAGTCATTATTTACGCACCTGGCCATTACCCATCACTATCCACTTTTGAGATGTCAGGCCGTTTAAACCTACCGGACCACGTGCATGAATTTTATCAGTAGAAATACCGATTTCAGCACCTAAACCATATTCAAAACCATCAGCAAACCGCGTTGAAGCATTAACCATCACTGAACTTGAATCGACTTCTGCTAAAAAACGTCTTGAACGAGCATAATCTTCAGTAACAATAGTTTCAGTATGACCTGAACTATGTGAATGGATGTGATCCATTGCCTCATCAATATTAGCAACCACACGAATAGATAAGATCGGAGCTAAATACTCCGTATCCCAATCTTCATCTGTTGCTGAGGTAATATTTGGCAAAATAGCGCGTGTTTTTTCACAGCCACGCAATTCAACTGATTCAGTCGCATAACGTTTTTGTAATCGTGGCAAAACTTCAGCAGCAACAGCTTGATCAACCAATAAAGTTTCCATCGCATTGCAAACACCATAGCGGTGACATTTAGCATTAAAAGCGATTTCCTCAGCCATATCCAAATCAGCTGCAGCGTCAATATAGACATGACAAATACCATCGAGGTGTTTAATCACCGGCACGCGCGCATCACGGCTAATGCGTTCAATTAAACCTTTACCGCCACGAGGCACAATCACATCTACATATTCAGGCATGGTAATCAGCTGACCTACCGCTTCACGATCGGTTGTTTCAACGACTTGGATCGCAGTTACAGGTAAGCCTGCTTTTTCTAAGCCTTTGTGAATACATTGAGCAATCGCTTGATTAGAATAAATAGCTTCACTACCACCACGAAGAATAGTGGCATTACCTGACTTCAAACATAAGGCAGCGGCGTCAGCAGTCACATTAGGTCGAGACTCATAAATAATGCCGATCACACCCAGAGGTACACGCATTTGTCCCAATTGAATGCCACTAGGACGGTAAGTCATATCGCTGATTTCACCGATTGGATCTGCTAACGCTGCGACTTGCTCTATGCCTTCAGCCATAGACTCAATACGTGCATCAGTTAACTCCAAACGGTCAAGTAAAGCGGCATCTAACCCTTTTTCTTTACCTGCTTGTAAGTCACGGCCATTTTCTTGCTGCAATAGCTCCCCATTCTTGCGAATTTGTTCTGCAATGACCAATAACGCTGTATTTTTCGTAGCAGTATCTGCACGTGCTAAGGCACGGCTAGCTTGTCTCGCTTGTTGACCTAAAGTCTGCATATATTGGTTAATATCCAATATTGTTCTCCTCATTCTAAACCGTGGTCAGGGTGTCTACACCTGCGACCTTCATACATAATTGTTCTAATAATGCCCATGGGCAGGTTTTTAAACTACCTTTAGCAGCTTGATCTATCCGGGACATTTGTGGCAAAAACTGCTGCCATTGCTGACGAGTATGGCGTGCTAATGCTTGGCGCATCATCGCTTGGCTTTTTTGCCATACAGGTGGTTTCTGGGCTGCAAAAACGTGTTCCATTCGTTGGCCTTGATCCAACTGTTCAGCCATATTGACAGCTCGATGTAATGCCCATGATACTGCAGAAAATATCGACATAATGTCTAAGCCTTCATCTCGCAGTCTAGCAATCATTCTCGGTATCTTATTGGCTTGGCCTAAAAACGCACAGTCCATCAAACCAAATGCTTCAAACCTAGCATTATCAGCCACCGACGATAGCACCAACTGCTCATCCACCACACCATTTGCACTTAATAACTGTAATTTATCAATTTCTTGAGCGGCAGCAAATAAGTTGCCTTCAACACGCTCAGCGATGAGTGCTGCGACTTGCTGATTAGCTTGCAAGCCTTGTTGCTGCATTCGCTGCATGATCCAGCGAGGAAGATTCGCAGCATCTACCGGCCAAACAGCAATGGTTGCCCCTGCTTTTTCTAGTTCAGTGAACCATTTACTTTTTTGAGATCGTGCATCAATTTTACCGCTGATAATAAGCAGACAAGTATCTGGTGGCGGTGAAGCAGTAAATTTACGTAATGCTTCCCCGCCCTCTTTACCGGGCGATCCTGAAGGCAACCGTAGTTCAAGTAACCGTTGGCTAGAGAACAGCGACATCGTCTGTTCTTGCCACTGCAGTTGCGACCAATCAAACCGGCCTTCAACGTGCCACACTTGCCGGTCGGTTACCCCTTTATTTCGAGCATGTTGCCGAACCAAATCACTGGCTTCTTCCACCAGCATTTGTTCATCGCCGTGGATCAGATAAACAGGTAAGTAATTTTGCTGTAAATGACTTGCTAGCTGCTCCGCTTTTAAGCGCATATCAAACTAATTCAAAACAGATAAACGACGTAATAAGCTTTGCACTAATTGTTGATTAATTTGTTCACGCAAGGCAGATTCTTCTTCATCTTTAGCTAGAACTTGATCTTGGTCGAATTGATAATCACGAATAGCTTGAACTTGTTCTGCTTCTGCTAAAGTCACGCCTTCGGCATCAACAAGTGAATAGCTCATTGTGCCAAACAGCTCATATTCACTTGCTTTAGCATCAGCGCCTACAGACAGAACGCGACGATCAATTTTCTGTTCTAAAATCGTCAGTACAGCTGCATCACTTTGATAATCAGGCACGACCAATACATTATTACGTGTTAAACCTAAGCGAAGCTCTCGACCTAGGCCTCGATTTAAATCTATCCCTTGCACATATATTGTCTTCAAACTGTCGGGCAAATTTGCTGAACCACGTAGCTGAAAGCCACAGCCAACAAGTGCAACCAACATTAAACTCAATACAAATTTTGACAAATAACGCGCCATGAGCAAGATCCTTAAAATTTAACCAGCAACAACGATATTAACTAACCGTCCTGGAACTACGATAACTTTACGAACTTCTTTGCCTTCCGTAAAGCGTAATACATTCTCTTCAGCTAAAGCTTCTGCTTCTATCGTTTTACTATCAGCATCTGCTGCAACCGCAATCTTAGAGCGTAGCTTACCATTGACTTGAACCATCAATTCAACTTTATCTTGCTTCATCGCTGCTTCATCAATTTCCGGCCATGCAGCAGTCACGACAGCTTCATCATGACCCAATAATGTCCATAGTTCATGACAGATATGTGGTGTTATTGGTGCAAGCATTAACACAACTAACTCTAGTACTTCTTGGACGACTGCACGCGCTTGCTCGCTGTCATCTTTTAATTTAGCCAATGCATTCATTAATTCCATTACCGTTGCAATGGCCGTATTAAAGGTGTGACGACGGCCAATATCATCCGATACTTTAGTTAATGCTTGATAAGCTTGGCGACGAAGTGTTTGTAATTCATCAGACAACTCAGCAACATTTAATGCTGCAACCTCGCCTTTATCAAGGTGGTCATGCGTTGCACGCCATAAACGTTTCAAGAAACGGTTAGAACCTTCAACCGCTTTATCAGACCACTCAAGTGATTGTTCTGGTGGTGCGGCAAACATCATAAACAAACGTGAGGTATCAGCGCCATATTGATCAATCAACGCTTGCGGGTCAACCGTATTGCCTTTCGACTTCGACATTTTAGTGCCGTCTTTCAGTACCATGCCCTGCGTTAATAAGTTTTTAAACGGTTCATCACCTGTTACCAAACCTTCATCACGCATTAATTTGTGGAAGAAGCGTGCATACAATAAATGTAATACCGCATGTTCTATACCACCAATATATTGATCGACTGATAGCCAGTGATTAGCGCGCTCATCCAACATCACTTCTTCATTATCAGGACAAGTGAAACGCGCGTAATACCATGACGACTCAAAGAAGGTATCAAACGTATCTGTCTCACGTTCTGCATCTGCACCACACTTAGGACAGGCACATTGATAAAACTCTGGCATTGACTTAATTGGTGAGCCAGAACCATCAACGATGACATCTTCAGGTAGCTTCACAGGTAAGTCTTGTTCAGGAACCGGCACAGCCCCACAATCAGGACAGTTAATGATCGGAATCGGTGTTCCCCAATAACGCTGACGAGATACCCCCCAGTCACGTAACCGGTATTTAACCTGACGCTCGCCTTTTTCTTGTTTCGCTAAAAACTCAGCAATCGCATCAAATGCTTCTGCTGAAGTTAAGCCATCAAACTGCTGCGAATTAATCAAACGACCTTTTGCAGTAAATGCAGCGTTTGATAGATCACATTCAGTTTTATCTGCTGGTTCAATAACTTGTTTAACATCTAAGCCGTATGCTTGAGCAAATTCATAATCACGTTGATCGTGAGCAGGTACTGACATTACCGCACCCGTTCCATAGCCCATTAGTACAAAGTTAGCCGCCCAAACGGGTACTTGCTTACCTGTAACGGGATGAATAGCGGTTAAACCAGTAGCCACACCTTTCTTCTCAGCTGTTTCTAATGCTTCTTCAGATGTTTCCATCATCCGGCATTCTTCAATGAACGCAGCTAGCTCTTCGTTATTTTTAGCAGCTTGCAGCGCTAATGGGTGCTCAGCAGCCACAGCAACGTAACTCACGCCCATTAAGGTATCAGGACGAGTTGTATAAACCGATAAAGTATCTTCCTTATCAGCAATACCAAATTCAATTTCTACACCTTCAGAACGACCAATCCAGTTCGCTTGCATCGTGCGAACTTGCTCTGGCCAACCTGTAAGCTGATCTAAATCATTTAATAACTCTTCTGCATAATCAGTGATTTTCATGAACCACTGTGGAATCTCACGGCGTTCAACTTTACTATCACAACGCCAGCAACAACCATCTATCACCTGCTCATTAGCCAGCACAGTATTATCAACCGGACACCAGTTCACTGCCGCTGTTTTTTTATACACTAAGCCTTTTTCAAATAAGCGAGTGAATAACCATTGTTCCCAACGATAGTATTGCGGTGTGCATGTCGCCAACTCACGCTGCCAATCATAGCCCAAGCCAAGACGTTGCAACTGAGCACGCATATAATCGATATTGTCATAAGTCCACGCAGCTGGTGCTACTTTGTTTTTAATCGCCGCATTTTCAGCAGGCAGACCAAATGCATCCCAGCCCATCGGTTGTAAGACATTTTTGCCCTGCATACGTTGGTAACGTGAAATCACATCGCCAATCGTATAGTTACGCACATGGCCCATATGCAACTGACCACTTGGGTATGGAAACATCGCTAAGCAATAGTATTTCTCTTTATCAGAGTCTTCCACTGCACGGAAGCTGTCATTGTCTTGCCACCATTTCTGGGCAGATGTTTCGATGTCTTTTGGGCTATATTCTGATTGCATGGAATCTTAATTTATTATCAATGAGAGAAAGCGAGTAAGGATACCGTACCAGCGCTATTGCTAAAAGCAATCTGTTGTAATGAAACACTTTCGCTATTCCACTACGCTGATATGATCGACTCATCTCGCTATACAGGTTTAAAGGATTAAAGGGGCAATGCGTTGACCCGTTGTTTTATTGTTTTAACCGCCAGCAGCCATTAAAACTTCATATTTAGCCATTAATTGTTCTTCGGTTTCTTCTTTATCTGGATCTTTAGGAATACAATCAACAGGGCAGACTTCTACACATTGTGGCTCATCAAAATGACCTACACATTCTGTACAAAGATCTGGATCGATTTCATAAATTTCTTCACCTTGCGTAATCGCGCCATTCGGACACTCGGGTTCACATACATCACAGTTAATACATTCGTCGGTTATAAATAACGACATTTTCTTCTCCAACTCAAACTTTATAAGTGAGATCTTAGCGGTTATTAGCTCACTTGAGCAATTTGATTGTTAACGCTTGACTGACACAGGGCGCGACAAAATCGGAGACATCGCCACCTAGCGCAGCGATTTCACGTACTAAACTTGAAGAGATATAACTAAATTGTTCTGCGGGTGTTAAAAACAAAGTTTCAACATCAGGCTGCATTTTGCGGTTCATGCTTGCTAGTTGAAACTCATGCTCAAAATCAGAGACAGCACGTAAACCACGCAAGATAACATCGGCTTTTTTTTGTTTTGCTACATCCACCAGCAAACCTTCAAAACCACATACTTCAACATTTTCCAACTCGGTTAATGTTTGTTCTGCTAAATCAACTCTCTCTGCTAATGAAAAAGTGGGTGCTTTACCTGGGTTAATTGCAATCGCAACAATGACTTTATCAAATAACTTACTCGCACGATGAATCAAATCAACATGACCGTTGGTAATAGGATCAAAAGTACCTGGGTATACTGCCGTGGTTGTCACTCATCATCTCCTTATTCATTTCGAAATAAACAATATCTTACATCGCCAGCTGTTTTATCTTTAATTAATAGCCAGTTTTCCGGCAAATCAGGTAGTTGTTGCTGTTTCGGGCACTCTAAATAAATTAACGCATTATCAGCTAAACACTGCTTGTTAATTAATAACTCAGCAATTTCAGACCATAAGTCAGCTTGATATGGCGGGTCTATAAACACAATATCGTACTGCTCGGTACTGTTGCTCAAAAAATCCTGCGCAGTTGCCTGATGAAGATGACACTCCTGTGCTGACAATTGCTCACGACTTTGCCGTAAATGGTTCACTGCTTGATTCGATTGCTCAACTAAATCAACATGAGTCGCACCGCGTGAAGCGGCTTCAAATCCCAATGCACCACTGCCGGCAAATAAATCCAAGCAACGCGCACTACCCAGTTTCATTTGCAACCAGTTAAAGATCGTTTCACGTACTCGGTCAGCTGTCGGCCGTAACCCCTCAATATCAGGAAAACTAAGCTTGCGGCCGCGCCATTTACCGCCAATAATTCGCAAGGATCCTGCTTGATTTTTTAATTTATTTTGCTTTGCCACCAACCATCACCGTTAACATATTATTTGGGTTTACACGGCGTTCAAATGCCTGCTTTATTTGTGCTGTTGAAATAGCATTGACCTTAACTTTAAATGTTTCTAGATAATCTAAAGGCAAACCATAAAAACCGATCATCGCTAGATAGCCTGCTATTTTACTATTACTATCCACTCTCAACGCAAAACCACCAGTAATATTTTGCTTAGCAGCGATTAACTCTGCTTCGCTAGGACCTTGTTTAATAAAGTCGACTAACGTGTCTTGCATTACTTTTAATGCTTCATCAGCTTGTTCATTACGTGTTTGTAAACCAAATTGGTAAGGGCCTAAATCACGCATCGGTCTAAAGTAACTATAAGTACTATAAGATAAGCCTCGTTTCTCGCGGATTTCATTACTCAATTTAGATACTAAACCGCTGCCACCTAAAATATGGTTGCCGACATACAAGGCAAAATAATCAGCATCGCTGCGACTCATTCCAGGTTGGCCCATCAAAATGTGAGTTTGGCTAGACGGATGGTCAATCTGTATTGTTTGCGCTTGTGTTAAATCTACTACAGGTTTAATTTTAACTGCAGCCTCACCCGCAGCTAAACCAGAGGTGACTTTCTCAGCGACGTCTTGTGCCTGAGACTTATTCAAATCTCCGACCAACACCACGACAGCATTACGGGCAACATAGTATTGCTGATAAAACTGTTTCACATCCGTTAGTGTTAATTTAGAAACAGCCTGCTCAGTACCTGCAGGCATCGTTGCATAAGCATGGTTGCCATACAATCCCTTATAAAAAGCACGACTAGCAAGTGCTGACGGCGACTGTTTTTCAGCTTGAAACCCTAGCAATATTTGCTTTTGAATACGCTTAAATGACGACTCTGGAAAGCTAGGCTGAGTAAGTACCTTGGTATACAAGGCTAAAGCAGTTTGTAACGCAGACTCTTCAGTCAAACTACGGAGACCAACACTTGCCATGTCACGCTCAGCACTACTGCTAAATCGTGCACCAACATCTGCAAAGGCAGCTGCAATTTGATCAGTATTAAGGTCAACAGCCCCTTCATCTAACATCGCGTTAGTTAATACTGCAGTACCAGATAACTGCTGGTCACGTGCTGCACCCGCATCAAATACAACACTGATATCGACCATCGGTAACTCGGGTGCATGAACATAATAAACGCGTGCCCCCTTTTCTGTTGTCCAATGTTGAATTTGTGGCGATGCAATTGAAACTTGGCTGACCAATAATGCTAATAACAGCAAGAAAAATTTAGTATTCATTTGCTACTCCTGTCATTTCTGCTTCCTTATTTACTGAAACAGGCACTAACTCAGCTTCAGTCAAACTATCATCAATAAAGTATTTTTTTGCGACCGCCATCACCTGCTCAGCAGTAACCAGTTTCACGTTGTCGACATACTCATCACCTAAGTGCCAGTCGATACCAATGGTATCTAACATGCCAATTTGCATCGCTTGGTAAAACACACTGTCACGTTCATAAACCGCGTTTGCCACGACTTGAGTCTTAACTCTAGCTAATTCTTGTGGGGTTATTACTTGCTGTTTCAGCTCGTTTAATTGTTCTCTGACAGCTAATTTCAATTCATCTACTGTATTGCCTTTGGCTGGTGTACCAGCAATGACAAATAGATCTTGTAGTCGTGAAAATAATCCATAGCCAGCACCAACACTGGCAGCGATTTCATCACCGCGAACCAACTGTCTGGCGAAGCGAGCACTAGAACCGCCATCAAGTACACCAGCTAACACTTCAAGTGCATAGGGTTCCCATGATATTTCAGCCGTTTTCACAACAGGTACTTTCCAACCCATCATGAAATAAGGTAGCTCCGCAGGGGCTTTGACCTTGATAGATCGCAATCCACGTTGTTCGACTTCAATTTGAGGTTTTAAAGTAGCAATTACCTCAGGTTTTAACGGACCAAAATATTGTTGTGCCAGCTGGTAAACAGCCTCAGGCTCAACATCGCCCACCACGACAACAGTCGCATTATTAGGTGCATACCATTTTTGATACCAGTCGTTTAAATCATCAACTTCATAATTATTAATATCACTCATCCAACCGATAACCGGGTGATGATAAGGACTATTTACAAAAGCAGTAGCATTGAATGCTTCTCGTAATAACGACTTTGGATTATCGTCAGTACGCATCCGACGTTCTTCAGACACAACGTCACGTTCTTTTAATAATTCTGCTGCATCGATTTTTAGTTTGCGCATCCGCTCCGCTTCAAGCCGAAAACTAACCTCGATGCGATCTTTTTCTAATGTTTGAAAATAGGCGGTGTAGTCGCGACCGGTAAATGCATTTTCACGACCACCGTTCGCAGCAATAATCTGTGAAAATTCATTAGGGCCTAGATTTTCAGTACCCTTGAACATCATATGTTCTAACTGGTGTGAGATACCAGTAATACCGTTATGTTCATAACTCGATCCCACTTTGTACCACACTTGTGACACAGCCACTGGCGCGCGGTGATCTTCTTTAACAATCAACTTCAAACCATTCTCAAGCTGAAACTCACTTACATCTGCAACCACGATCGTTGGCAAAGCCAAAATCAGCCACATTCCCTGTTTAAATTTGTTAAGCATATGCATCATCTACACCCATGTCATGATAAGATTTCACGTTGAAGTTTAACGACAAGCGACGACTATGTTTAGTTTCCTGAGAAAAAAATCAAAATCCAAGACCGAAAGCCCCGCGCAAGACGAGCAACATACAGAACAGCTGCCTGAAAGTCACCCTGAACCAGTAGCTGCTGAACCAATTCCAGCCCCTGTCGCAGAACCAGCAGTTGAACCGGAAAAAGAAAAAGTTAGCCTATTTGGTCGATTAAAAAAAGGTTTAAGTAAAACCAGCTCTAAACTAACAGAAGGTTTGGCATCTCTAGTACTGGGCAAAAAGACCATTGATGATGACTTACTCGAAGAGCTAGAAATGCAATTGCTGACCGCCGATCTCGGTGTAGAAGCAACACAAACAATCATCAGTGATCTCACTCAACGTGTTGCACGTAAACAACTCGATGATGCTGATGCACTTTTTGAAGCCATGCACGATGATATGGTCAAGCTATTACAACCAAGTTGTCAGCCACTTGTTATTCCTGAACAACAAGGACCTTTTGTCATTTTAATGGTCGGCATTAATGGTGTGGGTAAGACCACCACTATTGGCAAGTTAGCAAAGCAATTTCAAAACCAAGGTAAAAGCGTCATGTTAGCTGCCGGTGACACGTTCCGAGCTGCAGCTGTTGAACAATTACAAGTTTGGGGCGAGCGAAATAATATTGATGTTGTCTCCCAACATAGTGGTGCCGACTCAGCCTCAGTTATCTACGATGCATTGCAATCAGCTAAAGCAAAAAATATTGATATTTTAATTGCTGATACCGCAGGTCGTTTACATACTCAATCCAACTTGATGGAAGAATTAAAGAAAGTGACACGCGTCATGAGCAAGTTAGACCAGCATGCTCCTCATGAAATCATGTTGGTTTTAGATGCTGGCACAGGACAAAATGCTTTATCTCAAGCCATGCAGTTTAATGCTGCCGTGGGTATCACAGGTCTAACCATCACTAAATTAGATGGCACAGCAAAAGGTGGAATTATCTTCGCCATTGCTAAAAAAATGGGCTTACCTATCCGCTATATTGGCGTCGGCGAAACAATTGATGATTTACGTCAGTTTGAAGCTAAAGACTTTGTTGATGCGTTATTGGGCCGAGAAGATTAATTAATGATTCGTTTTACTGAAGTCTATAAACGCTATGCTGATAGCCATGAAGCATTGTCTGGCTTGAGCTTCCATATAGATAAAGGTGAAATGGCCTTTTTGACCGGTCATTCCGGTGCAGGTAAGAGTACGCTATTAAAACTAATTGCATTAATAGAACGCAGTACTCACGGTGAAGTATTGGTTAATAACCAAAACCTAACCCGATTACCACAACGAAAAATACCTTATTATCGCCGTCAGATTGGACTGGTCTTCCAGGACCATTATCTACTACATGATCGAACTGTATTTGATAATGTCGCTTTGCCATTGGTAATTGCAGGTGAAAGTCACCGTGAAATTGGTCGTAGAGTACGAGCATCATTAGACAAAGTTGGCTTGCTAAACAAAGAACGTAAATTACCTATTGCCTTATCGGGCGGCGAACAGCAGCGTGTTGGTATAGCACGAGCGGTGGTCAATCGACCGCCTATTTTATTAGCTGATGAACCGACTGGTAATCTAGATCCAGAATTATCACGCGACATCATGCATTTGTTTGAACAGTTTAACCAAGTGGGTGTCACCGTATTTATTGCCACTCATGATCATGAGCTCATTAAAACCCTGCCTTATCGACAAATAGTTTTGCAACAAGGTCGTCTTGCACAAACGGAAATGGCATGAAGTTTATAAATTTCAACGCTAAAACTTACCTGTTGCGTCACGCTCAAGTCATGCTATTTAGTTTGGGCCAATTATGGCGCCAACCTATTGCCAGTATTATGACCGTGTTAGTTATCGGCATTGCCCTAGCGTTGCCTGCTGGTTTGTACGTATTACTACAAAACCTCAATCAAGTCAGTGAGCAATGGGATGATGCCAGTAAAATTTCATTATTTTTACAGCAAGATCTTAGTGATGAGCAGGCAAGAAAATTTAGTCAAAATATAAAACAGTGGCCAGAAATTAATAGCGCCCACTATCAATCTGCTCACACGTCCTTGGAAGAATTTCGCCAGTTATCAGGTTTAGGAGATTTACTAGATAGCCTACCAAGTAACCCGCTACCTGCCGTTATTATCGTCACGCCAACCAGCAATAACTTGCGGCCCGATGCCGTCGGTAGCTTATTAGCACGACTAGATAACTTAGCTGAAGTTGAGCTAGCCCAACTTGATATGGAATGGCTGCAACGTCTACGTAGCATGAGTCAAACCAGTCAGCGTGGCATCACTATCCTTGCCATTTTATTATCATTAAGTGTACTGCTCGTCATTGGTAATACCATTCGCTTGGCAATATTAAACCGCCAAGCAGAAATTAAAGTGATCAAGCTTGTCGGTGGAACCAACACCTTTATTCGCCGGCCTTTCCTTTATACCGGTTTTTGGTATGGCATATTGGGCGGTTTCATTGCTTGGTCAACCCTCTTACTTGCATTAGGGCTATTAACAGGGCCAATCAATCATCTAGCCTTGTTATATAACAGTCAATTTAGCTTGCATTGGTTTGCCGGACAGACATTTATCTCCTTAATACTCATCGGCATGAGCTTAGGCGTATTTGGAGCTTGGTTAGCTGTCGGCCGTCACTTAAACGCGATTGAGCCCCGTTAACAATTAAAATTAAAGGAACTTTTTCCTAAATTTGAAATCAGAGTGGTTGACTTATTTAACTTAATGTTATTATCACAGAAATATTTTTAGGGAGGCCACACTCAATGAGTTCACCTGTAGCCCAATATGAATTAGCATTAGCGCCAATCAGTAACCTAGACTCTTATACGAGTTTAGTGCACAACACGCCTATTCTTACTGCAGAAGAAGAGTACGAATTAGCAACTCGCCTGCAACAAGATGGCGACCTAAAAGCTGCGCAACGCTTAGTTCTATCCCATCTTCGCTTTGTCTCTCGTATAGCTAAAGGTTATAGCGGTTATGGTTTACCTGTTGCTGACTTAATCCAAGAAGGTAATATCGGTTTAATGAAAGCCGTTAAACGCTTCGATCCTGAAAAAGGCGTGCGTTTAGTTTCATTTGCTGTTCATTGGATCCGTGCAGAAATTCATGAGTACGTCATCCGTAACTGGCGCATTGTCAAAATTGCCACCACTAAAGCGCAACGTAAATTATTCTTTAATTTGCGTAGCGCCAAAAAACGCCTCGGTTGGTTAAACCAAGAAGAAGTTGAAGCGGTAGCAGAAGATTTAGGTGTTACTCCAAACAATGTCCTAGATATGGAACGTCGTTTAGCTCAACCTGATACTTCTTTTGATTTGCCTAGTGATGCTGATGATGAAGACAATAACTTCTCGCCAGCAGCGTACATCACAGGTCCAGATAATTCAGATCCATCATTAAAACTAGAACATGATGATTATGAAAACTATCAGCATCAAAAATTATCTAATGCCTTAGCAACCTTAGATGACCGTAGTCGCGACATTGTAAGCCAGCGCTGGTTAAATGATGAAAACAAAGCCACATTGCATACTCTTGCTGACCAATACCAAGTCTCTGCCGAACGTATTCGACAAATTGAAAGTAATGCGATGAAAAAATTGAAAAACTTAATGGCTTAACATTATTTACTGCAGATACAAAAAAGCCCGCATTATGCGGGCTTTTTTATAACTGTCGTTATTTATTAACGCTCTAATAATGGGGTTTTTCCAGTTTTACCATCCCATTCTTCAGCATCAGGCAAAGCATCTACTTTTTCTGCTAATACTGGCCATACTCGAGAAAGCTCTTCATTGATTTGAACGAACTCCATTTGCTCATCTGGCAAATCATCTTCAGAAAAGATCGCTTCTGCTGGGCACTCTGGTTCACATAAAGTGCAATCAATACACTCATCTGGATCAATAACTAGGAAATTAGGGCCTTCATGAAAACAATCCACAGGACAGACATCAACACAATCCGTATATTTGCATTTAATACAATTTTCTGTGACTACAAAGGTCATAACATTTTCTCCAAAAACATAATTCCACACCTGGCTGGCTGGCTAAGTAACCGGTAATTTTACATCATTTATAATGAATCTGGGAAAGGATCATTTTTAAGGTATCATTATTTCTGCTGTGACATAATTCATCATTACCAGAAAAACTAAGGAATGAGCTCCATGGGTCGTATCATCACCATTATAACTTTTATCACTGTATTTATTTTCGGTGCAGGCTTCTCAGCCATAAATACCGACCCAGTCGCGGTTAATTATTACTTAGGCAGCATTTCTTTACCGCTTTCAATCATCATTGTTTTAGCAATTGTTTTAGGGGCTGTCCTTGCCGCATTTGCATTATTCATGGGCACATTAAAACTGCGCTATGAAAACCGCCGTCTATCTAAAAAATTAGCGCTTTCTGAGCAAGAAATTAATAGTCTACGAATTTTGCCTGTCAAAGACTCCCACTAGGTTTTATTTCCATGCAAACATGGTTGTTTTTTCTTCTGCCTATCGCTGCCTTATCCGGTTGGTTAATGGCTCGTAAGCACTACAAAAATAAATATCAACCACAGGACAATAAACTTAGCCCTGAATATTTTAGCGGCTTAAATTATTTACTGAACGAACAACCTGATAAAGCCATTGATGTCTTTATTCATTTATTAGAAGTTAATAGTGAAACTGTTGAAACTCATCTCGCCTTAGCTAATTTATTCCGCCGACGAGGTGAAACTGATCGTGCTATCCGCATCCACCAAAACCTCATCGCCAGACCAACTTTAAATAGCCAACAACGTAGCCAAGCACTCCTCGAATTAGGCTTAGACTATATGAAAGCCGGTGTACTGGATCGCGCCGAACAACTCTTTCTCGAGCTATTGCAACAAGCCTCACCGCCCGAACAGGCTATTAAACAATTATTGCGTATCTACCAACAGGAAAAACATTGGGAAAAAGCCATTGATATGGCTAAACGCTTACAACCGGATCAGCGTAAAGACATAGGTGTATTAATTGCTCAATTTTATTGTGAGCTTGCTCAACAACAAATTACTACCAGTGCCAGTTCAATTCGAGGCTATCTCAAACAAGCCCAACATTATGACCACAGCTGCGTACGAGCCAGTTTACTTGAAGCAAATATGCAAATTACTGCCGGTAAATATGGCAAGGCATTAAAAACATTGCAGCGTATTGAGCGACAGAATCACCGCTATCTGCCTGAGGCCCTGCCTAAATTACTGAACTGTTATCAGAAAATGGGTAATATCGATGGTTTTAATAGCTGGTTACAGCAGGTAGTCGAGCGTCATCCTCATATGACCTCTGCCCGATTAATGCTGACTCAAGTCATTCAACAACAGCAAGGTAGTCAAGCTGCACAAGAATTTTTGTACCAACAACTGCATACTTTTCCTTCCATTGAGGGCTTACATAAATTGCTGTTATTGGGGCAAGACTCTCATCAAACACTTATCCCTTTAATTAAAAACATTACTAATGCCTTGGTTGATAAAGGTGATCGTTACAGTTGCCAAAACTGTGGTTTTGCAGGAAAAACGATGCATTGGCACTGTCCTAGTTGTAATAATTGGGGATGTATTCATCCTACTGAAATTCATTTATCCGCCTTAGAAAAACTTTTGGAACCGTCATCATGAGCAATATTGTTATTTATCATAATCCTCGCTGCAGTAAGTCTCGGCAAACATTAACCTTGCTCGAGCAGCAAGGTATTACCCCAGAAATTGTCGAATATTTAAAAACACCACCAACAACAGCAATATTGAAAGATATCTTGCAACAACTAAACATCGAGCCGCGCGCTTTATTACGTAAAACTGAAGCCATCTATAAAGAACTCGAGCTAGCAGATACTTCACTGAGTGATGAACAGTTAATTCAAGCAATGAGTGAACACCCTAAATTGATAGAACGACCAATAGTGTTCAATAACGGAAAAGCTAAAATTGGCCGACCACCTGAATCTATTTTAACCATTCTGTAAGAGAGAGTTATGACTGAAATATTAGTCCTATATTACAGCCAATCTGGCCATGTTAGCTCTATGGCTGAACAGATTGCTCGTGGCATAGAAAATGTTGACGACTGCACTGCCAAGATCAGAACAGTGCCTGCAATATCTACAGTCTGTGAAGCAACTGAAGACAGTATTCCAAACCAAGGTCACCTTTATGCTAGCCACGATGATCTAAAAAATTGCGCCGGTTTAGTGTTAGGCAGCCCAACACGGTTTGGCAATATGGCAGCACCATTAAAATACTTTATCGATCAAAGCAGTGACCTTTGGCTGTCTGGGAGCCTTATCGGCAAACCAGCAGCGTTATTTACTTCTACAGGTAGTTTACATGGAGGTCAGGAAAGTACTCTGTTATCAATGATGTTGCCGTTAATGCATCACGGCATGATGATAATGGGCTTACCCTATAGCGAGGCAGAACTGATGACTACACAAGATGGCGGGACACCTTATGGCGCCAGCCACCTCGCAGGCAGTGATAATAAGCGTCGTTTAAGTGAAACTGAAGCAAAGCTTTGTCGTGCATTAGGCCAGCGTGTCGCAACCGCAGCCAAGGCATTAAAATGACCATAGACAACATATTTAAACACAGTGCCTTATTCAGTTACTTTGCATTAATGGCTTCATTATTAAGCTGGATACTATTAGCACCACATAGTGATAGTTTCCCGATAGGCACCATGCTGCTGCTTGCAATGCTGCCGTTGTTATTTCCGCTACGTGGTCTATTGTATGGCAGACCTTATACTCATGCCTGGACCAGCTTTCTAATGCTGTTTTATTTCAGCCATGGTGTTGGCGAAGCCTATAGTGCAACAGAGTTTAACCTCTATCCTTGGTTGGAAATTATATTTAGTAGTTGCTGCTTTAGCTGTTCGATTGTTTTTATAAGATTAAATGCAAAAATGCGAGTAAAATCACATAATTAATACTAATATATTGTTATATCTGTTGTAGATATTCGCTACAGGAGCATATTATGAGCACCATTCCAGCTTTCCAATCAGGATTAAATGGAATCCAGACCGGCTTGCAAAGCCTTAATAAAAATGCTGCAACGATTGCCAGTGCAGATGTCATCGAGTCCGGAGGTGACATTACCACACCCTTGGTAAACATGATTAGTGACAAACAACAAGTACTCGCCTCGGCAAAAGTACTAGAAGCTAACAGTGCAATCATAGGCAGTATTTTAGATCTTAAAGTTTAAACCATGGATGTCACAAGCTCAGTACCGTTAAATACAACTCCAGGTACTCGAGTTACTGCGGTTACGACTGAAGATAACGATCAAGATCAACTATCCCAAAAAGAACAACAACAACTCCAACAATTAAAAGCGCGTGACCGTGTCGTACGAGCACATGAAGCTGCCCATGTCGCTGCTGGTGCAGGAGTAATTCAAGGGGGGGCTAGCTTTAGCTTCCAACGCGGCCCAGATGGTATTCAATACGCCATTGGCGGTGAAGTTAAAATAAATACCTCAAAAGTTGTTGATGACCCAGAGGCAACATTACGAAAAGCAGAGCAAATTCGGGCAGCGGCATTGGCTCCCGCACACCCATCTGCTGCTGACCAATCTATTGCTGCGAAAGCGGCTAAAATGGCCATTGAAGCGCGCTCTGAAATAAATCAACAACAGTCGCAAGAAACGTCAGCTGATACTAAACCGGCTTCCACAGCACCTGAGCTCACTGGTAACTTTCTCGATTTCACAGTATGAGATTAGCCTGATAGACTAAATGTTCCACTGCATAATCAACAAACTTCAGAAATTTTGACTATACCTACCTTCACACCACTATCATTAACCGATATTCGTTCAGCTATTGATCAAGATACACTTAATAAGCTGGATGAAATTCAAATCCATTCATCCGTAGCATCAACCAATGATGAATTATGGCAACGCCTTAATGATGGTAAATCTTCTCCAGCAGTCTGCCTTGCCGAGAGCCAAACAGCTGGCCGAGGGCGCCGTGGCGATCAGTGGTTATCCCCCTCATCTGGCAACCTTTATTTATCCATTTTTTGGCCATTTCCCGCTGAAATGATGAAAAATGGCCTCAGCATAGCCATTGGCATTAGCTTAATAAACACCCTCAATGCTGAAGGAATCAATAACTTAAAGCTGAAATGGCCAAATGATGTGTTACATGAAAGACATAAACTCGCAGGAATTCTAGTAGAATCACGGTTCGGCAAAAAACAAAATACAGTAGTAGGTATCGGCCTTAATTTTAAGCTTCCGACCAGTACACAAAATCAAATAAATCAAAAAACCACTAGTTTGCAACATCTTTGTACTAACGTACCTTGTCGCAATCAACTGGCGGGAAAAATAATTCAAAATATGATCAAAACAATCGAGCTTTTCCAACACCGTGGATTAAGCGATTTTATTCCTTTATGGCCTCAGTACGATGCTCTTGAAAATCAAGCTATTAAATTAATAAGTGATGATTCTCAATTTACCGCTCTAGCCTGTGGCATTAACGAACAAGGTGAACTACGTTATATGCGCGACAACAAATTAGAAACCCTCGCTAACAGTCACGTTAGCATTAGGTTTGCATCATGAAATTATTAGTTGATATTGGTAATAGTCGAATCAAATGGTCTTGCATTGATTCAGGACGCTTAACTGACAGTCAAAGCTTTAACCGTGGCAAAACAGGTATAAAAGCCACATTAACCAAACACTGGAAAGAACTTTCCGAAATAGAAGCTATCTTTGTTTCTAATGTTGCAGGCGACAAAATAGCCCAGCAACTTGAAGAGTGGACAGTGAAAAAATGGCAGCTTAGTCCTAAATTTATTGTCAGTGAGCAAAAACGATTTGGTGTGACAAACGCATATCAAGAACCGGAAAAACTAGGTATTGATCGTTGGTTATCGATGGTAGCAGCTAGACAACACGCCCGCCTAGCGACTTGTGTAATTGACTGCGGCACAGCCATTACCTTAGATATTGTGACCAAACATGGCGAACATCGAGGCGGCATGATCCTTCCAGGCTTAAGCTTGATGCGTAATGCATTGACTGATAATACTGACGCATTAAACGATGTCCTTGACGATAGCGAGTTCAAAACACTTGCCACCAATACTTTTAGTGCAATTCAATCTGGCACTTTATATAGTGTTACCGCCACTTTAGAACGAATCATTAGCGATCTTAAACAACAGTTTGATAATCGTATTCGTTTCATTATTACAGGCGGTGATGCGGAAGCATTAATTCCCCTACTTCCGCAATCAGTCGCTCACTATCCAGACATCGTATTGAAAGGCCTTGCCTATTACGCACGTCAAGGTGAACGCAAACCTCGTCCGCCTAAACCGGAAGCAGTAGATGTTGCTGAAACAGTAGAAGTTGCTGAAACAGTAGAAGTTGCTGAAACAGTAGAAGTTGCTGAAACGGTAGATGTTGCTGAAACAGTAGATGTTGCTGAAACGGTAGATGTTGCTGAAACGGTAGATGTTGCTGAAACGGTAGAAGTTGCTGAAACAGTAGATGTTGCTGAAACAGTAGATGTTGCTGAAACAGTAGATGTTGCTGAAACAGTAGAAGTTGCTGAAACAGTAGATGTTGCTGAAACGGTAGATGTTGCTGAAACAGTAGATGTTGCTGAAACGGTAGAAGTTGCTGAAACGGTAGAAGTTGCTGAAACAGTAGATGTTGCTGAAACGGTAGATGTTGCTGAAACAGTAGAAGTTGCTGAAACAGTAGATGTTGCTGAAACGGTAGATGTTGCTGAAGAACAGACAACATTGCCAGAAGAGACGAACTAAGGTACTCTTTCGCCCCCTTAGGAGAGCTGGCCGAGCGGCTGAAGGCGCACGCCTGGAAAGTGTGTATAGGTTTATCCCTATCGAGGGTTCGAATCCCTCGCTCTCCGCCAAACACTGAAAACGAAGCTAAGTCATTGGCACATAAATAAATGTCAATATTAGCGAGATATACATAATGGTATATACCAAGTAAAGAATAGCTTTTATCGCCAAATAGTCATGGCAGAAAAAGTTAAAAACGCATAGAATTACGCTTTCTATGGTGGCCCGTGCTGGTCTCCTCGCGACGATATGTTGGTTAGCCCGTCAGGCCCGGAAGGGAGCAGCGGAGCCTTCGGACTCGAGCGCCGAGATTTGGCTGGTACGGGTTCGCCACCCTTATAACGTAGAACTAGGCATCACATAATCACATGAGTTATTTGGTTCTTGCACGAAAATGGCGGCCTAAAAACTTCTCTGAAGTTGTCGGTCAACAACACGTCTTACGCGCATTAATAAACGGCCTCGATCAAAATCGATTACATCATGCTTTTTTGTTTGCAGGGACTCGTGGCGTAGGCAAAACAACCCTCGCGCGAATTTTTGCTAAATCACTAAACTGTGAACAAGGTGTTAGTTCAAACCCTTGCGGTGAATGCCAAAGCTGCCAAGAAGTCGATGCCGGTCGTTTTGTAGACTTAATTGAAGTCGATGCAGCTTCCCGAACTAAAGTTGACGATACACGTGAATTATTAGATAACGTCCAATATGCACCCAGCCGTGGCCGCTACAAAGTCTATCTAATTGATGAAGTGCATATGCTATCTACCAGTAGTTTTAATGCCTTGCTCAAAACACTGGAAGAACCCCCTCCTCACGTTAAGTTTTTATTTGCCACTACAGATCCACAAAAACTACCGGTAACCATTTTATCGCGTTGCTTGCAGTTTAATCTTCGCCGCTTAGACCTAACTCAGATTTCTGGCCATTTAAGTCATATTCTGCAACAAGAAACTATTGATTTTGATGATGATGCATTACCAGCAATTGCGAGAGCAGCTGACGGCAGCATGCGCGATGCATTAAGTTTATTAGATCAAGCCATCTCATTTGGTGGCGGTGCGGTAACGAACGAACACGTTCATCAAATGTTGGGCACTATTGAGCAACAGCAATTACAGCTTATTGTTACCGCCTTAGTTAATCAAGATGGCAAAGCTCTGCTTGAACAAGCTCAACAATTATCAGATCTAGGTCGCGATTTTGCCGTTGTTATTAATGATTTATTATCTTTATTACAACGCATTGCCACTATCCAAATGGTGCCAGACCTTGAAAATAATAATGAAGACCAATTAGAGCAGTTAACATCGTTAGCGCAACAATTCAGTCCTGAAACTATCCAACTTTTGTATCAAATCGCACTGCATGGCAAACGAGATCTTCCCTTTGCTGCTGATCCGAAAAGCGGCTTTGAAATGACCTTGTTGAGAATGTTGAGTTTTCAGCCAAAGCAAGCTACGAGTACTAATAACAATATTGCTCAACAAGCTACAAATACCAGGCCTACAGCTGAACCAATCAAACAAACAGTTGTCGCACCACAGCCACAGCCACAGCCACAGCCACAGCCACAGCCACAGCCACAGCCACAGCCAATAACCTCCACTGTAGTTACGCCTCAAGCAACAGTAGTAACGGAACAGTTACCGACAGCTGGATCTAGTGAGGAAGAACTTTCTGAGAGCAATTGGACACAAATTATTGCATCGCTCAAACTGGCTGCACTTGCTCGCCAATTAGCCGATAATAGTGCATTCATAAGTGCCAAGGGACATCAGGTTTACCTGTCTTTAGCACCTGAATTAGCTCATCTGGCAACCCCTAAAGCAAAAGAAAGACTGGAATCAGCACTTAGTAAAAATTTAGGCTATGAACTGTCTTTATCTTTTGAACAAGGCGCGGCCGCTACAGACAACAGACAGACACTAGCCGCCGAACGTGCCGAACAGGCAAGCGTAAAACAACAACAAGCAACAGAATCAATTCATAACGACCCGGCCGTTGATGCTATTAAAAAAGCTTTTGATGCCAGAGTTATCGAAAGCTCAATAAAACCAATCGAATAATTAAGAGGAATTCCCATGAAAGGTGGATTAGGAAACCTAATGAAACAGGCCCAGCAAATGCAGGCCAATATGGAAAAAGCACAACAAGAACTCGCCAATGTTGAAATCACCGGTCAATCTGGTGGCGGCATGGTAAAAGTTATCATGACGGGTAAACATGATGTTAAACGTGTTTCTATCGAAGATGCTTTATTTGAAGATGATAAAGAAATGCTTGAAGACCTCATTGCAGCAGCAGTAAATGATGCGGTTCGCCAAGTTGAAAAAACATCTCAAGATCGTATGTCAGGCATGATGCCTCCTGGCATGAAGATGCCATTCTAAAAGATCTGTTGATTAAAAATGGCTAGTTTAGGACCAAAAATTGAGAATTTGATTGAAGCTTTACGCTGTTTACCTGGCGTGGGGCCTAAATCTGCTCAACGAATGACATTTCACTTGCTGGAACGTAACCGTGATGGTGGTGAGCGCTTAGCGCTCGCGCTTAGCGAAGCCTTGCAACATGTAAAACATTGTCATCGTTGCCGTATTTTAAGTGAAACGGAGTTATGTCTTCGTTGCAGTGATGATCAACGTCGTAATGATCAACTGTGCATCGTCGAAATGCCAAGTGATGTACTCGCCATTGAACAAGCGACACACTATAAAGGCCAATACTTTGTATTATCAGGACACCTCTCGCCTCTTGATGGGATTGGACCAGATGCGCTAGGTATTCCTCAATTGATTGAGTTGTTTGATAAATCAACGATCCAAGAAGTCATTCTTGCCACTAATCCCACAGTTGAAGGTGAAGCAACCGCCCACTTCATTAGTCAATTAGCTCAGCAACGGAATATTCCTGTTAGCCGACTTGCTCATGGCATACCACTTGGTGGAGAATTAGAATACGTCGATAGTGGTACACTATCTCATGCATTTTCAGGTCGAGAATCGATCTAACACCTAACAGGTAGGCTGAGTCAAACTATGGAAGACATCGCTCCATTTGAATTATTAAAAACATATCCAGGCATTATTTATCGCCAACCTATCTTTGCAGTTAATGGGCTAATGGATGTTGATGGTTATCACCTCACCTTTCTAGATAAAACAGGTCAAGCCCTCGCCGATGACAGCGATGCACCGACATTTCTAGAACAAATCAATGCTGTGTTACCGACAATTTGTGACAAAAAAAATATACTATTGTCAGTACCGCAATCCTGGCATGAAACGTTAAGTCAGCTGCCATCATCTACATTTAAGCTTAGTCTTGATGCTAAGGGACAAGCACCAAAAACAGATAACTCATCACTAAGTTATGCAGACCATGCCGGCCAAGAAAATAGTGCCGGTAGTGAAATTCTACTAATTGATCTTAAACTTGTTGAAGAAAAATCTGTTGCAGAGTGGCGTAATAGTCATAAACAATTATGCGCAATAAATGTTAATAGCCATAACGGTTACAACCTCTGTAAAGCGCAAAATTTAGACTTAGTTCAAGGTCAGTTTTACACCCAAGCAGCAGAAACTAAAAATAAAAAGATATCGCCATCGTCACAAACATTACTTGAATTATTAGTTAAGCTGCAAGATCAAGAAGTCGATCCAGCTGATCTTGCTGAAACAATAAATCAAGATGTCACCCTTAGTTATAAATTACTACGTTTAATCAACTCCGCATTCTTTGGACTACCAAAAGAAATTGAGAGCATTAAACAAGCGATTGTCATGCTGGGCCAAAATAAAATTAAAACTTGGGCAAGCTTACTAAGTCTGTCAGGTTTAGATGATAAGCCAAATGAGCTGCGTATTGTGGCAATGACACGGGCAAGAATGACCGAGCTGCTGGCTAAATATTACAAAGGTCAGGCTGAAACCTATTTTGCTGCAGGTTTATTTTCAACACTTGATGCCTTAATGGATAAGCCACTAGCTTCGATTATAGAGCGCCTACCTTTATCTGAAGAACTCAATCAAGCATTACTTAATCGTGCTGGAGCGACTGGCCACGCGTTGCAAGATGTGCTTAATTATGAAAATGGAGACTGGGCAGCAGTTTCACAATCGCCTATTCCTGTTGAAGTATTAGTCAGAGCCTATTTAGATGCTATCCATTGGTCTAAAGAGCTCAATGCACAATTACATGATTAATCATGTCAATAACTTGGTTAGAGACTACAACTGACAACCAATTCCCTCCAGTTGAGCAGGCATTTGATGATGGCCTATTAGCTGCTGGAGGTGATCTATCAACAGAACGACTACTCAGCGCTTACCGTCATGGAATTTTTCCTTGGTTCAATAAAAACGACCCCATTCTATGGTGGAGCCCTGATCCAAGAATGGTGTTATTCACCAATAGCATCAAGCTATCAAAAAGCCTAAAAAAAACACTGCGTAACCATCAGTTCACTATTACCCTAGATAATGCGTTTGAAAAGGTCATGCTTGCCTGTTCAAAACCAAGGCAGAGTCAAGACTTAGATCCTGAAAATAGTAGTTGGATCCATCCGCAAATGATCAGTGCTTATACTCAACTGCACCAACTCGGTTATGCCCACAGTATCGAGTGTTGGCAGGATAATAAGCTGGTCGGTGGCTTATATGGTGTAGCTATTGGCAAGGCATTTTTTGGTGAATCCATGTTTAGTCATGTTCGCGATAGTTCTAAAGTTGCCTTAGTTGCACTGTGCCAACAACTTCAACGCTTAGGCTATCCAATGATAGACTGTCAGGTACACTCTGATCATTTAGCGAGTTTAGGTGCGCAAGAAATCAATCGTAATGACTTTATTGAGCACCTCGATAATCTCTGCCAACAATCGCAAACACTGACTAAATGGCAATTAGATGATGATTTACCCGAGATACCATGAGCAATACCATTCAGTTTTACCAAGATAATCCGCACCCATGCTCTTATCTTGAAGATCAAGATGCCCGTAACATATATCCAGATCCTAATTTGGATATGACAAACGAGCTCTATAGCCATTTAATACAACATGGTTTTAGACGTAGTGGTGATATTTCATATCGACCTTATTGCCAAGACTGCCATCAGTGTCTGCCGGTACGTATCAACGCCAAGTTATTCAAACCAAACAGAAGTCAGCGACGCTGTCTTAATCGTAATAAAGATGTCTCGATTGCCATTAAACCAGCCGAGTTTAATCCCGAACACTACCAACTCTATTGTGACTATTTAACTCATCGTCATTCTGGTGGAGGTATGGATAATCCAACAGAAGAAAGTTATAACAGTTTTTTACTCAGTAAATGGAGTGATACTCGCTTTATTGAATTACGCGAAAATAATAAGCTCATTGCTGTCGCAGTAACTGATTTTATTAGTAATGGAGCCTCTGCATTTTATACCTTTTTTGATCCGACATTAGAAAAGCGAAGCCTCGGCACTTTATCAATCTTAAAACAAATTGAATTAGTGCAAACTCAAGGCCTGTCTTGGTTGTATCTAGGCTATTGGATCAAAAAATGTAACAAAATGAATTACAAACAACACTTTTCACCGATAGAAAGTTACGTTAATCAACAGTGGGCCCCCTTGGATACATCAAAAAACTTTGAATAATCAGTAAATATACGGCAAAATTGCTGTTTTACTTAGGAAAATAGTTGTTATTTTATGGCTAAAGAAGAACACATTGAGTTTGAAGGCACTGTTATCGATACAATGCCCAATACTACATTCCGCGTTGAATTAGAAAATGGACATGTTGTTACTGCCCATATTTCAGGAAAAATGCGAAAAAATTACATTCGAATTTTAACAGGTGATAAGGTAACCGTTCAGCTGACACCTTATGATTTGTCGAAAGGACGTATTACATATCGTGCACGCTAGATTTAGGATTAGGTTTGCTTACATTTTCAACAGGTAAACAAGCCCTTCTTTTCAAGTAATTAAGGACTGATGCATTGTTTTCACTGAAAACAAAAAAAGATGATACTACCGTTGCAGGAATAAACTTCTCTTCCGAAGGAATTGCATTAGCAATTATTTCCCATGCTAACAGTCATCCAACACTACAATATGCTCAGTTTCATCCTTGTACGACATCAGAGTGGCCCACTCTCCTAGCTCAGCTGGATAAAGAACACAATTTAGCGGCGCACAGTTGCAACCTTGTTTTATCGCCAGATGAATATCAATTGCTGCAAGTGGAAAGCCCTGATGTACCAAGTCACGAACAAAGCTCAGCTATTCGATGGCGCATTAAAGACTTAATTGATTTTCATATTGATGATGCTGTCATAGATCTAATCACAGTACCGGGTGAGCAGGCATCAGCCGCCCGCTCTGTCCAAGTTATTGCATCTAGAAAATCAGTTATTCAACGCTACGTCGATACGCTCCATGCTGCAAATTATCAATTAAATGTCATCGATATAGCAGAGCAAGCAGCCCGAAACATTCTAACTCAGTCAGTAGCTCAGACTGAAGCAGTTGCATTACTCAATATATGGGAAGATTACGCACGGATTAGCCTGTACTTAGAGGGTGATCTGTACCTGAGTCGTTCATCGAGTATTGGCTTACAAACGCTTGCTCATATTTTTGAGAAAGAGGACATCGATGACGCTAGCCTAGTGGTGCTCGACTCATTAGCACTCGAATTACAGCGTACCTTTGATTATTATGAAAGCCATAGTAGGCAAACACCTATTCAACAACTGTTTATTCAGACTAATAGTGAGTTTCCAACAAAACTAGCTGAATTAATACATCAACGTACAGGCATAGAAACCCAACAAATCAACATTGATAATTTGATCAATAACAATATTGATCAAATTGACCAACCCAGCCCACAATGTCACTTAGCCATTGGCGGTGCACTCCGGTTTAAGTCTTAGGTTTACTATGCAACAAATTAATTTATATCAAGCACAGTTCAAACCTAAACAGGTATTACTACCTGCCAAGCAACTTTATTTAATTGCCACTTTGCCAATTATTTTATTTCTCGCGATCAGTGTTTATTTAAGCAATAACCAAGCATCGTTTAGCGATTCAATCGCCATACAATCAGAGCAATTACAACCACTAAAGCAGCAGTTATCAGAACTACAACTAAAAGTTAATAGTCGAAAAGAAAACCCGTTACTGTTGGCTGAACTCACCCAGTTTCGTACGCAACTAGTAGCCAAGCAAACCTTGCTGGCACATCTAGACAGTCAAAAACAAAGTAATCAATTCAGTTTTTCATCAATGTTAGAGGCGCTGAGCCAACAACATATTAAAAATATGTGGTTAACTCGCTTCTCGTTATTAGACAGTGGTAACTTTATAGCTATTCAAGGCAGTGCTTTTAACGCGGAATTGGTTCCCGAATATATTGATAGTTTAGCGAAGTCTGAGCAGTTTAACGGTAAACAATTCTCCGTATTTCAGCTACAACAGCAAGATAAAAGTGAATATTTCGACTTCAAACTTCACACTAAACAAAGTCAAGCACAAGCACAACCATAAATATGGATAAAATGCTAACAACACTTTCCAATTATTTAGATGGCTTAACGCTGCGCGAGAAACTACTTTTCGTTTTTGTTTTCATTGCCGTTGTCTACTCTGCATGGGATGCCTTCTTTTTTAGTGCATATAGTGAACAACAACAACAAATACACGCTAAATCACTAGCAACTCAAACACAGCAACAAGAAACAATGCTCGCTATGGAATTAGCACAAATAGAGCTCAGTAAAGCAGATCCTAATATCAAAATTAATCAGCAGATAACGGATACTCAACTTGCATTGTCTGACGCACAACAACAACTCAATGCCAAATTGGATAAACTTGTTCCGCCAACACAAATCACTAATCTGTTGCGAAGTTTATTAGAAAAAACACAAGGCATCAGTTTAGTATCATTAGAGAATGAGCCCGTATCAACCATTACCCTAAACACAGCTGAAGAAAATGAAGTTCAAACTGTGCTTTACGAACACGCCACTAAATTAAATTTGCGTGGTAGCTATCAACAGTTGCACAAATATTTACAAGCACTTGAAAGCTCAGACTGGGGTTTATTCTGGGATCAGCTTGATTACACGGTCAGTGACTACCCATACGCTGAAATCAGCTTACGAGTGCATACAATTAGCACTGATGAATATTGGATAGGTTTATAAGATATGCTTAGCCTAAATCAAAGACTATTAAGCTTAGTTCTCGTCACTGCAGCTAACACAGCAATTGCAGGGCAGTTAATTGATCCAACCATGCCCGCCCACTATAAATCAGATACAGGCATCGTGGCAGATATTGTTGTAGCTGATTCCATTGCACCAAGCTGGACACTTAACTCCACCCTAATGAGCCCCAAACAAAAAATTGCCATCATCAATAACCGACAATTAATTGTCGGTGATGAAATTGACGGTGCAGTCATTAAAGAAATCGGTCACCAACACGTCAAGCTTTTATATCAGGACCAGATCATCACTTTAGATTTGCACCGATCTTTTATCAGTAAAATGAAATCTAAATAAAGTCTGCTGGTTTTTTCTTAACAACTTGGCTGATTGCTAAAGCCAAAAGAGCCATAAAAGCAACGAATGTCCATGCAGGAATACTCAACCCTGCAAATGTCCACAATACTTCTGCACACTCACCAGAACCACGTAACACCATGCTAATGGCATCGGCTATTGGAAAGTTTTCCAGCATAAAGTTCAAGCCAGGGCCACAACTTGGTACTTGATCTTCAGGTAAGTTTTGTAGGCGCACATGCCAAGCAGAAATACTCGCTCCAACCACAGCAACGATAGCGATCAAACTACCATAAATACGAGCGCCAATTGTCTTGGGATTGTGCAAAGCAGCTAGTAAGAAGACTAAACCTATTACCAAAATACTCACTCTTTGCAAAATACACAAAGGACAGGGCTCTAGTTGCTCAACAAACTGAAAATAACCCGCTACCAACAGCATGGATAGACAAGCGATAAAGCCAAATAAAAAAACTGAGCGTGAAGACAACAACATTACTTTCTCCCAATATTAATTGTGTGCTAACTTACAATAAACACCTTAATGGATAAAGGAGTAATGTGATGTCTGAACACAACCTTGAGAAAAAACTCATTGCTGCTTACGATAAAATGATGGAGCGCGTCGAACAGCTTATTGATAACGCCGAGCAAAAAGCTCTGCCAACATTACAAAAAAATATCGACAAGGCTAAACAGCAAGCTATTGAATTAAAAGAGATCACTCAGGAAGAAGCTGACAAAATTGCTCGTTATTTGCGTCGTGATATTCATGATGCCGCAGAACATATCGAGTCAAGCGGTAAAGAGTTTTCCAGTTGGTTTAGCTTTGATTTAAAACTAGTCGAAGATAGACTGCTAGAGGTATTTGTCAAAGTAGCTGACAAAACACGGCTCGAACTTGCGCAATTAGCAGAACAAGCAAAACGTGCTCAGGAGTACCATACTGGCGAAATCACCAGTATCGGTAGCCTCGCTTGTCAGCAATGTGAAACCACACTACATTTCAAAAAAACCAGCCGGATTCCACCTTGTCCAAAATGCCATAAAACGGTGTTTATCAGAACTGCAAAACGCTAATTAATCAGCAGCTTGCCAGTACCAACCACCTTCAGCAATCAACTGACATAAAGCCGTCACAGATGTTTCATCTTGACTGATTTCCAGCCAATCTGCTTCGCTAAGCTCTGTTGCTTCGGTCAGCATTTTTAAATGTTCGATATTAGCTAATTCTAATTGTTCACCAGCAAAGAATAACTGACCACCGTTAGCCTCATGTTCATGCCAAGCAAAACGGTAATAAAGGTTTTTCTGCAATATGTGCCCTTGTTCAAACATGGCAGCTAGTTCAACTACAGTCAGTGTATCTGTCAGCTGTAACTCAGCTAGTTCTACTAAGCTACTTTTTGTATCGGTTACTAATCGACCTAATGCAGAGGCGATCAGCGGTTCAGCATCATCGATAACATCATGTAACAACTGCTTAACATCGCTGACCGCTTGTTGGCTGATTTGATGTTGCTGCTTCGCAACGATTAAATTTGCATCACTAAAGCGTTGTTGAGCCAATTCACGTTCTAATAAGGTATTGATGACCGCATCTAACAAATCTGTTTTTGACGGTGCGCGAAAGCCAAATGAAAAGGTCATACAATCATTTAACGCAACACCATGATGGGCAAAGTGGGGTGGCAAATACAGCATATCTCCCGGCTCTAAGTCCCAACTTTGATCAGCAGCAAACTGCTGCAATATTTGTAGGTCTAAGCCTTCAATCAACGGCTGTTCAACAACAGCCTCATCACTAATTTTCCAGCGACGTGTGCCCATAGCCTGCAATAAAAACACATCATAGCCATCAGTATGCGGACCAACACTGCCCTGCTCTGGCGCATAACTGACCATCAAGTCATCTCGTCGCCAATCCGGAATAAATCGAAATGGATCGAGTAACTCCTGTAATTCAGGTAAATGTTTATCAACATCTTGCACTAACATTGTCCAGTGACTACTAGGCAGACGAGCGAAGTCCTCTTCTGTTAAAGGCCCTGTCGTCACTTGCCAAGGACCAACTTCACCTTTTTCTTCAATTAAACGGGACTCAATATCTTCTTCACAAGCTAAACCCGCTAAATCATCAGCTGAAATAGGCGATTCAAAATCTGCAAAGGCTTGTCTTATCAATAAAGGTTTTTTTTGCCAATATTGATCTAAAAATTGTTGCTGAGTTAATCCTGTATTAAAAAAAGCGGTCATAACGTTCCTGCATGAAAGACTAATTGGGGATATGCTCTTGCGCCATCACTAGTAATCGAAATACGGCTGATAGCGGCATGAGGAATATTGAGCCGATACATAGCATCTATCGGCATCTGTAAAACATGACTCAGAATAACTCGCATCATACCGGCATGGCCGACCACTAATACATGTTGCTCATGATGTTGATCTAACAATTGCTGCCAAGCAGCTAATACCCGCTGTTGAAACGCTAACAATGGCTCACCTTCAGGGGGGGTATTGTTTAACGGATCATCATAAAAGGCATAAAACTCAGCTTTATTGTCTGATTCTAACTGTTGAGCTGACTTACCTTCCCACTGACCAAAGCCGATCTCCATAAAATCAGCTTGCTTTTGCAAAGGCAAATTAAGTCGCTGTGCAGTTTCACTAGCAAACTCTGCACAACGACTTAACGATGAAGTGACTATCTGTTGCCACGGACTATGTTCAGCCAATGCAGACCGCATCTGTTGCCAACCTTTGTCGGTTAACGCATGGTCTAAATGACCACGATAAATATGGCCGCCAATAGGTTCACCATGACGGATTAAATCAACAATGGTGGCCATTTACTCGTTAATAATCTCAACTTTAAAGACAACATTATCGACATCAACGATTTTAATTTTGGTGCCAACAGGACAATCTTCACCTTCCACTTTCCAAGTGGAATCATCCACTTTAATCTTACCAATTCCATCTTCAATCGGTATTTTTAAAGTAATAATTCGACCTATATATTGCTCACCTCTACGATTTAGTGTCGGCTGGTCCGTTGCAATTGGATTACTAGTGTAATAACGACGCCAAGCTAAAATGCTCAATACCGATAAGATCGCAAATAAGAACACCTGATATTGCCATTGCAAATCAGGCATTACAAATAACACTAATCCCGTTAAAAATGCTGCAATCGCAATCCACAAAGCAAAAAAGGTCGGCGCTAAAATTTCAATAATGACTAAAGCAACGGCGATAATCCACCAGTGCCAAAAATCTAATACTAACTCCATTAGTTACGCTCCTTTTTTGAAGGCATCTTTGGCTAACTCAGCAATCCCACCTAATGAACCAATGATACTGCTCGCTTCTAATGGCATAAATACTACTTTGCTGTTATCAGCAGAAGCGATATCTTTTAATGATTCCACATATTTTTGGGCGACAAAATAATTCACCGCTTGAATATCACCTTTCGCAATAGCCTCTGATACTACAAACGTCGCTCTTGCTTCAGCTTCAGCTAAGCGTTCTCGCGCTTCCGCATCACGAAATGCAGCTTCACGACGGCCTTCCGCATCCAACATCACTGCTTGCTTCTCACCTTCAGCTTTTAAGATCTCTGCTTGGCGAAGCCCTTCTGCTTCTAAAATATTCGCCCGCTTCTCCCGCTCTGCAGTAATTTGTCTTTCCATTGTTTCAACTAATTTAGGTGGCGGTGCAATATCTTTAATTTCAATACGGGTAACTTTTACGCCCCACGGAGTAGTTGCTTCATCAATTACGGTGAGCAGTCGCGTATTGATTTCATCACGCTTGGACAATAACTCATCTAGATCCATCGAGCCCATCACAGTACGAATATTGGTTTGCGTGAGATTTAAAATTGCATGGTTGAGGCTGTTCACTTCATATGCCGCTTTAGCCGCATCAACTATTTGAAAGAACACCACGCCATCAACACGTACCATTGCATTATCTTTAGTGATAATTTCTTGCGACTGAACATCTAACACTTGTTCCATCATGTTAATTTTGGCGCCGATACTATCAATCACCGGTACAATTAAATTCAAACCTGGTCGTAATGTTTTGGTATACCGTCCAAATCGTTCAACGGTAAACTCACGGCCTTGCTGTACTGACTTCACTCCCATCAATACAATAATGATGGCTAACGCCAAGAAAAACAGGACAAACGCTGAAAAACCTTCCATTTCTTTTCCCCTTGCTGATTAAATAATTTCGTAAGCAGATAATATCAGTAAACACGATCGCTAAGATAAAACTTGGACATTTTATTGTGGTCATAAGACAATAGCGCTTCATTTAAATAACGACGACCACTATGCACTCACCGTCTTTTTTATTAAAACTATTCATATCCCTTAACTTGCTCGCTTTTAGCATGCTTGCTCATGCTGAACAGTGGTATCACGTTGAAATGATTGTCTTTGAACAATTAAATAGCGTGACTGACGAGCAATGGCCACAAACTAAGCTATCTGACAATATACCGCTAGCAACAGGCATGGCTAATACTCTGATCCAACCCGCGACTAACGAAAGCTTAATCAGTGCGTCACAACGTTTAAATCGTTCAGCTAGTTACCGTGTCCACTATCATCAAGCTTGGCAGCAACCGATTTTATCCAAACGTCAGGCTAAAGCTATCGCTATTTCATCTGATAATGAGTTAATCGCTGGTGATATCCGACTCTACAAATCGACCTATCTGCATGCCCAACTAGATTTATGGCTGATGGAAAATAGTGCTGTAACCAATAGTTGGTCAGACGCCTCACCTGAAGGTGTCGATATCAGCGCACCGCGCAATCCTAACTTAAAAGAATCGCGCCGCATTCGTAGTAAAAAACTCTATTTCTTTGACCATCCGAAACTAGGTGCTTTATTACAACTAACACCTATAGAAACTCCAGCGGCAGTGCTTGATACATTTGAACCTTTATCAACCTACACCTTACCAACTGAAGCCTCGGCTACAGTGACGGAATAAGCTGCGTTAACAACTGTTTAATTTTTGACATACCGTTGGCCACAGTTTGCTCAATATCTGCCATAGTAATTTCACTATCACTTAGGCCAGCAGCCCAATTAGCACTGACCGCACAACTTGCATAAGCCAGTTCTAATTCTCTAGCCAAACTAGCTTCAGGCATGCCGGTCATACCTACCATACTGCAACCGTCATTTGCTAGCCGTCTAATTTCAGCAGCCGTTTCTAAGCGAGGCCCTTGCACTGCAGCATAAGTACCATCCTTTACACATGCAATGGCTTGTTGCTGAGCAGCAGAAATCAACTGTTGTCGCAAGTTTTCATCGTAGGGATAAGTAAAATCTATATGCTTATCCGAAGAAAAGTCATCACTAAAAAAGCTATGTTCACGGCCATAAGTGTAATCAATAATTTGATCAGGTATGGCAATCACTCCCGGGGCCATATCATCCCGAATTCCACCCACTGCAGCGACCGCTAAAATATTCTCTACGCCTTGATTTTTTAAAGCCCAAATATTGGCGCGATAATTTATCTTATGAGGTGGAATACGATGTTGCTGACCATGACGCGGCAAAAAAATAACTGGATGGCCCTGAAACTCTCCTACTAATAATTCACTCGATGGTTGGCCAAAAGGCGTATCCACTGTTCGTTTTTCCTTGATAGTTAAACCATCAAGGCTAGTTAGACCTGTGCCACCAATAATTGCTAATAAACTCATGAGCCTGCCACCGCGTAAATACCGGCAGCATTACGCCAGTAACCTTTGTAATCCATACCAAAACCAAATACATAACGGTCAGGTACCGTCATCCCGATAAACTCCGGCACAGTGCCCACTTTATTATCATGTAACTTTTCTACTAAAGCTAAACAGGCCACGGTTTTAGCGCCCGCCTCTTCACAATATTTCCGCAATGCCATTAAAGTCACGCCTTGATCATAAATATCTTCAAGCAAAATCACTGTGCGGCCAGTTAAATCTATGGTTGGTTGCGATTGCCAAACCAGATCACCGCCCACGGTCTTCTCGCCATAACGGGTCGCATGAATATAATCTAGCTCTAACGGAAAGTTTAGCTTAGGCAATAAATGGCCGGTAGTCATCACCGAGCCATTCATCACACATAACATCACTGGATTATCATCGCCATAAGCCTGCGTCAGCTTGTCAGCTAAGGTGGTTAACGCGTGATCAATTTCTTGCATTGAATATAATTGATCGGCTTCCGCCATAATTAATTGTATCTCTTTCATAGAAATCTCAAGTCTCATTGGTAACAGGCATTATAATGCAAACTTTTGCATCGTTAAGGATATAAAATGCGCCGCTTTTGGCCGTTACTGTTATTCATCGTTATTTTTGCGATTATTGCCCTCAAACCTGACACTCAGCAAGCAATAAAACCACATGTTAGCGAACCACAACGCATCATTACGTTAGCGCCGAGCATTACTGAAACAGCCTTTGCCTTAGGTTTAGGCGATAAAATCATTGCCGTTACTGATTATTGTGATTATCCGGCAGCGACACAAGACTTACCTAAAGTAGGTGGTTTTGTTAATCCGAACCTAGAAGCCATCGTCGGTTTGCAGCCTGACTTGGTTATTCTATTGGCCGAACACCAAAATGTTATCAAGCAACTACAGCAACTCAACATTGCCACTTTTACTGTTAATAACAATACACTTGCCGGCATTCGAACCAGTATTGAACAAATTGGCCAGCGCACGGGCCAACAAGAGCAAGCAGAGACGCTCAACAAAACTATCCAGCAAAAGATCCAACATATTCAAACTAAAACCACAGGTTTAGCTCGTCCTAAAGTTATGCTCGCCATGGGCCATAGTTTGGGCGATGATCAAATGCGTTCTGTTTTTATCGCCGGTAATAACGATTTCTATAATGATTTAATCTACCTAGCCGGTGGAGAAAATGCCTATCAGGATAGTCGGCTGAAAGTGCCCTCTTTTTCAGCTGAAGGTTTATTAAAGCTTAATCCTGATATTATTTTTGATATATTTCCTGATGCCCATGAACATGATTATGACCTCGACCAAGTCAAAAAACAGTGGCAAAGTTTAGAACTCATTACAGCGGTTAAAAATGATCAAATACATATTATTGAGCAAGGTTATGCCACCATTCCTGGACCGCGTATTTTTATGTTACTAGAACAAATGGCACCATTGATTCACCCTGAACTTGATTGGCACAACAGCCATGACTAATGTCATAGACTGCCAGTCGGCCAAAGTCGACATTGCTAACAAAACGCTATTTGAAAACATTAGTTTTCAAGTCAATGAAGGCGATTATTTATGCATCGTCGGACCGAATGGTGCAGGCAAGAGTAGCCTAATCAAAGCCATCATGGGTATCTTGCCTTTGTCGCAAGGGCAATTACTCGTTAATCAACAAGCAATCACATCCCTCAGTCAAAAGCAGCTAGCCAAGCAGGTCAGCTATGTACCACAAGCGAATGGCCGAACATTGCCCTTTACTGTTAAAGAGTTTGTGGCCATGGCTAGATACCCTTTTCACTCAGCAGTGTCAGAGTGGCAACCACGGGATCAACAAGCAGTGGAACAGGCTTTTGCTATTACCAACACCGAACAGTTTGCCGATCGCCAAATAGCAACGCTCAGTGGTGGTGAATGTCAGCGGGTAATGATCGCAGCGGCACTGTGTCAACAAAGCCCTATTTTATTATTAGATGAACCGACTAGTTTTTTAGATCCTCATCATCAAGTTGAAGTGCATAAATTGATTCGTGAACTCAACCAGCAACATCACATCACCATCATTGAAGTTAGCCACGATATCAATCATGCCAGTCAGCATAGTAAACAGATCCTAGCTATTAAAGATGGTCAGTGTCAGTGGCAAGGTCCTGCAGAAGAGTTTTTAGAAAAAGACCGCTTACACTCTCTATATGAGCAAGCATTTATCTTCCTTCACCACCCACAAACGGAGGCAGTAATCGCCCTGCCGGATGAACAGCTATGACCCAATCACAACGCTTGTTGCTGCTTACGCTGCTTAGTTTATCTATTGTCTTTCTCAGCCCTTTTTTAGGCATCGATCACCCTGTTAGCGCTGAAATAAAACAACAAATAATGTTCGATATACGCATTCCACGAGTCATCTTTGCCTTTGTAGCAGGTGCGGGGTTAGCCTTGTGCGGAATGGTGTTTCAAGCCATGTTTAATAACCCCTTAGCCACGCCATTTACATTAGGTGTCGCTAGTGGTGCATCGCTCGGTGCAGCGATCTATGTTTCGCTAGGCCTAAGTTTTTCACTCTTAGGTATTGATGGCACCAGTTTTTCAGCCTTCTTAGGGGCCTTAATGGCTATCAGCATCGTCTATGGCATTAGTCACTTTAGACAAGGCTTTTCAACTGAGACTTTATTGCTAACCGGTGTGGCGATTAGCTTTTTCTTTTCCAGCTTAATCTTGTTCACTCAATACCTCAGTAATGTCACCGACTCTTTTCGAATTTTACGCTGGTTAATGGGCGAACTTAGCATCGTCGGTTATCAAGACCTGATGCAATTATTACCTTTTGTCACCTTATGCGTAGCTGTGATCATTTGGTTAAGTCGAGAACTTAACTTATTAATGGCTGGTGATGACATAGCCTTAAGTCGTGGTGTCGCCGTCAAACAAACTCGATACCTCTTATTTTTCATCACCTCACTATGTGTCGGTGCCATTGTCGCCTTATGTGGGCCCATCGGTTTTATTGGCATGATGGTGCCTCATATTTGTCGACTTATTATCGGCAGTGACCATCGCTGGCTAACGCCAGCCACATTAATGTTTGGCGGCGGCTTTTTAGTTTTCTGCGATACCATCGCTAGACTGATTATTGCCCCCGCCGAAATTCCGGTCGGCGTGATCACCACATTACTAGGTGGCCCGTTCTTTTTGTGGTTATTAATACGGATCCGTTCGAAAACAGCTTGACCCCATATCAAGCGAAGTGTGAAGATAGCTCATAATCAGTTTAATGAGTATTTACTGTAGTGAAGAAGCATTACTTTATCTGGTTTACACTCGTATTTTGCTTGGTCTCACCAGCCCAAGCTGACAATGATCTATCCTCACTGAAGCTTAATGTCAGCGATTTAACCCAGCTATATCAGTCTAACAACGGTTTTGTCTGGTTAAAAAATCAACAGCTCACTGTGCAAGCCCATGATGCATTAGAATTTATCGCCAATGCACCATTGCATGGTTTCAAACTTAGTGACTATCACTATGATCTGCTAAACCATTTAGATCCTGAACAAAGTAAAACTCAAGCACGACAATTTGATCTACTACTCAGTGATGGCTTATTAAAACTGACTAAACACGTAGCTGTTGGAAAATATAACCCAGCAGAGCTAGAACCAGATTGGCATATACCACAAGAAAAATTTAATGCGCTCGCTTTTATCCAACAAGCATTAATTGAAGGTAATCTAAAACAACAACTAAACTCAATAATTCCTAGTGCCATCGGCTATCAAGTTTTAGGTTCAGCTCTAGCTCGTTACCAAACATATGTTGATAACGGTGGCTGGCCGCTCATTGCTGAAGCACCCTTGTTAATGGTCGGAGATAAACACGCGATCATTCCTAGCGTTCGCTCACGCTTAAATATAAGCCAGTCCGACAACTTAGCGACTCCAAGCTCACCAAACTTGTTTGACAATGCTCTGGCTAACGCTGTCAAACAGTTTCAGCAACAACACGGTTTAAAAATTGATGGCGTAATTGGCTCAGAAACACGCCAAGCCATGAACATTTCGGCGCAACAGCGTGTCGAGCAAATAAAACTTAATCTTGAACGTGCTCGCTGGTTACCTAAAGATTTAGGCCAACGCTATGTATTAGTCAACATTCCCAACTTCAACTTAACCGCTGTTGAAAATGGTCAACAAAAACTATCTATGAAGGTTATTGTTGGCAAAAAACATCGACCAACACCGATAATTTCTAGTCAAATATCACACCTAGTCCTTCACCCCTACTGGAATGTACCTAAAAGGCTGGCCAGATTGGACCTATTACCCAAGCAGCAACTAGATCCAAATTACTTTTATCTAAAAAATATCCGTGTTTACCAATACCAGCATGGCCAACGCGATGAAGTTGATCCGTACCTTATCGACTGGCATGAACTTAATACCAGACGATTTCCTTATTCGTTACGCCAAGATCCTGGTGAAGACAATGCCTTAGGCCAAATGAAGTTTTTCATGAAAAACCCTTGGGATATTTATCTTCACGACACTCCCAATAAAGCCTTATTTGATGATTCGAAACGCAACTACAGTTCAGGTTGTATTCGACTTGAACACCCGTCAGCTCTAGCTGCATTTAGTGTAAGCAATATGATGACAAACTCGACTCTTGCCGAAGCCATTGCCAGTGGTAAAAACCAATGGCATAAGTTAAAAACACCAATAAATGTCTACACTACCTACTTCACCGTATGGACTGATAACGGTGGCTTAACCTTCTCACCTGACAGCTACAATCGTGACAAACTGTGATCTAATTGCTTGTAATTGTTAATAAAACTAAATATACTCGGCCGCTAATGTTTTTTAGATTCACCAGTTGAGGGGCGGCATGACACTCAAAACAATTCACACTATCGACAATGAACCATCTCGTCGACGTTTTCTACAATTAGGGTTTGCAGCGGCTGCCAGCATGGCTATGCCAACTGCATTTGCCAATGTAATCAGCTCTCCAGAACGAAAACTATCCCTAGTAAATTTACACACTGGTGAAAAAATAAACGCCACCTATTGGGCCGAAGGTCAATATCAACACGATGAACTTCACGCCATCAATAGTGTATTACGTGATCACCGTACCGGTGATGTCATGGCAATGGACAATGACTTAATTGAATTACTCAATTTGTTACACCACAAAATAGACAGCAAACAACCTTTCCATGTTATTTCAGGTTATCGCTCTCCTAAAACCAATGCTGCATTAAGAAAAAATAGCAACGGTGTCGCAAAAAAAAGCTTGCACATGCAGGGTAAAGCCATTGATATTCGCCTACCTGAATGCCAGCTAGCCGCCTTACAACAAGCCGCTATGTCATTACGTATTGGTGGCGTTGGTTACTACTCTAGGTCTGATTTTCTTCACATTGATACTGGCCGGGTAAGAAGCTGGGGCAGTTAATCAATCTCGTTTAAAATATCTTTAACCAAAGCTTTAAAGTTTTCTAACTTCGTTAAATAACCTTGCTTAAGATTAAGGTGCTGCACACTCGTTTCGTTATGTAACTTATTTAACGTCTTATGAAACTCTAACTGACGTTCGATAGAGATAAAGTCAGGACATTCCGGCAAACATCTTGGATCAAGCCCACATTGATACTGCATGATTTTCTGTTCATGCTGCTCAATCAAGGCAAGGTGTTGTTTCAGTAAAGCCGTCTGCTCTGGCAGCGCTTTATCTAGTTTATATAACCATGCCACTAAACGCTGTGTTTCTCGCTGCCACTGAGCAACCTCAGCTACCCAATGTACATGCTCCCTATGCCACTGTTCATTTTCTTCCTTGAGCTGTTTTGTGCTAGCCATAACCGCCTCACAAAAACACTAGAGAATAATAATTAATAATACGCCTGATTGATTTTTAAAGGTAACTTGCAAGCCATTAAATAAAAAACATTAAAACCTTATAAAAAATGTGCATAATAGAACACGTCTTTTCTTAATAATTTAAAGATAAGAGGTCATATGAGCATACGTACCAAACTCATGTTATTTGTATCTTTTTTATTTTTAACAGTGATTGGCAATTCCATTTTTACTTTTAAAATGGAATCTATAGAAGAAGAAAAGCTCGAATGGGTAATTCACACTCATGAAGTACTCCTTACCGCAGAAAAATTATTAAGTAGCTTAAAAGATAGTGAAACAGGACAACGTGGTTTCCTGCTTACACTAAATCAAAGTTACTTAGAGCCCTACCACTCAGGTATATTGCTCAGCAGAGAATACTTCAAAAAACTCCAACACCTAACGTCAGACAACCCTGAGCAACAAGATCGTCTTAACAAAATTCAAAGTCTAATCGGTCTTAAGCTTGATGAATTGGCAACAACGATAGCCTTATCTAACTCGGATATCAGTGAATCATTAGCACTGGTCAAACAAAACAAAGGCAAACTGTTGATGGATAACATTCGAGAGCAATTGGTGGAGTTTAATAATGTCGAACGGCTACGACTTGAACAAAGAAAAGGTCTTTTCAGAGAACATCGTTCACAATTGATCACCTTCCTCCTTGCTGAAATATTATTTTTTATAATGCTCGGCTTGCTCACTGTGCCGTTTTTAAATAGAAACTTTTTTACCCCATTACAATTACTGGTCTCTAATACTCATAAAATGGAAGCCGGTGAAAAAATTGATGTTTCAGATATCGTTTCTAAAGATGAAATGGGTTATCTACTGTCTCGCTTCTATCAAATGAACCAAGCTATCCATTCCAGAGCTGAACGATTAAATTACAAAGCCAATCATGATGCTCTTACCGGTTTAAAAAATCGAAGTATGCTGTTTAAAGATATTAATAACACCGTACGATTAAAAGAAGGTTCAACTTTTAAATGTGCTGTTTGCTTTATTGATCTTAATAATTTTAAACAAATGAATGACTGTTATGGTCATGATGCTGGAGATGATGTACTGATTGAAACAGCCAAACGAATAACCCGCTCGCTACGCCTAGATGATGATACTTACCGTATCGGCGGCGATGAGTTTATCGTTTTAATCCAATCCGTAAAATCTCACCTTGAAGTCAACACCATCATTCAAAACGTACTTCGATCATTTGACACGCCACTGACAATTCAAGAGCAAGCTATCGAACTCACCGTAAGTATTGGTATCGCCATGAGCCCCGATAATTCAGTAAATAGTGAAGAGCTGCTCAACTACGCTGACATCGCGATGTACTCTGCCAAAAATGATCAAAATACCCACTATAAATTCTTTAATCGCAAGATGTTAAAACGTGCCAGTGATAGTTAATACAGGAAAACTAAACCATTACTTTTCCAGTTTATAAAGCTCAATAAAATAATTAACGATATCTTTACGGGTCACGATGCCACAAGGTGAATTGTCGTTATCAATAATAACAATGCGCCCCACCCGATTCTTAATTAACGTTTTAATGGCTTCTTTAGTGGTTGAGCTAGGTCGAAGTGTCAGCACTTCTTTATCGACTTTGATCGCTAATGGCAATTCACCCAGTTTTAGATGTTGCTTGCCTACCGCCATTAAGGTGATTAAATCCAGTGTAGACACTATGCCGATAAGAATATTTTTATCATCCACCAGTGGAAAACCAGTAACGTTTTTAGTTTTGGCCTGTTTCAATACTTGAGCAACGGTATCACTCAAGTTCACCGTGCTAACGGGTGAAGTCATGATGTCTTTGACTTGAATTGCTTGTTCTGAAAATTCAGTCATTCTAATATCCACTGTTATTATGAAATATGGATTATCAACAGCCAGCCATTTAATTTTATAACAATAAAAACAGCGTGTCTTGGCAGGTTTTATCATTGCAACAACTCAACTTAGCCACTGAATAGAGTCGTAAAGTTAATTACCCCCAGACAAAGTGTGTGAATTAAAGTACAATAGCCGGTTGATTACATTATTAAAAACACAGGATTGACCATGGCCCAGACAGTTGTATGTGCTCTCTACAAATTTGTCACACTCGATGATTACCAAGAGATTAAACAACCTTTACTCGACTTTATGCTCGAGCAAGATGTCCGTGGCACCTTGTTATTAGCTCAAGAAGGTATCAATGGTACTGTGGCCGGAACACGTGCTGCTATTGATGCTTTATTAGCCTATTTAAAAAGTGATGAGCGTTTCAGCGATATCGTTTACAAAGAATCATTTAATGAAGAAATGCCATTTCTTCGTACCCGAGTAAAACTGAAAAAAGAAATCGTCACCATGGGTGTTAATGGCATAGATCCAACTCATATCGTGGGTACCTACGTAAAACCGAAAGACTGGAATGCCTTAATCAGTGATCCTGATGTCGTGTTAGTGGATACTCGTAATGATTACGAATATCAGGTCGGTACATTTCAAAATGCGATCAACCCTGATACCGAGAGTTTTCGTGAATTTCCAGAGTATGTGAAACAAAATCTCGACCCTGCTAAACATAAAAAAGTCGCCATGTTTTGCACCGGCGGTATTCGTTGTGAAAAATCGACTGCTTATATGAAAGAGCAAGGTTTTGAAGAGGTTTATCATTTAGAAGGCGGCATCTTAAAATATTTAGAAGATGTACCTGCTGATGACACCATGTGGGAAGGTGAATGTTTTGTATTTGATGAACGCGTCACCGTTGATCATCATTTAGAAAAAGGTCAGTATGATCAATGTAATGCTTGCCGTATGCCGATCACCAAAGATGAGCAACAAAGTGAAAAATACGAACATGGCATCAGTTGCCCACATTGTTTTGATAAAACATCTGACACTCAAAAAGCACGCTACAGAGAACGTGAAAAACAAGTCGCTCTCGCAACTGAACGTGGTGAAGCTCATATGGGTTCAGATTCAGCCAAAACCATTGCAACTCACCGTGCTGAAAAACAACAATTAAAAGCACAACAACGCCAAGCATCGTTAGCAGAACAAATAATAAAAGAGGCCTAAGTTATGATGTTCATCCGCCAGCTAAGCATTTGTCTGACACTTCTATTCAGTCCATTTGTCGCCAGCGATGAACTTCAACAAGCCGCCATTGCCAGCGCCCACCCATTGGCAACACAAGCTGGCTTAGAAATTTTGCAACAAGGTGGTAATGCCTTTGATGCCGCAGTAGCAGTTAGTGCAGCCCTAGCAGTAGTTGAACCTGCTGGTTCAGGCTTAGGTGGCGGTGGTTTCTGGTTATTACATCGAGCTGAAGATGGCTTTCAAACGATGGTTGATGGCCGTGAAACAGCCCCTGCTGCTGCCCACCGAGATATGTATCTTGATGATAACGGCAAGGTAGATAAACAGTTGTCATTGGATGGCGCTTTAGCCGCCGGAATTCCAGGCGTACCGGCAGCACTGGATCATTTAAGTCAGCATTATGGTCGCCTGCCTCTAACGCAAACCTTAGCGCCGGCAATTCGTTATGCTCAACAAGGTTTCAGCGTTACCAAGCATTATCAACAGCTCGCTCAATTTCGCTTAACCACGTTAAATCAATCCGCTGAAGCACGAGCAACGTTTTTAACCAAGGGCCAAGTGCCGGAGTTAGGCAGCAAAATAATCCAACATAATCTTGCTGCCACATTGCAGCAACTCGCCCAACATGGTCGTGCTGGCTTTTATCAAGGTGAAGTGGCTGACAAATTAATTAACTCAGTGCAACAAGCCGGTGGCATTTGGACACAGCAAGATTTACGCAACTACCAAGTGAAAGAACGAACACCTATCACTGGCAGCTACCAAGGTTATAAAGTCACCTCCGTAGCTCCGCCCTCGTCTGGCGGCATTGTATTATTATCGATGTTAAATCAACTCGAACAGCTTGATTATCAACACGCTGATATCCACCAGCAACGCCATCTACTTACTGAAGTCATGCGTCGCGCCTACTTTGATCGCAGTCGTTATATGGGTGATACCGACTTTGTATCAGTACCGGTGCAAAAACTAAGCTCAAAGACTTATGCCAAAACACTGGTGGCAACCATTGATAGCCAACTGGCTAGTAGCAGTAAACAACTCGCAGCAGCACCAAGCAAAGGCGAAGATACGACCCACTTTTCAATTATTGATAATCAAGGTAACCGTGTTTCGGCGACTTTAAGCATTAACTACCCGTTTGGCTCAGCCTTTGTTGCCGAAGGTACCGGTGTATTACTCAATGATGAAATGGATGATTTTTCTGCCCAAATTGGTGCGGCTAATGTCTATGGCTTAGTCGGCAATGAAGCAAATGCCATCGAAGCCAATAAACGTCCTTTATCGAGCATGAGTCCAACCTTCATTGAAAATGACAAGCAGTTAATGGTGATCGGTACCCCTGGTGGCAGCCGTATTATTACCATGGTATTGCTCGGAATTTTAGATTTCATCAATGGCGAAGATGCTGACACCATTGTCAGTAAACCTCGCTTTCATCACCAATATTTACCTGATGTCATTCAAGTTGAAACACCCGGGTTTGAGGCTGCAGAATTAACAGCACTAGAACAGCGAGGCCACAACATTAAGCCGCTCAACCGTCGCTATGGCAATATGCAGATAATCATTCATGATAAACACAGCAATACCGTAACCGCCGCCAGCGATCCACGCGGTGAAGGCATGGCACAGGTTCATTAACAGCTCCGACTAAATTCACAGCTGACTAATCGCTATAGTCAATCTCATGGCTCAACGGTAAACTCTGGGTATGAGCCTAATAGACAGCCACTGCCATATTGATTTTCCCATCTTTGACCAAGATCGACAGGCAATTTTACATCGTTGTCAGCAGTTAACTATCGGCACTCTTTTTGTACCCGGCGTCACAGCAGCTACATGGGATCGTTTATTAACCGTTTGCCAACAGTCACCGCAGTTACATCCTGCTTTAGGCATGCACCCGATGTTTATGGCTGAGCATCATGAACAACATGTTCCGTTGCTCAGAGAGTATGTAGTACAACACTCCCCTATTGCCATCGGCGAAATTGGTTTGGATTTTTACATTCCTAATCACGATAAACAAAGTCAGAGCCAATTATTTGAACAGCAACTAGCGATAGCAAAAGAGTTTGAACTACCGGTATTACTGCATGTTCGCAAAGCACATGACCAAACACTTTCATTATTAAAGAAATATTCTATACACTCAGGTATTGTTCATGCGTTTAGTGGTAGTGAACAGCAAGCCAATGCTTATATTAAACAAGGTTTATTATTAGGTTTTGGGGGAGCAATCACGCATAACAGAGCAACACGTTTACAAGGCTTATTGGCAAAATTACCATTAACAGCCATTGCTTTAGAAACAGATGCACCTGATATGCCGCTGGCCGATCAGCTTGGCCAAAGAAACTCACCCGAAAATATTGTACTGATAGCAAAAAAGATAGCAGAATTAAGAAAACAGACATTTGAAGAAATAACTGAGTCGACAACTAATAATGTGAGAAAACTAATCAAATGAGACATTTTTTAGGACAACTAGGGCCATTCAGGTCAATCTGCATGTTTACTGCAATTGCTGTTGCTATGTCTCTTCTACTCACAGCTATTTTTCTGATGGTGTTTGATGCCAAACCAACAACTGGCCAAATTTACCTTATCGCAGGTATTGTTCCAGCCATTATCGCTCCCATAATTTCTACCTTTATCATGCGTCTATTCTTTCATGTCCATGAACTTGAATTAGAAATGCGTGATTATGCTCATAAAGATTCACTCACCGGCTTACAAACACGACGCGCATGGTTTGAATGTGCAAAAAGTTATTATGCTTTAGCTATTCGCCAACAAAGTCCGTTTACCATTTTAATGGTTGATCTTGATGACTTTAAGCTAATTAATGATAACTACGGTCATACCACTGGCGATAAAGTCATCTCACAATTTAGTGAACTGGCAACAAAAGTGGCCAGAGAAAGTGACTTAATCGCTCGATTTGGCGGTGAAGAGTTTGTTTTTTTACTACCCAATACCAATAGTCTCAATGCCTTTAGCTTATGTGAGCGAATTCATCATGAAATTAGACAAAATATGGTCATGCAGGAAGATGTTGAGGTTAACTTTACTGTCAGTATCGGCTTAATTGCATTTAATCCTAAAGAGCCAATCTCACTGGACACCTTAATCAGCCAAGCTGACGATGCACTGTATCAAGCTAAATCACGTGGTAAAAACTGTAGCGTTGTTTATAAATAAGACTTTGATCACCGCTTAACGCAAATGAATATGGCACAATATTCGACACGAATTTTACATTTCTCAAGGTAGAGCTATGACCGACCGCGTTATTAATGATGTTTTAGATTCGATTAACAGCATCATTCTAGGCAAAGAACAAACCGTTAAACTCGCTTTAAGCTGCATGTTAGCCAAAGGTCATCTATTAATAGAAGACTTACCCGGAGTAGGTAAAACAACGTTAGCACATACCTTAGCTGCCACCTTAGGCTTAAGCTTTCAACGTATTCAATTCACCAGTGATATGTTGCCCGCCGATATATTAGGCGTCTCAGTATTTGATCGAAATTCCAGTCAATTTACTTTTCATCCTGGCCCCATATTCACTCAACTGTTGTTAGCAGATGAAGTAAATCGTGCCACACCGAGAACCCAAAGTGCCTTATTAGAAGCCATGGAAGAGCATCAAGTCAGTATTGAAGGCCAAACTCACCCGCTGCCAGTTCCTTTCTTTGTTATTGCCACCCAAAACCCATCACATCAAATAGGTACCTTCCCCCTACCCGAATCACAACTTGATCGGTTTTTAATGCGAATAAAAATCGGCTATCCCAATGCCGAAGCAGAACGTGCATTATTACTAGGTGACGATCGTCGCCAATTACTACAAGCTTTAACGGCAGTCATAACACCTGACCAGCTCATCAAGCTGCAAAATACTGCCGCCAGCGTCCATGTTTCCGAAGCCCTCGTTGATTATGTACAACGCTTATTAGCTTATACCCGTGAATCTGGCTTATACCTATTTGGTTTATCACCTCGTGCTGGCTTAGCACTTATTCATGCCGCACAAGCTTGGGCATTGATTGAACAACGAGAGCATGTCGTGCCAGAAGATATCCAAGCGGTATTACCAAGTGTCATTGGTCACCGACTGCAAGCACGTGACGAACAAGCCACTGTTGATGTCGTCAGTGACTTAATCAGCCACGTCACTATCATCTAGATACGGCTATGCAAACGCTCATAAACCTTTATCGGCGTATATCACCTAAGAATCGACAACGGATTTACATCATTCCTAGTCGCTTTGGTTTTATGTTCGTCTTTTTTTTGCTGATTATGTTGCTAGGTGCAATCAACTACAGTAATAGCATGGGCCATTTATTAGTATTTTTACTGGTCAGTCTTGGTCACACTGCCATGCTCCATACCCACCGTAATATTGCCAAAATAGAACTCAAACATTGTCATGCAGAACCGGTGTTTTGTGGCCAAACAGCTATATTTACAATTGTTATCAATAACCCAAGTCAACGAGACTTTCATCAAATAGAAATAGCCAACCAACCAAAGGCTATTATCAGCTGGAACCCATTCAAACGGCTAAGTGGCTTTATCTGTAAAAGCCATCTTTCACATGTTCCCGCCCTACAATCTATCAATGCCACTGTTGAAATAACAACCCAACAACGTGGTTATCATTCCTTGGGCAAGTTACAGTTTAGCACTCACTTTCCCTTAGGCTTATTTAACAGTTGGACCAATTTTAAAACCAGTGCCCGAGTTTTGGTTTACCCCCAAGCAGCAGGAACGTTACCGTTACCCACAACATATTCTTCTGGTGAACAAATCATGATCAGCCAACAAAAAGGTCTAGATGACTTTGCCGGTTTTCATAATTATCGAATGGGTGATCCCATACACAGCATTGCATGGAAAGCAGCTGCACGTGATGATGTATTACGTACCAAACAATTTAGTGGCGCGCACAGTGGTCGCCGTTGCCTAAGCTGGAATGATACAACTGGTGTTGGTGATACCGAGCAACGTTTATCACAACTCTGCCAGTGGTTATTAATGAGCGAACAAACCGAAACCAGCTCACGCTTAGAGCTTCCCAATAAAACCATTGATTATGGTGTTGGCGAACAACACCTCCATAACTGCTTAACTGCATTGGCGCTTTATCATGATGCATAAAGCACCACCGTCTTCGACATCCATTTTATGGTTAATGCTAGGACTAACACTAGCAGCCTCCCCCCATTTTTTATTTCAGCCTATTTGGGTCAGTATTATCTTTCTCACCGCTATTACTTGGCGGTGTATGAATATTTGGTTTGACTGGTACTTGCCTTCTAACAAACATTATATTGTTCGAGTCTGTCAGCTAATCATCGCTACTGCCGCCATCTTGGCGATTATATTTAACTACGGAACCACTATTGGCCGAGATGCTGGTGTGGCCTTTTTAGTGATGATGCTTGGCCTCAAAGTCACTGAAATACGCAGTCAGCGTGATTATTATGTCACCGTATTTCTAGGCTACTTTGTCGTGATCACCAACTTCTTTTTCACCCAAAGTATTCCGATGGTAATGATGATGTTTGTGGTGGTTATCATGATGACAGCCTGCCTCATCACCATGAACGATCCCAAGCACGTCATCAAAAAGCTTCAGGTCGTGAAACTATCTAGCCAGATGTTATTGCAATCATTACCCATTATGCTGATTTTGTTTGTCCTGTTCCCACGTATTGCAGGACCTTTATGGGGATTACCGCAAGATTCTCATAGTGGTAGTACTGGCATAGATAACAAAATGACCTTGGGCAAAATCAGTAATTTAACCCAATCTGATGAAGTTGCATTTCGCGTTACGTTTGAAGGTGAGCTCCCACCACCAGCACAACGTTATTGGCGTGGCCCAGTATTGTGGTTAACTGACGGTACCACTTGGACTGAAATTGATCGAAGCCTCACATCCGCTGTTGAAACCAACATTGAATACAGCGGTGCTGAATATCACTATTCACTCACCCTAGAACCACACAATGAAAACTGGCTATTTGCCTTAGACATGCCCAATACATCACCCACAACGGTTAAATCACATATCAATGCCGATGGTGTCTTACAAAGTAATGATCCAATAAAACAACGCGTTCATTACCAACTCAGTTCACAACCCGAATATCAGTTTAATCAGCAACAAGAACCCTTTGTACAACGTGCATTGGAGCTGCCTGATAACCATCACAACTTAAGCAAACAACTTGCCCAACAGTGGCGAGCAGAAACAAGCAACGACGAAGCCTATATCCAACGTGTACTCAGTCATTTCAACCAAAGTGATTTCTATTACACACTCACTCCGCCACTATTAACTGGCGATACCATTGATGGCTTCTTATTTAATAGTCGGCGTGGTTTCTGTGAACATTATGCCGCTAGCTTTACGGTATTAATGCGTGCAGCCGGCATCCCTGCTCGTGTTGTCACCGGTTATCAAGGTGGAGAAATCAACCCGGTCAACGATACTCTTGTGGTCAGACAACGTGATGCGCATGCTTGGACAGAAGTTTGGTTACAAGACAAAGGTTGGCAACGAATCGATCCGACCGCAGCCGTTTCTCGTGACCGTATTGAACTAGGCATCAATGAAATTATGCCTATTGGCATGCGTTCGCCGTTATTTGTGGCCAACAGCGATACATTGATTGAACTATGGCAATCTATTAATAACAACTGGGATGCCGTCAATAATATGTGGAACCTATGGGTGCTTGCCTATGGGCCAGAAAAACAACGTGAATTTCTCAGCAAACTGGGCATGAAGAATCCCGACCTGCAATCCATAGCGATCTGGTTAGGTATCTTACTGAGCATTGTTTTCATATTATTGCCGATCTTTTTGTTTTACCAACGGCAACATGCCGATCCAGTAGTTCGTCTCTATCAAGCTTTCTGTGCAAAATTAGCTAAGTTCAAACTATCACCTGCAATTGGTGAAGGACCTATCGACTTTGCAAATAGAGCAATAATCACACTTCCTCATCATAAAAGTGACATAAACACTATCACTCAACTTTATATTGATTTACATTACGGTAATGAATCTCATTCAGTAACTGAGTTACAAGCAGCAATCAAACTTTTTCAGCCCAAAAAGGCCAAACGATGAATGATGCAGAACTTGATAAATTCCGCCAGCTGTTACAACAACAACGTAATGAACTTAAAAATTCATTAGAACTTGCCCAAGGCAGTCTGCAAACCGTTGAGTTAGATCAGACCAGTGTCGGTCGAGTATCACGCGGTGAAGCGCTGCAATCTCAGTCCATGGCACAAGAAACCACTCGCCTTAAACAGCAACAGTTACGTGATATCTCAATGTCTTTATCACTCATTGAATCTGGCGACTATGGTTACTGCAATATCTGCGACCAAGAAATAGATCCGCAGCGACTTAACATTAATCCTACTGCAATCATGTGTGTACCCTGCGCGAGCACTCAAGAATAAGTTAAAATAGCGCCACATTTAATTGCAGATCGACAACACACTATGAGCACTACAAACCCACTTTTTGAACGCAGCCATATTTTAATTGGCGATGAAGGCATCAAACGCCTACAAGATAGTCATGTTTTCCTAGCGGGCATGGGCGGTGTGGGCTCTTTCACAGCCGAAGCTTTAGCACGTATGGGTGTCGGTGAACTGACTTTAGTTGATCATGATGTCGTGTCAGCTTCAAATATGAACCGTCAATTAGTGGCGCTGAAATCAACCATTGATGTTGCCAAAGCTGATGTGATGGCCGAACGTATTCGCGATATCAATCCAGACTGCAAACTCAATATCATCAAAGAATTTCTCACCCCGGAAAACATTCCAGAGCTATTAGCACAAGACTTCGATGTCGTGGTGGATGCTATTGATAGCATGAGCAGCAAAGCGACTTTAATTGAAACTGCATGGCGTAATAAAACCCCAATCTTTGCCAGCATGGGGGCCGGCGGCAAGCTCGACCCAACTCAAGTTCGCACCGGCGACATTATGAATACTTCAATGTGTAAACTGGCTAAACAACTGCGTGGCCACCTACGCAAACGTGGTGTAGGTAAAGGCATTCAAACCGTTTATTCACTCGAAGCACCAATGCCTGCCTTACCACCTGAATCGGTAGGTCGTGGTCGCCCAAGAGCAGTGAATGGCACCGTCAGTTATATGCCTTCAATCTTTGGTTTAACCTTAGCCGGTTTAGTCATTAACCATATTATTGGTGATGCACGACGTGTCTGAACAAGCGCAATTAGCAACGCCCGTTGAACCACAAGCCGATCCCACCAATGTCGTGAACTGCTGCGCCGACCGCCAGCAACAACTCGCAACACTACTTAAACCCTACGGCATAGAAATCAACTTTGTCGCCGCGAATGAAACCATTCCCGGTAGTTTCTTTGGTGAACGCGAAGCCGGCATCATCAATAACCAACTGTATCTACGTCATGACACACCGGTGCACTCTGCCCTACATGAGTCAGGTCACTACATCTGCATGGATCAACAACGTCGTGACAACTTAGATACCGATGCAGAAGGTGATTTTGATGAAGAAAATGGTGTCTGTTATCTGCAAATCCTGCTTGCCGACCAGCTACCAGACATGGATAAACAAAAAATGATGATCGACATGGATCGCTGGGGTTACACCTTCCGTCTTGGCAGTGCCCAATCGTGGTTTGAACAAGATGCCGAAGACGCTAAAGAGTGGTTACAAAAACACAAGGTTATCGATCAACACCAACAACCTACTTGGCAGCTACGCATCACTTAATTATTAATTGGAGTTTTTATGAGTCAAACGATTTCATCGCCAGTAACAGAACTACTTGAGCAACAGAACATCCCGTTTGAAGTCATCGAGATTCCACTCAGCGAAGATAAAAAACCCATTCGCAACCTAGAAGAACTGCTCACCGAACAAGGTAAAGATCCTTCTTCCGTCATCCGCAGCATCTTATTCAAAGCCAAGTCTGGCACATTCAGCTTATTAGCCGCCCCCGGTGGTGGTCGTGCCGACTGGGCCACACTCCGCAAACACCTAGGCGAACGAAAACTCCGCATGGCTGAGTTTGATGAAGTACCCGAAGTCACCGGCTACGTCGTCGGCGCCGTCCCTCCCATCGCCCTACCCGACTCAGTTAAAGTATTAGTCGATGAAAGCATCAACAACTACGACGATGTCATTATCGGCAGTGGTGTATTGGGTTTTGCTTTAGGTTTGAAGCGCTCTGCTTTAGAGACTGTTTTTGAAAATTCTGATGTTGGCCAATTTGTTAAAACATAACTAATTTTTAACTTCTGTTCTAAAATAATTTCTATCTTAACTTCTATGAATCACCACCATAAAAGGCATACTGAAAATGACTAACAATGGGATAGAAAAGTTACTCCAGCAATGGGAAAAAATTCACTTTCAACAACACAGTCAACTAATTAATTTTCATAATTCAGTAAAAGTTTTAGCACCATTAATAAAGCTACAAGAAAAATTCGAAAAAATCCAAATCCCCCCCAATTTAGCTTTATACACAAAGCAGTTTGAAATGTTCGGTAATTCATTCAATCGAATAGCTTCCCCAACTTTACCCAAGCTTATACAGTCACACCTTGAGCTTCAACAATCATTTATTGATCTCCCTCCTAGAATACAAGAGGCTCTATTGTTACTAGCTAAACGCGGCTGGTACTATGATTTTAATATGACACTTTCTGACCTTTGGGAGTTAAGAAAAGCAATCATAGATGAAAATAATGAAGAAGTTGATGAAGCATTAATAGAATATTTTGATGAGAAAATCGAAGAGGTTAGAACTTCTCTCAAAATGCTGTTCCCGGAAAGGGCACATATCATCAGTGCTGCAATTGATGCACACATACGTGGTGAGTACTATTTAGCAATTCCTATCTTATTGGCTCAAACTGATGGCATTTGTAAAGAAATGGTTAATCAATATTTATTTATGAAAAAAGATAAGAAACCTAAAACTGCAATCTATGTAGACAAATTTAAAACAGATACATGTAAAGCTGCATTTTTAAGTCCATTAGCGACTACCACACCTGTAGGAGAGTCTGAGTATGAACGTAAAGAAAGTGGTGGAGGAAACTCCTTTAATCGACATATGATTTTACACGGTGAATCATTAGACTATGGAAAAAAAGTAAATAGCGTAAAAGCCATATCGCTAATTAATTATGTTTCTCAAGCCTTAAAAAAGCATAATAAAGAAAATACGAACATTTAATTCAAGGGATTAAAGGGGGGATTAAAGGGGATTAAAGGGGACGCTTCCCTTTAACCTCAGCAAAGTTGATTGGCAGGAAACATTCTTCCTTCCCGTTGTTATCGCCATCAAAAAGGCTTTATTTTTCGGATAACGAGGGTAAGTGTTTGAGCGCAGCGAGTTTTTACCCTCGCCGTAAAATAGAGTTTTTTTGATGACAAGCGATAACGCCGGGTGGCCTTTTCTTTGGTTCGTTTCTTTTGGCCACGCAAAAGAAATGAACGCCCAGCGGCAGCGAGTCAAAAGTAACAGCTACTTTCCTACTTTTTATTTAATCGTCATTAAAAGACTTAAATAAATATAAACTCATCGTAATCGCATCGAGATTAAAGGGGACGCTTCCCTTTAACTTTATCCACGCCATAAAATAAAGTCTTTTTGGTGAGCAGCGATAACGCCGGGTGGCCTTTTCTTTGGTTCATTTCTTTTGGCCACGCAAAAGAAATGAACGCCTGCGGCAGCAATGTCACAAACTCATCGTAATCGCGTCAATATCTTATTACATAAACTCGTCATTTCTTTTTGCTCTTCCTGAGTAAGCTTAAGTCGACACTGCATATCATCAAAAATATGTGATGTTTCATCCTTCAATAACTTTCCTTCTTTTGTCAGTACGATTACTTTTGCCCTTTCGTCTTGTTCAGACTTTATTCGCTGTATATAGCTTTTTTTCTCTAGCCTTTTCAGAATTTGAGTCAATGTGGCTGCATCTAAGTAAGTTTGTTCACTCAACTGCTTAATATAAACAGAGTCCTCATTCCATAAACTCATCATAACCAAGAACTGTGGATAGGTAAGGTCAAACTTATCAAACTCAGTTCGATATTCCCTAATCATTGCATTGGCTGTTGAATACAATGAAAAGCACACCATTTCAGAAAAGTTAAATTCGTTATTAATCATAATTAAAGCTCTTTAAATGTCGGCATTATTATGCGCGCAAAGTAGTTGACAGTAAATCAGGATTTGTTGATAATTACTTTGCGCACAAAGTAACTTAATATAGGAATTAAATAACGATGAATACAGTAAATTTCACCGGTGTAACTTCAACGAATTGGCAAAATATAAAAGGTATAGAAGTCGCTACAGGTATAGTCGAGCGAAAAATATGGGCTGGTAATAAAGGTAAAAGAGCCGTTGTTTATGAATTTGAAGCTGGAGCAAAATTTCCAGGAGTAGACGCTCACTTAACCGGACCGGAGCAAATATTTGTAATATCAGGCGTTTTTAATGATGGCAAGAATGATCACCATGCAGGAAGCTTTATAAATAACCCTAAAGGTTCTGCCCATATACCTCAGTCGGAAATGGGCTGTATTGTGTTAGTCACCTTTCCTGAAGGTTAACCACCCACATTTATCCCTTTCCTATAAATATAAACAGAAGGAATAAGTGCAGCAATACAAGAAGTAACCAGTATCGCAACAAGAATACCCACACTCCGTTCGCTATAAATCGCTCCTGAGATATGCAAACCAAACTGTGCCACCAAATAGTCTTGTGACAGTGCCAAACTTAACAGCAACAAAATAGAAGCTAGGGCAATACTTGTTAAGGTAATCACTATTGCTTCTAGCTCTAATAACAAAAACAAAAATCGAGGCGGCGCTCCTGCCACACGAAGCAATTGAATCTCTCGGTTTCGTTCTCGAATAGACGACAACAACATGGCATTCACACCTAAACAAGCTGCCACGAACACCAATGCTGAGACCAATAATAAAGTCTTTTCTAACATGCTCATCATTTGCCAGAGTTCGGACAAGGCCACACCGGGTAAGATCGCTAGCAGCGGTTCCTTAGCATAGGTATTTATTTGTCGTTGCACTTTAAATGTCGCTATTTTTGATTTCAGCCCCAACATAAAGGCAGTGATACTTTTGGGTTGTAAATCTGCCTGCTCAAGCTCTGTTTGCGTGAGGGTATTATTCGCTATTTTCACGCCCTGCTGCCAATCAAGGTGAATGGCTTCCAAACCTTGCAAGCTCACGTGTAAGGTTTGATCAACTGGGGTTCCCGTTGGCGCTAAGATACCGACTACTTTAAAAGGCAGATTGTCGTGTCGACTAAAGCTGGTATCGGCAATGCCATGAGCAAGGGTTAAGGTATCACCCCATTGATAGCCTAGTTTTTTGGCTACAACTGAGCCTAATACCACATCAAAAACACCATCGAACTCATTACCTTGAGCAAAGCGTAATGCCTGTTGTTTTCCATAACTGAAATGTTGGAAATAACTCTGGTTTGTTCCCAATACTCGAAAACCTTTATGCGAATCACCGAGTGATATGGGAATAGCCCATTTTACATTTGAACTACTTGCTATCTGTTCGTAAGATTGCCAACTAATATTATTGGTCGGCATGCCAATTCTAAAAACGGAGTGTAATAACAAGTTCACACTGCCTGTTCTGGTGCCTACAATCAGATCAACACCGGAAACGGTATTAGAGAAACTTTCTTTCACTTCATGACGAATATGCTCAACACTCAACAACACAAAGATGCTGATGGTCATCGCCATGATAGAAAGTACCACCGAGCCTTTTCGATCTAATAGGCTTTGCAAGGCTAGTTTCATAAACATCAAATTACTTCCTCGATGCGATTGATGTCTGCTAAGGATTCGACACTATTGAAATAGTTGGCTAACGACATGTCATGGCTAACAAACAATAAGGTGATGTCATGCTCTGCAACGAGAGACATTAATAAGGCCATAAATACATCTCGGTTAGATGGATCCAATGATGATGTCGGTTCATCTGCGATCAGAAATTTGGGTTTATTGATTAATGCTCTTGCAATGGCAACACGTTGTTGCTGACCAATACTGAGCTGACGAATAGCACAGTGCCAATCTCGTTCAGGAATGTTTAAAGACGTGAGTAATTCTCTCATTTCTTCGTTAATGTTTGCCTGCTTTTTTCGTTGTGAAAACTGGCAGGCTAACCGTATATTGTCGATGGCACTTAAATAGGGAATAAGGTTAAATTGTTGGAATACATAACCAATATTATTGGCGCGAAACTGATCTCGCTGCCGGCTGCTCATCGTATCTAGGCGTTGTCCAAACAGTGAAATTTCACCTTCTGTTGGCGTTAATAAACCACTCAATAAGTTGAGCAATGTTGATTTACCGCCACCCGATGGGCCATATACAAAAGTCTGGCTACCCTTAGATATAGTCCATGATGGAATCGTTAGTACACTGTGATCTGGCTGCTCAGGGTAAGAAAAACGAAGTTTTGAAACCTCAATAGCCATTGCTGTTGTTCCTTAATTTATAATTCACCACTCAAAATGATATGATATATCAACACAACAAATAATGACTAATTAAATTTGAACCATATAAATAGGATAAACACTTTGAAACTGCTTCTGCTGGTTTTAACCAGCTTACTGTTAGTCGCTTGTGATAGCTCTGAATCAGCTAATGTAACTGATAATCAGCAAGATGAAAGCCTCGTCACACCGACGGAAACCATCGCAGCTCAACCACAATCATCAACGCAGTATTTGGTGACATATAAAACTGTCGATTGGGTTGATTTGATACCTAAAGATGACTTGGAGGCACTGTTGAATCCGCCCAGTTATGTTACAGATGTCGTCGATGGTTCTTTGGAAGATCAGATCACCCAGCAGCTACAAAATAGTGCAGCAATCAGCAGTGATGATCCTTATCAACAGGCTTTGGTTTCCACTAAGGTCAAAGCTGAAATGCATGATCAAACTATTCGTGTTCCGGGCTTTATTGTGCCTCTAGAGTTTAATGAGCAACAACACGTTACTCAGTTTTTCTTAGTCCCCTTTTTTGGTGCTTGTATTCATGTGCCACCACCGCCACCCAATCAAATCATCTTTGTCACTTATGCTGACGGACTCAAGCTCAGTTCAATCTACGATCCGTTTTGGATTTCAGGTGTGTTAACCACATCAATTATTGAAAATGAAATGGCGACATCCGCCTACAGTATGCAGATGCATTCATTTGAAGAATATACAGAAGAGTAAATAGACTGCTTTAACTACTTAAAGATGACCGTGTAATTATCACTATCGAGTGTGGTCGCAGCTTGCTTCGACTCTGTTAGCCAAAGTACACGTGTTTGTTTAATAGCCGGAAAGTCCTTAAACATGTTCACGCTCACAGCAGCTAACTCATCGGTATTATTACAGTGATATTGATAATGGGCAGAAACCTCATTGTGATGTTCTTCATCTGTTTCATGCTCATGGTGATGACCATCAAGTTCTGAATGCTCACTTTCCAAGACACTTGAGACATCGACTGACGTTTCAATAAGTGAGCACTGCCCACCTTTAAAAGAGAATAAAAGGTTGGGAGAGTTCAATAATGATTCTGCACGTTGCACCGCATCAATTTCACTTTCAGAGTGGGCTTTATGCTCAAAGCCCACCAAGTTCATGGCTGGAGACTGCAATTGGATATCGACAGTTTGACCTTCAATTGCAATCATCAATTCAGCTAAACCATGAACATGTGCATCAAGATGTGCCAATTCTGCCTTTACATTGCCTGTAGAAGCCATCGCAATGCTCGATAGTAAAAATAAATGGTGAAACTGCATATTCATTAATAACTCTCCGTTTTAAAGGCTAAACGAAATCTAATGTAACTAACAAGCGACGTTCGCCAGCTGAGACTTGTGGTGAACGGTGAACAAGGCCCCTGCCTTCATTACCGTCCCATAACTCTCCTTTCAACAATGCCACCTCACCATGACTGAGCTGCTGAATTTGGCTAGGTTTTGTATATACACCTGATAACTCATCAGGTTTGCCTTGATTGCCCATGCCCAACTTACTGCGATCAACCGTTTCATTTTCTAGCCATTCAGTAGCGATACCTTGATAAGTGGTGACTAAACGACATGGCACACGATCAACATGAAACCGTGGACACATAGCATGTTCCAGTGTTGTCAGCCTTAACCCCACAGACTGTAATTCAAATAGAAAACAAAACATGTCAACTAATTCAACAACATCCTCGCGGAAAATGGATATTTCATCTCCTTCCCCCAACTCATCACTAATCACTGAAGATACATCGTCTGGTGTCACTATTGTCGATATTTTCAAGTTCGGATTAGCACTAATAATCTTGTCTGTTGCTTGAATGAGCTTGTTCGTCAGTTGACGTTGCCAAATAGTGATATTGATATCTGATTTAAAAATATCGGTCATCACCGTAGCTTCACTATGCAAACGGCTAGAAGCTGACTTGATCTCTGCTAGAGAATGGTTGTTAATTACTTGTTGTGACCCCATTATGCTTCTCCCCATTTAGGAAACGGATCGCTTAACGTTGCCCAATGTGCTTTGCCTTTTAGCACTTCTGTTTCTGGCAATAAGCAATCATCGAGTGCTTGCTTCATTCCATCTTGATCAAGTCCTTGACCTATAAATACCAATTCTTGACGCATATCACCGAATGGTTCTTGCCATTGTTTTTCAATAGAAGCGAGAGAGTCTTCATCAGTTGGCCATTGCTCTTTTGAAATTGCTTTCCAAAACATGCCTGCAAAACCATGTCTGGCAATACCACCAGCCTGACTCCACTGGCCAGCAAACTCGGGACGAGAGGCTAACCAAAAGAACCCCTTTGATCTAACTAACTTGCCAAACTGTTCAGTATTATGAAGAAACTGATGGAACTTCTCAGGGTGGAATGGACGGCGTGCCAAGTAACTAAAACTACTAATGCCATATTCTTCTGTTTCAGGAACATGTTCACCACGCATTTCTTTAAGCCAACCTGGTGCTTGTTGAGCACGATCAAAATCAAATAAGCCTGTGTCCAAGACTTGATCAAGATCGACTTTGCCGTCAAAAATTGAAATAATTTTAGCGTTTGTATTTAAGGTTTTAAGAATCGCCATCAAACGTTCAGTATCAGAGGGCTTAACTAGGTCTGTCTTACTGATCAGAATGACATCTGCAAATTCAACTTGCTCGATGAGTAGGTCTGCCACACTACGTTGGTCTTCTTCACCTAATGATTCACCGACCTCATCTAATTGATGCGCCTCTTCAAAATCCTTTAAAAAGTTAACGGCATCAACTACGGTGACCATGGTATCGAGTTCAGCCACATCTGATAATGACACACCACTTTCATCTTCAAATGTGAAGGTTTCTGCAACAGGTAATGGCTCTGAAATACCTGTTGATTCAATAATTAGGTAATCAAAACGATCATCTTTAGCTAACTTGCTTACTTCTACTAAAAGATCTTCACGTAATGTGCAGCAGATACAGCCATTGCTCATTTCTACTAATTTTTCTTCACTACGGTTTAGTTCTACTTCATTTTGAACAATAGAGGTATCAATATTAATTTCACTCATATCATTCACAATGACCGCCACTTTTTTATCCTGACGATTATTTAAAATATGGCTTAATACGGTTGTTTTACCAGCGCCAAGGAAGCCTGAAAGCACAGTCACTGGAAGTCGTGATTGTTGAGTCATTTTGGGAGATCCTATAAAAACTTCTAAATACAAAGGTGATACGTTACAACATATCATTTCTATTGTTCAATAAAATTAAAGAAAGAAGCTGCTCAACACTTCCACATCCACCGACTCGTTTCAGATGTATTTACATGAGTTACACCACGACAGGTACAATACGCTACAAACAACGAAATCTATTTCTGGTAACTCTCTATGAGCAAAATTGATAATGTCCTCGATCATGCAGAACAAGCATGCAAGGCCAACGGTGCAAGACTGACGGATAAACGTAAATACGTGCTAACTGGGCTACTTAAATCCGACAAAGCATTATCAGCTTATGAATTATCTGACTTCTGTCGCACTGAGTTTGACTCGCCCATTCCTCCCATGTCGGTTTATCGAATTTTAGATTTCCTTGAGAGTGAAAAACTTGTCCATAAACTTCACTTAGCCAATAAGTATGTCGCCTGTTCTCATATCAGTTGTAGTCATTCACATGAAGTACCACAGTTCCTAATCTGTGATGAATGCAGTGCTGTAAAAGAAATCGGCATTCAAAAAACGTTACTCGACACTTTAAAAGACAATGTTGAAGATGCTGGCTTTAAATTAAAAAGCCCTCAATTAGAACTACATTGTTTATGTGAGTCCTGTGCTAGCTCAGAAGCTTAATAATCGTAGCATTCAGCACTCAATTCACACATCAAGATAAAACTAAGATCAATTAAACCTACAATGAAAAACTTCCAAGCAGCAATCTTCGATATGGACGGCTTACTACTAGATAGTGAACCCTTAGCCAAAAAAGCATTCGACACTATTTGTGAACAATATGGTCTTGGTGATATGTCGGATGTATTTATGCGCTTTGTCGGCACCAATACTGCAAAAGGCAATGCCATTATCAAAGAAGCGTTGAACGGCGCCGTTGATGCCGAGCTTTTTAATGCAACTTGGCGAGGCTTGTATGGCACTTGGGTTAAAGATGATCCCGTACCTTTAAAACAAGGGGTAAAAGAAGTATTAGCCCACCTTAAATCGCACAATATCTCTATGGCCGTTGCCACCTCATCTAAAACAGCCATTGCAGAGCATAAGTTGCGAAAATCAGCCGTTCTCGATTACTTCGAGATTGTCATTGGTGGTGATCAGCTTACTCATAGCAAACCTGCTCCTGAGATCTTTTTAAAAGCGGCCACCAGCTTGTCGTGTGAACCTACACGCTGTATTGCCTTTGAAGACTCGCCCAATGGTGTGAAGTCGGCGGTTGCAGCCGGCATGACGGTGGTTCAAGTTCCAGACTTGATTGCACCTGATACTGAGTTGTTAAAATTAGAGCATATTGTGCTAGATACGATCTCTGATGTATTAACATTTGATTTTCAACAACACGCAATACAACGTGCAGTCTAGTTAATAACAGCTTATCAGCCTGTACTTTAAACCCACGTTTTCAAATTAAGGAAGTTCACGATGCAAGGCAGTTGTTTATGTAAGCAAGTTAAATATGAAGTCGATGCGTTGGCTACCCCTATTTTGCACTGTTCATGCCAGTCGTGTCGCAAAGCACATGCGGCAGCGTTTAACACCGGCGCAGGCGTTGAACATGATCAGTTTCGTTGGTTAGACGGCGAAGATAATTTATCTAGCTATGAATCATCGGCTGGTAAGCATCGTTATTTTTGCAAAACCTGTGGTTCACAACTGATCTCGATTAAAGAGAATGCGCCTTTATTGATTTTGCGGGTCGCGACATTGGATGACGATCCAGGTGTGGTGCCTGAGTTTCGAATCTGGAAGTCTCATGAAGTTAGTTGGCTTAACTACTCTGCTGATATTCCTGAATATGATGAGTGGCACCCAGAACAAAAATAATTGTCTTAACCTACATTTGTAATAAGGCGTTTCGCGATGAATAAAGTCATACATAAAGCTAATTCACGCGGCGAAGCTAATCACGGTTGGCTGCACAGCCAGCATACTTTTAGTTTTGCCGGTTACTATAATCCTGAACGAATGGGTTTCGGTAAGCTGCGTGTTTTAAATGATGATGTTGTTGCACCCAGCATGGGCTTTGATACTCACCCGCATGACAATATGGAAATTGTCTCAATACCACTGTCAGGCAGCATGCGGCATAACGATAGTATGGGCAATGAACACATTATCCGTAGCGGTGATGTACAGATCATGTCTGCAGGGACCGGTGTCACTCACTCTGAATACAATAACTCATCTACTGAAGATGTGAACTTTCTGCAAATTTGGATCTTCACTAAACAACGCAATATTGAGCCACGTTATGAGCAAAAAACGATTGATAAACGACAAGCTCATAATCAATTTTTAACTATTGTTTCACCTGAACAAGATAAAGAAAGTTCTGTTTGGATAAATCAGGATGCTTATTTATCTATGGCAGTGATTGATGCCGACAGTAGCATCAGCTATCAATGTCAGCTTGACTCACCTGCAGTGTATTTTTTTATTCTTTCTGGTGAAGTGATTATTGATGATGATTACCTCTCAGCACGAGATGGCATGGCAGTGACTGATATAAACAGTATCTCCGTTACAGCAACGAATCCAGCTCATGTTTTATCTATTGAGACGATGCAGTGACGTGTTCGCAGTGTGCAGCTAAAACAAAATGGAAGATAAAGTTTCGTGCCAGTGTGCTTGATACGCTAGGAACATTAATCATCAGCTTATTTATCTTATTACCCATATACCTTGTTACAAAGCTAATCTCGATAGCTGTTGTCAGCTTGTTTATTTTGTATATTGATAACCAAGTAGAACATTTTATTTTTTCTATCCTCTTGATTGAAATTTTCACTTATCTTTTTAGTCTTTATTTAATCTACGTTTGGTTTATAGCTAAAAGAGTAACCCGCTTATTAAACTTGTTAAGCTATTTTATTAATTATCAGCTTTCCATTAGCGAGGTTTGCCAGTCTTGTACAACGATTGGCAAACACTGGCAGTTTCCTAATGATCACGACGGCCAATAATCAAGCGTTCCAATATTTGGTTACACTCAACAAAGGACACCGTGCTAAAGATGCAAAAAAGTAAAAGAGAAAAACTCGGATTTACTCTTATTCTGTTATTTTCATTATCAGCAATTATCGGATTAGCCAGTTTGGATCGGATCCCACAAGATTTGGCCTATCATGCTTTTGTTGATTATCGCACCATGATTGCCATTCCAAATTTTTGGAATGTATTGTCTAACTTACCATTTTTAATCGTCGGTATTGTTGGTTTATATCAACTATTGATATCAAAAAAACTGACGATTATTCATGAGATGAAATCTGCTTACACCTTGCTGTTTATTGGAGTGAGTTTAGTAGCCTTTGGCTCTGGTTATTATCATATCTCGCCCAACAACCAGACCTTAGTTTGGGATAGATTGCCGATGACGATTGCCTTTATGGCCTTATTCGCAATCATTATTGCTGAATTTATTTCTATTAATATCGGTAAAAAACTACTCTGGCCGTTATTAGTTGCAGGCATCACATCCGTTCTTTACTGGCATATTTCTGAGCTGCAAGGCATCGGCGATCTTCGCTTTTATGCCTTTATCCAGTTTTTCCCTATGTTGGCGATACCGGTGACATTACTATTTTTCTACAGCCGCTTTGACCGTGTTAATGGCTATTGGCTGTTAATTAGCTGTTATTTCTTGGCTAAAGTGTTCGAATATTTTGATAATGCTATCTATGACATCTTAGCGTTATCTATTAGTGGTCATTCGATAAAACATATGATTGCCGCTTTAGGTTTATATGCTTTATTAGTGTCATATCAAAAACGATATGAAATTCGTTAAAATCCTCGTTAAGTAAAAGTTGCTAAATATTCTCTCTAACAGCTGATATTTACGTTATCCTGCCCGTCATATATCTGCATTAAACTTAGGACACACACCGTTGGAACAGTTACATTTTTATTTAGAGATGGCTACTTTTGTAGTAACTATCATCGGCCTACCCGTTGCAATTATCAGTTATTTTAGAGAACAACGCGCACTGCGTGATGAACGTGAATACGGTACTTATGATGTATTAGATGATAAATACATTGAATTGCAGCAGCTGTGTTTAGAGCATCCAAGATTAGATATTTTTGATACGGCTTTTTCTTCACCAAATGAACTTAATGAGGGTGAACAAAAACAACAAGAAGCAATTTTATTAATTAGAATTTCGATCTTTGAACGTGCATATTTGATGTATCAACGTTCTACCCGTAAAGGTAAAGCTAATCAATGGCTGGGCTGGGAAGTTGAAATCAATGAATGGTTGGCAAGAAAAAACTTTTTAGACGTTTGGCACGATCAAAAAGAATATTATGATCAAGAATTTGTAGAATACTTTGATGCTAATATTGATCCCATATAACTCTCTATTCTAATTAAGGTTAAATGACCGGCATCGTTATGGTTAATCTCAACGCAGGATTACTTTGGGAAATTTTTAAACATGTTCGCTCATGGTTAACAAACTTAAACCGTGCCAGCGATGCTCGTAAACTAGAGTCGATTGCCGCCTTAAGAAAGCTAATTTCAGCCTCAAGAGAAACCGCTGTCTATATCAGACAGATGAATGATACTCAGCAACGAGAGCATGCCGTTGAAACACGCCTTGCCGTATTATGGACGGAATTAGGTTTTGCATTGGAAGACTTAGGCATTCACAAGCTCGCTAAACGCTGCAATATTAATGGCAAGCAATGGGCTAACCCTGGCCATTATGATGCTGATTTTATAAAAAAAGCCGATGTCAGTTTAGAGCGAATGGAACAAATGGCCCATTTTATCTTGCTTACTATTCGTCATTAACGCTGTGCAAGTAAAACACAATTCGTGGCACTACTGAGCGCCAAGCCAAATAATATAAGGTTAATTTATGTACACAGATGAAGATCTGACCTCGGCAGTTAAAGCCGGTATTTTTACGGATGCATCCGTCAATGCATTTCGTGACCATACCGCTAACTTGAATGATCTACCGTCCGTAGATGAAGAGAACTTTCAATTGGTGACTAGTTTTAACGATATTTTTGTCGTCATTGCTTGTGCCTTAGTACTAACCTCCATCTCTTTATTTGGCTCCAGCAATGAATTAGTTAGCGCTATATTATTTTCTTTAACTTCTTGGGGCTTGGCTGAGTTTTTTGTCTTAAAACGTCGTATGGCATTACCAGCCATTGTCTTATTAATTAGCTTTCTTGCTGGAATTTTTAATACGTCCATGGCTATGTTTGGCCAGTTATCTGAGGTCGCATTGATAAGTTCAGGCGTGATCACAGCTGTTGCAGCATGGCTACATTGGCAACGGTTTCAAGTACCCATTACTGTGGCAGCAGGTACTGCAGCCGCTATTGGCGGTGTGATTGCAGTCACTATAGGTACCACTGATACCAGTATCAAACAATGGATGATCCCACTGTTATTTATCAGCGGTATTGCCACATTTATTTATGCCATGTGGTGGGATATGGCAGATCGTGTTCGTCAAACACGTAAGTCAGATGTTGCCTTTTGGTTACACCTAATTGCAGCGCCACTCATTGTTCATCCTATCTTTTCCATCTTAGGTATTTTTGATGGCAACAACGGTTTATTTGAAGCTAGTGCAGTCATCGCACTATATGCATTAATGGCGATGTTATCTATCGCTATTGATCGTCGTGCCATGTTAGTTTCAGGCTTAGCTTATGTTTTATATGCCTGTTCTATGCTGTTAAAAACTTACGGTATCGATAGTTCTAGTTCAGCTATCACTGGCATCATTATTGGCGGTGCGTTGTTACTACTTTCTGTTTATTGGCATAACTGTCGGACTGTTTTATTCCATTTTATGCCTCACGCTATACAGCAATATTTACCACCATTAAAATAATTTAGTTCTGCAATAATCAGCTAAGACAATGAAATTACATTTAATTTTAACTAAACATGCTGATTTATAAACCTGACTGTATCAGTCAACTATTGCTTCCATTGCACTTTAACCGCTATGCTTTAGTCCATTATCAATAGCCAAATTAAACTTTGTTTATACCGTTTAATTTTAGCCATCACAGTGAGGTGATGAATGGATTTAAGAATAAGCAACCTTATTCCTCAAATAGATGAGGAACATCGACTACCGCGTGTAGTAGTGATTGCTGTGTTAGCTATTTGCATCGCTCCGTTTTTGTTGCAATGGTTTGGTTTTGATTTTGGCAATGCCGGTCATCTGCACACGATGGCCTCTAGCCAACCGACACTCGATGATATGTTTTATCGTTTATCCGGTGGCTTCACCCATGCCTTATTAGAATGGACGGCTTTTTGTGCTGCTATTTTTGTGGTGCTGTTAGCGTTTAGTCATTATTCCATCACCCATGATGTCACCACCCCTGTTATTGGTATTGCTCTATTTTGTGCTGGCGCTATGGATGCCTTTCATACCTTAGCAGCTACCCGTCTTATTACTGCAGTTGCTGATAATACTGATCTGATCCCCTTCACTTGGGCGCTGTCACGCGTTTTTAATGCACTGATCATGATTATCGGTGTTGGTATATTTTTAACCGATAGAAAACACGAGCCCAAAAAAGGCATCAAATTTATTCTTGCCATCAGCTTAGTTTTTGCGGTGGTTGGTTATATTTTAATTTACCTGTCAGCCACCAGCACTCATTTACCACAAACACAATTCCCCGATGCCTTTATCCGTCGACCTTATGATGTAGTGCCATTAGTATTATTTTTGTTTGCCGGCTTGGTTATTTATCCGATGTTCATGAAACGTCACCCGAGTATTTTTGCCACCGCATTGTTACTCAGTGCAGTGCCCGAAGTCATCGTCGAATTACACATGGTATTAGGTTCACAAATGCTATTTGATAGTGACTTTAATAGTGCTCACTTCTTAAAAATTATTGCCTATGTCGTGCCACTCATTGGCTTAGTTTTAGATTATATTCAAACCTATAAAAAACGCGTCGAGAGTCATGAATCATTGCAAAATGCTCACCAGTCGTTAAGTGCTCAAGCCAATGAGTTAAAAGTAACCAATCAACGGCTTGCTCAATCTAATGATGAACTTGAAAAATTTGCCTATATTGCTTCTCATGATCTACAAGAACCATTGAGAAAAATTCAGGCCTTTGGTGACCGGCTACAAACCTCTATGAAAGGCAGTGTTGATAATAAAGCCTTGGATTATATTGATCGCATGCAAAAAGCATCGGTACGAATGCGTAGCCTCATTGATGACCTATTAAGCTTTTCTCGTGTTAGTAGCCAGGAAATTGAGCTGAAATCAGTATCGTTAAACAACGTTATTGATAATGTTATTTCTGACTTGAAATTAACCGTTCAAGATAAACAAGCACAGATTAATATTACTGAGCTGCCAACCATAAAAGCTGAGCCAGTGATGTTGTATCAATTATTTTTAAACTTGCTGACTAATGCCATGAAGTTTTCCAAGGCAGAGCTAGCCCCCATTATTAATATCTCAACAGAAAACGTCATGCTAGAACAGCATGAATACATTCAAATCACCGTTGCCGATAATGGCATTGGCTTTGAACAAGAATATGCTGATAAAGTATTTGAAGTATTTCAACGTTTACATGGCCGAGGTGAATACCAAGGTACCGGTATAGGCCTAGCGATTTGTAAAAAAATTATTGATAAACATCATGGTCATATTAAAGTTGAATCTGAACCGGGTGTAGGCACACAGTTTAAATTATATTTTATTACCACTAGCCCGAGGAGCGATTTCTAATGGTTGAAAACCAAGCTGTCATTACCATCCATATGTGTGATGATGATCCCGATGACCAACTACTCGTCACCGATGCCCTACAAGAGGCACGTTTAGGTAATCCTATCGACTTTACTAGTAACGGTCGTGAATTATTACAATATCTGAATCGTGAAGGTGATTACGCCGCCTTAAAAGATCAACCTTTACCTGGTTTAATATTATTAGATTTAAATATGCCGATCATGGATGGTCGTGAAGTATTAAAAGTTCTAAAAAATGATGATAAATTTAAATCTATCCCAATTATTGTTTTAACGACTTCTAAAGCCGAAGAAGATGTGGCTCGCTCGTATGATATGGGCGTCAATTCTTTTGTGATTAAACCGGTCTCTTTTGAAAACTTAGTTGAAATGATTCAATCGATCACCGAATATTGGTTTAACGTTGTTGCCTTACCGCCAATCAAATGAATAAACTCAGCTCAAATAAAGTCAAATACTCACAAATGCGTATTTTAATCGTCGATGATGATGAAGATGATTTTGTCCTCCTCAACGAATTATTAGAGGAAGCCTTAGGTCAAGTGGGTAGCATTGTTTGGGCTCATAGTTATGATCATGGCTTAGAACAAATTGAACAAAGTACTTTCGACTTCTACCTACTCGATAATCGCTTGGGAGCGAAACTAGGCCTCGGTCTCATTGCTGAAATTAAGCAAAAATTTAATATTTCCCCGCCGATCATTATGTTGTCTGGAGTTGATGATCACCAAACCGATCTGACCGCGATGGAACTCGGTGCCGATGATTACTTAATCAAAAGTCAGCTTACTGCCCCCCTACTTGAGCGTACCATTCGCTATTCTTTAAGAGATAAAACTCTAGAATCTCGACTGAGTAAGCTTGCTCACTTTGATAGTCTGACTGGACTATATAACCGTAGTATTTTTAATGAGTTTCTCCGTTCTTGTCTCGAGCAAAGTATTCGGCTAGAACAAAAATTTGCCTTAGTTACTTTAGATTTAGATAAGTTTAAATCAATCAATGATAACTACGGCCACCCCGCTGGCGATCAATTATTAACCAAGGTGGCAAGTCGACTAAAAAATGCATTACGACGTAGTGATATAGTTGCTCGCCTCGGTGGCGATGAATTTTCAATAATCTTAAAAGACGTCAAGCACGATAATGACTTTCTTAAATTAGTTGAAAATTTAATCTCGCTATTTCAGGACGCTTTTCAAATAAATAGTAAGCCTGTCAATATCACCACCAGCATGGGCATTGCTATTTATCCTAATGACAGCCATACAGCGGAAGGCTTAGTCAGTTACAGTGATATGGCTATGTATCAAGCCAAAGATGAAGGCCGAAATACCTTTAGTTTCTATAACCAGAAATTACACCACGCCACTAAATTTAAACATGAATTAGAAATTAAATTAATCGAAGCATTACGAAGTGATGAATTTATCTTATTTTATCAGCCTGTCATCTCGCTTGTTGATGATTCTGTAAGCTCCTATGAAGCGCTACTTCGCTGGCCCGATGGTAATGGCAGTATGCACAATACAGAGAAATTTATTACCATTGCTGAAGAAACTAACTTAATCCTTGATATTGGCAGTTGGGTATTTAATCAAGCTTGTAAACAACTACAAATTTGGCAACAACAAGGTATTAATAATCGCAAAATATCTATCAATATCTCGGCCCATCAATTTAATTCTGATCATTTCACCAATATGGTTGAAGCATATATCATCGAGCATCCCGAGTTAGCAGCATCACTTACTTTTGAGTTAACCGAGCGTAAACCACTAGCGAATACCACAGAGAACATCAATAAACTGCAACGGCTATCTAAGCTGGGAATCACTTTTTCAGTTGATGATTTTGGCATCGGTCATTCTTCTTTATCCTACCTACGTGCGTTTCCAATGAACATCATCAAAATAGATCGTTCAATCACCTCTAACATCCTTGAGTCCACCGCAGATCTAGCTTTAGCTAAAGCCATTATCGCCATCGGCCAAGCTTTAAATATGGAAGTGATTGCAGAAGGAGTAGAAACAAATGACATCACCAGTAAACTCAGAGAATTAAACTGTCCTCATGTTCAAGGCTATCTATACTCCCGTCCCCTACCAGTAGAAGAAGTTGAACCTTGGCTAGCTCAATATGAAAATGCACCAGCTACCGTACAGTAAGGTTTAAGCTACATCACTTTTGTCATACTAAACTATGCCCGCAATCCCGCTAACTCAATTTGCTCAACTTAATAGCTGTAGTGAATACAGCCACATTGAATTAATAAAGCCATATCAAATACTCAGCTCTGCCGTTTTAAATGGCGGACTCACTCATGCACAACACTTACTTAACATCAAAGTACCCAAAACGAGTCAATCCACAACCAGTGCCGATGAAACTCTTCGCCAATATGGGCTGAAATTAGCTCTTGAAGAGCCGATTGTCGGCATGATGACAGCCGCTTCAATGTCATCATTACGTATCGAAAGAAAAATAGTACAAGAGGTTGAACTAGCTGTTGTTGTGACTAGCGGTTTATCTAATGCACGCCATGTCGGTGATTATGCTGAATACCGAAGTATGACAACTACCACTACCGATACAGGCACGATTAATATTATTGTTTTAAGCTCAGCGACATTAAGTTCTGCCGCCATGGTGGAAGCACTGATGATTGCAACCGAAGCTAAAGCCGCCGCCCTCACCGAAGCTAATGTTTTAAGCCCTATTTCACAGCAAGTAGCGACCGGAACAGGAACCGATGCCATTGCTATCGTCAATGGCGATGGAGAACATCATGTCCACTACTGTGGCAAACACGTTTTATTTGGCCAGTTATTGGGTCAGATGGTCAAACATGCGGTCGCTAAATCCATCTCATGGGATGTGACTCATAATGCAAAGAAGCTACGAGCTTGATCACAGTCGAGTTTAATCTGTTTAATCAATTCATCTAAGCCGGCAAATTTTTGCTCTTCGCGAATTTTATGTAAAAAATGGACTTGCACGTGTTCGCCATAAATTTCACGATCAAAATCAAATAAATGTACTTCTAGTAAAGCCTTTTCAGAACCAACAGTAGGTCTAATACCTACATTAGCCACGCCCTTAATCGGCTCACCATCAATACCAAACAGTTGGATCGCATAAACACCACTCAACGGTACTTTACAGCGATGTAGGTGAATATTAGCTGTTGGAAATCCCATAGTACGACCGCGTTTATCTCCATGAGCAACACGACCGCTCATTCGATATGGCCGGCCTAATAGTTTTTCGGCCAACATTAAATCGCCGACTTTCAGTGCTTGCCGAATACGGGTACTGCTCACTCGAATATTATCGACTGAGAAAGTATGCATATTGACAACTTGAAAGCCCATTTCCTGGCCTACTTGTTGTAATAATTCAAAATCACCTTGGCGGTCTTTACCAAAGCGAAAATCATCACCCACCACTAAATAACGTACATTTAAACCTTCAACTAATAAACGTTGTATAAAGTCTTGGGCACTCATTTGCGCTAATTTTTGATTAAAGCGTAAAACGCAAAGCTGTTGAATCGAATAGCAACGTAGGGCATCTACTTTTTCACGAAAACGACTTAATCTAGCCGGTGCGGTAGCTGGAGAGAAAAACTCATTAGCTTGCGGTTCAAAAGTGATAACAACCGCAGGTAAGCCCAAGGTATCTCCTTTCATCGCCAATTGGTTTAATACCGATTGATGACCCAAGTGCACACCATCAAAGTTACCAATCGTAGCAACACAGCCTGCTGAGGAAACGGGAAGGTTATGAAACCCACGTATAATTCTACGCATAAATTTTTATGTGATTACCAACTAAAAACTAACAGCCTAACGACTATTAAATAAACAATCCAGCAGACAAGGATCGGTTGATTCACATATACTGTGTGCTGGTTTAAATTTTGTTTCGAGGCGGGCATGGCGACAAGAAGAAAAAAAATGGACTATGAAGCCGCTGTTACAGAGCTTGAGTCCTTAGTTGATCGACTAGAGCAAGGTGATATTAGCCTAGAAGAGTCGCTAAAACTTTATGAAAGTGGTGTATTGCTGACCCGTGATTGCCAAGAAGCATTAAAAACAGCAGAACAAAAAGTACAGGTGTTATTAGAACAGTCTGGCCAATCATCATTAGTAGATTTTGATACAAATAAAAACGAATCGTGAATAGCTCTTTCTCCCTTAAAAATTGGATGCAACAGCACCAACAGCGTGTTGAAACAGCTCTTGATAGTCGACTAACAGCCGATAATAATCATACTTCTGCACAATTGTTGGAAGCCATGCGCTATTCAACCTTAAATGGCGGTAAACGATTACGTGCGCTTTTGGTCTATGCTACCGGTGAAGCATTGGGTGCCACAGTTGAACAATTAGATGCGCCCGCCAGCGCAGTAGAAATGATTCATGCCTATTCATTAGTTCATGATGATATGCCAATCATGGATAACGATGATTTACGTCGTGGCCGACCTACCTGCCACAAGGCGTATGATGATGCGACAGCACTGTTAGTGGGTGACTCTTTGCAATCCTTAGCCTTTGAAAGCTTATGTGATGACCAGCTTAGTCCTCAACAACAAAGCCAAATGGTAAAAACATTGGCACAACGTTCAGGCATTGTTGGCATGGCCGGTGGTCAAGCTATTGATCTTGAATCGGTAGGTAAATCATTAGATCTAAATGCATTGCAAACCATGCACGAACTTAAAACTGGTGCCTTAATCCGCGCTAGTGTCAAACTAGGCGCCTTGGCCTCCAACTCAGTAACAGATACTGAGCTGAACAAACTTGACCTTTATGCTCACAACATCGGCCTCGCCTTCCAAGTACAAGATGATGTATTAGATGTGATTGCAGATACTGATACATTAGGCAAAACACAAGGCGCAGATATAGCCTTAAATAAGCCCACCTATCCTGCCTTAATGGGTTTGGAAGTCGCACAACAAAAAGCACATGACTTAATTGAGCAAGCACAGGCTCAACTAGATGGATTAGCGTATGACACACAAGCTTTATCGGCATTAGCCAACTTTGTAGTACAACGCGCTCACTAAAATAATAATGACAAATGCCATGGAAACAATCCTTTCTCAAATTGATAGTCCTGATGATTTACGCAAGCTAGATAAGCAACAGCTGCCACAACTTGCCGATGAAATTCGCGCTTTAATTGTTGATAGCGTGCAGCAAACTGGCGGCCATATATCTTCAAACTTAGGTGTTATCGAGCTGACCTTAGCCCTACATTATGTATTTAATACCCCTGATGACCGTTTTGTTTGGGATGTCGGTCATCAAAGTTATGTACACAAAATCATTACTGGCCGCCGTGATCAGATGCATACCATGCGTCAACCAGGTGGCTTATCTGGCTTTCCTAAACGCGGTGAAAGTATCTACGATACCTTTGGTGTAGGTCACTCAAGCACTTCGATTAGTGCAGCCTTGGGCATGGCTATTGCCGCCCAAGCAAGCAATGATTCACGTCGCTCTGTGGCAATTATTGGTGATGGCGCACTCACTGCAGGTCAAGCTTATGAAGCCTTAGCCCATGCAGGTGATCTCAGTGCTAACCTGTTGGTCATTCTTAATGACAATGAAATGTCGATATCTAAAAATGTCGGCGGTATGTCTAATTATTTAGCACGGCTATTGTCCGGTAAGTTTTATACATCTGCTCGTGAAGGCAGTAAAAAAGTATTAGAAAAAATCCCACCGGCTTGGGAAATTGCCCGTCGTGCAGAAGAACATGTCAAAGGCATGGTCATTCCTGGCACTTTGTTTGAAGAAATGGGCTTTAACTATATTGGCCCTATTGATGGCCATGATCTAGATACATTAATCACCACCTTGGGTAACTTACGTGAACGTAAGGGACCACAATTTCTACATATTGTGACCAAAAAAGGTAAAGGCTATGAACCTGCTGAACAACAGCCAGGTAAATATCATGGTGTTAGCCCAGCAAATAGTAAGTCTTCCGGCCCTAGCTACACCCAAGTATTTAGCCAATGGTTATGCGATATGGCTAGAAATTCGAAAGACTTAATCGGCATTACCCCGGCTATGTCTGATGGTTCAGGTTTAAACGACTTTGCCGAACAGTTTCCTGATCGTTATTTCGATGTCGGTATCGCTGAACAGCATGCAGTTACCTTAGCAGCCGGTATTGCTTGTGAAGGCAAAAAACCCGTGGTCGCTATTTATTCCACCTTTTTACAACGCGCTTATGATCAGTTAATCCACGATGTTGCTTTACAAAACTTACCCGTCTTATTTGCCATAGACCGAGCCGGCCTTGTTGGAGCCGATGGTCCAACTCATGCTGGTAGCTTTGATTTAAGTTATTTACGTTGCATTCCAAACATGGTGGTGATGGCACCCGCCGATGAAAATGAATGCCGCCAAATGTTGACCACCGGATATAAACATAATGGCCCAACTGCCGTTCGTTACCCTCGAGGCAGCGGAATTGGTGCAGAAGTAAAACCTGAACTAACCTCGATTGAAATTGGTAAAGCTGAAGTCAAACAACAAGGTGAAAAAGTCGCTATCCTAGCTTTTGGCAGCATGGTTTATGCCGCTGTTGATGCCGCAAAAATACTCAATGCAACCGTAGTTAATATGCGTTTTGTAAAACCATTAGATACTGCAGTCATCGATGAGATCGTCCAAAACCATCAGCTCATTATTACCATCGAAGAAAATGCTGTAAGCGGTGGCGCTGGCAGTGGTATTAATGAATACCTAAATACTATTGCCAATAATACCGCAGTGATTAACCTTGGCCTGCCTGATAAATTCATCGATCATGGCAATCACCAACAGATGTTAAGCAACTGCGGTTTAGATGCTCAAGGCATTATAAATACCGTCAATAATCATTTTCAGGCATAATAGTCTGTTAGCCAATTTAATTCCCTAGTATAATAGTCAACTATGAGCGCAACTTACACCTTAAAAATTTTGGCAGACTTTGCCTCTGCCCATACCCTACGTGAGTACCCGGGGGATTGCAGTCGAATGCATGGTCATAACTGGAAGCTTGAAGTTGAAGTGACCGCGACCGAACTCAATCAACATGGTATGGGTATGGACTTTAAGACCATGAAAACAGCTACTCGTGAATTAGCCAAAACCCTAGATCATCGTTATCTGAATGATATTCCACCGTTTGATACTATCAATCCAACGGCTGAAAATATCGCCCAATACTTTTATCAAAACTTAAGCCAGACATTAAATATCGACACAGCAAAAATTTCGGGTGTTACCCTATGGGAAACCGATCGCGCTTGTGTCCGATACAGTGAGGAATAAAATACGCATGACTACTGATATAAAACCTGATTGCTGTGACGAAATCGAAGATGTTCAAAATATTGCCGATAAGCGCCATATCGCGATCGATAAGGTCGGTATCAAAGATATTCAACACCCGATTATCGTAAGCGATCGCACTAGCGGCGAACAAAATACCGTTGCAAACTTCAATATGTACGTTAATCTGCCACATCAGTTTAAAGGCACACATATGTCGCGTTTTGTTGAGATTTTAAATCAACATGAACGTGAAATTACGGTTAAATCATTCCGTGAAATGTTAGGTGAAATGACCGAACGCCTTCAAGCTGAATCTGGCTATGTTGAAATGGACTTTCCTTATTTTGTAAATAAAGAAGCACCAATCAGCAAAGTTAAAAGCCTGATGGATTACCAAGTTAGCTTTATTGGTGAAATCACTGGTGATAAAACAATGATCACCGTTAAAGTGGTCGTGCCAGTAACAAGCTTATGCCCATGTTCAAAAAACATTTCTGACTATGGTGCTCATAACCAACGTTCTCACGTTACTTTAACAGTACGTGTTGATAGCTTTATCTGGATCGAAGACTTAATTGATATTGTTGAGTCAGAAGCATCATGTGAAATTTTTGGTCTGTTAAAACGTCCAGATGAGAAATATGTAACTGAACGTGCTTATGACAATCCAAAATTTGTTGAAGATATCGTTCGTGATATCGCTGCAAGACTGAATGATGATGAGCGCATTAATGCTTACACCATCGAATCAGAAAACTTTGAATCAATTCATAATCACTCAGCTTATGCATTGATCACCAAGGGTTTTGAATAAAAACGATTAGTGATAAACATCAAGCCCGCACGGCATTGCCTGCGGGCTTTTTTTTGCCTAAAATTTTTGCTTTAAATCCATACGCAGACCGCTACGTTGCATATCAAGTTGTCCTAAAAATGTCATGCCTAGTAATGCACGGCTGGGCTCAGCACCATCAAGTACCATCGCTTGAACGTTATGCAACTTAATCTCGCCTACTTGCACTACATTTAACTTAACTGGATAAGCAAAGCTAATACCTGATGCAGTTTTAACAGCGACCGGTGTACTTGATTTGAAATCTATGCCCAACCGTTTTGCTGTTACTGCATTTATAGCAATTGCAGAAGCGCCAGTATCCACTAAAAAATCGACACTAAAGCCATTGACGCTACCTGGTGTCAGATACATGCCATTAGTTGGCCACAAACTCACTACTGGCTGCGCTGCAGGAGGAGTAAATTGACTACCGATGTGCTCACCCAAAGCATATTCTGTCTGAATTCCCTTCACTGCTAATACGGCTTTACTACTGGTCGCTGAAATTAATGTGACGCCTTCCGGGCTGGTTTGACCGACCTTTAATAATCGTTGCTGTTTGTTGATCTCGATCACGGCCTGTTGACTAAATAAGCCCACCACAACAATTTTCAGATCATCCGCCCAACTTAGTGATGTATTTAGCAGTATAATGAGCGCCGAAAACCATATTTTATTCATGGTAAATCCTTAATATTCATTACAAAAGAGCATAACAGCGAATCACTATGATTACATCCCATACTCCATCAATCACCGGGGTTATCCTGGCAGGTGGTCAAGCTCGCCGCATGGGTGGCGAAGATAAAGGACTGATTCAATTTCAGCAAAAGCCACTGATTCGTTATGCCATTGACGCCTTAGCATCACAAGTTGATAGCTTAGTGATTAATGCCAACCGCAACATTGAACAATATCAAGCATTTGGCCACCCCACTATTTCCGATAGTATTGAAGGTTTTTGTGGCCCTTTAGCCGGCATGCTCAGTGCTATGCAAGCAGTTGATACTGATTATATTTTAACCTCCCCATGTGACTGCCCATCGATTTCTCCACAACTACGCCAACGATTAATGGAAAGTTTATTATCGTCGTCTGCTGATATCGCTGTTGCTTTTGATGGTCAACGTTTACAGCCTGTTTTTAGTTTAATTCCTTGCCGCTTACAAGATGATTTAAAAGCCTATTTATTACAAGGTGACCGAAAAATTGATCTTTGGTTACAACGTCATAAACTCACTATGGTTGATTTCTCCGATCAACCCGATACTTTTGTAAACTTTAACCACCCTGAAGACCTTGTTATTTCTGACACACCGATCACATCAACCGTTCCTTTATTAGGGTTTTCGGCCTTTAGCGGTACAGGAAAAACCACTTTATTACAGCAATTATTACCCGTATTAAAGCAACAAGGGTTACAAGTGGGCGTGATCAAACATGCTCACCATAAATTTGAGATTGATAAGCCAGGCAAAGATAGCTATGAACTGAGAAAAGCAGGTGCTCAACAAATGTTGATTGCTTCTAGTCGGTTAATGGCTTTAATGGAAACTCAGGCTGAGGATATGGATGAACCACGGTTAAGTCAGTTATTACCCCGCCTCGCTACCGAAAAACTAGATTTAATTTTAGTTGAAGGTTTTAAACATGAAGCATTTCCTAAAATTGAACTTCATCGGCCCAGCGTAGGAAAACCATTATTACACCCAGATGATAATAATATTATTGCCATTGCTACTGATGAACAGCTTGAACTAGATAACGAGCTAACTCAGCTCGACCTAAATGATATTAACGCTATGATTAGTTTTATTAACCAACATATAAACAATTGGACCGCTTAAATGGCTGAGTTTATTCCACAACCTAGTTGTGCTGATCCACATGAAACGAGCAGCTTAAGTGTTACTGATGCTCAACAACGCATCGAACAATTATTAACACCGTTAAATGGCTGGCAAAAAGTAGCGCTACGTGATGCTTTAGACCAAGTTTTGCAACAGACTATCATTTCACCTATCAATGTTCCCCCTTACGATAATTCAGCAATGGACGGTTATGCGATCAACGGTGCAGATATTAAAGCTGATAGTTTTACCGTTACTCAAGTCGGTATTGCCTATGCAGGCCAAGCCTACACCGGACAACTACAAACGGGTGAATGTATACGGATCATGACCGGCGCCATGGTGCCTGATGAATGCGATACGGTCATTATGCAAGAGCATGTCGAAGTAACGGGCAATCAAATTACCGTGCACGGTGAGCATCAGCTGGGCCAAAATGTACGTCTTAGTGGTGAAGATTTATCTTCTGGTGATACCGTTTTAAACTCCGGTCATAGAATCACGCCGGCTGATCTGGGTTTAATTGCTTCCCTTGGTATTGCTGAAGTTCAAATCAAACAAAAACTAAAAGTCGCATTTTTCTCCACCGGTGACGAACTCCGCTCTCTAGGCGACAGTTTAGAAAAAGGCCAAATCTACGATAGTAATCGTTATACCTTATATGGCATGTTAAAACGGCTTGATGTCGACATCATCGATATGGGTGTTGTGCCCGATCAAAAACAAGCATTACGTGAAGCTTTACTCCTTGCTTCACAACAAGCTGATGTCGTTATCACTTCAGGTGGCGTTTCTGTAGGTGATGCTGATTATGTCAAAGAAATGCTTGAAGAATTAGGCCAAGTTGATTTTTGGAAAATCGCCATGAAACCCGGTCGCCCTCTTGCCTTTGGTAAGATTAATGACCGCTTGTTTTTTGGTCTGCCCGGCAACCCCGTTTCAGTCATGGTCACCTTTTATCAATTTGTCACACCTGCATTACTGCAATTATCAGGTGAAACAAATCGTCTCAAACGCACCATGCAAATAGAATGCATCAGCCAAATTCGTAAACGTCCAGGTCGTTTTGAATTTCAACGCGGTATTTTATTTGAAGATGAACATGGTAATAGCAAAGTGAAAATTACCGGCGAACAAGGCTCAGGAATTTTACGTTCGATGAGCATCGCCAACTGCTTTATTTTATTAGAAGAACAATGTGATGGTATTGCACCTAACACTGTCGTCACAGTCCAACCATTTGCAGGTCTTATTTAAATGTCTGAAACACCCGATAACAAACAAATACGTGAATTCAATAAATTAAAAAAACGTCTGCGCCGTAATGTTGGCCAAGCCATTGCTGATTACGACATGATTCAAGATGGCGATAAAATCATGGTCTGCTTATCAGGCGGCAAAGACAGCTACACTTTGCTTGATATCTTAATGAATCTGCAAAAACATGCGCCGATTAATTTTGAAATAATTGCAGTAAACCTAGATCAAAAACAACCAGGTTTTCCAGAACATATCCTGCCTGAGTACTTAGAAACAGTTGGCGTACCATTTCATATTATTGAAAAAGATACCTACAGCATCGTCAAAGAAGTCGTACCAGAAGGCAAAACCACTTGTGGTATCTGCTCGCGCTTACGCCGTGGCTCTTTATATGGCTATGCCAGACAAAATGGCATTACCAAAATTGCGCTGGGTCACCACCGCGATGACATTATCGAAACGACGTTTTTAAATATGTTCTATGGCAGTAAATTAAAAGCCATGCCGCCCAAATTACTCAGTGATGATAAAACCAATATAGTGATTCGACCACTAAGCTATTGTAAGGAATCAGATATTGAACAATATTCGCAATGGCAGAAATTTCCAATCATTCCCTGCAACTTATGCGGTTCCCAAGAAAACTTGCAGCGTCAGGTGATCAAAGAAATGTTGCAAGGCTGGGAAAAACAACAGCCAGGACGCTTAGAGAATATTTTCCGTAGCCTCCAAAACATTTCACCTTCGCAACTCGCTGATGGTGAACTGTTTAACTTTAAAGACTTAGAACAACAACGCATATTGTCTACCGGCGAAGAAGATGCCGCATACAATGATGGTTTATCCCCACCGCTCGCTAGAGAAGGATGAAAATACACTCATGAAACAGCCGAACAAGAACTCAGTTAAGTCTATTAAAAAATTCGCCTTATTTGAGCTTGGTTTTCGGCCATTTTTCTTGTTTGCTAGTCTATTTTCAGTTATCGCCACTCTAGTTTGGATGGCAAACTATAGCTTTGCTTGGCCCTTACCTGTAGCAATGCTAACGCCGATAGCTTGGCATGGCCACGAAATGATTTTTGGTTATGTCATGGGTATTAGTGCCGGTTTTTTACTCACTGCAGTACGTAATTGGACCGGCGTACCAACCATTAAAGGCTGGCCACTGCTATTACTGTGTTTTATTTGGTTGTTGGCAAGGGTACTACCTTTACTTGATTCAGCTATTTTATTTGTCTGGGCCGCTTGCTTTGACCTACTCTTTTTACTCGGGCTCATTCTCGCTGTTTTACACCCTATCGTTAAAGTTAAACAATGGCGGCAACTGGCTATTGTCACCAAATTACTATTAATTTTTGCTGCCAATATTTTCTTTTACCTCGGTGCATTTCATGTCATCGACCAAGGTATATCATGGGGTTTATATTCTGCTGTCTACTTTGTAATGGCACTTATATTTACCCTAGCGCGTCGTGTAATGCCCTTTTTCATTGAGCGAGGCGTAGGTTATGACGTTCAAGTAAAAAATTGGCCATTAGTTGATTCAGCTAGCTTGGCCTTGTTAGCTTCACTATGGATCTTCGATGTATTTACAGATCTAGATCTACTCGTTGCGTTATTAGCTGTTGGCTTAACCATTACTCATACGATCAGACTATGGGGCTGGCATACCAAAGGCATATGGCAAAAACCGTTATTATGGGCACTTTACCTAGGCTATAGCATGTTCGTGCTTGGCTTTGCGCTTAAAGCCATTAACTACTTCTCATTGTTCTCTGACACACTACCTCTACATGCCTACACTTATGGTGGCATTGGCATGCTCACCTTAGGTATGGTTGCTCGGATTTCCCTTGGGCATACCGGCCGAAAGGTTATGCAACCACCTAAAATAATTAGCTGGGTATTTGCCAGTTTATTAGTGGGCGCTTATGTACGTGTTCTTGCCCCCATTATCTTGCCAGAACTGTATTTACAGTGGATAACTATTTCCCAAGTATTATGGGTAACGGCATTTAGTCTCTTTATCTATGCTTATGCCCATATTTTAATTCGACCACGAGTAGATGGCCAACCCGGCTAAACTGTTTAAAATTGTCACTTTTAAGCTTGACTTATCAATAGTTATGCACTTGTTACAAAACTATTACATAGTTACTATAACTAGTGCATCTAAGTTATTGATCGCAATAAACATTAACATAACACATTGATTTTAAACACATTTTAACGGGTGGTTATTTTTTAACCAATCAGACTGAGCTTATTACAGAATAATGACTTAGCGATTTGCTGGAGAGTTAATCACAGAGTTATCCACAGATAATGTGGGTAACTCTGTAAGTTGTTGATAACTGGAAAAGCAAGCAATATTACGGTTTAAAAATAGAAAAATCTTCTGCAAATTCCAAAGCATTACCATCAGGATCACGACAGAAAAATGCAGGTCGGCCCGACTTACTTCTTGATACTTCTACACCCGCATCCTCTAAACGTGCAGCCATTTCTTCAACACTCTCTACCACCAAAGCAATATGTTTATCTTTACCTCCATGTGCTGGACGGCCTTCTTTGCTATCTGGATTCGGAAGCTTCATTAAGTGCAATTGTTGACCGCTATCGCCGAGATCTAACCAGGCCCCTTCAAAAGGAAAGTTAGGTCGAGTCATATTTTGAGGAATCTGTAATACCTCACAGTAAAAAGTAAGTGACTGTTGAAGATCGGCAACCAAAAAGCTGGCATGTGCTATAGATTTAATCATTTCTATTCCAAGCTGACGTTAAGTTAATATTATTTTATTGTGTATCTGCTGTAGTTACTCGAGCAATGCCATAGGCCGCTAGAATAATAAGTAATCCACCACACCATTCTTGTAATGTCATTACCTCCTCAGTGAGGAACCAAGCAGCAATAGCAGCAACAACAAGTTCAAATAACATGATAACGGCAGAGCGATAAACCGGCATTCTAGCAACACCATAAAGTACCGCTACCGTCATCGCGACAATAGCCAACCAACCAAGTAACCAAGCTCCAGCCCACACTTGAATATCTACTGTCGGTACTGGTGTCTGCTGACATATCAAAACTACGAGTGATACCAGCACGACACCCCACCAAATAACACCGGTTTTTAAACCCATCGATACTGAGGCTAGCTTTCTTGCCAATACATTATTAATAGAAAATGCCACGCCGCCGATTAATGCTAGCCAATCAGCTAGCCCATGTGGCCAAGGCCAACCAATAGTAGGATTCCATAACATCACGATCGAACCAATCATGGCTATCGAAAACATCAATATTGCTGGCCGTGATAAGGTTTCACCTAACCACCAACGACCGATCACTACTGTCCACAGAGGAGAAAGGTAAAACAGCAGCATAACGCGCATCACTTCGCCTTCAATTAAGGCAACGACAAAGGCAACATTGGTCACCCCAGCGGCAATAGCAAGTATCAATAATTCCCAGCAATGTTCCGGTATAGATTTATATTGGCGAAATAATATCGGCACAGCTAATAAAGCTGCGGCCAAGTACATTATTAATGAGCTCCAAACAGCAGACATGCCGGCTTGGTCTAACAGGCGCAATGGATACCAAATAAGACCCCACATGCTGGCAGAAAATAATACGCTGATAACAGCGAGGCGTTGCTCTGAAATAAATCGATTCATCATGGCAGCGTTTATACCATGATTTGGCTTAATATGAGCCTAGTTATCGATTATTTTTTGAGTTGCAACAACTCTTTAACAAAAGACAAAGTAAGTTCAGGATGTTCTTCAGCCATCATGCCTAACTTTATCCAGTCTTCGATTTGCTGTTCAGTTGTCACGTCTGTTTGTAATACATGTTCATCAACTTGCTTGATAAGTGTTTTTGGCAACTTAATTTCAATCATTGAGTGGGATTTCATTAGTTATAAGTAACTAAATAATAGTCCCATAGTTAATTTGTCACATCTAGTCACTTTTTATAAAAGCGTGAACCAAGTCACACTTTTATCTCGACAAAGGAAACATCGCGAAGCTATTAGCAAACCGTTATAATGATTCGATTTTATTTACAGTTAGTTGATTATGAATCCTGATTTAGCCGCCCTGCACCCTTATCCATTTGAAAAACTGGCTAAACTGAAAGCAGACTGCCATCCTCCCACGGACAAGTCACATATTGCTTTATCGATAGGTGAGCCGAAGCACCCGACCCCTAGATTCATCACTGAAGCTGTCATTGAACACCTACATGGCCTTGCTAGCTACCCAACAACGGCCGGCACTATCGAATTACGCAATGCCATTGCAGATTGGCTCAATACTCGTTTCACCTTAAACGGAAATATCGAACCTAGCAGTCAAGTTATCCCCGTCAATGGCACTAGAGAAGCCTTGTTTGCATTTGCTCAAGCGGTTATTGATCGTAATCAAGATGCGCCTTTAGTATTAATGCCCAACCCCTTCTACCAAATATATGAAGGTGCGGCGATTTTAGCCGGCGCAGAACCCTACTTTTTAAACTGCGATGCTGAGAATAACTTCATTCCTGATTTTGATTCGATAAGCAGTGACATCTGGGATCGTTGCCAGCTTATCTATTTATGCAGCCCGGGCAATCCAACCGGTGCAGTCATAGACCAAGCTACTTTAACTAAGTTAATTGAACTGGCACACAAACATGATTTCATCATTGCTTCCGATGAGTGTTATTCCGAAATCTTCTTTGATGATGTCAATCCACCGGTCGGTTTATTGCAAGCCGCAGTTGCCGCAGGTTATGACGATTTAAGTCGTTGCGTGGTATTCCATAGCTTATCTAAACGCTCTAACGCACCGGGCTTACGTTCTGGTTTTGTTGCTGGTGATGGCAATGTTCTTAAAGACTTTTTACGTTACCGCACCTATCATGGCTGTGCGATGGCGCCCGCGACGCAGTCTGCTTCAGTCCTTGCTTGGCAGGATGAAACGCATGTACTAAAAAATCGCAGCTTATACCGAGAAAAATTTGCTGCTGTTTTAAGTATTTTATCGCCGGTGATGAATGTACAATTGCCAGACGCTGGTTTTTACCTATGGGCTGAAACACCAATCTCAGATACTGAATTTGCCCAAAAACTATTTGCTGAACAAAATGTCACTGTCCTGCCTGGTAGTTACTTAGGCCGAGATACAGACAATGGCAACCCAGGCAGTAATCGCATCCGTATGGCCTTAGTCGCCACATTAGATGAATGCGTCGATGCTGCTTACCGAATTCGAACACTTATTGAAACTTTAGAAAATTAATGGAGAACCCCATGAGCGATATCCAACAAATTATTGAAGAAGCATTTGAACGTCGTGCTGACATCACACCTGCTAATGCTGATGCAGAAGTACGCAATGCTGTAAACGAAGCATTAGGCATGCTAGATAACGGTAGTGCCCGTGTTGCTGAAAAAACAGACGGCGACTGGGTTGTTAACGAATGGTTGAAGAAAGCAGTATTACTTTCATTCCGTTTGAACGACAACAAAATCATGCCGGGGGCAGAAACAAACTTTTACGATAAAGTTGATCCTAAATTTGCTAGCTTTAATGAAGAAGACTTCAACAAAGCTGGCGTACGCGTAGTGCCACCAGCAAATGTTCGTCGTGGTTCATACATCGCTCCAGGTACAGTATTAATGCCTTCATACGTGAACATCGGTGCTTACGTAGACTCAGGCACAATGGTTGATACATGGGCAACAGTCGGTTCATGTGCACAAATCGGTAAAAACGTTCACCTTTCTGGTGGTGTAGGTATCGGTGGTGTATTAGAACCATTACAAGCTGGCCCAACAATCATTGAAGATAACTGTTTCATCGGTGCACGTTCTGAAGTTGTAGAAGGCGTAATCGTAGAAGAAGGTGCTGTTATTTCAATGGGTGTATACATTGGCCAAAGCACAAAAATCTTCAACCGTATGACAGGCGAAATCACTTACGGTCGTATCCCAGCTGGTTCTGTTGTTGTTTCAGGTAACTTACCATCTAAAGATGGCACATACAGCTTATACTGTGCAGTTATCGTAAAACAAGTTGATGCTAAAACTTTAGGTAAAGTGGGTATCAATGAACTATTACGTGATATCTAAATAATAATGTGTCTTTTGTCCGTCTGCGGCGTTGCACTGTGACTTCCGTTGCTCATGTATAACAACATACACTCCGCTACGGCTTCTCGTACGCCTTGCAGACGAACAAAGCTCACATCATTAGGTAAAACACTATGATTTTATACGGTATCAAAAACTGCGATACAGTGAAAAAAGCACGTCGTTGGTTAGAAGCCAACGACGTCGATTTTCAATTCCATGACTTTCGTGCTGATGGCCTTGACCAGAGCACCATCGAATCATGGTTAGAAAGTGTATCTTGGGAAACATTGCTTAATAAACGAGGCACTACCTGGCGTAAGCTAGAAGACCCTCGTAAAGATCAGCTTGATCAAACCATCGCTATTGAACTGATGCTAGCAAACCCAACATTAATTAAACGTCCTGTTGTGACTAACAACAACGACTGCATGGTTGGCTTTAAAGAAGCTGATTATGCTGCTTATTTTGCCAATTAATATATAGAGTCACCTATGTCAGCAACACTAGAACTTACTGAAGATCTTATTCGTCGTGACAGTGTTACGCCTGAAGATAAAGGCTGCCAGCAACTCTTAGCTAATCGCCTTTCAGCTATCGGCTTCGAAATCGAACACCTTCGTTTTGGCGATACAGATAATTTTTGGGCTCGCAGAGGAAATACAGGTTCAGTCTTTGCTTTTGCCGGCCACACTGACGTTGTGCCAACAGGTCCAGTAGAAAACTGGCAATCTGATCCCTTTCTACCAGAAATTCGTGACGGCCTATTGTATGGTCGCGGCACAGCAGACATGAAAGGCAGTATCGCTGCCATGGTCACCGCATGCGAACGCTTTGTTGCTGAACACCCAGATCATCAAGGTAGCATTGCCTTTTTAATCACCAGTGATGAAGAAGGTCCGGCAACCGGCGGCACAGTTAAAGTTATAGAAACCTTAGAAGCTCGTAACGAAAAAATCGACTGGTGTTTAGTAGGTGAGCCTAGCAGTACAGATAAAGTGGGTGACATCGTTAAAAATGGCCGTCGTGGTTCGTTAAATGGCTATTTAACTATCAAGGGTAAACAAGGCCATATCGCTTACCCTCACCTCGCTGACAATCCTATTCACTTGATGGCGCCTGTTTTAGCAGAGTTATGTGCAGTAGAGTGGGATCAAGGTAATGAAGATTTCCCACCAACCAGCTTTCAAGTTTCAAATTTAAACTCGGGTACCGGTGTAACGAATGTTATTCCAGGAGATGCGGACATTATCTTCAACTTTCGTTATTCCACCGAATCCACTCATGAACAATTACAACAAACGGTAGTTTCTATCTTAGAAAAACATGGCTTAAATTTCGATTTACGCTGGGAGTTATCAGGAAAACCTTTCCGTACCGCTAGTGGTGCCTTAGTTGATTCAGTCAAAACAGCCATTAAAGCAATTACGGGTTATGAAACTGAATTATCAACATCAGGTGGCACTTCCGATGGTCGCTTTATTGCGCCAACCGGTGCTCAAGTTGTGGAACTTGGTCCGCTTAATGCCACTATTCATCAGGTAGATGAGTGTGTTTCAGTCGCCGACCTTGACACTTTATCTGATATTTATCAGACTCTGCTGCAACATTTATTCATCAAGTAAACTTTTTCGCATGCAACAAGTCCATCATCAACGTCATTGGTTAGCCCTGCTAACAGCAATTTTGCTGTTAATGCAGTCGTTCGCCATTTGGCATGATGCTGAACATGCTTTCCATATTGCAGAAGAGCAATGTGAGCGCTTTGAAGCTTACGGACACTCGCCTACACTTGATGTAATTGCATCTCTTGCTGTTAGTTTCGCGACACAAACAAGTGTTATTGAAGCTGTCCCTAGTTCATCTCCGCTGTTAACTCGACAGCGTGCAGCCTACGCAATCCGCGCACCTCCTCATACATACTCTTAACTTTTTACCTTATTAAAATTTTAACTAGGATAGATCTAGCTGTGTATTTGATCTATTCAGAGTAAACAAAATACTCCTGTGTTTTTAAACGCTAGGGAGTGTTTTAAATGCATTATGTACGAGACTGATTTGACAATAACCGTCTGTTCTCTTGCATATGTATGTGTCGGAGAATACAAATGAAAAAAATTGCTTTATTGGTAAGTGCTGCTATATCAACACTTACAGCACAATCATCAGCATTCGCAACTGAGGCGGACGCTATTGAAATCAACAAAATAACTGTTACTGCTGATCCTTTTGGCGGACGTACTGAAGACGAGTTAATAAACGCTGTCACCGTTATCTCTGGCGAAGAGCTTGATCGTAAAAAAGCAACTACACTCGGCGAAACTTTAGATGGTTTACCTGGTGTGTCAAACTCTGATTTTGGTCCAGGTGTTGGTCGCCCTGTTATCCGTGGTTTAACAGGTTCACGTGTACAAACGCTTAACAATGGCTTAAAAATATCCGATATTTCAGGTGAAGGTGCCGATCACAACATAGCTATTGATACGAGCTCAGCAACGCAAATCGAAGTACTGCGCGGCCCTGCAACATTACTATACGGTGGTAATGCCGCCGGTGGTGTTATCAATGTAATTAACGATGACTTTAGCCCAGAATTTAGTAACGAAACTGAAGTTAACGGCACATTAGCTTATGGCGAAAATGGTAACCAGCGTCTTGGTAATATTGGAATTGCAGTACCGGTATCAGAGAGCTTTGTGCTACGAGGCAGCTATAGCAGCCAAGAAAGTGATGACCTTGATATTGATGGTTTTCAGGAAAAAGGCCAAACAGCAGGTAAAAAAGGCACATTACAAAACAGCGATGTGGATAACGAGTCATTTTCACTATCTGGTGTCTACTCGCAAGACTGGGGATTTGTCGGTTTAGGTTATAGCAGCTGGGAATCAGAGTACGGCCTTCCTGAAGTTTTTCTAGGTGCAGGAGAAGAAGAAAAAGAGAACATTGATGCTGAGTCTGAGCGCTTCGATTTTCGTAGTGAAATTTATGACCCAATGTCAGGTATCCATACCGCACGCTTAAAATTATCTTACACAGAGTTTGAGCAGGCTGAAAATGCCACACATTTCGACGATGGTGTGTTTGAAGAATCTGACACACACGTTGAGTTTGAAAATGATGAAGTAGATGCAAGGTTGGAGCTATTACATAACCCAATCGGTGCCTGGGAAGGTGTTATTGGTCTACAGTTTAATGACCGAGACTTGAGTGCTGAAAGTGGTGACACAGGCGGTCATGGTCATGGACACGGTGGTTTCTATGTTCGTGACAATGAAACCCGCTCATACGGTATATTTGCTCTAGAAAACCGTGAAGTCAGCTTTGGTCGAATTGAAGTTGCAGCACGATTAGATTATGTCGATTCAAAACCCGCAACACTTGATGAAGACCGTGATGTCGATATCACCACGGGGGATGAACGTGAGCAAGCTGCTGCTTTAAAAGATCGTAGTTTCACACCATTTAGCATCTCAGCAGGTACTATCGTTCCTCTAAATGATGCATACCATGTGCGTATGTCATTGAGCCGTTCAGAACGTGCTCCGTCACCTGAACAGCTCTACGCCTTTGGTGAACATCACGCAGCGGGTACTGTCGAATTTGGTGATTCAAACTTAGATAAAGAAACATACACTAATTTCGATATCGGCTTAGATAAACATTTAGGTGCATTCACCTTCAATCTAACTGCATTTTATAATCAGGTAAGCGACTATATTTACTTGGAAAATGAGATAAGTGGTGGCCAAGCTTACCTAGATGATGAAGGCAATCAGGTTGTTAACAATAAACAAGAAGATTCTAAATTCTACGGTGCTGAGTTTACCTCGGCATGGCAGGTAACTGATGCATCTAGAATCCGTTTTTCTGGTGATTATGTACGCGCTAAATTAGACGATGGTGGTGACTTACCTCGTATTTCACCTGCGCGATTAGGTGTTGGTTTTGATACTTCATTTAATGAAGTGAAATTCAGCATGGACTATCGTCATGTATTTGAGAAAAACGATACCGCAGAGGTTGAAACAGATACTGATGGTTATGACTTAGTCTCATTTGATGCAAACTGGAACCCTTCATCACTAAAAGGTTTAGGCTTATTTGTAAAAGGTCGTAACTTACTTGATGAAGATGGTCGTCGTCATCAAAGTTTCTTAAAAGATGAATCACCAATCATGGGGCGAGCCTTATTTACTGGTATCAAATTTAACTTTTAATACCAATGCCGCAAAAGCTATCGCCGACACAATTGTATCGGCGATAGCTTTTTTATAACTCATTAATCGTATCCCTCTCTACTCTGTCTTCCTTAGTTTGACTCAATCAGTGTTGAAACGTTGTCAAAATTTGCTAAAGTAAGCAACAACTTAAATAGCATTAAGGATATGTAATGGAGTTATCGAACAACACTGGCACAGCTAAAATCATCTACATTTTGTATTTGGTAGGCATGGTATTCCCAATTCTGACCTTAATCGGTTTAGTAATGGCCTATATCAACAAAGAAGATAATCAAGACTCTGTGCAAAGCCATTATCAATATCAAATACGTACCTTTTGGATTGGTATGTTATTCAGCATTATCAGTGGCTTACTCACCTTCATCCTGATTGGTTACTTCTTATTACTCGCCACCGCACTGTGGTTTATTATTCGCTGTGTAAAAGGCCTGAAATACCTCGGTCAACAGCAAGCTCATCCGAATGCTGTTACTTGGATGATTGATTGAAAAGTTAAGTATTTATCGTTGAAAAGACCAACGTTAAAGCTGCCAATACAACTATCCAAAAAGTAGCCCATGCAATACTTCCCCACGCTTCAAAAATTGACGCACGACTTTTATAGTCTTTGTAAAAATATTGCAATGGTTCAGGCAGGGACTTTAACGCTTCCTTTCTTTTACCCTTAAAGGACTTATTATCTAGCCACTCTCTAATAGCTAAGTGCAAATTCTGAGTGATGACCTCATTCAAAGGGTCTAATTGCACAATATTGTAAAATACATCAATGCCTTCCCTATACTTATTTTTCTGACTAATTAGGCTTCGTGCTAGATCATTTAATATCTGAACATCTTCAGGGGAAAATTTAAGAGCCTGTCGATAAGCTGTTTCAGCCGCCAAAAAATTGCCTAATTCAAACTCAATATCACCTAATAGTTGAAAAGCTTCTTCACTATCGGGCTCAAGCTTTAATACTTGCTGTAAGGTAGTTTTAGCATTCTTAATTTCACCACTTTGTATCTGTGCTTCAGCTAAGCGCTGCAAAAATATTGTTTCCTCTGGCTCTAATTCAGCACATTTTTTTGCACACTCCAGTTCTTGAGAAAAGTTAAGTAAGTTATGGTTAACAAAACTCAATAAGTAATAGCTCCAACTATAGTCAGAATCACTATGCAGTGAACTTACTAAAGAGTCTGCGGCACCTTGAGAGTTATCTTGTGCAAACTGAGCTCTTGCCAAGTAATACAACCAGAAAGCATCTTCAGGTTCTAACGATAGTTGTTTTCTAATAAGCTCTTCAGCATGTTGAAATCGCTTTATATCAAATAAGGCATCAATCCTTGTCTGTTCTGAGTTTGATACTTCAGAAACAAATTCCAACTCGCTCACAATCTCATCTCTTTGATATATGCCAGTAAATCATCATAACTACCACTCTGATTGGAAAACATTGCATAATTTCTAGCACTATCAAACCAGCTACGAGTACTAGGTTTTACTTCTTTTAACGGTAATTTAAAATCATCGCTAGTTAACGGACGTGCATTTCCTGTTTCAAGGGACTCTTCAAAAACAACATCTATTGCAGATTGGCATAAGTGAGCAAGATCAGCTCCAGAAAATAACTCTGTTTGTTCAGCCAATAATCTGGTATCAATATTTTCATTTGGAATATCAATCAAATTTCTTTCAAGAATATATTGCCGCGCTTCAATATCTGGTGGAAAAACAGCAACGACTCGGTCAAACCTACCAGGTCTTTTTAAAGCACTATCAATATCCCAAGGCAAATTTGTCGCTGCTAATATAAATACTCCATCATTATTTCCTTCTACACTATCCATTTCATTTAATAATTGATTAACCAGTGTTCGTAAACCTGAAGTTTTTAAATTGCTGCGTTTTTGACCAATGGCATCAAGCTCATCAAAAAAAAGTACTGCTGGGGAGTTCCGTCTAGCCGTTTCAAATATTTCATGTAACTTTTTTTCACTTTCACCGATATACATGTCTAAAATATCGGCCAAACTAACGGAGATAAATTTAGCTCCAAGTTCTCCTGCTAACGCTCTTGCGATGAATGTTTTCCCACAACCTGGAGGGCCGTATAAAATCAAACCTCCTGATGTTTTCTTTCCATATTTTTTCACTAACTCAGGGTTCTTAAGAGGAGCCAAAAAAGTAATATTGATACGCTTTTTAACTGCGTGCATTCCACCAACATCAGATAAATATATATTAGAGTCTTCAGCCTCAATATAATCATCAGATCGTACTTCACCGTTATCAGCAACAAGTGTTAGTTTTTGCCCTCTTACTCTTTTTGGCTCAGGTTGATGATTATCAAGGCTTCCATTATCTATCTCGACACTGACTTCACTTTTAGATGCATTCTTTAAAGCTGTATACGCATCTACTATCATGGTTTGCTCAAGGCTCTCAGCCAATTTTATAATATGGTCAATTACTTGTATTTGTTCTGAATCAATAGCAACTGCTTTTTGATAAAATTCTAGCGCGTTTGTATAGTTATCATTAAGTTCATATGCATTTGCAAGGCTTAAAATGAGCGCGATGTCATTCGGACTTTGTTGATGACCACTCAATAGTGTTTTAATTAAAATATCACTCATACTCTTGAACATCCTTTTTAGTAATTTACCTTCCAAGCTCTTTAATGATTGTTAACTACCTATCCCTTACTATTCAACACTACTTTTTATCTTTGGAATGACAATCATATCCGATAACGCAGGCTTCAGTTTAATCATCATTGATGCCCCTCCAAACGTCAGTATTACTTGTTAGGAAAAAATAGCTTGAACTCAACACCAGGCTCAGTATTCACCACATCAATTTGGCCATTCATGCTAACCGTCATTTGATGTACTAAAGCCAAGCCTATTCCTGTGCCCACCGTTTCACGTGTCAACTCACTTTCACTACGGTAAAACAGCTGGAAGATCTTTTTCATTTGTTTCTTATCGATGCCGGGGCCATGGTCTCGGACTTTAAACTGAAGCTTGCCATCAGAACATTGTTTGCAAGAAATTTCGATGATTTTTGTTTCCGCCTTAGCTGAAAATTTAATGGCGTTATCCACTAAATTAATCATGATCTGACTAAACCAATCGTCATCTATCATCAGATTAGCGTTACCCGCTTGCTCATCACAACTTAGCTTTAACTCAAACTCTGCTCGTTCAACCTGGCTCGATACTTTTGATTTAACTTCATCCATCAGCTCCGCTACGGTGCGTTGTTTCAACTCCGCATATTGTGAATTTCTGGTCAATTTTGCCATCAACAATACATTATTTATCAAACGCGATAAGCGCTCGCTTTCATCAAAAATAAAGTCGTAATAAGTCTTTTTCTTTTCTTCGCTGGCCCAACCTTCACGCAACATTTCGCCATACATACGTATCGATGTTAACGGTGTTTTTAACTCATGGCTCACTGAAGAAACAAAGTCTTGTTGTTGATTAGCTAAGTTAATTTGGGCCACAACCAGTCGATACATAAGATAAAAACCGACAGTTAATACCGCAGCTAAAATAAAGGCTAACCACTTGATCACTAGCCCACCAGGACCTGCTGGGAGTTCGGTAATACTAAACAATAACTGTACATCACTTAACGGCGACGATAAGCTCGTTTGGTAGAGTAGCTCGTCATTTAAATCTTGTGCACGACTCAAATAACTACCTGTTGTTTGACCGCTAAAGGCCTCTAAAACATTGCCTTGAAAGGCCACCAGCAAATTAGTCATTTGCGCCAGTGATGTTTCTCGAAATGCTGAGTTAATCATATGATTAAGCAACGCTTGCTGTTCAATCAAAATACCTTGTGTATAACGTTGCTCATTTCGCCACACCTTACGATATAAAACAAAATGGCCACTATCCAGTTGGTTGAATTCAAAAGGTTCAACCTCGCTAGCAAAGGTTTGGATCGTTAATGGTGCTAAATTAGTTTGAATACTTGGACGTGCAGCAAGTTCACCCATAATAGCTACCTCATCAGCCGCCATCATCTCAATCGATTCAGGTAAGGCACTTTGTTCTTGCCTAGCCTTATTCACTATTTTTTTAGCTCGTTCAACTTTGGACTTTTGTTCCTTGAGCAAGACCAGCTGTTCAGCTTGTTGTTGATAGCGTTGTTCAAGTTTTAAATCTTCCACCCTGCCATATTTAGTTAAATTCTTCGTCTCACTAGGCGCAATATTTTTAAGATCATCAAATGTCATTTGCTTATCTAATGGCACAAACGTCTCATTTTCTCTTACAGTGACATCACGTACATCGCGCATCTCACGTGAGAACAATCGGTCGCTGGTCAGTTCAGTAACAACAACACTATCTACAGTTACATCGTTATCTTGGCCTTGTTCCTCATCTGCCTTACTCCCAGCCGCTTTCTTGTATTGAACTAAGCGGTTGTCACTCAAGATGGCTTCAATGGCCTTAACCAAGTCTGCTCTTGCTCCTAATTCAGTTTTAGATATTCCGTAACTATCCGCTTGTTCTAATACATCAGGCAATAATGGCGTCTGTAACTGTCCTGTAGCATCCACCTGAAAATAACCAATCATGCCCGGAATAGCTGACTCAACCGGAAACTGAGACAAGGGTGATCGTTGCAGAAAATTGGCTGTAGCATCGCCGGCAACATTCAAAAATGAATAATCGGTAAAAGGTCGTTGTTCTTCTGCCCTAATGAGCTGCGTAAACTGATTATCAATTCGACTGGCTAACTCTTCAGCCGTGATTTGATGCTGATGAAACGCTTCCCACTTTAATTGACTATAAGCTTGTTGGATAAGCAATACGGTTGGTATCGCAATCGCGAAGAAAAAGAACATCAACCAGCGCCGTAATGTTGTCTTATCTAGGCCTGTCAGTTTATTTTTCGCCATCATTTACAACAACAAGCGATAACCAGCACCACGCACCGTGGTCAGGTAATTCGGCTGTGAAGGATCAGACTCAATTTTACGACGTAATTTGGCGATATGAATATCAACGGTACGGGTTTCCAAATCAGCATCTTTGGCATAACCCCAAACCTTATTCAGTAACTCATCTCGTGATACCGGCCGTTCAGAATTTGCCTGCAAATATTGCAATATATCAATCTCGCGACTAGTAAACGACAGGCTTTCACTTCCCTTGTTACCAGAGAAGTTTTGGCAGTCAATTACCAGATCACCAGCCAATTGGATTTGCTGATTTTGATTAGCTACTTTGTGTGAACGTCGCAAAACAGATTGCACACGCAATACTAACTGAGCCACAGAAAATGGCTTGGCCACATAATCATCTGCACCAAGAGACAAACCTTCAATAATGTCTTCATCACTACTTTTGGCAGTCAGCATAATAATGGCTTGCTCTGGATCTTGTTGGCGGATTTGATCGCAGATTTCAAAACCATTCAAGCTCGGCAACATCACATCTAACAGAAGCAAATCAAACTGACCTGTCTGTGCTTTTGTTAAACCCTCTGCACCATCACCGGAAAAATCCACGTCATAACCGTGATAGATAAAGACATCGATCAAGCCTTCACGGATAGCAACTTCATCTTCAACAATTAAAATTCGTAGTTTTTTCTGCATGCCCACAGTCTATCGTCTTCCAGATAATCAAATGTAAATTTTTTGTAAAAATTCTGCCAAACGTTTTACCAAAACACGCCTACTTACTTCTTTGCCTGCCTCCTAAACTGGGAACCAAGGTTTAACACCACAACAGGAGAAATATTATGGCTTTAATAACACGTTTGTCACGACTTTTTCATGCCGATGTTAATGCGGTCATTGATCAATTAGAAGAACCAGAACTATTACTTAAACAAGCCATTCGTGAGATGGAAGAAACACTTAATAATGATGAAAGACAACTAAAGCTATTAAATTTAGAGCAGCAGCAACACCATAAAAAACAGCACGAGTTAGCAGAAAATTTGACTCAATTAGAACAACAGATCGCGTTATGTTTTAAATCAGATAAAACTGACTTAGCCAAAAAGTTAATTAGACGTAAGTTAGAAACGGAACAGTTCCAGTCTGCCATTACGGTTAAAGCAGACACAACTGCAGACACGATCAAACGTCTACAAACGCAATTTCAAGAACAACGATCTCAACTGAGCAGCATGAAGCAAAAGGCAGACATATTTAGCCAAACAACAACTGATACCTCTGCAAGTACAACGTATAACGATCACGCTGCTGTCCAAGATGAAGATGTTGAAGTCGCCTTCTTACATGAACAACAAAAACGGAGCGCATCATGAAAACAACCACCTTCTTTGATGGGGTCCTCGTCGCCTTAGTTACAAGTTTAGTCGGCAGTGCCTCGCATTATGTCTTGTCATCACTTTTTGCTGACAACCTCGTAATTAGATTCCTAATTAGCAGTTTAACCTTGGCATATATCCTTTACCTATTAAATAGAAGTAATGAAAAAACAGGCCGAATTACCGTAATCGCAACATGGTCTGTCATCACAATTCTCACTTGGCTTGTTTGGCCTCCAGCACCGTTATTTATATTAATTAACCTAGCTGCAATATGGTTAATACGCTCTCTCTATTTCTATTCCAGCTTATTTTCATCGCTTGCTGATCTGGCTTTAACAACTATCAGTATTGTCGTGGCATTTTGGGCAGCCAGTCACACCGATAGTCTATTTCTAAGTCTCTGGTGTTTCTTTCTTACCCAAGCCTTATTTGTGCTGATTCCAAGCAGCATGAAAGCTTCAAAACCCAATACAAACGCTACAAACCATAACGCTGATTTTCAACATGCATATCAAGTTGCCGAAGCAGCTGTGCAAAAACTATCTACTCACCAATAAGAGGACATATCATGAAAACTAAATTACTCGCTGTTAGTATCTTCGCAGCCACTGCCGTCACAGTTACCTTCTTGCCAACGATTCAACATGCATTGGCAACTACAACGGTACCAGTCATTATTGACCCTGTTAAATTGGCTCCTGTACATAACGAACAACCTAATATTGAAGTAGTATTTGTATTAGATACTACCGGTAGCATGAGCGGCCTTATCGACACCGCCAAAGAAAAGATCTGGTCAATTGCCAGCACAATGGCATCAGCCCAAACGGCGCCTGATATCAAAATGGGGCTGGTAGCCTATCGTGATCGCGGTGATGCCTATGTGACTAAAAATGTGCCTTTATCTCGTGACCTAGACTCCATGTATGCCCAGTTAATGGACTTCAAAGCAAACGGTGGTGGTGATACCCCAGAAAGCGTTAATCAAGGTCTATACGAAGCGGTGAACAATATGCAATGGAATGATGATCAGCAAACCTACAAAGTAGTCTTTCTCGTTGGTGATGCCCCCGCTCACATGGACTATCAAGATGATGTGAAGTATCCACAAACCTTGGCTTTGGCAAAACAAAAAGGCATTATCATCAATACTATTCAAGCCGGAAACGATCCCGCCACCACTGCCAACTGGCAACAAGTCGCCAGTCTAGGTAATGGTGATTATTTCCAAGTTGAACAATCAGGGAATGCAATCGCTATCGCCACACCGTTTGATAAAAAATTAGCTGAGTTATCTAAAAAGTTAGATGACACTCGCCATTACTTTGGCAACAAAGAAGACAAAGTGAAACAGGCATTAAAATTATCTGCCACTAAAAAGCTACATGAAAAATCTAGTGAAGCCTCTCGAGCAAGACGTGCCACCTTTAACTCTAGCGAAAGTGGTAAGGCCAATTTCTTAGGTGATAATGAGCTTGTCGACGCGGTTAGCAGTGGCCGTGTAGCACTTGGGGACATCCCAGAAGAAGAGTTGCCTGAACCAATGCAAACTATGAGTCCTGATGAGCAAACAGCTTATATTGCTGAAGAAGCAAAACAACGTAAAGAAATAGGACAAGATCTTAAACTTCTAGCCAAAAAACGTGAAAGTTACCTACTTGAGAAAGTAAAAGAAGATGATGGTGCCAAAGATTCGTTTGATACTAAGCTCTATAGTTCGATCACTGCACAGGCCAAAGAAAAAGGCCTAGTCTATGATGAGGATAGTGCTAAGTATTAAGCTTTAGAATATGTATTTATTGTTTCCGTTTTTCTCGACAGCAACAAGGATGTATTTTTCGGAGCAAAGGGCTTTTTAGCCGTTCAAAAAAATACATTTTTGTTGCTTTCTGTTGTCAGGAAAATAAACCTGTCCCTTTTACAATCACTATCAAGACTCCATTCATCAATTAGGCCATAAACATCCATATAAATCCTTACTTACAATATATTCCATACTTGCAGAAGCCCTATAACGCTTCAAGCAGACGCCGCGTTAACGGACGGCTACATTGACTTGTTAGAAGATTGTTGGATGTATTCAGCTATTTGAGAAAATACCAATAGCCCTAGTAACGATGCCTTTTTATCAAACTTTTCGATTGTGCTTGCTCCATGCGCAACTGAATGCCTACTAACTGAATTATCATCATTAGTAACACTAAAATCTTTGAAGTAACATTCTTCTAAGTAGCGTTTAAATTTATCAGGAATAAAGGTCGTAAGCGCCGAGATATTTCTGAGGGTCTTTTCGGTAATATGCTCAACAAGTATTTTTTGTTGACGCCCCTCTTTTTCAGGGTTATCTGCAACAAAGTCCTTCCTAATCAAAGCTTCAATTTTCGGATACATAATTGATGATGAACTTACAAAATCATCTTCTTTATGGCGAGACACCGCCAAATCCAAAAAACAAACGAAGGGGGAAAGGTTTTCATCACTATCCCATATTAGCTTTCTCTCCTCTATATATGAAAAAGTATCATTCTCTATATTGTCAATCAGCCCATCTATATTCCACTCAATCCTTGCATAACTAACAAGTGATTCCACAGTAGAAAACTTTAGAGCATAGAATGGAAACCAATTTTGTCTAATTATACTATCCCAGTCCGTGGCAGATATTTTATGGATAGCTCCAAACGATAGATAAGAAAAGTATGACCCCAAAACCTTTTCGACATCATACTCAATCTTTCTATCGTCTTGCTCATCTAAAGGCGAAAAATCAAATATATACACCTTATCCCAACCAAGCGGCAGTATACAAAAATAGGCTTGATCTTCAGAGAACTCAATACCACTCAACTGTATACGCTCGAAACCTGAAATGTCGTCTCTCTTGAGAGCTTGCCCTTTTTCAATTTTTTTTGCTTTAACGAATGCCTGCCCATAAACTTCAATTTCATTAATATATACCTTGGCCTTCAAGTCTTTAGAAATCAGTACAACCATACTTTTTACATCGCTAGGTTGAAAGTCATTTTCAAGCATAGATAGGATGGTCTGAGGAAAGCCATTAAGATATTTAAGGTGAAGCTCACCATCTTCTATTGAGGTTGCACCTGAGGTTTGAACTTGAACTTTTTCGCCTTCTTTTGCGGCAGATATGGAATAACCCGCAATTCTCTCTTTTAGTTCAACTTCATACATGCAATATCATCCATAGCAAACTATCAAATAAGTCTTCTAACAGTGTATTTTATGTGGCCGACTGGACACATAATTCAAAACAAGCACGAACCAACTTACAGCTAGCCAGTTGATTAACAACGATAATCCCCCCGAAAGCAGTGGCCAAATTGTGATTATTGCAAAGCTTAAAAGATGAGACGTTGAACATGATTGGATATCCATTTCTGTAATCTACTGAGTCCTTTATGTTCCAGTTATCAGACAGCAACCATATCTACTGTATTACTCACCTCGATAAACCGCCAAAGGCCCAGTAGCCTGTTGCGTAGGCATCACTTCCATTGTTGTTACATTGACATGTTCTGGTGTATTTACTAACCACCAAACCGTGTCTGAAATATCTTTTGCAGTTAAAGCTTCGGTGTTTTGATAGACATCCCCTGCCGCTGCTTCGTTATCTTTAAAGCGCACTAAAGAAAACTCGGTTTCGGCAATACCCGGTTCGATATTGGTGACTCGAATATTAGTGCCTAACAAATCTGCTCGTAGTGACAGCGAGAACTGTTTAACAAATGCTTTGGTTGCACCATATACATTGCCACCAGGATAAGGCCAGTTACCTGCTACGGAACCAATATTCAGCACATAGCCTTGTTTGCGTTCACGCATTTTCGGTAATACATAACGAGTGCAGTACATTAGACCTTTAATATTGGTATCAACCATTCGCTCCCAATCATCGAGATCGGTTTTATCGGCAGGCTCTAGACCTAAGGCTAAACCAGCGTTATTTACCAATACATCAATATCAGCGAAAGCTGCTGGTAAGGTATCTATCGCCAGTTCTACAGCTGCCCTGTCTGAGATATCAAAACAACAGGTATGTACTTTGTCTGCACCGCCCAATTCTTGCTGCAACTCATCTAAGCGTTGTTGACGACGGCCAGTAATAATCAATTGCCAATTATTGTTGGCAAACAAACGTGCCATTGCTGCACCGAAGCCAGATGTAGCACCGGTTATTAATATAGTTTTCATAGTTTAGTCTTGTGGTCGTTTTGCTAATATTTCTAAAGCAGCAATACGATATGCTTCGGCCAATGTTGGGAAGTTAAAGGTACTTTCAACAAATATATCTACTTCGGCATTGCATAACATCGCCATATGACCGATATGCACCACTTCAGTAGAACTTTCACCGACTAACATCACACCGAGGATCTTCTTACCTTGGCCATCTGCAACAATCTTCAACATGCCTTCGGTATTACCTGAAATTTGACCACGTGCTACTTCTTCAAATTTTGCCCGGCCAACGATGACATCACCATGTTTTTCTCGTGCTTGAGTTTCAGTCAGGCCCACTGAGGATAATTCTGGAATCGAGAAAATGCCTGCTGGAATCAGTTTACTCATATCACCCAAAGGAATATCAAAGGCATTACAAGCAGCACGACGACCTTGTTCCATTGATGCTGACGCTAAAGACGGCGGACCAATAACATCACCTGCAGCATAGATATTTTCGACACTGGTACATAGGTCCTCATCAACGGTGATTAAGCCACGATCATTGAGAGCTAACCCCGCATTTTCTAATTTCAAATCACCCACGTTAGCAATCCGACCCGCAGCACAAAGTAGCTTCTGACTTTTGATGACAGTGCCATCAGCACATTCAGTGACGACTTCACTGATGCCATCCCAGTAAACTTTTTCAACTTTTTGTTTACCCATCCAGGTACCGCCCATTTTTTCAAAGGCTTGTACAAAGGTATCGGTCATATCTTGATCTAGAAACCCTAGTGGTGTTGGGTATTTATCAATCATCGTTACCTTGACGCCCAAGGCTTGGAATATGGATGCGTACTCACTGGCAATAACGCCGCCACCCAATACGGTTAAGCTAGCAGGTAGATATAACATCGATAAAATCGAGTCACTATCCAACAGGTGTTCGTGATCAATAGGGATATTATCTGGGTTACGTGGATAGGAACCAGCAGCAATGATCACCTTTTTAGTCTTCAGCTCTAACTGTTCACCATTTACTTTAGTGACTTTCACGGTATGGCTATCAACAAAACTAGCTCGACCATGAATACGCTCAATATCATTACGAGCAATCTGCTCACGCATATATTTATCATGGGCTTTTAATACATATTCAAGACGATCAACTAAGGTCGCCATTTCAGTATCTTCGCCTAGTTTAAAGTCTACTAGAGCCGCATTTTGACGCATATGTTTTACACGCAGTGCGTTTTCTCTCAGTGTTTTAGATGGAATAGTGCCTCGATGTACACAAGCACCACCAAATAAACTGTCACGCTCGATAATGGCCACTTTTTGACCTACTTTCGCAGCTTGAATAGAGGACTTTTGTCCAGCAGGGCCACTACCAATAACAACGACATCAAACTCTAGTTGTGATGTGCTCATGATGATAAGCCCTCCAAGCGACCTTTTACTGCTTCAGTATGCGTTAATAATTGCTCAGCTTCATCTTGGTAAAGGTTCAATATCGACAATACCGGTGAAGATAGTAATGCCGCCTTATCTAACTCATCTTCATTCAGCATATAAGTAGCATAAAGTGCGCCAGCATGTACTTGTGCAGCCTGTGTTAAAGCATTAGGTGCCTGCTTATAGTCAGCATAATAACTCACCGCCTCAACCACTAAACTGGGCATTTTCCAAGCATTAATCACTGAAGTCGTGACTGAATGATAATAATTACTTTCCAGTGTTTTAATATCTGCAGGACTTAAGGTCACAGATTGCTGTTTGGCTAAATCTAAAATCGATTGTAATACCGCTGGTCGTCCCATTGAGTGTAAAAGGCCTGCTAAAAAAGCAACTTCAACATTAGTACGACTATGTCTGGCAATTTCTTTTGCCCATAAACCAGATGCTAGAGCGTGACGCCAGAGTTGTCCGACGTAATCTTCATAGCCAGGTGTATTAAATAATTTTGTGCCGATGGATGCCGCTAAAGCAATTTCACTAATCAATCCCATACCAAGACGAGCAATGGCCTGTTGTAGCGATACTAGGTTTGCTAATGGCGTATAGGCTACAGAATTGGCTATTCGCATTACATGACCCGCTAAAGATTGATCACTTTGAATCAACTTGGCCATCTCTGTAGCATCAGAGTCAGGATTTTGAGCAAGCAACAATGCCTTATTGGCTACTTCTGGCAGCATCGGCACTTCAATGGCTGCATCATTAATTAGTTTCTCTAATGATTCAGCAATTACTTGTGCTTGGTTTGATAAAACATGACTTTCGGAACTCATAACAATACCTGACTCTTATTTATTATAGTTAGCGAGAAACAATCCCTCGTTCAATTCACAGTGTGTGACGCATTTAGGGTTTGCGTCAAGTATTTCAGACAATAAAAAAGGGAGGCTAAGCTCCCTTTTATACTTTACTGCCGTTATCTAGCTGAAATCATAGCTAATTTGATATTTATGCCCCTTCAGAGAACACTATTGTACGTCGACCAGAAATAATTATTCGATGCTCAATATGGGCTTTTACGGCTCTAGCAAGGACTAACCGTTCTATATCTTTACCGATCATGACTAGATCTTCCGGGCTATTGCCATGCATAACGCGTTCAACATCTTGTTCGATAATTGGGCCTTCATCTAAGTCTGCAGTTGCATAGTGTGAAGTTGCACCAATGATTTTAACACCACGGTCATAAGCTTGATGGTAAGGTTTCGCTCCTTGGAAAGCCGGTAAAAAACCATGGTGAATATTGATAACACGACCAGCAAACTCTTCAACAAATTGCTCTGACAAAATTTGCATATACCGCGCCATCACAACGAGGTCGATATCATATTCTTTCAGTAGCTCTTTAATCTGTGCTTCTTGTTGCGGTTTGGTTCCCTTAGTAATCGGCAAGTGATAAAACGGTTTATCAAACTGTTTTGCCATGCCCGCTAAGTCATCATGATTACCAATAATTAATGGAATATCACATTTCAACTCACCCTCTACTTCTCGCAACAACAAATCATAAGGACAGTGAGAAGCTTTAGTAACCAATAATGCGACACGATAAGGTTTATCGGTATAACGAACAGACCATGTTAGGCCCGCCTTTGTAGCAAAGTCAGAAAATTGTTGTTCCAGTTCAGCTCGATCCAGATTTGCTTCATCTTCCAATTTGATGCGCATAAAATACTGACCATCTTGTACATTCGTATATTGCTGACAGTGCAAAATATTGTATTCACGCTCTGCAAAGAAATTGGTAATGCCGGCCACTAAACCTTTTTGGTCAGGGCATTGAATAAGAAAGACAATTGAACTCATTGGTAGCGGTTCCTTAGAACTAGATTTCATAAGTATTAAACAGTTTGTATGCTAACACTTCGTTAGGAATATTCATTATATTTATCGGCGCGACCTTTGACTTTATCGACCGGATATTTCTGTGCATTTTTAACCATTTTGGCCTGTACCACTTTATTGATATCTACACCCAAGTCATGGCAAAGATAGCTAAGATAAACGGCCACATCCGCTAACTCATCTTCTAACTTCACCCGCTTGTCAGATTGTAGTTGCTGGCTGATTTCTTCATCTGTACGCCATTGAAACCATTCTAATAACTCAGAGGCTTCAATCGACAAGGAAATAGCTAAATCTTTAGGATGATGGAACTGCTCCCAATCACGCTCACGTCTAAATTCAACTAATTGCTTTAACAGTTCAGGCTCAATCATCTTAATAGAAACTCCTCAACGATACGTTTGAATTGCTGTGGTCGTTCTGCGTGCACCCAATGGCCTGCAGGTAGTGCTGCAAATTCAGCATAAGGAAATATAGATTGAATATCATCTCTATCTTGCTCTGTCACGTAATCACTGTGTTCACCATAGACAAATAAACAAAGACTGTTGGAGTTGGAGTCGCTGAACACTTCATTCATAAACTGTTTATAGTTTGCTTTTAATGCAGGCAGATTAATACGCCACTGCAACTGTTCATCTTCTACAGTTAGATTCATCAATAGAAATTGACGAACACTTGGGTCATCAACTGATAACGCTAAAGCCTCATCAACTTGTTTACGTGACTGCAGGGCCGTGAAATCCAATGCCATCATCGCATCCATTAAGGGCGTATGTTGGCCCTCGTATTGGCGAGGTGAAATATCTACTACTACTAACTTTTCAACGTAATGACTATAGAGATCAGTGAACTGCATTGCCACCTTACCACCAAGTGAGTGGCCCAAGATGCTAACTTTCGTTAACTGCAACTGCTGACAAAGCTCGAAGATGTCTTCAGCCATGTCAGTCAGGCTTTGGCTATCATTATGTGGTGAACGACCATGATTACGTAAATCAATATTGATCACTTGATAATGCTTGGCAAAATATTTAGCCATACTTCGCCAATTATCAGATGAGCCAAATAAGCCATGAACAATTACTAGTGCTGGACCAGAGCCAGTGATCTGATAATGCAACTTCATTATTTAACTGCTTTTTTGTTGTTAACGTTATAATGTGGCAATTTTATGCCAATTGGAGAAAATTTGTGGAAGATGAAACTGTTTTAGTGATGATCGTGCAACAGTACGCAGCAAAATACGGTATTACTTTTAGTTCTAAACATTTGGATGACCCAGATAAAAAAAGCCAGCTTATCGCTTTAATCCAAGAGTCATTAGCCGGTAAACGCGGCCCCGTCACTGACGACGATTTAGTATAAAAAAAGGCCACTCATTGAGTGGCCTTTTTATTTTAATCGTCTAACTTCTCAAACACTAAGCAGGCATTGGTTCCACCGAAACCAAAGCTATTCGACATAATCGTCTTCAAGCCTGCGTTATCTTTCCGCTCAAGAATAATCGGTACACCTTCTGCTTCTGCATCAAGGTTATCAATATTTGCTGATGCGGCGATGAAATCATTTTCCATCATTAATAAGCAGTAAATCGCTTCTTGCACACCAGCTGCACCTAATGAATGGCCTGACAATGATTTAGTTGAACCAACAACAGGTAAGTCATCACCGAATGCTTTTTTAACAGCACCAAGCTCAGCTAAATCACCTACTGGCGTGCTGGTACCATGAGCATTGATGTAATCAATCGGTGCATCAACAGTCTCTGTTGCTAATTGCATACAACGGATAGCACCTTCACCTGATGGAGCAACCATATCGTAACCATCTGATGTTGCGCCATAGCCCGTCAATTCAGCATAAATCTTAGCGCCACGAGCTTTAGCATGTTCGTATTCTTCTAATACAACGACACCACCACCACCAGCGATAACAAAACCATCGCGATCAGCATCGTATGCACGTGATGCTTTATCAGGCGTGTCATTATATTTAGTTGATAATGCACCCATCGCATCAAACAAAGAACTCATCGTCCAATGCTCTTCCTCAGCACCACCAGCAAAAACAACATCTTGTTTGCCGAGTTGAATTTGTTCCATCGCATTACCGATGCAATGTGCACTGGTTGCACACGCTGAAGACATCGAGTAATTCACACCTTTAATCTTGAAAGGTGTCGCAAGACAGGCAGAAGTCGTACTACCCATCACTTGCGTTACTCGGTAAGGGCCAACTCTGCGTAGACCTTTATTGCGTAAGATATCTGCTGCTTCAACTTGATTTGAAGATGAAGCACCACCAGACCCCATAACCAGACCGGTACGAGGATTTGATACTTGCTCTTCAGTTAAACCTGCATCTTCAATCGCTTGTTTCATTGAAATATAAGCATATGCTGCTGCATCGCCCATAAAACGTAATACTTTACGATCAATATGTTCTTTGAAATCAATATCTACAGAACCTGCAACATGACTTCTAAAGCCCATATCTGCATATTCTTGCTTGAATTTAATGCCTGAACGGCCTTCTCTTAAAGATTCTGTTACAGAATCAGCATCTAAGCCTAGACAAGAGGTAATACCTAAACCAGTAACTACAACACGTTTCATCATCGTATCCTAAAAATCATCCGTAGATGTAAACAAACCAACGCGTAGATCTTTTGCAGCATAAATCTCACGACCATCAACTGAAACAGTTCCATCTGCAATTGCTAATACTAATTTACGTGCAATAACACGCTTAAGATCAAGCTTATAAGTTACCTTTTTAGCCGTTGGTAAAACTTGACCAGAAAACTTCACTTCGCCCGAACCTAAAGCTCGACCACGACCAGGATTGCCATCCCATGCTAAGAAAAAGCCAACTAACTGCCACATGGCATCTAAACCTAGACAGCCTGGCATTACTGGATCACCAGGGAAATGGCAGTCAAAGAACCACAAGTCAGTTGTAATATCCAACTCAGCAATAATTTCACCCTTGCCATATTTACCACCCTCATTAGAAATATGAGTGATGCGATCCATCATCAACATATTTGGAGTTGGTAATTGGGCATTGCCAGGACCGAACATTTCGCCTTGTCCACATTGCAGGAGCTCTTCGTAGCTAAAAGATGATTGTTTACTCATGAATTCTTCTAAATATGGCCACCAATTGGGCAGCGCTATGATATCACGACAAGACTAAAATCAGAAAAAATCGTAACAGCATTGGTTAAAACATAAACTGGAGATGCTAAAAAGCCACGGTTAAAAACCGTGGCTTTTTAGTCTTATTTTGTGAACTTAGTTACTAGCAGTCACTGTCGCACTTGCTTCTGGTAATGCAACTTCAACCCCCTCAAGCAAGGCACCCATACTGTTCAATATACGGTACATCGCAAACAATTGGTCATACTGCGCATTTACATAAGAAGTTCGTGAAACAAAAACTTCATTTTCTGAATCAAGTAAATCAAGTAAAGTCCGCTGGCCCAAACTAAATTGTTGTTGGTAAGCATCGCGAGAACGTTCACTTGAGTCAACATGCTGCTTAAAATAACCGATTTGATTATTTACTGTTTGGAGTGCATTCCAAGATAAGCGTACGCTTTGCTCTACTTGGCGACGTGTATTATTACGAATTTCAGCAGCTTGATTAATTAAATGTGCTGTTTCTTGACGTCTCGCTTTATCTTTACCGCCGTTCAACAAGTTATAACGTAAGCGAAACATCGCTGTCGTATCATTATTATGTCCAGAAACCCCATCAACATTATTATTTGCAGTGGTACCTAACTCAAAGTCAACTCGAGGTAAGAAAGGCGAGTGCGCAGTATCATGTTGCGCATTCGCTGATTCAACATCTGCCTGAGCAGACTTCAACGTGGGATGATATTAATTGCTTGGTCAATAGCGTCATCAACTGTCGAAGGCAATAAACTTTGTGGAGATTGCGGATCGGATAAAGCATTTGCTGTGATACCCACTACCCGTAAGTAGTTTGTTTCTGCATCACGTAAGTTACTTTGCTCTGCAACAAGGTTGGCTTGAGCTAACGCAACACGACCTTGACTTTGATCTAAGTCAGCTTTGCGACCAACACCACGATCACTACGTAATTTAATTTGATCATGCGTGCGCTCATGCGCCTCTAAATTTGTACTTGCTAAATCAACTAATTTTTGGCGTCGAACAACATCTAAGTATGTCTCAACAGCTTCAAGTGCCGTATTTTCTGCAGCACTAGTGACGCTATAGGCACGTGAATCTGTTCTAGCAGTATGTCTACGAACTTCATTCTTAGTAGCCATTCCATCGAAAAGCATTTGTCGCAAATTTAAGCTTGCTTCATCACGGTTATAGCTTGATTTTTTATGCGTCCCGGCAGTTCGAGTCGTTGGATTATCTGACTCTTCCCAACCTGTTCCAATCGCTAAATCAACAGTAGGAAAATAGCCAGCGCGAGCTTGATTAATCTCTTCTGATACCGCGTTACGTTCATTGGCCGCAGCTAAAACATCAGGATTGGTTTTAATGGTTGCATTAACAGCATCTTGCAATGTGTCGGCATGTCCAGTGGCTATCACTCCGAATGCAAGTGGAATCAATATAACTAATGGTTTTAATTTCATCTTTTTCTATCCTTAACTTTTGACCCTATGCTTATAAATATTTTCTAATACTTAGTTAGCAGCGCAATCTTGAATGAACATAACATTTATCATATAAGCTCATGTATTTAAACACATCAAAACAAAAAAACAAGTACTTTATCGCAGATCACGAAAAAATATAGCTAATGAGAGTCTATCCGGTATCCCCATTTTTTGGAAGGTGGTGGTTAGATGTGCTTTTACCGTACGCTCCGTGATGTTCATCGATTTGGCAATCATTTTATTAGTAGCGCCATAACTAACCTGCTCTGACACCTCTAATTCTTTCGGTGATAATGATTCTAAACCTGCGCGTTGCTCATCACTAATTACTGGTACTTCAGCAATTTCATCAATTAGGCCTGAGATCACGTGACGCTCTACCCACACTTCACCATAAAAAATTATTTTCAAAGCTTCGTGTAATTTAGTTAACGGCAGTGTTTGATCAAAGTAGCCTCGTGCACCATGTTTTAAAGCAACTATTTGGATTTCAATCGGTCGACTTGGCCCGGTGATTAGAACCTTACTATCCGTACTTTTAGCTTTTATGTCTGACAAAACTAAAGATTGTGTTTCACCTACTAGGCTCTGATGACAAATTATCAAAGCAGGCTTTGCTTCACCCACAGCCTCTAATAGTGAACTTAACTCATCAAATTCCGAACATGAATAATAAGAAGATAATGCTTCAACAATCTTTTGTCGTGCCTGCTTATCTGCAATAGCAACAAATAACGTCGTTTTTGCCAACGTTACATCAGTCATCTATATGACTCCATTTATCATCTCTCTCGCAATGCTTCATTTTTTGCTTTTAAAATAGGCTTCAGCAAATAATCTAACACGGATTTCTTACCAGTTAAAATATCTACCGTTGCTGTCATCCCTGGAATGATATTGAGCTGCCCTTTGCTACTGTCAATAAAGTTCTTATCGGTACGTAAGTAAATCAAATAAAAGCTCTCATCTTTCTCATCAGTGATCGTATCAGCACTAATGCGTTCTAATTTTGCAGGAAGACCACCATAGATAGAAAAATCATATGCTGTCAGCTTTATCATTGCCTCTTGTCCCGGTCTTAAAAAAGCAATATCTGCTGGTCTAATCCGCGCCTCTACTAACAAGTTATCTTCCACGGGTACAATTTCAATCAAATCCATACCAGGTTGAATAATCCCACCAACCGTATTAATTTTAAGTAACTTAATGGTTCCTTTCACTGGCGAACGAACTTGAGTTCGTGTTACTCGATCTTCTAATGAAAAAATGGTTTCCTTCGTTCTTGCTAGCTCCGATCTTATTTCATTAAGTTGAAGTGCTGCTTCCGTTTTAAAGCGAATTTTTTGTTCATCTATTTTTTGTCTTACTTCATTTAATGTTGAACGAATACGCGGAATAGCTAAACGATTTGCTTCCATATCGCCATCTAAATCATTGACCGTACGTTTCAACCGTAATAACTCAACTTCTGACATCACACCAGCAGTCACTAATGGCTCTGACATTTGCAGTTCTTTATTACTCAATTCAAAACCACGTTCTAACTGTTTTTGTCGGGCTTGACGCTCGACTAACTCTTGCCGACGTTGTTGCTCTTGCTGTTTGAGCACTCGAATGGTTGTACTTAATTCTAACTGCCGTGAACGATACAATGCCACTTCATTATTCGCCAAGTCAGGACTTTTAAGTTTAAGATCTTCTGGAATAATTAATTCTGTACCTTCACTTTCAGCTTGTAATCTTGCTGTTCTTGCTGACAGCTCCCAATACTTCAATTGCGTTTCTCTGAAGGATGAAGCAAACCGAGTATCATCAATCTTTAATAATACTTGGCCTTTTTCTACAATCTGACCTTCAGCAATAAGTACTTCAGATAAAATTCCGCCTTCTAAGTTTTGAATAACCTGAATTTTACTCGAAGGCACTATTTTGCCATCACCACGAGTCACTTCATCTAGTGTCGTTTCATAAGCCCACCAGCCGGCAGCAATAAAAAATGCCAAGGTGAGTAACAATAAAGAATGTCCACCTCGGTGAATAGACTCCAAGGTGGCAGCGCTAACTTCAGACATAAATTCCGCGTCATCGGGATGAGTACGTTTTAACCAAGCCATGAAACTATCCTTTCGACACTTTAATATGGCCCTTTTTAAGGGCTGATAAAACTTGCTCACGTGGACCATCAGCAACCAAACGACCTTGATCCAATACAATAATTCGATCAACCAAACTTAGTAATGATGCTTTATGAGTCACGATCAATAAGGTTTTACCATCCAACATTCCAGCCAACTTTGTTTTAAAGCTTTCCTCAGTACTGTTATCCATAGCATTGGTAGGTTCATCTAACACTAAAACAGGCGGATCTAATAATAAGGCCCGTGCAACAGCAACACTTTGTCTCTGACCACCAGATAAACCCTCACCACGCTCACCCACCGGCATATCAAACCCAGATGGATGGCGGTTAACAAACTCCGTTACACCGGTGACCTCGGCAGCTTTCAACACCGCATTATCATCAGCGAATGGTGCTCCAAGTGCAATATTGTCGCGAATACTTCCAAAGAACAACACGACATCTTGTGGCGCATAACCTACATTTCGACGTAAATCGACAGGATCTACTTGCCTAATATCTGTGCCATCTAACAATATGGCACCTTCACTTGGCTCATACAGGCCAAGAATAAGCTTTTCGATCGAGCTTTTACCTGAGCCAATTCGACCTATAAAAGCGACCTTTTCACCGGGTTTAACAGTAAAAGAAACCTCGGATAAGGCATCTAGCGGTTGATCTGGGTACCGAAATGATACTTTTTTAAATTCAATGCCGCCTTTGAAGTCAGGGCGATGTAAAAATTCGCGACCTGACGGGCGTTCAACCGGTAAGTTCATCATGCTATTAAGCGATTGCAATGCGGCTTTAGATTGATGGTAACGCGTTAGAATTCCTGCGACTTGTCCCAGTGGAGCTAACGCTCTCCCCGTCAAGATGGTGCTAGCTATTAATGCGCCCATAGTGATATCACCTTCGGAAATCATATAGACGCCGAATACCACGACACTAACCGAAGCCATCTGTTGTAAAAATGCAGTGAAATTAACCGCTGAAGAAGACAATAATCTAGCGCGTTGGCCATATTTGGACATCGAACCTATCGTTTGCTCCCACTTTCGCTGGATAGGCGTTTCAGCACCAATACTTTTAATCGTTTCAAGCCCCGTTAAGGTTTCAATTAGCGTCGCACTCTTTTGTCCAGAATGACGGAATAGGTTTTTAACTGTTTTGCTTAACGGAATTTGAATAATCAAGCTGAATATAATTGCTAACGGAATCACCGCTAAAGGTACATACGCTAATTCGCCAGAGATTGTCCAGATGACAAAAATGAACAAAAAGGCAAACGGTAAATCAATTAACGTTGCTATGGTAGCGGATGTAAAAAACTCACGGAATGATTCAAACTCTTGCATGCTATTAGCAAAAGAGCCCACTGAATTTGAACGTGCTGCCATTTTAATATTAAGTACTTTCTCAAAAATGCTTGCAGATAAGATCACATCTGCTTTCTTGCCGGCTACATCGATAAAATAGCCTCGCAACGTTCGTAGCAGCAGATCAAAAACAAAGACAGTCGCCACACCAATGGCTAACACCCATAAGGTTTCAATGGCATGATTAGGGACTACTCGATCATATACATTCATAATAAATAGCGGTGATGCTAGTGCAAATGAATTGACTAAAATCGATGCTAAAAATACTTCACCATAAATAGGCCAGAATTTTAGAATCGTTCCCCAAAACCAATGCTGCGTTTTTGGGATTGCACTATGTTCACTTCGTTGATCAAAATGATGCACTGATTTTATGAATATGGCATAACCAGAATATTGATCCGCTAATTCTTGTAGAGAAACCTCACTTTCACCCTCTCCAGATTCAGGGAAAATAACGCGTGCAGTTTTACTCTTAAACTCCAAAACAATACAGGTCGTACTATTTTCAAGTAATAATACTGCAGGCAATACTAAGTTTGAAATTTTCCGTAATGGTCGTTTAACTACTTTAGAAGTTAGGCCAGCCCTTTCAGCTGCACGAGAAAATAACTTTGGGGTGAGCTTATTGTCAACTAGTGGCAAGCCAGCGATCAACGCTTCAGGGCTATGGGGTTTATTGAGAATCTTAGCTAAGATAGTCAAACAGCCTAATAAAGGGTCATCCAGTGTTTCATGCCCGCCTTCTGCATTCCATTGGGTTTGATTATTTAGCTCGGTTACTTGCTCGGTGTCCATCTGATGCTAGCCTAACCCATAGATAATAAAGACGACGAGTTTCACAGTTTTTTTGTTTACTGTAAACCCACCCATCATAATTTGAGTATGATGTAACAAATTTAACAGATAGGAAAACGACACAATGGCCTATATTCAACGAGATCAGCAAGGAAACATTATTGCTGTTTTTGATTCTATTCAAGACGATGCTCAAGAGTCAATATCAATTGAGGCACCTGAATTACTAGACTTTTTAACACTCTCTGAAAATAGTGAAGATGCACGTTCTATTCTTTCATCTTCAGATGTAGCTTTAATTCGGGTCTTGGAGGATTTAGTGAATACATTGATCGATAAAAAAGTAATTTTATTTACCGATTTGCCGTTAGCTGCTCGTGAAAAGCTAGCTAGTCGTGAGAAGATCCGTGGTCACCTGAATAGTCTTGAAGATCTAATGGGCGATGACCACGGCATACTCTAGTTTTAATTTACTTTCTTCGTTCCTGCTGAGATTGAGCTTTGTACTTTTGCTCTTCCGGCTTTTTCTTACGGCCTTTAAATGGATTATCGCCCTGTTTAAATTCAATCCTGATTGGCGTGCCATGCAGCTTTAATACATCACGGAATGTATTTTCCAAATAACGACGATAACTATTTGGAGTCGAATCTGTTTGATTACCATGAATGATAATTCGTGGTGGATTTTTGCCACCTAAATGTGCATAACGAAACTTTATTCTGCGACCATGAACTAATGGTGGCTGATGCTCAGCAACCGCATCTTCTAAGACTCGTGTCAGGCGTGGCGTTGGAATTTTACTCATTGCCGAAGCATAAGCCTGCTTGACTGACTTAAATAATAAGCCTACACCACTGCCATGGAGGGCAGAGATAAAGTGGGTATTAGCAAAGTTCAGAAAAGGTAATCTCCGTTCAATATTTGAAGTAACCCATTCACGTTCTGACTGCTCCAGACCATCCCATTTATTAACAGCGATAACTACAGCTCGACCACTGTCAATAATAAGTCCGGCTAAATGAAGATCTTGTTCAACAATACCTTGGTGAGCATCAATCACCAGTAACACCACATTGGCATCTTCTAGTGCCTGTAGCGTTTTAACTATGCTGAACTTCTCTAGCATTTCAGAGACTTTAGAGCGTCTACGAATCCCCGCAGTATCAATCAATATATATTGCGTATCATCTTTTTCAAATGGAATATGAATACTATCGCGCGTGGTACCAGGCTCATCGAAGGCCACAACACGCTCTTCACCCATAATACGATTGATCAGTGTCGACTTACCAACATTTGGTCTGCCTAATACGGCTAAACGAATCGTATCATCATCAGACTCATCAGCATCTTCATCTTCAAAAGGAATAACTGCTGGCAATTCAACTTTCAGTTTATCCATTAACTCAGCAATACCACGGCCTTGTGTCGCAGAAATAACCTGTGGCTCGCCCATACCTAATGCATAAAACTCTGCGGCAACCATTTCACGTTGTTCGCCTTCTGTTTTATTAATAAGCAAGAAAATAGGCTTGCCAACATTGCGTAATTGCTGAGAAACGGTTTCATCTGCTGCTGTTAAACCTGAACGGCCATCGACTAAGAAAAAAATCAAATCAGCTTCATCAATCGCCAACTGAGCTTGCTGACGCATCAGGTCAGACATACTGTCAGACTGTTCTGTTAAACCACCGGTATCTATTAAGATAAATTCGCAGTCATCCGCTTTTGCAGTGCCATAGATTCTATCTCGAGTTAAGCCTGAGTGATCTGCCACAAGCGCATCGCGACTACGAGTAAGTCGATTAAACAATGTTGATTTACCAACATTTGGACGCCCAACAAGGGCTATAACTGGTTTCATTTTTTATTGAATTCTCAATGCCGTTAACGTGCCATCAACAGCGGTGATGTAAACTAAATTATCTTTAACTACAGGCTTGCTACGAATGGCAGCTTCGGCTACTTGTAATCGAGCAACAAAACGTCCGTCCGCCCTCGATATCCAATGCATATAACCTTCAAAATCACCCACTAATATATTATCACCGACTATAGCTGGTGCAGAAATTGTGCGGCGTAACAACCGCGTTTGACGCCATAAAGCATCGCCTGAACCGTCTTGATAGGCCCAAACATAATCACTATCATCACTGACAAAAACAGCTTCACCAACGACAGCATCTAAGCCGGTGCGTGAAGATGCCTCACGTGACCATAAAATACGGCCTGTATCCAGCGACACTGCAGCGACATTACCGTGATAGCTTACGACATACACTTTGCCCTGTTTAATGACCGGTGTAGCGTCAATATCAACTAACCGGTCTAACTCAGAACGACCACGTGGGACCGCAATGCTTTTTTCCCATAAGACTTTGCCATCAATAATAGAAAGAGCAACTAGCTTGCCATTAGCATAGCCTGCTACGACTTTATCATCCTCAACAACAGGAGCTCCGGTACCACGTAAACTTAACAAAGGCACCGAACGTTGATAGTTCCATAAAATGGCGCCATCTTCTGCTGATAACCCGGTAAGTCTGCCATCTGCAGTTCGTGCAACTACAACATTATGACTCGCTTTCGGTGGTGCTAAAACTTCACTGGTCAATCGCTTCCGCCATAGTAGTTGGCCAGTAGTTTCATCTAAAGCTAAAATTTCACCTTCTTTAGATCCTACTAAGATCAGATTATCGCCACCGCCAGCACCAGTTGTCACCGGTACATCAAGCTCAACCTGCCATAATTGGCGACCTGTTGTCGCTTCATAACTGGCAACCTCACCTTCATGATCAACGGCTATAACCATATCTGCCTGTAACCAAACACCTAGATCGCTATAGTCTGCAGCTCCTTCACCATTATTGATTGACCAGACACGTTCAGGGGTAAATTCTTGACTAAACTCAATCAATTCAGCAGGCGGGGCAACATAAGTGTCTTCTGTTAACCAACCTTTAACAGTCCCACAGGCCATTAATGCTAGCGAAAGTATTAAGACGAGCAGTCGTTTAATACATTTAGATATCATTAGCTACAGCCATATCATCAATTTTAATATTTAGGATAACTTGACGCGGTTCGCCATCTACCAAAGTTAAAACTGCAGATTGATAGGCTGCTCTAGCTTCAGTAAACTGACCTTGTACAGCGTAGATATCACCCTGCAATTCAGAAAACAGTGATGAGAAACTATCTGATGTTGACTCTGTTACAAGTGCTTGCGCTGCATCGTAGCTTTGTTCTGCTAACAATAGTTTTGCTAATCGTAATCGTGCTATTTCCACATGGCCAGATAGATCAGCATTATCTTTAACCCATTCTAAGTAATTTTTAGCTGATGCATAATCAGCCTTATTCACTGCTTGAGTCGCCATCTCAAAAGCAGAAAAGACAGCATAAGGCGTAGCCGAGTAGTCACTCAGTAATAACTGATTCTTTTGATCAGCACCTGTATCATCGCCCTCTTTTACTAGGCTTGTTAACTGATGGTACGCAATAGCCGCATTTTCAGCCTGAGTTTGTTGATAAGTCAGCCAAAAACGACCCGCAAAAATCAGCGCTGAACCCAACACAATCCCGGTAATAACAGAGCGGCCATTCTCACGCCACCATCTTTTTATATCTTCGCCTTTCTCTTCATCCGAAGCATATATGTCCATCAAGCACTCCTAAAATCACCTGCTATTAGCTCAAATATTGGCTATAGCTATAAAGTCTATGTATCAAACTTGTAAATTATACGTTGTTATTAGCTTAAAGTGGATAAAGCTTTACGCACCACAATAGTGCGGAGCGCATCAATTCGCACCAACAAAGTGCCTAACTTTACTTTCCTTTCGGAATGAAAGCTTCACATCCTTGATTATCCAGTAAATTCTATTTTGGTGCGTTTATTGCACCAAAATAGAGCTTAATATAATTTTGAGGAAACAATTGTGCAAAACTCGACGGATGTACTGTTTATTTTACTAGGTGCCATTATGGTACTGGCCATGCACGCAGGTTTTGCGTTCTTGGAGGTTGGAACCGTAAGGAAGAAAAACCAAGTTAATGCACTAGTTAAGATCATAATGGACTTTTCTGTATCGACTATCGCCTATTTTTTCATTGGCTATGGTATTGCTTATGGTATCGATTTCTTACAAGTCGCACCTTCGTTGGTTGAACGTAATGGTTATGATCTTGTTAAATTCTTTTTCTTATTAACTTTTGCAGCTGCAATTCCAGCAATTGTGTCCGGCGGTATAGCTGAACGGGCTAAGTTCAACCCGCAGTTAATAGCAACTTTTGTATTAGCTGGTTTCATCTATCCTTTCTTTGAAGGCATAAGCTGGAATGGTGCTTATGGTATACAACTTTGGCTAGAAAATAGTTTCGGAGCAGGTTTTCATGACTTTGCTGGATCTGTAGTGGTTCATGGTGTCGGTGGTTGGATAGCATTAGCAGCTGTACTTCTGCTTGGCCCTCGCTATGGACGATATGGCAAGAAAGGTGAAATATATGCTCATCCACCATCAAATATTCCATTTCTTGCACTCGGTGCCTGGATCTTAACTGTAGGTTGGTTTGGCTTTAATGTTATGTCTGCACAAGAAATAGACGGTATTAGTGGCTTAGTCGCCGTTAACTCTTTAATGGCTATGGTCGGCGGTACAATAGCAGCTTGTTTAGTAGGCCGTAACGACCCAGGCTTTGTTCATAATGGTCCACTGGCAGGTTTGGTCGCTATCTGTGCCGGCTCAGATATTATGCATCCGTTGGGTGCTCTTGCTACCGGTGCTATTGCTGGCGCCTTATTTGTCTACTGTTTCACTTTAACGCAAAATAAATGGAAAATTGATGATGTATTAGGTGTCTGGCCATTGCACGGTTTATGCGGTGTTTGGGGTGGGATCGCAGCTGGCATCTTTGGTCAATTGTATTTAGGAGGACTAGGTGGTGTCAGCATTAGTTCGCAACTGATTGGCACAGCACTCGGTGTCACAATTGCTTTCACAGGTGGTTTGATAGTTTACGGAGTATTGAAGTTTGCTTTCGGTCTACGCTTATCAGCTGAGGAAGAACATAGAGGCGCTGACTTGAGCATCCATAAAATTAGTTCAACGCCAGCTAACGATTAATACAGCAAGCATTATTCGCTAGTGATTCTAGCGAATAATGCCACCTTGTTGTTTATTTAAGAAGTCAGTGAAAAGGCTCACTTCTAACTCTTGCTCTGACATTTCCAATAGCTTATTTTCGGCCTCTTCAAACCTTAAACCTGAACGATAGACTAGCTTATATGCTTGGCGTATATTTTTAATTTGTTGGTCAGTGAAATTTCGACGTTTTAGACCTTCAATATTAACGCCTACTGGTTTAGCCATATGACCAGAGACTAAGACATAAGGTGGAATATTTCGAGAAATAACACTCCCCATAGCACTAAATGCATATGAACCAATGTAATTAAACTGACTCACTAGTGTAAAGCCACCAAGAATAACAAAGTCATCAACTATCACGTGACCAGCTAACGATGCATTATTAGCTAAAATATTATCATTACCAATAATGCAATCATGGGCAATATGAACATAGGCCATGATCCAATTATCGTTGCCTATTTTAGTAAGACCGCCACCTTGTACTGTGCCACGGTTAATAGTGACACTTTCTCTTATCAGGTTGTTATCACCAATTTCAAGTAAGGTAGGTTCACCAGCATATTTTTTATCCTGTGGATCTGCACCTATAGATGAAAATTGGTAAATCTTATTATTTTCACCAATTTTAGTTGGGCCATCAATCACTACATGGGATAGAACTTCACTACCAGAACCGATTTCGACATTAGCACCAATAACTGTAAATGCACCTATGGAGACGTCATCAGCAATGATTGCTGTAGGGTCAATAATTGCAGTTGAATGAATCACTTTGGCATTTCTTGATCAACACACATAATATCAGCGCTGACGACCACTTCCCCATCAACAGTTGCAACACCACTAAATTTCCATAAGTTGCGTTTACTTTTAATCAATTTAACTTCGAGTTGTAGTTTATCACCTGGTTCGACTGGCTTTTTGAAGCGAGCATTATCAATTCCAGCAAGATAATAGAGAGAGTTATCTGATCGAAGATCTTCTACTGTCTTAAATGCTAACAGCCCTGTAGCCTGCGCTAATGCCTCTAGAATTAAAACTCCTGGCATGATCACTCTTTGAGGAAAATGACCGGTGAAATGTGGCTCATTGAATGTGACATTTTTATAACCTACTAAATGTTCACCTGGCACAATTTCAGTCACACGATCAATCAATAAGAAAGGATATCGATGCGGTAGGAGACGTTGGATTTCGTGAATATCGATCGTGTTCAATACTTTATCCTTGAAAATAAGGTTGTTTATATAAAATTTATGACAATGTTACTTGGCCATGAACGGTCGGTAAAGAAGCTTTAACCTTTAGTTAGTGACTCTAACTCTTTTACACGGTCAGTAAGCTCGCCTAATCTTCGATAACGAATGACATTTTTATGCCATTGTTGAGTTGGTTCTGCAGGGATTCCTGATGAAAACACACCAGATGTTTTTATCGATTTAGTCACCATAGACATCCCCGTCAGTTGCACACCATCAGCAATGGTAAGATGTCCAGCAATACCTGTACCACCACCAATTGCACAATATTTACCAACATGTGTACTGCCAGCTATACCCACACAACCGGCGATAACTGTATGCTCACCGATGCTAACGTTATGTGCAATTTGTATTTGATTATCTAACTTAACGCCCTTCGATATTATCGTATCATCTAGAGCACCACGATCTATGGTGGTATTGGCACCAATTTCTACATCATCACCGATAACAACGCTTCCTAACTGCGGCACTTTAATCCATTTGCCTTTATCGTTAGCTATTCCAAAGCCATCAGCACCGAGCACTACGCCCGGATGAATAATGACATTTTTTCCAATTTTAACGTTTTTACAAACGGTAATATTAGCCGTTAAACGTGAGCCAGCTCCAACTGTTACACCATCTTGCAGAACACAGCCCGGACCAATCACGACGTCTTGTTCAATTAGACAGCCTGCGCCGATATATACCTGAGCACCGATACTGGCACTAGTATGGCAATCAGCACTTTCCGGACTAATCCATGCCGTAGCGTGAATAGTGCCATCAGACTTATCTTCAGGGAAGAGTAAACTAGCAACCTTAGCATAGGCAACATAAGGATCTTTGACTATAATCGCATTTGTAGCCACAAGCTCAACAGCAGTCTGATCAATTAAAACAGCGCCAGCTTTAGTCTCTGCTAGGTATTTTTTGTACTTACTATTAGCCAGAAAACTAATATCTGCATCGCTCGCATTTGACAGTGTTGCTACTGAATTTACTTCGTGTTGTGGATCGCCCTGGAGCTTACCACCGATGTGCTTTGCTATTTCAGCTAAACTAAATACCACTGTTGCCAATTCCTACTTTGCTTTTGCCTTTAATAGCTCTAAGACCTTAGCAGTCATATCTGCACGTTCACTTGCAAAAATAACACCTTGGTAAACAACTAAGTCATAAGATTCTTTTTTTGCTAAATTTACGATAGTTTCAGCGATTTCTTTTTCTAATTTACGCAGCTCTTCGTTTCTACGAATAGATAAGTCTTCACTATATTCATCTTGCAAACGCTTTAATTCACGTTGATCGCTGATAATACTGCGTTCTTTAGTTTTACGTTCATCAGCACTTAAGATGGCACCGTCTTTTGCCAATTTTTCTTGTGCAGTACGCAGCGATTTATGTTTTTTTTCTAATGATTTACTACGAGAAGAAAACTCTTTTTCTAAACGAGCTAATGCTTGAGATTTTTGTGGTGATTTTTCTAGTACCGTACCGGCATTAACAACACCAATTTTTAATTCTGCAGCTGTCAAAGCAGTACTTGCAAATATCATGGCAGCAACAAATAAACCTATAAACTTCATTTTTTTCACTCTCATCTCCAAGATGTTTTAATTAAAATGTTGACCCTAGTGAGAACTGAAAGTTCTCAGTTTCATCATCATCTTGCTCATTAAACGGTTGTGCCATACTAATTGAAATTGCACCAAACGGTGAAATCCATATAGCCGATATACCAGCAGAGTAGCGTAGGAGGCCAGCATCAAAGTCTTCATCAATATCATAAACATTACCAACATCAGCAAAGGCACTTAACCTAAATGATTTTAATGTTTTCTTCATAAAAGGTATAGGGAAGATAACTTCAGCACCACCAGCCACTAATAAATTACCACCAAGTGCTTGGTCATCCTCTTTAGCACCTAATGTATTCGCTTTAAAGCCTCGTACACTTCGTATACCACCGGCATAATAGTTTTCGAAGAAAGGGAATTCTTCAGTATCACCATAAGCATCGCCGTAGCCTAACTCACCTTTCATAGCAAAAGTTAAGCTTTCAGAAATCGGACGGTACCAGTTATTTTTATAACGAAGCTTATAAAACTGTAATGAACCAATTGGCACTGCTACTTCAGCAGTCAGGCTTTGTGACATACCACGTGTAGGTAGAATGCCATTATTTCTCGTATCTTTAGACCAACCTAAAGTTAGAGAAACAGTATTAAAATCATCACCTTCTCTATCGATAAAGTCCTGATAACGCTGAATAGTATTATCATCAGGCAAGTTTAGTTCGGTATTTTCATAGCCGATAGCTAGACGTAAGCGGTTGTTTTCTGAAATTGGAATTCCGAAACTCATATCACCACCAAATGCATCGGTACTGTAATTGGCTATATTTGCCTCATCAGCATCACGTTTACGATAAAAGGCATTAAAACCTTGGCTAATACCGTCAACAGTTGCAAATGGATTAGTGTAACCCAAACTATAGACAGTGTTTACACTACTATTATTGAAACCAAAGTTCATATGTTTACCACTACCCAAGAAGTTTTTCTGGACAATATTGGCATTAAATATAAGGCCATCTGACTGTGAAAAACCCAGACCAGCGGATAAATTACCAGAAGCTTGTTCTGATACATTAAATTCGAGATCAACTTGATCAGAAGTTCCAGTAACAGGCACAGTTTCTACGTTAGTATCATCAAAATAACCTAATCGCTGAATACGGGCTCGTGATTGCTCAACTTTCTTAGTGGAAATCCAGGCGGATTCTTGTTGGCGTAACTCGCGACGTAATACTTCATCACGGGTTTTGCTATTACCTGAAATATTGATTCGACGTACATAAGCTCGACGGCCTGGATCAACAAAAAAGGTTAAATTAACTTCACGATTATCACGATCAATGTCAGGTACAGCATTAACGTTAGCAAACGCATACCCATCATTACCTAAACGGTTAGTTAAATATTCGGTACTTTGAGTGATTCTTTTACGTGAAAAAGTAGCCTCTTTCTTAATGGTAACCAGATTGAATAACTCTTCTTCAGGCACAATTAAATCACCGGCTAAACGCACCTCATTAATTTTATAACGTTCACCTTCAGAAATATTGATGGTGATGAACATTTGTTTTTTGTCATCAGTAATCGAAACCTGAGTTGATTCAACCGAGAAATCTACATAACCGCGATCAAGGTAAAAAGATCGTAGTGTTTCTAAATCTGCTGATAAACGTTGCCGAGAATATTGATTATCACTAGTGAACATTGATAAGAAGTTGCCTGTTGTTGATTCAAAATCAACTACCAACTCATCTTCATCATAAGCAGTGTTACCAACTATATTAATACTGCCAATTGTAGCGACGATACCTTCAGCCATTGTGATTCTAACAGCGACACGATTACGCGATAAAGGGGTGACATCAGATTCTATAGTGACACCGTACTTACCACGACTGAAATATTGACGTTCTAATTCTAATTCGACTCGCTCTAGTATCGCTTGTTCAAATACTTGACCTTCAGCAAAACCAATCTGACTTAATGATTTAAGTAATTCACCACTATCTAAATCTTTATTACCAACAAATTCAATACTTGAGACTGCTGGCCGCTCACTTACTTTGATTACCAGCACACCATCTTGCTGTTCAACTTCTACATCATTAAAGTATTTCGATTTAAATAATGAACGGATGATGCTTTTGGCATCTTTATCAGTCATTTCATCGCCGATTTTTACTGATAAGAAGTTAAATACGGTACCTGCTGAAATCCGCTGTAAACCTTCTACCCTGATATCTTTGATAATAAAACTTTCAGCTAATGTCACAGTTGAGACTAGCAGTAAGACGATGATGCTGAGTAATTTATTCATTATTGTTTATATATTAAATTAGTCGACGAAGCCGTAAGTGTACCTGCAATAACCCTTTTAGCCAAACAGTCTTGTTAAGTCATTGAAAAATGCCAGGCCCATCAAGGTAAGTAACAGTATAATCCCAATTTTCTGTCCTTGAATTTGCACTTTTTCAGATACTGCTGAGCCCTTTATCCATTCAATAAAATATAAGGCTAAATGACCGCCATCTAATATCGGAATGGGTAATAGGTTTAGTACACCGAGACTGATACTTATCATTGCTAGAAAGCTGATAAAGGCTATCAGGCCACTGTCTGCTGATGAGCCAGCTATCAGGGCAATAGTTATTGGGCCACCTAAATTTTCTGTAGAAACAGTGCCTGCTAACATGCCAAATAAACTTTTAATGGTGAGTCCAGTAAATTGCCACGTTTGTTTTCCAGCTTCAATTACAGCTTTAATAGGGCCGTAACGTAGTTCAGACTTCATCGCATCGGGGATTTCTGTATTACTGACGTCGACAGCAGCCCCAATTACACCAATATTTTCAGTAGTGGCTTCCGGTGTTAACTCAACAGAAATAACTTGGTTTCGACGTTGAACTGTAACCATTATCGTTGTTTCTGGACTGCGTCTAATTAGTTCTACCCAGCCAGTCCAACTATTAATAGCGATACCATCTGCTGTCAATAACAAATCGCCCGGCTGTAAACCTGCAGTTTCAGCGGCAGCTCCATGTTTTAACTCTCCAAGTATGGGTAGAAATTCTGGTCGTAGTGGCTCGATACCGAGTTGCTGTAATAATAAAGCCGGGGATTGAGTATCACTGGCTGGAATATCAATATTACGCTCAAGCTCAATATTGGCTGAAAGTAACTGTATATTTACAGTTCCACCTTGCTCAGCCTTCATCCACAATTGCTTATAAACACTTTTCCAGGTTGGTGTCGCATTACCATCAATGGATAGGATCTCGTCGCCAGCTAGAATTTCAGCATGTTCTGCAGCAGAATTTGGACTGATATCAGCAATGATTGGCCGTAGACCAGGCATGCCCATAACAAAAATTAGCCAATAAGCGAATACGGCAAAAAGAAGATTAGCTATAGGGCCTGCCGCTACAATAGCAACGCGAGACCGCAGAGGTTTCCGATTAAAGGTTTGGTCAACTTCATCAGCTTTAACCTCTCCCTCACGTTCATCGAGCATTTTTACATAGCCGCCCAACGGTATGGCTGCAAGTACATATTCAGTACCGTCTTTAGCTTTTTTTGACCATAATGCTTTGCCAAATCCTACTGAAAACTTTAGAACTTTTACTCCACAACGTCTAGCCACCCAAAAGTGACCAAACTCATGCACTACCACTAAAAGTGATAGAGCAATTATAAAGAAAAACAATGAGTGCATAATTATCTAATGAAGTCTTCGGCCAGTTTTCGTGATTGTTTATCATCAGCTAATACCTGTTCCAGCGTATCGCCAGAACTTGGTGTCATAACTGATAAGACATGTGCAATGGTACGAGCAATGTCGGTAAACTTTATTTTTGATTTCAAAAACGCTTCAACTGCCACTTCATTTGCAGCATTCAAAATAGCCGTTGATGTACCACCGGCTTCTAAAGCTTGATAGGCTAGAGCTAAACAAGGAAAGTGTTGGTGATCAGCTTCTGCAAAGTCTAACCTTGCCACAGCTACCAAGTCCAATGGCTCAACACCTGAATCAATTCGGTCAGGCCAAGCTAATGCATTCGCGATGGGCGTACGCATATCAGGGTTACCCATCTGTGCTAATACTGAGCCATCATCATAATCAACCATTGAATGAATGATGCTCTGCCGATGAAGAATCACATCAATTTTCTCTGTCTTTAAACCAAATAACCACCGTGCTTCGATGACCTCTAAACCTTTATTCATCATAGTCGCTGAGTCTACAGAGATTTTTTGTCCCATAGACCAGTTTGGGTGTGCAACCGCTTGCTCAGGTGTTACATGTTCGAGATCTGCTAAGTCATAATCTCTAAATGGTCCGCCCGATGCAGTCAGAATGATGCGGCGTACACCTTTGCCGTCATAATTATATTTTTGTTTATCGCCAACTGGCAAACATTGCCAAATAGCATTATGTTCACTATCTACGGGTAGTAAAGTCGCATTATTAGCTTCGACTTCGCGCATAAATAAGCCGCCACTCATTACCAAGGCTTCTTTGTTAGCTAATAAAATGTGCTTACCAGCACGTGCAGCAGCAAGGGTGGGTAATAGGCCTGCTGCCCCTACTATAGCTGCTACGACATAGTCTGTTTCATCACTATCAGCAACTCGTTCCAGCGCAGACAACCCTGACTGAACTCGAGTATTAAGACCTTTAGATTTTAACTGTGCAGCGAGTGAATCAGCTGACTGCTCATCTAACATCACTGCAATATCAGGTTCAAACAGACAGCACTGCTCAACCATTGTTGAAACTGAACTATTGGCAGTTAATGCATAAACACGGTATTTATCAGGATGACGAGCCAGAACATCAAGGGTACTGACACCGATTGAACCTGTTGAACCTAATAGCGTTACTGACTGCATTAAATTGCCCCTAATAAAGCGAGTCCTACAACAAACACTGGTACTGCCGCCATTAAACTATCAATACGATCTAACATTCCACCATGTCCTGGTAATAAATTGCCACTATCTTTTACTTGATGACTGCGCTTAAAAACACTTTCAAATAAATCACCGATAACTGAAATCAGTACAGTAACAAGCGTAAGTGCAACCCAGGCTCCGAAAGAAATAGTGCCATTGATACCTAATAAAAAGGCAATGCCTGCCCATATTCCGGCTAAGACTAGTGCGCCATACACTCCCTGCCAAGTTTTATTTGGACTAATCACACTAGCCAGCTTCTGGCTTCCCCAACGCTTACCTGCAAAGTAACCGCCACTATCAGCTAGCCAGACAGAGACCATCACGTAGAGTAATTGTTGTGGTCCTAAACTTGATGAATCGTGCAATATAACGGCTGTTAACCAAAAAGGAATCAACACCATCAACACAATAGCGATGCCAAACGATTTACCTTTGAATGTAGAATCAACTACACCAGACAGCGGCTTATGGGCAAAACAGATGACAAACAATGTAGCAAGCAGCCATGACAAACCCGAAAAGACAAATACTAATTGATCTGGCAAGTATAAATGCGATGTAACAGCTACTACTGCACCTATGCTTACTGTAACAGCCGTTTCCCCCCTGGTTTCAACCCCAACAATTTTGAGCCATTCCAGCGCTGCTAAGAGTGTTATTCCGGCCATTAACCACTGAAATAGACTATTTGATGACTGTAAAATTGCCAACACAACGATCGGTATTAAAATCGCGGCGGTGATTAGACGCTGTTTAAGCATCTGTCTGCTCCTGGAGTTGTTCAGATGTACGACCGAAACGACGTTCACGGTTAGAAAATGACGCAATGGCATCATCCAATGCATCGACATCAAAATTTGGCCAAAGTGTATCGGTAAAAAAGAATTCGGTATAAGCCATCTGCCAAAGAAGGAAGTTACTGACTCTTTGTTCCCCACCAGTTCGAATAAACAGATCTGGCTCGGCAATGTCTGCTGTTTCTAAAGAATCTGTAATCATTTGTTCTGAAATATCTTCTACAGCTAGATCACCTGATTGAACTTTTTGTGCTATTTTTTGTACTGACTGCACCACATCCCAACGGCCGCCATAGTTAGCTGCAATATTTAAAATTAAGCCAGTATTATTCGCTGTGAGTAACTGTGATTGCTGAATTTGTTCTTGTAAACTAGCAGAGAATTTAGTCAGATCACCAATTACGCGTAATTGAATATTATTTTTGTGTAGACGTTTAGCTTGCTGCTTTAAAGCGACGCTGAATAGCTCCATTAACAAACTGACTTCTTTGCCTGGACGTCGCCAGTTTTCGCTGCTAAATGCAAAAAGACTCAGTACTTTGACGTCAAGTTTTACACAGTGTTTAACAATCGCTTCAACCGTTTTCAAACCAGCACGATGACCCATGAAACGCGGTTGGAATTTTTGCTTGGCCCAACGACCATTACCGTCCATGATAATAGCGATGTGATGTGGAACTGGCTGTAATTGCTCAGTCATATAAACTTAGTATGTAACTTACGTTACACTTCCATTAAGTCGGTTTCTTTTTCCGTTAATACTTCTTCGATTTTCTTAATCACTGAATCAGTTAGCTTTTGAATCACCTCTTCAGCACCGCGTTGTGCATCTTCAGAAATTTCTTTTTCTTTCAATAATTCTTTCAGTGTACTGTTAGCGTCACGACGAATATTACGAACTGCAACTCGCGCACCTTCCGCTTCTGACTTGGCGACTTTAACCAAATCGCGACGTCGTTCTTCAGTCAGCGGTGGAATTGGAATACGTATCGTCATACCAGCACTATTAGGGTTAACACCTAAATCTGAAGTCATAATTGCTTTTTCTACAACCGACAACATTGGCTTTTCCCATGGTGTCACGGTTAATGTTCGAGCATCTTCAACACCCACATTAGCAACTTGGCTCAAAGCGACATTAGACCCATAGTATGGAACAACAACATGATCTAAAAGACTGACATGTGCTCTACCCGCACGAATTTTAGCCATTGCAGTACTTAACGCTGCAACACTCTTGTTCATTCTATCCCCAGCGTCTTTTTTAATATCTTCAATCATGTTCAGTCCTGTTTCACTAAAGTACCTACATTTTCACCGTAGATGATTTTTTTCAAATTGCCCGCTTTATGTACATCAAATACGCGTAAAGGCATATTTTGTTCCTGACACATTACAACAGCAGTGGTATCCATAACGCCTAAGCGTTTATCAATGACTTCATCATAAGTTAGTTCTGAATAAAGCGTCGCTGTTGGATCTTTTCGCGGATCAGCATTATAAACGCCATCAACCTGAGTTGCTTTGAGCATTAATTCAGCGCCAATTTCAACAGCACGTAAACTTGCGGCTGAATCAGTAGTGAAAAATGGATTACCAGTACCAGCAGCAAAAATAACGATGCGACCTTTTTCTAAATGTCTGATAGCTCGGCGTCGTAGATAATCTTCACATACTTCATTGATACGAATGGCTGACATTACACGGCAAAATGAACCTTGTTGCTCAAGTGCATCTTGTAATGCCAATGCATTCATAACGGTTGCTAACATGCCCATATGGTCACCGCTGACTCGGTCCATACCATTTTCAGCTAAGCCAGCACCACGAAAGATATTGCCGCCACCAATGACAATACCAAGCTCAACGCCCTGGGCGCTGAGCTCGGCAATTTCTGCTGCAAAACGGGAAATCACTTCAGGGTCAATACCGTAGTCGGCATTGCCCATTAACGCCTCACCACTTAATTTAAGTAGTACACGCTTATATATTGGTTGATTCACCGTTTCTGTCATTGCTTAGTTTCCTCTAGCTTGAGCCATAACTTCTTCAGCAAAGTTATCTTCTTGTTTCTCGATACCTTCACCTACTTCAAAGCATTCAAATGCTTCAACTGTAGCATTTGCTTGCTTAACAAGCTTTTCCACTGTTACATCAGGGTCTTTAACAAAGTTTTGACCTAGTAAGCTAATTTCGTTAACAAACTTTTTCATGCGACCTTCAACCATTTTTTCAACGATTGCTTCAGGCTTACCGCTTTCTTTAGCTTGTGTTGCAACGATATCACGCTCTTTGTCTAGTAATGCTGTCGGAAGTTCTGCAGCAGAAATAGCTTGTGGGCGACTCGCAGCAACATGCATAGCAACATCTTTCGCCAATGCTATATCGCCACCACTTAGCTTAACTAGAGTACCAATGCGATCACCGTGACGGTATGAACCAATCACACCATCGTCTGTAGACATTACAGAGAAACGACGTACTTGAATGTTTTCACCAATTTTAGCAACTAGTGCTTGGCGAACTACTTCAACACTGTCACCAGCATCATTCATTGCTAGCGCCATTAATTGCTCTAAGCTTTCTGGTTGTGCAACTAATACTGTCGCAGACAACTTATCCATAAAGCCAATAAAATCGTCAGCTTTAGCAACGAAGTCAGTTTCTGAATTTACTTCCAACATCACAGCTTGCTTACCATCTGCGCTAGTTGAGATTGAAATCAAACCTTCTGCAGTTATGCGATCAGACTTTTTATCTGCTTTTGCCAAACCAGATTTACGCATTGCTTCAACTGCTGCATCGATATCACCGTCAGCTGCAACTAACGCTTTCTTACATTCCATCATGCCAGAACCAGTACGTTGACGTAGTTCTTTAACTAATGCTGCTGTTATAGCCATTTTAATACCCTTTGTTCATTACTCTATGAAGGCAAGATATTCTTAAATATCAAGCCACACATACAACACAGGCCCGCTTAGACAGCGAGCCTGTTTATCACTTACTTGTCTGAATTACTCAGCAGCAGCTTCTGTACTGTCCGCAGCAACTTCAACAAGTTGTTCATTTGCATCGCCTGTTGAAACTGACGCACGACCTTCAAGGATCGCATCAGCCATGCTTGAAGTGTAAAGTCTGATTGCACGCATAGAATCGTCGTTACCAGGAATCACATAATCAACGCCATCAGGGTTGCTGTTTGAATCAACTACCGCAATAACAGGAATTCCAAGGTTATTCGCTTCTTTAATAGCGATGCTTTCGTGTTCAACATCAATGATGAATAGAGCGTCTGGTAAACCACCCATTTTCTTGATACCACCGATGCTTTTTTCTAATTTTTCTTGCTCACGAGTTAAGTTCAAAATTTCTTTTTTCTTCAACCCTTCAAGTTTGCCAGTATCCATCATAGTTTGGATTACATCCAAACGCTTGATTGATTGACGAACAGTTTGATAGTTAGTCAACATACCACCTAACCAACGGCGGTTAACAAACGGCATACCTGCACGTTCTGCATCTTCGCGAATCGCATCTTGCGCAGCACGTTTTGTACCTACGAATAATACGCGACCTTTTTTCGATGCCAATTTACCCGCAAAATTCAACGCATCATTAAACATAGGCAAGCTGTGCTCTAAGTTGATGATGTGGATATTGTTACGTTTACCAAAGATGAAAGGACCCATTTTTGGGTTCCAGTAGCGAGTTTGGTGACCGAAGTGAACGCCTGCTTCCAGCATTTGGCGCATTGTTGTTTTAGCCATTTTAAATACCTATATTAATAGTTGGGGTTAATCCTCCACGTACCCCAGACCTCGACTAATCTAGTTTTCACTAGTATTTAGCACCCCGAAATCTGTGTCGGCACATGTGTGATTTTGCCTTAGATTAAGGCGCACATATTATTTCATATTTACACCATAAAAACAAAGATAACTATTCAATATAATTATCAGTCTGGTTGTTTAGTCTAATTTCCGGCAAACTAGCAACTATCTTGTCTTTCTCTTTGTTATCAGGGACTCTAAATTTCCAATGGCCGTCAGTATAAAAACCACAGCAGAAATTGAAAAAATGCGTATTGCAGGTAAGTTAGCTGCTGAAGTACTTACTATGATTGAACCCTATGTGAAACCGGGGATAACGACTGACGAATTAAATACGATTTGTCATGACTATATCGTCGATATACAAAATGCTATTCCTGCTCCGCTCAACTACCATGGTTTTCCAAAGTCTATCTGCACCTCAGTCAACCATGTTATTTGCCACGGTATTCCAGGCAATAAAAAATTAAAAGATGGCGACATCATTAATATTGATATCACTGTCATCAAAGATGAATATCACGGTGACACGAGCAAGATGTTCTATGTTGGCAAAGCGTCAATTCTAGCAGATCGTTTATCTACCACAGCTCGTGAAGCGATGTTAGTTGGCATTCGCATGGTCAAGCCTGGTGTGCAGTTAGGTGATATTGGTCATGCTATTCAAAAATATTCAGAAAATGAAAACTTTTCGGTAGTTCGTGAATATTGCGGCCATGGTATTGGCAAAGTATTTCATGAAGACCCACAAGTTTTACACTACGGTACACCAGGTACAGGTCTCACTCTAGAAGCTGGCATGACATTTACCATTGAGCCGATGATTAATGCAGGTAAACGCCATATTAAACAATTACCTGACAATTGGACTGTTGTTACTAAAGATCGCTCATTATCAGCACAGTGGGAACATACACTACTTGTTACTGCTGACGGTTATGAAGTGCTTACTCTACGTGAAGGTGAAACCATCTAGCCTATGACAAGTTCGATTTGGCAGCTCAATGAAAACCGTTCTTTTGTTGACCACCAACACTCCACAATTGAACTTCGCACGGCTTTAGATAATAGTCAGAATTATCTACAGACCCTATTTGAAAGTGGCACAGATATAGTTGAATTAGTTCAACAACGCGCCACTTTTGTTGATCATGTATTACAAGAATTATGGCAACAGCACCAACTGGCTGACATTCCGGTTAGTTTATTAGCCGTTGGTGGCTATGGTCGCGGTGAGTTACACCCTTATTCCGATATTGATTTATTAGTATTACTAGATGAATCAGTCTCTGAACATCCGCCAGCCGGCTTATCTGATTTTCTCACCCAACTCTGGGATATCGGCCTAGAAATTGGCCATAGTGTTCGCACAATACAAGAATGTCGCCAACAAGCTGAGCAAGATATAACGATTGCCACTAATTTATTAGAGACTCGCCTGCTCTGTGGTAATGACCAGTTATTTTCTGCATTGCAACAACTAACAATCACCAATAAAACCTGGGATACCACACGTTTTTATCAAGATAAAAAACAAGAGCAGATTCAGCGCCATTTAAAATACAACGATACTGCCAACAACCTTGAGCCTAATATTAAAGAATCGCCAGGCGGCCTTCGTGATCTACAAGTAATCAGCTGGGTAGCACAGCAACATTTTGGCGTTCAAAACCTGCAAGGACTCAAAGACAACGGTTTTTTAGAAAACAGTGAGTATGAGAGTCTAAACCAAGCACAACGTTTTTTATGGCGAGTCCGCTTTGCATTACATAACTTAGCAGGCAGAAAAGAAGAACGGTTGATGATTCAACACCAACGTGAGTTGGCAGAAATACTAGGTTATGTAGAAACAGATAATCGTCGCGCGGTAGAACTTTTTATGCGTGATTTTTACCGCTGCGCTCGTCTTGTTAGCCAGATGAACGAACTACTGCTGCAGGTATTTGAAGAAAATATAATTTTAGCCAATGAACCGCGTCATATCACACCGATTAACAGACGCTTCCAAGTTCACAATGGCTATTTAGAAACTATTAACTCTGGCATCTTTGCCTTCAAACCTTTGGCATTATTAGAGTTATTTTTAATATTACAACAGCACACTAACATTCGAGGTGTTCGAGCTAATACCATACGACAATTTCACGCTCATCTTCATTTAGTAGATAAAGCCTTCCGGACTGATATCAAAAGTAAGAGTCTATTCATGGAAATTATCCGCCAACCAGCGGGGATTACTCATGAGTTTCGCCGGATGAATCAGTTCGGTATTTTAGGCGCTTATTTACCTGAGTTCGGCCAAATCGTTGGCCAGATGCAACATGATCTGTTTCATGCTTATACCGTAGACGAGCACACCTTGTTTTTGGTCAGAAATTTACGCCGCTTTTCATGTCCTGAGTTCAGTGATGAATTTCCACTATGTTCAGTAGTTTTTCAGCAATTACCTAAACCTGAACTAATCTATATTGCAGGACTCTACCATGATATAGCCAAAGGCCGTGGTGGTGACCATAGTGTATTAGGAATGAAAGATGCTGAAGACTTTTGTTCACGGCATAGTCTAAGTAGTCATGACTCCGACCTGGTCACTTTTTTAGTTAGAAACCACCTAATCATGTCCGCCACTGCACAGCGCTCAGATATTAATGATCCTGATGTTATCAAAAAATTTGCTAACCTAGTGCAAAGTGTACATCGACTTAACTACTTATATTTACTCACCGTTGCAGACATTCGAGCTACCAATAACAACCTATGGAACGGTTGGCGTGACTCGTTATTAAAACAGCTCTACCATGCGACCAAACAATGGTTTGAGCATAAAGGGGGGCAGGCTAAAAATACTGTAGAGATAAGTGAGCAAAAATATCAGCAAGCTATACAACGTTTAATCTATCAAGGTATAAATAAACAAACAGTTTTATCGTTATGGGAGCATTACCAATCAGACTATTTTCTACGACACTCTGTTGATGAAATTGTCTGGCAAACTACTCAGCGATTAAATAGCCAAGATGCAACGACTTTAGTCAAAATCCGAAATCATAACGAACAGTCTACTTTAGAGATTTTCATTCTTACTGAGAATAAACCAGGCGTATTTGCCTCAATAACCGCAAGCATTGAACAAATGCAGCTTGATATTTTAGATGCCAAAATTAATACATCATCCAACGGCGAAGCACTTAATACCTTTATTGTTGGCGGTAATACAACTGAAAGTTCAGATATTAGCAATGCTATTAAAAGTCGGCTGACACAACCAGAACAATGTAGTGGATATAACCCCAAAATTGTTCCTAGAACAATGAAGCTATTTGAAACAGAAGCTACTATAAAGTTTCAAACCAATGAGCAGCAACAATACACCGTTTTAGAGCTGAGTACCCATGATCGACCTGGCCTTGTATCCAGTGTAGCGCAAGTGTTTTTGCAATGTGAAATCCAACTTATTAATGCCAAACTGACTACCCTTGGTGACCAAGTTGAAGATATTTTCTTCATTACAACGGCAGACAACCAACCTTTAAACTCACAACAATCAGCACATTTAGAAGAAAGCTTAATAATCGACCTTAGTAAGGTCGATTCATAGTTTCGATAAACTAGGTATTGAATGAACAAAAAAGGCGCAGCATTATTGCTGCGCCTTTTTTATGAAAATACTTAAAAACTTATTATTTATCAGATACCGTTAATTGCTCACTTAGTTTGGCCAATTTCTTCTCACCAATACCTTTCACATCAAGCAATGAGTCTAGGCTCGTAAAGTCACCCGCTTGCTCTCTATAACTGACGATTGCTGCAGCAGTTGAGGCTCCGATACCGTTAACTGTTTGTAGCTGTTCTAGGCTCGCGGTATTCACATTTACTTTGTCTACAGCATAAGCTGTTCCTAACGATAAAAACAAAGCCATGCACAGTGATAAAACAATTTTTTTCAACAACATATCCATATTCTCCTTGTTAATTTTTATCCAAATTGACCATTCATCATTGAACGGTTAATAGGATAGTAGTGCATAGCAAACACTTTGTCCAAGAAGAAAGTTATATTTAAACCACTGATTTAACTATTGATTAAGCTTAATGCGAGACACCATCACGATTTAACACTTTCAAAAAAGTCAGCCATAAAATCCGTAAATCAAACGCCATGGATTGTTGCGATAAATATTCATGATCAAGACTTACCTTCTGTGGAATCGGTAATTCATCACGGCCATTAACTTGTGCCCAGCCCGTTAAGCCAGGAGTCAATGTATGAATATTTTTCTCTATTCTTAATTTAATTAAATCATCTTGATTAAACAATGCAGGCCTTGGCCCAACAAAACTCATATCACCTTTTAATATCGACCATAACTGGGGAAGCTCATCTAGGCTAGATTTACGCAAAAAGTCACCTATTGGCGTTAATACACTTTTAGGATCGGCCAATAAATGGGTAGCAACTGCAGGCGTATCAACTTTCATACTCCGAAACTTAGGCATTTTAAATATCGCATTATTTTTTCCAACACGATCCGACCAATACAGTACGGGGCCTTTTGAGGTTAGCTTAACAAAAACAGCAACTATTAAAATCGGTGTCAACAATATAAGGGCTACAAATATAGCCAGTGTTAAATCAAACAGTTTTTTCATTGAGGTATGCATCTATCGTTTTTGTTAATTGTTCATCCATCGTAGTCACAGGCTGCCAACCTAATAACTCTCGCGCCTTTGAACTATCCACTTGCAAAGAGCTAAATAAACGCTCAGTGACTGCTTGCTTTCCTAATAGTTTAGCAATAAACTTCATCCAACTTACCGGAACAGATATCAATCTAGGCCGACGACCAAATGCCACGGCAACCTTTATCAATAACTGCGTAGTTGAAACGTCCTCACCATCAGATATCAAAAATATTTCATTCGCTGCTTTAGGATGGTCAATACAATGAATAATAAAATCGACCAAATTATCTAAGGCAACCAAAGATCGTTGATTATCTATTGCACCAAAAGGTAAAGGTACACTCCGATCAACCCACTTTATCATCGATAGAAAATTAGCTTTCACACCAGGGCCATATACTAATGGCGGTCTGATAATCACCACTTCCATTCCTGTTTCTTCAGCTATATCTAAAAGGCCTTGTTCTGCTTCATATTTTGATATCGCATACGGTTCTTTGGGTGCGGGCTTATTTAACTCATTAAATGCATGTTTATTACTGTTACCGTTAACACCAATTGAACTAATAAAAATAAACCTACTAGCCCCAGCTTCAGCTGCTTGCTTAGCTAAACGCAATGTACTTATAGTATTGATGTTCCGATATTCTTTTAACGGATCAGCTGCTATTTCATGAAGAATATGTGCTCTTGCAGCGGTATGTATAACAACATCCACCCCAAACATAGCCTCAGCCCAATTCTCATCAGGTAATAATTCATTCTGTGTAATATTTTCAACAATACTACTTTTAAAAGTCGAAGATGGCCGAATACTTCCACTAACACTATGCTCAGTATCTCCTAAGCGATTGACTAACGATTGACTAAGAAAACTATTTAGACCGGTTAAAAAAAGCTTCATAACTTACTTTTATTCATTAATAAGTGGTATTCCTGATGTAATAATTGACTAACATGTGTCATATCGAATTCTTTTCGGCAGCGTTCAAATGCTTTTTCACCTAAGCTTTTACAATATTCATCATTAATAACCAACATTTCTAGAGCTTCTTGTAACTTTTCTTTGTTCTGCGACTCAACCAAAATGCTGTCACTTCATGTTGAACTGCATCTGTTAAACCATAGATATTGCTAGCTAACGTCGGAACTTTCATTGCTGCCGCCTCAATCACTACCGTTCCAAAACCTTCTCGGTAACGAGGGAGACATAATAAACTTGAAACATTTAAATACTGCTCTAGATTTTTTATTGTGCCTAAATAATGTAAACGCTCAATATTTATCCACTGGTGTAAATTTATTTCAGTAGTTTTTTCCTAAAGTATTTATCATGCAAGAACTATAATCACACTTACTAAATAGCTCAAAATATTACTACTTTTCAGTAAACATTATGGCTTATTTATGTACTGAGAAATACGTTCAATTATTTTTCTATAGAGCCAATTAATCGTCGAAAAGTGTCCATCTCTCGCTTTCATCACAGAAAGAATTTCACGGTTTTGTTCAAAAATATTTGAACAACTCTCATTTGTTGTTCCTCCGATCCTCATCTTCACTAGAACTTCAGGAAGGTAATGAACTCTAATACTCTTTTCTTCAAGGAACCGGTACATTAACTCAAAATCTGCTGCGATCTTGTAGTTTAAATCAAAGACCCCGTACTTTTGATAGATTTCTTTTCTGACAAAAAATGTTGGATGAGCAGGAACCCAGCCATTCCGGAACATACCAAGACAAAAATCATGGGATTTCCAAAACCTAACAACTTTATTTGTATTATCTTGTTCCACATAAACTAAGTCAGCATAAATAGCATCAATGTCTGGTTGAATTTTAAAGACGTTAGCTACTTTTGATATAACACTATCATCGATGTAAAAGTCATCGGAGTTCAAAGTACCGATTACATCGCCTGTTGCTCGGTTAACTCCCTTATTCATAGCATCGTAGATTCCAGTGTCAGCCTCAGAAATATATGTTGATATATTAGGCGATGCCTTTACTATTTTCATTGTATTATCGGACGACAAACCATCAATAATTATGTGTTCGATATCCCGGTAGGTTTGACTTTCAACAGACTTAATCGTATCTGTGATTGTTTTCTCGCTATTAAAGCAAGCTGTGACTATAGAAATTTTCATTAATTTAAAGCGTCGTGGCCAAATCGGCAAACGCATGAGCAAAGTGCTTAAGGTGTAATTCCGATTTGGGGGCCGCTTCTATCCTCAATTTAGCTTTCTCATGTTCAGGTAACGGTTCGAAGTTTTCCAGTATTTCAGCCAATACTTTGTATGAATCAGGCTCAAAATATATAGCTAATTCTTCAGCCTGCTCCATGTGTACTCTCAAATCAGAAAGTATCATCTTTACCCCTAGTGATTTTGCTTCTTCAACTGTTGTACTCCACCCTTCAAATCGTGACGGATTAATGACCGCCATACTTTCTTGCATTAGTGCTTGTACATGTTGATATGGAATTACACCTAAAACTCTAAAGTCAGATTCAAGACCTAGAGACTGGATCATCCCCTGTATTTTAGGAAAGTAGCTTTTGTCTCGGTGATCATTCTGACTCCCGGATACAGCAACAACAATTTTTCCACCTTTTTGTTTGATTATACTCAAGGCATGAATCACACACTCATGATTTTTATGTTGCCAGAACTGATTAGGCATATAAAAAAAATGTTGCGGCAAAGAATACTCTGCAGCTACCTGCCTAGAGTTTCCGATAAATTCATCTACAGGCACAGCAAATTTAACAACGTTAGTCTTTGCAAACAGCACAGGATAAAATTGGAGCAAATCGGTTCTAGCGTCCTCACTACTCAGCATAATATCTCGACCACTCGCGACCTGAACTTGAAAACCAATTTCACGTTTCCAGTAAGAAAAAAATCCAAACAAATGCCGAAGATGTCGATGCTGAAAATCAGGGAGCCAAGCAATCGTTTTGATAGGAAAACGCCAACCATAAAAATTTGCCACTTCAAACACAATATCAATATCATGTTGTTCCAGCAGGTTTAGTGCTTTTTTGTCACAACCAAATACCAATGATTTAAATAATCTTCCTAATCGATACTTCCTATCAAACACTTTTGATTGGACGATCTTTAGTCCATCAAGGCTATTAAATCTAGCAACGATGTCCGGACTTTCATCATTGCCTAAAAAAAGCACCGGTTGAATACGGGATTGTTCATGCGTCAACAAAGTACGGAAAAGGTTCACTTGATAGTTATAACCGCCGACCCATAGATATCCCCCAATCAAAGTAAATCCAACTCGTTTCATAACTTTCTCGCCTTGAACCATTCAACTACATATTTGACCCCACCAGCAACTGGAACATGAGCTACAAAGCCAAGGCTACTTGATAAACCAGTATCCGCTACTAAATACTGAGGGTCGCCTTTTCTGGCAATACCATTGAACTCAATGTTGTGATCTTCACCCCAGGCTACCGCTGCTATCTGAGCAACTTGAGAAATAGATGTTGCTAGTCCAGTCCCACCATTAACAATATGATTATCAAAAGCATCTAAATTACCGATCATCCATAACAATCGTGTTGCATCAGTCACGTGTAACCAATCTCTCAGCTCTCTACCTGTCCCATTCAGTACTACTTCATTGCTCTTCGATTTATCTAGTTTATTACACAGGTCCCAGAGTAGCTGCTTCTCAAGCCCCTCACCATATACAGAAAACAATCTCACAACAGCAACATTTAAATCAAATGTTACACGGTATGAACTGAATAAGCTTTCTAACATGGATTTATGAAAACCATAAGGCGAATAAGGTTGTCCAACAGCATCTTCTTTGATGGAGTCTTCAAACTCAGCCCCATATACTGCAGCACTTGAAATGCCAATCACTCTTGTCTGTGGAGAGTTCTGTCGCACCCATTCGAGCAGTCGTGCAGTGGTATCTACGGTACGCTGGAAATCTTCATACGGATGAAGTATTGATGGGCGAACTGCAGCTCCACCCGCTAAGTGATAGATAGTTTTAGGTAAACCTGTATCAGACGCGAGAAGAGATAAGTTATCACTATCAATCTCAGCACTCATCCACGACTTGTATCCCCACTTTGAATATTCACCTGTTGACCAAGAACCATAACCAATACCAAATATATCCACTTTATAAGTTGCTATATATTTAGCTAGGTTCCGCCCAATAAAACCTTTACCGCCGGTAATCCAGACTGCAGACATTTCTAACCCTATGGTTTGATGCAAATGAAGGAATATAGTCGACCAGGCCTACTATCGAATCTAGAAAGCAAATTCAATAATAGACGATAGGACCACTTACAGTTAAATATCCAGTTAAATCGACCTACAATTGGCAGTTTGTTTAACCTAATTTTCAACTCCATTTTTAATGACTCATCCGTGTAGGGTGCATAATTAATCACACTATCAAACGAGCGCATTACTTTTTTAACCTTAAAACCAGCCTGTTTCAGTGCCGAAAGATACTGTGATGTAGTATATGCATTTTCACCACCATAAAGGTTATGCAAAGGGTGAATTTCTAAAAACCTAGGTAAATCCGCTGCTGATGAAATAACATGATCTCTAGCAGCAATGAATGTTCCACCTGGCTTTAACAGTCTAAATACTTCATTGCAAAGTTGATTTAAATCACTTGCATGATGAAGTACCTGACGAGCAAAGATCAGATCAAAATAATTCGAATCACATTTTACCTGTTCACCAAACTCTTCGAGTACATTAATGGCTAAGTTCTCACTTTGAGCTAAGAACTTAATGGCGCCGGCTCCAACTAGATTGCTGGAGTCGGGTTCTACTGCAACTACGTTCCAGCCTTCTTTTGCCAGTGCGTAACTCGCGATCCCGCGACCAGCCCCAAGGTCTAGAACATTCCCCATATTGTCAGGGAGCTCTAGAGTTATTGCATCCCACTCAGCACTTTCTCGGTATCTTTGAGCTGCATCAAATATAGACTTGTCATAATAACAATCTTTAACTAGTTCCTGCTTATCTGGTTGATTCATCAACCAGGAAACAGCATCTTCCCATGAAACAAATTTAACGTTCATCTAATCCGATTTCTCTAATTACTTTTGCAGGATTGCCTGCAACGATTGTCCAAGGTGCTACATCCTTAGTAACAACAGAACCAGCTCCTACGATAGCACCTTCACCAACTACCACACCTTTTAAAAGTATAGCGTTAAACCCTATCCAAGCTTTGTTACACACTTTCAACTGCCTTGACTTTACGTTTGTCCAATCTTTAATTCCTACTTTCCAATCAATGATATCTTGTGCTCGCTCACTGAACTTAATACTGTGCGAGTTATGATCAGCTATGGTTACCCCCCATGAAAGCATTACATCATCTCCTATATCAATATGTTCTGAAATAGAGAGCAGCCCTTTACCAATAAATGTTCTATTTCCAATGTTAACCGAGCTACCTTCTTTCTCGAAACAAATATAAGCTTTCACAATTGAATCCTCCCCAACTATTAGGCTAACATTACGGTTTTTTTTTACTCTCCAGCCAAATATAAGACTATTTCTACCTATAGAGAACAGCTTCCCTCTAAAAACTAAAGTCCTAGAGTATAGGTCCGCAATATAACAAATCAATTTATGCATTAAAAAGTTACAATCCTTTTGATTCGCTGAGTAATCGAAGATAAACTCAATTTACGTTTTGGCATATTATTGATAACAGTTTCCAGTAATCTAGTTACTAAGATCTCTTTAGGAAACACCTTAACCTTAAATTTTGGCTCTATCGTTGACTCATGGATAGTACTAACAGCACAATTTTCACCAGTCCCATCAAAACCAATATTCTCAACCATCGTCTGCTTCGGATACAAAGTTAGTCCATCACTGAAAAAAACGCTCAAATACCAACGAATAGCCCAAGAATTTGTTTTTCCTTTTTGCTGTGATTCTAACATTTTGAAATAAGGGTAATGCCCATTAAGATCAAATTGTTTTTTCAACTCTGATGATTTTCTCAAGCGATCGTAATTTTGTGCTTCTATATCAAATTTTGTCCAAGCACGACTCCATGTCGCCCAGCCCCAAGAGGATATGAACGGCAAGAATAGGGAATCCTCATTCAACAGTTTCAAGTTGATTGGAAACATGTAACCCGCAATTTGCATTACCTGATCTTCATTTTCATACCGTTCCAACCCAGCGTTCATAAATGATAAAAACTGTGCAGAAACGACAAGATCATCTTCTAATACAATCACCTTGCCAAACCTTTCGCACAAATTGCTAACCCCATCAATAATAGAATCGGCCAATCCCATATTGAATTCTCTTTCAACAATACTGATCTCAAGAAAACCTTTAACTTGATGAATATATTGTCGAACTTCATTAACATATTTGACGGAAGAATCGTCTTTAGCTGCATCTGAGAATATAAATATTTTTGAATGTTGTGCTTCTGAATTACGCAGTAATGCCTCAACTGTCAACCTTGTGTGGTCAGGCCTGCTATAAACAAATAAAGCAATGGGAGCATACTGCCTATATTTACTCGCCATGTATCAGCTCTTTATTTACTACAGCTCTAACTACATCAGTAACCTCTCTAGTTGAATTGTTATATTGCTCACCAAAGAAATGAACGGAGAAACGTCTCATATTTTCTCTCAATTCAAAAAAACCATCTGGAGACATCATAATTCTATGGATATTTTCAACTGCAGCAGTCAATGAATTCACAACAATAGCCGCTCCATATTCTTCAGGAAAGGGGAATACACTGTGTGAATTAGAAGATTTCAATATAATTGGAATCACTCCACAAGCAGCTGCCTCAGACAATGTCGTTGAAAAAAATCCAACCGCGCATTGAGATTCAGCCATTACCTCAGCAAGTGAATAGTGGGGAGAGTTCATAATTTTCACTCTATCTTTAAAATTGTTAGCAACTGTATAAAACTTTTTAGCGTTATCAGCAGGATGCATACGGACTATGACGTTTATATTATTAGAATGTTTAGCAAGTTTCTCCGTTAGTTGGACCAAGTCCATATATTTTTCTTGAGAGATATGCTTACTTATTGGCTGGCTGAAAATAACTACGGTATTTTTTTCAGTAGTTTTGATAGCATTAGCCTTCCTAACTGTACTAATTAAGGGGCTCCTACATGTCAAGTATTCTGGTTTAGGAGACGTTATTTTATAGCGCTCAATGAATCCTTTTCCCCAGCACAACATTAGATCAAAGGGCATATTTTGATACCCACTATGTAAAATACCAGCTCTTCCACTTTGTATTCTTATTGTAGGAATATTTAAACTTTGAGCCGCTTGTGCTGCTAGTGCGTCATAATGAGACGTCCCCTCAGCAAACAATAGTACTTCTGGCTGCCAATACTTTAATACCTCCTTGATTCGTAAGAAAAAGAAGCAAATTCTAAAATAGATCGGAAATAACTTATGTTTAGGTGATATTGGAATAAATTTGAATGAAACTTTAACTTTTTTCTCCGAAGAAAAAATATTTTCATCACCTTTAACTTTACTACTCTTACGAGATAAGAAAAATATCTTCTGCTCCTGATCAAACTGCTCTCCTAACTCTCGGAAATAATGAATAAACCGCTCATTAACAGCAAAAAAACCAACTCTTTTACCTCCCTCTCGAGTCAGGTTACTTTTACTGTCAAATCTAAGCCTTGATCTTAAATGCAGCACAAAATCTCCTAAAATTCGAAGCCAAGGACTGATACTATCCTGAATTTTTCTTATAAAGCCTCGTTGGCTAGCAACGAGATAAAAACTATCATAGAACTCAGATAGGTCAGGACTTTGGTTTTTCGACCTCCAATTTTTCGTTACATCTAGTAAGGGTAGCAACTTAGAAGGTTGTGTAATCGCTTCGAAATAGAAGTAACGCTCCATTGCCCCTCGCAAACATACCTCTCCATAATATAAGCTTGCCGGTTGAGACTCTTCTAACCAATTAAAAAGCACTGAAATAAGTAATGTCAGCTTTTCTTCCTGATAACCTGAGTTCACAAAATAACCTCTAAATTTATAACGTATAAATAATTATGATTTAATCGCATCTATAATTACTGATGAATAGTTGACTTGGCCATTTTGGTTTCTTACATCATTCTTCACAGACCTCAGTACTTTCCCATTGTCATCGCTCCACTCTACCGTCTGTAACTCAGAATTTTCATCAAAATATTCTAACAATCTCACTTCAAACCCAACACTCTTAAATAAGTTTCTTAGTTCTTTGTATGTATATAAAACTTTATGATCATAGGCACCAGAACCAGTCCCTCCAGGCTTAACTTCCTGAATATAGTGCTCTGATGGGTGGAAGCCATCAGGAACAGCAATTCTCATAACACCACCTGACTTAAGGTATTCAAATGAGTTGTTTGTTGCAATTAGTGCCTGTTTCTCTGTCAAATGCTCCCAAACATGCTCTGCAAAAATAGAATCTATTGAGCTCTTCTTAAAAAGAGATGACCAATTGTTATCATTAGTTAAGTCCAGAAATGTTTCATCAGTCGATAACCACCCTGGCATGTTTGTCGATGCAGCACCGATGATAAGCTTCAGCTCTCTATCTGTCCCAACAAAAAATATAACCTTCAACTTTCTATAAATTGACCGTATGGTCCCTAATATTTTTTTTATCATGTTCTACTCTTAATACAACTCAATGACTGCACCTTTCGCTTGATTGTAATACCACCACTTATTATAACAATATGCTTATCCCTCATTTGTCATGGCTAGTTACTGTCGTTATATGAGTGACTTTATTTGATAAAGCTAAACCTGCAGCGATCGCAGTTAATATCCCCAGCCTCATTTCTACACCAACTGTATTTACAAAGCCAGCGCCTATAATCAATAAGCAGACAAGATATAAAACTTTCCCTTCAAATGTTTCTCTATTGTTATAAGCTAGACTAAGAAGTCTAGCCAGTAATATTAAATACACCACCAGCCCAATAATCCCATAACGAGTCAATACAAATAATGGGTCTTGGTGAGCAGATTTATGGGAGTAGTCCATGCCATCACCAATAAAGATTTCCAAAGTACTTTTCGAATAAAAGTCGTTGAAAGCACTTAGCCAAACTTGCTCTCTGAGGCTATATGTTGTTAATTCTACCTTCTCTTGTAGATAAACTTCATATTTGCAGTCTCTGTTAACACTCCTATAACCGTCTCCATAATATTTTTCACAATCATTTTTAAGTTCATTTCCGGAAGCTAGCGCCCCATTATAGGATGGTAATATACTCAGTAATTCCGAGGAATAAACAAACGTATTTTTAAAAGCAAACAACATGGAGAAAATAAAAATAAATAATACAACAGTAAATGCCATTGCTTTAGTCAATCTTTTGTATAGTTGCGTATTACCTTCAAGGTAGAACCATGCCCCTATAACAAAAGGATATATAAGAATCAGTGTTCTACTCGCAGACATAATAATCATAAATGCTCCCAGAAGAACCCAGATAAACTCTTTCAGTGGATTCTTATGTGCAATAATCCAAATGACTAAATAAGTTACAAATGATGAAAGAGCAATAGGACTGGGCAACGAACCAGTGACACGTACATAACTATCTAACCCCACATTTTTTGCACTTGACCAAACACCACCTAGTACTTGAGGCTCGAAAAGTTGAATTATTAAGGTGAGTAATTGGAATAGCAAAATCATTTTGGCTATTAATGATAACTTTGCTTTATCAAGCTTATTTTTTATAGTCGTCATGACAAAAAGCAAAATAACTAACCAAGCAAACCAATGAAAAATATACCTTCTTTCGAATAGGTCATTATTAATTGAATTAGCAACAGCTAAAAGAGTCAAAATACTACAACAGCAAATTATTAATAATAAATCACCATTAAATTTAATCTGCCGTATATTGAAAAGTGTAACTCCAAGAGCAATTACATAGAGCGGGTAATAAGTACTAAATATTGCAAACTCTATCGGCCTGAAAATTAAGTATGCATGTAGACCAATGAATAACATCATTCCATAATCTATTTGCTTCCTAGAATAGATAAAAGATAAAAGTGTCAATTTTTTAAACCTTCATATAACAAAGTAAACGTCCATGTAACCTTGATCCGGGACATAACCTCAGACAAAAATTTACAAGTGTATGCATTTAGTATTTCTGATATGTTAATTTTTCTTCCTGCATTGTCCAATGCCCACAAAGCAGCCTTTACTATTGAAATTATAGTTAGTTGTTAAATACCGAACTTGGTATTAACCTATTTTGAGTTACTAATTACCTATAACACTTTTTATCGAATACTCAAAAAAAGTAGATAAAACATACTTATTAGACTCAGAAATATGAGGAGATGTATCTGTATAAATAGGTGTTCCATTTTTAAAAAAGCCACATCTTTCTCGATTACAAAGCGAGTTATGCGGATCAAGATATAAAACTCTATCGCCGAGCAGTGATAAATACAACTTTGTCAGAGGTATCCGGTCATCTATCGACTTTTCATAATCTATTTCACACGCGCCTATACTAACATTTACTCTCACGAAATTAGAAAGAGGACAAATGACAGGAATATCATCTACAAAAATTAGAGTCCCTCCCTTTGAAGTAATAATCCCCTTTAGTGAAGAAAGAATTTCCTTTAAAAGCTTTATTTTCGTAGCATTTTCATAACCATTCCTACTTTCAGCTTCATATGAGTACCTAGAAGGTAAATATAACCGGCTACGACTCATTGAAAAAGCAACAATATCTCCAGGCTTTAACGCTTTTGAAAATAGATCATTTATCTGGCCCAGCTCTTCAGCGTAACAATCACTTGAAATACAATTAATATCGTTGAAAACGGAGCGAATGAATTTTATCCCCCCAAAATATGAAACGCTTAAATCATTTTGTTCTGAAGCCTTCCTAATACTTGGCACAAGATTTGTGGCATGAGAATCACCGATAACAATAACATGCTTTTTGTCTTCTATACGCTGTATACATTCATCTAACGTACCTGCCTGGCAAGGTAACTTGCTATGAACAGGAGACAGTCCAGTGTACTCTGGAACAATAAGTAAATCGTTTTTAAGAGGTAAGGCTAAAGAAAACACAATGGTCCCACTAACCATAGATAAAGCAAGGCTATATCGAAGAACATTTCGGGGAACCAGCTTTCTTTTCCTAAATGGTTGCTCGACATACATATAAGATAAATGAGCAATCAAAACAGAACTAAGTACTACTAAAAAAAGCATATAAGGCCCACTATCCCCTACAGTTCTTTTAAATACTACAAGTACAGGCCAGTGCCATAAATAAAGAGAGTATGTTCTAAGTCCAATCCAAAGCATCGGAGCTGAAGTTAGTACTCGATTTAAGCCTCCGACATTAGGATTAAATAACATAAACATACAACTAGCAATCACCACGCTTATTGTAGATAAAGTTTGCAGTTCAACGGGTAAGAAAAAAAGAGCTATCATTCCTATAAAGGCGACTCTTGCCAACTTTGAATTTTCTCGACTTAAGCCTTTCCTTTTATAGTAAACAAAAATTCCAGCTGCAAACTCCCAAACTCTAACTGGCGTAAAAAAATAAGCGAACTCTTTACTGTGCTGATTAAGTAAAACAAAACCAAGTAATGACAATCCAATAAAAATCAAGGTGCATGCTTTACTTCTTTTAGTTAAATTATTGCTCTTATAGATAAACCAAAATAATGCCGGAAAAACAAAATAGAACTGCTCTTCAACACCTAAAGACCAAGTGTGTGTAAACAAATTGAACTCAGAGCTTTGCCCAAAGTAATCAACAGACGCGTGTAATAAATAAATATTTGAAAAGCCAAATATAGCTGAAATAGCCGTCTTGAAGCTCGCTATTGGATAGGGTATTAATATTGCGCTAACAATGGAAACGACCAAGATACATACAAGAAGCGCAGGCAAAATACGCCTCATCCGTCTTGAATAGAATGAAACTAAAAATGAGCGAAACGTTACATCTTTTCGGCCATCAAGCGAAGACGTAATTACATATCCAGAAATCACGAAAAAGATATCAACACCAAGAAAGCCACTAGGAAACAATCTAGGCCAATAATGCGCCAGCAATACTGCCAGCACAGCAATTGCCCTCAATCCATCAATATCAGCTCTATATTTTTCTAATCTCATTAAAAAGCCATCATTCTAGTGAAGGTCCATCTAAAAGCTATTAAACAATAACTCAACTCCACAAAGTAAGTTATTAGGAAAAGCACTAACCAATGCTTGCTTCAGAATAGCTTTCCAGAACGGAGCCTATTAATGTGAAGTCAACTCTTTTATGCGTTGGGAAACAAACGCCTTGCTTTGATATTTGCTTTGCATTTTTATTTGAAAACAAATATTGGGAATAAATAGGCATCTCACTTAAAGGATAGAAAAACTTCCTGACATCTATTTTATTTTTGCTGAACAATTCTATTAATGGCTCTACTTCTGATTCATCGACTAAAGCAGAAACTAACCATGTAACTTTTTTTCTATTTTTAAAAAGGGCTTGTCTTTGGATAAAAGGAAATTTTTTAAAAATAGTTCTATAACTATTTTCAATTTCAGCTCTCTCGGATAAAATTGTTTCGATCCGTTCTATTTGAGCGCAACCTATCGCAGCCTGAAGGTTTGTCATCCTATAGTTATAACCTACAACCTCGTGCCAATAACGCTTTTCTAGACTCATTCCATGGTCTCGATACTGGCGCATCTTTTTATTTATCTCAGGTGAATTGGTTAGACACATTCCGCCTTCACCTGTAGTAATAATTTTATTGCCAAAAAATGAAAAGCAAGATATGTCCCCAAACCCACCTACTTTTTTACCTTCAAACTCTGCACCATGAGCTTCAGCACAATCTTCAATTACATATAAATTATTCATTTCTGCAATCGACATAATCTTGGCCATATCACAAGACTGTCCATACAAATGGACCGGTATAATGGCCTTTGTCTTTTTTGTAATCGCTTTTTCAATTTCTACTGGATCTATACACCAGCTATCCTTCTCTACATCGACAATCACAGGAGTTGCATTGACATGTAATACTGAATTAATTGTTGCAGCAAATGTTAAGTCAGGGACAATGATCTCATCACCATTTTTAATGCCTAAAGCCAACAAAGCAAGGCTTAATGCTACAGTCCCATTAGTAGTTGCTACACCAAACTCCACTCCTATATATTGAGGAAAAGTTTTTTCAAAAGCATCGATATATTCTCCAGAGCTAGAAATCCATGTGGATAACATAGCATCTGTAACATATTTCAGCTCATTCCCTTCTAAATTAGGTATGGCAACTGGAATATGTTTTCTTTCATCATATTGAAGATAATCAACAGGTTTCAACTCATCATCAGCAATAGGTAAAACTCTGATCTTAGAGTTCATTTTTTTCAACATATCCGAATGGTCATCAGTTACCGAAGCATAAATACACATCGGTATTTTCAACTCTTTAACTGATTGGTTTAAATCAAATCCATTTAAAAGATAACGCCTAACATCACCATCAGTTATTATTCCTTTAAGCTTTTCATTTGCATCGACAATAAAAGCAAATCCGCATGGGGTACAATTTAGGATCTCTAATAACTCACGAACTGTTTGCGATTGTGCACAAAGCTTATTTTTCAAAACAAAGTCTCATTTATTGCAAAGTAATTATTGGCGACTATATCAATCTCTTCATAAACCTCTATAGTTGCTTTTTTAGGTCTATCAGGAAGTTGTTTTAGCTTTATAATTAAATCGTCTCCAATTGTTCTATTTTCATCTGCCAATTGATTGTTATCACTCAAGTGCCAGTAATCAGAATGTTTGGACATCTCAGCCAATTCTTTATCAAAGTCCAACCCCAATGTGTGAGCAGATACTTTTAAGTGAGCAACATCTAGTAGTAGCTTAAAATCAATCATGCTTTTAAGCTCTTGATACTCAGCATAACAAGTCATCATCAAAGGCGTAGACTCTGAGTACTCTTGGGAGTTATCATACGAAAACACATTATTTTCTATATAGAGAGATAGATCCCCAGAAAACGTTTTCAACTCACTAAAGCCCTCACAAAAACGCTCCATTGCTTCTTGCTTATCAAACAATTCACTTTTTCGAATACGCTTTCCTAGCTGATCGGTAGTAATGTTAATAAAAAAGCCAGCATGCATTCCATATGAATCAGCACCCAATTCAGCAGACAAATCAATAGCTCTTTTATAGTGCTCTATACTTTTAGAGTAGACATCATCATTTAATGAAGCCATATTCAAAACAAAGTGCTCTTTTGGTGGTGGGAAGTAATTATGAACAATAAAGTTCAAATCAAACTCATCTTTTAAAGACATTAATTTGGCAAGGATCTCCTCGTTATACTCAGTCCCTCCCGAGAGCTCAATATTTGTTATCCCATGCGAGACTAGCTTCTCTACTGCCTCACTTAAATTTCTGGTCTTGATACAGCTAGTTGAGGTATATATCACTTAATTTTCCGTATAGGGTTACCTACATAAGTTCCAGGTGTTGTAATATCACTTATTACAACACTACCAGCACCGATAATTACATTACTACATATATTGACTTTATCTATCACCGTGCTATTCGCACCGATAAAACAATGATCACCAATTTTTACTCGACCAGCAATGACTGCACCAATGGAAATGTGATTGTGTGAACCTATCGTACATTCATGCTCAATAATTGCACCCGTATTTATAATATTATTCTCGCCAATAACAGCATTTGTATTTATAACTACACTTGTGAACACTTGGTTAGAGCTACCCAAATGTGACGTTGTACATACTTGTGCTAAAGGGGAAATTAAATTTACATTTAAGACATTGTCTTGCTTTGTAAACACCTCGTGCCTTATTTTGCTATCTCCTATTGCCAAAACCATAGGAGTTAGAATATATTGTTTAAAGTCGCTAGCTACTACAGGGATGTTATTTATTTTTTCTTCTGTCTTTTCAATACTATTAATATCAACAATTTTATCTACGCCATACCCACACTCATCCAATAACGCAATTAGTGATCTCGCATGGCTTCCCGCACCTAATAAAGTAACTAGATTCACAGCTCAAGAGTCTCGTCCATGGCAAAGTCTCTACGTGCAACTTTACCCAGTACATCCTTATAATATATTGGAGATATTCCGCTGCCCCCCGTTCTCTTAGCTACAAAATTATCTTCCGTAAACTTATCACCTTTTTTAACTAATGTCTTCGCAACTAAACATTTCTGAAGTGAAGATCGGGTCTGAAGCTCTGACAAATTAGGCAGCTTTACTGCCCCCCCCATAAATTGTTCTACTTGTCTGACGGTTGATATAAATTTTTTTAACTCATCTGGTGATAATGACGCTCTATGATCAGGCCCTTCTAACTCTTTATCAATTGTAAAGTGTTTTTCAATGACTTTTGCACCCATTGGTATGGCATAAGGAGCAGCACCAACGCCAACCGAATGATCAGAGTAACCAAGCAAAATATCAAAGTGTTGCTTAAATGTGTTTATCACATTAAGGTTAACCTCATCATCAGCGATCGGATAATTAGCAGTGCATTGCATGAGAACAACATCTTGGTTGTACTCATTGATTACTTCTAACGCTAATTCTACTTCTGAAAAATAGGTCATTCCTGTAGAAAGGAATATAGGTCTGCCTTTCTGAGCAACTTTCTTTAAGAAAGGCAAATTAGTGGTATCTGTAGATGCAATTTTAAATGCTGGCAGTTCAAGCTCATCTAGTTCATCAAGACTAGTTTCATCAAAAGGCGTCGTTAAAAATATAATGTTATTGTCTTCACAATACCTTTTTAACTCTAAATTTTGCTCTCTTGTTATTTCCAATTGCTTTAACATCTCAAATTGAGACTCAGTATTACCTGTTGTCTCTTTTTGATATGGGGCCTTATCTACATTTTTTAGAATAAGATGTTCGGCTTTAAATGCCTGAAACTTAACTGCATCGGCACCAGCTTGAGCAGCAATGTCAATTAATTGCTTTGCCACATTAATGTCACCACCATGGTTCACCCCTGCTTCAGCGATAACAAAAACGGGAGAAGATGAAGAAATTGACTTACTACCAACCTTTATTACTTTTTTAAAGTTCACTTATTCAACATCCTTCCATTCAATATTCTCATAGGCATTAATATTTCTTGTGACTTTCTTTCCTTCTAACTGTAGAAACTGATTTGGGGGCAACCCATTAGTAATATTTCTCAAAAATTGTACTTTTTCTCTACTTAAAATATCACCTCTTTGCAGACCCTGGACTGCAACAACACTTTTCTTCTGGAAGGTTCGATATTTTAAATCACTCTCACTCAGTGGTGATAATGCCTTTTTACCTAATGCTCCGAATGCTGTTCTAATAGTTTCAACAAAACATTTAAACTCTTCAGGTTCAAGTGCAGCCTGATAGTCAGTTCCTTGCTCGCTTCTATCTAACGTAATGTGTTTTTCTATAATATTGGCTCCGGCACCAACAGCAATCAAGTCAACAAATTTACTAAACTCAAGCTCTGCGTCAGTATGGTCATGATAACCAACTGGACAACTAAATAACTTTTTCAACAATTTAACACGCCCAATATTTAAATCATCGATTTCAGTGGGAAAGTTTTGAACCCCGTGCATCAATATTGTCTTATCAGTAGCACCTAATGTCTCTAGATATGAGATAGATTCTGTAATTTCGTCAATCGATGAAGCTCCCGTTCCTAATGTAAACGGTAAGCCTGTTACTGCAACAGCTTTAAGAACATCAAGGTTTAAAAGATCTGCAGAGTTCAACTTAATAGCATCAGCTTCCATTTTCACAGCTAACTCAACACTTAATACATCATAAGTGCATACCCAAACGTGAAGGCCTAACCCCTTGGCATACTTTGCCAAAGCAAGCCAATCCTGCTGAGGAAATTCAATATTTTCTAATAGTGGATATAAATGGTGACTAGGTACAACGATTTCTGCAGTATGGAAAATTTGTAACTGTACAGCATCTGCCTGAGCTTTTTCTGCCATATCAACAAGCTTATATGCTTTTTCAAGCTCCCCATCATGTGCGCATGCCATTTCCGCAATAATATACGGACACTCACCATCTCCAATTTTAGTATCTACTATAACTCTCATTTCACCCAACCAAATGACTTCATCACTGCTTCGAGTTTATTAGCTTGCTCCTGCTCTACTGGTTTAAGAGGTAGCCTTTCATGTGAGGGTAGTAAGCCACAAATATTTAAGGCCTCTTTTAAACAAATATGCCAACCTAGCGGTACAGTAGCTTCAAAAAATGGCTTTTCTATATCATGAACGATCTTATATGCCTTTTTATAATTCTCACTTTGCATGGCATCATAAAACTCTAATTCCAGCTCCGGATAAAAGTTAGCAATGCCAGCAAGGTAAGTTTTGGCTCCCAACCAATAATCCCTTAAATATCGACTCATACCTCCACCTGCACCGATGATCACAGCTGAATCAGAAAACTTTTTAACTATCTTTTCACTATGGGCAGGGTCAAGGCTTTCTTCTTTCACCCCAATAATATTTTTTTGTGCAAATAGACGCGACAATAAATCTATTGAGTAGTGAACTTGGCCGCCACCTAATCCATTCCTCAATGGCATTTCATGGATTAATATACCTATTTCTATTGCGTTAGAAATGGTCGAAAAGAAATCATAGACAGCATCATCACCATAATGCCTATCAGGGAAGTAAGCTAAGAAAAGATCTGCTCCAATTTCTTCTGCATGCTTAGCATAAGATAATGCATCTGACAGTGAGCCATGACTAGGGTTGGCAACAATCGTAACCACATCTTCACCTGCAGCTTTTACAACTGTTTCATTAACCTTTTTTATTTCCTCCATGCTTAAAAGGTTAAAACGACTTGTACCCACTGTAGTCATTACTGTCTTAATACCCTTGTCCCGTAAAAAGCAGACATAAGAGTCCAATGCTACATAGTCAACATCTTGATTTTCTTTAAAAGGTACCGGTAGTGGCACCACAGGACCAATCACTTTAGTATGCATCTTATTCTTCTCGTTCTTCTAAATATTTATAAATGTACTGAGCCGATTCAAAGTCTTCCGGCTCGTCAATATCCCATGAATGAAACTTATCTATAACTACAGGTCGTAACTTCCCCTTAAAAAAGCTTCTCTTCTTTTTTAACGAGTCCCATTTAAAAATATAGAAAATTCCATTTGGATGATATAGTTTTTGCTGATCCTGAGTTCTTGTTTTTCCAGAAACTAAAGGGGAGTCATCTAAATAAGGGGCAATAAAATCACTGCTATCAATCCCCATTGATAAATGCCAAGAAAAGTCATATTCCTTCACACTCAGAACTCCATCACATTCTGCATCCAACTTTTTAAACCCAGCTTTAATATGTTCAGCTTGTCGAAATGGAACGGTAGGTAACATTACCGTAACTGTCTCATAGTTATTATTCTCTGACTCAAGAGTACTCATAATATCTAATATAACCTGTAACACCGTAACGTTATCACCAGCTAAAGATTCTACTCGATTATGAATAATTACATGCTTAAACTGCTCACACTGTTTAATAATTTCTGGGCTATCCGTGGTAAGCATGATATCTGTGAAACAACCAGATGCCGTAGACTCTACAATGGCTCGTTGTACCAGTGTAGTATCACCGATTTTCTTTGTATTTTTCCCTGGTAGCCGCTTTGAGCCACCTCTCGCAGGGATAATTGCTAAATGTCTATCCACTATAGTCAGCTCTCCATATAATCATTTTATGTAATAACACTTGTATAATATTTCTAATCAAAAGGAAGACATTAATAGCCACTGTTTTTATCCCGCCCCGAGCAAGTATGGAAGTTAGTGCTGCAGCTTCTTTAATAGTCTTATTTGGTGAATTTTCTATTTACTGTATTGTCACTTACGTGATTTCCCAAAATCCGCTTGGAAGCATGTCCTGTCCATTTGTTTAAGTTAAAGACAGAGCGCAACCACCAACCAGCACTAAATGGGCGGTCACCATAACCACGAAACCCTTTCGGATGAGTATGGCCTCTCAAAACTCTACGTTCGTATCCAGGTTGAACAACACCACCTCGATGGAACCCGTCAGGATCGAATATTAATAAATCCCCAGCTTTTAACTCTACAGTCACTGGGTTTCGAATTAAAGCCTCATCAATATCATTCGGAATATCTTGAACACCAACACCCTGAGACATATGATAACTTGCTCTATAGTGACCTTCCCAATGTGTTCCAGGACAATACTCAAAAGCACCATTTTCTTTTGTGGTATCTGTCAAATTAAACCAAAACTTAAGCGACTGAACACGATCAAAGTGCCACGGCAGTATCGGTATATCAGATGGTTTTTCATTTGTGATAAACACTTCATCATTTACTTCAACTACATTTGGCGCATAATATTGCAAAGCAATATTATGCATAAAGTCATCACGAAATAATCTGGTAATTAAAGGGAAGTCTGTTAATGAATCATCATGCCAAGGGGAAAAACGAGCTGTTTTTCCTTCTTGGTTTCTTGGATGAGCGGCCTTAGCAAAAACAGACTTTGAATCACTCATTAATATTTGCTCAAACTCAATATTTAAACCATCTAAACTTTCGTTCGATAAATAATCCGGCAGATGGCAAACCCCATGTACACGAAGAGTTTGAAGAATACTTCCAATGTCTTTTGAAGATGTGAATTCATAATTTTTCATTACACTACCACTACCTTTACTTAATAACAGTATAAGCCGGAATAGAAAAGGGGCTGGCATCCTTACGGTATTCAAAGCCATACTTATCACAAAACTCAATTAGAGCCTTGGTTTCCCCTCCTTGTTGTTTTTCATCTATGCAGATAACTCCACCCGGAGCCATATATTCTCTTAAAGCTTCCATTCCTGCTAAAGCTGCCGAAAAAGCATTACAGTCCACATACAACAGTGCTATTCTCAAGTTATTAGGCGTAAACCCATGTGCTCCATCCACTAAAAACTGAGGTATGGTTTTTTTTAAATCTCCTTGAACTAAACTACAAGTTCCCTCAAGACCAGCATTTTTTATTCGTTTTTTTACATAATTATATGATGTACTCTTCCAAGCTGAAGCATTTAACCATGCACTTTCCTTAAGGTCTTCGTTTGTATAACCGGAGAAGGTATCAAAACCAAAATAACGACGAACTTGCTCGTCACCATTCATATTGATAAGGTTCCCAAAAATCAATGAGTTCCTACCATTAGCAACCCCTAACTCAACCACATGACCGGGGACAGTTTGAACTTTCGAATAAACTCTATCTATCCATAGAACATACTTAAACTCATTTTTATCTAAATATTTATCATCATGATAAAAACTGTTTCGTTTTATGAGAGTCAAGTTTAATATAGATAAAACCTTATTAATTGCTTTTAATAATAAGTTCATTCCACTCGTCCCTCATTTATTTTATATCTAGACAGAACATTGAACTCATCGAATATACCGTCAAACTTTATCAAATCTCTTTCCATCATTTCTGAACGATACTTTCCAATCATTTTTTTATCAAAGCCCGAAAATTCTCGTCCGTGCGTATGCTTTTTACCTTCCATTACAAGGTCAGAAGTTTCAACCAAGTACGGTTGACCTGACTGCTGAACCAAATCAAGGTTAATTTCTGATAATGAAAGCCCCATAAACTCATATAACTCAGCTATAACCTTAACAGGATTGGAGATTAGATCCTCAAAATAGATAACATGATGATTTGGTAAGTCTAGTACATCCGTGAGTTTCTTACTGTACTCAGAAGTTGCTTTTACTGATTCATCATATGACCAATTAAATGCTTTTTTTGCACTTAATGCCCTATCCATAGGATTCCTGACAACACTTAACCAAAAGTGCTCTGGCTTTCTTAGCCATTTATTCATATACGGAATCCCTTGATTCCACCTAAAAGCTAAAAGTTCCACATCCATTTTTTTTGCTAAGTTTTGATACAGTAAGTCCAATTCATGAAGATCTGATGGTTGATTTTCATTAAGAAAACTAACCCACTGCTGATAAGTTAACTTATCAAACTGTTCTTTTCTTGAAAGTGTACTAAGTGCATGTTTGGTAAATGAATCATAATTCAACTTTAAAGGTTTATCTTCTGAAGTCCGTGATGTCCAATTTAATTGCGCTTTAAACCATGAAAACAAACTCTTATCAATCACAACTCCTTGCTCTGTAATAGGGTAATTTACATAATCAAAAGGCCACCGTCCAATATTACAGGCTAAAAACTCATGAAAAATCCCTCTGTAACAAGCAGAATGTATTTGTGAATGAATGATGCTGCTTATCAAGGTTGTCCCACTCCTTGCTAAGCCATCAATGACTAATATTTTGGCCATACTTTCTTTACCTCCTCTTACTTAATTTCCCTGAGTCCATTGTAAATATTTCATCGCAATTTTCTAATGTACTGAGCCTATGAGCTATAATTAATATAGTTTTTTTTCCCTGTAAGTTAATTACGGTTTCCATTACTTTTGATTCAGTATCCTTATCCAACGCACTCGTTGCCTCATCTAAAACTAAAACTTGCGGATCATGATAGAGAGCTCTCGCAATTCCAATTCGTTGTCTTTGTCCTCCAGAAAGCCTAACGCCTCGTTCGCCAACCATAGTATCTAAACCATCAGGTAAATCACTTACCAGTTTTTCCAGTTGTGCTACTGAAATCGCCCGTGTTACAGCTGAGTCATCTATTTCTTTATCAGCAAGGCCAAAGGCTATGTTATGTCTTAGTGTATTGTCCGTCAGGTATATTGATTGTGGTACATATCCAATCAAATTTTGCCAAGCTCTTAGATTTTTAGAGATATCTAAACCATCTACTTGAATATTCCCTTGTTGAGGTCTCAGCAACCCTAAAATAACGTCAATTAAAGTGCTTTTACCGGAACCACTTTCTCCCACAAAACCAATCATTTCACCCTTTTTTATTGTAAGAGCAATTTCCCCCAGTGCAGGTGTGCCTGATGCTTTATATGTAAAAGAAATATTCTGCAATGATATTGCCTTTTTAAATACAAAAGCAGAATTATCTCGTTCAAGCGGTAAAGGCATTGCATCACTAAACTCTTTTTGCATAAGATCTGCTACTGAAGATCCAAATCTTAGCTGATGAATAGCACCCATTATCCGACTGATTGATGGCATCAGTCTAAATGAGGCTGTAGCAAAAAGAGCTAAAACAGGTAAGGTTTCACTTATCGTTTTATCTTGGATGAGCATTCCAACATAAAGAAGCGTCAAACCAGAAATAGCCAATACTTCTATCCAAAGTCGGTTTAAATTATGCATGAAAGAGTTACGTTGATTCATTTTCAGGCTCACTTCAGTGTGGTCAGCGTACTGTTTCAAAAAAAATTCTTCTTTCCCATATAATTTGACATCTTTAACTGCTCCCAACCCTTGTTGAGCATGTTTCATTCTCTGACTTTCATGATGTTGCCGTTGTTTTCCCCAGGCAGTAATGCGTTTTTTTGTCACCCACTGGAACAGTCCGCCTGCTAATATAAAAACACTGAATACTGTAATAGTCCCAACAGGCTCAAAGAACAATAATAAAGCTATCAACCCTACAACAATCATAGTTTCAGTAATTAATAACATGCCAGGACTGAGCATATATACGATAAACAAGTTCACTTCAACCTGCAAAACATTGATTAATTCTGCGGAGTTACGTTGTAAATGAAAGGTATATGGCCGATAAAGATAACTTCTGAGCAGGCTGTTAGCTAAATCTGTTTGAGTGTCAAATGCAAACTTAGTTTGCTTCCAAGACAAGAAAGCCAAATAACTATTTTTAAAACTATAAATCACAACTAAAGCTAACATAACCCCCATTAATAAAGTTTCTTTCTTTGGGTTACCTATTTTGGCAAAGAAATCTATTACCATCGGGTATTTTTCTATCAGCTCATTGTCTGTAAGTATTGCGATGAAAGGCAGAATAAGTCCAATACCTAGCATCTCAAGAATCATCCCTACTGCCATTAACAGTAATAATGAAACTGCTTTCGGTCTTTTCTCAGCTGGGATAATAGACCAAACTGTTTTGATATCTGATAATTTTAGTTTTCCCTTCTGCCTTTCTGTTTGGCTACTATTCTTCAAAATTCACCTATCGCTGCACTAATTGGTTCCATATATTTTTTATAGGTATTTTCTAATTGTGAACTTAGATCATATGACGGCGTCCAACCTAAACTTCTTAGGAGGTCAACACTCATTAATTTCTGCGGTGTACCATCGGGCTTGGCTGTATCAAAAACGATGTCACCATTAAACCCTGTAATCTTACTAATCAACTCCGCAAGATCTCGGATTGATATATCTTCACCTACACCTATATTAACAATAGGAGCAATACCATCATTTCTATCTGATCCTAGCAATAATTCGAACTGGTCGTCAGGAAGATTCATTAAAAAAATACAGGCATCAGCCATATCTTCGTTATACATAAATTCACGTTTAGGATTCCCTGTTCCCCATACACTGACTTTTGATACTTGCTTTTCGGTACAAGTTTGAAATAATTCAGTTCTATACGGTTCTGGCAACATACCATGCTTGGCTTCGTCGACTTCTATCTCGGTTAAGTCACCATTGGATGCCAATTTTGCAAGATGAATTTTCCTCATCAATGCGGGTAAAACATGAGAACTATTCAAGTCATAATTATCATCTAAACCGTATAAATTTGTAGGCATCGCGGCAAGATATTGTGTCCCATATTGACGATTGTAGCTCCAACACATTTCTATGCCCGCGATCTTGGCTAAAGCATAAGGGCGATTGGTAGGCTCCAAAGGTCCTGTAAGGAGGTATTCCTCTTTGAGTGGCTGTGCGCAGTCACGAGGATAAATACAGCTGGACCCTAAAAATAGCAATCTTGTGACATTATTTTTATAAGATGAATGAATAACGTTAGTCTGAATCGATAAGTTTTCTTGAATAAATTCGGCTGGGTAAGCATTATTTGCATAGATCCCCCCCACTTTTGCCGCTGCCAAAATTACGTATTCAGGCTTCTCTGAAGCAAAAAAATCGGCTACTAGCTTCTGATTTGTTAAGTCTAATTCATCGTGAGTACGAGTCACTATATTCGCATAGCCCTTGAGTCGTAGCTGACGTATCAATGCCGAACCGACTAAACCTCTATGACCTGCAATGTATATTTTTGCCGTTTTGAACATACCGATACTTACTCGTGGTAATCCATTGCTTGGAACCCATGCTCTTTAACTAACTCATCCCGCTGTGCAATTTTATAATCCTCACGAACCATTTCTGCCACCAGCTCATCAAATGAGATTTTAGGTATCCAACCTAGATTTTGTTTAGCTTTACTTGGATCACCCAACAATGTTTCCACTTCCGTTGGTCTAAAGTATTTTTCATCTACTTGAACAATACATTTCCCTTGCCAATAGCCTTTTTCATCTACACCTTGACCTTCCCAAGTTATCTCCATTTCTAATTCTTTCGCAGCCGATTCCACGAAATCTCTGACGCTATATTGTATCCCTGTCGCAACAACAAAATCTTCTGCAACATCTTGCTGCAACATCAGCCACTGCATTTCAACATAATCTTTAGCATGTCCCCAGTCTCTTAAGGCATTTAGGTTCCCCAAGTATAAACAGTCTTGTAAACTTAGTTTAATTCTAGCCAAAGCACGGGTGATCTTTCGTGTCACAAAAGTTTCCCCTCTGATTGGACTTTCATGATTAAATAAAATGCCATTACATGCATATATCCCATAAGCTTCACGGTAGTTTACTGTTATCCAATAAGCATATAATTTAGCTACTGCATAAGGGCTACGCGGATAAAAAGGGGTTGTTTCTTTTTGGGGGGTTTCTTGCACCAATCCATAGAGTTCTGAAGTCGATGCTTGATAAAAGCGAGTTTTTTTCTCAAGCCCTAATATTCTTATAGCTTCTAAAATTCTAAGTGTGCCCATCCCATCAACATTAGCAGTATATTCAGGAGTGTCAAAACTAACTGCAACATGACTCATCGCAGCCAAATTATATATTTCATCAGGCTGGACTTCTTGAATAATTCTAATCAAGTTCGTTGAGTCTGTTAAATCTCCATAATGCAGAATAAATTCTTTATTATCTACATGAGGATCTTGGTATAAATGATCAACACGATCTGTATTAAAAAGCGAAGCTCGCCTTTTCACTCCATGGACAATGTAGTTTTTATCTAGTAAAAACTCTGCTAAATAAGCACCATCTTGTCCTGTAATACCCGTTATCAATGCAACTTTTTTTATTTTACTCATCTCATACCTTACATTTCATATAGCTTCATGCTGTGTTATCGGCATGAATATTTCATTACAATTTTCTATGTGTATTTAACGATATAACTTATTCAACTGTTACTGATTTAGCCAAGTTTCTTGGCTGGTCAACATCTGTGCCTTTAATCAGTGCTACATGGTAACTCAATAACTGTAACGCGATATTAAAAGTTATTGGTGCTGTAATTCTCCCAACATTATTCGTAACTTTTAACACGGTAAAACTGCTTTCCGAGCTTAATTGAGATTGTTCGTCTTCAAATACGATCATCTGGCCACCACGAGCTTTCACTTCTTGCAGATTTGATTTTAGTTTTTCTAATAAATCATCTAATGGAGCAATAGCAACAACTGGCATATTTTCATCAATCAACGCTAAGGGTCCATGTTTTAACTCACCTGCAGGATAGGCTTCAGCATGAATGTAGCTGATTTCTTTTAGTTTTAAAGCTCCTTCCATTGCAATCGGATACATAGTGCCACGGCCAAGAAATAAAGCATGTTGTTTATCGGCAAATAACTTGGCAATATCTTGCACAATTTCTTCCTGGTTGAGTGCTCGATTAATTAAATTAGGCAATTTTTTCAGACCTAAAACTATTCGTTGCTCTTGGTCATCACTAATCCGTTGTTGAATTTTACCTATACTGGTGACTAATAAAGATAAAACGACCAATTGAGTGGTAAATGCTTTTGTTGAAGCAACACCAATTTCAGGCCCAGCATGTGTCAAACACGTTAAATCAGATTCTCTGGTCAGGCTTGATTCAGGCACATTACAAATAGTTAATGTTGGGATATTTATATTCTTAAGTGTCTTAACTTGCTGAAGTGCAGCAAGTGTATCTGCCGTTTCACCTGACTGACTAACGGTAACAAATAAAGTATTATTTTGGACAACAGGGTTTCGGTAGCGATACTCACTGGCCACTTCCACCTGACAAGGCATATTCAAAATATCTTCGAACCAATATTTTGCTACTAAGCCGGCATGGTAACTCGTACCACAGGCTATAATTTGTACTTGTTCAACTTGAGAAAATATTTGCTCAGCCTGATGACCAAAGCTAGAGACTAAAATATGATTCTGACTGATCCGCCCTTCAAGCGTATCAATCACAGCTTGTGGCTGCTCAAAAATCTCCTTATGCATAAAGTGTTTATGGTCGCCTAACTCCACAGCCGTTGCAGATAAATTGGACTGTTTAACCTCTCTTTCAACAGCTTGGCCTTCAACATCAAAGATTTTAATTTCGTCCCGTGAAATTTTTGCAATATCCCCCTCTTCAAGGAAAATAAATTGTTGTGTAACGGGTAATAATGCTGAAACATCTGATGCAATGAAGTTCTCACCAATACCTAGTCCGATAACCAAAGGACTACCTTTTCGAGCTGCAATCAATGTATCTGGAGAGTTTTTATCAATCACACCCAGAGCAAATGCACCATCAAATTCTACTATAGCTTTTTTTACTGCTGTAAAAAAATCGGTACAGTTTTCTAATTGAGCATGGATCGCATGAGCGACCACTTCAGTATCTGTTTCTGACTCAAAAACGTAACCTTGTTGTTGTTGGCTTTGTTTTAATTGCTGATAATTTTCAATAATTCCATTATGTACTACGGCTACACTATCATTGCTAATATGTGGGTGAGCATTATCTACAGAGGGTACGCCATGAGTTGCCCAACGTGTATGTGCAATGGCTAACTTACCAACTAATGGCTTGGCTTGCTGCTCAATTTTCTGCTGTAAATTTTTAATTTTACCTAACGATCGAACACGCTCTAAACCTGTTTCATCCTGGATCGCAATGCCTGACGAATCATAACCTCGATACTCTAGACGTCGAAGTCCTTCAAGTAATACCGGTACTAGGTTTCGTTCAGCAACACCACCAACTATGCCACACATAAGTTTATTTCCATATTGAATGTTGCCGATATTTTACACTGCATTAGTTTGCTTTTCTGCAGCATTATTTAATTTTTTGGTGCTAGGCGCTAATAAATCTTCAACACCACATTGTGGTTTAAAGCCATCTACATGATTTAACAGTATTGTTCGTAACATTTGAAAATCATCCTGCTTAATAGCTTGGTCAATTTCCTTAATAATTTTACTTAGTTCATCCCATGGAATAATAGCTTCTTCAGCACGCATAATCTTGCTATGTATCGTTTCAGACACCTTATCGCCAATCAGTAATTCTTCATACAGTTTTTCGCCCGGACGCAGGCCTGTCACTTGGATAGCTATATCACCGTCCGGTTGTTCATTATCTTTTAAGGTAAACCCGCTTAGATGAATCATTCGTTTTGCTAAATCCATGATTTTGACTGGCGAGCCCATATCTAATACAAAAACATCGCCACCTTCCCCCATCGCTCCAGCCTGGATAACAAGCTCAGCAGCTTCAGGAATAGTCATGAAATAACGAATAATTCGCTCATCGGTCAGAGTGATCGGACCACCTTTCGCTATTTGCTCTCTAAATAAAGGTACAACAGAACCGGAGGAGCCCAATACATTACCAAACCGGACCATAGTGAAACGAGTGTTATTATTTAAATTATTTTCTAGTGACAAGGCCTGTAAAACCAACTCAGCAAAGCGTTTGCTAGCCCCCATAGTATTGGTAGGGCGAACAGCTTTATCAGTTGAGATCAAAACAAAAGTTTCAACATCTGCTGCAATAGCAGCTTGCGCACAACGTAAAGTACCAAAAACGTTATTACGAGCCCCTTCGCCGGTATTTTTCTCAACAATGGGCACATGTTTATATGCAGCAGCGTGATAGATAGTGTTGACTTCGAACTTTTTACAAATTACTTCAACACGACGTTGATCTTGCACTGAACCTAGGGCAGCAATAATCTGAATATCTTCATTCAGTCGTAATAGTTCTTTTTCAATCGCATATAGACTAAATTCATTCTGCTCAAAAAGGACTAAACATGTCGGATTTAGCTGAATAATTTGCCGACACAACTCAGCGCCAATCGAGCCTCCAGCTCCTGTCACCATCACCACTTTTTCTGTAATATTGGCATGTAATAAAGACTGAATAGGTTCGACACTATCACGGCCTAATAAATCAGCAATTTCAACTTCTTGAATATCAGATACGCTCACCTTACCTTCGGCAATATCAGCAAGTGCAGGTAACGTTCGAACATGAATCGGGAAAGGCTCTAATAGGCCAATAATTTCTTGTCTTCGACTCCTTGATATAGATGGCAATGCGAGTAACACATCTCTTACATCATACTTTTCAATCAAGTGTGTCAATTGACTTAATGAGTAGACACTCAATTTATTTATGTGTTGCTGATGTAAGCTCGAATCATCATCAATAAACCCTACGGGACGTAGTTGGTTACCTTGCAATAATACATTAGCAAGTTGAGCCCCTGAAGCGCCTGCACCATAGATAAGTACTGGCGGCGCGTATCGATTTGCTACACGTTTACTTTGCCCTTTTTGATACTGCGAGAACCACCATCTAGCGATGAGCCTTGTTCCTCCAGCAAAGATCAATAATATTAGTGCATTAATACCATAAACAGTTCTAGGAATAACACCTTCGACATTTGCTAGTAAAACGATCACAGCAAAAATCAACGCATAGAGAACAGTTGCCTTTAATACAGTCCACAATGCTTGCATTCCCATATATCGAACAATGGCACGATATAGGCCGAACTTAATAAAGATTGGAATTGATACTATTGGAGCGAAGAAGAAGATCCACAACTGCTGCTGTGTAGGTTGATAAAACTCACTAAGTCTTAATGAAAAAGCCAACCATAAAGCCAAGATAGTCGCAACGAAGTCAGCAATAAGCGTCAAAAAACGTTTAATGCTACGAGATCGGGTCAAAAACCAATGTGAAATCACTGATAACTGTTGCGGCATAACGCTATGAAAGTCCCTTGCATATAGAAGATTAAAACCGCGCTAAGTTTAACGTAGTCGCTTCTAATAACCTAATATAAACATGGTTAATATATTCGTAAGAGAATCTAGAATAGAGGAATATTGTACAATCGAAATTAACATTTTTAATTCCGATAAAATAAATGGTACGCCCGGCAGGATTCGAACCTGCTACCCTCGGCTTAGAAGGCCGATGCTCTATCCAAATGAGCTACGGGCGCATTAAGAATTTCAATCGAGGAAGTTCAATATATTTGAAGTGGTCGGGGCAGAGAGATTCGAACTCCCGACCCTCTGGTCCCAAACCAGATGCGCTACCAGACTGCGCTATGCCCCGACATTTCGAAGAACAGACATCCCCGAAGAAGGCGAAATAATACGCTGATGGATTTCAAGAGTCAATCACTGATTTCATTATTTTTGAAGTTATTTACTCAACATGAGAATATAGCTGTTTTTGATTGTCCGGATATGCTGAATGACTGCTCAACTTATCGATGGTAAAGCGATTGCCGCCGAGCTTAAACAAAATCTTAAAGTTGCCACCCAGCAACGCTTAGCGGCCGGTAAACGCCAGCCTGGATTAGCTGTTGTACTGATAGGGAGTAACCCTGCCTCACAAGTATATGTAGGTAGTAAGCGTCGCAGCTGTGAAGAGATTGGTTTTAAATCTGATTCTTATGATTTGCCAGAGACAGCATCCGAAGCGGAATTATTAGCTCTAATTGAACAACTAAATGCTGATAATGAAATTGATGGCATCTTAGTGCAGCTGCCTCTACCTGCCCATATTAATACCGAAGCGGTCATTGAACATATTGCTCCCCATAAAGATGTTGATGGCTTTCATCCTTATAATATAGGTCGTCTCGCTCAACGTAATCCACAACTTCGTCCCTGCACACCTAAAGGTATCATTACCCTATTGAAGCACACGGGTGTTGATTTGCGTGGACAGGAAGCTGTTGTAGTTGGCGCCTCCAATATTGTTGGCCGACCAATGTCTTTAGAATTATTACTAGCCGGCTGTACCACTACAGTATGTCACCGCATGACTAAGGACTTAGAAGCACATGTCCGCAGTGCCGATATTTTAGTGGTTGCAGTAGGCAAACCAAACTTTATTCCAGGGGACTGGATTAAAGAAGGTGCTATCGTGATCGATGTTGGTATTAACCGCTTAGAAGATGGCACTTTAACAGGGGATGTTGAATTTGATGTTGCCAAACAAAAAGCGGCATGGATAACACCCGTTCCTGGTGGCGTCGGACCTATGACGGTTGCAACGTTAATGGAAAATACCTTATATGCAGCTGAAAACCTTCATCAACCTTAAGCATAAAAAAAGCCCTCATACACGTTACTGCATGAGGGCTTTTTAAAACTCTAAACTCGCCGCCAAGTCGTCTTACCGGCAGTATCCTCTAAAATGATTCCCATCGCAGTCAACTCGTCTCTGACTTGATCAGCTTTTGCCCAGTCTTTATCTTCACGAGCTTGCTTTCTAGCGATAATTAAAGCTTCAACTTTGTCAGCGTCTTCATCATTTTCAGCATCGCCAGTTAAAAACGTTTCGGCTGATTGTTGAAATAAACCTAAAACTTGACCAAACGACGTTAATAAACCTGCAAAATAATCAATCTGTTGTTCGTCATTTTGTTCTTGCGCCTTATTAAGTGCCTGACGCACATCAGTCATCACCGACAAGGCTAATGCGGTATTAAAGTCATCATCCATTGCTGCTGCAAAACGTGGCCCAAATTCAGCGTCATCCTGCCAAACAACATCAGCGATTAACTCAACACTTCTCAACGCATTATAAAAGCGAGTTAATGTATTCTTAGCTTGGTCTAATTGTTCATCAGAATAATTTAATGGACTCCGATATTGACTCGTTAAGATGAAGTAACGTACCACTTCTGGGTCATATTTAGCTAATACTTCACGAACAGTAAAAAAGTTGCCTAGAGATTTAGACATTTTTTCATCGTCGATACGCACAAATCCGTTATGCATCCAATAATTTACTGACTGACAACCATGCGCACCTTCAGACTGAGCAATCTCATTTTCATGATGAGGGAACTGTAAATCTTGACCTCCACCGTGAATATCAAAATGTTCACCTAAACAGGTTGCCGACATTGCTGAGCATTCAATATGCCAACCAGGTCGTCCACGCCCCCATGGCGATTGCCACGCAGGCTCTTCTGGTTTAGCAGCTTTCCATAATACGAAATCTAATGGATCATCTTTAGCAGTGTTAACAGCTACTCGTTCACCTGCACGTAACTCATCTATATTACGACCAGATAATTTGCCGTAACTATCAAATTGGCTGACATCATAATAGACATCGCCATTATCAGCACTGTAAGCAAAACCTTTTTCAATCAATGTTTCAATCATGGCAATGATTTCAACCATTGACTCCGTTGCTTTAGGCTCTTGGTCAGGCCTTAACGCACCTAATGCATCTGCATCTTGATGCATTTCTGCAATAAAACGCTCGGTTAACGATGAAATAGACTCGCCATTTTCATTGGCACGAGCGATGATCTTGTCATCAATATCAGTGATATTTCGGATATAGGTCACATCATAACCACAAGCACGCAAGTAACGAGCAACTACATCAAAAACTACCATTACCCGAGCATGACCAACATGACAAAAGTCATATACCGTCATGCCACAGACATATAGTTTTACTTTGCCTTCTTGCAAAGGTTTAAATTCATCTTTTTGTCGCGTTAACGTGTTATAGATTTTTAACATAGTGTTTTACTTCTTTGATGTATCTCTTAAACCAATCGTTAGATTGAATACTGGTGTATCGACGCTATGCTCATAACGATCACTCACAAAATAGCCTTCTCGTTCAAACTGAAAAACAGTTTCAGCTTCACAATTAACAATTGTCGGCTCTGCAATAGCTTTAATCACTTTTAAAGAGTCCGGATTCACATCATCAAGATAGTTGTCCGTTGCTTTTCCAGGAGCTTCAGCCAAAAACAATCTGTCATATAGCCGTAATTCAACTTCTTTACCTTCAGTCGCTGAAACCCAATGAATAACACCACGAGGTTTCATTTCTGCTGGGGGATTCTGACCAATAGTATCAGGTACTAAAGAAGCAATGATTTCAATAACTTCACCCTGGTCATTTTTAATGACGTCATCAGCCTTAATGACATAAGCACCGCGTAAACGTACATAATCACCAATCACCAAACGCTTGAACTTTTTCCGACTCAAACTGGTATCTTCACTAAAATCAGATGCATCAATATAAATATTTTTAGTGAATGGCAAGGAACGCTTACCCATCGCTTCTTGTTGTGGATGATTTGCCACTTCCAACCATTCAACATTGTCAGGAGCGTTAGTTACACTTACTTTCAAAGGGTTCAATACACACATTGCGCGAGCTGCATTTTCATTCAGATCATTGCGAATCTCAAATTCCAGTTGAGCTATGTCAACAATACCGTCTGTTTTTGCCACGGCAAGACCGTCACAAAAAGAGCGTAGTGCTGCAGGCGAATACCCTCGTCTTCTCATGCCAGAAATCGTTGGCATTCTAGGATCATTCCAACCACTAACTATAGATTCATCGACCAGTTGTTTTAACTTACGCTTACTTGTCATCGTATAGTTGATATTCAGACGCCCAAACTCATATTGCTTTGGCTTTGAAGGTACTGGCAGGTTTTCAGTAAACCATTCATATAAAGGGCGGTGATCTTGAAATTCCAGCGTACAAATACTATGAGTCACGCCTTCAATTGCATCTTCCTGGCCATGGGCAAAGTCATAGCTGGGATAAATACACCATTTATCACCGGTTTGATGATGCGATTCCTTGCGAATACGATACAGAATCGGGTCACGCATATTCATATTTGGTGAAGCCATATCTATCTTCGCACGCAATACACAAAAACCTTCATCAAAATCACCCTGCTTCATTCTTTCAAGCAAAATCAGGTTTTCATCTACGCTGCGGTCACGAAAAGGAGAATCCTTACCCGGCTTGGTCGCCCAACCTCGATATTCACTGGCTTGTTCGGGAGCAAGGTCACAAACGTAAGCTCGTCCCTCTTTGATCAGATGAATAGCCCAATCATAGAATTGGTCGAAATAGCTTGAAGCATAATGTACATCACCCGCCCACTGAAAGCCCAGCCACTCTATATCTTCCTTGATTGCATCAACGTATTCCTGATCTTCTTTGGCAGGATTAGTATCATCGAAGCGTAAGTTACATTTACCACCAAACTCCTCAGCTAAACCAAAGTTCAGACAAATAGACTTGGCGTGGCCAATATGTAAATAACCATTGGGCTCAGGCGGAAAGCGGGTAACCACTTTTCCGGGCACTCGGCCAGCTTCAATATCTTCCTGAATAATAGTACTTATAAAATTATGATTAACTGCAGATTCCGACATATCGAGTGATAAAAGTTATATGAAAATGGGCATTATACGCTTACAGCTGTGTCGGTTAATAGCACTCATTCCATAACTAAGCTAACAAACCCACAAAGTACACTACGAGCATAGCCTTATGCGTAAATCTGTTGGACTAGCTACAAATCGTGCTTTTGTATTCATGTCACATTTTTACGGCATATTAGCAATTAAATGTAGCTTAAACACTCCACTTAAATCGTTAATTGCACTATTATGTATTATTTGTTGTTAATCATTGGAACCAAACCCCATGAAAAAGTTTTTTCGCTATTTGGCAGCCGTATTTTTAGCAGTATTTTCACTATCCGCTTATGCCGAAGGAGGCACTGCTATGCCACAAGTTAAATTAGAAACATCTCAAGGTGATATTGTCATCGAACTTAATGATGAAAAAGCACCCAACACAGTTGCCAACTTCATTAGCTATGTAGAAGATGGCTTTTATAATGGCACTGTTTTCCATCGTGTGATCAAAGATTTTATGATTCAAGGTGGTGGTTTTACTGAAGACTTTGTTCAAAAGTCACCTAAAGCTCCTATCAAGAATGAAGCAAACAATGGCTTATCTAACAGCCGTGGTTCACTTGCAATGGCTCGTACTGGCGACCCGCATTCAGCTACAGCACAGTTTTTTATTAACACAGTAGATAATGAGTTTTTAAACTTCCGTGGTGAACAGGGCGCTGCTTGGGGGTATGCTGTTTTTGGTGAAGTAGTTGAAGGTATGGATGTAGTTGATACTATTCGTGCCGTGAGCACTGGTAATAAAAGCGGTCATCAAGACGTTCCTACAGAAAATATCGTTATCATCAACGCAACTGTTGTTAAATAATTAACGAGCTTGAACCTCACCTTTTAACTCTTTAAAAGGTGAGGTTTTATTCACTATGTCCACACTGTTTATCTCCGATCTTCACCTTAGCCCCGACAATCCAGAACTTATCGATCTTGCCACTCAGTTCCTACTGAAAAACACGCGAGATGTTTCTGCGCTGTATATTCTTGGCGATCTATTTAATACCTGGCTGGGGGATGATGTCGTGCCTAACGAATTTAGCCCTTTCCTTACTGCGTTACAACATTTGCAGCAACAAGGTATTAAACTCTACTTAATGGTTGGTAACCGAGACTTTATGCTTGGTCGCAACTTTGCACAACAAGCAGGCTGCCAATTACTTACTGATCCGACAGTCATTGAACTTTATGGTCACAAAACCTTATTGATGCATGGCGACAGTTTATGTACCGATGATATTTCTTATCAACGTTACCGATTATGGTCTCGCAACAAGTTACTACAGTGGTGTTTTTTAAAGCTACCGACTCGTTTCCGACAAAATATCTCCGATAAGATTAAGCAGAAAAGTAGTCAGAAGAAGCAATATAAGTCTGCTATGATCATGGATGTGAATAGTAATGAAGTCGATAGAGTAATACGTAAATATAAAGTGAAATATTTGATTCACGGCCATACACACCGGCCGGCGATTCACTCAGTTAGCATTGATAACACTCAAGCCCATCGTGTTGTCTTGGGAGATTGGTATAAGGAAATAACGTATTTAAAATGCGATGACCAAACCCTGACTTTAGTTGATCACCGCATCAATACTGAACAATCAGTATTAGAACTTAGCTGACACCTGTTCATCTAAGATTTGTTTTAGACGTTTTGGCGGTACATAACCTGGTAACATTTGGCCGCTTTCAAGAAATAAAGCAGGCGTACCTTGCACACCTATTTTTCGCCCTAATTCATACTGTGCTTGTATAGGGTTGTCACAGCTTTCTGCTGTAACAGCATTACCATTTTTAGCATCATCCATCGCTTGCTGACGATCGGTCGCACACCAAACATTTGCCGCTTTATCAAAGGACTCTGAATCTATACCTGCTCGTGGAAATGCTAAGTAACGAACCGCAATACCTAAATCATTATAGCCAGCCATTTCTTGGTGTAATTTTCGACAATAACCACAGTCAATATCGGTAAATACAGTGATGGTATGTTCAACCTTTTCTGGTGAATATATGATCATATCTGTTTCATTCAATGTTGATAAAGCTTGCTTTCTTAAACTGACTCGTTTGTTTTCAGTCAAGTTTTGACGTGTTTGTAATGAGACAACATCACCTTGAAACACATAACGCAAATCTTGTGAAAAGTAGACAATTTCACCATTTATAACCGTCTCTATCATCCCTGTATTATCAACTGGACTAATACTGTCAATGCTGACACCCGGCATAATGACTTCTAGTTGTTTCTTAATTTCAGCATTATCTGCTGCTTGAACAGCAAGGCTGGCTAGTAAGAATAGCGGCGCAACAACGTTTTTCAACATAATGTTTCCTAATCTCTAAAATTATTGAACTGTAACGGCATATCGACCGCATCATTGCCTCGTAATAAAGCCATCACACCTTGTAAATCATCACGCTTCTTGCCTGTTACTCGTACACTCTCACCTTGTACTGCAGCTTGAACTTTTGATTTACTTTCTTTGATTAATTTAACAATCTTACGAGAAAGGTCTTTATCAATCCCCTCCCTGACAATAACATCTTGTTTACGCATTTTGCCGTTACCAATGGAGTCTTTTATTTCAAGACAGCTTATATCAATGCTACGTTTAACTAATTTTAATCTGAGAATGTCAGCCAACTGCTCTAGTTGAAAGTCACTATCCGCATGCATCGTTAGTACCTTGTCCGACTGTTCAACTCGTGCATCAGTTCCACGAAAATCAAAACGATTGGTTATCTCACGATTAGCCTGATCAACCGCATTAGTTAGCTCATGTTTATCTACTTCAGAAACAATATCAAACGATGGCATTACTTTCCCCCTAACTATATTCATAAATGAATCGCATTTTAGCATTTGCTGATCGACAAATCTGCAATTCATCCTCGTGGGTGATGCTGTGCATGTAATGTTTTTAAACGTTCTTTAGCAACATGAGTATAAATTTGTGTGGTAGATAAGTCAGAGTGGCCAAGTAGTAGCTGCACAACTCTGAGGTCGGCACCATGGTTAAGTAAATGGGTAGCAAACGCATGACGCAGTGTATGTGGTGACAACTCTTTATCTATGTCTGCTAACTGTGCGTAACGTTTAACCAAATACCAGAAAGCCTGCCTCGACATTGCTTTACCTCGGCGAGTCGGAAATAGGTCCTCACTAATATAGCCACTTAATATCAACGGTCTACTTTCTAATAGGTAGCGCTGTAACCAATCCATAGCTACCTCACCTAACGGTACTAACCGTTCCTTATTACCTTTACCAATGCAACGAACTAATCCTTGCCGTAAGTTTAACTGCTCAAACTTAAGAGTTATCAGTTCAGATACCCGTAATCCTGTTGCATATAATACTTCTAGCATTGCGCGATCACGTAAGCCTATAACATCACTGTCATCGGGTTGGTTAAGTAAGGAATCAACTTCAGCTTCGGTAATGCTTTTAGGTAATGGCTTACCCAACCTTGGTGATTCAATCTGACTAGTTGGATCAGTATCACGAATTTCTTCACGAGTAAGGTAGCGGTAAAAACGCCGTAATGATGATAAAAAACGTGCCTCGCTGCGCACTTTTCGGCCTTCCCTCATCCGTTCATTTTGATAGCGAAGAATATCATTACGTGTCGCAACTGACAGATCAATATCAAAAGCACTTAACCAGCCAGCAAAAGCCAATAAATCACGTCGATAAGCTACAACTGTATTTTTACTTAAGCCCGACTCCAGCCATAAAGAATCTAAAAACGGTTCTAAGTAAAAGCAAGTCACTGGTTCGAGTTTGTCATCACTCACATTTGATGAATCTTCACTCATAATTATTAGTTAATCACACCATTGTTTTCAGCAAAAATATGTATGATAAATCCATAACAAAAAAAAGGGCAGTGCTGAAACAGCACTGCCCTTTTTAATAATCTATCCTGAATCAAAACTCAATCCAGAATTGGGAATTATTAACCCAACTTTTCTTTAATACGTGCAGCTCTACCAGTAAGTTCACGTAGGTAGTAAAGTTTCGCGCGACGAACATCACCACGGCGAACAACTTCAAGACTAGCGATTGCTTGACTGTGTGTTTGGAAAACACGTTCTACACCAACACCGTTCGAGATTTTACGAACTGTGAATGCAGAATGTAAACCACGGTTACGTTTTGCGATTACAACACCTTCAAAGGCTTGTTCACGCTCACGATCACCCTCTTTAATTTTTACTTTTACAACAACTGTATCGCCTGAAGAAAATGCAGGGATGTCCTGTCTTAATTGTTCAGCATTCAGCTGTTCGATAATATTACTCATTGTTCAACTCCCAACTATTCCTGCCCATTTTCGGCAATAAATTGTTCTAATAACGCTTTCTGTTCGCTAGTCAGTGTTGCCACATCTAACAAATCAGATCGCCGTAACCACGTTCGACCTAAAGACTGCTTAAGACGCCACTTTCGTATTGCCTCATGATCTCCACTTAACAGTACTTCAGGTACTGTTTGGTCATCCAATTGTTCGGGTCTTGTATAATGTGGATGGTCTAATAAACCGTCCATGAATGAATCTTGCAGTGCAGATTCAGCATCACCCAACACACCAGGTAATAATCTAGCCACGCCATCAATTAAGACCATCGCTGCTAATTCACCACCACTAAGGACATAGTCACCAATAGACCATTCCTCATCAATCTCTTGCTCTATTAAGCGTTCATCGACGCCTTCATAGCGACCGGCAACAAAAATCATTGTTTCTCTTCTTGCCAGCTCTTTTAAACTTTGTTGATCCAACACTTTACCTTGCGGAGAAAGATAAGCAACCTTTGTTTGCTCGCCCAACTGCTTTTTTGCAGCATGTATGGCATCACGTAAGGGGTTAACCTTCATGACCATACCTGGACCACCACCATAAGGCCTATCATCCACCGTTTGATGTTTATCTTGAGTGAAATCACGAGGATTCCAATATTCAAGACTTAACTTATCTTGCGTTACCGCCCGCCCCGTTACACCATATTGCGTTATTGCATCAAACATTTGAGGAAACAAAGACACCACACCTAAGCGCATGTTACTTGTCTCATCAATAATCTACTCCCCAATCAACTCGAATAAGCTTTTCATTCAAATCAACCAGTTCAACAAACTCACCCAAAACAAATGGGATCAATCGTTCTTCATTATTGCCATCTTCTTTCACTACCAACACGTCATGTGCGCCAGTTTCAAGTAAATGATCAACTTGCCCTAAGACTTCATCCTGCAAGTTAATAACAGTTAAGCCAACTAAATCAGACCAGTAATACTCATCTTTTGCCGTTGGTTTTAACTGTGAGTGTTTTATTGCTAGCTCAACACCTACCAATGGTAAAACTTGGTCACGGTCAGTTATATTTTCTAACGCCATGACGACACCCTTACCTTGAGTGCGACCATCAGTTACTTTCACCTCAACCCACTCACCTCTGCGTGAGATAAATAAAGGCGAGTAACTTAAAACATTACTGCGGGGGTCAGTGAATGAAAATACTTTCACCCAACCTTTAACCCCAAAGGCACCAGATATTTTACCTACCGGAATAAATTCCTCGGAACTCATTAATCTTGAACCTTACAAACAGTATTTAATTAAGCGGCTTCTTGAGCTTGCTTAATTAATTTTGCAACGCGGTCGCTAGGCTGCGCGCCTAAACCAACCCAATGAGAAATACGTTCTAAATCTAAACGTAATGTCTCTTCTTGGCCTTTAGCCAATGGATTAAAAAATCCTAAACGCTCGATGCAACGACCATCACGTTTGTTACGTGAATCTGTCACTACTACACCATAGAAAGGACGTTTTTTTGCGCCGCTGCGAGTTAATCTAATTGTTACCATAATTCTGCCCGTGAAAAACTGGATCGAAAAACAGACGTATTCTACGCATATATCTAGCGTTTGAAAAGAATAAGTTGCTTTATATTTTAAAAGGGTAAACCACCGCCCATCGGTAGCTTGCCACCCAAGCCTCGCATCATCTTAGCTAAGCCGCCTTTTTGTGACATTTTCTTCATCATCTTCTGCATTTGAGCAAACTGTTTTAATAAACGATTCACATCTTGAATTTGCGTTCCTGAGCCTGCTGCAATACGTTTTTTGCGAGAACCTTTAATAATATCTGGTCTAGCGCGCTCTTTTTTTGTCATTGAATTAATGATTGCTTCGAGTTTATTCAGCTCACCATCATTCACTTGTTGCTTTGCAGCGGCTGGGATATTAGCCATACCCGGCATTTTTTCCAACATAGAACTCATTCCGCCCATCTTACCCATCTGGCGCAATTGATCGCGGAAATCTTCTAAATCAAATCCCTTACCCTTTTTAAGTTTAGATGCTAATTTTTCCGCAGCACCTTTATCCACTTTACGTTGAACATCTTCAACTAAGGATAAGACATCACCCATGCCTAATATTCGTGAAACAACTCGATCAGGGTGAAAAGGTTCTAAGGCATCTGTTTTTTCTCCCACCCCCATAAACTTGATCGGCTTACCGGTGATCTGTCTAATAGATAGTGCCGCACCACCTCGTGCATCACCATCTGTTTTAGTTAAGATAACACCAGTTAGCGGTAAAGCATCATTAAATGCTTTTGCTGTTACAGCGGCATCTTGACCGGTCATGCTATCAACAGTGAACAGTGTTTCAACAGGATCGATTGCCGCGTGGATCTGTTTGATTTCAGTCATCATGTCATCATCGATATGAAGACGACCGGCGGTATCGATAATAACTACATCAACAAACTGTAGTTTTGCCTGTTCTAATGCTGCTTTGGCAATGTCGACTGGATTTTGATCTGGCTGGCTCGGGAAGAACTTTGCGTCTACTTCAGTGGCCAACGTTTGTAACTGTTCAATCGCCGCAGGGCGATAAACGTCAGCACTGGCGACCATCACCGATTTTTTTTCACGTTCTTTTAACCAGCGGGCTAATTTAGCAACACTGGTCGTTTTACCTGCGCCTTGTAAGCCTGCCATCAAGATAACAGCTGGAGGTTGTGCATTCAGGTTGAGAGACTCATTAGCCTCCCCCATGACTGCAACCAGCTCATCATTGACCACTTTTACCAAGGCTTGGCCCGGTGTCAGGCTACGCAATACATCTTGGCCCATTGCGCGTTCTTTTACACGTTCGATAAACTCACGAACAACAGCTAAAGCAACATCAGCCTCTAGCAATGCCATGCGAACTTCGCGCAATGTCTCTTTTACATTATCTTCTGTTATTCGACCTTGTCCGCGCAGCTTTTGCAGCGTACCACCAAGTCTTTCACTCAAACTATCAAACATGAGTCACCTTAAACCAACGTTACAGGCATAATTCCGCCGAGAATTAACCATACTATATTTATAATCCATCAATTATAACCGAAATATATTGTTCAGATTATGATTACATCGTTTATCATTTAAGCTTATGAATAATAAAACCACTTTTAGCACAGGGATGAACTGACATGGCCATTGCCAATTCATTAGCATTTATACTCTACCTTGGCTGTTGTGCTGTCCTAATTAGACAATTTGTCCAACCCAACCAAAATACAGCAGTCATTTCACTGCCTATTGAAATTCTTACTATTTTGGCTTTGCTGTTCCATGGTGCCGCTATCTTCTTCACTATGAAGCAAGCACAAGGTTGGGATGTAAGTTTATTCTCTACAATTTCTATAATCTCTTGGCTGATGGCACTGATTGCCTTTATCTTTGGTTCAAAAACTAAGGCTCACCCTGGAATTATCATTTACCCATTGGTTGCGCTTAGTCTCATGTTACAAGTTCAATTACCAACGGCAAATGTCAGCCCGCTCCCTAACCCAGCTTTAGAGTGGCATATATTACTGTCATTATCAGCCTATAGCTTGTTCACTTTAGCGGCACTTCAAGCTATCGTCTTATCTATTCAAGAGCAGCAACTACGTCAACGTCATATAGCTGGGTTAATTCGTAAGTTGCCTGCATTACAGGCCATGGAGACGGCTTTATTTCAACTACTATCTACCGGTTTCGTTCTGCTTACTATAGGTTTAATGACTGGTTTTATGTTTATTGATGATATTTTCAGCCAACATTTAGCTCATAAAACATTACTGTCGATCATTTCTTGGTGCGTGTTTGCTACACTCTTATGGGGACGCTGGCGCTACGGATGGCGAGGAAAAACAGCTGTGCGATGGACTTTAATCGGCTTCGCATTTTTAGCGCTGGCCTATATTGGCAGTAAATTCATCTTGGAATTTTTATTGGATCGCCCTTAATAGATCATGCTTGAAAGTACATCGTTATTATTATTATTTGTCATTCTGTTTGTCTTACTGCTGTTTTCTGCCTTTTTTTCTAGCTCAGAAACAGCCTTGATGTCACTTAACCGCTATCGCTTACGTCACCTCGAGCATCAAGGTCACCCAGGAGCCGTTTTAGCGAGTCAATTATTAGCTCGGCCAGATCGGCTTATTGGGCTTATCTTACTCGGCAATAACTTCGTTAATATTTTCGCCTCGGCAATTGCAACCGTTATCGGTATCAAAATGTTTGGCGAAAATGGCATCGTTATCGCAACATTTTCACTTACCTTAATCGTATTATTATTTGCTGAAGTCACGCCCAAAACATTAGCAGCGCTTCATCCAGAAAAAGTTGCCTTTCCAGCTAGTTTCATCCTCAAACCACTACTTTTTCTTCTTTACCCATTAGTCTGGTTTATTAACGCCATTACTAATCGTTTATTGGCTTTATTAGGTGTTTCTGCAGAAGATGCGAATTCATCTGCAATTAATGCAGAAGAATTACGCATGGCCTTAATGGAAGCGGGTAGCATCATTCCTAAACGCCACAAAAAAATGTTAGTCAGTATTCTTGATTTAGAAAAAATTACTGTCAATGATGTGATGGTGCCTCGTAATGAAGTGGAAGGCTTAGATATCACCGCATCAATAGCAGAAGTTAGCAGGCAACTTTCTCATTGTGCTCATACTCGCCTGCCCGTTTATGAAGAGACTTTAGATAACATAATAGGTATCTTACATGTTCGAAAAGCAATGCATTTATTAGCTCAGAACAACCTGACTAAAGAAACATTAAATAGTATCGTCAAAGAAGCTTATTTTGTACCTGAAGGTACTCCTCTTAATACACAGTTAATTCAATTTCAACGACTAAGCCGACGTACTGGCCTAGTGGTCGATGAATATGGTGATATCGTAGGCCTCGTGACACTAGAGGATATCTTCAGGGAAATTGTCGGTGAATTTACTGCCGATTCAATAGATGAAGATAAAGATATCCATCCCCAACAGGATGGCAGTTATCTGATTAACGGCACCGCAAATATTCGAGAAATTAATCGTAATAATCATTGGCAATTACCCACTGAAGGTCCTAAAACAATCAATGGTCTTATTCTAGAAGAGCTAGAAAGCATTCCAGCTCCCGGTGTTAGCCTTCGAATCAATGATTATGTAATTGAAGTCATTCAAACTACTGACAATACAATTAAAACAATTCGAATTAGAGTTGCCGAACCACAGCAGCAGGATCCGCAGTAATGTCGACCTACCATATAAAACTACATGGCTTAACTGATATAGACACCACGTCTTTAAAGTCCATGCTTAAATTAGCAAATGATTTACTTAGTCATGACTGGCAAATAATCGACCACGGTCAAGCTGACTTAACTATTTACTCATTTGATAGTGACGAAGGTCTTACTGCTTGGCAACAACGTGGGGAAGGATTCACGGCGTTATTAACAAAAACGGGCAATATCACTGAACCAGTCGATATTATTTTAAAAAAGCCCTTACGAACAACCAACTTTTCCGAAGCTCTTAACCTTATTGAAGATAAAATTTCTGCGCAGCAAGCTAAGGAAATACCTCGTCCAGTCGACGTTAGTCCAATAAAACAAAAGTCGAAAAAAACGAGCTCAGTGTTGTCATCACTATCATCGGGCTTATCAAACTATATCTCGGGTAAAAAATCGACTACGAAAAAAACAGCCTCGTTATCACTGCAACTACCTGAGCAGAACGCTTCAGCCAATGACACTATTGTTGATGCCGAATTATTAACCGAGTGGCTTGATGGCCTTAATTATAGTGATAACAACCATACTATCGCTGCACTATTAGGTAATTTGATCCCGTTAAATCGTTTAACTATTGCAGATAAAGTACGCTTTGAATTACTTGAAATTTATCGCACCGTTATCCATAAAATACTGTTTACTCGCGATATAGCTGCAATAAAAAGAGACTTGGATGCTTCCGCTGAACATTTAAAAGCCATCAAAACACTTAGCCTTGCCATCGATGAATTAACTATTGGCTATAAATTAATCATCAACCAGCTAGACCAAAAAGGTGAAAATGCTGAGACCAGTAAATTCTTCTTAGTCGTTATAAACCGCAGTGCAGAGCAATTAGTACAGCAAGTTCTACATGCTTACCAATATTACCGCAGCCCACCGCCAACAGCACTTTATGAGCTACATCAGTTTTATTTGTTTTGTGAAAGTAATCAAATCCTTAAGAAACAAGCTGAATTTAAGGATAAACCTAATAGCAGTAGCTTTTATCACCTCTATACCCAGATACTTCTTATCAGCATTGCCGAACCTTATAGCCTAGAAAAATTTGATGTCGTCCGCCTATTTAAATTAATGCACAAATTTTCTGAGCAAGTTGAAATCAGTCCTCTCACTGATAAACAAAAAAATACTAGCAGCGATTTCTTAATGACCGGTCATTTTTGTTTGGACGGTACAAAAGATCATCCCCCTACCGCTATGGCTGCAACTTCGATAGAAACTCGATCTTTATCTAGCACACGCTTATTTAATACCCAACCCGTATTACTCGCAATTGAGCAAGTATTTAAACGTGCAGCCCAAGCATCGGCCCAAGCAGCATTTGATACTGATCTACAGTTATTGAAAAAAATAATCCCGCAATTAAATACCTCATATGAACGTAAATACCAACGTTTACCAAGCATTCATGATCGTCAAATCCATATTGCTAATGGAATTAAAGCTATTCACCATGGCCTAAAAGAAAACCATGTTGCTGAAGGTATTGATTGGGTGATAAATAATCAAGGTAGTGGCGGCATAATGGCAACGGCCAATAGTGATGAATGCTATAACTTACATATCGGTGATTTTATGGGAATTTTTGAAACCGAACTACCGGTAAAGCTTGCTTCTGTTCGCTGGCTCAACATTGATAACAATGGCTTCACTCATATTGGCTTAGAGCTGCACCCCGGACATCCTTTACCCGTCTTTTGCTTAACAGAAGATAACAGTGAATATCCTGCATTGTTATTACCTGAAAATGATGAATTAAAACTAGCCACAACCTTAATCGTAAATAAGGGTGTTTATTCACCAAAACGCCAACTAAAAGTAAAAGGTGATGGTGAGCCATATAGTCTCACTGCTAATACTTTAATTAATCATACTTTTAATTTTGAACAATTTACCTTTACCGCAGCCACTACATAATAATATTATTGCCACAGCTAACTTACAGAACAACGCACTCAATATAGGGACTTAAATCTATGCGCACTCTCATCAAGCTGGTGTTTGCACTCATCATTCTGGTCATTGCAGGACTAATTGCACTGCCTTTTATTGTTGATCCAAATGACTATAAACAAGAAATTTCATCGCAAGTTGAGCAAGCGACAGGCCGCACCTTAACGTTAGAAGGCGATATCGAGCTATCTGTCTTTCCATGGATTGCTTTAGAACTCGGTCCCTTATCATTAAGCAATGCTAAAGGCTTTAAAGCTGATACATTTGCCGAAGTTAAAGCGGCAGAAATTCGTATCAAGTTAATGCCATTACTAAGCAAACAGCTAGAAATGGACACCGTTATTTTAGATGGTTTAGTTCTTAACCTTGAAAAAAATAAAGCAGGAAAAACCAATTGGGATGATTTAGCTGGTGAAGCTCAACCCGCTAGAGCCGATGACGATACAACTAAATCATCATCAAAATCGGATCCTAACTCAGCTCCAGCTTTAGCAGCTATCAGCATTGCCGGCGTGCAACTAACGGAAGCAAACATTCTTTGGTCTGATGCTAGCAGTGGCGAAAGTTATAATTTACAAAATTTTAATCTAACTACAGATCCATTGGTTCCAGGTGAGCCTACTGCAATTGATCTGAACTTTGAAATTGCCAGCAGTAAACCGCAGGCTAATGCTCAAATTAGTTTAACAACGAAAGTGATGGTTGATTTAGATAAGCAACAATATGCTTTATCTGACCTCCGTTTTACGACAAATGCACAAGCTAAAGACTTTGCTTTCTCACAAGCTGAAGTATCATTAAATGGTGATATTAATGCTGACATGATTAGCCAAACAGTTACCCTTGAAGGATTATCTTTAAACGCTAAGGTAGAAAATGACCAACAAGCTATTGATGCCAAATTTACTGCTGACATTACTAGTAATCTAGCCAATCAACAAAGCAGCTTAAAAGGTGTAAACCTAGTTGCGGAAGTTGTCGACCCAGCCTTGCCTGGCGGGGAAGCAAAGCTTAATTTCTCAACTGACATTACAACAGATCTTGAAAAACAAACAATAAGCTTGGCCAACCTAATTGTTGAAATTCAAGATTTACTTATTAATGGCGATCTTAATGCTAATCAGGTTTTATCTGATAGCCCTGCTTTTGCGGGTAACATTGACGTTAAGGCATTTAACTTACGCCAACTAGCTAAGCAACTTGCTATTGAATTACCAGTTATGTCTGATGATTCAACATTAGAGCTTGTTAAAATAAGCAGTCAATTTGCAGGTACAACAAACAGTATTAATGCAAAATCACTCAATATAACTCTCGACCAAAGTACTTTATCTGGCAACCTTGCCATCAATGACTTTGCCAACCCAGCTATTAACTTCAAACTCGCATTAGATGAGATTGATGTTGATCGCTATCTTCCTCCTGTAACGGAAGAGGAAACTCCAACACAAGTAGCGCCACCGGCAGCTTCTGCTGCAGCTGGTGCATCTCAATTACCACTTGAAGACTTAAGAAAAATAAATGCTAAAGGTACCGTTGATATTGGCAAGCTAAAGGTCAGTGGTACAAATAGTGAAAATATCCATATCGAATTAAATGCAGCTAAAGGTAATATCAAACTTAAGCCAATGAGTGCTGACTTATATCAAGGTCATTACCAAGGTGGCGTCACATTAGATGCACGAGGTAAAACACTAAAACTAGCTATTGATGAAAAATTGCAAGATGTGCAAGCCGGTCCTTTATTAATGGATTTGACTGGCGATGATACTTTATCAGGTGTTGCCAATGCATCAGCTAAGTTAAGTGGCAATGGTGCAACTGTAGAGCAGATTAAACAAACTCTTTCAGGAAATGGTCAGTTTTCTTTTACTGACGGCGCTTTAAAAGGTGTCAATATCGCTGAAAGCATTCGTAAAGCAAAAGCAGCGCTAAAAGGTCAAACACTTCCTGAATCAACTGAGGCGGTTAAAACAGACTTTTCAGCATTATCGGGGTCATTTAAAGCGACAAATGGTGTTATTGATAACCAAGACCTATTGGCAATGTCACCATTATTACGAATTAATGGTGCAGGCTTAGTTGATCTTGCCAAAGAAAATATTAATTATGGCTTAAAAGTATCCATCGTCGGCACATCTTCAGGCCAGGGTGGTGAAGAACTTGCAGATTTAAAAGGCTTATCAATTCCTGTAAAAATTACAGGCACATTTTCAGAGCCAAAGCCTAGTGTTGATCTAGCCAACTTATTTAAAGAACAAGCAACAGCCGAAGTGAAAGCTAAAGTTACTGAAAAACTCAAAGAAAAATTGGGTGGTGACTTAGGTGCTCTCCTTGGCGGTTCATTAGGTGTTGATAGCGAAACAGAAGAGTCTAAAGAAAGCAGCGAATCAACAGCAGAAACAAGCACACAACAAGCTGAACCTGCAGAGTCACCTGAAAAACAATTAGAAGATGCTGTGAAGAATAAATTAAAAGGCTTCTTCTAAAATTACCTAGATATAGTATCCTGCCCGCAGTTAACTCACTGCGGGCTATTTTATTGTGACATCCCCCCTCTTTTCTGATCAGCTTCTAGCATGGTTCGATCTTCATGGTCGTAAACACTTACCTTGGCAGCAGCAGCCCAGCCCTTATCATGTCTGGCTTTCTGAAATCATGCTACAACAAACCCAAGTCAGCACAGTTATTCCTTATTACCAACGTTTTACCGCTCAATTTAACGATATAAAATCATTAGCTGCCGCCCCCGTTGATGATGTGCTCGCACTTTGGACTGGCTTAGGTTATTACGCTAGAGGGAGAAACTTACACAAAGCAGCAGTCATGATCTGTAATGATTTTGATGGCCACATGCCCACTAATATTGATGACTTAATTGCTTTACCCGGTATTGGTCGTTCAACAGCTGGTGCTATCATGGCATTAGCCCACCAACAAAAATTTGCGATATTAGATGGTAATGTAAAAAGAGTGCTCACTCGTTACTTTGCTATCGACGGTTGGCCAGGTAAAAAGAGTGTTGAAAATACTCTTTGGGAATTAGCTGGATCGATATTACCAGAGCAACGCATCGCTAATTACATTCAAGCGCAAATGGATTTAGGTGCGACAGTTTGTACTCGTAGCAAACCTCTTTGCCAACAATGTCCATTAAGCAACCAATGTCAGGCCTACCAGCAAGCTAAGCCAACTAATTACCCAACGCCAAAACCTAAAAAAGCAGTACCTACACGTCAAGTTCATTGGTTAATTGCACAATCTAACAACGATAAAATTTTGTTACATCAACGTCCAGCTCATGGCATCTGGGGTGGGCTATGGAGTTTTCCAGAATGCGAGGCTAAGGATGAGCTTTGTAAAATAACTGCAGATTTACAATTAGAACAACTCAACAGCAGTTCACTAGATGAAATTAATCATACTTTCAGCCACTTTAAGTTAGTTATCAGCCCACATCTTATACAATGTAAACAGCAAACTAGTTATATTGCTGAGAATAAAAATCTAAGCTGGTATAAAATAAGTGACGCATTAAAGCTCGGTTTACCCGCGCCAGTAAAAAAAGTTATTCAATCAATACAATAAAGAGAAATATATGGCTCATACGGTTCATTGTGTAAAACTAAATAAAGAAGCAGAAGGCTTAGACTTCCCTCCTTACCCTGGCGATCTAGGTAAGAAAATCTATGAGTCAGTATCAAAAGAAGGCTGGCAAATGTGGGTTGGTCAGCAAACCATGCTCATAAATGAAAACCGCTTATCGCTGGCAGATCCAAAATCTCAACAGTTTTTAAAACTAGAGCTAGATAAATTTTTCTTCGGTGAAGGTTCAACGCCACCAAGTGATTTTGTCCCAGAATAAACAAATATTTCATTGGTTTAGCGCGAACTTATCAAGTTCATGCTTTTTTTATTAAAAATCATCAACTAAGTATTTTTAGCAGAGCATTCTTTAAAAAGTAGAACAATATCGTTTAACAGTAACGGTTTAGAACGTTTTTTAATAAAAAACTTTGCATCTAATTTTTCTAGATATTAAAAAATATTGATTTTTTTAAAAAAAACAGATGATTTATATGATTTAACTAGTACAATGCGAGAAGCTTCTATTTTGAAGCAGAAAACAAGCTATCTGTCGGAATGTCAGATAGCACAAGATAAAGTAAATTGAGGTTGATATGGCAGAACAAGTTACAGGAACCGTTAAATGGTTCAATGATGCAAAAGGATTCGGATTTATTGAGCAAACTGACGGTCCAGACGTATTCGTACACCACAGCGCGATTCAAGCTGATGGTTTCAAAACATTAAAAGAAGGTCAAGCCGTAACAATGGAAGTGACCCAGGGTCAAAAAGGCCCTCAAGCGGAAAACGTTGTTCCTAGCTAATAACGGTTCGCTTAAAAGCTTTTGCAAGGTCGGTTAAATTAATTTAACCGACCTTTTGCATTTGTACTATTAAAGCTAAGTATAAATATTTAGCTTTGGTTTGCTAACGCCCCAAATTCTACTATCCATTCTAGTGATAGTAAGCAGTTATATTAAAACTATAACTATCTGCACCAATACTCATTGGTGAGCCCCTTAGATCCTGTTATTTTATAATTACTAGCTATCGTTTTTTACAACGACAAATCCTAGTTCTCACCTATCAAGATCCTCCGCTTTAATCGACTTCCTATCGAACCGAAGCTAATGTAATAACTAACTTGAACCCTAAACAAGATTATAACTAAGTCTTTATCCCCCTATGATCACTATGTGATAAAAGTTCAGCTTCATCCTGAACCAGTTTTTTAAATGCAGACATTAATGCAGTAAAGCGCTTACCTTTACGATGCACTAAATACCAGTGACGCATAATCGGAAATGATTCAATATCTAGAATCTGTAAATGACCTAAAGCTAACTTTAACGCCAAGGTATCTCGAGAAACGATACCTAAACCCAGTCCAGCCTCCACTGCTTGATTGATCGCTTCATTACTACTCATCTCCATCACTGAACTAATGGTGTAACCGTTCTCTTCAAAAAAACGTTCCATAGCAATACGAGTTCCCGAGCCATGTTCACGCATAATGAATGTCTCTCGCTCCAACATTTTCAATGGAATGTTCTTTTTCCCAGCCAATTCATGATCTTTAGGTGCAACAACTACCAGTGGATTATCCATAAAAGATTCAGCTTCAACATCTAAACCTTGAGGTGGTTGCCCCATGATAACCATATCAATAGTGTTATTTTCTAGGTGATTTAGCAGGCTCGCTCGGTTAGTCACATCTAATGTAATATTTGCACCGGGGAAACGTTTGTAAAACTCACCCAATAACTTTAATGAAAAAGAGGTAGCTGTCGTTGCCACAGCGATATTCAAGCGTCCTCGCTGACTACCTTTAAGTTCATCAAGCACTTCCGACACTTCGTTCAATTGCTGTGAAATGTTACGAGCATATATTAAGAGTTCATCACCAGCTTCAGTTAAAAACAAAGACTTACCCATGCGCTCGAATAAAGGCATAGCCACTTCACTCTCCAACTGCTTAATTTGCATTGAAACTGCAGGTTGCGTGAGATAAAGTAATTCGGCTGCACGCGTATAACTTAAATTCTTAGCAACTGATTCAAAGATCTGTAATTGGCGAAGTGTTATATTCATGTCTATATCATAGACAGTTATTACGACATAAATCAAAATATATGTTGATAATTTACATCATAAGTATCTCTTATGATTAAAATCAAAATATTTGAGTTTCATTCCGTTTCAAAATACCCTAAAATTCTCCTACGTCATAGTTAGACGATATGAATTTTGAACAAGCAAGTTTAGATAGTTATCGCCTTAGTGATTTAAGACCCAGTAAATAAACAATTTTGAGACTCGGAACTATAGTTTCGGTAGTCAAATATAGAATAAAGAGGAAGCGAGTAATGGCAGAAAAACAATACAACGCTGGTGTAAAAGAGTACAGAGAAACGTACTGGATGCCAGAATACACACCAAAAGAAACTGATCTTTTGGCCTGTTTTAAAATCACTCCACAAGATGGTGTGCCACGTGAAGAAGTTGCTGCCGCTGTTGCTGCCGAATCTTCAACAGGTACATGGACTACAGTTTGGACTGACTTATTAACAGATCTTGATTACTACAAAGGTCGTGCCTACTCAATTGAAGACGTACCTGGTGATGACACTAGCTTCTATGCTTTCATTGCCTACCCTATTGATTTATTTGAAGAAGGTTCAGTTGTAAACGTTCTTACTTCATTAGTAGGTAACGTATTCGGCTTTAAAGCACTGCGTGCACTTCGTTTAGAAGATATCCGTTTCCCTGTTGCTTATGTCATGACATGTAATGGTCCACCTCAAGGTATCCAAGTTGAACGTGACATTCTTAACAAATACGGTCGTCCATTATTAGGTTGTACGATTAAACCTAAACTTGGTCTATCAGCTAAGAACTACGGTCGTGCTTGTTATGAAGGTCTGCGTGGTGGTTTAGATTTCACTAAAGATGATGAAAACGTAAACTCACAACCATTTATGCGTTGGAGACACCGTTTTGATTTCGTTATGGAAGCAATTCATAAAGCTGAAGCTGAAACAGGTGAGCGTAAAGGTCACTACTTAAACGTAACTGCGCCAACATCTGATGAAATGATGAAACGTGCTGAATACGCGAAAGAAATCGGCGCGCCAATCATCATGCATGATTACCTAACTGGTGGTTTATCAGCTAACACGCAACTAGCTCAATGGTGTCAAGACAACGGTATGTTGTTACACATTCACCGTGCTATGCATGCGGTACTTGATCGTAACCCTCACCACGGTATTCATTTCCGTGTATTAACTAAAGTATTACGTTTATCAGGTGGTGATCATCTGCATTCAGGTACAGTTGTTGGTAAATTGGAAGGTGATCGTGATGCAACACTAGGTTGGATCGATATCATGCGTGACTCTTACATCAAAGAAGATCGTTCACGCGGTATCTTCTTCGACCAAGATTGGGGTTCAATGCCTGGTGTTATTCCAGTTGCTTCTGGTGGTATCCATGTATGGCACATGCCTGCATTGGTTAGCATCTTTGGTGATGATTCTTGCCTACAGTTTGGTGGTGGTACATTGGGTCACCCTTGGGGTAATGCTGCTGGTGCTGCTGCTAACCGTGTTGCGGTTGAAGCATGTGTTGAAGCACGTAACATGGGCCGTGAATTAGAAAAAGAAGGTAAAGATATTCTTACCGCTGCAGCTAAACACAGCCCAGAGCTTAAAGTGGCTATGGAAACTTGGAAAGAAATCAAATTCGAATTTGATACGGTTGACAAAATCGACGTTGCTCACAAATAAGCAACTCGAAAGAAATCATCAAGCGCAAGGTGCTTTGCACCTTGCCGCTTAATCAAAATCAAATTTAACTACTTATTGGAGTAAGTCACATGAGTGATGTACAAGATTACAATTCAAGCTTGAGCGATGCAGCTCAAAGCCGTAAATATGAAACATTTTCATACCTTCCACCATTGAGCGAAGAATCTAGACGTGCTCAAATTCAATACATCGTTGATAAAGGCTGGAACCCAGGTATTGAGCACACAGAACCAGAAAATGCGATCAGCAACTACTGGTATATGTGGAAATTACCAATGTTTGGCGAAACAGATGTAGATGCAATCATTGCAGAGCTTGAAGCTTGTCATAAAGCTCATCCAAACAACCATGTTCGTTTGCTTGGCTTTGATAACTTCTCACAATCTGCTGGTGCAGCAATGGTTGTTTACCGTGGTGTTTCAGTTTAAATAACTGGGGCTACTACCGTAATAAAAAGCCCCTGAACTGCAACTGCAGCCAGGGGCTTTTTTTTAAAACTCTTAAATAAAAGAAGTAACTATGGCAAAACCTGATACATATGTTGGTATTGATAAAGAAATAAATGGCGGTATGACAACCATTGGTAAGATCATCCGTGATGCTTGGGTTTTTGGCATAATAGAAGAAACTGAAACGTGTGAAGGCTGGAACTTTGCAGGTGTAGATGGTTTATTACAAAAGGTGAATGACGAATGGGACAAGTACGGATGTCTTGTGAGTCATCTTCCTGAAGAATTACGTGAACGTCACCAGAAAATTCATGGCGAAGCAATCGAAAATGCCAAAAATTCAGGCTGGTCTGGTGAAGTTGAAACAAATGATGAAAGTTAGTATTAAATAATTTTTAAGCTAATTTATACAAAAACATCAATATCAATTTAAAAGGTGTGTCATGTCAGAAAACACAGTAGATCCACAACAATATATCATTAAAGATGAACCTTATTTCGAGCCTGTTGCTGATGAGATCGAACTCTATCAAGCAGCCTATGATGCTCGCATGCCAATGATGCTTAAAGGTCCAACCGGCTGTGGTAAATCACGCTTTGTAGAATATATGGCATGGAAATTAGGTCGTCCGCTTATTACTGTAGCCTGTAATGAAGATATGACAGCCTCTGATTTAGTAGGACGCTTCTTACTAGATAAGGATGGTACAAAATGGCAAGATGGACCATTAGCAACAGCTGCCCGTATTGGTGCCATTTGTTACCTTGATGAAGTCGTTGAAGCTCGTCAAGATACCACTGTTGTCATCCACCCATTAACGGATCACCGTCGAACTTTGCCTTTAGACAAAAAAGGTGAATTAATCGAAGCTCACCCAGATTTCCAATTGGTTATTTCTTATAACCCAGGTTACCAAAGCTTGATGAAAGACTTAAAACAATCAACAAAACAACGTTTTGGTGCACTTGATTTTGATTATCCAACTGAAGAAATTGAAATAGCGATTGTTTCTAAAGAATCTGGTGTCGATAAAAAAACTGCTGAGAAGCTTGTACAGATTGCCCACCGTGCGCGTAATCTTAAAGGTCACGGTTTAGATGAAGGAATCTCTACACGTTTATTGGTATACGCAGGTCAGTTAATCAGCAAAGGTGTCGAAGCACAATCAGCTTGTATGATGACGATGGTCACACCACTAACTGATGATCCTGATATGCGCGACACGCTTGATGCCGCAGTACAAACCTTCTTTGGATAAACGTTAGCTGCCATTACAATGAGCATAAAACTAGAAGATTACGAAGAGTTCTTAGAAGACAAACCTTCTATACGAGAAGTATTAGAAGCAACCTTCAAAGAAGCCTCACACCTCATGTCACCTGCCGGCCTTGAGACCTATATGGATGGTGCGAAATCATTATCCAATCTAGGCCGCGGTAATGATGTTGTTATTACCTACCTGCAGGAAATGCCTCTGGTAGTGAAAGAATGCGGTGAGGATGTCATTCCTGACTGCATTACTGCTGCGATGAAATTGTCATCAATGACATCAGGCGAAGTTATCTCATTGTTACTCAGCAGTCTGCCAACCGCAGCGAGAAGCTTGGGTGATGCTCAATTACTTCGTGGTTATTTAACCTTTATTCACCAATTAGCTTCAACCGCTTCTCGCGGTTTGAGGCCGATGCTCAACCATATTGATGAGTTACTCAGTAAATTAACATTGAGCGGCCTCCGTCGTTGGGCAAATTTTGGGGCTCAGGCCTATCGTAGAGACTTTACTAATTTAACGTCTTACTTCAATTTAGAATCTGCAGATTCTAAAGCTATGTTACAAAAAGAACGTCGCGGCGTACTGTTTGTAAAGCAACAACGCAAACTCAACTTCTATTTACGTGCATTATGGGGACGTGATTTCTTCTTACGGCCAACAGGTGCAGATTATACTGATTTCAGACCTTATATAGAGCACCGAATTTTACATTTGCCTGATGCAGTCGATGATTTAGCATCGGGTGATAAAGAAGTTTCAGGTCTAGAGCTTTATCGTGCTACCGCCGCTCATATGGCTTCGCATATGTGTTACTCAACACGAGCTATCTCGGCCGAACAGTTAAGCCCAGCACAAATGTTCTTTATTGGTATTGTTGAAGATGCCCGCATTGAATATAAAGCGGTTAGTGATTTTCCTGGTTTGAAAAAACTGTGGAAAACATTACTCACCATTGCTGAAGATGACGAAGAACTAGAACATCCAACAATGAAGGTGCTTGAACATGTAGCACTCATGCTTCTCGATGACTCGGTGAGCACTAATGATCTTGAAATTAAATCCCTCGTTGACAAGTTTCATAATGAAATTGAAGCAAACCAAGATGACAACCAATTTTCATGGCACTTAGGCTTAGAACTATTTAATATCTTTAGCGCTCGCAAAGAAGTACCAAGCTTACGAATACTTGAGCGTATTCGAATTCCGTATCGTGATGATAATCGTTACGTTTGGGAATTTGCCGAGTTCGATATGAATACCGAATTCGACTATGTGCCAGCCAGTGAAAGACAAGTTCGCCGTCAAGTTAGCGTGATTGAAATGGCTAATGAAGTCGATTGCGAATTAGCTGGCGACGATGCACAAGAAATTTGGACCTGTTCAACCAACATGCGTCCTTACGAAGATGACCTGACAGATGAACAGGCCAGCTTCAATGATATGTGGGGCAAAGAGCCTGTGTCTGACCCCTTCCATTATCAAGAATGGGATTATCAAATTCAGCTACATCGCCCTGATTGGTCGACAGTTTACGAACGTCGCCAACCTAAAGGTGATCCAGATGACATTAAGTTGATTTTGGATGAATACAAACCGGTTGCCCATCGTATTAAGCAAATTATAGATTTGTTAACACCTGAAGGTGTGCAACGTAAGCGTGGCCTTGAAGATGGTGATGAAATCGATCTCAACGCCGCTGTTGATGCCATGATCTCTATTCGCATGGGTGAACAACCTAACCCTCGAATTACGATGCGTAATGTATTAAAAAATCGTGACTTGTCTGTTGTTGTTTTAATGGATTTATCAGAGTCAACCAATGAAACGATGGTAGGTTCAGATAAAACAGTTCTGCAACTCACTCGTGAAGCAGCTACTTTGGTAGCCACAGCAATTAATGGTATTGGTGACCCATTTGCCCTACATGGCTTTGCTTCTGATGGCCGACATGATGTTCAATATTACCGATTTAAAGACTTTAGCCAGCACTTTGATGATGAGGCCAAATCAAGACTTGCCGGAATGAAAGGTGGCTTATCAACTCGAATGGGCGCAGCTCTTCGTCACGCTGGCAGCCATTTATTTAAACAAGCAGAAAAACGTAAATTAATTTTATTAGTCACTGATGGTGAGCCGGCAGATATTGATGAACGTGATCCTCAGCATTTACGTCATGATACGAAAAAAGCTGTCGAAGAGCTTTATGCTAAAGGCGTGTTAACTTATTGTCTGACTCTAGATCCAAATGCCGATAACTATGTAAAACGTATTTTTGGTGACAATAATTACACCGTTATTGATAATGTTGATCGTCTGCCAGAAAAACTACCAACTTTGTTTGCCAGTTTAACGAGCTAACAACATAGACGTGAGTAGAGTTGGAGATATGCCTTACCTGGCACAACGTACTTACGAAATAGATGCAAAAATCTATAACTTATGGCGAAGAGCAAAGTCACACTTCACTATGCCTATGCGGCTGCCATTAGAAGGTTACTCAAGTTTTGTTATGCTTTTAGAAGAGCATGCATGGGTATGTGTTGATGAACGCCAAAATGATCTACCCATTCTAGCTTGGCTGGATTTTGAGGACCAAGGTCGTGATGCCCTTCACCTGCCCGTCAAATGTAAATTAAATTATTATCACTTTGCAGCCTCTCGAGTACGGGCCCACTCTTTAGAGTTAATGCAAAATGAGCTAGAACAACTTCTACACAAAAACACCTAAATAACCTATACAAGGAATCCTGTAATGCAAGCAAGCAAACTAATGGCAGTCACATTAACGCTATCGTTTTTTTATATTGGAAATGCCAATGCCGACTGGGGAAGTTTGATTGATGACTTAAGTACCAAAGGCAAAGCATTATTAGCCGATGAGTCAACAACATCAGCAGCAGTCTCATCATTAGATCTAGATACCGTTATTTCAGGATTGAAAGAAGCTTTAGAGGTTGGTTCACGAGCTGCAGTAGAAAATGTGAGTCAAACCGATGGTTACCTGAGCAATGAGCTCATTCATATTGCTATGCCAGATGAGTTGCAACAAGCTGGCGACTTAATGCGTCAATTTGGTTTAGGTGCCCAAGCAGATCAGTTTGAAAATAGCTTAAATAAAGCAGCTGAGAAAGCCGCACCACAAGCAACTAACATCATTGTTGATGCGATTAAGAACATGAGTATCGAAGATGCTAACAATATCCTCAACGGTGCAGACGATGCTGCCACTCAATACTTTAAAGATAATACCAGCACGCAATTAACAGAGCTGTTCACACCCACAGTTACCGATTCTTTAAACGAAGTTGGTAGCACCAAATACTACAATGACCTGACTGCTCAAGTTGCAGCGATCCCGCTCGTAGGTGAAAACATAAACTTAGACTTACCGAGTTACGTAACAGAACAAGCACTTGATGGCCTATTTACAATGATTGCTTTAGAAGAAAAGAAAATTCGCGACAACCCAGCTGCAAGAACAACTGAGTTACTACAAAAAGTGTTTAGTAACTAGGAAATACTCCCTATTACCTAGCTCTATACGAGTATAATAACTCTACAATCACAATAATTTTTTATAAGGAAATCTGATGGCCGCTAGTCACAATTTAAATCTTTGTAGCCAAGGCACAGCTCTTAAAGCACTTTTCACTGGTTATCTTATCGTTGTTGCTGTCGGTTATATGATGGCGTTAGTTCAAATTCAATTCACTCATGGTATGGCCGATGGTGAGTTTGGTCTATCTATTGATGACATCGTATACAGTTACTACGGAAAACGTTCTGGTTCAGTAATCGATGCAAAATTAAATGGCTCGATGCAAGTTATGGCACCAGATGAAGATCGTGCCAAAATCTTAACATGGGTACGTAAAGGTGCTGATGAACAAGCCTTTTATGACAACGGTATCCGTGAAATCATGGATAACCGTTGCATCATGTGCCACAGTGCAGAATCCGGAATGACAATTCCAGATTTCACTAAATATGAAAATGTAGCCAAACGTGCTGAAACGGATACCGGTGCATCGTTTTCTTCTCTAGCTCGTCTTTCGCATATTCATTTATTTGGTATCGCCTTTATCTTTATGTTTGTTGGCCTAATCTTCAGTTTAGCTGCCGGTGTACCTAAAGCATTAAAAGTCACCGTAATTGTCATGCCTTATGTATTCTTACTGGTTGATATTGCATCATGGTGGCTAACCAAGTTAAACCCTCACTTTGCCTGGTTTGTTATTATCGGTGGTGGTGCGATGGCTTTATCTTTCGCCTTTATGTGGACAGTATCTATGTATGAAATGTGGATCACTCCGCGTCGTCGTAAAGATGATGGACGTGATGCCTTATTAGATGAATAACATTAAATAAGCTTTCATCTGAACAAATAAAAGCCCCGGTTATTAACGATAACCGGGGCTTTTTTTGATTCCGAGTTTAAGATTTATTAGGAGAGAAATAGTCTTTGGTTAACTTAAAGACCACTGGACTCAATAGTAGTAAGGCAATTAAGTTAGGTAATGCCATTAAAGCGTTCAGCGTATCAGCTACTAACCAAATAAAAGATAAATTAGCCGTTGCACCGATAGGGACAGCCACAACCCATAATAACCTGAAAGGTAAAATAGAGCGGCGTCCAAACAAATACTCTACACAGCGTTCACCATACAAGCTCCAGCCCAATATAGTAGTAAAGGCAAACACAGATAGACCAATTGTTACGACATAACCACCTATGCCTGGCAACACCGATTCAAAGGCCATTGATGACAAACTCGCTCCCGTTTGACCACTGGTCCATGCTCCAGACACAATAATTACTAGACCAGTAATTGAACAAATAATAATGGTATCAATAAAGGTACCCACCATCGCTACAGTCCCTTGCTTAACGGGACTATTTGTTACTGCTGATGCATGTGCTATCGGAGCACTTCCTAAACCAGCTTCATTAGAAAATATTCCTCTAGCCACACCAAAACGTATTGCTGCCCACACTGCTGCACCAGCAAAACCACCGGTTGCTGCAATCGGTGTGAAAGCATAGGTAAAGATAAGGTTAAATGCGGCTGGTAATTTATCGGCATGCAATCCTAATATAATCAGACCGGCTAACACATAGGAGACAGCCATCATCGGTACTAACTTGCCTGCTACCTGTGCAATCCACTTAATGCCACCAATCAATACCAAGCCCACTAAACTAGCGATGATCATTCCGGTTACTAAATGAGGTACCTCAAACTTGCTGAATAAAACATCGGCAACAGAATTGGCTTGAATCGTATTACCTATGCCAAATCCAGCTAAAGCACCAAAGATAGCAAAGGCTGTGCCCAACCATGCAAATCGACTACTCAAGCCATTTTTGATGTAATACATCGGACCACCCACTTTATGACCATCAGCACTCGTTTCACGAAAGTGGACAGCTAACACCGCTTCGGCATATTTAGTCGCCATACCAACTAAGGCAGTCATCCACATCCAAAATAAAGCGCCCGGACCACCTAGGAATATTGCTGTAGCAACACCGGCAATGTTACCGGTACCAATGGTGGCTGATAGGGAAGTCATCAAGGCATTAAAAGCTGAAATATCCCCCTCATCTTTTTGGCTACGATCTCGGCCTCCCCATAACATTTTAAAACCATAACCTAGCTTTAAAATTGGCATAAAACGGAGACCAACCATCAGAACAAAACCAGTGCCCAGTATTAATACCAACATCAATGGCCCCCAAACTATGCCATTAAGTTGTTTGATTAAATCTGTTAGCAAAGTCAGTATTTCCACGTGTTCATCTCCAAATAATTTCGTTCTATGCTAACACTGGCCCACATTTATCAGCTAGTGGAATATTGCTATTAAAGTAATTATCAATCCAGCCGTTAGCCAAATATAGCCTTTAACTCCTGGTGGAGGCGATCATGATCATCAGCAATGCAAATATATCTCTACAACAGTCTCATGAAAAAATCACTCACTCAGAAGAGCGAGAGTCGTTAAATTTCTGGCTTGGCGACCGCCCCCAATCAGCAGCCCAAGCTACAGTGAGATCCGAAATACCACTCATCAATGCTGTTGATATCTCAGCACAAGCGAGCCATGCTCCTCATCGTGAACAGCATCCACTAGATGAAATGATGCTAGATGCCAGACATGAACTGATGGTTCAGATAATTAGCAAAATGGTCGAACAACTCACCGGTAGGAAGTTTCAACTATTTGATCCGGCTAGCCTCAACAAAGAAACTGCTGAGACAAACTTAGACTCTGTACAACAAACTTCGGCCAGCAATGCTCAACCTCCACCACAAGCAGCAGGCTTTGGTATTGAATATGACTACTACGCCTCACACTATGAATATGAATCCCTATCCTTCTCGGCAAAAGGAAGTATTCAAACTACAGATGGCCAAACCATCAACTTCTCATCTCAACTTAATATCGAACGTGAGTATTTCGAAGAACAATCTTTTAGCTTTAGAGCGGGTGATGCCGTCAAAATAGATCCATTAGTTTTAAACTTTAATGGTACTGCTGCTGAATTACAGCAAACTCACTTTGAATTTGATCTTGATGCCAATGGCCAAACTGAACAGATCGCCCTACTCAAACCTGGTAATGCTTATTTAGCCTTAGATAAAAATAATGACGGAACCATCAACGATGGTTCAGAACTATTTGGCCCCAGCACCGGCAATGGTTTTAACGAACTCGCCCAATATGATGAAGATGGTAATAACTTTATTGATGAAGCTGACAGTATTTATAAGAATTTACGATTATGGACCGTCGATGCCAATGGTCATGAGCAATTAATTGGTTTGGGAGAAAAAGACGTCGGCGCCATCTACCTTGGTCACCTCAATACCCCTTTTGAATTAAAACAAAACCAACAAACCTTAGGTGATCTTGTAAGTTCGAGTGTGTATTTAAAAGAAGATGGTGGAACAGGCTTTATTCAACAGTTGGATTTAAGGGTGTAAATACACGAGGTCATTTCTAAACCTGAATGTGAATATCTTTCTCCTTCACAAAACGATATCAACGTTACTGTGATCTGTAGCTATATAACCCCACTCGCCTTTGGATTCTCTTTTAACATCTGCTGATAAAAAACAGTAAACTCTATTCCCCACTCTTGTTCTATCGCTATCAGGTGTTCAGCAGAAACTTGCTCGCGAGGCTTATTATTAAAGGCTAAAACAATAATATTTCTATGCTCTGCAACTGATAAACACACTGTCTGACGATTAAAGCTTTCCCGAATCGCAGATAAAAAGTGCATTAAGCCTTCGCCGTCGTTAACCAATAAATTAAATGCAACATGTCCCTGTGGGGTTAATAACTTACGACAACGATGCAAAAACTTATTATCGATGATCCATTCTGGTGTCAATTTATCTTCTGCTATATCTATCACTATTGCATCGTAATGCTGCTGGCACTCAGCAACATAATGATTAATATCTTGGCTATGTAATAGCCACTGTTCTCCATCAGGAAAATCAAAAAAGTCGCGAGCGAGTTCACAGATTAAAGGTGATAACTCAACAGCATCAACAGATACATCAGGGAAACGATTAGAAAAATATCGAGCTATTGCACCACCGCCCGCACCAGCCAATAATATACTTTTAGGCGGTGGGGAAAATAAGCAGCCCGCCAGCATGTGACGGTTAGCGAGTAGTAAATGATCAGGACGATCTAAGAGTATTTCAGACTGAACAACAACGTCGTCAAAATCTAGCCAGCGGCGATCGCCCTGCTGCCAAATACGAACAGTTAAGTCGTCATCTTGTTGGCTGAACAACAGTTGTTGTTCAGCCATTGTATTTAACCTTCTTGTTTTTCTTCCAACATTTCCCAACGTTCATAGGCTTTTTCAAGCTCCTTGGTCAAAACAGCTAACTCATCTTGAGTTGCTGTGACCTTATCTGCCTCTTGCTGATAGAATTCTGGATCACCGATGATAGTATGCAACTCATCTTGTTTTTGTTCCAGTTGCTCTATCTTTTTAGGCCATGCTTCTAAATCCAGCTGTTCCTGATAGGTTAAATTGGATTTCTTCTTCACTGAGCTTGTAGTAGCTTTAGTTGCTTTTGCTGTAGTCGATTTTTTTTGAAATTCAGCTGCTTTATCAAAAGCACGTTGACGTAACCAGTCATCGTAACCACCAACATATTCACGTACTTCACCATCGTCATCAAACACAATCGTGCTGGTAGAAACATTATTCAAAAATGTTCGATCATGGCTCACTAATAATAAAGTGCCTTGATAGTTCATTAATAAATCTTCTAGTAGATCTAAGGTTTCAGCATCAAGATCATTGGTCGGCTCATCCAATACCAATAAGTTGGCTGGTTGGGTAAATAATTTAGCGAGTAACAAGCGATTACGTTCACCACCCGATAAAGCTTTAACCGGTGTACGAGCACGTTCTGGTGTAAACAAGAAATCTTGTAGATAACCGATGATATGTTTGCGAGCACCATTAATATCAACAAAGTCAGCACCTTGGCCAACATTATCGACAACACTGACTTCTTCATCTAACTGACTACGTAGTTGATCAAAGTAGGCAACTTCAAGGTTCGTACCTAGTTTTACTTCGCCCGACTCCGCTTCTGCACGACCTAATAAAATTGATAATAAGGTTGATTTACCACAACCATTTTTACCAATCACACCAATGCGATCACCACGTTGAATAACCGTAGTGAAGTCTTTGAACAATTGTCTGCCACCAAAACTCTGACTGACACCTTCGGCTTCAAGTACCAACTTACCGCTTCGTTCAGCATCTTGTAATTGCATCTTCACGTTGCCGACTTTTTCACGACGTTGACTACGTTCACGACGTAATTGTTCTAAGGCACGCACTCGACCTTCGTTACGTGTACGTCGAGCTTTAATGCCTTGACGGATCCACACTTCTTCTTGGGCCAATTTTTTATCAAACAAGGCATTTTGTGTTTCTTCTTCAGCTAGTTTTTCTTCACGACGAATTAAGAAGTTAGCGTAATCACCTGGGTAACTAGTGATATTACCGCGATCCAACTGCACAATACGTGTTGCTAAAGATTGTAAGAACATACGGTCATGGGTAATAAATAAAACCGTGCCGCCATAACTTTTCAAGAATTCTTCCAACCAAGTAATAGATGAAATATCTAAATGGTTAGTCGGCTCATCGAGTAGTAAAATATCAGGTTCTTCAACCAATGCTTGAGCTAATAAGACCCGACGTTTCATCCCACCTGATAACGCAGCAAACTCAGCATCAGGGTCTAATGATAAACGCGAAATAACCGCTTCAACGCGTTGCTCTACTGACCAGCCATCAACCGCTTCTAACTTATGTTGGGCTTTTTCTAACTTAGACAACATAGCTTCTGAGCTATCTGTTTCTAACTGATGAATAATATGATGGTAATCGATTAACAACGGTGCAATATCACCTAATCCTTTGGCGACTACATCAAATACAGTGCCTTCCGTGCCAGCAGGTACTTCTTGTTCTAAGCGTGCTATTTTCACACCTTGGCTTAGAATCTCACCGCCGTCTTCTTTGATTTCACCGGCAATCAACTTCATCAATGTTGATTTACCCGCTCCGTTTCGGCCAACCAAACATACGCGTTCACCACGGTCGAGTTGAAAATCAACTTTATCTAATAAATTCGGACCGCCAAAACTAACGGTAATTTGTTTTAATGACAATAACGCCACGGTTATTCCTCTTCAGCTTGTGCTGTTTCTAGAGCATCACTGGCTTCAAACCAATCTGACTCTGTTTGTTCTAATTCTGATTTTATTGCTGCTTGGTCGAGCAATAACGCTTTTAATTTATCTTTATTACTGTCTTCATAAAGACTGCCATCAGCCAGCTTTTCTTCCACTGCTGTTAGCTTAGTTTGTAATTTATCCATCTGCTGTTCGGCTTTTTTCACTACATTCCGTAATGGCTGTAGTTTTTGCCGCTGAGCTGCAGCTGCTTGGCGGTCATTCTTTTTCTTATTATTACCACTGCTAGCTGATGTTTCAGTTTTAACTGGCTTATCTTTGGTTATTAACCATTGGCGATAATCATCCAAATCACCATCAAACGTTTTAGCTTGGCCATCTGATACTAACCACAAGTCATCGGCTACGGTACGTAACAAATGACGATCATGTGAGACCACGACCAATGCGCCTTCAAAATCCTGCAAGGCTAAGGTCAATGCCAAACGCATCTCTAAATCTAAATGGTTAGTTGGTTCATCTAATAGCAGTACGGCTGGCTTTTGATAAACCAATAACGCTAAAACTAAACGTGCTTTTTCACCACCTGAGAATGGCCCAACCGGCGCTAAAGCATCATCACCTTGAAAACCAAAACCACCTACAAAGTTTCGTAAATCTGATTCGCTCGCTTGCCGATCTAAACGCTGCAAATGTTGCAACGGACTATCTTCAACATACAACTGCTCTAATTGATGCTGAGCAAAATAAGCGATGCGTATATCTTTGGCTTCTTTACGTTTACCTTTTAACTGTGGCAAAACACCGGCAATCAACTTAATCAGTGTCGACTTACCTGCACCATTCGGGCCTAACAAACCAATACGGTCACCCGGTGCTAACGACAACTTAACATTTTCAATTAATGCTACATCATTGTACCCCACCGCCACTTTATCCAAACTTATTAACGGCGCGGTTAATCGTGAAGGTGGAAAGAAACTAAAGTGAAATGGTGAATCAACATGAGCCGGAGCAATGAGCTCCATACGTTCCAACGCTTTAACCCGACTTTGTGCTTGTTTAGCTTTGGTTGCCTTCGCTTTAAAGCGAGTCACAAAACTACGAATATGAGCAATTTCACGTTGCTGCTTTTGGTGAGCAGCTTGTTGGTGCGCTAAATGTTCTGCACGTGCTAATTCAAAGGCAGAATAATTACCGCTATACACTTTCATCCGTTGGTGTTCGATATGAACAATCTGTGTCACCACCCGATCTAAGAAATCTCGATCATGTGAAATCAGTATCAACGTTCCCGGGTAATTACGCAGCCACTCTTCCAGCCAATAAACCGCTTCCAAATCCAAATGGTTGGTTGGCTCATCAAGTAGCAATAAGTCAGAACGACACATTAAAGCCTGAGCCAAATTCAAGCGCATCCGCCAGCCACCAGAAAAGGAGGTAACAGGTAAGGTTTCTTGCTCGGCTTTGAAACCTAAACCGTGCATTAACCTGCCAGCACGACTACGAGCGGTATAACCATTAATCGCAGCTAACTGGTCATGTAATTCACTTTGATGATGGCCATCATGTTCTTGCTCAGCTTTAACAAGCTCAGCTTGCAAACGAGTTAATTCTGCATCGCCTTCCAACACATAATCAATTGCTGACTGTTCAACAGCTGGTGTTTCTTGGGCCACATGCGCAATCACCCACGAGTCTGGAATCGATACCGAACCGGTATCGGCATGCAATTGATCTCGGAATAATGCAAAAAGACTAGATTTACCAGTACCGTTAGCACCCGTTAGACCTACATTTTGTCCGGGATGCACCGTCAAATTAGCATCTTCAAATAATAGACGCACACCGCGACGGATAGAGAGTTTATTCAGTTTAATCATGGCGCGTATTGTAACTGATTAACTCCGCTTAAACTTATGAATATCAACAGTAAAAACTAAGTCATTCCAACTGAAATTAATGTCATTGACACGCTGATAAAAAAACAGCAAAGTTAGCCTAGCTTGCTCTATCTGCAAACTGTAAAAGTTTGGCCTAATAAATCTGCTTTATTTTTGAAGGAATCAAGTTTAAATGGATGACTCAATACAGAAAATCGCACTATTCATAGATGCAGACAACGCACCTGCTAGCAAATTTGAAGAAGTCCTTAGTGAAGTAGCTAAATACGGCGTAGTAACAATACGAAAAGCATACGGTAATTGGAAAAAATCATCTCTAAAATCTTGGGAAGATTTATTGCATGAATATGCTATTCAACCAATACAGCAATACGATCTATCAAAAGGAAAAAATGCATCTGATATTGCACTTGTAATTGATGCAATGGATGTTATGTATACGAAGAATATTGATGTCATGTGTTTCGTATCTTCAGATTGTGACTTCACACCGATGGTAACTCGAGCTTTAGCTGAAGGGAAAGTTGTTTTAGGCTTCGGAGAACGTAAAACCCCTTCCCCTTTTGTTAATGCTTGTTCCAAGTTTCTATTTTTAGATCAAGATTCTACAAACAACGATGTAGAGCAAGCCAAATCTAAAAATATAAAGTCTGATACCAAACTAATAAACTTATTACGTCAAGCAATTGAAGCGACGAAGGAAGATTCTGGCTGGGCAGCACTTGGACCTGTTGGTTCACATATATCAAATAAAACATCTTTCGATACCAGAAATTATGGTTATCGAAACCTAAGTAGCCTAATTAAAGCAATTGATTTATTTGAACTTAAACGTGGCTCTAATAACTCTTACTTAGTAAGAGATATTAGAAAAAATAAAACAACATAAAATGAATCTATAAAGCTGGTAATTCCCAGTTAACTCCATTTTTTTGATGTTGTTCAAGATAACCATTCGCCAAACTAAAGTGTCGACAACCAAAAAAGCCACGATAGGCTGATAATGGTGATGGGTGTGGTGCTGTTAGGACTAGATGTTTATCGGAATCAATCATCGCGCCTTTTTTCTGGGCATAACTTCCCCACAACATAAATACGACATTGTCACATTGTTCATTAACCGTACTAATTACTTTATCGGTGAACTGTTCCCAACCTTTGCCTTGATGAGCATTAGCGTTGGAGCCTTCTACGGTTAATACGGCATTAAGTAACAATACGCCTTGCTGAGCCCAACTTTCTAAATAGCCATGTTGAGCAGGCTCTATGTCTAAATCGGTTTTTAGTTCTTTATAGATATTCACCAATGACGGTGGTGTTTTAATGCCGGGCAGCACGGAAAAACACAAGCCATGCGCTTGATTTGGTTGGTGGTAGGGATCTTGGCCGAGAATAACGACTTTGACTTCATCTATCGGGGTGGCTTCTAAAGCATGAAACCAGTGTGACTGAGAAGGATAGATGGTTTTGTTTTGTGCGAGTTCGGCATCTAAATATGCTGAGAGTTTTTGCATATAAGGTAAGTCAAACTCACCGTTAAGTTGTGGCTGCCAACTGGATGCTGCATCTAATGTCATTGTCATCGTTCACTCCTAAAGAGTGAAAAATGGTAGCAAATTTAGCGTTTGATTTGCAGAATGACTTTGCCAAAGATGTGTTGTTTTGAAATCCAGCCCATTTGTTCCGAGCTTACGCTGGCTTCATTTTCACCTGTCAGCAAGTAGCCTTGTTGCTCTGACACTTGCTCGATGCGTTTGATGATTTTGTTGTAGCGATCATGATCTGCCACTACTAGGTCGCCGGGGCGTAATGACCAAAAAAAACGGCTAACGACGACAAAGTCATCGTTAGCCAGTTTTGGTAACATACTATCACCCTGAACCTTTATCAGGCTCAACATAACTTAGATAGCTGTTAGTTTTGGATATACCACTGCTAAGCTTGGTGGGTAAGGACATGTTGCTGTGTAAGTTTCTACACCTTTTGTTGTCCAAAATGCAGCTGCAAATTCATTAACAAGTTCCAACAGTTTTAAACCGTGCTCACGATCTACGTGTTGCTTTGTTTTAGATGCTTGCAACATGATGTTGTGCACTAAGCTGTGAATCTCAGGGAACTGATCAAACTGTGGTTGTTTGAAGTAATCACCCCAAATAACGCGAATTTCTTCTTTTAACTTCACGCCATGCGCTTCTTTTTCGTTAGTTAAACGAATAAGTTGTGCTTGATCAGCAATCGTTAATTCAGCTTTTTGACTGATTTCTTCAATCAAATCGATCATGCGAACCATAGTTAACACAGCAATTTGCGCTGAACTTGGATCATAAATTTTACATGGGATGTCGCAATGTGCCGATGCCGTTGGTACAGAAAAAACCTTGTCTAAGGCCGTTACCATTGAGTGAAGCATATTATTTATTCTCCTGATTTAGTTGTTTATGACGCGTAACTTGTATTCCTACAGCGATTACGCCGATGAAAGATAATAATAGAAATGCGTGCGTCCATCCACTAATCCAATGACCGTGGTCATGGCCAGCATGTGCAAACACTGCATTTGAAAATAAGGTGATAAACACCACAAATAAATTACGTAACATTAAATATCCTTGTATTACCTATGCTTAATGAACACCTGCTCGGGGAGCAATCAGATCGGCTAGCCCAAGTTGGAACTCATCCTGCAATTTCTGTTGATTTGATGAAATATCATGGCGGTGACGTTTACAGAATAATGTTCCGTCCATTTGCAGCTTAATAGCGCCATTAAAAATGGCCGTTGTCTGTTCAACGGTTTTACCTGGTTGCTTGTTTATTTTTTGTAAAAAATAAAGACTGCGTTGGTAGACTTGGTAAGCATTAGCAAAATCCATAATTTTTATATAGGAATCAGCCAAGCTTAAATAACTCACCATGATCGACGAAATTACTTTCGGCGAAGTTAGCTTAACGGTATCCGTCAATGATGATTTAGCAATAGCTAAAGCCTGCTGATTCAGGGTAATTGCCGTTATAAAAGCTTTATCGTAATAAGCTTTTTTTGCTTGTTTTAATGTGTTTTCCCATTCCCACATAGTCTTATGTCCATATCCACAAGGTTAGATTTCTTTTAATGATAATGATTTGCATTTAGGTTTAGTATAAATAAATATGCAGCTTCTGGCTATGGTTAAGATAAATTTTTCTTGCCTTGTCGTGCTTGTTGATATTGCGCTATATACAAGTAGTAGCGCTTTCTTTATTCTGAGCTGACTCAATTCAGCTCGACTAGGTACCCCCCTTGGACTTAACCAAAGATCCGATCTCACTTTTAATCAGACAAATAGCCACCCCCGCTAGTATTGGCATGTTTTTCAGCACCATGTATTACTTGGTCGATAATTTTTATGCCGGCATGTTGTCGTCTACAGCCTTAGCGGGTATTTCATTGGCTGCGCCGATCTTTTTTATGGGCCAAGCAATCGCTATAGGTATCGGCCAAGGTACTAATGCCCTCGTTGGTCACGCTCTTGGTTCTAAAGATCAGGCCGAAGCTGAAAAACTAGCCGGTCATGCCCTATCGTTTTCTTGGGTGATCTCACTGAGCATGGGCTTACTTATTCTTCTTGCTGCGCCCTCACTATTTAAATTGATCGGTGCTGAAGGTGCCTACACGCAAGAAACCTTTAAATATCTATCTATCGTCCTACCATTACTGGCGGTGTCTTCTTTTGGCATGGCTGCGAATGGCATTCTCAATGCAATGGGTGATACCACCAGCATGCGTAATGGCTTAATCGTCGCCTTTTTTGCCAATATTATTCTCGATCCACTGTTTGTATTTACCTTTGGTTGGGGCGTCTATGGTTTAGCGGCCGCCACAGTGATCACACAATTAGGTAGTGCTATTTACCTCACCATCAAAGTTAAACGAAGTAAGCTAGGCAACTGTTTAACCTTTGCCAACCTCAATCCTTACTGGTCACATTACAAAGCACTAATTAATCAATCATTGCCAGCCAGTGGTAACTTGTTTTTAGTCGCCCTCGGCTCATTAATTATTACCGCTGCCGTAGCCCAGTTTGGTGAAGAAGCTGTTGCCGGCCATGGCATTGCCTTGCGCATCGAACAACTAGTGTTATTACCCACTATTGGCCTGAATATCGCCGTATTATCATTGGTCAGTGTTAACTTTGGCGGTCAACATTATCAACGCATGGATCATGTCACCATAGAAGCCATAAAAATTGGTACCTCTTTAATGGTGGTGGGCGGCATTATCATCTTTGTCTTTGCCCGACCTCTGATTGCATTATTTGTCGATAATCCAGCCATTATTGAAATCGGTGTGAGTTATTTACGGGTTGAAGCCATCATCCTGCCCGCCTATGTATTGGTATTTGTATCTGCCGCAACCTTACAAGGCTTAAAAAAACCGTTAATACCTATGTACTTCAATGTCATTCGCACCTTATTACTACCGATTGGCTTTATATTTGTTGCCTTAACCCTATTTGAAACCGGGATTTATGGTGTGTGGTGGTCTATCGCCATTGCGAGTTGGCTGATCGGCATCATGCAGTTTATACATATGCGAAGCTCAGTCACCTTGCCAAATAAGCTAAACAATCCTTAGCTGAATTTTGTTAGTATTGTCAGCCTATTAGCAATATTCACATCATTCCTCTAGGCAACTTATTGTGCAAGATAATTCCACCGGGCTACAACGAAAAACCCGCTTTGTAAGCATCATCACCTTATTACTGATCATTGGATTCTCATCTACTAGCCTAGTCAGCTATTTTGTTGCCAATAATTCTCTCGATCAATATATCCGCACCAATACGCTGCCATTGACCAGTGACAATATCTATTCTGAAATTCAGCGTGATGTATTGCCGACCATCGTAATATCCTCATTAATGGCTCAAGATACCTTTGTTCGTGATTGGATCATTTCTGGCGAGAAAGAGCCTGACCTAATCGTACGTTACCTAGCTTCAATCCAAGATCGTTATAAAACCGCTACCGCTTTTTTTGTCTCCAACAGTACGCTCAACTATTACCATTCGACGGGCTTATTGAAGAAGATTTCAGCCGGTGATGTTAATGACAGCTGGTATTTTGATGTTGCTAAGTTAAAAGATGACTTTGAAATTAATGTCGATAACGACACCGCTATTGAAAATCAGACTAACTTTTTTGTGAACCATAAAATTACTGACTATCAAGGACAATACCTTGGTGCTATTGGTGTTGGCTTGTCATCTGACATGGTCACTGAGCTCATTGAATTCTACCAACGTCGCTATGACCGCCAGGTTTACTTTATCGATCCTAGCGGCAAAATTGTATTGCGAGGCAAACAATATCAAGGTGCTGATGATATTCACCAAACTGATGGCTTAGCAGACATTGCTACCCAAGTATTAGCGAATCCGGGCGGTTCATACACCTATCAACGTGATGGCCAAGAAATTTTCTTAAAAACGCGTTTTGTACCTGAACTCAATTGGTACTTACTGGTAGAGCAAGTCGGTAAACCTGAATCTCATATCCAACATACGCTATGGCTTAATATATCGTTAAGTATCGTGATCACTTTTATCATCTTGTTACTAGCCAACCTCACCATTAGTCGCTATCAAAAACGGCTGGAGATCATGGCCACCAAGGACAAATTAACGGGGATTGATAACCGTCATGCCTTTGATCCTGCATTTCAACAAGTGCTTAAAACAGCCTCACGTAATAAGGACGACTTGAGCATTATCTTGGTAGATATCGATTATTTTAAAAAGGTCAATGATAGCCACGGTCATATGGTTGGCGATCAAGTCATCATTAAAGTTGCTCAAACTCTAAAAGAAAACCTGCGTAACTCAGATTTACTGTGCCGCTGGGGTGGCGAAGAATTTATGATGCTCCTACCTAAGTGTAAGTTGGCTGATGCTCAACTATTGGCTGAGAAAATACGGCTACAAATTGAACAACAAACACTCGTAATTGAAGGCAATAAGATCACTATTACCGCCAGTTTTGGTCTATGCGAATATACCGATGGTGCATCACAATCAGATGTTTTTGAACAAGTAGATAAAGCGCTATACAGCGCGAAAAGTTTAGGTAGAAATCGAGTAGAACTGGCCTAGAAAAACTGCTCAAACTCGCGACGTAATGGTTGTGCAGTTTCAATATCAATAAGCTCAAAACGAACATCACAGCCTGGTTGACGTTGGGCTAACTTGGCTAAGTCTAAAGAAAATACGGTGCCTATTTTGGGATAACCGCCAATGGTCGGTGCATCTTTTAATAGGATGATAGGCAAGCCGGCGGTAGTGATCTCAACACTGCCATAGGCCATACCTTCCGAGATCATCGTTGCAGGACTATTACTTATTGGCCACCCTTCTAGGCGACAGCCGGTTCGATCTGAAGCCTTGCCAACTTTATAAGTTTGACCAAAGAATGTGTGCCGTTGCTGCTCATTAAACTGTTCAAACTGATAGCTGGCGAGTATTCGTAGACAAAGTGGCTCACGGTAATTCGGTTTAAACCACACAGGCATGGCTTTCCCTACATTCTTGGTTTTAGTTGCTAAGCTTAATAGCTCATCACCCACTTTAATTAACGCCCCCACTTGCTCACGAATATTAATAGAGCGAGAGTTAAAATAGTGTGGCGTTTGCAAGCCACCCTGCACAGCTAAGTAGGCGCGTACCCCCATGATGGGTGTTGACCAAGTTAATGTATCACCTTTATTTACCGCTAAAACTTGCCACATAGGCTGGCTATTACCATTCACTTTAAAAGCCAAATCAGCGCCTGTTACCACTATAGTGGTGTCGGTAAAAACTAATAACTCACAGCTGCCAAAGGTAATTTCTAATACTGCATCATTACGGTCATTTGTCAGTAGGTGATTAGCCCAACAATAAGCATGCTCATCAGCCACACCACACTGACTTAAACCTTGGTGAGCCAAACCAAAGCGGCCACGGTCTTGGATCATGCTGTGAAAACCCGCTTTTATTACTCTAAAACTCACAAGCGGCCACCTAAAGCGAGAAACGCCTGCCTATCTATCGACTTAAACTTAACCTGATGGCCAACCTTAAACCGTTGCAGGTTACTGTAATCATTCAATGATAAATCGATGGGCGTGCGGCCCACAATATTCCAGCCACCAGCAGACTCAATTGGATAAACGGCCGTTTGATTATCTGCAATACCCACACTGCCAGCAGGAATTTGTATTCGGGGTGTAGTCAGTCTTGGCATTTGAATACGCTCATCCACTTCAGCTAAAAATGCAAAGGCAGGACTAAAGCCAATCGCATATACCAAGTAGGTCTGTTGACTATGAATGTTAATAAACTCAGCTAAACTGAGTTCCTTCTCCGTTAACATTCGGGCTAAATCAAGGCCCACTTCCTCAGCATAATAAACAGGAATATCGATAACTTCAGCCGCGTGCTCTTCGTTAACAAAAATAGCTTGGGCTAAACTGGTAGAAACTAGGTTACAAAATGTTTGGTAATCGCAGTTACTCAAATCATAACTAATAAAAGTCGACGTATAAGATGGTACAACCTCAATAATCAACTCACCGAGGCGGTCATGCAAAAACTCACTATAAAAAGCAATTTTCTCAGCTAATTCTGGCGATGATTGCTCACCAAAATAAATAATAATGGCATTTTCACCGGCTAGCTTAATTTCAAACATCAGTGACCTTGAATGAATTGCAGAGCGACAACCGAAGCCGGATGGTCCGAATGAAAGCAAATGGTATCAATAGGAAACTGATAAGGCTGAGAAAATAACTGGTATTGAGCCACAATTTGTTCAGCATCATCTAACATTGCCCCTGACTGACTCCGTGGGATCATTTGATTGGCTTGATAACCGCGATCGGCAAATGCTTCGTAGATAAACGAAATAGCTGTTTGGGCGGATTTTTTAAGCATTGCCTGTTGATGCACGCCCGCTTGTACTACTAACTCAACAGTAGGATCGACAGTGGCTATCACTTGGCACAATACCTCTAATACCTCAGGTTTATGCATCATGTCATGATACAAAGCACCATGCGGTTTGATATAGGTCATTTCAACATCGTATTGCTGACAAAGCTGCTGTAAGTTGCTTACTTGTTTGACTAAGCTTGCCAATAATTTATCAGCGGCAATATCATGACTAATACGACCAAAATTTTCTTTATCCTGATAACTTGGATGCGCACCGACTTTAACTCCGTATTGCTTAGCCATCCTTACTGTTTTTTCCATGCTGAGTTGATCTCCAGCATGGCCACCACACGCAATATTCGCCATGTCGATCAGTGGCATTATCACTTCGTCAGGGTCAGGAGTTAAACACTCGCCTAAGTCACAATTTATTAATGTCATAAAACAATGGTAATCAAATTCAACACTGTTGGGAAACTCAAGCGTTAAAGCATTAATTTACTTTATATTTTTTCCTAAACAGCGTTACAATTAGTTCTAGTCAATCAGTTTCAAGCGCCCCTGGAGTCAAATCTATGGAAATAGAGCGAATTAGAAATAAGATTATGGCGCCAGCCATATCCATCTTATGTCTAACTTTGGTTCTCGCTTATTTTCTACTAAATCGCCTGCAAAATGAACATATCATCCAAAGCCAAACCTTTGTTCACGAGCATTTAGAATCGTTCATCGAAGCTGAAATTCATGAAGATGCAATCAGTTTTATTGACTTAATTAATGTGGTTAAAAACGACATTAATATTCAACAGGCTTGGCAGAACAAATCCCGTGACGGTTTATACGCCGCCAGCAAAAGCTGGTATCAATCCATCAATCAACATCACCGAATTACTCACTTTTATTTCCATAGTCTAGACAAGACAAACTTTTTGCGTGTTCATAATCCGCAACGATTTGGTGATGATATTGGCCGGCATACCCTACGCCAAGCGGCACAAACTCAACAAATCAGCTTTGGTGTAGAGCTTGGCACATTTGGTTACCTCGTATTACGTATCGTCAGCCCGTGGTTCATTAATGGGGAACTGGTTGGCTATATTGAGCTAGGCGAAGAAACGGAACATATATTAGAAAAATCTAGCGCTACCTTAGAAACTAATATTGTGACGCTTATTAATAAGGACAAACTTAATAAAAATGAGTGGCTACTACGTACTGCCGAAGCAGACCAAAATTATCTATGGAATGCCTTACCCAATCATGTTTTAGTTGATAGTGAACGAATAAAAAGTTCTATTAACAATCAGCATGGTAGATTCGAACTCATCAAGAATGGTCTCAACCCGCAGCTTAAAGGCGAACTAAGCAAAGACCAAGACGATTATTTCTTTACCGGTAACTTTCCTATTGTTGACGTGGCAGGCACCACCGTCGGTGCCTATGTGTTTTTCAGTAATGTATCTAAAGAAATCAACCACAACCAGCAAAGTACTATGGTGCTTTTTTCCTCTGGTGCCGCTTTAACGTTGCTACTATTCGTTTTCTATTATTATTACGTTGGTCGTATCGAACTCGCTCAAAATAAAGTGCTGCAACAACTTAAACAAGAAATAGACAACCGGACTCAGGTTCAAAGCGACCTCGTTACAGCAAAAGAATTTGCCGAGAAAGCTAGCCAAGCCAAATCCGAATTTTTGTCATCAATGAGCCATGAGCTTAGAACTCCAATGAATGCCGTGCTCGGCTTTTCACAACTATTGGCTCATGACAGCGAAAATAAGCTATCTGCCGATCAGCGTGAATCATTAGGCTACATTCAAGATAGTGGCCAACACCTACTTGAGCTAATAGATAGTGTGCTTGATCTTGCTACCATTGAAAGTGGCCATATTGATATCACATTAGAATCGGTAGATGCACATGATTTACTGTTAAAAGTCGCCTCCTCTATCAAGACTCAAGCAGAAAAGCGCCAAATTACCATTGATAGCCAAATAAGTGACCCACACTACCTCACCGCAGACAGAAGCAAACTTAAGCAAGTACTACTGAACTTCGCTTCCAATGCCGTCAAATACAATAATGAAGGTGGTCTTATTATATTGTCGTGCGAGCCAACAGCCGGTGATCGTATTCAATTATCAGTGACAGACTCTGGCGATGGTGTCGACGAAAGTTTAATTGCAAGTCTATTTGAGCCTTTTAACCGCTTAGATAAGGCAAATTCATCTGTTCAAGGCACCGGCATAGGCTTAACCATCTGTAAAGAATTAGTCATGCTGATGGGAGGAAAGATAGGTGTATTTAATAATGAAAATCTCGGTTTAACATTTTGGGTTGAGTTCGACATAGCACAAGACAAACACTAGATACTTACTGGAGAGCCATGGAATGAAAAAGCTAAAAAATGAAAAGGAACTAGTTAAAAAGGCGATTATCGAAGGGGTTAAATATGGCGAAAAGCGAGGCGTGGTTGAGTTTGAAGCTACCGATTCACAACATGAAAAAATCGAATATATCTACCGACTACTCATCCACGATGAAGTCATTCAAGCCTTACCAGAAGACCAAGTTTCCCAAAAGTCAATGCAACACAAATTAGCCTTATGGGCTTCACGTTTAGATTGAACAGCATCCATTAACTTACTGCCGGAATGTTAGATTTCGAGCCAATCTAACAGACGATAACTCCGAGCAATAATTATCAGGATTTTCAGAGTTGAAGTAGGTAAAGGCATGACTTTTGGGCTTGAGTATGAACAAGCTTAAAGCCCCGCTATGAATGCAAAAACGCCGCTGTAGAATAGCGGCGTTTTTGTTGTTCGATTCACATTTATTTATGCAGGTTTGCTGCGTAATTGCCTAATAAATCCTAACATCAACATCACCACAAACAAGGCTAATGCTAACAGCAGTTGTTGATCCCACTCTTTATCTGCCGGTTGTTGCTGTTCTACTTTTTCCAGCTTCTGTCCTTGGACTTCAACAGCTTCAGCTGCAGCTTCGATATTAGCCGCAGGTGTTTCTACAACTGATGGCAATGCTTTAAGGCCAAAACCATTCGCTTGAAGCTCGACAAATTCACGTAATTTTTCGTTATCAACAAATACATCGTACTTTTCTACTAGATCCACATAACGTTCAATCATATGCTCTAATGTTTGTTCGTCAGCCTTCCAATACTCTTTACGATTTGCTTCCAACATCCGTTCTAACATTTGTGCTTGTGAGCGTGGATTAGTTTGCTCAAACCATTCATCAATATTCAGTTCTAATTTGTCATTCACATAGACTTCATAAAATTCTTGCCACTGATCATCACGTACCACGTTCGGATCAACTACTTGCCAGCCCCAGAAGTTGCTCAAGTGTGAAGATAAAGTTGTGGCACCGCTATAGCCTTCCTTCATCATTTCTTCGACCCAGCGTTTATGGAAGTTGCGAGACCGAAGTTCTTTTGCCAAAAATTCAGCGGCGGCTTGTGCTTTAGGATTATTCGCATCACGAAGATTGCTAATCACCATCTCAGGACTCGCGCCATCAAGATTACGAACAGCTAAAGCCAATGAACCAAAATATTCAAAAGGGTCATCTGAACTGAGCATGCCATAGACATTAGATGAGCGAGAAAACATCGCTATATCCGTGCCAGACAATTGCTTGGCATATAAGTCGACATTGTCTACTTTTTGTCCCCATCGGCTATTATCCGAACCATAAAAGTGGCCCATTCTAGATAAATACAAGTCAGCGATTTTGTCATCTGACTCCCAAGTATCACTCGCAAGTACAGCATCTTCTACGCCCGAACCATAATTACCGGAGGCATTAGAAAATACTCGCACTGTTGATAGATATTCCGCTTCTTCAGCTTCAATACCTTCAGCAATTAACTCTGACTTAATTCGCTCACTGTTTCGCCAAACAAAGTTTGACTCTTCTTTAAGTGCAGCAATATTTTCTATTGCTTTCGCAAGTAACTGCATTACATTAGGAAAGGCATCTCGGTATAAACCGGTTGCTGATAACACCACATCCACACGAGGACGTTTTAGCTCAGCAGCAGGAATTATTTCGGTACCAATCACACGGCCGTCTGGACTCCATTTCGGTTTAATGCCCATTGCATACAATACTTGGCTTTCTAATACGCCATAGTGACGCATGGTTTCAATTGACCATAATGAAAACGCGAGTTTATCTGGATATTTACCGTGTTTAGCATAGTAGTCAGCAATGACACCTTCGGTTAATTCTTTGCCTTGTTCATAAGCCGCTTTGGTTGGTACACGTGAAGGATCAAAGCCATATAAGTTGAATCCTGTTGGCACAGCTTCTGGATGACGTATCGGATCACCGCCATTTTTAACGGGGATATGTTTGCCCGCTAAACCATCAACAAGGTGCTGCATTTCACGGATATCGATAAATCGTTGGTATAGGTCACGGCCTTTTGTGATCTCAGCCATTAACGCTTCACTCAACTCATTATCGTGGCTGGTATCTTCATTAACGACAAATTCACGGACTGTTCTAAATCCAATCAAGTCTTCCAAGTTCTCACCACTTTCTTGCATCAAGCTATTGCTAAACCCTAATCTAGAATCAAGCTCAGCATGATTATGCTGTTCATTCTCGTGGCCGTGATCTGAAGTGAAATGCTCTCGTTCAAAATCTGCCGCCAGACTAACAAAGTGCTGCCCCATCATTTGAACCAATGTCGATATGACTAACTCCTCTCTAGGTAACTCACCATAAGTATGTAAGCCCAGAGGTTGGTTTTGTGCAGAAAGATCAACTAAGTAATCATGCAGAGCATCAAGAAAGCCATCAAAATCAGCATCAATCTGAGCTTGCTGCCAGCCAAAGTCGGCACAAATATTATTGGCAATACAGTCATCAATGATTTGCTGACCGGTTTTTTGTTTAACACCACCGTCATCCAAAGACTTATATTGATGCATCAACTCGTGAATATTAGCCATTTCACCTTGCAAACCTGCAGCAGCAAATGGTGGTGTCATATGAGCTAGAACTGTTGCTCGGCCTCGACGCTTGGTTTGCATCGCTTCACCGACATCATCAACGATGAATGGATATAAAACAGGTGTATCCCAAACAGCTAGATTACCTTGATCATAAATCGATAACCCACGCTCTTTACCTGACAAATATTCCTGTGAACCATGGGTACCTAAATGCACAATGGCATCACTATTCCAGTACTCACGTGCATAATAATAAGCGGCAAGATAAAAGTGATTCATCGGCACCGTGCCTTTGTGGTAAATCCGCTTATCTTCATCTTTATCATCTGCTCGCGGTGGTTGGCGCATCACCAACATATTGCCATTACGAATTCTAGGCAGCACAAACTGATCTTGACCATCACGGTTCACCACCATGAAATTATCTTTTGGATGGCCCCAATACTCATTAATCGGCTGACGAACATGGTCAGGTAAGGTATTAAACCAAGCTAGATACTCACTAATTGGCATCAACTCAGCCAAGTCATCAGCTAATAACTTATCTAACTCGTAATCCTTATAAAAAGGACTAAGAATGCGATCGATACGAGAAGTGAAATAATCACTATCTACTACATCAATGCCATAACCTTGCTCATTAAGTGTTGAGCTAATGACTCGTAAGCTTTCAGGTACATTTAAAAAAGAGGCACCAACATCCTGGCTGCCCCATACCATCACTGATAATTTTTTATCGCTGTTTTTTTTATTACTCAGTGCAACTAAATTGGCAGCTTTATTAACTATGTGCTCTAACTGATAATCAATAAGCTCTGTTTTGCCTGTTTCATCATTCAGCGCAGCAACGATCATAGGGTCAACAACACCAGCCGCTTCTGGTAGCACCAAAACAAACGGCGTCATTCCTGGTGATATACCTTGGCTGCTGTTTTCCCAATGTTGTTGATTACCATCGAAATAGGTCAATGCTTGTAATACCGGCACACCAAAGTGTGTGAACTCTGGTTTACGTTTGCCAGCCCAATGAATCGATCTAAAATTAATGATGGCATCAACAACGGTCTTTTCACCTTGCTGAAGTAAGGCGTTGTAGTTTGATGTTTGAGGACTTAGTTCAAAAAAGAATGGAACCGCGATCAAGCCTTTTTGTTCAAGTAACTTAATCGTCTCATCAATAATCTGTGTTTCAACAGACTCTATCGTTGCACGCTGAAACATCACACCAACCTTCGGCTTGTTCGTTTCATCATCTTTTCGCCAAGCGAGGTATTCTTCTAGGCTTGGAAAAATAAGTCCGTCATAGTCTGGGTGATAGATGCCTAAGTCTGGATAAATAATTGGTTCAGCAACCGTCTTTTCATCATTAAAAAAAATACGATGCTTTAAATAATCTACCATTCGCACTAAGTTTTCTTTGCCACCATTGCTGTAGTAGTCATACAAATCTTGTGCTTGTTGTGAAGAAATCCCTTTTCGTAATTCTGCCGCTTCTAACCAATTAATAGCCAAAAAACGTCCTTGAGACTGTGCTACTACAGGTGCATATTGTGCGTATATTTTTTTACTTTCTCGACTAGATATAGACTCCATAATCACAAAGTCATATTGTGAAAATATAGCCGAGGCCTGATTTAAATCGCCCAAGTCACGTTGTGACTTGCTATCAACGGCAATACCATTTTGTCCAGCAAACTCCGTTAACAAGCTCAATTTTGCCTTACTGGTATGAGAACCATTTACAAACAAAATACGTTGTTCATCCGCCATCAAATACGAAGAAAATAACAAGGTACAAATACTTACAACTATTCCAACAAACTTACTCATTACTATTTATTCTCTATATCTATTTGTTATTCAGGCACATAAACCATCGAACCGTCGGCCATTGTGTAGGCCACTCCCGCTTTAGTACCCTGCCCACCACCTATTTCACCTGAAGATTCATAGTGCTCAATGGTTTCGCCTTTTTTGACGATCATTTCCATATCATCTTGGCCAGCATTTTTTATCACTGTGACATTGTCAGTCGTATAAGGATTGAGTGGATTTTGGGCAATGGATATTAATAAAGCAGCAATTAAGACTAGGAAAACATCCACCAAATTAATCATTGAACTAGCTGGGTTTAGATCATCATCTTCATTAAGCAGCTTCACGGGTTAACTCCTCGACTAAATCATTATTGTCTTGCTGCGGCTGAGGGACAACGCTGCGTAACTGTGCAATATCAACCAGCTCAGTTGCTAACCAACGTTTATGCACTGTTGCCAACCAGAAACTTATCGAAGCGATCACCATGCCGAAGATAACAACAGAAAAAGCAATAATTAGGTTTTCACTAATGCCTTGCACATTGCCATCACTTAATGATTTTAATGCTGGAGCCATAGGAATCATGGTGCCAATAAGGCCCAACATAGGTGCAACTCTCGTTGTGATACGTAATAACTCCAATTGCTTTAAGGCCATCACATCCAACTGCTCCATTGTTAACTGTGGTTGTATTTTTGCTTGGATTAACAAGGAATATCCTGCAAGTTGTGACACAGGAATATCTTTATTTTTTAATACATTTTGATAGTTAGTGAAATTTTTACTTCGCTGCCAACTCTGTGCACTAAAGCTTCCAACTGCGTAAATGCAATAAAGAAATAACACTGCAATGGCAATTAAAATCGGCACCATAAACCAACCTGACAATTGATACATCAATTGCTCTAACCACGCTAAATTCATCTTGTCCCCTATATTTCTACTGCTATTTAACACACCGTATTAATGACAACCTTGAGACATTAAACAGGCATTGACATAGCATAATACCCTTAACGCAAATACGAATCAATATCACCAGCATTAACAACAATTAATTGTAAACACCATAACTTATAAATAAATCATCAACATATGTGTAAAGTTACGTTAACCTTGTTGGTGTGATGAAACATGAAACCTTATTATTGTCACTCCCATAAATGAGGTGAACAGTGGAAAAGATTTTAATTATTGATGACGATGTTGAGTTAACTAGCTTATTTCAAGACTATCTCGTCAAAGAGCACTTTTTTGTTGATATCGCTTATGACGGCACCAGCGGTTTGAAAGCGGCACTTTCCAATAAATATGACTTGGTGATTTTAGATATGATGCTGCCCGATATGGTCGGTACTGAAATTCTAGTAAAACTTCGTCTTAACAGTACACTACCAGTGTTAATGTTTACCGCTAAAGGTGATGATCTTGATCGCATTATTGGTTTGGAGTCAGGGGCCGATGATTATGTAGCTAAACCCTGTACTCCAAGAGAGTTAGTCGCTAGAATTCGCGCTATTCTCCGCCGCATTAATCAACAATCAGTCTCTGCTACCGCACCTCAGCAAACATTAAATATTGGGCCGTTAGTATTATCTAGTGGTAGCCGCAAAGCGACCTGGTTTGAGCAAGATTTAAAATTAACCAGCACTGAATTTAATTTATTAGAAGCGCTCGCCCAACAAGCCGGACAAGTTGTCAGCAAAAATGAATTATCGGAACATGCCTTAGGCCGAAAGCTAGTACGTTATGATCGAAGTATTGATGTGCACATGAGCAGCATTCGCCAGAAATTAGGCCTACAACAAGATGGTCATTCATATATACAAACGGTGCGCGGTAAAGGCTACCAACTGATCAAAGGTTAATAACAAGATAATGGGTAGGTTATTCTGGAAGTTCTTTCTCGCCTTTTGGCTAACGCTGATCGTAGTGGCTATTATTGTTGGCTCAGGTGTTCGTTTACGTCATAACTCCACTCACCATAATCATATTGAAGACTACCGCCTAGATCATCGTGCAGGTATATTCATCACTCCTGCCGCCAGCATTGCTGAGCAGAGTGATATTGAAACACTCAAACGCTACCTTCAGGATATTGATAAGTCACGAGGTCCAACCTTGTACGCTGTTGATGCTAAAAATAAAGACATACTTGGCCGAGACGTAGAGCGAGCCATTTTAGTTGAAGCAAAAAAACAATTTGAGTTAGGACATCATCAAAACACTATTCGTCAGGTCACCACCCCATTAAATCAAAACCTGTTTTTATTTGCAGTTGTGCCAGAACATTCTACAGCTCGCTGTAAATCAAACAAACAAATCCCCAAAGCCAGTCATGGTTCAGCAGGCCCTCGTGGCCCCTTTAACGGTAAGCCTGGTCGTCCTAGCGGTTTCATTGGTCTACCAGTAGATCTGCTTTTACTTATTACTGTTGGCATTATTGCCAGCCTCTTTTTCAGTGGCATCCTTGCTTGGTATTTCACCAAACCCATCCGCCACCTACGTAACGCCTTTACAGCAGTATCAACAGGAAAATTAGATACTCGCATTAGTGCAGCCATGGTTCACCGAAAGGATGAACTCAGTGAATTAGGTATCAACTTTGATGATATGGTCAGCAAACTACAAAACCTGATAACAGGCCAACAGCAATTATTACACGATGTATCTCATGAACTACGTTCACCGCTCGCTAGAATGCAAGCCGCTATAGGCATTGCTCAGCAACAACCAGAAAAAAGACAGGAAACATTTAGTCGATTAGAGCGAGAGACCCAACGGATAAGCGATCTTATTGGTGAGTTGCTAATGTTGTCTCAAGTTGAAAACACCGATAACTTGCAAGCCAAGCAAGCCATCGACTTTGCTGAATTAATGGCTGAGATAATTGAAGATACCCGTTATGAAGCTGATGAAAAAAATATCACTATCAACTTTACAAGTGGAACAGCTTTCTCTCTCATGGGCTTTGAAGAGTTACTCCGCCGAGCGATAGAAAACATCATACGTAATGCAATCAAGTTTTCGCCACCAGGCAGTACTATTTTCGTGAATGTAAAACAGTTCGACCAATACGTTACTTTAACTGTAGCTGATCAAGGCCCGGGTGTAGCCGGTGAAAATTTATTAAATATCTTCCAACCATTCTTCCGTACTAAGCATCAAAATAATGAAAGCTCAGGCTTAGGCTTAGCTATCGCTCTACGTGCTATAGAGAAACATAACGGTGTCATTACAGCGACTAATCAGGATGACGGCAAGGGATTGATTGTAACTATTAACCTACCGCTTTAATTACACTATTAAATAGCCCCCAAGCTGTAAGCTTGGGGGGATGATTATTAACTAAAACTATGCACTCGTTGAAAAAGTGCTTGTTGCTATCTCGTTATCCATAGCAACACCATAAGTGCGTAGTAACTCTGAAATTGTCCGCATCATTTGTGCATCTGTTTCAGCCGCAGCTACCGTCTCGTCAGAAGATGAAGCACTACCATTTTGTTCTTGAAAGCTCATAGCCTCTTCACGTGACACTTCACCATCACCATTCGCATCAGCCTCATCAAAGTTTTCGGCAAGCTGAGAAAATAGCTGTGTCATTTCCGAATTGCCCGTAGCCTCGGCCATTTCAGTTAATTCTTCTAAGGTATAACTAGGAGACTCACCTTCTGATGGTGGAGGAGGCGGTGGTGGCATATCACCCTGGAAACTCATCGCTTCCTCTCGAGACATTTCTCCATCACCATTGGTATCGGCCTCATCAAAATTTTCAGCTAATTGAGAAAAGAGTTCGCTCAAAGCTTCATCATCTGTCGAATCTGCCATTTCTAGCAATTCATCTAAGGTGTAACTTGCTGCCTCTTCATCTTCTTCCGGTGGTGGAGGCGGTGGCATTCCACCTGGCTGCCCCCCTTGCATTCGCACACTCATTTCAGCCGCCATATCTTCAAATGAGGAAGTCATCTCATCCTGAGTTATCTTGCCATCACCATCGCTATCAATCATTTCAAACATTTCATCTGAAGATAATGTACCTTCAGAATCAGCTAGATTACTCATTGCTGAATCAAGATCGCTCTTTTCGATATAGCCCTTACCTTCACTATCAAGACTCGAAAAAACGTCTTCAGCCATCTGTGATGCATCCGGGCGCTGCATGTTTTGCATCCCGCTATACATCATTGATGAACTTATACCGCTAATGCTCATAATTTACTCCTCACTGATAATTTAAACTCAGAATGGTTAAGCTATTACTTAATCATTAAATAGTGCGATTCCTGTCAAATTAACAGCACAAGAAAACACATTACTAATGGAGCAATATACTGGCCAAAACACCATGTAAAACAGGCCTTAACATGTAAAGTGAAGTAAAGATTTGTTAATGATTTTTAGCATGGGTAAAGATAGCCTTTTCAGCATTATGGAATCAGTTAAACAGTACAAATTTAAATCGTTAATTCAGGTTAAAACGGCAGTTTTTGCCACAGTCATAAAACGGCCAATATCACTGATAACCTGATATTTTTATCGTTTTTTTATAGAATAGCGATTTAGATTGATAAAGCCTGAACATCCAATATGGTTAATAAGATTGATAAAACAGAGCAACAATGGCAGCAACAGCTTACCGAGGAACAATATCGCGTTACACGCTTAGCCGGTACAGAGCCCCCATTTTCAGGTATCTATGCTGACCATAACGATAGCGGTAATTATCACTGCATCTGTTGTAATCATGTTTTATTTTCTTCAACAGATAAGTTTGATTCAGGCTGTGGCTGGCCTAGCTTTTCCAACCAAATTGAACAAGGTATGGTTAGTCACCATGCAGATCATAGCCTCGGCATGGATCGCACCGAAGTTCGCTGTAAACATTGTGATGCCCACCTAGGCCATATCTTTGATGATGGCCCTGCTCCCACCGGTTTACGTTATTGCATCAACTCTGTTGCCTTAAATTTCTCTGACAAAAAATAGCGGTGGCAGCAACGGAATGGTTTGTGTATATCGTTGAAGCTGAAAATGGTCATTTATATACTGGCATTACCACCGATTTAAAACGACGGTTTGCAGAACACCAGTCAAAACAGGGCGGCGCACGCTTTTTTCATACTAGTGCAGCCAAACAGATGGTCTATCATGAAACTCAAGCTGATCGTAGCAGTGCATCTAAACGAGAAGCAGCAATCAAAAAACTCAGTCGTAAAGCCAAAATAGAGCTTATCGAAAACCAATAAGACCATGTATAATGGTTGGTTATTCTAATTTTGAGTTCACGCTCTACTTTAATCCACATAGGTAACTAAATTGCTTACAACTGCAAATATCACCATGCAATTTGGCGCAAAGCCACTTTTTGAAAATGTTTCCGTTAAATTTGGCAACGGTAACCGCTATGGTTTAATCGGCGCCAACGGCTGTGGTAAATCCACATTCATGAAAATTTTATCTGGCGAGCTTGCTCCGACTTCGGGTAACGTTAGCCTCGATGTTAATGAAACATTTTCCGTATTAAAACAAGATCAATTTGCTTATGAAGAACTGCGCGTTATCGATGTAGTCATCATGGGTGACGCGGCTTTATGGGAAGTGCATCATGAACGTGATCGCATTTATAACCTGCCGGAAATGTCTGAGGAAGATGGTATTAAAGTTGCTCACCTTGAAGGTGAATATGCTGAGATGGACGGTTACACCGCTGAGTCACGGGCCGGTGAATTATTATTAGGTGTAGGCATTCCTACCGAGCAACATTACGGCCCAATGAGTGAGATTGCACCCGGCTGGAAATTACGTATTTTGCTTGCTCAGGTTTTATTTGCTGAACCTGACATTTTGCTACTTGATGAGCCGACTAACCATTTGGATATCAATACCATTCGCTGGTTAGAAGACATGATTAATCAACGTAACGGCACCATGGTTATCATTTCACATGATCGTCACTTTTTAAACAGTGTTTGTACTCATATGGCTGATATGGATTTTGGTGAGTTACGTATTTATCCAGGTAACTATGATGAATACATGCTGGCATCGACCCAAGCACGTGCCCAACAACTGTCTGACAATGCTAAGAAAAAAGCCCAAATTATCGAGCTGCAAGATTTCGTTCGTCGCTTCTCAGCAAATGCATCTAAAGCGAAACAGGCAACATCTCGTGCCAAACAAATTGATAAAATCCAATTGGATGACATCAAACCATCTAGCCGTGTAAATCCATACATTCGCTTTGATCAAGAGAAAAAGTTGTTCAGAAATGCCATTGAAGTAACAGGCATTAGCCAAGGTTATGATAACGAAGCCGCCTTATTTGAAAACTTCAAATTTATGGCTGAAGTCGGTGAACGAATTGCGATTATCGGCCCTAATGGTATTGGTAAAACAACATTAGCAAAAACATTGGTCAATGAATTAGCGCCTAAATCTGGTGACGTGAAATGGTCTGAAAATGCCAATATTGGTTATTACGCGCAAGACCACGAATACTTATTTGAAAATGATCTCGATTTGTTTGAGTGGATGTCACAATGGGGTAGCAGCAATGATGACGAACAAGTTGTTCGCAGTACTTTAGGTCGCTTATTATTCTCAGGTCCCCTCATCGAGAAAAAAGCCAAAGTATTATCCGGTGGTGAAAAAGGTCGGATGATGTTTGGTAAATTATTGCTACAAAAACCAAATATTTTAGTGATGGATGAGCCAACCAATCACATGGATATGGAATCAATCGAGTCATTAAATATGGCATTAACTCAATACGAAGGTACTTTATTCTTCGTTAGTCATGATCGTGAGTTTGTATCATCACTCGCTACTCGTATCTTTGATATTACCGAAAATGGCATTATTGACTTCGATGGCAGCTATGAAGAATACCTATCAAGCCAAGGTATTAAATAGGTAAACTCTTATACATCTGCTGGAGCCAGCTCTGTCTTCAGCAGATGTTTTCCTTTTCTATATTACAACATCCCCCTTTTTCATTTGCGCAAATTATTTAGCTTGAAATGCCAATGAATGTAAATATACGTAAATTAAAGTCCCCCTAAACAGTTCGCGATTTTCTCATTGCCGACATCAACACAACCATAAACCACTGATTTAAAATCTTAATATTAAAGATTACACAAGAACCCCACTTCCCCCTTACCTCTTAAATACAAATACAAATAACATTCATTATCATTTAAAATGACTCTCAATTTAATTTGAGACTTGTAAATAATGAAAAAGTATTCCATTTGCTTTGTATCCACATCATTAGCTCTATATTCGACTATAACTTTTGCTGATCCAATAATTGAAAATGAACTTATTGAGTTAGATTCATTACTCGTAGTTGGTGAACAAAAACCTTATTTTGAAAAGTCTCGTGAAACGGCCTTAAAGCTAGATAAGGATGATCTGTTAACGCCTTTTACTACAAATGTCATCAATTCAACTGTGTTAGAGGATCTTAAAGCAACCTCCTTAGAAGACGCTTATCCATATATTTCAGGCTTTAGCCGTAGCGGCACGACTGCTAATTCATTTACTATTCGAGGCCATTCTGCGGACTTGCAAAACATACAAGTGAATGGACTACCCGGCAGCACATCACGATTTGGTTCTCCGGTGACAGCTAACATCGACAGAGTCGAAGTACTTAAAGGGCCTGCATCAGTGCTCTATGGCTGGATGGACCCAGCAGGATTAGTCAATATAATCACCAAAAAACCTGAGTATGAAGCAAAAAATACCATTGATGTTAAAGGTCAATATTTTACTGATCAAGGTGAAGCTGGAGGAGAAATATCTGTCGATTTAACAGGCCCAGTTAATGACAGTGGGACAGTACTATATCGCTTAATTGCTGGTACTGAAAAAGAAAACTCATTTCGAAACTATGTGGAAGAAGAATCTATCTACTTCTTTCCAAGTGTTTCATGGATCCCAAATCAAGATACTCGTCTTGATGCACAGTTTGAATACTTTAAAGATGATCGAAGTGCTGACAATGGCTTATTTGTTTTAAATCATGATATTAAAACAGCAGCAGATATTGAAACTTATTACCAAGAACCTGGTGGTACTGACAATGATGAAGGATATGCCATTAATTTAGAACTTAATCATACGATCAATAAAAATTTAGAGTCTGAGTTTAAATGGCGTAGTGTTTGGCATGAAGATGAGCGAAAACTATATGAAAGTAACTCAGTACAAAGTGATGATACATTAAGACGCCGTAAGCGCCATCAATATAATGAACGAGAGTACCATTTTTTCGATGCCAACCTTACTTACAGCCCAGAAACAGCGATAGAGCAAACAATTTTAGTTGGCCTCAATGGTGGCTATGAATACCGACAGTATGACCGACTTGCATTTGGTGATCGTGGAGCAAATATCGGTATTAACCCTGTTTACACCGGAGATGTTTTAACCAATATTCCAAGTTGGAGTCATTATTGGGATTTCTACAACGTTGGTCTTTATATTAGTGATTATATTCAATTAACAGATCAACTTTCATTCTTAGTCGGAGCCCGTCAAGATAGACAATCCGGTGATTATAAAAGTATCGAAGCGGGAAAAGCTGATGTAAATGAAGATGCCACCGTTAATGAATCAACATTTAACTTAGGTATTGTCTACGCAATTAATAACAACGTTTCTTTGTATTCTAGTTTGGCTGAGTCATTTAACCCTCAGGCGATTCCAAACTTTGATCTTAATGGTGATCAGTTAGCAGCAGAAACAGGTAAGCAAATAGAAATAGGCACAAAACTAAACTTACTTAACGATAATCTAAATATCAATTTAGCTTATTTTGATACCGATAAAGAAAATGTTGCAGAAACCAATTCTAATGGTGATAAAGAGTTAGTCGGCCAGATTAGTAGCTCAGGTGTAGAGCTTAATGCTCAATACTTACCCACACCGAACTTACAAATTCAGTTTGCTTATACCTATACAGATGCGGAAGTATCAAAAACTTTTAATTTAGATGTATTAGGAAATGAAGCGGCATTTGCTCCAGAACATAATGCATCTTTATGGATGCGTTATAACTACCCAGAAAGAGTACTGAATGGCACCGTCGGTGCAAGCTTAGGGCTAAAATATGAATCTGAAAAATATACGAGTTCAAATGAAACTAAGCGTGTAGAACTTCCTAGTTACCGTACTGTCGACATAGGCATGTATTATGAGATCACGGATATCCGTTTAGCACTTAATGTTATCAACTTACTCAATGAAGAATATTATATTGGTGGAAAAGATGATTACCGCATTTATGTAGGAGATCCACGTAAGGTCACTTTATCAGCCAGTTATGACTTCTAATTTGAAAGATCGCAGCTATTCGTCAGTCACAAACTTGTAGAATTATTTTCAAAAAAGCCTGACCCTTAGGTCAGGCTTTTTAATACCCGCTAAGTTTCTAAGTTACTCACACTATGATCTTCACTAAATCGATATTGGTTTTTACCACTACTTTTAGCTAAGTACATCGCTTCATCAGCCCGTTTAATTAACAAGTCTGGCGCCATCGTTGATGATAAGGTCGCAGCGATACCAGTGCTTGCTGACACAGACATCCGGTTGTCTTTAATTATAAATTCTCGGCTTATTAGCTCTGTGATCTTTTCTGCCACTGTAATAGCCCCTTGCTTATCTTTTAGGCTGGTTAGAATAACAATAAACTCATCTCCGCCTAGCCGTGAAACAGTATCCAATCCCTTTCGAACACAATCACCAAGGCGTTTACCAACTTGGTGAAGCAAGATATCGCCAATACCATGGCCAAAGGTATCGTTGACTTGTTTAAATCCATCTAAGTCAATAAATAACACCGCCGTCATACTTTGTGTACGTTGCGAGGCATGTAGCGCTTGGCCTAGTCGATCCATACCTAAAACTCTATTTGGCAAGTTTGTCACCGAATCAAAATGAGCAAGCTCATTTAACTTGTCTCGATTTTCTCTTAATTGTTTAGATTCATTGATCGTTAATGCTATATAACGGTTTACATAGGTCGAAAACATCACTGATGCCACCGTTAAAAATAAAATAATCACGGTCACCGTCGGCAACATCTCACCAATAAATACTTCACCGGGCCGGTCTGGACGCCAAACTATGTTTTTGTCATGCAGGCCAGTCGGTGACAGCAACGCCTCAAAGACATATCCTGACTCTATTTTTTGCGAGCGATCTTGTATATGTAAATCATGTAAGCGAAATTGCTTTGACCAATTGGCTAATAGGTTTTGATCAATAATTTCAGTCAACATCAATATCCCGTATGCATGGCCAAATTTGAATTCATCGTTATCCACATTAGGTGCAATTACTGAGGCAGCAATTAAGTGAAGCTCACCACCGATTACCATCACACCGGTAACAAAGTCTGGAGCTTTAAGGTTAGTAGCCAATGCTCGCTCAATCAACAATTTACTAGGTGGCGTTGAAAATATATTGGGGATGGACGGTTCTACCTCGCCTTTGACAATAGACAATTGAGCCGTGTTTCCGCTATCAAAAACAACGATACGCTCAACATTAAAAGCGTCCTTCATATAACTACCTAAGAAATTTTCTTCTAAGAAGTCATGGTCTATTTTTTCGCCAGTTAAGGCTGCAACAGCTTCATTCCAAACACTATAATCGATAGCTAACTTGCCCAGTTTATTATGCTCGGACTGAAATACACTTTGAAAGATAAGCGTTGAAGACTCAACAGAATAGTCGTTAAGTTTATGATAGGACTGATTGGATAGAAAAACGACATAGACTGCCACTCCAACCAACATAAAGAAGAGTAGATAAAGGCTTAGTTTGAGCTGGGTCAAAATACTATCAATGCGATATTTCATCGTTATCACTCACAATAGCGTTGAACTAACGTTAACTAGTGAAGCATTGAACTCTAAATCTTTAAGTCATCATAGCACTTTTATTCATGTAGAATAAAATGACACAGCCACTTACTCTATAAAAGAAAAGGATAATTTTATGAGTTACTCAGCTAAATATCGTATCGTTTTCTTGTTCATTAGTTTAATGATGATTTCACTAAGTCCTGCATCTATCGCAGCCTCTGCCACCGAAATTAACATTGGTGTTTCTGAGACCTTAAAGCGCTTCAAACAAGATATCTCCGGTGGTGAGCAGTTCTTAAAGCAAGCCAAAGGTGTGCTTGTATTCCCGAGCATTATTAAAGCTGGCTTTATTGTTGGTGGTGAATACGGTGAAGGCGCCTTACTAGTTAGTGATAAAACCATCGCTTATTACAGTACGGCTGCAGCTTCCCTCGGGTTTCAACTCGGTGCCCAATCAAAATCAGTCGTCTTAGTTTTTATGACCAATGATTCGCTTAAGTCATTTCAATCTAGCAAGGGCTGGAAAGCAGGTGTCGATGGCTCTGTTGCCGTTATTGAATGGGGTGTTGGAGAAGATATCAACACGGTTGATATTAAAGATCCCATTATTGGTTTTGTATTTAGCAATAAAGGACTAATGTACAACTTAACGCTGGAAGGCTCAAAATTTACTCAACTCGAAAAGTAGGACTATGGAAAACTTAAATTACCCAGAAAAAACATGCGAAATAGATCGTCTCGTCACCCACCCCAAATTAGTTGAATCAGCTTTAGCTGGTAGAAAAACGCAGCAACGACGTGACGGTGTTTATGCTTATCCAGGTGAAACATTTGAATTAGAAGGTGTTAAATTTATCGTCACCAGTTTAGAACATAAAACCTTGGGCGATATGACCGATGCTGATGCACAAGCTGAAGGCTATCCGAGTATGGAGGCTTATAAAGCGCTTATTTTAAGAATGCATGCCGGCATGCAGTGGGATGAAAGCCACCTTGTTTGGGTTCATGAATTCAAAAAAGACAGCTAGACAATAAAAATTATCAACACTGCTAGTGATTCACTAGCAGTGTTGATATAAATTTTAAGCTAAAACCTTATTAACAACATTTACCAACTGAGTAGGGTTAAATGGTTTCACTAACCAACCTGTTACTCCAGCTTCACGACCTTGCTGTTTGATTCCGGCGCTAGACTCCGTTGTTAAAACAAGGATCGGAGTAAACTTATATTCAGCTTTCGCTCTTAATGCCGTCGCGAACTCTAAACCATTCATATTAGGCATATTCAAGTCAGTAATAACTAAATCAAATTTTTGTGTTTGTGCAGTTTGCAGTGCGTTAACGCCATCTACACAGTCGGTCAATGTATGAGAGCCTTCTCCGCCCAATGTAAACACGACCATTTTTCGCATTGATGACGAGTCATCAACAATTAATATATTTGCCATCTAAAAAACATTTCCATTGTTATCGAGTAAGAACGTTAACTTTCATCGTTCCTAGCCTTTTGTATTTTAATCTTCGATTCTAAAACCGACTTTAATCGTTACTTGCCAGTATTTCACTCCACCCTCTTCGATGTAACCACGCGTATCAATCACTTGAAACCAGTGTAAGTTTTTTACCGTTTCATTTGCTTTTGCAATCGCATTTTGAATCGCTTGATCTGAACTTTCAGCTGAGCTACCAGTAAGCTCAATATGTTTATATGTATGCTCTGTCATTTCTTCTCTCCTAAATATTTATCACCTTAAATAGAACACTCTTTTTCGCGTATAAGTCTTTAATATTGTATATAAGCACTGACTGGCACAATATGCCACGCCTAAGGATAATCAGCCAAGTAAAATTTCTATTTTTATCCATTATCTATGACAGTAAGCCCAAATACAGCTTAACTTCATTCAAATCGAAGTTCTAAACTAGCTTTTAGCGTTATAATAGATGCCTATAAATTACTATTTATGTAGCAAATCAGTCAATTATTTAACAGACTGATTTGACTGGCTTTTATTATAAAACTTGCGTATAATTGTTCGATTGGTTTCTCCCTTTATTCAGCTTGGATACATAGCAAGCTGGTTTTCACAGGTTAATACATGTCCACAGAAGAACAACAATCAGCGCCTTCATTCTCAGAATTAGGCCTATCTGCTCCTATTTTACAGTCGGTACAGGAAGCAGGTTACGAAACACCGTCTCCAATTCAAGCACAAAGCATCGCACCTTTATTAGAAGGTCGTGATCTACTCGGTCAAGCGCAAACAGGTACAGGCAAAACTGCAGCCTTTTCTTTACCGTTATTAAGTCGTTTAGATACACAAACTAAAGCACCTCAAATGTTAGTCTTAGCGCCGACACGTGAGCTTGCTATCCAAGTAGCTGAAGCAATACAAGGCTACGCTCGTCACATGAAAGGTTTCCATGTATTGCCTATCTATGGTGGTCAAAGCATGGGAATTCAGTTACGCCAGTTACAACGTAATCCTCAAGTTATTGTTGGCACACCAGGTCGTATCCTTGATCATATTCGCCGCGGCACATTAAAGCTAGGTCAGCTAAAATCACTGGTTTTAGATGAAGCTGATGAAATGTTACGTATGGGCTTTATTGATGATGTAGAAACCATCCTAAAAGAAACACCAGATAGCCGCCAGGTCGCATTGTTCTCAGCAACAATGCCTAGTGCTATTCATCGTGTTGCTACACGTTATTTAAAAGACCCTGTAGAAATTCGTATCAAATCGAAGACTACAACTATGGAAACAATCAATCAACGTTACTGGCAAGTGACAGGTATGCATAAACTTGATGCCTTAACTCGTATTCTTGAAGTTGAAGAATTTGATGCCATGATCATTTTTGTTCGCACAAAAAACTCCACTGCTGAACTTGCTGAAAAATTAGAAGCGCGCGGTTATTCCAGTTCACCACTTAACGGTGATATGAACCAAGCTGCACGTGAAAAAGCTATTGAGCGGATGAAAAAAGGTAAGTTAGACATCTTAGTTGCAACCGATGTTGCTGCTCGCGGTCTTGATATTGCTCGTATGAGCCATGTTGTGAACTATGACATTCCTTACGATACTGAATCTTATGTTCACCGTATTGGTCGAACAGGCCGTGCCGGTCGTAAAGGTGAGGCTATCTTGTTTGTTTCTCCTCGTGAAAAACGCATGTTATTCGCGATTGAAAAAGCAACTCGTCAAACCATTGAAAAGATGCAGTTACCGAGCACTGAAGATATCGCTGACCGTCGAGTCATGCAGTTTAACCAACAGCTCAGTGAAACAATGGAAGCTCAAGACTTAACTTTCTTTGAAAAAGTGATCAGTGATTACCAACAAGAACACAATGCTGACCCACTTGAAGTTGCCGCGGCCTTAACCTATTTAGTGCAAAAAACACGTCCGCTAAAACCGGTTAAACATGTACAAGAGCGTCCGGCTCGTGCAGAGCGTGAACGTGGTAGCCGTAATGAGCGAGCTGAACGAGGCGATCGTGAACGTTCACCTCGTCGTAGCAATCGTTCTTCTGAACATAAAGCTGAACAAGGTATGCAAACATACCGTGTCGAAGTCGGTCGTACACATGGCGTCGAAGTTAAAAACTTAGTCGGTGCTATTGCAAATGAAGCCGGTATTGATAGCAAAGACATTGGTCGTATTAGCTTACAAGATAGTCATAGCACAATCGATTTACCGGAAGGCATGCCAAAAGATTTATTCCAACAATTACGCAAAGTTTGGGTCTGTAACAAACAGCTTGAACTAAGCTTAATGGGTGCAGGTGAAGCTAGTTCTGATGACTCGTCTCCTCGTAAACCAAGACGCTCAGGTAAACCTCGCTCACGACCTCGTGATGCATCTCGTCGACCTAGCACTCGACGTAGCAATAAACCAAGCAGTGATTAATAAAAAGCCCTCTTTATGAGGGCTTTTTTTTGGCTACCATCCAAATGCTTCCACTCTTAACTTCAACATGTAAAATAACCCCATGTTAAATTTCATTTGGATCAGCTTTTTTTTTATTGCCTTTATAGTGGCGCTCATCAAACTATTTGTTTTTGGTAATACAGAAATTTTCGGCCAGTTAATGACCGCTATGTTTAGTTTATCTAAAACAGCATTCGAAATTTCACTGGGTCTAACCGGTATCTTAGCTTTATGGCTAGGTATTATGCGTATTGGTGAACGTAGCGGCTTTATTGACTTATTAACGCGTGGCTTAGCCCCTCTATTTGCCAAGCTAATGCCTGAAGTACCTAAAGGTCATCCAGCATTAGGTGCCATGGTGATGAATATAGCTGCGAATGCTTTAGGTCTCGACAATGCAGCAACACCGCTGGGCATTAAAGCTATGAATGAACTGCAAAAGCTCAACCCTTTTAAAGATACCGCCAGCAATGCTCAAATTCTGTTTTTGGTCATCAATACTTCTGCTGTTACCTTATTCCCAGTCACCATTTTTACTTACCGTGCTCAATTAGGTGCCGCCAATCCCACCGATGTATTTATTCCAATTCTTATCGCCACCTATGCTTCGACCATGGTTGGTCTATTAACAGTCGCCTGGGTACAAAAAATAAATTTATTCGATCAAGTAGTATTGAGTTATTTGGCAGTATTTACCCTTCTCGTAGTAGGCTTGCTCAGCTACTTCTCTAGCTTGCCACAAGCAGAAATGTTGATGCAGTCAGCCCTCATTAGCAATGTCATTTTATTTTCTCTGGTGATGCTGTTTATTTCTGGCGCAGTAGTTAAAAAAGTAAATGCCTATGATGCCTTCATCGATGGCGCTAAAGAAGGCTTTGCAACAGCCATCAAAATTATTCCTTACTTAGTCGCAATGTTAGTAGCTATTGGCGTATTTCGAGCCAGCGGTGCCCTCGATATTTTATCCTCGGGCTTACGTAGCATCGTGTTAAGTCTAAATTTTGATGACCGCTTTATTGAGGGGCTTCCTACAGCTTTGATGAAACCGTTTAGTGGTAGCGGTGCTCGTGCGATGATGGTTGATACCATGCAAGCTTATGGTGCTGACTCCTTTGCCGGTCGATTATCATCAATTGTGCAAGGCAGTACAGAAACAACCTTTTATGTACTTGCAGTTTATTTCGGTTCAGTCGGCATTAAGAATATTCGTCATGCTGCAGCCTGTGGACTGGCTGCAGATTTTGCTGGTATTATTGCTGCTATCGCCGTCTGTTATTGGTTCTTTGGTTAAGCCTAACTAGTTTTTGTTGCGAAAGAGAATAAAACAGGTCTATAGTTAGATTATCACTAATCAAACAAGGAGTTAGCTATGAACAAAGCACTCTCTGTTAGCTATGCTGTTATTAGTTATCTAATATTCTTTGCTGTTTTTCTCTATCTTATCGCCTTTGTTGGCGACCTTGTTGTTCCCAAAACAGTAAGCTCTGGTGCAGTAAAAACCGTCAATACAGCCTTATCTATCAATCTACTTCTTATCAGCCTGTTTGCCATCCAACACACCATCATGGCTCGACAGTCATTTAAACAGTGGTTAACTCAATACATCCCCGCTCATTTGGAACGTAGTAGTTATATGCTTGCTACTAGTATTGTTCTAGCGCTATTATTTTGTTACTGGCAGCCGGTAGAAGGTAAGTTATGGGAGTTTAATCAGCCCATTTTAATTAATATATTTTATATATTATTTGCTAGTGGCTGGCTTCTTGTATTGATTTCAACCTTCCTCACCAATCATTTTGACCTGTTTGGCCTTCGCCAAGTTTACCTCTATGCCATTGATAAACCTTATAGCCATTTGCCATTCAGCAATCATTTTTTTTACCAATGGCTGCGGCACCCGATGATGCTAGGCTTATTAATTGCTTTTTGGTTTACCCCCGTCATGACACTCAGTCACTTAATGTTTAGTATTGGCATGACAATCTACATATTTGTCGGTATACACTTTGAAGAAAAGAGTTTAATTAAATTACTGGGGGAAGACTACATCCAGTATCGCAACAACACCCCGATGTTATTGCCGTGTAAATGCAAGTGTAAAGATGCTCAATAAATTGAACTAAACATAGTAAGATAGCTGCTCATTTATAATTTAAGTTTACTGCTTAAAAAGTCGTTAGGAATATAATGAAAAAAAGTGCCCTTGAAATCCTCCAACTCGGCCACCCACATTTGCGGCGCACTTCACATGTTATTCCAGATACCAATGATATTGAGTTTCAAGATTTTACAGACCAATTAATCAAGTTAGTCACTCAACAAGGCGGAATGGGCATTGCTGCACCACAAGTCAATGTTGCATCACGTATGTTTATTATGAGTTCACACCCCAACTCACGTTACCCTAATGCACCGGTTATGGAAGCAACGGTGGTAATCAATCCTGAAATAACATGGACTTCAACAGAAATAGAAAAAGACTGGGAAGGATGTTTGAGCTTGCCAGGAGTTCGAGGTTTAGTTTCTCGCCATAAAAAAATAAAAGTAAGTTACCTTTCAGCAAGCGGTGAACAAATTGAAACTGAGTACACTGGTTTTTTAGCTAGAATATTCCAACATGAATTGGATCATCTGAATGGCACAGTTTTTCTTGATCGGGTTGATAGTACCCATGAAATTATGATGGAACAAGAGTGGCAACGACGTGTTATCGATAGCAATGAACAGGCTTAATCTAATAAGTTAGCCAAACATACGTCCTACATACCGACTTAGCTCATCTGAACGTTCAGGAGCACGTAAAGCAGTCAGAATATTTGCTCTCATACCCGGCATGAACATCACGTCTGCTAACAACTGACTAAAGCCTGCATAACCATATTCTGTTTTAGCTAACTGTTCTAAAAATAGGTGACAAGTCTGCTTTTGTTCTAGAACACGCCAAAGACGCCCAGAAATAATTGCTAAGACTTCAATGTTGGTACTGCTTGGGTGCTGTAAAACCCGCTTTACCATTTGATCAACCAAGCCAGCAGCTGGGCTATTTGAAGCGGCACGCAAACAGGCACAAACACGATCCATATCAGGCTGTTCGTTCTCAAGCTCCATATTGACTCGTTGAGACAGTACTTCAACGATGCCAGCAGCAGGCTCGGCATGCTCTAAAAAGGTACTCAATACAGCAAAAGGTTCATCAGGCAAAGAAGGAATCGTTTCAATCAGGCCTAGCGTTTCATCATTATCATCTAAACGAACGGCAACATCTGCAACACCTTGCATGCCCAAACTTTGCCAGCTATCTATATCAGCCTTACCAGTAAAATATTGCAAAGCGTGTTCATAATACTTTGATGGTTTTGCCACTAAGCTCTTTGTCGCTTTAGCATTAAAGGCAGCCATTTTATCTTCACGAGGCGTGAAGGTATATGGACTATCTTTCAACGCCCCTTCAATTCGCTGGCCATCATCTGCAGCTAACATGCACTCACCTACACGGTCGAGCAACATAACAAGAAACTCATCACGAGCAGCTTGGATCAGTAAACCTTGCTCATCTAATGGAAACTTCAAGAACCAAACATAATGCTTGTCTGGCAAAGAAGGATTCCAGAAAATCACACCAAATAAAGCGCTCTGTTGAAATGGGTATGGATACGCTTGCTTAGCCCATTCAAAATTAACAAACTCATCAGGACTTAATTTTACAACTCGGCGCCCCATATCAAATACACGATACTTTGCACCGGATTGATGAAGAAACTCACTTAAAGTGGTGATCTTATTTGTAGCCATACTAACTCTCCAAACTACAGTTTAAGTGCGGTATTCTGCATTTATTTTGACATAGTCATATGAAAAATCGCAGGTCCAAATCGTATCTTGAGCTTGGCCTCGACCAAGTTGAACTTTAATGATAATTTCATCTTGGTTCATTACTGTTTGGCCTTGTTGCTCTGTATAGCTTGCTGCAGGCTCACCATTTTCAACAATGCAGACATCACCTAGATAAATCGCAACTTTAGTAAGATCAAAATCCGTAACGCCACTACGACCTACTGCCGCTAGAATTCTTCCCCAGTTTGGATCAGATGCAAATAAAGCTGTTTTAACTAATGGCGAATGGGCAATCGTGTAAGCAACTTGACGACATTCTTCCGTATCTTGGCCCTGTTGAACATTAACCTCGATGAATTTAGTTGCGCCTTCACCATCACGCACAATGGCATGAGCTAAATATTGACTGACTTCAGCGATAGCTTGATAAAGGGTTTCAGCGGCATCTGATGCAAGGTCGTTGATTTCACTATTGCCTGCTTTAGCTGTTGCCATCAATACACAAGCATCATTGGTCGAAGTATCACCATCAACAGAAATTCGATTGAAGGATTGCTCGGCAGATCGTAGCAAAATATCATCTAAAACAGACTGGTTAACGGCTGCATCCGTGGCAATATATGACAACATTGTCGCCATATTTGGACAAATCATGCCCGAGCCTTTTGCTATACCAGTAATAGTCACTAACTGACCATCAATTTCAATTTGCTTAGATAAAGCTTTCGCAACAATATCAGTTGTCATGATGCCATGTGCGGCATCAAACCAATTATCTTCAGCTAAGTCTGAAAATGCAGCAGGCATCGCCCGAGTAATCTTATCAACAGGTAATTGCTGACCAATAACACCCGTTGAAAACGGCAGCACAGTTTTTGCAGTAGTTTGGGCCAATTCAGCCACTTTCTGGCAACATGCTTGAGCAGATTGCATACCCAAGTCACCCGTACCAGCATTAGCATTACCAGAATTAATCAATAAATACTGCGGTGACTCTTTGGCTTGATGTTGCTTAGCTAAAGTAACAGGTGCTGCACAAAATGCATTTTGAGTATAAACCGCTGAAGTTGTAGTTCCTTGAGCAAGCTCAATTAACACAACATCAGGTGTGCCAACTTTTTTAATGCCTGCACTCGTAATACCAAGCTTGATGCCATCAACCGCTAATAAACTACCTTTAACCGGTGCAGTTAAATTAACTGGCATTAAGAGATGGCTCCATGGCATTGTTTAAACTTCTTACCAGAACCACAAGGGCAAGGATCATTACGACCTACTTTCTTGCCATCTCTAGTGTAAGGTTCTGAATCTGTAGGCACATGTGCTTCTTCTTCGCTACCCGCAATGCCTTCTGCTTGCTCATGTTGGTATTCAACTTCAGCCGTTTGACGACGCTGCTCTTCTACAGCTTCCACATCTTCAGGTGCACGAACTTGTACGCGTGAGATATGTGAAATAACGCCATGTTTGATGCTATCCAACATGCTCGTAAATAACTGGAATGCTTCACGCTTAAACTCTTGTTTTGGGTCTTTTTGAGCATAACCACGTAAGTTAATACCCTGACGTAGATAATCCATTTGCGCTAAGTGCTCTTTCCATTGACTATCTAAGGTTTGCAACATAATTGATTTTTCAAAATGTCGCATCAGCTCAGAGCCAACCGTTTCTTCTTTGACTTGGCACTCTTCTTCTGCGGTGGCAACGATACGCTGACGTAATGTTTCTTCATGCAGCTCATCGTCTTGTTCTAACCACTGGCCGATATTAAGCTCTAATGCAAAATCATCACGTAAAGCAGCTTCTAAGCCAGGCACACTCCACTGCTCATCAATGCTATTAGGTGGAATATAAATATTAATAACGTCATTAATAACAGTGTCACGCATCGAAATGACAGTCTCTGATACATCTTCAGTGGCCATTAATTCATTTCTTTGCTCGTAGACTACTTTACGTTGATCATTAGCAACATCATCAAATTCTAATAATTGTTTACGAATATCAAAGTTATGGCCTTCTACTTTACGTTGCGCATTTTCAATCGCACGAGATACCCATGGGTGCTCAATCGCTTCACCTTCTTCCATGCCTAGTTTTTGCATCAAACCCGACATGCGTTCTGAGGCAAATATGCGCATTAAATTATCTTCTAAAGATAAATAGAATCGGCTTGAACCTTGGTCACCTTGACGACCTGAACGGCCACGTAATTGATTATCAATACGACGTGATTCATGACGCTCAGAACCAATGATATGTAAACCACCTGCAGCTAGAACTACATCATGGCGTAACTGCCAAGCTTGAGTCAGTTTCTCTTTATCTGCATCCGTTGCATTTTCAGCTAATGCATCTATTTCAGCTTCTAAGCTACCGCCCAACACAATATCGGTACCACGCCCCGCCATGTTTGTTGCGATAGTCACCGCGCCAGGTTGGCCAGCATTAGTAATGATTTGTGCTTCTTTTTCATGAAACTTAGCATTCAATACTTCATGAGGTACTTTTTCTTTTTCCAGTAAATCATGTAAGTACTCAGAACTTTCAATTGATGAAGTACCAACTAATACTGGCTGTTTACGCTCGATACAATCTTTTATATCAACAACAATTGCATCATATTTTTCTTTGGTCGTAAGGTATATTTGATCGGCTGTATCTTTACGCTGCATTGGACGATGGGTAGGAATAACAATAACTTCTAAACCATAGATAGATTGTAATTCGAACGCTTCAGTATCGGCCGTACCTGTCATACCTGACAGTTTGTTATAAAGACGGAAATAGTTTTGGAAAGTAATCGACGCTAATGTTTGATTCTCATTTTGAATCGATACCCCTTCTTTTGCCTCTACTGCTTGATGTAATCCTTCTGACCAACGACGGCCCGGCATAGTTCGACCAGTGAACTCATCGACAATAACGACTTGGTTATCTTGCACAATGTAATCAACATCACGGCTAAATAAAACATGGGCGCGTAAAGCAGCAGTCGCATGATGCATTAAGCTGATATTAGCAGCATCATACAAACTTCCATTTTCATCTAATAGACCGGCTTGTGTTAACAAGTCCTCAATCTTTTCATGGCCCGCTTCGGTGAAATGAACTTGTTTGCTCTTCTCATCAACCGTGTAGTCACCAGCAACTTCAACCTCTTCCCCTTCACCAAGCTGTTTTGTCAGGCTAGGAATAAGAGCATTCACCTGCTGATACATTTCTGAACTATCTTCTGCTGGGCCAGAAATAATCAATGGTGTACGCGCTTCATCGATTAAAATCGAATCCACTTCATCGATAACCGCAAAATGCAATTTACGTTGTACTTTTTCTTCGATACTAAAGGCCATATTATCGCGTAGATAATCAAAGCCAAATTCGTTGTTAGTTCCGTAAGTAATATCTGCTGAATAAGCAGCGCGGCGTTCATCAGACTCTAAACCTGAAATAATCACGCCTGTTGTCAAACCTAAGAAGCCATACAACTTACTCATCCAAGCTGAGTCACGGCTGGCAAGATAATCATTTACGGTAATAACGTGAACACCTTCCCCTTCAAGTGCGTTCAAATATACCGCTAAGGTCGCAACTAAGGTTTTACCTTCACCTGTACGCATCTCAGCGATACGGCCTTGATTCAACACCATGCCACCAATCATTTGCACATCAAAGTGACGCATATCTAAAACACGTATACCTGCTTCACGTACCACAGCAAATGCTTCGGGCAAAATATCATCTAAGGTTTGGCCATCTGCCAAGCGTTGACGAAACTCTACCGTTTTGGCTTGGAGCGCCTCATCACTTAATTGTCCGATCTCAGTTTCAAAACTAGTAATCTGACCAACTATCTTACGCATACCTTTGAGCACTCGATCATTACGACTGCCAAATATCTTGCTGAAAAACTTGCTTACCATTACTTGTCACTACCTGTGTGAGATCAAAACGTGTGTTGTGATCTTAAATTTGATAAAGCTCGCGATTATAACGCGAGCAGTGTTCAAGGTCTAAAACTAATTTTGATATAGATGAAAATTGCTTTTATAAATCAAGCTATCGGCTAACGCTTAACAAATGTATAAGGATTTATATGTTTGCCGTCGCGTAATACTTCAAAGTGAACATGTGGGCCCGTAGAGCGGCCTGTAGAGCCCATCAAGGCTAATAACTGTCCTTTTACAACCTTATCTCCCAATGTCACTTTAATGGTCTTGTTATGGGCATAACGTGTGACATAGCCATTACCGTGATCGACTTCAACTAAACCGCCATAACCACTACGTTGACCTATCCAAGTCACAATCCCATCAGCCACCGTATTTACTGCGGTGCCTGATTTCCCCGCTAAGTCGATGCCGCGATGAAAGGCTTGTTTACCAGTAAAGGGATCGATCCGATTACCATAATATGATGAAACCCAACCGCCCTCTATTGGTTTTCCTTGTGGAATCGCGGATTCAATATTGTCTTGTGTCAGCACCAGATCTTGCAGAGTAAGTAACTGCTGTTGTTGCAGGTCAAAACCCAATGAAAGCTCTTTTAAACCATCATTAAAATCTTCAAATGACAAAACATTACCCGTTTTTTCTATACCACCTTGTGCCGCATCATCATCAAGTAAGAATGACGATACGTCTAAACCCGATAAGCTGGCCAACTTTTCTGTTAACGCTTTTAAACGAATAGCTTCAGCTTGCAACTGACCTAACTTCTTAATATAGACATTACTCACCGCATCGGTCGGCAAGGCAGGGACTAGATTTATTGGCAATTCTGGGATTACTGTTACTGGTGAAAAAGGAGCTACGTGGGAAGGTTCAGGAGAGTTTAACCATTGCATCGCAGCGAAACTGCTAATAAATAACAATGCACCAACAAAGCTCATTAACAGCATTAACTTAGCTCGGCTTAGATGCCAATGTTTATGTGTCTTGTTATTAGGCGATATAATGATAACTTGCATTATTATCCTTTTTAAACCAAACAGAGTCGGTATTTATGGCTAGAAAACTTGAACGTATTAATAGTGTCTGTGAACACAATAAGCGGTTAAATAAATTAACTCATCGAGTTCAAAAATTAAACCAACTTAATATTGTTATGCAACAAGCACTACCTATCCAGTTTGCTAGTCACTGTCATCTAGCTAACGTTACTGCTACACACATTATCATTCATACCGACAATGCGTCTTATGCCAGCTTATTGCGTTTTCAGGCTCCAGTGCTATGCAAAACACTTTCTGAACATCTACCTCATGCTATCGATAAACTCGAGGTTAAAGTCAGACCTAAAAATGCACCACTTGTACCATCTACTGGCGCTAATATTACACTTCCAGATAAAGCGGCAGTGTCATTACAACAAACTGCCGACTCACTTGAAGATGGTGTTCTTAAAACTGCGCTGGCGAAACTTGCCCAACGCAGCTCTAAATCAATCTAATATTTATTAACTAACGACTGATGCTGCAGGACGACTAAATAAGATTGGTGCATCTTTCTCATCTTCAAATGTCACTAATTCCCAAGCGCTTTCATCAGCTAATAATTTACGTAATAGCTTATTATTTACTTCATGGCCTGATTTATAACCACTAAAGGTACCAATCAAGCTATAACCTAATAAATATAAGTCACCAATCGCATCCAGTACTTTATGACGAACAAACTCATCTTCGTAGCGTAAACCATCTTCATTGACGATTCGGTAATCATCTAATGCAATAGCATTATCTACACTAGCGCCAAGTGCTAAGTTATTTTCACGTAGTTTTTCGATATCTTTCATAAAACCAAACGTACGCGCACGGCTCACTTCACGAACAAATGATGTGGAGGAGAAATCAACATCAACTTGTTGTGGGCGGCCAGTGAACGCAGGATGGTTAAAGTCGATAGTAAAGCTAACTTTGAAGCCTTCAAATGGCTCAAACTTACCCCATTTATCACCATCTTCTACGATAATTGATTTTTTAATTCGAATAAACTTCTTCGCAGCGGCCTGCTCTTCGATACCAGCAGACTGCACTAAAAATACAAACGGACCGGCACTGCCATCCATAATTGGAACTTCAGGTGCATTCAAATCAATATAAGCATTATCAATGCCTAAACCTGCAAATGCAGACAATAAATGTTCAACCGTTGATACCTTATGCCCATCTTGAATCAATGTAGTAGATAAAGCAGTTTCACCTACATTTTCGGCCTTTGCTTCAAATTCGACGACAGGATCTAAATCAATACGCCGGAATATGATGCCAGTATCAGGCGCAGCAGGCCGTAAAGTGAGATAAACAGTATCGCCACTATGCAACCCAACACCGGTTGCACGAATCACATTCTTTAATGTTCGTTGCTTTATCACGGTGTACAACCCCCTTACTAAACTTAATATACAGATCGAAAGATCATAACATAAGCGACACTATTCCAGCTAATACCGCTAGTCAGCTTGTCTACGTAAAAATGCAGGAATATCTAAATAGTCCATATTAATATCACTGTTTGCTACTTGCTTTTGCACTTCTTGCTCACTTTGGCGCATTACAGTCGGTTTATCGTAATCAATATCCACAGGCTTCTTCACAATTTCGATTTGCGGAGCGACCACTTCAGGAGCTTTAGCAACTTCAGCTTGTTTTACGCCACCTAAACCGGTTGCTACTACTGTGACTCGCAATTCATCTGTCATTTCAGGGTCAATGACGGTACCAACAACCACTGTTGCATCTTCAGAAGCAAATTCCTTAACGGTATTACCTACTTCTTCAAATTCACCAATTGTCATATCCAAACCAGCAGTAATGTTAACCAAAACACCACGTGCACCGGCTAAATCAACATCTTCTAATAACGGGCTAGACACAGCTGTTCTGGCTGCTTCTGCAGCGCGATTATCACCTGAAGCTTGTCCGGTTCCCATCATCGCCATACCCATTTCAGACATTACGGTACGTACATCCGCGAAATCGACATTAATCATACCTTCACGAGTGATCAACTCAGCAATGCCTTGTACAGCGCCTAACAATACATCGTTAGCAGCTTTAAAGGCATTTAATAAACTCATATCCTTACCTAGAACGGCAAGTAATTTTTCATTAGGAATAGTGATCAAAGAATCAACATGTTGACTTAATTCTTCTAAACCAGAATGAGCAATTTTTAAACGTTTACCACCTTCAAATGGAAAAGGCTTAGTCACAACCGCAACAGTTAAAATACCCATTTCTTTAGCAACTTGCGCAACAACTGGTGCAGCACCTGTACCAGTACCACCACCCATACCAGCGGTGATAAACACCATGTCAGCACCATTAATCACTTCCATAATACGTTCGCGATCTTCTAATGCTGCTTGGCGGCCAACATCTGGATTGGCACCCGCGCCCAAGCCTTTCGTGATATCGGTACCCAATTGTAATTGCGTTGTCGCTGCGCTTTTACGTAACGCCTGTGCATCAGTATTGGCACAAATAAAATCAACACCTTCAATTTCATTGGCAACCATATGCTCAAGTGCGTTACCGCCACCGCCACCGACACCAATAACCTTAATTACCGCGTTCTGTGTATATGTATCAATCAGTTCAAATGTCATGCTTCTCTCCCCAGTTTTTATTACTTTATTTTTTATATAACTATTAATTTTTTGCTTAGAAGTTACCTTGGAACCAGCTCTTCATACGCGCTAACATCCCTTTAAACCCTTCACCCGTTTTTAATTCCGTTTGTCCATTTGTTACTTCTTCATTACCAAACAACAACAATCCCACACCTGTTGCATGAATCGGGTTACGTACTACTTCCGCCAAACCACCTACATGCTGAGGTAGTCCTAATCTCACTGGCAGATGAAAAACTTCTTCAGCCAATTCGATAACCCCTTCCATTTTGGAGCTTCCACCCGTTAGTACCACACCTGCTGCTAACAATTCTTCAAAACCACTTTTTCTTAATTCTGCTTGTACTAACATCAATAATTCTTCGTAACGAGGCTCAACCACTTCCGCCAATGTTTGTCTTGCTAATTGGCGTGGTGGTCGGTCTCCGACACTTGGTACTTCAATTGTTTCATCTTCACGCGCTAGTTGGCGCAATGCACAGGCATATTTAATTTTAATTTCATCGGCATATTGAGTTGGCGTTCTTAAAGCGACTGCGATGTCATTGGTTACTTGATCACCAGCAATGGGTATCACTGCGGTATGGCGAATTGCACCATCAATAAATACTGCGATATCGGTCGTGCCGCCACCGATATCAACTAAACACACACCTAGCTCTTTTTCATCGTGTTCAAGTACTGAGTAGCTAGAAGCCATTTGCTCTAGAATAATGCCGTCTACTGTTAATCCACAACGTTCAATACACTTGCTAATATTCTGGGCAGCGCTAACTGCACCAGTTATCAAATGTACTTTAGCTTCTAAACGTACACCCGACATGCCAATCGGTTCACGTATACCTTCTTGGTTATCAATGATGTATTCCTGGGGCATAACGTGTAATAACTGTTGATCGCCTGGAAAGTGAACGGCTTTTGCAGCATCCAAAACACGCTCGATATCACCTGCAGTCACCTCTTTATCTCGTATCGCTACCGTGCCATGAGAATTCAAGCTGCGAATATGGCTTCCAGCAATGCCGGCAAAAACAGAATGAATTTGGCAACCAGCCATTAATTCCGCTTCTTCAACAGCTCGTTGGATAGATTGCACGGTCGATTCAATATTGATGACAACACCCTTTTTCATCCCGCGTGCAGGATGAGAACCGATACCGATAATATCTAGTGCTTTATCTTTTGGCCCTGCATCAACATTCGGTGCAGCAACAATGGCAACCACTTTCGAAGTACCAATATCTAAACCAACAATAAGTTCTCTTTCACTTCTTTTTGACATCATACTGTTCCGATAAAATCAGGTTTTTGTCCCTGCTTCCAAATCACAGACATTCCATTGGTATAACGCATATCAACCACTGCAATATCATCTCGATATTCATTTAAATTTGCTTTAAAAACTGTAATAAACCGCTGTAAACGTTGCTCACTATCTGCACGACCTAGTACTACTTTTAACTCATTATCAAACTGTATGGACCAAGCTCTACGTTGATCCAATTTAATATTTGTTACGCTTAAACCAAGTGCTTTGACTTGCTGCTGAATAGTTAACAAACGTCGACTCATCACCACATTAGAACCTTCAACACCCTCTAGCTTTGCCAGCCCAGTAGGAATTGTATTTTTGGCTGGTGTAAATACATCACCTTTGGCATTAATTAATGATTTACTACCCCAGCGAGCCAATGCCGTTTGCTCTTCAACGATTAAATGCAAACTATCAGGCCACACTCGTCGCACTTGAACTAGTTGTACCCATGGCAATGCTTCACCTGCATCACGAATACTTGCTACATCAACATTGACAAAACTACCGGTTACAAATGGGCTCACCGCCTTAACTAATTCATCTTTATTGGCATAAGCAAAATCACCTTCTACGCTGACATGTAGAATAGGTAAGGTATCGTCTTGCTGCAAATAGACACTTCCTGACACAACGACAATCAACAACAGTCCCATTAACGAGTAACGTAACCAATGTTGCCAAGCCACAGGTTGGCGAGCCTTACGTACTGGCTTGCGTGTTGCTCCGCGCTTTTTCACAGCAGCCATTACACTGTCCCCTCAACACTGGTTGCCAAGATTTTCCAGACTAAAGTTTCAAAACTTATATCTGCTTGTTTTGCTGCCATGGGTACTAAGCTATGGTCTGTCATGCCCGGCACACTATTAGCTTCAAGCAAATAAAATTCGCCATCCTTATCACGCATCATGTCGACACGTCCCCAGCCCGTCATTCTTAAACCATTAAAGGCTGTTAATGCTAATTGTTGGCAGAAACTTTCTTCTTGCTCCGTTAAGCCACAAGGACATAAATATTCCGTGGTATTCGTTTTATATTTGGCTTCATAATCATAAAACTCATGCGGTGTTTGTAGACGAATCATTGGCAATGCCACTTGATCTAATATTGCCACCGTATATTCAGGACCATTGATCCAACGTTCAGCCATCACTTCAGCGTCAAATTTAGTTGCCACTTGGATTGCAGCTAATAATTCATCAGCTGAATTTACTTTAGCCATTCCAATGCTAGAACCTTCATTCACTGGCTTGATAATCAGTGGCAAACCGATACGTGAAATAACAGCATCAAGATCAGATTGTTCACTAACCCGTTCAAAGGTTGCCGTTGGCAGCTGCTGTTGTAACCATGACTGTTTGCTGATCATCTTGTTCATTGACAACACAGCGCCCGTTACATCACTGCCAGTGAAGGGGATATTCATTGACTGTAATAGCCCTTGAATAGCACCATCTTCACCACCACGACCATGCAGCATCACAAAAGCACGATCAAAATTACCTGCTCGCAACTGTTCAGCAATATCAAAATCAACGTCAACTTTATGAGCATCAATTCCTTGATTTTGTAACGCCGTTAATACTGTTTCACCACTCATCAGTGAAATCTCACGCTCAGCCGAACGACCGCCCATCAATACAGCAACACGACCAAAATCAGTGACAGAAAGTGATTGCCTATCGATCATACAATCTCCCCCACTATATGCACTTCAGGGACTAATCTCACACCGTGAATTTGGACAATCTTCTGCTGAACTAATGTAATCAAAGCTTCAATATCACTAGCTGTTGCAGTGCCATCATTAACGATAAAATTGGCATGTTTCTCAGAAACACGCGCTCCGCCAATATTTAGCCCTTTTAGATTAGCACTCTCAATCAAACGGCCTGCAAAATCGCCTTCTGGATTTCTAAATACCGAACCTGCACAAGCCTGATTGGCTGGCTGACTAGCATTACGACGTTTTAACAACTGTTTAATTTGTTCTAATTCTTGTTCAGCATCACCGATAGAAAAGTTAAGTGTCGCCGTGGCAAACCACTCACCTTCTGGCAGTTCAACATGGCGATAACTCACTTTAAAGTCTTCTGGTTTTCGAACTCGAATCGTGCCAGCGCGATCTACCGTTGTCACTTCAGTAACAAACTGCCAAATTTCAGCTTGATGAGCACCGGCATTCATTGCTAAAGCACCACCTAATGTACCGGGAATACCCGCTAAGAATGCAGCACCTGTTAATCCTGACTTGGCGATTCTTCTCGCTAGCTTGGCACAATATACGCCTACTTCAGCAGTGACAGTTTGCGATTCAATCTCTAATGTTTTTAATGTTCCAGACGTTGAGATAACGGTACCTGCAAAACCACCATCACGAACAAGTAAGTTACTGCCTAAGCCTAGCCACATTAAAGGTTCAGATTCTGGTAACTGAGATAAAAACACCGCTAAATCTTGTACATTTTCAGGACGGTAAAACTGTTGGGCAAGGCCGCCGACACGCCATGATGTGTGTTTGGCTAATGGCTCATTAGTGCGTAATTCACCTTGTAAATTTTGGTAGCGTTCAACAATCATGATGAAGCTTCCAATTGCTCAGGTAATTCACTAGACATCCGGCCGATATCACCCGCACCTAAGGTCAGTAATAGATCACCGTCTTCAACAAGACTTGGCAACAAGTCAAATAAGGCCTGCTTGTTCTCTGCAAATACGGGTTCAACTTGACCACGTAAACGGATAGCTCGGCATAGGCTGCGTGCATCTGCACCAGCAATTTTTGTTTCGCCAGCAGGATAAACCTCTAATACCACCAAGACATCAACGGTTGATAAGACTTGGGCAAAGTCTTCAAATAGATCACGAGTTCGGCTATAACGATGCGGTTGGAAAACAACGACAAGTCGTTTATCAGGCCAGCTCGCTTTTGTAGCCGCCACAGTTGCAGCAATTTCAGTTGGATGATGACCATAATCATCCACCAATAACACGTCACCTTTTGCCGTATTAATTGTTCCAGCAATATTAAAGCGTCGACCAATACCTGCAAATTTAGCTAATGCTTGCTGACAGGCTTCAACAGAAACACCCAAATTACGTGCCACTGCTAAGCCGGCTGTCGCATTAAGTGCATTATGAATACCAGGCATATTTAAGGTGATATCAAATCGTGCCTCAGCTTGCTTATCAATAATACTGAAATGACTTTGGCCATTAGCTTGAGTTAACTCAACAAGTTGAAAATCAGCATCGTCGCTTTGACCATAAGTTAACAATGGTCGAGTAACATCAGTTAATACTTCACGAACGACTGGATCATCAATGCACATCACCGCTAAGCCGTAAAAAGGTAAATGATGTAAAAACTCTATAAAGGTGGCTTTTAATTTTTCAAAATCATTATCATAAGTCGCCATATGATCTTCATCGATATTAGTCACTATCGAGATCATCGGTTGCAAGTATAAAAATGACGCATCACTTTCATCTGCTTCAGCAACTAAATAGCGACCGCTACCTAATCGTGCATTAGTGCCAGCACTATTAAGTCGACCACCAATAACAAATGTTGGGTCTAAGTCGCCTTCACTTAATAACGCAGCTACTAGACTTGTTGTCGTTGTCTTACCATGAGTACCAGCAACAGCAATACCGTAACTAAAGCGCATTAACTCCGCTAACATTTCTGCTCGTGGTACCACTGGGATACGTTGTTCTCTGGCCGCCATCAATTCAGGGTTATCTTCAGCTACAGCTGTTGTCACCACAACAACATCTGCACCTTCTAAATATGCAGGATCATGGCCTAGTTTGATATCAGCACCTAAGCTACGCAAATGTTGTACTAAAGCATTTTCAGCAAGATCTGAACCTGACACTTGATAGCCCAGATTAATTAATACTTCAGCAATGCCCCCCATACCTACACCACCGATACCGATAAGGTGTATATGTTTGACTCTGCTTTGCATTGCTGAGGTTAATTTATCCATGTGCTAACTCCTGACACACAGAACTTATTACTTGTGCGGTGCCGTTTTTTGCTTGTGTTCTCGCAGCTGATGCCATTGTTAATAACTGCTGTCGATCTTGTGTCATTGTCTGTATTTCATTGGCTAGCGATTGTGCAGTCAATGCGTTTTCTTGTATTAATTTTGCACCGCCTACCTTAACTAATGCCGCAGCATTATGTGTCTGATGATCATCTACCGCATAAGGGTAAGGCACTAATATAGCCGGTAAACCTACAGCTGATAATTCAGCAACTGTTAACGCACCAGCTCGGCAAATCACCATGTCAGCCCACTCATATTCAGCGGCCATATCATCAATAAAGGCTGAAACATTGCTTGCTACACCAGCTTGTTGATACGACTCAATACAATCATCGTAGTGGCGTTGACCACATTGATGTTTGACTTCAGGTCGCTGTGCTTCATCAATCAAAGCCAGTGCTTGTGGAATTAATGTATTTAAAGCTCTCGCACCCAAGCTACCACCAAGTACTAGCAAACGTATTGCACCTGTTCTTGAACTATAACGTTGTACTGGTGCTGCAATTTGTTCTATCTCACTTCGTACTGGATTACCTACCCACTGCGAGTTAATGTTGTCAGCAAAGCTATTTGGAAAACCTTCCATCACAACTTTGGCGAGTCGAGCTAAACATTTATTGGTTAAGCCTGGAATCGCATTTTGTTCATGAATAACTAATGGTTTAGCCATTAATTTAGCTGCCACGCCACCTGGGCCAGAAGCAAACCCACCTAAACCCATCACAACATCAGGCTTAATCTTTCTAATGGCAGACATCGCTTCAAAAACAGCCTTAACAACTTTAAACGGAGCTAACAACCAACCTAAAGCGCCATTGCCACGTAGGCCTTGCACTGAGATATAACTAATTGGGATATCAGCAGCTGGCACTAACTTAGCTTCAATACCACGTTCAGTACCCATCCAGAATACTTCCACATTTTGCTTACGTAATTCTTCAGCCACGGCTAATGCTGGGAAAACATGTCCACCAGTACCGCCAGCCATAATCAAAACACATATAGTCATCGTTTCACCCTCGCCGCTGCTTTTTCAGGGAAACGAGTTTCTTGATCAACTCGAAATAACAAGGCAATGGCAACACCGACGATCACTAAACTACTACCACCGTAACTCATTAAAGGTAGTGTTAAGCCTTTGGTTGGTAATGCGCCCATGTTCACGCCCATATTGACGCAAGCTTGTAGACCTAACCAAATACCTACGCCATAAGCGACTTGAGCACCAAATACTTGGCCTGATAATTCTGCTGCTCTGCCGATGGCTAGTGCACGCCAAATAAAGACAAAAAATAGGGCAATCACGGTCATTGCACCCACTAAACCTAGTTCTTCAGCCAGGATTGAATATAAAAAGTCCGTATGTGCTTCAGGTAAATAAAACAGCTTTTGCATGCTGCTACCCAAGCCAACACCTAACCAGTCACCTCGACCGAAGGCTATTAATGCCTGCGTTAATTGGAAACCACTGCCAAAAGGATCAGCCCAAGGGTCAAGAAAGCTCTGCAAACGTTGTAAGCGATATGGTGCAAACCACACCAATAAAGCGAATAGCGCACCCATCACACTGATTAATGCAGCAAAGACATCTAAGCGTGCTCCACCTAGAAATAACATCGCTAACACTGTCGATAAGATAACGACCATCGAGCCCATATCTGGTTGCATTAACAATAAAATTGCAGCAAGCCCTAATAGGACGAGTGGCGCTAATACCTTAAAGAATGAGCTATGCAGCTGACCATGGTGGCGCTGTAAGTAGTCGGCAATATAAAATATTGCAAACAATTTAATGATTTCAGCAACTTGGACATTGATGGGGCCTAACGGCAACCAACGTGAACTACCATTCACTTCCCGGCCAATGCCTGGTATCAATACTAAAACTAATAAGCCCACGCCTATCATTAGTAAATGTGGCGCGAACCGTTGCCAAAAAGACAAACGAATTGTTACGACTAAGCTGGCTATTACTATACCGGCAGCTGCAAAAATAGCTTGGCGAGTAAAATAAAATAACGGTTGTGACATTTTGCTATCAGCAATAGTGATCGAGGCTGACGCCACCATAATTAGGCCAATAACCAATAACGATAAGGTGACAAACAACAAGCTACGATCAAAATTAGCAGTAGATTGAGTCATTATTTCAACTCCTGAACTGCTTGCTCAAAAGCGTTGCCACGTTGGACATAGCCATCAAACATGTCAAAACTAGCACAAGCTGGAGATAACAATACACTCTCGCCAGTCACAGCTTGCTCATCAGCCATTTTCACCGCTTGTTCTAAACTTGCTGCATGTAGTGTTGTAATGGTATCTGGAATAGCTTTCTCAATTTGAGCTGCATCCTGACCAAATAACACGACTGTTTTAATATGTTTTTCTAGCACTGTGGTCAAAGGAGAGAAATCTTGATCTTTTGCCACGCCACCCGCTAGCAGAGTTAATTGACCTAGCTCAGCCAGACCTTCAATTGCTGCAATCGTAGCGCCGACATTGGTCGCCTTTGAATCATTAAACCAACGTACATCGTTGATTTCATCAACTAAGCGACAACGATGCGGTAGACCTTTGTATGTACGCAACGCTGATAACATTGCTGTCATTGGTAATGCCATTGCCGAGCCTAAAGCTAAGGCTGCTAAAGCATTAGCAACATTATGTTTACCGACAATTTTCATATCATCAACGGCTAATAAAGTTTGCTCGCCTTCAACTAACCATTGCTGTCCATCTTGTTCAATTAAGCCAAAATCTACACCTTCTGTTGCATGTAAACTGAAGCCAATTTGATTACGGCCCATTTGTGATAATTCGTTGACTACAGCATCTTCACGATTAATAACCATCACACCGTCACCATTAAAGATACGTGCTTTTGCTTGTTGATAGTCTTCAATGCTGTCGTAACGATCTAGGTGATCTGGGCTGACATTTAATATTGCTGCAGCAAATGCATTAAGTGTTTTCACTGTTTCTAGTTGAAAACTAGATAACTCCACAATATAAAAGTCTGGTGCTGGTTCAGTGATTAAATCCAATGCTGGCGTACCCAAATTACCGCCAACTCGAATCACTTTATCTGCTGCTTCAGCCATCTCAGCTAATAAGGTTGTAACTGTACTTTTACCATTTGAACCGGTAATAGCTACGATAGGTGCATTGGCATAACGTGCAAATAGCTCGATATCACCGACCATTTCTACACCAGCTTCACGAGCAGCAACAATTTCAGGTAAACGAGGATCGATGCCAGGACTTAATACGATCATATCTGCTTGTTTCATCCAAGCTAGATCTAACCCCCCCGTTTTTACGACTACTTCAGGGTAATATTGCTGTAACTCAGCTAGTGACGGTGGTAGATCACGCGTATCCATTACTGCAACATCAACATAATGCTGCACCAAAAATTTGGCACAAGACAAGCCTGTCTGCCCTAAACCTAGGATCAGACAGTTTGTTGGTTGTAGTTGATGGTTAGCGTTGGCAGTCATCGTATTTTTAAACTCGCTAAGCCGACTAATACCAAGAACACAGTGATGATCCAGAAGCGAACAATGATGCGAGGCTCCGGCCATCCTTTTAATTCATAGTGATGATGGATAGGCGCCATTAAAAACACACGTTTGCCACGTAGTTTGTATGAGCCGACTTGTAAAACTACCGACAGCGTTTCAACAACAAATACACCGCCCATAATCAATAATACCAACTCCTGACGAACTAATACTGCAACGGTACCTAATGCTGCACCAAGTGCTAGAGCACCGATATCGCCCATAAAAACTTGGGCTGGATATGTGTTAAACCATAAGAAACCTAAGCCAGCACCTACCATCGCACAACAAAATACTGTTAGCTCACCAGCACCTGGAATAAATGGTATCGCTAGATAGTTAGCAAATTCAAAATGACCAGTTACATAACTAAATAAAGCTAATGCTGCAGCTACCATCACTGTCGGCATCACCGCTAAACCATCCAAACCATCTGTTAGGTTTACAGCATTACTCGTTCCGACAATCACCAAGTAGGTAAGCAACATATACCAAGTACCTAAAGGAATGATGATGTCCTTAAAGAAAGGGATAATTAACTGTGTTTCTGCAGGAATAAGTGCGGTTTGATATAAAAACACTGCTGCAACGACACCTACAACTGATTGCCAGAAGTACTTATAACGACTCAATAAACCTTTCGGATCTTGACGTACTAATTTGATGTAATCATCAACAAAACCAATCACACCAAATGACAGTGTCACTAATAACACCGTCCATACATAACGGTTATTTAAATCAGCCCACAATAAAGTGCTCACAGCTATAGCGACCAATATTAGTGCACCGCCCATTGTCGGCGTGCCAGACTTACTTAAGTGCGACTGAGGACCATCATCGCGGATAACTTGGCCAATTTGCTTGAAGCTCAAATGACGAATCATGCTTGGACCAACGATTAAGGCAATACCTAGTGCTGTTATAACACCCAAGATCGCTCTTAAAGTTAAGTATTGGAAAACAGCAAAACCACTATGGAACTGTGTTAAATATTCACTTAAGTAAAGTAACATTAGGCTTCTCCCTGCTCAGCTAACATATCTGCTAACTTATCTAATTGCATAAAACGAGAGCCTTTTATTAGGCAAGTAATTTCAGGTGTTAATTCCTGTTGTAACTGTTGTTGCAAGATGTTCATATCCTCAAAATGATTTGCACCATCACCAAATGTTTGCATGGCAAATTGACTGCTGTCGCCAATACAAAATAACTTTTTAATTCCTGAAGCTTTGGCATCTTTACCCATCTGTTGGTGTAAAGACTCACTATCGCCACCAAGCTCACCAAAGTCGCCTAGTACCAACCAGTGCTCACCAGAAAAACTTTGCATGCTGGCTAAAGCTTGTTGATATGAAGCAGGATTAGCATTGTAGGTATCATCAATAATCTGTGAGCCATTGACTGCAGCACGTACTTGCAATCGGTGCGGTACAGCTTTCATTGTCGCTAATCCTTTCACTATGTCTTCTATAGAAATTGTGAAGGAATTACATATAGCAATTGCTGCTAAGGCGTTAGCAATATTATGCTTACCGGTAAGTGGTAAGTTGATGTAGTTGTACTGACCAGCAAGCTCAACCATAAAATGACTCGCTGCGGTATCCAACTGAATATCTTGAGCTGTCACATTTGCAATGTCATCAAAGCCAAACATCACCGTATTGTTGTTAGCAAGTACTTGCTTCCATTTATCTACGTAGGGCATATCGGCATTAAAGATACCGGTTCCACTTTCTGTTAGCGTTGAGAAAATCTCTGTTTTGGCATTAGCAACACCATCTACACTGCCAAAACCTTCTAAATGAGCCGGCGCAACATTGTTAATGATCGCCACATCAGGTTGGGCCATTGCAACCAAGTTGGCAATTTCACCTGGATGATTAGCACCCATTTCAATGACAGCAAAATCATCACTTTCAGCTAAGCGACATAATGTAAGTGGCACACCTAGTTCGTTATTTAAATTACCTTGTGTTGCTAACACTAAATGACTTTGTCCTAGAATCGACGCAACCATTTCTTTAACCGTGGTCTTACCGTTACTTCCTGTGATAGCAACGACTTTCACATCACACTGTTGACGCCAATAAGCTGCAATAACACCAAATGCCACTACCACATCGCCGACAACAAGTTGAGGTAATTCATCATCTTGTAGCTCTGTGACTAATGCTGCACTTGCACCTGAAATACGTGCTTGGGCAATATAGTCGTGACCATTTACATGCTCGCCACTAAGAGCAACAAACAAACTACCTGGTTGAACTTTTCTGCTATCAATCACAGCTGAACGTACTACTGCATCTTGCTCAGGTACTTCACATGCTAATAATGTAGCTAAGGCTGACAACGTAACATTTATAGTCATAACACTACCTCGCTTGAACGATGACAGGCATCATTTGCAGCATTAAGTGCCGTCATCACGGCTTGAGCATCACTAAAAGTATGCTTAACACCTGCTATTTCTTGATATTGCTCATGGCCTTTACCAGCCACTAAAACGATATCGCTACTAGCAGCATGTTGCACTGCAAAGCTAATGGCTTGTTGGCGATCATGTTCAATATGAATACCTTCTGTTCTGCTAATGCCACTGATAATATCGCTAACAATATCTTCATTGTTTTCACTGCGTGGATTATCTGAAGTAAGCACTAACATTTCAGCAGAATCTTGCGCAGCTTTACCCATCAAAGCACGTTTGCCCTTATCTCGATCTCCACCGCAACCAAATACGCACCATAGCTGGCCATTACTAGTTAAATGTGTTTTTAGAGAGGTTAATGCTTGAGTCAGCGCATCAGGTGTATGGGCAAAATCAATCACCACAGAAGTGGTTTCTTCATTGCCATATACCTGCATTCTGCCTTCAACTGCCTGACAGTGAGTAATTGCTTCAATAGCTGTATTAAAATCGATATCACATGCTTGCAGTACTAATAATGCAGCTTGTAAATTATCGACATTAAAACGACCCAATAATGAACTTTTAATTTCTACACTCTGGCTTGTTTGCTCTAATTTAAAAGCAATGCCAGCAGGAACGGTTGTCACTTCACTGGCTTGTAGGTGTTGTTCACTTGCAAGACTATTTTCAACATGACTGCTATAAGTTAGTAATGTGGCTTTATCACTTGAGAACTGCTGAGCAAGTGTTTGTCCAAACTCATCAGCAATATTAATGATTGCAGTTGAAAGTGATTCAAACTTAAATAACTTTTGCTTAGCGGCAGCATAATTCGCCATCGTTTGGTGATAATCCAAATGGTCACGAGTTAAGTTGGTATAAACCGCAATATCAATCGACACACTATTTAAGCGACCTTGCTCTAATGCATGTGACGACGCTTCCAAGACAACGTAATGCACACCTTGATGTTCAAGCGCTGCAAGCTCAGCTTGTAACGTTATCGGATCAGGTGTTGTCATCCCCGTTGTTTTTAAGTCTGTAATTCTGCCAACACCCAAAGTGCCAACCACACCACAAGCAATACCTAATGACTCTAGTGCTTGAGCAATAAATTGACTGACTGATGTTTTACCATTGGTGCCAGTGACAGCAATGATAGTTTGCTTGTCTGCTGGGTAGCGATAAAACCTTGCTGCAATTTCAGCTGCATTATTAGCTAAGTCATCAACTGCGTAATAAGATGAACCAGCTTGCTGACACAGCGTTAACTCTTCAGTAGATAAAGGCTGTTCGCTATCAAACAACACAACAGCTGCACCTTGAGTTAAAGCTTGTTGTAAATAGGTTTGTCGTTGCTCAATATTCACTGCCAACGACAAGAACAAGCCATTTTTCTCAACCTTACGGCTGTCTAATGTAATGTTGCTCACAGTTGTTTCAACCAACTTCGTTGGCTCTGCGGCTAAATTAGTGAGCAATTTTGTTAATGACATCATTTTTGAGCCACTCGTAATTGAGTGGAAGATAGGTCATCTGGAGCAATATTCAATAAGCGCATCGCCCCCGTCATTACTTCAGAAAATACCGGAGCAGCTACCAGCCCACCGTAATACTTATCACCTTGTGGGTCATCTACCATCACTACCATCGCAAGACGTGGATTTTTAGCTGGAATAACACCGGCGAATGACGACAAATAACGATGTTCAGCATAACCACCTGATGTCGCTTTTTTAATTGTGCCGGTTTTGCCTGCCACCGTATAATTCGTTACCGCCGCTTGCTGGGCTGTACCACCAGATTTAACAACTGTTTCCATCATAGCGAGTACTTGCTTCATCACATCAGATGAATAGACGCGTCGACCTAATGGCACTTTATCTGTTTTGATAAAGCTAACTGGCCGCAATACTCCGCCATTACCAAGAACAGCGTAAGCGCGCGCCAACTGCAAAGCAGAGGTTGCAACACCATAGCCATAAGCTAAGGTTGCTCTATCTAACTTACGCCATGATTGTGGATCAGGCATCGAGCCCATCGCTTCACCAGGAAAGTATGCCCCAGTCGACTCGGCTAAACCAAAAGCTGAAAAACTCTGCCATAAGGTTTCTGGCTTCAGTGTTAATGCCACTTTACTCGCACCAACATTGCTTGATTTTTGAATCAAGGTAGTTAGATCAATTTGTCCGTAATCACGAAAGTCTCTAATGGTATGACCACTGACCTTAAATAAGCCAGGTTTAGTATCGATGATTGAATCTACGGTGAATTTACCGGACTTTAAACCACCAGCAACAGTAAAGGGCTTAACTGTTGAGCCTGGTTCAAATACATCAGTGACAGCGCGGTTTCTAAAGTCACTGGTTTTCAAACCACGACGATTATTAGGGTTAAACGAAGGTTGATTAACCATCGCCAGTACTTCGCCAGTTTTAACATCCAGAATAACGGCTGTGCCTGATCGAGCATTAAACTTATTCACGGTTGATTTAAGCGCTTGGTAGGTCAAGTACTGCAAGCGAAGATCGATGCTTAAGCTAATATTTTCACCCGCTTTAGCTGCTCGTAATTGCTCACCACCGCCGACAAAATTACCACGACTATCTCTAACCATACGTTTTAAACCGGGTACACCGGTCAATAAATCGTTATGGGCAAGCTCTAATCCTTCTTGTCCAGCATCATCAATACTGGTGAAGCCCACGACATGTGAACTCACTTCACCAGTAGGGTAATAACGCTTATATTCGCGCTGTAAAGCGACACCTGCAATAGCCAGTGATTTCACCTTAGCAGCCAGTTCAGGTTGAACACGGCGTTTTAAATAAATAAATTCACGATTTTGATTTGATGTGATTTTTTTCTTGATCGTGCTCAGTCTGATATTTAACACTTTAGCCAGTTGAGCTAACTCAGCTGCGTTTGCATCAACTTCTTGTGGATTTAACCAAACCGAATGTACAGGAGTACTAATTGCTAAGGGCTCTCCATGACGATCTAAGATCATGCCGCGATGTGCAGCTACAGCTACCTTACGCAGGTGACGTGCATCACCCTGGTAGCGCAAAAAATCATTATTCAATACTTGAATGTCAGCTAATCGCCAACCTAAGCCAACTACTACTACGATGAACATTAGACGGACTACGTTAAGTCGCCAAATACCAATATTATTCACTGTTTTACTACGTCGGCTCATGGGCGCACTACCACCGTCATGTCAGCAGTTGGTACGATCATCTTCAAACGCACTCGTGATTGCTGCTCAACTCGGCCCGGCCCCGCCCAAGTACTTTCTTCTAATAATAAGCGGCCCCACTCTTCGTTTAACTTGTCTCGTGTATTTTCTAATTTTTGTAAGCTAATGAATTCATTACGGCTGATGTGTTTGATGTAAATCACAGTAATAGCAGAAATTAAGATGGCTAAAACCATCAATAAAATAGGCAGATCGACTCGAATATGATCGAAGAGATCCGCTAGTTTCACGCCAGCTTCTCCACAACACGTAATACGGCACTACGGGCCCGTGGATTTTGTTCCAATTCTTGCTTGCCTGCTTTGATCGCTTTGCCAATGATTTTTACGCGCGGGTTAAGCTGATCGGCAGTAATAGGGAAATCAGAAGGAAGATCATCACCCAAAGCTTCATCACGGAAATAACGTTTAACAATACGATCTTCTAATGAATGGAAACTAATCACAGCCAAACGACCGCCAATCGCCAACATGTCTAATGCCTGCTCTAAGCCTAGCTTTAAATCGCCTAACTCATTATTGATGTGAATACGGATTGCTTGGAAAGTCCGTGTTGCTGGATGTTTGTGCTTTTCACGTGATGGGCTGGCTTTATCGACAAGTTCAGCCAATTGATGCGTTGTTGTAATTGGTGTTACGTCACGAGCTTCAACAATCGCTCTAGCGATACGCTTACCGTATCGCTCTTCACCCAATGTTTTGATGACTGTTTCAATCTCTGCCATTTCAGCTTTTGCTAGCCACTCAGCAGCACTGATCCCCGCATCAGGGTTCATTCGCATATCTAAAGGGCCGTCTTTTTGAAAACTAAAACCGCGTTCTGCAACATCCAATTGTGGCGAGGAAACACCGATATCAAGCAAGATACCATCAACTTGTCCCTGCCATAGATGACCACTCACCGCTGAGCTTAGATCTGCAAATGAACATTGTTCAATGAAAAAACGATTATCTTGTTGGGCTAATGAGTTAGCCTCTTTGATTGCATCAGGATCTTTATCTAAACCAAGCATCCGACCTTTGTCAGATAGCTTTGCAAGTACTGCACGAGCATGACCACCACGACCAAACGTACCATCTACATAAATACCATCTGCTTTTACTGCCAAAGCAGTAACGGTCTCATCTAGCAATACTGGTAGATGTTCTGAAAGGTTATCAGTCATAATTTCGCTCTAAATTGACAGGTTTTCGAGTTCGGTAGGTAAAATGCCATCAAAATCTTCTTCTAGGCATTCATCCATCAAACTGTTCCAACTCTGTTCATCCCACAATTCAAATTTATTACCCTGACCGATCATCACCATGCTTTTTTCCAAACCGGCAAACTCACGTAACTTAGCTGGTAACAAAATCCTGCCATTACCATCCATTTCGCATTCAGTCGCATAGCCTAGTAACATACGTTTCAAACTACGGACCTTTGGATTCATACTTGGCAATGCAGATAATTTTTGTTCGACTAATTCCCATTCAGGCATTGGGTAGAGTTGTAAGCAGTGATCGACATGATCGATAGTGACGACTAAACGGCCTTCACAACAGACGTCAAGATGCTTGCGGAACTTGGCTGGGATTGCCATCCGTCCTTTTGCATCCAGATTGAAAGTTGCTACGCCTCGAAACACTTATCGCTCCTAAATCAATGTGATCCACTTTGATCCACTTTTCCCCACTAAGCGACACTATAGGTTTGAGCTATACGCCTGTCAAGCATCAAAATAAACAAAATCTCCTTTTGTGCTCAATGACTTAGCTAACTTTTTTAAAGGTGGGAGGTTTTTCCTGATAGCGGAAGAAAAGACTACTTTTTTATCAAAAAAGTGGCATCGGAAGTTAAAGTAAATTCTAGCTATAGGATTTATCTTTTTTAACAAACCACTGCGGATCACGATAGAAAAATTAGATCATGAATTGATCTAAATTAAAGTTCATGCGGATTTTGATTAAATTAAGGAGAGGCTTCAACTGGATATATAGAAAAAAGAGATGGCCGATAAGCCGGGTTCTGTCGTGGACAATCATTCATCTGGGACAAGCATCGCTACTTGCCTCAAGCGACCTACCCAGGAACAATGCGGGCAGCATATTCTCGTCGAAACGAACGGTTCCTCTATTTGGTCTTGCTCCGAGTGGGGTTTACCATGCCACAATTGTTGCCAATTGCGCGGTGCGCTCTTACCGCACCCTTTCACCCTTACCTAACTCTTCGAAAAGAATCAGGCGGTATACTTTCTGTTGCACTGGCCGTAGGCTTTAGCCTCCCAGGAGTTACCTGGCACCCTGCCCTATGGAGCCCGGACTTTCCTCACCGTAATTAAAAAATCAAAGCGCGATTGCCTGGCCATCTCTAGCCCGCTATTTTACCTGACTATAATTACTTCTGCTGAAGTTTCAATGCCATCTCATAAGCTTTATTTTTACTTACATCTAATAAGCTGGCTGTGATTGCTGCTGCTTTTTTAACGGGCAGCTCTTTTAACAATAAACCAAGCACACGATTGACTTCAGTATCACTGGCATCAATCTGGTTTTTAATCCCTTCTACTAAGACAACACACTCACCTTTTTGCTGATTGTGATCATTGGCAACCCAATCAAGCAGCTCAATTACCGGTTTAGTGACAATAGTTTCATGCAGCTTAGTCAGTTCACGTGCTAAACACACTCGACGCTGCTCACCAAATATTTCAGCGAGATCATTCAGCATAGCTTGTAACCGTCTAGGGCTCTCATAAAATATTAAGGTTCTGCTCTCGCCCACTAGACTTTCTAAAGCCTGTCTTCGGGCACCTAATTTAGGTGGTAAAAAACCTTCAAAGCTAAAACTATCAGAAGGTAGTCCTGATGCCGATAAGGCAGTGATTAATGCACAACAGCCTGGAATCGGAACAACTCTAATATTGTGTTCACGAACAAAACTAACTAATCGATAACCTGGATCACTAATTAATGGCGTACCGGCATCACTGATCAATGCAACAGATTCACCTTGTTGCAATCGAGCTAAAATTGTTTCACAACGTTGTTGTTCATTATGTTCATGCACGGAAATCATTGGTGTATTAATTGAATGGTGCTGTAACAAATGACCGCTATGACGAGTATCTTCAGCGGCGACTATGGCCACCTCTTGTAATACTTCTATCGCTCGTGCAGACATATCCAATAAGTTGCCTATTGGCGTAGCAACGATATACAAGCTAGCTGTTGGTTGTTTTGACACTTTGTTTTTACCTTTCAATAACACACGGTTCTGGTCGTAATATACGCGAACAGGTAAGATGTTGCCTTTAATGTTTTCACATAGATCACAAAGCTATGCTCCCACAGACATATCGAATTCTAATTGTAGTACTGGTTTTATTTTTAAATGCTTGTCAGCCGACACAGACTACGACTGTGCGACCCGATTCTGCAGTAGAAAGTGAGGCGATGGCAGCAGAACAATCTGGCAACTATTTACTCGCTGCAGAACACTATATTGCCTTAGCTAATGATGCGAAGGGACAGCAACAAGCTTATTATTTATATCGAGCAATTCAGTCCTATAATCAAATCAATCAATTTGCTCAAATCAGCGATCTGCTTATACAGCTTGATAACAGCTTACTAACAACGTCACAGCAACTCGATTTAGCAATTATAGAAGCTATAATTGCTCTAGCTGATAATAACCCGGAGCCAGCTTTAGCTGCATTAGCACCGTTTCAGCTCAGCGATGCAACAACGCAACAGCAACAAACTGCACTGCAACTTAAAATTCAAGCCTACCAACTGACCGAAAATTGGTTAGAAAAAGCTAATTCGCATATTGCACTTGCCAACTTGTTAAATACGCCAGAGACAGTTGCTGAAAATCAACAAGCACTATGGCAAGCCCTATTACAACTAACACCGCAAGCATTAGACCTATTTAACCCAGGTATCGCACCTGCCGTTGATAGTGGTTGGTTTGCATTAGCTTATGCAGTCAAAGCATATAAAACGAACCCCGATACACTCATTGTTGCTATAGAAGACTGGCAACGTAATTATCCGAACCATCCTGCTGATACGGCTTTATATAAAGAGCTGTTAAAAACAGGGACTCGTCTACCACAGCAATTAAATGATATTGCTATTTTACTACCTGGTTCAGGGCCCTATGCTGTAGCAGCAAATGCGATCAAACAAGGTGTCATTGCCGCTCATTTCAACGCTAAATCGTCAGCTAAACTGCATTTCTTTGCTACAGAAATCGACAGTCAATCAGGACAAAGTAATGTTTGGCAACAATATCAAAAGGCGATTGATGTTAATGCTAGCTTAGTAATAGGCCCCTTAGATAAAACATCGGTGCAAATACTGGCTGATGCTGAAGAGTTAACCATTCCCGTTATTGCATTAAACCGAATAACACCGGTCGTTCAGGTAGCCAACTTATTTCAGTTTGGTTTAGCGCCTGAGGATGATGCTGTGGCCGTGGCCAACTATGCAAGCGCACAAGACTATCATCGTGCAGTAGTGCTAGCACCGACAGGTGATTGGGGCAACCGTATTGCCTCAGCGTTTAATGAGCAATGGTTAGAAAATGGTGGCACCTTATTAAATCACTCGACTTATGATGCAAATAAAAGTGATTTTTCAGCAGTCATTAAACCTCTACTGTCAATTGAGGCAAGTAAAGAACGTCAACAGAGTTTAAAACGAACCTTAGGTGTTTCAGTCGAGTTTGAACCGCGTCGCCGTCAAGATATCGACTTCCTGTTCCTCGTTGCTAAACCATTAAAAGCAAGACAGCTAATACCGCAGTTGAAATTTCATCGCTCAGGAAACTTAGCTGTCATAGCCACTTCTCATGCCTATAGTGGCAAAGAAAATCGCCAACAAGACGTGGATTTAAATGGCCTTATCATTAATGATATCCCTTGGAGCTTTGATGATACCGCTGCTACAGATCCTGCTTATCTGTCATTAAAAGATTCTAAGCCCAAGCATTTCAATAACTTTATTCGTCTCTATGCCCTAGGTGCAGATGCTTATCGTCTCATTCCAAATTTAAATAGCCTTAGTCGCGCTACAGATTTGACTATTACCGGTGCTACAGGCGATTTGTCCATTGATGAGAATGGTCATGTTAACCGTGGCACTCGCTGGGCAAAATTTAAACAAGGCAAAATTAAAGCCTTGGCTGATAAGTAAATCCATGGCATCGCTAGATACCGGCAACCAAGCTGAATATCTAGCTCTAAAGCATCTACAATTAAATAAGTTGCAGCTGGTAGAGCGTAACTATCACTGCCGTCGTGGTGAAATTGATTTGATTATGCTTGATCAAACCGTACTCGTTTTTATCGAGGTTCGCTATAGAAAGTCAGCTCGTTTCGGTAGCGCTTTAGAAAGTGTCGATCAACGTAAGCAAAATAAAATCATTCATACCGCCAACCATTACTTACAACAACAAGCTCCAACACACACTGGCTGCCGTTTTGATGTCGTTGCTATTAACTCAGTTTTGAGCTCAAATGATATCACTTGGGTAAAAGATGCCTTTCAACTTAATTAAATAGTAGCCAATCTTATTTAGGCTAGCGATAATAGCCTCTTCAACTCTGTCAGGATATCTCCATGTCTAACTTTAGGTTTGCTTTATTACTGTTAATTCCATTCTTGCTGTTACAAGGCTGTGCAACGGCAATAGTGACTGGTGCTGCTGGCGCTTCAGTTGCTCATGATCGACGTACAACCGGTTCAATCATCGATGATCAGGGGATCGAATTTAAAGCATCCTATGCCTTATTTGATGATAAAGAAATTTATGATCAAAGCCATACCAACATCACTAGTTACAATGGCATTGTATTAGTTACCGGTGAGACTCTGACTGAACAACTTAAGCAACAGATATCAAATAAAGTATCAGCTATCGCTAAAGTCCGTCGTGTTCACAATGAACTACTTATCGGAGCACCAAGTGCATTACCTTCTCGTAGTAGCGACGCTTGGATTACCTCAAAAATTAAGACTAAATTAACCACTGCCGACAGTGTTGACCCGTTCTATGTCAAAGTCGTCACAGAACATGGCGTCGTCTATTTAATGGGCATGGTCAGTCATGCCGAAGCGGATCGAGCAGTAGAGATTGTGACTCAATCTGCGGGTGTTCAACGCGTTGTTAAAATATTTGAATACACTGATTAGTGTTTATACGGTAAGCCAGCCAAACTTATTCATCTTAACTTTGGCTGGCTTATTTAATTAGAAGGGTCTAACAACCGCTAAGATAACTACGGCGATTAATACAGCTACTGGTAGTTCATTAAACCAACGATAAAAAACATGCGAATGTTTGTTGGCATCATTTTTAAAGTCACGTAGTAGACGGCCACAATAGTGGTGATAGCCCAATAGCAGTACAACCAGCAGCAACTTGGCATGTAACCAGTGCATAGAAGCAACCGCATCTATGCCATAGAAGCTAACCAACCATCCACCAAAGAAAAGCGTCGCCAAAGCACTCGGCACCATAATTCCACGATATAGCTTTCTTTCCATCACTTTAAATCGTTCATTGCCCGCTTCGTCTTCACACATAGCGTGATAAACGAATAGTCGTGGTAAGTAAAATAATGCTGAAAACCACGTTATAACAAAAACGATATGAAAGGCCTTAACCCATAACATTCTTTAGTTACTCCTAATCAATTAATCAATGTTACTATCAGTGTAAACCATTGCGGAGGTAGTTATGTCTACGGAAAGTTCAAATGAACGGCGACGTTTTAGTCGGATCCCTTTTCATATTGAAGCAAACATTACATTCAATGCTAACGTCAGCTACCCGGGCTGCGAAGTGATTGATGTTTCACTTAATGGTTTACTCATCGTCAAACCAGCAGATTGGACAGGCAAACAGTCTGACTCACACAGTGTTACTTTATTGCTTGAAAATGGCTTAACAACCATCCATATGAAAGCAGCTGTGGCACATATCGATGAGACAAGTATCGGCTTTATTTGTGAGCATATTGATTTAGCCAGCATCAGCCACCTCAAACGACTGATTGAACTTAACCTTGGCGATGAAAACTTATTACAACGTGAGCTTTCAGCATTAATCCACTAATCAGCTTGTTTTAACGCCTCAATCGCTTCGCCTAGGTGCAAGACCGGAATAACCTTCATGCCTTTAATGGCTTTTCTCGGTGCATTTGCTTTTGGTACTATCGCATGAGTAAAACCATGCTTAGCCGCATCACTAATTCGCTCTTCGCCTGCTTGTACTGGACGAATTTCACCGGTTAAGCCTACCTCTCCAAATAAAACCCAATCTCGCGGTATCGGTCGATTTCGTAAGCTTGATAATATTGCAGCTAATACGGCTAAGTCAGCGCCGGTTTCACTTAGTTTTACACCACCGACCACGTTAATAAATACATCTTGATCACTACAGGTAATGCCACCATGACGATGTAATATCGCTAACAACATAGATAATCGGTTTTGATCAAGTCCTACTGAAACACGTCGAGGGTTACCTAAAGGGCTGTCATCAACTAAAGCTTGCACTTCAACCAACATCGGACGGCTGCCTTCTCGAATCACGGTAACCATACTACCTGCTACTGCGGCATCGCCTCGAGATAGGAAAATCGCCGAAGGATTACTCACTTCTTTAAGACCTAACTCGGTCATAGCAAATACACCGAGTTCGTTGATCGCACCGAAGCGGTTTTTTACAGCACGTAAAATTCGAAAGCGGGTTGAGGTATCGCCTTCAAAGTACAATACCGTATCAACCATGTGTTCCAATACTCGGGGACCGGCCAGAGCTCCTTGCTTGGTTACATGACCCACTAAGATCATCGTTGTACCACTTGATTTAGCGTAACGAACTAGCTGAGCAGCACTTTCCCGAACTTGAGCGACCGTACCTGGTGCTGATTGCGATAACTCAGTAAATACAGTTTGGATGGAATCTATTACCATCACTTGTGGTTTTTGCTTTTGAGCAGTAGCTATCATTTTCTCAGCATGAGTTTCAGCTAATAGATCTAATGGAGCTTGTTCTAATTGCAAACGCTCAGCTCGCAAGCGAATCTGCTGTAGTGACTCTTCACCACTGATATATAAAGGACTAATACCACTACTGTCAGCCATTGTTGCCATTGCTTGCAGTAATAATGTTGATTTACCAATCCCAGGATCACCACCAATTAATACCACTGAGCCAGTTACTAAACCACCGCCCAGCACTCGATCTAGTTCAGGCATGCCGGTAGTCCAGCGCACTGCTTTCTCTGAAGTGACCGCACTTAAAGTTTGAATGTCATTCTTTTGCTCGCCAGCATAGCCAGTATGACGAGTAATAGTTGCTTGGTTGGCAGCATTTTCAGGTAATTTAACTTCTTCTTCTAAACTATTCCAAGCCCCACACTCTCCACAGCGTCCTGCCCACTGTGGTGTTTGGCTATCACAGTCTGTACAGCGATAAAGACGTTTAACTTTGGCCATAATGGTATTCCCTTCTTACTCGAGGATTTAACTGACAAAGTAATTCATAAGGGATAGTGTTCGCTTGTTTTGCTACCCATTCAACCGGTAATTGCTCACTTCCCCATAGCAACACTTCATCGCCAACTTCAGCATCTGGACAAGTTTGCAGATCAATACAGATCATATCCATAGAAACGCGGCCTAATACGGCTGCACGTTGGCCATTAATCACAACCTGACCAGCATTAGATAAATACCTGCTATAGCCATCACCGTAACCAATACTAACAATGCCGATTTCAGTTACCTTCGAAGCAGTCCAATCGCCGCCATAGCCAATTTGGTCACCTGCTTGTAATGTTTGCTTAGCTGTTAATACAGATTTTAACTGCATAACCGGCTTTAAATCTAACTCTACCGCTGTTTTATCATCAAATGGAGAAACACCGTATAACATTAGACCCGGGCGCAACCATTGTTGATGACTGGCAGGAAATGACAATATTGCAGCTGAGTTAGCGAGGCTGACTTCACGCTGCTTATCGGTACAATTCAACGTGATATCCAACTGCTGTAGGTTACGGTCATCGCCCACTAGGTCAGCATTAGCAAAGTGACTCATCAGACCCACTTCACCTGAGATAGCTTCACTCGCTTCCATCGTAGTAATGAGCTCAGCTACATCCGTTTTGGCAAAGCCTAGTCTGTGCATGCCTGTTTCTATCATCAGCCAGCAAAACTGTAACGGTTTAGTCAAAGGGGTAGAAAGTAATTGAATTTGAGAGCGGTGATGAAAGACTGGTGATAAATCATACTGAGCTGCTAGCTGCAATTCAGGTGCAGTCACAACACCTTCTAATATAATAATCTTATGCTTCAGACCTGTTTTTCGTAACTGTATACCTTCAGCAAGACGAGCTACAGCAAAGGCATCGCTATCAGTTAATGCATCAGCAACTTCAGCATAGCCATGACCATACGCATTGGCTTTAATCACCGAAATAATCCGGCTATTGGGTGCTAATTGTTTTATGCGATCAAAATTATGCTTCAATGCAGCAAGATCAATACTCGCAACAGGATAGGAGTTCACAGTTATTCATCACCATAACTTTCATAATCGCCATACTCGTTAAAGGCAAAGTTTTCAAAACGGGTATATTTGCCTTGGAAGGTTAATGCAACCGTACCAATCGGGCCATTACGTTGTTTACCAATAATAATCTCAGCTTTGCCTTTTTCAGGGGAGTCTTCGTTATAGACTTCATCTCGATAAATAAAGACAATTAAATCCGCATCCTGCTCAATCGCACCCGATTCACGTAAATCAGACATGATCGGTCGTTTATTCGGACGCTGCTCCAAACTACGGTTGAGCTGTGACAATGCAATAACCGGTACTTCTAATTCTTTTGCTAACGCTTTTAATGAGCGAGAAATTTCAGATACTTCAGTGGCACGGTTTTCATTGCTACCACCACTGCCCTGCATTAATTGAATATAATCGATTACGATCAAGCTCAAACCATGTTCTCGCTTTAACCGTCGCGCTCTTGCCCGTAATTCTGTTGATGTTAATGCTGGCGTATCATCAATAAACAACGGAGCTTCATTCAATAAAGCAATCGCAGAAGTTAATCGTGGCCAATCATCATCATTTAATCGACCAGAACGCAAACGGCTTTGATCGATCTGGCCAAGAGAAGATAACATCCTCATCGCCAATGCATCTGCAGGCATTTCCATACTAAATACCGCAACAGGCTCTTTGCTCTTAATCGCTGCGTTTTCTGCTAGGTTCATCGCAAAAGTCGTTTTACCCATCGATGGACGACCAGCAACGATCACCAAATCGGCAGGTTGTAAGCCTGAAGTTTGTTCATCAAAATCACTAAAGCCAGTAGAAAGGCCCGTGATCGGACTATCATTTTCAAATAAGGTATCAATACGATCAACAACCTTACTCAATACTTCCTTCACTTGAATAAAGCCGCCACCACGTTTGGCACCTTTTTCAGCGATTTCAAATACCTGTTTCTCAGCCAGATCCAGCATATCTTCACTGCTGCGACCTTCAGGATTGAATGCTACATTGGAAATTTCAGAGCCAACTTGAATAAGCTGGCGCAGTACCGAACGCTCGCGGACAATAGCTGCATAAGCACCAATATTAGCGGCACTCGGTGTATTTCTAGCTAACATGCCTAAATAAGCCAGCTCACCCACTTGATCGAGTTCACCACGTTTATCATGGAATTCAGCTAATGTAATAACATCAACAGGTAGGGATTGTTCAAAGAGTTGTGCTATAGCACGAAAAATAAGTTGATGGTCACGACGATAAAAGTCTTGCTCAACCAACAGGTCGGCGACTTTGTCCCAACTACCATTCTCCAACATCAAACCACCAAGCACGGACTGCTCAGCTTCAACAGAATGTGGTGGAACTTTAAGTTGTGCTGTGGCCTCATCCTTGTACGAGTCGGGATATGACATATCTTCCACAGTAACCACCTAAGTTATCTGTTACATAAAATATCAACCAATATCATTGCGATATTAGCTGCATAAAAAATAATAGAGCCGTGACAATATCACGGCTCTATTGGTCTTACTTTTTAAGCGTCTTCTTGCTCTTTAGCAATTTTTTCAGCTTCTTCTAAAGCTTTTGCTTTTGCTTTTGCTGCATCAGCTGCTTCAGCTTTTGCTTGCAATTCAGCTTCTGAAGTTACGTCTACTTTAACCGCAACAACAACGTCAGAGTGTAGTTGAATATCAATAATATATTCACCTGTATGACGTAATGGGCCTGTAGGTAGGCGAACTTCACTACGATCAATCTCTGCACCAGCTGCATTCAATTGGTCAGCAATATCTGCTGCGCCGATTGAACCAAACAATTTACCTTCGATACCCGCGTTAGCTAAGATATTTACATCACCAGCAGCGACAAGTTTTTCTTTACGCTTTTCTGCTGCAGTCAGAAGTTGGGCTGCCGCGGCTTCAAGTTCAGCTCGACGAGACTCAAATACTTCTCTATTTCTTTTGTTCGCAGGTAATGCTTTACCATTTGGAACTAAGAAATTACGACCGAAACCAGCTTTAACGCTAACTTCATCGCCTAAGTTACCAAGCTTCTGCATTTTCTCTAGCAAAATTACTTGCATCGTTCTACCCTCATTCGCAGTATTACACTGCTCTTAAAGTTACTCGTATTATTCAGCTGAATATCTACGAAAATTCATCCACTGTTCCAAAACACCTAGTGTTGCCAAAATAACCACCATCTGTGGCATCATCACAACTAACAGTACATAGACTGCTATTAGCCAAAATTTCTGTTTTTGTTGCTGCTTAACAATGGCATGAATAACAGCTAGTCCTTGTAAAGCAAATACAGTTAAAGCAATAGGTAAACAATCTACCACGAAACTCAAACTACCTTGCACTGGCAATACAGATATCACCATCAATACTATTGTTACTATAGCGGCTTGCTTGCCTAGTTTTAATTGATAAAACTCGCTCGCAAAACCTCCAGGGTTAAACAGTTTGGCTTGCCATGCTCGGCCTATCAATAAACCAAACATTACATTTGCACTTAATCCTGCAGCAATTAAGCCGGTCATCATGCCAGACAATCTCACGATTAAATCTTGAGTTTGCTGCTGGTCAAACTGCCAACCGGGCTGTTCTGCTATTACCTCAAAAAAAGGTATCAGTATTTGCTGCCACCACATAGCTGGATCCGACAAAACTATATGAGTACCAAGTACAACCAAAATACCTAAGCCACTTGCTGCTAATAAACTCACAGCCAATGATCGGGTATAACCTAATATCAAGGTAACAACCAATACTGGTAACCAACTTGATACCAAAAACGCGCCTGCAATATAAAACTGTCCCAGTAAAAAACCCGCTAGTAATGTAAATATTACCGTGGCTGCTGCAACAACTTTTATTCCTTCTTTGGGCCCGATACGTAAAGTAGTGAGCGCCAATATACCGCTGGCTAAATAACTTAGCGGTGGCAACATCAATGCTGCGAATGAAAGCAGTGCAGTGACGATAGCTGCTTGCCATCTACCTTGCATTGCAAATGTTGCAATTCCACTCAACATATCTGTTACTTTTTCTCTAAATTAACTAAATGTTTTGAACAATATCACCTTTAATTACTTATGCATGTCGCAATAAGGAATTAACGCTAAGAAACGCGCACGTTTTACACAAGTAGAAAGCTGACGTTGGTAACGCGCTTTAGTACCAGTGATACGGCTAGGAACAATTTTTCCTGTTTCCGTGATGTAATTTTTCAATAAATTTACATCTTTATAATCGATTTGCTTAACACCTTCAGAGGTGAAGCGACAAAATTTTCTACGTCTAAAAAAACGTGCCATTATTATGCTCCTTAAGGTTTAAGCGTGATCGCGACGACGAGGTTTTTCATCTTCATCTTTACGCATCTGTGGAGATGGCTCTGTAACAGCTTCATCACTGTTAACAACAAGATGACGAATTACAGCGTCATTGAAACGGAAAGCAGTTGTTACTTCTTCCAACTGTGCGAAATCACATTCAACGTTCATAAGAACGTAGTGTGCTTTATGTACTTTGTTGATTGGGTAAGCCAATTGACGACGACCCCAGTCTTCCAAACGGTGAACAGTACCGCCTTCGCTGGTTAATGTTTGCGAATAACGCTCAATCATTCCAGGTACTTGTTCGCTCTGATCAGGGTGGACCAGAAACACAATTTCGTAATGTCTCATTTAGAGCTCCTCACGGTTTAATCAGCCTTCTGAGTTTAATTCAAAAGGCAAGGAGTTTTGCCTAAAGTTACAGGCAATCGATAATTTTACGTTATTTTGTTACAGAATCACAAGTTACGTTGACGACTGGCTTCAAATAAACACACGCCTGCGGCCACTGAAACATTAAGACTTTCAGCACCACCTTTCATTGGGATGTATACCACTTGATCACAGATTTCTCTGGTCAGACGGCGAATCCCTTTACCTTCAGCACCTAAAATAATCGCTAACGGCCCCTTCAACTCAACATCAAATAAGGTATTTTCACATTCACCTGATGTTCCCACCAGCCACACGCCATTTTGTTGCAACTCGCGCAAAACACGCGCTAAATTGGTGACTTGAATAAAAGGCAAGCGTTCAGCAGCACCGCTAGATACTTTAAGTGCGGTAGCCGTAATTCCTGAAGCCCGATCTTTAGGTGCAATCACTGCATGCGCGCCAGCAGCCTCCGCTGTTCGCATACATGCTCCTAAATTATGAGGGTCCTGAACACAATCTAAGATCAATAAAAATGGTGGTTCATCCAATTCATCTATTAACTTAAATAAATCAGATTCATTTAAGTTATCTAAAGGTTTACAACGCGCAATGCCACCTTGATGACGCGCATCAGGCATCATTTCATCTAACTTTTCTCGTTCAACCTTGTTAACTGTAATATTTTGTTTTTTTGCAGCTTTTATCACCGCTTCAATGCGTGCATCATCACGCTCATCTGCTAACCAAAGTTCAGTCACACGAGATACCGGCACTTCCAACGCTGCTTGTATTGCATGGAGACCAAAAATCAGATCATTATTTGCACTGTCAGATTTGGGTGCCCTGCGGCGTTTGGTATGCTTCTGACTCTTGTCCTTCGATGACGGGTTTGACATAAATTTCTACTCGACGATTTAATTGGCGGCCGGCTTCGGTATCGTTACTTTCTCTTGGCTCAATCTCACCTCGACCAACCGTTACTAAACGACTTGCAGAGATGCCATGTGAAACAAAATAATCAACGACCGATTGCGCACGGCGACGTGAAAGTTCCATATTATAACTCTCTGAGCCAACACTGTCGGTATGACCTACAACATGAATCACTGTATGGGGGTAACGAACTAATATATCTGATACTTTTTGTAAGGTCGGTGTGAATGCAAATTTCAATGCATCACTATCAAAGTCGAACGAGACTTCACTAGAAATATCAATCTTCAAAGTTTCATCTTGTAAACGTTGTACTTCTAAATCATGACGCGCTTGCTCTTCAGCTAAAGCCGCTTCCATTTCTTGCTGCTGCTTATCCATATAGTTACCGACACCAGCACCCGCTGCTGCACCGACAGCTGCTCCAACCAATAAACCACCCGCATCATCATCGATTGCATAACCGATGATAGCTCCAGCCGCAGCACCAATTGCAGCGCCAACTTTTGTCCGTTTATTCGGATCGTCGGTGGTTGCACAAGCAGAAAGAACAACTATCGCTGATGCTAATACTAATTTTTTCATTCTTTTATCTCCATGATTTCTAGGGTTCATTCTAGACCTAAGCCGGCATGCTGACTATACTGCTTTACAATAAATAACTTAATGAGCATGTCCATAATGGAACGAGATTTTATCCCGGTTAATATCGCCTTACTGACTATTTCTGATACCCGTACTATAGAGAACGATACGTCAGGGAAAGTTCTCCGTGAACGTGTTTTATCTGCTGGCCACCAACTTGCTGACCAACAAATTGTCGCTGATGACATCTATCAAATCAGAGCACTCATTTCACAATGGATTGCCAATCCAGAAGTACAAGCAGTCATCACTACCGGCGGCACAGGCTTAACAGGACGTGACGGTACACCTGAAGCAGTCAAAGTGTTATTAGATAAAGAAATTGAAGGTTTTGGTGAATTGTTTCGCCAAATATCTTTTCAAGATATCAAAACATCCACCATTCAATCGCGGGCTTTAGGCGGAGTAGCAAATGGTACTTTTGTATTTTGCCTACCGGGTTCCTCTGGGGCATGTAAAACAGCCTGGGATGATATTTTAAAAGAACAATTAGATGCACGTCATCGTCCATGCAATTTTGTTGAGCTTATGCCGCGCTTATTAGAAAAATGACTCCACTAATTTTATATACCACAGCGGGCTGTCACTTATGTGATTTAGCCAACGATCTGCTTATGCAAATAAAGCAACATCAAGCTCTTACAATTTCTTATGTAGAAATTGGCGATGATGATCACCTTGTTGCCTTATATGGCACGACAATTCCCGTGCTTGAATTTAGTAATGGTAACCAGTTGAACTGGCCTTTTGACTTAAGCGACATTACGAGAAAACTGTTAGAATACAAGTCTCAATAAACATTTATCCATTTCAAATGTCTATTATTTTAGTGCAAGCCAAATTGAGAGGTGCGCATGATAAAAATAATATCTTTGCAGGCATTACTCTGGGTTATCTTTTCCTCTGTTAGTGCCAACGAGTTTCCACCCGTTCCTGGCCAACGCCATGACATCGGTGGTTATCAACTTCATATTCATTGCTTGGGCACAGGCAGCCCAACAATTATTATCGACACTGGCCTTGGTGATGATTCATCTGATTGGCAAGCCATCGTTGAACAATCGTCCCTAACCACCCAAACCTGTGTCTATGACCGTCCAGGTTATGGCTGGAGTGATTACGGTCCTAGACCGCGTGATAGTGAGCGTATTGCATTCGAGCTAGCTTTATTATTGCAGCGAGCAAAAATCCAGCCACCATACATTCTTGTCGGCCATTCGTTCGGCGGTTATAACATTCGAATGTTTGCTGCTAGCTATCCAAATAAAGTGGCAGGTCTGGTATTGATAGATGCCTCTCACGAGAATCAATACACACGGCTCAATATTAAAATCCCAAAAAGTAATCGCCGTATACATAGTCGCATTACTCAGCCTCGACCTGACTTGAAGCTGCACCCTCCACCACAAAAAAATCAGCTATTACGCGACAAGGCTTTTCACACTGTGCGTTATGAGATTTATTCTTTATATCAAAGCTCCCAACAAGTCGCGCATATAGCCTCCATACCAATTGTGCCTTTAATTGTGATCAGTCGAGGTATTGCAGAATGGTTTGGCAATGACAAAGCAAGGCAGCGCGAGAAGACATGGATAAAGCTGCAACAAGATCTGACGTATTTATCCCCTATCAGTCAGCATATTTTTGCTAACCGTAGCGGTCATAATATTCCTCAACAACAACCCGAAATAATTGTCGATGCTCTTTCTGATGTAACCCACCTTGCACGGCTCATGAGTTCACAGTAAAAAGCCGTTATACTGTGTGCTTTTGCGTGCAGACACCATGACCGTTCAATTTATCGATACGCCCGAAGCATTAAGTACTTTATGCCAGCAGCTCACTGGCAGTCCTTGGTTAGCGGTTGATACCGAGTTTTTACGAGAAAAGACTTATTATCCCCAACTGTGTCTGATTCAAATCGCAAATGAAGACATTATTGCCTGTGTTGATCCGATTGCCATATCAGATTTAACTCCGTTGCTTGATATCTTATTCAACCCCGATACAACGGTTGTATTCCATGCGGCTCGCCAAGATCTAGAGTTACTCTATTTAATTCGTGGCGAATTACCTCCATCACTGTTTGATACCCAACTCGCCGCCACCGTATTAGGTTATGGCGATCAAATTGGTTATGCCAATCTAGTCAAACAATGCATTGACGTTGATCTCGATAAAGCACATTCACGTACCGATTGGACTAAGCGTCCCTTAGACCCAGCACAAATCGATTATGCAGCAGATGATGTCCGTTACTTGCGAGATATTTATCACATCTTAAAAGACCAGCTTACCGATAAAAAGCGCACCCACTGGCTAGACGATGACTTTGCCACCCTTAGTAGTCCAGAAACCTATCAAGTAGATCCAAAAACCATCTGGCGAAAGATCAAAGGTGGCGGTAGATTAAAAGGTGCTCAGTTAGCAACATTGCAACAGCTTGCCAGTTGGCGTGAAGATCGCGCAATAAAATCAAACCGTCCTCGTCGCTGGATAATAAAAGACGAAGTCATGGTTGATTTAGCTAAATTAGGCCCCGAGTCTATAGATAAATTGTCATTAATTCGCGGCCTTGAAAAAGGCAATATTGAGCGTCATGGCAAAATATTAATTGAACAAATCACCCTAGCTAAAGCTTCTCCTAAAGACTCTTGGCCTGTTGTGAAAAAGTTATCTCCATTGTCTAACCAACAAGATGCCGTCATTGATGCTTTGATGTCTCTACTTAGAAAATATTGCGATCAACAATCTATTGCACCAACGGCTGTAGCCAACCGTAAAGATATAGAAAACATGGTTAGAGGTGAAACGGATATACCGTTATTACATGGCTGGCGTAATGAAATCGTCGGACATTATTTAGCTAAATTTTTAAAAGGTCAGCTAACAATCACTGCTGACCAACAACAAATTCATACTCAAACACAAGGATAAGTCTTATGTCAGCTTTAATCTGTGGCTCTTTTGCCTATGACACCATCATGGTTTTCCCTGATGAATTCAAAAATCACATCTTGCCTGACAAAGTGCATATGTTAAATGTAGCGTTTTTAGTGCCTGAATTACGCCGTGAGTTTGGTGGTTGTGCTGGTAATATCGCCTACAACCTTAAACTATTAGGTGATGACCCAATTCCAATGGGCACAGTAGGTAGTGATTTTGCTAGCTATGCCGCGTGGATGGACAAACACCATATCAATCGTCGCCATGTGCACGTGAAAGAAGACAGTTACACCGCTCAAGCCTTCATTACCACAGATATGAATGACAACCAGATCACCGCCTTCCACCCTGGTGCGATGAACTTAGCTCATGAAACTCCAGTTAATGAAGCTAAAGATATCAGCTTAGCAATAGTTGCTCCTGATGGTCGTGATGGCATGATCCAACATGCACAACAACTGCATGAAGCCGGCATTCCATTTATCTTCGATCCAGGTCAGGGTTTACCAATGTTTGATGGTGATGACTTATTAAACTTTGCCAAACAAGCCACTTACATTGCTTTAAATGATTATGAAGCACAATTATTTCAAGATCGTACCGGCTTATCTCCAGCTGAAATTGCTGAGCATGTTGAGGCTTTAATCATCACTCGTGGTGGCGAAGGTTCTCACATATACACCGATGGTAAACGCATCGATATTCCTTGTGCTAAAGCTGAAAAACTAGCCGATCCAACGGGCTGCGGTGACTCATACCGTGCCGGTTTAATCCACGGCATCATGCATGGCAAAGATTGGGAAACAACCGGACGCATCGCCTCTTTACTAGGTGCCATCAAAATCGAACAACATGGTACTCAAAATCATGAGTTCACTCTGGAAGAGTTTGCTGCTCGATATGAAGAAAACTTCGGTGTTGCTATTTAAATCATCAAAACATGCTCACTTTCAATCTTGGAAGTGAGCATCTTCCTACACCAACAAAACTAGCATTCAGTTCAAACTAAATTTACATTCCAACCTAGCCTTTTTTACTAAATTGTGACTCGCCTCTTATTTATAAGTAGCCTAACCTTTACATTGCCTCTCAACTACAGATATTATCCACCACGTATAAATTCATGTTTAAGTTGATTTAATTACTATTACTTCAACTAAACTTTAGGAATCTCACCTACTTCTAGTCACAGATAAACTAGTGGTAAGTTAGGTTTCTTTGTAACAAAAAAATTTAAGAGCAATTAAAAATAGTTAAATTTACGCGGGATGCGTTGTACTTTTCAAGTTAACTTTGGGATTTAAAATGGAAAAAAGCTGGCCAGGATCGCAAGCACAATCCGGATTTACATTATTAGAAGTACTAATTTCCTTAGTTATTCTATCGATAGGGCTGTTAGGGCTTGCCGGTATACAAGCAACGAGCCTTAAAGATAATCACACCGCCTATAACCGTAGTCAGGCGACTCAACTGACCTACGACATCACCGATCGAATGCGAGCTAATAAAGTTGCACTTGATAACTACTTAACTAGCTTTATGGCATCCCCTGCCGCCTCTGCTCAAGCAGGGTGTACAGCAGCCGGATGTACAGCAACTGAAATGGCTCAAAATGACCTTTTTGAGTGGGAGACAGCCTTCAAAAGTGTTTTACCTAGTGGCAGAAACTCCATCACTAAATCTGGCGATACTTATACCATCACCCTAAGTTGGGATGAAGATAGAGATGGTGATAATACCAATGACCCAGAATTTCAAGCTAGCTTTCAACCATGAAAATATTAAATAGTAAACGTCAACAAGGTTTAACCTTAATTGAATTGATGATCGCGATGATGCTAGGGCTATTTATCATGGCCGGAGTCATTGGCTTATTCATTAACAGTAAACAAAGCTACCGCATTCAAGAAAGCAGCTCCCGCCTCCAAGAAAACAGCCGTTTTGCTATGTTTTTCCTGACCAAAGATATCCGAATGGCTGATTACTGGGGCTGCCTTAATACGACAGGAAGTATCGATAACAACTTAAATGCGAATGCAACCTATGACTTCTTTGCAGATGCCATCGTAGGCGAAGATAATAATGCAACTGTGGATGATGTCCTAGATGGCACTGATGTAATCACCATCAGGGGAGCTTTTGGTTCAGGAGCCTATGTTACCCAACAACCTTCTACACCATCGGCCACTATCAAAGTTGAAGACAATAGTGGATTAACAGAACATGATATTGTGCTGGTTACCGACTGTCTTGAGGGTGATATATTCCAAATAACCAATGATCCAACAGTGGGTGGTGCAGGTTTTGATAACTTAATTCATAACACTGGTAATGCAGGCAATCCTGATCCAGGCAATGCTGATAAACCTCTTCGCAAGAAATATGATACCGATGCTCAAATTTATAAATTAAATTTCGCAACATACTACATCGACACGAGTGATACTACTAGCCAACCGAGCTTATATAGAACTATAAATGGTAGTGTTCCGACTGAACTTGTCGAAGGTGTAGAGGATATGCAGATTCTTTATGGAGAAGACACCGATAATGATAAAACGCCAAACTACTACCTAGAGGCAGGCAATGTTTTACTCAATATGGACAATGTAGTCAGCGTCAGAATCAGCTTAGTTATGCGTTCGACAGAAGAAAACCTTACCTCAACAAACATGCCTTACACTATCCCAGGGCAAGCAGAAGTCACACCTGATGATGGTCGACTTCGCCGTGTTTTCACATCAACAATTGCCATTCGCAACAGGTTGCCATAACAATGAAAACCAATTTATCTGTCCACAATATGGCCATAAGAAATCACCAATCAGGCGTAGTCTTAGTCGTCAGCTTAATTATGTTGGTCTTACTTACAATGATTGGTGTCACAGGTATGCAAGTAACTGGACTAGAAGAAAAAATGGCCGGTAACAGCAAAGATCGAAACATCGCTTTCCAAGCTGCTGAAGCAGGCCTTCGTGATGCAGAAAGTGATCTATTAAATTCCGGTCGAGTCTCAGGCTTAACAGGCATGGATAATCAATGTACTGCAGGCTTATGTTACACAGGTGCTCCTATAATGCATATTCAAGACAATGTTGGATTCATGGGGAATGCAGTTACTTATGGCGCCTACACTGCAGCACCAAACTTGATGGATATCCCTGCTTTACAACAACCTCGCTACCTTATTGTCGGCATGAAACTTTGGCCAGCGGGCGCTGTAAATTGGAAGTATATGTACAAAATTACTGCCGTTGCACAAGGTGCACAAGCAAATACATCATCAATTTTACAAGAGGTTTATGCACCTTAAGTCTAAAGGTAAAAGCATACTTCATGGAGTAGAAATATTATGACTAACACACTGCGCTCAGCATCATTAACGACTCTTGCAATCCTGTTAGCTTCAGCTTATACATCAACTGCTTTTGCAGCACCACAAGTATTAAGCCAAAGCCCGCTATTTGTTGCTAATGCTGAAAAGGCCAATGTATTAGTTGTTCTTGATAACTCGAATAGCATGGATGAAGATGAGCGAGGGAAAGCTGTCGGTAGTGACTCATCTGAAAGTAAATCAGAAATTGCTCGCATAGCAATAAGAGACCTGATTAATACCTATACAGGCAAGATCAATATGGGATTGATGGCTTACCAGCAATATCCTCCAGGCAACGCTGGTTCAGACAGTAAATTACATGTCATTCCAAGTTTTTTACATGCCGGTTACTATGATGTAAGTTATGACGCCGACGCAAACTATGACCCTAATTTCATAATCACTACTGCAACCAGAAACTCTCAAACTAAAAAGTTCCAAATTCCAAATCCAACTAGTCCCGGTAATTTCATCAATTATAATGTCACGCTGCCCTATTATTCTGGCGAAATACAAAACGTCAGTTATTGTTATGCTCCAGATGGAAGTGCTTTTGACGATGGTGAAGTTTTTACTAATGGCTCAAACGCAGCGCCTGATGGTCCATGGGATTTTAACCGCTGTTTTACTACTAAAATAGGTATTTCTGATGCTCTACCAAGTCCAGCGCTCGCTACACCTCCCGATCATTACCAGTTTCAGAGTTGGGGAGCCCAACCTTTTCTAACATCCACTATTACAGCAGCAGAAACAGCTCGAGGTTATTCAGGGCTTAAGAATTGGTTCGGCCTTGCGCTTTACAGTGTTTATTTTTATCCCACAGACAGTGATATTGCCCAAGGCATTGTCAATTTTGGTAAACAACAAGCTTCCACCTATGTATCACCCACATGGCTTTCAAACGCTTCTCCTGGACGTGGTTACCTTCACATTCCAATTAGTGATCTTAATACAAGTCAAGCAAGTACTCTAAATGTTAAACTGGCTGTTTCAGATACGGATCCGGCCAATAACGGCCCTACAGATCCAACTCTCCCACTTCAAAATGCAGGTTTTACACCATTAGCGGGGACTTTACAAACCGCTAAAGATTATTTTGTTAACCCTTCATCATTACCCGCTGATGAAGGAGGTGGAGGCCTAAGCCCTTTACCAGAATCTTGTGACAAAGACTTTGTTGCTTTATTAACAGATGGTTTACCATCAACAAATGAAAATGGCACACCATCGACTAACACAGTCGCCGCTTTAGCTGATGTGGCAACAGCAGCAACTGAGCTTAATGATGCCGGCGTAGAAACCTATACCATTGGTTTTGCCTTACCGGTAGGCACAGAGCCGACAGCATTAGATAGCATTGCGGCATCAGGTGGCACAAACACAGCTTATTTAGCTAATGACCCCACTACACTCCAAGCAACATTTGATACTATTTTCACAGATATTTTAGCTAAAACAGGTGCGTCATCTTCTGCTGCGACTAACTCGACTTCGCTTTCATCTAATAGCTTTATTTATCAGGCTCGTTTTAACAGTGGTGATTGGGCAGGTGAGCTATTAGCTAGGCCTATCAGCCTCGCGGGCGTTATTGGCAATACCAGTGATGGTGGCTGGAATGCTGCAACACAGCTCGATGCTATGTCTGCTGCTAGTCGCGTAGTATTAACCTACGGACGAGATAGCACTGATGGTATTCCTTTTACATGGGCGGCCATTTCAGCACAAACAGATACCACAGCTACTGATATATTAAATACCGATCCCATTAGCTCAACCGCTGATGGATTAGGAGCTGATCGAGTCAACTTCCTTCGTGGTGACACAGGTAACACTTCTGCAGCTTTGTTTAGATTAGATAGAAATGGAAAGTTGGGCGATATCGTACACTCAACACCTTATTATGTTGGCGCACCTAATGCTGGTTATAACGATACGGAAATGCCTGGCTACTCAACATTCCGTACAGCTAATAAGTCAAGGCAGGCCGTTTTATACACTGGCGCCAACGATGGCATGTTGCATGGTTTTAATGCATCTACTGGTGATGAAGTTCTTGCATATGTTCCTCGCGGTGTATTTTCTAATATCAATCTTTTAACAGCACAGGGTTATGGCTCAAGCATTCCTCACCGTTATTTTGTTGATGGCGCTCCAATGGTCGCTGATGCTGATGTTAATGGTTGGAAAACCATTCTTGCCGGTGGTTTGAATGGTGGCGGTCAGGGTGTTTATGCTCTTGATGTAACAGACCCAACCACATTCGCTGAAAGCGCAGCAGCAACGACAGTACTTTGGGAGTTTACAGATGAAGATGATGCCGATCTTGGCTACACCTACATTCAACCAAACAATAGTTTCCTTACCAATCAATCCAGTCAAATAGCCAAAATGGCCAATGATGAATGGGCAGTTATCATTGGCAACGGTTATAACAATACCGAAGCAGATGGATATGCTAGCAGTACAGGTCATGCCGCTTTATTTGTTTTATTTATAGAAAAAGGTATCGATGGTTCATGGGCAACTAGCGGTGACTATATTAAAATTGATACTGAAGCTGGTAGCACAACCACTCCAAATGGTTTAGCCACTCCAACACCTGTCGATACTGATGGTGACGGCAAGATGGATACCGTCTATGCTGGTGATTTAGAGGGGAATATGTGGAAGTTTGACCTTTCAGATAGTGACCCTAGCAATTGGGAGTCTGCATTTAAAACTGGCCAAACTCCAAAGCCACTTTATATCGCTAAAGATAGTAGTAATAATGAACAAGCTATTACATCAGCGCCACTGGTAACCCGTCACCCAAACACAGGTTACCTGATAAGTTTTGGTACCGGTAAATACATAGAGCTCAGCGATATTTCATCTACAGATACTCAATCTATTTACGCAATATGGGATCAAGATGCAACAGTCTCAAATCGAAGTACATTGGTTGAACAAACAGTCATCGAGCTACAAACAATAAATTCGGATAAATACCGAATCACCAGTAGCAACGCTGTAGACTACACATCAAAAGATGGTTGGTTTATGGATTTGCCCGAATCAGGTGAGCGTGTTGATATAAATCCAGTTATTCGTGACCAGCGGTTTGTTTTTGCAACCAGAACACCTTCTTCTGCAGCCTGTGTTGCAGGTGGTAGCAGTTGGTTAATGGAGCTAGATTATTTAACAGGTGGGCCTCTGGATGTTTCACCGTATGATGTTAATGGTGATGGTGTTATTAATGATTTAGATGCTGTAGAAATCACTTATATTGATGTAAATGGTGACACAGTGACTAAAAAAGTTTTTGTATCAGGCCATCAAGATAGTACAGGTGGCATGATTGCAACACCTACCATTCTCGATAAAGAGCCTGCTGATGAAGAGTTAAAAATACTTTCTAATAGTGATGGTCAAATTCAAGCAGAGTTAGAAAGTGTTAATACTGAATATAAAGGACGTGTTTCTTGGGAAGAAATACGTTAATTTCTAGAGGGAAGAAAAAATGAAAAAAACAGCCTTAACTTATCTTTTTTTATTCGCCGGCCTGATGTCAATCAATATAGCATCAGCTGTAACAGCAGTTACAGCTGATGCTATATCCGGTCAAGGAATCAATGCTAGTACTACTGTCGCTAGTTTCGGCTTAGCTGGAACCATTGATGATTATGATACCCGTCAAAACTTAATCATAATTAGTGGCCAGCGTTATAAAGTAAGCAGCAAAGGCAACTTATCCGATGATGACTTAACCGTTGGCAAAGCAATAAAATACAATATTGAGCAGTCGTCTGATGGCACTATTGACCGCGTTACTCGCATTTGGATAGAAGAATAATGACAACAAAATCTATCCAACATGGATTTACTCTGATTGAATTAATGATTGTCGTCATTATTATCGGTATCCTCGCATCAATAGCCTATCCAAGTTATGTCGACAGTGTTAGAAAAGCACGTCGCGGCGATGCACAAGCTATTTTAGTAGAAAGTGCAAATATTATGGAAAGAGCTTATACCGAATTAAATGCTTATAATGATGCATCAACAGGCTTACCTTTTGCTCAATCACCTAAGACTGGCACAGCATATTACGATCTAAATTTTGCAGCCGGTCGAGATGCAACATCGTACACCATTGACGCAGTGCCTCTAGGTTCTCAAGCTAATGATAGCTGCGGTGCCCTTTCATTAAGTAATACAGGTTTAAAAGGCCCCAATACTGCCTGTTGGTGATTTTTTCCTATTAAGAATATACAATTTTGAGGTTTATGACTGTGTCAACAAAGACTCTTAACCACCAAGGCTTCACCTTAATTGAATTGGTCATCACATTAAGTATTGCAGCTATTCTTATGGCTATAGCTGCGCCTAGCTTTTCAAGCATCATTCAAAATAATCGAATGACAACACAATACAATGAGTTATTGGCAAGCCTATCATTGGCTAGAAGTGAAGCTATAAAACGTGCTCAGCAAGTTACAGTTTGTCAAAGTTCTACCGGTACCTCGTGCGGTGGAGCTTCATCTAGCTGGCATGTTGGCTGGATTGTATATGTCGATACAAATACTGATGATACTAGAGACGGGGGAGAAGACATTCTCCGAGTTAACAGTGTGCTGTCCGGTGATAATACACTTTCATATGACTCTACTAGAGCTGCTTTTGGTAGTGATGGCCTAGCCATAGGAAACTCGGCTGGGACTTTTACTTTATGTGATAGTCGAGGTGATGCTAACAAACAAGGTCTTGTAGTTTCATCCACAGGCAGAGCCCGACCAGCAGTTTCAGGTGATACTTTAGTCTCTTGCCCTTAACTTGAATAAAGCGTTCTACTCAGGAAACTTTTAAGTATAAAATAACATTACTAACAATCACTTACATTAGGCGTGGCAGGAAGCCACTAAACTTAAGAAAAAGGATTTCTCTTATGTTACGAGTAAAAGGACTTACTCTTATCGAGCTTATTATTGTATTAAGTATCATCGGAATATCATTAGGATTAACCGCTCCGAGTTTCAGTAATATTATTAATAATAATCGCTTAACAACTCAATATAACGAACTACTAACCGCCCTTTCTTTAACTCGCAGTGAAGCGATTAAACGTCAAATACGTGTTACAACCTGCCAAAGTTCAACTGGAAACTCCTGCACAAAAGATAGCTCAAACTGGCATAAGGGCTGGATCGTTTTTACTGATCTCGACACCGATAACCAAGTAGACTCAGATGAAACTATCTTACTTGTTCAGCAGAATTCACCTGAAGGAGTCCAAATCTCTTTTGGAGCAAGAACTCGAGTTGCATATCATGATAGTGGTTTAGCCGTTGGATCTTCTAATGGTACCTTTTTATTTTGTGATCACCGGGGTGATGATAGTAAAAAAGGACTAATCATTTCAATGTCAGGTCGGCCTAGAAAAGCTGGCCCGTCAGACTTAAATACTAAGCATTGTCCTTAGTAATCACATACAACTCCTAATTTAGGACTCTATATCAAATGTCTTGAACAAAAGATGACATAGCAATTTTTCGATGTAAAAAACGGCATTTATTATTAATATAGAAGCAAACCATATATTCAAGTAGCCTTATAACAGTGGAAACTAAGGGCTACAGTCAATAGTAATTGTCCCGGCATCAAGGGTAGAAGTGACATTATTCTGACTAAACGTTCCATTTGGAACTTCACACGTAGTCTTTTTATATGCCGTTATCGAAATATCTACATTTGTTCCAGATACGAAAGAACATGTAAATGGCCCATCACTACCTGAATCAAAAGTACACTCAGGTGTATTCATCGTAACTTTAACTCCTCCAGGAGCATCAACTAATACTAAATCTCCTGTTACAGTAACATTCGTCGCTGCTGCCGCTACAATAATCGCTACCGTATCTGAAACTGGTGTTGCTGGGCTTGGGTTAACATTTAGCTGTGTAATTCCATCATTTGATGGTTCTATGCTTGAGGATATATTTGCACCAGGGCTTACAGCTTCAGCATGAGCAGTGATCAACCCTCGGGAATAAGTTCCATAATAATCATTATCGGGGTCAGATATACTTGCTACAGCATCATTTCTAACTGATACCTCTGCAACTGATGCGGAAGACCATAATGATAATAACGTTAAGTTAACTTCTGAAAATGGAATTTTTTCTAACCTATCCAAGTGAGAGCTATCAGCGACATAAGTGGCATATTCTGTACTCACACCACCGCTTTCGTTATAGACTTGATCAAGGTAGACTCCCCGGCTTTCTAATTGTTGAATTGTTCCAACAGCTGAATTAATCGGTGTTCTCAATACTGGTTTTGCAGGTAGAGTTGTTCCTTCTGCATGAGCCTTTAAAAGAGAATCAACATAAGTCGTATATTGCGTTTGTAATGGGTCATTGTCTACTAGATTATTCCTGTTCATAACAGTTAGGTCTAACAGACTCCAGTCTTGAAAAACTCTTAAAATCCCATCAACTCGTTTAAACCTGCAAGATTCAACGTATGTATCACCCGCAGACTGATCAGCTACCGAACCATTCGATTTATAATGGACATGATTACCTGAAGCACTTACTTGGCCATCGTATCGAACTACTGGCGAAATAGCTGTAGATGTCACATCATGGTGATCACGACAACAGGTAGAACAAACTTCATCGACAGCATTAGCATTTCCTGATTGGGATGCCGTTTCTTTAGTAACTGCACTGCCTGCTTGATCGAAACGTACTTCGTCATCGTCGTCCCAAGCAATATGAGATGGAGATAATGCAGTTCCTGCAGATGTTGAAAATGTACATTCACAATCCACCGTAACAAATTCTTCTTGAATATCTGATACAAACTCGCCAGTACCAGCACCTAGTTCATCTAATATTTCATGATAGGTAACAACTTCAAAGCTCACCAATACGTTTGCATCTGATCCAGTTTGCACTGAATCAGGGAGTGGCTTACTTGTTTGACGATAGTGGTGATTACCAATATCTACACCAATATCAATAACATCTGGCGCCAATTCAGGTGTATATGAAGCTTGAGGTGGAGTACCTCCCGTTGAGGAGTTATCAGATAAAGCAGTTAACGCTGGAGCGTAAGAGTCAACAACTGTTTCTAGTGAAATACTTTGTGTATCACCAACTTCATCAATCCATGCCACAGTGACATCAACACGCTTAAAATCTATACTGCCTCCAGAAGGATTTGCAGTACTCGCATCTGTATTTAAACCATTATAGTAATAATCAGCCACATCCCATCTTAAGCTATAAGCATAGTTACCAACTGTAATTGGTGAACCTAAGGTTGCTGGAGCTATTGTTCCACCTTCATCATTAGCAATAAAAGCAAAAGATTGTTGTGCAGCAGGCCAAGTAGATGCTGATGTCCAAGATTCATCGCCAGCAGTACCTGAGTCAACATCTGCAGTTAATAATGCAAAACTTCGTAGGTCATCAATTTTTTGTTGTGCGAGTGAAGTTGCTACCGCTCTTTGGTTTGCATCTGTACTATTGCGAACTAAGGTACCTTGTAATTTTGAAATTCCCAAAATACCCACTGCCAGCACTAGCAAGGCCACCATCACTTCGACAAGGCTAAAACCTTTATTTTTCACTTCAACATTCATAATGTCATCTCCTTGCAGAATTACGGTGTGAAATCCCGCCAGCTATATTGCAACTTCGTTATTTCAGTATTTATCGTATCCTCACGGAGGTTTGAAAATACACTTTCATCATAAACTTGATAGTAGGTACCGTTAGTCAAATCACCTGCAACATCAGCAATTGCTGAACCATGAATCACAGGACCACCATTTAAATCAAAATCGGCAAGGCCAACAACTATGCCCCACAATTCGCTGTTGGCATTAATTTTCAGATCGCCTTCAACAACTAAAACTATAGGCTTATCCCTACTTCCTATATTTGCATTACTGCCTGTATCGCAGTCACCTTCAATCCAAACCAATGCAGATGTTGTTAAGCCAGAAAAATCGCTTTCTAATGAATCACAGTCCGCTAAAATTAATCCCGTAGCTTGTGCTCGTGCTTTAACTTCAGCTTTTAGTGTTGCAGTATCTGCAGCGGTAATATTTTCATCACCTCCAAATACATAAGCAAATGGTGAGTTTGGAAAATCAGCAGATGCATACAGCACGATATCTTCACTCACATCGCCAGAGTTACTACGTTCAACATCACAGCTACAACTTAACCAATCATCACCTGAGTCACCATCACCTTTTGTATCCATGCAAACGGAGCTGCCATCTTTAAACTCACCATGATCACAAGTTTTCCAGTTTGCTCCGGAAGTATCTAGAGTGTCTTTAGCCCATACTGAAATAGGCACTCCTGGACCACCACCATTAGGGTTGGGAACAACATTAAAGTTACCACTTAAACTCCCAGTAGGAAGCATCAGCGGTGGTATCTCGCCTGGAGTTAATAAGCTAGCTTGGGCATAGGTCACTTGTGTAACCGCGGCTCCAGTACCATCAGCACTTTCACCTTGACCTAACGCAACCGTTCCTGAAGAAACCTTAACTAAAAAAGCACCTGCATCTGACATTGCTGCAACAGTATTAACCGATGAAGTAATCGCTCCTGAAGCGACTGAACCAAAAACCATTTGTGCACCAGAAACATCACAAGGAAATAACGATGTATTTCCGGTGCATGTTAACCAGCCATCGGAGGTTTCACCATCATGTAATTGTGGATTAGCTCTTAAAAAAGAAGCCGCTTGCTCAAGACCAGCTTCAGCATTAGCAAAAGCTTCTTTATGTCTAAGTTCATTCGCTGAAATTTTTTGGTCTAAAACACCCACTCGTGCAGCAAAAATAATAACAAGCGTGACACCAATCAATAAAATGACAGAAGTAATCAGTGCTGCAGCTCCTAGCTGAGAATGTTTCAAGCTTTGATTATGCATATACATAGATAACTACTCCCACAGCCTTATCGTGCATCTTCATTTCTGACTCTAACGATTTCTGATATTGTCCTGACTGCATTATTAGGGGACAACTCTACCTGTCCAGTGATGGAAATAACAAAATGGCCAATATCAATTGTACCGACAGAAACAGGAGTAGCATCACCAGAAAACGCTGTTATTTCAGCAATATTAGGGTCAGTAATTTCTTCCCAAGTAACATCGGGGTCACTACAATCTGTAGTTGTAAGACCACTAGCCCAACTAAGTATTCCTGTTGAAGCATCCAACTGAAATCCAAATCGTTCATTTATCGAACGAGTACCATTACCATCATCATCATATGAGTAACGTAAGCAGTTCGATACAAAATCAAAATCAGCAATGAAATCGAAGTTTGCCGCATCAGCAGAATAGCCAGCACGCTTTATTTCATCAGAAATAAATGTCATTGCACCTCTTAGCTCTTGATTGAGACGAGTCATTTTCATGTTTTCTGTGGTCGATTTAATATTGCTAATAAAAATAGCTATTACAGAGCCTGTGATAATTAAACCAACAACCATAGCGATCATCATTTCAATTAGAGTTAAACCTTGCTGTTTTTTCTTCATAAATACGCCTAACACGATGAATGCCCTGATGTCCCTTCCGCAGAGCAGAGTTTGACTCGGCCAACAGTTGATAATTCGACGCTTATTTCATCACCACTAGGAATAGAAAAGGTTAACGTTCCACTAGTAGCAGCCGCTCCTCTACGAGGATTAAAAGAAGTTGAATTATCATCGAGAGTTGATGAGGCCGCATCAACGCTTACCCCCGAATAATCAACTTGACTGATGATTTTTGTAACGCCGTCAATTGTGCACGCAGGTGCATTATCACTACAGTCACATGATGAATTGACAGACAGACCATAACACCAAGTAGCACCAGTCCCTGCAAAGCTTATATGAACAGGGGTATTGCGTTTAATCGTTTCTGTTTTAGCAAATACTAAGGTTGAAAATAATTCTTCACTTGCACCGTTTAATTTGCGTCGGTCTAAAATATCTGAAAATGAAGGGGCTGCAAGTGCCACGAGAATGGCTAACACGGCAAGCGTGATCATGAGTTCTATTAGGGTAAAACCTGAATGCTTTGAGTTCACTATAAATACCTACGATCACATTTGATTTCATTATAGACTGCAATTCTACTCTTTTCATAGGAGAATCAATTACCTTTATGCAAGCTTTTGAGAGATTTCGCACACTTTGTTAATGACGTAACACTGTAATTGATTTATTGTTGACATAAACAACCTAAAAAACTTAGGTAGAGATACTATGACTATAAAAAATATGAAAGGTTTTACATTAATTGAGCTAATGATTGTTGTAGCTGTTATCGCAATAATCGCTGCAATTGCGATCCCTGCCTATCAAGATTATGTGACAAGAGCAAAGCGTGCAGATGGAAAAGCAGGAATTTTATCTGTCCAGCTTGCTTTAGAGAAGCATCGTGCTAATTGCCCTTTATACGCAAGTAATTTTCGTGCAACAGCCCCAGCTGATCCTGACGACTATTGTCCAGACAATCTCGTTGTTCATACTACAACTTCACCGGACAACATCTACTCCCTGTCACTATCAGGAACTTCAGCATCGTCTTATATAATCACAGCTACTCCAACTGGTACTCAGCTGACTAACGATACTGAGTGTGCAAATTTAATTCTTGATCAAAATAATACTCAAACAATCAGTGGTACAGGCACAGCAGCTAACTGTTGGAACAAATAGTTATCAAAAAATAATATAGATATGTATTATTGCTGCAGCAAATAATCCAGCAACCACATCATCAAACATAATGCCTAAACCACCATGTAAGTTTTTATCAAAGTAACTTATTGGCCATGGCTTTAGGATATCGAAAAAGCGAAATAACACAAAACCTGCAAGCATCCACTGCCAGCCAGAGGGTACAGCGATCATTGTCACTAAGTAGCCGACAATCTCATCCCAGACTACCGCTGATGGATCGTCTTTATTTAACCAGTCTGCAGATTTTTGGCAAATCCAGATACCAGCAATAAAGGCTAATACTGTTATCAACAGATATATAGCTAGTGGTAAGTCTTGCATCAACCAATAAACAGGCAGTGCAGCTAGCGTTCCAAAGGTTCCTGGTGCTTTAGGTGCTAAGCCAGAGCCGAAACCAAGGCCGAGGAAACAAGCCGGTCTTTTTAAAAGTTCTTTGAAGTTAACTTCAGGCTGAGAAGTGGTCATAGCCGCCAGCTCCTGTCATTGTTTGTTGTTGACCATCTAACTGAATGATTCTTAAGCCATGTTTAGCTTCTATCGTACCGATTAAGCTAGATTCATTTGCAAACTGAGATTCAAACTCTTGTTGTCGAGCCGCTGGAATAGTAAAGCAAAGCTCGTAATCATCGCCAGAGTTTAAGGCAAACTGGCTAGCTTTTTCATGTGGAATTTTTTTCAGTGCTGCTGATAAAGGCAACTCAGCTAAGTTGATGGTTGCACCAAAGCCACTCTTATTTAGGATATGACCTAAATCTGAACTCAGACCATCTGAAATATCAATTGCCGATGTTGCGTAGTCACGCAGCTTAATACCTAAACCATTTCTAGGTGTTGGTTTTTCCAAACGGTGAATGAGGTATTGCAGATCTTGCTCTGTCAGCTGTTCGTCATGCCACTGATCTAGCTTTAACTGTAATGCTGCTCCAGCATCACCTAAGCTACCACTGACATAAATCAAATCACCGACTTGGGCTTGATTGCGGCGCAAAGCTTGCTCAGCTTTCACAAAGCCATGAACTTGAATGCTAATCGTCAACGGGCCTTTCGTAGTATCACCACCGACCAATTGAATATTGTGTTGCTTAGCAAGCTTAGCCAGGCCTTGAGAAAAGCCTTGTAACCAAGATTCATCGTTATCCGGTAATGTGATCGCTAGGGTGAACCATGCAGGTTTTGCGCCCATAGCAGCAAGATCACTTAAACCAACCGCAAGGCTTTTATGGCCTAAGGTCTCGGCATCAACATCAGCAAAAAAATGAACGCCGCTAACTAAGGTATCAATTGAGACAGCAACTACATGGTCTGCTGGACACTGTAATAATGCACAATCATCACCAATACCAAGAATAACGTCATCTCTTTCCGACGTAGTTCCCGTAAAGTAGCTATCTATAAGAGAAAATTCTGATTGTGTCGACATTAATCCAGTTCAGGTTTGATACTAAAACCTTTGTAACAGGCTAAATTCTATTTTGTTGAACGGTTCGACTTAGCTGACTTATATTCAACTGCTCTAAGTTTTGAGCCCATTTTATCTAATACGCCGTTGACGTATTTATGGCCCTGCTCGCCACCTAAGGTCTTAGCAAGCTCTACCGCTTCATTTAATACCACGCGATACGGTACTTCTGGGCAATAAACAAACTCATATACGGCTAAACGTAAAATTGAACTTTCCACTGGATCAACCGAAGCAATAGCACGATCGACAGCAAAAGATAGTTCGCTATCAATGAAGTTAAGTTCTTTAGAAACACCTTTCACCAATGTGGTGAAATATTTCAAATCCATTTTGTCTGAATTTTCTGCAGTTACAAAATCTAGCTCATCTTGTGCTAACTCTTGCTCATTCACTAATGCTTGATATAAAGCTTGAACAGCTGCGCGACGAGCATGTGTACGTGGTAATCCTGCAGACATTTATTTCACACTCTCAATTTGACGAAGCACATTAACCATTTCAATCGTGCCCATTGCAGCTTCAGCACCTTTATTACCTGCTTTAGTACCCGCACGCTCAATAGCTTGCTCAATAGTATCAACAGTTAAGACACCGAATGAAACAGGAATATCTAATTGCAATGTTAACTGACCTAAGCCTTTTGAACATTCGCCAGCAACAAAATCAAAATGAGGAGTACCACCACGAATTACTGCACCTAAAGCAATAATCGCATCGTATTTACCTGTGCGGCCCATGCGTTGTACAGCTAATGGAATTTCAACTGCGCCCGGAACTCGTGCTAACTCAATATCACTTTCACTTGCGCCGTGACGAACTAAGCAATCAATGGCACCAGAAATCAAGTTATCAACAACAAAGTCATTAAATCGACCTGCAACGATACCGATACGAAGGCCTTGTGCAGAAAAGTCACCAGAAAAGGTCGTGATATTACTCATGATTATTTGAATGTTCCGGAATATAAAAGGAGGTATTGTACTTTGTTTACCGCATTATGACTAACGGGCAGTTTTACTTATTTTTGGCATGAGGCAAGCCTGCTAGATCTGCTTGCACTGTCGTCCATTGGTAAGGCTGTTTATCTATTTGTACTGCGGTCAGTAAATCGCCCCAGACAGCGCCACTATCTAATGAAAAAACATGACCATACTGGCCTGTGCCTAATGTAGACCAATGACCAAAAACAATATTGTCATTCACTGTTTTTCGGTTTGGCATATCAAACCAACTAGATTGGTTTTCGGCACATTGTTCTGGATGACCTTTAAACTTTAATGCTAAACGACCGTCATCATGACAATAACGCAAGCGGGTAAAACAGTTGGTGATATAACGAAGACGATCCCAGCCAACTAAGTTTTCAGACCATTGTGATGGCTTATTGCCATACATATTTTTAAAAAATTCATACCAATCATCAGACTGTAAAACAGTCTCAACTTCTTTGGCATATTTACGACAATCAGCAATTGACCAATCAGCTGGGATGCCAGCATGAACCATACTGAATGCTAACTTTTTATCGTGATGGAAAAGAGGTTGATGGCGTAACCAATGAATGAGTTCATCTCTATCATCAGCATCTAACACTGATTCCATCGTATCCATCCGGTGTTGATGTTCATTAACACCAGCGGCCGTTGCTAACAAATGAAGGTCATGATTGCCTAACACGACTTTGACTCGCTTAGAGCTTTGCTCACGTGCAAAACGTAATACATCTGCCGAATTGGGACCACGATTAACGAGATCACCCGCCAGCCATACTTGATCAACTGCTGGATCAAATTTAACTTGATCCAGCAGTCTCATCAATTCATCAAAACAGCCTTGAATATCACCAATGGCATAAACAGCCATAAATCAGCCAGGGCTATCGATTACGACGATATAAAGGTGCTGGTTTTAACACTGTTGTTTGATAGCTTTCAGTAAAGTCATCAAATCCTGCTAATGCACTTTCAATCCGATTAGGATTAGCCATTTCAAAGCTATTAATGCCGCACTGTGTCATATAAAACAGTTGATCATGCAAGATATCACCTTGAGCACGAATTTCGCCTTTATAGCCAAAACGGTCACGTAATAAACGAGCAAATGAATAACAACGGCCATCCGTAAAAGCAGGGAAATCTAATACGATCAAGCTAAAGCTATCAAGATCAGGAACCACTTCTTCTAAAGGATCTTCGCCAGTCAAGCGAAGACCTAAACCACTTTCATGGTTAGCTAAGGTTTCATGTTGCTCCTGCCAGCGAGCAAGTGAAACAGTAATGTTTCCTGCTGCTAACTCAGCTTCGTCATCTAAATGCAGCCAATTGTCTTCGACAATTTCTTTATCTTTAATTATCTGCATATACACGCTCCTTAAACGGGTCAACGCCCACACGACGAACTGTATTCAAGAAAGGTTCATCTTGCTCACGTAGTTCCAAATAAGTATCAACTAACGATGACACGGTATCGACAACATCTTCTTTAGGAATAGCACGACCTAAACGCTGGCCTAAAGAAGCATCAGCTTCAGAACTACCACCAAGCGTAAATTGATACCACTCTTCGCCTTTCTTATCGACACCTAAAATACCGATATGGCCAACACTTTGATGCGCACAACCGTTCATGCAACCTGACATTTTGACTTTTAAATCACCTAAGTCATACAGGTAATCTAAGTCATCAAAACGTTCGTTAATTTCTTTTGCTAACGGAATTGATGTTGCATTCGCTAAACCACAGAAATCTAAACCTGGGCAACAGATCATATCTGTTAGCGTATCAATGTTTGGCGTTGCTAACTCTTCAGCTTCCAGACGTAACCACAATGCGTATAAATCGCCTTGCTTAACATCACTGAACAATAAGTTTTGAGTATGAGTTGAACGAACTTCACCCATATTGAACTCATCAGCCAAATCAGCGATTACATCTAATTGCTCAGCACTGACATCACCCGGTGGGCATTTTGGCGCTTTCAAAGAAATGTAAGCCACTTTGTAACCAGGCTTCTTATGAGCAACAACGTTTTGTTTTACCCAACGAGCGAAGTTTTTATCTTCCGCCTGCATTTTGGCAAAGCTATCATCTTCTGCAGCAGTGACTTCGTATTCAGGTTCAGTGAAGAAACCTTTAACACGATCAATTTCTTTTTGGTCTAACTCAAGCTGGTCACGAATCTCAACCCACTCAGCTTCAACCAATTCACGAATATGGTTAATACCATGCTCACGAACAGTAATTTTGATACGCGCTTTATATTTATTATCACGACGACCAAGGCGGTTATAAACACGCAAGATCGCTTCAAGATAAGATAATAAATCTTTCTTCTCTAAGAACGGACGAATCTGTTGTCCTAAGATTGGAGTACGGCCTAAACCACCACCAACTAGAACTTCAAAGCCAACTTCGCCTTCATGGTTTTTCACCAAGTGAAGACCAATATCATGAACTTGTGTTGCCGCACGATCGTTAGGGTTACCCACGATTGCGATCTTAAACTTACGCGGTAAGTATGCAAACTCAGGATGGAAAGTTGACCATTGGCGAATAATTTCACCATATGGACGTGGATCTTCTACTTCGCCATCACAAACACCCGCTAACTGATCGGAAGTCGTGTTACGAATACAGTTACCACTACTTTGAATCGCATGCATTTGAACCGATGCAAACTCAGCTAAAATATCAGGAACAGTCTCAAGAGCTGGCCAATTTAACTGGAAGTTTTGACGGGTTGTGAAATGCACATAACCTTTGTCATATTTACGCGAAACATCTGCTATTTTGCGAATTTGTGTCGATGACATAAGGCCATATGGAACCGCCATACGTAACATCGGTGCATGAATTTGCACGTACAAACCGTTTTGTAATCGCAGTGGGCGGAACTGTTCTTCATTCAATTCGCCAGCTAAATAACGACGGGTTTGATCGCGATATTGCGCTACGCGCTGATCGATCATTGCCTGATCATATTTATCGTACTGATACATCTAAGCTCTCTAAACTCGATTAGTGAACCTAATATTATAGCCGCCGCAGCTTATAACTGGAAACAATATCTATCGCCAATAATTCAGAACCAAGCTTTTATACCTAGCACCCACTGTACATCACTACGATCTTCACCATCTTCGCGTAAATAATCCGCTGTCGTGCCGAAGCTTTTTTTCCATTCAACGCCAAGATATGGCGCAAACTCACGCTTGATTTCATAACGTAAGCGTAAGCCGGCACTCAAGTCAGACAAACCACTGCCTGTTTGCACATCTTCATCATTTTTACTAAAAAAGTTAGCTTCTATTTCTGGTGACAATATCCACTTTTGGCTAAGCAACAATTCATATTCAAACTCGGTCCTCAGACCAACATTACCGCCCTCACCAATAAACAGTGCGACATCGGTTTCAAAAAAATAAGGAGCAATCCCTTGCACGCCCACAGCTAACCAGTCTCGGTTTGGCGTAGGCTTACTATCATGCCGCCAGCCAATTTGGGCATCCCAATACGGCGCGATGGCACGACTATATAACAATTGAAACTCGGCTTCTTCTAAGTTGTTATCGGTCACTTCACCTTCGGTTTTAAACCAGACTTTGTTTAAGTCTTTGCCCAACCACGCCTGTGCTTGCCAAGCAGTATTATTGTCATCGCCAATATCTGTTTTTTCTAGCTGATCGATTTTAACCATTGTCAGTATTGGATCATCGTCCATTCCACCAGCATAGACAGCATTAGACAACGACAAAGCCATCATCAAACTAATTAGCTTCATCACTCCACCCTCACTTCACGAAACATCGCTAGCATGTGATACATCAAATGGCAGTGATATGCCCAACGTCCTCGTGCATCCACTGTCACTAGGTAACTCACTTTGGCGCCAGGTTGCACAATCACGGTGTGTTTACGAGGAATATGTTCAGCATTGCCCGTTTCCAAATCACTCCACATACCATGCAGATGCATCGGGTGATTCATCATCGTGTCATTGATTAAAGTAAAACGGACTCGTTCACCGTATTTCAATATTAACGGTTCGGCTTCAGCATATTTCACACCGTTGATTGACCACATATAACGCGCCATATTACCGGTTAGATGAAGCTCTATTTCGCGATCCGGTTCTCGACGATCAGCAGTGGGATAGAGGTTATATAAATCTGCATAGCTTAAGACTTTACGACCATAACGTTGCTGATGATCACGCAAACCAATGCCTGGATCATCCATTTTGTATTGCGGCTTGCCTGCACGCATATCAACATGAGCACCAAACTCGGTTGGTTGATGTATCACCTCTTTATTGCTGCCAAAACCTGCCTTGCCCGACCCCATCGCCATAGCAGCCATATTCATATGCATGGTGTGATCCATCTCACCACTGCCATGATCCATCATTGCCATCTGATCGGAGTCATGACTCATGCCCATATCGTCCATCGTTAATATTGGCGTTGGGTCTAGCTCAGGCAGTTCAGCAGTTAACGCAGCATCTGTTGATAAGACACCACATGCAAAACCAGTGCGATCGATCGCTTGAGCAAAAATAGCATGGGCCACATCGGCTTCAGGTTCAACAATCACATCATAGGTTTCAGCAACACCGATCCGAAAATCATCAATCGTCACCGGCTCGATATTTTGACCATCACTCGCCACCACCGTCATTTTGACACCGGGAATACGCACATCAAACAACGTCATCGCCGCAGCATTAATAAAGCGTAGCCGTACTTTCTCACCTTTTTTGAACAAGCCAGTCCATTGTTGATCTGGCGTATGGCCGTTCATCAAAAACGTATAAGTCGTGCCATTTACATCAGAGATATCGCGATCAGACATCCGCATTTGGTTCCACATCGCCCGATCTTGCCAAGTTTTAGCTGAACCTTTTTGTTTCACTTCAGACCATAGATCTGACACGGTTCGCTCACTACGATTGTAATAATGACTTTGCTTTTTGAGCTTGGCATAAACATCACTAGGATCTTCATCAGTCCAATCTGACAATATCACCACATAGTCACGATCATAAGCCACCGGATCAGCTTCAGCCGGATCAATCACTATCGCCCCATAGACACCTGTTTGCTCTTGAAAGCCAGAATGACTGTGATACCAATAAGTACCACTTTGCTTAACATCAAACTCATATTCGTAACTCTCACCGGGTTTAATGCCAGCAAAACTCAATCCCGGCACACCATCCATGTCTGTCGGCAAAATCATGCCATGCCAATGAATAGAACTGTCATCTGCTAAGTGATTATTCACTTTTATCTTAACTCGATCTCCCTGCTTCCAGCGTAAGGTCGGTGCCGGTAACGAACCATTAATCGTCGTAGCAGTGCGCTGTTTACCGGTGAAGTTGACTGATTGATAATCGATATCTAAGACAAAATTATTGCCACGCAATACCGACATAAGGCGTGGTTCAACATTCGCCATACTGGCCAAAGGCCAAGGTAATGCTGAGCTTGCTAATACTGAACTCGCCCCCAATACAAACTGACGGCGTGAAAACTTTTTATTTATAAACTGCGACACTGACTCACCCAATTCCAGACTTCATGACTTTCAGACTGTAACAATAGCAAAATGTTCTTAGTTCAAACTAACACATGATTAAGATAATGATCTCCATCAACTATGGCACAATATAGTTCAGCTTCAGTCTTAAATTTAGAGTTTCTAGCAAACCGTTCACCTAAATAATATGTCTAAAAAAACACGTCAAAAACAACGCGTCTGGTTAATCATTGCCTTTGCAGTATTAGGTTACGCTGCCAGCTTTTACAATCCACAAGGAAGCAATGAGTTATCGCCAGCAAACACTGCCGAGCAACTTTTTGAGCAACAGCAAAGTAATCAACAACTAGAAGTCACTGCACACGTAATTAAACTATTAACCGATGACCATGTTGGCAGTCGCCATCAACGTTTTCTTATCAAACTAGAAAGCGGACAAACCTTATTAGTCGCCCATAACATCGATCTCGCAGACAGAATCGAAACGCTCAAAAAAGGCGATACGGTTAATGTTTATGGTGAATATGAATGGAATGAACGTGGTGGCGTAATACATTGGACGCACCATGACCCTAAAAAACGTCATATTGATGGCTGGATAAAACATCAAAACAAAACCTATCAATAATTATGGATAAGCTCATCACGGAAAGCATCAGCTTTGTGCCTATCGCAGCTGAAGATGCCAAGATATTAATTCTAGGCTCCATGCCCGGCATCAAGTCATTAGACGAGCAGCAATATTATGCTCACCCGAGAAATGCCTTCTGGCCGATTATGGCAAGCCTGTTTAATATTGAACTGAACTTAGACTATGCCGAGCGTTGCCAACAGCTCAAACGAAATCATATTGCCGTGTGGGATGTCTTAAAAAGTTGCCGTCGCCAAGGCAGTTTAGATCAAGCGATTGAGACTAATTCCATCGTTGCCAATGACTTTAATGCATTTCTACAGCAGCACAAGCAAATCCAACGTATCTTTTTTAACGGTGGCAAAGCCGAACAAGTGTTTAAACGCCATGTCATGCCAACAATCAATGTTGAACAACAACTCAGCTTTGAGCTCCTACCTTCCACCAGCCCCGCTCATGCAGCAAAAAGCTTGGATGAAAAATGTCAGCTTTGGGAACACAAGTTAATTATCACCAATTAACTGTCATCTATTGTTTTTTTCTCTTCAAAAAACACCAAGTAATAAACCCACACAAAGGCAGGAAAGAATAGTAATAAGATGAATGTCAGTTTATTTTTTTTGTATGCATCTACCATCATGCAATACCACAGCATAAAAAAAGACAGTAGCGTTAATAGGCTTAAAGTTACGAGTACAGGATTATCAGTTTTGCCATTAAAGTTCTCAGGCCAGAGGCCAAAAGTACCTATCAAAATGATTATCAATGCTGGTATCGAAAAATAAAACCAATATTTCTTTTTCATTTGTAGCAATCTATATCAATGGATAATGTCACGACTTTAAAAACACCACATACAAACCTTCATGCACGCCACATATCCCTTTTTCAGACTCAACTTCAGCCGTTAAAGATAATCTAGCCTTACCTTTCTCTTTTAAGGTTTGAATAAACGCTTCTAGTGTTTCGCTGCTAGGAAATGCACAGGTATAAGTAAAGTCGGCTGTCACTGGCTTTTTAAAGTCATATTCACTTTTTTGAATCACCAGATCATTCTCTATACCTAGCTGTTTCAACTTTAAATAAATCAACGCCCAACCAGTGAGAATGCCAATCGCCGCCTGACTGCCACCAAAGGCGGTGCCGTGTAGGTTTTTATTTGCTTCTAATGGGGCGGTAATAATGATTTCATGGCCATCAAAGGATTTGATCTCAACACCAAGGTTGGCGGTGATTGGAATGTGCTGCTGTATATAAGCTAGTTCATGTTCTAAGTTAATCACGGTCTTTGGCCATTTCTATGTTTGAGCAAAGCATAACATTATCGAACGACAACCAGATTGGGCCATGTTGTTAACCAACCCTTGCTCTGGGAATCAATGGGGGTCAGTCTAACCCCAATTATTTCAATTGTTCGAATGTCGCTTAATTACTCTGTCCGTTTTTTCGGGGGTAGCTCAGTCTGACCCCAATTGTTTGTTTAGCGAATAAGCTCTTTTCCAATTATCTTGCCTGATACTTTATCCAATACATATTCAATACCATTGCTACTGTATGCCATCAACCGTCCATCATCCCCAAGATATATACCTGTATAGCTGCTCAACCCACGTGATTCAAAACAACTTTCAACTTGCCACACTATCTTTGAATCAGAATTAATCAGATAAATATTTTTTCTTGCATCAATTTCAGTACATTTTTTTGAGTCAATTAAGACTACATCGCCATATACTGAATCGATAGAAATACGCTGTTTAATATGAGATTCCCAATTCATTACTTCAACTCCAATGGTTTACCAAATTTTGCTTTAGAGAAATCAAAAAGCTCATATTGAACCCCTTGTGGATTAACTGAACCCCATTGTGGCTGCGGTCCAATGCGACTAACCCGCATATCAGATAATCAATAGTAATCAATAGCATAATCAATAGTAATCAATAGGGTCAGACTCCATTGATTCTTACTCGCTCGCGATATGCCGCCGACTTCCTATCTCCACCCTTTATCGCAGGGCTTATTCGCCGATTTAATTGCTGTTCAATTTTATCTTTAAAATGTGAACTGCCTAATACCCATGCCTTATTCGTCGCGTCTCTAATGTCAGACAGCGTCTTTTCACTTAAGTGATTATTAAACAAAGCACGATAAGTCAACTGTCGTTCTTGTGCGTTATCAGCAAGTTTTAAGTATTCATCATGTGGAACGACAAGCACATTATCTTGGCCTAACCCATTAAAACGATAACTTGACCAAGGGTAATCAGCAGCATGCTCAACCATCCCAGCTCGAACAGGATTTAATTCAATATAACGATAACAGGTAAGCAAATACCTTTCCGAGTCGATCAGCGTAGCTTTATAACGCCCTTCCCATAAAGTACCCGTTCGCTGATAACTATGATTAAAATATTGCACATAATATCGACCCACCATCTGCATAACCTTCCCTAAACCATGCTGTGTATGTGGCGTTATCAACAAATGCACATGATTGGTCATTAACACATAAGCATGTAAATCACACTCGTGCTTCTCACAAGCTTGCTTGAGTTTTTCTAGATAGAACTGATAATCAACGTCATCAAAGAAGATCGGATCGCGATTATTGCCACGCACAATCACATGCTGAGGTTGGTCAGGAATAACAAATCGAGGAAGTCGAGCCATGCACAAACACCTACAAAAGATAGATAAGTTGCAGCATAAACTAGACTAAGTTACAAATCAATCGAGTCTGACCCCATTGATTATTGTTTTTATTGTTTGAAGCCGCAATGGTAAATTGCATAATACAATGGGAGGTAAAACCCATAACGACAAGCTTCTAGCGGGATCAATAATCGATCTTCAAAATGACCCTTAAAGTACATTGTGATTAAATCACTGATTAAACTCTCTCTTAAAAAAGGAGAATTTATGCTTATATACACTTCATAAATATAATTTAAAAGTATTATTACAAATACAACACGCCAAACATTTCTATGAAAATACTGTTTTTTAGATATAAATCCGTGCAAGCCGATAATAGAAACCATTAGTGTCGACACAAAGAATACTTTAAAAAAATAGTATGTAAGAGATGAATTAATCACAAAATAAGAGCTACCAAAAGCAATTACAACAAAAAATAAAAAATATAGCCTCCAAATATTTTTAACCAAAACAAAAGTCTCCATAATTATCCATTCTATGGAAACAGTTTAAACTCATTGAGAATATTTTCTCTAACAGTTATTGCAAATCAATGGGGTCAGACTCCATTGATTATCACAAGATATTACCCGTTCAAGTTCTACCTAAAAGATAAGTGGAGTCGAAGGTTTAATTAGGTTTTATATGTATCTTTTACAGCCCTCCCATGTTTTTTCCATCATTTTTTCGCAAACTAAAACGGTAAAATGTTAAAGGGAAAAAAGTAGACACCTTGATCTTGCCTATAAAAAAGCCGGGCAATGCCCGGCTCTTCTATTTGATGATTTAAAGCAGTTTGCTTAAATCTTTTGCATCCCAGTGTGGGAAGTGTTTCCTGACTAAGGCATTTAGCTCTTGTTCAAACTCTGAGAACTGACCTGTCTCAGTGGTTTGACTAGAACCTGTACCGACTTCGGTAATCATACCGGCGCCGATGGTTACATTAGTTAGACGATCGATGATGATAAATGAACCGGTGTAACGGTTGTCTTTATAGCCATCAAACACCACTGGTTTATTCAAAGAGAACTCACACAAACCAATTTCATTAATCGCCAATTCATCGGCTTTGTTTTCAGCTAATGTATTCACATCAATTTGATGGTCAATGGCTGTCAATGTACCTGCACTATCACTTACGCCCACTTTGAAGTTGTATTGCTTGCCAGCAACAAGAGGTTGCTCAGTCATCCACACAACTGTTGCTTTGAATTCGTTAGCAACATGCGGTTGATGACCACGGTGAACAATCATGTCACCACGGCTTATATCAATCTCATCTTCTAAAGTAACGGTGACTGCTTCACCTGAAACAGCATCAGCTTGCTCGCCTTCGTAAGTCACAATGGCTTTAACTGTGCTTTCTTTACCTGATGGCAATACAGAAATGTCATCGCCTGGCTTGATTACACCAGAAGCCAATGTGCCACAGTAACCACGAAAATCTAAATTAGGACGGTTAACAAACTGAACTGGGAAACGCATCTCTTCGTCACTAACATCAGATGTAATTTCTAGGTTTTCTAGTAAATACATCAATGTTTCACCTTGGTACCAAGGCATGTTTGCACTTTTGTTGACTACGTTATCACCCACTAACGCTGATAATGGCACGAAGTTAACGTCAGTCATGCCTAGCTCTTTAGCAAAGGCACTGTATTCATCACGAATATCGTTATAAACCTGTTCGCTGTAATCTTTGATATCCATCTTATTGATGGCAACAACGATGTGTTTGATACCTAATAAAGATGCTATATAACTATGACGACGTGTTTGGGTTTGCACACCGTAACGTGCATCAATCAAGATAACGGCTAACTGGCAGTTTGAAGCACCTGTTGCCATATTACGGGTGTATTGTTCGTGTCCTGGTGTATCAGCAATGATGAATTTACGTTTCGTTGTTGAGAAGTAACGGTACGCAACATCAATAGTAATACCTTGCTCACGTTCCGCTTGCAGGCCATCCACCAATAAGGCTAAATCAACTGCTTCACCAGTTGTACCTGACTTAACACTATCTTTGCTGATTGATTCTAATTGATCTTCATAAATCATTTTTGAATCATAAAGAAGACGACCAATTAAGGTGCTTTTGCCATCATCGACATTACCGCAGGTTAGAAAACGTAAGATTTCTTTGTTTTCATGTTGCTTTAAGTAGGCATCAATATCAGTAGCGATCAGGCTATCTGTTTGGTAATTACTCTCTGTACTCATTTAGAAGTACCCCTCTTGTTTCTTCTTCTCCATCGAGCCAGATTCGTCGTGATCAATTGCACGTCCTTGTCGTTCTGATGTAGTGGTTAATAACATTTCTTGGATAATTTCTGGCAGTGTGCCGGCATTTGACTCTACCGCGCCTGTTAGCGGGTAGCAGCCTAATGTTCTAAAGCGCACTTTTTCCATCGTTGGCTCTTCGCCTTCTTCTAAACGCATGCGATCATCATCAACCATGATCTTCAAACCATTGCGTTCAACAACAGGACGTTCTGCTGCATAGTAAAGCGGCACAATTGGAATATCTTCCAAATGAATGTATTGCCAGATATCTAATTCCGTCCAGTTTGATAATGGGAAAACACGAATGCTTTCACCTGGGTTTACCTTACTGTTGTAGGTATTCCACAGTTCAGGACGTTGTTGCTTAGGATCCCAACGGTGATTTTTATCACGGAAAGAGTAAACACGTTCTTTAGCGCGTGACTTTTCTTCATCACGACGTGCGCCACCAAAGGCAGCATCAAAACCATATTTATCTAACGCTTGTTTCAGACCATCTGTTTTCATGATGTCGGTATAACGAGCGTGATCAAAAGGATTAATACCTTGATCAATACCTTCTTGGTTACTGTGCACCAATAGCTCTAAACCAAGATCTTTAACACGTTGATCACGGAATTGAATCATTTCCTTAAATTTCCATGTGGTGTCCACATGTAATAAAGGAAATGGAGGTTTGCCCGGAGCAAAGGCTTTCATCGCTAAATGCAACATAACAGCCGAATCTTTACCCACGGAATACAACATTACTGGATTATCAAATTCAGCAGCCACTTCACGCATGATGTGGATGCTTTCAGCTTCCAGCTGTTTTAAATGAGTTAACTTTTTTTGATTCATATTAATTCTCGTTTAGTTAGCCTTCACATGTAGGCCACATTCCTTACTTTCTGACTAACATTTAACTTATGTCAGTCATTTTTCTTTATGACTCTTATCGTTGTAGTCACTGACTCTTCTTCTTCAATACTACAAACATGGCCATCTTTCCTTAGGCTTGTTAGCACTTCATCAATGGCCTTGCCTTTGTTTACAATTAATAACAATACTTGGTCAACCTCCATGACTCGCAAAGCATCTCGTGCTTTGATGTAATGTAAGGGACAACCAAATAAGGTGAGATCCAACGTTTCGATTACAGTAGACATTTTATCCCCACAAGTAATAACAACACGGCCAATAATGGTCGCATTATGTGATCCGGAATTTTCACACCGAGATGACTACCTATATATATACCCGGCAATGAACCCATTACTAGATATGATAACAAGGACCAATCGACTGTTCCCACTGTTGAGTGACCAAGCCCTGCTATTGCTGTAAGTGGCACCGCATGAGCAATGTCAGTTGCGACAATTTGCACGCCTTTCATATGTGGATATAAAAACAACAATATCACCGCACCTAATGCACCGGCACCAACTGATGACATAGTAACCATTACACCCAGAAAGGCACCGGTTATTGTTGTCATCATCACTTTATGTTTTTCGTCTTCACGCATCCGGAATAAGATGTTGATCACTGGATGACCTTTGCGCGCTCGTAAGATTCTGCCGATGAAGCCTTTTAGCAGCAAAGCACTTGATGTAAGAATCAGGGCAATACCCAATGCTGAAGTAATTAAACCACTATGATTACCTTCATCAACACCGATACTATTTAATACCCATAAGGTAGCTAATGTCGCCGGCACGCTGCCCATTGCTAGACGTTTTACAACTGTCCAGTTAATGGCACCATGTTTTAAATATGCCCAAACACCACCTGCTTTAGTGATGGCTGCGAATAATAAATCTGTCCCCACCGCTACGGCTGGCTGAATCGTAAAACCGAAAATCAGGATTGGTGTCATCAATGAGCCACCGCCCACACCGGTCATACCGATCATGATGCCAACAAATAAGCCTGCGGTTAAAAGTCCCCATTCCATATTGAATGTAATGCCTAGCGATTATTAAAGGCTGACAAGTTTACCATTCCATCATATTCTATCAATGTATATTATTAACTAACCTTATAACTAAAACGTATATAGAAATGAAATTACAACAACTTAAGTATGTACGTGAAATTGTCCGCCGTGATCTTAGTATCTCTGCTGCAGCCAATGCTTTGCATGCATCACAACCCGGCATCAGCAGCCAAGTGCAACAATTGGAGCAGGAACTAGGCTTACAAATCTTTGAACGTCATGGCAAACGGTTAACTAATTTAACTCCTGTCGGTAAATCAGTTGTTGAAATGGCTGATCGCGTTTTACTCGATGTCGATAACATTCGACAACTCGCAGCCGATAATCACAACTCGCAAACTGGCACCTTATCTATAGGTACCACTCATACTCAAGCGCGTTATGCGCTACCAGCGGCGATCAAAGCCTTTTCACTGAAATATCCACACGTTCATTTAAACATTGTGCAAGGCACACCGACTGACGTGGCTGAAATGGCCGCCAGCGGACGAGTTGATATCGCTATCGCGACGGAAGGCTTGTCTCAGTTTGAAAGCCTGGCCATTTTGCCTTGTTATGATTGGAACCGTTCGATCGTTGTGCCTCCTAATCATCCATTAACATTAGAAACAACGCCCAGCTTAGAGGCGATAGCTGATTATCCGATTTTAACTTACGTGATGGGGTTCACTGGTCGAGCACAACAGGATCAGGCCTTTATTAACCAAGACTTACAACCGAATGTCATTTTCACCGCCACAGATGCCGACGTAATAAAAACCTATGTTGAATTAGAGCTCGGCATCGGCATTATCGCCAGCATGGCGTTTGATGCTCAAAAAGATGCGCCATTAGTGGCATTAGATGCCCAACACTTGTTTAAACCTAGCACTACCCATATGGGCATCCGTAAAGGCCGCTACATGCGTAGTTATAGTTATGATTTTATTAAACTATTCTCCAGCCATTTAGATAGGAAAACAGTCGAATCTGCTATAAACATATGACTTTTTCATATTGTGAAGCGAGTTTAAAAATGCTAATTTCCTGCCACCGATATCGGTTTTCTCACAATTAATAGTTAAGGATTGTTCATGAAACACTTGGTTAAATTACTAGCCTTATTCCTAATGTTGTTACCAGCATTAGCTTATTCTCACGGTGCTCCACGTCTTAAAGTGACAGAAGAGATCGTCATTAATGCAGAACCAGCAAAAGTTTGGGCTGCAATTAAAGACTTCGACCAATTACACACATGGTTACCACCAATTAAATCTTCAACAGCTCAAGGCGGCAACGAAGCGGGTGCAACTCGTGTTTTAACAACAGAGTCTGGCGCAACTATCGACGAAACATTAAAGAAATTTGATGATGAAAAAATGAGCCTAATGTATGCAATCACTGCGATGAGCACAGTTGGTGAAGTTGATGATCATGGCGAAATGCATGAAGTTCCAGCTGTTCCAGTTAGCAAATACAAAGCTTGGTTAAGCGTTGCAGCTGTTGACGGTGGAAGTAAAGTGACATGGAAAGCTAAATTCTTCCGTGCATACCACGGTAAAGGTCACCCACCAGCAGAGTTAGATGATAACGCTGGTAAATCTGCAATTAGCGGTATTTTCAAATCTGGCTTAGAAAACGTAAAAGCTCAGTTAGAAAAATAATCAGCACATTATGTACTGATGAAAAGGCACCTTCGGGTGCCTTTTTTATTGGCCGCGATATAATAACTCGCTCAGCACTCAACTATTAGATATAAACATGACTATCACTGATTCACTCAAACACTCGCAATCGTTATTACAACAATTGGCCTCGCATCAAGATGTAGACTCACATGCCGAACTGAAACCGCTTGTTGCCCAACTCGCCGAACAAATAAAGTCACTCAGTACTGAAATAGAAAGTATCCCCGCCAATCGCCAGCAATCAACCAATAAAAGCACCGCTCCCGTTATAGATGAAAAAACAGGCTGTTACCAATTTGAAAATGAACAAGGCTTTTTTTGTCCGAACTGCTATGACCAAACAAGTAGTAGAGTGAACACCAAACGACTAAACAAAATGTTACGTGTTTGTTCAGCGTGTCACGCCAGTATTCGTCCAAAAAACTAATCATCACTTTCATACCGTGAAACAATAATTTAGCTAATATTTTTCACCGGTCATTCTAGAAAAAAGTTCCTGTTTCCGGTATCATTTCCCGCTAATGATCAGCCAATCTACTTGAGCTAACTTTCCATCATTACACTTGCCTAGGGGTGGCCAATTTAAGGCCTGAGATATTCGGTAACGAATAGACCCTATGAACCTGATCCAGTTAATACTGGCGTAGGGACAGGCCGAGACATCTATAAATTCACACGGACGTTGTTGAATGCTCCCCTGTCCTTTTTTAAAAAGGATACCAATGAAGTTTAAAATTCTTTCTATTGCAATTGCAGCAGTCATTGCTCACACACCTAGTTTTGCTGAAACCACAGCCGCAGACTTACCAGCAATGGTTGTTAGCGCTGACTTTAGACCAAGCTCAGCACTTGAAACACCGATCAGTTTAACCACCATCGATAGTGAAATTATCGAATCTCGTGGTGCTCAACATCTTGAAGATGTTTTAAATTTAGCGCCAAACGTCAATGTATCTAGCGGTGCTTCACGCGGTCAATATTTTCAAATCCGTGGTATCGGTGAGCGTAGCCAGTTTTCTTCACCAATCAACCCTTCTGTTGGCGTGATGATTGACGGTATAGACTTTAGCCGTATTGGTGGTGCTGCAACGCTATTTGATGTTGAACAAGTTGAAGTATTACGAGGTCCTCAAGGCACGCTATTCGGAACTAATGCACTTGCCGGTGTTATCAACATGCAAAGTAAGCAGCCTACTAATGACTTCGATATCCATGTCGAAACAGGCATTGCTGACTACAATACTCGTAACTTCGGTGTCGCTATCGGTGGCGCTTTAATTAAAGACAGTTTGTTAGGCCGTATGTCCATTTATACTCATCAATCTGATGGTTATATGGAGAATGACTTTTTAAACAGTGATAGTACTCAAGACCAAGACGAAATTACTGCAAAAGCTCACTTAAAATGGTTAGCTAGCGAAGACCTAACTATTGATTTAAACATCATCCACTTAGATATTGATAATGGGTATGATGCATTTACATTTGATAACTCGCGTAATAGCCAAGCAAATAAGCCAGGTGAAGATAGTCAAAAAACGGATGCGTTAGCACTTAAAACAGATTGGCGTGTAAGTAATGCCTTACAGTTACAAACAGCACTTACTTATTTAAATTCTGAAAGTGTATATGCTTACGACGATGACTGGAAGAATAACTCTCTATATGATTATTATGATGAGTACAATCGCGATAGAATTAATCAGTCTATAGAAGTAAAAGTATTATCGAATGAAGATGGCTGGATATTTAACAATACTACTGAATGGGCAATTGGCTTCTACCACTTATCTCAAGATGAAAAGTTAGACCGTAACTATGAATGGGCCAACCTAGACAATAAGTACGAAACAGAGAACACCTCTATTTTCGGGCAGCTTGATACTCACCTAAATGATAAACTCACTCTTATCTCTGGATTACGAGCAGAATACTTTACTGCTGATTACATCGATTCCAATGCCATTGATAAAGAAGTAGATGAATTGCTTTGGGGTGGTAAATTAGGTCTAAACTACCAATTAGATCCAAGCCAATTAGTGTATACATCGGTTTCTCGTGGATATAAATCAGGAGGTATCAACAACAATACTGATCTGCTTCCTTCTCAACTTATATTTGATAGTGAACATATGTGGAGTTTAGAAGTAGGTCTTAAATCTCTTTGGCTTGACGGAGATTTAATGACAAATATTAGTGCATTCTATTCATTACGTCGTAACGCTCAAGTAAAAACATCTGTTGATGTAGGTAGTGGTCAATTCAAAGACTACCTAACCAATGCCGCTGAAGGTACTAATTATGGTATTGAAGCAGACTTAGACTGGGTGGCTTCAGATAAGTTACGTATTTTCGCATCACTCGGATTACTTCATGCTAGTTTTGATGAATATGACAATCCGAACCCTAATGGCTATGTTGCCGATGGTCGTCGTCAAGCACATGCGCCAGCTTATCAATTTAGCCTAGGAAGTGAAATATATATCACTTCACGATGGACATTTAGAGCGAATATTGAAGGGAAAGACGAATTTTATTATTCGAATAGCCATGATTCAAAATCAAGTTCTTACGCGATTGTTAACTCAAGCTTAGATTATCAAACAGGTGATTGGAAAGTATCTCTTTGGGGCCGTAATTTGTTTGATAAAGACTATTACACTCGTGGATTCTACTTCGCTAACAATGCTCCCAGCTACGATGATCCAAATACATATACACAATATGCTGAACCTCGCGTAATAGGTTTAAGCTTAACTTGGGATTACTAATTTAAATCCATATTAAAGGGCTCTTCGGAGCCCTTTTGTTTTACTTAAGGAATAAATTTAATGAGAATTTCTATAGATATTAGCCTTTACCCTTTAACAGAAGGCTATGTCGAACCTATTTTAGAGTTTATAAACAAACTTGAAACAAACGATAAGTTAGTTGTTAAACGCAATAGCTTAAGCACTCAAGTATTCGGTGAATACCGTGATGTTATGGATTGCATGGACAGTGAAATTGAAGCTGTGTTTGAAGCATTGCCACATAGCGTATTTGTCTTAAAGCTGATCGGTACTGATCGTAAAGATGTCGTAGATAAATAGAAATATGACGGATACAAACTGGCAGCAATTAATTATCGATGGTTTTGCTCAAATGTCTGGCTGGGAGATTGGTGCTGCTGTTCTTGGCGTTGCCTATATCCTATTAGCCGCCAAAGAATCGCTATGGTGTTGGCCTTTTGCCTTCGTTAGCACCCTTATATATACCTTACTATTTTGGGATGGCCAGCTACCTATGCAAGCCTTACTCAATTTTTATTATATGGCGATGGCAATCTACGGGTTTTGGTTATGGCGAAGAAATGACCATGCAGAAGACAATATCCATATCACCAGTTGGTCATGGTCAAAACACCTTATATTTATCGTCATTGGCACCGTACTGAGTTTAATCACTGCTTATTACTTACAAACTAATCAGCTGTCGCAAAGCCCATACCTAGATGCCAGTGTCACTATTTTTTCAGTGATGAACACCTGGTTAATGGCTAGGAAAGTATTACAAAACTGGACCTATTGGATCATTATTGATGCCGCTGCTGTCGTTCTATATTTCGAAACAGCTTATTACGCTACCGTTATTTTGTTCGCTCTGTACATCGTGTTAGCTATTAGTGGCCTTATCAGTTGGCAAAGACGGTTTAAACAACAAGCCGGATAAAATTAATGTAAACCATTAATAAACAATAAATTTAAATAAAAACTACTCTAAATTATTTGTTAGTATTTATTTTCTTTCAGCTCAATTAACTCTCCTCCACAACAAGGTAGTATCAAAATGGATTCTTTAGATAGCATTAACCTTAATCAATACCTACCAACGGCAATATCATGGGCTGGCAACATCCTATTAGCCATCGTTATTTTACTTATCGGTTTCTGGATTGCCGGCAAAGTAAATAAACTGATCATCAACATGAGTAAAAATAGTGCTCATCTTGACGATACCCTGTTCCGCTTTTTTGGCAGCATGGTTCGTTATGTGATCTTGGCTTTTGTCATCATCGCCGTATTGAACCGCTTTGGTGTGCAAACAGCTTCTATCGTTGCTTTATTAGGTGCGGCAGGTTTAGCTGTTGGCCTCGCTTTGCAAGGCACTTTGTCTAATTTAGCAGCTGGTGTGATGTTATTAATCTTCCGACCTTATAAAGTCGGTGACTTTATTGATGCTGCTGGTCGCTTTGGTAATGTTACCGAGATAGATATGTTTACGACCATTCTCCAGACATTTGATAATCAACAAATCATTATTCCAAACAGTCAAATCTGGGGTGCTCAAATCATCAATCATTCACACTTTGATGTACGTGGTGTGGATATGCACTTTGGTATCGCTTACGCAGAAAGTACTGATGCCGCACGAGCGGTAATTAATACAGTACTAGCCAACCATCCGAATATTTTAAAAGAGCCAGCACCATTTGTTGAAGTAGAAACACTCAATGATAGCTCGGTTGATTTTCTGGTTAGACCTTTCTGTAAAGGTGAGCATTATTTTGATGTTTTATACTCAGTTCCAGAGCAAATCAAAAAAGCATTGGATGAAAACAATATCGAAATTCCATTCCCACATCGTAAAGTTATCGTAGTGAATGAGAACGCTTAAGGTTTCATTGTTGTAAGTAAAATTGTTTAGCAGGTCGCGAGGCCTGCTAAATACTATCCATCATTTAAACTAAGCTTTAATAACTGTGACTCATTTCATTGCAATTCTCTAATATAGCTCGTACCATGCGCGCTCCAATTCTATTTAAGTTACTGGTAAATAAAGATGTTTGACATTGAAAAAGCAAATCAAGAACTACAAAACGCTGAACCACAACAAATCATTGAGTGGGCATTAAAAAATGCACAGAAGCCGTTAACAACGACTAACTTTGGTCCTTATGAAGCGGTCATTCTACATATGGTGACGCAAGTTCAACCTGATATGCCAATCATCTGGATCGACTCTGGCTACAATACACGTAATACCTATAAGGTTGCTCAAAACGTGATTGAAACCTTAAACCTAAACATCGAAGTGTATACACCAAAAGTATCTGCTGCTCGTCGTGATGCTGCTTTAGGTGGTATTCCAAGCGTTGAAGATGAAGCTCATGCTGAATTTACAGAACAGTTCAAATTAGAGCCGTTTTCTCGTGCCATGAAAGAGCAAGCGCCTGATGTGTGGTTTACAGCAGTACGTGCTGAACAGACGGAATTCAGACAAGGTATGGAAGTATTTGGCACAGGGCCAAATGGTGTTATTAAAGTAGCGCCAGTATTAAACTTGAAAGAAGCTGATATGCAGGCTTATTTAGAAAAGTTTGGCCTACCTAATGTTGAAAAATACTTTGATCCAACTAAAGCACTTTCTAATCGTGAGTGTGGGTTGCACACAAAACTGTAAGAATTAACAGGGTGGGAATAGTAGCAATGCTGTTCCCATTTTTTCTAAGCTATCACTCGATGGTTTAGCCACTTATCCAGATCCGTCTCCCCTAATACATTCATCAAAAAGAGTAATAAGCGATAACTCAAACGCTGATTCGATAAATCTGGCCATGATAAGTGTTGTTGATAAGCGGTTTTAAATATTGCTGCTTGCTGTGCTGTTAATAAATATTCCACCAGCACCAATTCCAACTCTCTCGGCCCGATTACAAACGCATCTAAATCAACCACTGCAATGTCGCCAGTATCCAATACCCGCAACTGATCCCAACGTAAATCGACCATGATTGGCACAAAATTATCGACTTGAAGTGATGAAAGCTGTGTCATAGCCTGCTCGATAATCTCAGCAGGAATATCGCTGGCTTGTTTATCAATCAACACATCTAAAGTTTGCTGTAATCGCTTCGGCCATTGTTCGGAAGTTAATTGAGGTTGATGAATACTTCCCCAATTAGCAGATGATTGCTGATGTAAACACGCTAAATGCTGAGCTAAACGCTTAACCAAGTCATCAGTCACATTACCTTCAGTTATATCCTGACCAGCAATAAAACGAGATAACACATAACTCGAAGCTTCTGATGCTATATGCGATGGAACCTTAAAACCTCCATGTTCAATTAGCAGTCGATGAGTAGTTTCGATCATCCCTAAAGACAATGGAAACGCTATATCAAACAAGCTATTCATCCCTAGCCAAAAGCTTGATTGTTGAACACTTTCAAGGTTGCAAAATTTAAGTACCATTGCCCCATCTGAGGTTTCACATGACCAAAGTCGATGAGTACTATCTTCAAACTTAGCAAGCATCGGCTTTGCCGGCTGTAATAATGCCGGCAAGCCTTGCTGTTGTTGCGCTGTTAACTTGGGATAACTTACCAAGGTAATACTTCACCATTGGTATGCCAGAACGTACCTGAATTTTCCAAGTTCAACTCATCCATACGTTTTAATAAACCATCTACCGATTCATCGGTATCAATCAAACCACCATGACCGGTCATATCAGTACGCACCCAGCCCGGATGTAAAATACCTACCGCAATACCTTGAGGTTTTAAATCAATAGATAAAGATTTACCCGCTGCATTCAGTGCTGCTTTAGACATCCGGTAGGCATAACTACCACCCGAATCATTATCCGCGATCGATCCCATACGGCTAGTAACTAGGCCCACTTTACTACCTTCAACGAGGTTGCCAGATAAAATCTGCGTGGTGAGTAATGGGCCTAAACTATTCACTTCATACTGACGTTTAAAGCTTTCAACAGCTGCAACATCAATATCACTTAAACCTAAACCTCCAGCAATGCCGGCATTATTAATCAACCAATCAATTTGTCGACCAGCTAATTTATCAGCTAAGGCTTGTAAACTAATTGGATCACTTACTTCAACATTTTCGATAATTTCAACATCTAACGCCTTTAGTTCGGCACTGGCTGTTCGGCATGTTGCAATCACATCAAAGCCACGTTGTTTTAATTGGCTACAAAACTGCAAACCAATACCACGATTACTGCCTGTTACTAATGCTGTTTTACTCATGATGACTCCTTCTTCGTCTGAGTTACTGTTCAGGTTTAATTTGTTTCATAGATTCTAACGATGGCGATAGAATAACACCCGCTTCGGTTACAATGGCATCAACTAAATTCGCCGGCGTTACATCAAATGCAGGATTTGATGCAGCCACACCTTCTGGTGCAATTTGTTGCCCTTGTATTGTCGTTACTTCTTCTGCACTTCGTTGTTCAATTGGAATATCTTTACCATCTTCTAACTGCCAATCAATTGTTGATGTGGGTGCAACCACCATCATTTTCACACCATGATATTTCGCCAATATTGCCAACATATAGGTACCGACTTTATTTGCCACATCACCATTCGCAGTGATGCGATCAGCTCCGACAATAATCCAATCTAACTCGCCTGTTGCCATCAATGAAGCTGCCGCTCCTTCCGCTTGTATGGTCACTGGAATATTATCTTTTTGTAATTCCCAAGCGGTCAACCGAGAACCTTGTAACCAAGGACGCGTTTCATCAGCATAAACATGTTTAATATTGCCATCAGCAAAACCTTGGCGAATCACGCCTAAAGCGGTGCCAAAACCACCGGTTGCCAAAGCGCCGGCGTTGCAGTGTGTTAATACCGTACTGTCAGTATCAATCAAGGCTGAACCTAAATGGCCCATTGTATGATTCGCAGCAATATCTTCTTGATGAATATTTTTAGCTTCTGCCAATAATATTGCTTCTGGTGATTCGTTCGCAGGCAGTGTTTGATACAAAGCGGTCATTCGTTCAATCGCCCAAAACAAATTTACTGCTGTCGGTCGAGAACTCGCCAGAGCATTGATAGGCTCAACAATTGCCTGCTGCCAAGTCTCGGCAGATTGTTGCCACGCTTTTCTAGCGGCCAGTACCACACCATAAGCAGCTGTCACGCCAATTGCAGGTGCCCCACGAACCACCATGTCGGTAATTGCAGCTGCTACCTCATTAGCATCGTGATAGTTCAACCAGTCTTCTTGTTGCGGTAAGGCACGTTGATCCAACAATTGCAGCTGATTTTCACGCCAAAAAATAGGCTGAATAGTGTCTAATTTTTTATCCAATGTGTTCTCCTGTAGATGACGGTATAATCACGTCATGGAAAATGTCGATCTTATTATAAATGCTCGCTGGGTTGTGCCCGTTGATCAAGCAAATCAAGTATTAGAACACCATAGCCTGGTGATCAATGATGGCCGTATTGTAGACCTAATTCCCCAACAACAGGCAACTGAAAAGTATCATGCAGCTCTAAGCCATGATTTTGAACAGCACTGCATCATGCCCGGTTTAATTAATAGCCATACTCATAGCCCCATGTCATTGTTTCGAGGCTTAGCGGATGATCTGCCACTAATGACTTGGTTGAATGAGCATATTTGGCCTGCAGAAAAACGATTTGTCAGTGATGCCTTTGTAGAAGCCGGCTCTGAACTCGCTATTGCCGAAATGATTCGTGGTGGTACCACTTGTTTTAATGATATGTACTTCTTCCCAGAAGCAACGGCACGTGTTGCAGAACAAAGCGGTATTCGTGCTTGTATCGGCATGATCGTCATTGATTTCCCAACCAATTGGGCCAGCTCAGTTGCCGACTATTTCCATAAAGGACAGCAACTGCATGATCATTATCGTCTGCACCCTCGCATCACCACCGCTTACGCACCACATGCTCCCTATACCGTTTCTGATGAGCCACTATCATCATTGATAATGAATGCTGAAGAACTCGATATACCGATTCATATGCATATTCATGAAACCGCAGGCGAAGTATCACAAAGTGTTGAACAGTTTGGCAAACGCCCACTAGAACGCTTAAAAGACTTAGGTTTATTATCACCACGATTAAACGCTGTGCATATGACTCAGCTTACTGAACAAGAGATTGCATGGTGTGCAGAGTCTGGTGTTAACGTAACTCATTGTCCTGAATCAAACCTAAAATTAGCCAGTGGCTTTTGTCCGGTAGCGCAGTTAAGTGCACAAGGTATAAATGTTGCCATTGGCACTGATGGCGCAGCATCTAATAATGATTTAGATATGTTTGCAGAAATGAAGCAAACGGCATTATTAGCTAAAGCTGTTGCCCAAGATGCCAGTGCAGTTCCAGCGCATACCGCTTTAGAAATGGCGACCATCAATGGTGCTAAGACATTAGGTATTGACGATAACACCGGCTCATTAGAAATTGGCAAAGCCGCTGATCTTATTGCTGTTGATTTAAGTAATGTTGAAACTCAACCTATTTATGATGTGGTGTCACAACTCGTTTATGCAACCGGTCGTGATAGTGTCACTGATGTTTGGGTAGATGGAAAACACTTATTAAATAACCGCCAACTCACAACATTAAATCCAGCCCAGATTATTCATAACAGTCAATTGTGGGCAGAAAAAATAAGGCAAGCAGATTAATGGCAACTACATACGATAATGTTGATCCCGCAGAAGTCGCTAAATTTAATGCACTCGCTTCGGGTTGGTGGGATCTCGAAGGTGAATCCAAACCTTTGCATGAAATTAATCCATTGCGACTGAGCTACATCGAAAGTCGTAGCCAATTAAAAGGTCAACTAGCGATAGATGTCGGTTGTGGTGGTGGAATTTTAACAGAAGCGTTAGCCAAGGCAGGTGCTCAAGCAACGGGCATAGACATGGGCGAAACAGCTTTAAAAATAGCCAAGTTGCACGCAATGGAAGCAGAGCTCACTGTCAACTATGAACATATAACTGTTGAGCAGAAGGCTGAACAAAGTGCTGCGAGTTTTGATGTAGTTACTTGCATGGAAATGTTGGAGCATGTGCCAGATCCTGTATCTATCATCAAATCATGCTCTCAGTTAGTTAAACCTGGTGGCGATGTCTTTTTCTCAACCCTAAATCGCCATCCTAAAGCCTATTTATTTGCAGTACTTGGTGCTGAATATCTCTTAAAAATGTTGCCGAAAGGCACTCATGACTACCAACGTTTTATTCGCCCATCTGAAATGGCATCATGGTGTCGACAAGCAGGTTTAGAAGTCGCTGATATCACCGGCCTGAGTTACAACCCGCTAACAAAAAAATACTCTCTCGGTGATGATGTTGCTGTTAACTATCTTATGCACTGTCGGAGACCTTTAGATTAAATGTTAACCTTCTCTGCAGTACTTTTTGATCTTGATGGCACCTTAGTTGATACCGCCCCCGATCTTGCCTTTGCCTTAAATTTCCTGTTACGAGAGCAAGGTCGCTCACCACTCACTTATGAAGAAATTAGGCCTCAAGCAAGTAATGGCAGTGCTGCATTAATAAAACTTGGCTTTGATATTGGTCCAGCAGACGAAGCTTACAAAGAACTACAACAGCGTTTTATTAACTTGTATCAACAAAATATTGCTCGTGAAACTCGCTTATTTGATGGTATGGAAGCAGTATTAGAAAAACTTGAAGCAAATAGTATTAGCTGGGGAATTGTCACCAATAAGCCAGCCTTTTTAACTGACCCTTTAGTTGAAAAACTTGCTCTTACTGATCGAGCCGCTTGTGTTGTTAGTGGCGATACTACAGCACATAGCAAGCCACACCCTGCTCCGATGCTTCATGCCTGTGAACTGATCAATCATGCGCCTGAAGACTGCCTATATATAGGTGATGCAGAACGTGATATTCAAGCGGGTAAAAATACCAATATGAGAACTATGACTGCTCGTTGGGGGTATTTAGCGCCTCATGATCAACCTGAAAGCTGGCAAGCAGATATCATCATCGATCACCCTCGCGATATTTTGCAATGGCTTTAAATACTAAAACCTTACTTGAGTTTGCCCAACAACTAGATGGCTTGTTGATATTATTATTTGTTAGCTTTGTGCTGGGAGCATTAATAATATTTTTATTACGAGCCAATAAGATAAAACAACTGCAAACTCAAAATATCGAATTAGCACTTACGCTCAAACTAGAACGTCAAAACCATGCTCAACTTGATGAGATTTTAGATAGCACTCATGCAGAGCTAGCCAATACATTCAATCAATTATCAAATGAAGCATTATCACGAAATAATAATAACTTTCTAAAATTAGCTGAAGAGAATTTAAAACGCTTTCAAAGTGAAGCCAAAGCAGAGTTAACCAGCAAAGAAAAATCGTTCGAGCAGTTAGTTAAGCCAATTAACGATGCTTTACAACAAACCACTAAACAAATTCATCATATCGAGAAAGAACGTAAAGAAGCCTATGGTAGTTTACGGTCAACTATTGATCAGATGAACTTAAGCCAGAAAAACTTACAACAAGAAACACAAAACCTAGTACAAGCATTGCGTCGCCCCGAAGTGCGAGGCCAGTGGGGAGAAATGACGCTGCGTCGCTTAGCCGAATTAAGTGGCATGGTGGCACACTGTGACTTTTTTGAGCAAACTCACACCCAAACAGAAACGGGGGCTATTCGTCCCGACATGATTGTACGTTTACCTGAAAATCGTGAAATTATTGTTGATGCAAAAACACCGTTAGATGCTTATTTATCAGCAATGCAGGCTAAAGATGATATCACTCGTAACCTGGAGCTCAAACGTCATGTGCAAGTTATCCGTAGTCGTATTCGAGAGTTGTCAGCAAAAAACTATTGGGCTGAATTTAGTCAGTCACCTGAGTTTGTGGTGTTATTTATTCCTGGTGAACAATTCTTATCTGCAGCTTTAGAGCTCGATAACAGCTTACTAGAAGATAGCATGAGTCAGAATATTATCTTGGCGACACCAACAAATTTCATTGCCCTACTCCGAGCTGTTTCTTATGGTTGGAAACAGCAAGCTTTAGCAGAGAATGCACTGGAAATACGCGAACTGGGTGAAACCTTATACAAACGTTTAGCCACCTTTAGCAGTCATTTAGATAAACTAGGAAAAAGCCTTAACAGCAGTGTTGATCACTATAATAAGTCGGTCGGTTCGTTAGAGCGGCAAGTAATGCCTAGTGGTCGTAAGTTTATCGAAATGGGTATTCGAGCTAAAACTGAACTCGCAGAATTACAACCCATAGAAAAACAAGTTCGAGAAGTGCAGGACCAACGTGAAAACGGATAACTTACAGTTACAACAAGCATATGACTATTGTCAGCAACTTGCTAATAGCCATTATGAAAATTTCCCTGTCGCATCAGTATTACTGCCAAAACGTTTACGGCGACCTATCAGTGTAATCTATGCATTCTCTCGTACTGCTGATGACTTTGCCGATGAAGGTGATGCTTCAGCAGAAACACGTCTGCACCAGCTTGATGATTACAGCCTCGCATTAAGACAAATTAGTGACCAAGATTACCAAGGTGATCAACCTATTTTTATTGCATTAGCAGATGTCATTCAACAACATGATCTGCCAGTCCATTTATTTGATGATTTATTATCAGCTTTTAAACAAGATGTCGTAAAGAATCGCTATGCTAATTTTAATGAAGTTCTAGATTACTGCAGTCGTTCAGCCAATCCAGTTGGCCGTTTATTACTACACTTAGAGGGTAGTCCTAGCCAAAAACAACTAGAACAATCCGATGCAGTTTGTACTGCTCTACAGTTGATTAACTTCTATCAAGATATCGAGCAAGACTTCAACGAATCAAATCGTGTCTATATCCCTCAAGATGAATTAACAGAAGCGGGACTTAGTGATAAAGATTTAGTAAATCCTGATAGTCAGCAGATCGCACCGTTAATTCGTAGTTTATACCAGCGTACACAACTTATAATGACACAAGGTTATTTGTTAGGAACTTTTATGTCAGGACGATTAGGCTGGGAGATACGGGCCATGACTCTAGGTGGTATCAGCACCTTACAATTATTAACGACTCAACCTAATGAGAGTTTATTACAGCGTCCAAGGTTAACAAAATTTACTAAATTAAAGATACTGTTTAAAAGTGGTTTACGTCAGCACTATATAAATACAGCTAACAAACTACTAAACTGAATTGAAATTAACAATGCATCAAAACAATAAGGTACCAACATGATTTACGACAGCATATTAGAAACCATAGGCAATACTCCAATTGTAAAACTCAATCATATTGCACCTAAACACGTAGATATCTACGTCAAAGTCGAGTCTTTCAATCCAATGGCATCGGTTAAAGATAGGTTAGCACTATCGATCATCACTGACGCTGAACAGAAAGGTTTATTAAAACCAGGACAAACTGTAGTTGAAGCTACATCAGGTAATACAGGTATTGCATTAGCTATGGTCTGTGCAGCAAAAGGTTACCCATTTGTAGCAACTATGGTTGAAACATTCTCAATTGAACGCCGGAAGATCATGCGTGCATTAGGAGCAAAAGTAATTCTTACTCCTGCTGCAGAAAAAGGTACAGGTATGGTTAAAAAAGCAGAACAACTTGCTGAACAGCATGGTTGGTTTTTAGCTAGCCAGTTTGAAAACCCTGCTAACCCCTCATACCACCGAAATACAACTGGCCCAGAGATACTCAGTGACTTTGCAGGAAAGAGACTCGATTACTGGGTATCAGGATGGGGCACCGGAGGTACGTTAACCGGTGCAGGCGAGATGATTAAGTTAGCTAGGCCTGATACAAAAATTGTTGCAACTGAGCCTGCTGCTGCTGCAATGCTAAGTGGTTCAGACTGGGCACCTCACAAAATTCAAGGCTGGGTACCTGACTTTATTCCAGATGTACTTAACCAAGAAATATATGACGAGCTTTATCCGGTAACAGATGAAGAAAGTAAAGAGCTTGCTTTACAGTTAGCTCAAGAAGAAGGTATTTTTGTAGGACTATCCTCGGGTGCAACATTAGCTGCAGCATTGAAAGTCGCTGAGAAAGCAGAGGCCGGTTCAGTTATTTTAGCCATGCTTCCTGATACTGGTGAGCGCTACCTATCGACCTACTTATTTGAAGGTATGAACGAAGGGTCTGATGATGAATGGTTAGAACAGCTTCCTAAGTAAGCTTCGTTATAACAAATCTATATTAATGCCCAGTTACTCTTTGTACTGGGTATTTTTTTGTCTGCATTTTGTACTAGGCAGTGTTTTACAGACATTTCGAGTCGTTTTTTGCTCTAAATTAAGTACAGTAGTAGCATAACAGAAGCCTTTCTCAGTCTGCGAAGTGAGCGTAATTCCTAAATCGCAGGCAAAAAAATACCCGAACCAATAAAGGTTCGGGTATCTAGTATAAAAGCCTGGCAGTGACCTACTCTCACATGGGAACTCCCACACTACCATCGGCGCTAAATCGTTTCACTTCTGAGTTCGGGATGGGATCAGGTGGGTCCAATTCGCTA